>PVMJ01000172.1_pt1:0-810000 | contig 884709 bp, 850 predicted proteins | sample 1853361 | NCBI WGS metagenome assembly PVMJ01 (sample SAMN08533506, study PRJNA380276) | Synthetic metagenome, whole genome shotgun sequencing project. | isolation source: mock microbial community containing genomic DNA from 20 ATCC strains | collected 2017
TTCTTAAGTGTAGAACACTTTATAATTTCTGTCTAGTTTAGTGTAACCTATTCATATTGATAAAAACCCTCCTAAGTTCATTAAGACTTAGGAGGGTTCTTGCTATTTTACAGCTGGAATATTAGCATAAGCTATCAATTCTATTACATAAGGATAGACTATTGGTATGTCATCATTTCAAATGATCTACAGCATATTGGGCTTCATCATTTGTGAATTTATCGCCCAGCGTAGATGTCAATTGTTTATAGATTTCTTCTTTGGATAAAGAAGAACTACTTTGATAACTTTTAGCAGTCTCAAGAGCATTTTCTTTGAAATCTACTTTGAGATGGTCTATAGCATATTGGGATTCTTCTTTTGTAAATTTATCAGAGTGGGTTGCCTTATCTGGAGACTCCGAATAGAGCTGTTCAAAGATAGATTGTTTAGATAAATTCATGGTCTTTGAATAAATTTTGGCAGAAATCAAGGCATTTTTTTTGTAATCAACCTTGAGGTTATTAATCACAAAGTTGATGTCTTCTTGACGATATTTCTTAGAATCCTTTTTTAATTTTTCAATGATACTATCTTTAGACATATGGCCAGACTTAGCATATTCTCTTGCTTTTTTGACAATTTTTTTTTGAGTTTTATTAAATTTAATTTTTGCTTTCTTGGTGGCAGCATAAACGTTGTTATGATTAAAAATAGAAGTTGTTGGTGTATATAAGGCTATTCCTACTAAAAGAGTAGCGCAGATAAATAAGAATATCTTTTTGGTCATGTTTAGCTCCATCAGCTTTTTAGGTGAATCAGGTTTACACCTTGATTGATGCTTTGACATTAAGTCTAGATTAATTATAAGTATTAAGTAGAGAAAGGTCAAGAAATTACTGAGGTGGTAGTGTTCTAAATGTACTACTTTTTATAAGTGATTAGAATGTACTTTTTCTTCAAAAAAGAGTATACTAAATTATCGAAGATTTTAATCAAAAAGGAAAGAACATGATTATCGACTTTAAAACCGTTTCAACTAAAGGTTTGGAGACTTCTCCAGTGGCAGAAGCCTTGGCTGGTTTGCGTGCAAATGAAGCTCGCTATTTCTGGAATAAATTCAAAGTAGCCTACGAAACATTTCCAGTATCAGACTATCCAGAATTGATGGCAGATATTAATCACCTTCTAAAAAATGAACGTAACCTTGTTTTTGCTGCAAAGCCTTTAGAGATTTCACAGCTTTTTTTAGAGAATCGTATTTTATGGACACATGTTTTCTATGAGGATGGTTTAGCCATTAATATTTTATATGAATTAGATAATCCTAAAAAGAGAGCTGTAGGTTTAAAATTATCAGATGGAATGGATATTCCTATTGAATTAGCGGACAAGTTTAAGTTTGCTCGTCAAAAGTCAAAACTCGCAGGTATAATACGTGGTTCTTATTTTACCCTAAAAGGGGAAAATGAAACTCTGATGCAGCGTTGGTTGGATAATATGAAGTGAGGTATGGTAATGAAAGCAATTGAAATTTATATGAATATTAATGGTCGTGGGGCCGAAGCTATTACATTTTATGAAGAGGCTTTTAATACAAAAGCAGAACACGTCACAACTTTTGCACAGGGTTGGCCAGATTGTCCGCCAGAACTTGAACATTTAATTATGAACGCTCAATTTAATATTGATGGTATTCGAATGCAACTTTCTGACAATAATCCTATTTTTGATTTTCAAATTGGACAAAATATGACAGCAGCTTTAATTGTGGAATCTGTAGAAGAAGCGCAAGAGTTATTCAATAAGCTTTCTCGAGATGCAATGAACATTAAAATGCCTCTACAAGCAGTTCCGTGGAGTCCAGCTTATGGAAATGTGACTGACAAATATGGTATGACATGGCAAATCAATACTGAGCTTAGCTAAAATGGGGTTGAGGATTATTTCTCAACCTTTTTAAATAGCATTGACAGAGTATCCTAGCTAAGCTAAAATAAATTGATTAAGGTGAAAAGGAGAAAAAAGATGTATCAAACTCAGACAAATAAGGAAAAATTTGTTTTATTTTTGAAATTATTTATCCCAGTATTGATTTATCAATTTGCTAATTTTTCAGCTACTTTTATTGATTCGGTTATGACTGGACAGTATAGTCAGCTACATTTGGCAGGTGTGTCAACTGCTAGTAATTTATGGACTCCGTTTTTCGCTTTATTAGTAGGTATGATTTCAGCATTAGTACCAGTAGTTGGTCAACATTTGGGTAGAGGAAATAAAGAACAAATTCGCACAGAATTTCATCAATTTCTATATTTAGGTTTGATACTGTCCTTAATATTATTTTTAATCATGCAATTTATTGCTCAACCTGTCTTGGGGAGTTTGGGTTTAGAAGATGAAGTTCTAGCAGTTGGTCGTGGTTATTTAAATTATATGTTGATTGGAATCATGCCGCTGGTGTTGTTTAGCATTTGCCGTTCATTCTTTGATGCATTGGGGTTAACAAGGTTATCTATGTATCTGATGCTTTTAATTCTACCCTTTAATTCATTTTTTAATTATATGCTTATCTACGGTAAATTTGGTATGCCTAGACTAGGAGGTGCGGGGGCAGGTCTTGGAACTTCTTTAACTTATTGGGCTATTTTTATTGTTATTATTATTGTGATGTCACTTCATCCTCAAATTAAAACATATCATATATGGACTCTGGAAAGAATAAAAGCTCCTTTGATTATTGAAGATATTCGATTGGGATTACCGATTGGTTTACAAATTTTTGCAGAAGTTGCAATTTTTGCAGTAGTAGGCTTATTCATGGCAAAATTTTCTTCAATCATTATTGCAGCACATCAGGCTGCTATGAATTTTTCATCATTAATGTATGCCTTTCCTTTAAGTATTTCCACTGCTCTAGCTATTACAATATCGTTTGAAGTAGGGGCAGAGCGCTTTCAGGACGCAAACACTTATAGTAGGATAGGACGCTTAACAGCGGTAGGGATTACATCAGGAACCTTACTATTTTTATTTCTATTTCGTGAGAATGTAGCAGCAATGTATAATAGTGACCCTCACTTTGTCGCTATTACAGCTCAATTCCTAACTTATAGTCTCTTTTTCCAGTTTGCAGATGCTTATGCAGCTCCTGTACAGGGGATTTTACGAGGCTATAAGGATACAACAAAACCATTTATGATCGGTGCGGGCTCTTATTGGTTATGTGCTTTGCCATTAGCGGTTATCTTAGAAAAAAATAGCCAGTTAGGTCCTTTTGCCTATTGGATTGGTTTAATCACAGGTATTTTTGTTTGTGGTCTATTTCTAAACCAACGTCTGCAAAAGATTAAGAAGTTGTATTATTAAAGTTTGACAAGATTTATACCAAAAAGGCTTAGTTCTTTACTAAGTCTTTTTTTATCATTTACATTGACTTGCCATTAAATGTGAAGCGTATATTAGGAAATTCTTCTTTGCCGTCTTTATCACTCACGAAAGCTTTCGCATCTTTTTTGATTTGGAGAAGATTTATCCCTTGATCTTTAGCACCGAAGATACACCCACAGTAACATTGTCGGTAGATATCATAATCTTTACACATCTCAACGGAACGTTGGTAACCTTTATTTTTTTTAAGGTCGCTAGGAAGATACTGAGTATCATAAATTTTTTGGACATCAATACCAATAGTATTGATTGTTTGAGAGTTTTTGTGAGGACTAATAGTTAGGGCACTGCCAAAGTAATCAAAACCTAGTTCAACGGCTTTTTCCGCTGTCTTATCAAGACGGAAATCATAGCAAACTTTACAACGATCCCCACCTTCAGGTTCTTCTTCTAACCCATGAACAATTTTGAAAAATTCATTTGGTTCATATGGTGCTGATAAGAATTGTACAGAATATCCAGTATTTTTGTTGAAATCATGAACAAATTTTTGAGTAACATATTCGCGGCGATAATATTCATCTTTAGGATGGATATTTGAATTAGCAAAATAGATGGTAACATCTGCCCATTGTGATAAGTATTCAAGGGTATATGTACTACAAGGAGCACAGCAAACATGCATCAGAATTTTCGGACGGATATCACTAGCTTGCCACTGCTTAACCATTTGTTGCATGACCCAATCGTAATTGATTTTTTGGTTAGGTTTCATTTTTTCAAGAATATTCTCAACGTCTATCATAAAAACTCCTCAATAATTCACTTGTTTAAAGTGTAACATAAAATAATTGCTTAGACTAGGAGTATTGGGGTTTTATTCAAGTATTGGAAGATACAATAGATGTTGGGGAATAGTATTTATTTCGTAAAGATTACAGTACATTTTGTTATAATAGTTCTATGAATGAACTGATTAAACATAAGCTAGAATTGTTACCAGACAGTCCTGGTTGTTACCTTCATAAAGATAAGAATGGGACAATTATTTATGTAGGTAAGGCTAAAAATCTTAAGAATCGTGTGAAAAGTTATTTTCATGGGAGTCATAATACTAAGACAGAACTTTTGGTCTCTGAGATTGAAGACTTTGAATACATTGTGACAACATCTAATACCGAAGCTCTATTATTGGAAATTAATTTAATCCAAGAAAATATGCCGAAGTATAATATTCGATTGAAAGATGATAAGTCTTACCCATATATCAAAATAACAAATGAACGTTATCCTCGTCTTATGATTACACGTCAAGTAAAAAAATCAGATGGCACTTATTTTGGACCTTATCCGGATTCTGGGGCAGCAACTGAGATTAAGCGGTTACTAGATAGGCTCTTTCCTTTTAAGAAATGTACTAATCCAGCAAATAAAGTATGCTTTTATTATCATTTAGGGCAATGCAATGCACATACAGTTTGTCAAACTAATAAAGCTTATTGGGATAGTCTGAGAGAAGATGTAAAACAGTTTCTTAATGGTAAAGATAATAAAATTGTTAACGGATTAACTGAAAAAATGAAGAGCGCTGCTATGACTATGGAATTTGAGCGTGCGGCTGAATATCGAGATTTGATCGAAGCAATTAGTTTGTTGCGTACTAAGCAGCGTGTTATTCATCAAGATATGAAGGATAGAGATGTTTTTGGTTATTTCGTTGATAAGGGTTGGATGTGTGTACAGGTCTTTTTTGTTCGAAATGGAAAATTGATTCAGCGTGACGTGAATATGTTTCCTTATTATAATGAACCAGAGGAAGATTTTCTAACTTACATAGGGCAATTTTATCAAGATACAAAACATTTTCTACCCAAAGAAGTCTTTATTCCACAGGATATTGATGCTAAGTCGGTTGAAACAATTGTAGGCTGTAAGATTGTTAAACCACAACGTGGTGAAAAGAAACAGTTAGTAAATCTGGCAATAAAAAATGCTCGTGTCAGTTTACAACAGAAGTTTGACTTACTGGAAAAAGATATTCGTAAAACTCATGGGGCAATTGAAAATTTAGGTAATCTTCTTAATATCCCTAAACCAGTACGCATAGAAGCATTTGATAATTCCAATATTCAAGGGACAAGTCCAGTAGCTGCTATGGTGGTATTTGTGAATGGAAAGCCAAGTAAAAAAGACTATCGAAAGTTTAAAATTAAGACTGTTATCGGACCAGATGATTATGCTAGTATGAGAGAAGTCATTCATCGGCGTTATAGTAGGGTTTTAAAAGATGGCTTGACACCTCCGGACTTGATTGTAATTGATGGTGGTCAGGGGCAAGTAAATATAGCGCGTGATGTTATTGAGAACCAATTTGGTTTAGCCATACCTATTGCAGGTTTGCAAAAGAATGATAAACACCAAACACATGAATTACTTTTTGGAGATCCTTTAGAAGTAGTAGAGCTACCGCGTAATTCAGAAGAATTTTTCTTACTTCACCGTATTCAAGATGAGGTACATCGTTTTGCTATTACTTTTCATCGTCAATTACGCTCCAAAAATTCCTTTTCTTCAAAATTAGATGGTATCACTGGGTTGGGACCAAAACGTAAACAATTGCTAATGAAACATTTTAAAAGCTTACCTAATATCCAAAAAGCTGAGATTGAGGACATTATTATGTGTGGTATTCCTAGGACTGTTGCAGAAAGTCTCCGAGATTCTCTTAATGATCCTCCTAAATAAAAAACTTAGTAGATACTGTTCTACTAAGCTTTTTATTTAATTTAACCCTCGCTATCAATAAGTTGGAGAGCTCTTTGATAATAATTAGGGCTATTTTTGATATCTTTATTAATGACCTTGAAAAGGTTGAGTTCATCTGTGATGATTCCATTAACTGGGCTTTGTAAATAACGTATCATAAGGTTATCACGGTTAATAGTCCAAACATAGAGCTGTTTATTATATTCTTGGGCGAGATATGCAATCCAATCATTGTATGAAAATTCCTCAATCCCATAAAAGTCAACGTTATGATTTTGAAGCGTTCCCCAATGTAGTGGGATTAGGTAACCTGTATCAAGTTGTGGCAATTTTTTCTCAACTTTTTCAATGAGTGTCAAGTTGAGAGACATTACTTTATGCTTGGTTGAGAGACGAAGCTCTTTAAATTCTTTGATAAATTCATCCGCATAGATATCGAGGTTTTGATTATACGGTTTCAATTCAATCATGATTTTTTGATCTAGTGACTGAGCGGTCTTCATAAATTCTGTAAATGATGGAATGTGACTAGCAAAACGCCCTTGGTGAATTGGGATTTTTGTAACTTGATCTAAAGTTAGTTTAGAAACATCTTTGTTCATACCAGAGAGTCGTTTGAGATTATCATCATGGATGACTACTAATTTATGATCTTTTGTCATGATAACATCCATCTCTGAATAATCTGCTTTTGCTTTATGGGCTGCTTTTAATGCTTCAATAGAATTTTCAACGCCATGTGATGTATCACCACGATGGGCTATTAATTCTTTTTTAATTGAAATGTTATCTTGTAGGAGAGCCAGAGCTATAGCATTTTTTAAGGCAGTGGTACCAATAGCTAGAGCTAGGATAACACAAGCAATGTGTTTAAATTTTTGCTTATGTTGGACGCCTTTCCAAGCTCTCCATTGTTGAACAATACTTTTATTTTGTTTAATATCTGCTAATAGGTGACTTATGATTAAACATTTAATAAGAAGTGTTACGGCAAAAAGTATTGATTTTAAAAGGTTATAGAAAGTGGCTTGAAGAGGAAAATTGTTTCCAGAATGATCAATGAATGAAAATGTACCAGCAACAACAGCTAGTGCAACTGTTCCAATTACAGATATAAATAAACTGGTTAAAATAATTTTACTTAGAAGACGCCACTGATGCTTTCCGCGGCTAAGTTTCCAACTCTCTAAAAGTGCTTCTTTAGCATTGTAGTCAGTTAAAATGGTCAGCGGGAGAAAATAAATTAATCAAAGGTTTAAGTAACAAATAAGCAGTAAAAGGGTAGAGTAACCTATCTTTCCAAAGACTGTCTTTGTTAACTCGCCAGAAATAAAGTCAGGAATTTTAAGATGCTCTAGTATACTTGACCTTAGACCAAGGTTAGCTAGAGGAATTGTCAAAAGTAAGTAGATTGATACCCAAATTAGCTGTGGTCCTAAAAGTGATTTTATTTTTTTAGGAAAGATTGTTAGCCATTTTTTGATACTGAGAGAAAATTCAGTTTTCAGTATGGCAATAGTATAGATAGCGAACTCAGTATAGATGAACCCAATTAGGATTACGATATAAAGTATAAAGAGTAATAAAGCTAAGGGATGATTAAAAAGTAAAGTCCAATTGTCTTTAGTCACTGCGGGAGTATTTGACAATATCAATATCCGACGAAAGATAAAACTCAGAATTCCTTTTACTAAATAAGCAACTAAAGTTTGGATTAAGATACCAGTTCCAATGTAAACCCAAAATTGATTTTTTAAAGAGGTTAAGGTTAGAAAAAAATCTTCTTTTAATGCTCGTAGCATGAATAGCTCCTTTTTTATAGTCATTAGATATTGTACCACAAGTTTGTTTGTTTTTTATGGTAGTTTTCAAACCGGTTTCACTTTTTTATCAATTTTGCCTTCAAAAGCTGAAACGCATTTTAAAAAGTGATAGAATAGTAGGGAAAATCAAATAGAATAGGAGGTTTTTATGAAATTTCTAGAATTAAATAAGAAGCGCCATGCTGTGAAACATTTTAATGATAAACCAGTCGACTTTAAAGATGTTAGAACTGCTATTGAAATTGCGACATTAGCGCCATCTGCTAATAATATTCAGCCTTGGAAGTTTGTCGTTGTCCAAGAAAAAAAATCTGCTCTAGCAGAAGGTTTACCGGAAAGTAATTGTAACCAAATTAATCAAGCGCAGTATGTTATTGCTTTATTTACAGATACAGATTTAGGACAGAGATCACGGAAAATAGCTCGTATTGGTCGTAGATCTCTTCCTGATGATTTAATTGGTTATTACATGGAAACTCTACCACCACGCTATGCTTTATATAGTGAAAAACAAACTGGAGAGTATCTCTCTTTAAATGCAGGTATCGTTGCTATGAATTTAGTACTTGCCTTGACAGATCAAGGTATTAGTTCTAATATGATTTTAGGGTTCGATAAAGCGATTACTAATGATGTCTTAGAGATAGATAAACGTTTTAGACCAGAAATATTAATTACTGTTGGTTATAGTGATGAAAAGGTTGAACCTAGTTATCGTTTGCCAGTTGATCATATTATTGAAAAACGTTAATTTTTAAGCACAAACTACATAATATTTTATAGAAGGAGTTGCCGTAATGACAATTGATTTTAGAGCAGAAGTAGACAAACGCAAAGACGCTTTGATGGACGATTTAATAAATCTTCTTCGCATTAACTCGGAGCGTGATGATTCACAAGCTGATGCAGAGCATCCATTTGGTCCTGGACCTGTAAAAGCCTTGGAATTTTTCCTTGAGATGGCTGAGCGAGATGGCTACGAAACAAAAAACGTAGATAATTATGCGGGACACTTTACATTTGGTCAAGGCGAAGAAGAACTAGGTATTTTTGGGCATTTAGATGTTGTTCCTGCAGGCAGCGGTTGGGATACAGACCCTTATGAACCAGTTATCAAGGATAACCGTTTATATGCTCGAGGCTCATCAGACGATAAGGGACCAACAATGGCATGTTATTATGCTCTAAAAATTATTAAAGAGCTTGGGCTACCAACATCTAAGAAAGTTCGTTTTGTTGTAGGAACTGATGAAGAATCTGGATGGGGAGATATGGATTACTACTTCGAACATGTTGGTCTTCCAAAACCTGATTTTGGTTTCTCTCCAGATGCAGAATTTCCAATTATAAATGGTGAAAAAGGTAATATTACTGAATATTTACATTTTTCAGGAGAAAATAAGGGAGCTGTTAGACTGCATAGCTTTTCTGGCGGACTTCGCGAAAACATGGTTCCAGAATCAGCCACAGCACGTTTCACAAGTCATTTAGATCAGACAACACTTGGGGCTAGTCTAGCTGATTTTGCAAGTAAACATAATTTGAAAGCAGAATTATCTGTAGAAGATGAGCAATATACAGCAACAGTTTATGGTAAATCTGCTCATGGTTCAACACCACAAGAAGGTGTTAATGGGGCGACTTATTTAGCTCTTTATCTAAGTCAATTTGATTTTGAAGGTCCTGCTCGTGCTTTCTTAGATGTTACAGCCAACATTATTCACGAAGACTTCTCAGGTGAAAAACTTGGAGTAGCTTATGAAGATGACTGTATGGGACCATTGAGCATGAATGCAGGTGTCTTCCAGTTTGATGAAACTAATGATGATAATACTATCGCTCTTAATTTCCGTTACCCACAAGGGACAGATGCTAAAACTATCCAAACTAAGCTTGAGAAACTTAACGGAGTTGAAAAAGTGACTCTTTCTGACCATGAACACACACCACACTATGTACCTATGGACGATGAATTAGTATCAACCTTACTAGCTGTCTATGAAAAGCAAACTGGTCTTAAAGGACATGAACAGGTTATTGGTGGTGGGACATTTGGTCGCTTACTTGAACGGGGTGTTGCATACGGTGCCATGTTCCCAGGAGATGAAAACACTATGCATCAAGCTAATGAGTACATGCCTTTAGAAAATATTTTCCGTTCGGCTGCTATCTACGCAGAAGCTATCTATGAATTAATCAAATAAAATAATCCTTAAACTAAATATGTGATCAATGATAAAGGGTGGTGAAGACATGAAAGTGTCTTTGCCTCTTTTCATAAGGTTAGATTTGGAGACTTTATGACTGACTTGGAAAAAATTATTAAAGCAATAAAAAGTGATTCACAGAATCAAAATTATACAGAAAATGGTATTGATCCTTTGTTTGCTGCTCCTAAAACAGCTAGGATCAATATTGTTGGCCAAGCACCTGGTTTAAAAACTCAAGAAGCAAGACTCTATTGGAAAGATAAATCTGGAGATCGTCTACGCCAGTGGCTTGGAGTTGATGAAGAGACATTTTACCATTCTGGAAAATTTGCTGTTTTACCTTTAGATTTTTATTACCCAGGCAAAGGAAAATCAGGAGATTTATCCCCTAGAAAAGGTTTTGCGGAGAAATGGCACCCTCTTATTTTAAAAGAAATGCCTAATGTTCAATTGACCTTGCTAGTTGGTCAGTATACTCAGAAATATTATCTTGGAAGCTCCGCACATAAAAATCTAACAGAAACAGTTAAAGCTTACAAAGACTATCTACCCGATTATTTACCCCTGGTTCACCCATCACCGCGAAATCAAATTTGGCTAAAGAAGAATCCATGGTTTGAAAAAGATCTAATCGTTGATTTACAAAAGATAGTAGCAGATATTTTAAAAGATTAAGGATAGGAGTTGGTATGAGAGATAATCATCTACACACGTATTTTTCCTATGATTGTCAAACGGCATTTGAGGACTATATTAATGGTTTTACAGGTGAATTTATCACAACAGAACATTTTGATTTATCAAATCCTTACACCGGTCAAGACGATGTTCCTGATTATAGTGCTTATTGTCAAAAAATAGATTATCTTAATCAGAAATATGGAAATCGATTTAAAAAGGAATTGAAATCGGTTATTTTAAAGATAGGGAATCAGATATTTTAGATTATTTAAAAAATAAAGAATTTGATTTAAAACTATTGTCAATCCATCATAATGGTAGGTATGATTATCTGCAAGAAGAAGCTCTGAAAGTACCAACAAAGGAGCTTTTAGCAGATTACTTTAATCGTATGGAATTTGCCATAGGCCGTGTGGAAGCGCACGTTTTAGCTCACTTTGATTATGGTTTTCGTAAGTTAAACTTAGATGTAGAAGATTTAAAACCGTTTGAAACGCAATTGAAGCGCATTTTCATAAAGATGTTATCTAAGGGGTTAGCTTTTGAACTAAATACCAAATCCCTTTATCTATATGGGAATGAAAAACTTTATCGCTATGCTTTAGAGATACTCAAACAGCTTGGTTGTAAACAATACTCTATAGGCTCTGACGGTCATATTCCTGAACATTTTTGTTATGAATTTGATAGACTTCAAGGTCTGCTAAAGGACTATCAAATTGATGAAAATCATTTGATATGAGGAAATTTTTGATAAAAAAGCTAGGCAATATTGCTTAGCTTTTTTGTAATGCTATTGATAGTTTTAGTGAAAATTTCAAAAAAATAAAGAAATCATTTACTTGTTGCAAGCGCTTGCGTAAATTGTTATGATTTTATTGGTAACAATTCATTAAAAAAGGAGAATGATATGAAAAGAAAAGACTTATTTGGTGATAAACAAACTCAATACACGATTAGAAAGTTAAGTGTTGGAGTAGCTTCAGTTGCAACAGGGGTATGTATTTTTCTTCATAGTCCACAGGTATTTGCTGAAGAAGTAAGTGCTTCTCCTGCAAATACAGCGATTGCAGAGTCGAATATTAATCAGGTTGACAACCAACAATCTACTAATTTAAAAGATGACATAAACTCAAACTCTGAGACGGTTGTGACACCCTCAGATATGCCGGATACCAAGCAATTAGTATCAGATGAAACTGACACTCAAAAGGGAGTGACAGAGCCGGATAAGGCGACAAGCCTGCTTGAAGAAAATAAAGGTCCTGTTTCAGATAAAAATACCTTAGATTTAAAAGTAGCACCATCTACATTGCAAAATACTCCCGACAAAACTTCTCAAGCTATAGGTGCTCCAAGCCCTACCTTGAAAGTAGCTAATCAAGCTCCACGGATTGAAAATGGTTACTTTAGGCTACATCTTAAAGAATTGCCTCAAGGTCATCCTGTAGAAAGCACTGGACTTTGGATATGGGGAGATGTTGATCAACCGTCTAGTAATTGGCCAAATGGTGCTATCCCTATGACTGATGCTAAGAAAGATGATTACGGTTATTATGTTGATTTTAAATTATCTGAAAAACAACGAAAACAAATATCTTTTTTAATTAATAACAAAGCAGGGACAAATTTAAGCGGCGATCATCATATTCCATTATTACGACCTGAGATGAACCAAGTTTGGATTGATGAAAAGTACGGTACACATACTTATCAACCCCTCAAAGAAGGGTATGTCCGTATTAACTATTTGAGTTCCTCTAGTAACTATGACCACTTATCAGCATGGCTCTTTAAAGATGTTGCAACCCCCTCAACAACTTGGCCAGATGGTAGTAATTTTGTGAATCAAGGACTATATGGAAGGTATATTGATGTATCACTAAAAACTAACGCCAAAGAGATTGGTTTTCTAATCTTAGATGAAAGTAAGACAGGAGATGCAGTGAAAGTTCAACCCAACGACTATGTTTTTAGAGATTTAGCTAACCATAACCAAATTTTTGTAAAAGATAAGGATCCAAAGGTTTATAATAATCCTTATTACATTGATCAAGTGCAGCTAAAGGATGCCCAACAAATTGATTTAACAAGTATTCAAGCAAGTTTTACAACTCTAGATGGGGTAGATAAAACTGAAATTTTAAAAGAATTGAAAGTGACTGATAAAAATCAAAATGCTATACAAATTTCTGATATCACTCTCGATACTAGTAAATCTCTTTTAATAATCAAAGGCGACTTTAATCCTAAACAAGGTCATTTCAACATATCTTATAATGGTAACAATGTCATGACAAGGCAATCTTGGGAATTTAAAGACCAACTTTATGCTTATAGTGGAAATTTAGGTGCAGTTCTCAATCAAGATGGTTCAAAAGTTGAAGCCAGCCTCTGGTCACCGAGTGCTGATAGTGTCACTATGATTATTTATGACAAAGATAACCAAAACAGGGTTGTAGCGACTACCCCCCTTATGAAAAATAATAAAGGTGTTTGGCAGACGATACTTGATACTAAATTAGGTATTAAAAACTATACTGGTTACTATTATCTTTACGAAATAAAAAGAGGTAAGGATAAGGTTAAGATTTTAGATCCTTATGCAAAGTCATTAGCAGAGTGGGATAGTAATACTGTTAATGATGATATTAAAACGGCTAAAGCAGCTTTTGTAAATCCAAGTCAACTTGGACCTCAAAATTTAAGTTTTGCTAAAATTGCTAATTTTAAAGGAAGACAAGATGCTGTTATATACGAAGCACATGTAAGAGACTTCACTTCTGATCGATCTTTGGATGGAAAATTAAAAAATCAATTTGGTACCTTTGCAGCCTTTTCAGAGAAACTAGATTATTTACAGAAATTAGGAGTTACACACATTCAGCTTTTACCGGTATTGAGTTATTTTTATGTTAATGAAATGGATAAGTCACGCTCAACAGCTTACACTTCCTCAGACAATAATTACAATTGGGGCTATGACCCACAGAGCTATTTTGCTCTTTCTGGGATGTATTCAGAGAAACCAAAAGATCCATCAGCACGTATCGCCGAATTAAAACAATTAATACATGATATTCATAAACGTGGCATGGGGGTTATACTTGATGTCGTCTATAATCACACTGCAAAAACTTATCTCTTTGAGGATATAGAACCTAATTATTATCACTTTATGAATGAAGATGGTTCACCAAGAGAAAGTTTTGGAGGGGGACGTTTAGGAACCACTCATGCAATGAGTCGTCGTGTTTTGGTTGATTCCATTAAATATCTTACAAGTGAATTTAAAGTTGATGGTTTCCGTTTTGATATGATGGGAGATCATGATGCGGCTGCGATTGAATTAGCTTATAAAGAAGCTAAAGCTATTAATCCTAATATGATTATGATTGGTGAGGGCTGGAGAACATTCCAAGGCGATCAAGGTCAGCCGGTTAAACCAGCTGACCAAGATTGGATGAAGTCAACCGATACAGTTGGCGTCTTTTCAGATGATATTCGTAATAGCTTGAAATCTGGTTTTCCAAATGAAGGTACTCCAGCTTTCATCACAGGTGGCCCACAATCTTTACAAGGTATTTTTAAAAATATCAAAGCACAACCTGGGAATTTTGAAGCAGATTCGCCAGGAGATGTGGTGCAGTATATTGCTGCACATGATAACCTTACCTTGCATGATGTGATTGCAAAATCAATTAATAAAGACCCTAAGGTAGCTGAAGAAGAGATTCATAGACGTCTGCGTTTAGGAAATGTAATGATTTTAACATCTCAAGGGACAGCATTCATTCATTCTGGTCAAGAGTATGGTCGTACGAAGCGTTTACTTAACCCTGATTACATGACAAAAGTTTCAGATGACAAATTGCCTAATAAAGCAACACTTATTGAAGCTGTTAAAGAATACCCATATTTTATTCATGATTCATATGATTCTTCAGATGCCATTAATCATTTTGATTGGGCAGCAGCCACAGATAATAACAAACACCCAATTTCAACGAAAACACAGGCCTATACAGCAGGTTTAATCACATTAAGGCGTTCAACAGATGCTTTCCGAAAATTGAGCAAAGCAGAAATTGATCGTGAGGTTAGCTTGATTACAGAGGTAGGTCAAGGTGATATTAAAGAAAAAGATTTGGTTATTGCTTACCAAACAATAGATTCTAAAGGTGATATTTACGCAGTATTTGTTAATGCTGATAGTAAAGCTAGAAACGTTTTACTAGGTGAAAAATATAAACACCTTTTAAAAGGGCAAGTAATTGTTGATGCTGATCAAGCGGGGATTAAACCAATCTCAACTCCTAGAGGTGTTCATTTTGAAAAAGATAGTTTGCTGATTGATCCATTAACAGCAATTGTGATTAAAGTTGGCAAAGTTGCTCCTAGCCCTAAGGAGGAATTGCAAGCAGATTATCCCAAAACACAATCTTTCAAGGAATCTAAAACGGTAGAAAAAGTAAATAGAATAGCTAATAAGACCTCAATAACTCCTGTAGTTTCTAAGAAGGCCGATTCATATCTGACAAATGAAGCTAATTTGCCAAAAACTGGAGATAAGTCATCAAAAATACTAAGTGTAGTAGGAATAAGCATTCTAGCAAGTCTACTTGCTCTAGTAGGTCTCTCTTTAAAGAGGAATCGTCACTTAAAATAAAAGCAAACTTTAGAAGAGCTTAAAAAAGAAGTTAGTCAATGGACTAGCTTCTTTTCATTAAGTTAATAAAATCACTTATCAGCAAAATCTAATTGTGTTATAATAGATGTAAACGTTTTTTTATGAGGTATATGATGAAAAATTGGGAAAAACCACCATTAGTGATGGCGGGATTAGTATTAGGGCTATTAGCTTTGGGGAACCTTCTAGAGGGATATGGCACCTATGTTCGCTATTGTTTAGGGCTAGTAGCACTTGTTTTTTGGATTTTTTTAATCAAAGGAATATTAAAAAATAAAAAAGAAAGCAGGAAGGAGTTAAGCAATCCTTTGATTGCTTCTGTCTTTACTACTTTTTTTATGGCAGGTATGATTTTATCAACCTATATCTTATTATTTAGAAGTTTAGGAATATGGGTAGCAGTTCTGTCAAAAGGTGTATGGTGGTTGTCATTTATTGCGTTAATCATTCATATGGCTATTTTTTCATGGAAATATTTGAGACACTTTTCGATGGCTAATCTTTTTCCTTCTTGGTCTGTCCTCTATGTTGGTATAGGGGTAGCTAGCCTGACAGCACCAATTAGTGGACAATTTACTATTGGGAAAATAGTCTTTTGGTATGGTTTTATTGCAACTTTAGTATTATTACCATTTCTATTCATTAAAGCATATAAAATCGGGCTACCTTCGGCAGTTAAGCCTAATATAACTACTATTTGCGCTCCAATGTCGCTAATCACAGCGGGATATGTCAATAGTTTTGTGTCACCAAATAGAGGTTTATTACTGCTATTAATCGTAATGGCACAATTTCTTTATTTTTTCATTCTTTTTCAGGTGCCTAAATTACTGATTGGTGATTTTACACCAGGTTTCTCAGCCTTTACTTTCCCCCTTGTTATCTCAGCTACCTCACTTAAATTAAGTATTCAGCATCTATCATTACCAGTTGATATACAGGGGCTAGTCCACTTTGAAATTGGGACAACAACTCTTATTGTTATGATAGTAATGGTACGTTATATTTTCTTTTTAAGGCGAACAATTTAATATAAAATAACTCCCTTACTAGCTAGTAAGGGAGTTATTATTTAATGAGAGACACGTTTACGTGCAGCTTTTTTACGATTTTCTTCGATAAAAGCTATTTTTTCTTCCTCAGGTTCAATAATTGTTTTTTTGATAGCAAATGCAGCACCTGCAAGAGTAGCAGCTGTTGCAACGACTCCTGTTGCTATTCCTTTAGCAAATGCGAATTTTTTAACCATAATAATTCTCCAATCTATGATGAAGACTCTGCTTCTATCTATGATATAATTATGGTAACGAAATACTAGTTAAATTTCAAGTAAAAACCTTTATAGAATTGAGAAGTATCATGAGAAAAATCAAACTTATAGCAGTTGTTGGTCCAACTGCGGTTGGGAAGACAGCATTAGGAATTGAATTAGCTAAAACTTTCAATGGCGAAATCATTAGTGGTGATAGTCAGCAAGTTTATCAGAAGTTAGATATCGGAACGGCTAAAGCTAGTAAAGAAGAGCAAGAACAAGCTTATCATCACTTGATTGATGTTCGTGAAGTAAATGAGAACTATTCGGTTTATGATTTCGTCAAAGAGGCAAAAGTAGCTATTGATACGATTATTTCTAAGGGGAAAATTCCTATTATTGTTGGAGGTACTGGCCTATATTTACAGAGTTTGTTTGAGGGCTATCATTTAGGAGGCGAAGTCAATCAAGAAACTCTTATGGCCTATCGTGAAAAATTAGAGTCTCTAAGTGATGAAGATTTATTTGAAAAGTTGACAGAACAATCCATTATTATACCACAAGTTAATCGTCGACGTGCCATTCGTGCATTAGAATTGGCGAAGTTTGGGAATGATTTGCAAAATAGTGAAAGTCCGTATGATGTTTTATTAATTGGATTGAATGATGATCGTCAGGTGCTTTATGATCGTATCAATAGACGAGTTGATTTGATGATGGACAATGGTCTCTTAGATGAAGCTAAATGGCTATACGATAACTACCCGAGTGTTCAAGCAAGTAAAGGAATTGGCTATAAAGAATTATTTCCTTACTTTTCAAAGCAAATACCATTAGAAGAAGCTGTTGATAAACTAAAACAAAATACCAGACGTTTTGCAAAACGCCAATTAACATGGTTTAGAAACCGTATGAATGTCGAATTTATTATGGTTGGTGAGGAAAATTATCAACAAAAAATCAAGCGAAAAGTCAGTGATTTTTTATCATCAAAGTAAATAAAGCCGTTTCTCGCATTTAAAGGGCATTATGTTATAATAAAGATTACGTATTTAGAACAAGAAAAAAATATTGAAAGGAGATTATAGGTGATAGAAACTAAAGAAGAGCAAGAACGTGTTATTTTAGTTGGGGTAGAACTTCAAGATACTGAGAATTTTGAAATGTCCATGGAAGAACTTGCTAGCTTAGCTAAGACAGCAGGAGCAAATGTTGTTAATCATTATTATCAAAAAAGAGATAAATATGATAGTAAATCATTTATCGGATCTGGTAAATTAGAGGAGATAAAAGCTATTGTAGAAGCAGATGAGATTGATACCGTTGTGGTTAATAATCGTTTGACTCCGCGACAAAACTCTAATTTGGAAGCTGAACTTGGTGTTAAAGTTATTGACCGTATGCAACTTATTTTAGATATCTTTGCTATGCGTGCTAGAAGTCATGAAGGAAAATTACAGGTTCATCTAGCGCAATTGAAATATATGTTACCACGCTTAGTTGGACAAGGTATTATGCTTAGTCGTCAAGCAGGAGGAATCGGAAGCCGAGGTCCAGGAGAATCTCAGTTAGAGTTGAATCGTCGTTCCATTCGTCATCAAATTTCTGATATCGAAAGACAATTGAAGATTGTAGAAAAAAATCGCGAGACAGTTCGAGAAAGACGTGTTGATTCGACAACCTTTAAAATTGGATTAATTGGATATACAAATGCTGGCAAGTCAACTATTATGAATGTTTTAACCGATGATAAGCAATATGAAGCCAATGAATTATTTGCAACGTTAGACGCTACAACCAAGCAGATCTATTTACAAAATCAATTTCAAGTCACTTTAACAGATACTGTTGGTTTTATTCAAGATTTACCTACAGAGTTAGTTGCGGCTTTCAAGTCTACCTTAGAAGAAAGTCGACATGTCGATTTATTATTTCATGTTATTGATGCTAGTGACCCTAATCATGAAGAACACGAAAAAGTTGTTATGGAGATTCTTAAAGACTTAGATATGATAGATATTCCTCGTTTAGCGATATACAACAAGATGGATGTCACTGAGCAGCTGAATGCAACAACTTTTCCAAATGTGAGAATTGCAGCCAAAAAACAAGGGAGTAAGGATTTATTACGCCGTCTTATTGTGGATGAAATACGACATATCTTTGACGAATTTTCGATTAGAGTGCATCAAAATCAAGCATATAAGCTCTATGATCTCAATAAAATAGCATTGCTTGATACCTACACCTTTGAAGAAGAATACGAGAATATTACAGGCTATATTTCTCCTAAACAAAAATGGAAGCTGGAAGAATTTTATGATTGATTATATTGATTTAGCTTTGACTTATGGTGGTTTTACGAGCTTAGATAAAGTTTATCTAGAGAAAAAACTAGATGGCCTCTCTAAGCAGCAACGACTTGATTTTATCACCCCACCTCCTAGTGTGATTAATGCTTATTTTGCTGAAATATATCAAAAGCAAGGGCCAGAAGCTGCAACTGATTACTATTTTGATCTTTCCAAAGCCTTGGGCTTGTTTCCAAAACATTTATCGTTTGATGAAGAAAAACCTTTTATTCGTTTGAATTTATCAGGAAAATCATTTGGTTTTGCTTACCTAAATGATCAAGAAGAAGCGAGTGTTTTTTCTGAAGTTAAAGAAGTCATTACACCGCAGTTACTCTTAGAAATTGCACAGATTTTTCCTCAATATAAAGTCTATCGAGATCGGTCTGGTATCAGAATGGCAAAAATAGATTTTGACGAAACAGAATCTCAAAATATTACACCAGAAACAAGTTTACTAGGGAATGTCTTACAACTTAAAAAAGATATTATTAAAATAACTAGTTTCAATCAAGAAGAGCTATTAGAGTTGGTTAAAACAAAGTCAGGTAAATACTATTATTCTAGTCAAGGACGTGAGTCAGTTATTTATATTGATACTAAATCTACTAATTAAATTTATTAAGTTATGGAAGGATTATAAAAAAGTCAACAAGTATGGAAATTCAATTTTTAGGAACTGGAGCTGGTCAACCAGCGAAAGCTCGTAATGTTTCAAGTTTAGTCTTGAAATTATTAGATGAAATTAACGAGGTTTGGATGTTTGATTGTGGAGAGGGTACACAGCGTCAAATTTTAGAAACTACGATTAAACCTCGTAAAGTTAAAAAAATTTTTATCACGCACATGCACGGAGACCATGTTTTTGGTCTTCCAGGTTTTTTATCCAGTCGGGCTTTTCAAGCCAATGAAGAGCAGACAGATTTAGATATTTATGGACCGGTTGGTATAAAAAGTTTTGTTATGACTGCCTTAAGGACATCAGGTTCACGTTTACCTTATCGAATCCATTTTCACGAGTTTGATGAATCATCACTCGGAAAAATTATGGAAACAGATAAATTTACCGTTTATGCAGAAAAGCTAGATCATACTATCTTTTGTATGGGATATCGTGTTGTGCAAAAAGATCTTGAGGGCACTTTAGATGCTGAAGCATTGAAACTAGCAGGTGTTCCATTTGGTCCTCTTTTTGGGAAAGTCAAAAATGGTGAGAATGTTACCTTAGAAGATGGTAGAGAAATTATTGCTAAAGATTATATTTCTGAACCGAAAAAGGGTAAAGTAATCACTATTTTGGGAGATACTAGAAAAACAGATGCAAGTATTAGGTTAGCTTTGGGCGCTGATGTTTTAGTTCACGAATCTACTTATGGTAAGGGTGATGAGCGAATTGCTAAATCGCATGGGCATTCAACCAATATGCAAGCAGCTGATATCGCTAAACAAGCAAATGCTAAACGACTATTATTAAATCATGTTAGTGCTCGTTTTATGGGGCGAGATTGTTGGCAAATGGAAGAAGATGCAAAGACGATTTTTTCAAATACCCATCTTGTTAGAGATTTGGAAGAAGTAGGTATATAAAATGGCAAGAACGATACTGATTACAGGAGCTTCTGGTGGTTTAGCACAGGCAATTATTAACCAATTACCCCAAGACGACCATTTAATTGTCACAGGGAGATCAAGAGAAAAACTTGAAAAGCTTTATGGAAAGAGACCAAACACCTTATGTTTATCACTAGATATAACTAATGACAATGCTGTAACGAATATGATTGAAAAAATTTATGGTGAATTTGGTCAAATTGATATTTTAATTAATAATGCTGGATTTGGTTCTTTTAAAGAATTTTGGGATTATAGTGATGAAGAAGTCAAAGACATGTTTGCTGTGAATACATTTGCAACGATGTCTATAGCTCGTCAGATAGGACATAAGATGTCTCTTGTAAAATCTGGTCATATCGTTAATATTGCAAGCATGGCTGGCCTCATAGCAACAAGTAAAGCTAGCGTTTATGGGGCTAGTAAGTTTGCTGTCGTTGGATTTTCGAATGCTCTTCGTTTAGAATTAGCAGAAAAAAATGTTTATGTGACAAGTGTAAACCCTGGACCAATCAAAACAGGATTTTTTGCTCAGGCTGATCCAAGTGGTGATTATTTAGCAAGTATAGGTCGTTTTGCTCTAACACCAGAAAAAGTATCTAAAAAAGTAGTTTCTATTCTTGGAAAAAATAAGAGAGAATTAAATCTTCCTTTTATATTAGCTTTTGCGCATAAATATTATAGTTTATTTCCAAAAACAGCTGATTATTTTGCCAGAAAGGTATTCAATTATAAATGATATCTGCTAAGTATAGTTGGGTCCTCAATAACCAAAAGCCAGACGCTGGCTTTTTTGAGGCTTCAAAAAAAGAAAAGATAAGTGAAGCGGTGGCTTCCTTAATTTATTCGCGAGGTATTAAGACATCAGCGGAATTACATCATTTTTTACAAACTAATTTGGAAAATCTCCATGATCCTTATTTGTTAAATGATATGGATAAAGCTGTTAATCGTATTAGACGAGCTATTGAAAATAATGAAACTATTTTAGTTTATGGAGACTATGATGCTGATGGAATGACATCAGCATCAATCATGAAAGAAGCATTAGATATGATGGGAGCTGAAGTCCAGGTTTATCTCCCAAATCGCTTTACAGATGGTTACGGTCCCAATCAAAGTGTTTATAAATATTTTATTGAACAACAAGATGTTTCATTAATCATTACGGTTGATAATGGTGTGGCAGGGCATGAAGCAATTACATATGCTCAAAATCAAGGTGTGGACGTGGTAGTTACTGATCATCACAGTATGCCAGCAGATTTACCTTGTGCTTATGCTATTATTCACCCAGAACATCCTGATGCTAATTATCCATTTCCTTATTTAGCAGGGTGTGGTGTTGCTTTCAAAGTAGCTTGTGCTCTCTTAGAAACAATCCCGACAGAAATGTTGGATTTGGTTGCTATTGGGACGATTGCAGATATGGTTAGCCTAACTGATGAAAATCGTATCATGGTAAAAGCTGGACTTGAAGTTATGAAAGATAGTGAAAGAATAGGCTTACAGGAGCTAATATCTTTATCAAATATTGATTTAAAAACACTAAATGAAGAAACTATTGGATTTAAAATTGCTCCACAATTAAACGCTTTAGGAAGACTTGATGACCCTAATCCAGCTATTGAATTACTAACAGGGTTTGATGATGAAGAATCTCAAGCAATAGCCCAAATGATTGATCAAAAAAATGAAGAGCGCAAAGAAATCGTTCAAACTATCTTTGACCAAGCTATGCAAATGCTTGATCAAACAAAGCCTGTACAAGTTTTAGCAAAAGAAAATTGGCATCCAGGGGTTTTAGGTATTGTGGCGGGTCGTATTTTAGAGAGAACTGGACAACCTGTTATTGTTTTGAATATTGAAGATGGTATTGCTAAAGGAAGTGCCAGAAGTGTAGAAGCACTTGATATTTTTCAAGCTTTTGACCAGCATCGAGAATTATTCATTGCTTTTGGAGGTCACAGCGGAGCAGCAGGCATGACTTTAGAGGAAAGTAAAGTAGGTGATCTTTCTCAAGTTTTATGTGACTATATCTCTAAAAAACAATTGGACATGAGTCAGAAAAAAACTCTGACAATTGATAGTGAGCTACGTTTTGACGAACTTAGTTTAGACACTGTTAGAGATTTTGAAAAGTTAGCGCCATTTGGAATGGATAATAAAAAACCAGTCTTTTTGTTAAAAGATTTTAAAGTGAGTCAAGCCAGAGTCATGGGGCAAAACGGTGCTCATCTGAAATTAAAACTAGAACAAGATGGACAAGCACTTGATTTGGTAGCATTTAATATGGGGAGTCAACTACAAGAGTTCCAACAAGCACAACATTTGGAGTTAGCTGTCACTTTATCTGTTAATCAATGGAATGGTGCCACAACCCTACAATTAATGTTGGAGGATGCGCGTGTAGACGGTATTCAATTATTTGATATTAGAAGCAAAGCAAGTAGTTTACCTCATGGAGTGCCAATCCTGTCTCAAGAAGAGCAGAGCAAAGAAGTTATTCTTTTGACTGTTCCCGATCATCCACAAGAATTAAAACAAATGACTCAAGGTAAACAGTTTGATGCCATCTATTTTAAAAATGAGATACCAAAAAATTATTTTATATCTGGTTATGGTACACGTGATCAGTTTGCTAGTTTATATAAAACAATATATCAATTCCCAGAATTTGACGTTCGTTATAAGTTAAAAGAGCTCAGTTCCTACCTTCATATCCCTGATATTTTATTAATTAAAATGATTCAAATTTTTGAAGAACTACATTTTGTTACGATTACAGAAGGGATTATGACAGTCAATAAAGAAGCAGAAAAGCGAGATATCTCTGAGAGTCAAATTTATCAAGAATTAAAAGAGACAGTTAAGTTTCAAGAATTAATGGCTTTAGGGACACCTAAAGAAATATATGATTTTATGATGAGTTGATAATATACTAAAGAAACCACTTTTTAAGTGGTTTTTTTGGTATATAAATAAGTTATTTCAATAATAATATTGCAAATATTATTAAAATATAATAAAATTAAGAAAATAATGGAATTTTTGATAAAGAATATTAAAGGCGAGGATAAAATCTATGAGACCTATCGTTAGAAAAAAGATGTACAAAAAAGGCAAATTTTGGGTCGTTGCAGGTATCGTTACCATTTTAGGTGGTAGTGCAATTCTTGGTCAAGATGTCAAGGCAGAACAGGCAGAAGCAGTAACTTCAACGATCTCAGAGAAAACTGATAGCAGTCAGACTATTTCGGATACTTCCAAGTTAACGTTACCTGTTAATTCCTCGGAGGCTATGAAAAATAGTGCAGAGCCTTTAATAAAAACAGCCTTTGCTACATCTGTTTCATCTAATCCTAGAGAGATAGCAGCTACCCCAGTCAAAACCTTTGATGCTAGCTCAAAAGTTGTTGTAAAAGCTAGTACTGCTGAGCACTCAGCAAATCAAACAAATTCTAATGTTAATCAAGTAGCTAATGATAGTGAAGTTATTACTCAACAAAATTCAACAAAGCAATTACCAACAGTGACTTACTCTGCTCATGTTCAAGATATTGGATGGCAAAAGTCGGTTGATAATGCAACAGTTTCAGGAACAGTAGGACAAGAAAAGCAGGTTGAGGCAATAAAATTGTCTATTAAAGCACCTGAAGGAATAACAGGAAAACTTAGCTATAAAACTTATGTTAAAGGACAAGGTTGGCAACCTTCAGTAGAGAGTGGTCAAGTTAGTGGTACTGTTGGTCAGAGTAGACCTATTGAAGCACTAAGCATTAACCTTACTGATAATTTACAAAAATTATATGATGTCTATTATCGTGTTCATGTTCAAGATATCGGGTGGATGGCTTGGGCTAAAAATGGAGCTTACGCTGGGACTTTGGGAATGTCAAAGCGCCTTGAAGCTTACGAAGTAAAATTTACCCTTAAAGGACAATCTGTTTTAACACCAACTATACCTAAGGAAGAGAGACCTGTCTTAAATTATCAGGTTAAGGTAGGCCAAAATGGTTGGCAATCTAATAAACTTGAAGGACAAATGGCGGGAACTTTAGGAGAATCCAAAGCCCTAGATGGAGTAAAATTCACTCTTAGCACCTTGAAGTATGGGGACATTCTCTATCGTACTCATGTACAAGATAAAGGTTGGGGAGAAATTTTAGGTAGTCAAACAAGTAAGGATTATCAAGGAAAAAGACTAGAAGCTATTCAATTGGACTTAAGTGGGAATTTAAAACAAAATTATGATATTTATTATCGCGCTCACGTCCAAGATAAAGGTTGGATGGCTTGGCAAAAAAATAATAGTGTAGCAGGTACAGTCGGAGAATCGAAACGTTTAGAGGCTTTGGAGGTAAAACTAGTAGCTAAAGCTTCAGATTTTAGTTCCCAAACAAATCATTCATTCTTAGAAATGAAGCATCCTGGATTAAGTTATCAAACTTATCTTCAAAAAGATGGTTGGAAACCAACGGTTTTGGAAGGCCAATTAGGAGGTAGTATTGGACTTTCAAAATCTATAAAAGCCATCAAACTTAACTTAGGTAGTACAGCTCTAGGAAATATAGAATATAGAACTTTTCTTAATGGTTCAGGTTGGCAAACTGTTGTTAATTCAGGGAGAGAAAGTAATGTACCAAATGAATCTCAACAAGTAGAAGCTATTCAGATGCGATTGACAGGTCTGCTATCGAAAACCTATAGTGTGATGTATCGAGTTCACATGCAAGATTATGGTTGGCAGGATTGGACTTATAACAATGACATCGCTGGTAGTACTAACCAAGGAAAACGAATTGAAGCAATCGAAATTAAATTAGTTGAGACTGCTAAAATACCGGTAACTGTCCAAACGACTTATAAGGGAACTGGAAACTATAATGTACGAGTGACAAATGTTATTAGTCCTGGGGATTTAAAAATTGCTATTTGGTCAGATAAAAACAATCAGGATGACCTTAAGTGGTATACCGTCGCACCCAAAAATCATGAAGCTACATTGACATTTAATGTTACAAATCATAGAGACAATGGTAAATACTTTATCCATGTTTATCAGGAAAATGCTTCTAATCAAAAACAATTATTGGTAAAAACTTCTCTACAAGTCGCACATTCAAATTATAATACTCCTTACTTTAGCCAACGTGATGGAAGGTGGGCAAGTCGAAGATATGGTATGGCAACTTTAGGAGAAACTGGTTGTGTACCAACTTCTCTAGCTATGATTTTGTCTTCTTTGAAAGGAGAAACTGTTTTACCAACGCAAATTGCAGATTACCTTTACCATAAGACAGTTGAATTTAATCGTGGTGTTCAAGGAACAACTTCTAGAGGAATTTTAAAAGCAGCCAAAGAATGGGGTGTAACTGCAACTGCATTAGGAACTCAAGCTAACCTTGTACAAGCGTTGAAGGATGGTTATCATGTCCTAGCGGCAGTACAAAATAATGTTTTTGTTCTTCATGGAAGTCATGAAATCGTTCTCAAAGGATATAATAACGGACTGACACATGTCTCTGACCCTTACACACCGTCCTTGTCTGGTTGGTATCCAATTTCACAACTTTGGAAAGAACAGAGCTATTATAGTGAGGATAGAATTGATATTGGAGCACCTTTTGTCAAGGTAACAGATGCCTAATTTTTAAAACCATATGCAAAACTAGCATATGGTTTTAAAGTTTCCAGTACTATTTTATTTAATTTTATGATATAATGAAGAGTAAAACATTTTAGGGGTTTCCCCTTAGAAAGACAAGTGAAATGGATTTAAATAATTACATCGCTTCAATTGAAAACTATCCTCAAGAAGGAATTACTTTCCGTGATATCTCCCCATTAATGGCTGATGGTAAAGCATACAGCTATGCTGTTCGTGAAATTGTACAATATGCTGCTGATAAAGATATTGATATGATTGTTGGACCAGAAGCTCGTGGCTTTATTGTTGGTTGCCCAGTTGCTTATGCTCTTGGTATTGGTTTTGCTCCAGTCCGTAAACCAGGTAAATTACCACGCGAAGTTATTTCAGCTGACTATGAAAAAGAATATGGTCTTGATACATTGACAATGCACGCAGATGCTATTAAACCAGGCCAACGTGTTTTAATTGTTGATGACCTTTTAGCTACTGGTGGAACAGTAAAAGCGACAATTGAAATGATTGAAAAACTTGGTGGCGTTGTCGCAGGCTGTGCTTTCCTAGTTGAACTTGATGGATTAAATGGTCGTAAAGCTATTGAAGGTTATGATACTAAGGTATTGATGAACTTTCCAGGATAAGGCCTATTCAAGATAGATGAATGATAAGGGCGCCTCTAAGTGCTATGATAATAGTTGAGAGGTGCTTTTTGTTACACATTTCATAATTTTAGGACGATAGAGAGGATTTGAAAGGTTATGACTTATTTGGAACAATATCAGTCAGGGCAATTGACTCTACCAAGTGCTTTATTTTTTCACTTTAAATCTATTTTTAAGACAGCAGACGATTTTTTAGTTTGGCAATTTTTCTATTTACAAAATACAACTAATTTATCCGATCTAACACCGAGCCGTATTGCGACATCACTTGATAAAACAGTGGCAGATATCAATCGTTCTATATCGAATTTAACAAGTCAAGGTTTACTAGATGTCAAAACAATTGAGTTGAATCATGAAATCGAGATTATCTTTGATACAAGCCCTGTGTTTGCTAAATTAGATAAACTTTTCGAAGAGGATAATCAAGTAATAATAGACAATAAAACCTCTGATTCGAATCGTCTGAAAGATTTAGTAGGAGACTTCGAACGTGAATTAGGTCGCTTATTAAGTCCTTTTGAATTAGAAGATTTACAAAAGACACTGCAAGAAGATCAGACAGATCCTGATATTGTTAGGGCAGCTCTTAGAGAAGCGGTTTTCAATGGGAAAACAAGTTGGAATTATATCAATGCTATCCTTCGCAACTGGCGGCGTGAAGGATTGACGACACTTCGACAAATTGAAGAGAGAAAACAAGCACGTGAAGATAACCAAATGAAAGATTTAGCGATTTCGGATGATTTTAAAAATGCAATGAATTTATGGGAATAAGTTTACTAGGAGGAGACAGAATGGTTGATACATTAGGTCTGCTCCTTTTCTTTTGATGTTAATGATGTTATACTTTTAACAGAGAAAAACTGAAGGAAATACAATGGATTTACAATTATCAAAACGATTACAAAAAGTTGCAAACTACGTTCCAAAAGGAGCTCGGTTATTAGATGTAGGAAGTGATCATGCTTACTTACCTATTTTTTTGTTGCAGATGGGATACTGTGATTTTGCCATTGCTGGTGAAGTGGTGAATGGACCGTATCAGTCTGCGTTGAAAAACGTTTCAGAACATGGTCTCACTTCAAAGATAGATGTTCGCTTAGCAAATGGTTTGTCAGCTTTTGAAGAAGCAGATAATATTGATACGATAACTATCTGTGGAATGGGTGGTCGTTTGATTGCTGATATTTTGAATAACGATATAGACAAACTTCAGCACGTTAAAACACTAGTCTTACAACCTAATAATCGGGAAGATGATTTAAGAAAATGGTTAGCTGCAAATGATTTTGAAATAGTAGCAGAAGATATCTTGACTGAAAATGACAAACGCTATGAAATTTTAGTTGTTAAGCATGGTCATATGAATTTAACTGCTAAAGAATTGCGATTTGGTCCATTTTTATTATCCAATAACACAACGGTTTTTAAAGAAAAATGGCAAAATGAGCTTAATAAATTAACTTTTGCTTTAAACTCTATTCCCAATAGTAAAATGGAAGAACGCGCTATTTTGGAAGATAAAATACAGGATATAAAGGAGGTTCTTGATGAAAGCTAGAGAACTTATTGATGTATATGAAACTTATTGTCCACAGGAATTATCTATGGAAGGAGATATTTCAGGTCTTCAAATTGGATCTTTAGATAAAGAAATAAAGACAGTCATGGTAGCTTTAGATGTTCGAGAGACTACAGTAGCTGAAGCAATTGAACGTCAAGTAGATCTTCTTATTGTAAAGCATGCTCCTATTTTTCGTCCATTAAAGGATTTGGTAGCAACGCCGCAAAATAAGATTTATATAGACCTTCTTAAATCAGACATTGCTGTTTATGTGAGCCATACTAATATAGATATCGTTCCTAATGGACTTAACGACTGGTTTTGTGAATTATTAGATATTCAATATCCCGATATATTATCTGAGACAAGTAATGGTTATGGTATTGGTCGCATTGGTGATATTAGACCCCAGAGTTTTGAATTTTTTGCATGGAAAATTAAAGATGTGTTTGGTTTAGATAGCGTTCGTTTAGTTTCATATGATAAATCTAATCCTGAAATTCAACGAGTTGCTATTTGTGGGGGTAGTGGGCAAAGTTTCTACAAAGAAGCTATTGCAAAAGGAGCAGATGTTTTTGTAACGGGAGATATTTATTATCATACTGCACAAGAAATGATCACAAATGGTTTGCTTGCGATTGACCCAGGTCATCATATTGAGGTTTTATTTGTTTCTAAAATAGCTACTATGATTGAGCAGTGGAAACTTGAAAAAGGCTGGGATATTTCAGTTTTAGAGAGTAAAGCTCCAACAAATCCCTTTTACCATATGTAGGAGCTATTATGAAAAAGATAGCAATTATTGGTGCAGGAGCAGTCGGAGCGACACTAGCCTATTACTTATCAAAAGAAAAGGATATTCAGGTTACTGTTTTTGATTATGGAGTTGGACAAGCAACTAAGGCTGCTGCGGGGATTATTAGCCCATGGTTTTCAAAACGTCGTAATAAAGCCTGGTATCGTATGGCGAGGTTGGGGGCTGATTTTTATTCAAAGCTAGTCACGGATTTACAAAAAGATGGTTTTGAAACAAAATTTTATCAGCAAACTGGTGTTTTCTTATTAAAAAAGGACGAGAGTCAGTTAGAGTCATTGTTTGCACTAGCAGATAAACGTCGACTAGAATCTCCTCTAATAGGTGATTTACAAATACTAAATAAAAGTGAAGCAAATACTCACTTTCCTGAGTTAGATGGCTATGAACAGTTACTTTATGCGAGCGGAGGAGCACGAGTAGAAGGGGCGGACTTAACACGAATATTGTTAGAAGCAAGTGGTGTTAATGTCATCAAGGATGAAGTTCACTTTACGATAACTGATAATGGCTTTCGTGTTCAAGGAATTGATTTTGATAAACTTGTTTTAGCGAGTGGAGCCTGGCTAGCTAAGATATTAGATGAGCACAACTATCAGGTAGATGTTCGCCCTCAAAAAGGGCAATTGCGAGACTATTATTTTAGCAATATTAATACAGGAAAATATCCTGTTGTAATGCCAGAAGGTGAGCTAGATATTATCCCATTTGATAATGGTAAAGTCTCTGTAGGTGCAAGTCACGAAAATGATATGGCTTTTGATTTAAACATTGATTTTAAAGTCTTAGACAAGTTTGAAGAGCAAGCTATTGGCTATTTTCCGCAATTAAAAAAAGCAGATACGACTTCTGAACGTGTTGGAATTCGTGCCTATACAAGTGATTTTTCTCCATTTTTTGGCCCTGTCCCTTGTATGGAGGGTGCATATGCTGCAAGTGGATTAGGATCAACTGGCTTAACAGTGGGCCCATTAATTGGTTATGAATTATGTCAATTAATCTTAAATAAAGAAAATCAGCTAAATTTAGAGGATTACGATATTACAAAATACGTGAAAAAGATTAGTAGATGATAGCGTTTAAAAAAAGTGTTATAATATGTAGGATTAATATAAATAAGGAGACCTTACTATGAAAGGTATTATTTTAGCGGGAGGTTCAGGTACTCGCTTGTACCCATTAACTCGTGCTGCATCAAAACAATTGATGCCAATTTATGATAAACCAATGATTTATTATCCATTGTCAGTTTTGATGTTAGCAGGAATAAAAGAAATACTGATTATTTCTACTCCACAAGATTTGCCTCGCTTTGAAGATATGCTTGGAGATGGTTCAGAACTAGGAATCTCTCTTTCTTATGCTGAACAACCAAGCCCAGATGGGTTAGCACAGGCCTTCATTATCGGTGAAGATTTTATTGGTGATGATCACGTTGCTTTAGTATTAGGTGATAATATTTACCATGGACCAGGTTTATCTGCAATGCTACAACGTGCAGCTAGTAAAGAAAGTGGAGCAACCGTCTTTGGCTATCAAGTAAAAGATCCAGAACGTTTTGGTGTTGTCGAGTTTGATACTGATATGAATGCCATTTCTATTGAAGAAAAACCAGCGCAACCTAAGTCTAATTATGCTGTCACAGGTCTTTATTTCTATGATAACGATGTGGTTGAAATCGCTAAAAATATTAAGCCAAGCCCTCGTGGAGAACTTGAAATTACTGATGTTAACAAAGCCTACCTTGATAGAGGTGACTTATCAGTTGAGTTAATGGGACGTGGATTTGCGTGGTTAGACACTGGAACTCACGAAAGTCTTCTTGAAGCAGCACAATATATTGAAACAGTACAACGCATGCAAAACGTTCAAGTTGCTAACCTTGAGGAAATTGCTTACCGCATGGGCTACATCACTCGTGAACAAGTCCTTGAGTTGGCACAACCACTTAAGAAAAATGAGTATGGTCAATACCTACTTCGTTTGATTGGAGAAGCCTAATGACTGAACAATTTTTTGATAAAGAATTAACTTGTCGCCCAATTGAAGCTATTCCTGGATTGTTGGAATTCGATATTCCCGTTCGTGGAGACAACCGAGGATGGTTCAAAGAGAACTTTCAAAAAGAAAAAATGATACCGCTTGGTTTCCCAGAAAGCTTCTTTGAGGCAGACAAACTACAAAATAATATTTCGTTTAACAAGAAAAATACTTTGCGAGGTCTCCATGCAGAGCCTTGGGATAAATATGTTTCGATCGCTGATGAAGGACGTGTGATCGGTACTTGGGTTGACCTCCGTGAAGGTGACAGTTTTGGTAACGTTTACCAAACGATTATCGATGCCTCAAAAGGTATCTTTGTTCCACGCGGTGTTGCTAATGGTTTCCAAGTTCTTTCAGATAAAGCAGCTTATACTTATCTCGTTAACGATTATTGGGCACTTGAACTCAAACCAAAATATGCTTTCGTTAATTATGCAGATCCAAATCTAGGCATTCAGTGGGAAAACCTTGAAGAAGCAGAAGTCTCAGAAGCAGATAAGAATCACCCACTTCTCAAAGATGTAAAACCTTTGAAGAAGGAAGATTTGTAATTTTCAACTTCTTAAAAGGCATTAACCTTAGCAAGTAAAAACGAATTAGCAATGTTGTTTGACGCAAGGGTGAAAGGAAACATGCAAAAGGCCTGTTCCCTCAGGGATTTGAAATATTGATTTCTTAGGCATGACATTCCATAGAACTACTTCTAACAGAACAGTATCCTTCAAATAGCAAAAAGAAAAAATTTTTCGGAGAAAAAATGACTGAATTTAAAAACATTATCGTAACTGGTGGAGCTGGTTTCATCGGATCAAACTTTGTACACTATGTTTACAATAACCACCCAGATGTTCATGTAACTGTCCTTGATAAATTGACATATGCAGGTAACCGTGCTAACATTGAAGCCATTCTTGGTGATCGTGTTGAGTTAGTTGTTGGTGACATCGCTGACGCTGAATTGGTAGACAAGTTGGCTGCCAAAGCAGATGCTATTGTTCACTATGCGGCTGAGAGCCACAATGACAACTCACTTAACGATCCAAGTCCATTTATCCATACAAACTTTATCGGAACTTACACTTTGCTTGAAGCAGCTCGTAAATACGATATCCGTTTCCACCACGTGTCAACTGATGAAGTTTATGGAGATCTGCCACTTCGTGAAGACCTTCCAGGAAATGGTGAAGGACCAGGTGAAAAATTCACTGCTGAAACAAAATACAATCCATCATCACCTTACTCATCAACTAAGGCAGCTTCTGACCTTATCGTTAAGGCATGGGTACGTTCCTTCGGCGTAAAAGCGACCATTTCGAACTGTTCAAATAACTATGGACCATACCAACACATCGAAAAATTCATTCCACGTCAAATTACAAATATCTTGGCAGGAATCAAACCGAAACTTTATGGTGAAGGTAAAAACGTCCGTGACTGGATCCACACAAATGATCATTCAACAGGTGTCTGGGCTATTTTGACTAAGGGTCGTATTGGTGAAACATACCTTATTGGTGCCGACGGTGAGAAAAACAACAAGGAAGTTCTTGAACTTATCCTTGAGAAAATGGGTCAACCAAAAGACGCTTACGATCACGTAACTGACCGTGCTGGACACGACCTTCGTTACGCTATCGATTCTACAAAATTGCGTGAAGAACTTGGTTGGGAACCACAATTCACAAACTTCTCAGAAGGTTTGGAAGAAACAATCAACTGGTACACTGAAAACCAAGATTGGTGGAAAGCAGAGAAAGAAGCAGTTGAAGCTAACTACGCTAAAACGCAAGAAGTCATTAACTAATTGAACCAAAAAACCTATCATTTTGATGATAGGTTTTTTATGTACGGCTAGTTAGATAGCTAATTGGTCTGTTTTTGTCATGCTTTGAGGTTGGTAATAGACATTTTGATAGTCATTACCAACTTTTTGTACTAGGTAAAGTCCCGCTTTATTCATTTTGAATTGATTGTTAATGAGACTCTCTTGATTATCGTGTTTGATAACAGCCCAAGTTTGACTGTTTTTATCATAGATAACTTGTTGTTTTGAACTGTTTTCTAGTAATTCTACTTCTTTGCTATTGGCTAATTTATCAAAACTTGTGCGATCAATGTTTGGAACCATCATGTAATCATAGCTATCACCTTTGTTGTCATGCTTTTGGCTTATAGTGATAAAAGGATTGCTAACGATTGAGGTATTTTTAGAAGTACGATTAATGCTGTTCCAAGTACCTGTTTGCTCTTTGCGTTCAATATCAATAGTGCTATTTTTAAAGAAGATATAACCAATATTGCGACCAGGTTCTTTTGATTCTAAAAAGACACTCTTTGTATCTGTAAATTGTTGAGAACTTGCTTGCTTTAAATCAACAGTTTTTCCATTGACGTATGTAGTATAAGGTGTTTTAGAATCGTCTTTTCGTTGATCAATTGTTGTAGAAACATTTCCAATGCCGTTAGTATTCTTGATGTTGCTACCTAAAAAGACAATCTTATCATTTAAGATAACCCAACCTTTTTGTGCTGTTAAGGTGCGATCCCAGTTAGTAAAGTCCATAGCGGCAAGAGCAAAGTGATCATTAAGTTTGACGGAACCAACAAAGTCAGATGCTCCTGTAACTTGACCGGTTTTTTCTTTAGCGTCTTTGCTATGTTTGCTCATGAAATCCTTAGTCGTATCTTCACGCTTAGCATCTTTTTCAGTTGTTCCAGCCATTTTATAAGGATTGACGGTTGGCCAAAAATGATTACTATAATGAGATTGATCACTATTATAAAGATAGAACATACCATCTCCGGTATACCAACCACGTGTATTTTCATCATTCATTCCTTCATAGTTGAGGGTACGTTTAGAATGTAATGAAAGTGCGAAACCAAAGTCTTTCTCGGCATTATAATAAGCTAAGCGGTCCATGCTATTAAAGGTTGATAAATTACTTTTTAAAGGTTTAGTAGCGACTGTACTGTCATTAAGCAGCTTATTCATGTTGGCAATATCGGAATACGATTTGAGGTTATTGAAGACGTTGTAGAATTTATTTGAAGTGATAATCGTTTTAATAGTTGATTTGAGGTCTAAGTTTCGCTCTTCATTAGACATGTTAGCCAATCTGAGGAAACCTCTGAGAACTTCAACTGCAGCCGCATGAGAAGAAGCAGCCTCTCTACTAATTGAGCGTCCACGACTCATATCCATTAACTCACCTTTTACAATTAAAGGTAAAAATGATTGATTAATCCATTTATAAACCATATCAAGTTCTTGATTAGAGATTTTATAGTCAGTTTCTTGAATGATAGGCAGCAATTGTGTCAAACCATCTATCAGAACATTACCATAGGCGCCAGTATAAGCAACATTCGTATGGTCGATGTAAGAACCGTCAGCATAGAAGCCTTCAGCTTTAGTAGCAGTAGTAAAAAGATTTTTTAGAGAATGAGAAGTTTTTTCGATAATAGTATTGTCTTTACGAAGTAAACCTTCAATGATTTTAACGCGCCCCATATCGACTAGATTACCACCAAGGGCTTTAAATGGATTGACAAGCGTTTTACGGAAAAATCCTGCATCAGGAACAAAATGTTCAATTGGGTCGGTATAAGTTTTTATTTCAGCGTCAGTGAAGTAGTTATACATGAGAGCTAGGGTACCTGTAATTGAGCGAGGAACACCGATTTCAAAATCCCACCAATTGGCAGAGCCTTCTATATCTTTATTAACATTGTAGAAGTTTTGATGAAGCCAAGCCAGACTCTCTTTTACAGTACGAATAGCTTTTTCATTTTTGTAAATAGTAGAGTGTGGATTGGTGATTTGTTTAGCTAAATCTTCCAAACGACGATAAGTAGCGGTTAACTGTGCTGAATTATTGAGATTATCTAAATCTTTCCAAAGGAAAGTGCGATTAGAATCCAGTTTGATAGCTTCGATGTTTTTGGCGTTAGTTTCATCTAATTTCTGATTAAGCTTTTGCATGTTCGAATCATTAGTATCGTAAACATGATTACCAATAGTCACGTCGTTCCATTTGTCGAGGAGTTTTGTAAAGTTATCTTCTGTTGAAGCTGTAACTGATAACGGTACTTCTTTAATTATTTTGCCAGATTTATCAGATATTTTAACAGTTGTTGAACCAGTAGCGTTTGGATACAATATTCCACCAACAATTTTCCCAAGAGACGGATTGGTTAGAGTGTATTGGTAGTCAGCTTTATTAAAAACGTAATTTTTGTTTAAAGCCGTATTAACGCTTTTTTCAATTTGTGTTGTGACGGGTTGTGGATGCTCTGAGTCTTTAGGGCCTTTTGCTTTCATTGATATATTATCAAAAGTAACAGAACCTGTTCCTTTTTCATAATAAAGTTCAAGTGTCACCTCGGAGACATCTAACTTTGGGTTATATATCTTTGTTAAGGTATGTTTGTTAGTAGTACCGCTGGTCATCTCAGAAAGCCAAAGTCGCGTATTGTTATCTTTTTTCTCCATAATACGAAGGAAAGCTTGTCCAGCCTTGTTACTTGTTTCAATATCAAACTTGACCTCATATTTTTTAGTGGGATCAATGTTCACTTTTTGTGTTACAGCACCTCTAAAGCCTTTGTCGCTGGATAGACTTACTTGGCCTTGTTCGGTACGTTGGATAATAGGTGATTTATCAGCAGTATTTTCTTTATCAATCCAAGCAGACCATTCCCTAGCGCCTGTATGTGACCAGCTTCCAGATACAGGGTTAGTTTGATTAAAATCTCCGTTTTTCACCAGCTCCTTATTTTGAGTTTGATTATCTACTACTTGTTTCATTGTGCTAGGAGTGGCTGTTGCAGTTGCGGTTGAAGCTGTGGAGTTAGACAAATCTTGTTGTGTGGTTGTGGTGCTAGTCTCTTTGACAGTGGTACTTTCAGTCTGGGGAGCTTCAACATTATTAGTTTGAGTATCTCTTATTTGTGACGTTGAGGTAGTTTTGGTAAGCTCTTCAGCTTTAGCTTGGTAACTATTGTTAACCAATATTGTTCCTAAAATAAGGGCTGAATAAAGCATAATACGATGTTTCTTTTTGATTTCCATTTTTTACTCCTTAGGTTTTAAAATTGTAAACCGGTTTTTCCTAATTATAGCATGCTTTAAAGGTTTATGATAAAGAACCTTTAAAATGTCATCAAAGTGAAAAGTAAATAACTGGTAAACAAAATAATTTGTTTAATCATTTGTGTGCTACTTTGATAGTAAATTGCCTAAATAAAGGCTATTTTTTGTTATAATATGAGAATGAGAGGAGTTTGAAATGACTAAATTAGCAACAATTTGTTACATTGACAATGGCAAGGAATTACTTCTATTGCACCGCAACAAAAAAGAGAATGATGTTCATGAGGGAAAGTGGATCTCGGTAGGTGGTAAACTGGAGGCAGGTGAAACTCCTGATGAATGTGCTAAGCGTGAAATTCTAGAAGAAACCCATTTAACGGTAAAAAAAATGGATTTTAAAGGAGTCATCACTTTTCCTGAATTTACGCCAGGTCATGATTGGTATACCTATGTCTTTAAAGTAACAGATTATGAAGGAGAGTTAATTTCAGATGATGAATCACGAGAAGGAACTTTAGAATGGGTACCATATGATCAAGTTCTTTCTAAGCCAACGTGGCAAGGAGATTACGAAATTTTTAAATGGATTTTAGAAGATGTTCCTTTCTTTTCTGCTAAGTTTGTTTATGATGAACACCAAAATTTAATTGAAAAGACGGTTAATTTTTATGAAAAATAGAGATTTTAGGGTTAGAGAACAGCTCGAAACATTCGGAGTCAGAGTTTCTGCTTTAATCATAGAAAATCAAAAACTGCTATTAATATATGCTCCTCATCTCGATAAATACTATTTGCCAGGTGGGGCGCTTCAAGTTGGAGAAGATAGCAATAAGGCTGTTGCGAGAGAAGTACTTGAGGAAATAGGTCTTCACAGCCAAGTTGGTGATTTAGCCTATATTATTGAGAATCAGTTTAATATTAAGAGACATCATTATCACTCAGTTGAATTTTTATATTTTGTTAATCTCTTGGGTCAGGCGCCAGAATCTATCAAAGAAGGAACGCATAAGCGACATTTTGTATGGCTTCCAATAAAAGAATTAACAAAAATTGATTGTAATCCTAATTTTTTAGCACAGGATTTGATAGAATGGCCAGGTCATGTTGTGCATAAAATTGTTCAAAATTAACTTTTTACTCTCTTGTTTTGAGTTTAATTTAATTTAACGTGTTATAATAAATGAGAATTAAAATTAGAATTCATCTTGAAAGGATATGTGAATGAATCGACCATCAGAAAAAGAATTTAAAAATAGTTTGTTTTTTAAATGGATCTTAAATAATCAAGCAGTTATTGCTCTCATGATTACCTTTTTGGTATTTTTAACGATTTTTATTTTTACCAAAATCTCTTTTATGTTTAAACCTGTGTTTGATTTTCTTGCTGTGCTGATATTGCCGCTTGTAATTTCTGGCTTGCTTTATTACCTATTAAAACCTATGGTTACATTTTTAGAGAAGCGGGGAATTAAGCGTGTAACAGCGATATTATCAGTTTTTACTATTATAATCCTTCTGTTAATTTGGGCAATGTCTAGTTTTATTCCCATGATGAGTAATCAATTACGCCATTTTATGGAAGATCTCCCTTCATATGTGAATAAAGTGCAAATGGAAACAAGTTCGTTTATAGATCACAACCCTTGGTTAAAATCTTATAAAGGGGAAATATCGAGCATGTTATCTAATATCAGTAGCCAAGCGGTCTCTTATGCTGAAAAATTTTCAAAGAATATTTTAGATTGGGCAGGAAATTTAGCTAGTACAGTTGCACGTGTGACAGTAGCAACAATCATGGCTCCCTTTATTTTGTTTTATCTTTTAAGAGATAGTCGCAACATGAAGAATGGTTTCTTAATGGTTTTACCAACCAAACTACGCCAACCAACTGATCGTATTTTGCGAGAAATGAATAGTCAAATGTCAGGGTATGTGCAAGGACAAATCATTGTTGCTATTACTGTTGGTGTTATTTTTTCAATAATGTATAGTATTATAGGCCTTAGATATGGCGTGACATTAGGGATTATTGCCGGTGTGTTAAATATGGTTCCCTATTTGGGAAGTTTTGTCGCCCAAATTCCAGTGTTTATCTTAGCGCTTGTCGCAGGACCTGTTATGGTTGTTAAAGTTGCGATTGTTTTTGTTATTGAGCAAACTCTAGAAGGACGCTTTGTCTCACCCTTGGTTTTAGGTAATAAACTTAGCATTCATCCAATTACAATTATGTTTATTTTATTAACCTCTGGAGCGATGTTTGGTGTTTGGGGAGTATTCCTCAGTATTCCGATTTATGCATCTATCAAAGTTGTTGTTAAAGAATTGTTTGATTGGTACAAAGCTGTCAGTGGGCTATATACAGTAGATGTTGTTACTGAAGAAAGAAGTGAAGAAGTTAAAAATGTTGAATAGTGAAAAAATGATTGTTTCTATCCAAAATCAGGATTTAGAACATGCTAACAAGTATTTCGAAAAAGCGTTGAAAAATGATCCTGAGGAAGTCTTGTTGGAACTAGGAGCTTATTTGGAGAGTATTGGTTTTTTACCCCAAGCAAAACGTCTCTATGATCAAATCCGACCAAATTATCCAGAAGTTGCTATCAATTTAGCTCAAATTGTTGCCGAAGATGGAGATATTGAACAAGCATTCTTATACTTAGATTATATCTCAGAAGATAGTCAAGAGTATGTTTCAGCCCTCCTTGTTATGGCTGACTTATATGATATGGAAGGCTTGACTGATGTTGCGCGTGAAAAGCTTTTGCTAGCCAGCAAACTTAGCGATGACCCATTGGTTACATTTGGTTTAGCTGAAATGAACCTTAGTTTGGAACATTATCAAGAAGCGATAGAAGGATATGCCTCACTTGACAATCGAGAAATCTTAGAAACGACTGGAGTTTCAACTTATCAGCGTATTGGTAAATCCTACGCTATTATGGGGAAATTTGATGCAGCTATCGAATTTTTAGAAAAAGCCGTTGACATTGAGTATGATGATTTAACAGTTTTTGAGTTAGCAACAATCCTTTATGATCAAGAAGAATATCAAAAAGCTAACCTTTATTTTAAACAGTTGGATACTATTAATCCAGACTTTGCTGGCTATGAATATATCTATGGTTTATCTCTTCGTGAGGAGCATAAATCTGAAGAAGCTTTACGTCTAGTTCAGCAAGGTATTCGTAAAAATAGTTTTGATGGTCAACTTCTCTTACTAGCCTCACAATTATCGTATGAATTACATGATGTTCATTCGTCGGAGTCTTATTTGAAACAAGCTGAAAAAGTTTCTGAAAATCAAGATGAAATTGTTATGAGATTGTCAAATTTGTATCTTGAAGAAGAGCGGTTTGAGGAAGTCTTGGAATTAGACAATGATAATTTAGAAAATATCCTTGCAAAATGGAATATCGCTAAAGCACACAAGGCTTTAGAAATGGATGATAGTGTAGACTATTATCAATCTTTGTATAATGATTTAAAAGATAATCCAGAATTTTTACAAGATTATGCTTACATTTTGAGAGAATTTGGTTACCTTGATAAGGCACAAGAAGTAGGAAAGGCTTATTTAAAATTAGTTCCAGATGATATAGAGATGTCAGAATGGGTGAATAACATTTAAATAGGAAAACACTTACAGAAAAAAATAAATAATTCACAAGTAAATTTTCACAATCTGATGTAAAAACTGTGATATAATTGAACCATTCTTGTGAAAAGAGGGAGATAAAATGACAGAATCACATAATCAATATGGGGCTGACTTAATTGTCGATAGCCTCATTAATCATGATGTCAAATATGTTTTTGGTATCCCAGGAGCTAAGATTGACCGCGTATTTGACACTCTAGAAGATAAAGGTCCAGAGTTAATTGTTGCTCGTCATGAGCAGAACGCGACTTTTATGGCTCAGGCTGTCGGGCGTATTACGGGAGAACCAGGAGTTGTTATTGCAACTAGTGGACCTGGGATCTCGAACTTGGCAACAGGGTTAGTTACTGCGACAGATGAAGGTGATGCTGTTCTAGCAATTGGTGGACAGGTTAAGCGAGGAGATTTATTGAAACGTGCTCATCAATCAATGAATAACGTTGCTATGCTGGAACCTATTACAAAATATTCTGCTGAGGTTCATGACCCTAATACTTTGTCAGAAACTGTTGCAAACGCCTATCGTCTTGCTAAATCTGGTAAACCAGGAGCAAGTTTTATCTCTATTCCTCAAGACGTTACAGACAGTCCAGTCTCAGTAAAAGCAATCAAACCTCTTAGTGCACCTAAATTGGGTTCGGCATCTGTTTTAGATATTAATTATTTAGCGCAAGCTATTAACAATGCTGTTTTACCGGTACTGTTATTAGGAAATGGCGCATCTTCAGAGGGAGTAACTGCTGCCGTACGTCGACTTCTTGATGCTGTTAAACTACCAGTAGTAGAAACTTTCCAAGGTGCGGGTATTGTGTCACGTGAGCTCGAGGATGAAACATTCTTTGGTCGTGTAGGCCTCTTCCGTAATCAACCTGGAGATATGCTTTTGAAGCGTGCAGACCTAGTTATTGCTATCGGGTATGACCCTATTGAATATGAGGCGCGTAACTGGAATGCTGAAATTTCTGCTCGTATTATTGTTATTGACGTTGAACAAGCAGAAATTGATACGTATTTCCAACCCGAGCGAGAACTGATTGGAGACATGGCACATACACTTGATTTACTTTTACCAGCTATTAAAGGATATGAATTGCCAGAAGGTTCAAAAGAGTATTTGAAAGGTCTTCGTAATAATATTGAAAACGTTAGCGATGTTAAATTTGATCGTGACTCAGCTCATGGACTTGTTCATCCTCTTGATCTCATTGATGTACTCCAAGAAAATACCACCGATGACATGACTGTTACAGTTGATGTGGGAAGCCATTATATTTGGATGGCTCGCTACTTTAAATCATATGAAGCGCGTCACTTGCTTTTCTCAAACGGAATGCAAACATTAGGAGTTGCTCTACCTTGGGCAATTTCTGCGGCTCTTTTGCGTCCCAACACAAAAGTTATTTCAGTTTCTGGTGATGGTGGCTTCTTATTCTCAGCTCAAGAGTTAGAAACTGCAGTTCGTCTTCATCTACCAATTGTTCACATTATTTGGAACGATGGAAAATATAACATGGTTGAATTCCAAGAAGAAATGAAGTATGGGCGTTCTTCAGGTGTTGACTTTGGACCAGTTGATTTTGTAAAATACGCTGAAAGTTTCGGTGCTAAAGGTTACCGTGTAGACAGCAAAGACAGTTTTGAAGAAACACTCAAACAAGCTCTAATCGATGCTGAAAATGGACCAGTGTTGATTGATGTGCCTATTGACTATAAAGATAACGTGACACTAGGTGAAACAATCTTACCTGACGAGTTCTACTAAGACGAGGTCTAATATGTCAGAAACAGTTAAATTATTTCAATACAGTACCTTGAGTTCACTGATGGCAGGATTGTACAAAGGCAGTCTAACTATCGGAGAATTATTAACTCACGGTGACTTAGGAATCGGTACTGTTCATATGATTGATGGTGAATTGATTGTATTGGATGGGAAAGCTTATCAAGCTATTGGTACAGATGGTAAAGCAGAGATTATCCAATTATCAGATGATGTGACAGTACCCTATGCAGCGGTTTTACCACACCATATCCAAAAACAATTTGATATCAATGCTGAGATAGATAATAAGGATTTGGAAGAGATGATTCTAAAAAACTTTGAAGGTCAAAATCTCTTTAAGTCTTTAAAAATCAAAGGAACGTTTTCAAGAATGCACGTTCGTATGATTCCAAAATCTCCACAACATAAACGTTTTGCAGATATTGCATCTAATCAGCCAGAATTTACCAGAGAGAATGTATCTGGTACGTTGGTTGGGATTTGGACGCCGGAATTATTTCATGGTGTGGGGGTAAAAGGGTTCCATGTCCACTTTATTTCAGACGATTTAACTTTCGGTGGGCATGTTATGGATTACTCGCTCACACAAGGAAAAGTTGAAATTGGAAAGGTTGACCAACTTGACCAATGTTTCCCAACTCAAGATCAAGAATTTTTGAAAGCTAACTTTGACCTACAAAAGCTTAGAGAAGATATTGATTTAAGTGAATAAGAATACCTATAAATAATTAATAACACTAAAAATAGACAGGGATATGTCCCAGTCTATTTTTTTAGTTTAAGGCTATCTATTTTTTCTTGTGTGGGAGTGACTCGTAAGGTTTTTTGACCAGTGTAAGTTACAAAACCTGGCTTAGTACCACTTGGTTTATTGAGTTTTTTTGCTTCAATCATGTCTACTTGAACAAGATTGGAGAGACGAGCTTTAGAGTAATAAGCAGCTAACTCGGCGGCATCTGTCTTAACCTCGTCACTTGGATTGAGGTTATCCCGAATTAACACATGGCTTCCGGGGATATCCTTGGCATGAAACCACAACTCCCCTTTACGAGCCATTTTAAATGTTAACTCGTCATTTTGGAGATTATTACGTCCCACCATAATAATAGTCTTGCCATCGGATGCTAAATATTGTTCAGGTTTTTTACGCTTATGTTGTTTATCATGTGCGCGTCGCTTAATAAATCCAGTTTCAACAAGTTCTTCACGAATATCATTGATATCTTCCATAGAAGCATGATTTAGCGATGTTTCAACAGATTCAAGGTAGGTGATTGTATTTTCCGTATCTGAAATAATTCCTTTTAAATGTTTTACAGCTTCTTTTAATTTTTGATATTTTTTAAAGTAGCGTTGGGCATTTTGGTTGGGTGTTAAAGCTCGATCAAGTGAAATCTCAATGGTTTGGTTGGTGTAATAATTATCAAGCACAACGACATCTTGATTATTTGGTACCATAGAGAGATAGGTAGTTAGAAGCTCTCCTTTTTGGCGAAACTCCTCTGCATTTTCAGTAGCTAGAAGTTCGTCTTGTTGCTTAGCTAGTTTTTTGATATTTTTCTCTAACTCACTTTGAACACGGTGGATGAGGTCACTAGCTTGCTGTGCTATGCGATCTTTTTCAGCCTTCTCTTGGTAGTAATAATCTAACAATTGTCCAAGAGACTGAAATGTTTCGTGACTGCTTGAGAATTGGACAGCGGAAAAGGATTTTTCTGTTAGGCTGGGATAATATTCTCTCGAAAAGAATTGACGAAAATCGTTAAGTTTATTGTCTTTCAAACAGTGAGATAATTCTAGCGCAGTATCGCGTCCTAAACCTTGGAGGAGCTGTTGGAGGTTTTTAGGGCTTAGATCATTGGTTTGAAGCAGCTCAAATAGGGTTTGATCAGAAATATCAAAAGGATTGATTGCTTTTGTTTTGGGTGGGGCAATGTAAGTCGAACCAGGAAGGATAGTACGATAGGAGTTTTGTGAGAAACCAACATGCTTAATTGATTCAATAATTTTATGTTCATTTTTATCAATCAAGATAATGTTACTGTGTTTTCCCATGATTTCAACAACAAGTGTTGCTTTAATGTGATCACCGATTTCGTTTTTATTAGACACGACGATTTCTAATATACGGTCATTTTCAATTTGTTGAATGGTTTCAATCACTGCACCTTGCAAATACTTTCTCATGATCATTGTAAAAGTATTTGGATTTTGAGGATTTTGGAAATTTGCTTCGGTAGTTTGGATACGTCCAAATACAGGATGAGCAGATAGGAGTAGTTTATAGTTGCGACGATTGTTGCGTATTGTTAATACCAATTCATGGTCAAAAGGTTGGTTAACTTTTTGGATACGTCCTTTTTCAATCTGTTCTTGTAATTCATTTGTGAGGTGATGTAAAAAAAATCCATCAAAAGACATGGCGTCCCCCTTATTCTAAAAATTATAGCTTATTTATTATACCATAGGCTGAGCTAAAAATATTTTTTTATAATGCAAAAGGCTTGCAATTTTCAGAATATAGTATATAATTATAGAAAAATTCATGAGAAAAGATGACTAGTAAATGACTAAAACATTATTTACCAATTGGCAAAACTGGCGTAGATAAAGTTGTGTTTATGGGTGCATAGATACGACTTTTTGGAGTACTTCAAAAAAGTATCTATGCGCTGGTCTAGTCTAACAATAGAGAGCGCAAGGTAAGTTATTTATCAGGCGCTTTTTCTTTTGCGCTAAACTCCAGAAAGTCAAGGTATTATTAAAGTGAGGAGAAAATATGAAAAATAAAGGGCTGATAGCTACGCTAATTCTATTGACTATATTAGTGGTTGGAGAATTATTTTATAACAAATCAGAAAAACGTCTTAATTTATCAGAAAAGCAAGTTGTTAAAATTGGTATTTTACAGTATGTAACCCATGATGCTTTGGATGCTATTGAAAAGGGAGTTGAAGATGGTCTAGCTCAAGAAGGATATAAAGGGAAAAAAGTTAAATTAACCGTTTTAAACGCCGAAGCTGATCAAAGTAAAATTCAAGCGATGAGTAAACAATTAGTTAATCATCACAATGATATTTTGATTGGAATTGCGACACCATCAGCACAAGGTTTAGCAGCTTCGACTAAGGACACTCCTATAATCATGGGAGCTGTTTCTGATCCTTTAGGGGCCAAGTTAGTAACGAATATGAAGAAACCAACAACTAATGTTACAGGATTATCAAACGTTGTTCCGACCAAGCAAACTGTGCAATTAATCAAGGATATAACTCCCAATATTAAACGTATAGGAATTCTTTATGCTAGTAGCGAAGATAATTCTGTATCACAAGTAACTGAGTTTACAAAATATGCTCAAAAAGCAGGGCTAGAAGTTCTTAAATATTCTGTACCATCTACAAATGAAATTAAGACAAGTATGTCAGTCATGACCAAAAAAGTAGACGCTGTCTTTGTTCCACAAGATAATACTATTGCGAGTGCTTTTAGAACAGTTATCGTAGCAGCAAACCAAGCTAATATACCTGTGTATTCCAGTGTTGATACCATGGTTGAACAAGGAAGTATAGCATCAGTAGCGCAGAGTCAATATGGCTTAGGGTTAGAAACTGCAAAACAGGCCATTAAAGTCCTAAGAGGGAAGCCGGTTAAAGATGTACCAGTCAAAGTTATTGATACAGGGAAGCCAAGCCTCAATTTGAAAGCAGCCAAACACTTAGGAATTAAAATTCCTAAGAAGATTATGAAACAGGCAGAAATTACCGTTAAGGTTGACGATTAGAAAGAGGGTTTTATGATTATTTCATCAGTTTCACAAGGTTTATTATGGGGGATATTAGGATTAGGGATATACTTAACCTTTAGAATCTTAAAATTTCCAGACATGACAACAGAGGGCTCCTTCCCTCTAGGGGGAGCGGTTTGTGTTACCTTAATGAATCAAGGGGTTAATCCTATTTTGGCGACGATTCTAGGCATGCTATCAGGGATGTTAGCGGGATTTGTTACTGGTTTACTTTATACTAAAGGAAAGATACCGACGATTTTAGCAGGGATTTTAGTAATGACCTCATGCCACTCTATTATGCTAATGGTTATGAAAAGAGCAAATCTAGGTTTAAATGAGATTCAAACATTGAAAGATTTTCTTCCGTTTTCAAATGATTTAAATCTTCTCGTATTAGGCTTGATAGCTATTCTCTTGGTGATTTCTGCCTTAATTTATTTTCTCTATACACGCTTGGGGCAAGCTTATATTGCAACAGGAGATAACCCTGATATGGCAAAGAGCTTCGGCATTGATACCGACAAAATGGAAATGCTTGGCTTAATTGTATCAAATGGCTTAATTGCTTTATCAGGAGCTTTAGTAAGTCAACAAGATGGATATGCTGATGTATCAAAAGGTATAGGTGTTATTGTTATTGGGTTAGCTAGTATTATTATTGGAGAGGTACTTTACTCTACTGGTTTAACTCTCTTTGAACGTTTAATTGCTATAGTGGTGGGTTCTATTCTTTATCAATTTTTAATAACGGCAGTAATCGCCTTAGGATTTAATACGAATTACCTAAAATTATTTAGTGCAATAGTGCTTGGAATTTGTTTAATGGTTCCTGTCCTAAAAACGAAGATTTTGAAAGGAGTACGCTTATAATGGTGATGAAAATCATAGAGTTAAAAGAAGCAACCGTACAAGTCAGTAATGGTTTAGCAGAAATGAAAACGATATTAGATCATGTTAATTTGAGTATTTATGAACATGACTTCATTACAATATTGGGTGGAAATGGAGCTGGAAAATCAACGCTTTTTAATGTAATTGCAGGTACCTTGATGTTAAGCAGTGGAAATATTTACATCATGGGACAAGATGTTACTAATTTATCAGCAGAAAAACGAGCTAAATATTTATCACGGGTATTTCAAGATCCGAAAATGGGAACAGCACCTAGGATGACAGTTGCTGAAAATTTATTAGTTGCTAAATTTCGAGGTGAAAAGAGACCGCTAGTTCCTAGAAAGATTATTAACTATACGGAAGAATTTCAAAAATTGATTGCTAGAACTGGTAATGGACTTGATCGCCATTTAGAGACACCTACAGGTTTATTATCAGGTGGACAAAGACAAGCGCTTAGTTTATTAATGGCAACTTTGAAAAAACCAAATCTGTTATTATTGGACGAACACACAGCAGCGCTTGATCCTAGAACAAGTGTTTCGCTTATGGGCTTGACTGATGAGTTTATCAAACAAGATTCGTTGACTGCCTTAATGATTACACATCATATGGAAGATGCTCTCAAATATGGAAATCGTGTATTAGTAATGAAAGATGGCAAGATTGTCAGAGATTTAAATCAGGCACAAAAAAACAAGATGGCTATAGCTGACTATTATCAATTATTTGATTAAAAAGAAGTGAAATGGAAGTGTTTCACTTCTTTTTCTATACACTTTGCAAGAAATTATTTTCAAAATATGATATACTAATAATGCTGTAAATCGACTTGTAGAGACAAGGACCGTAAGTACAAATGGGATGAAAATAAGGACACACTCTTTAATTCATATTCCTATTATTGATTAATAAGGTTTTTCTTCAAACCCAAGAAAAGTTACCGATAAATCAATTACTAATGATAATAATTGGACAATTTCTTGTCTGCTTTATAAAAAGAATTAACAAAATTTAAGGAGAAAACTCATTATGAGCGACATAAAAATCATGGCTCTTGGAGGTGTTCGTGAAAACGGAAAAAACCTATATGTAGTAGAAGTCAATGATTCTATCTTTGTTTTGGATGCTGGACTCAAATATCCTGAAAATGAACAACTGGGTGTTGATGTTGTTATTCCAAATCTTGATTACTTAATTGAAAATAAAAAACGTGTTCAGGGGATTTTCTTAACCCATGGACATGCGGATGCTATTGGTGCATTGCCTTATATTATCGCCGAAGTCAAAGCACCTGTGTTTGGCTCACCTCTCACAATTGAATTAGCTAAGTTATTCGTTAAAAATAGTACAGCAGTCAAGAAATTCAATAATTTCCATGTGATTGATAGTGAAACGGAAATTGAATTTCAAGATGCGGTGATTTCGTTCTTTAAAACGACTCATTCAATTCCAGAGTCAATGGGAATTGTTATTGGGACAAAAGAGGGAAATATCGTTTACACAGGTGACTTTAAATTTGATCAAGCTGCAAGGAAATATTACCAAACAGATCTGGCGCGTTTAGCTGAAATTGGTCGTGATGGTGTTTTAGCACTTTTATCAGATTCTGCAAATGCTACAAGCAATGAGCAAGTTGCTAGCGAATATGAGGTCGGTGATGAAATTAAGAGCGTTATTGAAGACGCAGAAGGTAGAGTCATCGTAGCGGCAGTTGCAAGTAATCTCATTCGTATTCAACAAGTCTTTGATGCAGCGGCAGAAAACGGTCGTCGAGTAGTTTTAACGGGTTTTGATATTGAAAATATTGTTCGTACGGCCATTCGTATGAAACGCATTCATATTGCTGATGAAAATATGATTATCAAACCTAAAGATATGACACGTTACGAAGATAACGAATTATTAATCCTTGAAACTGGACGTATGGGAGAGCCGATAAATGGTCTCCAAAAAATGGCGATCGGACGTCATCGTTATGTTCAAATTAAAGATGGTGATTTAGTATTTATCGTAACAACACCAAGTATTGCAAAAGAGGCAGTTGTAGCGCGTGTTGAAAATCTGATTTATAAAGCTGGTGGCTCAGTTAAATTGATAACACAGAATTTGCGCGTATCAGGTCATGCAAATGGTCGCGAATTACAATTATTAATGAATCTATTGAAACCTAAATACCTTTTCCCAATTCAAGGAGAGTATAGGGATTTGTCAGCACATGCGGGCTTAGCTCAAGAGGTAGGAATGTCAGCAGATGATATTTATATTGTGAAGCGTGGTGACATCATGGTTCTTGAAAAAGATGGCTTCTTCCATAGTGGATCTGTTCCTGCTGGAGATGTTATGATTGATGGAAATGCTATTGGTGACGTTGGTAATATTGTACTTCGTGACCGCAAGGTATTATCTGAAGATGGAATTTTTATTGTTGTTATAACTGTCAGCAAAAAAGAAAAGAAAATTATTTCTAAAGCTCGTGTTAATACGCGTGGTTTTGTGTATGTGAAAAAAAGCAGAGATATTTTGCGTGAGAGCGCAGAATTAGTTAATACAACGGTAGAAGATTACTTAAGTAAAGATACATTTGACTGGGGTGAACTTAAAGGGAAAGTGCGTGATGAGGTCAGCAAGTTCTTATTTGACCAAACGAAACGTCGCCCAGCAATCCTTCCTGTGGTTATGGAAGTTCGTTGATAGTGTTAAGAGGTTACCAAATTTTGGTAGCCTTTCTTGCTAGAATGGAGGTTTTTATGGCATTTTTTAATATTGAATATCACTCTAAGGTACTAGGAACGGAACGTCAAGTCAATGTTATTTACCCAGATGCTTTTGAGATGTCTGATGATAAAATTGATGATTGTGACATTCCTGTTTTGTATCTTCTCCATGGAATGGGGGGAAATGAGAATTCTTGGCAAAAACGCACAAATATAGAGCGTCTTTTACGTCATACTAATCTTATCGTCGTGATGCCATCAACAGACTTAGCATGGTATACCAACACAAAGTATGGGTTGGATTATTTTGATGCAATAGCTATCGAGTTACCAAAAGTTTTGAAACGTTTCTTTCCTAATATGTCTGATAAGAGAGAGAAAAATTTCATTGCCGGATTATCTATGGGGGGATATGGAGCATATAAAATAGCTCTACTGACTAATCGTTTTTCTCATGCTGCCTCTTTGTCAGGTGCACTTTCTTTTGACTTTGATTTATTATTCAATAATGGCAACAATAACATTAACTATTGGTCGGGAATTTTTGGCGATTTGAATAACACTGATAACATAGAGCGTCATTCACTAAGGCGTTACGTTGAGTCTTTTGATATGAAGACTAAATTTTATGCATGGTGTGGTTATGAAGATTTTCTTTTTGAAGCTAATGAAGTCGCAATTGATGAACTTCGTCAATTAGGTTTAACTATTGACTATTTCAATGATCATGGTAAACATGAATGGTATTACTGGAATCAACAATTAGAAAAAGTCTTAGAATGGCTCCCTGTTGATTATGTCAAAGAAGAGCGCCTTTCTTAGTATTAGCTAAATCGTTGAAATCCAAGTAAAGTCTTGTTATACTAAATCATTAAGTTTTGGGAAATTAGACACAGAAGGTGAGATAAAAAATGAGAACACTATTTAGAATGATATTTGCTATTCCAAAGTTTATCTTTAGATTGATTTGGAATATCATTTGGGGAATATTCAAGACAGTTCTTGTTATTGCGATTATTTTATTTGGCTTGTATTACTATGCGAATCACAGTCAATCAGAATTTGCTAATCAACTTAGTGACATTATTCAGACAGGAAAAACATTTTTAAATTTTGCTGACACTAATCAGCTCAAAAATTCCTTTACTAATCTAGCTACGGATAATGTTCATCATTCAGAAAATACCAGATGGGATAAAAATCAGGCAACTATCTATATAGCAACTAGAGATTCTGAGTTGGTCTCTGCTTACAAGCAAGCAATCTCCAATTGGAATGCAACAGGTGCTTTTGTGTTACAAACAACAGATAATCCTAATGCTGATATTATTGCTAAGGATTACTCAGATGCTAAAACACAAGCTGCGGGTGTAGCTGAAACCGAGAAAAATGCTTTAACTAATCGTATTTCAAAGGTAACAGTTGAATTAAACACATTTTACCTTAAGAATAAACAGTTTGGTTATGACCATACTAGGATTGTTAATACGGCCGAACATGAATTAGGACATGCGTTAGGTCTAGGACATAATGATCAACAACATTCCGTTATGCAGTCAAAAGGTTCGCATTATGGCATTCAAGAAGTTGATATTCAAACGCTAAAAAACTTATATGCATAAAAAGATGAGCTAAGAAACTCATCTTTTTTGTTTGAATACTTATTTTAGGTGATATAAGTGCGTTAGCAATAGATTATTAAAAATAAAGAATTTGACTATCGCTACTAACTAAAATGCATAAAGAACAAAGAAAATGTTTTCAAAAATCACTTAAAAAATGGTATAATGTGTCTTGAGATAGTGTTTTGAATAGACTTATCAAAAATATTAGACAACATTAACTTAAAAGGGGAAAATATGGACGAACTAAAAAAACTTGCTGGAGTGACCGCTGCAAAATACGTTAAAAACGGTATGATTGTAGGTTTAGGGACAGGTTCTACAGCATATTTTTTTGTTGAAGAAATTGGACGCCGTGTCAAAGAAGAGGGATTGCAAGTCGTAGGCGTTACAACGTCAAACCGTACGACTGAGCAGGCAAGAGGATTAGGTATTCCGTTGAAATCAGCAGATGATATTGATGTCATTGATGTCACTGTGGATGGAGCAGATGAAGTAGACCCTGATTTTAATGGTATCAAGGGTGGCGGTGGTGCGCTGCTCATGGAAAAAATAGTAGCTACTCCAACTAAAGAATATATCTGGGTTGTCGATGAGAGCAAACTTGTTGAAACGTTAGGTGCATTTAAATTGCCTGTTGAGGTTGTTAGATATGGTTCTGAGCGTCTTTTTCGGGTTTTTAAATCAAAAGGTTATTGTCCTTCTTTCCGTGAAACAGAAGGTGACCGCTTTATCACTGATATGGGGAACTACATTATCGACCTAGATTTGAAAAAAATAGAGGATCCAAAGCAGTTAGCGAATGAACTTGACCATACAGTTGGTGTTGTTGAACATGGTTTATTTAATGGTATGGTTAATAAAGTTATAGTAGCAGGCAAAAACGGTCTTGACATACTTGAAAAATAGTTATTTAAATAATCGGTTTTAGGAGCTAACCGTAACCTCCTTAGAAAGAAGATATAATGTCACAATTTGATCGCATTCACTTAGTTGTCTTAGATTCAGTGGGGATTGGAGCGGCACCAGATGCCAATGATTTTGTCAATGCAGGAGTTCCTGATGGTGCTTCAGACACGCTTGGCCACATTTCAAAAACAGTTGGACTTGCGGTGCCAAACATGGCTAAAATTGGACTTGGTAATATTCCTCGTCCCCAAGCGCTTAAGACCGTCCCTGCAGAAGAAAATCCAAGTGGCTACGCGACGAAGTTACAAGAAGTATCACTTGGTAAAGATACAATGACAGGGCATTGGGAGATCATGGGCTTAAATATTACAGAGCCATTTGATACTTTCTGGAATGGTTTTCCAGAAGATATTATCACAAAGATTGAGGATTTTTCAGGACGTAAAGTTATTCGTGAAGCGAATAAACCTTATTCAGGGACAGCTGTTATTGATGACTTTGGACCACGCCAAATGGAAACTGGTGAGCTCATTATCTATACCTCAGCTGACCCAGTCCTACAAATTGCAGCTCATGAGGATATCATCCCTCTAGAAGAACTCTACCGGATTTGTGAATATGCTCGTAGTATCACAATGGAGCGTCCAGCTCTCCTTGGTCGTATTATCGCTCGTCCATATGTAGGTGAACCAGGTAACTTTACGCGTACAGCCAACCGTCACGACTATGCAGTATCACCATTTGAAGATACCGTATTAAATAAACTAGATCAAGCTGGCATCGATACTTATGCTGTTGGTAAAATCAATGATATTTTCAATGGTTCAGGCATTAATCATGATATGGGACATAACAAATCAAATAGTCATGGTATTGATACTTTGATAAAAACAATGGGGTTATCAGAGTTTGAAAAAGGCTTCTCCTTTACTAATTTGGTTGACTTTGATGCTCTCTATGGTCACCGTCGTGATCCTCATGGTTATCGTGATTGTCTTCATGAGTTTGATGAGCGTCTTCCAGAGATCATTTCAGCAATGCGTGACAAAGACTTACTTTTGATCACTGCCGATCATGGTAATGACCCAACTTATGCAGGTACAGACCATACAAGAGAATACATTCCTCTCTTAGCCTATAGCCCATCTTTCACAGGAAACGGCCTTATCCCAGTAGGGCATTTCGCAGATATTTCAGCAACAGTTGCGGATAACTTTGGTGTTGATACTGCGATGATTGGAGAGAGCTTCTTGCAGGACTTGGTATAAATTTTTATTTCCTTAAGACACTTGTAGCATTAAAAATTGAGAGGAAGATGATGGAAAAAATTAGGATTTACCATAACCCAAATTGTGGGACATCAAGGAACGTACTTGCCATTATTCGTCATTGTGGTATTGAACCAGAAATTATTTATTATCTGAAAACACCACCTAGCAGGATGGAACTGGTTGAACTGTTGTTAGAAATGAAACTTTCTGCGAGGGAACTTCTAAGAACAGATGTTCCTGCTTATGAGAAATTCAATTTGGAATCTTCTAGCGTTACAGATGAAGAAATGATTGATGCGATGATACAAGATCCTATTCTTATCAATCGTCCCATAGTTGTTACGAGTAAAGGTGCAAAACTCTGCCGACCCTGTGAAGCAATTTTAACCATTTTACCTGTAAAGATGGAAAAAGATTTTGTTAAAGAAGATGGACAGATTATCCAAAGTTTATAGCATATTGTATAGTGAATAATGGTTTAGGAGGTAAGTAAATGACATTATTAGAAAAAATTAATGAGACTAGAGACTTTTTGCAAGCAAAAGGCGTCACAGCACCAGAATTTGGCCTTATTTTAGGCTCTGGTTTAGGAGAATTAGCTGAAGAAATCGAAAATCCCATTGTTGTGGATTATGCAGACATCCCAAATTGGGGACAGTCAACAGTAGTTGGTCATGCTGGAAAATTAGTGTATGGGGATTTATCAGGCCGTAAGGTATTAGCACTTCAAGGTCGTTTTCACTTTTATGAAGGAAATACAATGGAAGTCGTTACTTTCCCAGTACGTATCATGAGAGCATTGGCTTGCCACAGTGTGCTTGTGACTAATGCAGCGGGTGGGATTGGATACGGACCAGGAACTTTAATGCTGATCAAAGACCACATCAATATGATTGGGACTAACCCTCTCATAGGTGAGAACCTTGAAGAATTTGGACCACGTTTCCCAGACATGTCGGATGCTTATACAGCAACATATCGACAAAAAGCTCACCAAATTGCTGAAAAACAGAATATCAAACTCGAAGAAGGTGTGTACTTGGGTGTATCAGGACCCACTTATGAAACACCTGCAGAAATTCGTGCATTCCAAACAATGGGCGCACAGGCGGTAGGTATGTCCACGGTTCCAGAGGTGATCGTTGCAGCTCACTCAGGGCTTAAAGTGTTAGGAATTTCAGCAATTACTAACTTTGCCGCTGGCTTCCAATCTGAGCTCAATCATGAGGAGGTCGTTGAAGTTACTCAGCGTATTAAAGAAGATTTCAAGGGATTAGTTAAATCATTAGTTGCTGAACTTTAAAATGGTTTCTCGATTATACTATGCTGTCAAGTTTATGATAGCCGTTCTATTTATGACAGTTATGGCAGGAGTTGGAGCTATCTTAATGCACTATGTATTAATGTTTACAGAGTGGTTAGCATTTGGTGATAGTAGAGAAAATACTCTGTCTTTGTTAAATAGTGTCACACCAATTAAAAGAGTGTTATCACTTACTTTAGTCTCCTTTTTAGCATCCCTTAGTTGGTATTACTTACAAATCAAACCAAAGCAAATAACTAGTATTAAACAACAGGTTGTTTTTAAGGATTTTTCTGTAAAAAAATCACCTTACTGGCTACATATAGGTCACGCATTTTTGCAATTGATTTATGTAGGAACTGGTGGCCCTATTGGAAAAGAAGGAGCGCCACGAGAGTTTGGAGCCATAAATGCTGGGAAAATATCGGATTTATTAGCACTTAAAGTGCTGGATAAACGTTTATTAATCATTAGTGGTGCAGCTGCAGGTTTGTCAGCAGTTTATCAAGTCCCCCTAGCTAGTGTATTCTTTGCTTTTGAAACTTTAGCTTTAGGAATCTCACTGAAAAATATTGTGACATTGCTAGCCTCTACTTTTGGTGCAGCTAGTATTGCTCAATTAGTTATTTCGACAGCCCCTCTTTATCATATTTCAAAGATGAGTCTGAATTCACAGTCATTAGCTTTTATGTTCTTGATCGTTTTATGTGTAACTCCGATTGCGATTAGCTTTAGATATTTAAATCAAAAAGTGACAGAGAGACGTATTAAAAATATAAAAATATTGTTAAGTTTGCCAGTAGTGTCATTGATAGTATCTGTTTTATCAATCGTCTATCCCCAGATTTTAGGAAATGGTAATGCCCTAGTTCAAGAAGTCTTTAAAGGGACCACAGTTAGCTTAATCGCTATTTTAGTTGTTCTCAAGATGATAGCAACATTATCCACTCTTTACGCTGGTGCTTATGGCGGTATACTGACACCATCTTTTTCCATTGGTGCTTGTTTAGGTTTTTTGTTAGCTAGTATTTCTATTCCTTTACTTCCCCACATATCGATAGTAACCAGTATGTTGGTTGGTGCAGCTATTTTTTTAGCTATTACAATGAGAGCGCCACTGACAGCTGTCGGTTTAGTCATATCTTTTACTGGTCAATCTGTTATAACTATTGTTCCCCTAACTATAGCAGTACTTTTTGCTACTGCCTATGATTATTTTATAAGAAAAATGAGGAGTTTATATGTCAATCCATATTGAAGCAAAACAAGGTGAAATTGCAGATAAAATTTTACTTCCAGGAGATCCACTCCGTGCGAAATTTATTGCCGAGAATTTTTTAGAAGATGCGGTGTGTTTTAACACAGTTCGCAATATGTTTGGTTATACAGGTACCTATAAAGGACATCGTGTTTCTGTTATGGGAACTGGTATGGGTATGCCTTCAATTTCAATTTATGCTCGCGAACTAATTGTTGATTATGGGGTTAAAACATTGATTCGCGTAGGAACAGCAGGTGCTATTAATCCTGATATCCATGTTCGTGAACTTGTTTTGGCACAAGCAGCAGCAACAAATTCTAATATTATCCGTAATGATTGGCCTGAATTTGATTTTCCGCAAATTGCTGATTTTAAACTTTTGGATAAAGCTTATCACATCGCAAAGGAAATGGATATTACAACTCATGTAGGCAGTGTATTATCTTCAGACGTGTTTTATTCAAACCAACCAGATCGTAATATGGCCTTGGGTAAACTAGGTGTTCATGCTATTGAGATGGAAGCAGCAGCTCTCTACTATCTTGCAGCTCAACACAATGTTAATGCTCTTGCTATGATGACGATTTCAGATAACTTGAATAATCCAGAAGAAGATACAAGTGCAGAAGAGCGTCAAACAACATTTACTGATATGATGAAAGTTGGGCTCGAAACACTTATTTCTGAATGAGGATAGAAATGACAGATTTTTCAACTGCTCTTAAAGTATTAGTGGATCAGTATTCTTATCATAATGCTTTCTTATTATTACAAAAACATGGTCCTTTAAACTCAGATTTATTATTTTTATTGGAAATGATGAAAGAGCGTCGAGAGTTAAACATTGATTTTCTTTTTGCTCATCAAGAACAAGTTGTTATATTACAAGAAAAATACAATATAAAGCTTTTGCATAACCCGTATGATTTAGAGTTGCTGGCAAATTACATCATGGATTTAGAAGCAAAAGTAAAAAACGGATTAATCATAGATTTTGTCCGTAGTGTTAGTCCTATTTTATATCGTCTATTTATGATTTTACTTGCACAAGAAGTACCTCACTTGCATGATTACATCCATAATGCAAGAGATGATCACTACGATACTTGGAAGTTTAAAGAATTAAAGGAGTCAAACCACCCAGTCCTTTTGGCATTCTCTGAAAGGTGGCACGATAGTCGCTTGACTTCTAAAAGCCTGGCAGAATGTTTACAATTAACCGACCTTGATGAAGAAGTGAAATCGACCATCATTCAATTAAGACAGTTCGAAAAATCAGTCAGAAATCCTTTGGCTCACCTGATTAAACCTTTTGATGAGCAAGAACTATATCGTACAACTCAATTTTCTTCTCAAGCATTTTTAGACCAGATTATCTTCTTGGCAAAGGTAATTGGTGTTGAGTATGATACTGTTAATTTTCACTACGATACGGTTAACAAGCTTATTATAAATATACTTGAGTAATTTAAAAACAGTTCTGAGACAATCTCAGGACTGTTTATTTTTATGATTAAACGAAACTTCCTCTAATAAATAGTCAATAAATTTTTGTCCCATTTTTGAAAGGTTTGCTTTGTCGTGTCGGATATAGACAATATCAATAACATCATCCACGTCAAGAGGGATTGCGACAATTTCGTCACCGTTCAATTTTGAGTTGAGGATACCAGTTGCCACTGTATAACCATCTAATCCAATCATTAAATTAAACAGAGTTGCTCTATCACTGACAACAATGGATTTTGGGTGAGGAATTTGAGACATCATTTCCTCAGAAAAGTAGAAAGAATTATGCAGGCCTTGATCATAACTCAGATAAGGATAATCTTCTAAATCTTTCATATTTAATTTTTTTCTATTAGCTAAGGGATTGGATTTGCTCACGAAAATATGAGGTGTAGTAGTAAAAAGAGTTGTGGCAATTAAGGAATTATCGTCGAATAATTTGGTTAATACATCTCTATTATAGCTATTAAGAAACAGAACACCAATCTCTGAACGGAAATTTTTAACATCATCAATAATTTCCCAAGTCCTAGTTTCACGTAAAAAAAGTTCGTATTGGGTCATGTCTGTGCCATTAAAGAGAGCTACAAAAGCGTTAACCACAAATGCATAGTGTTGTGAAGAAACGCTGAACAGCTCACGACTTGTATTATCACCCTTATAACGCTCTTCAAGAAGTGCTGTTTGTTCTAGAATTTGTCGCGCATATGACAGAAATTCCATACCATCTTTTGTTAACGTTATTCCTTTTGGATTTCGAATAAAAATTTGGATACCCATCTCAGTCTCAAGGTTCCTAACAGCGTTTGAAAGTGAAGGTTGGGTAATGTAGAGTTGTTTAGCGGCTTCATTCATGCTACCAGTTTCTACAATCTTAATAACATATTGTAATTGTTGAATTCTCATAACTCTAGTTTAAACTAGAATGTAAATAAATTCAATTAGATCAGCTAAATTATCAATATAGATCAATTGAAAATGTTATTTAGCTAATATAATCAGATTATTCCATATTACTTTCGTTGAATATTGTATTGAAAAATGATATAATATCCAAGTAAAATTAAGGTTTTTTTAAGTATTGGAGAATTACAATGTCTAATCATTCGCGCCGTCACCAAAAGAAACACTCACATACACCTCTACGGGTGATTAATTTATTTCTTTTGGTGATTTTTATTTTGTTAAGTGTAGTCTCATTATTTCTTATGTATCGTCACCATTTTTTGGCATTTAGACACCTGAACGTCATTTATGGAGTTGTAATTGTTTTAATCATTTTAGTAAGTTTATTTCTTTGTATTAAGAATAAAGCTAGAATTTTTACAACTATAATTTTAGTATTAGCTTCTATTTTCGTTGCTACTACTTTATATGGATTTAAGTCAACCATTGATTTGACAAATAATCTAAATAAAACTGCTTCATACTCTGAAATTGAGATGAGTGTAGTTGTACCAAAAGATTCTAAAATAACCAATATAGAAGCTGTCAGCAAATTAGCCGCACCAGTTAAAAACGATACTTCAAATATTACTGATTTGATAGAACATATAAAATCAGAAAAAGGAATCTCTATTACACCACAAAAAACAGATTCTTACCAGGATGCATACAATAGAATTAAAAGTGGTGATAGTCAGGCTATGGTTTTAAATAATGCTTATGTTAGCTTAATTGAACTTAGCACCCCTGATTTTAAATCGCAGATAAAAACGATTTATACTTACAAAATTAAGAAAAAAATTAATCGTAAAAATACTAATCATAAAGAAGGGGTATTTAATATCTATATTAGCGGTATTGATACTTTTGGCTCTATATCAACAGTATCAAGATCTGATGTAAATATTATTATGACGGTTAATACCAATACCCACAAAGTATTGTTAACGACAACACCACGAGATGCCTATGTAAAAATTCCAGATGGTGGGGGCAATCAATATGATAAATTAACCCATGCAGGTTTGTATGGCGTTGAGACATCAATGAAAACACTTGAAAACCTTTACGACATCAACCTTGATTATTATGCTAGAATTAATTTTTCATCATTTTTAAAATTAATAGACCTCTTGGGAGGAGTGACAGTTTATAACGATCAAGCTTTTACAAGTAAACATGGTAATTTTGACTTCCCTGTTGGTCAAGTAACATTGAATTCTGAGCAGGCTTTGGGCTTTGTTAGAGAACGTTATTCTCTACAAGGAGGCGATAACGATAGAGGTAGAAATCAAGAAAAAGTGATTGCAGCTATTATAAATAAGTTAGCTTCTAGTCAGTCAGTAACAAAATTAAATAGCATTACCTCACAGCTCCAAACGTCCGTTCAAACTAATATGACTATTGATAACATTAATGATTTGATTAACAATCAATTGTCAACTGGACAACGCTTCACTGTCGAGTCACAAGCATTAACTGGTCATGGTTCAACGGGTGAACTCCCTTCATATGCAATGCCAGGAGCTCAACTTTATATGATGTCAATTGATCAATCTAGCTTATCTAATGCAAAATCAAAAATTAAGAACACAATGGAGGAATAACAAGAATGATTGATATTCATTCTCATATCGTTTTTGATGTAGATGATGGGCCTAAAACGCTTGAAGAGAGTTTATCTTTAATAGAAGAAAGTTATCGACAAGGTGTTAGAATAATTGTTTCGACATCACATAGAAGAAAAGGTATGTTTGAAACACCTGAAGATATTATCTTCAAAAACTTTTCTATAGTTAAACACGAAGCGGAAAAAAGATTTGAACATCTTCAAATCTTATATGGTGGAGAATTGTACTATACAAGTGATATGTTAGAAAAACTGAAGTTAAAGCAAATTCCAACTTTAAACAATACGAAATTTGCTTTAATTGAATTTTCTATGCAAACTTCTTGGAAAGATATTCATACAGCTTTGTCAAATGTTTTAATGCTTGGTATTACACCAGTCGTTGCGCATATAGAGAGGTATAACGCTTTAGAGAATCAAAAAGAACGGGTGAAGGAAATTATTAATATGGGGTGTTACACACAAATAAATAGTTCCCATATTTTGAAACAAAAACTTTTTAATGATAAGCATAAACGCTTTAAGAAAAGAGCCCGTTATTTTTTAGAGGAAAATTTAGTGCATTTTGTAGCGAGTGATATGCATAACCTTGATGTTAGACCGCCATTTTTAGCAGAAGCTTATAAGATTATCTGTAGAGATTTCGGTAAAGAACGTGCTAACCAACTTTTTATTGAAAATGCTCAATCTATATTAAAAAACCATTACATTTAGGAGATTTCATGAATAAAATAGCTAATACAGAAGTTGAAATAAATATATTCAACCTTTTAAAAAAATTGTGGAAAAAGAAATTTTTAATCACATTTGTTGCCATTGCATTTGCAACAGCTGGACTTTTCTATAGTCTTTTTATTGTTACGCCACAATATACTTCTTCAACAAGGATATATGTCATTAACCCTAATACCCCTAATAATAGTATTACTGCACAAGATCTACAAGCGGGGAGTTTTCTTGCAAATGACTATAAGGAGATTATTACGTCTACTGACGTTCTAGAAAAAGTTATTTCTTCTGAAAAATTGAATTATCCTTCGTCTCAGTTGTTGCAAAAAATAACAGTTTCTATTTTAAAAGATACACGTGTTATTTCAATATCGGTCGAAGATGCTAATCCAAAAATGTCTCAAAAATTAGCAAATTCAGTTAGAGAAGCAGCAGTTTCAAAAATCAAGGCAGTTACTCAAGTAGAGGATATCACTACTCTTGAGAAGGGAAATTTACCTAAAGCACCATCTTCTCCTAATATTAAAAAGAATGTACTAATCGGGTTTATTGTTGGTGCAGGATTATCAACTATTGTTTTAGTTATTATGGGTATTTTGGATGATCGTGTTAATACTGAAGAAGATATTGAAAAGGTCCTAGGACTTACTTCTTTAGGTATAGTACCAGATTTGAATAAACTTTAAGGAGAATATAATGACTCGTTTAGAAATAGTTGATAGCAAGTTAAGACAAGCAAAAAAAACAGAAGAATACTTCAATGCGATCCGTACAAACATACAGTTTAGTGGAAAGGAAAATAAAATTCTTGCAATTACCTCTGTTAGGGAAGGGGAAGGAAAATCCACTGCTTCAACAAGTTTAGCTTTATCTTTAGCTCAAGCAGGATTTAAAACATTATTAATTGATGCGGATACTAGGAACTCTGTTATGTCTGGAACCTTTAAAGCAACTGGAACTATTAAAGGCTTGACGAATTATTTATCAGGTAATGCAGATCTTGGAGATATTATCTGTGAAACCAATGTTCCTAGACTGATGGTCGTTCCTTCAGGGAAAGTACCACCAAATCCAACAGCATTACTTCAGAACGCTTATTTTAATAAGATGATTGAAGCTATTAAAAATATATTTGATTATATTATCATCGATACTCCACCTATTGGTTTAGTTGTTGATGCCGCAATAATCGCTAATGCTTGCGATGGTTTTATTTTAGTAACCCAAGCAGGCAGAATAAAACGTAATTATGTTGAAAAAGCAAAAGAACAGATGGAACAAAGTGGTTCAAAGTTCTTAGGTATTATTCTTAATAAAGTTAATGAATCTGTTGCTACTTACGGCGATTATGGAAATTACGGAAAAAGGGATAGAAAAAGGAAGTAAGGGGCTCTTGTATTGAAAGAAAAAGAAAATATACAAAAGATTATTATAGCGATGATTCAAACAGTTGTGGTTTATTTTTCTGCAAGTTTGACATTAACATTAATTACTCCCAATTTTAAAAGCAATAAAGATTTATTGTTTGTTCTATTGATACATTATATTGTCTTTTATCTTTCTGATTTTTACAGAGACTTTTGGAGTCGTGGCTATCTTGAAGAGTTTAAAATGGTATTGAAATACAGCTTTTACTATATTTTCATATCAAGTTCATTATTTTTTATTTTTAAAAACTCTTTTACAACGACACGACTTTCCTTTTTTACTTTTATTGCTATGAATTCGATTTTATTATATCTATTGAATTCATTTTTAAAATATTATCGAAAATATTCTTACGCTAAGTTTTCACGAGATACCAAAGTTGTTTTGATAACGAATAAGGATTCTTTATCAAAAATGACCTTTAGGAATAAATACGACCATAATTATATCGCTGTCTGTATCTTGGATTCCTCTGAAAAGGATTGTTATGATTTGAAACATAACTCGTTAAGGATAATAAACAAAGATGCTCTTACTTCAGAGTTAACCTGCTTAACTGTTGATCAAGCTTTTATTAACATACCCATTGAATTATTTGGTAAATACCAAATACAAGATATTATTAATGACATTGAAGCAATGGGAGTGATTGTCAATGTTAATGTAGAGGCACTTAGCTTTGATAATATAGGAGAAAAGCGAATCCAAACTTTTGAAGGATATAGTGTTATTACATATTCTATGAAATTCTATAAATATAGTCACCTTATAGCAAAACGATTTTTGGATATCACGGGTGCTATTATAGGTTTGCTCATATGTGGCATTGTGGCAATTTTTCTAGTTCCACAAATCAGAAAAGATGGTGGACCGGCTATCTTTTCTCAAAATAGAGTAGGTCGTAATGGTAGGATTTTTAGATTCTATAAATTCAGATCAATGCGAGTAGATGCAGAACAAATTAAGAAAGATTTATTAGTTCACAATCAAATGACAGGGCTAATGTTTAAGTTAGACGATGATCCTAGAATTACTAAAATAGGAAAATTTATTCGAAAAACAAGCATAGATGAGTTGCCTCAATTCTATAATGTTTTAAAGGGTGATATGAGTTTAGTAGGAACACGCCCTCCCACAGTTGATGAATATGAAAAGTATAATTCAACGCAGAAGCGACGCCTTAGTTTTAAGCCAGGAATCACTGGTTTGTGGCAAATATCTGGTAGAAATAATATTACTGATTTTGATGAAATCGTAAAGTTAGATGTTCAATATATCAATGAATGGTCTATTTGGTCAGATATTAAGATTATTCTCCTAACACTAAAGGTAGTTTTACTCGGGACAGGAGCTAAGTAAAGGTAAGGTTTGAAAGGAATATAATGAAAATTTGTCTGGTTGGTTCAAGTGGTGGTCATCTAGCACACTTGAACCTTTTGAAACCCATTTGGGAAAAAGAAGATAGGTTTTGGGTAACCTTTGATAAAGAAGATGCTAGGAGTATTCTAAGAGAAGAGATTGTATATCATTGCTTCTTTCCAACAAACCGTAATGTCAAAAACTTGGTAAAAAATACTATTCTAGCTTTTAAGGTCCTTAGAAAAGAAAGACCAGATGTTATCATATCATCTGGTGCCGCTGTAGCAGTACCATTCTTTTATATTGGTAAGTTATTTGGTTGTAAGACCGTTTACATAGAGGTTTTCGACAGGATGGATAAACCAACTTTGACAGGAAAATTAGTGTATCCTGTAACAGATAAATTTATTGTTCAGTGGGAAGAAATGAAAAAAGTTTATCCTAAGGCAATTAATTTAGGAGGAATTTTTTAATGATTTTTGTCACAGTGGGGACACATGAACAGCAGTTCAACCGTCTTATTAAAGAAGTTGATAGATTAAAAGGGACAGGTGCTATTGATCAAGAAGTGTTCATTCAAACGGGTTACTCAGACTTTGAACCTCAGAATTGTCAGTGGTCAAAATTTCTCTCATATGATGATATGAACTCTTACATGAAAGAAGCTGAGATTGTTATCACACATGGCGGCCCAGCGACGTTTATGAATGCAGTTTCTAAAGGAAAAAAAACTATTGTGGTTCCTAGACAAGAACAGTTTGGAGAGCATGTGAATAATCATCAGGTGGACTTTGTTAATAAGGTAAAAACAATGTATAATTTTGATATCGTTGTAGATATTGAAAGGTTACAAAATGTAGTCTATGAGGGAATGATGAATCGTCCGTTTTTAGAAACTAATAGTAGTAATTTTATTGAAGAATTTAAGGTAATATTAAAGGAGTTGTGCGATGAAAATCAATAAAAACTCTTTATTTTATATTGCAATATTTTTAGTTAATTTTTTTAAATCACTGGGTTTAGGCGAGGGAAACTCAGCTTACAAAATAGTGATGTTAGTTGCAATTTTACTGTGTGGAATAAAATTTTTATTAGATAGCCTTTATTTTGAAAGAAGAAAACTCGTGATCATCTTTTTATTATTTATCGCGACCATTTTGAATTTATTCTTTGTTCATAAGGTTACTTTTATATTAACTTTAATTTTTTTTCTAGCATTAAAGGACATCTCTCTAAAAAAAGCTTTCTCTATAATAATAGGATCGCGTATTTTGGGAGTTCTATTAAATCAAATTTTTGTGAAATTAGATTTAATAGAAATTAAGTATGTCAATTTTTATAGGGATGGACAATTTATTCTGAGAAGTGACTTAGGTTTTGGTCATCCTAACTTTATTCATAATTTTTTTGCTCTAACTATTTTCTTGTATATTGTACTCAATTATAAACGACTAAAGCCTGTTGTGATGGTTTTATTTTTAACATTAAATTATTTATTGTACCAATATACTTTTTCAAGGACAGGGTATTATATCGTAATTTTATTTATTGTACTCATTTATGTGACAAAGAATAGCTTAATAAAAAGAGTATTTATGAAATTAGCACCCTATGTACAATTTTTTTTATTAGTATTTACCTTTTTGAGTTCTACAATTTTTTTTAATTCAAATTTTGTTCAAAAATTAGATGTTCTTTTAACAGGTAGATTACACTATGCTCATTTACAACTTGTAGATGGTTTAACTCCTTTTGGAAATAGTTTTAAGGAAACAAGTGTCCTATTTGATAATAGCTACTCTATGTTATTGAGTATGTATGGTGTAGTACTTACCATGTTTTGTATGATAATCTATTATATCTATAGTAAAAAGATAATCATAATTGAACTTCAACTACTCCTATTTATAATGTCTATAATATTATTTACTGAAAGTTTTTATCCCAGTGTGGTAATGAATATTAGTTGGCTAGTTTTTGGTAAAATATTTTGTGATGGTATCGAACCTATAAAAAAGGAATTTACTATTGTGAATAATATATGACATATTTGCTCTGATATGGCAGGAGGTAAGGAAGGAAAATGATACCTAAAGTTATACATTATTGTTGGTTTGGAGGAAATCCCTTACCAGATAATTTAAAGAAATATATAAAAACTTGGAGAGAACAATGTCCGGATTATGAAATTATTGAATGGAATGAGCATAATTATGATGTTAGTAAAAATGTTTTTATGAGAGAAGCATATACTAAGAAGAATTTTGCTTATGTTTCTGACTATGCAAGATTGGATATTATTTATACTTATGGGGGGTTCTATCTAGATACTGATGTGGAGCTTTTAAAAAGTTTAGATCCTTTGAGGATTCATGAGTGTTTTCTAGCAAGGGAGATTAGTTGTGATGTGAATACAGGATTAATAATTGGCGCTGTTAAAGGACATCACTTTTTAAAATCAAATATGTCTATATATGACAAAAGTGATTTAACTTCTCTTAATAAGACATGTGTAGAGGTTACAACTAATTTATTGATAAACAGAGGGCTTAAGAATAAGAATATTATTCAAAAGATTGATGATATAACAATATATCCGAGAAATTATTTTAATCCAAAGAATTTATTAACAGGTAAGGTTGATTGTCTGACTAGTGTTACCTATTCTATACATCATTACGAAGGAAGTTGGAAAAGTTCTTCATTTATTTCAGATTCTCTAAAGATTAGAGTAAGGCTCATAATTGATTTTTTATTTGGATATGGTACTTATAGAATGCTTCTAAGGTTTCTAAAGTTAAAGAAATAGTTATTATTGTAATAGAAAGGACGAAATGTTATATATTTTTACTCCTACATTTAACAGAGGCTACCGATTATCCTATCTGTATGATTCTCTATGTAATCAGACAAATAAAAATTTTATATGGTTGATTGTTGATGATGGTTCTGAGGACAGTACTAAGGAAATTGTAAGTAATTATATAAAAGAGAATAAAGTTAGTATTGTATATCTGTATAAACGTAATGGCGGTAAGCATTCAGCCTATAATCTAGCAATGAGATATATGCAACCAAGTGATTATCATGTATGTGTAGATAGTGATGATTGGTTATTAGAAGATGCAGTTGAAATTATTTTTAAAGATTTAGAGAGCCTAACGTTGTCTAATAGATATGTAGGCCTTGTTTATCCTCGATATTCATTAAACCAAGGTAATAATTGGTTGAATCCCAAAATATTAGAAGTTAATATTCCTGATTTAAAATATAAATATCACTTAAAAATTGAAACTTGTATTGTTATTAATAATGCTTATTTAGTAGATTTCGAATTTCCTTGTTTCGAAGGGGAGAATTTCTTATCAGAAGAAATAATGTATATATATTTATCAAAAAAGGGATACTTTTGTCCCCAAAATAGGAAAATCTATTGTTTTGACTACTTAGAAGATGGTTTGACTTCTAATATTTTTAAATTATGGAGAAAAAATTTCAAAGGGACTATTTTTTCATTAGAAAATTCATATATGTATGTAATGTCTTTTCCTAATATATTTGATCGCTGGTGGTCAGCTATAAAGATAAAAATGAACATACAGGCTTTGAAAATGACTACTTTAGGGGTAATACCTACACTAAAGAGTGAAGAGGCTGGGTGGAAAATTTTGTTGGGTTTTAGCTATCTTTGGAAGGTAGCAAGGTTTAAAAAGAGCGAGTAAAGAATGGAATTAATTTCAATAATAGTGCCTGTATATAATGGAGAAATATATATTGGGAGATGTCTAGATAGTATTCTTGAGCAAACTTATCAGAATTTAGAGATTATCATAATTGATGATGGCTCTAGTGATCGCACAGGGGATATTTGCGAAAAGTATTTTTTGGAAGACAGGCGAATAAAATATTTCTATCAAGAAAACAGAGGCCAATCAGTTGCACGTAACAACGGAGTACTTAGGTGTACAGGAGATTGGATTGCTTTTTTAGACAGTGATGATGTTTATCTTCCTTATTCAATTGAGGTTATGTACAACATACAGAAAGCTACCAATGCCGATATTGTTTTAACTAGTATTGGTAACTTCAACAATACTTACAATACTAGTATTAATTCACAGTATTTAAAAGAGATTAAACTTTATACTTTAGAGGTGGCGTTGGAAGAAATGTATTATGGGAAAACTTATGGAGTTTCCCCGTTAGCAAAATTATATCCGAGAAGTAATTTATTGAGTAATCCATATCCAGAAGGAAAAATTCATGAAGATATGGATACAACTTTTAAGCTTATATCTTGCGCTTCAAAAATAGCAGTTTGTGATATTGTCACTGCAGTGGTGTATTTTAGCGATAATAGTACTACTAGGACAAAATTCAATGAGAGAATGTTGTATTTTTTTGAGGCAATTCAAAATAATATTGTATTTATAAATCTAAATTTTCCACATAATACATCTTTAATCTCTGCTGTAATATATAATGAAGTATTTGGTGGAATAGATATATGTGGGAAGATGATTGATTTTAAATTATATGATACAGTTGATTATTACAGAAAAAAATATAGAAAATATTTTAAGACTATTCTCTTTAATAATAGGATTAGTGTGAAGGAGAAGGTTAAATATATATTATTTATTTCCTCTATAAGATATTTCACTATTGTAAGAAAAATATATAATTTGAGGTTATCAAGGAATGGATAAAGTTAGTATCATTATCCCAGTTTATAACGTTCAATCTTTCCTAAACGAGTGTATAGAAAGTGTTTTAGCTCAAACTTATTCAAATTTAGAAATTATTCTAGTTAACGATGGCTCTACAGATAATTCCGGGGATATCTGTGATTATTATTCAGAAATAGATGGGCGTATATTCGTTTTTCACAAAAATAATGGTGGTTTATCAGATGCTCGTAATTATGGAATTAGTAGAGCTACTGGCGATTATATTTATTTACTTGATTCGGATGATTATCTATATAAAGAAGATGCAATCGAGAGAATGGTTGAATTTAGCGAGAAATATAATTCAGAAATTGTTTTAGGGTGTTATGTTGAAAAAAGAGAACAACATATTATAAATATCGTTTTAGAAGATGAAATGATAGAAACTATTAGTCCAGTACAAGCAATACAAAATATTTATAATTATGATGCCTATAGAGCTATTTTTACTGTAGCACATAATAAATTATATAAGAGAGAATTATTTTCTACGCTGTGCTATCCAGTAGGGAAGTTACACGAAGATGAATTTTTAACCTATAAATTATATTTGAAAGCCAAAAATATAATTTTCTTTAGATATAATACTTATGCATATCGTATTAGAGAAAATAGCATAATGACTGGTTCCTACAATATTAAAAGGCTACATGCTGTAGAAGCACTTAAGGAAAGAATTTATTTATTAGAAAAGTATCCAGACTTAGTATTTCAAAGTGAGAGAGCTTTAATTAAAACTATGGAAGTAAATTTGATAGAGTTATATAAAAATAATTTTTATAAGGAATTTCATACTCTGAAAACTGAATATAAAAAAACTATTTTTGATTTTATAAAAAAACAACGTATGCTACTAAAAATAAAGTATTATTTAAAGTATTGTGTAGTGCATTTTAAAATATTAAATTGTAAAAGAAAGAAAAAGATAAATAAATGAATAATTTTGTGTGTCATACTTTATACCATTTACTGATTACTATAATAAAGTTAAAAGATAAAGAAAATACTAGAATATTTATTTGTGACACTATCACGAATTATGAAACTTGGGTAAAAACATTAAATGAACAGGGAATAAGGACGGAAGCAGTTAAAGAGTTTGCTTATCGGGAGCAGTTACAAAGTAAAAATATTGAAGAAGTGATGGAGCTTGTAGATTCAGACTTAAATCACTACTTTGAGAGAGTAGATACACAAGTCTATCTATTTAATGATGATACTTTAATAGGTCGCTATATGGTGTATTTGGGTAAAAATTATCATCTAATTGAAGATGGTTATAACTGTTTTCAAGCCAAGTTATTCTTGGGTGGTTCTGTCGTAAAACGAGTAATTAAAACTTACTTATTTAAAAAGTATGTTCCGTATGGTTTTTCAAAATATTGTCTCTCAATTGAGGTTAATTCTTTAGTGGGGCTACCTCATGACATAAGGAGTAAGAAATATAAAGAACTACCGAGAAAAAAATTATTTGATAGTCTTAACAAAGAGCAAAAATCACTGATTTTCAAAATATTTAAAACAAAACCATTAACTATAACTCCAAAGTCAGTATTATTGTTGACACAGCCACTTGCACAAGATAAATGTTATAAAACACCTACAGAGAGGTTTCAAAGTATTCAAGAGCAATACGATTATTTTGACGATATTGTCCAGGAATATAGAACGTTAGGGTACAATGTTTATTTAAAAGTTCATCCTAGAGATGTAGTAGATTATTCCAAATTGCCGGTAGAGCTATTACCATCAAATATCCCTATGGAAATTATAGAGTTGATGTTAACAGGACGGTTCGAATTTGGGATAACACATTCGTCCACCGCGCTGGATTTTTTAACTTGTGTTGATAAAAAAATAACTTTAGTAGATCTGAAGGATATTAAATGAATACTAAGAAATTACTTCAATCTGGTTTTATTTATACACTCGGGAATTTATTGGTGCAAGGATTAGCCTTTATCACACTTCCCATCTACACTCGAGTCATCTCAACAGAAGTTTATGGCCAATATAGTTTATATGTTGCTTGGATGGGAATTATTACTCTGTTTATTGGTCTTCAGACGAGCGGTTCTTTAAGTTCGGCTCGAGTCAAATATGGAGAAGAGTTTAAAAGCTACTCTGGGAGTGCCTTTTCTGTAGGTAATATATGGTTTCTTATTGTACTTTTGATAGCTTTTCTATTTAGAAGTTTTCTTGCACCATTAGTTGGTTTTTCTGAATCTATTTTTTTATTAATGGTGTGTCAAAGTTACGCTAACTATGTGGTGACTTTCTTTGGTCAGTATTTTATACAACAACAGAGGAGCTTGGCTAATTTAATACTATCCTTAGCCAATGCAGTTTCATCTGTTGCACTATCTCTATTTTTAATTTTTCATTGGTCCGATGACTTTTTATCTAGGGTTTTTGGAGCTTTTGTTCCTACTATAATAACTGGAATAGTTGCCTTTGCTTATATTTATTATCATAGCAAATCTTTTTACAATCCTAAGTATTTTCGGTTCATTGTCACTGTGTCTATTCCTTTGATTTTTCATTTGTTAGGACATCAGTTATTAAATCAATTAGATAGGATTATGCTAGCTCGCTTATATAGTACTAAAGAAGTTGCAATGTATAGTTTCGGTTATTCGCTTGGAATGATTATTCAGATTGTTTTGAATAGTATTAATATGGCTTGGATTCCATGGTTTTTTGATGCTAGAAAAGAAAAATTACTGCAACTTTCAACTTATATTAGCCGTTATCTCTATTTAGGAGTTTTCTTAACATTAGGTTATTTGACTGTTTTTCCTGAGTTAGCTCAAATAATGGGAGGAGACAAGTATAGTAGTAGTGTTCAATTTATTTCTTTAATTATTGTCAGCTATTTTTTAGTCTTTCTCTATACATTTCCTGTAAATATCCAATTCTTCTATGCTAATACGACATGGATTCCTATTGGGACATTATTAGCTGCTGGTGTAAATTGGTTACTAAACCTTGTATTAATTCCTCATTATGCAGCCTATGGCGCTGCTATGGCTACAATAATATCTTATTTAGCCTTGTTGATTTTTCATCATATTGTTTCGAAAGTTAAATACCATTATTCAGATGTCTCAGTTAGGCAGTACATTATTTTAAGTGGTATAGTATTTAGTTATGCTATGTTAATGAACATGTTCCTAGGTAATATCGTTATTAGATGGAGTTTAGGAATAATTATTCTTATAGTATATAGCATTGTTTTTCAAAAAGTCATTTTAGACTTATTGGGTAAAAAAAGAAGGAGAAGATAATGGTTTATATTATTGCAGAGATTGGTTGCAATCATAATGGAGATATTAATCTTGCGAAAAAAATGGTAGATGTTGCCGTGTCTTGTGGTGTTGATGCTGTTAAATTTCAGACTTTTAAAGCTGAGAAACTTATTTCTAAATTTGCTCCCAAAGCTGAATATCAAAAAGCAACTACAGGAACAGCAGACAGTCAACTTGAGATGACGAAACGTTTAGAGTTAAGCTTTGAAGAATACTTAGAAATGCGTGATTATGCAATTTCAAAAGGTGTGGAGACCTTTTCAACACCTTTTGATGAAGAGTCATTAGAGTTCTTAATTTCTACAGATATGCCAATTTACAAAATTCCATCAGGAGAAATCACTAATTTACCTTACTTAGAAAAGATTGGCAAGCAACAAAAGAAAGTTATTCTTTCGACGGGTATGGCGGTAATGGAAGAGATCCATCAAGCGGTGAATATTTTACGTCAGAATGGTACAACCGACATTTCTATTTTACATTGTACAACAGAGTACCCAACACCTTACCCCTCTCTAAATTTAAACGTTATTCATACTTTGAAAGATGAATTTAAAGATTTAACGATAGGTTATTCGGATCATTCAATTGGATCAGAAGTACCTATCGCAGCAGCAGCAATGGGTGCAGAAGTTATTGAAAAACACTTTACTTTAGATACTAATATGGAAGGTCCGGATCATAAAGCCAGTGCAACACCTGATATTTTAGCTGCTTTAGTTAAAGGGGTTCGCATTGTTGAACAAGCCTTAGGTAGATTTGAAAAAATCCCAGATCCAGTAGAAGAAAAAAATAAGATTGTTGCTCGTAAATCAGTCGTTGCTTTAAAACCAATTAAAAAAGGCGATATTTATTCAATAGAAAATATTACGGTGAAGCGCCCAGGTAATGGTATTTCTCCTATGAACTGGTATGACATCTTGGGACAAGAAGCGCAAGATGATTTCGAAGAGGATGAAGTTATTCGTGATTCACGCTTTGAAAATCAATTGCCCGAGTTATAATAACACCTAATTATAATCGGCAACAGATGTATTACACGGCTAAGATTATGTAATTACTATATATAGAAGGGATACGATGAAAAAAATTTGTTTAGTAACCGGATCGCGTGCTGAATACGGAATAATGAAGCCATTGATTCAAAGATTGTCAAAAGATAAAGAAGTCAACTTACAAATTATTGCAACAGCAATGCATCTGGAAGAAAAGTACGGCTATACTTATCGTCAAATTGAAGAAGACGGTTTTGATATTGCTTATAAAGTTCCCTTACATCTTTATGATACTGACAGAAGAACTGTATCTACTGCAATGGCGCATTTACAACTAGGATTGACCAAAATTTTTGACAAGGAAGACTATGATCTAGTCATCATTTTAGGGGATCGTTATGAAATGTTACCAGTTGTGAATGTAGCGTTGATTTATAATGTCCCAGTATGCCACCTTCATGGAGGGGAGACCTCATTAGGCAATTTTGATGAGTATATTCGCCATGCAATTACTAAGATGAGTCACCTACACTTAGTCTCTACAGAGGACTTTCGTCAACGTGTGATTCAGATGGGAGAACAACCTCAATTTGTAATTAACACAGGAGCTCTCGGAGTGGAAAATGCTCTATCAATCCCTTCTCTAACCAAAGAAGCAATAGAAAAGCAATTAGGTATTGCACTAGAGGAATCCTATTTTGTTGTTCTCTATCATCCTGTTACTTTTGAACAAGGAAAAAGTGCTGGAGAGCAGATGAAAGCGGTACTATCAGCCCTTTCTAAGTTTGGTGTCCAGTGTCTATTTATAGGATCCAATTCAGATACTGGTTCTGATGATATTGCAAAGGCTATCAATACTTATTTGACAAATCATGAAAATAGTCATTGCTTTGCTTCTTTATCAACCCAACTTTATCATTCCTTAATTCGTCATTCACTAGGACTGATTGGTAATTCGTCTTCTGGTTTAATAGAAGTTCCTTCTTTGATGAAACCTACTCTTAATATTGGTGATCGCCAAAAAGGTAGGCTACATGGAGAAAGTGTAGTAAGTGTACCAGTCGAAACCTCCTCTGTATTGGAGGGATTATCAAAATTGAATGAAGTGACCAACTTTGACAATCCCTACTACAAAGAGAATGCTTCATCTATTGCATATGAAGCAATAAAGCTGTATTTGAAAGATGAACCTTCAATTTCCCAACCATTTTATGATTTAAAGGAGAATAATCTAAAATGAAAAAAAAGTTGGCATTTTTAGGCGCAGGAAGTCATGCTGATGCGATTGCTCCGGTTATTGATCCTCTTGTGTATGATTTCGTAGGTTTTTTTGATGATAAAGATATTACGGAGCATGATGGTTATCCTGTTCTTGGAAAACTTTATGATGTGCTACCTTACCTTGAAGATGGCTCAATAGATGCAGTATTTATTACAATAGGTGATAATGCTAAAAGGAAAGAACTATTTGAATATGTAGCAAAGGATTATTATGACTTTATTATTAACATCATTAGTCCCAATGCTTTAGTATTGACACCAGATAGTATTTGTGGACGTGGTATCTTTATTGGTTTTGGGGCTTTTATAGGTTCTAAAGTGAAGCTGTTTGATAACAATGTTGTTAATACAGGAGCGCTCATTGAACATCATACTGTTGTAGAATCACACTGTAATATAGCACCTAATGCTACCATAAATGGTCTTTGTTATATTAGAGAAGAAGTTTATGTAGGTAGTGCCAGTGTTATTATTCAAACCTTGGATATTTCATCATGTACGACAATTGGAGCAGGAGCTGTTGTTGTAAAAGATATTATAGAACCTGGAACCTATGTAGGGGTTCCAGCCAAAAAAATAAAATAAAGGATATGTTATGAAGCCAATTTGTATTATTCCTGCGCGATCAGGGTCAAAAGGATTACCAGATAAGAATATGTTATTCCTATCTGGTAAACCCATGATTTTCCATACTATAGATGCTGCAATTGAATCTGGAATGTTTGATAAGAAAGATATTTTTGTTAGTACAGATTCAGAATTGTACAGAGAGATTTGTTTAGAACGCGGTATTTCAGTGGTGATGAGAAAACCGGAACTTTCAACTGATCAGGCAACTTCGTATGATATGTTAAAAGATTTTTTATCTGACTATGAAGATAATCAGGAGTTTGTGTTACTTCAAGTAACTTCTCCACTAAGAAAATCATGGCATATAAAGGAAGCAATGGAGTATTATTCTTCACATGATGTTGACAATGTTGTAAGTTTTTCTGAAGTTGAGAAACACCCTAGTCTGTTTACAACATTATCTGATGAAGGCTATGCTATAGATATGGTGGGAGCAGATAAAGGTTATCGTCGCCAAGATTTACAACCTTTATACTATCCGAACGGCGCTATTTTTATTTCTAATAAAGAAACTTACTTAAGGGAAAAAAGCTTTTTCACCTCTAGGACATATGCTTATCAAATGGCAAAGGAATTTTCATTAGATGTTGATACGAGAGATGATTTTATCCACGTCATCGGTCACCTCTTTTTCGATTATGCCATTAGGGAAAAAGAGAATAAAGTTTTTTATAAAGAAGGCTATAGTCGTTTGTTCAATAGAGAAGCTTCAAAGATAATTTTAGGTGATTCAAAAACGATATCTACCTCACTAGAAAGTTACCATAATTATTCCCAAGGTGGTGTAACATTAGCAACGATGTTGGAAAACTTACCTAACTTTTTGACAGCTAATGTAACAGAGGCTTTTGTTTCTATAGGGGTAAATGATCTCATTACAGGTTATAGTGTGGAAGAAATATTCAGCAATTTCCAAAAACTCTACTCATTATTAGCTGAGAATAAAATAAAGATGAGATTGACAACTATTGCTTACACCCTTTTTAGAGAAACTGTCAATAATGCAGATATTGAGAAAATCAATCAATGGCTAACAGAATTTTGTTATCAAAATCAGATTCCACTGTTAGATATTAATAGATTTTTATCAAAGGATGGTAATCTAAATTATCATTTAACTAGTGATGGATTGCATTTTACTCAAGAGGCTAATGATTTGTTACAAAGTCAATATCAATTATTTGTAGACGAAGTTAAAACCTTATAATATTTATTTTATAAAATTATTCATCTTATTTTTGCGATTTCAATAGTGATATGGTATATTTAAAGTAAGCTACGTATAGTTTTACCAGTCAGAAATAGTAAGGATGGTTGAGTATGAGAGAAACTGAAACACACGATCACCAAGCGCTAATTCAAAAATTGTTAGTCAGTATTCATTATTTAACCTTGTTTCGTGATGAAATTATATTAGTAGAAAAAACCCCATCTTTACTGGGGAAACATTTTTCTATTGCTATTGTGCAGAATGAACTAGGTGAGATACTTTCTAAAATAGAAGCTTTGAGTAAGCAAAAAAAACTGATTCGTTCTATTTATTGGTATGATGAATCGTCATTTAAAGTTATGAATAAGGCTCTGGCTATTGTAGAAGAATGGATTAAGGGCTTAGATAATCTTTTAGAATTCTGTCAATCACAGACGGTTTTTCAAGCAATTTTAGGTGATGAACGTGCACATGTATTTGGAATCCTTATTGATGTTTATACTTCTTTAAACATTATAAATACTTCTTTGAAAGAAGAAAATTCTAGACCAGTGTCCTTATCTGATTTGGCTCTAGGTCTTAAGGACGAAGATTAATAAAAAAACGTTACTGCTTTGAATGAATAAAGCAGTAACGTTTTTTATAAAATATTGCTATACTAGTAATACAGATATCTAAAAGTAAGGAGTTATAAATGAAACATTCTAGTTGGCATGATTTAATAAAAAGAGAACTACCCAATCATTACTACAATAAAATTAATACATTTATGGATGCAGTTTACGAAAGCGGAATCGTTTATCCTCCAAGAGATAAGGTGTTCAATGCCATACAGATAACACCACTAGAAAACGTAAAAGTAGTGATTATTGGCCAAGATCCTTACCATGGACCTCAACAAGCTCAAGGACTCTCATTTTCTGTTCCAGACAATTTACCAGCTCCTCCTTCACTTCAAAATATTCTAAAAGAATTAGCAGAAGATATCGGGTCACGTTCACATCATGACTTAACATCATGGGCGCAACAAGGAGTGCTGCTATTAAATGCTTGTTTAACAGTTCCAGAACACCAAGCTAATGGTCATGCTGGGCTTATATGGGAACCTTTTACTGATGCTGTCATCAAAGTGGTTAACCAAAAGGAAACACCAGTAGTCTTTATTCTGTGGGGTGGCTATGCTCGAAAGAAAAAGTCGCTAATTGATAATCCTATTCATCATATTATTGAGAGTCCTCATCCGAGTCCCTTATCTGCTTATCGTGGCTTCTTTGGTAGCAGACCTTTTTCTAGAACAAATCATTTCTTAGAAGAAGAAGGAATAAATGAGATTGATTGGTTAAATTAGAAGGGAAATCTACTCTCGAAACATTGTTAGTTTTATAATAAAAAACCGCTACTAGCGGTTTTTTATTATTTATTTTTTTGTTTACTTAGGTTTAAGCCAAACGGAACCAAATTTTCTTGCCTTTTTCGAATACGTTTGATATTATCCTGATGTCGGATAATAATCGTTAGGGCCATTAAGATAACCACAGTGGTAAATATCCAGTCGTAGTCCGTTAATATAAAGCCTACTAATGGAAAAATTAAGACACTAAGAATACCTACAACAGCTACTGTAATACTGGATAGGGAAATCATGCTAAAAAGATAAAGCGTTAATAAAAAGATAACTAATAAGTAAAGGAAAAAAGAAGGTGCAAATCCTAGCAAAACCCCAGCGCTTGTAGCAACGGCTTTCCCACCTTTGAATTGTGCAAAAATAGGGAAAGTGTGACCTATAATAGCAAAAAAACCGATAAAAAATGGAGATACTGTCGTTATACCTAATATGATAGGAATAAGTGTTGCTAGAGTCCCTTTTAAAATGTCAATAGTCAAAGTGACAATGCCAGCTTTTACACCTAAAATACGGAAGGTATTCGTGGTGCCAGTATTACCACTACCGTGTTGACGAAGATTGACTTGGTAAAAATATTTACCAATCCAAAGTCCAGTTTGGATAGAGCCTAACAGATAGGCAATGATAATCATAATTATAATATTCATACCCTTATTATAACATAAGCATAAAAGTCTTTTTGCTATTTTTAAAAAAATAATTTTGCAAAAACAGCAAAAAACTTGTAATATAAAAAAGATGAAAAAATTTGGAGGTCACTTTGGCTAAACAAGATATAACAGTGACGAATTATGGCGACGATGCTATTCAAGTCTTAGAAGGATTAGATGCTGTTCGTAAGCGTCCAGGGATGTATATCGGTTCCACAGATGGAACTGGTTTACATCATTTAGTGTGGGAAATTGTAGATAATGCAGTTGATGAAGCTCTATCAGGTTTTGGAAATCGCATTGATGTTATTATTAACAAAGATGGGAGTATAACTGTTACAGACCATGGACGCGGTATGCCAACTGGAATGCATGCTATGGGAAAACCTACTGTTGAAGTCATCTTCACGGTGCTTCATGCAGGTGGAAAATTTGGACAAGGTGGTTATAAAACATCAGGTGGTCTCCATGGTGTTGGATCATCTGTAGTTAATGCTTTGTCTTCTTGGTTAGAAGTTGAAATCATTCGCGACGGAGCTATTTACAGACAACGTTTTGAAAATGGTGGTAAGCCCGTTACAACTCTGAAAAAAATTGGCACGGCACCAAAATCAAAATCTGGAACTTCTGTCAGCTTTATGCCAGATCAATCAGTATTTTCAACGATAGATTTTAAGTTTAATACAATTGCAGAGCGCTTAAAGGAATCTGCTTTTCTCTTAAAAAATGTTACTTTAACCTTAACAGATAATCGTTCAGAAGAAGCAGAGCATCTAGAATTTCATTATGAAAACGGTGTTCAAGATTTTGTAGAGTATTTAAATGAAGATAAAGAAACGTTGACACCAATCATGTTTTTCGAAGGTGAAGAACAAGAATTTCATATCGAAGTTGCTTTGCAGTATAATGATGGTTTTTCAGATAATATCCTTTCTTTTGTCAATAATGTTCGTACTAAAGATGGTGGAACACATGAAACTGGCTTGAAATCAGCTATTACAAAGTCTATGAATGACTATGCACGTAAAACAGGACTTCTTAAAGAAAAAGATAAAAACCTTGAAGGTTCTGATTATCGTGAGGGGCTATCAGCCATTTTATCTATTCTTGTACCTGAGGAGCACTTGCAATTTGAAGGTCAAACTAAAGATAAACTAGGAAGTCCCTTAGCACGACCAATTGTTGATGGTATTGTTTCTGAAAAGTTAACTTACTTTCTTATGGAAAATGGAGATTTAGCATCTAATTTAATCCGTAAGGCAATAAAAGCACGTGATGCGCGTGAAGCTGCACGTAAAGCACGTGATGAAAGTAGGAATGGGAAAAAGTCGAAAAAAGATAAAGGTCTACTTTCTGGAAAATTAACCCCTGCACAATCAAAAAATGCTAAGAAAAATGAACTCTATTTAGTCGAAGGAGACTCTGCAGGTGGCTCTGCTAAGCAAGGTCGTGATAGAAAGTTTCAAGCTATTTTACCGTTGCGAGGAAAAGTATTGAATACAGCTAAGGCAAAGATGGCTGATATTATAAAAAACGAAGAAATTAATACAATGATCCATACCATTGGTGCAGGTGTTGGTCCTGATTTTAATCTTGACGATATTAATTATGATAAAATTATCATTATGACCGATGCTGATACTGACGGAGCTCATATTCAGACACTATTATTAACTTTCTTTTATCGCTATATGAGACCTCTTGTTGAAGAGGGACATGTCTATATTGCTTTGCCACCTTTGTATAAAATGTCAAAAGGAAAAGGTAAGAAAGAAATTGTTGAGTATGCTTGGACGGATATAGAGTTAGAAGAATTACGACAAAAATTTGGTAAAGGCTCACTATTACAACGATATAAAGGGCTTGGGGAAATGAATGCCGATCAATTGTGGGAAACCACTATGAACCCTGAGACAAGGACATTAATTCGTGTAACAATTGAAGATTTAGCAAGAGCAGAACGTCGAGTTAATGTCTTGATGGGTGATAAAGTTCCTCCAAGACGCCAATGGATTGAAGATAATGTCAAGTTTACTTTAGAAGAGAATACAGTATTTTAATAAAGAGCCTTGGTTATTCATGTTTTATAGTGTACAAGTAATATTGTATGCGTTAGACAAGAGAGCCAATCATTCATTTCAAATAAGTGGAAAAATAATACTAAGCCACTCCAACTAGGAGAAAATTAAAAATATGTCTAATATTCAAAATATGTCCCTTGAGGACATTATGGGAGAGCGTTTTGGGCGCTATTCTAAGTATATCATTCAAGAACGGGCGTTGCCGGATATTCGTGATGGCTTAAAACCTGTTCAACGTCGAATCCTTTATTCAATGAATAAAGATGGTAATACTTTTGAAAAGGGATTTCGCAAATCTGCAAAATCAGTCGGTAATGTTATGGGGAATTTCCATCCTCATGGGGATTCCTCTATCTATGACGCGATGGTTCGTATGTCTCAAGATTGGAAAAATCGTGAGACATTGATTGAAATGCACGGAAATAATGGTTCTATGGATGGAGATCCTGCGGCGGCTATGCGTTATACGGAAGCCCGTCTATCAGAAATTGCTGGTTATCTTCTTCAAGATATTGATAAGAATACCGTACCCTTTGCGTGGAATTTTGATGATACAGAGAAAGAACCAACTGTTTTACCAGCTGCCTTTCCCAATCTTTTAGTCAACGGAGCAACAGGAATATCTGCAGGCTATGCGACAGATATTCCACCACATAATCTAGCAGAAGTCATTGATGCTGTCGTGTACATGATTGATCACCCTAAAGCTAAATTAGATAAATTAATGGAATTTCTACCTGGTCCAGATTTTCCAACTGGCGCTATCATTCAAGGAAAAGATGAAATTCGTAAGGCATATGAGACTGGTAAGGGGAGAGTAGCGGTTCGCTCGCGAACTGCTATTGAAACCTTAAAAGGTGGTAAGAAACAAATTATTGTTACTGAAATTCCTTATGAAGTTAATAAGTCAGTTTTAGTAAAACGAATCGATGATGTTCGTGTTAATAATAAAGTTCCAGGAATAGCAGAGGTGCGTGATGAGTCTGATAGAGATGGTCTTCGTATCGCTATTGAGCTCAAAAAAGAAGCCGATGAAACAATTGTCTTAAATTATCTTTTTAAATATACAGACCTACAAGTTAATTATAATTTCAATATGGTTGCTATTGATGACTACACCCCTAAGCAGGTGGGTCTATCAAGAATATTAACTAGCTATATCGCTCACCGAAGAGAAATTATTATTGCTCGTTCAAAATTTGATAAAGAAAAAGCCGAAAAACGTCTCCATATTGTTGAGGGACTGATTAGGGTTCTTTCTATTTTGGATGAAGTGATTGCATTAATTCGTGCTTCTGAGAATAAAGCTGATGCGAAAGAGAATTTGAAGGTCAGCTATGAGTTTTCAGAAGCTCAAGCAGAGGCTATCGTCACATTGCAATTATATCGTCTCACAAATACTGATATTGTGACGTTGAGAGAAGAAGAAGAAGAACTTCGTCAACAAATCACAATGCTTAAGGCAATTATTAGTGATGAACGTACGATGTATAACGTAATGAAACGTGAGTTACGTGAGGTCAAAAAGAAATTTGCCAATACTAGACGTTCTGAACTTCAAGAATTAGCTGAAACTATTGAAATCGATACTGCAAGTTTAATTATCGAAGAGGACACATACGTCAGTGTTACTAGAGGCGGATATGTAAAACGCACCAGCCCTCGCTCTTTCAATGCATCAACTGTTGATGAACTTGGTAAGCGAGAAGATGACGAATTGATATTTGTGAGCAATGCAAAGACTACCCAACATTTATTGATGTTTACTAACCTTGGTAATCTTGCTTATCGTCCAGTTCATGAATTAGCTGATATTCGATGGAAAGACGTTGGTGAACATTTATCACAAAATCTTGTTAACTTTGCTTCAAATGAAGAAATTATTTATGCTGAATTAGTAGATGATTTTACTAAAGAAACTTATTTTGCTGTCACTAGCTTAGGGCAAATAAAGCGTTTTGAACGTCAAGAAATCAGTCCATGGCGGACATATAAGTCAAAAACAGCTAAATATGCTAAGTTAAAAAGTGTAGAGGATTATGTTGTGACTGTTGCCCCTATCCAATTAGAGGATGTTATACTTGTCACTTATAATGGTTATGCGTTGAGATTTAGTATAAATGATGTACCAGTCGTCGGTAGTAAAGCCGCAGGTGTAAAAGCGATGAATTTAAAAGATCGTGATCACATCGTATCTGCATTTATAGCTAACACCACAAGTTTATATTTATTAACTCATAGAGGAAGTCTTAAACGAATGGCCATTGATGTTATCCCCACAACTAGTCGTGCTAATCGAGGACTTCAAGTTCTTCGTGAATTGAAATCCAAACCGCATCGCGTTTTTAAAGCAGGACCTGTATATTTAGAGGATTCATCTTTTGAATTTGATTTATTTAGTTCAGTATCGAATCATGAAGGAGATACTTTCGTACTTGAGATTATGTCTAAAACAGGAAAAGTTTACGATGTTGATTTAAGTCAATGGAGTTTTTCTGAACGTACAAGTAATGGCTCTTTTGTATCTGATAAGATTTCTGACGAAGAAGTATTCTCAGTTAAAATTAAGTAAAAACACATTTGTGTTTTTACTAGTTTGGTAATTTATCTGAATTTTACAAATAATATTGAAAAAATAATGATAATAGCGTACAATAGTTAGAAACCCAAAGAAAGAGGTACCTTATGACAGTAAATTTAGATTGGGATAATTTAGGTTTTGCTTACAGAAAATTACCATTCCGATACATTTCGCATTTTAAAGATGGGAAATGGGATGATGGCAAGTTGACAGATGATGCAACGCTACATATTTCAGAAAGTTCACCTGCTCTCCATTATGGGCAACAAGCTTTTGAAGGATTGAAAGCTTATAGAACTAAAGATGGCTCTATTCAGTTATTTCGTCCAGATCAAAATGCAGAACGACTTCAAAGAACAGCAGATCGTCTTTTAATGCCACATGTTCCGACAGACAAATTTATTGCAGCGGTTAAATCTGTTGTACGCGCTAATGAGGAGTTTGTTCCACCGTATGGTACAGGGGCAACATTATACATTCGTCCCTTATTAATTGGTGTGGGAGATATTATTGGAGTTAAACCTGCTGAAGAATATATTTTTACGGTATTTGCAATGCCAGTAGGTAGTTATTTTAAAGGTGGTTTAACACCAACTAACTTTATTGTTTCCAAAGAATATGATAGAGCAGCACCGAATGGTACAGGAGCTGCAAAAGTTGGTGGTAACTATGCTGCTAGTCTTCTTCCTGGGAAATATGCTCATGAGAAACAATTTTCAGATGTTATCTATCTTGATCCAGCGACACATACTAAAATTGAAGAGGTTGGAGCAGCTAATTTCTTTGGAATTACTAAAGATAATCAGTTTATCACCCCTTTGAGTCCTTCAATTTTACCTTCAATTACTAAATATTCATTGCTTTACCTTGCTAAAGAAAGGTTTGGTATGGAAGCGATTGAAGGAGATGTCTTTGTCGACGAATTAGATAAATTCACAGAAGCTGGCGCATGTGGTACAGCCGCAGTTATTTCACCAATTGGAGGAATTCAAAACGGAGATGACTTCCATGTCTTCTACAGTGAGACAGAAGTTGGTCCAGCGACACGCAAACTATATGATGAGTTAGTAGGGATCCAGTTTGGTGATGTTGAAGCACCAGAAGGGTGGATTTATAAAGTAGATTAAGTCTATACTAAAAGCTTGCTCTTGCAAGCTTTTAGTATTTTGTGTACAATAAAAAACAATAAAAAGAGATATTGGAGTTAATAGTGAGTAAAAAAGATAAGAAAATTGAAATTCAAATTTCAGACGCTCAAGTAACAGTTAATGGAACTAAGGTTGATGGATACCAACTCGTTATTGGAAAAAAAATTGTAGGTCAAATTGCAGAGCTAGATTCTAAATTTGCTGTGATTAAAGGTGAGCAAGTGAGTGGATTCTATAAAAATTTAGATCAAGCTATGGGAAATATTATTGAAGAATATAATCTTAATCGCTAATATTTATTTAAAAAGCTTGCGTGCTAACAACATCTGTGGTAGAATAGTCAGTGTTGTTACGGAAAGATAGCGAAGAGGCTAAACGCGGCGGACTGTAAATCCGCTCCTTCGGGTTCGGGGGTTCGAATCCCTCTCTTTCCATTATTTGGGGTATAGCCAAGCGGTAAGGCAAGGGACTTTGACTCCCTCATGCGTTGGTTCGAATCCAGCTACCCCAGTCAAAGGTATCAAACTTTTGTTTGACACCGTCAAAGAGATATTTGTTGTCCTTGCGGGTTACCTTGAGAAAATATATTGTTATCAAAAGCTAGCTCGGCTAGCTTTTGTTGGAGGATTTTTTAGAATGAATGAATTTGAAGATTTGCTAAACAGTGTTAGCGAAGTGAATCCTGGTGACGTTGTCACTGCGGAAGTTTTAACAGTTGATAACGGTCAAGCAAACGTTGTTATCGATGGTACTGGTGTTGAAGGTGTCTTGACACTTCGTGAATTGACTAACGATCGTGATGCTGATATCAATGATTTTGTTAAAGCTGGCGACACAGTTGAAGTACTTGTTCTTCGTCAAGTTGTAGGTAAAGATACTGATACAGTAACTTTCCTTGTATCTAAAAAACGCTTGGAAGCTCGTAAAGCATGGGACAAACTTGTTGGTCGTGAAGGTGAAGTTGTTACTGTTAAAGGTACACGTGCTGTTAAAGGCGGACTTTCAGTTGAATTTGAAGGACTTCGTGGTTTCATCCCAGCTTCAATGATTGATACTCGTTTTGTACGTAATACTGAAAAATTTGTTGGACAAGAATTTGATGCTAAAATCAAAGAAGTTGATGCAGCAGAAAATCGCTTCATCCTTTCACGTCGTGAAGTTGTTGAAGAATCAGCAGCTGCAGCACGTAAAGAAGTTTTCTCAAACATTGAAGTAGGTTCAGTTGTAACTGGTAAAGTTGCTCGTTTAACAAGCTTTGGTGCTTTCATTGACCTTGGTGGTGTTGATGGACTTGTACACGTAACTGAATTATCACATGAGCGCAATGTTTCACCTAAATCAGTTGTAACTGTTGGTGAAGAAGTTGAAGTTAAAGTACTTTCAATTGATGAAGAAGCTGGTCGTGTATCACTTTCACTTAAAGCAACTACACCTGGCCCATGGGATGGCGTTGAACAAAAACTTGCTGCTGGTGATGTTATTGAAGGTAAAGTAAAACGCTTGACTGACTTTGGTGCTTTTGTTGAAGTGTTACCTGGCATTGATGGACTTGTACACATTTCACAAATTTCACACAAACGTGTTGAAAATCCTAAAGACGTATTATCTGCAGGACAAGAAGTTACTGTTAAAGTTCTTGAAGTTAATTCAGATGCAGAACGTGTCTCACTTTCAATGAAAGCTCTTGAAGAGCGTCCAGCGCAAGCAGAAGGTGAAAAAGAAGAAAAACGTCAATCACGTCCACGTCGTCCACGTCGTCAAGAAAAACGCGACTACGAGCTTCCAGAAACACAAACTGGATTCTCTATGGCTGACTTATTCGGTGATATTGAATTATAATAATTAAAAGACTTGCTTTAGCAAGTCTTTTTGTTTTTGTTGATAAAGTATGCTATAATGTAACATGTACTACCATCTTTAGTGTAATGGATATCACACAAGATTCCGGTTCTTGGGATAGGGGTTCGATTCCCTTAAGATGGATAATAGATGCTCCATAAAGCTTTATGTTATAGGCTTTATATTAGTTTATCTCCAATCTTGCCTCACAAACTGATTCTCCTCATTTCTGATAAGTAAAACCAGGGTTGACAAATAAGGAAGAATTAGTTTGAAATCTGTGTAAGTTAGTATCATAATTAGTTAGTATGACCATTAAGGGGCTAAGTTAAGGTACTAAGATTAAACCATTGTGTAATAAAATATTTCTAATAAGTAATTAAGGTATTAATAAAAAGGCGTTAATGCCTTTTTATTTTAAACCATGCTGTTGTTTGTTAGTGAGTTTATCATTTTCAAATGTAAGGTTAATTCCCGGATCACTGTCTGACGACTGGATGCCACTAATCCATGCAGCCTGTAGTTCCTCTTTATCTGAAGAAACTGCTTGAGAAATATCATCAGGTTCTCCTAGAAGTTCTTTTACTTTATTGTATGACATGCCATTTTTTAAACTATTATAATCTTTTGTTGTGATGTTGGCATCACGAATAAACTTAAAATTACTAATTGAACGAACAATGCTACTATCGTTTAATAATTGTATAGTGATGGAGATATCATCGACATTCCAACGATAGCCTTTAAGAGTGACATTTCCCGCTGGTGTATCAAATTTTTCATTTGGTTCGCCACCAAATAATTGTTTTAATTCAGCGAGACTAGTGCCTCCTTTAAAGTTATTTGCTTTAACCCCTAACTTTACTTTATTAAATTTCAAACGTAATTCTTCGTGGTCAGCTTTGATATTTTTATGTTGTGATACATTTGATTTTGAAGTAGAGGTTTGCTGAGTATTTGAAGAAGAGCATGCTGTTAAACCCAAAAATGAGAGACAGACAATCGTTCCAACAGTTATTTTTTTTAACGGTATCATAATTATTTATCCTAAATTCTATTTTTAAATATTATAACATAATTATTTTGGGTTTACTTTCCTTATCCTCATTTCAATATTAAGCCTGCAACTAAAGGACTGACAATAACATAGCAAATCCCTGTGATACCAATTGCTAGTCCAGCCATGGCGCCTTGAACTTGGCCATATTTTAAGGCTTGTCCAGTTCCTATAGCATGCCCAGTTCCTCCTAGCGCGAGCCCTATAGCAACAGGATCTTCTATCCTTAATAATTTTAGAAAAATAGGACCCAAAACGCTTGTTAAGATGCCTGTAATAACAACTACGACCAGAGTGATAGTAGCTAATCCACCTGCTTTACTTGTAATTCCAACGGCCATAGCTGTAGTTACGGACTTTGGGAAAAGTGAGATTGCTAAGAAATATTTCATACCAAAAAACTTAGCAACTATTGCGGTAAAAACTGTGTTGATAACAGAAGCTAAGATGATGCTAATGCTAATGCTTTTAATGTGATGCTTCATTAAATGAAAGGTTCTATAGAGAGGAATAGCCAATACAACCGTTGAAGGCGTAATTAACATCGTTAGAAATGAACCGCCATTGTAGTAATCTTTATAGGAGATATGTGTTAATTTTAAAAAAGCAATTAATAAAATAGTCGCCAAAAGAAGTGGAGTTGTTGCAGGGGAAGGATATTTTCTAAAAATCCTTATGCCAATGTAATACGCCCATACGGTTAACATAATACCAAAGATAGGGTTATTCGTTAAAGTTGCCATTTTTACCTCCAATTTCTGGATAATCTCCTTCATATCTCTTTTTGATCCATTGGGATACCAGTCCAATAGTTAGAATATTGAGAAATAGCGCTCCTAAGATAATGATAGCTATCCCAAAAAGATAGGGCTTTATGTCTTGAAAGTGCTCCATCAGTCCAACTGCTGGTGGTAAAAATAAAATGGTCATATTTGCTAATAGAAAATTCCCCACGGCATCAATATGCCTGAGCCTGATGATTTTGTATTTTAACGCTAGGAATAGTAATATTAATCCAATAATACTGCCTGGTACAGGTAAGTTGAATATAGTAGATAGAACCTCACCAGCGAATGAAAAGGTTAAAATAACCATTAATTGAACGTATAATTTCATGAAAAACTCCTTCCATTATAGTCTACTACTCTGAAAGTAATTTTCAAGGCTATGAAACGTTTACATAAAAACAAATTAAAAAGACCGAGATTCTTCTCAATCTTTTTAATTTATTTTTGTAAGCTATTTTTATCAAGAGTAACTGATTAAATAGTATATTAATCAAGGGAAGTGATTTGATATCGTCTCGTTTTATACGGACTTGACTTGGCAGTTATTTGATGGTAGATTAAGAACCATTTTTCATTACGGCGCCAAATACTAGTATGTCGTTTACCTTCCAATTCATAAGACACAAGTTTTGTTTTTTGACTAATTGATTTTACATTGAAATATTTAAAGTTGCTTGCCAATGAATGATTTGTAGCATTAGTGAGCATGTCAGAAGTGATAATGTTTCCCTTTTCATTAATCATATAAAAGTCAGGGCTAATAAAGGTCTCATAACCGGGAATTTTTGCTAGGATGATTTTTTCGTTTTTGTATAATTTTTGATAAACATTATCGAAAATTTCGTCTTCTGGGATAGAAGCGGGTTCTACATGAATATCTATGTCATATACAGAAAATTTATCACTGAGTAGTTTTTCCACTCTTTCGGTAATGGCATGACTTTCAAAGACTGAGAGATCAGGGTTCATTTCGAGAACAATATCAAGGTAAATATTACTACCGTAAGTACGTCCACGTTGAGATTTTACAGCGGATATTTTAGGAATTGTTAATATAGCTTTTTCGTATTGTTTTAATTGATAATCATCGAAACCATCCGATAAGCTGAAAGCAGATTCTATAAAAATATCATAAGCTGTTTTAAGAATAAAATAAGTAATAATGATAGCAGCTAAACGATCAATAATAGGAAAATTTAGAGAAGCCGCAATGATAGCAATAGATGTGCCGATAGATGTCACAGCATCAGAAAGGTTATCTTTAGAAGCTGCAACCAGAGCGCTAGACTTTACTCTTTGAGATAATTGTTTATTATAGAAATAAACGCCAAGCATAACAAGAGCAGATATAGCACCTACTATAGCACCTAGAGGATCAATGTTAGTATCAGTATTATTAATAATCTTAGTGACAGTTTGAATAAAAACTTGAATACCTACGACAAACATGATAAAAGAGGTAATCAGGCTTGCTAAATCTTCAATTTTCCAGTGACCAAAACGATGGTTTGAGTCGGCTGGTTGACTAGCCAAGTGTAAACCAATTAAGAGTGCTACATTTCCTAAGATATCAGATAAGTTATTAAATCCATCTGCTACAAGTGAAGTAGCATCAAACCAATAACCTGCAGCTAATTTAGCGACTGCCAGTGTTATATAGGCAATGATACTAATAATGGGCCCTCTTTTTGCAAGTTGTAAGTTTTCAGTAGAAGTTGCCATTTTCCTAATTTCCTTTCATCTACACATTATATCACTTAGGAGCAGACTATAAAACTAGTAAGTTCAAGGCTTAGTGATATTTTTAGTCTCTGAAAAATATTTCTGTGTTTCTTTAACAATAATTGGTGACAAAGCTAGGAGAGCTATTAGATTGGGTAAAGCCATTAAACCATTAACGATATCAGCGATAACCCAAATGAGATCGAGCTGTAAGAAACCACCTAAGCCGACCATAATGACAAAAATAATGCGATAAGCGTTAATAAATTTAGTCCCAAATAGATATTCAAAGCAACGCTCTCCGTAATAGCTCCATCCTAAAATAGTAGTAAAAGCAAATAAGACAAGGCAAAAGGTTAGGGCAAAACTACCTAGTGAGCCAAATACGGTATTAAAAGATGCTTGTGTTAACGGAGCACCCTGTAAATCAAATTCTAGCCATTTTCCTGTAACTAAAATTGCAATCCCTGTCAAAGTACAAATAACAATAGTGTCAATGAAGGTTCCTGTCATTGAAATAAGGCCTTGTTCAACAGGTTCTTTTGTTTTAGCTGCTGCTGCGGCTATTGGAGCAGAACCCAATCCAGATTCATTTGAGAAAACTCCTCTAGCAATTCCCTTTTGAATTGCTTCTTTAACGATAGCTCCAGAAAAACCACCAATGGCTGCTGTCCCAGAAAAAGCACCGCTAAAGATGAGTTGGAAAGTATGTGGAATCTTATTGTAATTAACTGCAATAATAATCAGAGTTGCTAAAATATAGCTTATAGCCATAAAAGGCACTATTTTTTCTGAAACTTTTGAAATAGATTTTATACCTCCAAATATAATAAATAATACTATAACAGCAAGAATGAGGCTGGTAAATCTAGTTGATATTTTGAAAGTATGCTCAAGAGAAGAAGCAATTGCATTGACTTGAGTGAATGTCCCTATTCCTAAAAGAGCTACTAAGATACCTGCTGCAGAAAAAAAGACTGCTAATGGTTTCCATTTTTGTCCCATTCCATTGATAATGTAGTACATCGGTCCTCCAGAAATTTCTCCATTAGTATCTTTTGTGCGATATTTGATAGCTAATAATCCTTCTGCGTATTTTGTTGCCATTCCAAAAAAGGCAGCTACCCACATCCAAAACAAAGCTCCTGGTCCTCCAGATTTAATAGCCGTAGCCACACCAACGATATTACCTGTCCCTACCGTTGCAGCAAGAGCAGTTGCAAGGGCAGCATAACTTGAAATATCTCCTTGCCCGTTATCCTCTCGGAAAATCAATTTGAAAGCTCTAGAAAGTTGTCTCAATTGAATAAAACCTAAGCGAAATGATAGGTAAATACCTGTTCCGACTAATAAAGCAAGTAAAGGTGGACCCCAAACGAAGCTATTGATATGAGTAAAAAGTGTTAGCATATGTTCTCCTTTGATACATGACATACCTATGGATTCTGTAATGAAACGAAAGAAGTTATCTCTAAAAGAGATAACTTCTGAAAGATGCTAGCTAAAAAGCGCACAAATAAAGGTAGTAGTAAACTTATTAAGCTTACTACTCATTATTAATATTGGCTTTTAGCTTCTGTCCTTTTGCCTGAGAGATTGGAGGAGTTGTTTTACTCTTCTTGCCCCTTCGGCGCCTAGAGCACATCTTGGTGTCAATACAAAGATGTTGCTACTTATAGGTCTCTCCAGAAGTCCGTCTGTCAATCAGTCCTGTCTTAAGACACCTGAGAGTGTAATTCCTTCGGCGAAAGTCTAACTTTCTTCTCCTGAATGACGTCATTCGGTATATTTTATTATGTTAACTATCATAATGAAAAAGCATAGTTTTGTCAATATAGTTTCAAAAAAGTCTTGTTTTCTAAAATGTCTTATGCTATAATTCTTTCAGCGTAGGTTTTTAAACTCATCCCGTGAGGTGAGAAAAACATCAGGAAAAAAATAAAGCCTATGACTATATTGCTATAGAAAGTGGGCTTTTTTGTATGCCCAAGAGGACTAGTTTAGATATGACTTTAAATGCTAAAGGTGAAAGTAATCAAATTCTAGTAGATAAGGAAGTACATTCTACTAACTTATTACTAGATATCGATGAAAAACCAGAATTATTTCAAGGTTTGCTGTTAAGTTTTCAACATGTTTTTGCCATGTTTGGAGCTACGATATTAGTTCCGCTTATTTTAGGGATGCCTGTATCAGTGGCTTTATTTGCTTCTGGTTGCGGAACGCTCATTTATCAAGTTGCGACAAAATTTAAAGTCCCTGTTTACCTAGGCTCATCATTTGCTTATATTACAGCTATGGCATTAGCCATGAAACAAATGCATGGCGATATTTCGGCTGCTCAAACAGGTATTCTTTTTGTAGGTCTAATCTATGTCGTTGTGGCGACGGTTATTAAGTTCGTAGGAAATTCATGGGTTGATAAGATTTTGCCACCAATAATCATTGGACCTATGATTATTGTTATTGGTTTAGGTTTGGCAAACTCTGCTGTAACTAATGCAGGTTTTGTCGCTAAAGGTGATTGGCGTAAAATGCTAGTTGCTGTTGTTACATTCTTGATTGCAGCTTTTATCAATACTAAAGGGAAAGGTTTTATCAAGATTATTCCATTTTTATTTGCAATTATTGGAGGTTATATTTTATCAATCATTCTTGGCTTGGTAGATTTATCTCCAGTTGAAAAAGCTGCCTGGTTTGAATTGCCAAAATTCTATTTACCGTTTAAGACAGGTTTATTTCACAGTTATAAACTTTACTTTGGACCAGAAATGCTTGCCATTCTTCCAATCTCAATTGTAACGATTGCTGAAAATATCGGTGATCATACAGTTTTAGGTCAGATTTGTGGGCGTAACTTTCTAAAAAAACCAGGTTTAAATCGTCTTTTAATTGGAGATGGTTTAGCAACCGCATTTTCTGCTCTTATAGGAGGACCAGCTGAAACTACTTATGGTGAAAATACAGGTGTTATTGGCATGACGCGTATAGCTTCTGTAACGGTTATTCGTAATGCAGCTTTTATTGCAATCGCTTTTTCATTCTTTGGTAAATTTACAGCTTTGATCTCTACAATTCCTAGTGCAGTACTTGGTGGAATGGCTATATTACTTTATGGTGTTATTGCAAGTAATGGATTAAAAGTGTTGATTGAAAATCGTGTCAATTTTGCTGAGGTTCGTAATCTGATTATTGCTAGTTCCATGTTAGTTTTAGGCCTCGGTGGAGCAGTCCTTGATCTAGGTGCTCTAACTTTATCAGGAACAGCATTAAGTGCTATAGTGGGTATTATATTAAATTTAATATTGCCAAAAGAAAGCATGAAATCATGACAAAAGAGCTCAGAGTATCTGAGCTCTTTTGTTATAATAGGTCAGTTAAAAAGTTTAAAATAAAAACGTTTACAGTTATGGTTTCCTTATTTTCTGCTATAATGGTCATAAAAAAAGTGAGGTTATAGTAGAATGAAATTCAATTTAGAACAAGTAAAAGTATTTGAGAATTACGAAATTGAAAACTGGGAAGAAGGTCAAGTTACCTTAACAACGAAGGTCGTTGACTCTTCGCTCAACTATTATGGTAATGCTCATGGTGGTTATTTGTTTACACTGTGTGATCAAGTCAGTGGTTTAGTTGCTATTTCAACAGGATATGAAGCGGTAACTCTACAATCAAATATCAACTATTTGAGGGCAGGCCGATTAGATGATCTGCTTACTGTCATCGGTACTTGTGTTCATAATGGTCGTACTACAAAAGTCGTTGATGTTCACATTAAAAATCAGAAAGGCGAAATGGTTACAACTGCTATTTTTACAATGTTTGTAACTGGAGAGAGAAAAGAGAAGTAAAAAAGGTAGGAGTTAGACAGCGTCTGTTTAACTCCTTTTTCTATTGGGAAAAAGATGAAAAAATGATATACTAGAGAAGCAATTTTGACAAAATTAGGAGTAGAAATGAATCCTTTAATAATTGGAATGAATGATAAACAAGCAGAAGCGGTACAAACGACAGACGGACCGCTTTTGATTATGGCAGGAGCTGGCTCTGGAAAAACACGTGTTCTGACTCATCGTATTGCTTATTTAATAGATGAAAAATATGTTAATCCTTGGAATATTTTAGCGATTACTTTTACTAATAAAGCAGCGCGTGAAATGCGTGAACGTGCTATCGCCTTGAATCCAGCTACCCAAGATACTTTGATTGCAACTTTTCATAGTATGTGTGTTCGTATTTTACGTCGTGAAGCTGATTATATTGGATATAATCGTAACTTTACAATCGTTGATCCAGGTGAGCAGCGTACTTTAATGAAGCGAATCATTAAGCAATTAAATTTGGACACAAAAAAGTGGAATGAACGTTCAATTTTAGGTACAATCTCTAATGCTAAAAATGACCTTCTTGATGAAATTGCATATGAGAAGCAAGCCGGAGATATGTATACACAGGTAATTGCTAAATGCTATAAAGCTTATCAAGAGGAATTACGTAGAAGTGAGGCCATGGATTTCGATGACTTGATTATGATGACACTTCGATTATTTGATCAGAATAAAGATGTTTTGGCCTATTACCAACAGAGGTATCAATATATCCATGTAGACGAGTATCAAGATACTAACCACGCTCAATACCAATTAGTTAAGTTATTAGCTTCGCGTTTCAAAAATATTTGTGTTGTTGGTGATGCCGATCAATCCATTTACGGATGGCGTGGAGCTGATATGCAAAATATTCTTGATTTTGAAAAGGACTATCCGCAAGCCAAAGTTGTATTATTAGAAGAAAATTATCGATCGACTAAGAAAATACTTCAAGCTGCTAATAATGTGATTAATCATAATAAAAATCGCCGTCCCAAAAAATTATGGACTCAAAATGATGAAGGTGAGCAAATTGTATATCATAGAGCTAACAACGAGCAAGAAGAAGCAGTTTTTGTAGCATCAACTATTGATAACATCGTTCGAGAACAAGGAAAAAATTTCAAAGATTTTGCCGTTCTTTATCGTACGAATGCGCAATCTCGTACTATTGAGGAAGCACTTTTAAAATCCAATATTCCATATACAATGGTTGGTGGAACAAAATTCTATAGTCGTAAAGAAATTCGAGATGTTATTGCTTATCTCAATATCCTTGCAAATACTTCTGATAATATTTCTTTTGAGCGGATTGTAAATGAACCTAAAAGAGGGGTGGGGCCAGGAACTTTAGAAAAAATACGGTCATTTGCCTATGAACAGAGCATGTCTCTTCTTGATGCCTCTTCAAATGTCATGATGTCGCCCTTAAAAGGGAAGGCTGCTCAAGCTGTTTGGGATTTAGCTAATCTGATTTTGACTCTACGTAGTAATCTAGATAGTTTAACTGTAACGGAGATTACAGAAAACCTACTGGATAAGACAGGATATCTAGAAGCACTTCAAGTTCAAAATACATTAGAAAGTCAAGCGCGTATTGAAAATATTGAAGAATTCTTGTCAGTGACTAAAAATTTTGACGATAACCCAGAGATTACAGTAGAGGGTGAAACTGGTTTAGATCGTCTATCGCGTTTTTTAAATGATTTAGCTTTAATAGCAGATACTGATGATAGCGCCACTGAAACGGCTGAGGTCACTTTAATGACATTACATGCTGCCAAGGGTCTAGAATTTCCAGTTGTTTTCTTAATCGGTATGGAAGAAGGAGTATTTCCTTTATCGCGTGCAATAGAGGATGCTGATGAATTAGAAGAAGAGCGTCGTTTAGCTTATGTCGGGATTACGAGAGCAGAACAAATACTTTTCCTTACCAATGCTAATACCCGTACTTTATTTGGTAAAACTAGTTATAATAGACCAACCCGTTTTATACGTGAGATTGATGATGAACTGATACAATACCAAGGGTTAGCTCGACCAGTTAATTCTTCATTTGGTGTGAAATATTCAAAAGAACAGCCTACACAATTTGGTCAAGGAATGAGTCTTCAACAAGCGCTTCAGGCACGTAAAAGTAATTCACAATCTCAAGTAACTGCCCAACTCCAGGCTCTTAACGCGAACAATAGCCATGAGACATCATGGGAGATTGGTGATGTTGCAACTCATAAAAAATGGGGGGACGGTACGGTGCTTGAAGTTTCAGGTAGCGGAAAGACTCAAGAGTTAAAAATAAATTTTCCAGGTATTGGGTTAAAGAAATTATTAGCGAGTGTCGCTCCTATTAGCAAAAAGGAAAACTAACTTTCTTCTATTATATGCTTAAATAATCAGAGACTAAGAATTGTATTCTTAGTCTTTTTGCATCATTTGAATAGAAAAAATAAGTTATCATTTGGTTTTTACTTACTAAAAAGGTTGATATTAAAGCGTTTTCTAAAAGTGACCATACTATTTTAAAAAAAGAAGCGTTTCTCTTGCATTCTTTTCTAAAAAGAGTATAATAACAATATCAATTAAATATCAAGTGGTCACTTAAAAATAAAAGCATTTACCAAGCTTTTTACTTGGCAGTCACTTTATAAAGTTGTATAATATTAGTATAGTTAACAACTTAATTAATTGCCGAGTGGTCACTTAAGAAACTCTTGTTATTTAGTTAAGAACAAAATAAGTTTGTACACTGAGATGTACTTAGGAAGAAAGGTATTTATCATGGGTTTAATTTGGTCATTAATCGTTGGTGCTATTATTGGTGCTATTGCAGGAGCAATCACTAACAAGGGTGGTTCAATGGGTTGGATAGCTAACATCTTAGCTGGTTTAGTTGGTTCATTTGTTGGTCAAAGTTTACTAGGAACATGGGGGCCTAAGTTAGCAGATATGGCTTTGATTCCTTCAATCGTAGGTGCGATTATCGTTATCATTGTTACTTCATTTGTATTAGGCAAAAAATCATAACTACATAACTAGTGGAATGATTAGTTAAGAAAGAGAAGGTATTTATCATGAGTTTAATTTGGTCATTAATCGTAGGTGCTATTATCGGTGCTATTGCAGGGGCTGTTACTAACAAAGGTGGTTCAATGGGTTGGATAGCTAACATCTTAGCTGGTTTAGTTGGTTCATTTGTTGGTCAAAGTTTACTAGGAACATGGGGGCCTAAGTTAGCAGATATGGCTTTGATTCCTTCAATCGTAGGTGCTATTATTGTTGTCATTGTTACTTCATTTGTACTAGGTAAAATGAATAACTAGAAAAGGAGTTACCTATGTCAAAAGGACTAAAAAGTTTATATACTTTACTAGGTCTAATCTCCCTTACCCTACTAGGATTTGTAGCTGTTATCAGTAAACAACACATTTATCTACCATCTTTTAATTGGTTAGATTGGGATTTTAATTTGCCATCACCGATTGACGTTGGTATGTATCATTATTTCTTTTGGGGAGCATTAGTGCTGTTTGTGATCGTTTTACTGGCTATATTGGTAGTTCTGTTTTATCCAAGACGATACACAGAGTATAAACTAGCTGATAAAACTGGTAAATTGATGTTAAAAAAATCTGCAATAGAGGGATTTGTTAAAACAGAAGTATTAAAAACTGGTTTGATGAAATCTCCTAGTGTGACAGCTCATTTATATAAGAAAAAAGTGAAAGTTGATGTTAAAGGTCTTTTAACTTCTCGTACAAATGTACCGGAACAACTTGAACATATTCAAAGTGATGTTGAACTTGGCTTAAAAGAATTCTTTGGGTTGGAAAAGAAAATGAACACTAGAGTATTTGTTAAGCAAGTTGAAGAAGAAAATGTTGGAAATGCTAAGACGAATAAAAGTCGTGTAGAATAGGAGTCTAATATGTCAGAATTCGTGAGGAAATACAGATATCCACTAGGAGGTGCAGTTATTGGGCTCGTTTTAGCTGCAATGATTGTAACCATTGGATTCTTTAAAACAATTCTTGCTCTTGTTATCATTGTGCTAGGTGCTTATGCTGGACTTTATGTGCAAAGAACAGGTATGCTTGACCAATTCTTTAATAAGAGAAAATAAAATTTTTCGTTTATATTTATTCTACATTATTTAAATAAAAGAAAGAGGAACTATTATGACTGAAACTTACATCAAAAACACAACTAACAATTCTGGCACGACAGCTGTTCGTGGAGAATTAACTTTCGAAGATAAAGTGATTGAAAAAATTGTTGGAATTGCGATTGAGCATGTAGATGGTCTTTTGGCTGTAAATGGTGGTTTTTTCTCAAATTTAAAAAATAGCGTTGTAAATTCTGATTCAGTTACAGATGGCGTAAATGTCGAAGTGGGTAAAAAGCAAGTTGCTGTTGATTTGGATATTGTTGCTGAATACCAAAAACATGTTCCAACTATCTTTGCCGATATCAAAAAAGTTGTTGAAGCTGAAGTGAAACGTATGACAGACCTTGAAGTGGTTGAAGTTAATGTTAATGTTGTTGATATTAAAACTCGTGCTCAACATGAAGAAGATTCAGTAACTCTTCAAGATCGTGTAACAAGTGCAGCACAAGCAACAGGTGAATTTGCTTCGAATCAAGTTTCAAACGTTAAAAGTGCCGTAGGTAGCGGTGTTGATAAAGTGGAAGACATGAAGTCTGAACCACGTGTACAATAATTGATTTAAGTGTAGTTTAAAGTATTGTTATTAGTAGGAGGCTATTATGTCTGAAGAAAAATTTGATGCAAAAGTTGATAAGGTTTCTGGTTCAGTAAAAGAATCTGTTGGGAAACTTACTGGCGATAAAGAAGTTGAATCTGAAGGTAAAGTTGATAAATTGAAAGGTCATGCAAAAGAAAAACTTGCTGACATTAAAGATACCATTAAGGGTGCTTCAGAGAGCTTTAAGAAAAAGGACTAGAAGGTTTGAGGTCATTTATTTATGGAAAATCAAAAACAAGATATTAAAACTTCAGTAACTTATGAAGAAAAGGTAATTGCTAAAATTGTTGGACATGCTTTAGAATCAGTAGACGGACTCTTAGCTGTGAGTGGAGGTTTCTTCTCTAATCTAAAAAATAGCGTTGTAAATTCTGACTCAGTAACTGATGGTGTAAATGTTGAAGTTGGTACTAAAGAAGTTGCAGTTGATTTAGACATCGTTGTTGAATACGGCAAGGACATCCCAGCTATCGTTGAAAGCATTAAAGCGATTGTCAGTCAAAACGTTGAAGTGATGACCCACCTTAAAGTTGTTGAATTGAACGCAAATGTCGTAGATATTAAGACTAAAGCTGAACATGAAGCTGACTCAGTGACAGTACAAGATCGTGTATCTGATGCAGCACAAGCAACAGGAAACTTTGCTTCTGAACAAGCTGGCAAAGCTAAAGCAGCAATTTCCTCTGGAGCAGAGAAAACAAAAGAAGCAGTATCAAATGGTACTGAGGCTGCAAAAGAAAAAATCTCAGAAGCTCGTACTAGTGAATCTTAATTCAGTAAACTACTTTTTATGATAAGACACTCGGAGCTGGGAGACCAGCTCCTTTTATATGATATTTACTAAAGACATTAGATATTAACAAAAAAGATATATTTGCAATATTTTGCTAATTGTGGTTTAATATGTATGTTTTTATTAGGATAAGGAGGGTTGGATGGTTTCTGAACAATCTGAAATTGTAACATCTAAATATCAAAAAATAGCAGTAGCGGTTGCACAAAGAATCGCAAATGGAGATTATGAAGTTGGAGAGAAGTTGAAATCTAGAACAACTATTGCTTCAACATTCAACGTATCACCAGAAACAGCACGTAAGGGTCTTAATATTTTAGCAGATTTACAGATTTTAACTTTAAAGCATGGCAGTGGAGCCATTATTCTCTCTAAAGAAAAAGCAATTGAATTCTTAAACCAATATGAAACCTCTCATTCAGTTGCTATTTTGAAAGGTAAAATCCGTGATAATATCAAGGCTCAGCAACAAGAAATGGAAGAGTTAGCTACTTTAGTTGATGATTTTTTGCTTCAAACACGTGCGGTTAGTAAACAATACCCACTAGCACCATATGAAATTATTGTCAGTGAAGATTCTGAACACCTTGGTAAGTCAATAGGAGAATTAAATGTATGGCATCAAACTGGTGCGACTATTGTGGCTATTGAACACGAAGGGAAATTTATTGTTTCTCCGGGGCCTTTCTCAGTTATAGAGCAAGGAGATCATATCTTTTTTGTTGGTGATGAAGATGTTTATGCACGTATGAAAACCTATTTTAACTTAAGGATGGGACTTTGAGAGAATGGATTTTGTCTTTGATATAGATGGAACTCTTTGTTTTGATGGTATGAGTCTATCTAAAGAAATACAAGGAATACTAGAGAGAGCCCAGATTGATTATGGTCATAGAGTCACTTTTGCTACAGCGCGATCTTATAGAGACACTATAGGTATCCTTGGCGACAAGCTATCTTTATCAAAAATTATTGGTTTAAATGGTGCGACTTTACATGAAAATGGTCACTTAGTGGATAGTTACTATTTACAAAGTGACTTTTTTAGTACTATTATTTCATATTGTCATCGCCATCAGATTCCATATTTTGTTGATGAGGTCTTTAATTACGCTACTTATCAGGCTTCTAAAATTCCCTTTATTGCTTATGTTGATCCTCAAAAAAGGGGAGAGCTTCTAGAAGTTTCTAAAATTGAGAAACCGATAAAAATGGTGTTGTATTTTGGTGATCAGCTGGGAAGGGCAGACCAAATGTTAGCGGAATTAAATCGTTTTGGACTTAGTAGTCACTTTTTCCACGAATTTGAAAAATGTTTGTACATAAATCCCATTGCAGTTGACAAGGGAAAAGCCACTAAGAAATTATTTGGGAATCGTTTTATAGCTTTTGGCAATGATAAAAATGATATTTCTATGTTTGATGCTGCGCATTATAGTGTTCAAGTAGGGGATTTTGATGAACTGACTCCTTACGCTAATTTACGTGTATCAAGAGAATCTGTACATGAAGGAATTACAACGCTTTTTGAAAAATACAAGGGGATTACGTAATGGATTTATTCCTAAGTTTAGAGAGGAAATTTAAAGCTGCAAGTGACAAAGAAGTTTCTAAGCAACAGGAGGCTTATTTACGCCATCATTTTAAGTGCTATGGTATTAAATCACCTGAGCGACGTATGCTCTACAAAGAGCTTATAAAGGCTGCTAAAAGACAAGCAAAAATTGATTGGCAATTGCTTGATAAATGTTGGCAAAGTGACTATCGTGAATATCATCATTTTGTACTTGATTATCTATTAGCTATGAGTCAATTTCTCACCTATAATGATTGCTCTAGACTAGAGTTTTACGCTCGTCATCAACAGTGGTGGGATAGTATTGATGTTCTGACTAAGATTTTTGGGAACTTATCCTTAAAAGATGACAAGGTTATGAATTTACTGTCAGAATGGTCACTTGATCAAGATTTTTGGATGAGGCGACTAGCTATTGAGCATCAACTAGGATTTAAAGAAAAAACAAATACTGATATTTTGTCACTTTTTATTTTAAGAAATACAGGAAGTCAAGAATTTTTTATCAATAAGGCGATTGGCTGGGCGCTTAGGGATTATTCAAAGTATAATAAAGTATGGGTAAAGGACTTTATCAGTAATCATTGTGATGAGTTGTCGACTTTGAGCATACGCGAAGGAAGTAAGTACCTTTAATTATCAGTTCAATTATTCGAAAAAGAAGAAGCTTCATAGTAAAATAAAGGTAATTGATAAGGAGGTAAACTTATGACAACATTTCTTGGAAATCCTGTTACTTTTACAGGAAAACAGCTACAAGTTGGGGATATTGCAAAAGATTTTTTACTAATAGCTACAGACTTATCTCAAAAATCTTTAAAAGATTTTGAAGGGAAAAAGAAAGTTATTAGCGTTGTTCCTTCTATTGATACAGGTATTTGTTCAAAACAAACACGTACTTTTAATGAGGAATTATCAGAGCTAGATAACACAGTGGTTATTACTGTTTCTATGGACCTTCCATTTGCTCAGAAGCGTTGGTGCAGTGCTGAAGGCCTTGATAACGTGATTTTATTATCAGATTTTTATGATCATTCGTTTGGTCAAGAGTACGCTCTTTTGATGAATGAGTGGCATTTGTTAACACGTGCAGTTCTTATTTTGGATGAGCATAATAAGGTGACTTACACCGAATACGTTGACAATGTTAATTCAGATGTTGACTACGAAGCGGCGATTAATGCTGCAAAGATATTACCATAAATAATAAGGCTGGAAAATTTTCCAGCCTTATTATTTATATAGACAGTGAGAACAATTAGAGATGAAATGTTGTCATTATTCATCTTTTTCAATATCAACATTGTTTTTAAATATTAGATACATAACTCCATTGTAAGCTACACCGGACATAATACTAGACAAAATAACTTTTAAAGAAAATAGTGATACAATCAGCGGAGTGTTATTGCTAGTTGTTAAACCCAAGATAAGCCACTGGATGACAGTATAAAATATCCCGATTTTGATAAATTTTTGTTTGTTTTTCTTTATTGCTACTGGATAGTCATTTTTTGAGACTTCTAGTGACGTTATTAAATCATGACTGTTGAGATAAGAGGGAATAACAATTAGAAAAATACAAAAATATAGAAAGAATGTTAAAGCTAGGAGAGTATATGCAGTCTCTGTGGGATATTTACTTACCGTGAACCAGGCGATGATAGAGGATAAAATGTGATAGAGGCTAGTGGTTGCAAATAATAGATTTCCAAGGTAATTGATTTTTTGTTCTCTGTATTCATCGAATGGGCCATTAATACCATATAGGGATTTTATTAATTTTATCCCCAAATTTTTCTTTTCTTTCATAATATTCTCCTATCCTTGAACTATTTAATAAAGTTTGAGATTGAAATAATAACACGACCTAACCTCCCGAGTTTTCATAGATTTAGAGAGTCTAGTCTGTTATAGATGTCTACTATCCCAAAAAAGAGTATTGAGGTCTGTTTGTAGGCATTCCGCTAGTCTTATACAAAGATCTAGCGAAGGATTGTATTTATTATTTTCAATAAGGTTTATTGTTTGTCTGGCGACACCAACTGATTTTGCTAAAGCTAATTGAGATATGCTAGCTTTAATTCTGTATTCTCTAAGACGATTCACGATTATTAGCTCCTTTAGTAAAGAATCTAAGAAGAGTGTCATATATAGATGACATTTTGAGTATATATCATTTTTCGAAGACTGTCAATTATATGTGACAAATAAATATAAAAAACTTGTTTCCAGTCAAAATGGAAACAAGTTTAATGATTTTAATCAGTATAAGATAATGAGAGATTAACCCTATCGGTTATAACTATTTTTCTAAATAGCTATAGTTGTATTTAGAGTCAGTATTTTCGCAAGCAAATTGTTTGTTTGGATAACAAGCTGCTTGTGGTTTATTACCCAAAAATTCAGTTGAATCTTCTTCAGTATAGATGTTAGGCTGATTTTCAAGTGATCCTGAAGCGCCTGAGTGATAATCCCAATCAACAGGTCTTGCATCATAAGAAATTACGGGAGCGTTCTCTTCAGAATAAGGTGTTTCTGAAAGGTAAACAGTATATTCTTGTTCAGCTGTTTTTTTCATATTTTGAATAAAATATTTTTCTCCTGATTTTGTAGTTGGGATAAGATTTTCTTCAAAGAGTCTGTTATAGACATTGGAAACAGTTGACAATTGATAACCCGTTAATGTGTGGTTAAATAGCGGTTGTTCAGTTTTGGCATCAACCATTTTAATCGAAATTGTTGATTCTGTACGTGCTAAACTATCTCCATCTCTAGAAACATAATATCTTTCGAAAAAGATATCAGTCTCGGCTTCATTAGATAGGTTTAGTGTGGGTCTATTGTTTTCGATTTGATAGTTAATCAATTCTTCATTTACATCGTAGTTGTAAAGTTTTTTGGTGACTTGAAGATTTTGTTGAACATCTGTACTAATTCTGTATTGGAATTGATAACCTTGCTTAGTTAATTTACTTCTTAAAAAGGCACTGTAAGCTGAGTTATATAGTTCCTTATCGGTAATGCTATCACCGGTATGTCGAATTCCAAGGTCGATTTCAGCAAAATCAATAGTTTTAAAATCCTCTAAAGTTTTACCTGTAGTTTTATCAACGAACTGTACATAATGTAAAACTGAAATAGGTGTACCCCATTCTACTTTATGGAGCTTTGGAGTTATTGAATTTACCGTACAAGTTACTGGAACGTCAATCCAAAATTTGTTTGGACCGTCTTTAGGTACAGTAACACCGTCGTTATCAATTGCTATTTCTTCTGTCTTGCCATCATCTAATTGACGCTTCAGATAAGCACTTTCCTTAAACTCGATGTTGCTGTATTGAACGTTTTTACTTTCTCCTCCAACACTAGAGTTTAAATTTCGAGCAATATAATCTAGAATTTCTTTTTTACTTAAAGTTTGTCCCATCTTTACATTGACTTCGATATAATGCGGTAAAATGCTATTTCCGTTTTGATCAGTACCTGTAACATTTACAATAATGTGAGGATTTGGGTTTTCTACGTATTGGCGGTCACTAGGACCAGCAATAGCGTGGGCTTTTTCAGTGTAATAAAGACTCATCGATAGTACGAGCGTGCAAACTCCAATCGATAGTATACGTTTAAATGTTTTCCTAGACATTCATAAATCCTTTCGTTTTAAACAATAAATTGTTTAGTTATCCTAAAATAAAGCGGTGAATGATAGGAATTAATCTCTACGACACTAAGTTATACTGAGATAAAAATCAATAAATATAGAAATGTATATATTAATTTAAAATCTATATTTATTTTATATTACCATAAAAAAGCGACAAATAATATAATAATTCGAAAAAATATTTAAATATACAAATGAAAACCTTTACTGAGATTAATTGTTTTATAATTATTATGTAGTAAAATTAAATGTTTTAGATTATGTCATTTTTACAAATAATAGGTTTTATTAAAATGTATAAAATTACAAACTTTTATATAATTATTTTACTATTTTAATTGAAGGAGTTGTGATATTATGTTATGATTAATGTAGTTTATCATAAGGAGTTTTTATCATGAAAAAGTTTTTAAAAGTTTTTTTAACTGTACTAGTACTTATTCTAATTGTAGGTGCAGGCGGTCTCTATTTCTGGAATAATCATCAGTCACTAGAGGGAAAATGGCGTACAGTTTCTTTAGAGAAGCAAGTTGAGAAAGAAATAGAACAACAACTTGGAAGTCAGGCAGCGGATATGGGGATTAGTGCAGCTGATTTGGTTAAGGGCGCTAATATGCATATGAACGTCAAAAACGATGAGGCAAAGATAACAGTCACTGCTCAAATTGATGAGGTAAAATTCCATCAAGCTATAAAAACTTTTATTGATAAAGCTCTTGAAAAACAATTAAAAGATCAAGGTTTGACTTACAATGATTTAAGTGAAGCAGGTAAAAAGATTTTTGATGAAACAAAAATCACTGACCAACAAATTGACCAACAAATTGATAGAAGTTTTCAAAGTGCTGCACAAGCTGCCGGAGGAAAATATAATACTAATACTGGTGAAATGACATTGCCAGTTATGGATGGTAAAGTACATCGCTTAACAAGTGTTATTAAAGTATCGCATATCAATAAAAAGGCAAATGCGTTCTATGGTAATATTGTGAAAAATGGTGAAAAAACAGCCTATAAAAAAGAGGGCTCTAAATTGATTTTAGGTAATGAAAAATCATATCCATTTATGAAAGTAACTAAATAATTGTGAATTAGTAATGAAAGAGGATCAGAGCATATTCTGGTCCTCTTTCGGTTTTCCTGTCACGTTTTAAAGCTTGTGATATAATAGTCAATGTGAGGAGGACTATCATGTTATTTAAGGAAAAAATTCCTGGATTAATATTATGCTTTATTATTGCTATACCATCTTGGTTGCTTGGGCTTTATCTCCCTTTAATAGGAGCACCAGTTTTTGCTATCTTGATTGGAATAATTGTTGGATCCTTTTATCAAAATCGACAATTATTTAATAAGGGTATTGCTTTTACATCTAAATATATTTTACAAACAGCAGTTGTCTTATTAGGTTTTGGACTAAACCTCATGCAAGTGATGAAAGTTGGTATATCATCGTTACCCATCATTATTATGACGATTTCCATTTCATTGATTATTGCTTATGTTTTGCAAAAGTTATTTAAGTTAGATAAAACGATTGCTACTTTAATAGGTGTTGGTTCATCTATTTGTGGTGGGTCCGCAATTGCAGCGACTGCACCAGTTATTAATGCTAAAGATGATGAAGTAGCACAAGCTATTTCGGTTATTTTTTTATTCAATATCTTAGCGGCTTTAATTTTTCCAACGCTGGGGAATTTTATTGGTCTCTCTGATCACGGTTTTGCATTATTTGCAGGGACTGCTGTCAATGATACCTCGTCAGTTACAGCAACTGCTACTGCATGGGATGCTATCAATCACAGCAATACTTTGGGCGGAGCTACTATTGTTAAATTGACACGAACATTAGCCATCATTCCAATTACGATTGTATTATCTATTTACCATATGAAACAAACGCAGAAAGAACAATCTGTAAGTGTTACTAAGATATTTCCGAAGTTTGTGCTTTATTTTATCTTAGCTTCTTTGCTAACAACGATAGTTGCTTCATTAGGTTTTTCGTTACGTATCTTTGAGCCACTTAAGGTTTTATCTAAATTTTTTATTGTTATGGCAATGGGGGCAATTGGTATAAATACTAATGTTAGCAAACTAATTAAAACTGGAGGAAAATCAATTCTTTTAGGTGCAGCGTGTTGGTTAGGCATTATTATAGTTAGTTTAACAATGCAAGCTATCCTTGGAACTTGGTGATCTTGTCTAAAGCTAAATATTTGTAATCGATTTCATAAATGTTATAATGAGGATATCAAAAGGAGGGAACATTATGGCATATAAAACAATTTATCCGTACACTAACGAAGTATTGCATGAATTCGATAATATCAGTGACAGTGATCTCGAACAGTCATTAGACATAGCGCATGCCCTCTACAAGACATGGCGCAAAGAAGATAATGTTGAAGAACGCCAAAATCAATTGCATAAAGTAGCAGATTTATTACGTAAGGATCGTGATAAGTACGCTGAAGTTATGACTAAAGATATGGGAAAACTTTTCACTGAAGCACAAGGAGAAGTGGACTTGTGTGCAGACATAGCTGACTATTATGCTGATAATGGGCAAAAGTTTTTAAAACCTGTTCCGTTAGAAAGTCCAAATGGAGAGGCTTACTATTTGAAGCAAGCTGTCGGTGTTTTACTTGCTGTCGAGCCATGGAATTTCCCATTTTATCAGATTATGCGTGTATTTGCCCCTAACTTTATAGTGGGTAATACTATGCTTTTAAAACATGCTTCTATTTGTCCTGCCTCAGCTCAAGCGTTTGAGGATTTAGTCCGAGAAGCAGGAGCTCCAGAAGGAGCGTTTAAAAATATTTTTGCTTCGTATGATCAAGTTTCAAACCTTATATCAGATCCTCGTGTTGCAGGTGTGTGTTTAACTGGTTCTGAGCGTGGTGGGGCATCAATAGCAGCTGAAGCTGGTAAAAATTTGAAAAAATCGTCTATGGAATTAGGTGGGAACGATGCTTTTCTTATTTTAGATGATGCTGATTTTGATTTACTTAGTAAAACAATATTCTTTGCGCGTTTATATAATGCAGGTCAAGTATGTACATCTTCAAAACGTTTCATTGTCATGGCTGATAAGTATGACGAATTTGTAAATATGGTAGTTGAGACCTTTAAGTCTGCTAAATGGGGCGACCCAATGGATTCGGAAACAACCTTGGCTCCACTGTCATCTGCAGGTGCAAAGGATGATGTTTTAAAACAAATTAAATTGGCGGTAGACCACGGTGCTGAGGTAGTTTTTGGAAATGACACTATAGATCATCCAGGAAACTTCGTCATGCCAACTGTTTTAACGAATATCACTAAAGCAAATCCAATCTATAATCAAGAAATTTTCGGCCCCGTAGCCTCTATCTATAAAGTGGATACTGAAGAAGAAGCTATTGCTTTAGCTAATGATTCTAGTTATGGTTTAGGAAGCACTGTTTTTTCTTCTGATCCAGAACATGCTAAAAAAGTGGCGGCTCAGATTGAAACAGGGATGACATTTATTAATTCAGGGTGGACATCATTACCGGAATTACCGTTTGGAGGTATTAAAAATTCAGGATATGGTCGTGAGTTGAGCCAACTTGGATTTGATGCCTTTGTCAACGAACATTTGGTATTTACACCAAATAGTGATTAATCACTAAGTCAAACACAAGAACCAGATAATGTTATTTGGTTCTTTTTTGTTGAGGAGACAAGGAGAGGTCTTGATACAGGTGGTTAAAATGAGAGGAGTATTTATTAAAGTATGCTATACTATTTTAGTATAGGAGGAAATTTTGAGTAAAAAACATATTACGCCTGTATTTACAGGTTCACTAATTGTATCGCTTATTTTAGTCTTATTAGGAATTATTGTTCCTCGTGGTTTTCAATCTTGGACACAAATCTTGCGTGAACAGGTATCTACCAATTTCGGTTGGTTGTACTTGTTGTTAGTTACTTCAATTCTTGCTTTGTGTGTCTTTTTTATTATGAGTCCTCTTGGACAAATACGTTTAGGGCAACCTCATTCACGTCCTGAATATTCAACTGTATCATGGATAGCAATGATGTTTTCAGCAGGTATGGGGATTGGTTTGGTCTTCTACGGAGCAGCTGAACCCTTATCGCATTTTGCTATTTCGACACCTGGTGCACCTAAGGAATCGCAAACAGCATTAGCTGATGCATTTCGTTTTACATTTTTTCACTGGGGGATACATGCTTGGGCAGTATATGCATTGGTTGCTTTAGCTCTAGCTTATTTTGGATTTCGAAAGCAAGAGAAATACCTCTTGTCTGTCACTTTAAAGCCTCTTTTCGGTGATAAGACAGATGGTTGGCTAGGAAAAATTGTTGATATCACCACAGTTGTTGCTACAGTTATTGGAGTTGCTACGACACTTGGATTTGGAGCTGCTCAAATCAACGGAGGGTTAAGTTTTTTATTGGGTGTTCCCAATAATGCATTTGTTCAAATTGTTATTATCCTGATTACAACAGCTTTATTTGTTATGTCAGCTTTATCAGGTTTAGGAAAAGGTGTTAAAATTTTATCGAACTTAAATTTGATTTTAGCGGTAGCCCTCTTAGCTTTAGTTATTGTATTGGGACCAACGGTTCGTATTTTTGATACCCTAACAGAGTCTTTAGGCTCTTATTTACAAAATTTCTTTGGAATGAGCTTTCGTGCAGCTGCTTTTGACAATACTAAACGTTCTTGGATTGATAATTGGACGATTTTTTATTGGGCGTGGTGGATTTCCTGGTCTCCTTTTGTTGGAGTTTTCATCGCTCGTATTTCTAAAGGGCGTAGCATTCGGGAGTTTTTAACGGTAGTTCTTTTAATACCGACATTATTGAGTTTTGTATGGTTTGCAGCATTTGGCACATTATCAACTCAGGTACAACAACTGGGTACTAATTTGACAAAGTTTGCAACAGAGGAAGTATTGTTTGCTACTTTTAATCACTACACTTTAGGTTGGCTTTTATCCATTATTGCTATCATTTTAATTTTTTCATTTTTTATTACATCAGCAGATTCTGCAACGTACGTTTTGGCTATGTTGACAGAAGATGGTAATTTAAACCCAAAAAATCGAACTAAAGTAATTTGGGGGCTGGTGTTGGCAGTGATTGCTATTGTCTTACTCTTGTCTGGTGGTCTGTTAGCGCTGCAGAACGTTTTAATTATTGTCGCTCTGCCATTTTCATTCGTAATGATTTTGATGATGCTAGCGTTATTAGTGGAGCTTTTCCATGAGAAAAAAGAAATGGGCTTATCGATTTCTCCAGATCGTTATCCACGTAAAAATGAACCATTTAAATCTTATGAAGAATAAAAAGAAGCCAGAAGGCTTCTTTTTATTGGTTAATCGTCTTGATCAGATCATCATCGCTAGTAGTTGGTAAGATACGAATTCGATTAAGAGAAAGCAAACCGTTATCTTTTGTTGCAACTCCTTCGTTTGTTGTAAGCCCTAGTTTATAATATTGACTAGCAATATCCAAGGTTGTAGGATTGTAGCGCCCTGATGGATAAGCAATCGCAAGAGTATCTTGAGAGAGTTTTTGATCTAAAAACTGTTTTGATAGTGTCATTTCTTGGGTTTGTAGTTCTGGAGTTAAGAGAGAAAGATTGGGGTGAGTAACCGTATGTCCTTGGAATGACATGCCGTTTTGCTTCATTTCTAGCATTTGTTGAACGTTGAGGTTAGATTCTCGTCCTTCTTGAACAAAGCCAGTGATGATATTATTAGTGGCTTTAACCTTGTACTTTTTGAGTATAGGGTATGCCTTAGTGTAGAAATCAGCATTTCCATCATCAAAAGTAATCCAAATGACTTTTTTTTCAGGTAAGGCATTTTCGTTTAGTGCACGATATGCCTCGTTAGGGGCTAAGAAGTAATATCCTTCCTTTTTGAGACGTTTTATATGACTTTCAAAAATGTCAGGTGCCACAATTAAGTTAGCACTGGCGGCTTCAGAAGGGTCCATAACATGAACAGCATGGTACATTAAAATGGGTATTTTGACAGGAGTCTTTTGCTTAATCCATTTCTTTTTTTTGATAGATGTGACAATTTTTCGATGACTAGAGGCGTTCGTTTTTGTTTTTATTTCTTGCTTTGAACGATTGTTGAAGAATAGAAATATGCCGATTAAAGCTATTAACAAAAAAAAGACAGAAGCAATAGCTAACCATGGGGAACGTTTTCGTGGTTTACGATGACTAGTAGGTGTGTGTGCCATTTATTTCTCCTTAACTTTTAAAGTACTTTTATTGTATCATCTTTTCTGAAATAATATTCTCTTTTTAAGAACTTTCATAGGACAAGACGCGTTTGCCCTATAAAAAATATTGGTAATTTGTTATAATATAGCCAATGTTTGTCTTGAAGTTAGAGACAATTTCTAAGGAGAAATTCATGACTATTAAAATAGCTTTATTAGGTTTTGGAACGGTTGCTAAGGGTATTCCATATTTGCTAAAAGAAAATCAACATAAGCTACTTTCTTTAGAAGGCGAAGATATTGTGATTGATAAAGTATTAGTAAGAGATAATGAAAGCCGCCAGCGTTTCATCAATCAGGGATTTACTTATAACTTTGTGACAGAGATAAATACTATTCTTCAAGATTCACAAATTGATATTGTAGTGGAATTAATGGGGGGGATTGAGCCAGCTAAAACTTATTTGAGTCAAGCATTAGGATTTGGTAAACATATTGTGACAGCCAATAAAGATCTCATTGCTTTACACGGAAAAGAGTTGATGGATTTAGCAGACGCTAGAGGTCTAGCTTTATTCTATGAGGGAGCAGTTGCTGGAGGCATTCCTATTTTAAGGACCCTATCGCATTCGTTTGCCTCAGATAAAATGACACGTTTATTAGGAATTCTCAACGGTACCTCCAACTTCATGTTAACAAAAATGTTTGAAGAGGGATGGTCTTATGAACAAGCTCTAAAAAAGGCACAAGAGTTAGGTTATGCTGAAAGTGATCCCACAAATGATGTTGAAGGTATTGATACTGCCTACAAAGCCACTATCTTAAGTCAATTTGGATTTGGTATGCCTATTGATTTTGATGATGTTAATTATAAGGGGATTTCTAGTATTCGCTCAGAGGATGTTGAAGTAGCTCAGGAGATGGGCTTTGCCATTAAGTTGGTAGCTGATCTTCGTGAAACTCCAACTGGTATAAGTGTAGACGTTTCTCCGACACTAATTTCTCAAAAGCATCCCTTAGCTGCAGTTAATCATGTGATGAATGCAGTATTCATTGAATCAATAGGGATTGGTCAGTCTCTTTTTTATGGACCAGGTGCGGGACAAAATCCAACAGCAACCTCTGTTTTAGCGGATATCATCGATATTAGTCGTAGTATTCGATCACAGATAAAAATTAAGCCTATGAATACTTATCATTGTCCGTGTAGGTTGTCAATGCAGTCTGATATTTTCAATGAGTACTATCTAGCTATTTCTTTGAGAAATGCTGAAGATAGTGATACACTTGGAAGGTACTTTGAGCAAGAAAATATAGGTTTGAAAAATGTTATCGAAAAAGCATTGGGTGATAAACAACAAGAAATCTATGTATTAACAGATGAAGTTAGCCAAGAGAAAATAACTCAATTTATTGAGGAGTTTCCTGAGAGTGGTGTCATTCAGTTAATCAATGTTTTCAAAGTAATAGGAGGGTGAAATGAGGATAATTGTACCTGCAACTAGTGCGAATATTGGTCCAGGCTTTGATTCAATAGGAGTTGCGTTATCAAAGTATTTAATCATTGAAGTATTAGAAGAAAGTACAGAGTGGTTAGTTGAACACAATTTAGTAAATATTCCAAAAGATCATACTAACCTCCTTATTCAAACAGCTTTGCATGTTAAGTCGGATTTGGCACCACACCGCTTAAAAATGTTTTCAGATATTCCTTTGGCCAGAGGTTTAGGCTCTTCTTCCTCTGTAATTGTTGCAGGAATAGAATTAGCCAATCAATTAGGAAATTTGGCTCTTTCTCAAAAAGAAAAATTAGAGATAGCTACCCGATTAGAAGGACATCCTGATAATGTAGCACCGGCCATTTTTGGTGATTTAGTTATTTCATCAATAGTGAAAAATGATATTAAAAGTTTGGAAGTGATGTTTCCAGATAGTTCCTTTATCGCTTTTATTCCAAATTATGAATTAAAAACAAGTGATAGTCGAAATGTACTACCTCAAAAATTGAGTTATGAGGATGCAGTTGCTTCAAGCAGCGTCGCTAATGTGATGGTTGCGTCGTTGTTGAAAGGTGATTTGGTAACTGCTGGATGGGCTATAGAAAGGGACCTCTTTCATGAAAGATATCGTCAACCTTTGGTGAAGGAATTTGAAGTGATAAAACAAATCAGCACTCAAAATGGTGCGTATGCTACTTATTTGTCTGGAGCAGGACCGACGGTAATGGTTCTGTGTTCGAAAGAAAAAGAACAAGCAATTGTCACAGAGTTAAGTAAATTATGTTTAGGTGGACAGATTCAAGTGCTTAATATTGAGCGAAAAGGAGTGAGAGTTGAGAAAAGATAATTTAGGAATTATCCTTGGCTTGTCAGCCTATGTTTTATGGGGGCTGTTATCTCTTTATTGGAAATTATTATCTGGAATTGAAGCATATAGTACGTTTGCTTATAGGATTATATTCACTGTTTTAACTATGCTTATTTATATGCTCGTTTCGGGTAGAAAAACAGTCTATTTAAAAGACTTAAAAGGCTTAGTTAATAATAAAAAGTCATTTTGGACAATGTTTGTAGCCAGTATTTTAATTTCAATTAATTGGTTGGTCTATATTTTTGCAGTCACGCATGGTCACGCTACTGAGGCAAGTCTTGGTTATTATATGATGCCGATTATTTCAATTTTGTTGTCGGTCCTTGTTTTACGTGAACACCTGGCAAGAGTAGTTAGCCTTGCAATTTTGATTGCAATCATGGGAGTTGGAATTTTAGTTTATCAAACTGGTCATTTTCCTTTAATTTCACTAACTCTAGCGCTTTCTTTTGGTTTTTATGGGTTATTAAAAAAATCAATTTCTTTATCTAGTGATTTTTCGATGCTGGTAGAAAGTAGTTTTATTGCTCCGTTTGCACTCATTTATATAGTGTTTTTCGCCAAAGATTTTCTAACTGATTATAATATATTACAATTAGTTTTACTCTCACTTTCAGGAATCATTACAGCAGTTCCTCTTTTATTATTTGCAGAAGCCATTAAGAGGGCTCCTCTAAATATTATCGGCTTTATCCAATACATCAATCCAACCATCCAATTATTGCTAGCATTGTTTATTTTTAAAGAAACTATCGTTAGTGGGGAGGTAATAGGTTTTATTTTTATCTGGCTTGCTATTTTAGTTTTTAGTATTGGACAAGTACATACGATGTTAAAGAAAGGTAAATAAGATGACTTATCAAGAAGCGCTAGAATGGATTCATAGTAAATTAGCTTTTGGTATTAAACCAGGTTTGGAACGTATGAGATGGATGCTAGAGCAGCTGGGAAACCCTCAAAACAACCTATCTGCCATTCATGTTGTTGGAACGAATGGTAAAGGATCAACAACTAGTTATTTACAACATATTTTTACCAATTCTGGTTATCAAGTTGGAACATTTACATCACCATATATTGTTGACTTTAGAGAGCGTATTAGCATTGATGGTCAAATGATTCCAGAGTCTGATTTTATCAAACTTGTTGAAACTGTTCGTCCAGTTGTTGAACGGTTGCACCTTGAGACCAACCTAGAACCAGCTACAGAATTTGAAGTTATAACAGTTTTGATGTTCTATTATTTTGGCAATAGCTGTCCGGTTGATATCGTCATTATTGAGGCTGGAATGGGCGGTTATTATGATTCTACCAACATGTTCAAGGCTTTAGCGGTTACTTGTCCGTCAATTGGATTAGATCATCAGGAGGTTTTAGGACGAACTTATGTAGATATAGCTGAGCAAAAAGTAGGTGTTTTAAAAAAAGGAGTTCCATTCGTATATGCTAATGATCGTCAGGATGTTGAAGAAGTCTTTCAAATAAAAGCCAAGGAAACCCACAGCCAGACTTATCGTTTACACAATGACTTTTATATAAAAGAAGAGGAAAATTATTTTAACTATATAGGTCCTCAAGCAAATATTGATCATATTCAGTTGCAAATGCCGGGACATCACCAAGTTTCCAATGCTAGCATAGCTATAACTACCAGTTTATTATTAAGAGACAAATATCCAAAGTTAACCCTACAGACCATTAAAGATGGGCTTGAAATGACAAAATGGGTAGGCCGTACAGAATTAATCTTTCCGAATGTAATGATTGATGGCGCTCATAATAATGAAAGTGTCGATGCTCTCGTTCAAGTTATAAAAAAATATCAGCAGAAAAACGTGCATATTCTATTTGCTGCAATTAATACTAAACCGATAGAGAGTATGTTAGAATCATTGTCTAGTATCGCTCCGGTTTCGGTTACTAGCTTTGATTACCCTAAATCAATAAACTTAGACAAATATCCTAAAGCGTACACTAGAGTTAGTGATTGGAAGAAATGGCTACATGATATAAATCTGACATCAGATAAAGATTTCTATGTGATTACTGGCTCCCTTTATTTTATTTCTCAAGTTCGTCAGGAGCTACTATTAATCAAAACTACAACAACTTAAAAAGGATAGGATAAATTAATGCCCAATCAAGAAAAAATGGAAAAAGCTATTTATCAATTTTTAGAGGCTTTAGGAGAAAATCCTAATCGAGAAGGATTGAAAGATACACCGAAGCGTGTGGCAAAAATGTATATAGAAATGTTCTCAGGACTTAATCAAGATCCAAAGGAGCAATTCACTGCAGTCTTTTCTGAAAATCATGAAGAGGTTGTGATTGTCAAGGATATTCCATTCTATTCCATGTGTGAACATCATTTGGTTCCTTTTTATGGTAAAGCTCATATTGCTTATTTACCAAACGATGGACGTGTTACTGGACTTAGTAAGCTTGCACGTGCAGTTGAAGTGGCGAGTAAGCGTCCTCAACTTCAGGAACGTTTAACAGCACAAGTTGCACAAGCTTTAGAGGATGCTTTGGCGCCTAAAGGTATTTTTGTTATGATAGAAGCAGAGCATATGTGCATGACAATGCGTGGCATTAAAAAACCAGGAAGTAAGACGATTACAACGGTAGCTCGTGGTTTATACAAGGACGATCGATATGAAAGACAAGAAATTCTATCGCTAATACAAAAAGGATAAAAGATGAAAATAGGACAATATGATATTACAGGTAAAGCTTGTATCATGGGGATTTTAAATGTAACGCCTGATTCCTTCTCAGATGGTGGTTCTTATACCACAATTGATTCAGCTTTAAATCAAGTTGGTGAGATGCTTGAACAAGGGGTGGCAATTGTAGATATTGGGGGAGAATCAACGCGGCCAGGTGCAGTATTTGTGACTGCTGAAGAAGAAATTAAACGTGTAGTTCCAATGATTAAAGCTATTAGAGAGGTCTACCCTGATCTTTTGTTATCAATAGATACTTATAAAACAGAGGTAGCTCAAGCAGCCCTTGATGCAGGTGTACATATTTTAAATGACGTTTGGTCAGGTTTATATGATGGTAAAATGCTATCTTTAGCAGCAGAACGAAATGTTCCAATTATTTTGATGCATAACCAGGAAGAAGCTGTTTATCAAGATATCAAAAAAGAAGTTTGTGAATTCTTACTTGAAAGAGCAGAGCGTGCTTTAGAAGCAGGTGTTTCAAAGGATAATATTTGGATAGATCCTGGCTTTGGTTTTGCTAAAACAGAGGAGCAAAATTTAGAACTATTAAAAGGTTTGGAACAAGTGTGTGATTTAGGTTATCCTGTGTTATTTGGGATCTCTCGAAAACGTACTGTTAATTATCTTCTAGGTGGTAATAGGGAAGTAACTGAACGTGATATGGGGACGGCTGCTTTATCGGCATGGGCAATAGCAAAGGGGTGTCAGATTGTACGTGTTCACAATGTTGAAGTAAATAAGGACATTGTGACAGTAATTAGTCAGTTGGTGTAATATGGATAAGATTTATTTAAATAAATGTCGGTTTTATGGTTATCATGGTGCTTTTTCGGAAGAACAAACATTGGGGCAAGTTTTTCAAGTTGATGCTGTTCTATCACTTGATTTGGCAAAAGCATCACAAACTGATGATTTAATTGATACGGTTCATTATGGTGAAGTTTTTGACTGTATTAAAAATCATGTTGAAAACGAACAGTATCAATTAATAGAGAAATTAGCAGGTGTTATTGTTGAAGATATTTTCTTACAGTTTCATCCAGTACAAGCTATTACATTAAAGATTACAAAAGACAATCCACCAATTAATGGGCACTATGAATCAGTTGGAATTGAATTGGAGCGCAGGCGAGCATGACAACCGTTTACTTGAGTTTAGGTAGTAATATTGGTGATAGAGAAACTTTTCTGAAGCAGGCTCTCTTTTCAATTGATCATTTGCAAAAGACAAAAGTCGCGCAAATTTCCGCTATTTATGAAACAGCTGCTTGGGGGAATACTAACCAAGAAGATTTTTTTAATATATGTTGTCAGGTAGAGACAGACTTAGCACCTTTTGAATTATTGGATTATTGTCAAGAAATTGAAAAATGCTTAAAGCGCGTGAGACATGAGCACTGGGGTCCAAGGACAATAGATATTGATATCTTACTTTTTGGTAATCAAGTGATTAACCAAGAAGATTTAGTAGTACCCCATCCGTATATGACGAAGCGAGCATTTGTTCTAGTTCCGTTACTCGAAATAGCACCTCAACTAAGTTTACCTAATGGTTCTAAGCTAGAAGACTATCTCGAAAAATTGAATTTAGGAGAAGTTCATTATTTAAAACCAGTCGAATAGTCAGTTAGGATTTTAAAATTAAAATACACAGAAATTGTGATAATGTATCGTCAACAACCTATATTTTTGGTATAATAGAAATCGGTTTTATGCCGATTTTTTGTGTCTATAAAACACAATAAAACAGAATTGAGATAAAGGTTATGATTAAAACAATACAAAAAGAATTAGAAGGTCTCGATATTCGCTTTGATGAGCCTTTAAAGAAATATACTTATACTAAAGTAGGAGGACCTGCTGATTATCTTGCATTCCCAAGGAATCGCCTTGAACTATCGCGTATTGTTAAGTTTGCTAACAGTCAAAATATTCCTTGGATGGTTTTAGGAAATGCGAGTAATATTATCGTTAGAGATGGTGGTATCCGTGGTTTTGTTATCATGTTTGATAAACTGTCAACTGTGACAGTCAACGGTTATGTTATTGAAGCAGAAGCAGGAGCTAATCTCATTGAAACAACTCGTATTGCACGTTATCATAGCTTAACTGGCTTTGAGTTTGCTTGCGGAATTCCTGGAAGTGTAGGTGGAGCGGTCTTTATGAATGCTGGCGCTTACGGTGGTGAAATTGCTCATATTTTATTGTCTGCACAGGTTTTGACACCACAGGGTGAACTCAAAACGATTGAAGCTAGGAATATGCAATTTGGTTATCGTCATTCTGTCATTCAAGAGAGTGGAGATATTGTTATATCAGCTAAGTTTGCCTTAAAACCAGGAGATCATCTCATGATTACTCAGGAAATGGATCGTTTAACCTATCTCCGTGAGCTGAAACAACCTTTAGAATACCCTTCTTGTGGTTCTGTGTTCAAACGTCCTCCAGGACATTTTGCAGGGCAACTCATTAGCGAAGCACATCTTAAAGGTCAACGTATTGGTGGAGTAGAGGTTAGTCAAAAACATGCTGGTTTTATGGTTAACATTGCAGAAGGTTCAGCTCAAGATTATGAAAATCTTATTGAACATGTTATTAACACCGTTGAATCAACTTCAGGTGTCCATTTGGAACCAGAAGTTCGTATTATCGGTGAGTCGCTATTATAAAGTAGTTTAGTGCTTACTTTAGTCAGAAAAATGGAGGATTTATGAGAATTGACTAACCCAATCATTGCATTTAAAAATGTATCAAAGGTATTTGAAGACAGCAACACCGTTGTCTTAAAAGATATTAATTTTGAACTTGAAGAAGGTAAATTTTACACCTTATTAGGGGCCTCAGGAAGTGGTAAATCAACTATCTTAAATATTATTGCAGGTTTGCTAGAGGCGAGTACAGGCGATATTTACTTAGATGGGAAACGCATCAATGATGTTCCCACTAATAAACGGGATGTTCATACCGTTTTCCAAAACTATGCTTTGTTTCCACATATGACGGTTTTTGAAAACGTTGCTTTTCCATTAAAGTTGAAAAAAATGGATAAGAAAGAAATTCAAAAACGTGTTCAAGAAACTCTAAAAATGGTTCGTTTAGAAGGGTTTGAAAAACGAGCCATTCAAAAATTATCAGGAGGACAACGCCAGCGTGTTGCGATAGCGCGTGCTATCATCAATCAACCTAAAGTAGTCTTACTAGATGAACCCTTATCAGCATTGGATTTGAAATTGCGTACAGAGATGCAATATGAATTGCGCGAACTGCAACAACGTTTAGGAATTACCTTTGTTTTTGTCACACATGATCAAGAAGAAGCGTTGGCAATGAGTGATTGGATTTTCGTCATGAATGAAGGTGAAATTGTTCAATCAGGAACACCAGTAGATATCTACGATGAACCTATCAATCATTTTGTAGCAACTTTTATAGGTGAATCAAATATCTTATCTGGCAAGATGATTGAGGATTATTTGGTTGAATTTAACGGTAAGCGCTTTGAGGCTGTTGATGGCGGTATGCGCCCTAATGAATCAGTCCAAGTAGTTATTCGTCCAGAAGATCTTCAAATTACCCTACCCGATGAAGGAAAACTTCAAGTTAAAGTGGACACACAACTTTTTCGAGGTGTCCACTATGAAATTATTGCTTATGATGATTTAGGTAATGAATGGATGATTCATTCAACTCGTAAAGCTATTGAGGGTGAAGTTATTGGTTTAGATTTCACTCCAGAAGATATACATATTATGCGTCTTAATGAAACAGAAGAAGAATTTGATGCGCGCATTGAAGAATATGTAGACACTGACGATCATGAGGATGGTTTAATCAATGCTATCGAGGAGGAGAGAAATGAAGAAAACCTCTAGTCTATTTTCAATTCCTTATATGGCTTGGTTATTCTTATTTGTATTAGCACCTGTTGCTTTGATTGCTTGGAACTCGTTCTTTGATATTAATGGGCACTTTACTTTAGCTAATTACCAGACGTTTTTTAGCTCAGGAACCTATCTTAAAATGAGCTTTAACTCGGTCCTATATGCAGGCATCGTTAGTTTCATAACGCTTTTGATTAGCTATCCAGCTGCTTATTTGCTTACAAAATTAAAACACAAGCAATTATGGCTAATGCTAGTTATTTTGCCAACATGGATTAATCTTTTGTTAAAAGCCTATGCTTTTATGGGGATATTTGGTCAACAAGGGGGAATTAACGCCTTCTTAACCTTTATAGGTATCGGCCCAAAACAGATTCTATTTACAGACTTTTCATTTCTTTTTGTAGCAGCTTACATTGAATTACCGTTTATGTTATTACCCATTTTTAATGCCTTGGATGATATTGATCAAAATCTCATTTATGCAAGTGATGACTTGGGTGCAAATGCATGGCAAACTTTTCAGAAGGTTATATTTCCTTTATCTCTGAATGGTGTAAGAGCAGGTGTACAGTCTGTCTTTATCCCTAGTTTGAGTCTCTTTATGCTTACGCGTCTTATTGGTGGTAATCGAGTTATCACTTTAGGGACAGCCATAGAACAACATTTTTTAATCACACAAAATAAAGGTATGGGCTCAACCATAGGGGTTATTTTAATTTTAGTGATGGTTGCTATTATGTGGTTAACAAAGGAGAGGAAAGCATGAAAAAATTCGCAAATATCTATTTAGCACTTGTTTTTATTATCCTTTATATTCCTATTATTTATTTGATTTTTTATTCTTTCAATAAAGGTGGGGATATGAATTCTTTTACTGGATTCACCTTTAGTCACTATGGAGAACTGTTTCAGGATAGCCGCTTAATGCTAATTTTAGTGCAAACATTCTTTTTGGCTTTTCTTAGCGCCTTATTAGCTACAATTATTGGTACCTTTGGAGCTATTTGGATTTATCAGGTAAGACGTAGACATCAAACCTCTATTTTATCGCTTAATAATATCCTTTTAGTAGCACCAGATGTTATGATTGGTGCAAGTTTTCTCTTAGTATTTACTGTTATTGGTTTACAGTTAGGTTTCACTTCTGTATTATTGAGCCATGTTGCATTCTCTATTCCTATTGTTGTTTTAATGGTCTTACCTCGTTTAAAAGAAATGAATGATGATATGATTAATGCTTCCTATGATTTAGGAGCTTCAACTTGGCAAATGCTTAAAGAAGTTATGTTACCCTATTTGTCGTCGGGTATTATTTCAGGTTTCTTTATGGCTTTCACTTACTCGCTAGATGATTTTGCGGTTACTTTCTTTGTTACAGGTAATGGCTTTTCAACGCTTTCAGTAGAAATCTATTCACGCGCACGTCGCGGTATATCATTGGAAATTAACGCCTTGTCAACTATTGTCTTTTTATTTAGTATTTTATTGGTAATTGGTTATTACTATATTTCGAAAGAGAAGGGAGAAAAGAATGCGTAGAGTTTATTCCTTTTTAGGCGGTATTGTTCTTGTTATCCTGATCCTCTTTGGTTTAACCACTTACTTAGAAAAAAAGAGTAGTTCAACACCTAACTCAGATAAGTTAGTTATTTATAACTGGGGAGACTATATTGATCCAGCCTTATTAAAAAAATTTACAAAAGAAACTGGAATTGAAGTACAATACGAAACGTTTGACTCTAATGAGGCTATGCACACCAAAATTAAGCAGGGTGGGACGACATATGATATTGCTGTACCTAGTGATTATATGATTGACAAAATGATAAAAGAAAACCTTCTGGTTAAACTTGATCATTCAAAGATAGCTAATTGGGATGCTATTGGAGCCAGGTTTAAAAATTTGAGTTTCGATCCTAAAAATAAATATTCGATTCCTTATTTCTGGGGAACTGTTGGGATTGTTTATAATGATCAATTAGTTAAAACTCCTCCTAAACATTGGGATGATTTATGGCGTCCAGAGTTTCGAAATAAAATCATGCTAGTTGATAGTGCACGTGAGGTTATTGGAGTTGGTTTAAATTCCTTGGGATATGGATTGAATACAAAGAACATATCAGAATTAAAAGCCGCTTCTAAAAAGTTAGATGCTCTAACACCAAACGTTAAGGCTATTGTTGCTGATGAGATGAAAGGCTATATGATTCAGGGAGATGCAGCGATTGGTGTTACATTCTCTGGAGAAGCACGAGAAATGCTTGATGGGAACAAGCATTTGCATTACGTTGTTCCTAGTGAAGGATCGAACCTTTGGTTTGATAATATTGTAATCCCCAAAACAGTAAAGCATCGCAAAGAAGCCTATGCCTTTATTAATTTCATGATGGAACCTAAAAATGCGGCACAAAATGCAGAATATATTGGTTATGCGACCCCTAATCTCAAAGCAAAAGCGCTGTTACCAGCAGATATCAAAAATGATAAAGCATTTTATCCTCCTGATAAAACAATTGATCATTTAGAAGTTTATAATAACTTGGGTCAAAAATGGCTTGGTATTTACAATGATTTGTACTTACAATTTAAAATGTATCGTAAGTAATCTATTAACTAAAAGTACTTCTCTGATGAGAGGTATTTTTAGTTACCAAGAGTTCCTAGAAAGTTTGTGATATTTTTGCTAAAATAATTGTAAGAAAAGGAGGAAAATATGGAAAATCATAAAAATGAATTTCAGTTTTCACTTGAATCAATTCTGGGATTTGTTTGGAGAGGAATAGTAGTAGGCTTAATAGCAGGATTTGTTGTCAGCATATTTCGATTAGCGATTGAAAAAATTTTTTTAGTTGTTATGGAACTTTATAAAAGTGCCCATTATCAACCAATTATTTTATTGAGCATTACGGTTACTAGTATTATCGCTGCAGTGATAATAGGTTTTTTTATCAAATCTGATCCTGATATTAAAGGTTCAGGTATCCCGCATGTTGAAGGTGAACTTAAAGGAATGCTATCGCCAGACTGGTTTAGTATTGTATGGAAGAAATTCATTGCGGGTATTTTAGCTATTTCTTCGGGACTTATGCTTGGTCGCGAAGGTCCCAGTATTCAGTTAGGAGCTATGACAGGCAAGGGAATTGCACAGTATCTCAATGCTAGTCGAATGGAAAAACGTGTTTTAATTGCTAGTGGTGCGGCAGCAGGTCTTTCAGCAGCTTTCAACGCTCCTATTGCAGGCCTTTTATTTGTAGTTGAAGAAATTTACCATCATTTTTCTCGCTTAGTTTGGATAACAGCTTTGGTAGCAAGTTTAGTGGCAAACTTTGTCTCACTTAATATCTTTGGTTTAACCCCAGTTTTAGCTTTACCATCAGAATTACCATCTTTAAATCTCAACTTTTATTGGATTTTTTTACTCATGGGTCTCTTTTTGGGTATCTTAGGTTTTATCTATGAGTGGGTAATTTTAAGATTTCATGTGATCTATGATTATTTGGGCAAACTATTTCATCTACCATCTCACCTATATGGTATATTAGCGGTAATTTTTATTCTTCCTATTGGTTACTATTTCCCACAATTATTGGGGGGTGGAAATGGCTTAATTGTATCACTGCCTAGGAGTAATCTTAGTCTGATGATGTTAGGATTATTTTTCCTCATTCGTTTTTTATGGAGTATGTTGAGTTACAGTAGTGGCTTGCCAGGAGGAATTTTTTTACCAATTCTAGCTTTAGGATCTTTAGCAGGTGCTTTTTTTGCAGTAGGTATGCAGTACTTTGGTATAATATCTCATCAGCAGATATCTTTATTTGTTGTTCTAGGAATGGCGGGCTATTTTGGTGCAATCTCAAAAGCACCACTAACAGCTATGATTTTGGTTACAGAAATGGTTGGCGATTTAAAACAATTAATGGCTATTGGAATTGTAACGATGGTATCTTATATTGTCATGGATTTATTAAAGGGAGAACCTATTTATGAAGCGATGTTGGCTAAAATGACCTTCAATCCAAAAGATAAAGTAATGACACCTACATTGATTGAATTAACTGTTTCAGATAAAATATCAGGAAAGTATGTCCGAGATTTAGAATTACCAGAAAATGTGTTAATAACGACTCAAATTCATCATAAGACATCGGCTGTAGTATCAGGAAATACTATCTTGAATGCTGGCGACACCATTTTTTTAGTTGTGAATGAATCGGAAATTAAAGAAGTACGTGAACAGCTGATGTAAACTAATTAACGCTTAAATAATAAAAAATAGAAACTAGTCATGGATTTAACTAGTTTCTATTTTTTTGTATTTATATTTCTATAGACAAGCGTACTACCGTCTTTTTTGTTGGTAAATTGTTTGCGGTACTGGCGAGGAGTTGTATGATAATAGCGTTTAAATTGGCGATTAAAATTTGATAGATTATTAAAACCAACGCTGTTGGCAATATCAATAATGGCCGTAGTGGAGTTAATAAGATGTTCACTAGCTTTATTAAGACGAACTTGTATGATAAATTCTGTACAGGATGTTCCAGTATGCTGTTTAAATACGGTCATAAAATGTGTCTTACTATACCCCATATAATCAGCTAAAAATTCAATGGTAAGATTTTGCTGGTAATTATTATTAATATAATCAATCAGATCACGAATTCTCTCGTTTTTTCTGTAGGTATCATCAGTATGTTTTTTAATGACATATTGATGATAATAGAGTAAATACAAGAGTTCGTTTAATTTAGCTTTTAGGAGTAGCTCAAAATGTCGATTTTCTTCTTTTGAAATATTAAAAATATCAAACAAACAATTTTTGATATCATTATATCCTGTCATACTAGGTTTGATACATTGGATAAACTTAAAAGAGCTAGTCTGCAACGGTTGTAAATAACGAAGGCTAACTTGGTCTACAATAGAATATCCTATTAAATCTAAGTGAAATTTAATGCTATCTGTGATATGCTCTTTATTTTCAATCGGATGAATAGAATGCATACCATTTGGACGGATCAAGATAATATCACCAGATTGGCTATTAAAAAAATCATAATCGATGTGATAACGTGCGGTCCCCTCGTGGACATATGAAATTTCAAGTTCCGGATGCCAGTGAAATAAAATGTCAGGGTAACCATTTCTAACCTCAGTATGCATGTGTTCATAGGGTAATAAATGCCGGTTATCTTCTAAATTATGTGATAGTAAATTATCAAGTGAGTTCATCGTTTTTCTTTCTAAAATCGTAGGATAGTATTATTATAACAGAAAACTATCAAAAAATGGGTTTCGTAGGATAGTATTATTTTTTGAAAGGATAGTGTAAGTTTTGTATAGGAACATGACATATAATATAAGTCATAGAGAAAACGCTTTAAAATTTTTGCTTAGAGTGTTTCTAATAACTTCAAAATCCTTACAGGGTCGTTTAATCTCCTTATCTCATGTAAGGATTTTTTGTTGTATTAATATGACCAAATTTATTAATATACTCAATTATTTATTTTTTCAAAACAGAATAACTATGTGAAAAAAAATAATGTTAGGTCTCTCAAAAACACGTATAGCAATTTCGAATCTCAAATATTTTATTATGACTATTGTAATAGTTACGAATCTATTATTCAACTCAACAATAAGAAAACTCTTCAGTAAATCATTATGTTAAACAAGCTCTGATAGTATGGAGATAAGTATAGGTAAAAGTCGATTTAATCTCTGAAACAAAATTTAACTTAATTAATAGAACCGTTGACGTATCAGGTATCAAATCTTTTTGGTTTATATGTGATATAATGAAAGAACATATTGAGATATTTGGCACCCTCTTGAAAGGCAAAGGTTACTTGTATGATTAAACTAATAGCAACAGATATGGATGGAACTTTTCTACGCTCAGATAAAACTTATGATAAAGCACGGTTTTCTTCTTTATTAACGTTGATGGAGAAGTATGATATTAAATTTGTAGCTGCTAGTGGTAATTTATACGATCAATTGTTGTTAAACTTTTTGGAATACCCTAATCGTATCGCCTACGTCGCTGAAAATGGTGGTCGTGTCATTGACCAAGATGGCACATTACTAAAAGAAACTTATTTATCTAATGATACAGTTGCAGCTGTTTTATCCTATTTATATCAGAACTATCCTGAGACACTCATCAGCTTATCTGGTGAAAAACGTTCATACCTTGAGCGAAGAACTCCTATTAATAGGCGGACTGAATTAGAATACTATATGCCTAATTTTATCTATAAAGACCATTTGCTGCCCTTAGATGATGACCGCTATTTTCAAATGACACTTTGGGTAAATGAAAATCTTGTTTCTGAGATGTTGTTAGATATTAGTGAACACTTTAAAAATCATCATATCAGATTGACCTCTAGTGGTTTTGGTTGTATCGATGTCTTACCAGCTGATGTCAATAAAGCGGATGGTATCGCTATTCTCCTTGAAAAGTGGGGATTGAAACAGGATCAAGTGATGGTTTTTGGTGATGGGGGCAATGATGTGGAAATGTTGAGAGCAGCAAATATTTCTTACGCTATGTCAAATGCGCCAGAAGAAATTAAAGCTATTGCTAAATATCAAACAGTTAGTAACGATCAAGATGGTGTGTTAGAAACGATAGAGAACTTTCTTCACAAGATGAGTGATAATGAATAGGACCACGTAGCTTTTAACGAAGCATACTATTCAATTCTCAGGTGAAATTTTGTTATAATACAAGAAAGCCTAGAGAAATATTTAATAATGAAGGAGAACGATGTTAGAAGTTATTGACAAAGCTTTAAGAGATTATCAAATGAAACGAGAACAGTTTTTTGAGATTAACAATCAGACAGTACAAGAAGGTGCCATTGTTTTCACAGGAGATTCTATCGTTGAGTTTTTTCCTTTAAAAAAACATTTAGGACGTGACTATCCTTTAGTTAATAGAGGAGTAGCAGGATCAGATACTTATTGGCTTTTAGAAAACTTGAGAACCCAAGTATGGGAACTATTACCATCCAAAGTATTTATTTTAATTGGAACAAATGATATTGGTTTAGGGCATTCACAGTCAGAAATCATAGCTAATATCACGGATATAATTGCAGAAATTCGTGCGGAATCTTATATGACAGAGATTAATATACTGAGTGTTTTACCTGTTAGTGAAGAAGATGACTATATAGAGCGTGTCAAGGTAAGAAATAATCAAACAATAAAAGCTTTAAACAAAACCTTATCAGTAATTTCTGGCATTAATTATATTGAATTGTATGATTTATTAGTTGACGAAAAAGGTCAGCTTGCTAGCAGTTTTACAAAAGATGGTTTGCACCTAACAGATCAAGCCTATGCTAAAATTTCTGAAACGATAAAACTCTACCTTTAAAAGTGTTTTGATACTATTTTTAAGTATTTAAATACACAGAATTAGTGAAAAGACCTTCTAAGTAGAAAGTTCATGTCATGGATAGTACCAGTATTTGGCGAATCAATGTCAGTAACTGGTCTTTTTTAATATTATGATAAGAAAAAACAAGAGGGGTAAATGATGGTAAAACAAGTATTTCCAAAAGGTTTTTTATGGGGCGGGGCAACTGCTGCCAATCAATGCGAAGGAGCTTACAATGTTGATGGACGTGGCCTAGCAAATGTAGATGTTGTTCCTACTGGAGAAGATCGATTTGCAATTATTTCAGGACAAAAGAAAATGTTTGATTTTGAGGAAGGATACTTTTATCCAGCAAAAGAATCAATAGATTTTTATCACCATTATAAAGAGGACCTTGCATTACTTGCAGAAATGGGTTTCAAAACCTATCGTATGTCAATAGCATGGACGCGTATTTTTCCAAAGGGTGATGAGCTATATCCAAATGAAGCTGGTCTTCAGTTTTATGAAAATATTTTTAAAGAGTGTCGTAAGTATGGTATTGAACCTTTGGTAACCATTACACATTTTGACTGTCCTATCTACCTTATTAAACATTACGGTGGGTGGCGGAGCCGTAAAATGATTGGTTTTTATGAGCGCCTTGTACGAGCTTTATTTACTCGTTTTAAGGGGTTAGTTAAATATTGGTTGACCTTTAACGAAATCAATATGATTTTACACGCTCCTTTTATGGGCGCTGGCTTATATTTTGAAGATGGTGAAAATCAAGAGCAAATTAAATATCAAGCAGCTCACCATGAGTTAGTGGCTTCGGCTATTGCAGTAAAAATTGCTCATGAAGTTGATCCAAATAATCAAATCGGATGTATGCTAGCTGCAGGTCAATACTATCCAAATACGTGTCATCCACAAGATTATTGGGCTTCGATGCAAAAAAATAGAGAAAATTATTTTTTTATTGATGTGCAAGCTCGTGGCAAATACCCTAATTATGCTAAAAAACATTTTGAGCATTTAGGTATTTCAATTCAAATGACAGCAGAAGATCTTGCTTTGTTAAGAGACTATACGGTTGATTTTATTTCATTTTCTTACTATTCAAGCCGAGTAGCTTCAGGTAATCCAACTGTCAGTGAACAGGTTCAAGAAAATATTTTCGCATCTCTTAAGAATCCTTACTTGAAATCTTCTGAATGGGGATGGCAAATTGATCCGCTTGGATTACGTATTACCTTAAATGCTATCTGGGATCGTTATCAAAAACCGATGTTTATTGTTGAAAATGGACTTGGAGCAGTAGATATTCCTGATGAGAATGGTTACGTAGAAGATGATTATCGTATTGATTACCTCCGTCAGCACATTGCTGCAATGAGAGATGCTATATATGTAGATGGTGTTAATCTAATTGGCTATACTACATGGGGATGTATTGATTTAGTATCTGCAGGAACTGGTGAAATGGAAAAACGCTATGGTTTCATTTATGTTGATCGCAATAATAAAGGAGAGGGGACACTCAAGCGTTACAAGAAAAAATCGTTTTATTGGTACAAGAAGGTTATTGCAAGTAATGGCAGTCAAATAGAATAAAGAACAGACTAATAACTGTTAACTCTCTTTTTCTCATTCATAAAATAGTGTATAATAATTGAAAGAAATTAAGATTAATAAGGAGATTTCATGAAATTTGAAAAACGGCAGGTCTATTATGTTGTCATAACATTTGCTATTTGCTATGCTATACAGGCTTATTGGGGAGCTGTTTCTAATATTTTAACTACGCTTCATAAGGCAATATTTCCTTTTTTGATGGGAGCTGGAATTGCCTATATTATTAATATTGTAATGTCAGTCTATGAGCGATTATATATAAAGCTTTTTAAAGGATCTAGACTATTAATGGCAATCAAGCGTAGTGTTTCTATGATTTTATCCTATGCAACTTTTATTGGTTTAATTGTCTGGCTATTTTCAATTGTCATTCCAGATTTGATTTCTAGTTTGAGTTCTTTATTGGTTATTGATACCGGAGCACTTGCTAAATTGGTTAATAATCTCAATGAGAATAAACAAATTTCTGAGGTTTTAAATTATATGGGAACAGATAAAGACTTAGTTTCTACTTTAAGTGGTTATAGCCAGCAGATTTTGAAGCAAGTTTTATCTGTTTTAACAAATTTACTAACCTCAGTTTCCTCTATTGCGGCAACACTCCTGAATGTTTTTGTTAGTTTTATTTTTTCAATTTACGTTTTGGCAAACAAGGAGCAGTTGGGACGTCAGTTTAATTTGTTAATTGATACCTATTTAGGTTCAACAGGCAAAACATTCCATTACGTTCGTCATATCCTTCATCAACGTTTCCATGGTTTTTTTGTAAGCCAAACTTTAGAAGCTATGATTTTAGGAAGTTTGACGGTTATTGGTATGTTGATCTTCCAATTTCCTTATGCTTTAACAGTTGGGGTTTTAGTTGCTTTTACAGCTCTAATACCGGTTGTGGGAGCCTACATTGGTGTTACAATCGGTTTCATCTTAATTGCTACTGAATCGCTTACTGAAGCATTCTTGTTTGTTCTTTTCTTGATCCTTTTACAACAATTTGAGGGAAATGTCATTTATCCGAAAGTTGTCGGTGGATCGATTGGACTGCCTTCTATGTGGGTTTTAATGGCTATTACTATCGGAGGTGCTTTATGGGGGATTTTAGGCATGTTACTTGCTGTTCCTGTTGCAGCTACTATCTATCAGATTGTAAAAGATCATATTATCAAGCGACAAACGCTTAGAAATTGTGCACGAACCTATCGTTAAATAAAAAATACTTAGATTTTTCATCTAAGTATTTTTTATTGATTTAAAACATGAGTTTTTGATTGGTTTACGAATATTATGACTGGAGGTGTTTTATGTACCATATTGAATTAAAAAAGGAAGCTTTATTACCAAGAGAACGCCTAGTTGATTTAGGCGCAGATAGATTGAGTAATCAGGAGTTATTAGCCATTCTCTTACGTACAGGTATTAAAGAAAAACCTGTTCTGGAAATTTCAACGCAAATTTTAGAAAACATAAGCAGTTTAGCAGATTTTGGTCAATTATCCTTACAGGAGTTGCAATCCATTAAAGGAATCGGTCAGGTTAAATCCGTCGAAATAAAAGCTATGCTAGAACTAGCAAAACGGATTCACAAAGCTGAATATGATCGTAAAGAGCAAATTTTAAGTAGTGAACAATTAGCGAGGAAAATGATGCTCGAATTAGGGGATAAAAAACAAGAACATTTAGTAGCTATTTATATGGATACACAAAATCGTATTATCGAACAGAGAACTATTTTTATTGGTACTGTACGTCGTTCAGTAGCAGAGCCAAGAGAAATTCTACATTATGCTTGTAAAAACATGGCAACTTCTTTGATTATCATACATAATCATCCCTCAGGTTCTCCAAAGCCCAGTGAAAGTGATTTAAGTTTCACTAAAAAAATAAAACGATCATGTGATCATCTGGGAATTGTCTGCCTAGATCACATCATCGTTGGAAAAAATAAATATTATAGTTTTCGAGAAGAAGCAGATATTTTATAAATAATGAACTATTTATTGCTGCTGGTTCATGAAATAAAGTAAAGTTTGTAATTCGCTTGTTAAATCTACATACTGAACAATGATATCTTTTGGTAATGTTAAATGAACTGGAGAAAAACTCAAGATGCCTTTTATACCTGCTTTGACTAAGATGTCAGCAACTTCTTGGGCTTCTGTACTAGGTACTGTTAGGATAGCAGTTTCAATATCACTATCTATTAAATGGTCATTGATAGTCGAAATACCGTAGACAGGAATGCCATCTTCGGTTGTTTTACCAACTAAATCATTGCTATCTAAATCAAAAGCCATTGAAATTTGCATTTTATTGCGATCGTGGAAACGATAATGCAAGAGAGCTCTACCGATATTTCCACACCCCACCAACATAACATTTGTTGTAGAATGATCGTTCAATATTTCTGCAAAGAAGTTCATAAGTTTTTTGACATCATAACCAAAACCACGGCGTCCTAGTTCACCAAAATAAGAAAAATCACGTCGAACAGTAGCAGAATCGATACCTAGGGCATCTGCAATTTGTTTGGAACTAGCTTTTTCGATGCCATCAGTATTAAAACGTTTAAAAATACGGTAGTACAGTGATAAACGTTTAGCAGTTGCTTTAGGAATAGACTTATCCATAATCACAAAATTATCTCCTTGTTAAAAATTTTATTATTCGATTTAGAATCAGTTATATAACTTAATTCTTCACATCTCTATTGTACAAAAAGATTGTGAAAGTGACAACAAAATGGTTCGCAAAAAGACCACTAAAATGTTAAAAATAGTGGTCGATAAATTATTTTGTGGTTTTCGTAAAGATATCACGCTCAACGAGGCTGTCCATTAAGAAATAAAATTTGTCTTGAAGAATTTTATGATCGGTAGATTTAAAGATATTTACTATTCTAAGGCCAGATTTATCAGTAATTAAGAGCTTAAAACCAGAAAGTTCTTTATTGATTGTAATCTTTAGAGGAAAGCCATCGCCAGAATTAGGCACTGTTTCTAGGAGACGCTCTAATTCATAATTACCTAAGCGATTTTGAGTGAATGTAGTATCGCGTAAGGTATATTTTTTAATGTTCGGGCTGATAGTGTAAATGTAATTGCAGTCTGGAAGATTTATTTCTTTTTCAAATGCCATATTAATCTCCTATAATTTTTCTTAAGGTTTTAGCTAATTCAAGAATTTCTTCTTGGGTATTTAGTTCTGAAAAACTAATACGTATTGATTCATTTAGACGTGGTGAGTTGGCTCCGTACAAGCTTGTTAAGACATGGCTAGGTTCGACTGTTCCTGCAGTACATGCAGAACCTGTTGAAACTGCGAATCCAGCTAAATCTAATTGTGTCAATAACAAGCCATTATTCTGTCCAGGAAAACCTATATTAAGTACATGAGGTAAGCAGTCTTGACCGTTATTAAGATAGAAGTCAAGGTCTGAAATAGCATCTAAAAAGGTCGTTCTCAGCTGACTAATGTGAGTCCAATTTTTAAGGGTGTTAGTCGTAGCATCAGTAAGAGCTTGAGACATTCCAGCAATACCAATTATATTTTCAGTTGAAGCACGTCTTTTTTCCTCTTGGTCTCCACCATGAAGTAGACTATCAAAGTGATGGGGAGCACAGTAAAGTATCCCAACACCTTTTGGACCGTGAAATTTATGGGCAGAAGCAGCTAAAAAGTCAATTCCTAAAGAATGAGGATCAAGTTCCATTTTGCTAAAGACTTGAACGGCATCAACGTGAAAAACAGCTTGGTGGTTCCTGAGAAGCTGACCAATCTCTTGAATTGGTAAAAAGTCCCCGGTTTCATTATTAACAAACATGAGAGATACCATAATAGTATCATCTCGTAAAGCTTCTTGCACGTCTTTTGCAGTTATTTGTCCATGATTTGGTTTTAAGTAAGTAATATCAAAACCAAATCGCTCTGATAAGTAAGTCATAGTATGTAGGACTGAATGATGTTCAATTTCAGAGGTAATAATATGTTTACCTTTTAGCTGATTTGCAAGAGCATACCCTTTGATAGCTGTATTGTTGCTCTCAGTTCCCCCAGAAGTGAAAATAATTTCACGTGAATTAACATTTAGATATTCAGCAATAATTTGTCGACATTCACGTAAAAGTTGATTTGCTTGACGCCCAAAGGTATGTATACTAGATGGATTACCATAGTTACTTGTCATGACATTGGTCATTTTCTCAATAACAGATGGGGTTAGAGCGGTAGTAGCAGCATTGTCTAAATAAATCATCAATTAATCCTTCTTATCTGAACGATATGAAAATAATGGACTTAGAGGTTTTCTTTCATGGATACGGATAATAGCATCTGCAATGAGATGGCTAGCTGTCAGATATTTAATATTGCTAGGAATACGCTCTTTAGATAAAACAGAGTCTGTTACGATAATTTCTCTAATTGGTGCAGACTCTAAAATATCAGCTGCGCCGCCAGCAAAAAGCCCATGACTAGCAACAGCATAAATCTCAGTTGCTCCACCACGTTCTAAAATTTTTGCAGCTTCGGCAAAGGTTTTTCCTGTATTTAAAATATCATCAATAATAATAGCTTTCTTACCTTCTACCTCACCAATAATATAGCCTTCTTCACGTTCAGAATCATCTTGTGCATAATCAATGATAGCAATTGGAGAGTCAAGGTATTCTGCCAAACTACGAGCACGCTTGATTCCAGAATTTTTAGGACTAACAACGACGACATCTTCACCAGAGAGACCGAGTTGATTATAGTGTTCAGCAAATAGTGGGACAGTAAAAAGATTGTCAACTGGGATATCGAAGAACCCTTGTACTTGCACTGCATGTAAGTCGAGGGTAAGAACTCGATCAACTCCAGCTTTAACTAACATATTAGCGACCAATTTTGCAGTAATAGGTTCACGAGATGCAGCGATGCGGTCCTGACGAGAGTATCCAAAATAAGGGACTACGATGTTAACAGTATTAGCACTTGCACGTTTGCAAGCGTCAATCATAATGAGTAATTCCCAGAGATTATCATTGACTGGGAAGCTTGTAGATTGGATGATATAGATATCGTCACCGCGCACCGTTTCCTCAATATTAATCATAATTTCGCCATCAGAGAATTGACGTGATGACATCTTACCCAAAGGAATTCCTGAAGCTTGGGAAATTTTTTCAGCAATTTCTCTATTAGCGGTTAATGAGAAAAGTTTGATTTGTTTATCGGCGTATTGTTCTGCCATGAGATAGATGACTCCTTTAGATTGATACTAATAGTTTACCAAAAAAATAGAAAAAATTCACGATAAGAAACATGAAAATGCTTGCAATAACAATGTTGAGGATAGATAGTATGAGATTTTAAGTTCTTGCTTAAATGAGAATTATAAAAGAGATTGGAAAATCCAATCTCTCAACGTTAGTTATTTTTTAAAGTAGCAGAGAATCTAGCCACCTTACTTTTGGCGTATTTAAAATTAATATTATTTTCTTTTAAAAACTGGTCGAAATCTCTTTTCCCTTGTTTAGGTTGTTTGACTTCTAACTCAAGTTCATAATCTTTAATATCAGCATATATATTGCTGTCTAGAGCCATTAAGCCGATTGAAGTTTCCATCTCTCGTCTTGTTGTTGTAAGTTGTCCAAAGACAGCTAATTTGGTTGGATCAACTCCCTTTTCAAGGATTAAAGAAGCAATCTCAGTATCTTCAGGGAATTGGCCATTTTTAACGATATATTTAGCTTCTTCTAAAGTAAGGTCATGATTGTGTTCTAAATTTCCCACTTCTCTAGGGATTTTTAGTGTTAGTTCGGCACGGTTAGGTAACGTTCTAATACGAAGTGACATTCGGTGTGCTTTCATTTCAAATGTTTCTGTGTCAAAATAGTAATTGGTTTGAGTAATAGGTTGAACATGAGAAAATAAGCTTGTTAGACGATTAAATTCGTCTTTATTCAATAGAGTTTTGTATTCAATTTCTAGGTGTGTCATCTTATCACTTCCTTTTCCTAAATATGGTATAATATTAATTGTTGTGTTAATTTTATAGAAAAAAAGTTTATTTTACAAGAGAGTACATTAAATATTTTGGAGGATTAGAATGTCAATGGATTGGGAAACATTTCTAGACCCTTATATTCAAACGGTTGGTGAATTAAAAATAAAGCTTCGTGGTATTCGTAAACAATTTAGAAAGCAAAATCGTCACTCTCCAATAGAATTTGTTACTGGACGCGTAAAGTCGGTTGAAAGTATTCAAGAAAAGATGGTTTTACGTGGTATTTCAGAAGAAAATCTTGCTCAGGACTTGCAAGATATTGCAGGGCTTCGTATCATGGTACAATTTGTAGATGACGTTGATGAAGTCCTTGCTTTATTGAGAAAACGTCATGACATGACAGTGGTTCAGGAGCGAGATTATATTACCCATATGAAATCTAGTGGATATCGTTCATATCATGTCGTTGTAGAGTATCCTGTAGACACAATAGATGGACAAAAGAAAGTTTTAGCAGAAATACAAATCAGAACTCTGGCTATGAATTTTTGGGCAACCATCGAACATTCATTAAATTACAAGTATCAGGGGGACTTCCCTGAAGAAATTAAACAAAGACTGGAGAAAACAGCAAAAATCGCTTTAGAATTGGATGAAGAAATGCGTAAGATTCGCGAAGATATTCGTGAAGCACAGCTTTTATTTGATCCTTTAAATCGAAAATTGAGCGATGGTGTAGGAAATAGTGATGACACAGATGAATTTTACAGATAGAGCAACACGTGTTGCTATAATTGCTAACGGGAAATATCAAAGCAAGCGTGTAGCCTCAAAGCTCTTTGCTGCTTTTAAACATGATCCTGATTTTTATTTATCAAAAAAGGATCCTGATATTGTCATTTCTATTGGTGGAGATGGTATGCTTTTGTCAGCCTTCCACATGTACGAAAAACAACTGGATAAAGTAAGGTTTGTCGGTGTTCATACAGGACATTTAGGGTTTTATACAGACTATCGAGATTTTGAAGTTGACACATTAATTAATAATTTGAAAAATGATAAAGGTGAACAAATCTCCTATCCCATTTTGAAAGTAACTATTACCCTTGAAGATGGTCGAGTTATTCGTGCGCGTGCTTTAAATGAGTCTACTATTAAGCGTATTGAAAAAACAATGGTAGCGGATGTTGTTATTAATCAAGTGGTATTTGAAAGGTTTAGGGGAGATGGCATTTTAGTTTCTACACCAACCGGTAGTACTGCTTACAATAAATCACTAGGGGGGGCAGTACTCCACCCAACGATAGAAGCCTTGCAACTAACAGAAATTTCTAGTCTTAATAATCGCGTCTATCGTACCTTGGGGTCATCGGTTATCATCCCCAAAAAAGATGCTATAGAGATAGTTCCTAAACGAGTTGGTGTCTATACAATTTCTATAGATAACAAAACAGTCCATTACAAGAATGTTACCAAAATAGAATATAGTATTGACGAAAAAAGTATTAACTTTGTTTCAACTCCAAGTCACACTAGTTTTTGGGAACGTGTTAACGATGCTTTTATCGGAGAACCTGAACATTGAAATTTGAATACGTAGCAAAAGAAAGGTGCAAAGTTAAAACACTTTTGAAAAGTCATGATGTTTCAAGGGGGTTATTAGCAAAGATTAAGTACAGAGGTGGTAAGATTTTTGTTAATGGTGAAGAGCAGAACGCTATTTTCTTATTAGAGATTGGCGATGTTGTTACAATAGATATTCCTGACGAGCCTTCTCACGAAACTTTGGAACCAGTGCCTCACGATTTAGATATTATTTATGAGGATGATCATTTTTTGATTTTAAATAAACCTTTTGGTTTCGCTAGTATTCCTAGCTCTATTCATTCAAATACAATTGCTAATTTTATAAAACACTATTATGTGTCTAATAACTATGCCAATCAGCAGGTCCATATTGTGACCCGGTTGGATCGAGATACAAGTGGATTAATGTTATTCGCCAAGCATGGTTATGCCCATGCTCGTCTAGATAAACAACTTCAGGCTAAAGCAATTGAAAAAAGGTATTATGCATTAGTATCAGGGAGTGGTGATTTAGCAGATAGTGGTGATATTATAGCTCCTATTGCACGAGATGTTGATAGTATTATTACGAGGCGCGTCCATGAATCAGGCAAATATGCACATACTAGTTATCAAGTAGTTGCTCGTTATGGTGATGTTAGATTAGTGGATATCAAATTACATACAGGGCGTACTCATCAAATTAGAGTTCACTTTGCTCATATCGGCTTTCCTCTTTTGGGAGATGATTTGTACGGAGGACGTATGGATCTAGGAATAAACAGGCAAGCATTGCATTGTCATTCTTTGTCTTTTTACGACCCTTTTATGGGAAAAATAAATAAACAGACGCTAGACTTGACAGATGACTTTGACAGCGTTATCATGGAATTACATTAATTTAGAAATAGAAGGTTTTATATATATGCGTTCCTTATTTGGTGGTTTAAGAGAAAAAGTTGCAAGTGATTATGTTAAGATTGTTTTCCCTGAGGGAAGCGATGAACGTGTATTACGTGCAGCAGCTCGTTTGAAATTTGAAGGTCTTGTTGATCCTGTTATTTTAGGTAAGGCTGACGAAGTTCACGATTCTTTGGCAAGACTTGGTTTTGTTGATCAAGATTATAGCATTATTGACCCTGAACAATACGAAAAATTTGAAGAGATGAAAGAAGCTTTTGTTGAGATTCGTAAAGGCAAAGCTACTATGGAAGATGCAGATCGTCTTTTGAAGGATGTTAACTATTTTGGGGTTATGTTAGTAAAACTTGGTTTGGCAGATGGTATGGTATCAGGGGCCATTCATTCAACAGCTGATACTGTACGTCCTGCTCTTCAAATTATTAAAACAAAACCAGGAATTTCACGCACTTCAGGTGTATTCTTGATGAACCGTGAAAATACACAGGAACGTTATATTTTTGCTGACTGTGCTATTAACATTGATCCTAATGCACAAGAGCTAGCAGAAATTGCAGTAAATACTGCGGATACAGCTAAAATATTTGATATTGATCCCAAGATTGCTATGCTTAGTTTTTCAACAAAAGGAAGTGCAAAAGCGCCTCAAGCTGAAAAAGTTCAAGAAGCAGCTAAAATTGCCAAAGATTTATCTCCCGAATTAGCTGTTGATGGAGAATTACAATTTGATGCAGCTTTTGTTCCGGAAACTGCAGAAATTAAAGCTCCTAATAGTGATGTTGCTGGAAAAGCAAATGTTTTTATTTTCCCAGACCTTCAATCAGGAAATATTGGCTATAAAATTGCACAACGTTTGGGTATGTTTGAAGCAATCGGACCGATTTTACAAGGATTGAATGCTCCAGTAAATGATTTATCACGTGGATCAAGTGCTGAAGATATTTATAAACTTGCTATCATTACAGCTGCTCAAGCTATTGATGAGAAATCAAAATAATTTATAAAACGAGAAGGATTTTTCCTAGCTCGTTTTTCTATATACTAGAGGAGGAGTGTCTATGATATCACGTAAAGTTGCGCTTGTGACGGGGGGCATCTGCTGGTTTTGGTGCAGCTATTGTTACTAAATTAGTTTCAGATGGTTATAGCGTTATTGGTTGTGCTCGTCGAATGGATAAATTAAAATGCCTTGGAGAAAAGTTTTCAGAGGGTCACTTTTATCCACTTCAACTGGATATTACAAGTAGAGAATCGGTTGACAAAGCTTTAGAAAGTCTGCCTAAAAAATTGCAATCAATTGATTTGTTGGTTAATAATGCAGGTTTAGCACTTGGATTGGATAAATCATATGAAGCTGATTTTGGAGATTGGATGACTATGATTAATACTAACGTTGTAGGATTAATTTACTTGACACGATGCATTTTACCTAAAATGGTAGAAGTTAATAGAGGGTTAATTATCAATTTGGGATCAACTGCAGGAACAATTCCTTATCCAGGAGCTAATGTCTATGGCGCATCAAAAGCTTTTGTAAAACAATTTTCTCTCAACTTGCGTGCCGATTTAGCTGGAACTAAAATCAGAGTGACTAACCTAGAACCCGGTTTATGTGAAGGGACAGAATTTTCAACTGTACGTTTCAAAGGGGATCATAAAAGAGTTGAAAAACTTTATGAAGGTGCGCATGCAATTCAAGCAGAGGATATTGCTAATACCGTGTCATGGGTTGCTAGCCAACCAGAACACATTAATATTAATCGCATAGAAATAATGCCAGTCAGTCAAACTTATGGACCTCAACCTGTTTATCGTGATTAAAATAGTAAAGACCAGGAAACGCTTTAATAATTTCTGGTCTTTTTATAGATAAGTGTTGTTTTTTTAACTTAATCTGCTATAATGAGTTCAGCCATTTTTTTGACTAATATTATTTAATCGGAGGGTTGGCAGAAATGCAACATGTCAATCATTCTTCTTTTGATAAAGCATCAAAAGCAGGATTTATTATTGCTTTAGGCATTGTTTATGGAGATATTGGTACAAGCCCACTCTATACAATGCAATCATTGGTTGAAAACCAAGGTGGTATTTCTAGTGTTACAGAATCGTTTATCTTAGGTTCTATATCTTTAATCATATGGACTCTGACACTTATTACAACTATCAAGTATGTGCTTGTAGCTTTAAAGGCGGATAATCACCACGAAGGTGGTATTTTTTCTTTATATACCCTTGTTCGAAAAATGACACCTTGGTTAATTGTGCCAGCTGTTATTGGAGGTGCAACCTTGTTGTCAGATGGAGCTTTGACGCCAGCTGTAACCGTAACTTCAGCCGTTGAGGGATTAAAAGTAGTTCCTAGTTTGCAGCATATTTTCCAGAATCAGAGTAACGTTATTTTTGCGACCTTGTTTATTTTACTGTTACTTTTTGCCATCCAAAGGTTTGGAACGGGTGTGATTGGGAAATTATTTGGGCCAATTATGTTTATATGGTTTGCCTTTTTAGGTATTAGCGGTCTCCTTAATAGTTTTGCCCATCCAGAAGTTTTCAAAGCAATTAATCCATACTACGGTTTGAAATTGTTATTTAGTCCAGAGAATCATAAAGGTATTTTTATTTTAGGATCTATTTTCCTGGCGACAACGGGGGCAGAAGCACTATACTCTGACTTAGGTCATGTTGGGCGTGGAAATATACATGTTTCATGGCCGTTCGTTAAGGTTGCCATTATACTTTCTTATTGTGGGCAAGGGGCATGGATTTTAGCTAATAAGAACGCAGGAAATGAATTGAATCCCTTTTTTGCTAGTATCCCTTCGCAATTTACAATGCATGTCGTTATTTTAGCTACTTTGGCAGCTATCATCGCTTCACAGGCACTGATTTCTGGATCATTTACCTTAGTTTCTGAAGCTATGCGACTAAAAATATTCCCGCAATTTCGTTCAACTTATCCTGGTGACAATATTGGTCAAACCTACATACCTGTTATTAATTGGTTCTTATTTGCCATTACAACCTCTATTGTTTTGCTTTTTAAGACTTCAGCGCACATGGAAGCAGCATATGGATTAGCGATAACAATTACGATGCTAATGACAACTATTTTACTGTCTTTCTTTTTAATTCAAAAAGGAGTAAAAAGAGGTTTAGTCTTATTGATGATGATTTTCTTTGGTATTTTAGAGGGAATCTTCTTCCTTGCTTCAGCTGTTAAATTTATGCATGGAGGCTATGTTGTTGTTATTATAGCAGTAGCAATTATATTCATCATGACTATCTGGTATAAAGGTAGTAAAATTGTTTCGCGTTATGTTAAGTTGTTGGATTTAAAAGATTACATCGGACAATTAGATAAACTTAGACATGATCATCGTTATCCGATTTATCATACTAACGTTGTTTATTTGACAAATCGTATGGAAGAAGACATGATTGATAAGTCTATCATGTATTCTATCCTTGATAAGCGCCCTAAAAAAGCACAAGTTTATTGGTTTGTAAACATTAAGGTCACTGATGAACCTTATACAGCTGAGTATAAAGTTGACATGATGGGAACAGACTTCATTGTGAAGGTAGAACTTTACCTTGGATTTAAGATGCGTCAGACTGTGTCACGCTATCTTCGTACGATTGTAGAAGAATTACTTGAAAGTGGACGTCTGCCTAAACAAGGAAAGACATACAGCGTTAGACCTGATAGTAACGTAGGAGATTTTAGGTTTATTGTCCTTGATGAACGTTTCTCAAGTAGTCAAAACCTAAAACCTGGTGAACGATTTGTTATGCTAATGAAATCATCTATAAAGCATTGGACAGCAACACCAATACGATGGTTTGGTCTACAATTTTCCGAAGTTACAACAGAAGTAGTTCCTTTGATTTTTACAGCTAATCGAGGTCTACCAATTAAAGAAAAAAGTGAACTTACAACAACTGGAGATTGATTAATAAAAGGCGCTGAAATTAAACCAGTGCCTTTTAGTTATTAGTTTTCTTTTTAGAGTGACGAGTGGATTATAGTTCAAAATCATCGTTAGAGATAGAAGCACCAGACGTGACATCAGACCATCCAACGATAGCTTGACCGGATTCTTTTAAATAACCCTCTAGCAGTGGTTTAATATTATGAACATGTTCAATATAACCAACTAGTTGCCCACTATCATTTTCTAAGCGTTTATAAGATTGTACTAGAATATAATCTTGTGATGCGCTAGGTAAGAGTAAATGTAGCTCTTTCGCTTTTTTCTCTATTAGGCTGTTTTGAACCCATTTGTCTATAGGATATTCTTCTTCAGGATAAATATCAAAAGGATCTTCAGGTTTATGGTTCGAATAAATTGTTTGACCGTCCTTATTATGCAATCTAAAACGATATGGGAGATGGTTAAATAAGTCAAAATTTAGCATATAGTGAAACTCGGTCATTGTTTTGGAGAGTTCCGAGAACGTTTTAATATCGTTAGCCTCTATTTTTGAGTTAGTCTGACTAATCGCTAAGTAGTTGGAGTCAATTACCAGATGAGGTATGCTAGTTTCTATATCATGGAATGCAAAGCTACCGTCAAAATCTGCATGATTGAGAGTTGAAATATCTGTAATGATTTGTATAGAAAATAAATAATTAAAGTAAGTCTTTAACGTAATAAAGAAATTATTTTCAGATTCATTTGAGGCAAAAGCCACTATTTTCTTGGGTATTAGCATATGAACATGATAACGGTATTAAGAGTAAATTGCAATTGTTATGTTCTCTGAAGTGGTGATTGATGAGTAGAGAATAGATAAGAAAGTGAAGACATTAATATTCAAAAAACTCTTTGTTTTTCTTAGCTTTATTTGATATAATAAGAGCTGTTGATTGTCCTTTGACAACTAATATAAACAATTTAATTTTAATTCGAATGAATTAAATGGAGCACCTTGATTTAGCGGGGTGCTCTATTTTATGATAATAATCAAAGCAAGGAGATTTTAATGACTAAAAAGGGATGGCGTATTATGCCTGCCATAATTACAACGGCTATATTAGGTTTTTCAGGGATTCTTATTGAAACATCTATGAATGTCACTTTTCCGCTTTTGATGAAAGAATTTGGGGTTAACCCCGCTGTTATTCAATGGGTGACAACAGGAAATTTGTTAGCTGTTGCTGTGACTGTGCCTTTGTCAGCATTTATGATTAAAAATTTATCAGAGAGACAAATTTTTACATTGGCAAATGTGCTTTTTTTATCTGGTGTTTTAATTGATAGCTTTGCCCCTAATTTAGCTATATTGTTAGTAGGGAGAGTTTTGCAAGGTGTTGGGACAGGATTAGCCCTCCCTTTATTGTTTCATATCATTCTTACACAAATCCCGATGGAGCGTAGAGGACTAATGATGGGAGTAGCTGCTATGGTCACACTTTTAGCACCGGCAGTTGGACCTACTTATGGCGGTGTTATTTCAGGAATGTTAGGATGGAAGATGATTTTTATGCTTCTGGCACCAATACTTATCATATCCACCTTTATAGGTTTGGCTTCTATTCCCAAACGTCAAGTAAGAATTAATGATAAACTCAATTTTCCTGCCTTTATCAGTTTAGGTATTGGCTTGGCAACCCTTCTTTTAGCTATTGAAAAGATGTCTATTTTTTACTTATTAGTAGCTATTGTTAGTTTTGTTATTTTTTACTATTTAAATAAACAGCTAGAATTTTTGAATTTGAATGTTTTTAAAGATAAAGATTTCTCAATCTTATTGTATGGCGTCCTGGCTTTTCAAATGATTCCTCTAGCACTTTCGTTCTTATTACCTAACCTCTTGCAACTTGTTTTACATCAAACTTCAACCAAAGCTGGTTTGTTTATGTTTCCAGGTGCAATAGCAGTAGTTTTTTTATCCCCTTTTGCAGGTTATCTCCTGGATAAAATTGGTGCATTTAAGCCAATTATGATAGGCATCTCCCTTTCTTTGATAGGTTTAATTGGTACAGCTATATTCATTCCTGCGAAGTCTGTTGTAGTACTTTTAGCCTTTGATATCCTTACTAAAATTGGTATGGGGATTGGAGCAAGTAATATGGTTACGACAGCTTTAACAAAACTAAAGCCAGCACAGTCAGCGGATGGTAATAGTATCTTGAATACACTACAACAATTTGCGGGAGCTTTTGCAACCGCAGTAGCCTCACAAATTTTTACCATCGGACAAGTAGCTATTCCGAAAAATGGAGCTATAATTGGTAGTCAATTTGCAGTTCTATTCGTTATCGTTGTTGTTATCTTAGCTATTGTAGGATTAACTTATCTTCGAAAAAGAAAAGCAATATAATAAATGTAAAATCCTATAGAGTACTGCTCTATAGGATTTTACATTTATTTTAAAAAAAACGAACATTATTCAAATAAATTGATCAAAAATTGACTAAAAATAAATAAAGTCTATAATTTAAAAAGGAAAGGTATGTTTTTACCTAGCGATGCTTTGTTATACAAAGTTATAGGAAGGTCATTTTACTCATTAGGAGAACCATTATGTTTAACGATATTCCTGTTTTTGATTATGAAGATATTCAATTAATACCAAACAAGTGTATTATATCTAGCCGCTCACAAGCTGACACAAGTGTCAAACTTGGAAACTATACCTTTAAACTTCCAGTAATCCCTGCTAATATGCAGACTATTATTGATGAAGAGGTAGCTGAAACATTAGCGTGTGAAGGTTATTTTTATATTATGCACCGTTTTAATGAAGAAGAAAGAAAACCTTTTATCAAGCGTATGCATGATAAAGGTTTAATTGCATCGATTTCGGTTGGGGTCAAAGACTATGAATATGACTTCGTGACAAGTCTGAAAGAAGATGCTCCTGAGTTTATCACTATTGATATTGCACATGGCCATTCTAACAGTGTTATAGAGATGATCCAACACATTAAACAAGAGCTTCCAGAAACTTTCGTTATTGCTGGAAATGTAGGAACGCCTGAAGCTGTTAGAGAATTGGAAAATGCAGGTGCAGATGCAACTAAAGTTGGTATTGGACCTGGTAAAGTTTGTATTACTAAAGTCAAGACAGGTTTTGGTACTGGAGGTTGGCAATTAGCTGCCTTACGTTGGTGTTCTAAAGCTGCTCGCAAGCCAATTATTGCTGATGGTGGTATTCGAACACATGGGGATATTGCAAAATCTATCCGCTTTGGTGCTAGTATGGTAATGATTGGTTCGCTGTTTGCTGGTCACCTTGAAAGTCCTGGAAAACTTGTGGAAGTAGAAGGACAGCAATTTAAAGAATACTATGGCTCAGCTTCTGAATATCAAAAGGGAGAACATAAAAATGTTGAAGGTAAGAAAATTCTATTACCTGTTAAAGGGCGACTAGAGGATACTTTGACAGAAATGCAACAAGATTTGCAAAGTTCTATTTCTTACGCAGGAGGAAAAGAATTGGATAGCTTGAGACACGTTGATTACGTTATTGTTAAAAATTCTATTTGGAATGGTGATTCCATTTAAATTAAATCTTGAAATCTTAATTAAAAATGTTACAATAGTTATCTATCATACATAACAATTAAATATATGATTTACTTATTTATGCTGAGGATTGGCTTAGCGTCTCTACAAGACACCGTAATGTCTAACAATAAGTAAGCTAATAAATAGCTTGCCTTGTTGGTTCATGTTAATGAAGCGATAAATTAGAGGAGATTTGTGTCCTCTGATTGAGGTAAGTTATTTTTTTATTTTCTAAAGAGTGAAGGGGTTATTATGAAGTTATTGGAAGAACGTATTCTTAAAGATGGTGATGTTTTAGGTGAGAACATTTTAAAAGTTGATTCTTTTTTGACTCATCAGGTAGATTTTGAGTTAATGCAGGAAATAGGTAAAGTTTTTGCTGATAAATATAAAGAAGCCGGCATTACGAAGGTTGTTACAATTGAAGCATCTGGAATTGCGCCAGCAGTGTACGCAGCTCAAGCATTGGGCGTACCAATGATATTTGCTAAAAAAGCTAAGAACATTACTATGACTGAAGGTATCTTAACTGCTGAAGTGTATTCTTTTACAAAGCAAGTTACGAGTCAAGTTTCTATTGTGAGTCGCTTTTTATCTAACGATGATACTGTACTCATCATTGATGACTTTTTAGCAAACGGTCAAGCGGCTAAAGGATTACTTGAAATTATTGGTCAAGCTGGAGCTAAGGTTGCTGGTATCGGAATCGTTATTGAAAAATCTTTCCAAGATGGGCGTGATTTGTTAGAAAAAACAGGTGTTCCAGTTACTTCTCTTGCCCGTATTAAAGCGTTTGAAAATGGTCGAGTTGTTTTTGCGGAGGCTGATGCTTAATGAAATTTAATGTGCAAAGTAATTCGCAAGCAGCACTTCTAGGCTTGCAACACCTGTTAGCTATGTATGCAGGATCCATTCTTGTACCTATCATGATTGCTAGTGCTCTTGGTTATAATGCTAAGCAACTAACTTATCTTATTGCGACAGATATTTTTATGTGTGGGATTGCCACCTTATTACAATTACGATTAAGTAAGCACTTTGGAGTGGGTCTTCCAGTTGTATTAGGGTGTGCCTTTCAGTCTGTAGCTCCTTTATCAATTATTGGTGCACAACAAGGTTCTGGCTATATGTTTGGAGCTTTAATTGCTTCAGGAATATATGTCGTTTTAGTTGCTGGCATTTTTTCTAAAGTTGCAAATTTCTTTCCTCCAATTGTAACAGGATCAGTTATTACTACAATTGGTTTGACATTAATACCAGTTGCGATGGGAAATATGGGTGATAATGCAAAAGAGCCAAGCTTACAATCTTTAACTTTATCACTGGTAACGATTGGTGTTGTTTTATTAATTAATATTTTCGCAAAAGGCTTTTTGAAGTCAATTTCAATCCTTATTGGGCTCATTTCAGGTACAATTCTTGCAGCATTTATGGGCTTAGTTGATGCTTCTGTGGTAGCAGATGCACCACTTGTACATATTCCGAAGCCATTTTATTTTGGAGCTCCTAGATTTGAATTTACTTCTATTTTAATGATGTGTATTATTGCAACAGTTTCTATGGTAGAATCAACAGGTGTTTACCTTGCGCTTTCAGATATTACAAACGATAAATTAGACAGTAAGAGACTTCGTAATGGTTACCGTTCAGAAGGATTGGCAGTATTACTTGGCGGCTTATTTAATACCTTTCCATATACCGGTTTTTCTCAAAATGTGGGACTGGTACAGATATCTGGGATACGTACGCGTAAGCCGATATATTTTACAGCTCTCTTCTTAGTTATACTTGGCTTGTTACCTAAATTTGGCGCAATGGCTCAAATGATTCCAAGTCCAGTTCTTGGTGGTGCCATGTTAGTTTTATTTGGTATGGTAGCACTTCAAGGGATGAAAATGCTTAATCAGGTTGATTTTGAGCATAATGAGCATAACTTTATCATTGCAGCCGTATCAATTGCAGCAGGAGTAGGTTTTAATGGGACAAATCTCTTCATTAGTCTTCCTAATACTTTACAAATGTTTTTGACAAATGGTATTGTTATCTCAACCCTGACAGCTGTTGTTTTAAATATCATTTTGAATGGATTGCCTAAAAAATTAATATGATACTTTCCTTTATTTATCAAAAAAGTTAATTTTTAGTTATTGATTTCATGATGAGAATATAAAAGAAAAACTGAGTAATTTATTACTCAGTTTTTCTTTTATTCATGGTGAGAAGTTTTTGTTTTATTTAACCAAGCATAGGCTAGGCCGATGAAAACGCCCCCTCCTATCCAGTTACCAAAGAATACAAGTGTCCATTGGCGGATAATGTTTAGAAGAGTAAAACCTTTAATATGTTCGATATGGCTAAAAGCAGCTAACATAAAGGATGCAAAATTAGCAATTAAGTGTTCGTTTGATAGAAAAACAAACATAAAAATAGCAGATAAAATAACCGTCATTTTTGCCGATTCTTCTTTTAATAACATGTAAGCAAGGATAGCTAAATTCACAAACATATTAGCAATAATACCTTCTAGGAAAGCTCCTGAACTAGGTTTTCCTAACTTTTTAGCAACGACATGCCCTAAAAAGCTATCATTTGTTAAATGCTGGAATGAGTACGATTGATTAAACAACCAAGCTAATATACAAGCACCAACGAGGTTGAAAAAAGTACAATAAATTAAAATTGTCATGGCTTTTTTCCAAGAGATATTTTTATTATAGGCTCCTGCAGTGAGATAAAGCATATTAGATGTCGCCAATTCACCATTAAATATTAAAACATAAATAAGTCCAAAACTAAAGATGAAAGCAAATACAAAACCTGATAGAGCAGGAGAGATTTTACCAATAGTATCAGCTGCGACGATACCAGCAGCAGTACTCATTGTTAAATAAGCCCCAGCTAGCATTGACCTCAAGGCGTAGCGTCCTAAACTCTCTTTATAAAGCGCTTCCTTTTTAGCGCAATTGTAAGCAATTTTTTCTTGAAAAAGTGACATAGTATATTCCTTTTATGTGATTTTATTAACTTGATTAAATATTAAAAAGGAGGATCTTGATATCTTTTTAAGGTATCAGATCCTCAAAAGCGAGGAGATTAATGTTCAGAGGCACCAGAAGTGGCATCTGTGGCTTGATCCACGGGAGCATCCCCTGTGCTAGTTGAAGCGCTAGAAGTAGCGTCAACTGCTGAAGCTCCAGGAGCAGCAGTAGTTCCACCGACCAAACGTTGTCCAGTAGTTTGGAGGTACCAATCTAACCACGGTTTAAAGTTAAAGATAATTTCATTAATACCAGCATAAGATCCGTCTGGGTAGTACATAGCTTGATAGTTGTGAGTATTGATAACTTCTGGAGGTGTACCAGGAACGACTGTACGTACATATTCTTGATTTCCATTACGAAGAGTACCGATAACCCATTCAACATTTTTCATTCGTGCCGGTGGTAAACTACCATGAACTGTAGCCATACGGTTTCCTACTTGTTCACGAACACGTTTTCCTAACATTGTATCTGGATCTGGATGATTATTATTGTAATATAGAAATTGATTATTATCATCTGCATATGTTAGCTCAAATGGCATAGCATTTAAAAACATATTAAGTTGGTTAACAGTAAGTAAACCATTGTCTAGTTTAACGTAAGCATCCCCTTCAACGGCGTTAACTTTCTCAGCTGCCTTGTCTAACCAATCAGGATCATCTGGGTCGATACCAGTAATGGTTGTATCAATTTGTCCCTGACAGTAGAGGTCTTCAGATTCAATAGCTTTAGGTTTTCTCAATGATGATACAACTCCTACATATTTGATAAAATTATCAAGACAAGTTTCTAAAAATTGAACAGTCCCAGGATTGATAATGTTTCCATTATCGTCAAAGGCTTCTTTAGCTTTTCCTAATAAGAATTCATTTCCTGGAAGTGTGTAAGCATTAACGCCAGGAGCATCAAGGATTTTACGAAGGTGTATTTGAGCACGTGATGTGCCTTGATCATAATATGAAGCACCGACAATCATAACAGGTTTATTTTCGAGTGGATGCACAGCAAATGAGAGCCACTCAAGCACACTTTTAAGAGCGGCTGTAATAGTATGATTATGTTCAGGAGTAGCAATAATAACGCCATCAGCTCGTGTAATCTTATTATTAAGAAGACGAAGTTGGAAACTTTCTTCCCAATTTTGGTCTTGATTAAACATTGGAATATCATCGATTTCAAGGACTTCCAATTCAAATTTGGTTTTAAAATTCTTGCGAATAAATTCAAGCAACATACGATTATATGATTGCTCTGCATTTGAGCCAACAATACCTACAAATTTCATCTTAGTTATTCCCTTCTATACTCTTATAAACTTTCCCAGTCAAAATTTTCTGCTTCTTTTTGAAGTAAATCACGAGCATTTGATAATTTACCAGTAATCTTAACAAAAAGACGAAAATCATCAAAGATAGCATCTAGCTTCTGACTTGTTTCGATATCGTGTAGGTTGCCATCTTTATCAAAGGCTTGGAGAGAGTGTGATAACAAGAATTCGTCAGGTAAAACACTTGCTTTTAGTTCAGGAGCGTTAAGTATTTGACGTAATTGTAATTGTGCACGTGATGATCCAAGTGTTCCATATGAAGCACCAGTAATCATAACGGGTTTGTTGAGAAGTGGGTAAATACCATATGATAGCCAAGCTAAAACACTCATTAAGGCCGAAGGTATAGAATGATCATATTCTGGCGTACCAATAATAACACCATCAGTTTCTTCAATTTTAGCAGCAATATCCAAAATTACTTGGGGAACATTTTTATCAGCAGGTTTATTAAATAACGGAAGGTCTTTAACTTCGATGAGTTCAATTTCTGCTTTGTCAGCAAAGTGTTGTTGCATGTATTGTAATAATTGACGATTTGTTGATTTATTTGAGTTAGTTCCAACGATTCCAATAAGTTTCATATTAGAAATCCTCTTTCTTAATGATAAAATAGTTGAAAATGATGTTTTAAGCCATCAGATAAATAGATACGATCATCTTTAGTGATGATAATGCCTTCAATGTAGGAAACAGCGTTTAAAATATCAAGAGCCTCTTTAATGGATAAGCCGAACAACCTTGTGGTCCAGATTTCACAGTCGACGGATTGTTTAGAAACAATAGAAATGCTAGCCATCTCTGTTTGTATCGGATAACCAGTCTGTCGATCAAAAATATGATGGTATTCCTTATCGTCAATAATCAGACGGCGTTCATAAGTACCTGAGGTTACAACAGATTGGTTTTTAATTTTGACAGTTCCAATATTTTTTCCCCGTTTCTTTTTCGGATGTTGAATGCCGATAACCCAATACCCTTCTGAACGATTAGGATTATCTCCGTGAACTAAAACGTTTCCGCCTAAATTAATAATAGCAGAATCAATCATCTCATTTTTGAGATAGGTCATAATTTTGTCAGCGATATATCCTTTTGCAAGTGCACCCAAATCAATTTTCATTCCTATCTGATTTAAAAAAACAGATTGTTTATTTGAATCTAGAAGTATATGAGTTGGGTCAGATAAAATCATAGCTTCTGATATTTCACTAGGGCTAGGTAGTTTAGCATCTGAAAATCCAATTCTCCAAGTTTGCACTAAAGGACCAATAGCAATATTTAGGTTACTAGGCCTAGCTAAGCTGTGTTCTTTCCCAATTGTGATTAATTCAAAGAGGTCTGGATGTACTTGAATAGGCTTGATACCAGCGTTGTTATTTATAGCCATTAACTCTGAATTAAAGTCATTTGCACTAAAGCGATTTTTGTAGAGCTCCAAGAGTTCTATGACCTCTCGGATTTGTTTTTGAGCATTTTTAGAATTAATTTGAATATCGATAGTCGTTCCCATGAGTCTTAAACTATGAGAAAGTTGCAAATTTTCCACCTCCAAAGCAATATATTCTAATGATACCGTTTTCTAACTTGAAAATCAACACTTATTTTCAAATATTTTCAATTTGTCAAGAAATATGCTTACAAAGACTATCAAAAGAGGTTACCTGGGTAACCTCTTTTACTATTTCTTATTTTTTCTTAAGTTCACCTTGAGGATAGTAGGTTCCTTCAGGCATATCGTTGATAAAAACATGGATATTTTCTTTAGGTGCTTTTGCAATGCGTGATACTACTTCAGTAACCTCGCGAGCTAATTCATTTTTTTGTTCTTGTGAGCGTCCCTCAAACAAGTCAATTTTTACAAATGGCATAATGTTACTCCTTTATGTTATTGGGCATCATTGTAACATAATGTTGTGAAAAAGTACACACTGTTTTCAATGGCTGGGAAAACTTCAGCCTTTGTGGTAAAATAGGTAGAATACTATAGAAAGTAGGATTTTCCGCTTTGGCTCAACTCTATTATAAATATGGGACAATGAATTCTGGTAAAACCATTGAAATTTTAAAAGTTGCTCATAACTATGAAGAACAAGGAAAACCTGTGGTTATTATGACAAGCGCCTTGGACACTCGAGATGAATTTGGAGTCGTTTCAAGTCGTATTGGAATGCGTCGTGAAGCAGTTCCAATTTCAGATGATATGGACATTTTCTCCTATATTCAGAATTTACCACAAAAGCCTTATTGTGTTTTAATTGATGAATGTCAATTTTTGAGTAAGAAAAACGTCTACGATTTAGCTAGAGTAGTAGATGACTTAGATGTACCAGTCATGGCTTTTGGTTTGAAAAATGATTTCCAAAACAATCTTTTTGAAGGTTCAAAACATTTGCTATTATTGGCCGATAAGATTGATGAAATCAAAACAATTTGCCAATACTGTAGTAAGAAAGCAACCATGGTTTTAAGGACAGAAAACGGAAAACCTGTCTATGAAGGTGATCAGATACAAATTGGTGGTAATGAAACATATATCCCAGTTTGTCGAAAACATTATTTTAATCCAGATATTTAAAAGGTAATCGGTTTTAAAGGAGATACAAAGAAAAATGAATATTTATGATCAATTGCAGGCAGTTGAAGATCGTTATGAAGAGTTAGGTGAGTTACTTAGTGATCCAGATGTTGTTTCAGATACAAAGCGATTTATGGAATTATCACGTGAAGAAGCTAGTACTCGAGAAACTGTCACAGCTTATAGAGAATATAAGCAAGTCATTCAAAATATTTCAGATGCTGAAGAAATGATCAAAGATGCTTCTGGTGATGCTGAATTGGAAGAAATGGCTAAAGAAGAACTTAAAGAATCAAAAGCAGCTAAAGAAGAGTATGAAGAAAGATTAAAAATCCTTCTATTACCTAAAGATCCTAACGATGATAAAAACATTATTTTAGAAATTCGTGGTGCTGCTGGTGGCGATGAAGCAGCGCTTTTTGCTGGTGATCTTTTAACAATGTATCAAAAATATGCTGAAACTCAAGGATGGCGTTTTGAAGTTATGGAATCATCCGTTAATGGTGTTGGTGGTATTAAAGAAGTGGTTGCTATGGTTTCTGGTCAGTCAGTTTATTCTAAGCTTAAATATGAATCAGGAGCTCATCGTGTTCAACGTGTCCCGGTGACAGAGAGTCAGGGTCGTGTTCATACTTCAACTGCAACTGTTTTGGTAATGCCAGAAGTTGAAGAAGTAGAATACGAAATTGATCAAAAAGACCTTCGCGTCGATATTTACCACGCGTCTGGTGCTGGTGGTCAGAACGTCAATAAAGTTGCTACTGCAGTTCGTATGGTACACATTCCTACAGGAATCAAAGTTGAAATGCAAGAAGAACGTACTCAGCAAAAAAACCGTGATAAAGCGATGAAGATCATTCGTGCTCGTGTTGCTGACCATTTTGCGCAAATTGCTCAAGATGAACAAGATGCTGAACGTAAATCAACAGTTGGTACTGGTGATCGTTCAGAACGTATTCGTACTTATAATTTCCCACAAAATCGTGTAACAGATCATCGTATTGGTTTGACACTTCAAAAATTAGATACTATTTTATCTGGAAAAATGGATGAAGTTATTGATGCACTCGTTATGTATGATCAGACTCAAAAGTTAGAAGCCTTAAATAAATAATGAATTATGCGCAGTTAATCAAGCATTACGGACAGTTATTAGAAGCTTGTGGTGAAGAAGTCGAAAATTTTATTTATGTATTAAAAGACCTAAAACAATGGTCAACAACTGATTACCTTTTAAATCAAAATAGTAGTGTGAGTGATACTGATCAGCAATTAATGGAAAATATTTTTCAACAGCTTAAAAAACATAGATCACCGCAGTATATTACAGGTAAAGCTTACTTTAGAGACCTTATTTTCTTTGTTGATGAACGAGTTTTAATTCCGAGGCCTGAAACAGAGGAGTTGGTTGATCTAATCTTATCAGAGAATAAAGTAGAAGATTGTTCTGTTTTAGATATTGGTACAGGTAGTGGAGCAATTGCCATTTCTCTAAAAAAAGAACGCCCCTCTTGGGATGTTCTAGCTAGTGACATTTCTGTATCTGCATTAGACTTGGCAAAGGAAAATGCTAATAATTGTGATGCGGAAGTGACTTTTATAGAATCAGATGTCTTTAGTAACATTTCAGGTAAATTTGATATTATTGTGTCTAATCCTCCCTATATTTCTTACAATGACAAAGACGAGGTGGGGAAGAATGTGCTAGCTTCAGAGCCTCATAGTGCCCTTTTTGCAGACGAAGAAGGATTAGCTATTTATCGTAAAATCATTGAAAACTCAAGAGAATATTTGCAACCTAGAGGTAAATTATATTTTGAAATAGGTTACAAACAAGGTGATGATTTACGAAGTTTATTGAAAAGATATTTTCCAAACAATCGTTGCAGAGTTTTGAAAGATATATTTGGTAAAGATAGAATGGTGGTATTAGATAATGAATGATTTGGGACAGATTTTAGAGGATCATGGCGCAGTTATTATGCCAACAGAAACAGTCTACGGAATTTTTGCCAAAGCTTTGAGTGAAGAAGCTGTGAACCACGTCTATGAGCTTAAAAAAAGGCCTCGTGATAAGGCTATGAACTTAAATATATGTGATTTTGAGACTATTTTAAAATATTCTAAAAATCAACCGACCTATTTAAAGCAATTGTACGATGCTTTTTTACCAGGACCGCTAACCATTATTTTGGAAGCTTCACAAGAAGTTCCGCATTGGATCAATTCTGGGTTATTAAGCGTAGGATTTCGGATGCCTAAACACCCTGTAACCCTTGATATGATTGCTAACCATGGTCCACTGATTGGTCCTTCTGCTAATATTTCTGGATGTGATAGTGGTCGTGTGTTCTCAGAAATTCAAAAACAGTTTAATCATCAAGTTTTAGGTATTGAAGATGATAAAGCATTGACAGGTGTGGATTCTACTATTATTGATTTGTCTGGTGATAGAGTTAAGATTTTAAGGCAAGGTGCAATCACGCAAGAGGTACTAACGGCTACGATACCTGAATTAATTTTTGAAAATTAATTTAATCATCTTGCAACTAATAGTAAAAATGTGATAAATATAATGATTGAAACCATTATTTAAAAGTTATAACGAGCTTAAGGAGTAAAAAATGATTTTTGATAAAGACAATTTTAAAGAATTTGACCAAGAACTTTGGCAGGCTATTCATGATGAGGAAATTCGCCAACAAAATAATATTGAATTAATTGCATCAGAAAACGTTGTTTCAAAAGCTGTTATGGCAGCACAAGGTTCTGTTTTGACAAATAAATATGCCGAAGGGTATCCTAGTCATCGTTATTATGGAGGAACAGATTGTGTTGATGTAGTTGAAAGTTTAGCTATAGAACGAGCTAAGACGTTATTTAATGCTGAGTTTGCTAATGTTCAACCACATTCTGGTAGTCAGGCTAATGCAGCAGCTTACATGGCTTTAATCGAGCCGGGAGATACTGTCTTAGGGATGGACTTAGCAGCAGGTGGGCACTTAACACATGGCGCTTCAGTTAGCTTCTCAGGAAAAACTTATCATTTTGTTTCTTACTCTGTTGATCCTAAGACGGAGATGCTAGACTATGATAACATTTTGAAAATAGCACAGGAAACGCAGCCTAAATTAATTGTTGCAGGGGCGTCGGCTTATTCTCGCATTATTGATTTTGAAAAATTTCGTCAAATAGCAGACGCAGTAGATGCTTACTTAATGGTTGATATGGCTCACATTGCAGGTTTAGTTGCTTCTGGTCATCACCCTAGTCCTATTCCTTATGCTCATGTAACGACAACGACAACACATAAGACTCTACGTGGACCTAGAGGTGGTTTGATTTTAACCAATGATGAAGCAATTGCTAAAAAAATTAATTCTGCAGTCTTTCCAGGACTCCAAGGTGGACCATTAGAACATGTAATTGCTGCAAAAGCTGTAGCTTTGAAAGAAGCCCTAGATCCTTCCTTTAAAATATACGGTGAGGATATTATTAAAAATGCTCAAGCCATGGCTAAAGTTTTTAAAGAAGATGATGACTTTCATTTGATTTCTGATGGTACTGATAATCATTTGTTCTTAGTAGACGTCACAAAAGTTATTGAGAATGGCAAAAAGGCACAAAATGTTCTTGAAGAAGTCAATATCACCCTTAACAAGAACTCTATACCGTTTGAGCGACTATCACCATTTAAAACATCAGGTATTCGAATTGGTACTCCAGCAATTACTAGTCGAGGAATGGGAGTTGAAGAATCTCGAAGAATCGCTGAATTAATGATTAAGGCACTCAAAAATCATGAAAATCAAGATGTCCTCACAGAAGTTCGTCAAGAAATTAAATCATTAACGGACGCTTTCCCTTTGTATGAGAATTAATGTTATGATGGATTTTTATATCAAACAGATTATTATACATCAGTTTTCTCCTAACGACACAGAGTTAGTGCTATCAGATACTCCGCTAACCCTAACTCCAAGGATTGATGACTACTTTCGTAAAAAATTAAGTAAAGTTTTTTCTGATGAAGCTAAGCGTGGCTATTTTGGAGAGGATAATGTATTTATGAGTCATTTACAAGATGATTTATATGTTTCTTCCTGTCAAATTGCGCAACTTTGGAAAGAAGAGTTTGTCATATCGGAAGATCAAAAAACGAATGACTTAGTTTTTATTCAATTTGACAAGGATGGAATGGAACATTTTGCTTTCCTTCGAATCTCATTAAAGGAACAATTTGCTCATGTTTCTGAAAATCAAGAGCAGCCAATTACAATAACACAGAATAACCTTCCAAGTGCTGCTCAAACTCCAGATGAAGCTTTGGTTGTTAACAAGTCATCAAAGCAATACTATTTAATTGAAAAGCGTATCAAACACAATGGTTCATTTGCTAATTATTTTTCTGAAAATTTATTACAAGTACAACCAGAACAGTCTGTTAAAAAATCTATAAAAATGGTTGAACAGACAGCTCAAAAAATTGCTGAAAATTTCAACAAAGATGATTTTTCTTTCCAATCAAAAATGAAATCGGCTATTTATAAGAATTTAGAAGAAGAGCAAGAATTGTCTCCAGAAAAATTAGCAGATCAATTATTTGATGATAATTTAACAGCCAGGCTGACTTTTGTTGATGAATTGAAAGACGCAATACCTGGACCTGTTCAAGTAAGTGATATTGATCATTCCCGTCAAATTAAGAAGTTAGAGAATCAGAAGCTATCTCTTTCAAATGGTATTGAATTGATTGTACCCAACAATGTCTACCAAGATGCCGAATCAGTTGAATTTATCCAAAACCCTGATGGTACATACTCAATACTAATCAAAAACATACAGGATATTCAAAATAAATAATATGTTTAAATTTTTAAAACGTTTGATAGCATTAATTATTATTATTTTCATTGGGTACCGTCTAGTTATCATCCATGAAAATGTTAAAAAAGTGCTTCAATATCATGATTTAGTGCAGAATACTCTTGCAGAGAATGGTTCAGAGGCTAATGTGCACTTAGTATTATCTATGATTTATACTGAAACTAAGGGAGATGCTATAGATGTGATGCAATCAAGTGAAAGTATCAGTGGAACTACGAACAGTATTACGGATAGCCACACCAGTATTAAACATGGCGTCACTCTGTTGTCACAAAATATAAGTCAAGCTAAAAAAGCTAAGGTTGATGTATGGACTGCTGTCCAAGCATACAATTTTGGTTCTTCTTATATTGATTATGTAGCGGATCATGGGGGTGAAAATTCCATTGAGTTGGCCAAAAATTACTCTAAAAATGTTGTAGCTCCCAGCCTAGGAAATTATAACGGGGACACTTACTTTTACTATCATCCTCTCGCCTTAATTTCAGGAGGGAAGCTCTATAAAAATGGTGGTAATATTTACTACTCACGTGAAGTTCAATTCAACCTTTATTTGATAAAAATAATGGAGTTGTTTTAAGAAGGGTAAGTATGAAAAGACTAACTTATTATTTTAAGGGGTATATCAAAGAAACTATCTTTGGACCCCTTTTCAAATTATTAGAAGCCTCTTTTGAACTTTTGGTACCAATCGTTATTGCAAAAATGATTGACGAGACCATTCCACGAGGGGATAGAAGTGGTTTACTGTTGCAAATTGGATTGATTTTCTTTTTGGCTGCGGTGGGTGTTGTAGTAGCGATAACTGCTCAATATTATTCTTCAAAAGCCGCAGTTGGTTATACGAGACAATTGACAGAGGATCTCTACCAAAAAGTCATGTCACTGGGTAAAAAAGACAGAGATGAATTGGGAACTGCTAGTTTGATTACTCGTTTGACTGCTGATACATTTCAAATCCAAACTGGTTTAAATCAATTTTTACGTTTATTTTTGAGGGCTCCGATTATTGTTTTTGGTGCCATAATTATGGCTTTTTCCATTAGCCCCTCATTGACTATTTGGTTCTTGGTAATGGTTGTCACGTTATTTATCATTGTTTTTGTAATGTCTCGACTATTAAATCCTATTTACCTTAAAATCAGAACTTCAACCGATTATTTGGTAAAGTTGACTAGGCAACAACTTCAAGGTGTACGAGTTATCCGTGCCTTTAATCAAGTAGATAGAGAGAGTGAAGCATTTAATGATATCAATTATCATTATACGAATTTACAATTAAAAGCAGGTAGGCTTTCTAGTTTAGTAACGCCTCTAACATTTCTAGTTGTTAATATCACTTTGGTTGTGATTATTTGGCGTGGTAATTTAAATATAGCTAATCATCTTTTATCACAAGGAATGTTGGTTGCTTTAATTAATTACTTATTGCAAATTCTTGTTGAATTGTTAAAAATGACAATGTTGGTGACATCACTGAACCAAAGTTATATCAGTGCTAAGCGAATTATAGCCGTTTTTGAAAGACCGTCTGAAATAATTGATGACAAACTTGAGCCAAAATATTCGAATAAGGCTTTAGAAGTGCAAGAAATGGCATTTTCTTATCCAAACTCCTCTGAAAAAGCTTTATCTGATATTACTTTTTCTATGAATGTAGGAGAAACTTTAGGGATAATTGGTGGGACTGGCTCTGGGAAATCAACCTTGATTAATTTATTGCTTCATATTTATAAAGTGCAAGAAGGGGATATTGATATATATCATCAGGGAAAAAGTCCAGATACAATTTCAAATTGGCGTACCCTGGTAAGAGTTGTTCCTCAAAATGCTCAGTTGTTTAAAGGAACTATTCGTTCTAACCTTTCTTTGGGACTTGGTAAAGTTAGTGAGGAAAAACTTTGGACTGCTTTAGAAATAGCACAAGCTAGTGATTTTGTAAAAGAAAAAGATGGTCAACTTGACGCCCCTGTAGAGAGTTTTGGTAGGAATTTCTCTGGTGGTCAAAGGCAAAGGTTGACGATTGCAAGAGCTTTAGTTCAAGATAAGATACCATTTTTGATTTTAGACGATGCAACATCTGCATTGGATTATTTAACAGAAGCTCGTTTATTTAAAGCTATAACTAAACATTTCAACCAAACTAATCTTATTATTGTATCACAGAGAATTAATAGTATACAAAATGCAGATAGAATCTTACTCCTTGATAAGGGCAAACAAGTTGGTTTTGATAATCATCAATCTTTATTAGCTCATAACAAAGTTTATAAGTCCATTTACCATTCACAAAATTTTAAGGAGGAGGAGTAAATGAAAGCAAGTCATCCTAAAAAGATACAAAAAAAGCTTGTTCAAGATCTTCTTTCTAAAAAAAGCTTAGTAGGAATGGCATTATTAGGGACGGTTGTACAAGTTTGCCTCACTGTTTATTTGCCTGTTCTAATTGGACAAGCGGTAGACGTTGTATTATCGCCTCATTCTATGATATTATTGTTACCTATAATGTGGAAGATGATTGCAGTCATTTTAGCAAATACTATTATTCAATGGATTAATCCTCTGCTCTATAACCGCTTAATTTTTCATTATGTTGCTTCTTTAAGAAAGGCTGTAATGGAAAAGTTGAATCTATTGCCTATAGCTTACCTTGATAAACGTGGCATAGGTGACTTGATTAGTCGTGTGACTACCGATACGGAGCAATTATCAAATGGTTTATTAATGGTTTTTAACCAGTTCTTTGTTGGTTTATTAACTATTATAGTTACTATTTTTAGTATGGCAAAGATTGATTTATTAATGCTTTTTTTGGTATTATTTCTGACGCCTTTATCACTCTTTCTAGCCCGCTTTATTGCTAAAAAGAGTTATCACTTATATCAAAATCAAACGGCATCACGAGGACGACAAACTCAATTCATTGAAGAGATGGTGAGTCAAGAAAGCCTTATTCAAGCATTCAGTGCGCAAGAAGAAAGTAGTGATCATTTTAGGACTATTAATCAAGAGTATGCTAACTTTTCTCAATCAGCAATTTTTTATTCTTCAACTGTCAATCCATCAACCCGATTTATCAATAGTTTGATTTATGGCTTCTTAGCTGGGATTGGTGCCCTTCGCATTATGTCAGGGGCTTTTAGTGTTGGTCAATTAATCACTTTCTTAAATTATGTCAATCAATATACTAAGCCATTTAATGACATCTCTTCCGTCCTGTCTGAGATGCAAAGTGCTCTGGCGTGTGCAGAACGCCTTTACTCTATTTTAGAAGAATCGTCACCAAATATAACAGGTACAGAAAAACTTGATTCATCAACGGTCAAAGGTCAAATCGATTTTAAAAACGTTGTTTTTGGTTATAATAAATCAAAACTACTATTGAATGGTATTAATTTACACATTCCAGCAGGAGCTAAGGTCGCTATTGTAGGACCAACAGGTGCTGGGAAGTCTACTTTAATCAATTTAATAATGCGTTTCTATGAAGTTGACGGGGGAAATATCCTTTTAGATTGTAAGCCTATTACTGATTATGAGCCATCACAATTAAGGCAAGAAATTGGAATGGTATTACAAGAAACGTGGTTAAAAAGTGCTACGATTCACGATAACATTGCATATGCCAATCCTAAAGCTAGCCGTGAAGAAGTGATAGAGGCTGCAAAAGCAGCTAATGCAGATTTCTTTATCAAACAATTACCGAATGGATATGATACGTATTTAGAAGATGCTGGAGATTCGTTATCACAGGGGCAATGTCAGCTATTGACAATTGCTCGTATTTTTCTTAAATTACCTAGAATATTGATATTAGATGAGGCGACATCGTCTATAGATACTCGTACTGAAGTTCTTGTTCAAGAAGCATTCCAAATGTTGATGAAGGGGAGAACAAGCTTTATTATTGCACATCGCTTATCTACCATTCAAACGGCAGATATTATTTTAGTTATGGTATCTGGTGAAATTGTAGAAGTGGGTAACCACTCTGAATTAATGGCTCAAAAAGGTATTTATTATCAAATGCAAAATGCACAAAAGTAGTAAGAGGAATTATATGAAAAAAAGGCTTCAACTATTATTACTGATATTTATTTCTGCAGTTTCATGGTTTATCAGTAACCAACTAGCAACTAAGAATACGGTATTATCTGTTTTAATAGGTTTAGTTGCAGTTATTGGGATAACGTGGTTAATTGTAAGTCTGCTCTATTATTTGATCGTGAAGTTAATTGCAGTTATATTTCATGATTGAAAATAATAGAATATCGTTAGATAGATATAAAAAAAGCTAGGAGTAAGTTTGTACTGACCCCCAAAAGTTGGACAATTTATTTTAAGTGAAGGATTTAGTTCTGTATTGCACAGGACTAAGTCCTTTTAGTTTTGCTTTGATTCGCTTGTTGTTGTAGTAAAAAATGTAATCTGTGATAGCTTGCTCAAGGTCATCAAGTGATTTATAAGACTTCTCCAAGCCATAGAACATCTCAGACTTTAGAATCCCAAAGAAAGATTCCATCATACCGTTGTCAGGACTGTTCCCCTTCCGTGACATAGAAGGACGAATGCCTTTGTCCTCCAGAAATTGATGGTAGGACTTGTGCTGGTACTGCCAGCCTTGGTCGCTGTGGAGAATGGTTTCGCTGTATGAAGCCGCAGGAAAAGCCCTCTCAAGCATGGTTTGAACCTGTTTCAAGTCAGGAGACCGAGACAGGGTAAAATCAATTATCTCACTGTTATAGCCATCAAGAACAGGCGATAGATAAAGTTTCCCTTCAGGTAAAGCAAACTCCGTCACATCGGTATAGCACTTCTCATAGGGCTTCGACCCCTCAAACTGGCGTTGAATCAGGTTATCAGCCTTCTTACCAACCTCACCTTTGTAAGAGGCATACTTGCGCTTACGACGAATACGAGCAGTCAAGCCCATACTTTTCATCAAGCCTTGCACCCTTTTGTGGTTGATGACAAAGCCACGATTTCGCAGTTCTAAATAAATCCGACGATAGCCATAGTTTCCTCTATGTTCATCATAAATGGATTGAATGTCAGATTTGATTGCTTTGTCTTTATCTGGTTTATTCAGTTTCTTTAGTTGATAATAGTAAGTTGCACGAGCTATCTTAGTTATCTCAAGTAAGAGGTCTAGTCGGAATCCTCCTGTGACCATTTCTCTAATTGTTTCTGCCGTTCGCTCTGTAAGGCTTCGTCCCTCAAGCGCAAATCCCTCAACTTTTTTAGAAAGGCATTCTCCGTTCTCAAGCGCTCATTTTCTTCCTGAAGTCGCTCGAGCTCTGTCATTTCTTCCCAAGTTTTCTTACGCTTACGTCCCATTTTACTCGGTCTCCCTCTTGTTTTCTCAACAATAGTATAACCATTTTTCTTAAATTGGGAAAGCCAATTTGTGAGTATAGAACAATTAGAGAGAGCATAATCAAGAGAAACAGAGAGTTGAGAACAACCATGAATCAAGACTTTATCTATCATTTCCTGCTTTAATTCAGGTGGATAATACTCATTTCTACCTTTTTCGACGATTTCTACACCATACCGATCCATGAGTTTTATCATGTATTTAAGATTCGAGATACGAACATCATATCGTTGACTAATCTGAGACCAGGACATCCCGATCTTTCTTAACTCGTATATTTCTAGTTTATCTTCATAACTTAATTTCATCAGAAAAGCACCCCAATCGTTAGATTTTTTGTCTAACTTTTGGGGTGCAGTTCAGTTCCTAGCTTTTTTTATTAATTTACAAATGTTGTAATCTCTTTTTCAATATTGGCGATTTTTGTTTCTGCATCTGCTAAATCATTACCGACCGTGGCAATATAGAACTTGATTTTTGGTTCAGTTCCTGAAGGGCGAACTGCAATCCATGAATCATCAGCTAACGTGTACTTCAAAACATTACTTGGAGGAGTTGTTAAGTTAGATATTGTTCCATCATTTTTAGTAGCGGTTTGTTTTTGGAAATCTTCTAATAATACAATGTCAGTATTGTTAAATTGTTTTGGACCATTTTCACGGAATTTGTCCATAATCTTCTTAATTTCAGCAGCTCCATCCACACCTGAAAGTGTTACTGAAATCGTTTTTTCAGCAAAATAACCATATTCTTTGTAAATTTCATCAATACCATCTGCAAGTGTTAAACCACGCGAACGGTAATAAGCTGCGATCTCAGCAACCAAAAGAACTGCTTGAATAGCGTCTTTATCACGGACAAATGGTTTAATAAGATATCCGAAGCTTTCTTCAAAACCAAACATATAGGTGTGGTTATGTTTTTCTTCAAACTCTTGAATTTTCTCAGCGATGAATTTAAATCCAGTTAAAACGTTAAACATTGTAGCGCCGTAACTTTCGGCAATTTTTGTTACTAATTCTGTTGATACGATTGATTTAGCGAGAGCAGCATTTTCTGGAAGTGTTCCTGCTGTTTTATGAGCTTCCAGGATGTATTTCGCAATAATCGCTCCAATTTGATTTCCAGAAAGGTTTTTATAAGAACCATCTGGTTGGCGAATTTCAACGCCTAGGCGGTCTGCATCAGGATCAGTAGCTACTAAGACATCTGCATCAACTTCTCGTCCGAGTTCTTCAGCAAGAGCAAAGGCAGCTTGGCTTTCAGGGTTAGGAGATTTGACAGTAGAAAAGTCTGGATCTGCCTTAGCTTGTGATTCTACTACAACAACAGATTCAAAACCGGCTTGAGCAAGGGCACGGCGTGTCAACATCTCACCAGTTCCGTGGAGAGGAGTATAGACAATTTTCATGTCTTTTCCAAAGTTATTGATTAAATCTTGATTGATATTAACATCTTTAACCTCTCTAAGATATTCAATATCAACATCTTCACCGATAACCTGAATAAGGCCCGATGATTTGCTTTCATCTAAATCAGCAAGTTCAACTGCAAATGGATTTTCAATAGCACGGATAAAGTCTGTTAGTGCATCAGCATCAGCTGGTGGTAGTTGACCTCCGTCTTGTCCATAGACTTTATAACCATTGAAAGGTGCTGGATTGTGGCTTGCAGTAACCATAATACCAGCATAGGCATTTAAATGGCGAACAGCAAAAGAGAGTTCTGGTGTTGGACGAAGAGCTTCAAATACGTAAGATTTAATTCCATGCTGTGCCAAGACCTGTGCAGACTCAAAAGCAAATTCTGGAGAGAAGTGGCGTGAATCATAGGCAATGGCTACACCACGTTTTTTAGCTTCCTCTCCCTTAGTTTCGATTAATTTTGCCAATCCTTCGGTTGCTTGACGGACAACATAAATATTAATACGATTTGTACCAGCACCAATATAACCACGCATACCAGCAGTACCAAATTCTAAGTTTGTGTAAAAAGCATCTTCTTTTGTTTTTTCATCCATTGATAGTAATTCTTGACGAAGATAGTCAGGAAGCTGCTCAAAATCTAACCATTTTTGAAGATTTTCTGTGTAAGTCATTGAAATACTCCTTCAATATTTATAAACGCTTTCATTATAACATGTTTTTTTCAATATGACTATAAAATATAAGTAAGAAAAGCCAGGAAGATTTCTTCCTGGCCAGTTTTTAATGTTTAATATTGAGAATACGAGGAACAGTTAGATATACAATGATAGCTGCAATGACCATCTCAGCTAATGAATTAGATGAAATAATCCCAGCGAGCATTAGCTTGATATTCCCATTATAAGTACTTGAAAAAAAGATAAAAATTCCAGATAAAACAAATACTGTGTTTGTTAGAGAGCCTATAGCACCTGAGATAGCCAAACCAAAGCGGTTGTGTAGTAATTTGTAAACGAAATAAGGAATAATCCCGATTAGAATACGTGGTACAAGTGCAATAATTAGCGAATAAAAATTACCATTTTCAACAAAAGGTGAGAAGAGGTAACTCGTTGGTAATAGAACAATGCTGCTGTTAGCTACGCTGATCCCCCCCATTAAGGCGCCTAGAGTTGCACCAATACGAGGTCCATAGGCTATAGATGCAATAATAACTGGGATATGCATCAAAGTAGGTTTAATAGGGACTAACCAAAAACTAAAAATAAATGATGACAAAAAATGAATGACAAGCATAATAGCAAAAAAGATTGCAATTATAGCAATGTTAGAGGATTTGTTTTTCTTTTTCATTATAACTCCTTAAATTAAACTAGAAATAGTATACAAATTTACAGCCTAATTTGCAACTTCTTGTATACATTTAAGTATAGTAGAGATATCAGCCAGGGCTCCTTGACCGGTATCACCACAGGCAAGCAAACTAATACGAGGTTCAATTTCCTGATAACCTATTTTTTTCAAAATATCAATGTTACGTTGGGTGATTGTATTATGATACATCTTTGTATTCATTGCTGGTGCGATAAGTTTTGGAGTTTCATCGGGCATAGCAAGAGCAACGCTTGTTACGATGTTATCAGCGAAGCCATATGCTAGATGAGCAATAGTATTAGCAGAGGCAGGTGCAACGATAAATAAATCTGTGCGTTTTGCTAATTCGATATGGTTGATGATTTTTGGGTTATGCTCATCCATAACATCTAAATGAATAGGATTTTTTGATAATACTTGCAGAGTTAACGGTGTAATAAATTCTGTGGCAGCTTGTGTCATTATGATATGAACATCATAGCCAATTTTAGTTAATTGACTTGTAAGGTCTGCTGCTTTATAGGCCGAAATTGAACCGGTGACGGCTAGTGTAATACGTTTAATCATATTTTTTTACCTTTTCGTAAATTAATTGAGCAATATCTTCTTTGGTGGTAGCTTTATACACATTATCATGGTCAAGTAGGTAGGCTATGTGATGTTTTGAGGTAATATCAATGAGGTCATTAGCTAAAATAAACGTAGCTTTATTTTTGATTAAGCTATGACGAGCAACTTTAAAAAGATTTTCTTTAGTAACGTTCACAAGTAGTTTAAAACCTACTAGAGTAATTTGAGGATTCCATTTTTTCACAAGGCTGATAACTTTTGGTGTTTTTTTGAGAAAAAGGACTTGATATTCTGATTCAGATGATATTTTCCCTTCGTGGTTATCTTTGCGCAAAAAAGTATCTAAATGATCGCTTGATTTAACCTTTTCGAAATCAGCCATGTAGACGGGGGTATAGTCAGACACTGCCATGCTATGAATTAAAATATCATGCTCTTTCACTAATGGCTTCAAGGTTTTTATTAATGAGTCAACGTCCTCAATCTCAAATGTGGATAAGTTGGTAGCAGATTCTGGTTTGACTGCATTTTTAGTAGTCACGAGTGTCACCTGATGTCCTTCTCGTAAATATTTTTCTGCAATTATTTTTCCTAAAGTTCCTGTTGCGTGATTCGTGATACTCCTAACGGTATCAATTTTCTCGGTAGTTCCACCTGATGTAATCAAAATTTTCATAGCCATATTGTACATAAAAAAATGCTTTTCGTAAATAAAAGATATATTTCTTCTTGATAGTAATGGAATTTGAGGGAAACTTACTGGAAAATTTCAAGCGATTGCGATAAAATAAATCTTGCAGAGTTTTCTAGAGAAAGGATGTCAGATTTATTGGAATGGCAAGATCTAGCGCAGTTACCTGTATCTATTTTTAAAGACTATGTTACAGATGCTCAAGACGCGGAAAAACCTTTTATATGGACAGAAGTATTTTTAAGGGAGATTAATCGCTCAAATCAAGAAATTATTTTGCATATTTGGCCGATGACTAAGACAGTCATTCTGGGGATGTTAGATCGAGAATTACCACATTTAGAATTAGCTAAAAAAGAAATCATCAGTCGTGGCTATGAACCAGTTGTTCGGAATTTTGGTGGTCTCGCAGTTGTAGCTGATGAAGGAATTTTAAATTTTTCATTGGTTATTCCAGATGTTTTTGAGAGAAAATTGTCTATCTCAGATGGGTATCTTATAATGGTCGATTTTATTAGAAGTATATTTTCAGATTTTTATCAACCTATTGAGCACTTTGAAGTAGAGACCTCCTATTGTCCTGGTAAGTTTGATCTTAGTATAAATGGCAAAAAATTTGCTGGCTTGGCTCAGCGCCGTATAAAGAATGGTATTGCGGTATCAATTTACCTTAGCGTTTGTGGCGATCAAAAAGGGCGGAGTCAAATGATTTCAGATTTTTATAAGATTGGTCTAGGTGATACGGGTAGTCCAATTGCTTATCCAAATGTAGATCCTGAAATTATGGCTAATCTATCTGATCTATTAGATTGTCCTATGACAGTAGAAGATGTTATTGATCGTATGTTGATTAGCCTTAAACAAGTAGGTTTTAATGATCGTTTACTGATGATTAGACCCGATTTAGTTGCAGAGTTTAATAGATTTCAGGCTAAGTCTATGGCTAATAAGGGGATGGTGAGCAGAGATGAATAATGTCCAAGGTAATTTATTTCGTCCATTAACACTTCCCAATGGATTGAGCTTAGAAAATCGTTTTGTTCTATCACCTATGGTAACTAATTCTTCTACATCAGAAGGTTTTGTAACTGATGACGACATAGCATATGCTGTTCGTCGTGCTAAATCCGCTCCATTACAAATTACTGGAGCAGCATATATCACAGAATATGGTCAGTTATTTGAATATGGTTTTAGCGTTTCAAAGGATGAGGACATTCCTGGTTTGACTAAATTGGCTAAAGCAATGAAGTCTAAGGGAGCGAAAGCTGTTTTGCAGCTGACGCATGCTGGACGTTTCTCAAGTCACACTTTGGCAAGACACGGATATGTATATGGTCCCAGCCCTATGCAATTGCAATCGCCATACCCACATCAGGTTAAAGAACTAACACACAAAGATATACTAAGGATTATTGATGAATATGTCCAGGCTACAAGACGAGCTATACAAGCTGGATTTGATGGTGTTGAAATATCTTCTGCACAACGATTACTAATTCAAACTTTTTTCTCAACCTTCTCAAATCAAAGAAAAGATGAATATGGTCCTCAAACTTTGACTAATCGCTGTCGTTTAGGCTTAGAAGTTTTTAAAGCGGTACAAAAAGTTATCAGAGAAGAAGCGGAGTCAGATTTTATCCTTGGTTTTAGAGCGACGCCTGAAGAAACTCGCGGTTCACAAATTGGATATAGCATTGAAGAGTTTATGGAATTTCTTGAAAAAATTTTAGCGATTGCTCAGGTAGATTATCTTGCCATTGCAAGCTGGGGGCATGATGTCTTTAGAAATACTATACGTTCTGAGGGAGTTTACAAAGGGCAGCTGGTTAATCAAGTTATATTTGAACATTTTGGTGATAGAGTTCCAATTATGGCAACTGGAGGTATTAATAGTGCTTCAAAGGTGTTTGAAGCCTTACAACATGCTCATATGATAGGAGCTTCCACGCCCTTAGTAGTTGATCCGGAATTTTTACAAAAAATAAAAGCTAAGTGTTCTGATCAGATTAATTTAAGGATTAAAGTGAGTGATTTAGAAGGTTTGGCGATTCCAAAAGCCTCCTTTAAAGATATTGTTCCTTTGATGGATTATGGAGAATCTTTACCAAAGGAAGCTCGAGAAGTTTTTAGAGAACTTCGAAGCAATTATAGGGAGGAAAGATGAAATTAAGTGTCCTTGATTATGGGCTTATTGATTATGGAAAAACTGCAAGTGATGCAATACAAGAAACGATTCTTTTATCACAAGAGGCGGAGCGACTAGGCTATCATCAATTTTGGGTGGCTGAACATCACGGTGTTAAGGCATTCAGTATTAGCAATCCAGAATTAATGATAATGCATTTGGCTAACCAGACTAAATCTATCAAAATTGGCTCTGGAGGTATAATGCCTCTGCACTATAGTAGTTTTAAACTCGCGGAGACTCTCAAGACATTAGAGACATGTCATCCGAATCGAGTAAGTATTGGTTTAGGAAATTCACTAGGGACAGTTAAAGTTTCAAATGCACTTCGTAGCTTACATAAAGCACATGATTACGAAGAGGTACTGGAGGAATTGAAGTCATGGCTTATTGATGAATCATCCAGTAAGGAACCATTAGTTCAACCGACTCTTTCTAGCTTCCCAGACTTATATGTGTTGGGGAGTGGTCAAAAATCAGCTTATTTAGCGGCTAAACTTGGCTTAGGCTTTACCTTCGGTGTTTTTCCTTTTATGGACAAAGACCCATTGACAGAAGCTAAAAAGCTTTCATCTCTTTATTATCATCAGTTTGAAGAATATTATCCTAATAAGTCTCCTAATTTGATGGTAGCTGCATTTGTAGTTATAGCTGATACTTCAGAAGAAGCTGAAAACATAGCAAAGACTTTAGATATCTGGATGCTAGGAAATAAAGACTTCAATGAATTTGCAACATTTCCTACTATTGAAGAAGCTAATCATTACCAATTGACTCCTGAACAAAAAGCAAAAATTAAATCAAATCGCGACCGTATGATTGTAGGTGATCCAAAACAAGTTAAAGAAAGTCTTGACGCTTTAGTTAATGCTAGTCAAGCAGAAGAACTACTTTTGATTCCTCTTGTTCCAGGACTTGACCAACGAATCAAATCCTTAAAATTATTATCACAGTTATATTAATCACGTTTTCTCAGAAAGGAAAATACTCATGAAAAAAATTGCGAACTACTTATTAATTGAAAAAAATGAAGAACTTTATACTATCAGCTTAACTCCCGAACTTCAAGATGACTTGGGAACTGTTGGATATGTGGAATTCACAGATGATGCAAATTTAGAAGTTGATGATGTTATTTTAAATATTGAAGCTTCAAAGACGGTTATGGCAATTTTATCTCCTCTTACAGGTAAAGTTGTTAAAGTTAATACAGCTGCAAGTCAAGAACCAACTTTGTTAAATTCTGAAAAAGCTGACGAAAATTGGTTGGTTGTGTTAACAGAAGTTGATTATGCTGCTTTTGAAGCTTTAGAAAATGCCTAATCAAAAACAACTATTGCTAGCCATGATTGAGTATCTTCAGTCAGAAAAATTAACAGACGTTGATGACTTGAGGACCACCGATTTGCAAACGGTTTGGCGTGGTCTAGTTAATCAACAAGATCCTCAAAACATTAGTCAAGAGTACCTGTCTTTAGAAGATAGGTATTTGTCACATTGGTGGAATACTCAAAAAGTAAAAACGATAGACGTCTGTCATCAAACGGTATATTCAAATGTATTTACCTACCATGGGGATATTTGCTTATTACAAGTGGATGCTATTGTTAATGCAGCAAATAGTAAATTGTTAGGTTGTTTTATTCCTAACCACCATTGTATTGACAATCAGATTCATACGTTTGCAGGTTCACGATTACGTTTAGCATGTCATCAATTGATGACACAACAAGGACGAATGGAAGCTGTAGGACAAGCTAAACTTACCGAATCCTATCATCTTCCTTGTAAGTATGTTATTCATACAGTCGGACCTTATGTAAAAGTTGATCAAAAGCCATCTCGTATAAGAGAGGATTTATTAAAGTCTTCTTATAAATCTTGCTTACAATTGGCAGTTCGAGCTAATCTTAAAACAATTGTCTTCCCTTGTATATCAACGGGAGAATTTGGTTTTCCTAATCAAAGAGCCGCTGAATTGGCAGTTCAAGCGATATTAGAGTGGCAACGCGAAAATCAGCACAAACTCTATATTATTTTCAATACATTCACACCTAAAGACCAAGATATTTATCAAAAATTATTATTAAAAGAGGAAATAGATGACAGTGTGGAAGACTCTAGAAAAAACTAATCATTCTCAATCAGAAATACTAAGTCAGTTAATAGAAGAATCAGATGCTATTGTAGTTGGTATTGGTGCAGGCATGTCTGCAGCGGATGGATTCACCTATATTGGCCCCAGATTTGAAGAAGCTTTTCCGGATTTTATTGCTAAATATCAACTATTAGATATGTTGCAAGCAAGTCTTTATGACTTTGAAGATTGGGAAGAATATTGGGCCTTCCAAAGTCGTTTTGTGGCACTTAATTATTTAGATCAACCGGTAGGACAAGCTTATCTTGATTTAAAGGATATTTTAGCGAAAAAAGAATATCATATTATTACAACTAATGCTGATAATGCCTTCGCTGTGGCTGATTATAATTTAGAAAAAGTTTTTCATATTCAAGGTGAATATGGCTTATGGCAGTGTAGTCAACATTGTCATCAACAAACTTATCGAAATGATCAGGCAATTCGTCAAATGATTGCACAACAAAAGGATATGAAGATTCCTAGTAACTTAATCCCCAAATGCCCAAAGTGTGATCAACCGTTTGAAATTAATAAACGTAACGAAGAAAAAGGTATGGTGGAAGATGCTGACTTTCATGCTCAACGACAACGTTATGAAAATTTCTTATCACAACATCAAAATGACAAAGTTCTTTATCTAGAGATTGGAGTTGGACATACCACGCCACAATTTATTAAGCATCCGTTTTGGCGATTCGTCTCTTTAAATGAAAACTCTTTATTTGTTACTCTTAATCACAAGCATTATCGCATTCCTCAAAAGATTCGCTCAAGGAGTGTGCAACTGACACAGCATATCGCTGAATTAATTGCTGAAGCGAAAAAAGAAATTATTGGATAACTAAATTGCTATAAAAGGAGACCTAAATGTATCTTATTGAACCAATTAGAAATGGTAAGCGTATCACAGACGGTGCGATTGCACTTGCCATGCAAGTTTATATTTTACAAAATGTTTTTTTAGATGATGATATTTTATTTCCATACTATTGTGATCCCAAAGTTGAAATCGGAAAATTTCAGAATGCAGTTATAGAGACAAATCAAGAATATTTGAAAGAACATGATATTCCTGTTGTTCGTCGAGATACTGGTGGAGGGGCTGTTTACGTTGACTCAGGTGCTGTAAATATTTGCTATCTCATGAAAGATCATGGACAATTTGGTGATTTCAAACGAGCTTATGAGCCAGCTATTAAGGCCCTAAAAACTTTAGGTGCCTCTAGTGTTGAAATGAGGGAACGAAATGACTTAGTTATTGATGGTAAAAAAGTATCAGGTGCAGCAATGACGATAGTAAACGGTCGTATTTACGGTGGTTACTCTCTTTTATTAGATGTTGATTTTGATGCTATGGAAAAAGTGTTAAATCCTAATCGGAAAAAAATTGAATCTAAAGGGATAAAATCTGTCCGAAGTCGAGTAGGAGATATTCGTAGCCACTTGTCAGAAGATTATCGTCATATCACAACCGATCAATTTAAAGATTTAATGGTTTGTCAATTATTACATATTGATCATATTGATCAGGCAAAACGCTATCATCTAACCGAAAAAGATTGGGCTGCGATTGACGCTCTAGCTGATGAAAAATATAAGAATTGGGATTGGAATTATGGTAACTCACCACAGTATTCGTATCACAGAGATGCTCGTTTTCCGTCAGGAACTTACGATTTTCACTTAGAAATTGAGAAAGGTATTATTACGAATTGCCGTATTTATGGTGACTTTTTCAGTTCTAAAGATATTTCAGATATTGAAAACCTTCTCATTGGTTGTCCTATGAAAGAAGAATTAGTCTTGGAAAAATTAAGTACTTTATCATTAGAAGATTATTTTGGTCAGACTAGTCCAGAAGAAATAAAAGCAGTTTTATTTTCATAAAACGAACATTTTAAATTTTTTTTGCAAAAAAATATGTTTTTATAGGGAATATTGCTATACTATTTTTATTATTTAGAAGGAGAATATCATGAAAACAGATATTGAAATAGCGCAAAGCGTCGCCCTAAAGCCTATTGCTGAGATTGTTGAGCAAGTAGGAATTGGTTTTGATGATATAGAATTGTATGGTAAATACAAAGCAAAATTATCTTTTGATAAGATTGAAGCTGTAAAATCTCAAAAAGTAGGAAAGTTAATTTTAGTAACTGCTATTAATCCGACACCAGCAGGTGAGGGAAAATCCACTATGAGCATTGGATTAGCTGATGCTTTAAATAAAATTGGTAAAAAAACGATGATTGCTCTTCGCGAACCTTCTTTAGGTCCTGTAATGGGTATTAAAGGAGGAGCTGCTGGAGGTGGATACGCACAAGTACTACCAATGGAAGATATTAATTTGCATTTTACTGGTGATATGCACGCAATCACAACTGCTAATAATGCTTTATCAGCTCTACTTGATAATCATATTCATCAAGGCAATGAATTAGATATTGACCAACGTCGAGTGATTTGGAAGCGTGTAGTTGATCTTAATGATCGTGCTCTTCGTCAGGTGATCGTTGGCTTAGGAAGCCCTGTCAATGGGATACCACGTGAAGATGGCTTTGATATTACTGTTGCTTCTGAAATAATGGCTATTCTATGTTTAGCTACTGACCTATCAGATTTAAAGAAACGCCTGTCAAATATTGTTGTGGCTTACTCAAGGAACCGTAAACCAATCTATGTTAAAGATTTGAAGATTGAAGGAGCTCTCACACTTATCCTAAAAGATACTATCAAACCTAATTTGGTTCAAACCATTTATGGGACACCGGCTCTTGTCCATGGGGGACCATTTGCTAATATTGCACATGGATGTAATTCTGTCTTAGCGACTTCAACAGCTCTACGCTTAGCAGATTACGTTGTTACTGAAGCGGGTTTTGGAGCAGACTTGGGCGCTGAAAAGTTTCTTGATATAAAAACGCCAAACCTTCCGACTTCTCCCGATGCGATTGTTATTGTTGCTACATTGCGTGCATTGAAAATGCATGGAGGTGTTTCAAAAGAAGATCTCTCACAAGAGAACGTCGAAGCAGTTAAAAGAGGTTTTACAAATCTCGAGCGTCACGTTAACAATATGCGTCAATATGGTGTTCCGGTAGTTGTAGCTATCAATCAGTTTACTGCAGATACAGAAAGTGAAATTGCAACTCTTAAAACCTTATGTAGTAATATTGATGTGGCAGTTGAATTAGCAAGTGTGTGGGAAGATGGAGCAGACGGTGGTCTTGAACTTGCACAGACTGTTGCTAATGTGATTGAAACACAATCATCCAATTACAAACGCTTATATAATGATGAAGACACTATTGAAGAAAAAATTAAAAAAATTGTTACTAAAATATATGGTGGTAATAAAGTTCATTTTGGACCTAAGGCACAAATACAATTAAAAGAGTTTAGTGACAATGGCTGGGACAAGATGCCTATTTGTATGGCAAAGACACAATATAGCTTTTCTGATAATCCAAATTTACTTGGTGCTCCAACTGACTTTGATATAACTGTTCGTGAATTTGTTCCAAAAACAGGAGCTGGTTTTATAGTTGCTCTTACTGGAGACGTATTGACAATGCCTGGTTTACCTAAAAAACCTGCAGCTCTCAATATGGATGTTTTAGAAGACGGTACAGCCATTGGATTATTTTAAATAATAAAGAGGTAGGGCTTGTGATGCTAGCCTCTTTTTATTGGGGATTAGATTTTAACTAGAGATAATTTAGAATAATAGAATGCTATTCAAGTGACAGTATGCTATAATAAAATGATTGATTTGGAGGGGGGAAAAACTTATCAGTAATAAAGTCAAAATTGTTCGTTTACTTAATAAGAGTAAGAAAAGTTTACTAAGGGGTATATTTAGTCGAACAACCGTTATCGCTATTTTATTGATTTTACAATTATTGTTTTTACTAGCCTCTTACTCATGGCTAGAGCAGTATCGTGTTTGGTTAGCAACCGTTGAGCATATCTTAACAATTGGAGCGGTCTTATATTTAGTTAATAGTGAAATGGATGCTTTGTCCCGAGTAACTTGGTTAATATTGGTAATGATTGCCCCTTTACTAGGGGCGATGTTCCTAATGTACACCAAATTTGACTGGGGTTATCGTGGTTTGAAACAAAGATTGGAGACATTGATTGATGAGAGTCAGATTTATCTAGAGGATGATCCTGAAACTTTGAATCAGCTTAAGTCAAGTACATCCACAACATATCATTTGGTTCAATATTTTGAAAAAGCACATGGAAATTTCCCAGTTTATCGAAATACTGATGTGACATTTCTACCAACGGGAGAAGCATTCTTTGAAAAAATGAAAGAAGAACTACTAAAAGCTAAAAAGTATATCTTTTTAGAATTCTTTATCATTGACGAAGGAATAATGTGGGGAGAAATACTTAGTATTTTAGAACAAAAGGTGGAAGAAGGTGTTGAAGTCCGTATCTTATATGATGGTATGATAGAAATTACAAAATTATCCTTTGATTATACGAAACGACTTGAGAAAATAGGAATAAAAGCAAAAGCATTTTCTCCGATTTCTCCTTTTATTTCAACTTATTATAACTATCGTGACCATCGAAAAATTGTTGTTATTGATGGAGTAGTAGGCATGACTGGTGGTGTAAACTTAGCCGATGAGTATATTAATCACATTGAGTTATTTGGGCATTGGAAAGATTCAGGTATTATGTTAAAGGGGAAAGCAGTGGATAGTTTCCTCCTACTTTTCTTACAGATGTGGTCCATTACTGAGGAAAAAATGTTAGTAGCGCCTTACCTCGGTGTACACGATGATTTAGTTGAAAATGAAGGCTATGTTATTCCTTATGGAGATTCTCCTTTAGACACTGATAAAGTAGGGGAAAATGTTTATATAGATATTCTTAATCATGCTAGAGAATATGTTTACATCATGACACCTTATTTAATATTAGACAGTGAATTGGAACATGCCATTCAGTTTGCTGCGGAACGTGGTGTAGATGTACGTATTATTATGCCGGGTATCCCAGATAAGCCAATCCCTTATGCTCTTGCTAAAACTTACTATCAAGCTTTAACAAAATCAGGTGTTAAAATATATGAATACACCCTTGGATTTGTTCATTCAAAAATATTCCTTAGTGATAATACAAAGGCTGTTGTAGGTACGATAAATCTTGATTACCGTAGCCTGTATCACCATTTTGAATGTGCTGTTTATCTTTATAAGGTAGATGCAATCCAAGACATTTATCGAGATTATATGGATACATTAAATAAATCAAGGTTAGTTAGCTTGAAAGATATAAATAATATTCCAAAATTCCAAAAAGTAATTGGCATAGTGACAAAAACTATTGCTCCCCTGCTTTAGAAATAATTTATTTTTAATTTAATATTAAAAGTAAACTGAAGAATCTAGTTATATTTAAAAAGTAAAGGTTGCATTTTAACTAAATTATGTTAAACTACTGTTATGCGATGAGTCGATATGTGGTTTTACCACTATTGCGCAGGGAGATTATAAACGCAGGAGCGGATCTTGATAAGTTGTGTGAACCTTCTTGTCACACTTGAAAAGGTGCCCTTAGCTTACTACTACTTGTAATTTCTTACAAATTGTGGTAAGTAGCTGAAAAGCAAAAAAGAAAGAACCAGTTTGGTTCTTTCTTTTTTGCATAAATAAGTCACAATTTCCTTCTTAAAATTATGTCTTTACTTAACTTTAATTGAATATGCTACCATCACATTCTTTGTAAAATTTTTAAATAATCTAGTTTCTGATGGTTTAGATGAAGTATTAAAAATATACTATTACCTCATTGTAAATCTTAATGTTAGTATGACTATCTATCATGCTTTATAATATTAAAGGAAAATTTAAAAATATCATGTTTTAGATATCAACTATTTAATTTTAAACATACAAATTAATAATAAATTGCAACTAAATAATAAATTATCTTGACATAACTTATAAAATGTTTTAATATATAATCTAAATAAAAGTAATAATAAAATGACTTTTAAAATTTAAAAAAAGTAAGGAGAAAATTAATTGTTCAATAAAATAGGTTTTAGAACTTGGAAATCAAAGTCAGGGCAATGTTTTAGAGCGTCGTCAACGCGATGTTGAGAACAAGAGCCAAGTAGGTCAACTTATAGGGAAAAATCCACTTCTTTCAAAGTCAATTATATCTAGAGAAAATAATCACTCTAGTCAAGGTGACTCTAACAAACAGTCATTCTCTAAAAAAGTATCTCAGGTTACTAATGTAGCTAATAGACCGATGTTAACTAATAATTCTAGAACAATTTCAGTGATAAATAAATTACCTAAAACAGGTGATGATCAAAATGTCATTTTTAAACTTGTAGGTTTTGGTTTAATTTTGTTAACAAGTCGCTGCGGTTTGAGACGCAATGAAAATTAAGTATAATCAATCATTTAGTAACTATATATAATGATATATGCAATCAATAAAAAGGAATCGGATACGAGATTCCTTTTTATAATTAGGTTGGTTAGGGTGACTTTTTTCATTTGGCTATTCTTGAAAGTTTATAAAAATGTAGTATAATAGTCACATTAAAATGTTTTGAAAATATTGATGAACAACATCAACAAATAGAGGTCATTATATGGGATATACCGTTGCTATCGTAGGTGCTACAGGTGCCGTAGGAACACAAATGATTCGTCAATTAGAACAATCGAATTTACCAATAGAACAAGTGAAACTTTTATCATCAAGTCGCTCAGCAGGTAAAATTTTACATTTTAAAGATGAGGCTATACGTGTTGAAGAGACAACAAAAGAATCATTTTACGATGTTGATATTGCCTTGTTTTCAGCTGGTGGATCTATTTCAGCAAAGTTCGCTCCTTATGCAGTAAAGTCTGGAGCAGTTGTAGTAGATAACACGTCATATTTTCGTCAGAATCCTGATGTTCCACTAGTTGTTCCTGAAGTAAATGCTCATGCCATGATTGGTCATAATGGTATCATAGCTTGCCCCAATTGTTCTACTATTCAAATGATGATTGCTTTAGAGCCCATTCGTCAAAAATGGGGGATAGAGCGTGTTATAGTTTCCACCTATCAAGCTGTTTCGGGTTCAGGTGCACGTGCTGTTGAAGAAACTAAGGAACAGTTGAGACAAGTTTTAAATGATAACCTTTCACCTGATCAATTAATTGCAACAGTCTTGCCATGTTCTAGCGATCAAAAACATTATCCTATCGCATTCAATGCATTACCTCAAATTGATATTTTTACTGATAATGATTATACGTACGAAGAAATGAAAATGACTTTGGAGACAAAGAAAATTATGGAAGATGCTACTATTAAGGTTTCAGCTACCTGCGTCCGTATTCCCGTTTTATCGGGGCATTCTGAGTCCATTTATATTGAGACGAAAGAATTAGCCTCAATCTCTGAAATTAAAAAGGCTATTGCAAATTTTCCTGGTGCCGTCCTACAAGACCTTCCATCTCAGCAAATTTACCCTCAAGCGATTAATGCTGTAGGCCATAGGGAGACCTTTGTTGGTCGTATTCGAAAAGACCTTGATCAAGAAAATGGTGTTCATATGTGGGTAGTTTCAGATAATCTACTGAAGGGGGCAGCTTGGAATTCTGTTCAAATTGCAGAAACATTGCATAAGAATGGGCTGGTTAAACCAGCAAAAGAGTTAAAATTTGAATTAATATAGAAGAATATGACATTGCTTAATACTTATGCTGACTGCTAGTGATATTGATTTTTCGTCAATATCAGGTAAAACACTTGACAAATTATGAAAACATTTGCATAATGAAATTAACAAATGAAAATGATTGCAAATCGTTTTAACATTGTTTCCACATTAAGGAGGGGCTCTTATGCAAATCATCAAACGTGATGGACAGATTGTTGAATTTGATCCTGAAAAAATCTACCAAGCTATCTTGAAAGCTGCTCAAACAGTTTATGTGCTTGATGAGTCACTTCGTCAAGACCTTGCTCAAGTGACTAAAAAAGTAATCTTAGATTTAGAGGATGCTCAGGTTGAACGACCAACGATCAATATGATTCAGTCTTTGGTTGAAAATCGTTTATTGGATGCAGGATACATTCATACTGCTGAACACTATATTTCATACCGTTTGCAACGTGATTTAGAGCGAAATGGCTATGATGATCAAATCACTGTTCATTTACACTTTGAAAAAATTAAGTAAGGTTTGACTTTTAAGTTTAAACTCTCTATACTTGTATATGGAACTTACTATGTAATGTACTAATTTAAAAACTTGTAGAGTGTCTCTATGAGTTTTTTAATAACCTCTATTATCAATCAAAGGATTTTAAATGAGTATTTTAGAAGTAAAAAACTTAAGTCACGGTTTTGGTGATCGTGCTATTTTTGAGAATGTTTCTTTTCGCCTTTTAAAAGGTGAACATATAGGACTTATTGGTGCTAATGGTGAAGGAAAATCAACATTCATGTCAATTGTCACAGGTCATCTTCAACCTGATGAAGGAAAAATTGAATGGTCAAAATATGTAACTGCTGGTTACCTTGATCAACATACTGTATTAGAAGAAGGTCAAACAGTTCGTGATGTTTTGCGAACAGCATTTGATGAACTTTTTAAAACAGAGGCACGTATCAATGATATATATATATCCATGGCAGATGATGGCGCAGATGTAGATAGCCTTATGGAAGAAGTTGGAGAACTACAAGATCGTTTAGAATCACGTGATTTTTATACACTTGATGCTAAAATTGATGAAGTTGCACGGGCATTAGGAGTTATGGATTTTGGTATGGATTCTGATGTTACTGAATTATCTGGTGGTCAAAGGACAAAGGTTCTTTTAGCAAAACTGTTATTAGAAAAGCCAGACATCCTCCTGCTTGATGAGCCTACAAACTACCTTGATGCTGAACACATTGATTGGTTAAAACGCTATTTACAAAATTATGAAAATGCTTTTGTTTTAATCTCACACGATATTCCATTTTTGAACGATGTTATCAATATTGTCTATCATGTTGAAAATCAAGATTTAGTAAGATATTCCGGTGATTATACTAATTTTGAATCAGTCTATGCAATGAAAAAGGCTCAATTAGAAGCAGCCTATGAACGTCAACAAAAGGAAATAGCTGATTTACAAGATTTTGTTAATCGTAATAAAGCACGCGTCGCAACACGTAATATGGCAATGTCTCGTCAAAAGAAACTAGACAAAATGGATATTATTGAGTTACAAGCAGAGAAACCAAAGCCAAGTTTCGAATTTAAAGAATCTCGCACACCAGGACGTTTTATTTTCCAAGCTAAAGATCTTCAAATTGGATATGATCGTGCTTTAACAAAACCTCTAAACCTAACATTTGAACGTAATCAAAAAATAGCTATTGTTGGAGCAAATGGGATAGGAAAAACAACATTACTTAAGAGTTTACTAGGTATTATCCCCCCTATTTCTGGTAATGTTGAACGAGGTGATTTTATTGATTTAGGTTATTTTGAACAAGAAGTACCCGGAGGAAATCGCCAAACTCCACTCGAAGCAGTATGGGATGCTTTTCCTGCTTTGAACCAAGCAGAGGTTAGGGCAGCTCTTGCTCGTTGTGGTTTAACTTCAAAGCATATTGAAAGTCAGATTCAGGTGTTATCTGGTGGGGAGCAATCAAAGGTCAGATTTTGCTTATTAATGAATCGCGAAAATAATGTCCTTGTACTTGACGAACCAACCAATCATTTAGATGTAGATGCTAAAGATGAGTTAAAACGTGCTTTAAAAGCTTATAAGGGATCAATCTTGATGGTATGTCATGAACCGGACTTTTATGAAGGATGGATGGATGATGTTTGGGACTTTAACCAACTTAGTTAAGTGGCTAAGGTAATAAAGTAGAAGGCAGGGCCAAATAAGATGCAAAATGATATGAGCGTTGTTCTTAGAGCAGGTAAATTACTGATTGAAAGCGGAGCAGAAGTCTATCGTGTCGAAGACACAATGAAGCATTTTGCTAAGGCTCTTCAGATAGAAAATTTTGAAGCTTATGTGGTTAGTAGCAGTATTATCGCTTCCGGGATTAACCGCTATGGTAAACAAGAAGCTAAAGTATGCAATACAGATGGTGTAACAGCAAATTTAGGTAGACTTGAAGCTGTTAATAACCTTTCTAGGCAAATTGCTAAACAAGACTTAGTATCTCCAGAAGAAATTGTAAAGCAGTTAGACTTAATTGAACATCAAAAAGATTATAGTTTACTTGTTACTTTAATTTCTTATTTTTGTGGAGCGGGTAGTTTTTCTTTAGCCTTAGGTAGTTCCTTATTAGATTCATTTTCCGCTGCTGTAACAGGCTTAATTTTAGGATATTTTCTGAATTTGATGGAAAGTCGTATACATACAGGATTTCTTTTGACCATTCTAGGTAGTTCTGTAGTGGCTTTAAGTGCTAATTTATTATATTTTTCAGGATTAGGTGAGCATCGTAGCATTATTATATTAGGGGCACTAATGGTTATGGTGCCAGGGGCTGCCTTTGTTAATTCGGTGAGAGAATTTTCACAGAATAATTTTTCAACAGGTTTAGCTTTGATTATGTCTGCTTTACTCATTTGTATTTCTATATCAGCAGGTGTGGCTATTACAATTGAAATTATTCCGTTTGCAGAACAAATGACAGGTTCTTTTTCTGGTGTTCCTAATACCATCCTTGAGATTATCATCAGAACACTAATGGCCGGTTTAGGGACGATAGCCTTCTCTATTCTCTACCATGTTCCAAAACGTTATTTCCTTGACTTAGGTATACTAGGAGCAATATCTTGGATGCTCTACCTGATCTTATGGCAACAATTTCACATGGATGCTATAGCCGTATTTTTTCCAGGGCTTTTCATCACTTATTTTTCACGGCTATTAGCTGCTAAACGTAAGTGTCCTGCCACTGTCTTTTTAGCGACAAGTATGTTTCCTCTTATTCCAGGACTTAGCTTCTATAGAGCTGTTTACTTTTTATTGACGGGAGCAGATGCCGTAGCAATGGAATATTTTAGATCCTGTTTTGTAACAGCTTTTACAATTGCTATAGCAATCAGTATTGTACAGCAGATTCCTCTATCGTTCTTTATTAGACGTAAAATGATAAAATAATTTAGTATTTATTTGACAAAATGATTGTAAACTTGTAGAATACCTACAAATGTATCTTTAAGTGAGTCCAGAGAGGCGAACAAGGTCACCATCATAAGTCAAATAGCGAGTGCTTTTTCGCTAACTTTTTATGAAACCTTGCCCTCAGGCAAGGTTTTTTGTGTCATACTGGTACATTTCCAACAATTATTATTTCTATAGAGAGGAATTATATGTTAGAAAAATGCCCTATCATTGCCTTAGATTTTTCTGATTTGGCTTCTGTAACAACTTTTTTAGAACATTTTCCAAAAGAAGAATTGCTTTTTGTCAAAATAGGAATGGAGCTTTATTATTCCGAAGGTCCCTCAATTATTAGATATATTAAATCCTTAGGACATCGCATTTTTTTGGATTTAAAATTACATGATATCCCTAATACAGTTCGATCATCTATGTCTGTCTTAGCCAAATTAGGCATTGATATGACTAATGTGCATGCTGCAGGAGGAGTCGAAATGATGAAAGCAGCTAGAGAAGGTTTGGGGAAGGGTCCAATACTATTAGCAGTGACACAATTAACCTCGACTTCACAAGAACAAATGCAGGTGGATCAACATATTAACTTAAGTGTAGTTGATTCGGTTTGCCATTATGCTCAAAAAGCTCAAGAAGCAGGCTTAGATGGAGTAGTCGCATCGGCTCAAGAGGGAATGCAAATCAAGAAACAGACTAACGAACATTTCATTTGCTTAACGCCTGGTATCAGACCTCCACAAACCAATCAGTTAGATGATCAAAAAAGAACGATGACTCCTGAGCAAGCACGTATAGTTGGGGCTGATTATATCGTTGTGGGAAGACCTATAACGAAAGCAGAAAATCCATATCAAGCATATCTAGAGATAAAAGAAGAATGGAATCGTATTAAATAAAGGAGTACTGAGATGGATTTAGCAAGACAGATTGCCATGGAACTATTAGATATTCAAGCTGTTTACTTAAGACCCCAACAACCCTTTACTTGGGCTTCGGGGGTCAAATCGCCAATTTACACTGATAATCGTGTAACCTTATCGTATCCTGAGACAAGGACACTGATTGAAAATGGTTTTGTTAAACAAATACAGAAACATTTCCCAAACGTTGATATCATAGCAGGGACAGCGACTGCAGGCATACCACATGGCGCTATTATAGCTGATAAGATGAACTTGCCCTTTGCCTATATACGATCGAAGGCAAAGGATCATGGTGTGGGGAATCAAATCGAGGGACGTGTTTACTCAGGCCAAAAAATGGTTATCATTGAAGATTTGATTTCAACAGGAGGATCTGTTTTAGAGGCTGTTACGGCTGCGCAGAGTCAAGGTATTGAGGTTTTAGGGGTAGTAGCGATATTTACATATCAATTAGCTAAGGCTGAACAAGCATTTCGTGAAGCTGATATTCCTTTGGTGACTTTGACGGATTACAATCAATTAATTAAAGTTGCTAAAGTTAATGGATATATTACAGCTGACCAACTGGTATTACTGAAAAAATTTAAAGAAGATCAAATGAATTGGCAAAGTTAGAGAGGACAGATATGTATATCATTAAAAACGGATTGATTATCGACCCTCAAAGTGGTTTTAATCAAGTATCAGACATGCTGATTGATCAAGGAAAAATTAAACAAATATCGAAAGAAATTGATATTAAAGGCATTCCAATCATTGATGCAAGCAATAAAATTGTAGCTCCAGGATTAGTCGATATTCATGTACATTTTCGTGAGCCTGGACAGACACATAAAGAAAATATCCATACAGGGGCCCTATCAGCTGCAGTAGGTGGTTTTACGACAGTTCTTATGATGGCCAATACTAACCCAACGATTTCTAGCCCAGAAATTGTAAAACAAGTTAAGGAGAGTGCAGCAAAAGAAGCAATTAAGATTGAAACAGTTGCTACAATTACTAAATCTCTGAATGGTAAAGATTTAGTTAATTTCGAAGAACTATTAGAGGCTGGAGTTGCTGGATTCTCAGACGATGGTATTCCTTTGACAGATACTAAGGTTTTGCAAGAAGCTATGAACTTAGCTAGAAAACATGATGTTGTCCTATCGTTACATGAAGAAGATCCATCGTTAAATGGTGTCCTTGGTATCAACGAACATATTGCTCAGAAAATTTATCATGTCTGTGGAGCTAGTGGTCTTGCTGAATATTCAATGATTGCGCGAGATGCTATGATTGCTTACCAAACACAGGCGAAAGTCCATATCCAGCATTTGTCAAGTTCAGAATCAGTAGAAGTAGTTGATTTTGCGCAGAAGCTTGGTGCTAACTTAACAGCAGAAGTAACCCCCCAACATTTTTCAAAGACAGAGAACTTACTTTTAACTAAGGGTGCTAATGCAAAATTAAACCCACCACTGCGACTTGAAAAGGATAGACAAGCCCTCATTGATGGACTTAAAAGTGGTGTTATTTCAATTATTGCAAGTGACCACGCTCCCCATCATATTATGGAGAAAGCAGCAGATAATATTAGTCAAGCGCCCTCTGGTATGACTGGCTTAGAGACATCATTAGCCTTAGGGATTACTTATTTAGTATCTACTAAAGAACTCTCAATGATTGACTTTTTGGCAAAAATGACATGTAATCCTGCACAGTTATATGGATTTGATGCAGGTTATCTCAGAGAAGGTGGACCTGCAGATATCGTTATTTTTGATCAAGCTGAAGAGAGAATAATAAAGGCAGAATTTGCCTCCAAATCCAGCAACTCTCCTTTTATCGGTGATAAATTGAAGGGAGTTATTCACTACACAATTTGCAATGGTGAAATAGTCTATCAAAAAGATAGCCACGCAGCGACATTGGTATAGGTAAAACATTTCTTATTAATATCCTTTAAGGTATTGTCCAGAGAGGCAAACAAGGAATTGCGTTAACAAATAGTAAGTTAGTTCCCTATCTAGCTTACTATTTTGCAGAGCCTCCTTGTTTTAGGAGGCTTTTTTCTAGCTAAAATTTATAGAAAGAAATTATCATGAATCATCAAACACAAACACTTTCATTAGAACATTTTGTCAGTTTAGAAGAATTATCAAATCAAGAAGTTATGTCTTTGATAAAGAGAAGTATCGAAGTTAAAGAAAATCCTAGCAACATTGGTTTTGATAAAGATTACTATGTGTCAAATCTCTTTTTTGAGAATTCAACAAGAACACATAAGTCATTTGAAATGGCAGAACTCAAATTAGGATTAAAAACAATTGAATTTAATGCTGATACAAGTTCTGTTAATAAAGGAGAAACCCTTTATGACACTATCTTAACAATGAGTGCTCTAGGATTGGACGTTTGTGTCATTAGGCATCCTGATATTGACTATTATAAAGAATTGATTGCTAGTCCGAACATTCATTCAGCTATTGTCAATGGGGGTGATGGCTCAGGCCAACATCCAAGCCAATCACTTTTGGATTTGGTAACTATTTACGAAGAATTTGGATACTTCAAAGGGCTAAAAATTGCGATTGTAGGAGATTTAACTCACTCACGGGTAGCTAAATCTAACATGCAAGTGCTAAAACGATTAGGAGCTGAAATTTTCTTTTCTGGACCCAAAGAATGGTATAGTAGTCAATTCGATGAATATGGGCAATATTTACCAATAGATCAGTTAGTTGATCAAATTGATGTCCTTATGCTTTTACGTGTTCAACACGAACGTCATGATGGTAAAGGGGTGTTTTCAAAAGAAAGCTATCATCAACAATTTGGTCTTACAAAAGAACGCTATAAACATTTAAGGGATACAGCAATTATTATGCACCCAGCACCCGTCAATAGGGATGTAGAGATTGCTAGCGATTTGGTAGAAGCAGATAAGGCTCGAATAGTGAAACAGATGAGTAATGGCGTCTATGCAAGGATAGCTATCTTAGAAGCAGTGCTCAATAGCAGATAATAAAGGAGATAAAATGAAGCGTCTATTATTACTGGAAGATGGTAGTGTGTTTGAGGGTGAGGCTTTCGGAGCGGATGTAGAAACAAGTGGTGAAATCGTTTTTAGTACAGGAATGACAGGGTATCAAGAATCTATAACAGATCAATCTTACAACGGTCAAATTATTACTTTTACTTATCCTCTTATTGGAAATTATGGGATAAATCGAGACGATTACGAATCTATTAGACCAACATGTAAGGGAGTAGTTATTTATGAATGGGCAGAGTATCCAAGTAACTGGCGTCAACAGATGACACTTGATGAATTTTTAAAATTAAAAGGAATACCTGGAATTTCAGGTATAGATACTCGAGCATTAACAAAAATTATTCGAAAACATGGAACAATGAAAGCTTGTTTAATAAACGAGGGAAATTCTATTCATGAAGCACTAGAAAACCTTCAAAAAAGTGTTCTTTTAAATGATCAAATTGAACAAGTATCAACCAAATTAGCTTATGCTTCGCCTGGAGTTGGCAAAAATATTGTATTAGTTGACTTTGGTTTAAAACATTCTATTCTAAGAGAACTGTCACAACGTCAATGTCATATTACAGTCGTTCCTCATACTACGACAGCGCAAGAAATCTTAAATCTCAATCCAGATGGAGTACTCTTATCTAACGGCCCTGGGAACCCAGAACAATTACCGAATGCTTTACAAATGATCCAAGAAATTCAAGGTAAAATTCCAATTTTTGGTATTTGTATGGGACATCAACTATTTGCTAAAGCTAATGGTGCAAAGACTTATAAAATGACTTTTGGTCATCGAGGTTTTAATCATGCTGTTCGTCATTTGCAAACAGGACAGGTTGATTTTACAAGTCAAAATCATGGTTATGCTGTCTCGAGAGAAGATTTCCCTGAGGCTCTCTTCATTACACATGAAGAGATTAATGATAAAACTGTCGAAGGTGTTCGACATAAATACTATCCTGCCTTTTCAGTGCAGTTTCACCCAGATGCAGCACCAGGGCCGCATGATACATCTTATCTTTTTGATGAATTTATTAATATGATTGATGATTTCCAGCAAAAAAGCTAGCTTTAAAATATAGAATTAGAGGAGTTTGATATGCCAAAGCGCACAGACATACGTAAAATTATGGTTATCGGTTCTGGCCCGATTGTGATTGGACAAGCAGCAGAGTTTGACTATTCTGGTACACAAGCCTGTCTCTCTTTAAAAGAGGAGGGATACCAAGTTGTTTTGGTCAATTCGAATCCAGCTACTATCATGACAGATAAAGATATTGCTGATAAAGTTTATATTGAACCTATTACCTTGGAGTTTGTCACAAGAATTCTCAGGAAGGAAAGACCTGATGCTCTCCTTCCAACTCTTGGAGGTCAAACTGGATTGAATATGGCTATGGCTCTATCAAAAAATGGTATCCTAGAAGAATTGAATGTTGAACTATTAGGGACCAAATTATCAGCCATTGATAAAGCTGAAGATCGTGATTTATTTAAACAGTTGATGGAAGAACTCAATCAACCTATTCCAGAATCTGAGATTGTTAATTCGGTAGAAGAAGCTATTCAATTTGCAGAGCAAATCGGGTATCCATTAATTGTTCGTCCTGCCTTTACTTTAGGAGGTACAGGTGGAGGCATGTGCGATAATCAAGAACAATTGGTTGACATCACGACGAAGGGGTTAAAGTTATCGCCTGTGACACAGTGCCTTATTGAACGTTCAATTGCTGGCTTTAAAGAGATTGAATACGAAGTTATGCGTGATGCAGCAGATAACGCTCTTGTTGTTTGTAATATGGAGAATTTTGATCCTGTTGGTATCCATACAGGGGACTCTATAGTTTTTGCACCCGCACAAACGTTATCTGATGTGGAAAATCAGTTATTACGAGATGCGAGTTTAGATATTATAAGAGCTTTGAAAATTGAAGGAGGATGCAATGTTCAACTAGCCCTTGATCCGAATAGTTTTAAATACTATGTCATTGAAGTTAATCCAAGAGTATCAAGATCTTCTGCTTTAGCTTCAAAAGCTACTGGATATCCAATTGCTAAATTAGCAGCTAAGATAGCTGTTGGTTTGACACTAGATGAGGTAATTAATCCTATTACAAAAACGACTTACGCTATGTTTGAACCTGCTTTAGATTACGTAGTCGCAAAAATGCCGAGATTTCCTTTTGATAAATTTGAAAGTGGCGATAGAAAATTGGGAACACAGATGAAAGCTACAGGCGAAGTCATGGCAATAGGACGGAATATAGAAGAATCTTTGTTGAAAGCTTGTCGTTCACTAGAAATAGGTGTCGATCACATTAAAATAGCAGATTTAGATAATGTATCAGATGATGTTTTATTAGAAAAAATAAGAAAGGCAGAAGATGATCGCTTATTTTATCTAGCAGAAGCTTTACGTAGACATTATAGTATTGAAAAATTAGCAAGTTTGACTAGCATTGATTCTTTCTTCCTTGATAAGTTAAGAGTGATTGTAGAGTTAGAAGATCTATTATCTAAAAACAGACTGGATATCAATATTCTCAAAAAGGTTAAAAATAAAGGTTTTTCAGATAAAGCTATAGCGAGTTTATGGCAAATAAACGAAGATCAAGTTCGTAACATGCGAAAAGAAGCAGGAATTCTTCCAGTTTATAAGATGGTTGATACATGTGCGTCTGAGTTTGATTCAGCAACGCCCTACTTTTATTCGACTTATGCCGTAGAAAACGAGTCATTGATATCAGATAAAGCCTCTATTTTGGTTTTAGGATCGGGCCCAATCCGAATTGGACAGGGAGTTGAATTTGATTATGCAACGGTTCATTCTGTTAAAGCCATCAGAGAGTCTGGTTTTGAAGCGATTATCATGAACTCTAATCCAGAGACGGTCTCAACGGATTTCTCTATTTCAGATAAGCTTTACTTTGAACCTTTGACTTTTGAAGATGTTATGAATGTTATTGACTTAGAAAAACCTGAAGGGGTCATCTTACAATTCGGTGGTCAGACTGCTATTAATCTAGCAAAAGATTTAAACAAGGCAGGGGTTAAAATACTAGGCACACAATTAGAAGATTTGGATCGTGCTGAAAATAGAAAACAATTTGAAGCCACTTTACAAGCTCTAAATATCCCTCAACCACCAGGTTTTACCGCCACTACGGAGGAAGAGGCAGTTAATGCAGCGCAAAAGATTGGTTATCCCGTGTTGGTTAGACCATCATATGTTCTTGGTGGACGAGCTATGAAGATAGTTGAAAACGAAGAAGATTTACGTCATTATATGACAACCGCGGTAAAGGCAAGCCCAGATCATCCAGTGCTTATAGATGCATACCTTATAGGTAAAGAGTGTGAGGTTGATGCTATATCCGATGGTCAGAATATACTGATTCCTGGAATAATGGAACATATAGAGCGATCTGGTGTTCATTCAGGAGATTCCATGGCTGTATATCCTCCTCAAACATTGTCTGAGACCATTATCGAAACTATTGTAGATTATACAAAACGCTTAGCAATTGGATTAAACTGTATCGGTATGATGAATATTCAGTTTGTAATCAAGGATCAGAAAGTATATGTTATTGAAGTTAATCCTCGTGCTAGTAGAACACTTCCATTCTTATCAAAAGTAACTCACATTCCTATGGCCCAAGTAGCAACAAAAGTTATCTTAGGAGATAAACTCTGCAATTTTACATATGGTTATGATCTCTATCCAGCTTCAGATATGGTCCACATTAAAGCCCCTGTCTTTAGTTTTACCAAACTTGCTAAAGTAGATAGTTTATTAGGTCCTGAAATGAAATCAACAGGCGAAGTGATGGGATCAGATATTAATCTTCAGAAAGCCTTGTATAAAGCCTTTGAAGCAGCATATCTCCATATGCCAGACTATGGTAACATTGTTTTTACAGTAGATGATACAGATAAAGAAGAAGCTTTAGAACTTGCAAAAGTCTATCAAAGTATTGGTTATCGTATTTATGCTACCCAAGGGACTGCAATTTATTTTGATGCTAATGGTTTAGAGACAGTTTTAGTAGGTAAGTTAGGAGAGAACGATCGAAATCATATTCCTGATTTAATTAAAAATGGTAAGATTCAAGCAGTTATCAACACAGTTGGACAAAATAACATTGATAACCATGATGCTCTCATCATCAGACGTTCTGCAATTGAACAAGGAGTTCCTCTATTTACATCTTTAGATACTGCACATGCAATGTTCAAAGTTCTTGAAAGCAGAGCATTTACATTAAAAGTACTAGATTAATCAAACGATCAAGGTAAAATTAACTTCCAGCAAAACAGAATCGGACTAGATTAAATATAGCTTGTTCTGTTTTTATAAAAAAAGCCTAATTGTGATAAAATAGGGAACAAACTTAAGGAGTTAATTATGTTAAAAACACGAACACATATTAATGAATTAGAAACAAAAATCGCCCTTGATTTAGTACACAGATATCTAGGTATTCAACAACTTGTTTTTTCAAAGTGGAGGCATTCTTTAGAAACTGGTTCATGGTCTTCTATTATAACAATAAATGGCGTTAATATTATCAATTACATTGTTGATGATATTAGTGACAGTAATAGTATTTCAGGTATTATTTGTCATCCTAAAAGTTTTCATCTCAGACCTAGAGAAAAAAAGGAACCTATTCAGTCTATTGATGAGTTAGATATCACCTGGTCTTTGAATAGAGAGGAAAATGAATGATTCCAGATAGTAGTTTTAAAGTGCTATCAGATATGGCATATAATATTGAAAAATCCAAAGCAGAAAGTAATGGACACCTTCAAATTATAGAAGGTAGTCAAATTATTGATTTCCATCAAAAACGCTCTTTTATGGTATTAGAGGTTAATGATGATATCAATAATGGTATGCAGGCTATGGCATGTCAGTCTTTGGATGAAAGTAATCATATTGTTATAGCATATTCAGGAACGAACGCTTTTAATAAGAAAGATATCTTAACAGATATCGATTCAGTTGTATTGGGGAAGAACAATAAATTGCTAACTTGTCCTTCAAGTATTACCCTGAGAGAGGATGGCATTTCTCTGCCTTGTAAAAATCCAAGTCAAATTACAACATCTAAACTATTTGCACAAAAAATTAAGATGAACTATCCTGATGCAACCCTCTGGTTAACAGGCCATTCTCTAGGTGGTTATTTGGCCATGATTGTGGCTTCAGAAATGAGATTATCAGCGCGTGTTTTTAATTCCCCTAGTCCCATTAACAATATGTCTGAAGCAGCCACATCCTATGTAATTTCACATCCAGAGAAGTATCATAGTTACCGTATTAATAAAGATTACATTGGTAATTTTGGTATTAATAGTTCAGATGATAAATTAGGTATTTCTAAAAGAGTCAATGCTAAGAAGCAACATGGTTTTTATAAAAAGATTTTCTTTCACGAATTGACACGATTTCGATTAAATCAACAAGGACAGATTGTTGATATAGATGAAAATAAACAGGATTAAACAATAACATTAAAAATAATTTTAAATAATGCAGTAAATTTGAATATATTTTAAAAAATATGTTGTAATAATTATGCAGTTGTTGCAAAAGTGTTTATAGAAAAAGGAGAAAATTTATGGCACAAATTAAATTAACACCAGAAGAACTTCGCTCATCAGCACAAAAGTACACAGCTGGTTCTCAACAAGTAACAGAAGTTCTTAATTTGCTTACTCAAGAGCAAGCAGTTATTGACGAAAATTGGGATGGATCTACTTTTGATTCTTTTGAAGCACAATTCAATGAATTATCTCCAAAAATTACAGAATTTGCTCAATTACTCGAAGATATTAACCAGCAATTATTAAAAGTTGCAGATATCATTGAGCAGACGGATGCAGATATTGCTTCTCAAATTAGTGGATAGTATCGTATCATAGTCTATAAGTGAATAGGAAGGCAAAGCCTTCCTATTTTGTTGAAAATAAAATATATTTTAGGAAGAATTATGAAAAGAAATAACTTTAGAATACTTTGGTATATTATAGCTGTTGCTCTCTTTTTAGTAGCTATTGCTGGCCTTAATCTTAAGCTTCAAGGCGATCATGCAAAAGAGAATAAAACAACACAGTCAGCTACTAACACTAAACTAAATATAGCATTAGTCAACGAAGATCAAAATGTATCTAATGGTAAAGAAAGTTATAATTTAGGAGCTAGTTATATTAAGTCTATCGAACGTGATAATAGTCAAAATTGGTCAGTTGTTAGTCGAGGTACTGCTCAAAATGGATTAGACAAAGGTGATTATCAATTAATGGTTATCATCCCTAATAACTTTTCTCAAAAACTTCTTGATGTCAATAAAGCAAATGCAGAGCAAACAACTATCTCTTATAAGGTTAATGCCAAGGGGAATTTAGCATTAGAGAAAAAGGCAACTGAAAAAGAGAAAGATATTGTTTCAGAGTTAAATAGCCACTTAGTAAATATGTACATGGCAAGTATTTTAAGTAACTTATATACAGCTCAAGAAAATGTACAGGCCATGGTAAATGTTCAGTCAGGTAATATCTCAAATTACCAAAAAAATCTTTTAGATTCTGCAACTAATTTCCAAAATATCTTTCCAGCCCTCGTTAACCAGTCTAGTAGTTCCATTACTGCTAACGAATCACTGAAAAAATCTTTAGAAGCTTCTGATAACATGTTTAATGATTTGGTGACAACCCAGACAAATACTGGAAAAGATTTATCAAGCTTAATAGAACAGCGCCATCAAGATAGCATTTCGTATGAAGCGTTTTCGACCTCATTACTAGAAATGAATAACGAGTTATTAGAGAAGCAATTATCTGATATTATCACACAAGCACAAAAAGACCAAGAAACATTATCATCACAACTCAATAGTATTATGGGTGATGATAACAATCATAATCATAAAGAAAACTCATCAGCTTATCTAAATGTTGCAAGGCAAAAAATCCAAGAACTATCTGAAGCACTCAAGTCACAAGATAACATTGCTAAAGATCAAAGTGAACAACTAGATAAAATTGTTAGAGAGGGACTAGCAAGTTACTTTGCTAAGAATAATAAAGATAATATTACTTTATTAGAATTATTGAAGAGTCATTCTACTAATGAGAAGACTTTGAAAGATTTTAAAGCTAAGGTAGCAGATTTCACAAATTCTCTCATTTCAAGCATTCCTTCACTAAACCTTTCGGAGTTGCACTTAACCCAAGAAGAAGAAAAAGCCATTCAGTTTACATCTTCTGATTCGGAAATCATTAAAAAAGTAAGCAACGAAAGAACTCTGTATTTAAATACTAATTTATTGAATCGTCTTTTTGAAGCTAGGAAAAATAGAGATGAAGCTAAAAATAAAGTTAATCAATTAAAATTGTCATCTAGTTCTACTCGAACTGGTGAGCAGATAGTTTCTGTTGAATCAAATAATCCAGATTACAGGGTAGATACCTGGACGGTTAATGGTAAGCAAACAAGAACCTTGGACCCCAGCCAAAACAATAATATTATTATCAATAGCAGTTATCAAAGGGAATCATCTAACTCTAGTATTACGAAACCAAGCTATACAATCACTATCGGGAATCAGAAACAAATTGTACAAAATGATGACGGTAAAATCCAACGGTCTTACTTTGAGGCAGAGGCAACGTATCAACGAACTCTACAAGAAGTAAATGATGCATATAACACCACTCACGGATTAGTAGCTAAATACTACATTATTTCTGATGGCGAAGAACCGCAAAATTTATTTGATCAATTTTTAAATCAAAGTGTTAACGATACGATGGTTGATCTGGTCAAAAATGGTATAACTAAGTATTTGATGGATGAAAACACTGCTGATGCGCAACAGAAAGTTAAAGATGTCATGGAGGAAGTTGAAAATAGTCAAGATGAATTGGCGGATCAAATGGCAAAAGTAACTGAGACAAATGTACGACTAACAGATGCAATCAAAAAACAGCTTGAAACCCTTCAATCAATTAACATGAAGGTCCAAAACATCACACAGGATCAATCTAAAGTAAACGACTCACAGAAAACAACTGATCAACAATTATCTGATTTGAAGAACCAGCTAGATGGGCTAATGACCTCTGCAGCGGGCGTAAAAGATATGTCCAAATCTAATAGTCAAGAGGCGGACCAAGTTAATCAAATATTCACATCATTCAATAAAGATGTTCAAGATGCTAAAAATTCGGGCAACAAACTTTCGACGGATGCAACCGATTTAATGGCTAACTTCCAAAAAGAATTGGCCAATAATGGTGATTTCGTAGCTTCTTTCTCTAAAGTTTTTAATACTGCTTATAAAAATGGAGTGCCAAATGATATTCTCCTTAATTTCTTATCACGACCTGTCGCTGAATCAGCGTCTGCAGTTAGGGCAACTGAAAATACTTATCGCCCATTCACTTGGATACTATTATTAGAAGTTGTTAGCCTATTTACAGCATATATCTTTGCGACTCAAAACCTTATTAAGAAATTGACAGATAGGTATAATGTCAACCGCTGGCTTCAAACAGACTTTTTAAATGTCATTGTCATTTCAGGCCTCTCTCTTGTTATTGGTTTAGCACTGGGAGTTATCTCAAGCAGAAGTCTTCATGTCATGCCTGAATATGTACCATCTTGGTTCCTAGTTATGACTCTGTTTAGTTTTTTATTAATTCATAGTCAGTATTTCTTTATTAAAAATTTTAAAGCAGTTGGTATGGGTTTAGCTTTGTTTATGATTATTAGTTTTGTGTATCTATCAAATGCCGTAGGCACAGTAGCGACTGTTAGTGGACTTCCAAAATTACTAAAAGCTATTAATCCACTATCTATCCTTGAAAATCAATTATCATCTTATTTTGATAATGTGACAACTGGATTTATTTTCCTTATCTTAGTACTTCTTGTGGATGTTGCTTTTATTATCATGAATATTTTTATCACCTTAAATTTTGAAGCTAAAGTAAAAGAGTGAGGTTGTTGATGAAGTTGAAACGATTTTTAGCCTGTCTACTAATATTATCCTGTATGAGTCAAACATCAGTATTTTCTGATGGGTTAAAGAATAATGATATTCATTTTGATACAAAACGTTTAGAATCAGATTCACAAAAAAATTCTGGTTTTCAAACTGAATTAACTAAAGATTTATTTAAAAAAGAAGACCTTAAAAAATTGGATAAAAACCGTCAATCTAAAGTCTCACTCCAGAAAAAGCAGTCTAAGCAACTGTTTCAATATTCAAATAAAGGACAATCTGATAGGAAAAAACGTATCAAACAATTATTTTCTGAAGAAAGTAATCAATTTAAATTTGTTACAAGAACAGAAGAACCGACTGTTTCGGCTGATATTGGTCATATAATTATATACCTGGTTCTCATTAGTTTGGTACTAATATTAGCTTCTATAATGACTTTTAAAATAAAGGACAAAAAGGATGAATACACATATTAACATTACTCTAGATATGGGGGAAACCTCAAAAGATTTACGTATCCCTTTGAAAATTAGCGTTAAGCAATTAGTAATGGAATTAGATAGTATTTTTAGCCGTACTGAAAGGCGTACCAAATATCAACTAAGAGTTATAAATAAAGGTATTTTATTGGGAGAGAACGATATATTAGCTCACCATCCAGTAACAACTGGTGATCGTATAAGGATAGAGGAGTTTTATTAATGGAAACAGATTCGTTTGTATTTGAAGAACAAGACTTTCAATTTGAAAAAGGACCAGATTTTTGGCAGTTATCTCTTAAGCGTTCAAAAGTAGGAACTCAAAATCTGCAACAACTGCAATTGTTAGAAATTCACCATTCTTTGTTGATGCCTATGACAACTGCAATTGATGCAGATACCATTCAATTTCAATTCCAGACAGAAGCGCACGCTCTATTTTTTGAAAGCTTTAAAAAAGAAACTTTATCTGAAAAATTACGATTAGCCTTGAATGTCTTGGATTTAGATAAGGCTTTGTCTTTGTCAGTAAATTTCATTTTGCATCCCTCTAATCTATTTTTAACAAAAAATGCAACTGCTAAAATAGCTTATCGTAGCCTTCCTGGGATTATGAGACCTGAGAAATTTGGTCCAGAAGAGTTTTTATATCAATTCAAATGTTTTGTCTTTGCATTATTGACGCAACATGACTATATAGAGTTGTATAATGGTGCTATTTCTGTTATTGAAGTATCAGATTTCCTAAAAAGCATTTATCATGCAGAAACTATTCAGGCTGTTAGAGACATCATTACTATTGATTATGAGCAGCAAGTAGAAGTAGAAACTCATACGTTAGCAAAAGTATCAAGGGCAAAATATAAGCTTTATAAATACATAAGTGTTTGGCTAGGAGCTTTATCTACAATACTCTTGATTCCGCTAGTATATCTGGTTTTTATTCACAATCCATTCAAAGAAAAAATGTTGGCAGCGGATACTTCATTTATTAAAGTTGATTATAATCAAGTGATTAATCGACTAGAACATGTAAAAGTAAGTAAGTTACCTTATACACAGAAGTACGAGTTGGCCTATTCCTATATTAATGGAATGTCATTTTCTGAAGAACAGCGTGAAGTTATTTTAAACAATGTTACGCTCAAGACTGATGAGCTCTATCTTGATTATTGGATTAATATTGGCCGTGGTTTAGATGATGATGCTATTGATGCTGCCAAACGTTTAGACGATTCTGACCTTGTTATTTATGCTATTGTTCAGAAAATGGATCAGGTTAGAAAAGACAATAGTTTATCTGGTAAAGATCGTGAACAAAAACTTTCTGAGCTACAAACAGACTATGATAAATATTGGAAAGACCGTAAGACAGCCTTAACAGATGAGGAATCCAAATCGAAAAATAGCAATAATCATTCGACAAATTCCAACAAAGAGTCATCTGAATCATCAAGTACTACAGCAAGTACATCTTCTAAAACTAAAAGTAGGTAGGTGGATATGTTAGTTATTTGTTATTATCAATCACTCCGCTACGAATTTAATATTGAAGAGGAGAAATCCTTTCTAATATCATCAAACGGCAAGTCGCCAATACCAGTATCAGATTTAGAAAATGACATCACGCTAAAAAATATACAAGGTCAATTGGTATATATTATTGACTAAAAAGAAAAAGAGTTAACTAATGGTGTAGAGATTTCAGGAATTGTCTTCTATTTAGCGAATAATCAAAAAGAAATTTATACTCCCTTAGATTACGAAGATATATTAATCGGTGATAAAGAAGGGTATCGTGTCCGTTTTAAAGAAGGAGCCCCTAATTTATTACTGAAAAAAATAGAAAGTAATTGGCAGCTTAATTTATTTGAAGGTGATATTTATCTGAATAATCATCTTCAAAAAGTAGTGCAGCAGTTACCTTTAAGTTTAGGTGATGAGATTAGCTTCCAAGGAACAATTGTTAAGCTTTTCCCAGATGAAATTCAAATCTGGGGGGGCTGATTATGAAACATCATTAACTAAGAAAGTTATGTCAGCTTATCAATTTTACGAAGGCTATCCTGATTTTCACCGCTCACCTCGTATTATTTATCGTTCCAGTGAAGATAAAATTACAGTTAATGCGCCTGGTAATGAACCTAATAAGTCTAAAGATGAACTGTTAAAATTAATTGTTCCTCCTCTAGTGATGATTGGAGTCAGCATTCTTATTTCTATTTTTCGTCCTCGTGGTATCTATATCATTGCAACAATGTCAATGGCTCTAGTGACGATGATTTTCTCTATCACTGGTTACTTTAAAAATCGTAAACAGTATAAGCAGGACTTACAAGAACGCATTGATTCCTATCATGACTATTTATCTGATAAGTCAATTGAACTTCAGAAGTTAGCTAAAGAGCAAAAGCGTGGGCAACACTATCATTACCCAACGATTGAAGGTTTACAGGAAATGGCTGATACTTATCACCATCGTATTTATGAAAAGACACCACTTCATTTTGACTTCTTGTATTATCGCCTAGGTTTGGGAGAAGTACCAACGAGCTATAATATTCATTATTCTCAACCAGAACGTTCTGGGAAAAAAGATCCTTTAGAGAACGAAGGCTATAACCTCTACTTTAACAATCGTTATATTAAAAATATGCCGATTGTTGCGAATTTATCACATGGACCAGTTGGCTATATAGGACCACGAGGTTTAGTATTGGAGCAACTCCAATTGATGGTTAATCAATTAGCTTTTTTCCATTCTTACCATGATGTTCAATTTATTACTATTGTTCCAGAGGAAGAGATGGATAAGTGGTCTTGGATGCGTTGGTTGCCACATGAAACCTTACAAGATGTCAATGTTCGTGGCTTTGTTTATAATCAAAGAAGCCGTGATCAAGTGCTCAACAGTCTTAACCAAATTTTAAAATTACGTCGCACACAACGCGAAGATAAATCTGCCAAAGAAGGGACTTTATTTTCTCCGCATTATGTCGTTATTGTAACTGATGAAAAGTTAATTTTAGATCACGTCATCATGGAATTCTTTACGGAAGATCCTACAGAATTGGGATGTTCTCTCATCTTTGTTCAAGATGTTATGAGTTCACTTTCAGAAAATATCAAAACCATTATTAATATTAAAGACCGTAATACTGGTCAGTTAGTTATAGAAGAAGGAGAGCTTAAAGAAACAGATTTTGAATTAGATCATTTCTTAGAGGATTATGACAAGGAAAATATTTCACGTCGCCTAGCTCCGTTAAATCACCTACAAAATCTTAAATCTTCAATACCAGAAGCAGTTACTTTTATGGAAATGTATCAAGCAGAAGAATTTGAAGATTTGCATGTTCAAGAGCGTTGGATAAGCCATGCTCCGTATAAAAGCTCAGCTGTTCCACTTGGCTTACGTGGTCAGGATGATATTGTTTATCTAAACCTACATGAAAAAGCTCATGGTCCTCATGGATTAGTTGCAGGAACAACGGGATCAGGGAAGTCAGAAATTATACAGTCCTATATCCTTTCTTTAGCTGTTAATTTCCATCCACACGATGTAGCTTTCCTTCTCATAGACTACAAAGGTGGGGGGATGGCAAACCTCTTTAAGGACCTGCCACACTTACTTGGCACCATCACCAACTTAGATGGTGCCCAATCGATGCGTGCTTTGGTTTCTATTAATGCTGAATTGAAACGTCGTCAACGTTTATTTGCTAAAGCTGATGTTAATCATATTAACCAGTATCAGAAGAAATACAAACTTGGAGAAGTTTCAGAACCAATGCCTCATCTCTTCTTAATCTCCGATGAGTTTGCCGAATTGAAATCCAACCAACCTGAGTTTATGAAAGAGCTTGTCTCAACAGCGCGAATTGGGCGTTCCCTAGGGATTCACTTAATCCTAGCGACCCAAAAACCATCTGGTGTGGTAGATGACCAAATCTGGTCAAACTCACGCTTCAAACTAGCTCTTAAAGTAGCAGACCGCGGCGACTCCATGGAAATGCTCCATACTCCAGATGCCGCCGAGATTACACAAGCAGGACGTGCCTACCTCCAAGTTGGTAATAATGAAGTCTATGAACTCTTCCAATCAGCATGGTCAGGAGCAGATTACCAACCTGAAAAAGACGACCAAGGGATTGAAGACCATACCATTTATTCCATCAACGACCTTGGCCAATACGAAATCCTAAATGATGATCTTTCAGGCTTAGACCAAGCCGAAAATATTAAAGAAGTACCTACGGAATTAGATGCTATCGTTGAAAACATTCAAGCTTTAACCAAAGAAATGGGCATCTCAGACTTACCTCAACCGTGGCTACCGCCTCTAAGCAATCAGATTGCAGTAACCGATCTCCGTAAGGAGGGATCAGTAGACCTCTGGAGCAAGGCCCCATCTTACAAAGCTGTTCTTGGCTTTATGGATATACCAAGCCAACAAGCACAAGAAGTGGCTTACCACGATTTTGAAGACGATGGGCATTTGTCAATTTTTGCAGGACCAAGTATGGGGAAATCCACAGCCCTTCAAACTGTAACAATGGACTTAGCACGTCATAATAGTCCAGAATTTTTAAACCTTTACCTCTTTGATTTTGGTACCAATGGCCTCTTACCTCTAAGACGTTTGCCACATGTAGCAGATTTCTTTACCATTGATGATGACGAAAAAATAGCCAAGTTTATTGCCCGTATCAAAGTTGAAATGTCTGATCGTAAAAAAGCCCTCAGTCGCTACAATGTCGCGACAGCAAAACTTTACCGTCAGGTATCTGGGGAAACCATGCCTCAAATCCTGATTGTTATTGACAGTTATGAAGGGCTACGGGAAGCTCAAACACCGACTAACTTAGAAGCTTGTTTCCAAAATATTTCGCGTGATGGGTCGTCACTTGGCATTTCCTTAGTTATCTCAGCTGGTCGTACGGCAGCTTTGAGGTCGTCCTTAATGGCAAACCTTAAAGAACGTATCGCTCTTAAATTAACAGATGACTCTGAATCACGGACACTTGTCGGTCGTCACCAACACATCATGGAAGATATTCCAGGACGTGGATTAATCAAACGTGATGACATTGAAGTGTTACAAGTGGCTCTCTCAACAGAAGGCACTGAAACCTTTGACATCATCAATAACATCCAAAACGAATCTGACGCCATGAACAGCAAATGGACTGGACCAAGACCAAAAGCAATACCAATTGTTCCCGAAGAATTAACCTTTGACGACTTTATGGCTACAGATAGTGTTCAAGCTGACCTATCAGCTAATCGTTTACCACTTGGGCTTGAAATGGTTGACGTTGAAAGTTATAGTTTAGCACTTAATCGCTTTAAGCATATGCTTTACATGTCTGATTCTGACGAGTCACTCGAAGCAGTTGGTTCCCATATCATCAAGGTCTTGCTTAACGTCCCAAATTACCATAACATGATCATCGATTCGCTTGGCGAATATGAAAGCTATCAAGGTCAGGTACGTACTTATGTGGGTTCTGATATGATTGAAGATATGGCGGATCAGTTGATCTATGAGTTGCAGCAACGTGAAAGCCAATCTGAGATAGCTGAATGGTTTATCATGATTCCAGATTTTGAAAGCTTTGTGGCTAAGAGCAATATGAAGCTTGAACAGGTTCAGGCATTGCTTGACAATGGACCACGCTATGGTTTACATCTGATTCTTGGATCAAGCTATAACTATGTTGGGACTAAGATCGATGCTGTGCCTAAATACGTTCGCACAACGACCCAGTATGTGCTGGCTGGCATGAGGCTCATGGATCAAACCTTCCTTGAAAAAGTGTATAATAGTAAGGAAATCCGTCCAAACAAAGACGAAGCCTACATTCACGATAGAAAAACCTATCAAAAATTAAAACTCACCATAGACTAAGAAAGGAGACCAAATGGCAAAAATACAAAGTGATGCCTCCGTCGCATCCACCTGTGCAACTGCAATACAATCAGGAGCCAGTGGAATCACAGCAGTAGGAGCTCCAACTAAGGATTCAAACAGTGATTATAGTGGTAATAGCGATGCTTCAACTTACATCGATGGAGAGGCAAGTAGTAGTAGCCAAATTGCTGAAAAAATAAATGAGTTCATAGCTCTCATTCATTCTACGGTGAATGAGTTTGAAGCTATTGACCAAAAAATTAGCTAAGAGATTGCGGCAAATACTAAATATACAATGCCTAGTAATGACAGCTCTGTTATATCAAATCCGGATTTTAAGCCTAAATATGGTTTGTTTTAATAGGTGATGTTATGACTGAACGAACATTCGAAGATATTGAACTTGACTTAAAGTTATTCCAAATAAAGCTTGATAATGCTGAGAATAGTAAAAGGCTCTTACAAAAATTGAAAAACGACGTCATGGAGTTACAAATAGAGTTACTAGAATCATTAAAACTCGGTGATGCCTATTTAACAGAATCAGAAGAATTAGAAGAGAATAATGACTTTATTCTAACGGTAAATAGTGAAACACTAAGTTTAGAAGAATCCTATGACAATAGGATAAACTTAGTTTCTAAAGAGATTATGGATTATGAAAATGCATTAGATAAGTTGTATTATGAAAAACAGAGTTTGATGCAAAAAAGTAATGAAAGAAAAGGAGGTTAAAAATGGTAAAAGTTAGTGTAAGTTCTGTAGGAACTCAAGCATCAACAGTAGCTATTTCTATGTTTAGTCGTGTATCGGCTTTAAATGATGCAATAACAAAACTATCATCTTTTGCAGAGGCTGCAACTCTTCAAGGGACTGCTTATTCAAATGCAAAAAGCTATGCTACTGGAACGTTAACTCCGATGCTTCAAGGAATGATTCTTTTCTCTGAAACATTGAGTGAGAAATGTACAGAATTACAAACCTTATATGTCTCAATTTGTGGTGATGAGGATTTAGACTCTGTCGTTTTAGAATCAAAATTAGCAAGTGATAGGGCATCATTAAAGATTGCTGAAGCACTTTTAGAGCATCTTAACGATGATCCAGAACCTTCCAAATCTGCCATAAGTTCTACAAAAAGTAATATTAAAAAATTAAAAAAACGTATAAAATCTAATCAAAAGAAATTAGACAACCTTAATGAATTTAACGCCCATTCAGCAACAGTATTTGCGGACATTTCTAATGCACAGTCAACTGTTAACCAAGCACTAGCGGCTGTTTCAACAGGATTTTCTGGATATAATAGTAAAACCGGAGCTTTTGGAAAACCAACATCCGGACAGATGGAATGGACAAAGACAGTTAAGAAGAATTGGAAAGAGCGAGAAGACGCCAAAGCTGAAGAACTGAAAAGTAAAAAGGCTGAAGAAAGTAAGAAAGCTTCAAAAATTGAAAATACTACTAAAAAAAGTAATGTTTCAGTTGATAAAAAGAAATTAATAAAAGCGGCTAATGAAGCGTATAAATTAGGAGAAATTAAAAAAGATACCTATGAATCAATTATCAGTGGTTTAAGTAATGCATCGGCTGCCTTACTTAAAGAGGTAGCTAAATCAAAATTGACTGACACAGCTCGGCTATTGATGTAAATCCTTCTTACGCTAACTTCATTAGAGGCTCGAGCCAATTTGTAAAATATGGAGCGCCTGTACTTGGGGCTGCAATTGACTTTGGAGCAGCTCAAGTAAAAGGTGGAGAAGATGTAGAAGATGCAACTATGAAGACAGGAGCACCCGTAATAATTGGTAGTGCTGCAAAAGTTGTAGGAACGGCTGCGGGTACCGCAACAGCTGGACTATTAATTTCAACAGGTGTACTTGCACCGCCTGCTCCTGTTGTTGGTTCTGCTGTGGACTTTGGTGCTACAGCAGTAATAGGTGTAGGTGGATCGATGGTGTTCGATTATGTTTATGATAATAAAGATGAAATAAATCATATTATAAAAAGAGCATCGAAGGATACAATTAACAATGTTAGTGATTTTTTTGAATTAATGTATGATTCAACAGGTAGTATAAATTGAGAAGGAATTTATTTTGATACATAGAGAGAAATCATATGCAGAAATATATCATGACGGAAATCAAGGTTATTATTATAATTTTGATACAAAAATTTTTTACATTAAAAGTTTTGAAACGCCTAATTATCAAAAAGAAAATTTAGAAAATATTAAAAAATATTCTAGTATTATTACGTTTCTTGTTCTCATACTCATTCCTATTAATAATTGGTATAGAACAATAGCTAATTTAAAGTTGAATTTAATTCTTGCAATAATGTTTATCGTAATTGCACTAGTAGTAGTTAACAAATTAAACAATATAGTTTCGAAACAAAAGAGAAATATCGATAATATTAGTTACGAGAAAATGGAATTTGACAAAGAAAAAATAGCAAATATAATTGTTTCTGCTGAAGAATTGTCGAATAAACTGTTATTTTTATTAGTAATTTCATTATTTATATCCCTACTCCTAATAATGTTATATTTTAAATACTCAGTATTGATATTTTTTCCTATAGCACTTATGTTACTAATATTATCAAGATTGTTATTAGAAAATATTGATTTTTTTGAAAGAAAAAATGCAATAAATGAAATAAAAAAGCAATATAATTTTTAATTGTAAAAATAGAAGAAAAAATGGATAAAATACATACTCTAGGAAGTGTCATTGAATTAAAAAATGATAGTCAGAAAGTCATGATTACATCAAGATTTCCGTTATATGACAATGAAGGTCAATTGGGATATTTTGATTATTCTGGATGTATTTTCCCAATTAGTATAGTTGGAAATGAAACTTATTTTTTCAATTTGGAAGATATAGATAAAGTCTTGTTTGAAGGTTACTATGATGAAAATGAAGAGGAGATGCAAAAAATATTTTTGAAATAAATAAAAGATATCAAATACCCTCACTTTTCAGTAGACGTTTTAAAATAGTCATCTGAAGAATAAAAGAAAAGTAATTTTTAATATTAAATTCTTTAAACACTCTATAAACTATTAAGGAAAAACGTTTTGAAAAAAGATAAATATATTGCATTGTGTTTGTTGTGTGCAATTGCCACGTCAAACTTATCGGCTGTTACGGTTTTTGCTCAGGATGCACAAACTATTTTGACGCAAGCTACGACTGTAACTGATCAAACAATTGAAAAAGCTGGAGAAAATTCATCAGCTGAGGCGACAAGCGCTTCTGAGTCAGTTTCATCAGAAGCGACGACAGTGGTACCTGAGGCAAGTCTGCCTTCAACTGATCTCCATGCCCAACCAGCAGATAGCAAAACAGCTCCTACTGAGACTGTAATTGAGGGACAAACAGAAACTAATCCGACGACTAGTCCAGATAAACAGTTCCTTCAACAAGTGATTCCAAAGGAGAAACACAGGCTGGGACGCAAACAGATACAAGCAAACCCGAAACTCCAGCTCCTAGTCAGTCTGTAACACCAGTGGTGCCAAGCCAACCTCAAGTGACAGCAACACCTCAGAAATCTGAAGTTGTGACACCAGCCATTACGAGTGGCATTGATTTGCCAGATGTTGCCATACCTACGGCAATGGCTAGCGCAGCTTATGTCAAACACTGGATAGGCAATGATGCTTATACACACAATCTATTGTCTCACCGTTACGGCATTACTGCCGCACAGCTTGATGGATTCTTACAGTCGACAGGTATCACATACGATAGCAGTCGCATCGACGGTCAAAAAATCTTAGACCGAGAGAAATCATCTGGTCTGGATGCGCGTGCAATCATTGCCATTGCTATCGCAGAAAGTTCGCTTGGTACACAAGGCGTTGCCACAGCACCAGGTGCTAATATGTTTGGTTTTGGGGCAGTTGACAACAATACAACTAACGCTCAAAACTTTAGTGATGACAAGGCTGTCATTAAAATGACGCAGGAAACCATCATCCAAAACCAAAACACCAGCTTTGCCATTCAAGACCAAAAAGCACAATTCTTGTCAACTGGCAACTTGAATGTAGCGGCTCGAGGTGGGGTTTACTTCACGGATGCTAGCGGTTCTGGTAAACGTCGTGCGGCCATTATGGAGAGCATTGACAAGTGGATTGACGCGCATGGCGGAATTTCTGAGATTTCAAAGGAACTGCTCAACACGTCGTCCGTCGCTATGATGGCAGTCCCAACGAGTTACTCTGTTTCAAGAGCTAATCAAGCGGGCAACTATGTGGCAGGCACTTACCCTTGGGGCCAAAGAACTTGGCTACCAGTTTGGACCATTTATGGGTAATGGTGGCGATTGGAAAAATAAGCCGGGCTATCAAACCACACACGAGGCAAAAACAGGCTACGCCATCTCATTTAGCCCCGGCCAAGCTGGTGCTGATAGAACTTACGGCCACGTGGCCATCGTCGAAGACGTTAAGGAAGACGGATCTATCCCGATCTCCGAATCAAATGTCCTAGGACTTGGCACCATCTCCTACCGCACCTTCAGTGCAGCAGAAGCAGCACAATTGACTTATGTAGTTGGGGAGAAGTAGATAATTATTCTTTGAAAAACAAAAGGTTCTTAGCTTGTCAAAATCTAAGACCCTTTTATCTTTCATAAGAACTTTAAAATCAACAGATTTTTATCACCAAATGGACTGGACCGAGACCAATAGCCATTCCAATTGTTCCAGAAACACTTACCTTTGAGGAGTTTAAAGCATATGAGGATGTTAAAAAAGCAAGTGAGACTAATCAGATTTCACTTGGTATTAGCTTAAAAGAAGTTGATAATTGTAGCATTCCACTTTCGAAATTCAAACAGTTACTTTTTACTTCTGACAATCCAGATAATTTGTCTAACTTGATGCGCTTCTTAGTTAAATCTGTTTCATTGATTAAAGATAGTAAGTTTATCTTTTAGACACTGCTTCTGATTATGATGATTTGACAGAACAACAAATTGAATATATCAATAATCGAAGTGAAATAGCAGGGCATTTAGAAGCTATTGTTTCAGAAATCTATTTAATAGAAGAATCTGGTAAAATAGAATCATGGTTTGTTACTATTCCTGATATGAATAGTTTTGTGGCAGAAACAAATATGGATAGAGAACAGATTTTATTCTTACTTGACTCGGCTCACAAATATCATATTTATTTCTTATTTGGTGGTTTAGCATCATACCTTATGACTAATATCTCAGATGTTCCAAAAGCTATTAGAACACAGGCACAGTATGTTCTCTTAGGAATGAGAGTTATGGATCAGTCAGTATTACCGAAATCATATAATTCAAAAGAACCTTATTTGAAACCAGATATGATTTATATTCATGATAGAAGACAAGAAAGAATGCTTAAAATCACTCAAGAAATAGAAATGGAGCATTGAGCATATGAAAAAACAAAAACTATTACTGCTTATTGGAGGCTTATTAATAATGATAATGATGACAGCATGTAAGGATTCAAAAATCCCAGAAAACCGCACAAAGGAAGAGTACCAAGCTGAACAAAATTTTAAACCGTTTTTTGAGTTTTTAGCACAAAAAGATAAAGATTTGAGCAAAATACAAAAATACTTACTATTAGTATCGGATTCAGGTGATGCATTAGATTTAGAATATTTCTATAGTATTCAAGATTTAAAAAAAAATAAGGATTTAGGGAAGTTTGAAACAAGAAAAAGTCAAATAGAAAAGCCGGGTGGCTATAATGAGTTAGAAAATAAAGAGGTCCCATTTGAATATTTTAAAAATAATATAGTTTATCCAAAAGGAAAACCGAATATTACATTTGATGACTTTATTATCGGAGCAATGGATACTAAAGAATTAAAAGAATTAAAAAAATTAAAAGTAAAAAGTTATTTATTAAAACATCCGGAAACTGAGTTGAAAGATATAACATATGAATTGCCGACACAGTCGAAGCTTATTAAAAAATGAGAGATAAATTTAAAATATCTGATATTAAGGAAGCAGATATTACTTTTACAAAAAGTGGAAAAAATAATTTTGACTATACACTAAGGATAAAAACTAAAAACAAGAGATACTATTTGGGTGAGACCTATAGTTTTAGAAAATAAACGGAGAAGTTATGGGAAATGATAATGTAACTATAAAACTAGAACATCGGGTTAAAACATCAGCAGATTTATCAGATTATGTATACAAATATGAGAGGGCTTATACAGATGCTTTAAATAATGGTGATGACATAAAAGAAGCAAGTGAAAGTACTAAAAAAGAGTTAAATCAACTAATTGATAGAACTGATTTAACTTATAGTGACGGTATGTATGACAAAGAGACTGGTATTGCAGCTATTGCTGTAAAAGATAAAAATACTGGTGAGACTTATATAGCTTATGCGGGTACTAATAAGGATGCTGATGGGGCAACCGACTTTATTTCAGATGCAAATATCGGTGCTAATAACTCTGCTTATTTAAAACGATTAGGAGACAAAGCTACTAGCTTTTATGATCGTGTTCAAAGTAATGGCGATAATATTACTGTCACAACAGGTCATTCTTATGGTGACTTTCTCGCTTCTAGAGTGGCAATTGAGCTAATTCCATTCTTTATTAACTTTAGAAAAGTTAATGATTCATTTCACTTTTGTTATTAGCTTGTGATCACTTATAAAGTGACAGCTAGTTCATGAAATCTCTTAGGAGTTTTCTGGCATTAAAGGTAACCTATGATTTAAAAAATATCTCATGGAATTCAATGCGGAATCCTCAACAGTCTTTTGTGGACTAACAGAAGTTCAGGATGTCGTTTCGGCAGGCCTTAACTATTCTCAGAAGGTTTTGGAAATTTAAATGGTACATTTGATACCTCAGGTAAGGGATTAGAATGGACAAAAACAATTCAAACAGGTATGAAAAAACGAGAAGAAGATGCTAAACAGTTGAGAAAAAAGCTTTAGAAGATTCAAATAAGCTCAGAAAAATTGCGTCAAAAGGAGTTACTTTGAATAATGCAGCAATAAAATCCCTTAAAAATGAAGTCCTTGAATTAAATCCCAAAAATGCTTTTAAAGGATGGGGAAAATTAGGAAGAATTGCTAAAGCTGGTAAAGTATTAGGTTGGACTGGGAAAATAGTCAATATAGAAACTAATGCCAAAAAAGACTTTTTTGATGATAAGACTTCTACACTAGATCAAAAAATCAAAAACTTTGCTATAGATTCAGGTGTAGATGCATTGTCCGGTGCAGCAATAGGAACTTTGGTAGGAGGACCTGTGGGAACCGTTGTTGGAGCAGTGCAGGGCTGGCATTTGATTTTGCTTTGAATTTTAAAGTTAAGGAGTTGGGTAATGAATCAATTACAGGTTTTGCTAAAAAAGGATTAAAAGATTTATTTGGAGGGTAAAATTTTTGAAACAGAGCAACCATAGATATCATGGACCGTTAATTGAGTTTGAAATAGAATATTCATATATTAAAATTTTTCCATGGATTGGACTATTTATATCTTGCATAGGGTTATATGCAAGTAATTTTGGTGATCCTTTAGGTTTTATAAAATTCATATTTTCTGTATGCATTTTTGTTAATTTGGTCTCAATAATTATTTCGCTTTTTTTTAAAAAAATATCTAATTTTTTAAAAAAAATTTCTTATATTTTATTATCATTAGTATTCCTAACACTTATTATAGGTTTTGATTTTATAGGCTTGGCAATGTTTTTAAATAATAGAAATTTTGGACATGTTCAATCAATTTATTATACTGAGATGGCAAAAATGTATATTATGATAATGTTAATTATTTTTATTGTATTTTCTGGAATATATTATTTCTATTATTTACCAAAAAATCAGGGGAAAAAATGGAAATTTAATCAGTGGAAATTACAAAAAGGAAAAAAGGAACAATTAAAAATTAATTATGGAATTATTTTTGGTTTAGTGATGCTTTCTCCAGTCTTTCTTGTAGGTAGTATTGAAAATATTTTTGGTTTGATTGGAGGTGTATTATTTACGGCAACTTTTCCAGCTCTGATTGTCGATTCCCTTTATGCAGCATATTATATTCATAAGCATCCCGAATATGAGTGATAAATTAATTAATTTAAGGTAGGAGCAATAAATATCTAGAAAAAATGAAGTAGGTAGAATAGTCTCTACGCTTGCTGAGAGTGTTTTTGTAGTAATCATAACAGCTCCAATTTGTACCAGTAGTAGCAGTTGTTATAGGTACTTTGGCCATTGTGGAGTAAAAGCACTCTATGAAAATGTTAAAGATGTAAGAAATTTTGTGGAGCCATTTCATGAGCAAATATTATTGATCAAGATGATATTTTGATTATCTGGCAGGATTTTTCCAGAGAGCTCAATTTAGAACAAGTATATTATTTCAATGAGGAAGATATTGATGAAGTAATTTTTGGAGGTACCATGACGAAGAGCAAGAAAGAGTAGCTCGTGTCATTGAAAATTGGAAAAATATTTCTAAGGGTAAGACTAGTGTAGAATAGAAATAATACACAAAAAGGGAAATTAAATCTCATGAAATTAAGGGAAATAGTAAAAATATTTTTTGATTTTTTATCGTTATGTTTTATAAATACTCTGGTGATATTGATTTTTTTAACAGATAATAGAATTCATATTCAGTTTCTAATACCAAAACCTATGCCATGCTTCAAGCGCGATGATACCATTAATTGATGGAATGACCCTCTGTAGGATTTAAAGTACTTTGTTTAACTATTGATACGAAGGAGTGGGAAGAAAGAATCAGTCTAGAAAAAGTAGAAGAAGTTTTTTTGTGAAATCAAAAATAGCTAATCCTGAATATCATACAAATAATATGAATTTAAAAATCTTGATTCTTACATTGATATGTATACCATAACTATATTGCATTGAGTTGGTTGTTTGCGATAGCAACGTCAAGACAGCAATAAAATTGAAAAAATCAATAAGATAAGAGGAAAAGTGATGTTTAAAGGATTTAAAAAATTGATTATTATTATGGGAGGGATAAGCTTAATGATGATTTTAACAGCATGTGACTTAGTAAAAAAAATCACCAATGGGTTCAAGAACATTGAAAATACTTAGAAGCTGGATCAAAAGTTATCAAAGAAGTCAGCCAAAACATTCAACCAGTTATTTCTGATCTGAATAGCTATCTCAATGGAGCGGCAAGTGCTTTTGAGCAATCGGATTCGAGTGCAGCTACTCATATTAAAAATAACACCATCGCCCAATTTTAAAAAGCAGTACCAAATCGTGTGAGAAATTACCAGGCTAATTGTGAGTGAGAATCTATTGTTCTCACTTTTTTATTATCAAAACGCTTAAATTCTTTACTTAGACCTCACCTACACACTTCAGATAATGGGTGTTACATATTAATTAATAAATATGTAAAAAATAATATTTGATATGCTATAATAATAATATATTTGATTAATCAAAATTTTTTAGTGAAAGTATCTATTATCCTTAAGTAGTTGTTTTCATAATAGTTGTTGATGGATATCCCCTTAATTGTCTTGAGAATACTTGATAGAGAGACATTTTAAATGAGTAATGAAATGAATCATTTTATACCTATGTTATAACGGACTAATTAATACTTTGGAGAGATTTAATGACACTCTTTTTAATTATGATGGAGCGAGCGGGGTTAATCATATTATTAGCCTATGCCTTTGTGCATATCCCCTTTATAAAACAAACTTTGAAGCAACCCGAATTAAAAAAACACCAGTATATTCTGCTTATCTTATTTAGCTTATTTGCTATTATTTCTAATTTTACAGGGGTAGAAATTCAGTCAGATTTATCTATCATTCCACAAACTCTTAATCATATAGCAGATCAATCATCGGTTGCCAATACACGTGTTTTAACCATTGGTGTATCAGGTCTAATCGGTGGCCCCATAGTCGGTATTATAGTTGGTCTCTTATCTGTATTCGTTAGGTATTTGCAAGGAGGATTAGCCCCTCATATTTATGTCATTTCTTCCTTACTAATTGGTTTATGCTCTGGATTATCAGGCAATTATCTTCGTAAAAATTATAATAAAATTCGTGTTTTAGATGCAATGGTTGTTGGTTTCGGTATGGAAATTCTACAAATGATCTGTATCCTCATTTTTAGTGTTGACTTTAATCAGGCGCTTCGCTTAGTATCTTTTATCAGCATGCCAATGATTTTAAGTAATACTTTAGGTTTAGGTATATTTATATCCATTATTTCATCTACTCAAAAATTAGAAGAACATGCTAAAGCATTTCAAACCCATCAAGTACTTGAATTAGCAAATTTAACCCTTCCTTACCTTAGAAAGGGACTGACAACAGAATCTTGTCAACCAGTAGCTGAAATTATTCATAAACATATGGATGTGAGTGCTGTTAGCCTGACTAGTCAATCAGCCATTTTAGCCTATGTAGGAGATGGAGCTGACCATCATCTTCCTAATACTCAAATATTAACAAAGCTTGCTAAAAGAGCAATAGATACTGGTAAAGTTAGTGTCGCAACTGATAAAAGTGAAATCGAATGCGACCATAAGAATTGCCCACTTAGTTCAGCAATTGTTATTCCATTACACATCCACGATGTTATAGTGGGTACTTTGAAATTATATTTTTCAGACGCACAACATATGACTTACGTTGACCGTCAATTAGCTGAAGGATTAGGCAATATCTTTTCCACTCAGTTAGCTTTGGGACAAGCTGAGGAAGCAACAAGGTTACTACAGGATGCGGAAATGAAGTCTCTCCAAGCGCAGGTTAATCCGCATTTTCTTTTTAATGCACTTAATACTATTTATGGTTTAATTCGCATGGATAGCGAAAAAGCAAGAAAGCTCGTCCAAGATTTTAGCAAGGTTATTCGTGCTAATCTTCAACGGGCAAAGCAAAATTTAATTCCTCTTCATGATGAATTGGAACAGGTTAACGCCTATTTAGCCCTTGAAGAAGCAAGATTTCCCAACATGGTGGCCTTTAATTTAGACAACCAAACAAATTCAGATGACAACTTAATGATTCCTCCCTTTACATTGCAGGTCTTGATTGAAAACTCTTATAAACACGCTTTTAAGCATGTTAATAAAAATAACCAGCTAAAGGTTACTATTGCAAGAAATAATGATAGGCTTCATATCATTGTCCAAGACAATGGTATTGGGATTCCAAAAGAAAAATTAATAACGCTTGGAAAAAAAACTCAAATTTCAAAACAAGGTTCTGGTACAGCTATTGAGAATCTCGTTCGTCGCTTGAATATTATTTATGATGGACAAGCAAGTTTAAAATTTGAATCAAATGATTCAGGAACTTGTGCTATTGTTAATATCCCCATTAAAAATTAGAAAGGTATTGTATGAAAGTTTTAGTAGTTGATGATGAACCAGTTGCACGTAACGAATTAATTTACCTTCTTAATAAGTATGATTCTAACCTCGTTATAGCAGAGGCGCATGATATGGCTACTGCATTAGCTATTTTACTTAGAGAAACTTTTGATGTAGCACTGTTAGATATCCATCTCAGAGATGATTCTGGGTTGCAATTAGCAGAGTATATCAATAAAATGCCCAAACCACCATTATTGATATTTGCGACTGCTTATGATCAATATGCTATTCAGGCTTTTGAGCATGATGCGCGTGATTATTTGTTAAAACCCTATGATTTTGATAGGCTAAAGCAAGCTATGGATAGAGTAAAAGGAGCGCTAAGTACATCTACAATTATAGAGAGCGTAACTTCCGGTCCTCTCTTCAAGCAACAGTATCCATTGACAGTAGAAGATCGAATCTATCTGGTGTCGGCGGATGATATCCTTTTGATTGAAGCTATGCAAGGAAAACTGATTATACAAACACCTGATAAAAATTATGAAATTGATGGCTCTCTACAACAATGGCAAGATAAACTACCATCATCTCAATTTGTACGGGTACATCGCTCTTACATTGTGAACATTAATGCTATTAAAACGATTGAACCTTGGTTTAACCAAACACTTCAGTTACACCTTTGTAATAAAATAACAGTTCCTGTTAGCAGAGCAAATGTAAAACCCCTAAAACAAATGTTAGGCATATCTACCTAACTAATGAAAAGTTATTCATCATAAAACTTAGACTATTCATTTCTAAAAAACAACCATTCATCTTGAAAATAGGAAATTTCAATTTTTCAATGCTATACTAAAGTCATGAAAACGCTTAATAAAATTAAGCAAAAAAATTTTTAGGAGGCAGTGATATGGTAACATTTTTAGGAGGGGTAGCCCTTTTAATTGTTGGTTATTTCACGTACGGTAGATACATTGAAAAGAATTTTCAAATTGATGAAAATCGCCAAACACCTGCAGAAGCATTAAGGGATGGATATGATTTTGTTCCTATGCCAAAATGGAAGAATGGGATGATTGAGTTATTGAACATCGCAGGAACCGGACCTATCTTTGGCCCTATTTTAGGAGCACTCTATGGTCCAGTTGCTTATATCTGGATAGTCTTAGGATGTATTTTTGCAGGGGCTGTTCATGATTATATGATTGGAATGATTTCTCTTAGAAATAATGGTGCATATCTTCCTGAATTAGCTAGTCGCTATCTTGGAAAGTCAATGAAGCATGTGATCAACATTTTTTCAATGCTATTACTTATTTTAGTTGCAACCGTATTTGTGGTAACTCCAGCTAATCTTATCCTAAGTATTTTACCAGCTGGGACACTATCTTTACCTTGGATAATCGGTCTTATTTTCGTTTATTACCTTATTTCTACAGTCTTACCTATTGATAAAGCACTTGGTAAAGTTTATCCTGTATTCTGCGTCATCTTAATGGTTAGTACGGCAGCAGTTGGCTTCCGTTTATTAACTGGTGGCTTTGATATGCCAAACTTAACTTTTGAAACCTTTAAAAATATGCATCCAGCTGGGCTTGGGATATTCCCTGCTTTATTCTTTACCATTTCATGTGGAGCCATCTCTGGTTTCCATGCTACCCAAGCACCTATGGTCTCAAGAACAACTGTTAATGAGAGAGAAGGGCGTTTCACTTTCTACGGCATGATGATTGCAGAAGGAGTAATTGCGATGATTTGGGCAGGTGCTTCAATGAGCTTGTTCAAAGGTCAAAATCTCTATGAAATGATTGCTGCTGGGACACCTTCTGCAGTTGTCAATCAAGTAATGTTAATGTTACTCGGTAGTGTAATTGGAACTATCGCTATCATTGGTGTTATTGTTCTCCCTGTTTCATCTGGTTTATCAGCTTTCCGTAGCTTACGTACTATCGTTGCTGATTATATCCATGTCAAACAAGATACTCTTCCAAAAATCTTTGCTGTAACTATCCCATTATATGTTATTTCATTTGTCCTTACACACGTTGATTTTAATCTCCTATGGCGTTACTTTAACTGGGCAAATCAAGTAACTGCTGTTATTGGTTTATTAGTTGCTACAAGATATCTCATCCTAAAAAGACGAAATTATTGGGTAACATTTGTACCAGCTATGTTCATGTTGTATGCAGTAGTTGTTTATATTTTATCTCAACCAATTGGATTTAATATGGGCTTAGGCATCTTAACTTATTCACTTGCTTTAGTGTTAACAGGTATTCTTGTTGGACTTTTCTGGAAATCTGGTCAAAAACAATTAAAAACTGTTCATCCTGAAGCATTCCTGTTTAACGATCATAGACCAATTAATTATTACAGTAGTTTAGATTCTTAATATTATTTTGAAGCCATGTTATTAAGACTTACAGTTATCACAATAACCTCGAATGAAGTATCATTCGAGGTTATTTTTCTACTAAAAATTCCAGTAAATATTTCTGTTTGATTACAAATGTTACAAAAATATTTGACAACCTTCTTTCAGAAACTTATAATAGATTTGTCCATAACAGAGCAAAAGAGAGAGGATAGTACATGAGAAAACGTTCAATTTTGCCAATATTAGCTGTCTTATTTGTTTTCATGAGTATCTTTAGCGTATATTCTATTTTTCGTGGTGATAAAGCCAAAGAAAAAGCAAGTGTCATAAAACAAGCATCTCAAACAAGTCAAACTTCAAAAAAAGAGGTCTTACAAAAGAAGACTTATCCAAATCTAAATAAATATTCAAATCTAGAAATTCATGTTTCATCTACGAGGCAAACAATGACAATAACCTCGAATGACAAGGTCATCTTTAAAACGATTGTTTCAACAGGAGCAAAAGAGAGCCCTACCCCAAAAGGAACTTTTGTCATAGAACCGGAACGAGGAGATTTTTTCTATAACGCCTCATCAAAAGAAGGAGCCTATTATTGGGTCTCCTTTAAAGAACATGGTATTTATCTCTTTCATAGCGTTCCGACTGATCAACAAGGAAATGAGATTCCAGAAGAAGCAAAGCAATTAGGAAAAGCCGCCTCACATGGCTGTGTGCGTATGTCAAGGGCGGATGCAAAATGGTTCTATGAAAATATTCCTCAAGGAACGACTGTTACCATCAAATAGTCTTAATGTGGTAAAAATCATGTTATTAAAAGCTCGGAGTAAACTTCCAGAGCTTTTTCGTATATCCCTTAAACTCAATTAGTAAACGAAACCTATCAGCGGAATAAATGTATAAAGTATTTCGATATCATTAAAAAAATGATAGAATAATAGTGTTAATCGAATATTTTATCGACCTTTATATGCGGTTGAAAAAGAATAAAACTAAAAAATTAGACCTCTAACAAATAGATGTAGACTTTTAAGGTAGTCTATACATAAGGAGAATTTATTTCATGGCTACTATTCAATGGTTCCCAGGACACATGTCCAAAGCTCGCCGTCAAGTTCAAGAAAATATTAAGCATGTTGATTTTGTTACAATTTTAGTGGATGCAAGGTTACCTCTTTCTAGTCAAAATCCAATGCTAACCAAAATCGTCGGAGACAAACCCAAACTAATGATCCTCAATAAAGCTGATCTAGCAGATCCTATTCGAACTAAAGAATGGAGAGATTTTTATGAATCTCAAGGTTTAAAGACATTAGCTATTAATTCTAAAGAACAATCAACAGTTAAAAAAGTAACCGACATCGCTAAAATATTAATGTCCGATAAAATTGCTAATCTACGGGGACGTGGTATTCAAAAAGAGACACTTCGTACGATGATTATTGGAATTCCGAATGCAGGTAAATCGACTCTAATGAATCGCCTAGCAGGTAAAAAAATTGCAGTGGTTGGTAATAAACCAGGTGTCACAAAAGGTCAGCAATGGCTCAAATCTAATAAGGAACTGGAAATTTTGGACACTCCTGGTATCTTGTGGCCCAAATTTGAAGATGAATTAGTTGGATTAAAGCTAGCATTAACAGGGGCAATCAAAGATCAATTATTGCCTATGGATGAGGTAACAATATTTGGATTGAATTACTTTAAAACCTATTATCCTGATCGTCTCAAAGAGCGTTTTAAAAGCATTAATTTAGAGGATGAAGCTCCTGAAATCATCATGGCCTTAACACAAAAATTAGGTTATCGTGACGATTACGATCGCTTTTATAATTTATTTGTCAAAGAAGTTCGCGATGGTAAATTAGGACGCTATACGTTAGATATCGTCGGAGAACATGATGGCAACAATTAAAGAAATCAAAGCAATTTTAGAGACTATTGTTGATTTAAAAGACAAACGTTGGCAAGAATATCAAACAGATTCACGCGCAGGTGTTCAAAAAGCAATCCTTCAACGAAAAAAAAATATTCAGTCAGATTTAGACGAAGAAGCGCGCTTAGAACAAATGTTGGTCTACGAAAAAAAACTTTACATTGAACATATAAACCTTATTGCAGGAATCGATGAAGTAGGTAGAGGTCCTTTAGCGGGACCAGTAGTAGCTGCTGCTGTTATTCTTCCACCAAACTGTAAAATAAAACATCTCAATGACTCCAAAAAAATTCCAAAGAAAAAGCATCAAGAAATCTATCAAAATATTTTAGATCAAGCGTTAGCAGTTGGTATTGGTATTCAAGACAGCCAATGTATTGATGATATCAACATTTATGAAGCTACAAAACATGCTATGATTGATGCAGTTTCTCATTTATCTGTGGCTCCTGAACATCTTTTAATTGATGCTATGGTTTTAGATCTATCAATTCCACAAACTAAAATTATCAAAGGTGATGCTAATTCACTCTCTATTGCAGCAGCTTCAATCGTAGCTAAAGTGACCAGAGATAAAATAATGTCTGATTATGATAGCACATATCCTGGATATGCATTTTCTAAAAATGCTGGCTATGGTACTAAAGAGCATTTAGAAGGTTTGCAAAAATACGGTATTACTCCGATACATCGTAAAAGTTTTGAACCTATAAAATCAATGTTGTAAATAATACGGAAGAGGAAAAGATGACCGAAAAAGAAAAAATGTTAGCAGGACAATATTATCGTCCATCAGCACCTGAACTACGCAAGGATAGAGAAGTTGCACTAAAAAATATGCAAGCCTTTAACAATGAAGATAATAGTAGCAAACGTAACGTCATTTTACAAAAATGGTTTGGTGCTACTGGGAAGAGTATCCATATGGAACAACGTTTTGTCTGCGATTATGGTTGTAATATTTATGTTGGTGAAAACTTCTACGCCAATTTTAACCAAACTTTCTTAGATGTTTGTGAAATTCGTATTGGCGATAACTGTATGTTTGGCCCAAACTGTCAACTCCTCACCCCACTCCATCCTCTAGATCCAATAGAAAGAAATTCAGGATTAGAATACGGTGCCCCAATCCAAATCGGGAATAATGTCTGGCTAGGTGGAGGAGTGACTATTTTACCAGGTGTTGTATTAGGAGATAATGTCGTCGTTGGCGCTGGAAGTGTCGTTACGAAATCATTTGAAAATAACGTTGTTATAGCAGGAAACCCTGCTAAGATAATCAAAAAATTAGCTTAAAATTAGAAAAACCTTTAATTATAACGAAGGTTTTTTTCTAATTTCAAAAATAGGTAAAGTAAATATTCTGCTAATTTAATCTATCTTATTTATAATGATTTTAAATAGAAAAACCTTGATATAATAATGTTTTCTTAAGTATAAAATTCTTTAAAAAGTAGATATTTTTCCAAAAAATTATGTTATTATAGTTTTGTGCTCATTTTTGAACACTTTATCTTTCATTTTAAGGAGTTTTATGAAAAAGCTATTAACCACTCCTGTAATGGGTTGTACTTTGGTTATACTTTCTCTAACGTCCCTATTTGTTGGTGTGAAATCTATCCCACTGGAGCAAATAACACACCTTGATCAATCACAGGTAGATATTTTTTTAACGAGTCGCTTACCAAGAACCATTAGTATCCTAATATCTGGTGCAAGTTTGTCAGTCTGTGGCCTGCTGATGCAACAACTAACCCAAAACAAGTTCGTTTCACCGACAACTTCAGGGACTATGGATTGGGCGAAATTAGGAGTAGTTGTTACGCTGATTTTCTTTAAAAATACCTCTATTTTTATTCAACTATGTATAGCTTCAGGTTTTGCCATTTTAGGATCGCTTCTTTTTGTAACCATTTTAAAAATGATTACTTTTAAGGATAATATTTTTATACCTCTTATCGGACTGATGCTTGGACAAATTGTAGCAGCAGCAACAGTATTTTTAGGAACACATTTTCAAGTACTACAATCTGTCAACAGTTGGCTTCAAGGTAATTTTTCCATCATGACTAGCCATCGCTACGAAATTCTTTACTTAGCATTGCCATGTTTGTTTTTAGTATATTTTTTTGCTCATCAGTTTACCATTGTTGGGCTTGGAGAAAGCTTCGCTAAGAATTTAGGGGTTGCTTATGAAAAGATGATTTACTTTGGTTTAGTTTTGGTTTCAATTATGACATCCCTAGTCATTATTATCGTAGGAGCTTTACCTTTCTTAGGTTTAATCGTACCTAATCTAATTAGCATAACTAAAGGAGATCATATGTCCTCAACTATCTTAGAGACATCGCTTTTAGGGGCTTGTATCGTCATGATATGTGATCTTTTTGGTCGCTTAGTTATTTTTCCTTATGAAGTCTCAATAGGAGTTACGCTAGGAGTATTAGGTAGTGCCTTTTTCCTGATTTCAATTATAAGAAATGAGGGAAAATCATGATTAAGGATTTAGAGATACCAAAATTACTTATTTTACTGATACTACTAATTGCTGCTATTATTTTGTTTTTAATTTATGGTATTCCAACTGACGCAAATGAATTTTTGATTATCTATATCCTAAAAACACGTTATCAAAAACTGATTGCATTAATTTTGGTTGGTATCTGCATTGGTAGTTCTAGTCTTATTTTTCAAACTCTAACCAATAACCGACTTTTAACTCCGTCCATTATTGGTTTAGATAGCTTATATATCCTTATCCAAACAGGATTAATGTATTTAATCGGAGCTCAGCGTGTCATAAAATTTTCATCTTTTAGTAGCTTCCTCCTTTCATTATTATTAATGGTTGGATTTGCTTACTTATTATTTACGATACTTTTTCGAAATAAAAAACAGTCTTTGTATTTTGTTCTATTAGCTGGACTCATATTTAATACATTATTTTCTTCTATCTCATCCTTTATTCAAGCCATTATGGACCCCAACGATTTTATGATTTTACAAAATCAGCTCTTTGCTAGTTTCAATGCTATTAACACCAAGATCCTTTGGATTTCTTTCATTATCATTGTCGTTAGCTTTGTCATTAATTGGCCTTTTATAAAGGAATTGGATGTCTTACTATTGGGTAAAGAAAATGCGATATCACTCGGCATCTCATATCAAAAGCTTACTACTAGATTTTTTTTATGGTTAGCATTGATGGTAGCTATAGCAACAGCATTAGTTGGGCCGATTACTTTTTTAGGCTTACTTGTAGCACATATTACCTATCACAGTTTTCATACCTTTAGACATCAAATATTAGTTCCTATAGCCATTGTTATCTGTATCTTTACACTTGTCTTAGGGCAGCATCTCGTTCAAAATCTATTACACCTCACTGTTCAACTAAGTGTTCTCCTCAACCTTATCGGGGGAAGTTATTTTATATTCACCTTAATCAAAGGAAGGAAAAACTTATGATTCAAATAAACAATTTACATAAGTTCTATGGCCAAAAGGAAATATTAAAAGACATTAATATTTCGATTCCTAAAGGAAAAGTAACAGCTATTTTAGGTCCAAATGGATCTGGAAAGAGTACATTGCTGAGTTGTATCAGTCGACTTGAACCTTATGATAATGGTGAAATTTTCCTTGATAAAGTACCATTAGCCCACTACAGTTCAAATGACTTAGCCAAAACATTAGCCATATTAAGACAATCTAATCACTTAACACTCAAGATAAAGGTGAGAGACTTGATAGGATTCGGTAGATTTCCTTATAGTAAAGGACGGTTAAGTCAAAAAGATAAAGCTGTCATAGAATCAGTTATATCTTATATGGATTTAAACGATATAGCTGACGAGTTCATTAATAACCTCAGCGGAGGTCAAATTCAAAGAGCTTTTATCGCAATGACAATGGCACAAGATACTCAATATATTTGCTTAGATGAGCCACTCAACAATTTAGATATGAAATATGCTGTTCAAATGATGGATCTTATCAAACGATATGCGTATGAGTTTAATAAAACTATAGTGATTATTATTCACGACATCAATTTTGCAACTCACTACGCTGACAATGTTGTCGCTTTAAAAGAAGGACAAGTGGTGACTTGTGGGACTGTCGAAGATGTTATGCAAGAAAAAATCCTTTCTCATTTATTTGATATGCCTATCCGTATCGAAACTGTTGATGGTAAACCAATTATCCTTTTTTGTACAACGTAAATAAAGAGATTTATGTAGGATAACATTTTTAGTTTTTATCTATTTTAGGAGATTTTATTTAATGACAAAAAAACTTATTATTGCTATATTAGCACTATGCACTATCTTAACCACTTCTCAAGCTGTTTTAGCTAAAGAAAAATCACAAACTGTTACCATAAAAAACAACTATTCGGTCTATATTAAAAAAGAAAAAAGAGACAAGCCGGATAATAAAAAGCAAATCAGCGAGACACTTAAAGTTCCTTTAAAACCCAAAAAAGTAGTTGTTTTTGATATGGGAGCTTTGGATACTATCACAGCTTTAGGAGCTGAAAAATCTGTTATTGGTATCCCGAAGGCTAAAAATGCTCTAAGTTTATTGCCCAATAACGTCAAATCTGTTTATAAAGCTAAGAGATACCAAGACGTAGGAAGTCTCTTCGAACCAAACTTTGAAGCTATTGCTCGTATGCAACCTGATGTGGTTTTCCTAGGAGCACGTATGGCTTCTGTTGATAATATTGAAAAATTAAAGGAGGCTGCACCTAAAGCAGCATTAGTATATGCTGGAGTCGACTCAAAAAAAGTATTTGACAAAGGAGTTGCTGAGCGTGTCACAATGTTAGGGAAAATCTTCGACCAAAATAAAAAGGCAAAAACCTTTAATAAAGATATCGCACAAGCTGTTCTTAAATTGCAGAAAACTATTGAGAAAAAAGGTAAACCTACAGCTCTATTTGTAATGGCAAACAGCGGTGAACTTTTAACTCAATCACCTTCTGGTCGTTTTGGTTGGATTTTCTCTGTAGGTGGATTTAAAGCAGTCAATGAAAATGAAAAACTAAGTTCACATGGTACTCCCGTATCTTATGAATACATCGCTGAAAAAAATCCTAACTATCTCTTTGTTTTAGATCGTGGAGCGACTATTGGACAAGGAGCTTCATCAAAAGAACTTTTTAATAACGATGTTATTAAAGCAACTGATGCTGTCAAAAACAAACGTGTTCATGAGGTAGATGGAAAAGATTGGTATATCAATTCAGGCGGAAGCCGAGTAACACTCCGTATGATTAAAGATGTACAGAACTTTGTTGATAATCGTTAATTTTTTGTCAAAGGCTAGGAAAAATCCTAGTCTTATTTTTTTGAAAAAATAGCTATTATCAATGCTTCAGAGTATAGATTGATCTTATCACTTTATTTTGTCTATTATTTTCGAATATAGTCAATGGAGGTAACCTTATGAATCATTTTGAACTATTTAAGCTTAAAAAAGCTGGATTAACAAATCTTAATATCCACAATATTATCAACTATCTCAAAAAGAATAGTTTAACTTCTCTATCTGTTCGCAATATGGCCGTAGTATCAAAATGTAAAAATCCTACTTTCTTTATAGAAAATTATAAACAGCTAGACCTTAAAAAACTTCGACAAGAATTCAAAAAATTTCCAGTTCTATCGATTTTGGATTCTAACTATCCTTTAGAGTTAAAAGAAATATATAATCCACCAGTTCTACTTTTTTATCAGGGTAATATTGAACTTCTATCTAAACCTAAATTAGCTGTAGTGGGGGCAAGACAGGCATCTCAGATAGGTTGTCAGTCTGTTAAAAAGATTATCAAGGAGACTAACAATCAATTTGTTATCGTAAGTGGTTTAGCGCGTGGCATTGATACAGCAGCACATGTTAGTGCTTTAAAAAATGGCGGCAGTAGTATAGCTGTTATCGGGAGTGGTTTAGATGTTTATTATCCAACGGAGAATAAGAAACTTCAAGAATATATGTCATATAATCATCTCGTATTATCAGAATATTTTACCGGAGAACAACCCTTGAAATTTCATTTCCCCGAACGTAACCGTATTATTGCAGGGCTGTGTCAAGGTATTGTGGTTGCCGAAGCTAAGATGAGATCTGGAAGTTTAATTACCTGTGAAAGAGCATTAGAAGAGGGACGAGAAGTTTTTGCCATTCCCGGAAATATTATCGATGGCAAATCAGATGGATGCCACCATCTTATCCAAGAAGGAGCTAAATGCATTATTTCAGGAAAAGATATCCTTTCTGAATATCAGTAGTGTTTTGCTTTCTACTATAGGAGAAGTTTTCTATTGACAGTTTAAGAAAAGTGAGTTATTATGCTATAAGTTTACGATATAGAAAGTGATACCTATGGCAACTACGACAAAAACGTCGACCAAAAAAACAAGTAAAAAAAAATCAGCTACTGCTAAAAAAAATCTAGTTATTGTGGAGTCTCCTGCAAAAGCAAAGACTATCGAAAAATACTTAGGACGTAACTATAAAGTTGTAGCCTCAGTAGGTCATATCCGTGATTTAAAAAAGTCAAGTATGTCCATTGATTTTGAGAATAATTACGAACCACAATATATTAATATTCGTGGTAAAGGACCTCTCATTAATGATTTAAAAAAAGAAGCTAAAAAGGCTAAAAAAGTTTACCTCGCGAGTGACCCGGACCGTGAAGGAGAAGCTATTTCCTGGCATTTAGCGCATATTTTAGATTTAGACAAAGAAGACAGAAACCGTGTTGTTTTCAATGAAATCACAAAAGATGCTGTTAAAAATGCTTTTGTGGAACCTCGTCAGATTAACATGGATCTCGTTGATGCTCAGCAAGCACGACGTGTTTTAGATCGCATTGTTGGTTATTCTATCTCACCTATTTTATGGAAAAAAGTAAAAAAAGGCCTATCAGCTGGACGTGTACAATCAGTTGCTCTTAAACTAATCATTGATCGTGAAAATGAGATTAAGGCTTTCCAACCGGAGGAGTATTGGACTATTGACGGTTCCTTTAAAAAAGGAACACGTAAATTCAATGCCACTTTCTACGGTTTAGACGGAAAGAAATTCAAATTATCGAATAATGAAGACGTCAAAACAGTTCTAAAACGTATTAAAACTGATGAATTCTTAGTTGAAAAAGTTGAAAAAAAAGAGCGTCGTCGTAATGCACCATTACCGTATACAACTTCTTCATTGCAACAAGATGCAGCTAATAAAATCAATTTTCGAACTCGTAAAACCATGATGATTGCGCAACAGCTGTACGAAGGACTTAGCTTAGGCACAGCAGGTCATCAAGGTCTGATTACCTATATGCGTACTGATTCTACACGTATTAGTCCGTTAGCACAAAATGAAGCAACAGAATTTATTACTAACCGTTTTGGTGCAAATTATTCTAAACATGGGAATAAAGTTAAAAATGCTTCTGGAGCACAAGACGCTCACGAAGCTATTCGCCCATCTAGTGTTAATCATACACCCGAAAGTATTGCTAAGTATTTAGACAAAGATCAACTAAAACTTTACACTCTTATCTGGAACCGTTTTATTGCAAGCCAAATGACAGCAGCAGTCTTTGACACAATGAAAGTTAATTTAACGCAAAATGGTGTTACTTTTATTGCTAATGGTAGCCAAGTCAAGTTTGATGGTTACATGGCTGTTTATAACGATACTGACAAAAATAAAATGTTACCAGATATGGAGGAAGGAGAAAGTGTTAAAAAGGTTAATACGAATCCTGAACAACACTTCACTCAACCTCCTGCAAGGTTTTCAGAAGCAAGTCTCATTAAAACACTTGAAGAAAACGGTGTAGGTCGTCCTTCAACTTATGCCCCAACGCTTGAGACTATTCAAAAACGTTATTATGTTAAGCTTGCAGCTAAACGCTTCGAACCAACTGAACTTGGTGAAATTGTTAATAGCCTTATTGTAGAATTTTTCCCAGATATTGTTGATGTTACCTTCACTGCCGAAATGGAAGGGAAACTAGACGAAGTTGAGATTGGTAAAGAGCAGTGGCAAAAGATTATCGATGAATTTTATAAACCATTTGAAAAAGAACTTGCAAAAGCAGAAACTGAAATGGAGAAAATTCAAATAAAGGATGAACCTGCTGGATTTGATTGCGAGCTATGTGGATCACCAATGGTAATAAAACTAGGACGTTATGGAAAGTTTTATGCGTGTAGCAATTTCCCTGAATGTCATAACACAAAAGCTATCACTAAGGAAATAGGTGTTATTTGTCCTATCTGTCAAAAAGGACAAGTTATTGAGCGAAAAACAAAACGCAATCGTATCTTTTATGGCTGTGACCGCTACCCAGAATGTGAGTTTACATCTTGGGACAAACCTATTGGACGAACTTGCCCCAAATCAAATGATTTCTTAGTGGAGAAAAAAGTACGCGGTGGTGGTAAACAAGTTGTTTGCTCAAATGAAAAATGCGACTACCAAGAAGAGAAAATTAAATAAAGTGGAATCTGAGTGTTTAGCTCAGATTTTTAAAAAAATTATTATTTTACATAACTTAATTTATGTATTTATTTTTATGGGAGAATTAATAAAAAAGTGCTATAATATAGGTGTATTCATAGTGTGAGGTGCCGTTATGTCCTATATTGAAATGAAGCATTCCTATAAGCGTTATCAAACAGGTGAAACCGAAATTGTTGCTAACAATGATATTAGTTTCAGTATTGAAAGAGGTGAGTTGGTGGTTATTCTTGGTGCATCCGGCGCTGGCAAATCTACTGTTCTCAATATACTAGGAGGGATGGATAGTAATAGTGAAGGTGAAGTTTTAATTGATGGTAAGAATATTGCTAATTATACCATCAGGGAATTGACTCGTTACCGTAGATATGATGTCGGGTTTGTTTTTCAATTCTATAACTTAGTCCCTAATCTAACAGCACTAGAGAATGTAGAATTGGCTTCAGAAATTGTTCCAAAGGCATTAGATGCCCAACAGGCATTAGAAAACGTAGGTTTGGGACACCGTATCAATCATTTTCCAGCACAGCTTTCCGGTGGCGAACAGCAACGCGTTGCAATAGCACGAGCTATTGCCAAAAAACCTAAACTGTTACTTTGTGATGAACCTACTGGTGCTTTAGATTACCAAACTGGAAAACAAGTACTAGCCATCCTGCAAAAGATGGCGCAATCAAAAGAAACAACTGTGATCATTGTTACTCATAATACTGCCTTAGCGCCAATTGCAAATCGCGTGATCCATATGCATGATTCAAAAATCAGTGATATTGTAATAAACGAGAATCCAAGTGATATTCAGAACATAGAATATTAGAGGTTATACAGATGGGAAAGACATTTTGGAAAGATATCTATCGATCAATTACGACTTCAAAAGGTAGATTTTCATCAATCCTCTTACTTATGATGTTAGGCTCATTTGCTTTTATAGGACTGAAGGTCTCAGCACCTAATATGCAAAGAACAGCACAAAATTACCTTGCTCATCATCATGTTATGGATATTACCGTTTTCAATTCTTGGGGACTTGACAAACATGATCAAACTGTTTTAGAAAGCTTAAAAGGATCACAAGTTGAATTTTCTTACTTTGTAGATACAACCCCTCAACAGAATAGTAAATCTTATCGATTGTATTCCAATACCAAAACGATATCAACCTTTGATCTTGTTAAGGGACGTCTCCCTTTAAATAAATCAGAAATTGCTCTCTCATTTCAGGAACGAAAAAAATATGCAATAGGTGATAAAATTAATTTTAAACAAGATAAAAACAAACTGTTTTCAAATACAGGTCCTCTAACTATTGTAGGTTTTGTTAATTCTACCGAGATTTGGTCTAAGACAAACCTTGGTAGTTCTCAAACAGGGGACGGCGACTTAGATAGTTATGGCGTATTAGATAAGACAGCATTTCACTCTCCAGTATATACAATGGCAAGGGTAACTTTTAAAGATCTTAGGTTGATTAACCCTTTCTCAATAAGTTACAAAGAAAAAGTAGCGAAATACCAAGAAAAGGTATCGCGAAAATTAAATATTCACAATAAAATAAGATATACCAAAACAAAAAAAGAGAGCCTACGTAAAATCGATGAGGAGGAAAAAAGCCTACTAAAAGCTCAAAAACAAATCAATCGGTTAGATAATGATAGCCTAGCGATGCCACTATCTCAAAGACAAGCTATTCAAATGAAAATTAAACAAGACCGACTATCTCTTTTGAAACGAACAAAAGAGCTTCTAAAATTGAGACATAACACCCAAATAATGGAATCGCCTCAAATTATTGTCTACAACCGTACTACCTTTCCTGGAGGACAAGGATATAACACTTTTGACTCCAGTACAAATAGCACTTCTAAAATCAGTAATCTTTTCCCCATTATTTTATATTTAGTCGCAGCATTAGTAACCTTAACAACAATGACTAGGTTCGTCGAGGAAGAAAGAACCAACGCAGGCATATTAAAAGCACTAGGCTATAGTGACCGCCAAGTTATCTTTAAATTTATTATTTATGGTTTTATAGCAGGAACATTAGGGACTACTTTGGGTATCATTGGAGGGCATTATCTTTTACCTCGTATTATTTCTGATATCATTTCCAAAGACCTGACTATTCCAAACACACAGTATCATCTTTTCTTAAATTACAGTTTACTAGCCTTTGTTTTTTCATTATTAAGCATTGTTCTTCCAGTTTTTGTTATCACTCGACGTGAGTTGAAAGAAAAAGCAGCATTTTTATTATTACCAAAACCACCAGCTAAAGGATCTAAAATAGCTTTAGAGTATATCAATTGGATTTGGAAAAAACTGTCCTTCACACAAAAAGTAACTGCTAGAAATATTTTTCGTTACAAACAAAGGATGATTATGACCATATTTGGAGTTGCTGGATCAGTAGCGCTCTTATTTTCAGGTCTAGGAATACAATCCTCCTTAAAGCAAACCGTCAATGAACATTTCGGTCGTATTATGCCCTATGATATATTGCTAACATATAACACAAATGCTTCTCCCCCAAAAATACTTGAACTACTTTCAAAAGATTCAAAAATAGACAAATACCAACCAATACACCTTGAAAATCTTGACGAATCCATTCCTGGACAAATTAATAAACAGTCAATTTCCCTATTCATAACAGACAAAAAACAATTACTACCTTTTATTTATTTACAAGAAGCAACAACTAATAAGTCATTGCACTTGAATAATAAAGGGATTATTATTTCTAAAAAATTAGCTCAATTTTATCATGTTAATACCGGTGATTTTATCCATTTATCTCATTCACAAACACTTCCTTCTAGAAAATTAAAAATAACAGGAGTTGTCAATGCGAATGTTGGTCACTATATTTTTATGACAAAACAATACTATCGAACTATTTTTAAGAAAGAAGCTAAAGATAACGCTTTTTTGGTTAAGTTAACCAAACATAAAATCGCAAATAACTTAGCAGAAAAACTTTTAGAAATTAATGGAGTTGAGTCTCTTACGCAAAATGCTCTTCAGCTGGCTAGTGTAGAAGCCGTTGTGCGTTCTTTAGATGGCTCTATGACTATTTTAGTTGTCGTATCTTTATTGTTAGCCATTGTAATTCTCTATAATCTCACTAATATTAATTTAGCAGAACGTAAGCGGGAGCTATCAACTATAAAGGTATTAGGTTTTTATAATGAAGAAGTAACTTTATACATTTACCGCGAAACCATTATTTTATCAACCATCGGTGTGATTCTAGGCACCATTAGCGGTACTTATTTACACCGTCAAATGATGTTGCTAATTGGTTCAGATCAAATACTTTTTGGTGAAAAAGTATCACCAACTACATTTATAATACCAATAAGCGTAGTAGTCATCATTCTAATAAGTCTAGGTTTTATAGTTAACCATCAATTAAAAAAACTCAATATGTTAGATGCCTTGAAATCAGTAGATTAGTTTATAATAAAGATTATCTTTTCTAATCTTTTCGATAACGATTGACAGCAAGTAATCTTAATTGTATAATATAACAGTATAAAGTTAGATAAAAGTGAGATATTTATGAGAGAGTCTATTTTTGAGGAAACTGCAAAAGGTAAAGTATCAAGGCATGTCCTTTTAACTATATTATTGGCTTTGATATTACTATTTACAGCAGATTTCCTTACCTATATTATTATTGAATTGATTATCTCGCTTGATTTTTGGAAACTAGAGTGGGATAGCGATATCGTCCAGTTAATCATTTTACTAGCAACTTCAATTAGTACGGTAATGTTATTTATGTGGGTGAAATTTAAAGAGAAGCGTCCAATTAGTTCTCTAGGGCTATTTAAAGAAGGAGCCCTAACAGAATTATCTAGAGGATGGTTAGTCGGGAGCGTTCTCTTTGGAGCCTGCTTAATATTAACAATAATTTCAGGCTCTGGAGTTATCGAAACTGTTCGTTTTACAGCTGATAAATTGATTTGGTTTCTTATTTTTGCTGTTGGATGGCAGGTACAAAGCGCATCTGTTGAAATATTGTGTCGTGGATGGTTACTTCCGGTGAGTGCCACAAAGTATAGTAAGATAGTTTCTGTCAGTATCAGTTCAATCTTTTTCGGTCTTCTGCATAGCGCTAATAATCATGTAAGCCTTATCTCGATTTTCAATCTGTGTCTCTTTGGACTATTTCTATCGCTCTATGTTATTTTAAAAGGTAACATCTGGGGGGCGTGTGGTATTCATGGCGCCTGGAACTGTGTACAAGGGAGTGTCTTTGGAATCGAAGTTAGTGGAGAGCCAATGTTGTCTAACTCCCTAGTCCATGTTAAAACCTATGGTGCTGACTGGATTAGCGGTGGAAAATTTGGTGTGGAAGGAAGCATGATTACCAGTATTGTTCTTATCGTAGCATGTTATTGGCTTTATCAAAAATCGAATTTTCCTTACGACTAATAGATTTAATCTAAATAAGCTTCTCTTACTGAAAGCTTATTTTTTATTTTAGTATTAAAAAACTATGTTTTGTGATATAATATTTTAAAGACGAAAGGAGTCTATTGTGCCACAAAATCCAACAAGTAACCCAGAGAAAAAAACTTATTTATTATCTGAATTGGTAGACTGCTTTAAAGGTAAAGCTGTGCCTTCAAAAGCAGAAGCAGGTGATATCCGTATTATTAATTTGAGTGATATGTCTCCTTTAGGAATTGACTACCATAACTTAAGAACATTCCAAGATGAACAACGATCGCTTTTAAAATATCTACTTCAGGAAGGCGATGTTTTAATCGCTTCAAAAGGAACTGTCAAGAAAGTTGCTATTTTTGAAGAGCAAGATTACCCTGTCGTTGCCTCTGCTAATATTACAATACTAAGGCCTACACAACACATTAGAGGGTACTACTTAAAGCTTTTTTTTGATTCAGAAGAAGGTCAACAGGCACTTGAGAATGCTAACAAAGGAAAAGCTGTGATGAATATTAGCACAAAGGAACTGTTAAATATTGCAATACCAAGTATCCCGCTTTTTAGACAGGATTATCTTATCCAACGTTATAAACAGGGGCTCAACGATTACAAACGTAAGATAGCACGTGCAGAGCAGGAGTGGGAACGTATCCAAAATGACATCAGACAACAACTTAGCTAGAACCAAATACAAAACATCATAGGAAGAGTTATCATGAACGAAATCAAATGCCCTCATTGTGGAACAGCTTTTGCCATCAACGAGTCTGAATACCATCAATTACTAGAACAAATTCGCGGAGATGCTTTTGACAAAGAAGTAAGTGAACGGTTGGAAAAAGAACGTCTAATATTAGGGGAGCAAGCAAAAAATCAATTACAGGAAGTTGTTGTAGAAAAAGACAAGGAGATAGCTAAACTTCAGTACAAAGTCAAACAATTTCTTATAGAAAAAGACAATCTTCTCAAAGACAATGAGTACCAACTCGCTGAGCAATTAAATCAAAAAGACATGATGCTTCGCGACCTTGAAAACCAAATCGATAGACTACGTTTAGAGCATGAAAATAGCTTGCAAGAGGCGCTAACAAAAGTCGAACGAGAAAGAGATGCAATACAAAATCAGTTGCACATTCAAGAAAAAGAAAAAGATTTAGCTTTAGCTTCAGTAAAAAGTGATTATGAAGTACAACTAAAGGCAGCCAATGAACAAGTAGAATTCTATAAAAACTTCAAAGCTCAACAGTCTACTAAAGCAGTAGGAGAAAGTTTAGAACATTATGCTGAAACAGAATTTAATAAAGTGCGACATTTGGCCTTTCCTAATGCTTATTTTGAGAAGGACAATACATTATCAAGTCGTGGCTCAAAGGGGGACTTTATCTATCGAGAAAAGGATGAAAATGACCTTGAGTTTTTAAGTATCATGTTTGAAATGAAAAATGAGTCTGATGATACTATCAAGAAGCATAAAAATGAAGATTTTTTCAAAGAATTAGATAAAGATCGTCGTGAAAAATCTTGCGAATACGCAGTTTTAGTAACTATGCTTGAAGCAGACAATGACTATTATAATACTGGAATTGTTGATGTTAGTCACAAATACCCTAAAATGTACGTTATACGTCCACAATTTTTTATCCAATTAATTGGTATTCTAAGAAATGCAGCACTCAATACCTTAAAATATAAACAAGAGCTTGCTTTGATGAAAGAACAAAATATTGACATCACACATTTTGAAGAAGATTTAGATATTTTCAAAAATGCATTTGCTAAAAATTATAATTCTGCAAGCAAAAATTTCCAGAAAGCAATCGATGAAATAGATAAATCTATTAAACGTATGGAAGCTGTTAAGGCTGCTTTAACAACGTCTGAAAATCAACTACGTCTTGCAAATAATAAATTAGACGATGTTTCTGTCAAGAAATTAACAAGAAAAAATCCAACAATGAAAGCAAAATTCGATGCTCTAAAAGACTAAGAGGTTATGATTATGAAGATTAGAACTGCTACACTAGACGATAGTGAAAAATTAGTCCCTTTGTATCAAGAATTAGGATACGCAATATCATTATCAGAGATTCAATCTATTTTAAAGGTTATTCTTACTCATTCAGATTATGGCTTTTTGATAGCTGAGGATAATGGCAAACTCCTCGCCTTCGTTGGATATCATAAACTTTACTTTTTTGAAAAAAGTGGGACTTACTATCGTATTTTAGCACTAGTAGTTAATGAAAAGCACCGTCGTAAAGGCATCGCTAGTCAACTTATTAATCACGTTAAACAGCTAGCTAAAACAGATGGAAGTGAAGTACTGGCTTTAAATAGCAGTTTAAAAGAATATCGTCAGGAAGCTTATCATTTTTATGAAAACCTAGGGTTCAAGAAGGTTAGTACAGGCTTTTCATACTATTTAGATTAGGTATAAATCCTTATAGCACTATACCAAAAGAGCGTAAGTTTTTACGCTCCTTTCTTTGTGTTACCGCTTATTTACTGATATAATATAAAACATGATTACAGGAATAATTAATTTAAAGAAAGAAGCTGGAATGACATCACACGATGCTGTATTCAAGCTTCGAAAGATATTACATACAAAAAAAATAGGACACGGCGGAACTCTTGATCCAGATGTTGTTGGGGTTTTACCAATTGCGGTTGGAAAAGCCACTCGTGTTATTGAATATATGACAGAAAGTGGCAAAATTTATGAAGGAGAAATCACTTTAGGATATGCCACAAGTACAGAAGATTCTAGTGGAGAGGTCATTTCAAGAACTCCACTAACTCAATCCGATCTTAGCGAGGATGTTGTGGATCATGCGATGAAAAGTTTTACCGGTCCAATTACACAAGTTCCTCCTATGTATTCAGCAGTTAAAGTAAATGGTAAAAAACTCTATGAATATGCTCGTTCAGGAGAAGAAGTAGAGCGACCTAAACGACAAATAACAATTTCTGAATTTAGACGCACAAGCCCATTGTACTTCGAAAAAGGCATCTGCCGTTTTAGTTTCTATGTCTCATGCAGTAAAGGTACCTATGTTAGGACGTTAGCTGTTGATCTAGGAATAAAACTAGGATATGCTAGCCATATGTCTTTCCTAAAAAGAACCTCATCTGCAGGATTATCTATTACACAATCATTAACGCTTGAAGAAATTAATGAAAAATATAAGCAAGAAGATTTTTCATTTTTACTTCCAATTGAATATGGTGTTTTAGATCTCCCAAAAGTTAACCTAACTGAGGAAGATAAAGTTGAAATCTCATACGGACGTCGTATCTTATTAGAAAATGAAGCAGATACCTTAGCAGCTTTTTATGAAAATAGAGTTATCGCTATACTAGAAAAACGTGGCAATGAATTTAAACCACACAAAGTATTGTTATAAAGAAAGTCAATCATGAAAATCCATTACATTAATGATTATAAAGATATTCAAGCTAAAGAAGATTGCGTCTTAGTTTTGGGCTATTTTGATGGCTTACATCTGGGACATAAAGCCCTCTTTGATAAAGCTAAAAAAATCGCGACCGAAAAAAATTTGAAAATTGTCGTCTTAACGTTTAATGAGACACCTCGTCTAACCTTCGCTCGCTTCCAACCTGAATTATTGCTACATCTTACCTCTCCAGAAAAACGTTCTGAAAAATTTCAAGAGTATGGCGTCGATGAGTTATATTTAATGAATTTTACCAGTCATTTTTCAAAAGTATCTTCTGACCTTTTTATTAAGAAATATATTTATGGTCTCAGAGCAAAAGCTGCTGTTGTCGGTTTTGATTATAAGTTCGGTCATAATCGTACCAGTGGTGATTATCTAGCGCGTAATTTCAAGGGACCAGTCTATATTATTGATGAAATTTCTGAAGGTGGTGAAAAAATCTCTTCTACACGTATTCGTCAATTGATTACAGAGGGTAATGTTGAGAAAGCTAACCAACTTTTGGGTTATGAGTTTTCAACCTGTGGCATGGTAGTACATGGAGATGCTAGAGGACGAACTATAGGGTTCCCAACTGCTAATCTAGCTCCTATTAATCGCACTTACTTACCTGCAGACGGTGTTTATATTTCCAATGTTCTGATTAATGGAAAATATTATAGAGCAATGACGAGCATTGGAAAAAATATCACTTTTGGTGGTACAGAACTTCGTTTAGAAGCTAATATCTTTGATTTTGATGGCGACATTTATGGAGAAACTATTGAAATTTTCTGGTTAAAAAGAATCAGAGAAATGGTAAAGTTTAATGGTATTGACGATCTTGTAAAACAACTTAAAAAAGATAAAGAAATTGCTTTAAATTGGAAAAAAGATAGTCAAACTCTTTAATTTTTTGTATAATAGTCTCTAGTAAATACAAGAGGCGGTTATATGATTACCTTATTTTTATCACCCAGCTGTACTAGTTGTCGAAAAGCGCGTGCTTGGCTAAGTAAGCATGAGGTTGCTTTTGAAGAGCATAACATTATTACAAGTCCACTCAATAAAGAAGAACTATTACAAATTCTATCGTTTACAGAAAATGGTACAGAAGACATTATTTCCACACGTTCAAAAGTCTTTCAAAAACTTGCTATTGATGTAGACGAATTATCAACGTCTTCATTAATGGAATTAATTTCAGAAAATCCAAGTCTTTTACGACGCCCAATTATTTTAGACAAAAAACGTATGCAGATTGGTTTTAATGAGGATGAAATTCGTGCCTTCTTACCGCGTGACTATCGTAAACAAGAACTGAAACAGGCCACTATTCGTGCTGAAATTGAGGGAAAACATGATTAGTAGTAATTATAGTTATCCTCTTGATCCTTCATGGAATACGGAAGATATTACTAAGGTACTTCGCTTTTTAAATCAAGTTGAACACGCCTATGAAAATAGTATTAAAGTTGATGATTTGCTAGATAGCTATAAAGAATTTAAAAAAGTTGTTAAATCCAAGGCGCAGGAAAAACAAATTGACCGTGAATTCCAGAGAACTAGCGGTTATTCCACTTATCAAGCTGTTAAAGCAGCACAACAACAAGCGAAAGGATTTATTTCACTTGGACGCTAAATTTGATTTCGCTAAACAATTAGTGTATAAAGCTGGTCAATTCATTAAATCTGAGATGCAAAATACTTTTGATGTTGAGGAAAAGTCTCGATTTGATGATTTAGTGACAAGTCTTGATAAAAAAACACAAAAATTATTAATTCAAGAAATTATTCAACATTACCCAGATGATAATATACTTGCCGAAGAAGATGATGTGCGCTCACCCATTGCACAAGGTAATGTTTGGGTTTTAGACCCTATTGATGGAACTGTTAATTTTATTGTTCAAAAAGATAACTTTGCTGTTATGTTAGCTTATTACGAAGAAGGCGTTGGACAATTTGGTATCATCTACGACGTTATGGCTGATATTCTTTACAGCGGGGGAGGACATTTTGATGTCTATGCTAACGATAAAAAAATTGTTCCTTTTCAAGAGTGTCCTTTAGAACGTTGCTTACTTGGAGTAAATTCTGCTATGTATGCAGAAAATGATTGCGGTATTGCCCATTTAGCTTCTGAAACCTTAGGTGTTCGTATCTATGGTGGTGCTGGAATTAGCATGGCAAAAGTCATGCAGGGCAAATTATTAGCTTATTTTTCGTATATTCAACCTTGGGATTATGCTGCAGCAAAAATCATGGGGGAGACATTAGGATTTACCTTATTAACGCTTGACGGGGAAGAACCCAACTATTCAACAAGACAAAAAGTAATGTTCCTACCAAAGTCGAAATTAAATCTTATCCAATCCTACCTTACCAAAAAATAAACTTAAAACCTTCTAATTAAATAGAAGGTTTTTTTGCACGCCCGTGATTATGTAGTATAATAGAAACATGAAATTACCGAATGAATTTATTGAAAAATATCAGACTATACTTAAAGATGAAGCAGAAGCTTTTTTTGACAGTTTTGAACAAAAACCCATATCGGCATATCGCACCAATCCTCTCAAAGAAAAGCAACTTGATTTTCCAAATGCCATCCCAAGTACCCCTTGGGGGCATTATGGGAAAATATCAGGAAAATCAATAGAACACACAACTGGCCTTGTTTATTCTCAAGAACCTGCTGCTCAGATAGTGGCTCAGATTGCTGAACCACAAGAAGGAATGAAAGTGCTAGATTTAGCAGCTGCACCTGGTGGAAAAACAACACACCTTCTATCATATTTAAACAATACTGGTCTATTAGTTAGTAATGAAATTTCAAATAAACGTAGTAAAATTTTAGTCGAAAATGTCGAACGTTTTGGTGCTAGAAATGTTATCGTGACTAATGAAAGCTCCCAACGACTAGCCAAATGTTTTAATTCTTTTTTTGATCTTATTGTTTTTGACGGTCCGTGTTCTGGTGAGGGAATGTTCCGCAAAGATCCTCAAGCAATACAATATTGGCACAAAGATTACCCCACTGAATGTGCACAGTTACAAAGAGATATTTTAAAAGAAGCAATCAAAATGCTAGCTCATGGTGGTATACTTGTATACTCTACTTGTACATGGTCACCAGAAGAGAACGAAGAAGTGGTTAATTGGCTCCTTCAAGAGTATGATTACTTAGAACTTGTTGATATTCCTAAACTAAATGGGATGGTTGAAGGGATTAATGTACCACAAGTTGCAAGGATGTACCCTCATCATTTTCAAGGTGAAGGACAATTCGTTGCAAAACTGAGAGATACTAGATCTAAGGAAGCACAGAAAATTAAGCCAAAAGCACAGAAAATAAATAAAATGCAGTTACAATTGTGGCAACAATTTGCACAAGACCATTTAAAGATAGACTTGAACGGTGTTTTAGATGTTTTCGGCGACCAACTCTATCTTCTACCTAATGGTCTCCCCGATTTGTCTAAATTAAAAATAGCACGCAATGGTCTCCATCTAGGCACTTTCAAGAAGAATCGTTTTGAGCCATCGTTTGCTTTAGGAATGGCACTTAGCGAACATGACCTAGTACAGTCTATTGAAATTGATATAGAACAGTTTGAGGTGTACGTATCTGGAAATGTAGTCAAACTAGACAAGACTGTTCCAAACGGTTGGTATCAAATTCTTGTAAAAGGCAATGGATTAGGTTTTGCAAAAGTGACAAATAATACTCTTAAAAATTATTACCCTAAAGGACTACGATTTCAGACATAACTGTTATTGAATACTTTTAATAAAAAAGGAAAAAGAAATACTTTTCAAACCCTAGAAACTTATGGTACTATGGGACAGTGATGTGTGTTTTTACTATTTGTAAATCATTAAACACTCAATGATTTTAGTAATATATATCAACTACTAAATATCAAAATTTATTCAAAAGAATAGGAAAATGAAAATGAAAAAAAACATTTTTTTGTTAACCTTGCTAGCCACCGTCTTATTGACGCTGTCTGGTTGTGCTAATTGGATTGATAAAGGTCAATCAATCACCAGCGTTGGTTCAACCGCCTTACAGCCACTTGTAGAAGCTGCAGCAGATGAGTTTGGTAAGACAAACCTCGGTAAGACTATCAATGTCCAAGGAGGAGGCTCAGGAACAGGCTTATCACAAGTACAGTCTGGAGCTGTTCAAATTGGTAATAGCGACTTATTTGCAGAAGAAAAAGATGGTATTGATGCTAAGAAATTGAAAGACCATCAAGTCGCAGTAGCTGGATTAGCTGTTATTGTTAATAAAAAAGTTAATGTTAAAAATCTAACCACCCACCAACTTCGTGATATTTTTGCAGGAAAAATCAAGAATTGGAAAGAAGTGGGAGGACAAGATTTAGATATTTCCATCATCAATCGAGCAGCAAGTTCTGGATCCCGTGCAACCTTCGATAATACTATTATGGGAAATGTTGCTCCTATTCAAAGCCAAGAACAAGATTCAAATGGTATGGTGAAATCAATTGTTTCTCAAACACCTGGTGCGATTTCATACCTCGCTTTTGCATACGTTGATAAATCTGTCGGAACATTAAAACTAAATGGTTTTGCGCCAACAGCTAAAAATGTTACTACCGACAACTGGAAACTTTGGTCATATGAACATATGTATACAAAAGGTAATGAAACAGGTCTAACAAAAGAATTCTTAGACTACATGAAAAGTGATAAAGTTCAAAGTAGTATCGTACAACATATGGGATATATCTCTATTAACGACATGAAAGTTGTTAAAGATGCTGAAGGTAAAGTAACCCCAAAATAAAACTTAATCACATCTAGATAAAGCATCTTGATCCTAGGAGGAATTATGAAAAATCAAGAATTAGCTAAAAAATTAACATCTCCTTCAAAAAACTCTCGATTAGAAAAATTTGGTAAAGGAATAACTTTTCTTTCGCTTGCCCTAATCGTCTTCATTGTTGCGATGATTTTGATTTTTGTTGCTCAAAAAGGACTATCTACATTTTTTGTTGATGGCGTTAAATTAACAGACTTCTTATTTAATACAAAATGGGAACCAAGTGCTAAGTCATTTGGTGCTTTTCCAATGATAGCTGGATCATTTATTGTTACTATTCTATCAGCTATCATTGCTACACCATTTGCTATCGGTGCTGCCGTATTTATGACTGAAATCTCACCTAAATATGGTTCTAAAATTTTACAACCTGCAGTTGAATTACTAGTTGGGATTCCTTCTGTTGTTTACGGTTTTATTGGTTTACAGATTATTGTTCCCTTCGTTCGCTCTATTTTTGGGGGAACAGGTTTTGGCATTTTATCTGGGGTCTGTGTCCTCTTCGTCATGATTCTACCAACTGTTACTTTCATGACAGTAGATAGCCTTAGAGCTGTGCCACGTCACTATAAAGAAGCAAGTTTAGCCATGGGGGCAACTCGTTGGCAAACAATTTGGCGTGTTATATTAAACGCTGCACGTCCAGGAATTTTCACTGCAATTGTTTTTGGTATGGCACGTGCATTTGGTGAAGCTCTAGCAATTCAGATGGTTGTCGGAAACTCTGCAATTTTACCAACGTCATTGACAACACCAGCAGCAACATTAACGTCTGTTCTAACAATGGGTATTGGTAATACTGTAATGGGAACTGTACAAAACAATGTCCTCTGGTCGCTAGCCTTAGTACTTTTAATTATGAGTTTAGCATTTAATACAGTTATTAAGTTAATTACAAGGGAAGGAAAGAAAAACTATGAACGCTAAAAAGGCTGACAAATTAGCAACTACAATACTCTATAGTATTGCAGCTATCATCGTTACAATCCTCGCCTCTCTTTTAATTTTTATTCTTGTTCGCGGATTGCCACACGTATCTTGGTCATTTTTAACTGGGAAATCATCATCATATGAAGCAGGAGGCGGTATTGGAATACAATTATACAATTCCTTTTTCCTACTTATTGTTACTCTGATTATTTCTATTCCTCTATCTTTAGGAGCTGGAATATACCTCTCAGAATATGCTAAAAAAGGACGTTTAACAAACTTTGTTAGAACATGTATCGAAATTTTGTCATCTCTTCCTTCTGTTGTAGTTGGTCTGTTTGGTTACCTAATCTTCGTTGTTCAATTTCAATATGGCTTCTCAATTATCTCAGGTGCCTTAGCACTTACTGTTTTTAACTTACCCCAAATGACACGTAGTGTTGAAGATAGCCTTCAAAATGTACACCACACACAGCGTGAAGCAGGATTGGCCCTAGGTATTTCTCGTTGGGAAACGGTCATTTACGTCGTTGTCCCTGAAGCTCTGCCAAGTATTGTAACTGGTGTTGTGCTAGCTTCAGGACGTATTTTCGGTGAGGCAGCAGCACTTATTTATACAGCTGGTCAATCTGCTCCAGCACTTGATTGGTCAAATTGGAACGTCCTTAGTGTTACAAGTCCAATCTCAATTTTCCGTCAAGCAGAAACTTTAGCTGTTCATATTTGGAAAGTTAATAGCGAAGGGACAATCCCTGATGCAACACAAGTATCTGCCGGTAGCGCCGCAGTCTTATTGGTTGTTATTCTTATTTTCAACCTTTCAGCTCGCTCGATCGGTAAGAAACTTCATTCGAAATTAACCTCGTCTAATTAAAAGGAGTAGTAATGGCAGAATATAATTGGGACGAACGCCATATCATTACCTTCCCTGAAGAAAATTCAGCTCTCACCACAAAAGATTTACACGTTTACTACGGTGAGAAAGAAGCTATCAAGGGAATTGATATGCAATTTGAAAAAAATAAAATTACAGCCTTAATCGGCCCATCTGGATGTGGAAAATCAACATATCTTCGTAGCTTAAATCGTATGAATGATACGATTGATATTGCACGCGTGACTGGACAAATCATGTATGAAGGAATTGATGTTAACGCTCAAGATATCAATGTTTACGAGATGCGAAAACATATCGGAATGGTTTTCCAACGTCCAAACCCGTTTGCAAAATCAATTTATAAAAACATTACCTTTGCATATGAGCGTGCTGGTGTAAAAGATAAAAAATTCTTAGATGAAGTTGTCGAAACCTCACTAAAACAAGCTGCTCTATGGGATCAAGTAAAAGATGACCTTCATAAATCAGCATTCACTTTATCTGGCGGTCAACAGCAGCGATTATGTATTGCACGTGCTATCGCAGTTAAACCAGAAATTCTCTTAATGGATGAACCTGCTTCAGCACTCGATCCGATTGCAACTATGCAACTAGAAGAGACAATGTTTGAACTCAAGAAAAATTACACTATAATTATCGTAACACATAATATGCAACAAGCAGCACGTGCTAGTGATTATACTGCATTTTTCTATCTTGGAGACTTAATCGAATACGATAAAACGAATAACATTTTCCAAAATGCTAAATGTCAATCTACTAGCGATTATGTTTCTGGTCGATTTGGATAGTGAGGTAAAAGATGACACAACCTATTTTACAAGTCAGTGATTTGTCTGTTTACTATAATAAGAAAAAAGCTTTAAAAGAAGTCTCAATGGACTTCTATCCTAATGAAATTACAGCCTTAATTGGTCCGTCTGGTTCTGGAAAGTCAACACTCTTACGAGCTATTAACCGTATGGGAGACTTAAATCCTGAAGTCACTCTAACAGGAGCAGTGATGTATAACGGACATAATGTTTATAGCCCGCGCACTGATACCGTAGAACTTCGTAAAGAAATTGGGATGGTTTTTCAGCAGCCTAATCCATTTCCTATGTCAGTATTTGAAAATGTTGTTTATGGTCTTAGACTCAAAGGAATAAAAGACAAAGCTACGTTAGATGAAGCCGTAGAGACTTCATTGAAGGGCGCGTCTATCTGGGACGAGGTCAAAGATAGATTACACGACTCTGCTCTTGGTTTATCTGGTGGTCAACAACAACGTGTTTGTATTGCCAGAACCCTTGCTACCAAGCCTAAAATTATCCTTCTAGATGAGCCAACCTCTGCACTTGACCCAATTTCTGCTGGTAAAATTGAAGAGACTTTACATGGTCTAAAAGATCAATATACCATGTTACTTGTTACACGTTCTATGCAGCAAGCCTCACGTATTTCTGATCGTACAGGTTTCTTCTTAGACGGTAACTTAATTGAATATGGCAATACAAAAGAAATGTTTATGAATCCTAAACATAAAGAAACTGAAGATTACATTACAGGTAAATTCGGTTAATACCATATAATAAGATCAGAAAGAGAATACAATATGTTAAGATCAAAATTTGATGAAGAATTAGATAAACTGCATAACCAATTCTATGCAATGGGAATTGAAGCTATCGGACAAATCAAAAAAACAGTTCGTGCTTTTGTCAGTCATGATCGAGAGTTAGCTAAAGAAGTGATAGAAGATGATGTAACGCTTAACAACTTTGAAACGAAGTTAGAGAAAAAATCATTGGAAATTATTGCACTCCAGCAGCCTGTATCACAAGACTTACGCACCGTTATTACCGTTTTAAAAGCTACTAGTGATGTTGAGCGTATGGGAGACCATGCAGCAGCAGTTGCAAAAGCAACCATCCGTATGAAGGGCGAGGAAAGAATCCCAGCAGTAGAATTAGAAATCAATAATATGGGAAAAGCAGTTAAAAACATGCTTGAAGAAGCCTTAACAGCTTATATCAATGGTGATGATGAAAAAGCTTACGAAGTAGCAGCAATGGATGAAATAGTTGATGATTACTTCCGTGATATCCAAAAAATGGTAGTTGAAACAATTCAAAAGCATCCTGACGTAGCATTTGCCGCCAAAGAATACTTCCAAGTATTGATGCACTTGGAGCGAATTGGAGATTATGGCAAAAATATCTGTGAATGGATTGTTTATTTAAAAACTGGAAAAATTATCGAGTTATGATATAATTATTGCTTGTAGAGTGGTAATTGTAAGTATAGTTCGTGCGATAGAAAAGCTGTAACTATCTTGTTACAGCTTTTCTATCTTTTCTAGCCCATACAGGACTAGTAATGTTTCAAATGTTTCTGAATTAGTTAGGAGTTATATGAAAACTGTAGAACATTTTGTTACCAAATTTGTCCCTGAAAACTATAACCTTTTCTTGGATATTAATCGTCAAACTAAAACCTTTTCAGGTAACGTTGCTGTGTCTGGCGAAGCCTTAGATAACAATATCTCTTTTCACCAAAAAGGGTTAACCATTAAATCTGTCTTATTAGATAATCAACCATTAGATTTCCAACTAGATGAAGACAATGAAGCTATGCATATTCAATTGCATGAAACTGGTAGCATGGTATTAGTCTTTGAATTCAGCGGTCACATTACCGATAATATGACAGGTATGTATCCATCTTACTATACAGTTAATGGCATCAAAAAAGAGGTTATCTCCACACAATTTGAAAGTCATTTTGCTCGTGAAGTATTCCCAAGTATTGACGAACCAGAAGCAAAAGCAACCTTTGATTTGAGCCTAAAATTCGATCAAAAAGAAGGAGAGATTGCTCTTTCAAATATGCCGGAAATCAATGCTGAACAACGTCAAGAAACAGGTTTATGGACATTTGACACCACACCTAAAATGTCCTCATATTTATTAGCTTTTGCCTTGGGGGAATTGCATGGTAAAACAACACATACCAAAAACGGCACTCTTGTTGGCTCATATGCCACAAAAGCCCATCAGTTAAATGAATTAGATTTTTCTTTAGATATCGTTGTGCGTGTTATTGAGTTTTATGAGGACTACTTTGGTGTACGTTATCCTATTCCTCAGTCACTCCACGTTGCTCTACCTGATTTTTCTGCTGGAGCTATGGAAAATTGGGGATTAGTAACATATCGTGAAGTCTATCTTTTAGTAGATGAGAACTCTAGTGTTTCCAGCCGTCAGCAAGTAGCATTAGTTGTAGCACATGAAATAGCTCACCAGTGGTTTGGTAACCTCGTTACTATGAAATGGTGGGATGATTTATGGTTAAATGAATCATTTGCTAATATGATGGAATATGTATCAATTGATTATATTGAACCAAAACTTAATATATTTGAAGACTTTCAAACAGGTGGTCTACCATTAGCTCTTAAGCGTGATGCCACAGATGGCGTCCAATCTGTTCACGTTGAGGTCAATCATCCTGATGAAATTAACACACTTTTTGATCCAGCTATCGTTTATGCAAAAGGTAGCCGCCTCATGCACATGTTACGTCGCTGGTTAGGCGATACAGATTTTGCCGCAGGACTAAAAATTTATTTTGAAAAACATCAATATCAAAATACTATTGGTCGTGACCTTTGGAATGCACTTTCTCAAACCTCAGGAAAAGATGTTGCAGCTTTCATGGATTCTTGGTTAGAGCAACCAGGATACCCTGTGATGGCAGCCAAAATAGAAGAAGATGAGCTCATTTTAACTCAAAAACAATTCTTTATTGGTGAACACGAAGATAAGTCTCGCTTGTGGCAAATTCCTCTTAATAGTAATTGGGAAGGAATCCCAGAGATATTAACCGAGGAAACGGTAGTAATCCCCAATTTTAGTCAGTTAGCTGAAAAGAACAAAGAAAATGGTGCACTGCGTTTCAATACTGAAAATACTGCACATTACATTACTAACTATCAAGGTCAACTCTTAGAGCATATCATTTCTGATCTTCCTCTTATGGATAACATTTCTAAACTACAAATTGTACAAGAACGTCATTTACTTGCTGAAAGTGGTATGATTTCATATAGTAGTTTAATACCTTTAGTCTCTCTTTTGAGCCAAGAGACATCATATCTTGTTAACTCTGCTATTAAGAGTGTTATTGATGGTTTATCCTTATTCGTCCAGGAAGATAGCCAAGATGAATTCGACTTTAAAGAATTTGTTAATAAATTATCAGCATTTAATTTTAATAGACTTGGCTTTGAAAAAAGAGAAGGAGAAGGAGATGATAGCGAAATGGTCCGTCATCTATCCCTAAGCCTTGCTCTCTACTCAGATAATGAACATGCTATTGAAGAAGCTCACCATATTTTTAAAGCCCACGAAAATAATATCGCTGCTATACCAGCTGCAATTCGCCTGTTAGTTCTTACCAATGAAATGAAGCATTTCGAATCCAAAGAACTTAGCCACTTGTTATTAGAGACTTATAGTACTACTACCGATGGGAATTTCAAACGACAACTAGCGAGTGCTTTATCTCATACTACAGATAGCAAGACACTCAAGAAATTATTGTCAGATTGGAAAAATAAAGATATTGTGAAACCACAAGACTTAGCTATGAGTTGGTATGCTACTTTCCTTAAAAATTCTTTTACACAAGAAAGTGTCTGGGAGTGGGCCCAAGAAAACTGGGAATGGATCAAAGCAACTCTAGGTGGTGATATGAGTTTTGATAAATTTGTGATTTATCCCTCAAGTAGTTTCAAAACAGAAGAACGCCTTGAACAATATAAAAACTTTTTCGAGCCTCAATTAAGCGATATGGCGATTAGCCGTAATATTTCAATGGGAATTAAAGAAATTTCTGCTCGTGTCCTTTTAATCACGAAGCAAAAAGAAGAAGTTATCAATACTATCAAAAAATATATCTAATAAACTCAAATAGAGATTGATGGATTATTCAATCTCTATTTCTTTGTCTGTGTCATGAAATTAGTTGACATAAAACATACTTTATTTAGGATTTATTAAGCAAAGTTTGGTATTCTAATATTAATAGTTCAGATAAAATATGTACATCGAAAGGATATACTATGATAAAAATTTTATTAATTGAAGATGACTTGAGTCTTTCCAATTCCGTTTTTGATTTCCTTGATGACTTTGCCGATGTCATGCAAATTTTTGATGGAGAAGAGGGTCTTTACGAAGCCGAAAGTGGAGTCTATGATCTGATTCTTCTAGATCTCATGTTACCTGAAAAAAACGGCTTCCAAGTGTTGAAAGAGCTACGTGAAAAAGGTATTACAACCCCTGTATTAATAATGACCGCTAAAGAAAGCATTGATGATAAGGGACAAGGTTTCGACTTAGGTGCTGATGATTATCTAACAAAACCTTTTTACCTAGAAGAACTAAAAATGCGAATTCAGGCTCTTTTAAAGCGTTCTGGAAAATTTAATGATAACAGCCTAATTTATGGTGATATTCGCGTAGACATGTCTACTAACTCAACCTTTGTTAATCAAACAGAAGTTGAGCTCTTAGGTAAAGAGTTTGATCTTTTAGTCTATTTCCTTCAAAATCAAAATGTTATCTTACCGAAATCTCAAATCTTTGATCGTATTTGGGGATTTGATAGTGATACAACGATTTCAGTTGTAGAAGTCTATGTCTCTAAGGTTCGGAAAAAATTAAAAGGAACACTTTTTTCAGAAAACCTTCAAACTTTGCGTAGTGTAGGATATATTTTAAAGCATGTCGAAACCGATTAAGATAAGTAAATTCAAAAAAAATGTCTCAGATAGTCATTTTATCCATTTTTTCACAGTTTTTAGTGGTATTTTTCTGGTTATGACTGTTATCATCCTCCAAGTCATGCGCTATGGTGTTTATTCTTCTGTTGATAGTAGTTTAAAGTATATCAGTACCCATCCTAAAAATTACATCAATATGGTTATGTCACGTACTGCTGCCTACCTAGATAACTCCAATATCGCAAGTGTCAAGTTAAAACCCGGCGGTCAGACAGTAGCTAATACTGATATTATTCTTTTTACATCAGAAGAAGAAGTCATTAACTATTTTGACGCATTTTCAAACTATCAGTTTTTAAAACCTAATAAAAAAAATCTAGGTGGCATTAGTGAATTAACTTTAACCAACATCTTTGGTCAAGATGAGACATATCATGCTGTCACCGTAAAAGTTAATAACCCTGCTTATCCTAATGTGACTTACATGACAGCTATTGTTAATATTGATCAATTAGTAAATGCTAAAGAACGCTATGAAAAAATTATTATATTTGTCATGACTACTTTTTGGATTATTTCAATTGGAGCAAGTATCTACTTAGCTAAATGGGCACAAAAACCGATTATAGAAAACTACGAAAGACAGAAGGCTTTTGTCGAAAATGCTAGCCACGAGCTGCGTACTCCCCTAGCTGTCTTACAAAATCGCCTAGAAACGCTATTCAGAAAACCGAATGCCACCATTTTAGAAAATAGTGAAAATATCGCTTCAAGTCTAGATGAAGTACGAAATATGCGTATTTTAACCACTAATCTTTTAAACTTAGCAAGACGTGATGATGGAATCAAACCAGAATTAGCTGTTATTAAGCCTACACTTTTTGATAGTATCTTTGAGAATTATGATCTAATCACCCAAGAGAATGGTAAAAATTTTACTGGACATAATATGATCCAAGATAGTTTCAAAACAGATAAGACACTGCTAAAACAACTCATGACTATTTTATTTGATAATGCTATAAAATATACTGACAATGATGGTAGCATTGACTTTACCATATCTGAAACTGATAAGTATCTCTTTTTAGAAATCGCTGATAATGGACCAGGAATTTCAGAGGAGGATAAAGTCAGAATTTTTGATCGTTTTTACCGTGTTGACAAAGCAAGAACACGACAACAAGGAGGGTTTGGCCTCGGCCTTTCTTTAGCTCAACAAATCGTTAACTCACTGCGAGGTAATATTACAGTAATTGATAATAAACCTAGAGGCAGTATTTTTAAGATAAAACTACCAAAAGTAAAAGGTTAGGCCATGTTAGTCCTAACCTTTTAAATTTTAAAGTGGTCTTGCATACTTGATATAGCAAGCTGATAGGAAATTTGGTATAATAAAAGCTATGGAAATTGAAAAAACAAATCGTATGAATGCCCTTTTTGAGTTTTATGCGGCATTATTAACAGATAAACAAATGAATTATATCGAGTTATACTACGCCGATGACTACAGCCTTGCTGAAATAGCTGAAGAATCCGGTGTTAGCCGACAAGCTGTCTATGATAATATCAAACGAACTGAAAAAATTCTTGAGGCGTACGAAATGAAACTACATATGTATTCAGATTATATTGTCCGTAGTCAGATTTTTGATGACATTCTAGAAAAATATACCGATGATGCCTTTTTACAAGAAAAAATTTCCATTCTAAGTAGCATTGATAATAGAGATTAAATGAGGAGAAATAATTTATGGCTTTCGAAAGTTTAACAGAGCGCCTGCAAGGAGTTTTTAAAAATATTCGTGGTAAGAAAAAGTTATCTGAAAAAGATGTGCAAGAAGTCACCAAGGAGATTCGTCTAGCTCTTTTAGAAGCTGACGTTGCTCTTCCAGTTGTTAAAACCTTTATTAAACATGTTCGTGAACGTGCTGTTGGACATGAAATCATTGATACACTAGATCCTACGCAACAAATTGTTAAGATTGTCAATGAAGAGCTAACAGATTTATTAGGGGCTGAGACCTCTGAAATTGAAAAATCCCCTAAAATTCCAACCATCATTATGATGGTTGGTCTACAAGGTGCTGGTAAAACAACTTTTGCCGGTAAGTTAGCAAACAAACTAATCAAAGAAGACAATGCTCGTCCTATGATGATAGCAGCTGATATTTATCGACCAGCTGCTATTGATCAGTTAAAAACCCTTGGTAGCCAGATTAATGTTCCTGTCTTTGATATGGGAACTAACCATTCAGCAGTTGAGATTGTCACTAAAGGTTTAGAACAGGCTCGTGAAAATCGTAATGACTATGTTCTTATTGATACAGCCGGACGCCTACAAATTGATGCAACCCTTATGCAGGAATTGCATGATGTCAAAGCCATAGCTCAACCTAATGAAATACTCCTTGTCGTTGACAGCATGATTGGACAGGAAGCTGCAAATGTCGCTGAAGAATTTAACCGTCAGCTCAGCATTAGTGGTGTTGTTCTGACAAAGATTGACGGTGATACACGCGGTGGTGCTGCCCTTTCAGTACGCGAAATTACTGGAAAACCAATTAAATTTACAGGGACAGGGGAAAAAATCACTGATATTGAAACTTTCCATCCCGATCGTATGGCAAGCCGTATATTGGGGATGGGAGACCTGCTAACACTTATTGAGCGCGCTAGTCAAGAATACGACGAAAAACGTTCAATGGAATTAGCGGAGAAAATGCGTGAAAACACCTTTGACTTCAACGATTTTATTGATCAATTAGATCAAGTTCAAAATATGGGGCCAATGGAAGATCTCCTTAAAATGCTTCCAGGAATGGCTAACAATCCAGCAATGAAAAACTTCAAAGTGGATGAAAACGAAATTGCTCGCAAAAGAGCCATTGTGTCATCAATGACTCCAGAAGAGAGAGAAAATCCAGATCTCCTCAATCCAAGTCGTAGACGTCGTATTGCTGCTGGATCAGGTAATACTTTCGTTGATGTTAATAAATTCATTAAAGATTTTAACCAGGCAAAACAAATGATGCAAGGCGTGATGTCCGGTGATATGAATAAAATGATGAAAAAAATGGGAATTGATCCTAATAACCTCCCTAAAGATATGCCTGGAATGGACGGAATGGATATGTCTAATTTAGAAGGTATGATGGGGCAAAATGGCATGCCTGACTTATCTAGTTTAGGTGGCGATATGGACTTCAGCCAAATGTTTGGTGGTGGCTTAAAAGGAAAAGTAGGAGCCTTTGCAGCTAAACAATCAATGAAACGTATGGCTAATAAAATGAAGAAAGCTAAGAAGAAACGCAAATAAAAATGTCTATTTAAATAGACATTTTTATTTTTGTCTGCTATAATAGACAAAAAGGTGGTGATATTTATGTATTTAGCATTAATCGGTGATATCATTAATTCAAAACAGATACTTGAACGTGAAACTTTCCAACAGTCTTTTCAGCAACTAATGACCGAACTATCTGATGTATATGGTGAAGAGCTGATTTCTCCATTCACTATTACAGCTGGTGATGAATTTCAAGCTTTATTGAAACCATCAAAAAAGGTATTTCAAATTATTGACCATATTCAACTAGCTCTAAAACCTGTTAATGTAAGGTTCGGCCTCGGTACAGGAAACATTATAACATCCATCAATTCAAATGAAAGTATCGGTGCTGATGGTCCTGCCTACTGGCATGCTCGCTCAGCTATTAATCATATACATGATAAAAATGATTATGGAACAGTTCAAGTAGCTATTTGCCTTGATGATGAAGACCAAAACCTTGAATTAACACTAAATAGTCTCATTTCAGCTGGTGATTTTATCAAGTCAAAATGGACTACAAACCATTTTCAAATGCTTGAGCACTTAATACTTCAAGATAATTATCAAGAACAATTTCAACATCAAAAGTTAGCCCAACTGGAAAATATTGAACCTAGTGCGCTGACTAAACGCCTTAAAGCAAGCGGTCTGAAGATTTACTTAAGAACGAGAACACAGGCAGCCGATCTATTAGTTAAAAGTTGCACTCAAACTAAAGGGGGAAGCTATGATTTCTGATTTTTTAAGGGATAATCCAATCCTAACTTTATTATTTTGTGCACATTTTTTAGCTGACTTTCAGTGGCAAAGTCAATCCTTAGCAGATAGTAAATCACATAGTTGGAGGGGACTCTGGAGACATCTCTTGATTGTTTTCCTCCCCCTAGCAGCTTTAATGATATTGATACCAGAAACTACTTTGTTAAATTTAAGCATATGGGGAAGTCATATTGTTATTGATAGTATAAAGAAATTGAGTTACCCTTGGGTAGAGGAAGGGCATTTCCAAAAAGCAGCTTTTATTATAGACCAACTAGCCCACTATACTTGCATTATCGTTTTTTACCATGCGCTTCCTACATATTTACCGCCTAATCATTGGCTTTTGCCTATCAAGCACTTTATTGTCATAGCTCTGGTTTTTATCATTATCACCAAACCCATTAATATTGTGTTTAAAATTTTCTTTAATAAATTTCAAGCTAAAGAATTATCATCATTATTAACACAAGAAAAAACAAAAATAATGAAAGAAAAATCTGAAGATCATGAAGAAACAATTGAAGGAGCAGGAGCTATGATTGGTAATTTAGAGCGTCTAATTATGGCTATATTACTAATCTCAGGACAGTATGCTGCTATAGGTCTTGTTTTTACTGCAAAATCCATTGCACGTTACGATAAAATTTCTAAAAGTCAGGTTTTTGCCGAATATTATTTAATTGGATCATTGTTCTCAATTATAAGTGTTTTGATAACTCATTGGTTACTTTTGGTATAGAAAAGCGCTAGAAATATCCTAACGCTTTTCTTTTATTCTGTCTTATAAGCATAAGTAAAATCAACATTCAAACCAGTTGAATTTCTTACCAACCCCTTTAATTTAGAATTTTGGAGTCCTTTTTTCCCTAGGTAATAAACTGGGTTATAATATGATTGATCAAATAAAGCTTTTTCAGCAGTTTTGTAATCATTAGCGGCATCTCCTGGTTTCAAGGCGTCAGTAGTAATTGCCTTTTGATAGGCATTGTCATACTCTTTAGAAGAAAATTTACCATAATTATACGCAGAATTAGTCGTGAATAACCCATAGAAAGTTGATCCTTCTGGATAATCTCCTCCCCATGAGAAGAGCACGACATCAAAATTTTCATTTTTTGCATCTTCAAGGCGTTGCTTGAAAGTAACAAATTTTTCTTCAACAGTTAGACCAGGCAAAGCACTCTCCCATGTAGATTTCACATAGTCAACAGCATTTTTAGCTGCTGGAGAGTCCGAATCAGCTGTGATTGTTAACTTGAGAGATGACTGACCAACCTCAGCAAGACCTTCTTTAAAAAGTTTTTGAGCTTTACTTGTATTATACGTATAACCTGGGGCAGTATACTTGGAAAGATCCTCACCATTAGGTAATTTGGCTAATTTTTTAGGGACCAGAGATTCAGCAGGAGTTGAACCTGTATCAACTGCCGCTTTAACAACACCTTTACGATCAGTCGCTAAATTCAAAGCTTGCCTAATTTTCTGATTTGTCAATGCTTTAACCGAACCAGTTTGGTTATAAATAATATATGTAGTACGTGCATCAGACGCATCTACTACATCTTTATTATTTTTATTAGCTTGATAAATAGCAGAAGTTCCTGATATTTCAGCAAAATCAATCTGACCTTGCTTGTACATTTGAACTGCAGTATCTGGTTTTTTGATAGTTTGAACTATGACACTATTTGTTTTAACATGTTTAGAATCCCAATAATATTTATTTTTGACTAATTTAAATTTACCATTTGAACCATTCCAATCCTTAACAAGGTAAGGACCTGAGTAAATTTGATTTTTTGATGTTGTACCATAATCTTTACCAACTTTTTCAACATACGATTGTTTTTGAGGCATAAAATTAGAGAAGGCTAAATAATATTTAAATTGAGGGCATGGACTTGTCAATTTAAAGGTCACTTGATTGCCTTTAGCTGTTACACCAAGTTTATTTAAATCTTTAATATCTCCAGAATTAATCTTATCAGCATTTAAAAGGTGCGATTCTGTCGCCAAGTAAGCATATTCAGATGCAGTTTTAGGATCAACTATTCTCCGCCATGTGTAAACAAAATCTTCAGCGCTTAGTTTGCTTCCATCTGACCATTTTAAATTATCACGAAGTGTAGCAGTATAAGTAAGACCATCAGAAGAAACGGATACTTTTTTAGCTAAATCGGGTTTTGGTTTGCCCTCTTTATCAATTCTAAGTAAATTGCTGCCTGAATTACCTATAGCTAAGTTTGAATAAGCATCTGTATTCTTTGAAATGTCCAATGTACTGATTTCAGTAGGAATATACCAATTAATAACTTTATTATCTCCAGAGTTCTTTGACTCATTACCACAGGCAACCAGGGTAACTGTGGTGGCTGTTAGAGTCGCCAAAGATATACCCAAAAACTTAAGTTTTTTTCTATTAAAACTAGACATAATACCAGTCCTCCTAAACCTTCTATAAAGATATAGGACATATTATATCATAAAATTTCAAGAAAGAAAGAAATATTTCAAATCTTCTGATTTTTATAAGACATAGTAGATCTAATATTGAGAAAACTAGTATATTTTAAAGTAGAATTTAACTTTGGTTATTAACTTGCAAATATAATTAAAAATAATTGAGTACACTTTATTACCTTTTCAGATACCGATAAAATCAATGAAATTATGAATCAGTTTTCTCAAAATACTCTGTCTTTACTATAACAAACATGTTAAACGATAATAAGTAATACTGATCATCATAAAGAATGGATATTTGATATACTTACCGAATGAATTCCTGTTTTTAACTTTTAAACTTTCCGAAAAACTATAATTTTCTTGAAAGTTATGATAGAGTATGATATACTTCTATTTATAGATATAATGGAGATTTTATTATGAAACGTGAATTACTACTCGAAAAAATCGATGAACTAAAAGAAATTATGCCTTGGTATGTTCTAGAATATTATCAATCAAAGCTTTCTGTTCCTTATAGTTTCACAACACTCTACGAATATTTAAAAGAATATAGACGTTTTCTTGAATGGTTATTGGATTCTGGTGTTGCTAATTGTCATCACATTGCAGAAATTGAGCTTTCAGTTTTAGAAAACCTTACTAAAAAAGATATGGAAGCTTTTATACTATATTTACGAGAACGCCCTTTATTAAATGCTAACACAAGGCAAAATGGGGTGTCTCAAACCACCATTAACAGAACTCTATCTGCCTTATCTAGTCTTTTCAAATACCTTACTGAAGAGGTTGAGAATGCTGACGGGGAGCCTTACTTTTATCGCAATGTCATGAAAAAAGTCTCAACCAAAAAGAAAAAGGAAACTTTAGCTTCTCGGGCAGAAAATATTAAACAAAAGTTATTTTTGGGCAATGAAACGATAGAATTCTTAGAGTATATAGATTGTGAATATCAAAACAAACTTTCCAAACGTGCTTTAGCTTTTTTCAACAAAAATAAAGAGAGAGATTTAGCTATTATTGCTTTGCTACTAGCTTCAGGAGTGCGTCTATCTGAGGCAGTAAACTTAGATTTAAAGGATATTAACCTTAATGTAATGGTTATTGATGTCACACGAAAAGGGGGGAAAAGGGACTCTGTCAATGTCGCTAGCTTTGCGAAGCCCTACCTTGCTAATTATTTAGACATCCGTAAAAATAGATACAAAGCAGAAAATCAGGACATTGCTCTATTTTTATCAGAATACCGTGGGGTGCCAAATCGTATTGATGCTTCAAGTGTAGAGAAAATGGTTGCTAAGTATTCCCAGGATTTTAAGGTTCGTGTAACACCTCATAAACTAAGGCATACTCTTGCTACTAGGCTATATGATGCTACAAAATCTCAAGTATTAGTTAGCCACCAACTAGGTCATGCTTCCACTCAAGTTACTGACCTATATACCCATATTGTTAACGATGAACAAAAGAACGCTTTAGATAAACTATAGTAACATAAATAAAGTTATGTAAATATTTTATTTTACATAACTTTATTTATGTATAGAAACAGCAGTCCCATAATTAATTTTGCTATCCACCGAAATGGACAAATTCAGACTAGATAAGACTTCTTTTGTCATATATAACCCCATGCCTGTTGCCTTTTGGTGCTCATGACCGTTGTAACCCGTAAAGCCATCTTCAAAAAGTCTAGGGATATCTTCTTCGAGTATGCCGATACCGTAGTCTTGTATTCTAATACTCTCTTCTCCTATGCTTATTATTATCTTTGACTCAGGATTAGAATATTTTATGGCATTATCTAGCACCTGTGAAAGAGCAAAAGTTAACCACTTTTTGTCTGTTTTCCAGATATTATCGCCTTCAATTATGATAGATAAGCTTTTGGATAGACAAATAACCTTATACGATTTTATAATTTCTACTACTACTTCTCTAAGGCTAACAGCTTCAAAACGAAAATCGTCACGATATTGTCTAAATTTCAAAAATGCTAACAACGTTTCAAGATAATGTTGCAATTTCAATAATTGTTGTTCAACTTCCTTAGGATCGAGATGATTTGTCTGGGCCATTAATGAAATAGCTGCCAATGGAACTTTCATTTGGTGCGACCACATCTTTATCATAAGTGCAACATGATTGGTTTGTTCAATTGTTTCAGAAACTTTTTGCGCTTCTCTAGCTTCTAATTGTGTAATAATATTAAAATAAGCGTAATCACTCGGTTGAAGTTCGAAAGAGGGGTCCTGACTACTATTAAAATATTTGAGATGTAACATTTTTTTCCTGTAACGACTGTATTGCCAAATACTAATTCCTAGTAAAACAATAACATTTAAACCTAAGGAATTAAACAAATAGGGCATTGGTAAATGATATAGATAGAAACTAATAAAAAATAGGACAAACATCATGATATATAAAATATACCAAATCAAGTGTTCTCTTAAAAACTGGCGTATCATTGTAGTAAATACCCAACTCCTCTCACTGTATGAATGTAATCAAAACCTATTGGGACAATTTTTTTACGTAAGCGTGTCATATTAACATTAAGTGTATTTTGATCAATAAAACTATCATTTTCCCAAAGTTTCTCTAATAGAGACTCTTTTGAGACTACTTGTTTAGGATGCATGAGCAAGATAGATAGGATTTTATTTTCTGTTGGCGATAAAATAACCTCTTTATCTTGGCTAGACAATAACCCTTCTCTTGTCAACGTAAATCCCCCAAAAGTTAATTCCTGTTGGATAAATTGTTGACTTCTCCTTAAAATAGCAGTTAGCTTAGCATCTAATACAGCTAGAGAGAATGGTTTTGAAATAAAGTCATCACCCCCCATATTTAATGCCATAACCATATCCATTTCATCATTACTAGATGAAATGAAAATAATAGGAATTGTTAAAAACTTACGCAATTCTGCAGTCCAGTAAAAACCATTAAAATAGGGTAACGTAATATCCATTAGTATCAAATCGGGTTGAAATGCGATAATTTCTTGTTTCACATCACGAAAATTGCTGACACTAGAGACATGATAGCTAGCTGATAAATGATCTTTTAAAAGTGACACAATCGTCATATCATCTTCTACAATATAAATTTTTCCTTGCTCTTGTGACATATCCCCTCCTAAAATAGTACGAAATCTCTTTCTTTCATTTAGTATAACAAATTTTTTAGTCTATCGGTTTCTATTAATGCAAAAGGATTGGTAAAATAACCAATCCTTTTTAGCGTTCAATAATATGATAATAAGTTCGACTAGTTATACGGTAAATGATAAAGTAAATTATAGAAATCGCAAGTACTGTCAAACCACTTACTACATATACGATTGTTGAGTTAAGCACCCCAAATACCAAAAGCATCTGTTTTAGCATTGGAATAGCAACTCCAAAGTGAATAACTGCTACCACTAAAGGTTGGAAGAAGAAAATCATAATTTGAGAATTAATAGTCCGTTTAACTAATTTTTTGCTCATACCTACTTCTTGTAAGATACGATAAGATCTCTTATCTTCATGACCTTCTGAGTATTGCTTATAGTAAACAATTAGAGCTATACCTAGCAAAAAGCTTATACCTAACAGAAATCCAGTAAATAATAACCCACCAAACATTTGATAACCTTCTTTTAGAAAACTCTGTTTAGTGCTAATATTTCCAACATACTTACCATCTACCTCTATTATGTCGTTTTTAGAAATTGAATTTATCTCTTGACTATTCAAATCCAAATATGCCTTAAAGGTTTTTGGAAAAGTATTGATGTTCTTAGTATAAGGTAAATATGCTTTTCTAATATTGTCAATTTGTTTGTTGTTTGCAAATATAATCAAACCCGGGTTGTAAGTATTTGTAGTCTCTGGGACATAAGCCTCTTTTAAATTTTTTACAACGTCAAATTTATTTCCCAATAGATTTATTTTTTTCAAACGGCTATCACCTTTTTGAACAAAGTAAGCCACTTGGTTATCTTTTAATTTTGGTAATTGGTGACCTAAACGACGGAAATCATTCTGAGTAATTAGGTACATAAAACCCGTTTTTGTGATATCAACATGTTTGACGTTTTTAGATGTGATATTAAGTTCACTTGATTGACTAACTGGCATCGAAATCATTGTCTGATTATAAGTGATAGCTTCCTTAGATGACTTACCTAGTTTCTTCAAAATCTTTTCTTCAAATATATTTTTCGCGTCACCTTTTGAATTATCTATTGATAAACTTACTGATTTTGGAAATAGTCCGGTAACAACATTTTGTGTATTTGAATAAAGTGAGACTGTTGTAGCAATAGTAACTAGAGCCATAACAGCTAATAAAGTGATACTTGCTAACCCTACTGCATTTTGCTTCATTCGAAAAATCATTTGCGAAGTTGATACAAAATGCTCAGATTTATAATAATAATGCTTGTTTTGACGCAACCTTTTTAAGTACCATGTCATAAAACTAATATAAAAAAGATAAGTACCAGCAATAACTAAAAGTACTGCAAAGAAGAAACGATAGATAACAGCTAATGCAGGTGCTTTACCTGAAGTAAGAGCCATTGTATAAGCGATGGCGATAGCTACTAACGCTAAAATTGCAAGTATAAGATTACCTTTTGGTTCTTTTTCTCCCTGTTGTTTCTTTCTAAAAAGACTTAATGGGGATGATAAATGAACATGTCGAATAACTGGAACTTCTAAAGTCAGAAAAATACCTGTAAATATAACGATACAAATAATAAATGGCCATAAACTTAAACTAAGATTTAGTGCATGATAGTTAATAATGTTGACAAAAATTAAATAAATAAATTTAGCAAAAAAAGCACTAAACAGACTTCCTATAGAAATAAGAAATATATAAATAATAAACAGCTCTAGACTAGCTACACGCGCAACTTGACGTTTATTCATCCCCAAAATGTTATACAGTCCAAATTCACTACTACGCTGTTTCATCAAGATATTGTAGCTATAATGTTCCATGACTACCGCAAAGATTGACAAAACAATCACTCCAAGAAAAAGAACCGTTGCCGCTGTCCCCATATCTCTTCCAACAGCACTCATTAAGATTAGTAGCGTAGAACAAGTCAATGAATAAAGTAATAAACTGGCTAAGAGGAATGGTATGTACTGGTCTATAGAATGTTTTAAATTATGCCAGGCTATTTTGAGATAAAACATATTATTCACCCCCTAATATGGCAGACATTGTTAAAGAAATATCTTTATTGAATTCGCTATTATTCTTATTACCACGATAAAGTTGGTGAAAAATACGTCCATCTTTGATAAATAAAACGCGTTTGGCATGACTAGCAGCATTTGCTGAATGGGTTACCATCAAAATAGTTTGTCCATCCAAGTTAATAGTTTCAAATAAATTCAGCAAGTCTTCTGAATTACGGTAATCTAACGCTGCTGTTGGTTCATCTGCTAATAAAATTTGAGGGTTGGTTATCAAACTACGAGCAATCGCTACACGTTGCTTTTGCCCACCAGAGAGCTCGAAAGGTCTCTTATCTAATAAGTCATCAATTCTCAGATGAGAAGATAATTCTGACAAACGATGATCCATTTCTTTGTAACGTTTACGATCAAGAACTAAAGGAAGATAGATATTATCTCTTACAGAGAGAGTATCCAAAAGGTTGAAGTCCTGAAAGACGAAACCAAGATTTTTCAAACGAAAACTCGCTAATTTTGCCTCTTTAATTTTCGTAATATCTTCCCCATTTAAAATCACTTGTCCATTTGTCGGTTTTTCTAAAGTAGCTAAAATATTTAGCAGAGTTGTTTTTCCCGAACCAGACTCTCCCATAATAGCAATGAATTCCCCTTGTTCAACTTTAAAATCGACGTCTTGTAGAGCCCTTGTCTCTTCTTTTGAAAAACGTGTACGAAAAACTTTTTCTAAGTGATTGATTTCTAATAACATATAATTCTCCTTTATTTATTATACCCTAATTTTGATTGATTCTACTCTTTAACCAAGACTGTGACTCTTGTAAAGGAAGGCTGGTTACTTGATCTGGTAAGATAGGGGTGTTCTCGTATTTATATCCTTGTCGATCACTAACTATTCCTGTAGTTAAAGCTAATCTAGCACCGTCGTAAAGCATGAAAGTTTCATTAACAGTCGTATATCCTGCTGTAGCTTGACCAAAGCTTTTAACATTAGGTAATCCTTTAAATGATAAAAAAGTCATTTCTGCCGAACTAGCAGTTTTATGATTAGTTATAATAGCGATTGGAACATGCTTAGTATTGATTGTTTTCCTAGATATTTTTAATGCTTCTAGCGGTATATTTTTCATCGTGATTGTTTTCTTATTTCCATACTTATCAGTATAATGAAATAGGGTATCATTTGGTAAAATAGAGGCTACCCCCCCAATCATAGGGATCATATTGCCGCCAGTATTATTCGATAAGTCTAAAATGAGTCCCTTATAACTTTTTTCCATCAATATATTTTGTAATTTACCACTATAATGGCTAATAGATCGTTTATCTAACTTACTTATAGAAGGAATAGTAATTAAGAGAATGTCTTCGTTTAATCTTCGATATTCTGGATATCGACTATCTAGGGTATCTCTTCGTACAGTCTCTTTGGATAATATTTGACTATGTTTACCGCCTCCATACCGTACTGCTTCCTGTACAATGTTGCGACTCTCTTGGTAAGATTTTGACGTTTTCAACTTTTTTTCTGATCGTTGTCTTATAATTTGCCATTGACGACCTTGCGAATACAAACCACGCTGTTCAACACGATCTAAAATAACACGTCCATAACGTTCGCTACTAGGAGGTAATAGATAAATATTTAATGCTGAACCATAATAATGAACTACCACTCCTAAAATTCCTAAAACTATAAGCATTGGAACTACAAAAAGTAAAACTATTTTTCGCCGCATCTCTTGCTCCCCCTTTCTCTTTAAGTCTATTATATGGCAAAATGGTTTACTATAACCTTACATCTTAAGACCTATTTCTTACAAATTTGAAAGTTTTAAAAGCTTTATAAACTATAATTTTGATATAATATCTTACATAACAAATGGAAAGTACGGTGAAAACATATGGCCAAGACAAGTAAAAAATTGACAAAATCTTTAGGGCCTATTGGTAAATTAATTTCAATAATCCCTGACACAACTGAACTTATTGGAAAAGCAATTGATAATTCTCGTCCAATTATTGAAAAAGAACTTGACCGTCGTCATGAAAAAAAAACAGACTTATACTCAGCTTGATAATGTAGTACACCTTGATATCAATGATGCGCAAGTTTACTTAGAGCAACGCCATTTTAATGTATCAAGGATTGTTGCTGAACCAAATTCAAAGTGGGCAACCCTACATCCTAATCAAGTTGTGAATATGTCGCCTAAAGCTGGTAGGGTCAGAATCGGTTCATTAGTGAAGTTGTACTATATTACAGAGGATATCCTTGAAGAAAGTAAGACACTACTTTTATCTAAATCCGAAAAAAGTAAAGCACGACAACAACGGTTAACAGAAGTATTGAGTACCCCTAGTCAATTACTCAAAAAAAATCGAAATAAATAAGCATGATCGAATTGACCATGCTTATTTATTTTTACCAAACAGGTTGATCTAAACCTTGAGATGTTTTTTCGATAACTTTTTTAACCGCATCTGTATGGTAAGCTTTCACAACTTCTTTAATGGCTTTAGCTTTTGATTTGTCTTGCCAACCTTTTTGAGCAACTAAAAGGTTGTACCATTGTTTTGCATTTTTACTTTTTGGTTCAATAAAAATAGCTGATTTAGGATTTATTCCTGCTTCTGTCACAAAATCATTATTAATAACTGCTGCATCTGTGGAATCCAAAGAACGTGCGGTCTGTGCTGCATCTACTTCTTTTAAATCTAAAGATTTAGGATTGGAAACAACATCTGACATTGTTGCTAATGCATCACCTGATACTTTCAATTTTAGCAAGCCTGCTGATTGTAACAAGTAGAGAGAGCGACTTTCGTTAACTGCATCGTTTGGGATAGTAATAGTTGCTTTATTTGGAATTTCAGAAACTGTTTGGTATTTACCTTTACCGTTCTTAGTACCAGAGTATAATCTAAAGGAAGTAAAGTATGTCTCAGCAACGGAAACAAGATTGGTCTTATTTGCTTTATTCCAATTGTTTAAGTAATTATAATGCTGGAAAGCATTAATATCAATCTCATCACTTTCTAAAGCTTTATTAGGTTGTGTATAATCTGTGAATTCCGTAAATTTTAGCTTAACGCCTTTTTTCTTAACTAATTCTTCGATTTTATCCCAACGAGCTTTTTCAGTTTTACTCTTTACCATTGTTCCAACTCTAACGACTTTGGCGTCTTCATTTTTAGACTGACCACAGGCTCCTAAAATAAGTGCTGAAATTACTACTGTTGTCGTTAACCCTAATAGCTTTTTGATTTTCATAATTTATTTCTCCTTTGATATGGTTGTATGATTAATCAACTGATACTAGTGTAACAAAAAGCTAATGGATTAAAAAATACTTATTATCAATCAAGAGATATAGCTTTTAACTATATCATTTCTTTTATAATTTTACTTTCGAGGGCTCCGTAAAGCGGTCCAATAATAGGCGACTTCCTCATAACCTTGGTGCTCATACATTTTTCTGTTTTCTTCTTCTGAAATTAAGATAACTTTCTTAAACCCCCTACTTGCATCAAATTGTAGGCGCGTACCAATTCCTTGTCCTCTGTAGGACTCTTGGACATAAAAATCATCTATTTCCACGTATTCACCATAGTCCCAAGCTGTTACATCTCCAATAATTTGATTATCTTTAATAGCTAGGTAAACTTTAGCATTATTATTTAAAAGATTAACACGATTATCATTATACATTTGCTTAGCGTAAATTTCTCCGTAAACTATACTTTGTTTATATTTGAACTTTAGGTATTTTTCTAGGTAATTTTCATTAAGTTTAGTAAATGTGATGTCATCAAATTCTTTTTCAAAAAGTTTAAGATGATTTAATGAATTTGTAAATATGATATGTTTCTCTGATTCAAAGCCTTGTTGTGATAAAGTTCTCTGTAATTCACTGCTCAATTCAGCATTTTCCTCAAAAAATACAAAAGCAAAATCAGACTGATAATCTTTTTGTTCATCTGCTAAATAGATCATATCCTGTAAAAACTCACTTACTGTAGGCATTATTTTGTAGCTAATATAGTTTGAAAAATAACGCTCTGAAATGATTATATTCTTAAAATGTTTATACCGATTAGTTTCCAAATAAGCTTTTTCGGATGACTCAAGTAATTCTTTATAGTGCATATTTACTCCATTCATACATTTTTAAAAATCAATATAGAAAATTTGACCTTGCTTGTTGGCAAAGTCAAATGAATATATCAATAGTTGAGAAATTTTTCTAAATCTTTCAAAGCTCGTGTAGCAATAGCTTCATAACGCTCTTTCTTATCACGAATTCGTGGACCTTCTAATTCTTTGATGATACCAAAGTTAACATTCATTGGTTGGAAATGTTTGCTGTCTGTATGTGTAATATAATGTGGCAGTGCACCAATAGCAGTAGTTTGTGGGAAAACTACTTCACTCTCCCCATTGAAGCGACGGACAGCATTGATTCCCGCTACAAGACCACTTGCTGCCGATTCTACATAACCTTCAACACCGGTCATTTGTCCAGCAAAGAAAAGATTTGGGTTCTTACGTGTAGCAAAGGTTTGGTTTAAAAGATTTGGTGAATCCATATAAGAATTGCGATGCATAACACCATACCGGACAAATTCAGCATTTTCAAGACCAGGAATCATTTGAAATACACGTTTTTGTTCTCCCCACTTAAGATGAGTTTGGAAACCAACTATGTTATAAAGAGAGCCTGCAGCATTATCTTGACGTAATTGAACAACAGCATATGGTGTTTTAAATTCACCATCTCGCGGTCCTTTGTAGTCCTCAGGATACTCCAAACCAACTGGTTTCATTGGACCATAAAGCATCGTTTTAATACCACGCTTAGCCATCACTTCGATAGGCATACAACCTTCGAAGTATTTTTCTTTCTCAAAAGAATTTAGTGGTGCTTCCTCAGCTGTAGTTAAAGCTTCATGAAAAGCCATAAATTCTTCTTTGGTCATTGGACAATTTAGATAAGCTGCTTCACCTTTGTCATACCTAGACTTAAGGTAAACTTTATTTATGTCAATCGTATTTTTATCGACAATTGGAGCGGCGGCATCGTAAAAATAAAAACCATCACCACCATTAAGTTCATGGATTTTAGCTGCCAGACTATCACTTGTTAATGGTCCTGTAGCGATAACTGTAATAGCATCTCCAGGGATATCTGTGATTTCATCACGAATTACTTCGATTAATGGATGTTTATGGATTTCCTCAGTAACAGCTTCAGAATAACCTTCTCTATCAACGGCCATGGCTCCACCTGCTGGAACTCGATGTGCCTCCCCATTTCTCATAATGATAGAATCCAAACGACGCATTTCTTCTTTTAAAAGACCAACTGCATTTGTTAGAGAATCACCGCGGAATGAATTGGAACATACTAATTCTGCAAAATTATCTGTTTTATGTTGAGGGGTTGATTTAACCCCACGCATTTCATAAAGCTTAACTGGTATTCCACGTTTAGCAATTTGATAAGCTGCTTCAGAACCAGCCAAACCAGCGCCGATAACATTAATGTAAGATTGAGACATGAACTAATACCTCTTGAAAGTAGTCAACTACTTCCTCAAATCTTTCTATATAATTTATTTTTCCATTATAACATACATAGCTACTTCTTCAAAAAACGTTATTCATTAAACTACTAGTTATTCTCTAAATAAAACTCAAAACGATCTCCAACATATTGCCCATGAACATATTCAAAAGGCTTACCATCAGTAAAGTATGAAACTTGTGTCAATGCCAAAATAGCATGGCCTGCGTTAACTTCTAAATGCGAAGCAACACGTTCACTAGCATTTCTAGCATATATAGTTTGTTGGCTTTTCCCAATTTCGTAGCCATTCTCTGTTAAGGTTTTAAAGAAATGTTCTGTAACCTCTGATTGTTCAAAACCTTTAATTAAATTCTCTGGTATAGAGGCTACCTCATAAACCAACGGTACCTTATCAGCATAACGTACCCTTTCCATACGAACCACATAATCTGACTGTGATAAATTTAATTTTTGAATTTCGGTTTCATTTGCTAGTTTTCTTTGAAATGAGATTAGTTTACTGGATGGCTTACGCCCTTGAGAATTGACAATTTCTGTAAAACTAGTTGTTCCCCGCATTTTTTCTTGAACACGATGACTAGCAACATAGGTGCCACTACCAACTCGTCTCTCCAAAATACCTTCTTCAACTAACAATGTAATTGATTGGCGAAGTGTCATACGACTTACACTATAATCATCCGCTAAATCTCTTTCGCTAGGTAACCGCTGCCCAATCTTCCAAGTCCCTTTATCGATTTCCTTTTTAATAGCGTCGTGAATTTTAATATATGCTGGTAACAATATTCTCTCCTCCTAGAATCTACACTTCATTTTACCATACTTCTATATATTTCTAACTCTAAAATCGTGAAATAATTCAGAAAAATCATAAGCAATATTTCTTGATAAGAAAGCGTTTAATCAATTATTTTAATGATGTTAATTTATATAAAATATGCTAAAATGGTATAGGTACAGCTGTTTTTAAAATTAGCTACAAAGAAAGGGAAACAATGACTGATATTTCTATATTGAATGATATCCAAAAAATTATCGTTCTAGATTACGGTAGTCAATATAACCAGCTTATCGCACGTCGTATCCGTGAATTTGGTGTATTTTCTGAGTTAAAATCACATAAAATTACGGCTGATGAAATTCGCGATATTAATCCTATTGGTATCGTACTTTCAGGTGGTCCAAATTCCGTATACGCTGATGGCGCTTTTGGAATCGATGAAGAAATTTTTGAATTAGGAATTCCAATCTTAGGAATTTGTTATGGCATGCAACTGATTACCCATAAACTCGGTGGTAAGGTTCTTCCTGCGGGAGAAGCTGGTCATCGTGAGTATGGTCAATCAGCACTTCGCCTACGCTCAGAATCAGCACTCTTTGCTGGCACTCCTCAAGAACAACTTGTTTTGATGAGCCATGGTGATGCTGTCACTGAAATTCCTGAGGGTTTCCATCTCGTTGGTGACTCTGTTGACTGTCCATTTGCTGCAATGGAAAATACTGAAAAACAATTTTATGGTATCCAATTCCACCCCGAAGTTCGTCACTCAGTATATGGCAATGATATCCTTAAAAATTTTGCTGTTAATATCTGTGGCGCACGTGGTGATTGGTCAATGGATAACTTCATTGATATGGAAATTGCAAAAATACGTGAAACTGTAGGCGATCGTAAAGTACTTCTTGGACTATCTGGCGGTGTTGATTCATCTGTTGTCGGAGTACTCCTACAACGTGCTATCGGTGATCAATTAACATGTATTTTTGTAGATCATGGTTTATTACGTAAAAATGAAGGTGACCAAGTTATGGATATGCTTGGTGGTAAATTTGGACTTAATATTATCCGTGTTGATGCTTCAAAACGCTTCCTAGATCTTCTTTCTGGTGTTGAAGATCCCGAGAGAAAACGAAAAATCATCGGAAATGAGTTCGTGTACGTTTTTGATGATGAGGCAAGTAAACTTAAAGGCGTTGATTTCCTTGCTCAAGGTACCCTCTACACAGATATTATTGAATCTGGGACAGAAACAGCCCAAACAATCAAGTCACACCATAATGTTGGTGGATTGCCAGAAGATATGCAATTTGAATTGATTGAGCCACTTAACACATTATTCAAAGATGAGGTTCGCGCTCTTGGTACTGCACTTGGAATGCCTGATGAAGTTGTATGGCGTCAACCATTCCCTGGGCCTGGTCTTGCTATTCGCGTTATGGGTGAAATTACCGAAGAAAAACTTGAAACAGTCCGCGAATCAGATGCTATTCTTCGTGAAGAAATCGCTAAAGCTGGTCTAGATCGTGACGTATGGCAGTATTTCACAGTTAATACTGGCGTACGTTCTGTCGGTGTTATGGGAGATGGTCGTACTTATGACTATACAATTGCTATCCGTGCAATTACTTCAATTGATGGCATGACAGCTGACTTTGCGCAACTTCCTTGGGATGTACTTAAGAAAATTTCGACACGTATTGTTAACGAAGTTGATCACGTTAACCGTATTGTTTATGATATTACAAGTAAACCACCTGCAACTGTTGAGTGGGAATAAAAACTTAGCTACTTTAAGTAGCTAAGTTTTTTTACTCTTATTTCTTGAATAGACTTCCTGCGAAACTAAAATCCTAGTTCACGGTTGATCATTCCAGCAATCAAATTCATTCGTAATCCAAACCGTTTGCGTCGATTTCGATAGGTTGTTGAAAATATTTTAAACGTTTTTACTTTGGCAAAAATATTCTCAACCTTGATTCTCTCTTTGGATAGCGTATGGTTATAGGTTTTATCTTCAAGAGTTAGTGGCTTAAGTTTGCTTGATTTCCTCGGAGTTTGCGCTTGTGAATACATCTTCATGATCCCTTGATAACCACTGTCTGCCAAGATTTTAGCAGCTTGTCCGATGTTTCTGCGACTCATTTTGAACAACTTCATATCGTGGCAATAGTTCACTGCAATATCCAAAGAAACAATTCTCCCTTGGCTTGTGACAATCGCCTGAGCCTTCATAGCATGACATTTCTTTTTACCAGAATAATTCGCTAGTTGATTTTTTTAGGACGATTGATTTTTACCTCTGTTGCATCCACAATCACCGTATCCTCAGCACTAAGATGAGTTTTTGAAATCGTAAAACCACTTTGAATAAGAGTTGATTCAACCCATTGACTTCGACGGATTAAGTTGCTTTCGTGAATGCCAAAATCAGCCGCAATTTGTTCATAAGTGCGGTATTCTCGCATGTATTGAAGAGTAGCCATGAGGAGATCTTCTAAGCTTAACTTAGGGGTTCGGCCACCTTTTGCGTGTTTACGTTGATAAGCTGTTTTTAACACAGCTAACATCTCTTCAAAAGTAGTGCGCTGAACACCAACAAGGCGCTTAAATCGTACATCAGTTAATTGTTTGCTTGCTTCATAATTCATAGAACTATTGTACCATATTTTGTTTCGCAGGAAGTCTAATAAGAGATACTTACACTTAAAATATCATTTTTATGTAGTTCGATAGTTACAAGTTCATTATTCTTAAATTGAATATTTTTCAGTATATTTTTCCATTTTCTTGATAATAATATGAAAAAGACAGAAAAGAAATATTCCTAGATTTTAGGCTTAAAAAATGGTATTCTAAATATTCAGTACAATATGATTGATATCATTTTATTAATATTAGGAGGAAAAAATGCATATTATCATTCAAATTACAATCATTTTGTTGGCAAGCGTTCTTGCAACTCTTATTTCAAAAAGAATTGGAATACCGGCTGTTGTTGGACAACTACTTGTAGGTATCATCATCGGACCTGCAATGCTAGGACTTGTTCATCAAAATCAGGTATTACATGTCTTGTCAGAAATTGGTGTTATCTTACTCATGTTTTTAGCGGGTCTTGAAGCTAATTTTGATCTTTTAAAGAAGTATCTTAAGCCCAGTCTACTGGTCGCAATTACTGGTGTTATTGTTCCTATGGCTCTCTTCTACTTCTTGACACGCTTGTTTGGGTTCCAAATCAATACTGCTATCTTTTACGGGCTCGTATTTGCTGCAACTAGTATTTCTATCACAGTTGAAGTTTTACAAGAATACAATCGTGTAAAAACAGATACTGGTGCTATTATTTTAGGTGCTGCTGTTGCTGATGATGTCTTAGCTGTTTTGCTTCTGAGTGTCTTTATTGCAACAAATGGAAGCTCTTCTAATATCGGATTACAAATTATCATTCAATTGTTATTCTTTGTTTTCTTATTTATTTGTATGAAATACCTTGTACCTGCTCTTTTCAAATTAATCGAAAAGGTTCATTTCTTTGAGAAATATACTATTCTTGCTATCCTTATCTGTTTTTCTCTATCAATTTTAGCCGATAAAGTTGGAATGAGTTCTATCATTGGTTCGTTTTTTGCAGGATTAGCTATTGGACAAACTTCTTTTGTTGATAAGGTAGAACATAAAATTTCACTTCTTAGTTACACCTTCTTTATCCCAATTTTCTTCGCTTCAATTGCACTACCTCTTAAATTCGATGGAATGATGTCTCACCTTCACACGATATTAATCTTTACTGCTTTGGCTGTTTTATCAAAATTAATTCCAGGGTACTTTGTCGGTCGAGGCTTTAATTTTTCAAAATTAGAATCTTTAACAATTGGTGGTGGAATGGTCAGTCGTGGCGAGATGGCTCTCATTATAGTTCAAGTTGGATTAGCTGCTAAAATTATTTCAAGCACTACTTATTCCGAGCTTGTTATTGTTGTTATACTATCAACTATTATTGCGCCATTTATTCTTAAATATTCATTTAAAGATTAGTAAAAAAACACAAACATTTATTTAGGGTAAAAAAAGTCTAGCTTATAAGCTAGACTTTTTTATTAACTACCAAACTGCTGGAAAAAATTAACAATTTGTTGCCAAATATTAGCTAAAAATCCCTTACCTGATTCAACAGCTTTATTAGCATTAAAATTGACATTGATATTTTTAAATTTAGATCCTGCTTTCGAAACAATGTTGTCTTTCAAATTATTCAAGGTGTTCGTGAAATCACTATTTTTGATGACATTACTTTGTGAAAGATTAACTGCAAAATTAACAATTAAATTTATTTGATTTTCCGTTACAGCGTTATCAAGATGATAATTTTTCAATGTTTCCTCAACAATTTTTCGAATATCATCTTTTGAAAGATCAGATCCTCCTTTAGCTACGGCTGACTTAATATCCGTTAAAGCTACATTAAGCTTGTCGGCGTCATAACCTTCCTTACCCTTATTCTCAGCATTAATACCAGATAAAGTACTTAACTCTTCTTGTGCTAGTTGTTTATTTTCTGATGATACACTTGCTCCATTTTTCTCTAATGAATAATAGATACCTGCAAGAGCACTCTCCCCAGTTACTTTTATTGGAGCAGCCACTGATATCGTTGCATGCTCAATACCTAATGTAACTGCAGCATTGCGATACATATCTTCTGTAACTTTAGTAATATTCTCAGGTGTAACAATGTTTACTGCTAAGGTATCGTTAGACCCTAATTTTTTTATTTTAACAGATGAATATAATTGGATGCTTGCATCATCAGCTATATTCATTATTTTAGCATATGAGCTAGTATTTAGCGTTTTAACTTTCGTGTCTCTAGATTCATCATAATTCAGAAGTTGTAATGTCTGTGCACGCTGTTCTTGATTTAGCGAATAACCTAAGACATAATCAGGTTGAACATAAGTTTCATCAATAACTTTCTGAACATCTGATGCAGCATATGCTGGACTCGCTAGGGTAAATAAAATAAAAGCAAGGCCTGCAAACAATAGCTTTTTAATACTCATTTTAGTATCCTCATTTCAAAATAATTCCTTTTCAATTCTTTTCATACCTTACATTATACCATGATTAACTTACTTATTTCTTTAAAAAACTTCTTGAATATAAAATTATTCAGTAAATTAAACAAAGTTGCGTATCCACGCAACTTTGTTTATTATTCATGTAATTCTAAAGGTAAACCATCTGGATCAAAGAAAAAGGTCATCTTTTTGCCAGTATAGTCATCGTAACGAATAGGCTCTACAAAAATTCCTAAATTCTCCAGTTCTACCTTGTACGCTTCCACATCTGGAACGTAAAAGGCAAGGTGTCGTAAACCACATGCTTCACGTGGCCAATTCGGCCTACCTATTCTCTGAGGAGGAGTTTCATATTCTGGATCATCAAGACGATTTCCAAATATTTCAAGCTCAATATCACCGCACCGTAAATCTAATTTATAATCATGACGCTCCGGACGATGGTTTTCACGAATAATTTCAAATCCTAGCTTATTAACATAGAAGTCTTTTGACTTTTCATAGTCAGAAACAATTATCGCAATATGATGAACAGCCTTTAATTTCATAATTCTAACTACCTTCTAGAGATTAATTTGATTATATTTTTTCGAAAATGCTTTTAATATCGACTCATCTGCTGTTGAAAATTCACCTGTTTTTTCTAATTCAGCATGCACAATAATACGTTCTGTGGCTTCTGGATCCGTACAGGTCACTAAAGTGAGTTGGCTCTTGCCAGGTGTATCATCAATAACCTCAACATGTTCTGGTGTTACCTTTGAAATTTCAGTAATAGTGTAAGTGTATACTTTGCTTTTATCAGTGAGGTAAACTTTCATACCTTTCTTAGCATGTTCTAAAGGTGAAAAGAGCATCTTAGAAGAACCTGTCAAACCAAAGACATGGTGACTAGCTAAGGCATAGTTATTTGGGCCTCCCATAATCTGGTTTTCTTTCATCGTTCCTGCACCATAACTCAACTCTGTATTGCCCAGTCCTTTGAAAATTGGGAGATTGATTTCGACATCTGGTATAGCAATCCCTCCTATTACAGGCAAATTATGTGATTTCGTTTGAGCAGATAAAATCGATTCTGTACTAATAGATTTGACTGATGAAAAGTCATAACTTGTTTTAGATTTCTTATTTTTTTCAATTGTTTTTTTACTAACTCGTGAAATTTGATAATGATTTGATTGATGAGCTATGAAAGCATTGCGAATTGGTTTATTGAACACCAAAGCCAACCCAACAATAATTAGCAATACAACCAATAACCATCTAACAAAGTTAAAGAAACCATGTGATTTTTTTTTATTACGCATAACTTCCTATTCTTTTGTATCCTCTATATTAGACTTATCTTCAATTTCTTGTTCCACTAGCGCAACAGTGACGATTTTAGCTTCTTGATCAAGTCTCATCACTTTAACACCCATGGTAGAACGACCAGTTTGAGAAATATTAGCAACATTGGTTCGAATAATAACACCTGTATCTGTAATGACCATGATGTCCTCATTTCCATTAATCGTCACTAAGCGTGCTAATGGCCCATTTTTAGCAGTAATATTAGCGGTTTTTATTCCTTTACCACCACGGCCTTTTGTAGGATATTCCGAAGCTTCTGTTCTCTTGCCATAACCTTTTTCAGTGATGATTAGTACTTCTTGTCCATTAACGATACGAGAAGCTCCCACAACTTTATCACCTTCACGAAGATTAACGCCTCGTACCCCAGTCGCTGTGCGTCCCATATTACGTACAGCGTTCACTTTGAAGCGAACAGAGTAGCCTGTACGTGTCCCGATAATAACATCTTCATTTTCGTCAATCAAGAGGACGTTAATCAACTCGTCATTCTCTTTCAAATTAATAGCACGAAGTCCATTTTGACGAATGTTACTAAATTCAGAAACACTTGTACGTTTCACTATACCTTGCTGAGTTGTGAAAAAGAAATATTTATTAGCGACATCTTCTTTTCTAGCGTTAATAATTGTTTGAATTGTCTCACCTTCGTCAAGTTTTAAAAGGTTAACGATAGGGAGGCCTTTAGCTGTACGTCCATATTCTGGAATTTCATATGCTTTCAAACGATACACACGCCCTAAATTTGTAAAGAAAAGCACAGTATCGTGAGTACTTGTTGAAACCAATTCACGAACAAAATCATCGTTATTAACTCCAGTCCCTTGAATACCGCGTCCTCCACGTTTTTGTGCTCTAAACTCATCTTGAGCGAGACGCTTGATATATCCCTTGTTTGAGAGAGTAATAAGAACATCTTCTTCCTCAATAAGGTCTTCATCTTCAAGTGATAAAACTTCACCAATCATTAATTCTGTACGACGGGCATCAGCATACTTACGCTTAACCTCATCCATCTCTTCTTTTATAATGGTAACAACACGTTCAGGCTTAGCTAAGATATCTGCTAAATCAGCAATTAAAGCTAGTAAGTCATTGTATTCTGATTGGATTTTATCGCGTTCTAATCCAGTTAAACGACGAAGACGCATATCTAAAATAGCTTGACTCTGACGCTCCGATAATTCAAAACGTGACATCAACTCTGCTTGAGCAATGGTGTCTGTCTCACTATTACGAATAATTGTGATAACTTCATCCAAGTGATCAAGCGCCACAAGTAAACCTTCTAAGATATGAGCACGGGCTCCTGCTTTAGCTTTGTCAAACTGAGTACGACGAACAATAACTTCCTTTTGGTGTTCAATATAGTTATCAATGATTTGTCGTAATGACAAAATTTTTGGAACACCTTTTTCAATAGCAAGCATATTGAAGCTAAAATTTGTCTGCAAGCTAGTTAATTTGAAAAGATTATTTAAAATCACATTTGCTGAAGCAGCACGACGAACTTCAATAACAAAACGAACGCCTTCACGACTTGATTCATCACGAACAGCAGTAATACCTTCAATGCGCTTTTCTTGTGCTAAACGTACAATATGCTCGTGTACTTTTGTTTTATTAACGCCATATGGAAACTCTGTGACAACAATACGCTCTTTCCCATTTGAAGTTGTTTCAATTTCAGTCCGTGAACGTAAGACAATTGATCCCTTCCCAGTTTCATAGGCACGGTGAATACCTGAACGTCCCATCACCAAGGCACCAGTAGGAAAATCTGGACCAGGAATAACTTCCATTAACTCCCGTGTAGTAACATCAGGGTTATCCATAACCAATTTGACAGCATCTATAGACTCACCTAGATTATGTGGTGGAATATTTGTTGCCATACCTACAGCAATACCAGTTGCACCATTGACTAATAAATTAGGGAAACGCGCTGGTAAAACAAGAGGTTCACGTTCACTGCCATCATAGTTATCTTGAAAATCAACTGTATTTTTATTGATATCACGAAGCATCTCAAGAGCAATTTTACTCATACGTGCTTCTGTATAACGCTGTGCGGCAGCACCATCCCCATCCATTGAACCAAAGTTTCCATGACCATCAACGAGCATATGACGATATGACCACCATTGTGCCATACGCACCATTGCTTCGTAAATAGATGAATCACCATGTGGATGGTATTTACCCATAACATCACCAGTAATACGTGCTGATTTCTTATGAGGTTTATCAGGTGTCACACCTAGTTCATTCATACCATATAAAATACGACGATGAACAGGTTTTAAACCATCTCTAACATCTGGAAGTGCACGAGCAACAATGACACTCATGGCGTAATCGATAAAACTCGTTTTCATTTCACTAGTTAGATTAACATCTACTAAATTTTTATCTTGCATTAAAAAATGCCCCTTTTCTTCACTGTAAGTCTCTTACATTGTACCATAATTTAGGTAAAATTGCGATGATAAATCGGTATCAAAAATATCAAGACACTCAGCGTTTTCAATAGTTTTCTATGATATTTCAATTTGTTTGCAAATTTTTTCACATTTTATTAGTGACTTCTTTCATTGAAAATGATAGAATATAGGTGTATGGGAAACTTCCCAAAAATATTTAAGGAGATGTTTAGAAATGACTGCAACTAAACAACATAAAAAAGTTATTCTCGTTGGTGATGGTGCCGTAGGTTCTTCTTACGCTTTTGCACTTGTTAACCAAGGTATTGCGCAAGAGTTAGGTATCATTGAAATCCCAGCTTTATTTGATAAAGCTGTTGGTGATGCTGAAGATCTTTCACATGCCCTTGCATTTACATCACCTAAAAAAATCTACGCAGCTACTTATGCAGACTGCGCAGATGCTGACCTTGTTGTCATTACTGCTGGCGCACCTCAAAAACCAGGTGAAACTCGACTTGACCTTGTTGGTAAAAACTTAGCAATTAACAAATCAATCGTAACTCAAGTTGTTGAATCAGGTTTCAACGGTATCTTCTTAGTAGCGGCTAACCCTGTAGATGTACTTACATATTCAACTTGGAAATTCTCAGGTTTCCCTAAGGAACGCGTTATTGGTTCAGGTACTTCACTTGACTCTGCACGTTTCCGTCAAGCTTTAGCAGATAAAATTGGTGTTGATGCTCGTTCAGTTCACGCATACATCATGGGTGAACACGGTGACTCAGAATTTGCCGTTTGGTCACATGCTAACGTTGCTGGTGTCCAACTTGAACAATGGTTACAAGAAAATCGCGATATTGATGAACAAGGACTTGTTGATTTGTTTATTTCAGTTCGTGACGCTGCATACTCAATCATCAACAAAAAAGGTGCTACATATTACGGTATTGCTGTCGCACTTGCTCGTATTACTAAAGCTATCCTTGATGATGAAAATGCAGTTCTTCCATTATCTGTATATCAAGAAGGCCAATACGGTGATGTTAAAGATGTCTTTATCGGTCAGCCTGCAATCGTAGGTGCACATGGTATCGTTCGTCCAGTTAATATCCCATTAAATGATGCTGAACTTCAAAAAATGCAAGCCTCAGCTGAACAATTAAAAGATATTATTGACGAAGCTTGGAAAAACCCAGAATTCCAAGAAGCATCAAAAAACTAACATAGTTGAAAAAAAGCTAGGATAGGAATATCTTAGCTTTTTCTTTGCCGTTACATTTTTGACCTTGTTAAAGGATGAAATAAAAGGCTAAGCATTTCGCTTAACCTTTTTAATTTTAAATTAATCTTTAGCGCCTAATGCAGCCATTGTAATATAGTTATATGGCTTATTAAAATGTGGTAAGAAGAAGATATCGGTCAAAGCAAGCTTTTCAATAGTAACTTTTTCTTGAATAGCAAGTGAGAACATATGAATTCCCATAGATACATCTTCGTGTGAGACCATTTGGCAACCAAGGATAACTCGGCTATCTTTATCATAGACAATCTTAATAGCTACTTCATGATTATTGTGTTTGATAAATTCTGGTTTTTGAAGGTCATTAAAGCCTGTTTCAACTGCATTGTACCCAGCTTGTTTTGCTTTTTCTAAAGTCAAACCAGTTGACACCATGTTAAGGCCATAGATTGAGATACCATTTGACCCTTGGACACCAGCACCTTCAAGCTCTGTACCACATGCATTGTGAGCTGCTACAATACCAGTACGAACGGCGTTTGAAGCAAGAGCAATATAATTGATATCATCACGAGAATTATCCCAAATTGTCGCACAATCACCTATAGCATAAACATCTTTCACGCTTGTTTCTTGCTTCTTATCAACTACCCAAGCGCCATTACGGAATGTATCTAATTTACCTGCACCGAGTTCTGTATTTGGACGGAATCCAACAGCTAAGATCACCATATCAACATCAAATGTTTCTTTATCAGTAACAAGACGTTCTACTTTACCATCACCTTCAACTGCTTGAACAGCTTGTCCGAAAGCAAGACGAATACCATGGTCTTCAAGGTTTTTACTCATCATATCAGTAAAGTCACGATCATAGTAACCACCCATACAAGTATCAGCAACATCAACAAGTGTTACTTCTTTTCCAATACGTTGGAAAGCTTCTGCTAATTCTACACCAATATACCCAGCCCCAACAACAGCAACACGATTGATACCAGGTTTAGCTAACTTTTCAATAACTTCTTCTGAATTTTGATAAAGTTTCACAAATTGAAGGTTTTCAAGAGTAGCTTTAAATTCACGAGATCCTTCTTGAATTTCAACACCTTTAATTGGTGGAATGATAGGTTGTGAACCAGTTGCTAAAATAAGTTTTTCATAACTTTCAACATGTTCTTTTCCATCTACTAAAGCTGTAACTTCTTTTTTATCGTAGTCAATATTAAGTACTGGAGAGTTCATGTAAACCTTAGCTCCCATACTTTCCAACTGCTCTTTATCAGAGTAGAACAATCCTTCTGGACCATCAATCTGTTCACCAATCCAAAGAGCCATACCACATCCTAAGAAAGAGATATTGGAATTTTGATCAAATGTTACAATTTCATTGGCTTCACCATAATTACTAAGCATTGTTTTAATTGCTGCTGTACCAGCGTGGTTTGTCCCTACGACAACGATTTTACTCATATTAAGAGTTCTCCTTTATAAATAATTAATAACAAAACACATTATAACATTATTCACAAACTCTTACTAGAATAATGACTCAATTTTCTATTTTTTTATATTTTATTGTTATTGTATTATAATTTATGTGAAATTTTCACAAAGTATTTTTTCACAAATTCACAAACAATAAAAAGAAACTAGCTTATACTAGTTTCTTTTTATTTATTTCGTTTTAATATAATTAATACCATCCGCCTTAGGAGCTACTGCTTGTCCAAAGAAAGCTGCTAATACAATGATAGTGAGGACATATGGAGCAATTTGTAGATAAACTGTTGGAATATTGCTCAAAAGTGGTAAATGGCTACCGATAACTGCTAAACTTTGCGATAAACCAAAGAATAGACTAGCAAGCATTGCACCAATTGGATTCCACTTACCAAAAATCATCGCCGCTAAGGAGATAAAGCCCGGTCCTAATATAGTTGTCGCTGCAAAGTTAACAGAAATAGATTGAGCATATACAGCTCCTCCTATTCCACCAAGGAAACCTGAAATCAAGACACCAGAGTAACGCATAAGATAAACATTAATACCTAAGGTGTCTGCTGCTTGAGGATGTTCTCCAACTGAGCGTAATCTTAATCCAAAGCGAGTTTTATATAGAATAAACCAAGCAAGGAATGAGAAAAGAATAGCAATATAACCGACTAAGCTTGTTCCTTTAAAGAAGATATCACCAACAAAAGGAATATCTGATAGTATAGGGAAATTAAATTTTCCAAATGATTCTTGAATATTATCAGTTTGACCTTTATTATAAAGAACCTTAATCAAGAAAACAGCTAATGAAGGTGCCATTAAATTAAGAACGGTTCCGCTGATAATATGATCTGCACGAAAATTAACTGTCGCAACTGCATGGATAACAGAAAAAATTAAACCAACTAAACCACCAACTAGTACAGAAATCCATGGAGTCGCATCACCAAAAACAGAAGCAAACTCTAAATTAAATACAACGCCTGAGAAAGCTCCAATTACCATAATTCCTTCTAAACCAACGTTGACGATACCACCACGTTCAGAGAAGGTTCCCCCAATACTTGTAAAGATAAGAGGTGTTGCGTAAATTAGCATTGATGAAAATAGCAATGCAAAAATCGTTGTTAAACTCAATTTACTTACCACCTTTCATTTGTTTTTTAGGTTTAATAACATACTCAATAATGTAATGGACACCTACGAAGAAGATGATTGAAGCTGTTACAACTTTAATTAACTCAGGTGGAATACCTGCAATGTTCATACCAGGCGCACCAACACTTAGAACACCAAATAGAAATGCTGCAAATAAAATACCTATTGGACTATTCGCTGCGAGTAGACTTACTGCCATACCGTCAAAGCCAATAGCTAACGAGGATGGCTGTACAAATACATTCTCAAATGTACCTAGTCCTTCAACAACACCACCAAGTCCTGCAAAAGCTCCAGAAATAATCATTGATAGAATAATTGTACGCTTTGCAGACATACCAGCGTACTCACTAGCATTTGGATTTAAACCAACTGAACGAATTTCAAATCCAAGCGTTGTTTTATTTAATAGGAACCAAACTAACACAACTGCAATAATAGCAATGAAGATACCAATATTGATACGTGAATTATTCGTTAAACTAGATAACCAATCTGTCTGGTATGATGCATTGGCAGAAACATATACACTCGAGTCACTTGTACGCATAATGCTTTTTGGGAAAACACGTTGTACAATAGCATTTCCTGAATAAAGAACAATATAGTTCATCATAATAGTTACAATAACTTCACTTGTTCCAAGGTATGCTCTGAGAATACCTGGAATAGCTCCAGTGATTCCCCCAGCAACGATACCAATAATAATAGTACAAAGAATCATTGCTGGACGTGGCATATCTGGGTGTGAAAGAGCGAACCAACCTGCGGCAATCCATCCTGATAAGGCTTGCCCTGGAAGTCCAATATTAAAGAAACCTGCACGACTGGCAACTGAGAAACCTAGAGCAATTAAAATTAATGGTCCCATTGCACGGAAAATTTCACCAATATTTTTTATACTACCGAATGCTGTTTGGAACAATCCCTCATAACCCCAAAGTGGATCATAACCAAATATCAGCATAATAATAGCTCCTAGAATGATTCCTAGTACAACTGAAATCAGAGGAACTGCAATTTTTTGCGCCTTCTTAGACATCTCTCTCCTCCTTTTCAATTTTTCCACCAGCCATCAAAATACCCAATTCTTGCTTGTTGGTTTGGTCGGGTTTAACAATTCCTTGAATTTTACCATCATGAATAACTGCAATACGATCTGATAAGTTTAAGATTTCATCTAACTCAAAGCTAACTACTAAGACCGCTTTCCCTTTATCGCGCTCTTCAATCAAACGTTTATGAATATACTCGATAGCACCAACATCTAGACCACGAGTCGGTTGGCTAACAATGAGTAGGTCTGGATCGCGATCCACTTCACGAGCAATAATTGCTTTTTGTTGGTTACCACCAGAAAATCCTCTTGCTAAAACATGTTCACCAGCACCACGCACATCAAATTCTGTCATTAATTGACGAGCATACTCTTTAATTTTAGCAAAATTAAGGATACCTTTATGACTCAATGGCTCTTTATAATAAGTTTGTAAAGCTAAATTTTCTGCCATCGTCATATCTAGAACCAAACCATCTCTATGACGATCTTCTGGAACATGACCTACACTTAATTCTGTAATTTGTCGACTTGAAAATTTTGTGACATCTTTACCTTTAATTACAATTTGACCAGAAGTTACCTTTCTTAAACCTGTAATAGCTTGAATTAATTCACTTTGTCCATTACCATCAATACCAGCTATACCTACAATTTCACCTGCTCGAACATCTAACGACAGATTTTTAACAGCTAGAACGCCGCCTCTATTTTCTTCTACAACTAAATCCTTTACAGAAAGGATTATGTCAGTCGGATTAGCTTCCTTTTTTTCAGTTCTGAAGGAAACAGATCGTCCAACCATCATTTCCGCCAGTTGTTGAGAACTTGCGCCTGCAACAGGGACTGTTTCAATACTTTTACCACGGCGAATCACAGTAACTTTATCAGCAACTGCCCGAATTTCATCCAATTTATGGGTAATTAGTATAATGGATTTGCCTTCTTTAACAAGGCTCTTCATAATTGTCATCAATTCTTTTATTTCTGATGGTGTAAGCACCGCCGTCGGCTCATCAAAAATTAAAATATCTGCACCGCGATAAAGTGTCTTCAAAATTTCAACACGCTGCTGTGCTCCTACAGAAATATCAGATATTTTAGCATTTGGATTTACTGACAAACCATATTTCTCTGATAGTTCCTTTATTTCTTTAGCTGCTGTCTTAATGTCTAAAACACCATTTTGGGTGGTTTCATTTCCTAGAACAATATTTTCAGCTACAGTAAATGCTTCAACAAGCATGAAATGCTGATGTACCATACCAATCCCCAATTGTGACGATTTGGAAGGTGAATCAATAGTTACAGGCTGACCATTAATAAAAATTTGACCGTCTGTTGGTTCTAGTAAACCTGCTAACATGTTCATTAAAGTTGATTTCCCTGCACCGTTTTCGCCAAGCAGAGCATGTATCTCACCTTTTTCAACCGTCAAATTGATATGATCATTTGCCACAAAATCACCGAATTTCTTAGTGATTTCTTTCATTTCAATGACATTCTGTGTCATGTGGTTCTCCCTTTCAGAAAAATTCATTTATAGTTCAGTAAAATCCACCAATCGTTAACGACTGATGGATTTTACTGAGATATAAGTTTATCTCAGCTTCAAAAAAGCGATTTCTAATCGCTTTTTTGAAAGTTCTTAAAGATATTATTTGCTAGGAACTTTGATATCTCCTGAAATAATTTTAGCTTTAGCCTCTTTAATCGCTTTAACGGCGTCATCTGAAAGGTTTGTAGTTGCTATATCAACTCCACCATCCTTCAAACCATAAGTTGTTACATTACCACCTGGGAATTTACCTTTACTTGTTTTAGTAGCAATCAATTCAACTGATTTTCCAACTTCTTTAATTGATGAAGCCAAAACAAAGTTAGAAGCCTTACCATCTTTAGAAGTATACTTACCTTCTGCTGCTTGGTCACGGTCTACACCTAATACCCAAACTTTGTCAGCTTCTTTTAAAGATTCATTGCGTGATTTTGCTTCACTGAATACACCTGCACCAGTTCCACCAGCTACTTGATAAACAATATCTGCGCCAGAAGCATATTGTGCGGCTGCAATTGTCTTACCCTTAGCAGCATCACCGAATGAACCAGCATAGTCAACTTTAATTTTAATTGATTTATCAACTGATTTGACACCTGCTTCAAAACCTTTTTCAAAACGGGTAATAACCTCAGATTCCATACCACCTACAAAGCCAACTGTTTTTGTTTTGGTAGTTTTAGCGGCTGCAATACCTGCTAAGTAAGCTGATTCATTATCCGCAAAGACAACACTTGCAACATTATCTTTCCCTTTAATAACATCATCAACGATGACGTAATTAACATCTTTGTTATTGTCTGCTGCTTTATCAATAGCATCATGAAGAGAAAATCCAATACCGAAAATCAATTTATAACCACTAGACACAGCTGTATCTAAGTTAGTTGCATAATCAGATTCACTTGCCGATTGGAAATAGTCAAAACCAGCTCCTTTTTTAAGGCCATTCTTCTTGCCCCAAGCTTGCATACCTTCCCAACCAGATTGGTTAAATGATTTATCATCAACACCACCGGTATCTGTTACCATTGCAACCTTCAAGCTATCTGATTTACCACCAGATTTAGAAGCACCACGATGTCCACATGCAGCTAAACTAAGTACTGCAATCGAAGCCAAGCCGATCCCGGCAATTTTTTTGTTCATGAAATGAACCCTCCTAAAAAACTTAATATTTAAGCTAAATGCTTAAAAGAGCAACTGATTTAAATTATTTTAAATCAACAAACGAGTATGGTAACAACTCACCGACCGTCGTCTCGACCGTCTTACCATTTTTAGCAATCAATGTAACTTTAGCATTCTTATTAAAAAATTCCACCATCACTTGACGGCATGCACCGCAAGGAGAAATTGGTTCTTCAGTATTTCCATAAATAGCAATTTCCGAAAAATCTTTATAACCTTCTGAAACAGCTTTAAAAATTGCAGTACGCTCAGCACAGTTTGCTAATCCATAACTGATATTTTCAACGTTACATCCTGTAAATATTTTTCCTTCTGCTGTACGCAATGCTGCGCCTACTGGAAATTTCGAGTAAGGAACGTATGCATTTTCACTCGCTTTTACAGCCAATTTTTTCAACTCTATATTTCCCATTTTTAGTAGCTGCACCTTTCGCTTCATAATGTTTACTGGCAAAATTTTTAGAACACGTTTATTATCTTCTTATCAAACACAGAAGTATTTATTATTGAGTAACCAAGTCTTGTAGTTTCATTAGTCTTGGTATTTTAGCTGAATCTATTTTACCATTTTTTTTAGATAATGTAAGTAGTTTTTTATAATTTTCAGAATAAAAAGCAGAATTCTTTTTATCTTATACGGAATTTAAAGAAAACATTTTTAGAGAAAACCTTTCCAAAAAATAATACGATAGTTATTATCCGAACTATTTATTATTTTTACGCTTTAGGGATATCATTTAGACTTTTTCACTTCTCAATATATAATATCCCTTATCTTTTTTTAAAATATCGCAATTACCAAAAGTATCTAGCATTTTAGCTTTTGCACTTGGAGCGCCTTGTTTCTTTTGAATGACAATGGTAAGGCTACCGCCTGTATTAAGGTAACAGATACTTTCTTCGATAATAGAATGAACAACTTGCTTTCCAGCACGAATAGGTGGGTTGCTTATAATATAGTCGAAAGTTTTAGAAATATTTTCATAAATGTTTGACTGAAAGACTTCAACTACTACTCCATTGCGTGTTGCATTTTTCTTAGCTAATTCCAATGCTCTCGTATTAATGTCAACCATAGTTGCTTTAACTCCTTGCACTTTGGCTAGAGAAATTCCCAGCGGACCGTATCCACACCCAAGGTCTAACAAGGATTTATTTTTTTCAAAATGTAAACTATTTAGAAGGACTTGACTACCATAATCTATCATTCTTTTAGAGAAAACTCCTGCATCAGTTAAAAAACTGAATGATTCTCCTAATAATTTGACATTTAGCTCATGAATATCATGTTCAACATTAGGATTCTCTGTATAATACATATTAGCCATAAATAATTCTAACCCTCCAATTTCGCCATATTATTTTACCATATTTTGAAACGGTTTTCAATCACTCAATAAAATGTTATAATAGCTTTCATATAGGAGTTTGACATGAATAATGAATTTATTAATTTCGACCGTATTTCCAGAGAAAATTGGAAGGACTTACATCAGCAATCCCAAGCTTTACTAACTGAAAAAGAGCTTGAATCTATCAAAAGCTTAAACGATAATATTAATATTCAAGATGTTATTGACATCTACCTTCCTTTAATTAACCTTATTCAAATCTATAAACGTAGTCAAGAAAATTTATCTTTTTCTAAAGCAATATTTCTTAAAAAGGAAAATTATCAACGTCCTTTTATTATCGGCATATCAGGGTCAGTTGCTGTTGGAAAATCAACTACCAGTCGCTTACTACAATTACTAATTTCACGAACTTTTAAAGATAGTCACGTCGAATTAGTCACTACTGATGGCTTTTTATATCCTAACGAGAAACTCATACAAAATGGAATTTTAAACCGTAAAGGTTTCCCGGAATCCTATGATATGGAGTCACTTCTAAATTTCTTAGATACTATAAAGAACGGTATAACCGCGAAAATCCCAATTTATTCTCATGAAATCTACGATATCGTTCCAAATCAATTGCAAACTATTGAAACACCAGATTTTTTAATTTTAGAAGGAATAAATGTCTTTCAAAACCAACAAAACCATCGACTTTACATGAATGATTATTTTGATTTTTCAATATACATTGATGCTGAAAATAAACAAATTGAAGAATGGTATTTACAACGATTTAACAGTCTTCTACAATTAGCCGAAGCAGACCCTAGTAATTACTATCATAAATTCACACAAATACCGCCACATAAAGCTATGGAACTAGCTAAAGATATTTGGAAAACTATTAATTTAGTCAACCTTGAAAAATATATAGAACCAACCAGAAATAGGGCTGATTTTATTATTCATAAAGGGAAACATCATAAAATTGATGAAATTTATCTCAAAAAGTGATAAAGGGTTGCCAAAAATCACTTAATTAGATATACTTATATAGTTAGATTAATATGGAGGTGAAAACATTGGCAAATATTAAATCAGCTATCAAACGCGCTGAACTTAACGTTAAACAAAACGAAAAAAACTCAGCACAAAAATCAGCTATGCGTACTGCTATTAAAGCATTTGAAGCTAACCCTTCAGAAGAACTTTACCGCGCTGCTTCTTCAAGCATCGACAAAGCTGCTTCTAAAGGTTTAATTCACACAAACAAAGCAAGCCGCGATAAAGCACGTCTTGCAACTAAACTTGGTTAATTAACCTAGAAAACATCGGATATATCGATGTTTTTTATTTAATTTTTTCGTAGAATAAAAGACTAGGAGAAATTCCTAGTCTTTTATTCTTTACTATAAACATCTTCACCAAACCATTTGTAAGAGATTTTTTGAAATCTCCCCTTATTATGAAGCTGTTTGAAAGCTTTGTTAATCTTTTCAATTAGTCTACGATCAACTTTACGAGCTCCTACTACAAAATTTTCTCCTTGATAAGCAGTTTTAACAAAATAATAAGCTTTTATATTTCCTTCTTGCTTTAAATAATAGTTAGCATAAACTTCATCAATCAAAAGACCATCAATACGGTTATTTTTTAAATCAATCAAAGCCTGAGTGAAAGTATCGTATTGAACTGCTTCTTTTCCTTTTACAAACTTTTTTAAAATATCAGGTTTAGCGTTAAAAGCATCAAAACCAGATGAACCCGACTGGGCTCCTAGTTTTTTCCCCTTCATATCCTTAATACTATTAATATGTGATGAAGTTTTAGTAACAATTACTTGATGATTATTCATATATGGGTTTGTAAAAGCGACTTTTTTAGCACGTTCTGCCGTTTTTGAATAACCATTCCAAATAAGGTCTATATTACCATTATTAAGTTCAGTTTCTTTCATATCCCAGTTAATAGGCTGCCATTTCACTGAAATACCGTATTCTTTAAAAACAGCATTAGCTAAATCAATATCAAAGCCGGTATAGTCACCAGAACGACTTTCAAATCCCATAGGAACAAAAGTATTATCAAATCCAATAGTAATTTTCTTTTCCTTTTGATAATGTTCCCAATTATCAATACCAGCCATTTCCTTATTAGACATACCACATGCTGATAATATAATCATAAATAATCCAAATATAATGGTTAATAATATATTTTTGTGAGTCAACAATCTACCCCCAAGTCTACTTAGGATTAATTTTGAGAATCGTATCAGATATACTTTCAGCAAATTGAAGATCATGTGTTACTACAATTTGTGTCATACCTGTTTCTCTATTTTGTAAAATTAGTTTTTCTACTTCTTGACGCAACTCTGGATCAAGAGCGCTAGTTGGCTCATCATAACCAATAATCTGTGGATCAATCATCATCGCACGAGCTAGTGCGACACGTTGCTTTTGCCCCCCAGATAATGAAAATGGATAGACTAAAGCATGGTCTTTAAGTCCCAAGCGTTCAAGTAATACTAAGGCTTTTTCTTTAGCAAGTTCTTTTGATAATCCCATCGTTTTAACAGGAGAGAGGATCAAATTATCTAATACTGTTAAATGTGGGAATAATTGAAAGTCTTGGAAGACGAATCCTAAAAGATTTAGTGTTTCCAAATGATCAACAGATACTTCTTTACCATCGTGAACAATAGTCCCTGAATCAATCTTTTCCAATCCAGCTAACATACGTAATAGTGTTGTTTTTCCACCTCCAGAAGGTCCTACTAAAGAGAGAATTTTACCTTCTTCTACAGTCAGATTGAAATCTTTAAAGATTTCTTTTTGCCCATAGCATTTAGAAATATTTTTTAATTCTAACATCGTCCCTCCTTATTTATAGTAGTTAAAACGCTTTTCAACTTGTTTAGATAAAATAGTTAAAAGACCAATTAATAATAGGTAAATACCACCTGCTATAAACATTGGTGCAAGTGTTGCATCCCTATTTGCGGCTGTCTTACTTTCTAGAAGTAAGTCGCCCACACCAAGTATGTAAACCAATGAGGAATCTTTCACTAAAGTAATCGTTTCATTGAAAACACTCGGTAAGACTATTTTGAAGACTTGAGGTAATACTATGTACCAAACCGTTTGAAACTTAGAAAACTTTAATACCTTTGCAGCTTCATATTGCCCTTTAGGAATAGACTCAATACCTCCTCGAAAAATCTCTGCAAAATAAGCTGCATAATTCATCGTAAAAGCAATAATCGCAGCTGGCATACGATCAAAAGAAATCCCTACACTTGGTAAAAAGTAATAAAAAAAGATAAGCTGTAATAACAGAGGCGTGCCTCGCATAATCCAAATATAAGTTGTCAGTAGCCATTGAAGCGGCTTAAAATGAACTTTCATTAGGAAGGCTACAACAATACCAAGTGGAATTGATAAACAAATAACAATAAAGAAAACTTGCAATGTCACTTGCGCACCTACTAATAAGCTAGGTAAGATTTCTAAAATATAAGACATGGTCCCCCCTAAATAAAAAATAGATGTTCTCATTATATCAAAATTCAAACCAATGTCATAGAGCTTTTTTAATAAAAATGCATGAAATCAAGTCATATTCAAAAAGCAATTGACCGTTGCCAATTGCCTGAAAGCTATTTTTTTACAAACTCAGATTTTAGTTTCATAGCTCCAAAACCATCAATTTTACAATCGATATTATGATCGCCATCAACTAAACGAATATTTTTAACACGAGTGCCTTGCTTAATATCCTTAGGCGCTCCTTTTACTTTTAAATCCTTAATAACTGTCACAGTATCTCCATCTGATAAGCGCGTTCCATTGCTATCCAATACAATTAAACCTACTTCTTCTTCGATTTCTTCTGGATTCCACTCGTAAGCACATTCTGGACAAACCAGTAAAATACCGTCTTCATAGACATATTCAGAGTTACACTTAGGGCAATTTGGTAATGACATTTTTCTCTCCTTAAATTAATTAATAAAATAGTCAGCAAGTAACATTCTAACTGATTATAGGCTTCTTGACAATAGGAAAAAGCCTATTTTCCACGCCGTACGCATGAAAACTTTCTCTTCATCCTTTTGTGCCCGGACATCAATTTTGAAAAGATTCCTTTTTAAATCAATGATCTGCTTAGCCTCTTTCTCCAAATAATTGGACTAAATAATCTTCCAAATGGACAGAAATATACCGTTGTTTGCGACGATAACTGAGGTCTTTTTTAGGAAATACCATCACTTTGAGAAAATATAAGCACATTTTTCGGATAAGATTTAGGTTAAATGCGGCTCTTTTATCCAATGTCTGATGATGATCTTCATGATAAACAACGTCCAATAACCAGTGCATACTCTCTATCTGCCAATGACCTCGTACACAATTGGCAAATGTGAGGACATCCGGCTTAAAGCTAAAGATAAAATAACGATTCTCTTGACTCAGCTGACCATCCTTATCAATCGTGTTACGAGTCATCCCAATACCACGTAACTTATGCCATTTGGGATGATTTTGACACAACCATTTGATATCGGAAGACACCCAGTATTCTCTAACTTCAATCTGTCCCCTAGATTTTTCAACAGTCTGATAATACTGCGCATTTTCTTGGAGTTCTTCCAATAAGTTGACATCACTAAAATAAAGAGCAATATCATCATAAAGTGTTTCTTGATTTCCTTTGACGGCTAAGCAATAGTCTGCTTTACCTTTTATAATCGTATCAACGATAGCCGTCTGCGTGCCCATTGCGTCTATCGTTACAATGCTTTTACGGATATCAATTGTCCGCAATAACTGAGGAATGGCAACAATTTCATTACTTTTCTCCTCAACCGCTACCTGTCCCAAACTAAGATGATGACCCCCATCATAAGCCGTTACAATATGAACAGGCTTCTGATTTTTACCTCGATTGCCTCGAATCGTTTTACCGTCCACTGAAATCAGTTGATGAACGGCATCTAAGCTTGTCAATGATTGCTCAAATTGAACTTTAAGCTCTTTTAAACGGTCTGAATTAACAAGACTAATCACACGCTCTAAGGTATCATGAGACGGACAACCTTCACTCAAATCAACGTAGGTCGCAAACAATGGTTCATTCATTTCAATAAAATCTTCCATCTCCTTCCAGGTTTCAATGCCAGCTAACTGACAAACAAAGACAAGAAATAGAATGGTTGATAAGGGGTAGCGAATTTTCCAAGATTGACGACTATCCAATTCAACTGCGCAATCATCAATAGAAATAATAAAATCAATCATCGTAGTCACCTCATCTATAGTGTACTACTTTGATTGATTTTGTCATTATGAATCTAGTTTTCTGAAAACAAAAGTTTCTTCATGCGTTTGGCGTGGCCTATTTTCCTTCAAAAATAGGCTTTTTTACAATTTTTAATATTTTGTAGTTAATATTAGCGTATTTTAGTGTAACGAGTCTATTCAACAGTTACAGCTTTTGCCAAATTACGTGGTTTATCAACATCTAAGCCACGTTGTAATGAAGCATAGTAAGCAATTAATTGAGTCGGAATAACCATTGAAATGGCTGATAAGAATGGGTGAACTTTATTAACAATAATATCATCACCTTCACGTTCCAACCCTTCTTCTACAATAATCAAAGCATTTGCTCCGCGAGAAACAACTTCTTGGATATTTCCACGAGTATGCGCTGCAATAGTTGAATCAGCAGATATTAAAGCAATAACAGGAGTATTGTCTTCAATCAACGAAATTGTACCATGTTTTAATTCACCTGCAGCAAAACCTTCTGTCTGAATATAAGAAATCTCTTTTAGCTTCAGTGCAGCCTCCATTGTAACATAATAGTCGTTACCACGACCAATGTAGAAGGCATTACGTGTCGAGATTAACAACTGCTCTACCTTCTCAGAGATAACATCTTTTTCTGATAAGGTCGCTTCAATTGATTGTGCTACAATTGACAATTCATGAACCAAATCAAAATCTTTTGCTTCTGCCTTACCATTTGCTTCTCCTACCGCTTTTGCTAAGAAAGCTAACGTTGCAACTTGAGCAGTATATGCTTTTGTAGAAGCAACAGCGATTTCAGGTCCTGCATGAATGAGCATCGTATAGGTTGCTTCACGAGAAAGTGTTGAGCCAGGCACATTTGTTATAGTTAAACTAGGGATTCCCATTTCGTTTGCTTTAACTAAAACTTGTCTACTATCTGCTGTTTCTCCCGATTGACTAAGTAAAATAAACATTGGCTTCTTACTCAAAAGTGGCATGTTGTAACCCCATTCTGAAGAAACTCCAAGTTCAACAGGTGTATCAGTTAATTTTTCGATCATGGTCTTAGCAGCAAAACCAGCATGATATGACGTTCCTGCAGCCAATATGTAAAGACGATCTGCTTCTTGGACTGATTTTATAATATCAGAATCCACATTCATATCTCCAGATTCGTTCGCATAAGTTGAAATCAACTTACGCATCACAGTTGGTTGCTCATCAATTTCTTTAAGCATGTAGAATGGATAAGTCCCCTTACCAATATCTGATAAGTCAAGCTCTGCTGTGTAGCTACCACGTTCAATGACATTACCATCATAATCTTGAACTTCAACGCTATCTTTTTTAACAATAACGAGTTCTTTATCGTGGATTTCCATATATTCACTTGTCTCACGTATCATAGCCATGGCATCTGAACACACCATATTATAACCATTTCCCAAACCTATTAGAAGAGGTGATTTATTTTTAGCTACGTAAATCGTATCAGCATCTTGAGAATCAATAAGAGCAAATGCGTATGATCCTTCTATAATATGTAAGGCTTTTTTAAAGGCTTCAAGCACTGATAAGTTATCTTCTTCAACAAAGTGTTCAACTAAATGAATAGCTATTTCTGTATCAGTTTCACCCTTGAGGTTATGTTTTGTTAAGTAAGTTTCTTTAATTTGAAGGTAATTTTCAATAACACCATTGTGTACCAATACAAAACGACCAGATCCTGAAGTGTGAGGATGTGCATTTCCTTCAGTAGGTTTACCATGGGTTGCCCAACGTGTATGACCGATACCTGTCGTACCACTAACAGAATCTCCTACTTTTGCCTGAATCTCCGCGATTCGACCGACTGACTTCACAAGTTGACTTTTGTTATCACCTACTACAAAAATACCTGCTGAGTCATATCCTCGGTACTCTAGCTTTTCTAAGCCTTGAATTAAAATATCCGTTGCATTTGTATTTCCAACTACACCTACGATACCACACATATTATTATTACCAATAAGAGCTTTCTCTTATACTTTCTATCTAAACTTTCTTTTTGAATTGGTATATATTAATATATACCGTTAAAAAGTAACAAAAACAGTATATAATTAATGTTTTTGTTTGTCAATAAAAAAATTGGTATAGTCTTTTTGATTTTCTGTGATAACGAGATAAACGCTATCAAAAATTCTATCTATCTTAAAAAAATATATTTCTTAGCCATTTTATTACATAAAAAGAATGGTATCAAATAATACCATTCTTTTACTACTCTGAAGCTGTAAAACCAAATTCACTTAGAGGGTATACTTTAAAGGTAATAACACCACGAATATCTTTCTCTTTGATTAATCCAAATTTTCGACTATCATTTTTATTTTGTCGATTATCATTTAACACAAGATAAGAACCCTTAGGAACTCTGCTTTCTTTATTTCGTGTTAATGTTTCAACTGAGAAGTCGGAAGTAAAGGGCATTTGACCGTCTTTCTTTTCAGAATAAGCATTTTTCATTTTTTCAATGTAAGGCTCATCCTTGAAAACATCATTCAAATATAAAATATCATCCATTACTCTCACTTTTTGATTTGGCTCACCAATAACACGACTAATATAGAAAATCTTTCCAACCTTATAGACAATAAAGTCTTTGTACTTAGGCGTCCTATTACGATTAACAACAACAACATCTCCGTTGCTAAAATAAGAATTTGTAGCATCCTTATGTACTTTAAAGGTTGCAAAAACAAAATATCTCAAGAGAATCAAAATCAATACAGCAATCAATGCTAAAATAATATTTCTAATAAAATCGCGTTTAACCATAACTACTCCTAATCTTTTTTCCATTATATCATGTTTTCATAGATAAAAAAAGGAGGGTAATTATTAATATCATATCCTATTCTAGTCACAATAATCGAATAATAAAAAGCAAAACATATAAAAAACCCATTATTTAAGGTATTCTTAAATAATAGGTTTGAATTCAAAAATTATTTAACAGTACGAACACGCATTGTGTTAGTTCCACCTGTACCTACAGGAACACCTGCAACGATAACGATATTATCGCCTGATTCAACAAATCCTGCTTCAAGTGCTACACGTTCTGCAACCTCAAACATATCATCTGTAGATGCTGGTTTGTCTGCAAGGACAGGGATAACACCCCAGTTAATCATCAATGAACGTTGTACTTTTTCATCAAATGTAACAGCCAAAATGTCTGCATCTGGACGGAATTTAGAAATGGCACGAGCTGTATTACCTGTTTCAGTAATTGTTACAACAAGTTTGATATCCATTGAGTGTGTTGCATCTTTAACCGCAGATGCAATAACATCAGTTTTGTTATTACGTGGGAATGCAGATGAGTCTAAGCGACCATACTCATTGAGTAATGTTTGAGCATTTTTATCAATAGTAGCCATTGTACGAACTGACTCAACTGGGTATTTACCATTAGCTGACTCACCTGAAAGCATTGTAGCATCAGTACCATCAATAACAGCATTGAAGACATCAGATACTTCTGAACGAGTCGCACGTGGTTTATCAGTCATTGTTTCAAGCATATTTGTTGCTGTAATAACTGCTTTACCAGCTGCATTAACTTTAGTAATGATCATTTTTTGGTAAACTGGAACCATTTCAAATGGAACTTCGATACCCATATCACCACGAGCAATCATAATACCATCTGCTGCTTCGATAATCTCATCAATATTATCGATACCTTGTTGATTTTCAATTTTAGCAAACAACTTAACGTGTCCATTGCCAGTTTCTTCACAAATAGCACGAACTTCATTAACATCTTTAGCAGTACGTACAAATGAGATAGCAATAAAGTTAAGTCCTTGCTCAAGTCCAAAACGGATATCAGCATTATCGCGTTCTGCAAGTGCTGGGAAAGGAATTTTAGTATAAGGGATGTTTACACCTTTTTGTTTACCAATAAGGCCATCATTCTCAACAACTACTTCAAATTCACGAGTGTCTTTATCTTTTGCAAACACAGTAAGACCTAGTTTACCATCATCAACAAGGATTTGCTTACCAACTTCAACGTCATCAAAGATGTCAAGTCCACCAGCAACATTCAATGCAATCACTTCTGGAGTTGATTTGATACCTTGCTTAGTAGCAACACGTAATTTTGTACCTGTTGTATATGAATGGAAATCTGCACCATCTTCAAAAAGTTCTGTACGAATTTCAGGTCCTTTAGTATCAAGGAGGAAGCCAACTTTTTGTCCTGCAATCTCTTCTGCTTTACGAACAGTAGCCATACGAGCTCCTTGCTCAGCATGATCTCCATGTGAGAAGTTGAAACGGAAAACGTTAGCACCTTCTTTAATCAATTGAGCAATTTTTTCTGCTGAAGCTTCTACGTCAAGGCTTTCACCCCAGTATCCAGACTCACCAAACTTCTTACCACCACGGAATTCAACCGCAGGACCAAGTGTTGCAACGATTTTTACGCGTTTATTCATAATAATTTATGAGCTCCTTTTTATTTAAAGTGTCAAATTGACAAATTCTTATTTACTACTTTGGTTGGCAAGGTCACGATTAAGTGCTGCCAAGCGAAGGTCCGCTTTATGCGGATTATTAACAACGATTTTTCCTTCATCAGTCAAGCTGAACAAAGCACCTTCTTCTGCTAAACCTAAAATTGGACTTTCAACCATTTCTTCGTTGTGGACACCAACGGCTAAACCACCACGACCTTCTTTCAACAATTGAACAGCGTACGCTCCCATACGAGATGCTAAGACACGATCACGAGCCGTCGGACTACCACCACGGAGCAGATGTCCTAAATTCGTCACACGAAGATCGCTATCGTCTCCTGCTGCTTTCATTGTTTTTGCAAACTCATCACCACTCATAACACCTTCTGCAAGGACGATGATTTGGTGATGTTTACCAGCTGCATAGCCAGCTCTAACATTTGAGACAACTTCATCAATATTGAACTCTTCTTCAGGAACAATAATTTGATCTGCACCTGCAGCGATACCTGACCAAAGAGCGATATCTCCTGCATTTCTTCCCATAACCTCAACAACAAAAGTACGGTTATGACTTGCTGATGTATCACGAAGACGGTCAAGATTCTCAACTGCTGTCGCAACTGCTGTGTCAAAACCAATAGTATAGTCAGTGCCAACGATATCGTTATCAATTGTACCCGGCAAACCAACAGCTGGGAAACCGTGCTCAGTTAGACGCATAGCACCATGATAAGAACCATCACCACCGATAACTACTACACCTTCAATACCGTGTTTTTTAAGCTGTTCAATCCCTTTAAGCTGACCTTCAAGTTCAGCAAATTCAGGATAACGTGCTGAACGTAAAAACGTTCCTCCACGGTTGATAGTATCCCCAACAGAATTAGCATCCAAAGGGAAAATATCCCCTGTCACCATACCATAGTAACCTTGGTTGATGCCGTAAACTTCCATACCTTCAGAAATTGCTTTACGAACAACTGCACGGATAGCAGCGTTCATACCAGGGGCGTCACCACCACTAGTTAAAACAGCAATACGTTTCATTTAATTGGTACTCCTTTTATTAATTTAACGATTTAATTATAGCATATTAATTTGTAAATTTCTGCACTTTATATGCAATTTTATTGATAAACCGTTTTCACAACAAATTCAGATAAATCAAGGGCTAAGCCACTATCTTTTCTAACCAAATGTACTTTGCTTTGGATAGTTTCTTTAGTTGTTTCATAATGCAAATAGACAGGAATATGCCCTTTGTATTTGGACAATATTTCCGATATTTTTTTGTCGTTATCATGATTTTTTAGAAGTATCCAAAAACGTTCCTCCGTTGCTTCTTGAACACCGTTTAAAACCATCTGTAATCGCTCATCTCGCTTCTGAATTTTTCCATGCAAGTAATAATATTTCCCTTCTTGTAAATCATCTCTTACAATATTGAAAGTTTCAGGAAAAACAGTAATATCCATTTTTGAATTAATATCCATAACAGTCAAGAAAGCCATTTGTTGCCCAGAACTTTTTGTCCTAATAACTTTGACCTGCTTTAGCTGAACTAAAATAGTAGCTTCGCTATTTTCTTGAACTTGACTAATTGGTATAAACGGACGGCTAGCTTTTTGTGAAATCCCCACTAAAGGGTGCGGGCTGATTCCTACTCCTAAGATATCTTGTTCCATTTCATATTTCTCAGAATTAGAGAAATCTTCTACTTCTAGCCAATGATATGAGGTATCTGCAAATAAACTACCTAGTTCATTTACAAATGTAAATAAAGAATCAAGATTAGAGGTGATTTTCCGTCTATTATTATCAAATTCGTCAAATGCTCCAATAGCAATTAGCGGAGAAATAAAACCACTTTTTTGAAACTGCTGTGGCAGCCTCATTAGAAAATCTTCAATACTCTGAAACGGTTGATTTTTAGAAATCCAATAAGCCAAATCGTTAGGAACACCCTTAATATTTTTTAAACCTAAATAAATTTTCTTTTTATAGATGCGGTCTCTGTATGAAATAGTATTAATTGAAGGTTTTTCAATAACAAAACCAAAATCAATAGCATCGATTAGATAATCACTATTTGAATAATTTATCATGATGTCATAAAAGACATCGGAATAATGGGCTTTGAAATAGGCTAATTGAAAAGCTAAAGCCGAATAAGCAAACGCATGGCTGCGATTAAACCCATAACCTGCAAATTTAGCCATGCGTTCAAATATAAGTCGAGCATCTTCTTGACGATGTCCCTTAGATACTGCACCCTCTAAGAAGGATTGAGACATCTTTTGCATCTCCTTAGAATTTTTCTTAGACATAGCACGTCTGAGCAAATCAGACTTGCCTAGCGTAAAACCTGCGTAGGTCTGGGCAATCTGCATAACCTGTTCTTGATAGAGCATTATGCCATAGGTAGGTTGTAAAATTGGAGCTATGACAGGATCTACTAAATCGATTTTTTCTTTACCAAAACGACGGTTTATAAAATTCTCAGTATAATCACTTGCACCAGGCCTATTCAAGCTGGTGGTAGCTACCACATCTTCAAAACACTCTGGCCTAATACGTCGCAACAAATTAATAGCTCCACTTTGCTCAAATTGAAAAATCCCCTTTGTTTGACCAGCTGCAAATAGTTTTAGAGTCTCTTTATCTTCTAAATCAATAGTTTCTAATTGTATAGAGATACCGTAGTCCTTATCGACTTTCTCCTTCATTTTCTGAACAAATGTCAAATTTCGAAGACCTAGAAAGTCCATTTTTAGAAGACCATTATCCTCAACAGAACTAGCATCATATTGCGTTATCATCATATCCTCACCGTTTTTTAAAGGAATATGATCTGTTAACAAATCGTCACTCATTACTACCCCAGCGGCATGAATAGAAGTCTGTCTAGGATTTCCTTCAATACGCTTAGCAATATCATAGGCTTTTTGGTATTCAATTTTACTATCTATTATTTGTCTGAAAGCTAAGTTGCGGTTATAAACACTGGTCAAATTATCTCTGAAATGAATTTTTTTAGTTATGTTTGTTAACTCATACTCTGATGCACCAAAGCGTTTAAAAACATCTCGAATAGCCTGTTTCGCACCAAAAGTTGAGAAGGTTACAATCTGTGCAGAATGCATTGAACCATATCGATTACGTACATAGCGCAAGAATTCTCCACGATAAATATCCGGAAGATCAATATCAATATCTGGCATCGAATAACGCTCTTCATTTAAAAAACGTTCAAAAATTAAATTATGTTTGACAGGATCGATACCGGTAATATTTAAAGCATATGAGACTAAACTTCCCGCTGCTGAACCACGTCCCATTCCCATATAGTAGCCCTTACTACGACCAAATCTTAATAAATCCCACACAATAAGGAAATAGTCATCAAAGCCCATTTTGTGAATGATTGTTAATTCTTTTTCGAGACGCTCTTGATAAGCATCGCTCCATAAACCTTTACTTTTTAAGTTATTTTGAGTTAAGGTTCTTAATTCTTCTCCAGCAGGAATTTCTCTATTAAAAATAGGTAACTTAAAGTCAGAATCAAAGTGATAAGCAACATTCTCTACCAAAGATTCTAGGTTAGCTAAAGCTTCAGGAAAACGTTCCTTGAATGCTAGAGTCATTTCTTGACAAGGTTTTAATTCTTGATTTTTGCTCGCATATTGTGCGTCTTTTAACAGGACATTATCTCTTATAGCATGAAGCATCTGTAATGTCTCAATATCATTTTTTTGAAAATATCGAACAGTATCTATGGCTATAATGGGTTTGGTATATGGAATCTGCGGAGAGGTCAAATTAACACCAATAACATAATCAAAGGGTAAATTGAGCTGATCAAGAACATCTTGATAGGGAAGAATCAATTGCACCCCTTCAAGATGTTCTGTCAATAAATTTAGAGACATCTTCTCAGACATTTGAGCCGTTGACAACTTCAAGAGATTCTTATAACCAACTGTATTTATCGCAATACAGTAAACTTCTATTGATCTATTTTCAACCACTATATCAAAGCTAAATCCAACTATTGGTCTTAGGTTTGCCTTTTGCGCCTCTTGAATAAAATGATATGCTGCATAAAGATTACTGTGGTCCAAGATACCAATAGTTTGATATCCTAATGATTTCGATTTAGAGACATATGTCTTTAAATCAACCAAGCTATCCATAAAAGAATAAACGGTTCTTGTATCAAGTTGTGCAAACATAGTAGCCCCTTTTTACGATTTTTTACTATTATACTATGAAACAATAAACGATTAAAGTCTCAATGATAATTCCTTGACATTTCAAATATTTTTTTGTACTATTTTTATAGTACAAAAAGTACAAGATTATGAAAGGAGTTATCTATGGCTTGGGAATTCAATGAAAAATCACCTATTTATTCACAAATTGCTGAACATATAAAGATGCAAATTGTTAGTCAAGAAATAAAAAGTGGTGACCAATTGCCTACCGTGAGAGAGTTAGCTCAAGAAGCTGGTGTTAACCCAAATACCATGCAACGTGCCTTCACTGAATTGGAACGTGAAGGAATGGTATTCTCACAACGTACTTCCGGACGCTTTGTTACAGAAGACAACTTACTAATTGGTAAAATTCGTCAACAAGTTGCAAAAGCAGAGTTAGCAACTTTTGTCAACAACATGAAAAAAATAGGATATAAATTAGATGAAATTACGGTTGCTCTCGATCATTTTATAAAGGAGATTAATTAAATGACACAGTTATTACAACTTCATCATGTTACAAAGAAATATCACAAACATACTGCTGTTAATGATGTGACTGTAAGTATTCCAACAGGAAAGATTATAGGTTTATTAGGTCCAAATGGTAGCGGAAAAACAACAATCATCAAAATGATAAATGGATTACTTCAGCCAGATAAGGGAGATATCGTTATTGATGGTTACAGACCGTCTGTTGAAACCAAAAAAATTATTTCATATCTCCCTGATACTTCATATTTACAAGAAAATATGAAAATCAAAGACGTCGTTACATTATTTGAAGATTTCTATAACGATTTTGATTCAAAGGTAGCATATCAACTATTTGAGGATCTTAACCTAAATCCTAGGGAACGTCTAAAAAACCTATCAAAAGGGAACAAGGAAAAAGTTCAATTAATACTTGTTATGAGTCGTAAAGCTAGGCTCTACATCCTTGATGAACCTATTGGTGGTGTAGACCCTGCAGCGCGTGACTACATTTTAAAAACAATCATTAGCAACTACTCTAATGATGCTTCTGTTTTAATTTCGACTCACTTAATTTCTGACATTGAACCTATCCTTGATGAAGTTATCTTCCTTAAAGAAGGAGAAATTGACCTACAAGGCAATGCTGATGACTTAAGAGAAGAGCACAACTGTTCGATTGATGCTCTCTTTCGTGAAAGATTCAAGAAATAAAGGAGATTGATATGTTTGGAAAATTATTAAAATATGAATTAAAATCAGTTGGTAAGTGGTATCTAACACTCAACGCTGCGGTTTTATTAGTATCTATTATTTTAGGACTGGTATTAAAGGCACTTGGCGGCAATTTTTCTACTGATACTAATAGTACTAGCGCCCAAATATTCACTATAATACTCGTTTTATTGTTAGCGATGGTTATTTCAGGATCTCTGTTATCCACCCTTGCTATTATTATCAAACGTTTTTATAGCAATATCTTCGGCCGTCAAGGATATCTAACCTTAACGCTCCCAGTAACTACGAATCAGATTATTTGTTCAAAGCTACTAGCTTCTCTTCTTTGGAGTATTTTTAATATTTTTATTGTCATTATTGGAATCATATTGGTCATATTACCTTTAGTAGGTATTGGTCAGTTCGTTGTCGCTTTTCCAGAAATCTATAAAATTATTTCATCTTCGAACGCTCCACTTTTTATCGCCTATTTCTTTCTATCGTACGTTGCAGGGACATTACTGATTTATCTCTCTATCGCTGTAGGGCAATTATTTACAAACAAACGTGTATTGATGGGAATTGTTTCTTATTTTGGAATATCACTCTTAATTACTTTCTTAACATTAATAATAGATAGTATTTTTCATATTGATTTATTCAACTCTCATGCAAATGCAACATTCTCTCAACCTGTATTGCTCTACAATATACTTGTTAGCATTGTTGAAATTGCTATATTCTATATGTTGACACACTCTATTATTAAGTACAAACTTAATATACAATAAAAAGATTGGAGATATATCTCCAACCTTTTTTTATTTTTATAAATAAAAATAGCATAAAAATCTAGTTATCCGCATAAAAACTGGACTTATCACACTTTATCAAGGTCAAAACCACTCAATTTACTACTAATTTACTACTTATGAATGAGCTTTGATACGACGATTTATCCTTGAAAAGTGAAGATATAAAGATACTTCCAATAAAATTTGAATATTTAATAGGTAGACACTTCAAAAAATGAGGTGTCTATTTTTTTACCCGATTTTGAAAGGAAGTGAACTTATGAAAACAAAAAATCAAGAATCAAAAGGTCGTTCCCCACTCTTTAAGACCATCAAACATTCATTCAGCCAATAAAAAAGAAAGGATAGGTAAAAATATGGAACTTAAATTTGTGATTCCCAACATGGAAAAAACATTCGGCAATTTAGAATTTGCTGGCGAGGATAAAGTCGTTCAGCGAAGAATCAACGGACGGCTAACTGTCTTATCAAGAAGCTATAATCTCTATTCTGATGTTCAAAGAGCAGATGATATTGTGGTGGTGCTTCCTGCTGAAGCTGGCGAAAAACATTTCGGCTTTGAGGAACGTGTGAAGTTAGTCAATCCACGTATTACCGCAGAGGGCTACAAAATCGGCACTCGTGGTTTTACAAATTACCTTTTACATGCTGACGACATGATAAAAGAATAAAGAAAGAGAGGAAAAATGATGAGATTAGCAAATGGCATTGTATTAGATAAAGACACGACTTTTGGAGAATTGAAATTCTCTGCTCTACGTCGTGAAGTGAGAATCCAAAATGAAGACGGGTCGGTTTCAGATGAAATCAAGGAACGTACCTATGACTTAAAATCCAAAGGACAAGGACGCATGATTCAAGTAAGTATTCCTGCCAGCGTGCCTTTGAAAGAGTTTGATTATAACGCACGGGTGGAACTTATCAATCCCATTGCGGACACCGTTGCTACTGCCACCTATCAAGGAGCAGATGTTGACTGGTATATCAAGGCAGACGATATTGTGCTGACAAAGGATTCTAGTTCATTCAAAGCTCAACCACAAGCAAAGAAAGAACCGACACAAGACAAATAGTCGCTAGGTAGAAAGGAGACTTTTTCGCATGAAACAGCGTGGTAAAAGGATTCGCCCATCTGGTAAAGATTTAGTCTTTCATTTTACGATAGCGTCACTCCTGCCTGTTTTCCTGCTGGTTGTCGGACTGTTTCATGTGAAGACAATCCAGCAGATCAACTGGCAGGATTTTAACCTATCACAAGCAGATAAGATTGACATTCCCTATTTAATTATCAGTTTCAGTGTCGCAATTCTTATCTGCTTGCTGGTAGCGTTTGTATTCAAACGGGTTCGCTATGATACGGTTAAACAACTTTACCACCGTCAAAAACTGGCAAAGATGATACTTGAAAACAAGTGGTATGAATCTGAACAGGTCAAAACAGAGGGTTTCTTTAAAGATAGTGCTGGTCGTACAAAGGAAAAGATAACCTACTTCCCTAAAATGTATTATCGACTTAAAAATGGCTTGATACAGATACGGGTGGAAATCACGCTGGGAAAATATCAAGACCAACTCTTACACTTGGAAAAGAAATTAGAGAGTGGCTTGTACTGTGAGCTGACGGATAAAGAGTTAAAGGATTCCTATGTGGAATATACTTTGCTCTATGACACCATAGCCAGTCGTATTTCTATTGATGAAGTAGAAGCTAAAGATGGTAAACTTCGCTTAATGAAAAACGTATGGTGGGAATATGATAAGCTCCCTCATATGTTGATTGCTGGTGGTACAGGTGGCGGTAAAACTTACTTTATACTGACACTGATTGAAGCCTTGCTTCATACAGATTCAAAACTGTATATTCTTGACCCGAAAAATGCTGATCTTGCGGACTTAGGTTCTGTGATGGCAAATGTCTACTATAGAAAAGAAGACTTGCTTTCTTGCATTGAAACATTCTATGAAGAAATGATGAAACGTAGTGAGGAAATGAAGCAGATGAAGAACTATAAGACTGGCAAAAATTATGCTTACTTAGGTCTCCCGGCACACTTCTTAATCTTTGATGAATACGTCGCTTTCATGGAAATGCTGGGAACAAAAGAAAACACCGCAGTTATGAATAAGCTGAAACAGATTGTCATGTTAGGTCGTCAAGCTGGCTTCTTTCTAATACTGGCTTGTCAACGTCCAGACGCAAAATATTTAGGCGACGGAATCCGTGATCAGTTTAATTTCAGAGTGGCTTTAGGTCGTATGTCTGAAATGGGCTATGGCATGATGTTTGGCAGTGACGTACAAAAGGATTTCTTCTTAAAGCGAATCAAAGGTCGTGGCTATGTTGATGTAGGAACAAGTGTCATATCAGAGTTTTATACTCCCCTTGTACCAAAAGGATATGATTTCTTGGAGGAAATTAAAAAGTTATCCAACAGCAGACAGTCCACGCAGGCGACGTGCGAAGCGGAAGTCGCAGGTGTGGACTGATCTTGCTGGCTGGTGTGGCAATAGCCACGCCAGCACTTAACCCCCCGTATCTAACAGGGGGGTACAAATCGACAGGAAACAGTCAAAAAAACATTAGAAAATCCTTTGGTTACAAGGGATTTACAAAATTTCAGCGTATGTCAAATGGGCTTTAAAAGTTGACATACGCCTTTTTGATTGGAGGGATTTTTACTGAATGAACAAACTTGGTTACAGCATTTAAAAGAAAAACGCTTGGCTTATGGACTATCTCAAAACCGTTTAGCTGTTGCGACTGGTATTACAAGGCAGTATCTAAGCGATATTGAAACAGGAAAAGTCAAGCCATCAGAGGATTTACAGCAGTCCCTTTGGGAAGCTCTGGAACGCTTCAATCCCGACGCTCCCCTTGAAATGCTGTTTGATTATGTAAGAATTCGCTTTCCGACAACAGACGTACAGCAGGTGGTCGAAAACATCTTACAACTGAAACTGTCCTATTTTCTTCATGAGGACTATGGTTTCTATTCTTATTCAGAGCATTATGCTTTAGGCGACATATTCGTCCTTTGCTCCCATGAACTGGACAAAGGAGTTCTGGTGGAATTGAAAGGTCGTGGGTGCAGACAATTTGAAAGCTATCTTCTGGCACAACAAAGAAGCTGGTATGAGTTCTTTATGGACGTTTTGGTGGCTGGCGGTGTGATGAAACGCCTTGACCTTGCCATTAACGATAAGACAGGGATTTTAAATATCCCTGTACTCACTGAAAAGTGCCAACAGGAAGAATGTATCTCCGTCTTCCGCAGTTTTAAAAGCTATCGCAGTGGCGAACTGGTACGCAAAGAGGAAAAGGAATGTATGGGAAACACCCTCTATATCGGTTCATTACAAAGTGAAGTTTATTTCTGTATCTATGAAAAGGACTACGAGCAGTACAAGAAAAATGATATTCCCATTGAAGACGCAGAAGTAAAAAACCGTTTTGAGATTCGATTGAAAAATGAGCGTGCCTATTATGCAGTCCGTGATTTACTCGTCTATGACAATCCAGAGCATACCGCCTTTAAAATTATCAATCGGTATATCCGTTTTGTAGATAAAGACGATTCCAAACCTCGTTCTGATTGGAAACTGAATGAAGAATGGGCTTGGTTTATTGGGAACAATCGTGAACGATTAAAACTAACCACAAAACCAGAGCCTTACTCCTTCCAAAGGACGCTGAACTGGCTATCTCATCAAGTTGCCCCGACCTTAAAGGTTGCGATTAAACTTGATGAAATCAACCAGACGCAGGTTGTAAAAGACATTCTCGACCATGCGAAACTGACAGACCGACACAAGCAGATTTTGAAGCAACAGTCAGTAAAAGAACAGGACGTGATAACAACAAAAAAATAACTCAAATACAAATTCATTGAATATAGAGAGGAGAACATTTTTATGAATTTTGGACAAAACCTTTATAACTGGTTTCTATCAAACGCTCAATCACTGGTGCTTTTAGCAATCGTTGTGATTGGCTTGTATCTTGGCTTCAAGCGTGAGTTTAGCAAACTGATTGGCTTTTTAATTATTGCGATTATTGCGGTTGGCTTAGTCTTCAACGCTGCTGGAGTAAAAGACATTTTACTAGAGCTATTCAATCGCATTATTGGTGCTTAAATAAAACCGTTCTTTTGTGGAATATAAGTGGTTTTCTTATGTTCCGCAAAGGAATGGTACACCAAACGAAGTGCGGTAGGGATTTTTGAATCTCTACAAAGAAAGGACGTGAATATATGGACGATATGCAAGTCTATATTGCGAATTTAGGCAAATACAATGAGGGCGAATTGGTCGGTGCGTGGTTTACCTTTCCCATTGACTTTGAGGAAGTCAAAGAGAAAATCGGCTTGAATGATGAATATGAGGAATACGCCATTCATGACTACGAGTTACCCTTTACGGTTGACGAATACACTTCCATTGGCGAACTCAATCGACTATGGGAAATGGTATCGGAATTACCCGAAGAATTACAATCGGAGCTATCTGCTCTGCTCACTCATTTTTCAAGCATTGAAGAACTAAGCGAACATCAAGAGGATATTATCATTCATTCCGATTGTGATGATATGTATGACGTGGCACGCTACTACATTGAAGAAACGGGTGCTTTAGGCGAAGTACCAGCTAGTCTTCAAAACTATATTGATTATCAAGCCTATGGTCGGGATTTAGACCTTTCAGGAACGTTTATCTCAACCAATCATGGGATTTTTGAAATCGTCTATTAAATCTGTCGGTACATTACTACTGGCAGATTTTCTATTTTACGGGGTGGCTCAATCAGCTACCCCTATTTTTTATGAAAGGATTGATTACATGAAGAAAATACGAAGCTATACCAGTATCTGGTCTGTGGAAAAGGTACTGTATTCTATCAATGATTTTAGACTTCCGTTTCCCATAACCTTTACGCAAATGACATGGTTTGTCGTGTCACTCTTTGCAGTGATGATACTTGGCAACTTGCCCCCTCTTTCCATGATAGAGGGAGCATTTCTCAAATACTTTGGGATTCCTGTGGCTTTCACATGGTTTATGTCTACAAAAACTTTTGATGGTAAAAAGCCTTATGGATTTTTGAAGTCTGTCATTGCTTATGCACTGCGACCAAAGCTGACCTATGCAGGAAAAAAAGTAACGCTTGGCAGAAACCAGCCACAAGAAGCCATTACAGCAGTTAGGAGTGAATTTTATGGCATATCCAATTAAATACATTGAAAACAATCTCGTCTGGAATAAAGACGGGGAATGTTATGCTTACTATGAGCTTGTTCCTTACAATTACTCATTTCTAAGTCCAGAACAGAAAATACAAGTGCATGATTCTTTCAGACAGCTTATCGCACAAAATCGTGATGGCAAAATTCATGCTTTACAAATCAGTACAGAATCCAGCATACGTTCTGCACAAGAGCGTTCCAAAAATGAAGTCACTGGCAAGCTCAAAGCGGTTGCCTATGACAAAATCGACCAACAGACAGACGCTTTAATATCCATGATTGGCGAAAATCAAGTGAACTACCGTTTCTTTATCGGCTTTAAGTTGCTTCTCAACGATCAGGAGTTTTCTATGAAAAGTCTTACCGTTGAAGCAAAAAATGCTTTGTCTGATTTTGTCTATGATGTGAACCATAAGCTGATGGGCGATTTTGTTAGTATGAGTAATGATGAAATCCTGCGTTTTCAGAAGATGGAAAAGCTCTTAGAAAATAAAATCTCTCGTCGTTTCAAAATCCGCAGGTTAGATAAGGACGACTTCGGCTATCTGATTGAACACCTTTACGGACAGACAGGCACTGCCTATGAAGAGTATGAGTACCATCTATCAAAGAAAAAGCTGGATAATGAAACGCTGATTAAATACTATGACTTGATTAAGCCTACTCGCTGTTTGGTGGAAGAAAAACAGCGATATTTGAAAATCCAGCAGGAAGATGAAACCGTCTATGTAGCTTACTTTACCATTAACAGCATTGTCGGAGAACTGGACTTCCCGTCCTCTGAAATCTTCTACTACCAGCAACAGCAATTTACATTCCCGATTGATACGTCAATGAATGTGGAAATTGTAGCGAATCGTAAAGCCCTATCTACTGTCCGCAAAAAAAGAAAGAACTGAAAGACTTGGATAACCACGCTTGGCAAAGTGATAATGAAACCAGCTCCAATGTGGCGGAAGCTCTGGAAAGTGTGAATGAGCTGGAAACCAATTTAGACCAAAGCAAGGAATCTATGTACAAGCTGTCTTATGTGGTAAGGGTATCAGCAAATGATCTTGACGAACTCAAACGTCGTTGTAATGAAGTGAAAGATTTTTATGACGATTTAAGCGTAAAACTGGTACGACCATTTGGGGATATGCTCGGCTTACATGAAGAATTTTTACCTGCCAGCAAGCGTTATATGAATGATTATATTCAATACGTGACCTCTGATTTCCTCGCTGGTTTAGGTTTTGGTGCTACTCAAATGCTGGGGGAAAATGAGGGGATTTATGTTGGCTACAGCTTAGATACTGGACGCAATGTCTATCTGAAACCTGCTCTTGCCAGTCAAGGGGTTAAGGGTTCAGTAACCAATGCGTTAGCGTCGGCTTTTGTTGGTTCGCTGGGTGGTGGTAAATCCTTTGCGAATAACCTTATCGTCTATTATGCGGTGCTTTATGGGGCACAAGCAGTGATTGTAGACCCAAAAGCAGAACGTGGCAGATGGAAAGAAACCTTGCCAGAGATTTCCCATGAAATCAATATCGTCACTCTGACTTCTGATGAGAAAAACAAAGGCTTACTTGACCCTTATGTGATTATGAAAAATCCCAAAGATTCTGAATCACTGGCTATTGATATTCTGACATTCCTTACGGGGATTTCCTCTCGTGATGGGGAACGCTTCCCAATCCTTAGAAAAGCCATTCGTGCAGTAACCAATAGTGAAGTACGAGGGTTGATGAAAGTGATTGAGGAATTACGGGTTGAGAATACGCCACTAAGTACCAGTATAGCCGACCATATCGAAAGTTTTACAGACTATGACTTTGCACATTTATTATTCAGTAATGGTTATGTGGAGCAGTCTATCAGCTTAGAAAAACAACTGAACATTATACAGGTTGCGGACTTGGTACTTCCCGACAAGGAAACTTCCTTTGAGGAATATACCACTATGGAGCTTTTATCCGTTGCTATGCTGATTGTCATTAGTACCTTTGCTTTAGACTTTATCCATACAGACCGAAGCATTTTCAAGATTGTAGATTTAGACGAAGCATGGAGCTTTTTACAGGTAGCACAAGGAAAAACACTATCTATGAAGCTGGTTCGGGCTGGTCGTGCTATGAACGCTGGGGTATATTTCGTGACCCAAAATACAGACGACCTCTTAGATGAAAAACTGAAAAATAACCTCGGCTTAAAATTTGCATTTCGTTCCACTGACCTTAACGAGATTAAAAAGACCTTAGCCTTTTTTGGTGTAGACCCAGAGGACGAAAACAATCAGAAGCGATTGCGTGATTTGGAAAACGGGCAATGCCTTATCAGTGATTTATATGGTCGTGTCGGTGTGATACAGTTCCACCCTGTATTTGAAGAACTGCTCCATGCCTTTGATACCAGACCACCTGTGCGAAAAGAGGTGTAAATGTGAAACCATCAATAGTAAACAGAATAAAATCAAACTGGACGCTGAAACGTCTAGGTAAAGTGGCAATGACAGTGGCTTTCACACTTGTGATTGCCATTTTTCTTTTAGCCATGCTGGGAACGGTGGTTCAAGCTGCGGGCTTGGTAGATGATACGGTCAATGTGGCAAATGAATACAGCCGATACCCACTTGAAAACTATCAACTGGATTTTTATGTGGATAATAGCTGGGGCTGGCTTCCGTGGAACTGGTCGGACGGGATTGGAAAACAGGTCATGTATGGACTATATGCCATTACCAATTTTATTTGGACAATCAGTTTGTATGTTTCCAATGCGACAGGTTACTTAGTACAGGAAGCCTATTCCTTAGACTTCATTTCCGCTACAGCAGATTCCATTGGTAAGAATATGCAGACCTTAGCTGGTGTGAGTGCAAACGGATTTTCAACAGAGGGTTTCTATGTTGGATTCCTCTTACTCTTGATTTTGGTTCTTGGGGTTTATGTTGCCTATACGGGACTGATAAAGAGAGAAACCACAAAGGCAATTCATGCCATTATGAATTTTGTGCTGGTGTTTATCCTATCGGCTTCCTTTATTGCCTACGCTCCCGACTACATTAAAAAAATCAATGACTTTTCATCAGACATCAGTAATGCCAGTTTATCACTTGGCACGAAGATTGTCATGCCCCATTCCGATAGTCAAGGCAAGGACAGCGTGGACTTAATCAGAGATAGCCTGTTTTCCATACAGGTTCAGCAACCGTGGCTACTGCTTCAATACAACAGTTCAGACATTGAAAGTATCGGTATTGACCGTGTGGAAAGCCTGCTCTCCACCAGCCCAGATTCCAACAATGGCGAAGACAGAGAAAAAATTGTTGCGGAAGAAATTGAAGACAGAAGCAATACCAATCTAACCATTACAAAGACCATTAACCGTTTAGGTACAGTCTTCTTCCTATTTGTCTTCAATATTGGGATTTCCATATTTGTATTCCTATTAACAGGAATCATGATTTTCTCGCAGGTACTTTTTATCATCTATGCTATGTTTCTGCCTGTGAGCTTTATTTTAAGCATGATTCCATCATTTGATGGTATGTCAAAACGAGCCATAACAAAGCTCTTTAATACCATTTTGACACGAGCTGGAATCACATTGATTATTACGACAGCATTTAGTATTTCAACCATGCTCTATACCTTATCGGCTGGTTATCCGTTCTTTTTGATTGCTTTTCTACAGATTGTGACCTTTGCAGGAATCTACTTCAAGCTGGGCGATTTAATGAGTATGTTTTCTCTACAGAGTAACGATTCTCAAAGTGTGGGAAGTCGTGTGATGAGAAAACCTCGTATGCTTATGCACGCTCACATGCACCGTCTACAGCGGAAACTTGGACGTTCCATGACTACTCTAGGGGCTGGGTCTGCCATTGTTACAGGTAAAAAAGGACAGTCGGGTTCGGGGAGTTCTGCAAGGACACAAGCAGATCACTCCCGACCAGACGGAAAGGAAAAATCAACACTTGGAAAACGTATCGGTCAAACCATCGGTACAGTAGCTGATACCAAAGACAGAATGGTAGACACTGCTAGTGGTTTGAAAGAACAGGTTAAAGATTTGCCGACCAATGCAAGATATGCAGTATATCAAGGAAAATCCAAAGTAAAAGAGAATGTCCGTGATTTAACCAGTAGTATTTCTCAAACCAAAGCGGACAGAGCCAGTGGACGCAAGGAACAGCAGGAACAAAGGCGAAAAACCATTGCGAAGCGTCGCTCTGAAATGGAACAGGTCAAACAGAAAAAACAGCCTGCTTCTTCTGTTCATGAAAGACCGACTACAAGACAAGAACAATATCATGATGAACAGACCTCAAAACAGTCTAATATTCAGACTTCATATAAGGAATCTCAACAAGCCAAACAAGAGCGTCCAGCAGTTAAGTCCGATTTTTCAAGTCCAAAAGTGGAACGCCAAGGCAATACCGTTCAAGAAAAAACCGTTCAAAAGCCAGCAACTTCAACCACTACAGCAGATAGAACTTCACAACGTCCAATCACAAAAGAACGTCCGTCTACTGTTCAAAGAGTACCACTACAAAATACAAGAAGTAGACCACCAATCAAAACCGCCACCATTAAGAAAGTCGGTAAGAAACCATGAAGTTGAAAACTTTAGTGATTGGTGGTTCTGGATTATTCTTGATGGTCTTCTCACTGCTTCTGTTTGTTGCCATTTTATTTTCAGATGAACAGGACAGCGGAATTTCCAATATTCATTATGGAGGTGTGAATGTTTCCGCAGAAGTGCTGGCTCATAAGCCTATGGTAGAAAAATATGCCAAAGAATATGGCGTTGAAGAATATGTCAACATACTTCTTGCGATTATACAGGTGGAATCGGGCGGTACTGCGGAAGATGTTATGCAGTCCTCGGAATCCCTCGGTCTTCCACCTAATTCATTGAGTACAGAAGAATCCATTAAGCAAGGTGTGAAGTATTTCAGTGAATTATTAGCCAGTAGCGAAAGGCTCAGTGTAGATTTAGAATCGGTTATCCAGTCCTACAATTATGGTGGTGGTTTCTTAGGGTATGTGGCTAATCGTGGAAATAAATATACCTTTGAACTGGCTCAAAGTTTCTCAAAAGAGTATTCAGGTGGCGAAAAAGTGTCTTACCCCAATCCCATAGCCATACCTATCAATGGGGGCTGGCGATACAACTATGGCAATATGTTTTATGTGCAACTGGTAACGCAGTATCTTGTCACAACAGAGTTTGATGATGATACGGTACAAGCCATCATGGACGAAGCACTGAAATATGAGGGCTGGCGATACGTTTACGGTGGAGCTTCCCCGACTACTTCTTTTGATTGTAGCGGACTGACACAATGGACGTATGGAAAAGCTGGAATTAACTTACCACGAACCGCACAACAGCAATATGATGTGACCCAGCATATCCCACTATCGGAAGCACAAGCTGGCGATTTGGTTTTCTTTCATTCTACCTATAACGCTGGCTCTTATATTACTCATGTTGGGATATACCTTGGCAATAACCGTATGTTTCATGCAGGCGACCCAATCGGTTATGCCGACTTAACAAGCCCCTACTGGCAACAGCATTTAGTGGGAGCAGGACGAATCAAACAATGAGAAAGGAAGATTTAATGATGAAATTTAGAAAAAATCAGAATAAAGAAAAACAGATACCAAAGGAAAAGAAACCTCGTGTCTATAAGGTCAATCCTCATAAAAAGGTTGTGATTGCCTTGTGGGTACTTTTAGGGCTTAGTTTCAGCTTTGCGATATTCAAGCACTTTACAGCTATAGATACTCATACTATTCACGAAACAACTATCATAGAAAAGGAATACGTTGATACTCATCATGTAGAAAATTTTGTAGAGAACTTTGCGAAAGTCTACTATTCATGGGAGCAATCCGATAAGTCCATTGATAATCGAATGGAAAGTCTAAAAGGCTATCTGACAGATGAACTTCAAGCTCTCAATGTTGATACAGTACGCAAAGATATTCCTGTATCGTCTTCTGTAAGAGGATTTCAGATATGGACGGTAGAGCCAACTGGCGACAATGAGTTTAATGTAACCTACAGTGTAGACCAGCTCATTACAGAGGGAGAAAATACAAAGACCGTCCACTCTGCTTATATAGTGAGTGTCTATGTAGATGGTTCTGGAAATATGGTACTGGTTAAGAATCCGACCATTACCAACATACCTAAGAAATCAAGTTATAAACCAAAAGCCATTGAAAGTGAGGGGACGGTTGATTCCATTACAACCAATGAAATCAATGAGTTTTTAACGACGTTCTTCAAGCTCTATCCTACAGCGACAGCCAGTGAACTTTCCTACTATGTGAATGACGGGATATTAAAACCAATCGGAAAAGAGTACATCTTTCAAGAACTGGTAAATCCTATTCACAATCGTAAGGATAATCAAGTCACGGTATCGCTGACAGTGGAGTATATCGACCAGCAGACCAAAGCAACGCAGGTATCTCAATTTGATTTGGTACTTGAAAAGAACGGGAGTAATTGGAAGATTGTAAAATAACAAATATTGGTACATGATTACAGATACTTTGTAATCATGTACTCTTTTTGATAAAAAATTGGAGATTCCTTTACAAATATGCTCTTACGTGCTATTATTTAAGTGACTATTTAAAAGGAGTTAATAAATATGCGGCAAGGTATTCTTAAATAAACTGTCAATTTGATAGCGGGAACAAATAATTAGATGTCCTTTTTTAGGAGGGCTTAGTTTTTTGTACCCAGTTTAAGAATACCTTTATCATGTGATTCTAAAGTATCCAGAGAATATCTGTATGCTTTGTATACCTATGGTTATGCATAAAAATCCCAGTGATAAAAGTATTTATCACTGGGATTTTTATGCCCTTTTGGGTTTTTGAATGGAGGAAAATCACATGAAAATTATTAATATTGGAGTTTTAGCTCATGTTGATGCAGGAAAAACTACCTTAACAGAAAGCTTATTATATAACAGTGGAGCGATTACAGAATTAGGAAGCGTGGACAAAGGTACAACGAGGACGGATAATACGCTTTTAGAACGTCAGAGAGGAATTACAATTCAGACAGGAATAACCTCTTTTCAGTGGGAAAATACGAAGGTGAACATCATAGACACGCCAGGACATATGGATTTCTTAGCAGAAGTATATCGTTCATTATCAGTTTTAGATGGGGCAATTCTACTGATTTCTGCAAAAGATGGCGTACAAGCACAAACTCGTATATTATTTCATGCACTTAGGAAAATGGGGATTCCCACAATCTTTTTTATCAATAAGATTGACCAAAATGGAATTGATTTATCAACGGTTTATCAGGATATTAAAGAGAAACTTTCTGCCGAAATTGTAATCAAACAGAAGGTAGAACTGTATCCTAATATGTGTGTGACGAACTTTACCGAATCTGAACAATGGGATACGGTAATAGAGGGAAACGATGACCTTTTAGAGAAATATATGTCCGGTAAATCATTAGAAGCATTGGAACTCGAACAAGAGGAAAGCATAAGATTTCATAATTGTTCCCTGTTCCCTGTTTATCACGGAAGTGCAAAAAACAATATAGGGATTGATAACCTTATAGAAGTGATTACGAATAAATTTTATTCATCAACACATCGAGGTCCGTCTGAACTTTGCGGAAATGTTTTCAAAATTGAATATACAAAAAAAAGACAACGTCTTGCATATATACGCCTTTATAGTGGAGTACTACATTTACGAGATTCGGTTAGAGTATCAGAAAAAGAAAAAATAAAAGTTACAGAAATGTATACTTCAATAAATGGTGAATTATGTAAGATTGATAGAGCTTATTCTGGAGAAATTGTTATTTTGCAAAATGAGTTTTTGAAGTTAAATAGTGTTCTTGGAGATACAAAACTATTGCCACAGAGAAAAAAGATTGAAAATCCGCACCCTCTACTACAAACAACTGTTGAACCGAGTAAACCTGAACAGAGAGAAATGTTGCTTGATGCCCTTTTGGAAATCTCAGATAGTGATCCGCTTCTACGATATTACGTGGATTCTACGACACATGAAATTATACTTTCTTTCTTAGGGAAAGTACAAATGGAAGTGATTAGTGCACTGTTGCAAGAAAAGTATCATGTGGAGATAGAACTAAAAGAGCCTACAGTCATTTATATGGAGAGACCGTTAAAAAATGCAGAATATACCATTCACATCGAAGTGCCGCCAAATCCTTTCTGGGCTTCCATTGGTTTATCTGTATCACCGCTTCCGTTGGGAAGTGGAATGCAGTATGAGAGCTCGGTTTCTCTTGGATACTTAAATCAATCATTTCAAAATGCAGTTATGGAAGGGATACGCTATGGTTGCGAACAAGGATTATATGGTTGGAATGTGACGGATTGTAAAATCTGTTTTAAGTATGGCTTATACTATAGCCCTGTTAGTACCCCAGCAGATTTTCGGATGCTTGCTCCTATTGTATTGGAACAAGTCTTAAAAAAAGCTGGAACAGAATTGTTAGAGCCATATCTTAGTTTTAAAATTTATGCGCCACAGGAATATCTTTCACGAGCATACAACGATGCTCCTAAATATTGTGCGAACATCGTAGACACTCAATTGAAAAATAATGAGGTCATTCTTAGTGGAGAAATCCCTGCTCGGTGTATTCAAGAATATCGTAGTGATTTAACTTTCTTTACAAATGGACGTAGTGTTTGTTTAACAGAGTTAAAAGGGTACCATGTTACTACCGGTGAACCTGTTTGCCAGCCCCGTCGTCCAAATAGTCGGATAGATAAAGTACGATATATGTTCAATAAAATAACTTAGTGTATTTTATGTTGTTATATAAATATGGTTTCTTGTTAAATAAGATGAAATATTTTTTAATAAAGATTTGAATTAAAGTGTAAAGGAGGAGATAGTTATTATAAACTACAAGTGGATATTGTGTCCTGTATGTGGAAATAAAACACGATTAAAGATAAGGGAAGATACTGAATTAAAAAAATTCCCCCTCTATTGTCCGAAATGCAGACAAGAAAATTTAATTGAAATAAAGCAGTTCAAAGTAACTGTGATTACAGAGCCAGACGCAAAGACGCAGAGCCGATAAAATGAGATTAATACAATCTCATTTTATCGGCTCTTTCCGTTATGTATGGATTCTTTTAATTAGTCTTCGATGTTTCTTGCTTCGTTGATACCGCTGGCTAAAGATTCCATTAAGGATAGTTCTTTGTCTGTAAAGCTATCCATGTATTTCTCTATCTGTAATCGTCGGGTGCTTTTTACCAAGTTATTAGCAGGTAAGAAAAATTCATCAACGGAAACATGAAGTAACGATACAAGGTCATAAAGAACTTGTATGCTGGGGTGTTGCCCTTTATTTTCAATATTAGTTAAGTACCGTGGGTCAATTTCAATCAATGCTCCCACTTGTTCACGAGTTAAACCTCGTTTCAATCGAGCTTCTTTAATGGCTAAACCAAAGGCTCTAAAATCATATTTATCTTCTTTTTTACGCATAGTAGACCACCTCTATACATTTTATTGTTCCTACTGAATTAAAAACAGGTATAGAAAAACGTGTTATATGGTTTATAGGTTTATATTTAATAAAAAGCACTACTAAACGCCAATAAAAAAAACCGTTATATGGTAGTGCTATTTACGCTGTTAAAATATTGTATATTACTTCCAAATGGCGGTTTGTTGGAGGTCAACGTCGCCATGAAGTACATCATATACAATAAATTTCCTTACATTGGGTTATTGTCAAAAAAAGTCGTCTATCTGCAATAGATAAGTACGTCCACCAATGTGGTTTTATAAATCATATAGATAGAATAACAGAAGCATGTAAACAGAGAAATAAATCTGTTTATATGCTTTTTTGGCTATTCAGAACTTTTTTACAAAGTTTATTTATCAGTAATGCAACAAATCCCCCTTTCACATTGGGACTAAGAGTGAAAGGAGATAAACGAGCAAGGCTCACTTCCTTTCCTAGACAGAAAGGGGGTGAGAAACATGAAACCATCTTCTTTTCAGACCACAATAGAAAATCAGTTTGACTATATCTGTAAACGTGCTATGGAAGACGAGCGAAAGAATTATATGCTTTATCTTTCAAGGATTGCAAAGCGTGAGGTGTCCTTTTCGGATGTTGGCGATTATCTTGTTAGCCAGTTTGCGACAACAGATAACTATTCAACTGACTTTCAGATTTTTACACTCAATGGGTTATCAGTAGGCGTTGAAAATGATTTGTTGAGTGAAGCATTACGTGAGTTGCCAGACAAGAAACGTGAAATTCTACTGCTGTTTTACTTTATGGACATGAGCGATTCAGAAATTGCAGACCTGTTGAAATTGAACCGTTCTACTGTCTATCGGCATAGAACCAGTGGACTAGCCTTAATTAAAAAGTTTATGGAGGAATTTGAAGAATGAAAACACAATATCCTATGATTCCCTTTCCTCTCATTGTAAAGGCAACAGATGGCGATACCGAAGCGATTAACCAGATTCTACATCATTACAGAGGGTACATAACGAAGCGTTCCCTACGACTTATGAAAGATGAATATGGCAATCAAAGTATGGTCGTTGATGAAGTCTTACGTGGAAGAATGGAAACCAGACTGATTACAAAGATTTTGTCATTTGAAATTAAGTAATATCCTCTCTCCTTTCGTGGAAGCGTGCTAAACCATTCCACGCTTCCCGAACAGGGAGGTTTGTTATTCCACCAAAGCATATTGAGCTTTCAATGTGTTTTGATAGGCTAACGAGCCATTGTTCTTTGAAAACTGAATAAAAGTAATCGAATACGTTTCGATAAGAAAAGAGCCAACGGAACTAACCGCCATGACCTATCTTATAAAGATAGCGAGCGATTCATGTTAGTGATCCGAGAAGCAATCTTTAGCAGGATTGCCTGCAACGACATTCTTATCGTGATAATGATACTCCCATACAGTCAATAGTCCGAGCGTGATAAAACCGTCGCAGGCAATGAGTATGGCTACATGAGAACCATGCAGGGGTGGAACTCCCGTGAGCTTTGCTAAAGCTGTTCGATTGCTGGTAAAACAACTTTTATGAAATCCAAATAAGTGATTTGGAAAGGAGGATTTTATGAAGCAGACTGACATTCCTATTTGGGAACGTTATACCCTAACCATTGAAGAAGCGTCAAAATATTTTCGTATTGGCGAAAACAAGCTACGACGCTTGGCAGAGGAAAATAAAAATGCAAATTGGCTGATTATGAATGGCAATCGTATTCAGATTAAACGAAAACAATTTGAAAAAATTATAGATACATTGGACGCAATCTAGCGTCGCCAAAGGGTCTTGTATATGATAAAATAGTATTAAGTCGTATCAAGGCTCTTTCCATAAAGGAAAGGAGCAAATGCCATGTCAGAAAAAAGACGTGACAATAAAGGTCGAATCTTAAAGACTGGAGAGAGCCAACGAAAAGACGGAAGATACTTATACAAATATATAGATTCATTTGGAGAACCGCAATTTGTTTACTCGTGGAAACTTGTGGCTACAGACCGAGTACCAGCAGGAAAGCGTGATTGTATCTCACTTAGAGAGAAAATCGCAGAGTTACAGAAAGACATTCATGATGGTATTGATGTTGTAGGAAAGAAAATGACACTCTGCCAGCTTTACGCAAAACAGAACGCTCAAAGACCAAAGGTTAGAAAAAACACTGAAACTGGACGCAAATATCTTATGGATATTTTGAAGAAAGACAAGTTAGGTGTAAGAAGTATTGACAGTATTAAGCCATCAGACGCTAAAGAATGGGCTATTAGAATGAGTGAAAATGGTTATGCTTATCAAACCATCAATAACTACAAACGTTCTTTAAAGGCTTCATTCTATATTGCTATACAAGATGATTGTGTTCGGAAGAATCCATTTGACTTTCAACTGAAAGCAGTTCTTGATGATGATACTGTCCCTAAGACCGTACTAACAGAAGAACAGGAAGAAAAACTGTTAGCCTTTGCAAAAGCTGATAAAACCTACAGCAAAAATTATGATGAAATTCTGATACTCTTAAAAACAGGTCTTCGTATTTCAGAGTTTGGTGGTTTGACACTTCCAGATTTAGATTTTGAGAATCGTCTTGTCAATATAGACCATCAGCTATTGAGAGATACTGAAATTGGGTACTACATTGAAACACCAAAGACCAAAAGTGGCGAACGTCAAGTTCCTATGGTTGAAGAAGCCTATCAAGCATTTAAGCGAGTGTTAGCGAATCGAAAGAATGATAAGCGTGTTGAGATTGATGGATATAGTGATTTCCTCTTTCTTAATAGAAAGAACTATCCAAAAGTGGCAAGTGATTACAACGGCATGATGAAAGGTCTTGTTAAGAAATACAATAAGTATAACGAGGATAAATTGCCACACATCACTCCACATAGTTTGCGACATACATTCTGTACCAACTATGCAAATGCAGGAATGAATCCAAAGGCATTACAGTACATTATGGGACATGCTAATATAGCCATGACGCTGAACTATTACGCACATGCAACATTCGATTCTGCAATGGCAGAAATGAAACGCTTGAATAAAGAGAAGCAACAGGAGCGTCTTGTTGCTTAGTAGTACAAATGAATTTACTACTTATTTACCACTTCTGACAGCTAAGACATGAGGAAATATGCAAAGAAACGTGAAGTATCTTCCTACAGTAAAAATACTCGAAAGCACATAGAATAAGGCTTTACGAGCATTTAAGAAAATATAAAAAGATAATTAGAAATTTATACTTTGTTTTAATTCAAAAAATTTTTCAAAATATCACCGCCATAAATCCACAAATAGCTATAACCGATGATAGAAATAGGTTTCGTTATCATAATGATTGTCACAAAGCGCTTAATAGACATATTAGATAGACCGGTAATCATCACCATGATGTCCGCTGGTGAAATGGGAGATGCCATACAAAAGATAAAAAACTTTTCATATCCGGATGTTTCTAGCTTAGACTCATATTTATCAAATGTCTTCTGATCCATAAATAGCAAAACGAATTTTCGTCCATAAAATTTGACTAACCAAAAAAGGATGACACTTCCGATGATAATCCCAATATAGTTATAAATAAAGCCTAAGGTAGGACCAAAAATTAAGAAACCTGCTACTGTTGTAACACCTCCAGGAATTACTGGAAAAACAATCTGTACAATTTGAGCCACAATAAAAATCATTGGACCCCAAAATTCATACTTGTGTACTAGGTCTTTTAATTCATTGCTATCATTCAAAATACCAAGTTTGTACAAATAAACAACTAAGACAAGAGTCGCTATTAACGCTAAGACACCCAAAGCCTTAATAACCTTCTGCCAAAAGCGGTAACGTTTTGATAATTTCATATTCATGCTTTAATCATAACACAACTGTTAAATTTTTGCTATTTTAAATAGTATTTGTTATACTATATTGGTAAGTTTTTATGCTTTATTCTACTTTTGGGGTCGTTACGGATTCGACAGGCATTATGAGGTATATTTCGCGACTCATCGGCAGATGTAAAATGCCAGTTAAATATAACTGCAAAAAATACAAATTCTTACGCATTAGCTGCCTAAAAAACAGCCTGCGTGATCTTCACAAGATTGTTTGCGTTTTGCTAGAAGGTCTTATTTATCAGCAAACTACGTTTGGCTACTGTCTAGTTAGTTAAAAAGAGATTTATAGACTCGCTATGTGAGGGCTTGAGTTATGTGTCATCACCTAGTTAAATCAATACATAACCTATAGTTGTAGACAAATATATTAGCAGATGTTTGGACGTGGGTTCGACTCCCACCGGCTCCATATCATTTTACCATAACTTACTATACATACTTAAAACCTTGTTATTACAAGGTTTTAAGTATGTTTCTTTGTTCATACATTGCCTCTATCTTAGGAAAAAAATACTGGGAACAGACTCTAACATTGAATTAGGCCACCTCATTAGCTCACTCTTTGTCAATATCCGAGAATAAGTTCTTTATCATTCTAATTTATAGAATTTATTAAAAAAGGTAAGGTTTTTAGAGGAAAAAATGTTATAATCTATTTAGTCTACGATTGGAGGCTAGTTATGGCTAGTATTTTAAAAAAACATTTAGAGAAACGTTTAGAGCTTAAAAATGATCCTATGAGGACAGATATGAGTACTGGTGCCAGTTACCCTAAATATGGATTCTCGGTAGGAAAGTACACATATGGATATCAACAATTCTTTTACGAAGGCGTTAACTTAAAAGAAATTGGAGCATTTTGCTCAATAGCCCAGAACGTTACTATTACTGGTCTGAATCATCCAACCGATCACATTACCACTAACCCTTTTATTTACTATAAGTCAAGGGGATTTATAAATGAGGATAGGGCGGACTTAATAGATGAAAAGAAAAATGGAAAAGTTATTATTGGCAACGATGTCTGGATAGGAACTAATGTCACTATACTTCCATCTGTTACAATAGGTAATGGAGCAATTATTGGAGCAGGTTCAGTTATTACCAAAGACATTCCTGACTATGCTGTTGTCGCTGGAACACCTGCTAAAATTATCAAATATCGCTTTTCAGAGGAAGAAATAACATTATTAAATGCATCTCAGTGGTGGAATTGGTCAGATGAAGCTATTAAGGAACATATTAGCGAATTTTCAGATAAGAAGGAATTCTTCAATACTCTAAAAAGTATTTCCGAAAACAAAAATCATAAACTCTAGAATAACTTCATCAAATAGCACACTAAAAATACTACTCAGCATAATATGAGTAGTATTTTTAGTGTGCTATTTTGCTAGTTTATTTAGCACCATGTTTAGACTAATGCAATTCTAGGAAAGCTACTTAGTCTCTCTGCTATTATCATGATAAGCTCCCCAAAATATGGTTACTAATAATTTTAAAGATTTGTTAAATAACCTTTTTTTATCATCATCTAGTTCTCTAAAGCTATGAAAAGCTTTCATCATTTTTGCTCTGGAAGCCAAGTTGAAGTCATCCAAACTAGATACGCCACTTGATAGGAAGCTATCAAATAATAAATCAAAAAATAATTTTCTTTCTTGACTTTTTAATTCAGCCATCCACTGTTGAAATGTCTTTTCAAAACAAATACTTTTTAGCGATAGTCCTGTTCCAGTCTTTAAAATAGCTGGTTCTTGAATTTCCCAAGTTGTAACATCGTGTTGCAGAATTCCACGCGCATTGCTACTAATAATTAGCGGCTCTATATCACTATAAAGCATCATACCAACAATAGATTCTTCTGGTAGTAAGCGAATGCACTTTTGTTTAGTAGTTTTATACTCTGTAGTAGGTAACAAAGTTTTTTGTAGTCCTGGGGAGTCAATAAGCCAAATCAAATCAATTTTTGCTTTTAAATCTGGCTTTGTAAACATTGCAGCGTACAAGGCTAAATTACCCCCCTTAGAATGACCTGAGAGAACTACTTTATCAAAATAAGGCAGTATTGTATTTAAGTATTTAATCGCTGAACGATGAGCCGATATTTCTCTCATATAAGTCAATTTAAAATCTTCTTTCCAACCAATAAGGTTGGCATCAGTACCACGAAATACAACCTGATGATAATTAATGTTAGGAATAGTAAAAACCATAGCTGCAAATTGTTTTTCAAATTCTAAACTAATCTCAGCTCGATAATAAGATAAAGTTAAGTTTTTAAAACGTTTCGAGGTCATCATTAACTGACATAAATCATGTCGTTGTGATGTGAACATAAAGCTATATGATTTAGCCATAGTTTGAAGGTACTCATGATATAACTCACAGACTAAAACTGACTTCATTTCTGTAGTGTTTATAAGTTTTTCAAAAGAAATATAGCCAAATTCATTTAAACAAAGAATGTCAACATCGTTTAATGCTAATTCATCAAAAGTTAAGTTTGAATTATTTTTTAAATAAGTTATTATATTTGACATCACCGTTTATTCTTTCTACTGCTGAATAATTTCCGAACTTCATCTAAACCTATCATGATAAATGGGCAGCTTATTAAATAGAGCCAATGTGATAAACCTAGGCTTGCTGTGTTGAATAAGTTATGGAATAGTGGCACGTATACTAAGACTAAAAATGCTAAAATCTCCATTATTATACCAAAATTAATTAATTTATTACCAAAAATAGATAGTGCTTTAATAGATTGATAGCTCGTTCTGCTATTCATAACCATACCTATCTGGCTAAAGATAATAGCTCCAAGTGTCATAGTTGTCGCTTCTCTGTACGGTATGCCGTTTGCGACGAAAAAAGTAAAATTACCATAACGTAAGTAATGAGCCCAGAAAAAACCACCCATAGCTAATACGGATTCAATAGTGCCGTACCAAAGGAAAGATTTTATAAGTAGCCCTTTGTCCAATAAGCGATCTGTTAGCCGTCTTGGAGGACGATTCATAACGTCTGTTTCTGGTGGTTCCACGCCCAGACCTAAAGCGGGAAGCATATCGGTTCCCAAATCAACAGCAAGTATTTGCATTACAGTCAATGGTAAAGGAATAAAACCTTTAGAAAAAAGGAAGAATGCCGACGGAACAGCCTCAGGAGTATTACTATTAAAAATATACGTCAAGAATTTCTTAATGTTTTGATAAACAGCCCGTCCTTCTTCCACAGCATGTACAATAGAAGCAAAATGATCATCTGTCAGAATCATATCAGCTGATTCTTTAGCAACATCAGTACCGGTAACACCCATGGCTACACCAATATCGGATTTTTTTAGCGCAGGCGCATCATTGACCCCGTCTCCTGTAACTGCTACTACTTCACCCATCTCCTGTAATATCGTTACTACTCGATATTTTTGTTCTGGTGCTACACGAGCAAAAACGACTTCACCTGACAATTCTTTTTTCAATTGGCTATCCGTCATTTCTGATAACTCTAAACCTGAAATTACTTTAGCATCATCGTTACGAATAATACCAATATTTTTAGCGATACTTAGTGCCGTTAATCCGTAATCTCCAGTCACCATAATAATACGAATGCTTGCTGCATGACATTTATCAATAGCTTCGCGAACGCCTTCACGAGGTGGATCACTCATTGCTATCAACCCTATAAACACCATGTGTTGTTCCAAATTTTCTTGCGTCCATTGTTCTTTTGAAAAGCCTTCAATATCGCAGTATGAAACAGCTAAGACGCGAAGTCCATCTTTAGCAAATGTATCGTTAGCCAACTGTATTTTATTACGTTCTTCCTTGTTTAAGGGGATAACTTTGCCATCAGATAAGACATAATCTGATAAATCAAGTATTTCTTTCGGCGCACCTTTTGTAATTGAAATTTTTTTATCCTTTTCATCGCCTCCTAAGCTATGAATAGTTGTCATGCGTTTTCTAACCGAATCAAAAGGTAATTCTTTCAAACGTGGTGCAAACTTACGATTTTCTTGTATGTTTATCCCTGATTTTTCCAATAAAACATTCAAACAAGCTTCTGTCGGATCTCCAAGTACAGTATAAGTTGAACGATCATCATTTGGTGGTAATACTTGAGCGTTGCTACAGAGATGAGCAAAACGAATAAGTTTTTCTAAGTCTCCTCTATCACTATTACCAAAGCAAATATTGTCACCTTCAAAAAGAATCTGTCCTTCTGGAGCATAACCCAGTCCTGTCACTTGGTAACTCTTTCCATTTTGCCACAAATGATTGACGGTCATTTCATTTTGCGTTAATGTACCAGTCTTATCAGAACAGATAACTGAGGTTGCTCCAAGAGTCTCAACTGAAGAAAGTTTTTTGACAAGTGCGTGTTCTTTAGCCATTCGTTGGACTGCCATAGCTAGAGAAAGTGTAACGGTAGGTAGTAAACCTTCTGGGATAAATGCAACGATCATCCCCAAGGCAAAGATAAATGATTTTGACACTGGCTCCTTAACAAAAAAAGTCGCTGCTAAGAAAAAGATAATTCCTACCGTAATTGAAATGATAGAAATCTGTTTGGTCAACCGATCAAGTTCTCTTTGAAGAGGGCTTTTTTCTGATTTCATCCCTTGTGTTAAATCAGCGATTTGACCAAATTGAGTTTGCATTCCAATTGCCGTAACAACCATTGTTGCGCTACCACTGGAGACCGTCGTTCCTGCGAAAACCATATTATCACATTCAATCAATGTTTTAGACTGGTCGTTTTCAACATTGCTATCTTTATAAATAGGATTTGATTCCCCTGTCAAGGCTGATTGGTTTACTTGCAAATCTGTTGTTTTAATCAAGCGACCATCTGCTGAAATACGGTCTCCTTCTTCAATAAGAACAATATCGCCTGGGACTAGTTGCTCTGATAATATCTTTTCTTCTGAGCCTTTTCTAAGAACACGTGAATAAGATGGTAACATTTTCTCGAGAGCTTGTGTTGCTTGGCTTGCACGGTATTCCTGAATGAAACTAAAAATACCATTAATCACATTAACCATCCAAATGGCAAGACCTAGCTCTAAGCTATTAGAAACAATAGCCACAAATCCTCCAACCCATAATAGTATTGCCATAAGACTAGTAAAATTTTTCAGAAACAATAAAATAATCGATTCTTGCTTTACTTCAGATAACAGGTTTAAACCATATTTTTTCTGACGTACAGCAACCTCTTCATCTGATAAACCACCTTGAGTTGTCCCTAATTCTTCGAAAACCTCTTCTAACTCCTCTTTAGCAAAACGTGTGTTTGTATCTGAAACATTATTTGTAGAAGCCATATTCTAGTCTCCTTCTCTAAAACGTTTTCATTTTTGATACCTATATTATACTCTTTTTTCAGAAAATAAACTGATGAAGAATACACCTGCCACCAATTCTTTTTACCATACATAAAAAACGACTTAAGATATACCCTTAAGTCGTCTCTTATTAATCAAAAAGTGATAGGTAGTCCCCATAGCCTCTCTTTGCCATCTGGTCATAAGGAATAAAATCTAAGGCAGCTGAATTGATACAATAGCGTAAACCACCTGCATCAACCGGTCCATCATTAAATACATGCCCTAAATGAGAGTCAGCTTGACGACTCCTAACCTCAATACGATGCATTCCATGAGAGTGATCTTGATGATTTGTCACCATTCGATTCTCAATTGGTTTTGAAAATGCTGGCCAACCACAACCAGATTGAAATTTATCTAAAGAAGAGAATAAAACCTCTCCACTGACGATATCTACATATATCCCCTCTTCAAAAAAATCATCATACTTCCCAGTAAAAGCATGTTCCGTAGCTGAATTTTGGGTTACTTGATAAGCTGTATGTCCAATACGCTGACGTAATTCTTCTTGTGTTTCTTTCATTATAGTATCTCCTCCATTTGAGTTTGTTGAGGTTTAAAACCTAATTTTTCATAAAAAGAGACCGCTCTCTGATTATCATTCCAAACATTTAAAGTTATATTATAACACCCATGTTTCTTAGCATATTGTCTTGCAAAATCCATCAACTTTTGTCCAATTTGCTGACCTCTTACTTCCTCATCAATGCACAAATCATCTATATAGAGAGTTTTAAATGACTTTCGAGGTAAGTCACGTTTTTCTTGTAATTGAAGAAACAAGTGGGCAACAACTTTACCCTCGTCTGATTCATAAACAAAGATAGGCTTTGATTCGTCTATCAGCATTTCTTTCAATTGTTCTTTAGAAAACTTACTTCCTCTTGTATGAAAAATATCTGGGCGAACCTCATGATGTAACATTAAAATTTGTTTCAATAGCTCTGCAATATCAGGCAAATCTTTTTCTTTCGCTCTACGAATCATATCTACTCCTAACGTTTACCATTCCATTCAGCATAAAATTCGGCTAAATATAGTTCTAAAAAATCATGACGTTTTTGAGCAAGCATTTTCCCTTGTTTTGTATTCATAAGGTCTTTTAACTTTAATAATTTTTCGTAAAAATGAATGATAGCTGTATCCTGACCATTACGATACTCTTCTAAAGTGAGGTTTTCTCGTGGTTTTAAGTTAGGGTCATGAATTAAACGTCCTTTACTCCCTGAATAAGCCATCGTTCTTGCAATACCAATAGCCCCCATAGCATCTAGGCGATCTGCATCTTGAACAATTTGACCTTCCAATGTTTTCATAGTCAATCCAGTTCCTGCTTTGAATGAAATATTTTCAAGAATATCAAGGATATGTTCTACTTCTGCTATGGCAAGATCTTGACTATATAACCATTGAGTCAATTCATACGACGCTTGCTTACTATCTTGGCAGATTTTGTCATCAATAATATCATGCAAAAGTGCAGCCATTTGACAAATAAAGGTATTAGCCCCTTCTTTGTGTGCTAATTCTACCGCAAGATTTCTTACTCTAACAATATGAAACCAGTCATGGCCACTTGGATCATTTTTTAATTTATGGTGAACCATATTTTCAGTTGCATTTAAAATCACATCTTCTCTTTTAACCATAGTCATATTATAGCTAATTTTCTAAAAAAATAAATGATTTAGCATATAAATGCAAAATCCTCCAAGAAATTCTTGAAGGATTTTATATATTAGCTCTGTAAAAGATTAATGGTGATGATGACCTACATGTGCATGATCTGTTTCTTCATGGTCATGATGTTCATCATGTGTTTTAGGGTTTTCTTTTTTACTATCAGCATTCGCTTGAGCAGATTTTTCAGTGTTTTTTTGGTGATTAGTATTATCTGAAACTTGTTTGTCCTCTTTAGAAGCCATAGCTGCTTTTTCAGCAAGACTACCATTTCCAACCATTGAACCTTCTACAACTGCTGGAAAATTCTTAGCTACTGCTTCAGGAATATTTTTTTCATTCAATTTCAATTGTGATGTTGGAACATTGTTATGGCTAAAATCAAGATTTGTAACTGTTTTGTTAGGTGTTTTAATATCTAAAGATTCAAGTTTATTTTTAGAAACACTTAAGGTCTCAAGTGAAGTATAATTATTAACACCTTCAAGTGATGTTAACTGATTATTAGTCACATTCAAGAATTTTAACGAACCTTGTTTATTTTTCAATACTAGTGACTTAATTTGGTTCCCTTCAGCTTCTACTTTAACAATTTCATCGCTCTCTTCAATACCATCTAATGATGCTAATTTCGCATTATTAATTGTTAAATTAGATACCTTAGGATTTTGCTTTAAGAAACTTAGATTGCTTGTATTCGTCTCATTTAAAAGAAGCGTCTCAAGACTAGTTGTTTTTAGAGTCGATAAGTCTGCGGATTTATTGTTTGATAAATCTAGAACTTTCAAATCTTTTTTACCAGAAAGTGCACTTAAATTCTTCACATTATTATGATCAAGGTACAATTCTTGGAGTTTTGTCAAGTTTGATAACGGTGTCAAGTCAGAGATATTGTTATGACTCAAAACTAAGAATTGAAGGTTTGGTAATTCAGCCAATGGTTTTAGCGAAGTAATGCCATTATTAGCTGCAGCAATAAGACTTAATTGTTTATATTTTGTAAGGAAAGATAAATCCTTAATACCGTTTTGTGAAATATCCAATCCTTCTAATAGTGGCATCTTATCAAGGAAAGAATAATCTGTAATACCAGTATTTGTCATCCAAAGCTGTTTAAGTTTTTTGAATTGCAAAACTGGCGTCATATCATTAATCGGAGTAAACCCAATTCCTAGAACTTCAATATTAGGCATCAATGATAGACCAAAACGCTGGAATGGATTGGTTCTTTGTCCAATGTTAATCTTAGTAACAGTTGCAAGCCACTGACGCATTTTTTCAGGATTAGTTTCATTTGATGGGAATGGTGTTGGAGCATCTGCATGCAGAATATCCTGAATAATCTCATCATCAAAACCAATTTGTTTTAGAGTTGCCATACCAACTTTATCTTTTGCATGAGAGTGATCGTGGTGTCCATCTGGGATAGGCTTCCCAATTTCAATATCCTTACTTGCTATGGTGTGTGAGTGGTCATCATGTGGATACTTAAAGATGATACTTCCATCCTCTGACGTTAATACTTCAATTTGATTAGGATTTAAACCAAGCTTCTCTGCTAAATAAATTAATTTCTTTTGATCTTCATCAGATAATTTATTTGACTTAGTGTGCTCGTGTTCTTCATGCTTATGGTCGGACTCATCATGGTGATGACCTTTGTGATGATCTTCATCATCATGATGTGGATTTGGAATTGGCTTACTTAGATCAATATCTTTGGCCATAATAACATGTGTATGATCATCATGTGGGTATTCAAATCCAATTTCACCATTTAGTGTTTTAAGGACTCTGATACGTGAAATATCTAAATGTAATTCACGAGCAAGGTAAGCTAGCTTATCTTTGATGTCCTTAGGTAAAGTATTTTCAGTTCTTGGCTTTTTACTTGATGGTGACTGTTTTTTAGAATCAGCTTTCTTTTGTGGTTGGTAACGGTCAGCAATTGATCCCCACCCCCCTTTTCTTAAATCAGCAAAACTAATAAAATGCAGATGATTATGATGTTCTACTAAAATACCTGTTGGGGTAGTGCCTTTTATTCCTCGTCCATTAAATAAGAAACCATTACTTGTTGGGTAGTGAAGCCCTGCAATTTTAGAACTATTAACCCTGTAATGGCTATTACTTTGATTTCCTAAACGTGAAACAGCTCTACTTGCTTGTACTTGCTTTTGCTGAGATAAACTTGCTTTTGGAATATAGTGGAAATGATCACCATGTCTGACCACGTAGCCATTAGCATCTTCTGAAACAATATCTGCGGGATTAAAAACATAGCCATCATTTAATGTATTAACAGCTACCGCCCCTGCTTTAAAGTTTCTTACCGCTTGATTTTTATTAGTTTTTGTATTAGCATTAGGGATTAAATAGCTAAATTTTGAACCTTTTAAATCAGAGTAAAAAATAAAATGAGAATGATTTCCATGTGCTACAACGATTCCAGAATCTGTATGAGATAAAATCTTCGAATCTTTAGTCAGTAAAAAGCCATCATCAGTTGGAAAGTCAACCCCTGCAACACCCTTGCGTTTTTTATGACTTTCCTTAACAGAGACTTTCTTTTTATTAGCTTTTTTCTTAGCAACCTGCTTTGTTTTAATATGATGAGAATTTTTGTGTTCTTGAGTATGACATGCCGTAAGAGCAAAATGGCATGACAGGACAAGACCAGCTAGAGCAATAATTTTTTGACCTTTCATGAGTCCTCCATAAATGTTTTTTTCGTTTTAGTTAACTAGTTAATTATATCAGATGTTTTTCTTTTTGCAATACTATTTGCCATCTTTTTATTATTTAGTTACTAACAAAAACTCATTTATAGCTCATTTATATTTAAACAAATATATTATAAAGCCATATTATTTGATAATTGCAGACAAAGAAAAAGTAACTTAAGCACGAAGCTAAGTTACTTTAAAATAGATAAATGATATCATCTTTCTGAATTATTTTTTGTCATCATCGTCCATTGATAAAACACTTAAGAAAGCTTCCTGAGGAACTTCGACGGAACCAATTGCTTTCATGCGCTTTTTACCAGCTTTTTGTTTTTCAAGCAACTTACGTTTACGTGAAACGTCACCACCATAACATTTTGCTAAGACATTTTTACGTAGTGCTTTTATATCAGAACGGGCCACAATTTTTTGTCCAATAGCTGCTTGGATAGGAACTTCAAACTGCTGACGAGGAATGATTTTTTTCAACTTATCAACGATCAATTTACCACGTTCATAGGCAAATTCTTTGTGAACAATAAAGCTTAAAGCATCCACTTTATCACCATTTAAAAGAATATCCATTTTAACTAATTGTGAGCGACGATATTCGGAAATTTCATAATCAAAACTAGCATAGCCACGTGTTGATGATTTAAGCTTATCAAAGAAGTCAAACACAATTTCAGCTAAAGGAATTTGGTAAATAACATTAACACGATTATCATCAATATAATCCATTGTTACAAAGTCACCACGTTTACGTTGTGCTAACTCCATTACAGCACCGACAAATTCTTGAGGAACCATAATTTGCGCCTTAACATATGGTTCTTCAATGCTGTCAACACGAGTAGGATCAGGAAATTCAGATGGATTCGAAACTTCAAGCATTTCACCGTCAGTTGTATTAACATGATAAACTACTGATGGTGCAGTCATAATAAGATCAATATTGAACTCTCGTTCCAAGCGCTCTTGGATAACGTCCATATGTAAAAGTCCTAAGAAACCACAACGGAAACCAAACCCTAATGCTTGTGATGTTTCCGGTTCAAACTGTAGACTAGCATCATTCAATTGTAATTTTTCAAGGGCTTCACGCAGATCGTTATACTTATTTGATTCAATTGGATAAAGACCGGCAAAAACCATTGGGTTCATTTGCTTATAGCCATGCAAGGGTTCTATTGCTGGGTTATTAGCAAGGGTAATGGTATCACCAACACGTGTATCAGCAACCGTTTTAATTGAGGCAGCAATATACCCTACATCTCCAGTTGCTAAAAAATCACGTCCAACTGCTTTGGGAGTGAAAATACCAACCTCAGTAACGTCGAAGGTTTTACCATTAGACATCATTTGAATCTTATCTCCTGGCTTAACCATACCATTTACAATCCTTACTTGAAGAATTACTCCACGATAAGCATCATAAACAGAATCAAAAATTAGAGCTTGAAGAGGAGCATCTACTTCCCCAGTCGGTGCAGGAACTTTTTCAACGATCTGCTCTAAAATTTCTTCAATACCAATCCCTGCCTTAGCTGAGGCAAGCACAGCTTCTGAAGCATCTAGACCAATAACATCCTCTACTTCTGCACGTACACGTTCTGGATCTGCTGCTGGTAAATCAATTTTATTAATAACTGGTAGTATCTCTAAATCATTGTCTAGAGCCAAATAAACATTTGCCAGAGTTTGAGCTTCAATTCCTTGGGCTGCATCAACAACCAGTATAGCACCCTCACAAGCTGCCAATGAACGTGATACTTCATATGTGAAGTCAACATGCCCTGGCGTGTCAATCAAGTGAAAAATGTAAGTTTCACCATCTTTAGCAGTATAATTAAGCTCAATAGCATTTAACTTTATAGTAATTCCACGCTCACGTTCTAGATCCATAGAGTCCAACAGTTGCGCCTGCATTTCACGACTAGAAACCGTTTCTGTTTTCTCTAAAATACGGTCTGCTAAGGTTGATTTTCCATGGTCAATATGAGCGATAATCGAAAAGTTTCTAATCTTTTCTTGACGTTTCTTCAAATCTTCAATATTCATTCTATTTCCTATACAATTTGATATGTTTAACTTCTAAAGTATTAAAACAGTCCTATAGACTCTAGAATATTATATCAAAAAGAAGACCGATGTAAAAGAGAATTAACACTTGAACATCAATCTTCATTAAGTCTATTAGTTATTGAACCAAATGGCTATCTCGCGAGTTGCAGATTCAGGTGAGTCTGACCCATGAACAATATTACATGTCGCTTGGTTTGGAGAGGGAGCTTGTGCAAAATCTCCTCGAATAGTTCCTGGAAGGGCATCTTTGGGGTTAGTACTCCCCATCATGGTGCGCCAAGTTGAAATGACCTCTTCTCCCGAAATAACTCCAATGATTACTGGACCACTAGTCATATAATCTACTAATGTTGGAAAGAATGGTCTATCCGTCAGTTCTGCATAATGTCTTTTCAAAATATCTGCATCTGCATATCTAACCTCTAAGCGATCAATAGAGAAGCCTCGACGCTCAATACGACTAATAACTTCTCCAATAAAACCACGTTTTACACCATCAGGTTTTATCATAAAAAAGGTTTGTTCCATAATATTAGCACCTCATTTCTTTCTCCACTATTATAACATGAAAATATGTTTTCTGTAACTTCCAACTGTATTTCAAAAAAGGAGTATTGGACACTCCTTAACTATATTAATAGGTGAGATCCATCATAGCTGTTAGTTGATTATGGATAGGTTCTCCACTGCTTTCCTTGTAAGCTTGCAAGTATTAATGACAAAGAAAACACCAGCAATCACTAAAAGAACCAACGCTGTCAAACTAATAATTAAGTAAAGCGTAGAACAACCTAGCCCTTTAACCATAAGGTTGGAATTATAGCCTTTCATATCTCTTTTATTGACACATTATCTTTGAATCCGAAAAACAATTCGAATTTTCTACTAATAGACACACCTCTAAATGACGTTCATATTTTTTAGTCGCCAATATATAAGTTTCCCAATCAAACTGATAAATTGGGGTGATTTCGTTAGCTTGGCCAACTAAGTTCTGAATTACGTCTTGAATTAATCTAATTACCGCCTTCCCCCACATTCTCTGAAAATTTATTTCAGTATAACAAAAAACTAGAACACCACAATGATGTCCTAGCATAATAACAGCACAGCTCTAAAACTATCCATCTCGGTGAGATGAGAATTAGCTTGTTTTGGAACCATTCGAAACAGCACAGCTCTAAAACAATGCTGATGGATTAGTAAATGTATAACCAGTTTTGGAACCATTCGAAACAGCACAGCTCTAAAACATATAAGCGATATGGAAGCATTGGTAAAAGTTTTGGAACCATTCGAAACAGCACAGCTCTAAAACGTCCGTGATCGCACATTATCTAAAAAAGGAGTTTTGGAACCATTCGAAACAGCACAGCTCTAAAACCTAAAAATAAACTGTTTGGGTCTAGCAGCAAGTTTTGGAACCATTCGAAACAGCACAGCTCTAAAACTTTATGCAAAGCAGTCACCAGCATTTAGAAGTTTTGGAACCATTCGAAACAGCACAGCTCTAAAACAATTGACGCTTGATAGTTTAAATCTTTTAAGTTTTGGAACCATTCGAAACAGCACAGCTCTAAAACACAGCTTGCGGTAAATTGATAGATGGTACGGTTTTGGAACCATTCGAAACAGCACAGCTCTAAAACTTTGATCTCTACAATTCCTAGTGCAGTACTGTTTTGGAACCATTCGAAACAGCACAGCTCTAAAACTTGACATTATATCTGACATCGTGTGTAAAAGTTTTGGAACCATTCGAAACAGCACAGCTCTAAAACACGCTGTCCATGATGACTTACCATCATCGCGTTTTGGAACCATTCGAAACAGCACAGCTCTAAAACTACGAGCCTTTCACATTTTCAAAGGTTAAAGTTTTGGAACCATTCGAAACAGCACAGCTCTAAAACTCGCTCACAATCTCCTTGACAACTGCACTAGTTTTGGAACCATTCGAAACAGCACAGCTCTAAAACAACCGTAAAAGCAGAATTTACAGTAGCTGTGTTTTGGAACCATTCGAAACAGCACAGCTCTAAAACAACACCACAAGAACAAGCTAAAAGTACCTTGTTTTGGAACCATTCGAAACAGCACAGCTCTAAAACTGAAGCTGTTCTACAAGTTCTCTTGAAGAAGTTTTGGAACCATTCGAAACAGCACAGCTCTAAAACTTCAATATAGTTGATAGCATCAATCGAGCGGTTTTGGAACCATTCGAAACAGCACAGCTCTAAAACAATGCTTTAAAATTACTTTTTACTGGAACAGTTTTGGAACCATTCGAAACAGCACAGCTCTAAAACTACCTCTTTTATTTTAATTATAGGAACAGTGTTTTGGAACCATTCGAAACAGCACAGCTCTAAAACCGCAAGAAGAAGTTTTACAATACCTTACATGTTTTGGAACCATTCGAAACAGCACAGCTCTAAAACAATACGTCCAGGAGCAACAAAAGATTTTGTGTTTTGGAACCATTCGAAACAGCACAGCTCTAAAACATCACTCTAGAAAGTCATTGGCAACCATTTGTTTTGGAACCATTCGAAACAGCACAGCTCTAAAACTAACAATCTGCAGATAAGAGCCTTGATGGTGTTTTGGAACCATTCGAAACAGCACAGCTCTAAAACCGGAGTGTCGAGAAAGGTAATTCAGAACATGTTTTGGAACCATTCGAAACAGCACAGCTCTAAAACTGACGAAGATATTGTAAGCATTGGCAATTAGTTTTGGAACCATTCGAAACAGCACAGCTCTAAAACCTCGTAGAAAATTTTCTTTTGAGCTTTCGTAATCGCGCCATTCGTCTCAGCAGGACTTCAGTTTCGATGATTCCTTGTTATTACTGTGCTTTTACTAATATTATACCATATTTTCGCCTATCAAGAAATAATCCTTATCAATAACATATTGCGGTAAATCATAGAGTCTTCTAGGTTCTAGAAAGAGTACTGACTTTTGCATTAAATTGATGTATTCACATAATTTTATAACTTCATCTTTGGTAAGATAAGCTCCGCTATTAACAAAAACCAAGAGATTCTTTTTCGTTAAATAATGGTAAACTTGTATAATTTCAAAACATTTTTCAAAGATAGTGTCGCTCTGTGTCTCAATTTTGACTCCCAGTGCCTTAATGAGTTCTAAAATCTTAATTTCATCGTATTCTAAATCAAGCTCATTCTCTAGACACTCAAATGCGATAAGTTCTGTAATAGTAGCTGCTAATTTTTCTACCATTGATTTCACTTCTGGCTTTTCGTTGAATTGATTTTCTAAGTCACCATGTATCAACTTTAGAATAGGTGCTGAGTTGACATCGTATCCTAAGATATCTGTAACCAGCATTAACTCTGTTGCCTTCAGACTTTTCTGCTTATCATCAAATAATTTCAAATGTTCATCTACGTCATATTGATAAAAATGTTTCACCAATGAAGAATAAACTGAAACATCTTCTATCGTTAAAATCGTAGCATTACTTAACACTAATGGTTCATCTAAAATTGGAAAATTAATCTTGATCATAAGAATCTCCTAGGAAAACCAAGCGACTATCAGAGTTGGCAACACTTGTGTTGCGTTCTCCATGGAGGTAAACCATTCTCGCAAATTGTTTTTCCGTAACTGTTAAGAGTGTGATATTACCCTTTTTAGGATTATTCACTTTAAGCCGACCTATCATAGCATTATTAGCTGTATTATTGAGTAATAATTTACTATAAACAGAAAACTGATGCATGATAAAGCCTTCGCTCAAGAGAAACTTTCTAAACTTACGATACGCCTTCCGTTCTTCTGCTGTTTCAGTAGGCATATCAAACATTAAAATCATTCGCATATACCGATAACTCATATCCTAAACTCCGGAATTCCATTCCCATCACTATTTAGCGACTTAATAACTTTTTTGGTATAGTCGCTGACAATATTTGAGAGATACATTTCTTTACCATTGTAGCTGTATGTCTCTGAAAACATAGAAAAGAGTTCTCTTTTCATTTTGACAAAATCACTCTGCCTATTTTCATAAATAATCCTATCAACGATTGGGCGAAATGGTTCCATAATATCGCTTGCTAGGTTGAACTGATTAAATTGATTAGCATGCTTCAAGCCAAATTGTGTCATGCAACCACACTTAACAACTTCACGCGCAAACATACTCAAAAGCAATGAATATCCGTAGTCTAAACCAGCATTTATTGGATTATCCTGCTCTCTTGAAAAATCATTTCCAAAAAGTGTATTGAAATAAATCCTAGCAGCATGCCCCTCACGATTAGAAGGATCAAAAGGTTCTAAGTCATGGTAGAGATTCATAATAGACTGGGATTTTTCAAAGAAAGAACACTCACCGAGATAAAAAGACTGATTCAAAATTTTTTGTGCAATAATTGATGTCCAAACATCTGCTTTGACATCTTCAATCCATGACATCTGCCTAGATAATTGTAAACTCGAATCATGTCTGGCATAGTACGGCATTAACATAGCTGTTGGCAAGCGTTTATCGTCACAAAATATAACTAAAATATTTTCATCAACCAAACGTTTAATCAGCATGGTCGACAAAACGATATCTGTTGTTTCCATGATTAGAATGTCAATCTCTGATAGATGAATCATTTCCGTCTGATAAGAATCTTTAAAAATCAGATGATTATTTTTATAAGAGAGCTTAGAATGTGTATTTACAACAACGGTTCGCCAACCTGCCATATCAATCTTCTCCTAACTTACCCAAATCAATACGTGTTTCATAAAGTCCAGTAATAGATTGATGAATTAGGGTAGAATTAAGTACTTCTTTAGTTGATGTATAGCGTTTTCTATCAACTATTTTATCAAAAAATTTAAAAGCTGCTGGAGCTCCTAGACTGGTAAAAGTAAATAGATTGATAATATTATTAGCAAGTTCATCTACTGATATATTTTCCTTATTATCTTGGTAAAGCTTATTGATTTTCTCTAAATTAGCATCTGCTAGAATAACTCGTTTTGAAAAATCATTAATTAATTGAAGGATGTCATCAAAATAAGAGACATGTTGATTTACAAATTCTTGTTTCTTCTCAATCTCCTCTGGTTTACCTTTTGACTCATTATAACGACTTGCAAGGTATAAGAACTTCATAAATTGTGTTGGTAAGGCTAGCTCATTACCTTTTTGTAATTCACCAGCACTAGCAAGTAATCGACGACGCCCATTTTCTAATTCGAACAGACTATACTTGGGCAAAATAATTAGTTTATCAGCCCTAATATTTAAATAGCCTTTTGATTCAAGGAAAGCTGATGGATTTTTCTCAAATCTGGACCTCTCCATGATGGTAATTCCTAAAAGTTCCGTAACTGTTTTTAGTTTTTGTGCTTTACCCTTTTTGATATCAGCTACAACTAAAACAGAGTAAGCTACTATCGGACTATCAAAACCTCCATATTTCTTAGGATCTAAATAAATATCCTTCGTTTTTCTTGGAATCAACTTATCTGAGTTACCATGCGCCAAGATTGATTCCTTAGAGAAACCACCTGTCTGAATCTCTGTCTTCTTCACGATATTGTTCTGAGGGTATGACAAGACTTTTCTAACTGTCGCAAAGTGTTTCTTTTTATCCCAAACAATTTCACCCGTATCATTATTAACTTCAATATCATCTTTTACAACAACGGTTCCATCCGCTAAAGTTACCTTAGTTTTAAAGAAGTTCATAATATTTGAATAGAAAAATAGCTTTTCTGTAGCGGATTTACGCGTTTTGTAACTATTATATTTTGGATAGTCGCCGTAGACAAATTCTGGCTCTAACTGAGGATATTTGGTTAGAATAGCTTTAGCAACTACTGCATTAAGATAGGCATCATGTGCATGGTGATAATTGTTAACTTCACGAATTTTATAGAATCCAAATTCTTTTCGGAAATTTGAAACCAAATTTGACTTCAAGGTTACAATTTTAACTTTGCGGATCCTTCTACCTTTACTATCAAGCTCATTATTAAAGCGTTCATCCAAGATACGGGCAACATGCTTGGTAATTTGTCGTGTCTCAACCAACTGACGTTGGATAAATCTTGCCTTATCATCGGAAGTTAGGCCTCCGCGCTCTGCCTTAGTCAAATTATCATACTTACGCTGACTCATTAACTTAGCATCAAGTAATTTTTTCCAGAAAACTTTACAATCTTTTACAATTTCAAGGCTAGGAACATCATCTGACTTTCCACGATTTTTAGCAGATGATACCAAAACACGATTATCAATAGAATCATCTTTTATGAAAGCTTGAGGAATAATGTGGTCAATATCATATTGACTTAAATTGTCAATATCTAGAGCTTCCCCTGTATACATATCTCTTCCGTTTTGTAAGTAGTAAAGGAAAAGTCTTTCATTTTGCAACGCTTGATTATCCGTAGGATATTCTTTCAAAATATTGCCATTCAAGTCACTAGCTAGATTCTTAACGCCATCATCAAGAAGTTTATAGCGTTGTCGAGAGTTACGACGACCTTGATTTGTTGTTTGATTCTCACGCGCCATCTCAACCACAATTTGTTCAGGTTCGTATCCCATGACTTTAACAAGCTCATCAACAATTTTCAAACTTTGTAGAATTCCCTTTTTAATAGCAGGGCTACCTGCAAGCTCACCTACAACTTCTTTTAGATTATCTGAATGACTACCAGCCTGTGCCTTACTGATAATTGATTTGAAAGATAGACCATCATCATTTATCAACTGCATAAAGTTGCGATTAGATCTACCATCATCAATAAGATAGTCCAAGATTGTTTTTTGACTCTCTTTATCTCGAATACCATTGATTAACTTAGCAGACAATCGTCCCCAGCCAGTATAGTGACGACGATAGAGTTTTTTTAGTTGTGACTCTGTAAAAAGATCTTTATAGTTTTCAAGACGCTTCTTAATCATTTCTCTGTCTTCAAATAATGTTAGAGTTTGGACGATATCTTCCAGAATAGACTCATTATCTGGATTATCTAGAAAATCTTTGTCTAGTATTTTTTCGAGATCGTGGTAAGTTCCCAATGAGGCGTTGAAAGCTTTATTTTCTTTATCTAGACCAATAACATCTACTATCCTAAACTCCTCATATTCTTTAGCCAGAAAATCTAGCAACTTCTTCTTGGATACCTTACGATGTTCCTTGAATACTCCATCAAAGATTTCTTGTTTAATATTGCTATCAAAAAAATAAGTCTCACCTTGCTCATTTTTATATCTAACCTTAGTCAACTCATTATAGACCGTAAATTTTTCATAAATAAGACTATGCTTTGGTAAAACTTTTTCTTCAGGAAGATAAAAATCATTGTTGGTCATACGATGGATAAAAGCTTCCGCAGATTTTTCTTTATCAACCAAGTCTTCAAAATTCCAAGGTCGAATACTGTCATCTGTTTTGCGAGTCATCCATGCAAAATCACTCTTCTCACGTGCTAGTGGCCCGATATAATAAGGAATTCTAAAGGTAAGGATTTTTTCAATCCTATCTTGATTCTCTTTCAAGAAGGGATAGTATTCTGATTGACGGCGGATAATAGCTTTCAGCTCTGTCAAATGGACTTGGTGTGGAATTGAGCCATTATCAAAGGTCCTTTGTTTTCTCAAGAAATCTTCATTCTTGATTTTTTCAAGAAAATTCTCGCTATCTTCTTGCTTGGTCAACAATTTTGACAGGTATTTATAAAAAGCTTCTTGATTAGTTTTACCTTCAATATAACCAGCGTAGCCATCTTTTGATGAATCAGCAAATATTTCTTGATATTTTTCCGGCAATGAAGCTTTTACGAATTGTTTTAACTGTTTCAAGTCCTCTCTATGTTCATCATAACGCTGAATCATAGAAGCTGAAAGTGGCGCCTTGGTACTGAGGTCGATTACTGTAAGAATGCCAGACAAAAGGACACTATCATATAACTTTTTCGCTGCTGAGAATAAGTCTGCAAATTCATCACCAATCTGTCCAAGAAGATTTTCTAAATCTTCATCGTAGCTATCCTTAGCGAATTGAAGCGGCGTTTTATCCTCCAAATTGAAATATTTCTTGAAGTCAGCTTGATTTCCGACAATCAATTTCAAAAATTCTGCAAAAATGCCAGTAGATTTTTGGTTAGGATACTGCGCTAAAATACGATCTTTCTTCGCAGACTTGCTAATCTTATCTGTTAGTATTGCCTCTACGTCAACGTTTTGAGATAACAAATCATTATTTTCAAAAGTTGTATTAAAGATTTCTAAAAAATCTTGATATTGTTTTGAAATGTCTGTATTCCTGACATCAAAGCTATCATCCTCAATTAGGAAATGCCCTCTAAATTTAATGATATGAGCTAGAGCAATATAAATAAGACGAAGGTCTGCTTTTTCTTTCTTGTCAGCTAATTCTTTTCTCAAATGATAGATTGTCGAAAATTTTTCATGATAATCTTTCTCTTCCTGCAATGTTGCAAAGATAGGATACTTGCTCCCTCTCTTATCTTCCTCAACTAGAAAAGAATCCTCTAATCGATGAAAGAAACTATCATCAACTTTACTCATTTCCTCTGCAAAAATTTCTTGTAAATATAGAATACGATTTCTACGACGTGTATAACGACGACGAGCAGTTCGCTTCAAGCGTCTATCTGCAGCAGTATTCCCGCCATCAAAAAGCAGAGCACCTATGAGATTCTTCTTAATATATTCTTTATCAGTGTTCCCTAAAACTCTCATCTTCTTAGCAGGTACTTTATAATCATCTGTAATAATGCTCCATCCGACGGAATTAGTACCGATGTCAAGGCCTATTGAATATGGCTTATTCATAACTTTTCTCCTTTTATTTAAAACACCATTCTAAAAACAACACCTTTAAAACATACTTTAATTATATATTATTTTTTTGAATTTTAAAAGCATTATCTTTATCTTTCATCTGTTATTTGTTAAAATATCCTAAAGTATGTTTTAAGTTTTAAAGCTTTGCTGATTTTTATTTTTTACTTGATTATTACACTAAAATAACATATAATAATTTTGTTGGAATTATTCGAAACAGCACAGCACGTTAAAATAAGGCAGTGATTTTTAATCCAGTCCGTATTCAGCTTGAAAAAGTGAGCACCGATTCGGTGCTTTTTTATGTCATTGTTATAATTCCGACATTTCTCATATTTGTATTATAAAAAAATAGCAAACAAAATGCAAGCGCTATTATAAGGCTTGCATTTTGTTTTTATATTTTCTTAATTTTAAATGTTTTCTACCTATTATCAAAAGAATTATAGTTATTGTTTCATAGATTAACAAAAAAATGATGAAACAATGGAGGAAAAAAGTTTCAGGAAGTATCCAAATTACTGGATCCGTTAGAGGATTAAATTGCCAAGTAGAATCTCCTGGAAAAAGCACCTCATGAAATAGAGTGAAAAACTGGTCAAAACCCAACAGAAAGGCACATACTACAATAAAAATAGGCAACATAATAGCTATCTTGAAAAAGCCTTCATATAGAAAGATACTTTTTTGCTTCCATCCACGTCTTAAAAAATAAATAACTGGAAAAGTTAGTATAACAAAAAGCCCATGCGCTAGAGTAAAAAGATATTTTACATCCGCAAAATGCTTTAAACCATCCTCTGAAGAAGGAAAGCTGGGCATATTTAAATCAGAGATAAAAGGATGAGTCAGATATATCATCAACTTATTAAAATTATAATAAATTGTTTCAGCCTTTAAATACACAACCTTTTCTAATTTTAAAAACTGAATTTCTATAGGATAGATCAACCAAGCAATATAAATTGTAGCTAGAGTTGCTAACGATATAATCCAAATCCAAGTTAAAACTACTAATAACTTATCCTTCATTAAATGTCCATTCATCTAAACTTGCTAAAACATAACTTGGTTGAATTGGTAAATCTGGTACTTCTTCAACTGTTGTAAAACCCGTTGTTACTAACAAAGTATCAATATCATTATTAATACCAGCCATGATATCTGTCAAATAATTATCACCGACCATGACTGCTTGATTTCTAGGAATATTTAAAATTTCAAGTGCCTTATTCATAATGATGGCATTTGGCTTTCCAATAAAGACTGGTTTTATACGCGTTGCGGCTTCTAATAAAGCATTTAAGGAGCCAGCACCGGGTAATAAACCACGTTCAGTAGGAATATTCAAATCTGGATTGGTTCCAATAAATAAAGCACCATTTTGAATTGCTAACGTAGCAGTTGCCAATTTATCATAAGTAACATTCCAATCTAAACCAACAACCACATAGGCTGGATTTTTTGTATCCTCCACATAACCTGCATCTGCAATAGCTTTTTTAAGCCCTTCTTCACCAATAACGTAAGCTGTTTTTCCACGGTTCATATCATTCATATAGTCAACCGTAGCCATAGTTGCGGTATAGATTGTTTCAAGTGGTGTTTCAACATTGAAGCCTCGAAGCATTTCCTGAACGCTTTCTGGTGTACGAGTCGTATTATTAGTTACTAACATATAAGGAATGCCTTTTTCTTGCAAACGTTCGATAAAACGCTCTCCTGCTGGGATACGACTTTTCCCTTTGTAAATAGTACCATCTAAATCAATAAGATATCCTTTATAAGCCATTTAATCCTCCTTTTTTTCCTGCCATTCAATCCTAGCTTGAGCATGAATAGCATCGCCACCAATAATATCATGACGTGTCACAAGACCATCTTGATACCAATGAGACTTAATATCCGTTCCATATTGAATTTCCTTAATATATTTTAAATCAATTTTTTTAGGAATGTGGCTACTTAGAAAATCTAAGTCCAACACATCATACATCCATTCTAGATACTTACTATTATTAACATGTCCATTCATATCTAAATCAAAATAACGAACATGGTATTGTTTAACTTTACTATCTCCAATGGGATGATATTTCGGCCCTCGAATAACTTTTTTGATTCTTTGGGATTGGTAAATTGAAGTAATATCATCAAGAACAGGATGAATCTTCCGTGTTTTAAAATCCATTAAGACAAAAGCAGATGAAATCGTTATTATTTTTTGCCCGTCTTCACCATAAATATAAAAATAGCGGTAACACAATAATTTATTATGAGCTTTGGCTTCAGTCTCAATGACTATCTTTTCAGCATGCTTGGGTAAACGCTCAATATCAATAATATAATCTGTAACGACCCAAACCAATCCGTATCTTTTAAAAACGATGTCATCGCCTATTCCTAATTTTAAAGATTGTTTGGCTGAAATTTGTAACGCTAAAGCCAACAACTGCGGTAATTTCATATAATGATTAGTGTCTGATTCATAAAAAGGCACTTCGTAAGTTTCTCGATATAATAAACCCATTTTTTACTCCACAATAAATTTCTCGGCAACCGTATCTCCTAAGAAGAGACCTTTTTTAGTCATCTGGATAAAACCATTATTTTCTTTCAAAAGCCCATCACTTTGGAGTTCTTGAACAATCTGACCGTAACGTTTCTCAAAGGACGTTCCAAATTTTTGTTCAAATTTTCCGATGGAAACACCCTCTTTTTTACGAAGACCGAGGAAAAGCTCCTCTTCCATCATTTCATTTTTTGATAATACTTCTTCAGATAACCTTGCATTACCTTCTGAAACCCCCTTTAGATAATGTTGTATTGGCCCTCTATTACGATAACGAATACCATCAAGATAACCAGAAGCGCCTGCACCAACACCATAATATTCTACATTATCCCAGTACATCAAATTATGACGACTTTCAAAACCCGGCTTTGTAAAATTAGAAATTTCATAATGCTCAAAACCATTTCTTTCCATTTCAGAAATGATATATTCAAACATCTCGGCTTCTAAATCTTCTGTTGGCAAATGTAATTTCCCACGACGCATTTTATTCATAAATACAGTATGGTGTTCTAAAATTAAACTATATAAACTCAAATGAGGAATATTTAGAGAGAGAGCTTTGGCTACATTACTTCTAACATCATCCATCGTTTGTCCAGGTAAGGCATAAATTAGGTCAATAGAGATATTTTGAAAACCAGCTGTTTTAAGAGCATCAATTGTAGAATAAATTTGTGCCTCATTGTGACTGCGTCCAATACGCTTTAAATGTTTATCATTAAAGGTCTGAACTCCTAGAGAAACTCTATTGACAGCTGACTTTTGAAGCACCTCTATTTTATCAACGGTTAAATCTCCTGGATTAGCTTCGATAGTGAACTCCTCTAAAGTATTTAAGTTTAAATCTCTACTTAACTCCGTCAATAAATAGTCCAGTTGCACAGCGCTTATAGATGTAGGTGTCCCTCCTCCAATATATAAGGTGCGCAATTCTGTAATATCATAAGACCGAAATTCACGGATAAGAGCCTGAAGATAAGCGTCTACAGGCTGATTTTTAATAAAAACTTTTGAAAAATCACAATAATAACATATTTGGGTACAAAATGGAATGTGTACATATGCTGAGGTTGGTTTCTTTAACATGTTTCTATTTTACCACTTTGCCCTTAAAAAAACACTCCTCTAAAACTTGATAATATAGCTTTTTATTCCAAAATAAAATAGAGATAAATCTCTATTTTATCTTATTTATAGGAAGGTCAATTCCTTTTGCTTTTAAATTCCATAGACATTCTTGTAGATAGTCTTGATTGTGCTCGGGATAGATAGGTGTCTCCAAGTCAACAGGATTAAGTGTATCATATCTTGGGCACTTCATTCCCCTATATTCTGCAATTAGCCATTCTTTAGATACACGATACCCACGCTCCATCATTTCTTCCATAACTAATTGATGATATGCAAATAACCTATAAGGTGAATATCGAAAAACATAATCAACAGTCTCATGTTTTCTCCCCCACCCATTCCCTCTCAATGCACAACACTCTCTATGCTGTCCTAAAAGTTGCTGCCTAGGCAATAACTCAATAATATCTTGATGCCATAATCTCATTTATATACCTCAACTATCAATCTTTTACTCTTCTTCGAAAATAGAAGAGTTTTGTAAATAAGAATTTGGGTATTTAGCTAATAGCTGTTTTAGAAAAGCTAACAGTTTTCTTCGTTGATAACCTGTTTTCCTGTATTTTTCCAGCAAGGTTAAAAATTCTTCTTTTTCTTGACGCTCTGCCTTATTTTTAAAATAGCCCCATATATGCATATAAGCATTAGTCACTTGTGATGGTGATTCTTCTAAAAGCACTGCTTGGTCAATGAGTGACTGAACGTCTAAAACGGTACAATTTGGTGATTTCAAAGTTTGTCTAATATCCAAATAAATTTTCTGAGATTTACTTAAGACTAAATACTTGTGTTTAGCCCATAATAATTCTGCTTCTTTAGTCATTTTCTCTAAACTCCCTTCTCAAATCAAAAAGAGAGAGAAAGGCGTATGCTTGATGCTCCACTCCAATTCCATCTCTTTATTATTTTATAACATTGACGACTTTATAGCAGAATAACGCCGTTTTAATCTAAACCAATTTCTGTACGAACGACATCTGCGATAGTATCAACATAATAATCAACCGCTTCATTTGTTGGCGCTTCTGCCATAACTCTAAGAAGAGGCTCAGTACCACTAGGACGTACTAGAATACGACCATTGCCATCCATCTCTTCTTCCATTTTAGCAATAATTTCCGCAATTGCAGGAACTTCCATCGCTTTATCTTTCATGTTATTTTCAACACGAATATTTACTAATTTTTGAGGATAAATCGTCACTTCACTAGCTAACTCTGATAATTTCTTACCAGTTTCTTTCATGACCTTAGTCAATTGGATGGCTGTTAATTGTCCATCCCCTGTAGTATTGTAATCCATGATAATAACGTGGCCTGATTGCTCTCCGCCAAGATTATATCCTGATTTACGCATTTCTTCAACCACGTAGCGGTCTCCTACAGCGGTAATCGCTTTATGAATTCCTTCACGGTCGAGCGCTTTATGAAAGCCGAGATTTGACATAACCGTTGTTACGATTGTATTCTGAGCAAGCTGCCCTTTATCAGAGAGATATTTCCCAATGATAAACATAATTTTATCACCATCTACAATCTCTCCATTTTCATCAACAGCGATCAAACGATCACTATCACCATCAAAAGCTAGACCGATGTCGGAACCATTTTCTCTAACTAAACTTTGTAATTGCTCAGGATGTGTCGAACCAACACCATCATTGATATTCAAACCATCTGGTTGATCACCAATAACACTTATATCAGCATTCAAGTCTAAAAAGATATTCCGAGCTGAGGCTGTTGCTGCTCCATTTGCTGTATCCAACGCAACCTTCATACCTTCTAAATCAATACCAGTTGATTCCATAAACTTCTCATATTTCCGAAGTCCTTCAGGATAATCTACTAAAGTACCTAAACCTTGTGCTGATGGACGTGGTAAAGTGTCTTCCTTCGCATCAAGTAAAGCTTCAATTTCTAATTCACGATCATCATCAAGTTTAAAACCATCACTACCAAAGAACTTAATACCATTATCAAGTGCTGGATTGTGGCTTGCTGAAATCATAACCCCTGCACTAGCTTTTTCTGTACGGACAAGGTAAGACACTCCAGGAGTGGCTAAAACACCAAGTTTATAAACCTCAATACCTACTGAAAGTAGACCAGCAATCAAAGCAGATTCCAGCATTTCACCAGAAATACGAGTATCACGAGCTACAAAAACTCTCGGACGATCAGTTTCGTGTTGACTTAGAACATATCCTCCAAAACGTCCTAATTTAAAAGCCAATTCTGGCGTCAGTTCAACATTAGCTTCACCGCGAACACCATCTGTACCAAAATATTTTCCCATAATTTTTTTCTAGCGAAAAACGCTACCTCCATTTTTTTCGTTTTTATTATCTATTATTTTTTAGTAGTTGTCAATTGAACTGTTACTTGAGCAGGATCAACTGAAACATTGTTTGCAGAAAGATTAATTTTCTTTTCTGTATTTTTAGTTACGTCTGAAATATCTACCTCAGCATTAATAACAGAAATAGCTTCTAAAGCCTCTTTTGTTCCTGAAATTACTGCTTTTTCTTGACTCAACTTGTAGTTAATTTTTGAAATACTATCGCTGAATTGTCCTACTGGTATCAAATTAATCGGTACTGTCTTGGTCAATTTTTTTACTTTGACAGATAAAGTTGCTTTAGAAGGGTGAATAATACTTGCTAATACTGTACCATCTGCTGTTACAGCTTGTAAAGTAACTGTCTTGTTAAAATCATCATCAAGAACTTTATCATCAGGGATATTGGCAGCGACATGGTCAATACGATCTATAATAGATTCATCACTAGTAACTTTAACTTTTGACACATCAACTGACATCTTATCGACTGCATAACCAGCTTTAATTTGCTTATCATTAACATGTCCATAAACCGGAAACTCTTTTGTTTTCTTTTTACCCATAGTTACTGTAATTGTTGTTGGAGAAACCGTAGCATTTACACCAGATGGCAAATTTACTACCTTTAGTGGGACTTTGTGAGTCCCTGGTTTCATATTTGTCAAATCGGCGACTACTTTAAATTTTCGTGTATCCTCATTTATTTCAGAATCTAACTTAACACGATTAACCGATGACATATAGACATCTGCCCCATAAGAATATCCACTAATAAAGTAATCATCACTATCGTATTTGATGTCTATTGGCACATCTGTTAGGGTATGTGTATATGTCTCAGACGCTCCTGCAATCTTACTATTGTCTTGATGGTTCATACTTGTTGCAGTTGCCGTTAAAAATAATAAAATAGCCAGAAAGAGTGAGACAACGCCTAACCAAAATTTATTTGTAAAAAATTTTTTCATGTCTACTTCCTCCTCAATAGTTGATTATACCAAGCTAATTTTGAGTTTTCCTCTTGATTTTGAATCAACTGAGTTCTCAGAATTGCTTCAAAGCTATCTTTAGAAAGATCATGTAAAAATTCACCTTTCAAAGCAACAGAAATACCACCAGTCTCTTCAGAAACAATAACTGTTAGTGCATCTGAATTCTCTGATAGACCAATCGCTGCTCTGTGGCGTGTTCCAAATTCTTTTGAAATCGAAGATGATTCTGATAGAGGTAAGTACGAGCATGCTGTAGCAATTTTTTTATCTTTTACAATAACAGCACCATCATGCAGTGGTGTATTAGGAATGAAAATATTAATTAACAATTCACTGGAAATATCTGCATCTAATGGGATACCTGTAGCTATATACTCTTGCAAAGTTTGGGTACGTTCAATTGAAATCAAGGCTCCTATTTTACGCGGACTCATATAAGCAACTGCCTTAACAAGGGCATCTACTAGCTTTTCATCACTGCTTAATTGAGAACGTTGCGTAAATAGTTGTGGTGTTCGCCCAAATTTTTCGAGACCTGTTCTAATCTCTGGAGCAAAGATGACAACACCTGCAATTACACCATAAGTAACAATCTGATTCATCAAAAATGTAATCGTTGTTAGCCCTATCCATTCTGACACAAATCTAATGATGATAAACAAAATAACGCCCTGAATTAAGGACATAATTTTTGTGCCTGCTAGCGCTTTGATAAATTTATAAATCAGAACAGCTACTATGATAATATCCATGAGATGAATAAGGATCATCCATGGATTTTCCATAATGCTCGCCCAAAACTTTGAATCAATAGCTGAAAAAATATCCATATCTTCCTCTCTACTGGTAGCCTGTCGAAGAGTTTCTTGCTTAACTCCTTGATTTCTTATTTTCCATCGTCTACATTATACCATGTTTTCATAATATTTTCTTTAGCAAGAAAGCATCTTTTTATGATAAAATATCTTTATGAAAATAAATACAGCACTAGGAGTGGCTGCCGGTAAGTCTGCTCATTACCTTTTAAGTAAAATGGGACGTGGCTCTACTTATCCGGGTAGTTTAGCACTCAAATTCGATAAAGATATACTAGATACAATTGCCAAAGATTATGAAATTGTAGTTGTGACTGGTACTAACGGTAAAACCTTAACAACAGCTTTAACAGTTGGTATTTTAAAGGAAGCCTTCGGTCAGGTGGTAACCAACCCAAGTGGAGCAAATATGATTACAGGTATTGTTTCGACCTTCCTAACAGCTAAGAAAAGTAAATCTGGTAAAAAAATAGCTGTCCTTGAAATAGACGAAGCGAGTTTACCCCGTATTACACAGTATATAAAGCCTAGTTTGTTCGTCTTTACCAATATTTTCCGTGATCAAATGGACCGTTATGGCGAAATCTACACAACTTATCAAATGATTTTAGATGGAGCTGCTAACGCTCCGCAAGCTACTATCTTAGCTAACGGTGACAGTCCACTTTTTAATTCTAAAAGCGTGACTAACCCTGTGCAATTCTATGGATTTAATACCGACAAACATGAGCCACGATTAGCACACTATAATACTGAGGGTATTCTCTGTCCAAAGTGTCAAGCAATTTTAACTTATCGATTGAACACATATGCCAACCTTGGTGACTACACTTGTCCTAATTGTGATTTTGAACGTCCAAACCTTGATTATGCCTTAACAAGGCTAACACATCTGACAAATACTTCATCAGGTTTCGTTATTGATGGCCAACAATATAATATCAACGTGGGTGGCCTTTATAATATTTACAATGCTTTGGCGGCAGTATCTGTTGCTGAATATTTTGGTGTAGAACCAAGTCAAATTAAGGATGGATTTGATAAAAGCCGTGCCGTTTTTGGTCGTCAAGAAACCTTTACAATTGGAAATAAAAAATGTACTTTAGTTCTGATTAAAAATCCGGTAGGAGCTAGTCAAGCTCTTGATATGATTAAACTTGCTCCATACCCGTTCTCTCTCTCAGTACTACTGAATGCCAATTATGCTGACGGTATTGATACTTCTTGGATTTGGGACGCTAATTTTGAAACTATTCTCACGATGAATATCCCAGAAATATTTGCTGGTGGTGTTCGCCACTCTGAAATTGCTCGTCGCTTACGTGTAACTGGTTATGATGAGAAACGCATAAAACAAGCTGATAAACTGCAAGATATTATGACAATGATTGAGCAGCAAGAGACTGAGCATGCTTATATTTTAGCAACATATACAGCTATGCTGGAGTTTCGTGAAATTCTTGCTAACCACAACGCTATCAGAAAGGAGATGAATTAATGACTTATACCTCACTAAAATCTCCTACTACCAAAGATTATAAATACACTCTTAATGTAGCTCATCTTTATGGTAACCTATTAAATACTTATGGCGATAACGGAAATATCTTAATGATGAAATATGTGGGAGAAAAACTAGGATGTCAAATGACATTTGATATCGTTTCATTAGAAGATAGATTTGATCCCAACTATTATCAGATGGCATTTTTTGGTGGTGGACAAGACTACGAACAAGCCATTGTTGCACGCGATCTTCCCAGTAAGAAAGAAGACATTAACAAATTCATTCAAAATAATGGTGTAGTACTTGCTATTTGTGGAGGTTTCCAACTTTTAGGACAATACTATATTCAAGCTAATGGAGAACGAATAGAGGGCATTGGCGTTATGGGACACTATACGCTAAACCAAAATAATAATCGCTATATTGGTGATATCAAGATTCACAACGATGAATTCAATGAAACATATTATGGCTTTGAGAATCATCAAGGACGTACCTTTTTATCAGAAGACGAAAAACCTTTAGGAACCGTCATTTATGGAAATGGGAATAACAAAGAAGATGGTACTGAAGGGGTTCATTATAAGAATGTTTTTGGGTCATACTTTCACGGTCCAATCCTTTCTCGTAATGCTAATCTAGCTTACCGTCTTGTGGCAACTGCCCTCCGTAACAAATACGGTAAAGAGATTGTCCTCCCTAGTTATGAAGAAATTTTATCTTTAGAGATTCCTGAAGAATACGGAGACGTTAAATCAAAAGCAGATTTTGAATAATATAAAAACCAGCGTTATCAATAACGTTGTTTTTTTACTACTATAACGTCACTTAACCATACAAAAAACCTAGCCAAAGGCGAAGACTTTGACTAGATTTTTTGATTTTAGTCTACAATAGCTTTTGTAATCTCTTCGGGTGTCATACGTGAGAAGTATTGACTTGTATCAACTGTTTTAAGCGCTGCTAAAACATCTTTGTAATCGTAGCGGACACCCTCCAACATTTTTTCAATATCATCCACAGGTTTCACTCCAAAGAAGTCACCAAAGATTTTGACAGATTTTATCGTTGAATTTTCAACATTAGCATAAGTCGTAATTTTTCCAGCTGGATAGCGGACACCACGTTCAATGGTGTATTCAGGTGCTTTACCATACGTCCAATCCCATGTAGCAAATTGATTATCGCGCATAGCTTGGATTTCTGATAACTCGGCATCACTCAAAACATATTCATCCATCTCTGGATATTCTTCCTTCATTTGAGCTAAAATGGCATCGCTAAATTCTTGTACTGTAATTTTATCTGAAAGATGGTCAACAATATTTGTAACACGTGCGCGTACAGATTTTATCCCTTTAGATTCAATTTTGTCTTTAGATACTTTGAGTGCTTGCCCTAAGACTGACATATCAACATCAAATAAAAGACAACCATGATGCATCATACGACCTTTGTAATAAGCTTGAGCATTTCCTGCAAATTTTTGTCCATTGATTTCTAAATCATTACGACCAGTAAATTCTGCTTTAACACCTAATTTAGCAAGAGTATCAATAACTGGTTTTGAAAAAGTTTGGAAATCAAAGGCACCTTCTTGTGTATTATTAGAAATAATAGTGTAGTTTAAATTATTCAAGTCATGATAAACTGCTCCGCCTCCTGACAAACGACGGACAACATGGATGCCATTTTTATCAATGAACTCTTTGTTAATTTCTTGAATTGTATTTTGATGGCGTCCAATAATGATAGCCGGTTCATTAATCCAAAGAATAAAGATTTCATCGATATCTGTCAACTTTTGAAAGGCGTAAGCTTCTAAAGCAACATTGTAAGCCGGATCATTAGACGTGTTAACGATATATTTCATTTTAAATTCCTAACTAATATTTTATAATATTCAGACAATATATACGTGAAAAGAGATTGAAGCTATAAAAGCTCAATCTCAAATATATTAAACAAAATTATTTGCGTTTTGGAGGGTTGTGAATAGCTTCACCGAGAACATCTAAGAAAGCTTCGTACATAACTTCAGAGAATGTTGGGTGACCATGGATAGATTGTGCTACATCGTAGACAGTCAACTCATTTTCCATAATCGTAGAAGCTTCATTAATCAATTCCGCTGCAGCTGGACCAATAATGTGAACACCAAGAATCTCTTTATACTTAGGTTCAGCAATTACTTTTACAAAACCATGTGCTTCGTTTGAAGCGATAGCACGACCATTGCCTGTAAAGCTATTTTTACCAACTAATATGTCACCATATTGTTCACGTGCTTGCTCTTCTGTCATCCCCACCATTGCTACTTCAGGATGAGTATAAACAGCTGCTGGAGTGAAATCTAGATGTGCTTTACGCTTATTACCGCCGAGTGCGTTTTCAGCAGCTACTTCACCCATACGGTATGCAGCATGAGCTAACATACGAGTTCCATTAACATCACCTGGTGCATAGATACCTGGAATTGAAGTTTCTTGATAAGCATTAACTTTAATACGTCCACGTTCCATCTCAAGTTCAGGCTCAAGATTTTCAAGACCATTCATTTGTGGAACACGTCCAATTGAAAGAAGAGCTTTATCAGCAACAACTTCTTCACCGTTGTTTAATTTAAGCGTTAATTGATTATTGGCTTCAACAATTTCAGAAACACCAACTGATGTTTTAATCTTCATTCCCTTCTTAGCAAGGATTTTTTGAAGTTCTAGCGATACTTCTTTATCCATTGCTGGAATGATGCGATCAGCCATTTCAATAACAGTTACGTCAACACCATATGAAGCCCATACAAGACCAAGCTCAATACCTACGACACCACCACCCATAACAGCAAGTGACTTAGGAATTTCACGTAAATCAAGAATATCATCTGATGTTAATACTAATGGTGATTCAATACCTGGAATATTAATACGAGATACCTTAGAACCAGTCGCAAGGACGACGTTACGACCTTTGATAACTTTATCGCCAATAACAACAGACTTATCAGGGTTTACTTGTCCAAGTCCATTGAAAATTTCAACTTTGTTCGCTTTCAAGAGACCACGTACACCACCAGTCAGTGTCTTAACTACAGAATTTTTAAAGGCAACAGTCTTATCCATATCAATTGCATAGTTAGTTGAAGCAAGGTTGATACCACGTCCAGCTGCTACTTTCAAACCATCTAGGATTTCAGCATTTTTAAGATATGTTTTTGTAGGGATACAACCAACATTCAAACACGTACCGCCAAATTCAGTTTTCTCAACAATGGCAATTTTTCCTCCAAGTTGAGCACCGCGGATTGCTGCGTAATAACCTGCAGGCCCACCACCTACGACTACGATATCGTACTCATCAGCTGCAAGTTCTTCTTTAGGAGTTGCTGCTGCAACTGTCTCTTGTGAAGGAGCAGCAGGTCCAGAAACTGATTGACCATCTTCAGCTGTGATAGTTGCATCAGCTGAAGGTGATGACGTACCTACTTCTTCACCTTCTTCTCCGATATAGGCAATCACTTCAGTGACGGGAACAACATCTCCTGCCTGATGTACAATTTTTAAAAGTACACCAGTGTCTTCTGCTTCGATTTCCATATTGGTTTTATCAGACATGATTTCAAGAAGGACATCACCTTCATTAACGGTGTCACCTTCATTTTTTTTCCACTCAAGGATTTCGCCTTCTTGCATGTCAACCCCAAGTTTTGGCATAATTACATCAAAAGCCATTTTTTATTTCCTCTTTCGTTTTTCGAATAACTTATTATATCAAATTAAGACCTACGGAATCAAATAAGTAAACCAAATGGGTTTTCCATTAAGTTCTTAAGATCAACCATAAACTTAGCACCATTCATTCCATCAACAATACGGTGGTCAATTGTTAAACACATTGCCATAATTGGTCGAGCTACAATTTCACCATCAACCACTGTTGGAGTCGGAATAGTAGCTCCTACTCCAAGGATTGCTGAGTTCGGTTGATTGATAATTGGGTTAAACGTCTTAGTACCAAACATACCTAAGTTAGTAATTGAGAATGTTGAACCTGACATTTCAGCTGATTTTAATTTACCTTCTTGAGTTTTCTTAATAACATCTTTAGATGCTATAACAAAGTCAGAAAGTGACATTTGATCAGCATTGTGAACAACAGGAACAATCAAACCATCATCAAGACCAACTGCGATTCCAATATTAACAAAATTATGAAGCTCAATTTCTTGTGCATCGTTAATTAATGAAGCATTTAGGTATCGATGCTCTGGTTTCATCAATGTCTTAACAACGGCCATTCCAATCAAATCAGTAAAGCTGACTTTCAAGCCTGTTTTAGCCATGATTGGATCAATTAATTTCTTGCGAAGAGCCATCATTTCAGTCATATCAATGTCATAGTTAAGTGTAAAGCTTGGAGCAGTGAGGTAAGAGTTAGTCATACCTTTAGAAATAGCCTTACGCATTGCAGACATCTTAATGACTTCAACACCTTCTGGTAATTGTTTTTCTTCTGTTGTTGGTGTAGCTTTAGTTTCTACAGGAGCCTCTGCTGCTTGCGGTGACATAGCAGCCAAAACATCATTTTTAACAATTTTACCACGAATACCACTGCCAGTGATTTCTGCTATATCAACTCCTTGATCTTCAGCAATTCGACGTGCCAATGGTGTAATACGTGGTTGAGCACCCTTGAAGTTTTCAACATCTTCTCTGTGAACGCGACCATTTGCCCCTGTTCCAGATACTAGTGCAAGGTCAATAGACATCTCTCTTGCTAATTTACGAGCTGCAGGAGTGGCACGTACTTTTTCACCACTTGTAGCTGCTGGCACACTTGGTTCTGATGTTTCTTCAACTTTTTCTGGTTCTGAAGTTACTTGTGTCGCGTTTTCTTCAACTGATGTATTTTCAGAAGAAGATGCTTCTGTTACTTCTTCACCTTCAGCACCAATATAACCAATTGTCTCAGTTACAGGAACAACATCTCCATTCCCATGTGTGATTTTTAGTAAAACACCTGAGTCTTCTGCTTCAATCTCCATATTTGTTTTATCTGACATAATTTCAAGTAGGACGTCACCTTCATTAACAACATCACCTACCTGTTTTTTCCACTCAAGGATTTCGCCTTCTTGCATATCAACCCCGAGTTTAGGCATAATAATTTCGACAGCCATAGTTTTCCTTTCACACTAAACTATATCGTCAAATATATGTTTCATCTAACGATATAAATTAAAACCTATAAACAAGGAAAGAGGCTAAGTTTTCACTCATTCCTCAGTCCCTCTTTGTTTTATGAATTATTTACCTTTGTTAACTACTTTATAGATAGCATCTTTAATTTTTGCTACATCAGGTAAGATTCCTTGTTCAAGTACACGTGAATACGGTACTGGAACATCTTCACTTGCAAGACGCACGATAGGATGATCAAGGTAATCAAATGCTTCACTTTCAGCAACCATAGTTGCAATTTCACCAGTGAAACCACCAGTTTTATAAGCATCGTTAACCAAGATCAATTTACCAGTTTTCTTAACAGAATCGATAATTAATTCTTTATCAAGCGGAATAAGTGTACGTGGATCAACAACCTCAACGTTAATACCTTCCTCAGCAACTTCTTCAGCAGCTTGCATAACACGCTCAAGCATACGGCCATAAGAAACAATTGTTAAGTCAGTCCCCTCACGCTTAATATCCCCTTTACCAAGTGGAATATAGAAATCAGGGTCCATATTAACTTCTTCTTTCTTACCATAGAGAGCTTTTGGCTCTAAGAAGATAACTGGGTTATTGTCAAGAATAGAAGATTTCAAAAGTGCTTTTGACTCATTAACAGTACCAGGTGCAACAACTTTTAGACCTGGAATGTGTGTTAACCAAGCTTCTAATGATTGTGAGTGTTGTGCAGCCGAACCAATACCTGACCCTGATGCCACACGGAAAGTAACTGGAGTTGATAGACCTCCACCAAACATATAATTCGTTTTAGCACCTTGGTTAACGATAGCATCCATTGCGATTGTTACAAAATCCATGAATGTCAAATCAACGATAGGACGCAAACCTGTTTGTGCAGCACCGATAGCTGAACCTGCAATCGCAGCCTCTGAGATTGGTGTGTCGCGAACGCGCTTAGCACCAAACTCTTCTAACATACCAACAGATGTACCGAAGTCTCCTCCATATACACCTACATCTTCACCCATTAAAAATACTTTTTCATCTTTGCGCATTTCTTCGCTCATAGCGACATTAATCGCTTCGCGCAAAGCCATAACTTTAGTTTCGCTCATTATTTCCTCCGAATATCCGTTTTTTAATCAATTGAATAATAGAACGAGATAAATCTCATCTACTTTAGGTTATTTTAGTCCACAAAAACGTCTTCAAATGCAACAGACATATCAGGGAATGGACTTTCTTCAGCGAATTTAACCCCTTCTTCAACTTCTTTAATCACTTGTGCTTCAATAGCTGCAAGCTCTTCTTCAGTAGCGATTTCATTTTCAATTAAGTATGCACGGTAGCGTTTTACTGGATCTTTAGCTTTCCATGAATCAACTTCTTCTTTAGTACGGTATACCCCAGCATCAGCAGTTGAATGACCAAACCAACGGTATGATTCAACCTCTACAATAGCTGGTCCATTTCCTGAACGCACGTAATTGATAACTTCATGCATTTTCTCGTAAACAGCCATAAGGTCATTACCATCTTCAACATAATGCCCTGGAATACCGTACGCATCAGCACGCATGTAAAGGTGAGGAATTTTAGTTGAGTATGTGATGTCTGTTGAGATACCATAACGGTTGTTGATGATAAAGAAGATAACTGGTAAGTTCCAAACAGCAGCTAAGTTAACTGACTCATGGAATGAGCCCTCGTTAGTCGCTGAGTCACCCGAAAAGGCGATAACAATGTTATCAGTTCCTTCATATTGCTGTGTAAGGGCAGCACCTACTGCAAGCGCATATCCTCCACCGACGATACCGTTTGTTCCATAGTTACCTTTTTCAAGGTTTGCTAAGTGCATTGAGCCTCCACGACCTTTTGATGTTCCTGTTGCTTTACCAGCAAGTTCAGCAAACATTCCACCAATATCAATACCTTTTGCAATAGTTTGTCCGTGTCCACGGTGGTTTGAGAAAATGATATCTGAATCTGTTAAATCTTGGATAGCACCTACTGAAGCAGCTTCTTCACCAACAGAGAAGTGAGTCATCCCTTGGACGAAACCACGACGAACCAATTTGTTAAATTTCATATCAACATCACGAATACGTTGCATTTTTAGAAACATATCCAAGTGTTGTTCTTTAGATAGAGTTACCATTCTAACCTCCAAAAAAATCTTTATTACTTAATTATTGTATAAGTTTTTTTCACAAGATGCAAGAATTTGAACCGCTTTCTTTGTTTTCGTAAAAGGCATCTCAATTTAAAATGTACTTTTTTTCACAAACTATTGTTTTTGAAATTTTCTCACAAATCTAGTCTCATATTTAGATTTTCCCACTCTTCCATTAATAGCAATTGTTCTTCTTGGATTGATTCCAGCTCTTTTTGCAAATCAGAGAGTTTTCCGATGTCATTGGTTTCTAACATTAAACCATTGATATTGTTTTCATCATTTTCAAGAACTTCCAAACGCGCCTCAATTTCTACAACGCGACGGGTAATTTTCCTAAATTCCTTTTGATTTGCTTTTTGTGTCTCATAATCTGATGTAACGTCGATTTCTGTTTTTGAAGCACTCACTTCTTCTTCATTTAAACGTGCTAATTCCTCTAGTTCGGCTTTCTTAGTGAGGTAATAATCATAATCTCCTAGATAGAGAGTACTTCCCTTATCAGAAATTTCGAGAACCTTAGTTGCCACACGATTAATAAAATAGCGATCATGACTAACAAAAAGTAATGTGCCATCAAATTCGATGAGTGCATTTTCTAAGACTTCTTTACTATCAATATCCAAGTGGTTTGTTGGCTCATCTAATATGAGAAAATTATTATTTTCCATAGATAATTTTGCCAATAGCAAACGCGCTCGTTCACCACCTGATAGCATTGAAACTGATTTTTTAACATCATCACCTGAAAAAAGAAAAGCTCCTAAACGGTTTCTAATTTCAACTTCTGGCGTTGTTGAAAAAGCATCCCATAACTCATCTAAAACAGTATTCGTTTTTGTTAAATTACTTTGACTTTGATCGTAATACCCAGTTTCGACATTTGCTCCTAATTTTGCTTCTCCTTTGATAAAAGGAATTTGCCCAACAAGCGATTTGATTAAAGTTGATTTCCCGATACCATTTGGACCTACAATTGCAATAGCATCAAATTTCTTCACGTCCAAATCGATTGGCTCCGATAAAGAAACACCTTCATAACCAATAGCTGCATTCTCAAGTGTTAAAACAACATTCCCTGAGACTTTCCCAGCATGAAAAGTCATATTAGCTGATTTTTGCTCTACATTCGGTTTGTCGAGTCGTTCCATCTTTTCTAATTGTTTACGACGAGCTTGTGCTCGTTTAGTGGTTGAAGCCCTAACAATGTTACGTTGTACAAAATCTTCTAACTTAGCAATTTCTTTTTGTTGTTTTTCAAAATTCTTTTCTTCAGTCGCTATTTTCTCTGCCTTAAGATCCATAAATTTCGAATAATTGCCTACATAGCGGTCTAGAGAATGTGTCGTTAAATCATAAGTTACTGTAGCTACCTTGTCTAAAAAATAGCGGTCATGGCTGACAATAATAAGGGCTCCTTGATAATTTACAAGATAATTTTCTAACCAAGCAATCGTATCAATGTCTAAATGGTTCGTTGGTTCATCTAAAACAAGTAATTCTGGCTTTTCAAGTAGCATTTTTGCAAGCGCTAATCGTGTATTTTGCCCGCCAGACAATTCACTAATAGGCATTTCCCACATATCACTGTTAAACTTAAAACCATTTAAAATAGCCTTTATATCTGATTCATAGGTAAAGCCACCTTTTTCACGAAACTCTTCTGACAAAATATCGTATGTTTTCATCAATTGTTCCAGGTCACTTCCTGAAACTTGCCCCATTTGTAATTCCAATTCACGTAAGCGCTTCTCTACTTCTCTTAATGAGTCAAAAACTTGTAACATTTCTTGGAAAATTGTATTTTCAGATTGAAAACGACTATCTTGTGCCAAGTAGGACAAACTCAAATCACGCTTTTTATTTATTTCTCCTTTTGTCGGAGCCTCTTCACCAACTAAAATTTTAAGAAGCGTTGATTTGCCAGCACCATTACGTCCAACAAGAGCAATACGATCACGTTGATCAACTTGAATATTAATATTATCAAAAAGCACATCACCTGAAAATGAGCGCTCAATTTTGTTTCCTTGTAGTATAATCATAGTTTTATTATAGCATACCTTCAAATAAAACCATTATGGAAATCTTCTCTTTTAATCAAATGATTGCACCTTTTAGGGCTTTAGGTTACAATGAATGTTAGTAATTTCCAAGAAAGAGAGAGACTTTATGTCTATTACAAAAGAATTTGATACCATCGCAGCTATTTCAACTCCTCTCGGTGAGGGAGCTATTGGTATTGTCCGTATATCTGGTACAGATGCCTTAAAGATAGCATCAAAAATTTATCGTGGAAAAGATCTATCCGCGATCCAATCCCATACCTTAAACTATGGTCATATTGTGGACCCAGATAAAAATGAAATCTTGGATGAAGTTATGTTAGGCGTTATGCTTGCTCCAAAAACATTCACAAGAGAAGATGTTATTGAAATTAATACGCATGGAGGAATTGCAGTTACTAACGAAATTCTTCAGTTAATTTTACGACATGGAGCACGAATGGCTGAACCAGGAGAATTTACTAAACGTGCTTTTTTAAATGGTCGAGTTGACTTGACTCAGGCTGAAGCTGTTATGGATCTTATTAGAGCTAAAACAGATAAAGCAATGGATATTGCCGTTAAGCAATTAGATGGTTCTTTAAAGACACTAATCAATAACACTCGACAAGAAATTTTAAATACTCTAGCCCAAGTTGAAGTTAATATCGATTACCCTGAATATGATGACGTTGAAGAGATGACTACAACACTGATGCGTGAAAAAACACAAGAGTTTCAAGCACTTATGGAAAATTTACTTCGAACTGCCAGACGTGGAAAAATTCTTCGAGAAGGACTTTCAACAGCAATCATTGGTCGTCCAAATGTCGGTAAATCCAGCTTACTAAATAACCTCTTACGTGAAGAAAAGGCGATTGTGACAGATATTGAAGGAACAACTCGTGATGTTATTGAAGAATACGTCAATATTAAAGGAGTTCCTTTAAAACTAGTTGACACTGCTGGTATCCGTGATACAGATGATATCGTTGAAAAAATTGGTGTTGAACGTTCAAAGAAGGCTTTAGAAGAAGCCGACCTTGTGTTGTTGGTTCTCAATAGTTCCGAACCACTAACATTACAAGACCGCTCCCTTCTAGAACTAAGTAAAGAAAGTAATCGTATCGTATTACTCAATAAAACGGATCTTCCTCAAAAAATAGAAGTTAACGAATTACCTAAAAATGTTATTCCAATTTCGGTTTTAGAAAATGAAAACATCGATAAAATCGAAGAACGTATTAACGATATTTTCTTTGACAACGCTGGTATGGTAGAACATGACGCTACTTATCTATCAAATGCTCGCCATATCTCACTAATTGAAAAAGCCGTTGATAGTTTAAAAGCTGTCAATGAGGGCTTGGAATTAGGAATGCCTGTTGATCTCTTACAAGTCGATATGACTAGAACTTGGGAAATACTTGGAGAAATCACTGGGGATGCAGCTCCAGATGAACTAATAACTCAGCTCTTCAGCCAATTCTGCTTAGGTAAATAAAAAAATATTCGGTGCGTAAGCACCGAATATTTTTATTTTCTTAAGTTAAAAACTCGTTTTAAAATTTGAGCAATAATAACCCAAAGTAAGACCGAAGTAGCAATAACAATTAACCATGAACTCCGTGATTCTGTAAGAGGTAATGGAATATTCATCCCAAAAAAGCCAGTAATTGCTGCAATAATCGCTAAATTAATCGAAATGATATTCAAACCTGTTAAGTTTTCGTTCAAGTTATTATTTAAGACATTATTAAAAGTAGATGATAATTGTGAAAGTACCTGACTGTTTAATTGTGTCATACTGACTAACTGATGCGCTTCAATGAGAGCATCTGATAACTGTTCTTTTTCCACTTCAGAATTAAATCGCTGACTAGGATGAACATCTAATTGCTCTAATACCAATGCATTTTGATTGGCAGCTGTCAAAAGATAAACGGATCCTGTCTCTAGGTCACTCATGGCTAATAAGCGCTTATTGGTTGTTTGTTCTCTCAATTGACGGTTGAGAATATCCTTTTCTCTATCAATTTTCGATACAACATTAAAATATTGTTTTGTAATCAAAGTTAAAGCTGCAAATAAAAATTTTTTAGGAGAGACATCTGGATTACGGTCTAGATATTTTTGCAATAGTTCTAGCATATAACTATTTCGAGACCGTGTCACCGTTATCAAACGGTCGTGTGATAAGCAAAAGGTCATCGGAACGGTCTCATAATAACTTTCTTTCTGCTTTAGATCAATAGTATTAAAAATAATCGTCAAGACTTCTTTTCCTTTAATATGAGAACATTCCATAAAGGCTCGTTCATAATCATCCAGAGCATATGTAATAATCTCACTATCCAAATATTTTGCTTGAATTTCCGATGTTTCTGTTCGCAATTGCTCTGCTTCAATGTTAATCCAAGTAAAACCATTTCCAAATTTTTGTTCGACTATCATTTTTTCCTTTCTTTAATCCATTTTTACCACTTCTAGCTGTTTACCACCTAAAAGAATTAAGTATTTGTCTATCTTTTCTATCTCGTAAGATTTTTTTAAAGCTTCTGCATATAAAGCCATTTGTCCCTGATAGCGTTCTTTTAATTCTAGAGGATTGACAAATTTATCAGTCTTATAATCAAATAGAATTATCCGATTTTCTAATAGTAGATACCCATCAATAATACCACGTACAACGAATTTCTCACCACTCTCCGGATCTTCTTTTAACATGGCAAAAGGTGCCTCTCGATGCAGATGTTCTACTTCTTCTTGTATATACTTACCGAGTGAGGTTTCTTGGAAAAAATAGTTGATTTTTTCAATCTGAATAGCCGCTTTGACACTTGTTTCAGCATTCACTTCTGTCAAAGCTTTTTGAATATCTTCCATTTTGACATGAGATGACATCTCTATGCGTTGCATTAATTCATGTACAGCAGATCCTAAAGCTGCTGGGTCTTGCTTTTTACTTGTAGAAAAATCAGGTAACTTAAAATCTACTGATGTTTTAGTAATAGTTTCCATCACATCAACACCTTCTATATCTAGAATAGGCTCATAGATTTTTTTGACTTGACTTGGTGTTCTCACTGTCGGTAACTCAATAGCCGCTTTATAAGTTTGATTAATCTGCTCAACAGATTCTAACACGCTAATCGCACGCACGATATCTTCAGACTGACGATTCTCTACCTTATTATCGGGATTGAAAGGTAGACTAGGGTTAACCATCCCTATGTGGTGATCTGTTAATTCCTCTAATGATACGAAGTTGATGTCATAAAACAACTCTTGTTTCTTATAGGTTTCATGAACAGCCAGTAACCAATCTTGAAAGGTCACAAAAGTCTCACGACTAGCTAATGGGAGATGATTATTTTCAGATACTAAGTCATAATGATCAGCCCATTTGGTTTGACTAGCCTTACCAACCAGATATAATTTTTTCTCTGCACGTGTCATAGCTACGTAAAGTAAACGCATTTGCTCTGATAAAGTAGCTAAGCGTAACTCTCTTTTATTAAGTTGGTAAGGAAGTGTTTCCATGCTAACCTTTACTGCAGGCAGTATCTCTTCTTCGAGTTCATGTCGCATATCAGCAACATATTTAATACCAATTCCTTGATTTCGGCTTAAAATAAGAGGGGAAGTTATGTCTACCATTGAAAATTTCTTATCAATATTTAAAATAAATACATACTTAAACTCAAGCCCCTTTGATTTGTGTATAGTCATTAGGTTAACAGCATTTTGCGGTAATGCCACCTCAACATCTGCCAAATCATTTTCATTTTCTAAAACTTTATCAATCATTCGAATAAAGCGTGATAAACCCTTGAAACCTGTTTTTTCAAACTGATTTGCTCGAAGTGCCAAGGCATATAGATTGGCTTGACGTTGCTCAGCTTTAGGCAGAGCTCCTACATAATCATAATAAAAACGGTCATTATATATTTTCCATATTAAATCATAAAGCGAATGCCATTTAGCAAAATCACGCCAAGTCTGGAATGTTTTCATAAAGTGATCTATTTTAGAAGATAATTCTGGAGTAATTAAATCACTATGATGACCTTCTTTATGATAAGACAATTTCACTTTATGATAAAAAGCCATTTTGACATCCTGAATAGCAATTCTTGTTAAATCATCTTCATTAAAGCCAAACATGGGAGATCTCAAAAGAGCAACTAGAGCATAATCATTTAAGGGATTATCAATTGACCGCAAAGTATCAAGCATTACCATCACTTCGACTGATTTTAAGTAATTTTGCTCCCCACCGTCAGTTACCAAAGGAATACCATAACGGTCAAAAGTTTGTAAGATACCATCATTCCTTGTCCTTGAAGAAACTAAGAGGGTGATATCTTGAAAGGGAACATTCTCTTCTTTATGCAATCGAATAATTTCTTTTGCGACTAACTTTGCTTCAGCTGGGCTAATATCATATTGTTGACTATCACTGTCATCTATATCATCTTCATCAGTATCTAATAGTAAAACTTGTGTTTTATTATTCGGATGTCTTTCTTGCTGTCTTGGACTACCAGCTTTTAATTGGTGACTTTCATCATAAAGAATGTCTCCTACTTCTTCATCCATAAGATGTGTAAACACACTATTTGTACTGTCTAAAACCTCTGATTGACTCCGAAAATTCTCTTTCAGAATAATTAATTTCCCTTGACTTGGATTGTCTTGGTAAGCTTTGTATTTATCATTAAAAATTTGTGGATCAGCCTGACGAAAACGGTAAATTGATTGTTTTATGTCTCCAACCATGAAACGATTATGTCCATTAGACAATAATTCTAACATTCTCTCTTGGGTATGGTTATTGTCCTGATACTCATCAACCATTACTTCATGATACTTATCTTGATAAAGTTGCCTAATATCATGATTTTCTTCCAATATTTGAATTGCAAAATGGGCAATATCAGAAAATTCAAAAGCATTTTCTTGAATCTTCTCCTGTAAATATTGTTCTGAGAAATCTAAAACAAAGGATTGCAATAATTCTAACAAGAAAAGAGATTCTCCTTGATACTTAAAAATAACTTCTAAGTGCTTAAGTCCAACGATACGATTATGCAATTGTTTAAAGATAGGATATTTAACGCCAGCAACTGTAACATCATTGCCTGAAGGAATCACATTAGTGATATCACGTGCCAAATTAGTCAATCCTTTTTTTCCATACAGCAAATTAAAGTCTTGAGACCAATGGACTAAATTTTCAATTATTTTAAGGTGTTTTTTGTAATTTGCTGTCGGAACCCCTTTAGCAGTTAATTGCTTATAATCTTCTTGATCCGTTAAATCACGTAATTGATTAGCAGTTGTTTGCATTACATTTAAAAGGCTTGAAACTTCTTGATCTGGAATAGCTTCAAAATCAGTGTAAGTTTGTGCACCTTTTAGAAAAACTGTTTGCATCCAGCGCTTGGGGTTATCGGTGGACTGGCTAAAAGCATAAACTTTATAAACCATTTCTCGAAAAGCTTTGCTATCTTTACGATTACCTGAGAAATTTTTGACTAATTTTATGAATGAAGCTGCATTCTTCCCAGTCATGTAGTCAGAAAATAAATCAGCATAGACCTCATTCTTTATGACGTCTTGCTCATTTTTATCTTGTAAAATCCTAAATATAGGTGATATGCCCAAAGTATAACCATATTGGTTAACTATTTTTTGCGTAAAAGCATCCATAGTACCAATATCAGCTGTTTGAATGCCGACAAGTTGCTGGGTGAGAAACTGTTTTAAATCATCTGATTCTGCGGATTTCAAAGACTCGTTTATTTTCTTTTCTAAACGTTCTTTGAGCTCACCTGCCGCTTTTACTGTAAATGTTGAGATAAACAAAGAGTCAATCGGAACCCCTCTTAAAAGTTTATCTAAAATCCGCTCAACCATTACAAAAGTCTTTCCAGAACCAGCCGAAGCTGATACCAGGACATTGTTACCAAAAGTATAAATGGCTTCAATTTGTTCAGGCGTTCGCTTTTGTTTTTTATCAGAATTTTTTTCTTCTGTCTGAATAACAGCAATATCTTCTGGATTTAAGAAAGGCTTAAAGGTCATCATTTTCCTCCTCTTGCTGCATTAATGTTAAGAAACCTTGACGTTTTTCCTTAGCAGGTAATTTATAAAGCGCTCTGGCACGTGCCATATGCCTATCCGCCTCGAATCCCGTAATACTCTTAAACTGATCTCCGTCAACTGTTTTAGCATCTTCTGTATATGGATTGATCAAAAACTTACCTGACTTAATAGTCTCAGATGCTTTTTTGTAAAGCGATTGGTTATGTGCTTGTAAAATAGCAATTTCAGTCTCTGAATAAAGGGAATCTTTGAGATGGTATTTCCCATTTGCTAAGAATTCTTTTTCGGCTTCTGAAAATAATCCTTTATAAGTTAAAGCTTGATGATTTTTTGTTACTAAATCATCTAAATTTTTAATTTTAGACAAGTCTTGTCTAGGTTCCTGCATATGTAAGTACATAGCTCCAAAAATCGGTGGTTTTTGTTCAACTTCCTTGTCACGACTGATAGCATCAATGTAGGTGACTAATTGTGGACTTAGACCGTTATAAAATTTTTGGATATCGAATTTTTGAGCGCTTGATTTATAGTCCACGACACCCAAAGAACCATCAGATAAACGATCGATACGGTCAATAATACCGTTAATTTTTATAGTATTATCAATCATTAGTTCAAATCGTTCTTCTTCACTTTCAACAGTCATCTGACTATCTTGTCGTAATATGGTTGCAGTTGCACGCGCGATATCTTCTAAAATTTCTAAAGAATAACGACTTTCTGCATCTTCTGAATACAAGGATTTGAAAACATCTTCTTGATTGGTTTTATTAATTGCAGAGTTGAGTTTCTCTTCAAAAGATTCTATCCCTTGGTTTTTCATCAGAATTTCAAAAACACGATGAAGGTACGTTCCATGGTGCCGCATATCTGGATGAATTGAGTCTTGTTCTTCCAAACCTAACACATATTGTAAAAAATACTTATATTGATTATTATAAAAAGTTGTCAAAGCAGATGAGGATAATTTAAGTGGGTCATCTTCTGGGAAGCGTCTGGTCATCACATCTGATGAAACTGTCACAGTATCAAGACTATCTGTAATTATTGGTATCTCAATCCCTTTAGAAGTTAATTGACGACGCAAATAACGAACAGCAACTGACCAAAAAGTTTGTTCTTCTTTAGTCATCTCTTTGTCAATAGCAGAGCGATACAAGTCAACAACACGCGATAATAAAGCTTTGTAATTCCCAATATTATCAGCTTCTTCTTTTAACGATTGGCGTCCTTTATGATTAAAAGGAACACCTATATCTCTTAGTTCGACAAGATATGGTGACATCTGATCTTCAGACTCATTCAATAATTGTGGTATAGTCAACACTAATTCTTGTTTAGCAGCATTAAAAAGAGAGAGGGCAGCAAAATGGTTTTTCTTCAAATTTTCTTGCGTCATAATGTCAAAATGACCATCAGTGTCATTGGCATCATTTATAAGCTGACGTTCAATATCAGATATTAAAGATTTGTTTTGAGCAATCTTTGGAAAATGTGATTGTGTCATGCCTAGGGCATAGACAAATTGATTACTATGTGGTTCTACCAAATCGTAAGACTTAACAGTAACCACATCAACAGTAGCAGGGACCATACGATACTCGGCTTGCATCATACCTGAATTTAATAACGATAAAAATTCGTCTAAATTTAATTTTTCTTGACCAAATATTGTTTGAAACTGCTCTAAAATATCTGTAAATGTTTTCCAAACTTCTTGATGTTTTTCTTGTTCATTTTCAGACATTTGACCAACTAATCGCGATAAATTGTCACTCAAACCTACCTGAGTAAGGAAAAACATGAATTGGTTGAGTGTTTTTATACCGTCTTGTTTTTTCGTTTTCACAAAACTTTCCAGTGGAGTAAGGAGGGACTGACGAATAGTGTTAAGACGCCCTAAATCAAATTTTTTAGCCCCCACAACAAAATCTGTAAAGAACTTCTTAGGACCTTTAATGTCTGCATATGAGATATAAGCCTCAAAATAATCTAAATCATCTTGGCTAATCTCTCCATAAATACCTGTCTTAAAAAGATTTAAAACATCTTCAGCTCTAAATCGATAACGTTTTATTCGAGACAAGGAATCCATAAAATGAACTAAAGGGTGCGCAGCCATTGTTTCAGCTTTACCGAAATAATAAGGAATATCATACTGCTCAAAAATCTTACTTAATTGTAGTTTATAACTATCTACATCTCCTAGTAAAACTAAAATATCTTTGTAGCGATATCCTTGATAAAGTTTCTGACGTATAGCTCTAGCCACATGTTCCACTTCATCTTTTTGATTAATGCACTCCCAAATTGTTATACAATCTTTAGCAGTGTCGTCTAAAATGTGACTACTATTTGTAAAATCATGTTTACCTTCGATATTTTTCGAAATCATTTCAAAACCAGATTTACTTTCCCACTTGGACAAGATAAATTCTGGTTTTGTTTGAAATGTCGTTGCTAGATATCTTAAAAAATCAACCCCTGCAGAATAAATATTTCCATTAGTAAAGTTAGCCTTATACGCTTTTTGGCTAGCATAAGCTCCGATGATAATCTCTTGACAACGTGAACTCAGACTTTTAATTAAAGCTTCTTCTTCAGCTGAGAAACGGGTAAAACCATCGACTATAAGGATAGTGTTCTTTAAATCCACATCTAGCTGGCCTGACCTTACTTGTTCTGTAAAAAAGGCAATTTTAGATTGATTGTCGTATTCTCCTTCTCTTAAAAGATCTGAAACCACTAGAAAAATAGCTAATAAATCTTCAAATTTTTCAGGAGAATGTAAATATTTTAACTCTAAAATACTCAGATTTGCTGTCTGCAATTCTTTGTATAGGTCTACCAATTGACTGATAAAGGAAGCATCTTGCTTCAATCGTCCAAAAACTTTTAATTGTCCATCTTCAAAACTTGCTAAAGCACGATAAAAGATCATTGCTAATCCAATATCGTTTAAACTTTCTTTTTGATTAGGCTGGTTTAAAGTAAAATAACGTGCCAATTGAGCAAAGCGAGTAATTGTAATAGCAAAAGAGGCTTCTTGAGGAAGGTTCTCTAATACTGCACGCTCTTTTTCAAAAGATAAAGAGTTTGGAGCAATATAAAAAATACGCCATCCAGCTTCAGCAGCATGCGCGGCCTGATTGACTAAGATTTCTGTCATATCATGATTAATATCAGTATAAAGTAATTTCATGAATCTCCTATCTTATAAGTCAACTGAGAAGTAAACCTTCTTCAACTTATCCTTTACAGTTTATTAATATTATACCAAAAATAGCTTCAAATCTAGGGGAAGATATTTAGTTAAAAATTCAAGCATTTCTTATTAAAATAGTTTATAATGAGCCTATAAAACACTTTGGAGATACTTATGAAAATAGATGACCTAAGAAAAAGCGACAATGTTGAAGATCGTCGCTCCAGTAGCGGAGGTTCATTCTCTAGCGGAGGAAGTGGATTACCGATTCTTCAACTTTTATTGCTGCGAGGGAGTTGGAAAACCAAGCTTGTGGTTTTAATCATCTTACTGCTACTTGGCGGAGGGGGACTAACCAGCATTTTTAATGACTCATCCTCACCTTCTAGTTACCAATCTCAGAATGTCTCACGTTCTGTTGATAATAGCGCAACGAGAGAACAAATCGATTTCGTTAATAAAGTCCTTGGCTCAACTGAGGATTTCTGGTCACAAGAATTCCAAACCCAAGGTTTTGGAAATTATAAGGAACCAAAACTTGTTCTTTACACCAATTCAATTCAAACAGGTTGTGGTATAGGTGAATCTGCTTCAGGACCATTTTATTGTTCAGCAGATAAAAAAATCTATCTTGATATTTCTTTTTACAATGAATTATCACATAAATATGGTGCTACTGGTGATTTTGCTATGGCCTACGTCATCGCCCACGAAGTTGGTCACCACATTCAAACAGAGTTAGGCATTATGGATAAGTATAATAGAATGCGACACGGACTTACTAAGAAAGAAGCAAATGCTTTAAATGTTCGGCTAGAACTTCAAGCAGATTATTATGCAGGGGTATGGGCTCACTACATCAGGGGAAAAAATCTCTTAGAACAAGGAGACTTTGAAGAGGCCATGAATGCTGCCCACGCCGTCGGAGACGATACCCTTCAGAAAGAAACCTACGGAAAATTAGTGCCTGATAGCTTTACCCATGGAACAGCTGAACAACGCCAACGTTGGTTTAACAAAGGCTTTCAATATGGTGACATCCAACACGGTGATACTTTCTCCGTAGAACATCTATAAATTTTAAATAAAAAAACAGCATCTTAATTGATGCTGTTTTTTATTTATTTTTCAACGTAAAATATAAATTATCTTATTTCTGCATTAACTTTCTCAACGAGTGATTTAGTGATTTTTTCCATATATTTAGCCACTTCTTCGTCCGTTAGATTGTCATTAGGGTTTTGGAAAGTTAAGCTATAAGCCATTGATTTATACCCTTCTGCAATATTATTTCCAGCGTAGACATCAAACAGTTTAATCGCTGTTAGACGTTTTACCCCTGATGTCTCAATTGCTGACACAATATCATGATGACTAACAGATTCTGCAAGTAATAATGCAATATCGCGAGATACAGACGGATACTTCGTAATATCTTCAAAAATCAACGCTTGGTTCATTTGACTTTCAATAGTTGATAGATTGATTTCAGCAACATAAGTTTCAGGAATATCATATTGTTTTGCAGTTTGTGGGTGTACTTGACCAACAAAACCAATCTCTTTCCCATCTAATAAGATAGTTGCTGTACGACCTGGGTGCATACTTGCTAAACCTTTTTGTGCTACAAAAGTAACATCTAATTTTAATTTAATAAAGAGCGCCTCTACAATACCTTTGGCGTAGAAGAAATCAACTGGCTTGGATTTTGTTTGGAAATCTTTTTCCTCTACTAGACCTGTTAAGGCAAAAGTAAACGTCTCTACTTCAGTTGGTAAATCTTCTTTTGGATTACCAGTTTGTTCAAAAACTTTTCCTATCTCATAAACTGCAAGGTTACTGTTTTTGCGAGCAACGTTATAAGCAATTGTATCAAGCATTCCTGAAACAACATTTTGGCGAAGTGCTGAGCGATCAACAGTCATCGGCCACATAAGTTCAGTTATATTAGTTGCTTGAGTTGAGAACTGCACTGCTTTTTCTGGAGTTGTTAAAGCATAGGTGATAATTTCAGATAATCCTGCTCCTTCAGCAACCGTACGGACTCTACGACGTAAGCGTTGCATACTCGTTAATTCTCCTGCAGTCGCTCCGGCTTCTGGCAATGTTGTTGGTAATTTTTCGTAACCATAAATACGGGCAATCTCTTCAACTAAGTCAGCTTGAATGGCAATATCCCATCTACGACGCGGTACCAACACAGTAAATTTCACTTCTGAACCAGAAATAGCAAAGCCGAGTTTTTCAAATACTTCTTCAATATCAGTATAGGTAAGTTCTGTTCCCAAACGAGTATTAACGTAACCAAGAGTCGTTGATACCTCTACCGGCTCAGTTGGAAGAACTCCTTCTGTAACTTGACCAGAAAGAACTTGACCACCTGCCAATTCTTGTAACATTGCAGCCGCAAAATCCATAGCCTCTGAAACTGTATCATAATTGATACCTTTTTCAAAGCGAGAAGATGATTCTGAACGAAGGTTGAGTCTTCCACTTGTTTTGCGGATACTTGTTCCATTAAATACTGCCGCTTCAAGGACCACTGTCTTAGAAGAACTACCAATTTCAGTTGATTGTCCTCCCATAACGCCTGCCAAAGCAACTGGTTGATCATTTACCGCAATGACCAAGTCATCAGCTATTAAGTCACGCTCTTCACCATCAAGAGTAATTAACTTTTCCCCATTCTCAGCATTACGTGCTACTATAGTTGTCCCATCAAATTTATCAAAATCAAAAGCATGCATTGGTTGACCATAAGTCAAAAGAACATAGTTTGTCACATCAACAACATTATTAATTGGACGTATACCAGCATTCATCAGTTTATTTTGAAGCCATTGTGGACTTGGTGCAACTGTTACATTCTTAACAATACGAGCCGAGTAAGATAAAACTTTATCTGATTCAATGACAACAGAAATCTTATCAGCTGCTCTTTCTGCTTCTTCAATGAGATTTTTTTCTTCAAAATGAACTTTTTTCCCATAAATTGCTGCTACCTCATGGGCAACACCACGCATTGAAAGAGCATCTGCACGGTTTGGTGTAATTGATAATTCAATAATTTCATCATCTAAGTCAAGATAAGAGAAAATACTATCACCAGGTATAGCTCCCTCAGGTAAAATTTGGATACCATCAGAAAACTCTTTTGGAATGATACTTTCCGATAAGCCCAACTCTTGAAGTGAACAAATCATTCCAAGTGACTCCATACCACGGATTTTACCTTTTTTAATCTTATAGTTATCTGCAATACGAGCACCAGGAACCGCTACGATAACATTAATACCAGTCTTGACATTTGGAGCACCACAGACAACTTGACGAAGTTCATCATCCCCTGTATCAACTTGACACAAATGTAAGTGGGTATCTGGAACATCTTCACACGAAACAATATGACCTACAACTAATTTTGATAAACCTTCCGCTGGTGTCTCCACACCTTCAACCTCAATACCAGTGGTTGACATTTTCTCAGCTAGTTCTGCTGTTGTAACATCAACATCCACTAACTCTTTTAACCATTTATACGATACTAACATGTAATTTCTCTCTATTTATTTTCTTTTATTTTTATACAAGTGCTTTGTAGTTTTTAGTGTAAACTTTTTCTTAATAACCAATCCGTATCCACTTTATCACCTACTGAAAATTGGTGCTCAGAAAATTTTTCAAATCCGTATTTAGCGTAAAATGCCTGAGCTTTATGATTAAACTCCCAAACACCTAACCAAGCCCAATCTAAGCCTGATTTATAAGCTAAATCCAAAGCAAATTCGAAAGTAGCCTTACCTATACCTTGCCCTTGGTAGGCATCTAGAAGATAAATCCTTTGAATTTCAAATGCTTTATCAAGATCTTTTTCAGTTTGCTGACTTCCCCAGTTTACTTTTAAATAACCCACTAAATCTGTATCAAGATAAACAAAATAAGTATCAGATTCAGCATGGGTAATTTCCGATTTTAATACTGGTAAAGTGTAAGACTCATTGAAAAATGCTTGAAGTTGTTCCTCACTATTATCATGAGAAAACGTCTGCCGAAAGGTTTCTATAGCAATATTCTGTAAAATATTCACATTATCAAGGCCAACCTTTTTAAAAGTAATTTGAGACATTAGAAAACCTCCTATTGAGTAAGGTAATAGCGTTAACATAAATTTATCATCACACCAATGATGCTACTTGCTATCTAAAATCTTAAAATTGATCTGTGAAGCGAACATCACCTTGATAGAAGCCACGAATGTCATTGATACCGTAGCGTAACATTGCAATACGTTCTTGACCTAAACCAAAGGCAAAACCGGAGTATTTCTCAGAATCAATACCAGACATTTCCAAAACACTTGGGTGAACCATACCAGCACCCAATATCTCAATCCAACCTGTCTGTTTGCAGACATTACATCCCTTACCTCCGCACTTGAAGCAAGAGACATCAACTTCAACTGAAGGTTCTGTGAATGGGAAATATGAAGGACGAAGTCGGATTTTACGCTCTGCTCCAAACATTTTTTGAGAAATCAGTTGAAGTGTTCCTTTGAGATCGCCCATTGAAATATTTTCTCCAACAACTAAGCCTTCAATTTGATGGAATTGATGGCTATGAGTAGCATCATCAGTATCACGACGGAAAACACGTCCAGGAGAAATCATTTTTAAAGGCCCTTTAGAAAAATCATGTTGGTCCATTGTTCGTGCTTGAACAGGCGAAGTATGAGTACGTAGCAAGATTTCTTCTGTAATATAAAAAGTATCTTGCATATCACGGGCTGGATGATCTTTTGGTAAATTCATTCGTTCAAAATTATAGTAGTCTTTCTCAACTTCAAAACCATCAACCACTTGGAATCCCATACCTAAAAAGATATCTTCAATCTCTTCGCTAGTTTGTGTTAAGACATGACGGTGACCTAATGTCATTTGACGACCAGGCAAGGTAACGTCGACACTCTCAGACTCTAACTGTGCTTGAATCTTCGCAGCTTCCACTACTTTAGCTTGTTCCTCAAACGCTTTTGTTAAAATATCACGTACTTCATTGACTTGTTTTCCAACAACTGGTCGTAAATCATTAGATAAATCTTTCAGACCTTTTAGTAATTCTGTTAGAGAACCTTTTTTTCCTAAAACTTGTACACGTAAGTCTTGTAATTCTTTAGTGTGGTTCCCAGTCATTTCTTTAAGCTTTTCTTGAGTTGATATTTTCAACTCTTCTAATTGTTTTTGTAAATCCATCTTTCCTCCAAGTCAAAATAAGTAGCTTTGAAAACAAAAAAAAGCGTGCCACTACCCCTTAATCGGAGCGTTGACACGCGGTACCATCCGTTTTCTATCTGATCGACCAATCAGACCTTAATTATAGTCCTATTTGTGAGTGAATTCCACCCTCTTTCACTGATTCAGCTTGCAGTCACGGCTGAACTCCCTAAGCAGCTTCCCTTGGTTTACTAGTCTCACAGACCTCTATTCAATTAAAGACTATTTTATCAAATTTTTCAGTCTTTAACAAGCACTATTAGATAAAGATTACTTTGTCTGCTTCACTTTTCCTGTTGCATAATCAAATAATAATCCCGATTGTACATTAGGAATAAAAACGTTAAATTCTAAACTTCCATCTGAAGATTTAGCCTCAATATGTGATCCCGAAGATAAAAGATTATCTCTGTCATAAATTAAAGTCACACGATACCTAACAGTTTTATGACGATCCAATGCTTTACGAACTAAAGTTTCATAATAATTTTGCCCTGTTGATTGGTTGCTATTAGCTTGGTTTGCCCAAGCTGCTTGTGTGGCAATATTTTTAGGATTACTTGTGGAGGCATCAAATCCTCTTAAACTCCCTACTAAAGCATAACCAATTAAATGGCCTCTGTCCACAGCGTGGTTATAGCTCCCTTTTAATCCATTTATCTGATGCCATCCAGCTGGTTTCCAATAAGTTCTACCATTCCCTGTTTCTTCTCGATTTCGATATTGACGAGTTGCTTTTGTTAATAAGGCATTTGCTTTAGTCGGAACAATTTGGTTATTAACCTTCTTTATTTCATTAATAGCATATGGTGCACTTGACACTTTAGCATTCAAATCTGTTTTATTTTGATTAATGATAAAAGCACCTGACTGGTTCCAAGCTATATTTGTTCCCAATTGTTTTTTAACATTGCTAGTCAAAACAGATTCAGATAACTCTCTACTAGGAGTTCCTGATACATTTTTAAGGGAAGTATTTTTGCCAGATTCATTACTAATAATTAAATCTGTCACCTGTTTTAAAATGTGATCATTAGGCAAAGATTTGCTTTCACCTAACCCTATTGCCAGTAATGAAAAAAGCAAAGTTACAATCGAAGCTGTTATTTGTTTTTGTTTTTTTGTCATTGTATTATTCTACTGCTAAAATTAACTCTCAAAGGAAACCACTATAAGCATCAAATAACTTATAGTGGCTCTTTCTATTTTCCTAAAAATTTTCCAATAATATTTTGCCATTTATCCAGCGATAAAATAGAGTAAGCATGCTCTCCGTCACCAAAAACACTATAACCCAACATCAATCCAACCGCTAAAAACAGCAAGGCTAATAGTATGACTAATACTATTAGACCGATTTGTTTTAATACATATTTCCAACCACTAGATGCCATATTACGCCTCACTTACACGTTTAATATTAGCACCAAGAGCCGCTAATTTTTCATGGAATTGATAATAACCACGGTCTAAATGGGTTAATTGGCCAACTACTGTTTGCCCTTGCGCAACCATTCCTGCCAAGATTAAAGCTGCACTAGCTCGTAAGTCAGTAGACATGACCGGTGCACCTTGTAAAGCTCTCCCACCATGAATCATTGCAGTATCTCGTAAAATTTCCGTTTGTAATCCCATGCGACGCATTTCTTCCAAATGTTGAAAACGATTTTCAAAAACTGTCTCAATCATAGTTGATTCGCCATTAACTACTGCCATTAGAGCTGTAAATTGAGCTTGCATATCAGTAGGAAATCCTGGATGAGGGAGTGTTTTCACAGTCACTGGCTTCAATTTTTTAGTATCAGCTTTTACACGAATACCATCTTCTTCCTCTGACACTTCAACACCCATCTCCATCAATTTAGAGATTAAAGGACGGTTATGTTCCCAAATAGCATCCTTTACTAGAACATTTCCAGAAGTCATAGCAGCTGCCACCATAAAGGTTCCAGCTTCAATACGATCTTGGACAACATCATGTTCTGTACCATGTAAAGCATCAACACCAATGATCGTTAATGTTTCCGTACCAGCACCCTTTACTTTAGCTCCCATTTTATTTAGTAACTGCGCAAGGTCTACAATTTCTGGTTCACGTGCAGCATTCTCTATCGTTGTTGTGCCTGAAGCAAGTGTAGCAGCCATCATTAAGTTTTGAGTGGCACCGACTGAGGGAAAATCCATGTATATATTAGCTCCCTTAAGCTTTTCAGCTTGGGCAGTAATATCACCACCATTTTGTGTAATCGTAGCTCCCATAGCTTCTAAACCTTTAAGATGAAGGTCAATTGGTCGGCTACCAATTGTACAACCGCCTGGCATTGAAACCTTAGCATGGCCATTTCTAGCTAAAATAGGTCCCAAAACAACAATAGAAGCTCTCATTTGACTAACAAATTCATAAGGTGCAACATCTAAAATATCACCTGAGGCATCCACTAAGATTTCTTTTTTATCGCAATTAAAGTCAACTTGAATATCTAAACCACGAACAACATTGTTCATTGTAAATACATCAGACAAGATAGGAACATTGGTCAACAATGTTTTCCCTTGGCTTGGTAAAATTGTGGCTGCTAAAAGAGGTAAAACTGCATTTTTAGCTCCTTCAATAACAACTTGACCTTGAAGCTGCGTTTGCCCACCTTCCACAATAATTTTATCCATTTGAATCTCCATTCTTATAACAATAGTAAGTTGATTATATCATAGTTCAGCTAATATTTCCTTTATTGGAGAGCCCAAAAGATTGATTGACACAACTGAATCACTTCCAATAAAAAATGACTAACCACATAGCCACCAACTATACTTATCAACAAAATAAAAACTTTTAATTTTGAGATGTTTTGAGGGGACATTTTAATCATTTTAGACCAGTCAAATAAATCTACAAAAAGTTGATAAAAAAGGGCAATAAAAATAAAATTACTAACTATAGTTACTATATTTAATATCATATTCATGCCTTCTATTATACACTAAAAAAGCCTAATTAGTCACAAAACTAATTAGACCATTTTTCTACTTTTTACCGACGCTAATACGGTTAATTGCGCGACGAAGAGCAACCTCAGCTCTACGCATCTCATCAATATTCTGAGTTGTTTGAGCTTTTTCTAATGCACGCTCAGCGCGTTCCTTAGCCCGTTCTGCACGGTTAAGGTCTATATCACGTGCTCGTTCTGCTGAATCCGCAACAATTGTCACCTGATCCTCATTAACTTCAATTATACCACCATTAACAGCTACCCAGTCTACACCTTCTTGATGAGAACGATTAATCTTCATCTGATGAACATTAAGGGGAGCAATCAAATTTATGTGACCTGGTAAAATTCCCATTTCACCATCTGGCGTTCTAACAGTAATGAGACTAGCGTGATGGTCATATCTAATACCATCTGGTGTTACTACTTGAACAGTCAATTGTGCCATAGCATCACCTCATTAATAGTTCATTTTTTCTGCTTTTGCGATAACATCCTCAATACCACCAACCATACGGAAGGCATCTTCTGGAATTTGATCATGTTTACCATCTAGGATTTCTTTGAATCCGCGAACAGTTTCTTCAACCGGAACATATGAACCTGGTTGACCAGTAAATGTTTCTGCAACATTGAAGTTTTGAGAAAGGAAGAATTGGATACGACGTGCACGTCCAACTAACGTTTTTTCCTCATCTGATAATTCATCCATACCTAAAATCGCAATGATATCTTGTAACTCACGGTAACGTTGAAGAACACGCTGTACTTCTGTTGCAACTTCATAGTGCTCATCTCCAACGATTTCTGGTGTGAGTGCACGAGAACTTGAAGCTAATGGGTCAACGGCTGGATAAATCCCCATTTGTGTCAATTTACGTTCAAGGTTAGTTGTTGAATCTAAGTGAGCAAAGGCTGTAGCTGGCGCAGGGTCAGTATAGTCATCTGCTGGCACATAAATAGCTTGGATTGATGTAACAGAACCTTTTTTAGTTGAAGTGATACGCTCTTGTAATTGTCCCATTTCTGTAGCAAGTGTTGGTTGATAACCAACGGCTGAAGGCATACGACCTAAAAGCGCTGACACTTCTGACCCAGCTTGTGTGAAACGGAAGATATTATCAATGAAGAGAAGCACATCTTGTCCTTCTACATCACGGAAGTACTCAGCTATTGTAAGACCAGTAAGTGCCACACGCATACGTGCTCCTGGTGGTTCATTCATTTGACCAAAGACCATAGCCGTTTTTTCAATAACGCCAGATTCTTTCATTTCCCAATAAAGGTCATTCCCTTCACGAGTACGTTCTCCTACACCAGTAAATACTGAAATACCACCATGTTCTTGGGCGATGTTGTGGATTAATTCTTGAATAAGAACGGTTTTACCAACACCTGCACCACCGAAAAGTCCAACTTTACCACCTTTTAAGTAAGGTGCTAATAAGTCAATAACTTTAATACCAGTTTCTAAGATTTCTGATGATGTTGATAATTCATCAAACGATGGTGCTTTTTTATGGATTGGTTGACGTTCTGCATCTTCTGCAAAAGGCTCTTCAAGGTCAATAGCATCTCCAAGAACGTTGAAGACACGACCCAAAGTATCCTTACCAACCGGCACACTAATTGCGCGACCAGTATCTAATACTTCCAAACCACGTGTAAGCCCATCAGTTGATTCCATAGCGATTGTACGAACGAGGCCGTCACCAAGTTCAAGAGCAACTTCAAGTACTACTTTTTGTGACTTATCGCCATTTTTATAGACAATCAATGCATTATTAATCTCAGGAAGTTTGTCGCCACTTGCAAATACAACGTCAACGACAGGTCCAACTACCTGAGCAATTTTGCCTGAGCTCATGTATTTCTCCTTATCATATGATACAAAGGATTTAAAATACCTTTGTTCACTATTTTTTCTATAGACTAATTAATTATTCAAGTGCATTAGCACCTGCAACAATTTCTGTAATTTCCTGTGTGATAGCTGCTTGACGAGCGCGGTTATATTGAATAGTTAAATCATTGATAACATTTTTAGCATTATCAGTTGCAGTCTGCATAGCTGTCATACCAGCCGCATGCTCTGCTGTTTTAGCATCAATAATAGCTCCATAAATCAAACTCTCAGTATATTGAGGCAATAATTGCTCCAATATAACTTCACGGTTTGGCTCAAGTTCAAAACCAGTAATCACTCTATCCTCAGAAGCCTCTTCTGCATCCAATTCTTTGATAGGAAGCATTTGTTGCATTCTGACTTGGCTAGTTAAACTGTTAACATGGTGATTGTAGCAAACATATAATTCATCGAACAACTCATTTTTGTACATTTCAACTGCTTGAGCAATAATTTTACCAACTTGATCAAAACTTGGTTGGTCCTCTAAACCACGTAATTCGAAAGAAACATTCATTCCACGTGCTTTGAAAAAATCAGAACCAACACTACCAATTGAAATGATGGCATAATCATCATTCTCAGTATGATAGTCAGTTATAGTGTCCATCATCGCTTTTAAGATTTTTGAATTGTAACCACCAACTAAACCCTTATCAGAAGTAATAACAATATAACCTGTTTTCTTCACCGGACGTGAAGATAACATAGGGTTATCTGATCCAGATACTAAGTCTGACTTTAAGAGGTTAGTAGTAATTTGACGAATTTTAGAGGCATACACTTGAAAATCTCTAGCAGCTTGTTCAGATTTAACCAACTTAGCAGATGAGACCATCTGCATCGCACTAGTAATCTTACTTGTTTTTTCTGTAGAGAGAATCTTGTCTTTAATTTCACTAAGAGAGCCTGCCATATTAGAACCCTCCTATTATTTAAATTGTGATTGATCTTTAAATGCTTGAATAGCAGCATCTAATTCTGCTTCTTCTGGTAAATCTTTTGTTGTGCGGATTGTTTCGAAGAGATTATCATAATGAGCATCAAAGTAATCATACAAAGCTTCTTCAAAAGCTAAAATATCATTTACAGGTACATCATCAAGGAATCCATGTGTTAGAGCATATAAAATCACAACTTGTTTCTCAACTGGTAATGGTTTGTGTAATGGTTGTTTTAACACTTCCACTGTGCGACGACCACGATTTAGTTTTGCTTGTGTTGCTGCATCAAGGTCTGAACCAAATTGAGTGAATGCCTCAAGTTCGCGATAAGAAGCAAGATCTAGACGAAGCGTACCTGCAACTCTCTTCATCGCTTTAATTTGCGCTGCACCACCAACACGAGATACTGATGAACCTGCATCAATCGCTGGACGAATACCTGAGTTAAAGAGATTTTCTTGCAAGAAAATTTGGCCGTCAGTAATTGAAATAACGTTTGTAGCAATATATGCTGAGATATCACCTGCTTGTGTTTCAATGAACGGAAGCGCTGTAATCGAACCTCCACCTAAAGCATCTGATACTTTAGCTGAACGTTCCAAAAGACGACTATGAAGGTAGAAAACATCCCCTGGGTAAGCTTCGCGACCTGGAGGACGGCGAAGAAGAAGCGAAAGTTCACGATAAGCTACGGCTTGTTTTGATAAATCATCATAAACAATCAAAACGTGTTTCCCGTTATACATGAATTCCTCAGCCATTGCTACTCCTGCATATGGAGCAATGAAAAGTAATGGAGATGGTTGTGATGCTGAAGCTGTCACAACGATTGTATAATCAAGGGCACCGTATTTACGCAAAGTTTCAACTTGTGTACGTACTGTAGACTCTTTTTGACCGATAGCCACATAGATACAGATCATATCTTGACCTTTTTGATTCAAGATTGCATCAATCGCTACAGACGTCTTACCAGTTTGGCGGTCACCGATAATCAATTCGCGTTGACCACGTCCGATAGGAACCAAAGCATCAATCGCTTTGAGACCTGTTTGAAGAGGCTCAAAAACTGATTTACGTTGCATAACACCAGGTGCTGGTGTTTCAACTGGGCGTGTTGCTGTCGTCTCAATTTCACCTAGTCCATCAACTGGTTGACCAAGCGGATTGACGACACGTCCAATCATAGCTTCCCCTACTGGTACTTCCATAATTTTACCAGTACGTTTTACCACATCACCTTCACGAATTTCTGAGAAATCACCCAAAATAATGATACCCACGTCATTAGACTCAAGGTTTTGAGCCATACCGTACGCACCATTTGAAAATTCAAGAAGTTCTCCACTCATAGCATTATCTAGCCCACGAGCACGAGCAATACCATCACCGATATATGTAACAATACCAGTTTCTGTGACGTCAAAATTTGGCTGGAAGTCTTCAATTTGCTTTTTAATTAAAGCGCTAATTTCTTGTGCATTAATTGCCAAAAGTCACACCACTTTCTATTTTAATTTCATTTTAAATTGATGTAATTGATTACGAACACTTGCATCAATTACTTTATTGTTTGCATTGACAACAAATCCACCAACAATAGATGGGTCAATGTGCTCAACTAACTGTCCATTTGGTAAAGCTAATTTAGTTTTAGCAATATCAAAAAGACGTTCTTTTTGTTCTGGAGACAAAGCAACTGCAGTTGTAATTTGAATTGGATATTGACCATTCACTTTGATAAGTTCCTGATCAACTGATTTCAAAATAGGATATAGAAGTGCTTCACGTTCATTTTGTACAATAACCTCAAGGAAATTAACAAGATAAGTTGAACATGATGTTTGCAATGTCTTCACAAAATGTTGTTTTTCATCATGTGAAACGGCAAGACTTGACAGGACACCCTCAAGCTCGCTTGTTTCAAAAATATCAATTAAAGCTGCTACTTCTTGTTGGATTTTTTCAACAATTTTATGTTCAATGGCAACTTCAACAAGGCTTTTTGAATATTGCTCAATTAGAGCCTGCGTCTTTTTATTCATTAGGCATCTCCTAGCTTTTTAATATAGCTATCAATGAGATTACTCTGAGCTTCTTTATCAAGATTTGATACCATAATTTTTTCAGCTAATAAAACTGTTAAATCTGCTACTTCACCCTTAACATCTGCTAGTGCTTCTGCCTTATTTTGGGCAATATCTTGATGTGCTTTTTCTTTTAATCGATCAGCTTCAGTTTTTGCTTCTGAAATAATTTGATCACCTTTTGCAAGACCTGTCTCTTTAGCGTTATCAATGATTTGATTAGCTTCAGTTTTAGCGTTAGATAGTTCTTCCTCGCGCTTAGTTGCAAAAGCTTCAGCTTGTTGACGTGCCTGTTCAGCAGTATCAATATCATTAGCTATCTTTTGTTCACGGGCTTCAAAAATACCTGTGATTTGTTTCCATGCAAAAGTCTTAATTAAGATAAATAAGAGAAGCACAGAGCCAGATACGATAATGATATCACCAATCGTTGTACTATTAATAAGTATTGACATATTTCTCCTCTCTTTTCTTATTCTTCTTCGTCACCATGAACTTTGTGTCCAATATAACTTGAGCTCAAGATAATGAACACATACGCTTGGATGAAACCAATAAACATTGAGAATGCTGTCCAAACGATATTCAATGCAAAAGCTAGTGGACCTGTAAATGGTGATAAAACTGCAAGTTGTAAAAGTAATCCAGTGACAACTTCACCAGAAAAGATATTACCAAAAAGACGCAATGCTAATGAAGCAACATTAGTAACTTCTTCCAATAAATTCATCGGAAGCATTGCTGGTGTTGGTGATAAGAAACCTTTGAGATAACCACCAATTCCTTTTTTGCGAATACCTTCAATATGACAAATAAATGCTACTAATAATGATAATGTAATATCTACACCAAAATTAGCGGTCGGAGATGTCCAAAAATTATGCTCATGTGTTTTCAATGATGTCATCAATCCTAAGTTGTTAGCAATGAAGACAAAACTGAATAAAATAAACATCAATAAACTATAATTTTTAGTATAGTGTCCTAAATTTTGTGAGATTGTATTATTAACAAGCTCATAGACATATTCTAAGACATTCTGCTTACCTTTTGGTTTTATTGTCATCTTACGACTAGCCCAGAAGACTAAGATAAAGATAATAGTAATTGTCAAGAGAGACATAGCTAGGATGGTTAAATCAAAATCAATGCCTAAAAAAGATACGGTTGGATTACTTGTAGATTCCAATCCTCATCCCTCCTTTTTTTCTAAATTGTCGTCTATCTTACTAAGAATGTAAACGCAAATAGAACGAAGAAGGTACCTTCAATGAAGGCCACACCTGTAAACATCAATGTTTGCAGTTTGCTAAACATTTCAGGCTGACGAGCCGCTGATTTGGCAATATTTGCAACCAAAATTCCTTCACCGATTGAAACACCCATCACGGCGAAACCAAGTGCTAAAATAGCTAAATTCATAATAGAATTCTCCTTTAAAAAATATTTACTCCGTTATTTTATTCCTATTTCTTGTGCATGTCAATGAATTTCCTCATTTGATTACGTTTTCATGAAATAGTTTGAGATGGTTTACACAATCCTTTTCAAATAACAATTTTTAGTTTTTTTAGCTTTAATTTAATCCCTTATTAAGATATGACAACACTTTATTTTTGATATAGTGTCTCTTTACATTAATAATATTTTACCTTATAGGATAATAAAATCTCTATACTAAAGTGGTTTTACATAAGAAACGTTTAGCATAGAGATTCGATAAGCTTATCAACTAATCACTAAAATAGGGTGATTATTGTAGTTGCTGATACAGTTGTTCGTAAGCAACACATGCTGTATCCCATGAAAAATCTTTTGACATAGCTTGCCATTGTAACTTTTTCCACGCTTCAGGATAATCATTATAAACTTCTAATGCTAGTTTTAGAGTTTGCATTAACCAATAGCCTGAAAAATGATTAAATGAAAAACCTGTACCACTACCATCAAATTGATTGAAGGCTACCACAGTATCTTTTAATCCTCCAACTTCATGTACCAAGGGCAAGCTACCATATCTCATAGCCATCATCTGCGAGAGACCACAAGGTTCAAAAGCACTTGGCATCATGAAGATATCTGAAGCCGCATAAATCTGTTGCGCTAATCTTAAGTCAAAAGTAATATTAGCAGATAGTTTTTCAGGGTAACGACTAGCAAAATAAGAGAACGTTTCTTCAAAATGGTGATAGCCTGTTCCTAAAATAACCATTTGAATATCTTGTTGAAGCATATTGTCCAATTCAGAAGCAATAATATCAAATCCTTTTTGATCGGTAAGTCGTGAAACAATACCAATTAATGGTACATTTTTATCTTGAGGTAAGCCCAAATTTTCCTGTAAAGCCAACTTATTTTTAATTTTGCCCTCTAAGTTGCTTTTTGAAAAATGATATGGCAAAAAAGCATCTGTTTCTGGATTTAACAAATCGCTATCAATACCATTTACAATTCCAGATAATTTGCCTGCTTCCATACGCATAATTTGATCTAAACCTTTACCAAATTCTGGAGTTTTTATTTCATTTGCGTAGCTTGGTGATACCGTTGTCACTCTATCTGAGTAAAGAATTGCTGCTTTCATCCAATTAAGACAATTATTCCATCTAAGAGTTCCATCTTCATATCTCTCAGCGCCAACTCCAAATAAATCTCCTAACATTTCTGGACCAAACTGCCCTTGAAATTCAATATTGTGAATAGTAAAAACTGCTCTTATATTATTATAGGCCTGAATCCAGTGGTACTTCTCTTTCAATAAGAAAGGAATCATTGCTGTATGATAATCATGGACGTGTAAGACATCGGGAATAAAATCGATTTTCTCCATCAACTCTAAAGCAGCTAATTGGAAATAAGCAAAACGCTCCCCATCATCCCAATCACCATAGACATGACCTCTATAAAAATAATATTGATTATCAATAAAGTAGAACGTAACATTATCTTGAGAAAGTCTCTTAACTCCTACATATTGATGACGCCAGCCAACATCTGTATAGAAATACATGAGGTTTTCTATTTGGTCTCCAAATTTTTGGTCTACCATATCATAATATGGCATGACAACAGCGACATCATGACCTTTTTTACTAAGTGATTTTGGGAGTGCGCCAATCACATCTCCCAAACCACCTGTTTTAGCAAAGGGAGCACCCTCTGCCGCAACAAACATTATTTTCATTGTATAATATCCTCATTAATCTCTGAAAATTTAGGAATCACTAACGGTTTATCTAAACTACCTTTCAATGTAACTCCGGATGCAACCTTAACGCATTTGTCAATAATAGTATTTTCAATGGTTGCCCCTTCTCCGATTTTTACTTTTGGAAAGATAATACTATTGACTACTCGAGTCCCTTTTTCAAGGAGACAATTTCTAGAAACGATAGAATGGTCTAAATAACCTTTAATAATACTTCCAGAGGCTAGTTGCGAATTAGAGACATTTGATTGTTTATCAAAATAAGTAGCTTCCTCATTTTTCACCTTAGTATAAACTTTTTGGTTTGAAAAGAAGAGCGAATAAAATTTATTTGGTGTTAACATGTCCATGTTAGCATCATAATAGGATTTAATAGAAGAAATGTTTGACAAATAACCAGTGTATTCAAAAGCCAAAGCATTACTTTCAACAATTAAATCACGAAGTAAGAAGCGGAGTTTACGTGGTTCATTATTTTGAGCTTCCTCTTCCATTTTTTCGATTAACCAAGGTGTATCGATAACATAAATCTCAGCAGACATTTTTTGGTTATCGTCATTATCTACAGCTTTACCTAGACTCACTACATGATCAGATTCATCAATGGTCAAGACTTGATTAGCCTCTGCAATAGCTGATCTCGGCATTTTTTTTAAACCACGGTGGCTTGCGCACCATTTGCATTATGCAAGTGGATTACTTGACTTAAGTCAATATTACAAAGCATATCACAACTCATATATATCGTCTGGTCGCTACCCGAACGCCTCAAGTAAGTTAAAATTTGATCGTAATAATCCCCATTGACTGTACGAGTATCATCGTCTGTATCATAGAATCCTAAAGAATAGTGACTCAACAGTGTACCTAAGCCCCACTCACGACCACTTCTAATATGGTCAAAAACAGAGCGAACATTATTCCCACGAAAAATACCATAAATACTTCTAACGCCTGCATTAGCTAAAGAGGATAATTGAAAATCAATTAAACGATACTTACCATCAAAAGGTAGAGAAGCAAGCGGACGATTATCCGTCAAACTGTGCATATCTGGGTAACTAACAGTATTTCCTAAAATCGCAGTATATTTATCAATCTTCATTTGGAACCCCCGCTACTTCTTTATAACCAATAACTTCTACTTCTTTACTTCCATCAATCACAACACCATCACCAATAACAGCATCCTCACCGATAATAGCTCGATTTATCTTTGCACCTTCACCGATAGTCGCGCCACTCATAACAAAGGAGTCTTTAATAATAGCATTTGGTTTTACCTGGACATTAGTTGATAAAATGGAGTGCTCAACATTTCCTGCAACAAAGCATCCATCTACAACTAAAGAATCTTTAACATTTGCATCTTCTGTCATGAAATTAGGTGGTGCAATCAAATTTTTAGAATAGATTTTCCATGAACGATCACGACTATGTAATTTGTTATCTTCTCCAATATATTCCATATTAGCTTCCCAAAGGGATTCAATAGTACCAACATCTTTCCAATACCCATCAAAATTATAGGTATAAACACGTTCACCCGATTCAAGGTATGCTGGTATAACATTTTTACCAAAGTCTGACATGTCTATGCCGTTCTTTTCACCATCAATTAAAACTGTCCGTAATCTCTTCCAGTCAAAAATGTATATTCCCATTGAAGCCTTTGTTGACTTAGGATGTTCAGGTTTTTCTTCAAATTCGACAATACGGTCGTTTGAATCAGTATTCATAATTCCAAAACGGCTTGCTTCTTTTAAAGGAACATCTAAAACAGCGACTGTTAGGCTTGCTAAATTATCTTTATGCGTCTGTAGCATGTCATCATAGTTCATTTTATAGATGTGGTCCCCAGAGAGAATGAGTACATATTCTGGATTAATACGATCAATGTAGTCAATATTTTGATAGATAGCGTGGCTGGTACCTTGAAACCAGCGATTACCTTCTGTTGCAGAATATGGCTGTAATACAGTTACTCCCGAATCGATACCATCTAGTCCCCAGCTAGATCCGTTTCCAATATGAGTATTGAGTTCCAGCGGTTGATACTGAGTAATAACTCCAACATTATTAATACCTGAATTCGCACAATTTGAAAGCGCAAAGTCAATAATACGGTAACGACCTCCAAATTGAACAGCAGGTTTCGCAATGCTCTGAGTCAATTTTCCGAGTCGAGTGCCTTGTCCTCCGGCGAGAATGAGTGCTAACATTTCATTTTTCATATTATTCTTTCCTTTCAAAATGAGGTTACTAAATTGCAGACTTATTTACGAAGCCGACGTTTTATTCTCCAAACACTTGCCCCAAGGGCTGGTAATGTAAAACTTAAAGTATGATCATAATCTTTCCATGTAGCCACTTGTGTTTTCGTTACAGGATTGTGGTTTTTCCAAACACCTCCAAACTCTTCCATTTCAGTATTTAAAACTTCTTCATAAATACCCGCTTGCGGAACACCAATAGTAAAGTTAGGGCGTTCTACAGGAGTCATATTAAAGACACAAAGTAACAAATCGCCTTTATCATCTTTTCGTATAAAAGATAAAACAGTTTCAGATTTATTATCCGCATCAATAATTTCTAGCCCGTCAAAGGAATCATCAATACGCCATAGGCACTTATGATCTTTATAAAATTGATTCAATTGTTTAGTATAGCGTTGCATCTTTTGGTTCATATCATCATTTAAGTTTTCCCATTCTAGTTGATCATTATATTTCCATTCTAAAAATTGACCAAACTCACTTCCCATAAAGAGAAGTTTTTTCCCAGGATGACACATTTGATATGCATATAAATTACGTAAACCAGCAAATTGATTATAACGGTCACCCCACATTTTATGCATCATACTCTTTTTACCATGTACTACTTCATCATGTGAAAAAGCTAGTACAAAGTTCTCATTGAATATATACATAAAACTAAAAGTCACTAAATTAAAATCATATTGCCTATAGAGAGGATCTTCTTCATAAAAACGCAGGATATCATTCATCCAGCCCATATTCCATTTAAAGTCAAAACCCAATCCTCCAGACTCTAAGTCTTTAGTTATTGGGGTAGAAGCTGTTGACTCTTCAGCAATCATCATAACATTAGGATGACGCTCTTTAATTACTTTGTTAAGTTTCCTTAAAAAGTGATATCCTTCCAAATTACGATTATCCCCAAATTGGTTAGCTTCCCATGGTCCTTCATCATAATCGAGATATAACATATTACTAACCGCATCAACACGAATACCATCAATATGATAATGTTCAATCCAGAACAAGGCACTCGAAATCAAAAAGGATTGTACTTGATTTTTTCCTAAATCAAAGTTCAGAGCTCCCCATCGATAGTTATGCGCACGATCATGATTTTGATACTCATAAGTAGCAGTTCCATCGAAATAGGCTAAAGCATCGTCATTCTGAATAAAGTGTCCTGGAACCCAATCTACAAGAACTCCTATATTATTTTTATGACATGCTTCTACAAAGTCTTGAAATTCTTCTGGAGTACCATAGGTATGTTCAAAAGCAAAATACCCCATTAATTGATATCCCCAACTCATATCAAGCGGATGTGCCATTAAGGGCATAAATTCAACATGAGTATAATTCATCTCAACAAGGTAGGGGATTAAGTAATCTTTTAACTGAGAAAAAGTCATAGGATGTCCAAAATCATCTTTTTTCCATGAACCAGCATGAACTTCGTAAATATTAATTGGACGCTTCTGAAAACCCAGACGTTTGCGCCTTCCCATCCAAAGACCATCTTCCCACTTTTTATTTCTAAGAACTTTAATAACACTTGCAGTTCCAGGACGTCTTTCCATATAAACTGCCATAGGATCGATTTTCTCAACTACTTGACCACCTTTACGAGTAACCAAATATTTATATAAATCACCTTCGCGCGCATCCAAACTGTTAGCTTCCCAAACTCCTGCTTGATTTTTGTTCATTTGGAGAGGTCGATTTCGCCAATCTGTAAAATCTCCAATAACTTGAACATTTTCAGCATTAGGAGCCCAAACTCTGAAACAAAAGCTTCCATTTTCGCTATGTACGCCTAAATAATTCTGGAGATGAAAATTTTCACCTATTCCAAAAGTATATAACTCATCTTTATTGGACATCTACTCACCTCACAGGTCCTACTAGTCAATATAAGACAAAAATATTTCCTCAATGGTACAAAAAAAGAGGAATACATTTTCCTCATACAGACGCATCTGAAAATATTTCACCCTCTATATTTCCGAAAAATTAACTAAAATATAAGAAACTCAAATTCAAATCAAATTCCTTAATATACACAAAAATAACCTGAATGTTTTCAGGTTATTTTGTGATATCAAGGATCATTACAGAAAGCTCATCATCTAATGAATCTATCGCTTTTCCTTCTTCATGATTTGATATTATTATATCACCTATGAAAGAATTCTGCAAGCGTTTTCCTTTAATATTGAAAATTATTTTTATTTTCTTATGTTCTTCGACTGTAAAACTTATGAAACCTGAATGGTATTGAGCAGACTCTACAAAAACATGTTTGCGAATCTCTTCAAAGCTAGAATAAGAAAAGTAAGGAGAGTTTGTCTTCAAAGTAATTATTTTCCTAATAAAATTAATAGTACTCTTATGAAAGGTAACATTATCCCAGTTGACCTGATTAACTTGGTCTGGGGCATTGTAAGAATTCATAGCCCTTTCTTTATCTGCTTGAGTAAGTTGACCTTTATCACCTGTAGGATAACACTTTGTTCGAAGAAACTCCTGACCTAATTGCATGAAAGCCATCCCTTGCATCAATAGATTCATAGCACTAGCTACTTCAACTCGGTAAATATGTTGTTTCTCGTTGTCATTAGGATGTAATTCCCATAGCAAATCATTTAAGTTGTAGTTGTCATGTGCTTCAACATAATTTAAAACTTGACTAGGATCAATGTATGATACTAACTCATCACTTCCTAAAATGCCTTTTGCAACAATATCTTCTGTACTGTTTCCAGAAACTAAGCCTTTTTTAAATTCTCCGTAAATTTCCGCACCTTTGACAGCGTCTCTTACATCATCATTGAAAAAGCCAATTCCAGGCATCTGATAAGCATTATCTTTTTTAGCTTTATTTTGAGGCGTGAGACCAGCTCCCATGTCCCATCCTTCTCCATAAACCAAAATACGAGGGTCGATTTTATTTAGCTCATTTCTTATAATGTTCATCGTTTCTACATCATGTAGTCCCATCAAATCAAATCGAAAACCATCAATATTATATTCTTTCACCCAATACAAAACTGAATCAAGAATATACTTACGACACATTTCTTTTTCACTAGCTGTTTCATTACCACAGCCTGACCCATTTTGAAATGTTCCATTGTGATTCATTCGATAATAATAATCTGGAACCGTTAGTTGAAATGCAGAATCAGTTGATGAAAAAGTATGATTATAGACAACATCCATAATAACACCAATGCCTGCATCATGGTACGCTTGGATAGCAGATTTTAATTCTAAAATACGCGTTGCAGGTTCATGTGGATTACTAGAGAAGCTTGCTTCTGGAACATTGTAGTTTTCAGGATCATATCCCCAATTATAAGCATAGTGACCATCATCATCAAATGTCTGATGATGATCGAAAATTGGTTGAAGTTGGATATAGTTAACTCCTAGGTCTTGTACATAATCAAAGGTCGTTTTATCACCATGCTGATTAACCGTACCTTTTTGATGCAATCCCTTAAATTTTCCGTGATAATCTGTCTTAACTCCTGAAGTCTCAGATATCGAAAAATCACGCACATGCATTTCGTAAATGACTGCTTGATTGGGGTTTTCGAGCCGCCACTTAGCTTCTTTTCCATGACTTATTTTAAACCCTTCCGGAGTTAATGCTTCTGGAGCAATAACAATAGACCTTTTACCATTTGCAGTCGTTGCAATGGAATAAGGGTCTCTCGTAATTTTAAAGGTACGTCGTCTATAGTAGACTCGATAAGTATATGCTTGGTAATTATAGTTTCCTTCAAGTTCAGTAAACCAGACTCCATGGGTATTTTCTTTATGATTTTTATAATTGACGGCTGTCCCTCTTTTCATAGAAAGAACTTTTGATACACTTGCTGTTTCATCTGTCGAATGATATAAAATCAGTTCTACACGTTCCGCAGTAGGGGCCCATAATCTAAAAGCCGTTTTAGTTTCTGAATATTCAAAACCTAACCAACCATCAAATCCCCATTTTTTGTCAAACGCTCTACTATTGATTGCCATGTCGTAGGCATGAGGTTGGCGTCTACTATAATGATGGCTACTAACTGCTGCTTGACGAGAATAATACAGATTGTCATCCCCATCTACAATCCAAACTTCTTTACGTGCACCACCTTGAGTACAATCAATGCGATAATCTATTGTTTTATGATGCCAATTTTTATCCTTAACAATCACATAATAATGGCTTAAAAAATATGGCAAGGGATATTTTAGTATCGCAACAGCACCGAAACTGTCAAACCGTGAAAAATGAGCATCTTGACCCTCTGAGCCATCGCGCCACTGCCATAAACTTAAATTAAAGTAATTTTTCTTTCGGCTATGGTAATGTACAATGACAGTATTATCCATTCATCAATCTCCTAATCCTTCTAAATCATCTACCTCATTAGCAAACTTCTGTGCAATAGCTTCTATCGCTAGTTCATCTTTATCTAAAACTAAAGCATCATCTGAAATTTCATCAGTATTAGCAAAGAACCTAATATGATTTTTAAGGTTTGCTAGAGTAATGGGAGCATCTCCTCCATATTCTCCATCTAAGTTAATCATCATACGCTCGTCTGATAGGGGTTCGATAGTTAGATAAGACGTTTTAATATACTCTACTCGTTTATCATTAATATGTTTTCCACCTGCTAGCACCAAACGAATGAGATGCATAATCTCAATAAGATTTGCAGTTTTTACTAAAATAAGGGTAAATTTCCCATCATCCAATTTGGCATCAGGTGCAATTTGTTCAAACCCTCCTACAGAATTTGTGATGGCAACAAAAATCATTGAAGCATCACCGATAAATTCACCCTTATCGTGAGTAATTTTGACTGGTACTTTTCGAACTCGAGGTAATAATTCAACACCCTTTGCTAGATAAGCAAGATAGCCAAACGTTGTTTTCAATTGACTTGGTACACTATAAGTTAACTCTGTCAAACTACCTGCAGCTGCAATATTAATAAAATAATTGTCCTCTTGAGCTTGACCAATGTCCATCTTAACGATTTGATTTTTACCAATTAATTTAGTTGCTTCAATAGGATTACCTCGCGGTATTTTTAAGGCACGAGCAAAATCATTAGTTGTTCCAGTTGGAATAATTGCCATCTTAGGACGACGTTTCAAAGGTGCAATACCATTAACAACTTCATTAATAGTACCATCTCCACCTGCTGCAACAATCAAATCAAAACCAGCTTGAGCAGCTCTAGTAGCTTCATCTCTGGCAGAATTTTTAGTTGGTGTTGTTTGAAAGGCTGATGTTTCATACCCAAATCCTTCAAGTATATCAAGAACTTCCGCTACATTTTTTTTCATAATTTCTTGACCAGAAGTTGGGTTATAAATTAAACGCGCTTTTTTTTGTTTCTTCATTTCTTCCTCACTTAAAGGTTGAGTAACCAGTCTTCATCTTGTATTGTAATCCCTAAATCTTGAGCCTTGGTTAGTTTACTTCCTGCATCGCTTCCTGCAACAATTAAATCAGTCTTTTTAGAAACGCTACCTGTCACCTTAGCACCAAGGTTTTGTAATTTCTCTTTTGCTTCATTACGAGTCATTTTTTCAAGCTTACCGGTTAAAACGACTGTTAAACCTGAAAGTTGTGCATCTGTACTAACTCGTTTTCCTAGATAATTAAAATTAACGTTATAGGAAGTTAATTCCTCTAGTAGTTTATCTACCTCTTCTTTTTCAAAGAAGGTATGAAGTGATTTGGCAATAACCCCTCCTAGTCCATCAATTGAGGCAATACTTTCTTGACTTGCTTGACTTAGTTGCCTCAAATTACCAAATTCCTCCAATAAAAGGCGGCTCGCCTTGCTTCCCACATGACGAATACCTAGGCCAAAAAGAAGTTTTTCAGCAGAATTTTCTTTTGAAGATTGGATTGCATGATAAATCTTAGTTGCAGATTTCTCTTTAATACCATCTAAAGTTAATAAATTCTCTATACTTAAACGATAAATATCTGCAACATCTGCTATTAAATGAGCATCAAATAATTTTTCGACTAAGGATGGACCAAAACCTGTAATATTCATAGCATCTCGGCTAGCAAAATGAGCTAAACGTTCTTTGATTTGGTTGGGGCACAGCGGATTAATACAACGTAAAGCCACCTCACCTTCAAAATGAACTAATTCACTACCACAAGAAGGACATAGTTTAGGAATAAGCATGACTTCTTGCTGGTTTCGCTTACTCATAACGACATTTAAGACTGCAGGGATGATATCCCCTGCTTTGTATACAACAACAGTATCTCCAATACGGATATCTTTTTCGGCAATATAATCTACATTATGCAGAGTGGCCCTACTAACGGTTGTCCCTGCTAGTTGAACTGGAGTTAGGTTAGCTGTTGGTGTTACGACTCCTGTTCGCCCAACTGTCCAATCAACAGATAATATTTCTGCTTCCTTTTCTTCAGCAGGAAATTTATATGCAATCGCCCAACGAGGTGCCTTTACAGTGAAGCCCAGCTCTTCTTGCATTGCTATGCTATTAACCTTAATAACAATACCATCGATATCATAAGGGAGGGAAACTCTATCTTTTTCTATAGTTTGGATAAAATCCCAAATTTTCTCCATAGACGAGCTAATTAAACGATGATGATTGACTGAAAAGCCATAGCTTTCTAGCTCTTTTAAAACATCATCTTGTGTTTCTTTTTGCGTAGGGCTAGCTTCTTGATAAAGAAAAGTTGCTAATTTACGTTTCGCAACAATTCCTGTGTTTAATTGGCGCAAGGTTCCTGCTGCTGCATTCCTAGGATTAGCAAATTCCTGCTCACCATTTGCTCGTTTTTCTATGTTAATAGCTTCAAAAGATTCTTTGGGAAGGTAGCACTCTCCGCGAACAGTAATATCTAAACTTTGGTCTAAATGTAGAGGAATATCATGAACACGCTTTAAATTTTCAGTAATATTTTCTCCAATATTGCCATCACCACGTGTTGCCCCAACCTGTAAAACACCATTTACATAAGTCAACGAGACAGATAGACCATCAATTTTCAGCTCTGCCATATAAGCAGCAGTTGGAAACTCTGCTTTAACACGTTTATCAAAGGCTATCAATTCTTCTTTTGAGAAAGCATCCTGCAATGAATACAAAGGATATTCATGTTGGTATTTTTCAAAGCCTTCTAAAACTAAACCACCCACTCGATGTGTGGGACTATTTGGCAAAATGTTTTCTGGATGTTGCTTTTCTAATTCTACTAACTCTCGATATAACTGGTCATATTGACTGTCAGAAACTGTGGGATTATCTTGTGTATAATACTCTTTTGCGTACTGATTCAACAAAGATACTAATTCATTCATACGATTTTCCATATTTCTATTTTATCACAAAGACTAAGGATATTAGTAAAAATTGGAGCATTTCTCATAAAAGTTGCAGCATTTTCTAGCTATGCTAACTATAAACCCAAACAAAAAAGCCGAGATCAATGTCTCGCGCTTTATAATATATTTATTTTGTAAAATCGACGTGTCTACTCAACTTATCCACAAGGACTGCTCCAACCAAAAGTGAAGCCAATTCACCAACAGCTGTCGTTAACCATGTTAATAATAAAGGTAATCCTGCTACAATTTTCAATTCAACTGCTACCGTAATCATTGAAGCAGCAAAGAAGAAAGAAAAGAAAAAGAATGCTTTGTTAATAAGGCCATTAAATAGATAATCTTTTTGATATTGCTTGAATAAAATGGTTCCAAGATAAACAAAAAGTAAGGTTGAACCACCACCTACAAAGACATCAATCATTCCAAAACTATAAAGATTAGAAATCATACATCCTAACGTTACCGCAAAAAGGTATTTTCGGTGGTAAAAGGCCAAGAAATTTAGCATTTCTGAAACACGGAATTGATAAGCACCATAAGCAATAGCATTAAAAGGTGGCGTTATGGTTAAAACGATATAGATAGCTGTTACAATAGCCATGTGAGCGTAATCGCGAGTTGTAAATGTGTTCATAATTTCTCCTTTAACGTTTAGATAGTTAACACTTCTAACGTTTGTAATATGCTTGATGAAAGGGAACTAAGCATCAAGGGTTGTGTAAAACAACTTACTAAGTATATCACAAACAAAAAGTAAAGCCAAGCTTATGGGAGATTTCCTCATCACTTTGAAGCATCCGTGATATAATAAAAATATGGTTAAATTAAAATCGTTACTGAAAAAAAGTATTCAAAATGAAGTCAGCTTATATTTACTGTTCGGACTATTAACATCCCTTCTTTATTTAGTTATTCGACAAGGGATTTTTAATTTCTCGCAGGACGCTCCATTCTCTGCAATAGTTGCTAACATAATAGCTATACTTTTTGCTTTTTTTACAAATGATCGATTTGTTTTTAAACAAACTAAAATTGAACAGCTTCAACGCTTACAAACATTTGTCATCGCTAGATTAGGCACATTAGGATTAGATTTGATATTAGCTGTTATTTTTGTTGATCAATTTCCTTCTATTATCGGACAATTCGTTCAGCACAATTTAAATAAAATCAACACCATTGAAAGCCTTGTATCTCAAATATTAATTATTTTACTCAACTACATCTTGAGCAAATTTGTTATTTTTAAAGACAAAAAAAGACAACTCTAACAAGAGCTGTCTTTTCTTATTTTTCTTCTTTGGATTTTTGGATAAGAGACATAATATCTCCACGCCTTGATTCAATTTTTCCTGTCGCAATTTCTTGAACGCTGGCATTCAGTATTGCACCTAAAATCATAATGTGGGCTAAGAAAATAAACCATAGCATTAAGATAAAGATAACGACCGAACCAAACGTTTTAATATCTACCATTTTCTCAACCCTATTTAAGACGTATTGGCTAATTAAATTACTAAAAAAACCAATAACAAACGTTGAAAATAATGTCCCTGGAATGACATAACGTACTTTTCTAATTCGTGCGTTAGGTAAAATAAAGTATAAAATTCCAATACCTAAAAATATAGTCAAAAATGTAACTGGTTGTGCAAGATTTAAAAGCCACGCCGTTAGAGTATCTCCCAAATCATACATGTTTACAATTATCTGTAAAACTGGTTTTGAAAAGGTTGAAAAAATTAAAACAAAAGTCAGTAAAAATAGGATGATCAGCCCAGTCCCCACACCCACTAAACGACTAATCACAAAGTCTCTGTGTTGGTCAACACCGTATGCTTTATTAATGGCTTTTTGAAGAGAGGTCAAACTTTTAGACATTGTCCAAAAAGCTGTTAATGACGCGAATCCCAAAATGCCGGTAGACGGTTTCGAAAAAGCATCTACTGCTAAGCGTGAGGCAGGTTCATAAATATTTTTCGGAAGATTTTTTTGCATAAGTGACAATAAATCCGACACATTAATATGAAAATAAGGAAAAATATTAGCAGCAATAACTAGTAATGGAAAAGCTGTCACTAATAGATAATAAGCAACTGCTATGGCTGATAAGTCCATCTCTGCACTTTGAAAATGACGCATAAAAACTTGAATGGGTCTATATTCTAGTTTAGCCAGCAAATCCTCAAAGAATTTTTTTAATTTCATTTTAGTAAGTTCTTTCTTCTCCTTGACTCGTTAAAATAACAGGACCATCTTTAGTGATAACAAATTGATGTTCATATTGACAAGAAAGACCACCATCTAAGGTTTTATGTGCCCAACCAGTTTTCATGTCTGTATCAATTTCCCAAGTACCAGTATTAATCATTGGTTCGATGGTTAAAACCATCCCCTCACGAAGACGGAGACCTCGACCTGCTGTACCATAGTTAGGCACCATAGGCTCTTCATGCATTGTTGGACCAACACCGTGACCAACCAAATCACGAACAACTCCATAACCACGACTCTCTGCATAATCCTGAATAGCAGCTCCAATATCACCAATGCGGTTTCCGATAACTGCTTTTTCAATCCCAATATACATTGCTTCTCTTGTCACAGACATTAAGTCTTTCACCTCTTGTGAAACTTCACCTACAGCATAAGCCCAACACGAGTCTGCCAAACCACCACTATATGTTTCCGTGTACTTTTTCATTTGAGCCACGTTGTCAAAGTTTAACGATGAAACGTCAACAATTGATTTATCTAAAGGTTCGCTTAAAACCATATCTACTTTTAAAAGGTCACCTTGTTTTAGGGTATAATGACGAGGAAAGGCATGAGCCACTTCATCATTAAGCCCACAACAAGTAGCATATGGGTAATCCATAACTGCACCATCAACCCCGATTTGCAATGGCAATACGTTTTCTTCTTTACAACGTCTACGAACGTATTCTTCAACTTCCCACATATCAACTCCTGGTTTGATAATATCACGAAGTCCAATGTGGATGCTGGCTAAAAAATCACCTGCTCTATCCATTGCTTCAATTTCGCGTGCTGACTTTAATGTAATCATTTTCTATTTATTCTCCTTATATCTAATTAATTTTTACCGCTATCATAGCTTTAGCAATAATTTTATTTTCTAATTTTAATTCTAAATCGAGTGTAGCTTCGCGCCGTTTTTCTGAAATAATTGTTGGCGTTACCATTATTATTTCATCAATTTGAACAGGTTGCAAGAAATAAAGTGTCATTTGTTTAACAACAATACTGCGTTGATGCTTACGAGTTAAGACACGAATACAAATTTCTTTTAAGAACTCCGTCAAAACTCCTTGTGTTAAGCTACCTGTATGGTCAATCATAGCGGGTTCTACTAAAAACGAAAAGTGACCATCTTCAATTTGTAAATTAGACAAGATTTGATCACTATAGGTGTATAAATCCGTCCCTTGCGACATCGATAAATTTTCTACAGCTTGTCGTCTTGTAATAACGCCTAATAATTCAAAGTCATCCGATACTACTGGCATCATATTCAAATCTTCAAAAATCATTTTTTGACTGATATTAGCTAGACTCATTCGAGGTTTAGCAACAATGATATTTTTTGACATGACTGTTGCCAATTTTACTTCTTTATCTTTTCCAAGAATATCTTGAACACTAACAACACCAACGACAACATTAGCTTGGTTGACTATTGGAAAACGAACATTTTTAGTTTGTTTAACAAGAAGATTAAATTCTTTTACGGTATCATCCTGCGCTAAGAAACCGTAATCCATTTGCGACTGATAGACTTGTTCAACGGTCTTTAAATCAGTACGAATTTTGGCATTTGACAAAGTGTGATTAATCATCGTTGATACTGTGAATGTATCATAGTGTGTTACCATTACGGGAATTTGAAGTTTATCTGCTAAACGACAAACAGATGGGGAAACATTAAAGCCACCTGTAACTAAGATAGCGTTTTGATGTTGTAAGGCTAAATGTTGTATCTCATCACGGTCGCCAACAATCAATAACCCTCCTTGCACCAAATATTTTTCAATATTTCTGTGAGTCATTGCACCTATAGAAAATTTACTAAACTCCTTGCTGAGTCCCTCTATTCCTGCAACAACTTGTGAGTCACTAATCCTTGCAATTTCAGCATAAGTCAGTTTTTCAATATTAACCTTTGCTTTTTGAGCAACACGTACTGTCCCACTACGCGGTCTAGTCTCAACAATACCCCTATTTTCTGCCTCTTTTATAGCGCGGTATGCAGTGCCATCACTCACCTTTAAATGATTTGAAATACTGCGTACACTAACCCTCTTACCAACAGCTAAATTTTCTAGGTACTCCAAAATTTCTTGATGTTTACTCATAACGATAATCACCCCTAGTTAATTGAAACTCAATATAGTCTCTTATACGGCGTGTGTAACGGTCGCTTCCTTTAAAACTCCTAGATTGTTTGAAATGCGCCTTCAAAGCAACCTTCTGACTAGCAATATTCTCTTTATGTGTTACTATGATCAATTTGTCCATCCCAAACTCTCGAAAAGCAAAAAAAGAAAGTGTCTTTAGACATTCAGTCATAATGCCTTGACCCCAAGAACTTTCTTTCAAAAAATAGCCAATTTCAGCTGTCTTTTTAGATAAATCAATGTTTTCAAAACGGATAACTCCAAACATTTTATGACTAACTTTATCTTCAATCGCCCAAACTCCCAATGGCTCTTTCATAAAAGAATGAACTAAAAGAAAATCACTTTCCTTCTTACTGGTTTGAACAGGAAAAATAAATTGTAAATTTGTCCTTTTTGAAGCTATTCGCCAAAAAGCTTCCCTATCAGTGTAGGCAACAGGACGTAGGTTAACATGTTCTGTTTCAATGAATGCAAACCGTCCTAAATTTGTCCATATATCCATGATAATATTATACCACAAGAGATTTCAAATACCTATAAGTGACTTAATCTAAAACAAGAAGAAAAGAGCTAAGAAATATTCTCAACTCTTTGTTATATATACTATTCCTCAACCAATTGGATATCCGCACCCAATGATGTTAGTTTCTCGATGATATTAGAATATCCACGTAAAATAAACTCGATATTCGTAATTTCAGTTCGTCCCTCTGCCATTAAGCCAGCGATAACTAAAGCAGCGCCTGCACGCAAATCTGTCGCTTTTACAGGTGCACCAGATAATTGATTAGGACCACTATAAACTATTTTGCCCCCTAGGGTAGAAATATTAGCTCCCATACGTGCTAATTCGGGAACATGATTAACACGTTTCTCATAGATAGTATCTAATAAACTCCCGTTTCCTTCTGCTGTTAGTAATAAAGGAGTTAGAGGTTGTTGTAAATCTGTAGCAAATCCTGGGTAAGGTGAGGTTTTTATGGATACAGCTTTTAACCTTTCTTGTTCTTCGACAAAAATTGAATCCTCTTCAACTGTCATTCGAACTCCCATCTCATCTAACTTAGCAATGAAACTCTCAAGGTGTTCATATAACACATTGGTCACTTTTATTCCTCGTCCGATAGCTGCTGCCATAGCAATATAAGTTCCTGCTTCAATACGATCTGGAATTACTTGATGACGCGTGCCATGGAGCGATTTCACACCTTCAATTGTAATAACATCAGTCCCAGCACCACGAATATGAGCTCCCATATTATTTAAAAGAGTAGCCACGTCAATAATTTCTGGTTCACGTGCAGCATTTTCAATAACCGTACGGCCATTTGCCTTAGCTGCTGCGATTATAGTGTTAATTGTCGCACCAACACTGACAGTATCCATATAAATATTTGCTCCTTGCAAAGGCTTTCCGTTTGTTGCTAGACGCATTGAATCACCTTCATAAGAAACACTAGCTCCCATCGCTTCAAAAGCTTTTAAATGTAAATCAATCGGACGGGGGCCTAAATCACAACCACCAGGTAAACCTAATGTTGCTTGACCATAACGCCCCAATAAGCTTCCATAGAAATAATAGGATGCACGAAGACTATTGATTTTGCCATAAGGCATTGGAATATCTTTAACGCCACATGGATCAATTTCAAGCGTCTCACCATAACGCTTAATCTTAGCTCCCATAGTTTCCATAATGTCAACTAAACTGTCAACATCAGAAATAGCCGGAACTCCATCTAAGACCACAACATCATCAGCAAGAATAGTGGCAGGAATCAAGGCAACTACACTATTTTTGGCACCCGATACAGCAACTTCTCCCGTCAGTTGCTTGCCACCGTTAATAATAATTTTACGCATACTTTCAAATCTTTCTTTAACTAGAATTCAACTCTACTATATTATCATAGTTTAAATTCTTTTTCAAATACCAGTATTGTGTGATGATATAATATCTTAAAAATTCTTATAATTAACGATGTAGCCTTATTTGATTACATCACTGTGTTTTTGCCTATTAACCAGAGCTTTTTCAACTTCATAACGCAATTGTCTGGTTGCATCTACAATATGATTTGCTTTTGAAATAGCCGATATAACAGCAATCCCATCTGCACCTGATTCTATAATATCATGAACAAAATCACTAGTGATTCCGCCTATTGCAACGATTGGAATATCTTGATTAATTTCTCTAACTGCCTTTGTTGTCCTATTGCCAACAGCAGGCTTAGCATCTGCTTTTGATTGTGTCGGATTAAAAGGACCAATTCCGATGTAATCAACAACAGATAATTGTGATTTCTGATATTCATCCATTGTACTCACAGATAAACCGATGATTTTATCTGGTAAACGTCTCCGTGCCTCATCAACAGGTAAATCATTTTGTCCAATATGAAGACCATCAGCATCAATTAACTCAACTAAGTCAATGTCATCATCAATAATAAAAGGAACTTGATATTGCTTACAAAGTATTTGGAGTTGCTTAGCCATAGCAATTTTTTCCTTACCTTGTAATGCTGTAAAACCTTTTTCTCTAAATTGAAATAGAGTTATACCTGCTTGTAAGGCTTCTTCAACAACAGTCAATATATTCTTCCTAGAGCAATCCACAGTTCCACAAACAAAATATAATTTCAATGTATCTTTCATCTACTGACACCACCTATTTGTCCATAATCATTTCTGATTTCATCTGGGAAAGGGCATCTAAAAATGCAACTTGGAAACTTCCCACCCCCTTACCTTTTGCCACCTTCTCTGCAATTTCTCCAGCAACATTATAAACAGTCATGGCCTCTGTCAGACAAGCAAGATCATCGCTTCTGTCAGAACTACCAATAAAAGCAGCCAATACTGCCCCTAATAGACATCCAGTTCCTGTAACAAGTGGCATTAAAGGACTACCATTTTGTAATAAGCGAACTTCTCCTCTAACAGCGATAGCATCAGTTTCTCCTGTGACAACCACTGGCACATCAAAAACTTGATTGGCTTTTACAGCAATTGATTCTAAATCAGCCACTTTTCCGCCATCTGCCCCTTTAGACGCTTGTTTTTCACCAATCAAAGCAGCGATTTCACTACCATTTCCTGTAAGTAAACTAATAGAATAATTCTTCAATAAATCAAGTGACACTTCTAATCGAAAACGACTTGCTCCTGCCGCTACAGGATCTAATACAACTGGAACTTGGTTTTTATTTGCTATTTTGATTGCTTCTTGGTAAAGTTGCCAACTTTCTTTTGTTAGTGTTCCTATATTAATTAATAATGCATCTGCAACTTTTAACAAGTCTTCTAAGTCCTCTATGCACTCGCTCATAGCCGGAGAAGCTCCTAAAGCTAATAAACCATTGGCTGTAAAGTTTTTGACCACATTATTAGTGATACAAATGGTTAAAGGATTTACCTCTTTTAATTGTTCTAAATACATTTTAGTCTCCTTGATAGCTAGTATGATTGACAGGACCGTTTCCAAGGCCCAACTCAGGCGCTGTTTCGATAGCTGAAGTAATAAATGATTTAGCGGTACTTACCGCGTTTAGAATTGATTGCCCTTTAGCTAACTCCGCTGCAACGACTGCTGCAAATGTACACCCAGTCCCATGAGTATGAATAGTATTGATACGTTGATTACTAAGAGTTATCAACCCTTCTTTTTCCAAAAATAAATAATCTTTAGCCAAGCCATCTAGATGTCCTCCCTTTATAAGAACATTTCTAACAGAATATTGTTTTTGAATATCGTAACCTGCTTTAATAATACTTACTTCATCTGATAAGTCATATCCCACTAAAACCTCAGCTTCTGGTAAATTTGGTGTGATAATAGTTGCTAATGGCAATAAGTCTTCTTTTAATGCTTCTACGGCATCTGAATCAATTAAACGATGTCCGCTAGTTGCCACCATAACAGGATCTAATACATAAGGTTGCGGATATTTTTTTAAATATGAAGCGACTAAACTAATTGTTTCCCTCTCCGCTAACATTCCTGTTTTAACCGCCTTTGGCTTAATATCATCATAGACACAAGCTAGTTGTTGATCAATGATAGCTGTTTCTATATGCTGAACGCCTCTAACCCCACAAGTGTTCTGAGCAACAACACTAGTCACAACAGCCATCCCGTAAGTCCGACGAGCTTGAAATGTCTTTAAATCCGCCATAATCCCTGCTCCACCGCTAGGATCAGTTCCTGCAATAGTTAAAACTGGTGCTAAATAAGTCATATTAATCCTCCCATTTTTCTTGATTTATTGCCATTTGAAAAAAACGTCTCTCATGCTGACAAGATTTCACAAAAGCATCTACCAAATCAGCTTGCTTCTCTTTTGACAAATTCTGCGCATAATAATCCATCATACGAAAATAGTTTTCCATTAACTCTTCAACTGTATCGTTAGCATAAAAAGTTATCCAATTATTAAAAGGGTTACCATTCAAAAACTGGTTCTCCTCAATTATTTTTTTAGCCAATTGATGGTAAATCCATGGACATGGGCTCATTGCAGCTAAAGCACCAGCAATACCATTTTCGTAAAAATGAAAATACATATGTTTAATGTAATGATCTGCTGACGGGTACCATACACCCTTTTCGATAATATCCTGATAAGATCGATTAGTATAAGCGGCCAAGGCTTGATGTGGGCCTTCACCATCTGCTAACTCCCGATTTAATGTAAAGTCAATTTGTTCAAGGAAAAATTGTTTATCTCGTAAATTATCAGATTTTGCCAAGCACAGGGCATAAATATCAGCAAATTTCCCAAGGTAGATATTATCTGCCTGTAAATAATGGCAGATTACGTCATGGTCTAAACGCCCTTTTATAATTCCTTGAATAAATGGATCTTGATAGATGGATTGGATATATTTTGCTCCTTTAGCAATCATCTTATCTTTTAACATAGTAATCTCCTTTGTTATGATCTCATGAGCAGAACACGCTCATTCTATATAAATGCACAATTGTATTACTAAACTAATTGTACTTATTTAAAAATCATTCCTATAGACAATAAAATACTCATACCAAGTAAACTATAATCTCGAAAACGAACGGGATAAGTTGAAGCATGTGTTCGCTCTTTACCCACTTCAAAACCTTTAGAAAGCATTGCTAACTCTAACTGTTCTACCCAATATATCGTCTTTAATAAAACTGACAATATTAGTCTAGGCGATAATGCCCAAGTTACCTGATTCTTCAGTCGGAATGCGAGTCGATTACGTTGGTATTGTAATTTAATTAATGGTAGAAGATTAAAGACCGCAAAAATACCATATGCAAAATGACTAGGCACTTTGAAAGTTTGATAAAGAGATTCTATAAAATCATAATTAGAATGTGATGCATGAAATAACAAACCCACGTTCATAAAAATAAGCGGACGACAGGCCACTAGACTAGCTAAGACGAATTGATGGGGTAATTTTCCCCAAAAATACGTCCCTAGAAATAAAGAGAGTCCCATCACAAATGATATCAGATTGACCTTCGCCCAAGTTTTTAAAGAAACCTTTACGAAGCATTGCAGTGTTACTACTATAATTAGAAATAACAAAGACGTTCTTAACCTCAATGTGAAACTAAACGAAAAGGTTGGTATTAATAAACATAGGAAGGTAATAGCTGGATGATAGTTTTTCAAATTGAACAAGATGACACCTCCAAGAAACGTGTTGCAAAACACTCTTTTAAGTGAGGATCATGGCTAGTAAAAATAACCCCACAATGATTTTTGTGACAATAACTCAAAAGAAGAGTTGTAATCATATTAGCGTGATAGGCATCTTGTCCATAAGTTGGTTCATCTAATAATAGAAGTTTACTATCACTAGCTAAAATACTGCCAATGGCTAATCGCCTCTGTTGGCCTTGACTTAGTTGAAATGGTGAAAACTGTTTCTTATCCCAAAGATTTATGGTTTCCAAAATATCCCTCGCTTTGTTACTATCCTTGCAAACCTGAAAAATTTCGTCATAAACTGTTGAAAAAATAAATTGGTCTAAGGGATTTTGAAATAAAAAGCTTATAGGAATTTGCTTTCTATGAGTAAATTGTTTTTTCCCTTTAGTCCTATAAAGCCCTAACAATCCCATAAACAAACTAGACTTCCCCACGCCACTTGGTCCATCTAAGCACAACCTCTCCCCACTTGCTAAATCAAAATCAAGGTAAGAGATGAATTTGTTTTTTGAAAGTTTAACTTGGAAATCTTTAATTGATAACAGTTTGTCACCTGTATTATGACTTTTCTTTTCTAATTCGAAGACATTCAAACGATTGAGCATATAATCAAAATTGACCCTTGTCAACCGTTTTTCCAACCAAAAATAGTGATCCATTATATCTTGATAATAAGTAATCAAATGATCGATTACAATCAGCATTGATTGATTGTTTGCTTGATAATTAAGAACTAATTGTAATAGTTGACTGGCACTCTCTTGATCCAAATTCGCAAAAGCTTCATCTAAAATAATAAGTTTAGGAGATTTTAAAAAAATGGTCGCCAATGCTAATCGCTGTTTTTCACCTTGAGATAAAGTATAAATCAACCGATTCTGAAATCCTTTTAAACCAACTTGTGCCAATACAAACTCACTTCTATCTTGCATTTGCTCCGGTTCTATTTGTAAATTTTCTAAAATAAAATACAACTCATGCGCCACAGTATCCATACAAAATTGCAAATCAGGATTTTGAAAAAGAAACCCCACATCGCTTGGTTCTATTAATGAGCCGTTTAATAAAACTTGACCTTTCCCACTTTCTTTTAACCCTGATAGTAAAAGAGCCAATGTACTCTTACCACACCCTGAATAGCCACTGATTAAAATTCGTTCTCCTGGGTTAAGACTAAAAGTCACTTCATCAAATAAATAATGACTATCGCCATGGGTGCAAGCTAATTTTTCAACAGATAGCATAGGCTACTTCCTTTCATGAATCCCATAAGCATTCAGTACACCACTTCTATGCAATTGGTCGCATATATTCTTTGTTAATAAGAAGAAAATAATAGATGAAACAGTTCTTACTATAAGCATCAGAATGTTATATGAAAATGAAAACGCACTAAGTCCATTGGCATAAAAACTCCATGCAAAACTAAAAATTGATGTCAAAATAGCAGACAATATAAAAGCTGGCAACTTGTAATTATGATACCTAAATAGTGTAAAGCCTAATTCTGACCCTAAACCTTGAAGGGTACCAATAACGAGTACACTTGGTCCATAAATTGATCCAATTAAAACCTCTATCAAAGCAGCTAACAATTCTGCTACAATAGCGGTTCCTGGTTTCCTCAATATATAAAGAGCCATTGGACCTGCCACAAACCAAATACCATAAATAACTTCATGCGCTATAGGGCCTACAAAAGGTACAAAAGCATTTGAAATATAGCCTGCTCCAAAGTAAACAACGCCCAGAACAACCGCTAATAGAGCAATCAATAATACATCTTTTAAACTCAATTTCATTTTACTTTTTCTCCTTTAAATAATGCTTGTATTGTCATAAATACAGGAACCCGCTTTAATCCCTGAAGTAGCAACAAAGCAATAACACCGCCAATTATAGTCGCCCCTATAAACCTTGGCATAAAAAGAAAAATGGATTGAGCTGCAGATGCTTTAGCTAACACTTCGTGATTTCCATCCGCTGTCCAAGTCCAAAACCAGACCATAATTGGAGCTGATAAAAGTGCTCCAATTATCCCTGTTCCTATAAACTCACCCACCCAAGACATCCAGTCTTTCGCATAAAACCGATAAAACCAACCCGCTAAGAAAGCTCCTGGACCAGCTCCTAGAATAGCTAAAGGTGCAACAGATGCTACTCCTGCTTGAGTTAAAATACGAATAAAAGCCGTTACAAGTGCCATAACTAATGCATAGATTGGTCCCATTATAACTCCAGCGATAATATTAACCACACTAGACATAAAGGCCATGCCTTCTATTCTAAAAATGGGCGTTAAAAAAACATCTAAAGCAATCATAATTGCTAAAACCGTTAATTTTTTTGTTTTATGATTAGTCATCATAACTCCTTCTCTATGACAGATAAGGGGCAACAACCTACAAAAAATTTTGACAACAAAAAACTCCATCTGCAAGCAAACGGAGTTTATTATCTGATTAACTAGAGCTAGCTGTCTACTAAGAAGACACTACGCCCTTTTCCACCACAAAAAACTTGTAATGGCACACATTTCCCTTCGACAGTACTAACTGCATCAAGTTCAATGGGTATAATCTCAGCTGTTACGCACCCCAAATGTCCTATTTAATTTACTTAAGAATAATAACATAGTTCCTTTGAAATGACAAGGCTTACATTCTGATCAGAAAGCTATTTAAAACAGTAAAACCCTACTCACTAATCAATGAGTAGGGTTTTATGTCTTATATTTAGGAATGTTTGTTAGTTTAGAAACTAATTATATTTTTGGATATTTCTGTTTATCGCCTCCACTCTACTTTCATTGAGATAAACATGTTCATACATATCGTCCAACTCAGCATAAAAGTTTTTTAAGTCTGTATTATCTTGATGCGATGCAAGTAAGACTTGAACCTTATCACGTGTAGATTTGATTTTTTCAAATAAATCATAGTTACGTTTATACAAAGCCTGAGCTTCATTAACAATATCTGAGACATTTTCCAAAGAATAGGCATTATCAATACGTTGGATGAACCCTTTAGACTCCTGAGAAATAAGAATGCCTAAATTGTAGATATCATTTCTAGCCTTTTCTTGTTTAAGAGGTAGTTGATGCCTTATTTCTGAATTATTAAAAGTCTTCACAGTAGTATGTGCCTTACGTTGTTTTTCTTGTAGTCTTTGATAAAATGCTTTTGATTTTTCACTCATTTTAACATAACGCGTTGGCATTTCAAAGTTATCATCAGCTTTAACCGATGTCGTTGCAACTAGTAATAAGCTACTAGCTAAGATTAAAGTTGTTATTTTTTTCATATTAGTCTCTTTCTATCTTTTAGGTTAGTTTAATACAAAAGTTTAAGATCGCCTTGATAGCAGTGTCTACTCTTTTATACGCGATGAGATTGATTTACTCATCTCAGTAACTTCTAATAAACTAGCTACAAAAGCTTGATCCATGTGGCGCGCTCCGATACGATTGTCCAAATGGCTAATTTTAGCTTGAGAACCTGCTAAAATAGCTTCAATATCATTATCAACTGGAACTGTTTCTGTCTTGATTTGGTTATTATAAGTATTACGAGCGACGTTGAATTCTTCAATAGCTTGGTAAGCACGATTCCAAATCATATTCTCAAGACGAGCTGTATCTTCTCTCAATACATTGACTGCACCATTATTAACCTTATTATTTCCTAAAGCTTTCTCAACATCAGAAAGATTAGAAGTTTGAGTATTAATGAGCGTGGTCATTTCCGCAGTTGTTACACCGGCTGTATTAGCAATATTGACTGTTGATTTATACGCCGAAATAGCATCGTGTGCTGCATTAATCTCCTCTTGAGAAGCTTTGGATTCTTGAACAACTGATTGAACCGGAGCCGGCTGTTGGACAGAAGTTTGCGCAACTGAACTTTGTTGTGGAGTTGCCACAGTTTCAGATTTCTTTTCTATCTCTTGAGTATTTCCAGATACTTTTTGCTCAGTTTGTTCTTTTACAGCCCCTTTTTGAGGAGCTAGCGATTTAGTTTTTTCCTGTTCTACTTTTTGTTTTTGAGCATCATTTTCTACTAGTGAGTCATGATTCAATACTTCTTTATTAGAAATTGTAAATGGGGTGAGTAGCTTCACTTTTTCAACTTGCTTTTGAGGCATAAGTACATTAGACGTTGTTGTCATAATTACTTGCGGGACGTAAGGTAATCTTTTGACTGAATAAACAAACTTTTTAGTAGACCCATAATTGGAACTAATTGCTTGCATGTCTAATAAAATATTGTCATTAGAAATTACTTTTGTTAACTCTGCATTTACTAATTCTTTTTTAGAATAACTCTTAGTAGCTTTTCTTACTTCTTGTTTATACTTAGTTACAAATTTTCGAAGTGACTTAATAGCAGTGTCTAATTTATTATATTGAATGTCCAATGTATTAAAATTATTTTCTATGGGTAAATCCACAGTGTTATCGAGTGCCTTTTTTAGATTTATCTCTGAACTTATAACTATTTGAAGAAGTTGTAAATACTGATTAAAAATTGAAGGGCTTAGATTCATGGACTTAATTTCATTATAATTATCTTTTGCAATCTTCACTTTTTGAAGCAATTCTTTTGCAGCATCAATTTCTTCACTATATAGTGCATAATGAGCAGACGTATAAATTTTAGAAGACTTTTTGTATCCATATTCCAATTTTTTTATTTGCTTTTCCTTCAATTCTTTATAATTTGAAGGTAAGTTAGTTTCAATACTATACGGTTCAGTTGAATTAAGATATTTTTTATGGAATTCTGTGTCCTTTAACTTTTCAAGAGAAGGCTTATCTTTTCCTGTATTCTTAAAAAAGTCATTGATAATTCCATCTAAATCTTCAATTATTTTCGCTGCAATTCTTTTATTTGGAATATATTTATATCCAGGAGCATCTTTTGAAACAAAAGTTATATCTCTGATTAAAATATCCAGTATTTCTGCTTCATCTTTATGCTCCCCATCTTTATGGTTATTTACAATTTGATATCCTAACCTTGCTTTTCGTGTAATTTCATTTAATAAAGCAATGTACTCTTTAAAATCTTTATTATCCTTGTAGTTATCATTATTATCTAAATGTTTATCATACCATACAGAGAAAGGAAATAAAGTACTATCTAAACGATAAATTTTATCTACCCCATCCGAAAACTTGTGCTTCGCTGAACTAATTTCTTGATATATATAATTATAAACACCTTGGTCTAAATTATATATTCCACTTTTTTCATATTTATCTAATGATTGAAGAATATTTCTTTGATGCGCATCTTCTTTAGCAATATTACTTAAGTTAATTAAGTAGTATTCAATACTATCTATTTTATCTTTAAATTCTGATAAAATAGTTCTATACTCAGGTTCCTGAAACTCACTTCGGTTAATCCATTCGTTTGCTTCAATGAGCTCATAACTTAGATAGTTATAAATTTTTTCACCCCATCTCTCATCAATTTTCTTTCCAGATTTTTTTGAATCAATATACCCAAGTTGCTGTCTTAATTTCGTTTCATCTTTTCCCACTATCGCCCCTACCGGCTGACTTGTAGATACTGCTGTTACTGCTAGCGATAGAATCGCTGCTGATTTTAAAAATTGTTTTTTCATTTCCATCTCTCTTTTCTTTTTCATGATAATTTTTACATCAAAAACTTATCACGAGATAATATATTAGCATAAGATTAGTAACATGGCAAATCAATTAAATTACGAACTTTTGTTTTTGTTTTCATGCTTTAAGGACAATAATGTTCGGTTATAATAACTAACGCTGTTTGTCGAGATGGAATTTTTACTTTTTTTAGAAACTTTGTATTTTTATTAAATACATTTAAATCAAATAAAAATATCATTTTTTTATTTTTTTTACATTTTATACTTATATAATATTTTTATAAAGGCTATATTTATTTGATAATCAAATGATTTGAGTGTGAAATTATTTTTTTGAAAAATTTTTCGATAGGAAAATTCAATTAACTTGGCCATCATTTTATTCACAATATACACCATATTTTCAAGAAATATGCAGTATTTCCTATACTTAACCAGTTTATTATAAGATTTTATAAATGTTCTATAAATTATCATGAGCAAAAAAAGCGTAAACTTTCGTTTACGCTTTTTATTATTTGCTAGCAATAAAATCCTTTAAGGCCTGGACTTTATCAACTCGCTCCCATGGCAAATCGATATCAGTACGTCCCATATGCCCATAGGCTGCTGTTTGTCGATAAATAGGTCGTTTGAGGTCCAACATATTAATAATGCCTGCTGGTCGCAAATCAAATATTTGACGTACAGCTGCCTCTAGGTCTGCTTCTGCTATAACACCTGTTCCAAATGTATCTACACGCACAGAGACAGGCTGGGCAACACCAATTGCATAAGCAAGTTGTACTTCTACTTTTTTAGCTAAATCAGCTGCAACAATATTTTTTGCAATATAACGAGCTGCATAAGATGCTGAACGATCTACTTTAGTAGCATCTTTACCTGAAAATGCACCACCACCATGACGAGAATAACCACCATAAGTATCTACAATAATCTTACGACCTGTTAGTCCTGAATCTCCTTGAGGGCCTCCAATAACAAAGCGCCCTGTAGGATTGATAAAGAATTTTGTTTGGTCATCTAAATAATGGCTTGGAATAACTTCATTGATAACTTTCTCAATCACGTCCTTATGGAGTTGGTCATTAGTTACATTAGGATCATGCTGTGTCGAAATAACTACTGCATCCACACGAATTGGTTGATCATTTTCATCATATTCAACCGTTACTTGAGATTTTGCATCTGGTCGAAGATAAGTGAGTTCCCCAGACTTACGTAGATCTGTCAATTTCTTAACTAACTGATGAGCTAAAGAAATTGGCAATGGCATTAACTCAGGTGTTTCATCAACAGCAAACCCAAACATCAAACCTTGGTCACCTGCACCAATTAAATCTAAAGGATCTTGTTCAAGAGAACCACGTACCTCAAGAGCTTCATTGACTCCCTGTGCAATGTCTGGCGACTGTTCAACGAGTGACGGATGCACTCCAACAGATTCAGCTGAGAAGCCATATTCAGCTTTATCATAGCCAATTTCAGCGATTGTGTTACGGACAACTCGGTTAATATCAACATAGGCTGTCGTTGATATTTCGCCAAATACATGAACCGACCCTGTATAAACAGCTGTTTCGGCTGCTACGTGGGCATCTGGATCTTGCTCTAAAATTGCATCTAAAATCGCATCGGAAATTTGGTCAGCAATCTTATCAGGATGTCCCTCAGATACTGACTCAGACGTGAAAAGTTTACGTTCTGACATAAAAATGTCCCCCCTAAAATGTAAAATGTGTCGAGTTACAAAGAACTAGCCTCTAGGCTACCTTTTCGGGACTCATATAGCTATTGTACCACTATTTCATCTTTTGTGAAATAAGTTACCAATAAATAAAAAAATATCTCTATTTTCTTTAGTCTTTTTTCTCGATTTATACTATACTAGATTTATGAAAACCTACGAAAAAATTTATCAAATACTATCAAAAAATAACAACTTTATTAGCGGAGAAACTATGGCAAATCAACTTAATATTTCCCGCACAGCTATTTGGAAAGGTATAAAAACGTTAGAAGAATTAGGCCTAGAGATTGAGTCTGTCACTAACAAGGGCTACCGATTGGTATCAGGTGACATATTATTACCAGAACAACTCGAACAAGAAATTGGTATTAAGGTTAGTCTTAATAATAATAGTGCTTCAACCCAACTAGATGCTAAAATGGGGATAGAAAGTAAATTAAAGACTCCACACCTTTTTTTAGCTCCTAATCAAAAAAAAGCTAAAGGACGTTTTGATAGACCTTTCTTTACATCAAATCAAGGCGGCATCTATATGTCTCTTTTATTACAACCTAATGTACCGATTGAAGATATAAAACCTTATACTGTCATGGTAGCCTCTAGTGCTGTAAAAGCTATCTCACGGTTAACAGGAATTACTCCTGAAATTAAGTGGGTCAATGATATTTATTTAGATAATAAAAAAATAGCTGGTATTTTAACCGAGGCTATCGCTTCTGTTGAGAGTGGGTTGGTAACGAATGTTATTATAGGATTAGGTATCAATTTCTATATCAAAGAGTTCCCTAGGGCGTTAACTAAGCGCGCAGGTAGTCTCTTTACAGAGCAACCGACCATAACTAGAAATCAATTGATTACAGAAATCTGGAATCTCTTTTTCAATATTCCACTAGAGGATCACTTAAAGGTATATAGAGAAAAATCCCTAGTCTTAGATAGAACCGTTAGCTTTATGGATGGTCAAACAATGTATTCTGGGAAAGCTATTGATATTACAGATAAAGGATATTTAGTGGTTGAGTTAGATGATGGTCAGTTGAAAACACTTCGCAGTGGCGAAATCAGTCTTTCTTCTTGGTAGATTTGATAAGCTCTTTTGTGAATTTTGAAATCGCATACACCTTTTGAAGATCTCGAAGTAATAAAACTCCCCAAAAAATAGCAAAAATCCAGGAGCCATCCATAACGGATTGATTAAAAAAATAAGTTTCAAAAGAGCATAAAAGCGCCATAAAAATAAATTGTCGTTTTGTCATATCACCATTATAACAGAATCTACTAAATAATTAAAAAACTTATCAAAAAAATAGTTGCCTGTAACAGGCAACTATTTTTAGTTACGTTTTAATCTTCAACGATTGCTATTCGTTCTGCTAGATAAGAAAAGTCTTCTGGAATTTGATGATTAACTTCAGGTTCTGTTTCCGTCTTTTGAGCTTTCATTTTCTTTGCAAAATCGCTCCGAATTTGATTAAAATCATTTCTAGGTACAGCTAAAATATTAGGTGAAAAACCTGCTGCTTTACTCATAATATTACCAAATATATCATTGAGATCGGTACGTTTCATAGCTTGTTCAGCATTAAAGGCCGCATCAAATGCCAAAATAGCATTCTCGCTATTAGCTAAGACAGGTTCAGATCCCATTAATAAGGCTCTATCTTGAGCCGTAATATTATCTAATATCTCGTTCCAAGCGCTCTTTAAAGCTTCTAAGTATTCACGTGAACGTTGACTATCTACAACCGTTTCTTCCATAATGGTCAAAATCTTTGTACGGTCAACTTTAAATGTGAATGTCTTATTATTAACCTTTACTTTTTGAGTTGATGAACTTTGATCTGCTCGAGAGAGTTGGCTCATTTCGTTTTTTAACGATTTTAACTCTCGACGAAGACTATCTAATTCTGCTGTCACATCTGCGGGTATGTTTGACGAATTTTTTTCTACCATTTCAGACAATTGGATGGTCATCATCTCTGCATAAACTTTAGGATGGCTACCATTTTTTATCTCAGGAAGAACAGATGTCACTTTATCAATCATTTCAAATAAAATATCTTGTTTAACATTAAGATTGGCTATAAAAGTATCACTTGAATGACTATCTTCACCACCTGCTTGAACAACAAGTAAATCTCTTAAGTACATCAATAAATCTGTTGCAAAACGACTCATACTTTTGCCACTATCAAAGATTACTTCAAGTTTAGCGAGTGCTTCAGTTGTATCGTGAGCCAATATATTCGATACATAATCATCTATAGCAGATAAGGAAATGCTCCCTGTAATTTCTTCTGCTACATCTAAAGAAATGTGGTTATCTTTCGCTAAACTCAAGGCTTGATCGAGAATTGATAAAGCATCACGCATACCACCTTCGGCTCGTCTAGCGACTAGTGTCAGAGCATCCAAATCATATGAAATAGCTTCTTTATCTAAAATCTGTGCTAAATGATCTCGAATAGCTAATAATTTAATCGCTTTAAATTCAAAGCGCTGGACACGAGATAAGATTGTTGCAGGGATTTTATGGAGTTCTGTTGTTGCTAATATAAAAACAACATTTTCTGTTGGCTCTTCAAGTGTTTTCAATAGTGCATTGAAGGCACCTGTAGACAACATATGAACCTCATCAATAATATAAACTTTATAGGTTGCCCTACTTGGAGCATAAGTTGATTTGTCCCTGATATCACGAATTTCATCGACACCATTATTTGACGCAGCATCAATTTCAATGACATCCTCTAAACTACCATTTGTAATATCTCGACAAATATCACAATGATTACAAGGTTCGCCATTAATTTGATTTGGGCAATTCATCGCTTTTGCAAATATTTTAGCAGCACTTGTTTTTCCAGTTCCCCTAGGTCCTGAAAAAAGGTAAGCATGGCTAATTTTTTTGCTGGACACAGCTTGCTTTAAAGTAGTTGAAATAACACTTTGTCCAACCATTTCATCAAATGTTTGGCTACGATATTTCCGATAAAGGGCCTGATACATTACTTTTCAACTCCAAACATATCCAAATTCCAAATCGTATGTTCTACTAGAATACCTACAAATTTTTCTAAGTATTCTTGATCAATCTCATCATAATCTGCTACTAAAGAAGAATCTAAATCTAGAACTCCTAGAAGTTTGCCATTTTTAAACATAGGTACTACGATTTCACTCATAGCTTTTGAATCACAGGAGATATAGTTAGCATGCTTTGTAACATCATCAACGATCAGCGTCTTAGCAGTTTGTGCAGATTCACCACAAACACCTTTTCCTAAAGTAATATGCACACATGATACACCACCCTGGAAAGGGCCAAGAATTAACTCTTCTCCATCAAATAAATAAAAGCCTGTAAATACAGAATTTGGAAGCATAGCATTTAGCATAGCTGAAGCATTTGATAAGTTGGCAAGAGCATTTGTTTCATCTGAGAATAGAGCTTGCGCTTGTAGTAATAATAATTGATAATTTTCGATTTTCTTAGACTTGTTCATAGCACTTATTATAGCATAATTTGAAAGTTACTAAAACTAAATAACCATCCTATATAAAACAAAAAAATAAACACAAACCATTGTGTTTATTTTGCTTCATTTAAGATGCTAGCCACTTTGGTATTGATTAAATCAATAGCGACAATATTACTTACTCCTTCTGGAATTACAATATCCGCATAACGCTTTGTTGGTTCGATAAATTGATGATACATAGGTTTTACAACTTCTGTATACTGTTCAATAATACTATCTAAACTTCTATCGCGCTCTTCCATATCACGCTTAATACGACGAATAATACGAATATCATCATCTGTATCAACAAATAATTTGATATCCATTAAATCACGCAAACGCTGATCTTCTAATACCAAAATTCCCTCAACAATAATGACATCCTGGGGTTCTTGGCGGATAGTTCTATCACTACGGGTATGTTTTGTGTAATCATAAACCGGAATATCGACCGGACGTCCCTCAATCAATTCGTTCAATTGCTCAATCATCAAATTGGTATCAAAAGCAAGGGGATGATCATAATTGGTTTTTACACGTTCTTCAAAAGTTAAATGACTTTGATCTTTATAGTAAGAATCATGTTCAATCATGGTAATTTTTTGATCTGGGAAATTTGATAAAATCGCCCGAGAAACACTGGTTTTACCACCACCAGATCCACCTGTAACACCAATAATAATAGGTTTTTTACGCATTTGTCACTCCAAATTAAATTTATCCTCTATCTATTGTACTATAAACTTATTTTTTTTAAAGTCTAAATTTTATTGAAAACGCTCTAAAAATAAAAAGCATGTTATAATAACAATGATAATATATAAAATAACAAGAGGATTCTTATGATAACAAAATTTCCAGACCAATGGCAGGATAAATTAACCCAGCGTCAATTTGATGATCTAACAGATATTCAAAATAAACTTTTTCAACCTATTACTGATGGTGATAATATCCTTGGAATTAGCCCTACAGGTACTGGTAAAACTCTAGCATACCTTTTCCCAACGCTTCTTAAGTTGCAACCTAAAAAGAGCCAACAACTCTTAATTTTAGCTCCAAATTCAGAATTAGCTGGACAAATCTTCGACGTTACAAAAGAATGGGCTGAACCATTAGGACTGACCGCACAACTATTCCTTTCAGGTTCTAGTCAAAAACGCCAAATTGAGCGACTAAAAAAAGGACCAGAAATTCTTATAGGAACTGCTGGACGCGTATTTGAACTTGTGAAACTAAAAAAAATAAAAATGATGAACATTAATACTATCGTCCTTGATGAATTCGATGAATTACTCGGCGACTCACAATATCATTTTGTGGACAATATTATTAATCGCGTTCCTCGTGATCAGCAAATGATTTACATTAGTGCCACCAACAAACTGGACAATAGTAAACTTGCCGATAACACTATAACAATCGATCTATCTAATCAAAAACTTGATACTATAAAACATTATTATATTACAGTTGATAAAAGAGAGCGTACTGACCTACTTCGTAAATTTTCAAATATTCCTGATTTTAGAGGTCTTGTCTTTTTTAACAGCTTATCAGACTTAGGTGCATGTGAAGAACGTTTACAATTTAATAGGGCCTCGGCAGTTTCTTTAGCAAGCGATATTAATATTAAATTCCGTAAAGTTATCTTAGAGAAATTTAAAAACCATGATATTTCATTACTCCTAGGAACTGATTTGGTAGCTCGTGGCATTGATATCGACAACCTAGAATATGTGATTAATTTTGATATCGCACGCGACAAAGAAACATATACACATCGTTCTGGACGAACTGGTCGTATGGGGAAAGAGGGATGTGTTATTACATTTGTAACACATAAAGAAGAGCTCAAACAACTTAAAAAATACGCCACCGTTACAGAACTTGTACTTCACAATCAAAAATTACATTTAAAATAAAAAAAGAAACAAGTAACTTGTTTCTTTTTTTATTAAGGCGTTGAATATAATTCACCTACAGTAACAAAATAATAGCCCTGGGTTGTCAGATAATCCATAATTGTAGGCAGAGCATCTATGGTTGTCTGGTGAATATCATGCATCAAAATCACTCCTCCAGGACGTAATTGTTTTTTGATATTGGTCATCATTGCTTGTGTATTATGATTTTTCCAGTCTTCTGTATCAACTGACCACAACATTTCTTTCAATCCTGTCACTGTTTTTACAGTAGCATTTGTTGCTCCGTAAGGGGGACGTAAGTACACCGGTTTTTGTCCTGTTGCTTTCATAATCAGATCATTAGTCTTATGAATCTCTTCCTTGATTTTCTCCGCTGGTAGTTTGGTTAAATTAGGATGATCCCATGTATGATTACCAATCTCATGACCTTCAGCATGCATCCTTTGTAAAATATCTGTGTGCCCTACAGCACTTTGTCCCATTACAAAGAAAGTCGCTTTAGCATTATATCTTTTAAGGATTTCTAAGGCTTTAGGAGTCGTTTTTTCATTTGGTCCATCATCAAAGGTAAGTGCAACACGTGGTGCTTTAGCTTTTAAATTAGAAACTAAATCTAGATCACTTGATTTTAAATATGACTCATCGATCACATTATATAATTTATCAAGTGGTAATTTTAAATCATTAATAATTAACTTACCATCTTTAACATCTAGCCCATCTGTTACTCTTCCAGTTTTTAAAAATTCTTTATTGCTATCATGTTCCTTTAGTTGAGTTCCTGGAGCTATATTTTCTAAAATAGCCTTAAATCCAGATATATTATGAGCTAAAAGCTCATCTAATTCAAAAGGTTTCTTATTTTGATCAAGTAAGTAGGTTCTCAAAAGGCGACTTGATTTTTGAAACATACTTCCTTTTTCTTTTTGATATAAGATTTGATAAATGGATAATTTTTTAACATTTGCAAAGTTAGAATCTGCTAATTGAGGACGTAGAATAATGTATTGATTGTCATAAAATTTTTTATGCTCAAAGCTTTTTTGATTCCACTTTAAAATATCAGCGCTTAGACTTTTGTCATATCCTTTAGGTTCAAGAAAAAGAACACGTTCAGTTTTCTGTCTTTTCACCACTTCTACCGTTTTCTCGGCTATGCGAATTTCTTTTTCAACAACAGCTTGTTGAAGTTTTATTTCTTTATGTTTCAAAAACGAAAAACCTTGCCAAGCAAGAATCGCTATAATAATTAGACTAAAAATACCTATAATTAATTTCTTCATATAATGACTCTTTTGTTATTTTTTATGACAATTATATCACAAAAATAAAACCACTTTAGAAGATTATATAATTCTTTATTTTTAATGTAAAAGAGGTTTATAAAACGACTCAACTGACAATAGTTGAGTCGTTTTACGTCTATTTCATATCAAAAACTATCGATTTTACATTTGTCATTGCTTCAATTGAATATCTGATACCTTGAACACCTGCACCAGATCCTTTGAGTCCTAAGAATGGGAAATTATCAGGACCACGTCCAGTCTTATTGTTAATGTGAACTGTACCAACTTCAAGTTTATTTGCTATATCAAATGCTTTTTGGAAATCACGTGTAAAGACTGATGATTGTAATCCAAAATCAGATTTGTTGGCAATAGCAACAGCTTCTTCTGCATCCTTGACACGAATAATTGGGAGAATTGGTCCAAAAGGCTCTTCCCAAGCTAGTTTCATATCTAAAGTAACATGATCAAACAATCCTGGAGTTAATAGACGACCATCACGTTTAAATTCATTCAATTCTTTCGCACCTTTTTGACGTGCATCTACTACTAAGCTTTCAATAAAGTCGGCTGAATTATCATCAATAACCGGTGTCACCGTTGCATTATCAAATGGATCACCTACTGATAATTTTGCTACATTTTCAGATATTTTTTCTGCCAATTCATCTGCAACTTCTTCAACGACAAGTACACGCTTAATTGCCGTACAGCGTTGTCCGGAGTAATCATAAGCACCTGCAACGATTTGTTTAGCAGCGTTGTCAAGGTCAGCATCAGCTAAGACGACACCTGCATCCTTACCACCCAACTCAAGCATAATTGGACGCATTCCTGCTAACTTACCAATACGTTTTCCAACTGGCGTTGATCCTGTAAAGTTAATAAAATTAACTTCTTCATGCTCAACAATGTAATCTCCAATCTCAGAACCGCGTCCTGTAATAGTATTAAAGACACCTGCTGGAAGACCTGCTTCTGCAAAAGCTTTTGCTAAAACAAGTCCTGAGACTGAACCTTGTGTTGGTGGTTTAAACATCACAACGTTTCCACCAATTAGAGCTGGCGCAATTTTTGATCCTGAGAGGTTAACAGGGTAATTATAAGGTGCGATTGCTAAAACGATACCTACTGGTTGACGACGAATAACAGCCAACTTATGACCTGTTGAAGCATCCATTTTTCCACCTTCGTCAGCTGAAGTTGATAAACGAATTCCTTCTTCTGCTGCATAACGAATAAGATCAGCTGTCCTTACAACCTCAGTTACTGAAGCATTGTAAGCTTTAGAAATTTCTTTTGCTAAAACAGTAGCAATTTCTTCTTTATCACGTTCAATAATGTCTGCGGCTTTATGAAGGTATTGTGCACGTTCATATACTGTCAAAGCAGCCCAGGCTGGTAAAGCCTCACGACCCGCTTTCATAGCATGATCAACTTCTTCTCGAGTCATCGCTGGCACGAATCCCAATGAAGAATCATCAATTGGTGACAAAATCTCAATCTGATTAACAGATGATTTCCATTCGCCATTGACATAATTTTGATATTCTTTTGTCAAAGTAAATCTCCTTTTACATTGTAATAGGTTTATTCTATCACTTTATCTATTTATTTCAATTATCTGACATATTTTTCTTAGAAACTTAACAATATCCAAACTTTCAATAAAAAAGTAGAGATTTTTTAATCCCTACTTTTTTATTATTCTCAGTCAAAGTCAACGTATTCTTTTTGAAGTTCGATAACTTCTTCCATAGTTGAACACTCTGAAAGAGCACGATTAGCGTATTCTTCCATTTTAGCTGTGTCCAATTTTTTCATTAAGCTACGTGTACGAAGTACTGAGGTTGCTGACATTGAGAATTCATCCAATCCCATACCAACAAGAAGTGGAACCGCAGTTTGATCACCGGCCATCTCACCACACATACCTGCCCATTTACCTTCAGCATGAGCAGCTTTGATAACGTTGTTAATCAAACGAAGGATTGATGGATTGTATGGTTGATAGAGGTATGAAACTTGCTCATTCATACGGTCCGCAGCCATTGTGTATTGGATAAGATCATTAGTACCAATTGAGAAGAAATCAACTTCTTTTGCAAATTGGTCTGCAAGCATAGCTGCCGCTGGGATTTCAATCATAATACCAACTTCAATGCCTTCAGCTACTGCTACACCGTCAGCTAACAAGTTCGCTTTCTCTTCTTCAAATATAGCTTTAGCAGCACGGAATTCTTTAAGCAAAGCAACCATTGGGAACATGATGCGTAGCTGTCCATGAACTGAAGCACGAAGAAGTGCTCGGATTTGTGTGCGGAACATTGCATCACCAGTTTCAGAAATTGAAATACGCAATGCACGGAATCCTAAGAATGGGTTCATCTCTTTTGGAAGATCAAAGTAAGGAAGCTCTTTATCTCCACCGATATCCATTGTACGAACAACAACTGGTTTACCATTCATACCCTCAAGAACTGCTTTATATGCTTCATATTGCTCATCTTCTGTTGGGAAATCTTGTGAATCCATATATAAGAACTCTGTACGGTAAAGACCAACTGCTTCTGCTCCATTTTCGTTAACACCCTCAACATCTTTAGGTGTACCGATATTAGCAGCTAATTCAAAATGTTTACCATCAGCAGTAACTGTTTGTGCATCCTTAAGAAGTGCCCATTCAGCTTTTTGTTTGGCATAAGCTTCACCTGCTGCCTTGAAGGCTGAAATTTGAGCTTCAGTTGGTTCAATGATAACTTCACCAGTAATACCATTAACAGCAATCAACTGACCATCTTGAACACGTTCAGTAATATCATTTGTACCAAGAACAGCTGCGATTTCGAGTGTACGTGCCATAATAGCTGAGTGACTTGTACGCCCTCCAATATTTGTTACAAAAGCTTTAACAAATTGTTTATTTAATTGAGCTGTATCAGAAGGTGTCAAATCGTGTGCAATAACGATTGATTCTTCATTGATAGTTGCTGGGTTTGGTAATTTAACACCCAAAAGATGTGCTAAGACACGTTTGGCAACATCACGGATATCTGCTGCACGTTCTTGCATGTATGGGTTATCTTCCATACCTTCAAAGATAGTGATGAACATATCAGTCACTTCTTTAAGACCTGTTTCTGCATTTACTTGTTTTGCACGAATAGTCTCTTTAATTTGATTAATCATTTCTGGGTCAGAAAGAACCATTAAATGAGCATCAAATACAGCTGCGGCTTCTTCGCCTAAGCTTTCTACTGCCTTCTCACGGATAACAGAAAGCTCGTCTTGTGAAGCTTGGAGTGCAACATCAAGGCGAGCTTCTTCTGCGTTTGTATCTTCGACTGTTACAGTCTCAAATGACAAATCCGGTTGGACAAGTAGATATGCTTTAGCAACTGCAACACCATCAGAGGCTGCGATTCCTTTAAGCATTTCTGTCATTTTCTTATGCCAATCCTTCTTTTGTCATTGTTTCTTCGATAGCTGCAATTGCATCATCTGCATCTGCACCTTCTGCTGAAATAGTAACATCAGCACCTTGACCAACACCAAGACTCATAACACCCATGATTGATTTAAGGTTTACTGCTTTACCTTTGTAATCAAGCGTGATGTCTGAAGCAAATTTGCTAGCTGTTTGGACAAGCAAAGTAGCTGGACGTGCGTGAATACCTGTTTCTGCAACAATGTGGAAATCTTTTGAAGCCATATTATGGTTCTCCTTTTGTCATTTGTAAATATTTGAGTCACCTATTGGTAACCCTTACAAGTTAAAAGTATAACATATTGCTTTTTATTTTTCAAGATTAAATGTCTCAAACAGAAAAAAACTTGAATGTTTTCCACAGCTTTTCATATTAAAAATGAGAGTCTTAGAATTTAAAAATAGAATTCTAAAAATGATTTTTTTATGTTCTTCTGAAAGGAATTGGAAAACAGGCTGAAAGCTTTTAAACTAACCCTAAAAAACGAAATATAGTGTCTCATTTTATTTTAAGACACTATATATTGTGTTTTGTTAGAAATAAAACACTTGCTTTTTCCATTCTTTTTTTATATGCTATTACCATGAAAAAAATTAGGAGGACAACATGGCAGCTATTACTGTTTTTTCGAAAAACAACTGTATGCAATGTAAAATGACTAAGAAATTTCTTGACCAGCACGGCGCTGATTTTGAAGAAATTAATATTGATGAAAAACCAGAAAAAATTGAATATGTGAAAAATCTCGGCTTTTCTGCGGCTCCAGTGATTGAAGCTGGTAATGTTGTTTTTTCAGGTTTCCAACCAAGCAAACTAAAAGAACTTGTTTAAGCAAATTAGAGTCTGGGAATAAAGCAATTAATTGCTTTATTCCCATTTTGTATTGTTAAGTTAAGAGGATAAATTCAATGAGTTTAAAAAATATTGGCGATGTATCTTACTTTCGCCTAAATAATGAAATTAACCGTCCTGTTAATGGACAAATCCCACTCCATAAAGATAAAGAAGCCTTAACTGCTTTTTTCAAAGAAAACGTACAGCCTAATTCAAAAGCTTTTGACTCAATCACTGATAAAATTGCTTACCTCCTTAAGTATGATTATCTTGAAGAAGCTTTCCTCAATAAATATCGTCCTGAATTTATTGAAGAATTATCTACCAAACTCTTCGATAAAAAGTTTCGTTTTAAATCCTTCATGGCAGCCTATAAGTTTTATCAGCAGTATGCATTAAAAACAAATGATGGAGAATACTATTTAGAAAGTATTGAAGATCGCGTTCTCTTTAACGCTCTTTATTTTGCAGACGGTGATGAAGAACTAGCAACTGACTTAGCTCTAGAAATGATTTCACAACGCTATCAACCTGCAACACCAAGTTTTTTAAATGCTGGTCGAAGTCGTCGCGGAGAATTAGTCTCATGTTTCTTAATCCAAGTAACTGATGATATGAATGCTATTGGTCGTTCGATTAATTCAGCTCTTCAATTATCTCGTATTGGTGGTGGGGTTGGAATATCACTTAGTAACCTTCGTGAGGCTGGAGCTCCTATCAAAGGTTTTGCTGGTGCTGCTTCTGGAGTCGTTCCAGTCATGAAATTATTTGAAGACAGTTTTTCTTACTCCAACCAACTTGGACAACGCCAAGGTGCTGGAGTTGTTTACCTTGACGTTTTCCATCCAGATATTATTTCATTCTTATCAACTAAAAAAGAAAATGCTGATGAAAAAGTACGTGTTAAAACATTGTCATTAGGGATTACTGTACCCGATAAATTCTATGAACTAGCACGTAACAATCAAGAAATGTACTTGTTTAGTCCTTATAGTATCGAACGTGAATATGGTGTTCCTTTCAGCTATATTGATATTACCGAAAAATACGATGAATTAGTCGCTAACCCTAATATCACTAAAACAAAAATCAATGCTCGTGATTTAGAAACAGAGATTTCTAAACTTCAACAAGAATCAGGTTATCCTTACATCATCAATATTGACACTGCTAATCGTACTAACCCTGTTGATGGAAAAATTATCATGTCAAATCTTTGCTCTGAGATTTTGCAAGTACAAAAACCAAGTCTTATCAATGATGCTCAAGAATACCTTGAAATGGGAACTGATATTTCTTGTAACCTTGGCTCAACTAATGTTTTAAATATGATGACATCTCCTGATTTTGGAAAATCAATTAAAACAATGACTCGTGCTTTAACTTTCGTTACTGACTCATCAAATATTGAAGCTGTTCCAACTATTAAAAACGGAAATGCTCAAGCACATACATTTGGACTTGGAGCAATGGGACTCCACTCCTATTTGGCAAAAAATCATATCGAATATGGTAGTCCAGAATCAATTGAATTTACTGATATTTATTTCATGCTAATGAACTACTGGACCTTAGTAGAATCAAACAATATTGCCCGCGAACGTCAAACAACATTTGTAGGTTTTGAAAAATCAAAATACGCTGACGGTACATACTTTGATAAATATGTATCTGGAAAATTTGTTCCACAATCTGACAAAGTAAAATCCCTATTTGCTAATCATTTTATCCCCGAAGCTAAAGATTGGGAAAACCTTAGATACGCAGTTATGAAAGACGGACTATATCATCAAAATCGGCTTGCAGTTGCTCCGAATGGTTCTATTTCGTATATCAACGATTGTTCAGCATCTATCCACCCTATTACACAACGTATTGAAGAGCGTCAAGAGAAAAAAATCGGGAAAATTTATTATCCAGCTAATGGCTTAGCTACAGATACTATCCCTTATTACACTTCTGCCTATGATATGGATATGCGTAAAGTAATAGACGTCTATGCCGCAGCAACTGAGCACGTAGACCAAGGTCTCTCAATGACACTCTTTTTACGAAGCGAATTACCAAAGGAGTTGTACGAGTGGAAAACAGAAAGTAAGCAGACTACTCGCGACCTTTCAATCCTACGCAACTATGCTTTCAACAAAGGTGTGAAATCAATCTACTATATCCGTACTTTTACAGATGATGGTAGCGAAGTCGGAGCTAATCAATGCGAAAGTTGTGTCATCTAACGAAGAAACTCTACTTAAAACATCAGAAACTAGACTGAGATAAACTATCTCAGTTTCATGATGTTATCTTATTTTCTAAGGTATTTTCATCTTTATTTTTCTAAAAATCGATAATACTTGAAATATTGCTAGATCAGAATTCTATATTCTACTCTTCTTCCATCATCATTATATAAAAACCTATTTACCATTGGAGAAAACCATGACAACTTACTACGAAGCTATAAACTGGAACGAAATTGAAGATGTTATTGATAAATCAACTTGGGAAAAACTAACCGAACAATTTTGGCTCGATACACGTATCCCTTTATCAAATGACTTAGACGATTGGCGCAAACTTTCTGCTCAAGAAAAAGATCTTGTTGGCAAGGTTTTTGGAGGCTTAACCCTACTTGATACCATGCAATCAGAAACTGGTGTTGAAGCTATTCGTGCCGATGTTCGCACGCCTCACGAAGAAGCTGTCTTAAACAATATTCAATTCATGGAATCTGTTCACGCTAAATCTTATTCTTCAATTTTCTCAACTTTAAATACTAAATCAGAAATTGAAGAAATTTTCGAGTGGACTAATAATAATGAGTTCCTTCAAGAAAAAGCACGTATTATCAATGACATTTATGCTAATGGAAATGCCCTTCAAAAAAAGGTGGCTTCCACCTACCTCGAAACTTTCCTTTTTTATTCTGGCTTTTTCACACCTCTTTACTATTTGGGAAATAATAAGTTAGCAAATGTTGCTGAAATCATTAAATTAATTATTCGTGATGAATCTGTACATGGTACTTATATCGGTTACAAATTCCAGCTTGGTTTTAACGAATTACCAGAAGATGAGCAAGAGAATTTTCGTGATTGGATGTATGACCTCCTTTATCAGCTGTATGAAAACGAAGAAAAATACACCAAGACACTTTATGATGGCGTAGGATGGACTGAAGAAGTTATGACCTTTTTACGCTACAATGCTAATAAAGCTCTTATGAATTTAGGACAAGATCCTTTATTCCCAGATACAGCAAATGATGTCAACCCAATTGTTATGAATGGTATTTCAACAGGAACATCAAACCATGACTTCTTCTCTCAAGTAGGTAATGGTTACCTACTTGGTAGCGTTGAAGCTATGCATGATGATGACTATAACTATGGATTATAAGAAAAAGACACTGATTTAGTGTCTTTTTCTAGTTAAATACAAATTTCTTGACAAGCAAACCCTTTCAAGATAGAATGTTAGAGTAAATACACAAGGGAGTGCCTTGAGCTGAGATTGCAGATATGCAAAATCCTCTAACCTGATCTCGTTAGGACGAGCGTAGGAATTGTGGTTTGAATTGGTTAAACATGACAAATGACAAAAGAATCTCCTTTGCTGTATAAAAAAAGGAGATTTTTTATGTCAAAAAATAACAACACTACCTGTCTTATTGAAACTGCTATTTTTGCAGCGCTTGCTATGGCTTTATCAATGATTCCTGATTTTGCGTCATGGTTCACTCCCTCTTTTGGAGCAATTCCTCTGATACTTTTTGCATTACGTCGTGGTACAAAATACGGTCTATTTGCTGGCTTAATTTGGGGCTTATTGCACTTTGTTCTTTCCAAAGTATATTACCTTAGTTTATCCCAAGTTTTTATAGAATACATCTTAGCATTTATAAGTATGGGACTTGCAGGCGTATTTTCTGCTAAATTTAAAGATGCACTTAGCAGCAGCTCTAAAACTAAAGCTTTATCATTAGCATTATCTGGAGCAATATTAGCAACACTTGTTCGTTATGTTTGGCATTATATCGCTGGTGTTATTTTTTGGGCTAGTTATGCACCAAAAGGTATGTCTGCTACATTATACTCATTAAGCGTCAATGGTACTGCTGGTTTGTTAACTCTATTTTTTGTAGTCATTAGTATTATTATTTTAGTTATCAGCTACCCTAGCTTCTTTTTACCTAAGAAATAGAAAAAATAAAAGGACTGATTTTCAGAGAATCAATCCTTTTATTTTACACTAATATAAGTTTTTTGATAAAAAATCTAGCTACTACTATCTATAAAAATGACGTGCTGCTTTTAAAGACTTAATGAGAATGTAGATATGAATAGATGTTGTTATAATAATTGCTACAATCTCCACTTTTTGAAAAACAAATGAGATAAAGAATAATACAAAATAGATCGTAGGGAAAATAAAACCACTTAAATTCATGACAATATCAAAACACATCTTATAATTTGATTCCAACTCTGCTTCGTCCAATTGTAAGACATTGTTTTTCAACTCTTTTAAAGTTGGAGCGACTGTCATTTTTATACCTCGGATATTCCGATATACCTTTAAAAAATATATATGTAAACCCAATAAAACAAATAGCAGTGATAAATCATATATTGGAATAACTAAAGTAACTGAATCATCAAAAATATTTAGTTTATAGTTAAATAAAGTATTAACTATACTGAGTACTATTGAAATTGACACAAAAGTCATCCCATAAGAATGTCTTAAATTAATCTGGCGATAAATTTCTTCAGATTGACTTTCATCAACATTGAAAAAAACTTTCTGATATTTTTGAATCTGATAGAGGTAGATGAGACTAAAGAGAGCTGTTATAATTACAACAATACGACTAACCCATAGGAAATATTGAACAATATTAATTTCAGATAAGTACTTATCTTGACCAAATATGATAAAAAGAGCTCCTACGGAACCAAGTATGGCCCCTATAAAACCACCAATTAAAAGACTTTTGATAATTCGAACAAATGTAGTATCACTTTGTTTTATAAAATTTTTCATCATTATTCCTCCATTGACACTAAACTAAAAACATTCTCTAGGGATTCTTTAAATACTTGAGAAATCTTCATAGCAATAATAACAGATGGCGTATATTCTCCGCGTTCAATTAGGCTAATTGTTTGTCTTGAGACTCCTGTTAATTTAGCGAGTTCTGTTTGATTGATACCATCTCGTGCACGCAATTCTTTGAGTCTATTTTTTAAAATTAATCCCATCATTTTTCTCCTTTATAAAATGATATATAGATTTATTCCTCGCTCTATTTATTGACTGGACGCAATTCCTTGATATCATGAATACGGACAATACGCACCTCCTCTTTACTTCGTTTCAAGTTGCGACGAATCTGTACCCAATCCTCATCTACCTTTAAAATCTCATAAGGATGAGTTTGAGAACCATCCTCTAAATAAATCATACATGTGCTTCCTACTAAATCTTGAATCATTTGTGACATAAGTGTTTTTCCTCCCTGATTTATTTTTTCTAATTGTTTACCCCTACGACTGAGTGCCTTTTGCTCTTTAGGTACACCAATATACGTCATGACCATAAAAAGCCATTAAGCCAAACAATTCCATCTATCTACTCCCTTTCTTTTTGCAAACAAAACTCAAGCCCTGCAATTGATGCTACCAACACACAAAATACAATTTCATTTATTTCTATTATATCAAGCATATCAAGAACAAGATTACTTACCATACATAAGCAAACTAGGGTTTCCATAACTCTTGCAACCATCCGACCTGTAATAATAAATTCCTTTTTCATTTGAGTAACTCCTAAAACCATTATGCTTTTGAAACAATGATTAATTTGATTGTTCAATGATTAAGTGATTTTAACACGCTCCTCCTTTGATATTATTTTTCTTTTTTATAAATAATTATTAGCAAAGATTATTGATATCATTAAAATATCACCCCAAAAAAAGTTACTAAATAGAAATAATTTAGTAACCTTTTAAATCTTCAATTTTTAGTTAAAGCCTCTTTAGCCATAAACTTATAAAGGCCCGAGTAACGTCCTCTATAATCTTTTTTCCATGGTTTATCTCGTCCTGCAAAATGTAAAAAAACAGTATGGTTAATAACCCACTCTAAATCCCATTCATTGCGACTTTTTAATTGATAAATAAGACTATACCTAGCATCATAATTATAAATTTCATCAGGTATTGGTTTAACCAAATTAGCGTATAAGCCATTTAAGATATCCTGATCTGGTAAGATTAGACGACCACGGTTTTGCATTATGTAATCTAAGATAGTTTGTTGATGAACAACTTTTCGTATAGCAGGCAAGTTCATCAAGAGTACCCCTGTATTGAAATAAGAGGATTCTAGCTCTACATTTTTTAACCGTAATTTATTGACATAATCTAGAAACTTACCATCAGTATTATGACTTGCCGCTGCATATAGTTGATCACCTAACTCCATATCATATAAACTTGAGAAATCATTTAAGCAAAGCATATCTGCATCTAAATAAAGTATCCTATCTAAGGTCTCAGGTAAAAATTTATGAGCCAAAAGTCGATAATATATTGTATCTGGATAGCGATCAGTTGTAGGTGCCTGAGCAAATACTTCGGTACCTACAATTATTGGATGATAGCCAACTTCTAAATTTTGAGTATATTGAATAAGTTCTGTATGACGTTTGAGTAATGTTTTTTGTAAGACATATATCTCTAACTTACGATTCTTGGTTTGTCGGACAAGCGAATAAAGCATCACTTTAAAATGATCTACGTACATATCATCAATAGAAAATAATAGATTCATGAGTTGGATCCTCTCCGTAGTATATCTTCTTTCATCCTAACATATGTCTAAAGAAAAACCAAGTTTGAGTTAAAACTTGGTTATCTTTTATATAAAACTTCCCCATAATATAGCTAAAATAATTGCTGGCAACATATTGATAACTTTAATATTTAGGTTAAAGAGTAAATTAACACCGACACAGAATATAAGCATATTTCCTACTAAGTTAAGGTAATCTAAAGATGATGGATTAAGTAGACTCCCCATGAAAAAAGCAACAATCGTAAGGCTACCTTGTAGTAAAGCGACAGGAAGTGCAGAAAATAGAGCTCCTTTCCCTAAAGACACTGTCATAATTGCAATAATAATCATGTCTAACATTCCCTTAGCAAATAAAATCGAATGATCTGCTGCTATACCATCTTGAATGCTACCAACAACGGCCATTGCTCCAATACAAACGGTACAAGTTGAGGTGACGAATGCCTCCACAAATTTAATATCGTTACCACTTCCTGTTTTTTGCTTAAGATAGTTCCCAAATTTATCAATATACGAATCTAGTGATAGCAACTCTCCAAGTACCGTACCTAGAGCAAGAGTAATAATCATCATATTTGTATGATTAGAGATGAGATGTGACTTTTCGACTAACATCATTTTCTCCAAAACACCTGATATCGAAATAAATAAAACTGCAACTCCCATGGCTTGCATAAGGCTCTTTTGAAGTGATTCTTTCAAAAAATTTTTCAAAAATAAACCTACAAAGCCTCCAACTATAATAAGAATAACATTGATAACTGTTCCTAAACCAACCATATTTCTCCTATATACACAAAGGAACAGAACGATGTTCTGCCCTTTGTCTGTTTTATTTACTAACTAAATGAGAGGTGTTTCTTATAAATTTTCTGCAACTGCTGCTAGCAACTCTGCAATTTTACTTGCATCGCTACCACCTGCCATAGCCATGTCTGGTTTACCACCACCACGACCTGCTACAATTGGTGCCAATCCTTTGATCATGTTACCAGCGTGGACATCTTTAGTTTTGCTTGCAACAAGGACATTAACCTTCTCACCAATAGCTGCTACGAGAACAAGCACATCAGAGTAGTCTTTTTGTTTCCAGTTATCAGCAAATGTACGAAGTGCACCTGCGTCTGCAACATCAACTTGACTAGCAATGAAGCGCACGCCCTTAGCTTCTTGAATATCTTTAAAGACATCACCAGCTGCTGCAGCTGCTGCTTTTTCTTTAAGCTCTACATTTTCTTTTTGAAGATCACGAAGTGAGTCGCTAAGAGCTTGTACTTTAGCTGCTGCATCTTTCAATTGCGGAGCTTTTACAGTAGCAGCGATCTCTTTTAGTGCATCCTCTTGGTTACGATAAGCTTCAAAAGCTTGTCTACCAGTAACTGCAATAATACGACGAGTACCTGAACCAATACCTTCTTCTTTGACAATCTTGAAGAGACCGATTTCTGAAGAATTATTTAAGTGAGTTCCACCGCAAAGTTCAACAGAATAATTACCAATTTGAACCACACGAACCACTTTACCATATTTCTCACCAAAAAGTGCCATTGCTCCCATCTCTTTTGCGGTTTCAACGTCAGTTTCAGTCGTTGTGATCGTAAGATCGTTCCAAATTTGCTCATTAACTTCTTGTTCAATGTGACGAAGTTCCTCATTGCTTACTGCTTCAAAGTGAGTAAAATCAAAGCGCAAGAATTCTTCTTCGTTCAATGAACCAGCCTGAGTTGCGTGTTCACCGATAACATTGTGAAGAGCTGCATGGAGCAAGTGAGTTGCTGTGTGGTTTTTCTCAACAGCCAAACGACGCTCTTTGTTGATTTCAAGTGTGTAGTTTGTTCCAACTGAAAGTGATGCCAAAACGTTTACAGTGTGTAGAGGTTGACCATTTGGTGCTTTTTGAACATCAACAACCTCAGCAACTGTGTCACCCTTATCATTTTTGATGACACCGTGGTCAGCAACCTGTCCACCCATTTCAGCATAGAATGGTGTTTGAGCAAAGACAAGAAGAGCTTGACCTTCTGAAACTGCTTCAGTACGTTCATTGTCAGCGATGATGACTGAAAGACTTGATTCAAGACTATATGTGTCGTATTCGAATCGTGATTCTTCAACAATACCAGCTAGGGTTTCATTTTGCATCCCCATCGAACCACCCTTAACAACAGCTGCACGCGCACGGTCTTGTTGTTCTTTCATGGCTGACTTAAAGCCTTCGTGGTCAATCTTATAGCCTGCATCTTCTGCCAATTCCTCTGTCAATTCAACTGGGAATCCATAAGTATCATAAAGTTTGAAGATATCTTTACCTTCAAGTGTGTCTTTACCTTCAGCCTTAAGCTGCGCAAGCAATGAATCTAAGTGACCGCTACCAGCATCGATAGTACGAGCAAATGTTTCTTCCTCACGTTTAACGATTTTCTCAATAAAATCACGTTTTTCAAGCACTTCTGGATAGTAGCTTTCCATGATTTGTCCAACAGTCGGAACCAATTTGTAAAGGAAAGTTTCGTTGATGCCAAGACGGCGACCGTGCATAACCGCACGACGGAGAAGACGACGAAGAACATAACCACGACCTTCATTTCCAGGAAGCGCACCATCACCGATGGCAAATGAAAGCGCACGGATGTGATCAGCGATAACCTTGAAGCTCATGTTGTCGCCATCTGGATCGTAAGTTTTACCTGACAATTTCTCTACTTCACGGATGATAGGCATGAAAAGGTCAGTTTCAAAGTTTGTTTTTGCCCCTTGCATAACAGCTGCAAGACGTTCAAGACCCGCACCCGTATCAATGTTTTTGTTTGGCAATTCTTTGTATTCTGAACGTGGTACGGCTGGGTCAGCATTGAATTGTGAGAGAACAATGTTCCAGATTTCGATGTAACGATCGTTTTCGATATCTTCAGCCAAAAGACGAAGTCCAATATTTTCTGGATCAAAATCTTCACCACGGTCGAAGAAAATCTCAGTATCTGGACCTGAAGGACCAGCACCGATTTCCCAGAAGTTATCCTCGATTGGCACCAAGTGACTTGGTTCAACGCCACAAGCAATCCAACGGTTATATGAATCCTTGTCATCTGGGTAATAAGTCATGTAGAGCTTGTCTTTAGGGAAGTCAAACCATTCAGGACTTGTCAAGAGTTCAAATCCCCACTCAATAGCTTCATCACGGAAATAGTCTCCAATTGAGAAGTTACCAAGCATTTCAAACATAGTATGGTGACGTGCTGTTTTACCAACATTTTCAATATCATTAGTACGAATTGATTTTTGTGCATTGGTAATACGTGGATTTTCTGGAATCACTGAACCATCAAAATATTTTTTCAAGGTTGCAACACCTGAGTTGATCCAAAGAAGCGTTGGGTCATTAACAGGAACCAAGTTAGCTGAAGGCTCAACGGAATGTCCTTTGGATTTCCAGAAATCCAACCACATTTGGCGGATTTGTGCAGACGATAATTCTTTCATTATTCTCTCCTAAAATTAGTTTGATGCATTTTTTTCTAACTCTTTGACATAGTCGATCGCTATGACAAGCGAAATTGTCAAATCGTTGTAAGTTTCACTGTAAACTTCTACCTGATAAGTTGAAGTCATACGAAACCACTGTTGAGATATGTTTGCTATAACTTGATTGTCTTTTAAGAGTTGGAAATCCATATCCCAAAAATTTCCCTTAACTTCCATATCAAGGTCTTCAATGGTGTAATGAGGTTTCAAAAATGAGAAATCTTTCTTAATCGTGAAATGATTCCCATTGGCTAATGTCACATTAAACTTTGGTAAAAAACTTAAAACCTTCTTCTCAATCTGACTAATGAGATGTTCCTCTTCGTCAAAGACTTTAAAAGTCTTAGGTAGAGGGAACAAACTTCCTTCAACGTGATAACAGGGAAGCCCAGTCAGGTCTGTAATAGTAAATTTACCGCCTAGAGAAAACATTTTTTCTTTAATTTGAAAAGTAGCCATATCTCTTCCTCCTCGAAAGTTGACAAATAGCAAAAGACAAGTCCATTACGAAGGGCGAAAACCGCGGTACCACCTTCATTCAATGAACTTGTCATTCTCATTTATTTTTAGTTTTACCCCATTGAGTAGCATCTTTTTCTGATTATCCATGACTCGCAGCAACCGTCACTTTTCTGTATCTAATCGTTGAAATTTCATTCTCAATAGTATTAATTATACAGTCTTTTTAAGACTTGGTCAACTATTTTTTAAGTGATGATGAACCACTTGTTGTAGCATATTGTGATAAGATGCCTGCAAATGCTTTATCTTTAATCTTAACATTAGCTTTTTCTAAGGCTTTTGAAATCACTTTATTTTGGAAGGCTCTATCGCTTGTTTTATCCTTAAGAATAACTTCTTTTAAGCGATTTTTGTAAGATTTCCAATCAGATTTTTTCTCTGTCTTATCAGTTACTTTAATGATGTAGTAACTTGTTTTATAAGTTGTTGAATCAACCGTTGAAACCACATCTGAAACACCATTTTTATCTAGCTTAAAGGCTGCTGACATAACTTCTTTAGGGAGGGTTGTCCCTGCAGAATCAAATTTATACTCAACTTTCTTATCAGTAGCTGTTGTTTTTTCTTTTGCAATCTTTGCAAAATCAGCTCCATCAGCCTTTACATCTTTAAGGACAGATTTAGCTTTATCTTCTGCATCCAATTTGATTACTTGTACAGAAGTTTCAGGAGTATAGTTTTTATATGCTTCTTTATAGTTTGCTTCTGTTAATTCTTTCTTAGCTGCTTCTTTTACAGCATATTCCACAAGCATAGTTGTGCGAATTTGTTGTTTGTAACCTTCCGGAGTCAAACCTGCTTGTGAAAGTGCGCTTGAAAATGAATTACCATAGCCTTTAGCTGTCTTATTATAAGCTTCTGATACTTTTTTATCTGAAACTTTATCACCATACTGTGTATCAAAAACACGTGAGAGGATCAATGTAAGCATTGATTGTTGTGCAGCTTTTGATGTTTTTACTTGATCATAAAAATCAGAGACTGTAATAGTGTCGCCCTTCATTGTAACAACATTTGTTCCATTTGATGTTTTACCTGAGCAGGCAGCTAATGTGGCAACTGACATAAGTGTCAAAAAGCCTGCTGCAAGTTTTGATCTTGTTTTCATGATTTATAACTCCTTTTTGTCATTAACTCCATTATTATATCATAATTTCTTAAAAATGCCTTAATCTTCTAGTACAATATGATCTGCATTTTTACGAATCATCAATAAACCATCTCCCAAAGGTACCAAAGTAGCAGTTAAATCAGGATGTTGCAAAGTCGAGTCAAATAAACGTTGCAGACCTCGGTAGATAGTTCGCTGACCTCTTCTCACTTCATCGATAGGTTTTGCAATATCTCCACCTTGGAAAATATCATCTAAAACAACTACTCCTCCAACATCTAAATGTTTTAATACTTGAGGTAAAAAAACGATATATTTAGACTTAGCAGAATCCATGAATACAAAATCGTAAGATTTATCCAATGTTTGTAACACATCCACAGCATCGCCTTCCAAAAGGGTTATCTGATTGTGATTATCATATTTTGCAAAGTTTTCCTTAGCCAAGGCAATCATCTCTTCATTACGATCGATCGTTGTTATCTTTGCTTCAGGAGCGTTTTCTGCCATCAAAAGGGCCGAAAAACCAATAGCTGTTCCAATTTCTAAAATGTGCTTAGGTTGTAATGTTTGCATCAAAAAACGAAAATAAGTCGCTGTTTCATGAGGTATAATAGGGATATTTTCCTGTTTAGCAAATGCTTCTAACTCTGCTAAACAGCCATTATTTTGTTTTTGGTGCTGACGCATATATTGAACAATTTCTTCTTTAACTACTGGACGACGCATATTATGATTAGCATTTTTACTGTAAGATTGAACCACTTTTGGCTCCTCTTTTCTATTTTAAATAATAACTTTTTTATTATAGCAAAAAATGTCTAACTCTGAGAATGATTTAATCCAAACGAGTGAAATCAAGTGATATTATATCTTTGAGACTTGAAATATTATAGTTTTCTTTGGAATTCTCTAACCTTAAGTTTATGGATTTTATACCAGCATTTTGAGCAACCTCCAAATCTAGTGGACGATCTCCTATGTAATAAGTCATTGATTTATCTAAAGAATATCGTTTAACTAAATAATTAATCCCTTGTGGATGTGGTTTTCGCTCGAATCCCGAAACACCAGTTAAAATTTCATCAAAATAATGAGAGATCTGCAAGGTTTCCAACACTGAATGCGTACTTGCTCCTTTATGTGTATACATAAAATTGGGGATATCTTGTTCTTTGGTCCATTCTAAAATCTCTTTTGCATATGGCATTAAATGTATTTTAGAATCTCGACTTTCTTGTTCTTTTGTAAAATATGCTTTCAGTTTTTCATGAGGTATTTGCTCTTCCTCTGAAAGGTTTACCAATAATTTCCCCACTGATTCCTGTAAAATATATTCATGGATTAATTCTTTATCAAATATTAAACCAAAATGACGATAGGTTTCTTCAAGAGCTTCCATAATTGGTACATACGAATCTATTAATGTCCCATCTAAATCCCAAATAAAAGTAAGCTTCTTCATCCTATTTCCCTTCTTTTTTGACAATAGCAGTTTTGGTCTCATAAAAATCATAACTTGGGTAGGTATTTCCACCTATTGAGTTTTCCACTAACTAACTTTACCAAAACCACTCTCAAAACAAACTATAAAATAACTGATCACTATCAAAAACCAGTCTAGTTGACTGGTTTTACTTCAATAGCTATATTTTCAACTTAATCATTATGGACGCCTTTTGCTACAAGATTTTCCAGTTCCACTAAACGCTCTTCAAATACTCTAAAAGCTGCATCCAGATAGTCTGCACTAGTCATATCAACACCAGCTTTAGCAATGACGTTTAGAGGGTAATCTGAATTCCCAGCTTTAAGGTAATTTAGGTAGGCCTCTTTATCCTCCGGATTACCGTTTACAATACGCTCTGCTAAATAATTTGCTGCTGCGAAGCCGGTTGCATATTGGAAAACATAATAATTGTAGTAAAAGTGTGGAATTCTTGCCCATTCATATTGAATAAAATGATTATCTTCTTTAGTCAAACCATAATATTTTTCATTAAGCTCAGCGTAAAGATTGTTTAAGTATTCGCTAGTTAGTACTTGCCCCTCCTGATCAGCTACATGAATGGCATGTTCGAATTCAGCGAACTGTGTTTGCCTAAAAATTGTTCCTTTGAAACCGTCCAAATAATGATTGAGAATTGCAAAGCGATTTTTATCATCTTTAACTTCTTTCAAAAGGGTTTCTGTTAATATATTTTCATTTGTTGTTGATGCAATTTCAGCTAGGAAAATAGAATAATCACCATAAACATAGGGTTGATTTTCACGAGTAAACGTCGAGTGTAGACTATGTCCAGTTTCATGCACCAGCGTATAAAGATTATCTAAAGTATCTTGCCAGTTAAGAAGCATGAAAGCATTAGTGTCATAAGATCCACCTGAATAAGCGCCTGACCTCTTTCCTTTGTTAACATGGACATCAATCCAACGTTCAGTAAAAGCACGATGAACACGTTCAGAATATGCTTCGCCAAAAATAGCTAGAACCTCCTCTGATTTTTTTAGAGCTTCATCATAAGTAAAACTCATATCCATTTGAGAAAGGGGTGTATATACGTCATACATCTTCAAATCATCTAGCCCAAGAACTTTTTGACGCAACTTCATATAACGATGTAAGAGCGGTAAATGATGATTAACTGTCTTAATTAGAGTTTCGTAGACCTCTTCTGGAATAAAATTGGCAGATAGAGCTGATTGGCGTGCTGATTGATAATGATGCACACGAGCCTTAAAATTTTGAGATTTCACATTTGTTTGTAATGTTTTAGCGTAAGTATGCTGGAATTGTTCATATGTGCTATACATAGCTTGATATGCTTCTTTTCGAACCGTCCTATCGCTAGATTCCATAAGGGAAATGAAATTACCATGTGTAAGCTCAACTTCCTCACCTTTTGCATTTTTTACAACTGGGAAGACCATATCTGCATTATCAAGGATTTCAAATGTCTCACCAGCTGCTCCAAAAATCTCACTAGCACCAGCTAACAATTCTTCTTCGTTTTGAGATAAGACATGAGGTTTATTTGCAAATATTTTCTCAAAGAAATGATCATATTTTTGCAAGTCAGGCATTTCTAAAAGGAATGACTGGTAATCAGACTCTGAAAGTTGCAATAGTTCTGGCTCGTAAAACGAAAATGTTTCACTAAATTTTGCATAGAGCGCTGTCGCTTTCGCTTGAAATTCTTGATATTTCGCAACAGTGGTGTCTTGGTCATTTTTCATTGAAGCATAGACATAAACTTTTTCTAAACGGCGAGATAAATCTAATTCAACCTCCGTGATCTCCAATAAAGATTGGCTTGAGTCCAACAGATGACCTGAAAAACCCTTTGCATTATCGATGGCTTGAGTAAGCTCTACCACTTCAGTTTCCCATAACTCATCAGTCGCAAAGACAGTAGTTAAATCCCATTGGTATTTTTCTTCAATATGTGAGCGATTGTCTGACATTTTGTATCCTCCAGTTTAATTCTTAGTGACTATTTTATCATAAAATACAGGGGGATAAAGTGTTTGGTCTAAGTTATTCTTATTTTTTTGATAATAATTTGTAAAATTCTGATAAAACGATGTTAGAGAATTTGTTATTTGACAAAAATCAGTATCTACACGTGGTGGCTGTATTTGAGGAAAAAACATCATTAGCTCTTGGGTCAATAGATTCTGACCAGAAAGGTAGGCCTTTTCTTGTTTTCGTAACCAAAATTGATTGCCATAGCGTAACTGCTGACGCACATAATCTCTGATATTTCTGTCTTGTTTAACCTTATAAAAATTTAGATTTTTTGATTGGTATGGCCACTTCAAAAATGCTAGAACGTCTCCACTAAGAGGGCAAGTTTTACTTAAGTAATAGACATGTCCGCGTAAATCTTCGTAAATCAAATATTTTAGTCTCAGTACTTCTAACCTCAAATCTAACTCCCAAATATGAAATCCGATACTTTGAGAAAATTGTAAAAATTGTTTATGTAGATTTGTTAAACGATGCTTTAACCAGAGTTTTTCCCCTAGTAACCATCTCACTTGAAAGTCTGCCTGTAGATATGCTTTTGTTCGCTCCCTGAGTCGCTGCTCTGATAGTCGGCTACACTGAACTTCTAAAGCCAATGTCTCATTCACAAATAAATCTGCAATCTGATTAATTTCTGGCAAATGATGCTCGAGCATAGTTTCATTCTCTCTACTTAAACTCATATATAACTTTGCTTTTAATTGCAAGTGCTCATTAGACTCATTTTCATGATAAAACTGACAATTTTTTAGACTAATATGTGCAAAGTGTCTTCTCATGATTCGACCTGCCTTTAACCTTACAGCTGAACAACAAGTTGGACAAAAATACTGTCCCTTTCCCGGATGAGACTCGAGTAGATTAATTAAATTTCCTTGTTTGTCTTTAGCAATTAACATTTTTTCTCCTACTTTTACTATTCGAAAAAAGTTATCCTTTCGGATAACTTTTTATTTATTTTTTGACATTAAAACTAGGTAAACAAAGACATTAATCACCATCAGCCCACTTGTTATTAAAAATGGTGTCATAAAAGGTTCCAGATGTAGCTGGCTTGGAAGTTTCGTTAAAATAAGCGGTGTCAAAATAACTCCTATATTACCAGCTGTTAAGGCAAGGCTTGTGATAAAGTTATTATGTTCTTTTGCATAGTTTTTTGAAATATAAAAGAATACAGAAGACATGGTGCCAACAAAACTAGCTCCTATTAAAATACTAGCTACGATAAAAATGATCTGATTATTAGCTAAAGCAAATAGCACATTACCTATTCCCATAGCTAGAATCATGATTAATAGCGTCTTCTCTTGGAATACTTTAACTAATTTTCCAAATACAGATCCAACTAAAATACCACTAAAAGCAAGGAGAGTTAACATATTACTAGAGAAGCTCGTCGCGTAGTGATATTTTGTCACTAGTAAGGTTGGAATTTTGACAGTTGCTCCTATATAAGCAATACCTACTAAGAACGTGATGAGCATCAACAAAGCCGCTTTAGTATCAAATGTTGTACTAGCTTTAAGGGTATGTGTTTGATTTTCAACCTCTGGAACATTTTTCCAAAAGAAAAAGAAAACAGGAATAACCAGAAGGTAAACCAAATAAATATAATTCACACCAATAGCTAAAACCAATCCAACAATAAATGTAGTTAAGGCTTTACCGATATTGAGTGATGCTGTTCTAAGACCAATCATACTGGCTCTCTCATCAGCCTCATATAAATCCGTTATGATACTAATTGATAGCGAATTATAGAGACCAATACCAATACCCAAAAGTAGTCGACTAGCCATCGCAAGTGAAAAATTACTTGTAAAAAATGAGATAAACCCAGACATTAAGATTAAACATAAACCAAGTAAGACCGTGTTTTTTTTGCCAAGTTTTGTGACTACAAAATTACTCAAAATAACAAAAATAGTAATCATCATAGCTGGAATAGTAACTAAACTCTCTACTGAAGCTAGTCCAATATGAGGGTTTTGAGTATGGTAAAAGGCATACAATTTAGGAATTGCAGGAGCAATTGCTAAATGAGACATCAAAAAGATAGAAATCGATAAAATAGTCAATTTCAATGAAAGTTTTGAATTCAATGGTTTTCTCCTTTAAAATAATCACTTATAAGTATATGAAGAATACTAAGCAAGGTCAAGTGAGTCGTTTCACTAATCTAAATACCTTTTTAAGATAGCTGCCTCTGAATCTCTCAATCTACGATACTGACCTGGTTTCAAATTCATATCAAGCCTCAAGTCACCAAAAGAAATACGCCTCAAGTATATAACTTTAACGCCATATGCAAGAAACATCTTTTTTACTTGGTGAAATTTCCCTTCTGTGATAGTTATTCTTGCGGTACTTTTGTCATTATTAGCCGTATCAATCGTTAATTCAGCTGGTTTACACTTTGTTCCATCGTCAAATACAACTCCTTCTTCAAAAAAGGTAATAGCATCTCTTTCCAAGAAACCATTTACTTCAACATAATATGTTTTTGCAACGTGGTGTTTTGGATGTAACATTCGGTAACCCAGTGGACCATTATTCGTGACTATTAAAAGCCCTTCCGTATCACGATCTAGACGACCAATCGGATACAATCCCTCCACCTTATCTTTTTCGCTAATTAAGTCTATGACTGTTTTATGTTCTGAATCTCTAACTGCTGAAACAACTCCTGATGGCTTATAAAGAAGGTAATAAGAACTTTCTTTTAGGCAGACCCTCTCTTTTCCTACAAAAATCGATTGTAGACCACTATCTACAATAACATTATCCTTTGTAACAATTTGACCATCTACAGAAACTTGCCTAGAACAAATTAATTTCTTAACCTGATTTCTAGACCCAAATCCTGCCTGACCTAATAATTTATCTAAACGCATACCCTTAGTTTACCATACTGTAAGTTAAACATTTGCTAATTCTTTTTAAAATCTTTATACTACTAATTAGTAATAGAAAAACAAAGGAGATTATCATGGGACTTTTAGTAGATGGCAAATGGGTTGATCAATGGTATGATACTGCATCAACTGGTGGTAAATTCGTCCGAACCGTTACACAATTCCGTCATTGGGTTACTAAAGATGGTTCAGCAGGGCCTAGTGGGGATGCAGGTTTTAAAGCAGAATCTGGACGATATCATCTCTACGTTTCACTAGCTTGCCCTTGGGCATCACGTGTATTAATCATGAGAAAGCTTAAAAATCTAGAATCTCATATCTCTATCTCCATTGTTAACCCTTTAATGTTGGAGAATGGTTGGACTTTTCAAGAATATAAAGGCGTTATTCCTGATATGATTAACCAAAGCCAATACCTTTACCAAATCTATCAAGCAAGTCAAAGTGATTATACAGGACGCGTGACAGTCCCTGTTCTTTGGGATAAAAAATTCCATACAATCGTTAACAATGAATCATCTGAAATTATGCGTATGTTAAATACTGCATTTAATCATATTACTGGAAATACTGACGATTACTATCCCGATTCCTTACAAGGACAAATTGACGAAATGAATAATTTTATTTATCCAAAAATAAATAATGGTGTCTATAAAGCTGGTTTTGCCACTTCTCAGAACGTTTATCAAAAGGAAGTTGAAACCTTATTCACAGCTTTAGATCAGTTAGAAAAACACTTATCTGATAACCATTATCTTGTTGGAGAACAATTTACCGAAGCTGATATTCGCCTTTTCACAACTTTAGTTCGCTTTGACACCGTTTATTATGGTCATTTTAAATGTAATTTAAAAGCGCTACATGATTACCCACATTTATGGCATTATACAAAACGTATTTACAACCTACCTGGAATTGCTGAGACAGTTAATTTTGATCATATCAAAAAACACTATTACGGTAGCCATAAAACCATTAACCCTACTGGTATTATTCCAGCTGGACCTAACTTAGACTGGACAATTTAATAAAGCATAATAAAAAAGTAAGAATGAATTTTTTCTCATTGAGATTCATCCTTACTTTTTTATTATTTACTTTACAACTTTGATGCCGCTGCTTCATCCACAATAATCACAACATCATCATGTTTTTGGAGGATACTTGCTGGCATATCTTCTGTGATAGGTCCTTTAATCATACTTGCAATCGCTTCTGCTTTTTCAATACCATACGCCACTAATACGATTGTTTTTGATTTCATAATAGAGCCTATACCCATTGATAAGGCTTGCTTTGGTACATCATCAATACTATTAAAGAAACGACTATTAGCTTCAATTGTACTTGGAGCTAAATCAACCACATGTGTTGTAATATCAAAAGGTGTACCTGGTTCATTAAAACCAATATGACCGTTACGACCAATTCCAAGGATTTGAAAATCAATTGGATTAGCATTTATGACAGCATCGTATCGTTTTATTTCTTCTTTCAAATCTTTAGCCAAGCCGTTTGGAAGGTTATTTTCCTTGAAAGGTTTAGCATCAAAAAGATGTTTATGCATAAAATAAGAGTAACTTTGATCATTACTTGCGGCAATTCCAACATATTCATCAAGGTTAATAGAAACCATATTTGAAAAATCAAGATTACTTTTTACAATCTCTTCGTAAAAGGTGATTGGGCTACTTCCTGTTGCCAATCCTAAAGTTTGAGCACCAGCTTTCATTTTCTCTTCTAAAAGAGTAAATGCAATTTTTCCCCCCTCAATGTCGTTCTTAACTGTAATAACTCTCATGTTTACTCTCCTTTTATTTGGTATAGACCTTTATGATTATATTATATGGTATATACCAATTTTTGTCAATAAAAACTTCTTAATTTCGTTATAAAACTAAAAAGAATTACTGTCCATTCTAGTTTAGACAATAACTCCACGATTAATATTTTATATTGAAAATAATTGTCCAATGACGTAGGTTGCCAACATTGTCAAACAACCAATCATCACATTTCGACGCATGGCAGGTACTGTAGGAGCTTGACCTAACTTAGCACTTACATAACCAGTTGATAATAGTGAAACAATAACAATTATTACCGTTCCTACAATTCGTACCGAAAATGGCAATAACAGAATAGTTATAGTTGGAAAAATTGATCCGATGGCAAAAGCTATAAAACTAGATATAGCAGCATGCCAGGGGCTTGTATATTCACCGAACTCAATACCATATTTTTCTTCAACTAAATGCTCAATAGCATTCTTTGAAAAAGCCTTGTCAACTAGCCATTGAGCATGTTCGTGACTTTCTCCTTTTGCTAAGTAGATATCAACTAAGGATTTTTTGGCAAGTTCTGGATTATTTTCTAGTAGTTTCTCTTCACGCGCAACTGCTGCTTGTTCAGTATCTTTTTGAGTAGAAACACTAACATACTCCCCGCCAGCCATAGAAAATGCACCAGCTAAAATCGCGGAAGCTGCTGATAAAAAAATAATCCAAAGGTTATGAGTTGCACTCGCAACACCAATAACAACACCAGCTACAGAGATGATACCATCATTAGCACCAAGAACACCAGCTCTTAAAATATTCAATTGTTGGGAAAAATTTTTTGCTTCTTTCATCTTCTCTACTTCTCACTTTCTGACAATTATTATATCACTTATTTAGAATGATTACAATTATTTTTTATAATCATTCTAAATAAAAAGATTAGTTGGGTCATTTTTACTGAACGTGATATAATAGAAAAGCTTACTTATAGATAGGAGAAATCATGAATACAAACGATTTTGATTTTTATTTACCAGAAGAACTCATTGCCCAAACACCACTTGAAAAAAGAGACGCTTCTAAATTATTAGTCATTGATCATAAGAATAAGACGATGACAGATAGCCATTTCGATCATATCTTAGATGAACTCAAGCCTGGTGATGCTTTAGTAATGAATAACACACGTGTTCTGCCCGCTCGCCTTTATGGTGAAAAGCAAGATACACACGGCCATGTAGAGTTATTACTTCTCAAAAATACAGAAGGCGATCAATGGGAAGTGCTTGCTAAACCCGCTAAACGCTTACGAGTAGGGACCAAAGTTTCATTTGGTGATGGTCGGTTAATAGCAACAGTCACAAAGGAATTAGAACATGGTGGGCGTATTGTAGAATTCTCATATGATGGTATTTTTCTAGAAGTCCTTGAAAGTTTGGGCGAAATGCCACTTCCGCCATATATTCATGAAAAACTAGAAGATCGTGACCGCTATCAGACTGTGTATGCAAAAGAAAATGGTTCTGCTGCTGCACCAACAGCCGGTCTCCATTTTACAAAAGAACTATTGGAAAAAATTGAAACAAAAGGTGTGAAGCTTGTCTATTTGACGCTTCACGTTGGACTTGGAACTTTCCGTCCTGTTTCAGTTGATAATCTTGATGAACACGAAATGCATTCTGAGTTTTACCAATTATCTAAAGAAGCTGCTGATACTCTCAATGCAGTTAAAGAATCTGGTGGACGTATTGTAGCTGTTGGTACAACTTCTATTCGCACATTAGAGACAATCGGTTCTAAATTCAATGGTGAATTAAAAGCCGACTCAGGGTGGACAAATATTTTTATCAAGCCTGGTTATCAGTTCAAGGTTGTAGACGCTTTTTCAACCAACTTTCACTTACCAAAGTCTACTCTTGTCATGTTAGTATCAGCATTTGCTGGACGTGATTTTGTACTAGAAGCTTACAACCATGCAGTTGAAGAACGATATCGTTTCTTCAGCTTTGGTGATGCTATGTTTGTTAAGTAAGAATAGGCTTTCAATTAGGAAAAAGTTTTATCATTTTTTAACACGATTGACATACTATAACGCCTCCAAAATGCTACAATATGATAATGAGTAATCGAAGTATTTTAGACGAGCGATTATGTTTTACGGTTAGTGAAACACATCGACTTTTCAATAAATTTTACCAAAAAGCTTTGGATGAATTTCAATTGACTTATCTCCAATACGTTATCTTGTTAGTCCTTTGGGAAGAGGATCATCGGCATATGAAGGAACTTAGTTATGCACTATCTCTTAATTCGAATACCCTAACTCCAGTTTTAAAGCGTATGGAAAATCGTGGGTGGATTGTACGAGAAAAACCAAGAGATGATAAAAGGCAACTCATTATTCATCTAAGTAACAAAGGTATTGAGTCACAAGATGCCGTTGTCAATGCGGTGCAATCGTGCGGGTATTTTTTCTCAGAAATTAGTCCTGAATCTTATCAAAAAACTGTTTCTGCCCTTTCTTCACTTAACCAAGTTATAAAATCACATTTATAAAAACCTCTTAGATAGTTAATCTAAGAGGTTTTTATTATTTTGATAGATTTATTTCTAATTCATATTAACACGATGCCATTGATTAATAACAAAACATAATTGTTCTAGCTGATATAGTCCCACTCCATTAATTTCTGAATCTTCCTGAGTAGAGCCACCTAAACCTGCAGTATAAATAGCAACAATATAAGGCACTTCTTCTTTGACAATTGCTCCAACATTCAACGCCTCACGGACATACCCTGGCTTTTGAGCAACAACAACATCAGATGGTATCAAAGCACGATAATAATCTGTTGGAAAAGCTTCTTCTAAATAAGTAATTAAACTATCATACTTTTTACGATGTTTCCAGAGATAGTCTAGCACTTGAATATAGTAATCTGTTGTCACTTTATTACCGTTTTTTTGTATATTTTTGATGTCTCCTTTAGATTGGCCATAACGACCAAACTTTGAATAAGCACTATCCATGCCACCAATACGCTCAGCTAAAGCATAGGCGGGTGTATTTTCTGAATAAACTAAAGAGTATTTTTGCATATCATCAATAGACATTGCCCCCGAGAAAGCAGCAACATAATTATTATGTTCACCAATATATTCATAGTCAGTCTCGGTAATATCAAAGCGTTCTTCCATGGACAACTTGCCCTTGACCACTGCATCTACTACCAACATGTTAAGAGGTAACTTATAGGTGCTCCCTGCTGTCATAGCCTGAGTATCATTCATAGCGTCCCTTTGTCCTGTTTTTAAATTTTTATAAGAAAAAGCAACACTATTTTTTTCAATGCCATATTCAGACATATAGGCCAGAACAACCTCTTTCAAGGACAAATGGGCATAATCATAATAGAGCCTATAGGCATTCATCAATTCCATATCTTGTTCCATGACCATTTTCTTTTTTTCAAGAGACTTTTCTACAATTTTTTGATCATGTGAGCTACTGGATGTCCTTGTGGTTGAAGTAGATGATATTCTTCTATCTTTTGTCTGCTTCAACTTAGAGTTACTGGACTTATTAAACATTACTAAAAAAATCAGCATGATTAATAAAGTAAGGGTAATAATAATGGTTAATCCTAAAATAAATTCTTTCTTTGTTTGTTTCACAACACCTCTCCTACTAATTTATTATAGTAAGAAAATTAGAAAAAATCAATGAGAATTCTATTCAAACAGTGATAATAAACATCACGTATTCATCCAAATTTTACCCAAAGAAACAATAGTAAACGACAGCAACTATTGTGCTAGTTAATCCAATCAAAGCTTCATAGCTAATTAGTTTCATACGATCTTTTATAGCCATATTGACAGCTCCGCCTGTCGCATGGAAGAAGGATCCATGAGGTAGCGAATCCAAAACAGTCGCACCTGCGTGAATCATAGCTGCACCCGAAACCGCCGGTACCCCTGATTTAATCAAGGTTTCAGCAAACGTTTGTGAAGCAATAGTTGTTCCAGAAGTCGTTGATGCTGTTGCTGCTCCCATAAAAATACCTGAGAGTGGGGCAAGGATAAAGGTCGGCATATTTAAAAATTCAAGGAGATGAATCATATCAAATTGTAGATTAGATGCTTTAATAATACCTGAGAGCGTACCTGTTCCAATCAAAAGAATTGAAACGCCAACAACTTTTGATAAACCGTATTCAACAAACGGTACCGTTTCTTTTAGGTAACCTGTTGCTAAAATACTAATTAGACCACCCAACGGCAGTGCAATCAAGGGATCAATAGTGATTCCAAATAAAGGACGAAGAGCTAATAAGCAGATAACCACAAGTGGACCAGAAATAGCCGGTAAGAATGCTGGCAGATCAGAGCCCACTTGCTCCTCACTATCATAAGAAATATCGTTATTTTTCTTGGAAACAATCTTTGCTAATATAATCGTAACTACTAAAGCTGCAATTGCAGGAATAATATTTTGTACCATTAAGCTTGTTAAATCAACCTTAAATGCTTCTGAAGCAGCAATTGTATTAGGATTGGGTGAGATAATATTCCCAGCCTTACCACCACCAATCATTGCTAACAGTATGCTAGATTTAGAAAGATTAGCTTTTTTACCTATTGCTAATGCAATCGGAGCAACTGTAATAACTGCAATATCAATAAAGACACCTACTGCACAAATAATCATTGTTGCGATGGCTAAAGCTGTGATGGCTCGCTGTTGTCCTAATTTTTTAATGATACTTTCTGCAATTTTTTCAGCTGATCCGGTTTTAATTAAAGCACCCGCTAAAATCCCTGATGTTAAAATGCGTAATATGGATGACATCATCCCTTGCGCACCTAATACCATTGTATTGACAATTGTAACTAAATCACCGCCACCAATCAAACCACCAACTAATGCTCCAAGAATGAGACTATAGGCAGGATGAACTTTTTTGATAATCAGTAAAATAGCAAGCGCTAATCCTATTAAAGCCCCTGTTGTTGTAAATGTAGCTTCCATAACTTATCAAAATTCCTTTCAATATTAATGATTATACAAATTGATTAATCTAAAGACTTGAGTAGCAGTTTCTTTCATATTTTTATAAGCTACCTCTTTAGACATAGCCTCATCTAAGCTGATAAGGCGTCGTACGATTGGAAAAAAAGCATCAATACCATGTTGATTACAAAGTATAGCATCTTCGGTGACAGATCCAGAAAATGCCACTACTTTCTTACCATATTTTTTAGCTAATTTTGCTACGCCAATTGGAGCTTTTCCCATCACCGTTTGCCCATCCAAACGACCTTCACCAGTAACTACTAAATCAGCTTCAGAAATCGCTTTTTCTATATTAATTTCTGATAGAATAATATCAATACCAGGTTCTAAGGTAGCATTTGTAAAGGCTAAAAAGGCAAATCCAAGCCCACCCGCTGCACCTGTTCCTTCAATAGTTGCATCTGCTTTTTCACTAACTGAAGTAGCTAAGGTAGCATAATTACTTAACCAAGTATCCATTTTTGTAATCATATCTTCATCAGCACCTTTTTGCGGTCCAAAAATCGAACTACAACCTTGAGCACCACATAAAGGATTTGTTACATCACATGCAATTTTAAAATCACATTCTTTTAATTCCTCAATAACCTTATCAGTAGAGATAGATTTTAAATCTGCCAATCCTTGTGCTCCCAAACTGATTTCTTGATTATCTTTATCTAATAATGCATATCCCAAAGCTTGTAGCATACCTGCCCCACCATCATTAGTAGCACTACCTCCAATACCAATAATAAAGTGCCTACAGCCTTTACTTATAGCATCCTTTATCATTTCTCCAACTCCATAAGTGGTTGTGTGGAGAGGATTTCTCTCTTCAGTAGCAATTAGGGTAATACCAGCAGCTGCAGCCATTTCAATAATAGCTAACTGACGCTGTGGAATAATACCATAACTCGCATGTACTTTTTCTCCAAGAGGCCCCTTAACAGGGATTGTTTCGATCGTACCCCCCATACCTAGCGTCAAAGCTTCAACAGTTCCTTCTCCCCCGTCTGCTAATGGATGTACTTCCACATCCGCCCCTGAGATTACTTCATTAATTGACTCCTTTATAGCATTGCCAGCTTCTAAAGAAGAAAGACTCCCTTTCAAAGAATCAATAGCTACTACTACCTTCATTTGAAAACCTCCTTGAAAATATTTTGTGAATCTTTGTTATTTTTTTCACTATTTTATATCACTCAATTATAGTAACAAAATCAAATAACAAAAAATATAGACTACAGAACAAATGTTAGCGTTTTTATGATATGATATTTGTTATATATAACAAAAGGTAAGCTGAATGAAATTAAGAAAACAACTCGCACAACAAATCGTTACCTCTATCAAAGATGTTTGTCAACAAGATATTAATTTTATTAATACCAAAGGAATCATTTTCGCTAGTACCAATCCAAAACGTGTTGGAGAATTCCATGAAATTGGTTTAAAAGTAGCACAGACAGGACAAATGATTGAAGTAACAGATCAAGAATCTTATTTTGGGACACAAGCAGGGATCAATATTCCTTTCTATTATAATTGTGAATTATTAGCTACTATTGGGATTAGTGGAAACCCCAACCAAGTAGGAAAATATGCTTTACTTGCTCAAAAAATGACTCGACTCATCTTAAAAGAGCATGAATTAGATTATCTGGATTTCGGGCGAAAAAACGAAGCTTCTATTGTCTTACATCATCTTGTTGAAGGCAGAGAGTTAGACTACTATTACCTCAATCAATTTTTAAACCAATACCACCTATCAGAAAAAACTGACTATCGTCTACTCACTTTTGAAATCAATAGTCAAAAACAAAAATTACTCTTAAGTCAATCTGAAATGTCACTCTTGAACTTTTTTGATAAACTTGACACTGCTATTTATACCTTTAATTATCCCAATCAATACTGGCTTTTACTTTCTGACCATATGTTTGACTATTATTATCCAAATATCCTATCAAAGTTTGAATGCGAAAAGGGCCTCTATAAAGTTGGTATCGGACAAAAATCATCTTTATCACTTTTAAAAAGATCATATGAAACGTCTATCTTAGCCCTGAAAGCTTTAAAAGGTCAACAAAAGGTCAACCTCGTCGACGACCTTGATCTTGAACTGTTATTAACAAGTATTGATTCTAATATTAAACAATATGTGCTAAATAAAGCGCTTGTAAACTTATCTGAAAATGATAAGATCTTGCTTAACTCATATTTTAAGCATAATCTATCATTAAAAGAATGTAGTCAGGAACTTTTTATCCATAAAAATACTGTTCAATATAGGTTAAATAAGATTTATGAATCAACGCAACTCAATCCAAGAAACTTTAAGGATGCAACTTTATTGTATCTAGCACTTAAATCAGAAGATATTAACCTTCATAAATTATAATAAAAAGGAGTAACCTATGGATACTCCTTTTTATATTAAATTGAAACAGAGACTAGTTGTTTAACATGTTATCTGTTATGATGTTCAAACAATGATTGGCCATTTGTCTTAATCACTTTTTGGTACCAACCAAATGACTTCTTCTTGTAACGTTGTAGACTCCCTGTTCCATCATCATTTCGATCAACATATATTAGACCATAACGTTTACTTAGTTGAGCTGTAGACATGGATACACAATCAATACACCCCCAAGATGTATATCCCATTATTTCAACACCATCTTCAATAGCTTTAGCAACTTGAACTAAATGTTGATTCATATAATCAATACGATAATCATCTTCGACAGTATAATCACCGTCTAGTGTTTCTATCAATTGATCTTTTGCTCCCAATCCATTTTCTACAATAAACAACGGAATCTGATAACGTTCATAATACTGATTTAAGACTAGGCGTAGCCCGATGGGATCGATTTGCCATCCCCATTCTGAAGTTGTTAAATGAGGATTAGTTAGGCCTCCAAGGATATTTCCCTGACCACTTTGATAATTTTCAAAGTCATAAGCTTGTGTCACGCTCATATAGTAACTAAACGATAGAAAATCTACTGTATTTTGTGCCAATACTTCCTCATCTCCTTCTTCAAATTTAATTTTAATACCATTATTTTTGAAATAGGACTGAATATAAGTGGGATATTTACCTCTGACATGTATATCTGAAAATAGCAGATTATGTTGTTCAAATTGTCTTGCAGCCAGGACATCTCTTGGATCAGATGTCATAGGATAAGCTGGCATAGCCAGAATCATACAGCCAATTTTAAAATTAGGATTGATAGAACGCCCTAATTTTGTCACTCTAGCCGATGCTACTAATTCATGATGAATAGCTTGATAAAGCTCCTGAGGACTTAGTTGTGATTTGTCGGTCATAATAGCACCACTGGTGAAAGGCATATGTAAAATAGAATTCACTTCATTAAAAGTCAACCAATATTTCACCTTATCTTTATAACGCTCCATGACTGTTTGAGCAAATTTCTCAAAAAATGCTATCAAACGTCTATCAGCCCAACCATTATAAGTTTTTGCAAGATGAAGCGGTGTTTCATAATGAGATAAGGTAACCAAGGGCTCGATATTATATTTAAGCAACTCATCAAATAAATTATCATAAAATTGTAAGCCAGCTTCGTTTGGAGCACTATCATCACCATTTGGAAAAATTCGAGACCAGGCAATAGAGGTTCTAAAAACTTTAAAGCCCATCTCTGCAAACAGTTTTATATCATTTTTATAGTTATGATAAAAATCAATTGCTTCTAGCTTCAAATTGTCTGGAGTAGGTTTGGCGGTGAAATCGCCTAAACCACCATTTGGAAGTACATCTTGTACAGATAAACCTTTGCCATCTGTTCTAAATGCACCCTCTACCTGATTGGCAGCAACTGCACCTCCCCATAGAAAATGTTTAGGAAAAACCGTCATATTATCATCCTTCCTTTTAAAGAATTACAAGTAAATCATCTTCATTTGTAACCATTGTCTCTGCGTCTTTAACGATAATTTCAAGTTGGTCAATTGAATTTGTAACTACAACCGGACTAATAAGAGAATACCCCTTTGAACTAATAAAATCAATATCCATTCGCAAAAGTAACTGTCCTCGTTTAACAAAATCGCCAACTTTGACCAATTGTTCAAAACCTTCTCCATTTAGTTCTACAGTATCTATTCCAATATGGATTAACACTTCGACTCCCTTATCATCCTTTAAGGCAATGGCATGTTTTGTAGGAAATAAACTTATAATTTCACCATCAAATGGTGCATAAACTTCACCCACACTAGGAGTGATTGCTAAACCTTCACCTAGTAATTTAGATGAAAATGTTTCATCGGGTACTTTAGATAAAGGTAATACATTGCCTACCATAGGTGAATACAATGTCTCTTTTTTTGATAAACCACTTCTAATATGTGTGTGCTCTTGAGCATTAATACTACTTTTTTCGTTTTCTCCTTCATCAATTCCCAAGAACCATGTAATAATGAAAGTCAAAATAATAGTAGCTATTGCTGCAATAACAGCATTACTGAAATTATTGCCCCCCTGTGGATTGATATATTGTGGCAAACCAATAATAGATGGTACTACAAATGTATAGGAAGCAATATTAACTAATCCAATATAAGCTCCTACTAAACCACCTGATATCATTGCAGCGTATAAAGGCTTCTTGAATTTCAGTGTGACACCATAAAGTGCAGGTTCTGTGATACCAGCTAGTAGTGCTGATAAACCTGCTGCAAAGGCCACCTGACGTGTTTGTTTTTGTTTAGCCTTAACTGCAACAGCAAGAGAAGCCGCACCTTGAGCTAAATTAGAAGCTAACATTGCTGGTAAAATCAAAACATCTGGTGTCGCAACAGAAGCAGCTAAAAATATTGGAGCAAATGCCCAGTGCATTCCTGTCATAACAACCAATGGCATAATAGCACCAAGAATAGATAAAGCTAACCATGGCGCCACATGGTAAATCGAAAGCATTGCACTAGACAATCCTTTACCAATAATTACCCCCAGTGGCCCCACGACCACTAAAGCTAAAAAGCCAGAAATGAGAATAATCAAAGTCGGTTGTAAAAAACTCTTCATTACACTAGGAACAATTTTATTAATCCATCTCTCAATATATTGCATAAGAAAAACCATAATTAAGATTGGAATAACAGAAGAACCATAACTAGCCAGTGTAACCGGAGCTCCAAATAAAGATAATGGTTTTCCTTCAGCTACCATTGTCACAAAAGCAGGGTGTAAGAGAATCCCTCCTACTGTAGCAGCTAATACAGGTGTAACTTTAAATCGTGACGCAGCTGAATAAGCAATCATTATTGGCATAAAATAATAAGCGGCATCACCAAAAAAATTGATAAAAGCTACTGTTTGAGAACTAGAGCTTGCTATACCGAGCATAGGGAGCAAAATACCTATAACCTTGAGCATCCCTCCTCCTAGAAGAGCAGGTATAAGCGGCGTAATGACTCCTGCAATCGTTTCAATTAATTTCTCAAGTATTGAACTCTTTTTTTGTGATGAAAATTCTCTGGTAGTATTTTCAAAATGACCTAAGGCCAAAAAAGCATTATAATAATTATTGACATCATTTCCCAAAATAATTTGGTATTGATCATTTTTACGCATAACACCGATAACATTCGGAATAGTTTTAATAACCTGATCGTTGACAATTTCATCATTGTCTAAAACTAATCGTAATCGTGTCACACAGTGGGTTACGTGTTGAATATTTTTTTCTCCCCCTACTGCTGCTAAAATAGCTTTAGCAGTCTCTTGGTATTTAGTCATCTGATATCTCCTTTAAATTTTTAACTAATCGTTTAACATGCACCGTCAGATATAGGAGTTCACTTGAATTAAGTTGATATTGGTATTGGATAGCCATATTGTTGCCGATCTCTTTAACACATTTATATTCTCTCGGATATTTTTTCTTAACTACCAAAAGTAAATCAGCATCATCATCTTCGTATTTCATTCCTGATAAAACGCGTTGAGCAAATAATTTGGTATGTGTCATGAAACGATAATAATCAATTGAACTTTCATCTAGTTCTGTTCGAAAATCTATTTTTACTTTCTGTTCAATGTAAGATACAATCTCAGTGATTTTATGCGCTTCATTAAACGGATTATCCAATCCAGCATTTACAAAGTGCATAGCAATAAAAGCCGACTCATCGATTGTTAAACAAATGCCCAATTCATCCTTTATAAGTTCCAGAGCCTTCATCCCAATGGAGTATTCATCAGGATAGTAACGTTGGATTTCCAACCTTAGTGGATTTTGGATAACCATTCCTTGTTCATGTCTTTCAATAGCCGAATGAATATGATCTGTCAAATTGATATAAAGAATTTCATCTAAGTTCTTACCCAATTTGATTTTACCTAGGTTGATAATTCGTTCTGAACATGCAACTACTTCTTCTGGAACAGTAATAAATAACTCCGTAAAACGGTTCATGTTATCACTATTTTTTAAAACAAATGACTTCTCAATAGCATCGCTATTAATCCTATCACCTATTCTTTTCTTAAATGCAATTCCTTTCCCCATCAGTAGCACATCTAATCCTTGATGTGTTACTGATATGACTGCATTATGATTTAATACGCGTTTTATAATCATTAAAGTCCTAGTCCTTCACTCGCACAATAAAAAATGACCCATCCAAGACACAACAAAAAGTCGTCGTTGAATAGGTCCCTGCTCACAAAATGTGATAACATCCTTTATTATGCAATTTTATCTGTTATCAGCTTGCTTACCTTAAATAATAACACCTGAAAACGTCTTAATTTTATCATTTCTTACTAATCTTGTCAAGCGCTTTCAATAAACTTATTCGCTTAGTTGAAGATAATAGGACTATTCTAGTTTTATCTGAGTTTGGACTTCTAGACTTTTAAAAAACATTATCAACTTTTAGAATAATAAAAAAACGAGCCTATCGACTCGTTTTTTATTAAGCTTTAGCAGCTTGGTAAAGTTCATTTACTTTATTCCAGTTAATAATTTCAAAGAAAGCTTTGATGTAGTTAGGACGAACATTACGATAGTTTAAGTAATAAGCATGCTCCCATACATCAAGCCCTAAAATAGGTTTCTTGCCTTCCATAATTGGAGTATCTTGATTGGCAGTTGAAAGCACTTCAAGTTTGCCTTCAGCATTAACAACAAGCCAAGCCCAACCTGAACCAAAACGTCCTGTTGCTGCTGCTGTGAAAGCAGCTTTAAAGTCTTCAAATGAACCAAAAGTTGCATTAATGTCTTCAGATAACTCTTGTGAAATTTGAGTTTCTTCTGGTGACATCAATTCCCAGAAAAGAGCGTGGTTAAGATGTCCACCACCGTTATTGATGACTGCCTGACGAATATCTTCTGGAATTTGAGAAACATCAGCTAAGAGCGCCTCTAAGTCTTCTCCAATTTCAGGATGTTTCTCAAGAGCAGCATTTGCATTAGCAACATAAGTTGCATGGTGCTTATCATGATGTAGTGTCATTGTCTCAGCATCAATATGTGGCTCAAGCGCATCATATGCATAGGGTAAATCTGGTAAAATAATTGCCATGTCGAAATCCTCTTTTCATCTATTATTACCCTTATTCTATAGGAATTTGGAACAGCTTTCAACTCTTTTGTTTCTTTAATTAGGGCTTTTTATGAGCAATTTTTAATAAGGCTAAATCAAAGAGATAATCCTTATCATAAGTCCCTCTTTTAATAGCATAGTCAGTCTCGATTAAAATCCTAATCGCTTCTTTTAAAAAAGCAAGGGGAAGGTTTCTAGAATCTCTGACAGCAAATTTTACTTGATAAGGGTTGATTTTACGTCCTATGTAATGGGATAGTTCAGAAACAATTTGACTCTCTGACTTCCCTTTACTAGCCAATATTTTAACTTGCAAAAACATCCGAAACTGTCCTAACATGATTGCAATCAATTTGATTTCGTCTTCGCCTTGTAGACGTAAATCTCTTACTAAATCACGCGCTAAATCTATCCTGCCAAGTAAGACATCTTGAGTCAAATCAAATATATTATCTTGCAGGCTTTTAGGGATAGCCTCTCTAACATCATTGGACGAAATATGACCGTCTGTTTTATATGACTTTAAGAAAGCGATATTCGTTAAAGTATCACTAAAATCATAGTTAGACTTAATCAATAACTCATCAAAAACACCTGCTTCAAAAACTAATCCTTCTTGGTGAGCATATTTTTGAAAATACGTCTTTAAATCTGATTCTTTTAAAGTATTAGCCTCTAAAACACGAGCATCACGTTTCAATAACTTTACAAGTCGACGTTTTCCATCAAGTTTTCCTGGAGCACAAATAACAAGTCTCGTAGTATCTACAGGATTCTGCAAGTAGGCTTCAAAGCGCTTCATTGCTTGTTCATCTAAATAAGTTTTTTTATCAGTTGTAATATCTTGAAACTGATCAAAAATAACAACCTTGTAGTCTGATAAAAAAGGTAAACTTTCTAAGTCTAATTCCGCATTTTGATAGTCTTCTTCACTTAAATCAAAATAAGAATAGGCTAAATCGTCTTTATTGAATCCAATTACCTGAAATAGCTTCTCTTTCATCTGAGCATATTGCCCTAAATCTTCTCCTGCTAAAACAGTTACTAACCCTAAATTATCTGGGGTAATTCTCCCAATTTCTTCAATCGCAATCATATTCCTTATTATACCATAAGGAAACTTTTCAAGGTGTCAAATAATACTTAAAATCATTCATCAACTCTATGAGAAATAATTCCAAATTGACAATCTCGGATAAAATGGTCATTATTCTCTTCTAATTCTTTTTGTAAATTGACATCTTCTAATCCCTGAAGGTCACTATATTTTTGTATTCTTTCTTTCATGATATTTAGTAGCCAAGATAAATCTGTACCAGTTTGTGACGTTTGAATGACATTTTCTGATACAAAATGGTCAACGATTAAGCCTGCTTCTAACATTAATTGCTCAAGTTGACTTCCAATATGAATGTGTCCTCCTTCCTTCTCAACAGTTTGCCAGATTAGTGATTGTATTTTATTCATATTTACAAAGCTAGGCTTAGCTAGTTCTAAACACATTGCATCACTTTCTTGAAAAACATAAAAACCATTTGGCTTTAACAAAGGTGTTAAACTTTCTATTACTTTCTTTGGATCTTTTTGATACATTAATACACGACGTCCAATAATTGCATCAAAACTTTTTGTTTCAAAGGAGGAAAGTGCTGCTAAATCTGCGTTTTGATAACTAACATTAGCATAGCCATTATCATGTCTAGCTTGCCATAAAAGTTGCTCATTAATATCAATTCCTACAACATCACCTTCTTTACCAACGATATCAGCAGCCAAACGCGTCAATTCCCCACTACCACAACCAATATCCATAACTCTCATACCGGGCTGCAAAGCTTTTTTTAATAATGCTTTTGAAAAATCTTCTCTGTGAAACATAATAACACTCTCCTCTCTTCTATTTTAGCAAATTAAAGGTTAATACGTACTATCAGCAAAAAATTATAATAGGTTGAAATTTTATAGCATTATTTTCTTGTTTTCGTATCTACTTTATTATAGAATAACAACTAATCATTTTTAGCATGACGAGCTCAATTACAAAAGGATAATCATGAAAAACTATCGAAAACTTATTGTACTACTACTTCTAACCTTTTTTGTCATTTTTATGGGAGCATATGCTTACACTCATATTGTTGAAAAAAGATCCCTAACTAGCAATACTATTGAAAAAACTCTACCTGTGGTAAATCAGATTAAGCCTCAAACCATCAAAGAATACCAAAATTACTTAACTAAGGTAGCTAAACGTAATGTTCTTCCTGTAGACATTCCTCAGGCATTAAATAATGAAAAGGTAGAAATTACCGCTACTGATGGCATGCAAACATTCACTTGGAATGATAAAAATAATCCTAAGCAAAAGGTTATCTTCTATGTTCATGGAGGATCATATATCCATCAAGCTTCTGAATTACAATATATTTTTGTCAATAAACTAGCTAAAAAATTAGATGCAAAAGTTGTCTTTCCTATTTACCCTAAAGCTCCTACATATAATTATAGTGATGCTATCCCCAAAATTAAAAAATTATACCAAAATACATTAGCTAGCGTCACATCTCCCAAACAAATTATCCTAGTAGGTGAAAGTGCAGGCGGAGGTCTTGCTTTAGGTCTTGCTGATAACCTTGTCACGGAGCATATCAAACAACCAAAAGAAATTATTTTAATATCACCATGGTTAGATATTGCTACTAATAATCCAAAGATTGAAAAAGTTCAAAAAAAAGATCCCCTTCTTAAAGCTTGGCAATTACAACAAGTAGCTCCTTACTGGGCAAATGGAAAAAAGAATTTTAAAAATCCTCAAGTTAGTCCTCTTTACAGTAGCCAATTTAACAAGATGGCTCCAATATCATTTTTTATAGGAACGCACGATATTTTCTACCCCGATAATCAATTATTACATCAAAAATTAGCAAAAGAAAACATTAAACACCACTATATCGTTGGTCAAAAAATGAACCACGTTTATCCAGTCTTACCGATTCCTGAAGCAGAGACTGCTTTCAAACAAATGCTTAAAATTATCAATCATTAAATAAAAAGGTTTCCAATCAAGTTTAGTTGGAAACCTTTTTTCTATTACTTTTGAATGACTAATTGTCTTGAGATAAAAACTCTGAGAATAAAACTTCTTGACTAATCTTTTCAGCTAAAGCCTGTTTAAAAGCTAATTTCCCTAAATAATAGGATTTGTGGTCAATTGTTGGGAGTTTCAAAAGTTGCCCAACTAATAAACATTCCTGACCAATAATATAAGGACATTTTTTCCTACTTTCTTCATAACCTTTTATTAGCCCTGCCGCAACTTCATCACTTGTAGCTAATATACCATCTATACTAACTTCTTTTACCAATTGATAAGATAAATTTAGTCCATCATTAAAGTCATGAACATTCCCAACTACCATATATGGAGAGGATAGTTGCCCATAGACCTCTTGATAAGCTAATAATGCGGATTGATAGGTAGCAGAGGATTCATTATTCCTTGAAAATAATAAAACTAAGTGCTCCAAACCTCGTAACTTCATATCAGAAAACGCCTCTAGAAATGAAGAATAGCGATCAAGGTAAGCAGAGGATAGATGATTATATTCCTGCAATTTTTCACAAACTACTATTCGTCCATATTTTGCATAAGTTTCAATAATATCGAGGCTAATTGCTCTTGAAGTGAATATTAAAGCATCAATAGCTTCCATCTTGAGCTGTTTCAAGTAGGAAAGTTCTAATTCTTGGTTGTAATCCGAAGGCATCATAACAAGTTGATAGTCGGTAGTTTTAGCAGCATCTAATAGGCCATTTATTAATTGTGTAAAATAAGGATGGCGCGTGTGGGGAATGACGACACCTATTTTTTGTGTTTTGCCTCGACTTAAATCCCGCGCTAGTTGATTTGGTATATAATCCAATTCGGTGATAAGAGCCATTACTTTTTGTCGCGTCTCATCAGAAACATGTGGGTGATGATTGATAACACGGGAAACTGTTGATTTAGCAACACCTGCCTTTTTAGCTATATCACTAATACTTGTCATTATAAGGCTCCTACTTTAAAAATTTTTGAATCCCATATCCCACTCCGTCTTCATCATTAGACTTAGTTAGTTGATATGCTATCGCTTTGATATCATCAAAAGCATTATCCATAACAATAGGGTAACCTACCATTTCAAGCATAGGCAAATCATTATGTCCATCTCCAAATGCAGCCGTTTCTTCTCTAGCTAACTGCTCTTTTTGAAGGATGTAAGCAATTCCTTTAGATTTTTTGGCTAAGAGATGTGTAATTTCAAGATACGCTTTACCTGAACGTTGAATAGTGATTTCTGGTAACTCCAAACTTTGAAGATATTTTTCTAATTCTAGCATATTTGCTTCATCGAAAGTAATCATCATAATTTTAAAAGTATTTGTGTGACCTTCTAAAAACTGATCCTCATTATGAATAAACGTTGGGCATTGTTGAGTTAAACTATGTTCGTATCGGATTCCTTCATCTATTTTATCACAATACCAGTTATTAAGATCGTAATAAGATAAACTAACTTGAGGAAAATGAAACCGTATTCCTCTTAGCAATTGTTTTACTGTGCTTTTTTTAATGATTTGTGTATGAATAGGTAGAACTTGATTATTATCTCCTATTCTATAAATCAATCCTCCATTAAAAGCAACTTGGACTCCTCCTAATTGAAGTGCATCTACGGCATCCTTCATTTCCATAGGTGCCCTAGCAGACACTAAAGTTACTGGAATCGCTGCCTCACGTATTAAGGTAGCGTTACTTTTACTCACTTGTCCTTCACTATTTAATAGTGTACCATCCATGTCACAAAAAATACGTTTGATAGTCATAAAAAATACCTCTCTTCTTCTGAAATCAGTATAAATGCTGGAACCCGTTCCATGTCAAGCTTAAAATTACTGAATTCTTGCGAAAAATAGATTGTATTTAACAGATACGCAATCATTTTTATAAATCAACGAACTGTCTGAATATGCCACTTCCACCATCCTGTTAGCCTAATTGTACCTGATTGATCCGTTCGGAAAATCTTGCTTTTAATCTTTTGGAACCTTTGTAAAGTCTCTTGATGAGGATGCTGGTAACGATTATTTTTACCAGCTGAAACTAGAACCACACTAGGAGACAACTTTTTCAGAAAGGATAGACTTGATGAGCCCTTAGAACCATGATGTCCTGCTTTAAGGATATCTACTGATAAATTAGGATAAGCTTCTAATAACTGCTTTTCTCCCTCTTCCTCCAAATCACCGGTAAATAAGAAGCCTTTTCCTAATAAATGTCCATATAAAACAATTGAATCATTATTTTTTCCATCACCCTTGTGCCATGGGTAAAGTACTTGTAAATAACTTCCCATGACAGCAAGTTTATCACCGGCTTCTATAGATTTTACCGCTACACCTATCTTTGATAAATGCTTAACGTACTGCGAATTCGTTAAAGAACCTGAACTTGTAATCAAACGTGCAACTTTAAAATGCTTTGAGATAACTTCCATATCCCCCATATGATCTGTATCGGTATGAGTTATCACTAAATCATCTATCTTGCTAATACCTCTGCTTTTCAAGTAAGGAATGAGCGTTCTCTTAGCATTAGACTGATTTACTTTTTGTTTCCATTCTTCAGGCTGTTCAAATCTCACCCTTCCCCCAGTATCAATTAAAATTGTTTTTCCTAACCAATCCCTCACTAAAATACTATCTCCCTGTCCAACATCTAAAATCGCAACCTCGTTAGTAATTGGATTCTTAGTGATAAAAAACAAGGTAAAGATAATAAGAAGGGAGCAATAACGAAAACATTTAGAATGATAATAATCATAAAGTAATCCCAAAATTATAATCATGACTATTAAAAGAAAAAGGCTGGGCTTTCCAAAAATAAGTGGCCTTGGAAACAGTTGCCCAGTCCATTTTAATAACACTTCTAGGATTTCAAACAAACTATTAATACAACTTAATTTAACGATAGGCGATAAGACAAATATAACAGTTAATAAAGGCAAAAATATAATATCAAATGCAAAAGATAAAAGTGCTGTTAATATAATTGATATTGGTTGAAAACCCGAAAAATAGTAGGTTAGTATGGGAAGAATTCCTACAGAGACTGTCAAAGATTCGATAGCTACTTTTTTTATACTCGAAAAATGATCAAAGGAGGTCATCGTAAGTATAAAAGCATAAGCAAAGCTAAGAACTCCTCCCGTAGTCAAAAGTGAGTGGGGGAGGGAGATAAGACAAATTAACAAGCAGAGAGCAAAGTTCTCATCTTTCTTGACACCGCTATGTGATAATAAAGATTGAATAAGTGCCCTAACGACTGAGATACTAAAGCCTGTTAAACCAGCATAAATTAGCGAGAATGGTATTTGAAGTAACCAAACATGGTCTAGACGTAAGCCAATACGTAGACAGATATAACGAAAAATACCGAGAAAAAAACCTACTTGCATACCTGACAAAGCAAATAAATGTATAATACCTAGACTACTATATAAATCGGACATGTCATCAAAGGTCTTATCTAGATATCCAAACAAAAGCCCTGACATATAGTGACGCATAGGATTTGGAAAAGTTTGACTAATAACAATTGCACTTCTACGCCACTTAGACATAAGAGCAAAGAAAGACCTATGTTGAAATAAGCGTATCTGTTTTATCTTTGTCACTTTGGCGATACGATAAATTCCATGTCTTTTTAAATACTGACGATAATCAAAGCCATTAAAATGCCTTCTCTCCTCTGCTTCTTCAAGTTTGATATCTGCAATTATCATTATATTATTATCAAGATTTTGAAAATAATCTTTCTCACTTTTATTTTTTAATGTGTAAAAAGCTTGATAAGTGTTACCTGAAGCATCTGCCTGGAATGATAAAACATCACCATTGATAGAAATAGTATCAATACGCACTTTAATCTGGCTAATATGATTCGGTACTCTTTGATATTGGACATTCATATTGTGATTTTGCCATAAAAAATAAAATAAGAAAAAAATTACTATTGCTATTGTTTTAAAAATAGTTTCACGATCATATTGATAAATCAGAAAAATAAAAGAAAATAAAAGAAAGGCACAACCAAGCATTGTCCAAGAAAACACTAGTAAGTAAATTTGGAAGACCAACAATGCTAAATAAATAGGTTTTAGAGGAAAATACTTAGTCAATTGTAACATCTTGACGTAATTTTTCTAGTGTTTTCTCACCAATACCTGATACGTTTTTGAGGTCATCAATAGTTTTAAAACCACCTTGACTATCACGATAATCTAAAATATCTTGAGCTCTTTTAGCCCCAACGCCTGATATGGTCTGAAGACTTGATAAATCTGCTTTATTAAGATTAATTTTCCCCTTACTATTTCCCTGAGTAGCGATATTATTTGCTTTCTCCTCTTCCACAACAGTTATTTTTTCACCTTTTTGAGCAACATAGATAACCGTCTCATCTTGTAATTTCTGTGCTAGATTAACGGATTTACTATCAGCGAGATTGCTTAGTCCACCTGCACGCTTAATCGCATCTGTTACACGACTTTGAGAAGGCAAACTATAAACACCTGGATGATTGACTGCCCCTTTTACGTCAACCGTTACTTGATTAGATACTTTATCTTTGACGTGACTAATCATTGGTACCTTTTTTTCTGTTATAGTTGATACTTTTTTCTCTAAATTGATATTTAAATTGTCTTCTTTATGATGAGTGCCAAAATGATTTAAACCCAAAATTCCAAATAATAAGAGTCCTACAATAATTCCTGTTGTCTCCCATTTATGCGATTTAATTTTTTCCAATACTATTTCAAACATAAAAATATTCCTCCATTTACTTATTCGTAACTAAAGAGATTTTCCTATTAAAAACCAAAAAAACTATTTACTAAAAAGTAAATAGTTTCCATGTAACCCTTATTTTAGATGTTTTTGTGGATCCCACACAAAGCTTGCTAAATAACTAAAAATTAGAGTTAGGACAAGCAAGACAATAGCTATAATTGCTAAAGGTAGACGATAAATATAAGTCAATGGATTTAATTTCTTACCATCATCATAAGTTTCATTTTCTCTATCTAAACGATCAAATTCTTCCTGAATACGACGAGATACTTCTGCAATCCCTTCGGCATCCATACGCTTAATATCAGAAACATCAATAGGGTTACCAAAATTCATATCAACACGATGCCCCTTTAATAGATTTTTAAAAACCATAGGACCTCTATATGCTGCTGGCATAATTCTGACTTTTGCCATTTTTGCAATAACAGCTACGCCTCCTTTGACATCTTTGGAGTGGCGGCTTCCACTCGGAAACATCACCAAAGAACGGTTGCTATTTTTCAGCATCTTTACAGGATATCGAATAGCATCTTGCCCTGGCTTTTCACGATCAATAGGGAAAGCACCACACATTTTAATCCACCAACCAAACAAACGATTCGTGAATAATTCTTTTTTGGCCATAAAAATAAACTGTTTGGGTCTAGCAGCAAAAGCCATGTACACAGGATCCCAAAATGTTCTGTGTGGAGCTACTAAAATATAATTTTCATCATCTTTTAACATTTTATCTTCATTATGATAGTGCGCATTACCATTAGCCACCCAAATCAAGAACATAACTAAAGTACGTAAGTAAGTATAGAACATGTTTCTCCTCTACCTTTCATCAAGTAACTTCTATTTTATCATGCTTCCTTTTTTTTAGAAAGAATTATCTTAAAATCAACCTCCACACTTTCAAAACTAGTGCTAGGAAGCTGTAATTTTGCTATAATAAGCCTATGATAGATACAATTTTAAAAGAAAATGAACGCATTGATCAGCTTTTTTCAACTGATGTCAAAATCATCCAAAACAAAGAAGTTTTTTCCTATTCCATAGATAGTGTTTTATTGTCTCGGTTCCCTAAACTTCCTTCTCGTGGTCTTATCGTTGACTTATGTAGTGGTAATGGTGCTGTCGGTTTGTTTGCCAGCACCAAAACAAATGCGACAATTATAGAGATCGAACTACAAGAGAGCCTTGCGGATATGGCTAAGCGTTCGATTAAGCTCAATAAATTGGAAAAACAGGTTACTATGATTAATGATGATTTAAAAAATCTTCTTGATCATGTTCAACGTTCAAACGTTGATTTAATGCTTTGCAATCCACCTTATTTCAAAGCAAGCGAAACCTCTAAAAAAAATCTAAGCCCGCATTATCTCCTTGCAAGACACGAAATAACAACAAACCTTAGAGAGATTTGTCAAATTGCTCAACATGCTCTAAAAACAAAAGGACGTATCGCTATGGTACATCGTCCAGACCGTTTCCTTGAAATTATTGATACGATGCGTCAGTTCAATTTAGCACCTAAACGTATCCAATTTGTTTATCCAAAATTAGGAAAAGATGCTAATATGCTTTTAATTGAAGCTATTAAAGATGGCTCGACAGAAGGTATGAAAATACTTCCTCCTCTTGTTGTTCATCAAGATAATGGAGACTATACTGAGACTATTTTTGATATATATTTCGGAGAAAACGGAAAATCTCATGATTAAAGTTCCTGCTTATATGTATGTTTTAGAATGTTCAGATGGAACACTTTATACAGGTTATACTACAGATGTCAAGCGCCGTCTCAATACACACAATACTGGAAAAGGTGCTAAATATACTCGTGCGAGATTGCCAGTAAAACTTCTTTATTCTGAAGCTTTTAATAGCAAACAAGAAGCAATGAGGGCAGAAGCATTATTTAAACAAAAGACTCGGCAAGCAAAATTGACTTATATTAAACAACATAAAAATGAACAATAATACGATAATATACTAAGTGTAATGAGCCTATCCTCGCTTCTTTAACTTTTAAATTTCAACCTCACTTTAATCTTTTGTCTTCATTCTTAAAGTTATAAGGCAATTTTATGGATATCACTATCTACGCTTTATCTTACAAAAAATAAAAAAGGAGTCGCTCAGCAACTCCTTTTTCATAATCCTCTTATTTATCGCCTTTGTTGCGAATAACAAATCCAGTTTGTTTTTCACTTGAAGTGTTTTTATGAGGTTTTTTATTTTCTTGACGACGATTATCTTTCTTGAACTTATCATCACGACGTTTAAAATCACAACGACTACCACGATCATCACGGTCACGATTTCCACGACGATCACCACGATCATTGCGTCGACGATCGCCACCACGGCCATTGCCTCGTCCACCTTTACCTTTAAAGCCACCACCTGATGGTTTAAATGGTAATGGTTTTTCACGTGTGATTTCAACTTCTGGTAACGATTCTGGATCCTGAACTGTTAAGCTTAAGACATAAAGAGCAAGTTCTTCTGGTGTGTATTGAGTTGCTAATTCTAAAGCATCGGCTTTAAATTTATCAAATTTAGAAACTAATTCCTGATCCTCAAAGTCACGTGCAATACGTTTCAATGCAACTTTTTTCTTAGCCTGAAATGCTTCGCTTGCAGTAGCAGGCTTCATTCCAGTCATACGTTTTTTAGTTAAGTTTTCAATAATTGTCAAATATCCCATTTCGTTTGGTGAAACAAAAGTGATAGATTGACCAGATTTACCAGCACGACCAGTACGTCCAATACGGTGAACATAACTTTCGGGATCTTGGGGAATATCATAGTTGTAAACATGTGTAACGCCTGAAATATCTAAACCACGCGCAGCAACATCTGTGGCAACAAGAATATCAATATGGTCATTTTTAAAGTCTCTGATAACACGAAGACGTTTATTTTGATCTAAGTCTCCATGAATTCCTTCTGCTCGGAAACCACGTAATTTTAGTCCACGAGTTAATTCATCTACACGACGTTTCGTACGTCCAAAGACAATTGACAATTCTGGTTGATCAACGTCCATCAAACGTGTCATAGTATCGAATTTTTCATTTTCCTTAACACGAACATAATACTGATCAACATTCACATTAGTTAATTCAGTTGCTTTAATTTTAACATGCTCAGGATCTTTCATGAATTTAACGCCGATACGTTTGATTGGATCAGGCATTGTCGCTGAGAATAAAAGAGTTTGACGTGTTTCTGGTACACGACTAATGATTGCTTCAATGTCCTCTAAAAATCCCATGTTAAGCATTTCGTCTGCTTCATCAAGAATAAGAGTTTCAATGTGATTAAGTTTAAGTGCTTTACGTTTAATTAAATCAAGTAATCGACCTGGAGTTCCAACAACAACGTGTGCTCCTGAACGTAATGCCTTGATTTGTTTTTCAATACTTGACCCACCATAAACAGAGCGGACCTTAACACCTTTATCGCGTCCAAAACGGAACAATTCTTCTTGTGATTGTACTGCAAGTTCACGTGTAGGAGCAATAATAAGTGCTTGGATAGTATTATCTTCAGTATGAATTTTATTTAAAGTTGGTAACCCAAAAGCTGCAGTTTTTCCTGTACCTGTCTGCGCTTGACCAATGACATCTTTGCCTTCAAGAGCAAGTGGGATAGTCATTTCTTGGATTGGTGATGGCTCTACAAAGCCTGCTTTTTCTACCGCTGAAAGAATATCTTGCGATAAGTTAAGTTCTGTAAATTTCAAATGTTTCTCTTTTCTAAAAGACAGTGCGAAGCTGCCTTATGAACCTTTATTAGTTATCTTTTCTGACAACCTACTTAGTGTAACACAATTAAAAGTAAAAAGATATAAAATAAGGTCAATCTAATAAATAACACGCTTTCATAAATTGCTAGTTCTATTAGTTGCTTCAGAAAATAGAAAAAAGGCAATAAAAACCCACCATCTATAAAGAAGGAGGGTTCATAGTTTATCTATCTAGAACGCAACGGCTGCTTCACTTGGAATCTCCTTAGTGATATAGTGACGAATCTCTTTACTTGTTAGTACTTCTTTAAGTACTTTTATTTTATCACTATTTTTATTATCTTCACGAGCTACCAAGGCACCTGCAAAACGGATATCTGGTTTTTTCTCATATAATAATCTATCCCTTTTAGGAACTAGATTGATTTTTGTCACATATCCAGGGAAATTAAAGACAAGGTCATATTCAAAATAGGCCTGATTGAGGTTAAGTAATGCTACAGGTTCAATTCGTAATTTTTTAGGGTTAGTAATAATATCTTCGATAGCCTTGGTCTTTTTGGACGTATTCTTTAAGGTGATAAGTTTCTTTTCTTGCAATAATAGCAGAGCTCTAGTCATATTGGCAGGATCAGACGGAATCGCTACCTTAGCACCGTCTTTAAGCTCGGCAATATTTTTCAAATGTTGACCATAAAAACCAGCCAATGAATGATAAATTGGTGTAATTGATACTAGATGACCATCATTTTCCTTATTAAAGATACTCATGAAAAATTCATGTTGTAAAAGGTTAGCATCATGTTCTTTGTTTTCTAAAGCAATGTTAGCCTGAATATAGTCAGAGACCATGACAACCTTTAAAGTATATCCTTTTTCTTTTACATTATCTTTAACCAAATCTAAAAAGGTAGATGTAGGTTTGCTGTAAGTTGCAACAGTAATCACCTTTTCTTTACTATTCTTATCTTTAATTTTCTTAGACGACATTGCTTGCTTAGTACATGCCACTAAACATAAAGACATCATGATTAGACATGTTAGGGAAAGTAATTTTTTCATAGTTCCTCTTTTCTTTTATTTTCTTGAGTAGCGGTTTGCTATAAAATAGCCCAAACTCTGTAAGATAAACACATATATTATAAATAAGACAACAATCAAGTACATAACTGGGTAGTCATACTCTTGATAGCCAAAACGATAGGCATATTCACCCAAACCTCCTGCACCAATAACTCCCATTATTGTCGAGTAGCCAAGAATACTTATAGCCGTTGCAGTAAATGATAAAACAAGGTCAATCTTGATGGAGGGGATTAAAAAATAATAAATTATCTGTCTCTTGTTAGCCCCTAGACTGAGAGCTCGATCTACAACAACTTGAGGTATATTTAATAAAGCTTGTTCCACATAACGTGCATACAAACTGACTGAAACCAAAGTAAGAGGTAAGATTGCCGCTATCGTTCCAAATGAGGTCCCAAAAATTAATCGATTGAGAGGGATTAAGATAAAAATAAAAATAAGGAAAGGGACACTCCGTAACGTACCTAAAAATAAATTTAGTAGTTGATAGGCTAAAGAATGTTTAATCAAGTAAGACTTTCTCAATGAAAACAATAAAATACCTGTTGGAAAAGCAATTAGAAAACAAAGAATCAAGGTTAACCCTAACATTAAATTGGTTTCCCAAAATGATTTTAAGATACCTTCGCCATGTTTTTCAATAATGTCAATCATGTAACAAAAACTCCTTTACTTGATCTACGTAGTTTGACTTTAATTGATTCAGAGTTGCTTTCACTGGAACAACAGTATCTACAATAGTCTGGTGATCCAAAATCATTACACGATCACAATATTGTTTTAAAAGAGATAGGTGATGAGCAATCATCAAGATAGAGATACCATATTTTTCACGAAGATCAGACAACAAGTTAAATATCTCTTTTTCACTATTAGTATCTAAGGCAGAGCTGATCTCATCACATAGAATAAGTTTCGGTTTTTGCAAAACAGCCATAGCGATTGCAACTTTTTGTTGCTGCCCACCACTCAAACTATGGCATTTCACCTGTTTTAAATCCATCAAACCTAAAAAATCTAAGATATCATTAATTGCGTCATGATTTACTTTTTGATGATTTAATTTATAAACTAAAGCTAGATGATAATATACACTTTCTCCTGCTAACAAATTATGATTTTGAAAAATATAAGCAATATCTTTACGCATCTGACGTAACTTATTATCAGAAAAAGACTTCACTTCTTTTCCTTGATAATAAATATTTCCTTTATCATAAGGGATTAAGCCATTAATCATCTTCAAAATAGTACTCTTTCCAGTACCATTAGAACCAATCAGACCAACTATCTCGCCTTCTTCTATATTAAAAGAAATATCATCTAATCTAAACTGTGATTTTGGAAAAATTTTTCCAACACTCTTTAATTCTATTATCATTATTTAATACTCCTCAAAAAAATATCTTATCAAAAAAATACAGCGTTTTCAAAATATATGCTTGAGGCCTACTATACTTCAAAATAAAAGCAGTGATAAAAATCACTACTGCTAAATTGTTTATTTTAAAACAGCTGTCGCCAAAGCTTTCTGTATACTCACTATGTTACGGTCGTTCTTAAACTGAAGTACTTCTGCTGGTTCTATTGCTGATGATATCCAAATCTTTAACTCAGCATCTAAATCAAAATGACCACTAGTTTCCACTGTAAAACGTGATATAGAAGCATAAGGTATAGAATTATAAGAAACCTTTTTACCTGTCACCCCCTGTTTATCGACTAAAATTAAACGATAATTAGTAAAAACAATCAAATCACGAATTAAGGTATAAGCTAAATCAACCTGTTCATCTGAAATCAGAATATCAGATAACTGATTCTCGACTTTATCGGTATCCATTTGTGAAGCATTTCCCATTAATCCCGAAAAAATTCCCATGTTAATCTCCAATCTTTTCTATGTATTATAACTATTTTAGTCTAAAAAACTTAAAAAGTCACTCAAATTTGAGTGACTTTAAATTTTACATTTTTTCTTCAAGCTTCACATCAGGATACTTATCAGCAAACCAGCGAAGTGCAAAATCATTTTCAAATAGGAAAACTGGTTGGTCAAAACGATCTTTTGCTAAAATATTTCGGCTTGAAGACATGCGTTCGTCTAAATCGTCTGAGTTAATCCAACGTACAGTCTTTTTACCCATTGGTGTCATAACAACTTCAGCATTGTATTCACCTTCCATACGATGTTTAAAAACTTCAAACTGAAGTTGACCCACAGCACCCAGCATGTATTCGCCTGTCTGATAATTCTTATAAAGCTGGATTGCTCCTTCTTGTACTAATTGCTCAATACCTTTGTGGAATGATTTCTGCTTCATAACATTTTTTGCTGATACTTTCATAAATAATTCTGGGGTAAAAGTTGGTAATGGTTCAAATTCAAATTTATTTTTCCCAACTGTTAAGGTATCCCCAACTTGATAAGTTCCTGTATCATAAACCCCGATAATATCCCCAGCAACAGCATTCGTCACATTTTCACGTGATTCTGCCATAAATTGAGTAACATTGGAGAGCTTAGCACCTTTACCAGTACGTGTCAAATTAACTCCCATACCGCGCTCAAATTCACCAGAAACAATACGAACAAAAGCAATACGGTCGCGATGACGTGGGTCCATGTTAGCTTGAATTTTAAAGACAAAACCTGAAAAATCTTTAGCCAAGGGGTCAATAACATTACCTTCTGTAGTCTTGTGACCATGAGGTTCTGGAGCAAACTCCAAGAAAGTATCAAGAAAAGTCTGAACTCCAAAGTTCGTAAGGGCAGAGCCAAAGAATACTGGAGTTAGGTCACCATCAAGAATAGCTTGTTCTGAAAAGTCATTACCTGCTTCTTGAAGAAGTTCAATATCTTCTTTGACTTGTTCATAAAATGGATTATTGGCAAACAGCTGATCACCGTCTTCAATACTTGCAAAACGCTCGTCTCCCTTATAGAGTTCTAAACGTTTATTATGTAAATCATAAAGCCCTTCAAATGATTTCCCCATACCAATCGGCCAATTCATTGGATAAGAAGCAATACCTAGTACTTCTTCTAACTCTTCAAGCAAATCCAATGGCTCACGTCCATCACGGTCCAATTTATTAATAAACGTAAAAACCGGAATATTACGATGCTTAACAACTTCAAAAAGTTTTTTAGTTTGAGCCTCAATACCTTTAGCCGAATCTACAACCATGACAGCTGCATCCACAGCCATTAAGGTCCGGTATGTATCTTCCGAGAAATCCTCATGTCCAGGTGTATCCAAAATATTAACACGTTTACCCGCGTAATCAAATTGCATAACAGATGAAGTAACAGAGATACCCCGTTGCTTTTCAATATCCATCCAGTCGGACTTTGCAAAAGTACCTGATTTTTTCCCTTTTACTGTCCCTGCTTCTCTAATTTCACCACCAAAATATAATAATTGCTCAGTAATAGTCGTCTTACCAGCATCCGGGTGAGAGATGATGGCAAAAGTACGGCGTTTTTTGATTTCGTCTTGTAATGTCATATTCAATCCTTAGCTTTTATCCATTTCTTAGTATTATTTTCAGTAGTCTCAACTGAAACAATAATCTTGTCTATAACTTTATTATTATAGCGAATTTAACAACATTCTTCAAGTTCAATCTATTTCCGAAGAAAGAAGAGAAGCCTGTGTCTAAAGACCCAAGCTTCTAAAATAAATTATTTTGATCGTGATTTTTTAAGGAAGCCTAACATAATCGCTAACCCTGTTACAATAAAACCAACCAAAGTTAAAATACTAATGGCTTGATCACCAGTTTTAGGCAATTTTTTAGCTAAGGCTGTCATAGCTTTTGGCTTAGCACCTATAGCCTTAACACTTGACTTCAAACTAGAAGATTGACTTTTCGTGAACTTCTTAGGGGAATCGTCCTTTTTATTTTTAATTGGTGCTGTTGGTTTCGAAGTAGGTGGTACTGGTTTTGGAGTATCTAAGAGCTCCTTTTCCTTCTCTTGGTTCATTTCTTTATCCAATTTATCAGGAGTAACAGGTTTTTCTTTCTTAATTTGTTTATCTGTTAGAAAAACACTGACATCACTACCAACAAGGGCAGTTTTAGGCATCTCAATACCATTTACAAAAATATTGTATAACGTTCCTGCCATTAATTTATTGGCGAACCTTGCTTTGCCATCTTTTTCAGTCAAACCTTTTGCAACAATTGTCCCATTTGAATTAGTTAATGTCACTTCTTGGTTTGCTATAGTATTTCCATTAGCATCGTAAACAGTTACAACCGCTGCTTCTGCACTAAATTGAGGTGCTTTGGTACCTTTACCATCTACATAGAATGCAGCCGCTTTATGAGAGCCTGCTACATCAGTTCGAAGAGTATAGCCCTTTGATTTTCCATCAATTGAAACACTGATATTTCTTGATAATGGTAGGTTGGTAAAGATAGCTTGTCCATTATCATTCGTTTTTAAAGAAGCAAGCGCTACTGCTTTACCATCAGTAATATCAGTCAACGTTACTTCTTTTCCCTTAACAACAAGTCCATCTTTATCTAAAGCAGTGACTGTAAAGGTAAAATAATCTTTTTTAGGTGCAACATTAACATATGCACTTCTTGATTCTCCAGGTACAATATCACCAATTTTTTTCCCATCAACAAAATATTGGTAGAATGTTCCATCTAGTAAACGATCAGTAAAGCGAGTTAATCCATTGTCACCAGAAACCAAGCTAGCAATCTCACGACCAGCTTGTGTTTTTAAGGTAACTGTCCTGCCTGAAACAGGTTCAGCATTCTGGTCTCTCACTGTGATGTCTATGGTTTTTTTTGAATACGTTGGCTCATTTGTCCCTACTCCTGTTGCTGTAAAACTAGCTGCTTTACTAGAACCTGCTACGTCAGTTCGAATAGTATATCCTTTTACTTGTCCATCAACAGACACACTAAGGTTACGTTTTATAGGGAGATTATTAAAAATAGCTTGTCCGGCATCATTCGTTTTCACACTTGCAATAATTTTAGGCTGACCACTTGTCACCTCTGACAAAGTTACCAATTTTCCCGGCAAGACATGCGTCTGACTATCTACAACGGTTGCTACAAAACGGAAACCTTGTTGTGCACTTGCTGCCATTACTGGTGTCTCAGCTTTAGCGTTCACAGGTAATTGAGACGTTAATACAATACCTGATAATACCGCTACAGTTACCAAACCTAATTTGGTATTGAATGATTTATTCATTACTATTTTCCTCCAGAAAAAATATATTTCAAAAATAATTAACCGGTTAAGTTTTTATTACGTACTATATCTTAGCAGATTAATAATTAGCGGTCAATCATAAAAATAGCTAAAAATGAAAAACATTATCCAGCTATTTATTTTTTAATAGCTAGATAATATAATAATATTAAAATAATTAAGATTCTTCTGTTTTAAGACTAGCTCTCATTCTCACTTTTTGGAAAATTTGTTTAACAAATAGGACGAGAAAACTTAATAGAGTTGTCACTATAAAAAGGTTTAAAAAGGGATTTGTTATTCCTAGTATTGGTGTCTTCATCATAAAGCCATAATTCCCCCCAGTCAAGAGGTTAATAAAAATCAAAGACATATTAATGAGAAGCGTTAGTTGTATAATCAATTTTGGATTTAATTTGTCCAAATTGGACTGTGTCATCAGATGTAGTAAACTAAGGACAAATAAAGCAAAATGTCCAATAAAGAAGAAAATATTAGTCACATGTAGAAACTGGTAAGGGTAAAAGTCTGGGTGAATCATTGCCAATACTCCACCTACTACTCCTAACAATGCGAAATAATCCTTTAATATTCCAGGCCTCGCCAAGAGAACGACAAACATGCCTATTCGACAATGGTAAAGGGGAAGACTTTCAGATAAAGGCAATTTTGCCCAGAAAAACCAAGTATAAATCGTAATTAACTGAAGTCCTAAAAGGATACTCCAAATAGTTTTATACAAAGGCTTATCTCTATTAACCAAAGTCAGCCACATCAGAAAAGGTAAGACAGATAAAATCAAACTATGGATAAGTAAAGGCATCTGCGGAATCTCTGTTCTGATATTAGAAAAGAATTCTATCATTTTAGTATTATCTTTCTATCATTTTTTTACTAGATACTTAGTATATCAAATTATTTGCTATAAGACAAAACTATTTTTCAAAGAAAAAACTCTTTGGTAAAACCAAAGAATTTTAAATTAGATATATACTACACAACTTTAGTTGTTAATTTTCTTAAATATAGAGATAACAATAATCCGAATAAGAATAAAAAACCAAAAACCATTAATGTCAATTGATAGGAATTTCCCCATGAATATGTCTTTGATAACAATAGGGGCCCAAACAGACCTGCTATTGCCCATGCTGTTAAACTATAACCATGTAAAGTAGCTAATTCCTTTGTTCCAAAAATATCACTTAGATAAGCAGGTAATAAGGAAAAGCCTGCACCATAACAAGTCATTAAAATAGACATTGCTATTGCAAATACAATAGCATTGAATGACAAAAATAAACTAGAAGTCATAATAAAGTTCACAATAAATAATATTATAAAGGTCAACGGGCGTCCAATGTAGTCAGAGAGACTTGCCCATAACAGACGTCCAAAACCGTTAAATATCCCTAGTACCCCTACTAATAAGGCTGCAGATTCTGCGGAATAGCCTGCTAAATCTTGTGCCATTGGTGAAGCTGCTGATATTAAACCTAAGCCACACGAAATATTAATAAACAAAGTCAACCAAATGATGTAAAAGGTTTTTGATTTTATAGCAGCATTTGCTTTTAATCCAGTAATAATTTGTGAATTCATAGCATTCTTTTTACCGTCGTGAGTCAAAATAGTTATTTTTTCCTGAGGTGGTTGTTTAATAAATTGTGAGGCAATCATCATGACAAAAAAATATACTAATCCCAAAATATAAAATGTTTTACCTACACCAATCCTAATCATTAAGGATTGTGCAAGCGGACTTGTTACTAAAGAAGCAAAGCCAAATCCCATAATAGCGAATCCTGTTGCTAGTCCCCTCCTATCAGGAAACCATTTAATAATAGTCGATACTGGAGTAATATAACCTGAACCAAGTCCGATTCCTCCTAAAATACCGTATGCAACATACAGTAACCATAACTGCTGAGTTTCAATGGCTAAACCTGTTAACACATTCCCTGCTCCATATAAAATAGCAGAAATCATTCCCATTATCCTAGGACCAAAACGCTCTACTAAGTGTCCCATAAAAGCTGCAGACATTCCTAGACAAAAAATAGCCAAACTAAAAGCGAATGAAACTGATGAAATATCCCAACCAGTCTCTGAGATGATTGGGTTACGAAACACACTCCAAGCATAAGTTGATCCTAGCATTAAATGTAAAACGACTCCAGAAACCGCAACTACATAACGATTTAAATTTTTCAAACAATCCTCCTAAAAACGAACTTAAGTTTTATTTTTAAAAATATAGTTCGTAATAAACAGATTATCAAAAAACTGAATATATCACCAGTTTTCTGCTTAGCATATCTATTTTCCTCAATAAAACTGAATATTATTCGTGATTAAAAAACAAAAAAGTTAGGGTAACTTGTTACCCTAACACCTCTATTATCCTACTTCAAGAATATCAACTATTTTAGAAAGATTCATTGAGTTAGAACCTTTTAATAATATTTGATCTTTCTCCTTAAGAGTATCTTTTACTTTTGCAAGCAATTGATCAAACTGATCTACTTCTTGATTCTTTTTAAAGAAATACACTTTACCAATTGGGAACATCTGGCTTGCTAATTGAGCCAACCCCTCAATATCCTGGCCATAACAAATCAAAGTATCAATAGAGTCAGGTCTGATACTCATAATCATTTGATTATGTAAATCCACAGATTGTTCTCCCAGTTCTTTCATATCAGCTAAAAGAGCAATCTTCTTTCCACCATCATTATTGGGAATAGCTGAAAAGGTTTCTAGTATCAATCGCATAGCCGTTGGGTTAGCATTGTAAACATCTGATAAAATATCTGCTCCATTGGCTGATTTCTTCCATTCGGTGCGATTACGAGTTAGTTGAAGATTTTCTAGAGCATCCACTATATCTTCTTCTGCTACTGCTAATAATTTTCCAACATAGGCAGCGACCATCGCATTAGTTGCATTGTACTTACCAGGTACTGGTATACGTAATTGGTGCTCCAAAGCATTAGTTTTAAAAGTTAAGGAATGTTTTTCTTCTTTGAGTTCTGTCACTTGCAATTCTTGGTCATGACCAAAACGAATAGTCATCTGGTTTGCTGGAAGATATGGATCAATAATTGGATCTCCCGGTGCAATTAATATGCCATCTGAACTCATACCATCTGTGATTTGCATTTTCCCTTCTGCAATCTTTTCTCGACTACCAAAAAATTCTAAGTGTGCTTCACCAATCAAAGTAACAACAGCAATACGTGGTTTTGCAATTTCAGATAACACATGGATATCTCCAAGATGATCCTGTCCCATCTCCAAAATAATTTTTTCAGTATCTTCTGGCATGTGTAGCACAGTATAGGGTAAGCCAATCTCGTTATTGTAGTTTCCTTGTGTTTTATAAGTCTTATATGTGGTTGATAAGATTGCAGCTATCATATCTTTAGTTGTTGTCTTACCATTTGAGCCAGTTACTGCAATAACATCAACGTTCATCTTTTCAATATAATACTGTGCCAAGACTTGAAATGCTTTAAGTGCATCAGACACTAAAAGATAAGGATGACCCTCTATTTCCTTCTCTGAAATGGTTGCTATTGCTCCATTATCAAAAGCCATCTCTATAAACTCATGTCCATCTCTTGCTCCTTTTAAGGGAAGAAATAAGTCACCTTCACTGATATTACGACTATCAAATTCAATATTTCCCAGGGGAACGTCTTCAAACTCTGATACTTGATTTTTAGCGCCAACTACTTTAGCAACTTCATGCAAACTAAGCTTCATATCATTTCCTTTTCTATTATTTAGCAACAATGTTGTAGATAGTATGCTATCCCTTATAAACGAATATACTCCTAAATTATAACACACTTTCATAACATATCATAGATTTGAAAAAGCTCAACTAAGAAAGACTTAGTTGAACTTTTTTAAATTAAATGACTCTCACGTTTTTCAAACATTTCTTTAGCTAACATAACTAACTTTTCAATCAAATCACTATAAGTTAGCCCCATATTTTCCCAAAGCAGGGGATACATTGACCACTGAGTAAAACCGGGCATTGTATTCAGTTCGTTTAAGAAGATTTGTCCATCTTTCGTCAAAAAGAAATCACAGCGTGATAAACCACAAGCCCCGATTGCTTTAAAAGCTTTACTTGCATATTGACGCATTGCTTCCATAGTTGCTTCATCAACTTTAGCTGGAATATCCATAGTAATTTTATTATCAATATATTTGGCGTCATAGTCATAGAAATCGACGTCTTTAACGACTTCGCCAGGAAAAGTTGTCTTAACATCATTATTGCCTAAAATACCTACTTCAATTTCACGAGCTGTCACGCCTTGTTCAATCAAAATACGGCTATCATACTTGAGAGCTAAGTCAATTGCAGAGCGAAGTGAGGATTCATCTGTCGCTTTTGAAATACCTACTGATGACCCCATATTAGCCGGTTTTACAAAAATTGGGAAACTTAAAGTTTCTAAAGAGAGTTTAATCGCATGTTCCAAATCATCACCCTCAAAATAAGTTTGATATGCAACCTGAGGTACACCTACTGTTGCAAGGACTTGTTTTGTTGTAATTTTATCCATAGCCACGCTTGAAGATAGAATATTAGTCCCAACATAAGGCATCCTTAAAACTTCTAAAAATCCTTGGATAGAACCATCTTCCCCCATTGGTCCATGTAAAACGGGGAAAACAATTGCATTATCATCATAGATATCACTTGGACGAACCATTTTGTCTAAATCAACAGTTTGGTTTGTCATTAACTTTTCATCTGAAGATGGCATTTCATCAAATTCTTGTGTTTTAATAAATTGACCTACTTGCGTGATAAAATAAGTTTTAACAAAAAATTTATCATAATTAATAGCACGCATGACGCTTTCTGCAGACAGTACAGATACTTCACGTTCCGCAGAGCGACCACCGTAAAGCAAGATCAATGTTTCTTTTGACATATTTCTTCTCTTTTCTATCTAATCTAAGATTGACCTTTTAATAATACCATATTTTAACCTAACTTTCAAAAATCAATCCACTTAAAGTTAGTATTGTAAAAGAAAAAGTTAGGAGATTCCCAACCTTTTCTTTATAACAATTATAACTCTGTACGATTTTCGATTGCTCGAAGCAAGGTTACTTCATCTGCATATTCGATATCTGAACCAACAGCTAAACCTCTCGCTAATCGTGTCACTTTGATACCAGCTGGTTTTAAGACTCGTGAAATATACATTGATGTAGCTTCACCATCAGCAGTCGCATTGGTAGCAACAATAACTTCTGTCACCTGACCATCCATCAATCGAGTAATTAAACTTTTCAAATTAATGTCATCAGGGCTAATACCATTCATAGGTGAAATTAAGCCATGTAAGACATGATACAAACCATTATACTCTTGAATTTTTTCCATAGCTGACACATCTTTACTATCTTCAACAACCAAGATAACAGACTGGTCACGCGTCTTATCTGTACAAATTAAGCAAGGATCATCATCAGTCAAATTACCACAAACAGAACAATAGGTTAATTCCCGCTTAGCAGCTAATAAATTCTTAGCAAATTCATTAACATCTTCATCACTCATACCAATGGTGTAAAAAGCTAAACGTGTTGCTGTTTTAGTACCTATACCCGGTAATTTTGAAAAGCTGTCAATCAATTTAGCAATTGGTGTTGGGTAAAGCATTCAAATGTCCTCTCTTATTGTCCTGTGAACTGTGAAATATATTGATCAATCATATCTCGTGCAACTAATTGATGGGATTTTGTTGTATCAGTTGTAACATGCGGATACATTACCGCTACTGCTATTTTACGATTAGTATCGTAGGCAATAGCGTTTAAGTTGTAGGTAGAAACTGTTTGTCCATTTACATTTTTAGCAAATGTTTCAGCGGTACCAGTTTTACCACTAATGGTTGTCACATTCCCCCTCATTGACGTACCAGTTGCATAGCCACTTCCACTATTGACAACGTTATAAAAACCTTCTTGAATAATGGCTAACTCTTGATCTGAGATAGCTATCTTATTTAGTGTTTTAGGAGTGATTGAACGAACCAATTGAGCGAACTTATTAGAATCATTCCCTTCATAGATATCTGAAACCACGTGAGGTGCTAAACGATTCCCATTATTCGCAATAGTTGAGATATACTGACCAAGTTGCATTGGTGTATAGGCATCATACTGACCGAACGATTCCATTAGAGTTGTTCCTAAGCTGTATTTTCCAGGTACATAACCTTCTGATTCAGGTAAATCTAATCCTGTAGAAACCCCTAAACCATATTCGCCGTAAGTTTTCCTTAGTTTAGCCATTGCTTCTTGATAGCCTCGATCAGTTAAAGCATCTCCTGTATTATAGTCTTGTCCCATTAAACGAAGTGCTACTTGAACCATATAAGTATTAGATGAATACTCTAGCGCTTGTGCCGCAGATATTGGAGTCAAACCTCGTGTAAACCATGACCGTATATTAGCAATTTCTTGGTCATAAAGCACTTCATTTCCTCTAAGAACTTTATTTTCCCATCCTGATGATAGCGTCGCACCTTTCACAACAGATCCTGGCGTGAAATTCTTAGCAATAGTGCCTAGGCTGTCATCAACTAAATTCCCATGATCATTTTTCAGACCAGCCATTGCTAACACTTTACCAGTTGAAGGTTCTATAGCAACTGCATACATCCCTTCGGAAAAACTAGCGCGTCCACTAGATAATTCACTGCCATAGTATTGTTTCAAGATACTTTCTACTTTGTTTTGGTAATTAAGATCAATCGTTAATTTAAGATTTCTTCCTGACTTACCTTCTTGCGTAATATTATCTGAAACAACTTTACCTTTTTTATTAACAACTACTTTGCGAATTTGTCTGATTCCTTGTAAGTCATCTTCATATTGTTTTTCAAGGTAAGAAGTTCCCACTCGGTCATTCAGTGAATAGCCTTTTTTCAAATATTTTTTAACTTCTTCTCTTGGTAAACCTGCCTTTTCTGTAGAAATAGTACCTAATATATCCGATAAAGAAGTTCCTTTTTTACGACGATGCCAATTACTTGTTACAGAAATTCCTAACAGTTCCTTCTTATCAGCATCCAGTTTCTTGATTTGATCATCACTTAATTCGCCTGTACTTAATTTCACTGAACCAAACGTTGGTGTCGCATTCATTTGGTTAAATAAGGCAACCACTTTTAACTCATCTTCAGAATAGTTAATAGCGCTCACTGGAACTGCAGCAACTGCATTTGCATATACGGTTGATTCGGCTAGATGGTTACCAAATTTATCGTAACGTTTAGAATCTGGTAAACTTTCAACAACTTTTTTGTAGTTGGCTTTATCTGCTAAATAATAATCTCTCTTTGCTCTATCGCTTGAAGCAACTTCGGTTAAGGTAATGTAATGTGATAATTTATTCGCTAACTCTTTGATAGACTGAGATGAAATATTGTTTCCTCTAGAAAACGCCACAGTAGGACGTTCATCATTTTCAACTAAGACAACTCCCTTAGCATCAAAAATCTGACCTCTCGCTTTTGATTCTTTCACTGTATAACTCGTAAGAGCTGTCAGTTTTTTCATGTAAAATGATTGTTGCCCAATCTGCATTTGCTCTAAACGAAGAATTAGAACAGTAAATAATAAAACAATAATAAAAAATAGAAGATTTAATCGTCTAGGTATGCTAGCATTTTGCTTTTTTACAGTGAGACGATACCTTTTTTTACGATTCAACATTAACTCCTTGCTATAAAAACTCTGACTACTATTGTATCATAAAAATGGTTTTTTACAGACACTCAAAATGTTATAAATAATAAAAAATTCAAGCCAACTTGGCCTGAATTTTTTATATAAAGATTAGATTATTTACCTAAGTAATATTCTGAAACAAGGTTTAATTTTTCATCAAATTCGAAAACAAGTGGTGGGAAGTTAGGAATTTCAACGTCCATGATTTCATCATCTGACAATTGTTTGATATGTTTTACAAGAGCACGGATTGAGTTACCGTGTGCACCAACAAACACATTTTTACCATCTTTAAGAGCAGGAGCAATTTTATCTTCCCAGAAAGGAAGAGCACGCTCTAAAGTAACTTTTAGGTTTTCTGCATCTGGAATAACAGAATCATCTAGTGAAGCATAGCGACGATCAGTATGTGCTGAATGTTCATCATCTTTAGCCATATCTGGAGGCAATACATCATATGAACGACGCCAAATATGAACTTGCTCATCACCAAATTGTTCAGCTGCTTCTGCTTTATTTTTTCCTGTCAATCCACCGTAATGACGTTCGTTCAAGCGCCATGATTTTTCAACTGGTACCCAAAGTTGATCAGCTGCTTCAAGGGCAAGGTTAGTTGTTTTGATGGCACGTTTAAGAACTGATGTAAAAGCAAGGTCGAACTCAATACCTGCTGCTTGAATTAATTTCCCAGCATCAATAGCTTGTTGTGTACCTTTTTCTGAAAGATCTACGTCAGCCCATCCAGTGAAAAGGTTAGCTTTATTCCACTCAGATTCACCGTGGCGTGCGAATACTAATTTTACCATTAGAAAATTTCTCCTTTAATTTTGGCTATACCAATATTTACTTTAACTATTCTACAAAAAATAGCCATAAAAATCTAGTCTGATTACTAGTTCAATAATCAAAAATAGCTTATTATTAACTATCTATAAGAAAAGGCATATCACCTAGAGTGCTATGCCTTTAGATATCATGTGATTTATTTAACAAAATCTAATAAGGCAAGGAAGCTTTCTGCTTCAAGTGAAGCTCCACCTACAAGGGCACCGTCAACGTCTGGGCAAGCCATATATTCTGCAACGTTTTCAGGTTTAACTGAACCACCGTATTGAACGCGAACTTTGTCAGCAACTGCTTGACCGAAGTCTGCTGCAACAACGTCACGAACTGCTTTACACATGTTTTGTGCGTCGTCTTGAGTTGCTGATTTACCAGTACCAATAGCCCAGATTGGTTCGTAAGCGATAACAAGTGATGATACTTGCTCTTCTGACAAACCTGCAAGAGCTGCTGAAACTTGAGCACCTACGAATTCAACCGCTTTACCAGCTTCGTAAGTTTCAAGAGACTCACCGCAACAAATGATTGGAGTCAAACCATTAGCAAAGATAGCTTTTGCTTTTTTGTTGATATCTTGGTCAGTTTCATGGAAATAATCACGACGTTCTGAGTGACCGATAACAACGTAGTCTGTACCCATTTCAGCCAATACTTTAGGGCTGTTTTCACCAGTGAATGCACCTGAATTCTCAAAATAGCTATTTTGAGCAGCGATTTTCAATTCTGAACCTTTAGCTGCTTCAAGAACTGTTGATAAAGTAAGCGCTGGAGCAGCAATCCCTGCTTCAACAAGTTCTGATGATGGTAATTTAGAAGCTACTGCTTCGATGAATGCTTTTGCTTCTTCTGGATTTTTATTCATTTTCCAGTTACCAGCGATAAATGGTTTACGTGACATTACACATACCTCTTCTTTTTTTATTTACTAATCTATCATACCATAAATTATAGTTAATTAAAAGTTTCACGAGTCTAGTAAAACGCTTTAATTATAGATACTAAAAAAGAGTCCCTGAGGACTCTTCACAATTTGAGCTGTCTGACTCTAACTGCCGTTTGGGAACTTAATTAAGTTAAATTAAGCTTCGATTTCTGAAACGATACCTGAACCAACAGTACGTCCACCTTCACGGATTGAGAAAGTAGTACCTTGTTCTACGGCGATTGGGTGAATCAATTCAACTTCGATAGTAACGTTATCACCAGGCATAACCATTTCTGTTCCTGCTGGAAGTTCGATTGAACCTGTTACGTCAGTTGTACGGAAGTAGAATTGTGGACGGTAGTTGTTGAAGAATGGAGTATGACGTCCACCTTCTTCTTTAGAAAGGATGTAAACTTCACCTTTAAATCTAGTGTGTGGGTTGATTGAACCTGGTTTAGCAAGAACTTGACCACGTTCGATTTCATCACGTTGAACACCACGAAGAAGAACACCAACGTTGTCCCCTGCAAGACCTTCGTCAAGTTGTTTACGGAACATTTCAACACCAGTAACAACTGCTTTTTGGATATCTTCTTTAATACCAACGATTTCAACTTCGTCGTTGACACGAACAGTACCACGGTCGATACGTCCTGAAGCAACTGTACCACGTCCAGTGATTGAGAATACATCTTCAACTGGAAGAAGTAAAGGTTTGTCAGTATCACGTTCTGGTTCTGGAATGTACTCATCAACAGTGCTCATCAATTCCATGATGATGTCTTCGTATTTTTCGTCGCCTTCAAGTGCTTTAAGAGCTGAACCTTGGATAACTGGAAGGTCATCACCTGGGAAGTCGTATTCTGAAAGAAGGTCACGAATTTCCATTTCAACCAATTCAAGCAATTCTTCATCATCAACAAGGTCAACTTTGTTCATGAATACGATAAGGTGTTTAACACCAACTTGACGTGAAAGAAGGATGTGCTCACGAGTTTGTGGCATTGGTCCATCAGTTGAAGCAACTACAAGGATAGCTCCGTCCATTTGAGCAGCACCAGTGATCATGTTTTTAACGTAGTCCGCGTGTCCTGGAGCGTCGATGTGGGCATAGTGACGTTTTTCAGTTTCGTACTCAACGTGTGCAGTGTTGATTGTGATTCCGCGTTCGCGCTCTTCTGGAGCAGCATCGATAGAAGCGTAATCTTTTGGTTGGTTAACTGAAGTAGGCAAGCGACGTGCCAATACAGTTGTGATAGCTGCTGTTAAAGTAGTTTTACCGTGGTCAACGTGTCCGATTGTACCAATGTTAACGTGTGGTTTACTACGATCGTATTTTTCTTTTGCCATTTTAGGAAAAGCCTCCAATAAAATATATTTTATAGATAGACGGTAGGCAATACAGTCTAACTTTACTTATCTATTTTAACAAAATCCTCTAAAAAAGCAAGTATTTTATGCTTTTTTGCTTATTTCTTTATTTCCTTAAAATTCGGGTAAGATTGATTGAGGCATTTGTTATCTCTTATATGTATTTTTTAGTAGTTATCATATAATCATATTGTTAAATACATCCTAATTTATAGTATTAGAATATTAATAGACACTTCTTTTCTTCAAATATCTTCTCTCTATTAATTAGAGTTTAAATTTCAAAAAATACAAAAATCGAGATAAAAATCTCGATTTTTGTTTGGATGATTATTTAAAGGCATCAAGGTTGATTATTTTTTCATTTTTTTCTTGTGGCTTATATTGCTCTTCTGCTTCTTTCATTATGAGTTCCTTTTTCTCGTTAGCATCAATATTAAGCACGAATCCGATCGCTACAGAAAGTACCAAGAGGCTGTTCCCTCCTTGGGATAAGAAAGGAAATGTCACTCCAGTTGAGGGGATTAACCCAGAAATACCACCAATGTTAACAAAAACTTGCATCAATAGCATTGCTCCAATACCAAGAGCGATCATTGAGTTGAAAGGATCTTTAGCCTTTATACCTACGTGCATAATACGTAAAATTAAGAAGAAAACCAAAGCTAAAATAAACCCTGCACCAATAACTCCTAATTCCTCAATAACAATTGAAAAGACAAAGTCTGTTGTTGCTTCTGGTAAGTACCCTAATTTTTCAATAGAATTCCCAAGTCCTCGACCAAACCAGCCACCGTTGCTCATTGCATAATACGAATTAGCCAACTGGTGTCCTGAATCTGTTAAATCTTTAAATGGGTCAAAAAAAGCATTAAATCGCTTAGCTACATAACCAAAGACAGGGACTTTAGCCATTGTCTCAACTCCAACAACTGCAATAGTTCCGATAAATAAAGTTGACCCCACGACGATTAGACCAAGTAAAGCTGAAAACCATCGATAACCAATACCACTAATACAGTACATAATAATGACCGTTAGAACAATTATCGAACCATTTCCTAAATCAGGTTGTGCAATTACCAAACCAATCATAAATAAAGAATAAAATCGCCAATCTTTTAGGTCGCTTAGTGATCTCGGAAGCCATCTCCCTTTTGTCAAAGCTTGATAATCATATATTTCTATCTTTTTTTGCCTTCGAGCAAAAGTAAACGCTAAATACCATACAATGATAACTTTTAAATATTCAGCAGGTTGAAAACTAATAGGACCAATAACAATCCAACCATGTGCTCCATTAACTTCTTGTGTAAAAAAGCGCGCTATTAGTAGTAAAAATACTTCTACCAATACTGCCATAGTCAACACTTTAGAATTTTTCAAAAAATTTAGTTTCAGTTTATAGATAAAGATAATTGCAACCAAACTGACTGCCCAAAAGACACCCTGGTTGATTACTGAACGAAAAGGGTTAGCTCCAAGCTGAATTAGAGTTGCACTAGTTGTCGAATAAATTACAATTAAGCCTAGAATAGACAATATCAAATAGGGAATGAGGATGGAATAATTCAGAAGATGCCTTTTATCAATTTTCATATTGTATTATTTCCTTTAATATATCAAAAAATTACCATTATGCATTATATCATCTTTCGAAGTAAAGTAAAAGGGAGAATAGCAACACGCCGTACGCATGAAAACTTTCTCTTCATCCTTTTGTGCCCGGACATCAATTTTGAAAAGATTCCTTTTTAAATCAATGATCTGCTTAGCCTCTTTCTCCAAATAATTGGACTAAATAATCTTCCAAATGGACAGAAATATACCGTTGTTTGCGACGATAACTGAGGTCTTTTTTAGGAAATACCATCACTTTGAGAAAATATAAGCACATTTTTCGGATAAGATTTAGGTTAAATGCGGCTCTTTTATCCAATGTCTGATGATGATCTTCATGATAAACAACGTCCAATAACCAGTGCATACTCTCTATCTGCCAATGACCTCGTACACAATTGGCAAATGTGAGGACATCCGGCTTAAAGCTAAAGATAAAATAACGATTCTCTTGACTCAGCTGACCATCCTTATCAATCGTGTTACGAGTCATCCCAATACCACGTAACTTATGCCATTTGGGATGATTTTGACACAACCATTTGATATCGGAAGACACCCAGTATTCTCTAACTTCAATCTGTCCCCTAGATTTTTCAACAGTCTGATAATACTGCGCATTTTCTTGGAGTTCTTCCAATAAGTTGACATCACTAAAATAAAGAGCAATATCATCATAAAGTGTTTCTTGATTTCCTTTGACGGCTAAGCAATAGTCTGCTTTACCTTTTATAATCGTATCAACGATAGCCGTCTGCGTGCCCATTGCGTCTATCGTTACAATGCTTTTACGGATATCAATTGTCCGCAATAACTGAGGAATGGCAACAATTTCATTACTTTTCTCCTCAACCGCTACCTGTCCCAAACTAAGATGATGACCCCCATCATAAGCCGTTACAATATGAACAGGCTTCTGATTTTTACCTCGATTGCCTCGAATCGTTTTACCGTCCACTGAAATCAGTTGATGAACGGCATCTAAGCTTGTCAATGATTGCTCAAATTGAACTTTAAGCTCTTTTAAACGGTCTGAATTAACAAGACTAATCACACGCTCTAAGGTATCATGAGACGGACAACCTTCACTCAAATCAACGTAGGTCGCAAACAATGGTTCATTCATTTCAATAAAATCTTCCATCTCCTTCCAGGTTTCAATGCCAGCTAACTGACAAACAAAGACAAGAAATAGAATGGTTGATAAGGGGTAGCGAATTTTCCAAGATTGACGACTATCCAATTCAACTGCGCAATCATCAATAGAAATAATAAAATCAATCATCGTAGTCACCTCATCTATAGTGTACTACTTTGATTGATTTTGTCATTATGAATCTAGTTTTCTGAAAACAAAAGTTTCTTCATGCGTTTGGCGTGAGAATAGCAATGATCCTCCCTCTATCAATATTAACCTGAATTTCGTAAACCTGTTGCAATACCATTAATAGTAATATGAATCAACTTCTCATAGTCTTCATCTAGTTGGTTACTACGAAGACGTTTAATCAATTCAATTTGAACATAATTCAAAACATTGAAATATGGCAAACGATAATCTAAACTTGCATGTAACATTGGGTTTTCTTCTAATAAATTATCATGCTGTTCAATAGCTAAAATCATATCTTTAGTTAACTGCCATTCATTAAGGATGATATTAAAAACATCTCGAACTTCTTTACTTCCAGCTAACTGAGCATACTGAAGCGCAATATTCATATTTGATTTTGATAAAACCATATCTACATTAGATAAAAGAGAATTAAAGAATGGCCATTTTTGATACATGGTTTGTAATTTTGCTAAGTTTGCCTCATCTTGTTCAATAAAGTGCTTGAAGGCTGATCCAACACCATACCATCCTGGAAACATAATACGATTTTGTGACCATGAAAATACCCATGGAATTGCACGTAAACCTGAAATTTCTGTAATTGTTTTACGTGCTGCTGGCCGAGAACCAATATTTAAACTTGATACCTCTTTAATTGGACTTGCTTCAAAGAAATAGTCATAGAAATAAGGATTATCAAAAACTAAATTTCTATAAACGGCATTACTTTCAGACACAATACCATCCATTGTCTCACGGAAATTATCAATTTCATTAGGGTTAGTAATCATACGTGTTACCATGCGGTCTATGGAAGCTGAAATAAGCATTTCAAGGTTATAATAGGCTGCATCTTGATTACCATATTTATTCTCAATGATTTCACCTTGCTCTGTTAGGCGAATTCGATCTTTGATTGAACCAAAAGGTTGTGATGTGATAGCTTCATAAGATGGACCACCACCACGACCAACAGTTCCACCACGACCGTGGAAAAATGTGATTTTAATACCGTTTTCTTCACCTATTTTTGTTAGCTCATTTTGAGCTTTATATAGAGTCCAACCAGATGATAAATAGCCACCATCTTTATTACTATCTGAATAACCTAGCATTATTTCTTGATAATTGTTGTTAGTAGCAATCCATTTTTTAACTAATTCATAATGTAGATACTGGGTCATAATATCACGTGAATTATCCAAATCTTCGATGGTTTCAAATAACGGTACAATCTGAATACGAGCTTGATTGGCATCAATTAGTCCAACTTCTTTTAACATGATAGCTAACTCAAACATATCCGAAACGCTCTCTGTGTGAGAAATGATATGCTGGTTTATAATGTCTTCACCCAATTGATCTTTTAACTCACGTGCTGTTTGGAAAATAGCCAATTCTTTTTGAAGTAACTCGGATTTAGGAGCATGCGTAGAAGATAATGTTCTAGGATCTTCTGTTAATTCTTTTAAGAGAAGTTGACATTTTTCTTCTTCTGAAAGAGAACTGTAATCATCTACAATATTGGCAGACTTCAATAATTCTGCTACACAAGCTTCATTAATACTAGAATCTTGACGCATATCAATAGTAGCTAAATAAAATCCAAAGATATCTACTGCTTGAATAAGACAAGCTAATTCGCCATCAACAAGAGAATCTTGTCCATATTGAACTAAAGATTGCTTCACAAGTAACAAATCTTGTTTAAACTCCTCAGCAGTAGCGTATGCTGGTAGTTCTTCTGTCTGTATGTCAGAAGCTACTTGAGCGATATGTGATTTTATATACCTTCCTACAATATCAGAAGATTCTTGGCGACTAACAAATTTCTCTTTTGGGGAAGAACCAACTTTTAAATTTAGTAGGGTTTGTACCAGTTTATCTTGGATAAAATTGAAAGCTTTACGGTAAGGTTCATTTTCCCTATATACCGAATTATCTTGTGACTGGTTTGCCAATGTAACAAGTTCGGGAGAGACTTCAGTTAGATTTATTGAAAGTGACATATTACGATAAAGTTCATTTAGCTGCTCAATATAATGGTTAATAATCACTTCACTTTGTACCATAGCTGATAATCTTAGTGTCTCAGCAGTTACAAAGGGATTGCCATCTCTATCACCACCAATCCACATCCCCATAGTCAGAGGCTTAGGATTCTCCAAGTGAATACCTTTTTTAGCTGCCAGTGCCTTATATTCTGCTGTTAATTTGGTAACTGCTTTAATAAGAGAACGGTTGTAATATTCCATTACATTGGTTATCTCATTTTTGACTTTCAATTTTTTCTCGCGAATAGTGTCTGTTTGCATGATAATGCCGATGTAACGACGCAAGTCAGCATACCATTTTTCTTGATTCACGATTCCTGCCTTGACATCTCTGTATTTACGTAATAAATCATGAATCTTAGACGTTAATTCGAGCACCGTTTTACGCTGCACCTGAGTAGGATGAGCTGTTAGCACAGGCACAACATTGACGTGTTCAAGAATATCTTTAGCATTTTCATGGCCAGCTACAACATCAATAGTCGTTGATAACTTTCCTAGGTAATCTTGGTTAAGATTATTTTTATAATTAATTTCATATGCTAAATCAACGTCTTCTGAAATATTAATTAAGAGCGGCAAAATAGAGAAGTAACGAGAAACAATAACCATCTCCTCGTTGCTTAAAGCCGAAATAGTTTCCTTCAGACCAGTATAATCGTCAGTTAATGATAATGAAACTATTTTTTCAATCTTGTCAAATGATTCACTACCAATCAATTTTTGCGTTGCTTCATCCAAAAGCTGCTTCAGTAAACCGACCTCTTCGGTAATGATTTCTTTATTGCTACTACTTTCTAATTTCGGGTGGGACAAACCATCACTTCCTCTCTTAAATCTCACTACTATGATACCATTTTAAAGTAAAAAGTAAACCATTCTAGGATTTTTAGATAGAATTTTCAGATTTTTACTTATTTATGACAGTAATCAGTTTTTCTTGTTCGACTTTTTTGATATACTGAGGATAATTGAGATTAACTGATTAATTGTTAATTAACAACTATTATTAAAGGAGTATCGCATGAAACTTAAAAAACGCTCTGAATTCCCTGAAAATGAACTTTGGGATCTGACTGCTCTCTACAAAGATCGTCAAGATTTTTTACTGGCTATTGAAAAAGCTCTTGAGGATATCAAGGTTTTCAAAAAAAATTACGAGGGAAAACTTAATTGTGTTGAGGATTTTACTAGTGCCCTTATGGAAATCGAGCATATTTATATCCAGATGAGTCACATTGATACGTATGCTTTTATGCCTCAAACTACTGACTTTAGCAACGAAGAGTTTGCACAAATTTCTCAAGCAGGATCAGACTTCGCAACTAAAGCTAATGTACTACTTTCTTTCTTTAATACTGCCCTAGCAAATGCAGATATAAAGATTTTAGATTCTTTAGAAAATAACCCTCATTTCAAAGCAACTATTCGCCAAGCTAAAATTCAAAAGCAACACTTATTAAGTCCAGAAGTCGAAAAAGCTTTGACAAACTTAAATGAAGTCCTAAATACACCATATGATATTTATACTAAAATGCGTGCTGGCGATTTTGATATGGAAGATTTTGAAGTTGACGGAAAAACCTACAAAAATAGTTTTGTAACTTATGAAAATTACTTTCAAAATCACGAAAATGCAGAGATACGTGAAAAATCCTTCCGTTCATTCTCGAAAGGTCTACGTAAGCACCAAAATGCTGCAGCTGCGGCTTATCTTGCAAAAGTCAAATCTGAAAAGTTAATTGCTGATATGCGTGGTTACGATAGTGTTTTTGATTATCTTCTTTCCGAACAAGAAGTTGACCGTTCAATGTTTGACAGACAAATTGATCTTATCATGGATGAATTTGGTCCAGTAGCTCAACGATTCCTCAAACATATCGCCGATGTTAATGGTATTGAAAAGATGACTTTTGCAGATTGGAAATTAGACATTGATAACGAACTTAATCCCGAAGTAAGTATCAATGATGCTTATGACTTAGTAATGAAATCAGTTGCTCCTTTAGGAAAAGAATATTCTCAAGAGGTTGAGCGCTATCAAAAAGAGCGTTGGGTTGATTTTGCAGCTAACGCTAATAAAGATTCTGGAGGATATGCTGCGGATCCTTACAAAGTTCATCCCTATGTACTCATGAGCTGGACGGGGCGTATGAGCGATGTCTACACACTTATTCATGAGATTGGACATTCTGGTCAATTTATCTTCTCAGATAATCACCAAAGTTTTTTCAATACTCACATGTCCACTTACTATGTTGAAGCTCCATCTACTTTTAACGAACTTTTACTTAGTGACTACTTAGAAAACCAATTTGATACAGCACGTCAAAAACGCTTTGCTCTTGCACATCGCTTAACTGATACTTACTTCCACAATTTCATTACTCACTTACTTGAAGCTGCTTTCCAACGTAAAGTTTACACTCTAATTGAGGAGGGAGGAACTTTTGGAGCAGAACAATTAAATGCTATTATGAAGGAAGTATTAACACAATTCTGGGGAGATGCTATTGAAATAGATGACGATGCCGCTTTGACATGGATGAGACAAGCTCATTACTACATGGGGCTCTATAGCTATACTTACTCTGCTGGATTAGTAATCTCGACAGCCGGCTATCTCAATCTCAAAAATAATCCAAACGGAGCAAAAGAGTGGTTAGCATTCTTGAAATCTGGTGGGAGCCGTACCCCTTTAGAAACAGCTCTATTAATCAGTGCTGATATTTCTACTGATAAGCCTCTGCGCGATACTATTAATTTCTTATCTAACACTGTAGACCAAATTATTAATTACAGTAATCTTATTGAGCAAGGCTAAACTACAGCCTTTCAAAAACATAAAAACAAGTTGGAGATATCTCCAACTTGTTTTTATCTTATTTTTTGTAAACTTCCTGATAAAATTCAATTTTGTCATTCTTTTTAACTTTAATTTGGTTTGCTGCCTTAGGAGCTAATTTATTATTGACCTTGAACATCCAATAAAGCCCTTTGGTTTCATCTTGGCTGATGCCATCAATTGAAGTAATGAAACCATCTTTTTCTTTAACTTTATAGTTAGCTTTAAGCACATCCAAAACAGTATCACCTTTATGGTAAACAACCTTTTCACTTAACACGTTCGTATCTTCTTTAACCACCAATTCAACCTTACCAACTTCTAACGTTGAGCTAGTTGTTGTCTTATTCGATGTAGATGGTTGCCCGCAAGCTACTAAAGTTGTAGCGAATACTGTTAGCAAGAATAATTTAATGTATTTTTTCATTCCTAAATCTCCTTAAAATCGGTAACAAAAGAGGATAAAATAAACAAGTTGATAAAGCGTGTGCCATATTAAAACTAAGTCCTGCTAATACATAAGTCCACCAAGGCATATGATATAACCAAGCAAAACAGGTATCAATAATGACGCCATAAACAACCCCTAACCCTCCTGCAAAGAAAGTTTGAAGTACTACCTCCGTTATTTTACCAAAACATACAGCTTTTGTCAGCGGATATATCAGAAATTTCCACAAGCATAAAATTAAAGTGAAGGAAATGATTTGCAAAAAGACCCATGGCCCAAAGCCCATTAAAAAAGAAGAAACTAGCATTGTTATAGTTACAGTAGCTACACCTTCTTTTAAATCGAATAAGACAACTGTAATCAAAAAAATGGCAGTAATTGGCTGAATGTTAGGCAGAGGCGCAAAAGCATATCTCAACACAACACACAAAGCAGATAATATAGCGACTCTAGTCAATTTAGTTAAAGTTGAATTCTTTATCATGTCTTTAATTATACCTCAAAACTATGACTACCGCTTAAAAGTCTTTTTTATTACAATTTCATTTCTAATGTTACATAAACGACCTCTTTTTTAAAAGAACGTAAATAAGCCTGTAAACTTTGATTTTTTAAACCTTTTAAGTTACAATATCAATAATGAGAAGAAGAATTAAACCTATTGTTGTTGCGGTTTTTTTCAGTTTATTTGGACTTTTATTAATTATTGGTCATTTACATTCGACAAATACTTTGAAAAAAGAATTAGTTGAAGCTAAAAAGACAATTCCATCCGTAAAAGCTTCAAAAGTACCGCAAAAATCAACATCATCGAAAGATAAAGAGTTTGTTCTTAAACCGATTATCGATGTCTCTGGTTGGCAACTTCCTAAGGAGATTGATTACGATACGCTTTCAAAAAATATTTCAGGTGTTGTTATTCGTGTCTTTGGTGGATCAAAGATATCTAAGACTAATAACGCTGCTTATACAACTGGAATCGATAAATCGTTTAAGACCCATATCAAAGAATTTCAAAAGCGAAATATCCCAGTAGCTGTCTACAGTTATGCACTTGGTTCAAGTGTTAAAGAAATGAAAGAAGAGGCTCAGATATTTTATAAGAATGCAGCTCCTTACAAACCAACTTTTTATTGGATTGACGTAGAAGAGGAGACAATGTCTAACATGAATAAAGGTGTCCAAGCATTCCGAAAAGAATTAAAAAGACTTGGTGCTAAAAATGTTGGTATCTACATTGGTACTTACTTTATGACTGAGCAAGGCATCTCTGTAAAAGGATTTGACGCTGTTTGGATTCCAACTTATGGTAGCGATTCTGGATACTATGAAGCGGCTCCGCAAACTGAACTTAAATACGATTTACACCAATACACCTCTCAAGGTTATCTACCAGGATTCAATCAACCGCTTGATTTAAATCAAATTGCAGTTAATAAAGACAAGAAGAAAACTTATGAGAAACTTTTTGGAAAAGTAAAAGAGTAAAAGCTACTGTTAACAGTAGCTTTTTTGATAAACTATTTATTATTTAATTCTTCAATAGAAAGGATTTTTTGGGTTGGTTTTTTCCTAAGCGTAGTAACGATTGCTTCTGCCACTATCACAACCTTAGTTGGAAAGACCTTTTGTACAACAATACCTAAGAAAGGCAAATGACTAAATAACTTTATACACTTGGCTTGGAAAATCGAGAGAGGTCGCTCTTCACCATACATCAAACCTGGTCTTACAAAAAGATAATCCAGACCGCTTGCTTTGATTATCTGCTCTGCCTTCCTTTTACTTTTAATGTAAGCTGAATAGCCGCTGTTGGCTGAAATATAAACTAACTTTGGTATTTGATTTTTGTGACAGAGTGCTACTGCTTTTTGGGTTGCTTTAACGTTAAGCTCATCTAGTTGATTGGGCTTAATCGCTCCAATACAGTCAATTAATATATCAAAAGTTCTGTCTTCTAAATGAATCTTATCAGCTTCTGTAATATCTCCCCTAATGTAGGTTAATCTAGGATCCTTAAATATATCACCTTTACCTTCATGTCTTGATAAGTAAGCCACTTTATGCCCTTTTGTAAGCGCTGCTTTTATTATCTGCTTTCCTAAAAAACCACTACCACCTGCAATCAGTATTTCCATAGTTCCCTCTCCTTCATTTTGTAAATTTAGTATAGAAATTTTTATATGCCTTGTCAAAGTAATCGTTTAATACCTGACCACGGTATGATTTCAAGTCATTACATCAGGACACTTCATATTTAGCTATTTATAAAACTTCTAATTTAACATTCCAAATAGTACTGTTGCGATATTTATTATCATTATTCCCTGAAATGGTATTCAAGCTTATTTCTAAGAGTCAGTAGAAATTTACTATAATCATCTTTAAATGTTATAATAAATATGAAACAAACTTATTAGTTAAGGGTCATTATGAGTAAAAAGAATAAAATCAAAAAAACTTTAGTTGATCAAATTTTAGATAAAGCAAAAATCGAACATGATAGTCTACAATTGGATGCTTTACAGGGAGATTTACCCAACGGTATTCAAAAACAAGATATCTTTAAGACATTAGCGCTAATCGGTGATAAAACCGGTCCCATAATAGGTATCTTACCTCTCACCGAGCATTTATCCGAAAAAAAGTTAGCTAAAATTTCAGGAAACAAAAAGGTACAAATGATACCTCAAAAAGATCTCCAGAAAATAACCGGTTATATTCACGGAGCAAATAATCCAATTGGAATTCGCCAAAAACATAATTACCCTATTTTTATCGATACTATCGCTTTAGAAAAACAAGAACTCATTGTCTCTGCAGGAGAAATTGGACGTTCTATTCGTATTAATAGTGAGGTTCTTGCAGATTTCGTAAATGCTAAATTTGCCGATATAAAGGAATAATAATTAGGATTGGAGAAAAATATGAAATTTTATCTTGTTAGACACGGAAAAACACAATGGAATTTAGAGGGGCGTTTCCAAGGTGCTAACGGAGACTCACCTCTCCTTGAAGAAGCTATTGAAGAATTAGAAGAACTTGGACAATACCTATCATCTATTCATTTTGATGCTGTTTATTCTAGCGACTTAGGTCGTGCTAGAGATACTGTTAATATCCTCAATGATGCTAATTCATGCCCAAAAGAAATCCACTATACTCCTCAACTTCGTGAATGGGCATTGGGAACTTTAGAAGGTTGTAAAATTGCAACTATGCAAGCTATCTATCCTCGTCAAATGACCGCATTTTATCAAAATCCCTTACAATTTAAACATGACATGTTCGGTGCAGAATCTCTTTATCAGACAACGCATCGTGTAGAGAGTTTCTTACGTTCTCTAGCTTCAAAAAATTACGACAAGGTCCTTATTGTAGGACATGGAGCAAACCTAACTGCGTCTATTCGTTCCTTACTGGGTTATCAATATGGTAGTTTACACTACAAAGATAAACTTGATAATGCCAGCCTCACAATCATAGAAACTCATGATTTTAAAGACTTCAACTGTCTGACTTGGAACGATAAATCTTATTTAAGGCAAGAGGTCAAAATGACACACTAAAATAATCCACTAGATTCATCTAGTGGATTATTTAATTATCTAGCATACTTCATGCGTAATACTTTTTCTTGTTTTGCAGTTAGGCGCAGTAAAATAACAACTTTGTCAACGCTCATATTACTCTCAAGCAGACGCTCTGCTGCCATCATTAAACCATTATTAAGTCCCATTTCAAGGACTGGATTACTTTTATCGTTGATATCAAAAATAAATTTATTATCAGGTAAGTCAAACAACACTTTAACAGCACCGAATAATTGCTCAAAGTTATCAATAGCAACATCATAAACTGGTTTAATTCCCGGTTTTAAAGAACGTCCTCTATGGTTGAACCACATAGAATGCCAACCACCATTAAATGCACCCATAATATCATTATCATATGAATCACCCACATAAAGTGTAGTTGAAGGGTTCATATCAAATTGCTCTGCTGCTAAATTAAAAATCTCCTTTTCAGGCTTTTGAAAACCAGTTGCTTGACTAACTATAACACGTTTTGGATCAACATAGTCATAAAGTCCCAATTTTTTAACTTTTTTCAATTGATGTTCCGTAGGACCATTTGTAATAATTCCCATTGGTACATTTTTTGATTTCAAAAAGTCAAGTGTCATACGCATCTCATCAAGCATTGTAATATTTTCAAGTTCATGTTCGTATATTTCTTGAAAATAAATACCAGTAGCTTCGTCAATTTCACGATAACCAAACTCTAAAAGCGTTTCTTTGCATCGCCAGAAACGAAAATATTCTGTTGTCCATTCACCAGCCATTACTCGTGGAAAGCCAATATCTGAATAATGACGAAAGCGAATATAAGCTTGGTTAATAGCGCTCATATCAAAATCAGGAAAGCATTTCTCCACAGCAATACGGTAAGGTGCTTGTTGATCGTAAATCGTATCATCAACATCAAAAACAATTGAAGTAATCATGATTATCCTTTTCTTTCTGAATTTTCAATTGTTAATTATACCTTTTTCTACCCTTATTTTCAAATGGTGAAAAGTCTATTAAAAATGAGAATAACACCAGAAACTCATAAAATAAATTATGAATTATCAGTGTTTTTGTGGTACAATAGGATGAATACTAACTTGGAGGAAATTATGTCTAACCAACATATTGAAGAATTAAATGACCAACAGATTGTTCGTCGTGAAAAAATGGCTGCTTTGACTGAACAAGGCATTGATCCTTTTGGTAAACGATTTGAACGTACAGCAACATCTGGTCAATTAAATGAAAAATACGCTGACAAATCAAAAGAAGACTTGCACGACATTGAAGAAACTGCTACAATCGCTGGTCGTTTAATGACTAAGCGCGGTAAGGGGAAAGTTGGCTTTGCGCATATCCAAGATCGCGAAGGTCAAATTCAAATTTATGTCCGTAAAGATTCTGTTGGCGAAGAAAACTACGAAATCTTTAAAAAAGCTGATTTAGGTGACTTCCTTGGTGTTGAAGGGCAAGTAATGCGTACAGATATGGGAGAACTTTCTATCAAGGCTACTCATATTACTCACCTTTCAAAAGCACTCCGTCCACTTCCTGAAAAATTCCACGGCCTAACTGATATTGAAACAATCTATCGTAAACGTCATCTTGATTTAATCTCAAATCGTGACAGCTTTGACCGTTTTGTAACACGCTCAAAAATCATTTCAGAAATTCGTCGCTTTATGGATAGCAATGGTTTCTTAGAGGTTGAAACACCTGTTCTTCATAATGAAGCTGGTGGTGCTTCTGCTCGCCCATTTATCACACATCACAATGCACAAGACATTGACATGGTTCTTCGTATCGCAACTGAATTGCATCTAAAACGTCTTATTGTAGGTGGTATGGAGCGTGTTTATGAAATCGGACGTATTTTCCGTAATGAAGGGATGGATGCAACCCACAATCCAGAGTTCACATCTATTGAAGCCTACCAAGCCTATGCTGACTACCAGGATATTATGGACTTGACAGAAGGTATTATCCAGCATGTTACAAAAACTGTAAAAGGTGATGGACCAATTAATTATCAAGGCACAGAAATTAAAATTAATGAACCATTCAAACGTGTTCATATGGTTGATGCGGTTAAAGAAATCACTGGTATTGACTTCTGGAAAGAAATGACTCTTGAAGAAGCACAAGCTTTGGCACAAGAAAAAAATGTTCCGCTTGAAAAACATTTCACAACAGTTGGTCACATCATTAATGCCTTCTTCGAAGAATTTGTTGAAGACACTTTAATTCAACCAACTTTTGTCTTTGGTCATCCAGTTGAAGTGTCTCCACTTGCTAAGAAAAATGATACAGACCCTCGTTTTACAGACCGTTTCGAACTCTTTATCATGACTAAAGAATACGCTAATGCTTTTACAGAATTAAATGACCCAATTGATCAGCTATCTCGCTTTGAAGCACAAGCATCTGCTAAAGAACTTGGCGATGATGAAGCAACTGGAGTTGATTACGATTATGTTGAAGCACTTGAATATGGTATGCCACCTACTGGTGGACTAGGTATTGGTATCGACCGTCTCTGTATGCTGTTAACTGATACAACAACTATCCGAGACGTCCTACTTTTCCCTACAATGAAATAAGAATATATTAAAACCCATCCTTATTTAAGGTGGGTTTTAATATTACCTCTACTGAACTTTGTTAGGTTTCTGATTTATCGCTCACGCAATTTTTTATCAAGGTTCACCATTTCAATAGCCGAAAGAGCACAATCATAACCTTTATTTCCTGCTTTTGTTCCTGCCCTCTCAATAGCTTGTTCGATGTTATCCGTTGTTAGAACACCAAAGATATGAGGGATATCTGACTGGCTATTTAAATGACCAATACCTTTTGTCACCTCATTACAAACATAATCATAATGATCAGTGCTGCCTTTAATGACTACCCCAAGACAGATAATAGCATCATAATCTTTATATAATGCCATTTTTCTAGCCATATAGGGGATTTCAAAAGCACCAGGTACCCATACAATATCTATATCTTCTTCTGAAACACCATGTCTCAGCAGTCCATCTACTGCTCCTGATAATAATTTAGATGTAATCAATTCATTGAAACGTGAGACTACGATTCCTATTTTCATTTCGTTTGCCACTAATTGTCCTTCAATAATTGTCATTTTTTCTTCCTCCTTTAATCTAAAAGATGTCCCATTTTTTCTTTTTTAGTTTTTAAATAATTAAGGTCATAAGCTGTTACTGCCACCTGTAATGGCACTCTGTTTTTGACGCAAATTCCTTCTGCTTCAAGTTGTTGGATTTTATCTGGATTATTGGTTAGTAAGTTTATAGAATTTATACCTAAATCTTTTAAAAGTTGAGCACTAACTCCATAGTCTCTCTCATCTCCTTCAAAACCTAAAGCCAAATTAGCTTCTAAAGTATCTAAGCCTTCTTCTTGCAAATGATAAGCTTTTAACTTATTAATCAAACCAATTCCTCGACCTTCCTGTCTCATATAAAGAAGGACTCCACGACCTTCAGCCTCTATTTGTTGGAGGGCATTAGCCAGTTGTTCCCCACAATCACATCTCAAGGAATGAAAGACATCACCTGTCAAACATTCTGAGTGTAAACGACATAAAACATCTTCACCACTACTAATATCCCCTTTAACAAGGGCAACATGTTCCTTATTTGCCACAACTTCGCTATATCCATAAGCCGTAAAATGACCGAATTGCGTTGGTAGCTGAATCTCAATTTCTCTAACCACCCCTCCCTCTTCTTGACGTCTATAGTCTTGCAATTGTTTTATGGTAGCGATAGCTAAATCGTGCTTTTGAGCAAATGCTAATAACTCATCCTTTCTCATCATACTACCATCTTCAGCCATTATTTCACAACAAAGTCCACATTCCTTTAATCCAGCTAAACGACATAGATCAACGGTTGCTTCAGTATGTCCATTTCTAGCTAAAACACCTCCTTCCTTGGCTAACAAGGGAAATAAGTGCCCAGGACGTCTAAAGTCTTTAGCTTTGCTACTGTCGTTAGCAACCATCTTAGCTGTCAAAGCTCTATCTTCCGCAGAAATCCCAGTACTAGTTGATAGATGATCAATAGATATGGTAAAAGCTGTTTCATGATTATCAGTATTATGGCTAGCCATTTGAGCTAATTCTAACTTTTCAGCATAGTAATTAGACAGAGGTAAGCAAATTAATCCTTTCCCAAATTTAGCCATAAAATTAATCGACTCTTTTGTCACCATTTCAGCCGCACAAATAAGGTCTCCTTCATTCTCTCTATTTTCGTCATCCATCAACACTACCATTTTCCCTGATTTGATGTCTTGTAAAAGTTTTTTTATTGGACTAAAGGCCATTAGCTTTCTCCTCTCTCTTAGTAGCCATTTTCTGATAAAAAAGACCAATCCATTACCGATGAAGTGTGATTAGTTCTATTAGTGGGTGCTAAAAATTTCTCAGCATATTTGCCTAAAACATCCACTTCGATATTTAATAAATCCCCAACCTTTTTTAAGGATAGATTAGTTTGAGCCATCGTGTGGGGAATGACCGAAACTTCAAAAGAATGCTCTGTAAATGATACCACTGTTAAGCTAATCCCATCTAGAGCCACCGAACCTTTCTCTATAATATAAGACATAATACTAGGTGGAGCATCAATTGAAAATCTGACAGCAATATCATCTTTTTGGATTTTTTCTATTTTTCCAACCCCATCCACATGTCCAAGAACAAAATGCCCCCCTAACCTTGAGTCACTTCTGAGTGCTAATTCTAAGTTAACTTTAGAATGAAGTCGTAAAGCAGCTAAGCTTGTTCGCATCATACTTTCTGGCATGACGTCTGCTATAAAAGCTGTTTCACTTTTGTCAAGAACCGTCAAACAAACACCATTAACAGCTACGCTATCCCCTTTTCTTAATAAAGGGACTAGTTTGGGAGCATCAATACTTAATTGTTGGGACTTTATGCCATTCCGAATACGACTGACTTGACCCATTTCCTCAATAATTCCTGTAAACATAATGTTCTACCTTTCCTTCAATAACAACGTCAGAATCCATACGACTAAGTTCAATATCTTTTACTCTGAAAGCTTGGTTAAGCCAATCCAAACCTTCTCCAGAAATAGCTGTTTTTGCTTTCAGACCTCCTATTATTTTGGGTGCAATAAAAACAATTAGTCTGTTAACAATACCAGCTTTTAAAGCTGAAAAATGTAAACTACTTCCTCCTTCAATAAGAAGGCTATCAATCCCTTCTTGTCCTAAAATAGTCATTAATACTTTCAAATCCAGCTTTCCATCTTTTCTTGGGACCTTAATCAAACGGCAACCCATTTCTTTTAATGTTTGTTGCTGAGCAAGATTATCTGAACATGTTGCAATCCATGTTGGTATTGTTTTAGCGCTCTTAACTAGGTAAGAGTCTAAAGGTATCTTCAACTGACTATCACATACGATCCTCACAAGCGCTTCACCTTTAGGAATACGGCAAGTTAAACGTGGATTATCAGCTAATACAGTATTGATACCGACCATAATAGCACTACATTTTTGCCTCAATTTCTGAACAGATTGTCTTGAGTGCTCATTTGATATCCACTTAGAATCGCCCGTCTTTGTAGCTATCTTCCCATCTAAAGTCATAGCATATTTCAAATAAACAAAAGGCTGCTTATAGGTCATGTGAAAAATAAATCTTTCATTCAGAGCATCGCATTCTTCTCTTAAGATACCAACTTCAACATTTAAACCTTCTTTTCTCAACAAGGCAATCCCTTTTCCTGAAACTAAAGGATTTGGATCTAAACTTCCAACTACTACTTTTTTGATACCAGATTTAATAAGAGCTTCAGTACAAGGTGGTTGCTTACCAACATGACAGCATGGTTCTAAAGTCACGTACAGAGTACTTCCAGAGATATCCTCATCAGCATTTTTAATAGCCTGTCTTTCCGCATGTAAATCTCCAAATCGTTTATGATAACCTTTGGAAATTATACGATCATCTTTAACAATAACAGCACCTACTAATGGGTTGGGAGCAACGAACCCCATACCTTTCTCAGCCTCTTTCAAGGCTAATGCCATGTAGTCTTCTTTTTTCATCATTTCCTTTTTCCTTCTAAAATAAAAACCCTTAGCTTCTAAAATAGAAAACTAAGGGGAGGGATGAGAAGTCGTTGATTATACTAATTAGCATTATATTTTAGGTAGCACAAAAAAACTAAAGACTCCCTATAGAAAACTATAGGGAGTCTCTCATTAATCCAGCACAAATAAACTGCAAGTAGCAGACAATCACTGAATTCTTCTCTCATCCAGACTTTACTGTCGGTACTGGAATCACACCAGTTCATGCTCGAAAGCTCGCGGACTATACCGCCGGTTAGGATTTTCACCTGACCCCGAAGAAATTCTATTTGACAGTTATTTTACTAAACTCATTTTTATTTGTCAATAAAAATAATGTGTTTTTTATTATAAAATAATAATTAAGTAGCTCATCTATTCTTATCTCTACAAGACAGTATATCTATACCATAAAGCAATCTTTCGAACTAATCAAACAAGAATCGCTAGTATTATTGGATTATATTTCTTAAAAAATTCACTACAGATATAGTTTACTCCACTTAAATAACTTAGGTAAATCTACGGAACTAAAAATAATCGATAGAAATCTGTTATTTTGTTATTTCAAATGTAACTGTTAAGAAAATAATTCTCTAAATACTAAACAGCACCTCAATTGATTATTAAGTAGCGTTAATTTTTAATTGTTTTTCTATTTTCTATTTGTTATAATGGCTTGAGATTACTAGAAAGTATAGTATTACATGAATCAAAATCATTCCGTCAAAAGATCCTTATCCGAAGTTAATCAGAGCGTTGAGGTTCCTCACAATAGCTCTTTTTGGAACACTTTAAGAGCTTTTCTTGGACCTGGAGCTTTGGTTGCAGTTGGTTATATGGATCCAGGTAACTGGATTACTAGCGTTATTGGTGGAGCTACCTATCGTTACTTACTATTGTTTGTTGTTTTAGTATCTTCTTTGATGGCGATGCAATTACAACAAATGGCTGGCAAGCTTGGCATTGTTACACGACAGGACTTAGCACAAGCAACAGCTTCTCGACTCCCAAAACCGCTTCGTTACCTGCTATTTATTATCATTGAGTTAGCCCTTATCGCTACTGATTTAGCAGAAGTCATTGGCTCTGCCATTGCTCTTCACTTATTATTTGGCTGGCCCCTGTTACTGTCTATCATGATTACTATTTTGGATGTATTCTTACTTTTACTCTTAATGAAGTTAGGCGTCCAAAAAATTGAAGCCTTTGTTTCTGTTCTCATATTGACAATTTTGATAATCTTTACATATTTAGTTGTTTTATCACAACCTGATTTAGATGCTATGTTCAAAGGATTTTTACCACACCATGAGCTTTTTAACATATCACATGAAGGGAAAAATAGTCCTTTAACCCTCGCTCTTGGCATTATCGGCGCAACAGTCATGCCACATAATCTTTATTTACATTCTTCTTTATCTCAGACTAGACGCGTGGATTATCATAATAAATCTTCAATAAAAAAAGCTGTACGTTTCATGACCTTAGATTCTAACATTCAGCTATCACTTGCATTTGTCGTGAATTCGCTACTATTAGTCTTAGGAGCTAGTCTATTTTATGGGCATGCTAATGATATCAGTGCCTTTTCTCAAATGTATCTTGCCCTATCTGATAAAACTATTACTGGTGCAGTAGCCAGTTCTTTCCTTTCTACCCTTTTTGCAGTTGCCCTACTAGCAAGTGGTCAAAATTCAACGATTACAGGTACTTTAACAGGACAAATCGTTATGGAAGGTTTCCTTCACTTCAAATTACCTCAATGGTTAATAAGGCTTTGTACTAGATTATTAACTCTTCTTCCAATTTTTGTTATCGCCCTACTAGTTGGAGGCGAAGAAAATACGTTAGATCAACTAATCGTCTATTCACAAGTTTTTCTTTCCTTAGCTTTACCATTTTCAATCTTTCCATTGATTTATTTCACGTCGCAAAAATCAATTATGGGAGAGCATGCTAATGCTAAATGGAATACCTATTTAGCATACCTTGTCGCCATCATTTTAACATTACTCAATTTGAAATTAATCATGGATTTACTTTAATACAATACAAAAAAGCCCCACTAATGAACTGAACCTCTATCATGAGACATACATCTAATGATAGAGGAAAGTACATAATGATGGAGCTTTTTGTATTTCTTTCAAAGAACCCGTGAGTAAGGGCTAGTATTTTTTTGCTTGTACCTCTCCTTGACATTATAATAACCGATGATGAAAAACGATACGCCAAGGATAATTGCTGCAATCAAAGATAAAATTTGGATACTAAAATATAGGTGTTGAAAATTTCCTTCTAAATGTGCTTTAAAAACCATCAACCAAGCCCAAAAAACGGATAAGATTAAGTAAGCATTTTGTAATACTCTAGCTAGGTAAAGACTTAAAACAGTTATAAAAATCAAGGCAATGATAGCTATATATACCTTTGGTAATGGGTAATTAAAATCAATTTTAACTAAGTAGACCGCTAAATTGACCAATGACGCAACTAGCAACCATCCTGCATGAATTCCAAATGTTATTCTAAGCAGTAATTTTGATTTATTTTTACTTAGTATCTTGATAATGATAACCAGAAGAATACAGTAAGCAAAAATTATTATTGTTGATAGGCCAATCAAATTACTCGTAAAAAATACAGTCCATATATTATTAACTAATAGAAGACCCAAAAAGTATGGAAAAATGCTAGCAAAGTTATCTTGGTAAGATTGACTCTTACTGAATATAGCTCTTAATATTACTAAAAAGGTCAATAAATAGATGACTGACCAAATTGAAAAGGCTAATGGTGCTGGTGTCAAGAGCGTTTGATAACGATCAGACAGACTCTTCTGACTGTTCCCTGTTAAAAAACCTGTTGCGGATAAATAATTCACTATTATTGTTAAGATAAAGACTAACAATAACACCTTACTTTTAAATGAATGTCTAATCATAGAGGCCTCCTTTTACCTCCATTATAATTCTTTTAGTTTAAAAATTCTATTTTTTTAATCAATATGTTTACTGAATACTCGTTTGTCTCGACAAAAAAAGTGGTTTTTGAAACCACTTTTTATTTATTTACGAAAAGCATCTAAAATGACTTTAAATTCTTCATTAGATAAAGTGATACCTTTACCCATTTTTGTATGATCTGGACTCCATGTACGCAAATCAAATTTAGCTGGCGCTCCGTTGAAGCTCACACGATTCAACTCTTTTGTCCAACCTTTTTCATTTTCAGATAGGACCAATAACTTCTCAACAATTTCAAATGTAAATTCTGACATTTTATACCTCCACTTATACTATTCGTTATTTTTATAGCTTTTTGTTCTATTTAAATGAACTTCTTCTATTTTAACAATTTTTAGTAATATTGACCATGTAAAATGACAAAATAGTTATAAAAGTATCTAAGCTCTTACAGTCTTGCTAGTACCATCATTTTGATAAAGGTTCACTAATCCTTCTTTACAAGCACGAATCATATCCCCTTTTTTTACTGGATTTGGTAATGTTATGGTTAATAATTCCATCGGATTTGGAGCACGGTCTATTTTATTTCCTTCAGCATCACGCAGACCATCAATAAAACATTCAAAGTGACGGAAGCCAGGACCATAGAATTCTACGCGATCTCCTTCCATAATAACATTACGCTGACGAATTGTAGCCTCCATTTTAGCATTGTCAAATGAAACCACTTCCCCAACAAATTTGTATTGAGGAATTTTACGACGAGCTCCAAAGAGTTGTTCATTTTCAGTTGGTGTATGGTAGTAGAAACCTGTTGCTAATTCGCGTTGTGCAACCTTCCAAAGTTCATCAATCAAGTCTTCTTTAATAGCTTCAAAAGCTTCTGGACTTTCCATATAGGCATCTACAGCAGCTTTATAGCAATTAGTTACTGTAGAAACATAATGAATGGATTTCATACGTCCTTCTATTTTTAAACTATCTACACCATTTTCAATCATATCTGGAATATGCTCAATCATACACATATCCACAGCTGACATTGAGAAAGGTTCTGGAATCTCGCCTTTTAACGATTGACGTTCTTGTCCAAATGGCATATCGTAGAGGTCATATTTCCAACGACATGACTGAGAGCAACCGCCACGATTAGCATCACGATGGCTCATATGGTTTGATAGAACACATCGTCCTGAGTATGAAATACACATCGCGCCATGAACAAATGCTTCTATCTCAACATCTGTCCTCTTCCTGATTTCAGCCAACTCTGCCATAGTAACCTCACGTGCTAATACGACACGAGTAAGCCCCATCTCTTTCCAAAATTCAAAAGTTTCATAGTTCGTGGAAGAGGCTTGAGTTGACAAATGAATTTCTAAGCCTGGTGCTTCTGTAGCACAAATAACAATAAGAGCAGGATCTGAAACAATGACTGCATCTAGTCCCATATCACGTAATTCACGAAACCACGGACCTGCCCCAAGCTCATTACCTTCATGAGTAACCATATTAGCCGCTACATAAACTTTAGCATCTCTTGCATGAGCATAGTTTATTCCCTCTTGTAACTCTTCCATAGAAAAGTTACCAGCTCTACTTCGAAGACCATACGCTTGACCTCCAACAAATACAGCATCTGCTCCATAATCAATAGCAACTTTTAATTTTTCTAGTGTTCCTGCAGGTGATAAAACCTCAGGGCGTTTTTTTACATTAGACATCTTATATTTCCTTCTATTTTCAAGATAAAAGAATTATTTTCTATCTTAATTAACATACCAATCGATATGCAGTTCTTAGTGTAATTGGCTACGCTTTGAAATAGAAAACTTTCACGTAGCAAATAAATCTTATTTTACTGTTGATGGGTCAAAATCATAAAATCCAGTATCTAAACCACGTCCTTTAGGGTGCAGTTTTCTAATTCGTTCATCAAACAAGAAAGCCTGATCCTGAGTGAATGTTCCATTTTCAATCAAACGAGCTGTTTCGACAAAAATTTCAGCAATAGCAACAAAATTATCTCCTGGACAATAAATACCATCTAATTTCCAGTGAGTAAAGTGATGTTCAACTAGTTCAGTCACTTTAGTCATCATATTGATATCATTGTTAATAAAAATATGAGTCCCATGCTTATCTTCGTAAATAGAATAGTGACTTTCTGGATCACCTGGTTCTGCTAAAAAAAGACCACGCTCACGTGTTTTTTCATCAGTGATATGAGTAAAATTATAATAGTTTTGCAATAACGGACGCTTAGAGTGATGAATTACAGAAGCCCCATAAACTAAAATCTCAGCAGGAAATTCAAGATTCTCAGACATCTTAAAAAGTTCTTCAGAAGGTATTTCACGTGCTAAAACCGTTTCTACTGCTCCATGTTGTCCCCAAAAATTAACTTGACGACTTGATGTAACGAAGACAGAAGTGTCGTAGATAAGTTTGAAGTTATAACCATCACGCTTGTTGATATAAAATACTCCTGCATCACCAACTACCAAATAATCCACATTAATTTCTTTCATCAACTCCAAAAATGGTTTGATATTATCCATCATCTCTTGATGCATGAGTGCATTACAAGCTACTGTCAATTCTTTACCAGCATCATGTACTAATTTAGCGATTTCACGCAATTCATCGTCTGAAAATGAATGTGGTAAACGAAGACCGTAATTTTCTTCCCCTACATAGATGCGGTCAATTCCTATTGCTAGCAATTGCTTTACTTGTTCAATAGATTCAGCTGTCGCTGTCAAAATTATTTTTTCCATAATTAGTATTATAACAAACTTTCAGCATTTTTAAGCATATTTCTTGACAAGAATAAATAAAAATATTCTTTTCGAAAATTATATCACTTTAGAGGTTAAGCACTATCAGATAAGAAAAAATATAGTATTGTAATATTATATAAAATTATATCTATTTTTTCTTTTCCAATTTAAAAAAGTAAGGAAAGTAGTAAAAAATACTTTTAGTATTCTACTACTAATATGGGCAATGTTTTTGTTTTTTTGAGAAAAAACCTTTATTTTAACTCATAGTATCAAAAAACTAGTGACAAACTCTATTATTTGTGATATGATATGCTAGTATCAAAGGAGAAAGCTATGTCATCACCACTTAAGCAAGAGCAAACTCACGAAAGCAAAACAGAGCAAGCTCAACCAAAATTTCAAGTATTTCAAGAATTTGATCACAGTGCTAAGTTGCGTGAGCTAGTCTTTTTTGCTCGTATCGCTCTCTTCAGTATAACCACTGTGCTAATCTCTTTCTTATTACTAGCACTAAGTTTAACACCTGTCTGGAGTTTCTTACTAGCGATGCTGGCAAGTCTAGCAGTTACATCTGCAGTCTCTTCATTCATTTGGTCACTCAGACAATAAAAATCTCATAAAAAAGAAGCTACTTATAGTAGCTTCTTTTTTATTTTTCTTTATCTTCTGTGTTTTCTTTATAATCAATGACAATATCTTCTACTTTTGTTTCAGGAGCCTTATCTTCTTTTTTAGCAGTATCCTCGTCTGAGAATTTTGATTTAGCTTGATTGACAAAATCATTAGCAAAGTCAACTACTTCTCCGCTTTTTTCCTTAACGGCTGAGACGATATCCTCTGTTGTCAATTCACCTGATTCAAATTTACCTTTATAATCTTTAAAAGTATCAACAGCTAAATTTGAATATTCACTTGCTTTATCTTTAGCTATTTGATGATATTCTTCTGGATTTTCTTTATATTCTCCATAGAATTTTTCTGCATTTTTCCTTAGCTCTTTTCCTTTTTTTGTTGTTAAAAAATAAGCTGCTGCTGCACCTGATGCAGCACTGATAACTAAAGTTTTAAATAATTTACTCATTTTTTGTCTCCTTTTTTACGAAAAATTTTTGAAGCCGCTTTTCCAATAGCTAAAGCTGAACCTGCCTTAGTAACACTTGAGGTTGCACTACTTGCCTTTTGTCCAATATGTCTTGCCTGTAGGTTTAAATCAGATACAGATTCTGATAAGTCAGCAATAGCTACAAAAAGAGGATCAATAGTAGATACTTTACCATTAACATCATCAACTAAAACATTAGCTTTGGCTAAAATTTCATTAGTTTGGTAAAGAGTCACGTTAACATCGCTTGTTAATACTTTAATAGTTTGCTTGGTTTCCTCAATCGTTTCTGATACTTTTTTCAGAACGAAAAGTATTCCTAAAACTAAAACAACAAACGCAATGGCAATAATTAATACAGCAATTTCTATCATAATACCTCCTCTGTTTAATAATATGAAATATGTTGTTCACGACGACGATAAATAATCATGACAATTCCGATAATAACTAAAATAACTGATAACCATTGTGACACGCGCAAACCCGCCAAATAAAGGCTATCTGTCCTCATCCCTTCAATAATGAACCGTCCACATCCATACCAAACTAAATAAAAACATGCCACTTCACCTTGTTTTAAAGTGCGCGGTCGATGACGAATAGACATGATGATGACAAAACCTAGGAAGTTCCAAAGAGACTCATATAAAAATGTAGGTACTCGGTAAGCTCCATCAATATACATTTGATTTTTTATAAAGTTTGGTACGTAATTCAGATTTTTTACTGCCCTACCGTATGCTTCTTGATTAATAAAATTCCCCCACCTACCTATGGCTTGGGCAATCATCACTCCTGGAGCAGCAATATCCAGAAAATCAATGGGATTAATCAAGCGACGATATGAAAAAATCACAAGGAGAATGGCCCCGGTAATTAACCCTCCGTAAATAGCAATACCGCCATTCCAGATGGCGATAATCTCTACTGGGTGCTTAGAGTAATAAGCCCATTCGAAGATAACATAATAAATACGAGCTCCAACAATGGATAGTGGAAAAGCCATGAGAATGAAATCTAGAATATCATCCGACTTAATGTTCTTACGAGGGGCCTCTTTCATTGCTAAGTAAACTGCTAACAACATACCAGACACTATGCAAATAGCATACCAGCGAATAGAAAAGGGGCCTAATCGTATTGCTACTGGATTAATCATCATTGACCTCGTTCTGACTAATCAAATGTGTTAAACGATCCTCAAAAGTCTGGGTAGCATCAAACCCCATTTGTTTAGCTCTGTGATTCATAGCCGCTGCTTCAATAACTACTGACACGTTTCGGCCTGTTTTAACAGGAATACGTATCCGAGGAACCTTAACTCCAGATAATTCGATCTCTTCATTGCCATTCCCGAGTCTATCAAAAACTTTTCCAGTTTCAAAGTTTTCAAGGTATATAGCTAATTGCACTTGCGATGAATCTTTAACCGCACTAGCTCCATATAGGCTCATAATATCAATGATTCCCACACCTCTAATTTCAAGTAAATGACGTAATATCTCAGCAGGCTCTCCCCAAAGCGTCTCTTCGTCTTTAGCATAAACATCAACACGATCATCTGCTACCAAACGATGTCCTCGCTTAACTAGCTCTAGTCCTGTCTCACTCTTACCAATACCGGAATCACCTTGAATCAGAACACCCATACCATAGATATCCATCAAGACACCATGAACACTTGTCCTCTCAGCTAAGCAAGAATCTAAATACCAAGAAACTTCACCTGATAAACGACTTGTAGGGGCCTTACTTTGAAGAATAGCAATACCGGTATCTTTAGCCGCCTCATACATCTCTTCTGGAATTTCTAAATCACGTGCTACAACAATAGCTGGTGTTTCTTTTTGGAACATTTCACGTAACACTTGATAACGATTATGTCCTGTCATAGCCATTAAATATGACCACTCTTTCATACCAACAAGTTGCAAACGCTCTGGTGCATAATAATCAAAATACCCTGTCATTTCTAGACCAGGACGTGAAATGTCAGCTGTTGTAATCCGCTTAGATAATAGATGTTCATCACCATAGATGACATTTAACTTTAAGCGGTCAACTAACATTTGAACAGTAACTGCCATACTTACTCCTTCTTATAAAAGTGAATATCCCTATTGCTATACCCTACAATTTAAAGTTGAGCAAAGGTACTAAACACTTTCATTAATTTACACCCACATTATATCATACTTTTTACTAAAAGTAAGCGCTAACGCGTTTTTCTGAAAAAAAGAAGATATTTTGAAAAAGTGGTCTAAATAAAGCTAAGAAAAAAGGAGATTCATCTAGCAAATCTCCTTTATATGAATTACCAGAACCAACCGTCATCATCAACAGGTTCAGCATCTTTACGTCTTCTGGGACCTTGTCTTCTTGTTTCAATAATATCTTCTTTATAGGGTAAGAAAACAGCTAATAAAATATATAGCAAAAGACCAAATTTGGTAAAATACAAAATCAGTGCAATCAACACCCGTGAAAGAGCTAAATCCCAGTTATACTTATCAGCTAGACCGGCGACAACACCGCAGACCAACTTACCTTTTCGTTGTTTGTAGAAGCTTGATTTCATACCTATCCTTCTTTCTATCTACTCTATATTTTAATTATAACTACTTTGACAGTAAAATTAAATAGGCCTTACGACTGATTTTAAAAACTCTCTATCAAGCGACCATGACAATAACCACAAGCAAACTTGCGTAAATTAACACGTCTCCTACGTCGGTATACTTGACCGCAAGATTGGCAAGAGTAATGATGATAATTCACTTTAACAGCCGTAACTCTAGGGGTATATCGTAAGCCATCGACTTTTTCTAGTAACTCTTTAAAAGCTTTATCCCTATGTTGATATCCTTTACCTTGTATATAGAGATGATAATGGCAAAGCTCATGTCTTACAATCTTACGAAAAATATCAATACCAAACTCACGATAAATTTTGGGATTAAAGTCAAGGTGTCTATCGTTTGGAAAGAAGCGTCCTCCAGTTGTTCTTAAGCGATTATTCCAATGTGCAGTATGTAAAAACTGACATCCAAAATCTTCTATAGACACCTTCTTAACATAATTAGTCAAGTCCGTCTGGCTTGATAAGACTAAGTCCAATTCTGCTACGCTCCGCATCTACCTCTACAACCCAAACAGTTACAATATCACCAACAGAGAGATATTTGCTTGGATGTTGTAAAGGAGGCATTTTTCTAGTTTTTTTATCGCGTTTTCGCTTAATAAGGCGAGACTGGTGGATTAGACCATCTTCATGAACACCAATATCAACAAAAGCACCAAAATCAACGACGTTTCGAACAGTTCCTTGCAATTCCTGTCCAACTTTTAAATCACTGACATCTAAAACATCATGTCTCAAAACAGGCGCTTCAAAATCATCACGCAAATCACGACCTGGTTTCAAAAGATCTTCTATAATGTCTTTTAATGTTTCTTGACCTACCCCAATACTTTCTGCTGTTGCAATTAAGTCAAGGTTTTGTAACTTCTCTTTAGCAAGATCATCTAATTCTTTGATAGTCAGTTGGTCAAGCAACTTTTTAACAGCTTCATAAGACTCAGGGTGAACACCTGTATTATCCAAGAAATTTTTAGCATTAGGAATACGTAAGAATCCAGCAGCTTGCTCAAAAGCTTTTGCTCCTAATCTGGGCACTTTCTTAATTTCAGCACGTGACTTAATTTGCCCATTCTCTTCACGATATTTAACAATATTTTCAGATATTGTTTTATTTAAACCTGAAACATGAGCTAACAAGGCTGGACTTGCTGTATTAACATTAACACCTACTTGGTTAACTACAGTTTCAACAACAAAATCAAGATTTTCTGCTAATTTTTTTTGGCTAACATCATGTTGATATTGACCCACACCAATAGATTTTGGATCAATTTTGACTAGTTCTGCTAATGGGTCTTGCAGACGTCTTGCAATTGAGATGGCCGAACGTTTTTCAACCGTTAAGTCTGGAAATTCATGACGTGCCAATTCTGAGGCTGAATAAACAGAGGCACCACTTTCGTTAACAATCACATAGGATACGTCTGGAAAATCTTGTAAAACTTCTGCAACAAATGCTTCTGATTCACGACTCGCTGTTCCATTCCCTATAGCAATAATTTCTATATTGAATTCTTTGATAAGTTTTGCTAACTCTATTTTTGATTGTTCGATTTTTGCTTGATTAGCTGGAGGAACTGGATAAATCACTTGTGTTGTCATTAATTTTCCAGTTTGGTCTACTACTGCTAATTTTGCTCCTGTACGAAAGGCAGGGTCAAAACCTAACACCATTTTCCCCTTAAGCGGTGAGACTAACAATAAGTTACGAAGATTCTCTGAAAACAGTGAAATTGCACCATCTTCTGCTCCTTCACTTAGTTCTGTACGGATACGGCGTTCCATAGCTGGAACGATTTTTTTCTTGACAGTCTGTACAATAAGGTCATCTATATATTGGCTAGTTTCTTTAAATCGAACAGCAAAAAAGCGAAACATTTTTTCAAGGTTATGCTCAAAATTAACCTTAAGAACACCCATTTTCTCACCACGATTCAATGCTAAAACTTGATAGCCATGGAGTTTACTTATTTTTTCAGAAAAGTCATAGTAGATTTTGAAGACCTGTTTTTCATCAAGTGACTCATCTTTAACAACTGCAGTGATTGAGCTGTAGTTCCAGATCTCATTATATGTCCATGAACGTAATTTATTATCCTCAGAAAAAGCTTCGATAAGAATATCTACTGCTCCAGAAAGTGCCTTCGTAGTTGTCTCAAAACCATCTGTAAGATAGTTTTGAGCTTCTTCCTCAAGGTTATCCTTATTTTGTAAAATAAGACGTGCTAAAGGAAAAAGACCTGCTTCACGTGCAATCGTAGCTTTCGTACGACGTTTTTCTTTATAAGGTAGGTAGAGTTCCTCAACATCTGCTAGTTTAGTTGCTTCTTCAATAGCCTTTTTGAGTTCTTGAGTCAACTTTCCTTGTTCTTCAATTTTGGCTAAGACCGTAGTTTTACGATCTGAAAGAGCTGTCATACTCTTATCAAGGTCAATAATTGATTTGATTTGAACTTCATCCAAATTACCTGTCATTTCTTTACGATAACGGGCAATAAAAGGAATAGTATTTCCTTCATCTGTTAATTCTAAAACCTTTTCGATTTGTGACGCTTTAATACCTAAATCAATAGCAATTTGTGTAATATTTAAATTTTCCATAACGCTTTTATTATAGCATATTTTTGACTTACGAAGAGTTTTAAAAAGCGATTTCAAGATAGCGTTTTTATAATCTAACAATAAAAAAACAGACCAGATCTGCTTTAATTCTTTTCAAAATATTTTCGAACAATTGGTGCTACTTCCTTACCATAAAGTTTGATAGCATTTAGGACGTCTTTGTGAGGCATAGAGCCAACTGGTAGATGTAACATAAAACGGTCTAACTCAAGTGCTTCAACAAGTCCTATAATTTTATGTGCAACCACTTCAGGACTTCCTACAAAAATAGCACCTTCTGGACCTACTGAACGTAAATACTGCTCTTTGGTCATTTCAGACCAATGAGGGCGTCCCTTAGCAATATTATCGACGGTCTGTTTCGTAGGGAAAAAATAACGGTCAATAGCGGTTTGATTATCCTCTTCAATCCATCCCCAAGAGTGAGCAGCAACTTTTAGTTGTTCTGGTTTGTGTCCATTACGACTACCAACTTCTTTATAAATATGGACCAATTGACGAAATGCTTTGGGATTCCCACCAATAGTTGCATAAACAATTGGCAAACCTTGTTCTGCAATACGAATTGTAGAATCAACATTTCCTCCTGTTGCCACCCATATTGGTAACTGTCTCTGTAATGCTCTTGGATAAATTGGTCGCTCATTAACTGTTTGTGTCAAATGACCTTTCCAATCGAGATTTGTCGCTGAGTTAATTGCTAACAACATATCCATTTTTTCATTAAATAAATCATCATAATCCGCTAAATCGTATCCAAACAATGGAAAAGACTCAATAAAGGAACCACGCCCTGCCATAATTTCTGCTCTACCATTTGAAAGTGCGTCAATCGTTGAAAATTGCTGGTAGACGCGAATAGGATCATTGGAAGAGAGAATCGTTACTGCACTAGATAAACGGATATTATTAGTTCTAACCGCTCCTGCTGCTAGGACAATTTCGGGTGCAGAGACCGCAAAATCTTCACGATGGTGCTCTCCAATACCATATACATCTAAACCAACTTGATCAGCTAGTTCAATCTCAGCAACTAATTGGCGAATCCTCTCAGGATGTGAATAGCTTTGGTTTGTTTCTTCAAGGATTGTTGTCTCTCCGAATGTTGTAATACCTAATTCAATCATAATCTTACCTCATCAATCTACTAATAACATTTTATCACTATATAGTATCATTTCCAATCGATTTGTTTTTTTATGTTAAAAATAAGCTAATATAGTATAATAGGTTATTATATAAAGAAAGAGGTGCCATTAATGGCTATTACGCACAAACGTCAAGATGACTTAGAAAGTATGTTCGCTAGTTTTGCTAAAGTACCAAAACCTAAAAAAGTTGATTCTGATTCAAAACCTGAACAGAAAGATGATTCTCAGAAAGATTAAGTTCTATGGATATCTTTAATCAATTACCGGATAGTGTCCTTCAATGGTTTGCCATTTTCATTTCCATTATTATTGAGGCACTTCCTTTTGTTTTGCTTGGAACTATTTTATCAGGAATTATTGAAGTCTTTATAACACCTGATATAGTCAATAAGTTCTTACCGAAAAATAAATTTCTCAGAGTCTTATTTGGAACCTTCGTTGGCTTTGTCTTTCCTTCTTGCGAATGTGGTATCATTCCTATTATTAATCGATTCCTTGAAAAGAAAGTGCCTTCATACACGGCAGTTCCGTTTCTTGCTACTGCCCCTATTATTAATCCTATTGTTTTATTTGCGACCTACTCAGCATTTGGAAATTCCATACGCTTCCTGATATTACGCTTTGTAGGTGCTACCATTGTAGCCATTGCTTTAGGAGTCATGCTTGCCTTTTTAGTAGATGATAATATTCTAAAAGAAGACGCTAAACCTACTCATTTTCATGATTATTCTGATAAGAAGTGGTATCAAAAAATCTTTCTAGCCTTAGCTCATGCCATCGATGAATTTTTTGATACAGGACGCTATCTAGTATTTGGTACTTTAATTGCTTCAGCTATGCAAATTTATTTACCAACTCGAGTTCTTACTACTATCGGACATAGCCCTATCACAGCCATCTTAGTTATGATGTTGCTTGCTTTCATCTTGTCATTGTGTAGTGAAGCTGACGCTTTTATAGGTGCTTCTTTATTATCAACCTTTGGAATCGCGCCAGTGATGGCTTTCCTTTTAATTGGACCCATGATTGATATTAAGAATTTAATGATGATGGTAAATTCTTTTAAAACAAGGTTTATTGTCCAATTCATTAGTGTATCTTCTCTTATTATTATTATCTATTGTTTATTTGTGGGGGTAATATAATGATTCGATTTCTTATTCTTGCTGGTTATTTTGAATTAAGCATGTATTTAAAGTTATCAGGTAAACTAAATCAGTATATTAATACTCATTATACCTATTTGGCCTATATTTCAATGGTCCTATCTTTTATTTTAGCAATTGTACAGCTAATTATTTGGGTTAAAAATATGAAAATGCATAGTCACCTACATGGTAAAATAGCTAAATCAACAAGCCCAATGATTTTAGTATTTCCCGTTTTAGTAGGTTTGTTAGTACCTACAGTTAGTTTAGACTCAACCACAGTCTCTGCCAAGGGATATAATTTCCCTCTAGCAGCCGGCTCTACTGGTACTGTAAGTCAAGATGGGACACGCGTTCAATATTTGAAACCAGATACCAGCACTTATTTTACTTCTTCAGCCTATGAAAAAGAAATGCAAAAAGAGCTTAAAAAATATAAAGGCTCTGGTACATTAACCATCACAACTGAAAATTACATGGAAGTTATGGAACTAATTTATCTCTATCCCGAGCAATTCATGGATCGCCAAATACAATATACTGGGTTTGTTTATAACGAACCCAAACACGAAGGATATCAATTTATTTTCCGCTTTGGAATCATTCATTGTATTGCCGATTCAGGAGTTTATGGTCTACTAACGACTGGAAATCAAAAAAGTTATCCGGACAATACTTGGGTAACTGTTAGAGGTACAATTAAATCCGAGTATAATCAATTGTTACAACAAAACTTACCAGTCTTACACATTGAAGAGTCTCGTCAAGTTTCTAAAGCTAATAATCCTTATGTTTATCGTGTCTTTTAATATAAAAAGAACTTTCTAAATGAAAGTTCTTTTTTCTTATAAAATTCCTTCCAGAAGGCCACGCATGAAATCTTCTGAATTAAATTCACCAATATCATCGATTTTTTCGCCGAAACCAATGAATTTAACAGGAATATCTAGTTCTTGACGAATAGCCAGTACCACACCACCCTTAGCAGTACCATCAATTTTAGTCAGAATAAGGCCAGTTAATGGTGTAATTTTCGAGAACTCTTTAGCTTGACTTAAAGCATTTTGTCCTGTAGATGCATCTAAAGCAAGCAAAGTTTCGTGGGGAGCATCAGGTACGACACGCTTAATAATACGTCCAATTTTTTCCAACTCTGCCATAAGGTTTTCTTTATTTTGCAGACGTCCTGCTGTATCAATTAACAAGACATCAACGCCTTGAGCAACGGCTTTTTCCATGCCATCAAAGACAACGCTAGCCGGATCTGCTTTTTCTTCTCCAGTGACAACTGGTACATCAACACGGCGTCCCCATTCTACTAGTTGAGCCACAGCACCTGCACGGAAAGTATCAGCTGCTACTAACATAACTTTTTTCCCTTGAGACTTGTATTGATGAGCTAACTTACCTATAGATGTCGTTTTTCCAACACCATTAACACCTACAAAAAGCATTACGGTTAAACCTTCTTGGAAATTGATAGCCTCATTATAAATACCATCTTTTTCGTAGATTTCAACTAATTTTTCAACGATAACACGTTTTAAATCCTCTGATTTCTTGGCATTCTCTAATTTTGCTTCATAACGAAGATCTTCGGTTAACTGTGTTGCAACATTTACCCCAACGTCAGATAAGATTAACATTTCTTCTAATTCTTCAAAGAACTCTTCGTCAACACGACGGAAGTTAGAAAGGAAAGCATTAAGGCGTGCACTAAAACCTGTGCGTGTTTTTTTCAGGCTACGATTATATTTTTCCTCTTGACTCTCAGCTTTTATAGTGTCTGCCTGTGATTGCGATAAAACTTCCTGTGCCTCAGAAAATTCTGACTCATCTGTTGACAGCGAATTAGACGAGATTTCTTTCTCAATTGCTTTACGTTTAGCATAGTAATCTGCTAAAAAAGCATCAGCCGCAGATGTATCCTCTGACTCTGTTTGTACCTCAGTTTTTCCACTAGACATCTCTTCTTGAAGGGGAGTTTCTGAAAACTGATCTGAAGCCTGACTATCACTTAATTGCTCCTTATCACTAAAAGATGCCTCAGATTTAGCAGAAACATTGTCAGAAAGAGTCGTGGAATCAGGAACTACATTTTCTACCTCAGAAGTATCTGCTACCTTTGTCTTAGCCCTATCTTCTAGTTCTAAAAAACTATCGTCTTCTTTTACAGGAATTTCATCGGTATCTTCTGACTCTAAAGGATGAATTTCAGAGGTAACTGGTTGATGTGATTCTGACAATGCTGTATCTCTTTCTAATTCTAAGAAAGAATCATCTTCTGCAACAGGGACTTCAGAGGTTCGATTCAAAGTTGACTCCTTCGAAAAGTTGCTGCCCTCCTCTTTATCAATAACTGAATCTTCATCTTCTAAAACAACAGATTCTGATGCTTCAATTTCTGGTTCTTTATCTTTTTTCTTATGTCCAAATAGGCGGTCAAATAATCCCATTAATTTTCCTCACTTAAAATATATTTCCCAATTGCTTCGGCGACTCCAGACTCATCGTTATTACAAATAGTTGTCGCTTTTGCTATTGCCTTAGCTTCTGGAATACCATTAGCCATTGCAACTCCTAAGCCTGCCCACTCTAGCATTGATAAATCATTTGCTTCATCTCCCATTGCCATAACTTGACTACTATCTAACCCAAGGTGTTTTGTCAGTAGTTCTAAGCCGACTGCTTTATGAACACCTTTAGGCATCAATTCTAAAATGATATCACGTGATTTAAACATTTCATAGTCAACTTTAAGTCTATCAGGAAGTTTAGCAATTTGTTGATCAAGATATGTAGCATCAATAACACTAACAATTTTATTATAAACTACATCCTTTGGCACTTGCTCTAAATCATCAACTTCTATAAATTCTAAGAGCGGGTTGGCTAAATGATATTGAGAATGGTGTCCCTTGTTAGCGATACTATATACCGTTCCCTCACTTAAGATATCTGTTGGCAAACCCACTTGATACAACTCCTCATGGATATCTTCCACTTCTTGTCGTGTCATTGCAGTTTTAGCTAAGATTTTCCCTGTATTTTGTTGAACTAAACCACCGTTAAAAGTAATGCTGTAATCTTCATCAGATACTAACTCTAGGTCCTCTAACAAATTACCAATTGCTTTTAAAGGACGCCCTGTTGTAATAACAACTTTTATACCTTTTTCTCTAGCTGCTTTTAAGGCCACTTTATTTTCTTCTGAAACTTTCTTATCTGTTGTAAATAAAGTGCCATCTAAATCTAAGGCAAGTATTTTAATATCCGACATTAATCCACCATACTTTCTAAATAAGCCATTACAGCTTGATTATTGTGATGACCTATAATACAATCTGCTATCTCTTTAACTTCTGGTCTAGCATTTTCTGTTGCGATAGCTTTTCCTGACCACTCTAGCATTTCTAAATCATTAATATTGTCACCAAAAGATAAGACTTCTTCTGCTCTAATACCGTATTGTTCACAGAGGTGCTCTAAACCATTTCGTTTATTAACTGAGCTTAGAATAATATCAATGGATTTAAAACCTGTTGTCACTGCTGTGGCATACGGTATAGCTTGATTTACCCACTCCTCAGCTTGTCTAACAGTCTCTTCAGTAAAGTTAGCCGTTACTTTGAAAATAATATCATCAACATCTTCAAAGTGAGAAACTTTTTGCAAATTATCATAATAATGAGTGATGAATTCAATATAATCTGGATTGGCATCACTTAGAATATATGCACCATCCTTGCCAGATAAGACATATTCATTATTCTCCATATAAGGGCTCTTACTCAAATGGTCAATAATATCTAAGTATTGTTCTCGACTCAAGTGCTGTTCATATGCCAAGCGATTAAATAAGACTGCTGCACTTCCGTTTTCTGCTATAAAAGCCATCTGATCACGAAAGTCAGCAAATAATTGTTCAAGTGATAATAAGGAACGCCCACTTGCTGCCGTAAAGACAATTCCTTGTTCTTTAAATTTTTTTAGCACATTTGCTAAACGTTTTTTATCATAGGTACCGTTTTCATCTAAGAATGTACCGTCCATATCGGTTGCTACTAATTTTATCATGGAATCTCCTAACTAAAGGGTTTACATTTACTATTGTAACATAAAATAAGGCTGAAAATCCAAAAAACAGAAGGGATCCCCTTCTGTTTTCTAATTGGTCATTTCTTGAGCTTCTTTTAATTTTACAGAAACAATTTTGGAAACGCCTGATTCTTGCATCGTTACCCCATAGATACTATCAGCAGCAGACATAGTCCCTTTTCGGTGAGTAACAACGATAAATTGACTTGATTTATCAAATCGATTAAGATAATCGCCAAATCGCTTAACATTTGCTTCATCTAAAGCGGCCTCAACTTCATCCAAGATGACAAATGGAATTGTCTTAACACGGATAATGGCAAATAATAATGCTAACGCTGATAATGCTTTTTCACCACCTGACATCAAGTTTAAAGACTGGATTTTTTTACCAGGAGGTTGAACCGAAATATCAACCCCAGCTGATAATAAATCACCTTCTGTCAGAATAAGGTCCGCAGAACCTCCACCAAACATCTGTACAAAGGTTTCTTTGAAACTATGACGAATGGCTTCAAATGTCGATTTAAAACGAGTCTTAACTTCATCATCCATATCTGTAATCGTCTCTAGTAATAAATTTTTGGCATGAACTAAGTCGTCTCGCTGTGTGTTAAGGAAGGTCAATCGTTCATGAACTTCTTCAAATTGAGCAATTGCATCAATATTAACAGGTCCTAAAGCTTTAATTTTAGCTTGTAGAGATTTCAATTGTTCACGCGCCATCAAAATATCTTCCAAGACATTTGCTTTTACCTTCGCTTCATCCAATGTCATCTGATAGTCTTCTGATAATTGACGTGAGAATATCATCAATTGTTGAGATAATTGTTCACATTGTGACTCTAATTGAGCTTGCTGACGAATAAGACTTTCATTTTTTTGTCCCTCTTTAGCCAGAGAAGCAGCTAAATCATCTAAAGCAGCTTCACAATCCTCCAATTCAAAACGGAGACTCACAAGCTTTTCTTCGTCATTTTCTCTTCTATTATTTACTTGTAGCAACTGTTTTTCTATACGTGGAAGCTCTTCTTTGTCTAATTGACTGTCCTGATGGCTTAGTAATGTTTGTAAATTACTAATGTCACGTTTTATTTCAGACAAGGTAATCTCTAGACGTGTACAGTTGGCACGTTCAAATTTCTGCTCGTTTAGCAAATCACGTTCTTCTAGCTGTGCCTCTGACAATAATGTTGTTAGATTATTGACTTTTTCTTGAATTGAATCTTTATCTTCCTTAATTTGAGCAATTGAAGTTGTCAACTCTTCTTTTTTAATAGCAAATTGTTCAAGTTCTTTTTCTAAACGATTTTTTTCATTTTCAGAAGTAGTTTGTTCCAACGCCCCGCTGCTTAATTGCAAGCCATTATATAGTTTATTTAAATCAGCAAGCTTTTCTGATAGTTGTTGATACTCTATATCAGCTCTTTGTTCCTCAAGACGAGCTTGTTCTCCATCATTCTTAAGTTGTGCTAAGGTTTCTTGTTTCTCTTTGAGTTGCTCTAACAATGTGGCAACTTCTTTTTCTTGAATTAATTGTTTACTTTGTGCCTGTTTCAATTCTTTTTTTAGATTATCCAATTCAGGCTTGATAAAAACAGTATTATTTTGACGATTTGCTCCCCCTGAGTACGACCCTCCAGGGCGTAACTCTGTTCCATCTAAGGTTACTAAACGTACTTGATAATTCAATTGTCTCGCAGCTACATTAGCATTATCAACCGTATCAAAAATAGCAGTTAACCCTAAGTTATTTTTAAAAATGTTTGACAAGCGTTGATCATAGGTTACCAATTCACTAGCTATTCCTAAAAACCCTTGAGAACTTTGTAATTTTGAGAGATAATGTTGTGCTAATTCTCTTGGTTTTATTGTAGTTAAAGGCAGAAATGTCGCTCTACCTTGGCGGTTTTTCTTTAAAAAAGCAATTGAACGTTTGGCAGCACTCTCGTCTTCAACAATGATGTGTTGGCTGCTACCTCCCAAAGCTATCTCCAATGCTGTTTGGTAATGTTTGTCAAAGCTAAGATGCTCACTAACAGCACCTATGATACCTCCAAGCTGGTCCTTAGCCTGTAGAACTGACTTCACTCCAGCATAGAAATTACTATGATTTTTCAAAATAGATTCTAAACTCGAAATACGTGCTTGCTTTGATTTGATTTCATCTAAATGATCAAATAAAATTGACTGCTGATTCTTATACTCACCTTCTAGATTTTGCAAGGTTTGACCTAAATCTTGGTAGTGAGATAATAACTGACGAACATTCTTCTTTGCAGCCTCAAATCGTTCCAATGCTACCTTTGCGTTACTTTTTAATACTTCTAAATTTTTGCTAACTTCTTGTATTTCTTGAGATTTAGCTTGAGAAGCTTGTTTTTGATTCTCTATATCAGCTAGTAAAGCTGTTAAAGCGTTTGAAGTGTCGGCTTCTTCTTGCATCAAGGTAACAAAGTCTTCTCGAAGTTTTTCAATAATCTGATCCGGATTAGTTGAAAAACGCTCCAAGGAACTTTCTGTACTAACAATTTCTGATCTTATTTGGGCTATTTTTTCCGACAGAGTAGTTAACTCTATATTTTTTTGGGTAATCTGGTCACTACAATCTTTAGCTTTAATTTCTAACTCTGCTAAGCGTTGACCTGCCTCTTCTTTTTTTTCAGCCTTTTGGTTTGACTCTAAACGAATCAGATCAATTTGGCGTTCCAAATCTGACTTTAACTTTGTAACGTCTAAAAGAGCTAACTGTTTAGCCTCAATTTCTTCAGATAAATGGTGACGTTTCTGTTTTAACGATTGATTTTCATCTTCAAGGGACTGACGTTGTTGGTAATAAGTTGCTAACTCTTTTCTTACTGTCAATAGCTTTTCCTCAACAGTAGTTAAATCTGATTGATGTTGTAAAATATCTTCAATCAAAATAGATAAGTGGAGTCCTTGTCGTTCCTCATCTAATACTAAAAAACGCTTGGCAATACTTGCTTGTTTTTCTAATGGTTGGACTTGCATGTCCAATTCATAAATAATATCCTCTAAGCGATCTAAGTTCCCTTGAGTTTGTTCTAATTTGGATTGTGTTTCTTTCTTACGTGTTTTGTATTTCAGAACACCAGCGGCTTCTTCAAATATGGCACGGCGCTCTTCTGGTTTACTATTAAAAATAGCTTCAACGCGTCCTTGGGAAATAATAGAAAAAGAATCTCTTCCTAATCCAGTATCCATAAATAAATCATGAATATCACGTAAGCGAACTTTGCGTCCATCTATTAAATATTCACTATCTCCGTTTCGAAAAATACGACGTTCAACTCGAACTTCGTCAGCTATATTTTCGATAAAATGGTCGCTATTATCTAAAGTAACACTCACTTGCGCATAATTAAGGGGCTTACGATTTTCTGTACCAGCAAATATAACGTCTGGCATCTTACCTCCTCGTAAACTTTTTGCGCTTGATTCTCCCAATGCCCAACGTAAACTCTCTGTGATATTACTTTTACCTGATCCATTTGGACCTACAACAGCAGTAACTCCTTGATCAAATTCTACCTTAGTTTTATCCGCAAAGGACTTAAAGCCTTGCATTTCAATTTCTTTTAAAAACATGATTTCCTCATTGTAACGTTGCTAAAGCATTTTTGGCAGCGTCTTGTTCAGCAGCTTTCTTTGATCGTCCAATTCCTTGGCTCAAATTTTCTTGGTTGACAGATACAGTCACCTCAAATTCCTTTGCATGTGCTGGACCACTTTCATTAGTAACTTGATAATCTATTTTTACATCCCCATGAGATTGAAGTAATTCTTGCAAGCTTGTCTTGTAATCTTTAACACGCTCATAGGTCCCTTTTTCAACGTGAGGGATCATTACCTTGTTAACAAAGGCATGAACCACTTCAACACCTTTGTCTAATAATAAAGCTCCTAAAAAAGCCTCAAATAAATCTCCTAAAATAGTGTCACGATTACGTCCACCAGATTTTTCTTCTCCTTTTCCAAGTTTAATATAGTGATCAAAGCCACATAGACGTGAAAAACCTGCAAGACTTTCCTCACGAACAATCATTGAACGTAATTTTGATAAATCACCTTCTGCCTTTTGAGGGTACTTTGTAAAAAGATACTGTGAAATAAGTAATTGTAGAACAGCGTCTCCTAAAAATTCCAAACGTTCATTATGTGAAATGTTTAGGAGGCGATGCTCATTTGCGTATGATGTATGGGTAAAAGCTGTATCTAATAATTCTTGATTAGCAAAAACAATACCATAGTCTTTTTCCAGCTTTGATCTTAATTCTTTCATTTTTTTCTCCTTGATTTCAATCATAGATAAAATATTAAACAAATACCATTATACCACAGTTGACAAATAATCAAACATTTTGGAAGTTAAACCTATCTTCCAAAGAAAACGTTTCCTTAATTACATATTTGAATATTCAACAAAAGACTAGGATACACACCTAGTCTCTTGTTAACTATTCATCAATTTTATCAGGTACTACATAAAAAAGCACATAAGTTCCTACAATAGTTCCAATCAATAATCCCAGTTTGAGCCACATTAGAGGAGCAAAATAGATTGAAATTCCCATCAAGATATAAATTTGCCAAATCATTGACTTTTTACGCGCTGGGGCAATACTTCTGCTTTCAACAAAATCTGCAGCGTAGTATTTATAAACTTTAGTTTGACGCAACCAAATATCAAATTTTTCAGAGCTTCTCGAAAAGCAAAAAGCTGAAAGCAATACTAATGGAGTCGTTGGAACTACCGGCAAGACAATACCTGCAATGCCTATCCCTAAACTAATAAATCCTAAACTAATGTAAAAAATCTTTTTCAATCTTAAATCCTCGTCAGTGGGGTAGCTGAATCAGGTGAAGTATCGTGAACAGAAAAATCTGTGCCCACACCAAAGTCAGCTCTCATTAAATTGTTTTCCATAGTCATGTGAGCAAGTTCCTTAATATTATTTTCCTTACTCAAGTGTCCTAAATAGATGTGTTTAGTACGGTTACCTATAGTGCGAATCATGGTTTCTGAACCATCTTCATTAGATAAATGTCCTTTATCTGATAAAATACGTTGCTTAAGTGTCCAAGGATAAGAACCCGAACGTAGAATCTCAATGTCGTGATTTGACTCGATCAAATAACCATCTGCATTCTCAATCAAGCCTGCCATTCGGTCGCTAACATATCCTGTATCTGTCAACATCACAAAGCTCTTATCATCTTTCATCATACGGTAAAATTGGGGATCCACAGCATCATGACTTACACCAAAGCTCTCAATATCTAAATCCCCGAAAGTTAAGGTTTTACCGCGTCCAAAAACATGCTTTTGACTAACATCAACTTTGCCTAACATGTTACGCTCATCCATAACTTTCCACGTCTGCTCATTGGCATAAATATCAAGGTGATATTTCCTAGCCAATACGCCAACACCTTTAATGTGGTCAGAATGTTCATGGGTAACTAGTATAGCATCTAAATCTTCTGGTTTACGATTAATTTCTGCAAGAAGGCTAGTCACTTTCTTGCCTGTTAAACCAGCGTCAATTAAAAGACGTTTTTGGGGTGTCTCAATATAAAAACAATTTCCAGTTGAACCTGAAGCTAAGATACTATATTTAAATCCTATTTCTGACATGTTTTAATCTTCAACGTCCTCCCATTCTTCATAAGTTACAGCATCTTTATCATAAGGCAAGACTATTGTAAAAGTAGACCCTTTACCATACTCACTCTTAGCCCAAATAAATCCCTTATGCTGCTTAACAATTTCTTTTGCAATTGACAAACCAAGTCCAGTCCCACCCTGTTTACGACTTCTCGCCTTATCAACACGATAAAAACGATCAAAGATGAGAGGTAAATCTTTTTTGGGAATACCTAAGCCTTGGTCTGATATTGATAAAATCATCTGCGTTTTAGTTGTGCGTAGATTAACTGTGATCTTACCACCATCTGGTGAATACTTGACTGCATTATTTAAAATGTTATCAATCACTTGAGTCATCTTATCTGTATCAATTTCCACCCAAATTGACTTAAGAGGATAATCTCTGACAATTTCATAAACTTTTCCTGTGACTGTTTTTTGATTTCTAATCTGATCAAATCGATTCAAAATTGAGGTCATGAAAGCTGTAAAATTCGTCATTTCAACATCTAAATGCGTTACTTCATTATCAATGCGCGATAAACTTAATAAATCTGATATCATACGCATCATACGATTTGTTTCATCTAGAGATACCTTAATGAAGCTTGGAGCAACTTCTTCATTAAGCGCTCCCTCATCTAAAGCTTCTAAATAAGATTTTACAGATGTCAAAGGTGTACGAAGTTCATGAGAAACATTAGATACAAAAAGTCTTCTTTCACGCTCTTCTTTCTCTTGCTCAGTAGCATCGTGTGACACTGCAACTAAACCGGAAATAAAACCACTTTCACGACGGTTCAAAGCAAATCGAATCCGTAAGGTAACAAATTCACCGTTTTCATCACGTCTATTAAGAACTACCTCTGGCGTTTTAGAGACTAAATCTTGGAACGAATATGGACTTCCCGACCCTAACATATCAACAATATTCATTGATAAAGCTTCATCATATGCTAGATTGAACTGCTGTTGGGCTGTCTCATTAATCATAACGATTTTTCCTGAACGATCTGTAGCCAGCACACCGTCAGTCATATAAGTTAAGATACTTGCTAAGCGATTCTTTTCTTGTTCTAAGTTATCATGTGCCATTCGGAAGACATCAGATAAATCATTTAGACTTTCACCTAATTCTACCAAATCTGCATCACCTTGAATTAGAATACTATCTGAATAATTTCCTGCTATCAAATCTCTGACTTTCCAATTCAAAAGCCGGATATTTTTAGACATTTTAAAATCTCTAACCGCTAGATAAACAAAATAAACAGCAACAAAAACTAGTAAAAAAAGTAAGGCTAGCTCAAACGACCTAATATTTGCAGCACTATTATTCATAAGACTTCATGTAATAACCTACACCACGTCGAGTCAAAATATATTCTGGACGACCAGGAGTATCTTCAATCTTTTCACGTAAACGTCTCACCGTCACATCAACTGTACGGACATCTCCAAAATAATCATATCCCCAAACTGTTTCCAATAAATGTTCGCGTGTCATGACTTGTCCGATATGTGTCGCTAAATGGTGAAGTAATTCAAATTCTCGGTGCGTTAATTCAATTTCTTCGCCACGTTTCTTAGCAATAAAGGCATCTGGTAAAATTTGCAACTCACCAATAGTAATATCTGAAGAAGCATTTTGAGCACTTTCTTCTGCTACAGCTGTTTCAATATTTTCAGTACGTCGTAAATGTGCTTTGACCCGTGCCAAAAGTTCACGATTTGAAAAAGGTTTAGTAACATAATCATCTGCACCGATTTCTAAACCAATGACTTTGTCAAACTCACTGTCTTTTGCAGAAAGCATAATAATAGGAATATGGCTGGTTTTACGAACTTCCTTAGCCACTTCTAAACCATCTAGTTCAGGAAGCATTAAATCCAAAATGATTAAATCTGGTTGAAATTCTGCATATTGTACTAAAGCTTCACGGCCATCGAAAGCTGTCGCCGTCTCATATCCTTCTTTGGTTAAATTAAATTTGATAATATCTGAAATTGGTTTTTCATCATCAACGATAAGTATTTTTTTCATATTTTACCTCTATTACTTTCTGGTCTCCCACTTCCATTCATAAACTGAAAAATAAAAGTGACCGAAAATATGATAATATGGGCCTAAAGCACCACTATTATCACTAATTATAACAGATTTCCTAGTTAATTGGAAACTTTCAATACATCCTATTAAACTGAAAAATAAATGATACGAGAACGTAATATTTTTACTAAAAATACCGCTCTAAAAATAGCAATATTTAAATCAATCCTACTCTTTAATATTCTGAATTTATTGACAAGCTCACAAACAGGTGATACACTTATCTATAATGTTAGGTAACCTAACAATAAACTGTTATTTTAGGAGGTTCTTATGTCACTCATATCTTATAAGAATGTTAACAAGTATTATGGAGATTATCACGCCCTTCGTCAGATTAATTTGGAAATAGAGCCAGGGCAAGTGGTTGTTCTATTAGGACCTTCTGGATCAGGTAAATCAACACTTATTAGAACAATGAACGCTCTCGAATCTATTGACGATGGTAGTTTGGTCGTGAATGGACATGAATTAGCAAATATTTCATCTAAAGAATTGGTCAACCTCCGTAAAGAAGTTGGTATGGTTTTTCAACATTTTAACCTTTATCCTCACAAAACCGTGTTAGAAAATATTACATTAGCTCCTATTAAAGTATTAAAACAATCTAAAAAAGAAGCTATGGAAATTGCTGAAAAATATTTAAAATTTGTCAATATGTGGGAAAGAAAAGATTCCTACCCATCTATGCTATCAGGTGGTCAAAAACAAAGAATTGCTATTGCTAGAGGGCTTGCCATGCATCCAAAACTCCTCCTCTTTGATGAGCCTACCTCTGCCCTTGATCCCGAAACCATCGGAGACGTTCTTTCAGTGATGCAAAAATTGGCAAATGACGGAATGAATATGGTCGTTGTAACTCATGAAATGGGATTTGCACGAGAAGTTGCTGATCGTATTATTTTTATGGCTGATGGGGAAATTTTAGTGGATACTACAGATGTACAAGACTTTTTTGATAATCCCAGAGAACCACGTGCTAAACAATTTTTAAGCAACATTATCAACCATACCAGTACTGACCTTTAGGAGGACGAAATATGCTGAGACGAAAAAGATTAACGTTCTATCTATTATCCTGTATTTTTATTTTCCTGTTATTTTATCCTAACTCAACGTCAGCTAATCAATTATCAGAAATCAAAAAATCGGGCGTCCTTAAAGTTGGAGTCAAACAAGATGTGCCTAACTTTGGTTATTATAATGCTGAGACGAATCAATACGAAGGAATGGAAATTGATATTGCCAAAAAAATTGCCAAATCCTTAGGTGTCAAACCAGTTTTTGTACCGACAACCGCACAAACCAGAGAGCCTCTGATGGACAATGGGCAAATTGATATTCTAATCGCAACATACACTATCACGCCCGAAAGAAAAGCTAACTATAATATTTCTAAAGCTTATTATCACGATGAAATTGGATTTTTGGTGCGTAAAAATAGTCATATCAAAACTATAAAAGAATTGGATGGTAAACACATTGGTGTGGCTCAAGGTGCCACTACAAAAGTCAATTTAGAAAAATATGCTAAAGAACACAAGCTAAAATTTAGCTATGCTCAATTAGGGAGTTTCCCAGAATTAGCGATATCGCTGTACGCTAATCGTATTGATGCTTTTTCAGTTGATAAATCTATCCTTAGCGGCTACCTTAGCCCTCATACAACCATATTAAAAGAAGGGTTCAATACGCAAGAATACGGTATTGCAACCAGTAAACAGGACAAAGTCTTGATTCCCTACGTTAATAAGTTACTGGTATCATGGGAAAAAGATGGTAGTTTAAAACACATTTATCAAAAATTTAAGCTTAAACCCGCTAAAGTAAAAAAAGAATAGGGAGGATTTTTTATGACTTTATTAAACATCAGTCCTTTTGCCATTTCAAGGTGGGGCGCTTTCTTTAACCATTTCGACCTATTCTTTAAAGGCTTCTTATATACTCTAGGTATTTCGTTTGGTGCACTCCTACTTGCTCTGATATTAGGAATTCTCTCTGGTGGTTTATCAACTTCTAAAAGTAAAGTTGGTAAGTTGATATCACGTATCTATGTTGAAGTTTTTCAAAACACACCTCTTTTAGTTCAAATGGTTTTTGTCTACTATGGACTAGCAATCATTAGTAATGGACATGTTATGATTAGTGCTTTTTTCACCGCCGTTTTGTGCGTTGGACTATACCATGGTGCCTATATTTCTGAAGTTATTCGCTCAGGAATTGAAGCTGTCCCTAAAGGACAAACAGAGGCTGCTTTAGCTCAAGGATTCACAGCTAATCAAACCATGCAACTTATCATTTTGCCTCAAGCTGTCAGAACAATTTTACCACCAATGACCAACCAAGTTGTTAATCTAATCAAGAATACCTCTACCGTAGCAATCATTTCTGGAGCCGATATCATGTTTGTAGCTAAGGCCTGGGCTTATGATACGACTAATTATATCCCAGCTTTTGCAGGAGCTGCTATCTTCTATTTTGTTATTTGTTTCCCACTAGCAAGCTGGGCAAGAAAACAAGAAGAATTAAATAAGAAAACTTATTCTTAAGGAGGTTTGATATGTCATCAGTCTTAACACTAACAAAGATACTATTTCTCCTTCAAGGGTTCGGTTTAACCTTATATATATCTTTTATTTCCATTTTACTATCAATGTTTTTTGGAACTCTATTAGCAATTATGAGAAATAGCAAAAATCCTATCTGGAAATTAATAGCTAGTATCTATATCGAATTTGTCAGAAATGTTCCAAATCTACTTTGGATTTTTATCATTTTCTTAGTATTCCAGATGAAATCAGTCAGCGCTGGTATTACTTCGTTTACAATTTTTACCTCCGCTGCTTTAGCAGAAATTATTCGGGGAGGTTTAAATGGAGTCGATAAAGGACAAACAGAAGCTGGACTTTCTCAAGGATTCACTTATTTGCAAGTTTTCATTATTATTATTTTCCCACAAGCTTTTCGCAAAATGTTGCCAGCCATTATTTCTCAGTTTGTAACGGTTATAAAAGATACATCACTACTTTATTCTGTTATAGCTATTCAAGAAATCTTCGGAAAAAGTCAAATTCTAATGGGAAGATATTTCGAAGCTGGACAAGTTTTTACACTCTACGCTATTATAACTGCTGTCTATTTCATTACAAACTTTATCATCTCAAGTTTTTCACGTAAACTTTCAAAACGTTGGGAGCAAGCTACTGAGTAATTAAAACGAAGGCCTTTTAGACCTTCGTTTTTTTATATCTTATTTAAATTAATCATTCATATGATCTCTAGAACGTTCAATGATTTTTCCAGTTTCTGCATCAATTTGATAATCAACTTCATTTTTATTTTTCAGGTCCACAAAGTCAATATCATAAACTGATTTTCCATTTTCAATTTCTTCTTTGATCTTAAGATTACTGACTTCTGATTCCTCTATATTAGCATCTTTAAATGCAATCTTTTTGGCTTCTTCTTGACTTATTTTATGAGATTTTTGACTTGACGATGAACTTGACTGAGAAGTCGATTTTGAAAAGCCATTATTATCCATGTCCCGCTCAAGGATTTGTCCAGTCTTAACATCTACATGATAGCTGTATTCTGCGCTTTTGGTATTGAATTCAATTTCGTAGCTCCCTCTAAAGTTTTCAAATTCTTTGTCAATTTTTTGATGTATGACATCCTTCTTAGCCACTTTAGCATCTTTATAAGCAATAGCTAACGCTTGATTAGTTGTCTTTTGGAATTGTGATTGGTAAAATAATACACCACCTCCAAGGATAACAACAAGGACTAAAAGAACTCCTAAAAAAACTTTATTTTTCTTAATCATACAGCACCTTCTTTCTATTATTCAATTATATTTTAACATAAGCTAGATACTTCTTCAATTTTGACCACTCGTTTATAAAAACATGTGGTCAATAAAAAACCATTTGACATTAATACCTCAAATTAAAAGATACCATAGTACTATGGTATCTTTTAATAGTATATGTATCAGTTGATGCGCATTTTCTGCACAGCCTTCTTCAAGTATTTGACTTGTTTATCAACCGATTGCTTAGCACTACGCCTTCCAAATGCGTAATATCCTTTTTTATTGAAATAACTACAATCGTAATCCTCTTCTTTAAAGAAAAACCATTTCCTTCTAGATAGATTTGGCGATCTATAACCTCTAGTCATATCGTTTCGAAATTTTGGGTCTAACTTTACAGGATCAACATCTAATTCTTTATGACGTGTATTATTTTTAAAAGCATAATTAAAGCTAGCTCCATTGATAATACCATTACGTGTTATTACTTCTGCGTCAATCTCGTTTAAAAAGTTTCCTTTGTCATCAATAATAAATTCCGTATGGAATGAAATTAAAAGCTTACTATTAATAACCGGCTCATCATCTGGGAAACCAAAGATTTCACCATTTCTCCGACGTTTATTATGCAAGCGAGCAGATTCATAGTAGGCGATACTATCTGGTTCTCTTAAACATGATAGGTAGTTTACTAAAGCATCTCTATCAGTCATACCAACATCTTTAAAGTATCGTCGAACATACTGTGCTTGCTGACTAGAAATCAAATAGCGGAATTGATGGAGTTTCCTATTTAATACAGTATCTTCGGCTAGACTATTCCCAGGAAAAGAATCATAAATAACTTGTGATAAGGCTATCCAGAAATCATCATGTGGAGCTAACTCATCTGAAAACTGTGCGACCAAGTATTGTGTTTCTGATAATTCTCCTGACAATTCAGTTGGCATTTTAGCCTGCTCTAACACGAATTCTAAAGCTTTGAGGGGTGCTTGTAAACTTAAAGAAGTCCAAAAATACTTAAAAATAGGAGAGCCAACTTTTATATCATCAATAGCCTTGAGGCCCTTTAAAAAAAGTAATAGATCATCTTTAGGTATGCTCCATTTATCTGCTAAAGACAGTATCATTTTTATATTTTGATAATAATTTTCTATCCCTTCAACTGTAAAAGGAATATTAAGAGCGGTCTTTGCCATATCTCTCCCCTCCAATTTTACTTATTATAGCAAAAAGGAAAGCTTAAAACCAAGAAATATCTTCACTAAAAAATGGCTCTTACTAGCCATTATATTTTTAAACAAGATACTGCGGTTTTTCGATTTTATATCCTACTCCTCTAAGTGTTTTTATATATTTAGGATATTTACTATCATCTTCGATTTTGTCACGGATATTAGAAATATGCACCATAATCGTTGTCTCATCACCTTCTAAATACCTACCATTAATCTTCTCATAGAGTTGTGTTTTAGTATAAATCCTTCCTGGTGATGACATTAAGATATGAAGAATCTTAAATTCTGTAGCAGTCAACTTGATATGTTTACCATTTTTAGTTAGTTCAACATGTTCCTCATCTAATTCCAATTCCCCTATCTTTATAAATTGATTTTTAGGTTTGGCAAGACTATTGAATTCATAGTAACGACGCAGTTGCGAATTAATTCGAGCTAAAACCTCCAAAGAATTAAACGGTTTCGTGATAAAATCATCTGCTCCAATATTCAATCCTAATATTCTGTCCATATCTGTTGTCTTAGCTGCTAGCATAATAATAGGAATCTGACTATCTTGACGAATGAGTCGCGTCAACTCATATCCATCTATTTTAGGTAGCGTAATATCTATGATTGCTAAATCAATCTGATGTTGCTGAAATAAAGAAAAAGCCTCCTCACCATCACTAGCCATCACAACCTTATAAAGAGCTCCCTCTAAATACGACCTTAATAACTCTATTGTTTCGTCATCACCTTGCACTACTAATACTGTTCGCAATGCTCCATACCCCTTTTTATTAATACTATTTTCCTTTATGTGTCAATCATATTAATTATACCAAAAAAATCTAATTTTGTGAATGTTATATGAGATTATTTATCTATAATTAGCTTATAATTAAACATAAAGAAAAAATTAGCATCTAAAAAACTGATTCTGCATCATACAGTAATCAGTTCACATCATTTATTAATGATTTTTATAATGACTAATAAAATTTATTTAACTTCGTCAGGTCTAGATTTTCTTGCAATATCAGCTAAAATACTTTCTACAAATTCCTCTATAGATTTTGTTTCAGTCGCTTTGCTTCCATAGCGGCGCACATTTACGGCTTTTTCTTCCATTTCCTTATCACCAACAATCAATTGATATGGAATTTTTTGGGTTTGAGCCGCACGAATCTTATATTGCATCTTTTCGTTACGGTCATCTACTTCAGCACGAATACCACGATCTTTAAGGACACGAGCCACTTCCCAAGCATAATCAATGTGGGCTTCATTTGAAATTGGAATAACAGAAACTTGTTGTGGAGCAAGCCAAGTTGGAAAGGCACCTTTGTAAGTTTCAATTAAAATAGCTGTAAAGCGCTCCATTGTTGAAATACCACCGCGGTGAATCATAATTGGACGATGTTCTTCACCATCTGCACCGATGTATTTGAGATCAAAGCGTTCTGGAAGAAGGAAATCTAGTTGGATAGTAGATAGTGTTTCTTCATTACCAAGAGCAGTTTTCACCTGGATATCCAATTTAGGACCGTAAAAGGCTGCTTCGCCTTCTGCTTCAAAATAATCTAATCCAAAATCATCCATAGCCTCTTTTAGCATAGCTTGTGCATTTTCCCACATCTCATCGTTATCATAATACTTATGTTTATCTTCTGGGTCACGATAAGATAAGCGGAAACGGTAATCTGTTAAGTTAAAATCTTCATAAATTTCTGCTATAAGATTAAGAGCTTTAAGAAATTCATCTTTAATTTGCTCAGGTGTAACGAAAATATGGGCATCGTTGAGTGTCATTTCGCGTACACGTTGCAATCCTGTGAGGGCCCCTGATTTTTCATAACGGTGCATCATACCAAGTTCAGCGATACGAATTGGCAATTCACGATATGAATGAACATGATGTTTATAAACTTCAATATGGTGTGGGCAGTTCATTGGACGAAGAACGAATTCCTCTCCATCTCCCATATCCATTGTTGGGAACATATCTTCACGATAGTGGTCCCAGTGCCCAGAAGTCTTGTAAAATTCAACAGATGCCATCGGAGGTGTGTAAACGTGTTGATAACCTGAAGCAATCTCCTTATCAACAATGTAACGTTCCAATTCGCGGCGAATAGTTGCTCCATTTGGCAACCAGAATGGCAATCCTTGACCTACTTCAGGATTAACCATAAATAAATCAAGTTCTTTACCTAATTTGCGATGGTCACGTTCCTTAGCTTCTTCACGGCGTTTAAGATATGCTTTCAAATCTTTTTTATCAAACCAAGCAGTACCATAGACACGCTGCATCATAGCATTATCACTGTTACCACGCCAGTAAGCACCAGCGACATTTAGAAGATGAAAGACTTGAATACGTCCTGTTGATGGGACATGAGGTCCACGACAAAGGTCTACAAATTCACCTTGACGATAAACAGTTAAACCATCTTCAGCATGTTCACTAATTAATTCAACTTTATAAGGGTCATCTTTAAAAAGTTCTAACGCTTCTTCTTTACTGATTTCTTCACGAATACAAGGGTGATTTTCCTTAACAATTTTTTTCATTTCTTCTTCAATACGAGGAAGATCATCATTTGAAATTTGACCTGATTTATTATCAGTATCGTAGTAAAAACCATCTTGAATAGCTGGACCTACACCTAAACATAAGTCTGGAAAAAGGCGTTTTGCAGCTTGAGCAAATAAATGCGCTGCTGAGTGACGAAGAACTCCTAAAGCATCTTCGTGGTCAGGTGTTACAATCTCAATACTACCATCTTCTTCGATAGCACGTGTTGTATCAATAAGTTGACCATTAAATTTACCAGCTAAAGCTTTTTTAGCTAAAGAGTTAGAAATTGATTGTGCAATTTCAAATGTTGTGATGCCAGATTCAAATTCACGAATTGCACCATCTGGGAAAGTGATTTTAATCATCTTGTTCTCCTTTTCTTAATAACTGTTAGGATGATACCAATTCCTAAACACATTAATTCACTAATAAACAAAGGGATTGACCTTTGATTGAATTCCACATTATCCTAGCTAGGGATAATAAGTATAACATTAGCAAAGCAATCTGCCTCTTTTATGCAACCACTTCTTTTATAAAAAAAGAGCCTTTACATCCAAAAGGACGTAAAGACTACGTGGTTCCACCTCAATTTATCCAACACAAAAACTCGAGTATACTTGTGTCAGACCTCTAGTGGCGATAAGGGAACCACCCTTTTATGTTTGCATAAAATCAAGGAAGTAGTACTAAGTTCTCTAATTGCACTCTTTCCACCAACCAGTGCTCGCTCTTAAAATCTATTAGAACCTAACATGTCTTCATTTTTTATTATAACAATATTTTTTATAATTTCAAGACATTTACTAATTTTATTCGTCTCAATCTAAAAAATCTCGAATAGATGAAATACGACGTTTAGGTGCTTTTACCACTTTTTTAGAGGCTCTTCCTGTAAAGGTAAAAACTTTCTTAGGTAAATATACCGCTTTTCTGACAAAACGAAGAGTAGAATGGCTATCCTTATTTCCTATTGTCAGAGAGACTTTTTCTTTCACACTAGCTTTTTGTGAAATCAGAAAGTCTAGGTAAAAAGCATATACAGACTTGCTGAAATTCTCAGCAGAAATCTCATATAATTTCTGTTCATAAGCTTCTTGAGTCATTTTGGGTGTCTCTGCTATTGCATCTAGGATAGCATCTGCCAAATCACTTTCCTTCTTGTACAGAGTTCCAAACATTTTATCTGAAATAACATCATCTAGATAAGGATTACTTTGCGCAATGATTGGACGTCCACTCGCCAGACTCTCAATGTAAGTTAATCCTTGCGTTTCACTTGTTGAAGCACTAATAAAGAAATCACATGCTTTATAGTAGATAGCCACTTGGCTATGCTCAACCATACCTGTAAAAATAACTGAATTTTCAAGTTCTAAAGAGTGAACAAGTTCTTTTAGATCTGAAAGATAAGGACCATCTCCAACTATCACTAATTTTACGTGAGGATTTTCATCAACGACAGCTGATAAATGCATCAAGATTGCTTGAATATTTTTTTCAAAAGATACCCGTGATAAACTCAATAGCATTGTATCATTATCCGCAAGTCCAAGCTCCGTTCGTAGATTCTTGATTGTTTCTTCAGAGATATCCTCTCGACGATAGTTCTCAACAGGAATACCTGTCGGAATAACTTGTTTTGGAATTTTGACACCGTAACCATCTAGAAGATTGAGAACAATTCGAGAAGGACATATGACACCATCCAAATCACTTAGGTAGGTACGCATGATATATTTGACCATACTTGGCTTAATCAATTTGCCTTTTGCGATATAACCAACGTAATCCTCATATTGAGTATGATAAGTATGCACAACAGGTATTCTTAAAGCTTTTGCAACTAATTTTCCTAAAAGCCCTAAGCTGAATTCTGTTTGAGTATGAATAATATCAAGTTCGTAGTCTTTAGCTATCCTATAAGCAGAAATTAAACCTCTATAAACTACTCGACGATCCGTAAAAGAAATAAAAGGGACACTTGGTAAACGAATAATTGTAGGGTCTTCAAAACGTTTGACATTACGGTCGGTAGTTGTGAAAATATAAACTTCGTGTCCTTCCTTCTCCAACCCTTCCTTTAAAGTGCGGATACTTGTTGAAACTCCCGAAACTTGGGGGAAGTATGTATCTGTAAATAGACCTATACGCATCTTACAACTCCATTACTTTTTGATAAACACTTGCCAATTCATGGGCAATTCGTTCGATACTTCGACTCTCAGCCACATGATAACCTTCTTTAATCTTATCACTCTTACCAGATAAGACTTTATCCAACTTTTCAACAAAACCATCAACATCAGTCGCTAATTCAACACTGTCTTCGGTCACCCAACCGTGATACACAGGGATATCTCTTAAAACCACATGCTGATGACTAGCTAAAGCCTCTAAAACTACTATCCCTTCTGTCTCTTCACGACTCGGAAAGAAGAAAGCATCGCTAGCACTCATGGCACCTTCATAAACATCACCTTTTATGTAACCAGCAAAAGTAACATTTGAGGGATGTTGCTTGGTAACGATTTGCCTAACCTTTCGAGGAATAACCCATTTATTTGTTTCTCCAAACCAAATAAAACGAATATCAGGCATTTTTGCAGCTACTTCAACAAATTGGTCAATTCCCTTACGCATGAAATAAAGACCGGCCCCCATAACAACTTTATCATCCTTACTTAAGTGAAAATAGTGACGAAATGCAGATTCTTTCTTTTCTGACCTCTGATAGCGACTTAGATCAATCCCGTTAGATAAAACAAAAATTGGTTTCTTGATGCCATATGCTTTTATTAGTTGTTTAGAATAATCAGTTGGGGTTATAATGGCATCTGCTTTTTGATAAAAACGGCAAAGGTACCATTTAAAAAGCGGGGATACTAAATTTGAGCCAATAAAAGAATTTCTAAAGTCCTCTTCAGTGGAATGGCCATGCATAATTACTTTTTTCCCAGTTTTTTTAGCTTTACTCATCAAAAGCCAACTTCTAATACCATAGGTATTCATATGAACAAGGTCAAAGTCATCTGTAGGATTAGTGGTATAATCTATCCCAGCAATTTGAAGAGCTTTCTCTTGATGTTTGATAGCACGACCGATACCTGACTTTTTCAAGTATTCTTCAGCCTCTAAATACAGTAAAACTTTCATAGGTCTTATTATATCTCATTTTACCTTTTTTTTCACCTGATTTATCAGTTAGCTTCCTCTATTTTAGGAACCCAAGCCGAGATAGACGCAGATTCAACTAAAAAATCACCCCAACCATCATCTCCTATAACAACCTCTTGTTCACAATTACCTAAATAATCAACAAACGTTTTGCCTGCATAAATTTCCCCTACTTCCATATGTTTCCATCCCTGATCACCATTTGTTAGGACCACAGCTAAACAAGAATTATGTTCCTCATCCCCAAGACAAGTCCAACCAATACAATTTGAATGCGTAAAATAATCGACTTGTTTGCCAAATACATAGTTTTGGCGTAGCTCAGCCATTTTATCAATAACCTCTTTAAAGGATGGTTGACCAAATTCTCCTTGAATGCCATAGTAATCACCATAAAAAAGACATGGAGTCCCTTGTTGGCGTAAAAGTATCAAGCCATAAGCTAAAGGTTTAAACCAATCTTCCACTCTACTTTCTAGAGCTTGTCCACTTTGCGTATCATGATTTTCTACGAATGTAACAGCATACTCAGGATTATCAATAACAAGACTATCATCAAAAATTGTTCGCATATCAAAATCACGGTTTTGGTGACTGGCATCAAAAAAATTCATATGTAAGGTAACATCAACAAGAGAAAATTGAAATTGTGTTGCCTCTAAATAGTCCTTCATTGATGTTTGGTCAGATTTCCAATATTCGCCAAAGACCTCTAAATCGGGTTTTATTTTTGTACGAATATCATTAATGAAAGTTTGAATAAAGTAAGAATCGATATGTTTCACAGCATCCAAACGAAAACCTTCAATGCCTGTAGTTTCAATAAACCACTTAGCCCAATCTTGTAAGTTTTTTATAACTTCAGGATGCTTAAAATCAATGTCATTGTACATGAGATAATCGAAATTACCATTTTCATCATCAATCAAATCATCGTCTGCCCAACCTTTATTATCGCCTACAATCATAAAGATGTCTGTTTCATTATTTTTAGCATCGTAATCTAAACCAGTAAAGTGGTACCAGTGCCATTTAAAATCATTGTACTCACCCTGTCTACCTGGGAAATCAAATCCCGTCCATCCTTCAATCTCATAGGGTTCACTTAATGCTTCTTGACGATTTTCAGGATTGACTTTGATGACTTGAAATTTTTCTTTATGATCACCATTGGCTTTATGGTTAAGAACGATATCTGCAAACGGTTTAATGCCATTTGCCTTTAACGACTTAATAAGCTTTAGATACTCTTCTTTCCTACCATATTTTGTTCTAATTGTTCCATTCTGGTCAAATTCTCCTAAATCAAAGAGATCATAAACACCATATCCTACATCATCACTGCTAGTTCCCTTAAATGCTGGTGGTAACCAGATTTTACTAATTCCAAGTTTTTTAAGGTCTGATATAGACTCCTCTAATTTCTTCCAGTGATTCCCATCACTAGGTAAATACCACTCAAAAGCTTGCATTATCAATTCATTTGTCATATTACACCTCTAAAAAAAGATTAGGAAGCTAAGCTACCCTAATCCTCTCAATATATCATGTTAAGTATCAGAAAGTTAAGCGCTAAGCTACTACCATTCTACCACTATTTTTCAAATAACATACTCTAACACTAATTATTTGTTGTGCCACGTTTAACAATCCCGTGATTAAGCACTATTTCTTTTTCTTCCAACTCTTCTTTGTGCATAATTTTTGTTAGCATACGCATGCTAACAGCACCCAAATCATAGACCGGTTGACTGATAGAAGTTAAGTTAGGACGTGTATATTGTGCGATTGGCGAGTCATTGCTTGTGATAATTTCAAAATCTTCAGGAACACGTTTACCTGCCTCAAAAAGACCATTTAACAAACCTGCCGCTAACTCATCCTCAGCAACATATGCTGCTGTTGCTCCAGCATTAATCACGCGTTGAGCTAATGCAAAGCCTTCAGCATAACGGTAGTTGGCTTCAAAAACCAACCCCTCTTTAAAGTTTAAGCCATTTTTCTTGAGACCTTCTTTGTATCCTGCCAAACGAACCTTGCCATTAATATCGTCAATAAGTGGTCCTGATACAAAAGCAATGTCTTTATGATTGCCAGCTAAAATATCAATAACATCAACTGCTGCTGCTTTGTAATCGATATTAACACTTGGTAATTGATGCTCAAGGTCCACAGTACCTGCTAAAACAATCGGTGTGCGTGAACGAGAGAACTCTGCACGAATCTTTTCAGTTAAGTGGTGTCCCATAAAAATAATACCGTCTACTTGCTTAGCAAACAAAGTATTAACAACATTAACCTCTTTATCATCGTCTTCATCACTTGAAGCAAGGACAATGTTATATTTGTACATTGCTGCAATATCATCAATACCACGCGCTAAAATTGAAAAGTAGCTATTTGCGATATTAGGAATGACAACACCAACAGTTGTCGTTTTTTTACTTGCTAAACCACGCGCCACAGCATTTGGACGATAGTCAAGACGATCAATAACTTCAAGGACTTTCTTACGTGTATTTTCCTTGACATTTTTATTTCCATTTACCACACGACTAACAGTTGCCATCGAAACACCTGCTTCACGGGCAACATCATAAATCGTAATCGTATCATCTGTATTCATATTGATTTAACTTCCTTTCTATTTGAAAATGACGCTTTCACTGATATTTTATCACCTTTTGGAAACACTTTCAAGCTTTTATAAAGCTTTTTTATGAAAAACTTTCAAAATACTAACTAAACTTGATTTTTTCCTATTTTTTTGGAAAAATAATAGGCATAAGAAACTAGCCTAACTAGACTAAGTTCCTTTTAGGAAGAAGGGTTATTATGTCAAAACTTAATCGTATACGCCATCACTTACATTCAGTCCAAGCTGAACTTGCTGTCTTTTCTGATCCTGTGACAGTCAACTATTTAACAGGTTTCTTTTGCGATCCCCATGAAAGACAAATGTTTTTATTTGTCTATGAAGATCGCGATCCTATTTTATTTGTACCAGCACTAGAAGTATCGCGTGCAAAACAAAGTGTACCATTTCCCGTCTTTGGTTACATAGATTCAGAAAATCCTTGGCAAAAAATAGCTAGCAACTTACCATCCTTTTCTGTTTCTAAAGTTCTAGCCGAATTTGATAATCTTAATGTTACTAAATTCCAAGGTCTCCAAACCGTTTTTGATGGTCATTTTGAAAACCTAACACCTTATATTCAAAACATGCGCCTAATTAAATCACGAGATGAAATTGAGAAAATGTTAGTCGCTGGAGAATTTGCTGATAAAGCTGTTCAAGTTGGATTTGACAATATCTCGCTAAACAACACTGAAACCGATATTATCGCTCAAATCGAATTTGAAATGAAAAAACAAGGTATCAATAAAATGAGTTTCGACACTATGGTTTTGACTGGCAATAATGCAGCAAATCCACATGGTATCCCAGGAACTAATAAAATCGAAAATAATGCTTTGTTATTATTTGATTTAGGTGTAGAAACACTAGGTTATACGTCAGATATGACCCGTACAGTAGCAGTGGGGAAACCTGATCAATTCAAAAAAGATATTTACCATTTATGTCTTGAAGCACATCAAGCGGCTATTGATTTTATTAAGCCAGGAGTCCTTGCTTCTGAAGTTGACGCAGCAGCAAGAAATGTTATTGAAAAGGCTGGTTATGGACAATACTTTAACCACCGCCTTGGTCATGGATTAGGTATGGATGTCCATGAATTTCCATCTATTATGGCTGGTAACGATATGGAGATTCAAGAAGGCATGTGCTTCTCTGTTGAACCAGGTATTTATATACCAGATAAAGTTGGTGTGCGAATTGAAGACTGCGGTTATGTGACTAAAACCGGCTTTGAAGTATTTACCAAAACACCCAAGGAACTACTCTATTTTGAAGGATAAAAAAAGAGCTTTAAGCTCTTTTTTTATGTTACATAAAAGTACATCATCTTGTTTCTATTAGCATTGGCGCCATAAATGTGTATCAATTAAACCACAGTAAGCATCTACTGGTGAAACTCCTGTAAATTCTGATTCTCCAGCCAATTTCGCAACTACTGCACTTATCGTGCTAGGAAGCCCATCATAAGCATTAATATAAGTCCCTACCTGTGGCATATCTGCTAAAGCAAATGCATGTTGTACTGAAATCACAATAGATGGTATTTCATGAACGTAAAAAGGCTGATCAGGGGTGCCTTTAGCTGCTGGCCAAATAATACGTTGTGTTGTTCCTCCAGCATTGACATCTACCAAGTTAATAATCAAGTCATAGTGTTCTGTTAGATTTGCGATTGGCTGTTTTTGTGCGTAAACATTAGCGATAGCTGCTGCCCGCTCCTCTTGTGGCAATTTCATAATACGCTCTTCGGTAGACTCCCAGACAGTTACTTCATGGCCACGTGCCTCAAGTAACTCTTTCATGTAATCCGATGCACGTTGCTTGTTTCCAGCAATCATCGCACCAAAACCTCCCTTATATCCTTCAACGTTAACAAGTAAGATATGACGATAACGTTCTGGATTTACTGGAAAGATATCTTTTTGTTTATCTTTTACCAGAGTTACTGCTTTATCAGCAACTTCATCAGCTATTTTTTGCGACTCTAATGTGTTGATTAAAGCCATAGCCTTATCTTTAGGCATAAAGAGTTCTTGGCGACGTCCCTCATAGTTATGCAAGCCTAATTTCGCTTTTAGACCGAGAGTACGACGTAAAGCGTCATGGAGACGTTCCTCTGTTAGAATACCTTTTTCGTAACCTTCTTTCATCCATTGAATGTCTTCATCAGGGTCATTAAAGAATAAGAATAAATCACAACCTGCTTCAATCGCCGTTGGCAACAAATCTCTCCTTGCCATTGAAGCAGTCATTCCAACCATATGAGAAGCGTCCGTTACAATAGCTCCATTATAACCTAACTCTCCTCTCAATAACTCATCTAAAAGTGTTTTATTCAATGAAGCTGGTAACATATCATCAAGGTCTCGCTCTGGATGCATTTCTTTTTCAACGTTTGGTAAATGTATGTGACCTGCCATGACTCCTGGTAAACCTGCGTCAGCCAATTCACCATAAATGCGGCCAAATGTCGACATCCACTCCTCTTTACTCATAGGATTGGAAGCAAATGACAAATGATGATCACGCTCATCAATGCCATCCCCTGGAAAATGTTTAGCGAAAGGTACAATATTATATTGCATGATTCCTTTCATATACTCTTTTGAAAGTGAAATAATTTGATCAACGTTAGCACCCCAATTTCGACTAGCTATGATAGGATTACGCCAATTACGTGTCAAATCTACAATTGGAGAAAATGAAGCATTACAACCCACAGCAGATGCCTCCATCCCTGCGATTCTTCCCATTTCATAAGCATATTTCGGATCATTTGTAGCAGCCACTTTTATTTCATCGCCAACTTTAGTTCCATCCGTGACAGCACCGTCTCCACCAGCTTCTGTATTTGCAGCAATCAACATCGGCAATTTCGACTTTGTCTGTAAAATTAAATTCTGATCATAGATTTCACTTGAACTACCTCTATTATAGCGAACAGCAGCAATATGATACCGATCCAAAACATCTGTTAAATATTCTTCTGAACGACTAGCTCCCATATTGAAAAAAAGTTGCCCAATTTTCTCATCCAATGTCATCTCATTAATTGTTTTTTCAATCCACTCAATTGCTTCTTGATTTAGATTGAAGGGTTTCTTTGTTAAGTCAACTAAATGTGTCATAGCCTATCCTTTCTATTAGTTATCTAAATTAGCCCAAAAGGTATTAATAGATTCTTTTTGCCTTTGCTGTTCGAATTGACCTTTTGCAAAAGCTTCACCAATATCTTCTCTAAGAATTTCCCATGATTTGACTTCCTTACCAACAAGTACTGGGTAAAATGCAATACCATTTTGTTCTGCTGCAGCCAGATCACCCAGGGAATCTCCTACCATCAAAATAGTTTCACGGCAGTAACCACTTGCAATTAAAGTGGCGATAACATCTTCTTTTTTACCTCTATCTTGACAATAGATATCATCAACATACTTTAGCAATCCCTGTTCTTCCCACTCTTGCCAAACAGCTTCCTTGTTAGCAGAACTCACGACATAAACATTACCAAATTGACTTAATCGTTCTAAACTTTCTAACACACCTGAAAACGCTAAAGAATCTCCCTCATAATTTTTGATTTGGCGATTCACTTCATTGGACCATTCTAAAGCCTTCTCTAAATCTCTACTAAAATCGTTGGCAAGCGCTAACTCTAAGGAATTATTGGACAATGAGTCTGTTGTTTCGACCCATTCTTTTAATTTATCAATATGTTCTACTCCGGCAAACTCAAGGCCCATAACCAATCCCACAAACCGATTAACTCCACGAGTTCTTGAATAAAGATTGACTCTATCCCACTCTTTTAAAAAACTTGTTCTTTCTTGTTCTGATATCCCAAATATATCTGCAGCAATTGGACCAAAAAAGAGTTGATGCTTATATGTCATTGTATCCATTGCGCAACCATCAGAATCTATGCAAAAAGCGATTTTGTGATTTGTATCTACCATATTATCTCCAGTTTCTAAATTTATCTAACTTATGAGGATTTTCCAATTAGCAACCTACCCATCATTTAGTGGTAAGATCATTAAACAAATTTCCTTAAAAAACCACTCAACTCAATAATCTCTTATGTGTTAAGTGGCTATTATCTTGTAAATTAAACACCAGAGTAAGCAGCAAATCCACCATCAATCGGAAGGACAACGCCATTAACAAAACTTGATGATTTTTCATCTGCTAAAAAGAACAATCCGCCAATCAGCTCACTTGCTTCTCCAAATCTTCCCATTGGTGTATTATTAAGAATTTTCTCAGCACGCGCAGTTGGCTGACCGTCCTCAGTAAATAACAAGCTTCGGTTCTGATTTGTTACCAAGAAACCAGGTGCAATAGCATTACAACGGATACCAACTTTTGAGAAATGAACAGCTAGCCATTGTGTGAAGTTACTAATAGCTGCTTTAGCTCCAGAATAAGCTGGTATTTTGGTCAGAGGGGTAAAAGCATTCATTGAAGAGATATTAATAATATTCGCTCCTTCACGTCCAACCATATCTTGGGCAAATACTTGCGTTGGCAATAATGTTCCTAAATAATTTAAGTTAAAAACAAAGCTAATACCAGCTTCATCTAACTCAAAGAAGGTTTTTGTTTCTGAAGGTAAGTCTAATTCGTGAAATTCATTATCAGTTGTAGCTTTAGGATTGTTGCCTCCTGCACCATTAACTAAAATATCAGTTGGTCCAAGATCCTCTAAAACGGCTTGATGCACTTCTTCAAGGTTTTCTTTAGACAAAACGTTAGCTTTATAAGCCTTAGCGATACCACCTTCTTCTACAATTTCATCAGCAAATGTTTGAGCAGCTTCTTGATTCAAATCTAATAATGCCACTTTAGCGCCTGCTTTCGCAAATTCTTTAGCCATATAACCACAGAGAACACCGCCTGCACCTGTTATGACGACAACTTTATTGGTAAATGTAATTGTTTTTGACATCTTATTCCTCTCATTAACTTCTATAAGTATTCTACTCTTAGCTAAGTACAATCATATTATGATAATAACTTTCCAAATTTCTCTTTCAGGAGATTGGAACAGGAGAAATTTGGAAGCATCGCCTTATTTTGAACCTTTAATCACAGCTTCGTATAAACCAGAAACGTAAGTGGCTCCTAAAGCTCTATCGTATAGGCCATATCCTGGACGACCTGTTTCTCCCCAAATCATACGCCCGTGGTCAGGTCGAATAGCACCCTCAAACCCAAATTCATGGCATAACTTAATAACTTCATACATGTCTATTGACCCGTATTCTGATGGATGAGCCGATTCTTTAAATGACTTTCCATCACCTAATTTAATATTGCGAGCATGAACAAAGTTTACACGATCTAACTCAAAAGCACGTCGCGAAATCTCTAAAACATCATTCTGGGGATCAGAAGCGTAAGAACCCACACATAAAGTGATGCCATTACTTTTACTATCGTACAATTTCACAAAACGCTCAATAGCCTCTAACCCAGTAATAATGCGAGGTAAACCAAAAATAGAATATGGTGGGTCATCCGGATGAATGGCCATTTTAACGCCTACGGCTTCCGCTTCAGGAATAATACGTTTAATAAAATAAGTGAGATTTTCCCAAAGTTTTTCCTCATCAATTTCAGCATAGGCATCCATGATAGCCTTCATTTCTTCTTTACTATAGCTGGCATCCCATCCTGGCAAAGATAATTCACCGTTTACTGGATCCATTTTTTTAGAAACCGTCTCATCAAATATCAAAGCTGTGGAACCATCTGGATATTGATATGCTAAATCAGTGCGTGTCCAGTCAAATACTGGCATAAAATTATAACAAATAGTATCAATACCTTCCGCAGCCAAATTTTTGACGGTTTGAATATAATTATCAATCAAGAGATCACGTGTTGGACGTCCCAATTTGATATCTTCATGAACAGGTACTGATTCGATAACCGAAATTTTAAGCCCTGCTGCCTCTACCTTTTCTTTCAGCTGTTGAATGCGCTCACGTGACCAAACTTCTCCTACTGGTACATCGTATATCGCTGTAACAATCCCTTTCATTGTTGGAATTTGACCAATATTTTCTAAAGTAACGGGGTCGTCTTCACCATACCACCTAAATGACATTTCCATGATTTCACTCTTCCTTTTTAGTTCTTAAAATAATTAACTGCATTTTGATAAGCGATGTCTTTAGCCATACTTCCTAAAGCTTGATAATCTTCTGGAACTTCTCCTTCTTCAATCCATTCTCCTAAGTAGGTACATAAAATACGTCGAAAATAGTCATGACGTTGATAAGATAGAAAACTTCTAGAATCTGTTAACATACCAATAAAATTCGCCAACATGCCTTGCTCTGCTAAGGCATTCATTTGACTAATCATCCCTAATTTAGTATCTGCAAACCACCAACCTGCACCAAATTGAAGGTAAGATCTCACTCCAAGTTCGTTAGCTTGAAAATTTGCCAAAGTGTTAGCTACTGCTATATTGTAAGCTGGATTGAGATTATACCAAATCATTTTAGGCAGACTATCTTTTTTAACCAAGGAATCCAATAAACGGTTCATATTAACAGTTAAAGCCACTTGGTCACCAAGTGAATCCACACCCACGTCAGCTCCCAATTTTTCAAAAATAGTAGAATGATTATTTCTCAAAGCTCCAAAATGCACCTGTGTTACAAAACCATATTTTTTATATAATCGGCAAAGTTCCATAAAAACAGCTGTTTGCCATTTGCTGATTTCTGATTGATTTGGGATATAGCCTTCACAAACTTTATTAAATAAATCGTTCAACTCCAATTCATCAGTTTGTTCAAAGACGATTTCCGTAAAACTGATATCGCTAGCCCTACAACCATTTTGAGCAAAATACGCAATGCGTTCTTCCATTGCTGCTATAAATGTTGAAAAATCTGTAATCTCTTTTTGAGTAATGTCACCCAGTTTAGTAATAAAATCAACAAAATGTCGATGTTCAATAAAAGCTTCATCTGGCCTAAATGTCGGAGCAACAACTGTTTTAAAACTCTCATCAGCAGCCAACTTTTTATGCCACTCGAGAGTATCAAGAGGGTGGTCTGTAGTACCAATAAACATAACTTTGCTATCTGCAATTAAACGTCTAGGACTTATTTTATGCTCTTTCAAGAAATGATTTAAACGATGATAAATTTCCTCAGCATTTGATTCTGTCAAAATCTCATTAACACCAAAGACATTTTTCAATTCCATAGCAGACCAATGATAAACAGGATTACCGTATGCTCTTTCTAGTGTTCTAGCAAATGCTTTAAATTTCTCAAGGTTGGATGCTGGACCTGTAATTTCTGCTTCAGAAATACCATTAGCCCTCATAAGACGCCATTTATAGTGGTCACCACCAAGCCACAAATCCACAATATTATCAAAAATATGATCTTCAAAAATGTCCTTTGGATCTAAGTGGCAATGATAATCAAAAATAGGTTGTCTCTTGACCTCTTCATACAGCTGTATAGCTGCTTGATTTTTTAACATAAATGTTTCAGTATTAAACGCCATATTCTTCTCTTACTCACTAATCAAGTGCAGAAACAAACTGTTTAGCTATTTTAGTAACACTATCATAGCCTTCTGTGGCTACTTTACTAGATAATGCTGAGCCAACACCAACCGCAACTGCTCCTGCTTTTCTCCATTCAACTACATTTGAAACAGAGACGCCACCTGATGGCATTAAATCAACATCTGGAATAGGACCATGAATATCTTTGATAAAACCTGGACCCACAACTCCACCTGGAAAAAGCTTTATAATCTGACATTTATACTTTCTAGCTACCACGATTTCTGTTGCCGTTGCACAGCCTGGGAAATAATAAACCTTGTTTTCATTAGCTAAATTAGCAATATCTGAATCAAAGTGTGGGCTAACCAAAAATTTAGCTCCAGCATCAATAGCCTCTTTAGCAAGTTCAGTTGTCATGACCGTTCCGGCCCCCACAATAATTTCTTTATTATTTTTAAAGTCATCTGATAATTGTTTGATGACTTTGCTTGCTTCAGGAGTCGAAAAAGTTACTTCAATATTCCGAATACCACCCAAAATAGCATGCTTTGCGATTTCGAGCGCATCCTCAGATGATTTCCCTCGAATAACAGCAAAGAAATAGTTGTTTTTCAATTGATTTAACATAATACCTCCCAAAATGTAACCGTTATCTTTAACTATATTATATAAGTCATCTGATGAATTGTCAAGAAGAATACTAAAAAAATAGCTATTCAAGAATAGCTATTTTTCTTCTTATATTAAGCTTTCAATGCTGAACGTCTAACACTCATGATATGCATAAGCATAGCATCATGTGCAGCTACTGGATTTTTTTCTCGGATTGCTTTGATAATTTCTCTATGTGCTTCTAAACTATCCGACTTCATCTGACGATTTGTATAATTCGCATTTATCAGATGAATTGACTGGTTGATGACTGGCAAAAGGCTATCCATTGCAATATTACCACTGTATTTAGCTAGCATGGAATGAAATTCCACGTCTAAAAGTAAATGTTTCGGATCGCCTGCGTGAACAGCATCTTCAATATCTCCAACAAGCTTTTCGAGTAATTGTAACTGATCATCTGTAATTCTATAAGCTACCAGCTCTGCTATTCGAGGTTCCAATAAAAGGCGTAGTTCAAAGAGATCTGATGTCAACCTATCTGTGTCCTTTATTAGAGAGAACCCTAATGGATCCTCAGAAACACCCTTTTTAGAACTAATATATGTTCCAGAGCCCTGTCTGACTTCTAAAATATTACGCGTTGCTAAACTTCTGACTGCTTCTCGGATTGTGCTGCGACCAACATCTAGATCTTCTGCTAATTCATATTCATTGGGGAGCTTAGCACCAACAGGGTATTCTCTTTCTAAAATTAAATGCAATAGACGATCTGCTGTTTGTTCTACTAAGGGTCTAGCCATATCATCACCTCTTCTAAAATAACTACCCCTATTTTACACTATTTTTTTTATTATGGTAATGAGGAATAGTCATCCAGCGTTTTTTAAATTCTTTGACGACTTGTTTCGGCTGGCGATTCCTTGAAAAGAGACCTTTGTGATTCCCCTGTACACGAAGTATCATCAGATTAGTTTCAAAGTCTGCAAAATTCCAGACTTGCTCACCAACTAAATTAGGAATACCATCAAAAACACGATGACTCATTTCATAAAAATCACATTGAAATTCTTCTGTATATGGAATATTCCAAGTAGAATGTAATCCCGGTAACGTATCAGCGCCATACTCCGTTATGATAATTGGTTTGTCAGGAAATTTATCTTGCCATTCTAATAACTCTTTTCTTATACCTACTTCTGCATTTGTTAAATCACCGTGGTCAACGTACCAACCATAGTAACGATTAAGGCAGACAACATCAACCAGGTCCATCACTTGGTCTCTATCTGGGGTTGCCATTAAAATATTAACCAAGGTGACAGGACGTTTTTGAGGGTCTAAATCTTTATAAAGTTTTACTAATGGCTCAAAATAATCATGTGCTCCCGCTTCATGACTAGCCGGTTCGTTAGCGACTACCCACATCACGACGCTAGGATGATTTTTATCACGCTTCACTAATTCTTGGATAGCTTGTTCATGCGCCGCTTTTGTTTGCATCAAATTCCACGTACCATTATCTTTTGGTGACAAATCTAAGGAAGCGTTAAAATTTTGAAATAACCCTACTGCTGGAACCTCATCTATCACTAACACTCCCATTCGATCTGCTAAACGCATCATTTCTTCAGAATAAGGATAATGGGATGTTCTAAAAGAGTTTGCCCCCATATCCTTCAAAAGATTCAAATCCATTAAGTTAGCAGCTTCATTCAAACCTCTGCCATTAATGAACGTATCTTCATGTTTACCAAATCCTTTAAAATAAATAGGTTTGCGATTCAATAGGAATTGACCATTTGTCACTTCTATTTCTCTAAGACCAAAATTTTCCTCATAGACATCTTGGAGTTGATTATCAACAAAAATTTCAACACGCGCTGTGTACAGATAGGCATTTAAAACTTCCCAAAGATGGACATCACTAAGAAATAATCTGCTATCCTTCGTTTCACCCACTAGTTTGTTATCTTCATCAAAAACGCTAATTCTAACTTCGTCAACCTTTTGATTAGTCTCCACTAAAAAATGTAAATCTGCTGACTGTAAATCATCTGATAGACGACTTGTAATTGTAATATCAAAAATATGATTTTTAGGACGTATCATCAACTTAAGAGGACGATGCACACCTGCATAATTGAAGAAATCAAAATTCTCACGTACTTTCTTCTTAATGCTACCATCTTCTTGAATGATTTCACTATAATTTCCGACCGGAAGCGTGGTATAGTCTAAAACGTTATTAGCACAAATTGATACCTTAATTTTCTCATTATTATACTTACATTCAGGAACAAGAACTTCAAAAGGAGTAAAACCTCCCTTATGCTCTCCTACCAATACACCGTCAACATAAATTTTAGCTTGATGTGTCACTGAGCCAAAACGCAGCACCATCTCTTCATCCTCTGATACTTTAGGTACTTCAATGACTTTTTCATACCAAAAATCACCTATATAATCACGTTTTTCTTTACTTACCATCAAATCATTAAATGAAGTCGGGATAACCATGACTTCATCTGAAGGTAGTAATTCATTTGGATTATGTTCTCCTAATTTAAAGTTCCAAATACCGCCTAAATCATAAGTATTTCTTGTTTTTGTCAATAATGGATATAACATACACTCTCCTTTTACACTATCGTTTAATATCATTTGTTTCTTTTTCAATGAGGTAAGCAATATCATCTCGTGTCATGATATTGATATCTCCTTGAATGGTATGTTTGTATTTAAATGTAGCCATAGCTATTTCTAAGGCCCTTTGAGGAGTTTCTTTTTCCAGAAGCGCATGAATTAAACCTGCAGCAAAGGCATCTCCTGTCCCCACACGATCTAATACTTCAACGCCAGTTTTATCAGTTTGATATAACATATTATTATGATACAAATATGATTTTAACATATACTGATTAGTATATTCCATTTCCCTTTGAGTAAAGGCAATATAGTCTAACCCATATTCTTGGACAATCTTTTGGGTTATCTTTTCAAGTAATTCAATATCAAGGTAAGGTCTGGATAAGCCCAACTCATCTTTTAAATCTTCACTTTCGCCAGCTAAATAAATCGGCTCTAAGCCAAAGCAAACATCTAATAATCCTAATAGTGGCGATAATTGCTCACGTGCCTCTTGAAAAGATGACCATAAACTCTCACGAAAATTGAGATCAATCGATACTTTTACACCTCCTTCTTTAGCTTTTGTCATAAGGAACCGAGTCACCTCATATAAGTCCTTGGTTAGTGCTGGAGTAATTCCAGAAACATGAAACCAATCCACTCCCTTAAAAATAGAAGTAAAATCATAATCACTCAAGGTACTTTCCCAAAAAGATGAATAGTTACGATCGTAGATAACCTTATTTGTTCTTACCGAAAATCCTTGTTCATAGTAATAAATTCCTAGTCGTCCTTCTTTTTTAATTATAGCAGCTGGACTAATTTGCTGTGACAATATAAATTGACTTGCCATCTTGCCCAAATCATTATCAGGCAAAGCTGAGACCAATCCTACATGGTAACCTAGTTGAGCAAGGCTTGCTAAGACATTAAGTTCTGAACCACCGAATTGGCATTTTAGGTGATTAGCCTGCATCAGTGTGTGATATTGAGGTGGAGATAATCGCAAAAGAACCTCACCTAATGAAATAATTTTTGCCATAAGAATCCTCCAATGGTAGCTCTTATTTAACAAAATAGCTGCTCTATTGAAGAGCAGCTAAACTTTTTAATCTTTATCAATAGGATATTTTGTTACATCAACATAATCCATATCTGTCAAAGGAACATTACGAGCAATATCTTTAGCACGTTCCTTAGTAGTTGCTGCTTTCATAACTTGAATCTTCTCTTGAATACGAACCATTTCTTCTTTATCTAGTTTGTAAAATTTCATTAAAAGAAGAGCTATAGACAAAGCTATAAATGGAATGGCCACAAGGATACTAATAGCTGCCATTTTTAAATCAGGGGGCAGTGGTGTTTCGATAGTTGGAAATGATTTTGAAAATCCAATTCCTGCTAACACAAAACCTACTACCATAGGAGCAAATGAAGAAGCAATCGAATCTGTTAAGGAGAAGATAGTTCCAATCATTCCTGATACATAACGACCGGATTCAGAAGTTTCATAGTCAGAAATATCTGCTCCCATAGTCAATACTAAACTAGCAGGTGCTTGTGAAGCGTATCTCGCAATAATATTAGTAACGATAAATAAAATAGTATAAAGATTTAGGCTTGTTAAACTAAGGTCACCAGGCTTACCAACGTAAAGAACTGCACCAAAAGCAAGTAAACCAATCATACCGATCTGAATTGCTCTGACATATGAAAAACGAAGACCTTTTTTACGAGCAATTGTTGAGAACAAAATATTAATAATAACACCAGGAACAATGAAAAGAAGTGAGAATTGTCCTGATAAAGCATAATTACCAAATAAAATACCAAACAATAGCACCATAACAACGGAATCGCCAAAGAATTGGATGGCAAATTTTACCAAAGCTGCAGCAATGGATAATATCTGAAGCGGTTTATTTCCTTTCAACACCTTCCAGTAATCTTTTAGAGCAGTCTTTTGGGTATTCTCTCCTAAACCAAAGAATTCTTTTCTGTCTTTTGCCCAAATCCCAATAATTGCAACGATTGCTAAAATAGCTGAAATAAGAATTGTTCCAAAAATAAGGACATTGAAGAATTGAGGTGTAAAATTACCAAATTTTGGTACTAAGAAAACTGAAACGACAAACTGACCGCCTGTCATTAATGATGTTGTCATAACTGCATCAACGATATTAAAAATAGGACGTTGCTTAGGGTCATTTGTCAGTGCTGTTTGCCCTGCTTTAGTTATTGTCTGTTGCATTGAGTATCCAATTTTATGGATAATTAGAACAAGGATAAATAATGGGAAACGAATATTTTCATCGACACCTCTCAATGCAAGAAGAAAAATCAATGACAAAGCCGTAATAACGTTCCCAATAATCAAAATAGGACGATACTTACCAAATTTTGTATCAGTTTTATCAATCATAATACCAATAGCTGGATCAATAAAACCATCAAAAATACGGATATAACCCATAATTTGACTGACAAAAATGGCTGCCGAGCCAAGAACGCCAGTTGAGAAATAGGTAACAAACATAAACGTAAATAAGTATATATTTGTAGAAGCATTGTTCATGGCAAACATAACTAACTGCCATACTTTCGCTCGGTTATAAGATACAACTTCTTCACGTTGTTCCATATCCATTGTTTTCTCCATGAGAGAACCCTCCTTGTATTTTGTAAACGCTTTTATGATTAAATAATACTATTCATCTGATGTTTTTTCAATATTTTTATAAAAAATATCTTTTTTTATTATAAAAAAGACTTTCCAGCTATAAATACATAAGATGTTTTTTTGCTTTAAAGGTCATGATCATCATATGTTTTGTTACCCCACAAAAAAAGATGCCTAAGCATCTTTTAGTTGACTTTCGTAGTAGTTGTTCCCGTTTCAATCACTTCTACACAAGCATTTAAGGCACCCTCTACTAGATTTTTGACCGCTTCATCTGTATAATAAGCCGCATGAGGAGTGTATATTACTTTCGGATGGTTAATCAGTCTTAGGAAATCCTTGTCTGAAATGTCTTGACCTTGACAATTTTTAGGTATATATGGCCCCTCAAATTCATAAGTATCAATACCAGCTCCCTCCAAAAGCCCTTGATCTAAAGCCTCAAGAAGATCTTTGGTTTCCACCAATGCTCCACGTGCCATATTCATTAAAATAGCACCTTTTTTAAACTGTTTAAACATATCTAAATTAAATAGATGCGTATTTTCAGCAGTTGGTGGCATATGTAAGGACACAAGATCAGCTTCTTCAACAGCTTCTTCTACCGAATTGACATACTCAAGGATACCATCTGCCATTGGATTATGGTAAATATCATAACCAATAACACGACATCCGAACCCTTTAAAAATTTTAGCAGTCGCTAGACCAATGCGACCAGTTCCTATTATAGCCACAGTCATGTTACCTAGGACTCGTCCTCGAATTGGCAAGGTCCATGAAAAATTCTGTTCACGAACATTAGCTCTAATAAGCTCAACTTTTCGAATAAGGTTAAGAGCGATTGTCACTGTAAATTCTGCAATAGACTCCGGTGAGTAACTTGGCACATTGCTAATGATAATACCATGTTGCTTAGCTAACTCAAGATTATACATATCAACACCAGCACTGCGCTGAGCGATTTGCTTAATTCCCATTTCTTTGAGAAGAGGATAAATAGCATCATCTAAAGGCTCAATCTGTGCATTAGCAATCCCATCAAAACCTTCTACCTCATTAACAGTTTCCAATGTCAAAGGTCCTTCACTCATAGAAAGTTCCACATGATTTCGGTTTGCCCAATCTTGTGCTAATGTTGCTTCTTCTTCTCTAACATTAAATACTTTGAGTTTCATCACTAATATCTCCTTAAATATCTAATTTATAGTCCATTGGATCAATAATTTTAAGTACTTTTATAAAGAGGTAATTAAAAATAAAATTCAATATAATTGGTGCAGCAACAAATATTATAATTATCAATAACATATTCATAACTGACCATCCACCTTTTGCTAAATTAAGAGCATTAATCGGTCCAATCAAACCACTGATACCAAAACCTGCACTAGCTGGTGTTCCTTGAATATTAAAGAGAGCTCCGAGAATTCCTAGTATTGCTGCTGAAGATATCATAGGTAGCATAATCTTCGGTTTTGCTAATACATTAGCCATCGAAATCTTAGGAGACCCTAAAACATGCGCTAAGGCTGTCCCCTTAGAATTGACTGACCACCCAGCCATACAAAGCCCAAAACTAGCAGCACAGATACCTAAATTAGCAGCACCAGAACCAATTCCGGACAAACTAATTGCCAAAGCAATCCCAACTGTTGTGATTGGAGATACGATCAAGAAACAGAAAATCATCGCAATTAAAATTGACATCAAAACAGGTTGTAAACCAAGTAATGAAGCAATCCCTTGTCCACGCCAAACGCATGAAGAAACTTTTGTTTTCAGAAAACTAGATTCATAATGACAAAATCAATCAAAGTAGTACACTATAGATGAGGTGACTACGATGATTGATTTTATTATTTCTATTGATGATTGCGCAGTTGAATTGGATAGTCGTCAATCTTGGAAAATTCGCTACCCCTTATCAACCATTCTATTTCTTGTCTTTGTTTGTCAGTTAGCTGGCATTGAAACCTGGAAGGAGATGGAAGATTTTATTGAAATGAATGAACCATTGTTTGCGACCTACGTTGATTTGAGTGAAGGTTGTCCGTCTCATGATACCTTAGAGCGTGTGATTAGTCTTGTTAATTCAGACCGTTTAAAAGAGCTTAAAGTTCAATTTGAGCAATCATTGACAAGCTTAGATGCCGTTCATCAACTGATTTCAGTGGACGGTAAAACGATTCGAGGCAATCGAGGTAAAAATCAGAAGCCTGTTCATATTGTAACGGCTTATGATGGGGGTCATCATCTTAGTTTGGGACAGGTAGCGGTTGAGGAGAAAAGTAATGAAATTGTTGCCATTCCTCAGTTATTGCGGACAATTGATATCCGTAAAAGCATTGTAACGATAGACGCAATGGGCACGCAGACGGCTATCGTTGATACGATTATAAAAGGTAAAGCAGACTATTGCTTAGCCGTCAAAGGAAATCAAGAAACACTTTATGATGATATTGCTCTTTATTTTAGTGATGTCAACTTATTGGAAGAACTCCAAGAAAATGCGCAGTATTATCAGACTGTTGAAAAATCTAGGGGACAGATTGAAGTTAGAGAATACTGGGTGTCTTCCGATATCAAATGGTTGTGTCAAAACCATCCCAAATGGCATAAGTTACGTGGTATTGGGATGACTCGTAACACGATTGATAAGGATGGTCAGCTGAGTCAAGAGAATCGTTATTTTATCTTTAGCTTTAAGCCGGATGTCCTCACATTTGCCAATTGTGTACGAGGTCATTGGCAGATAGAGAGTATGCACTGGTTATTGGACGTTGTTTATCATGAAGATCATCATCAGACATTGGATAAAAGAGCCGCATTTAACCTAAATCTTATCCGAAAAATGTGCTTATATTTTCTCAAAGTGATGGTATTTCCTAAAAAAGACCTCAGTTATCGTCGCAAACAACGGTATATTTCTGTCCATTTGGAAGATTATTTAGTCCAATTATTTGGAGAAAGAGGCTAAGCAGATCATTGATTTAAAAAGGAATCTTTTCAAAATTGATGTCCGGGCACAAAAGGATGAAGAGAAAGTTTTCATGCGTACGGCGTGTCCCTTGTCCAATCATGGTGGTAATCATTTTGACATAAGGTAATAACACATGACCTACTCCTCCAACTAGTAAGAGTGTTACTGTTGGAATGACAATCAAAGTGAATGATTTCGTCTTGTCAGATAAAAATTGGATCAAAAGGACACCTAAGGCAGCAGTAATTCCCATGTTAATGATATCGCCTGTTCCTTTTAGCATAATAGCGCCTTTAAGGAAGGTTGCAGCTCCACCTGCAAACATAACCGCTAATCCTAGTGATGCTGATTGAATGGGATTAAATTTAAAATTGAGACCAACCATAATACCAATAACAAGCCCCATCATACTTGTTGCAACTGCTGTTGCAGCGATTAAAGTTGCAAAGCCGCTCCACATTGGCAGTAAAGCTTTCATTAATTCTCCAAGGATTGCTCCTGGTATCAAGACAATAACAGTCCCTAAAGCTAAACCATTTAATACGTTCATTATAAACGATTTAGTTGTTTGTTTTTCGACAACATCCGACATAAGATGCCTCCTACTAATAATGATTGTTTGTGATTTCACTAACTATATTAACTATATCATAGCTATTTGCAAAAGGAAAATTGGAAAAAATTATATAAGTATAGCTTTTACTAATATTATTGTGGAAATAATCATAAAGGTCAGATTGATAGACTTGTGCTATACTATTACTAAGAAAAAAGGACAGATATTATGGATATTAGACAACTTACTTACTTTATTGCTGTTGCAGAAGCAAAAAATTATTCACGCGCTGCAAAAAGTCTTTTTGTGACCCAACCTACACTTTCACAATCCATTAAAAAATTAGAAGCAGAATTAAATACTATTTTATTCTTACAAAATGGTCGTCAACTCGCTTTAACTGAAGCAGGAGAAATTCTCTATGAGAAAGGACAATTGTTGATGACTAATGTTAATCAAATGGTTACGGAGATCCAGCAATTAAATCAAGAAAAAAAGGAAGGTATCCGTGTAGGGCTTACTTCTCTTTTTGCTATTCAATTTATGAAACAGATTTCAACTTTTATGGCTACACATTCAAATGTTGAAGTATCTTTGATTCAAGATGGTTCCCGTAAATTACAAGAATTGTTAGCAAAAGGAAAGATCGATATTGGCTTATTGTCCTTTCCAAGTACCCGCAATGATATCACTATCGAACCACTGCAAACCTCAACTAAAGGATATAAAGTAAGCATTGTCATGCCAAAATCGCATCCTCTTGCAACACTTCCTGAAATTGAACTTAATGATTTAAGAGATTATAAAGTTGCCTCACTCAACGAACATTATATGCTAGGAGAGATGTTGCCTCGTAAATGTCGTGCTTTAGGATTTGACCCCCATATCGTCTTTAAACACAATGACTGGGAAGTTCTTATTCATAGTTTACAAGACCTCAATGCAGTCACTATTTTACCAAGTGAATTTGAAAGCATTAGCCAAGTTCAAGATTTATGCTGGGTCCCACTTAAGGATAAAAATAATTTTTATCCGATTGGTATTGCTTACCGAAATGATACTTCTTTTAGTCCTATGATTGAAGAATTTTTAAGTCTTTTAAAGACCAATTAATAGCAGTTAAACCAAAAAGTTTTAAACTTTTTGGTTTTATTTATTTTCCAAATGACAAAGAAAATCATAAACTTTTTGATTCCACTCATAAAGTGTTTCGTTACAGTAATCTAAATAATAAACCCTGTGTTTCAAGTCATTGGGCACAAGGCTTTGATAATCTTCTTGATAATGTTTTGGGATAACACATGCAACTAAATGTTCTGCTAAAGAAAGCTGATTTTTAATTTTAGCAGGATGATAACCATCAAAAATAGAATCAGGATGATTGATGATATCTTGATAAGTAAAATGAAAACTGACCCCTGGCTTAAAACCTACTGTTAACTCCTGTTCAGATGGTGCTTTGCCTAACAATCTTTCCATTACTAAACGATAACCAGAATTGGTATTTGACCAGTTCAACATCACATAGTCAAAGTAATCTTTAGGGTCTCCAGCAGCATTCCTCTTATCTTTTACCAGTACTTCAGCAGGCTTATTAAAGGCTTTAACTGCTGATAAGATTTTACCTTCTTTAAAAATTAGTTTTGCAGTTTCAATCGTACATGTATGGCTTAAAAAATCAGAAGTTAAACTAATACCATCCTCATTAAAAGTAGCTGCCGCTTCTCTATATTTGGGAATATAGGGAAAAGTAAAACTATTGTATTTTAAAAAATGAACAATTTTTGCGAGGAGATGTTTATCGTCACATTGTATCTCAGTTTTTCTTTTATATTGTTTCTCGTAAGCTATGAAAGCTCCTATCCTTTCCAATTCAAACGCCTTAATTCGAGGATAATCCAGCAAAGCTAATTGGTAAACACCTCCCCATTGTAAACTATATGCTGCACGACAAATTTTTAAAATCATTTCTTCCTCCTTTTGATAATCCCTACAACAATTTCTATTAAATAGTAGCATTTAAACGTAATCGACTCAATAACTTGGTCAATTTTCGATCAAAAATAAGATTAAGATACCAAAAAAGCCTGGACTATACTTACCAGACTAACATACTGTTTATTAAAATGAATCAATCTTTTGTTACTACTAATTGCTTACGATTATTAAAGAAAATTTTATAAGCCAAATAAGTAGCTACAAAAGAAGCTATCGAAGTCGTTGCTAATAGCATAAACGTCACCATCATTTGGTATTTAACCGCTTGGATAGGTGAAGTTCCAGCAAGAATTAACCCTGTCATCATCCCTGGCAAAGATACAATCCCAAGTGTTTTAGCTGAATCAATTGTAGGTACCATACCAGTTTTGATAACATCACGAATAATATCAATCGAAGCTGGCAAAATATCTGCTCCTAAAGCTAATTTTGTCTCCACTTCCTCTTGTTTACTTCTAAATTCGGACAATAATTGTTTATAGCACAAACCGATTGCTACCATAGAATTACTAATAATCATACCACCTACAGGAATCATTTGATTCGGAACAAATTTTAAAATTCCTGAAAAAATCAAGACAGATAAAGTGATTATAGTCCCTGACCCAATAGCTATAAATGAAATAACAAACCCTTTATTAATCCCTTTACCACGCTTAGCTGCGTTATAAGAAGCATTAATAATCATGAATAGCATTAAAAGAGCTGTGAAAATAGGATTTTGATAACCAAATATATAGTCTAGCAAAAAACCCACTGCTAATAATTGAATCACTGCTCGGATAGCGCTAATAATCACTTCTTTTTCTAGGTTTAACTTTTGCCAGTAAGAAAAAAATAAAGTAATCAAAACTAATGACGATGCCATTAGTAATGACATTAAAGAAATAGAATTTTCACCGCTCATTTTATAACCTCCATTGCTTCAATACTACCATTGACAACTTTTAAGACTTTATTGGCAAATCGACGACTCTGTTCCTCATCATGCGTAATCCACAAAATCGTTATTCCTTTGTCATGTAATGATTTAATAACCTTTTCAACAATAGCTTTATTATGATTGTCTAAAGCCGAAGTAACTTCATCTAAGAGTAAAACTTTAGGTTCAAACAATAATTGCCTAATCAGAGCAATACGTTGCTTTTCTCCTCCTGATAGTTTTTTGACATCCTGTTTCAGGTAAGACTGGTCCATTTCAAAACGTTGAAATAAATCATCAACGCGTCTATAATCTACTTTTTCGTGTCGAATGTGGTAAGGAAAACTAATATTGTCTTCCACTGTATTACCAAATAAATGTGGCGTTTGAAAACAGTAAGAAATCATTTTTCGACTTTCAATCGGTTCTAATTGGTTCAAATCTTTTCCATCAAAGAAAATATGACCTGCAGTAGGACTCATTAAACCACTGGCTAATTTTAATACAGTACTCTTACCACTTCCAGATGGCCCTACAATAGAAACAAAATCACCTTCATCAATTGCAAAGTTGATATCATTTAAAACCAACTTATCATCCGTTTTAAAATCAACGTGTTTAAAGGTTAAATAGGACATTGTTAAGCTCCTTTATTTCTTATTTATAATCATTATAATTAAGTCTAACATAAAAATCAAAAAAAAGCTCTTTAGAATAATTCTAAATTAATAAGTAAACTTATTTTACCTCTTATTAAAAATTTTCTGATAAAATAGGCTTTGTAAGAGGCCTTATAAACAAGATAGTTATCATCCAAGTCTCTGCACTTTAGTTGATCAATAAAGGAGACTCCTATGTTTTTAATCGATTTTATTTTACATATTGATACTCATATCTATGCTATGGCTAACACTGTTGGTAATTGGACCTATCTATTGCTCTTCCTCGTTATTTTCGTTGAAACTGGGGCTGTCATCTTTCCATTTTTACCAGGTGATAGTTTATTATTTGCTGCTGGAGCCCTTGCTGCAAATCCAAAAATGTCCTTCAATATTGTAACTTTTCTTATTATTTTCTTTATTGCAGCATTTATTGGTGATAGTTGCAACTTCTTGATTGGTCGTACATTTGGTTACCGTTTTATCAAACATCCTTTCTTTCGTCGTTTCATTAAAGAAAAAAATATCCGAGATGCTGAGCTTTATTTTGAGAAAAAAGGTACTGCTGCCATCATTTTAGGGCGCTATATCCCTATTATCAGAACCTTTGTTCCTTTTGTAGCAGGTATTAGTCAGCTCCCTCCAAAAGTATTTATCAAACGCGCCTTCATTGCAGCATTATCTTGGTCAGTTATTGCAACAGGTTCTGGTTTTCTCTTTGGTAATATTCCTTTTGTGAAGCAGCACTTCTCGCTTATTATCTTGGGAATTGTATTTGTTACCTTAATTCCTGTCCTTATTTCTGGTGTCAAATCATATCGGAACACTAAGTAATGTATCCAAAAATTTCTATTTAACACTATTAATCACTAAGAATGACAACAAAAAAAGAGCAATTAGTTGCTCTTTTATTAATTTAGTGTTATTTCTCCTGTTGCATAATCCATAGTGTATGATGCTTGTGTGTTTGGAATAGCAACATTAAATTCTAATGTGCCATCTTGTGATTTAGCTTCTAGGTGCATTGCAAATGGAACTAAATCAGTATCATTACGGTACAATGGAGTTACACGGTAACGAACACGTTTGTTTTGGTCAACCGCCTTACGAACTAAGCTTTCATAATAATTTTGTCCACGATTGATTTTTTGATTTGATTGGTTGGAATGAGCTGTTTGTGTGACAACATTTTGAGGATTTGACACGGAAGCATCCCAACCTTTGAAATTTCCAGCTAAAGCATAGGCAATTAAATGCCCCTTGTCGACTGCATGTCCATAATGGTCATTAGTAGCTACTTGATGCCAACCTAATGGTTTCCAATTTGCATCGGGAAGAGTGGTATCTCTGCGATTTTGATATTGACGAATGGTTCTATCAAGCATTGCATTAGCAGTTGATAGTCTTTGTTGATTGTCAATTGTATTTTGAACATACGCTTTAACATTGACATCAGCATTTAAATTTGTCTGATTATTATTTAATTCATAAATACCATTAACATATTGAAATGGTAGGTTACCAATAGCATTTTTTAAATTATTTTGAAATTCCTGGCTCGTATCAACAGATGAATTGACATCAGCATGTACTATCGGCGTTACGTTTTGCGGCTGCGTTGGAAGACCAAAGGTCATTACCCCCAACATACCTAATGTAGCAATTACGGTTATAAACAGTTTATGTAATCTTTTCATAAGCTTTACCTCTTTCTAATTACATTAAACAAGCGTCTACCATATTGATATCCGTTTTAGCTAATTGCTCTCCTTTTGTCACAACCATATCATATGCCTATTATTTAAGCATGTCAATCATTTATTTAATCTTATATTAATTTAATATTACTTTAAATTTAATTTACTCATTAAATTAGAAAATCTGCAAATAATAGCTTTGTTCATCCCCTAACTTAAATCAAAATTTATGCTATGATAGTGGTAAGGAGGCTTGTTCTGTGAAAAAAACAATTGGTATTATAGGTATGGGAGTTAGTGGTTTAGCTGTTCTACTAGCACTTTCTCGTAAAAAAGAGAAAGAGTTAAAACAGTTAGCTATTTTTTGTTTTGATGATACTGTCCACTTTGGACGAGGAATTCCTTTTCAAGAAGACGTTGACTCAGCTTTAATCAATTCCCCAATCAACGATATTTCATTTGATTATCGCCATATGTCTGACTTCATGGATTGGTTAGAAGAAAATTACTATGACACAAATCTAACCTATGTATCAAGGACACTTTACGGACAATACCTTTCAGAAAGAACTAAGTTACTTTTAGATAAACTCCCTGTCACGGTTATTAAAACAAGAGTGGATAAACTAAACTATTTATCAGATGAGCAACAATGGCAAGTCTATATTCAAGATAAGCTTTTTCCTGTCACATTTGATGAATTACACTTAGCTTGTGGTGCTCTGCCTGTTATAGAACCTTATCATTTGGAAGGGAAGACCGATTATATCAAAGACCCTTATCCTATCAAATACTTGGCTCAGGAAAATTGGAAGGGAAAAACAGTTGCTATCATCGGGACTGGTCTAGCTGCAATTGATGTTATAAAATGGTTGCTACTCAATACACAATCTTCTGTTAAAGCATTTTCAAGAACCAACTACTTCCCTAGCGTCCGTATTGTTAATGATTTACCACTTACTTGGCACTTTTTTACCAATGATAACCTTAAAGCATTTCTATCACATCCTTCAAAAACCTTCACTATTGCCGATTTTAATGATTTGATGTCTGGCGAATTGGAGCATCTTGGCTTTAAAAACTGGAAAAATACAACAGAAACTTTTTTATCCCCAGGAATTGATGGTCTCAAGTTAGCCTTTAAATACCCTAAGCAACTCTATCTATTACAACAATTAGCTTCACGAATCACTGTCTGGTTAACTGACCTTTGGCCACTCATGTCATTATCAGATAAGAAAGAGTATAAAGCACTCTATGGAAAAGCGATTATTAACTTGCGAAATCCTATGCCTGATGAATCTGCTAAAGTAATTTTGAAAGCTGCACAAAAAGGGACTTTTTCTCTGATCAATAACGTCAAGACAATTACAAAAAATGACGAAGGATTTTCAATAGAAAAAGAAAAACAAAATCATATATCTGTCGATCGCGTCATTAACGCTACTGGTTACCAGTTAAACACTAAAAACTGGACAAAAGCCAATCCACTTCTAAAATCGCTCATCAATCAAGAATTTTGTCAAATTGACGATCAAGGAGGGATTACTATTTTAACTGAAAATGCACAAGTTTTGTCTCCAAAATATGGTCCAATGCCAGGTTTATATGCGCATGGTGCACTGGTTAATGGTGTCGTTTATCAGAATAACTCTACAATTAAAATTCAACAAATGGCAGAGCGAGCCTTTTCTGATAATAAATAACCATTTCTAAAAAATACCTCCTCTTTTATTATTTAAGAAAGGGAGGTATTTTTTTATTATAAATTCCTTTGTTGTAATATAGACTGTGCTATACTTTCTTTTGATAATTCTTTTAAGTTATCTCCTATCAATTGTAAAGCAGTATCAGCCATATGAGCGATCTCTCTACTATGTGTCACCATAATAACACATCGTTTTTCCTTATGCGCAAAATCTTTAAGACGCATCGTAATATCACGCGAAATGTCAAAATCTAAATTCCCCGTAGGTTCATCAAGTAAAATAGCTGGTGTTCCTACAACCAAAGCTCTCGCAATAGCTACACGTTGTTGTTGCCCTCCTGATAATCTCAAGATATTTCGCGTTAACATATCTTCTTTTAAACCTAAATCCAACAATAATTGTTTATCTGCAGTAGGTTTTACCAACTGAACATTTTCCAATGGGGTTAGATAGTCTAAAAGGTTATAATTTTGAAAGACCAAAGCTATATTCTTTTTGCGATGCTGAGCATAACCTGCTTCTTTAATATCTTTTTTGTTAAATAATACTTGTCCCTCAGTAGGCGAATCAAGACCTGCCATCAAGGATAGAAGGGTTGTTTTCCCTGAACCAGAATTCCCTAATATAGTATAAAATACCCCTGACTGAAAACTATAATTGATATTTTCTAATGTTTTATTGTCGTTCCCCTTATAACGATAAGCAATATTTTTTAATTCGAGCATAGATTTCTCTTTCTTGAGCTATGTATTCAATAGCAGAGCATATTCATTTTAACCGTTAATATAGATGTCACTATTGGTCGGTATACTTATGGCACTTTAGGACAGTTTTGATAAGATTCCCCTTGGTTTGTAGCGAGCAATAATTAAACTAGTAGTAATAATAGCAAATAAGACGATTGCTAAACCAACTAGAATTACTAACCAGACTTCCTCAGGCTTCACTTGTACATTTAACGTCTTAATCGTTTGCATAAACATATCTGTATCACTATCAGCCCCAAGCTGCATATTCCCAAACCCTTTCATAAAGTCTGCTCTGACAGTTCTAGAGGCCTGATACACTAAGGAGTCTGCTAATTTTTGACCAATAAATTGACTGATAAGTACTGATAAAGCAAAGGCTGGAATAGCAATCATTAGTACTTCTACTGCGTACTGACAATGATAATTGCTTTAGACTTACCAATAGCTAATAAAATACCTGTCTCATGGGTTCTACCACCAATCCAGAATAGCAGAGCCATCATCACTAGGATAATAGATACTACTAACATGCCGCCTTGTAGAGAAGTAATTAATTGATTCAAGACATCTATACTTTTTGCATAACTTGTTAGCAAGGTTGCTGTAATTGTCAGTTGGTATTTATTCCAATCAATAGGATTGTTTTTTGATAAAACTTTTAAGAGTTTCTATATCAGCATTCTTTTTAGGATATACAGTTGTTTGGCGATAAAAGGCCTTACCTTTAGAATAGCCGTATAAATCCTTAATCAATTGCGTATCTGAAAAGGCTGTATTTTCTAGCATCTCATAAGGGTAATTTGATTTTTGTACCGTTTTACCTTTATATATGCCAACAATAGTTGCTTCAACTAATGTTTTATCCTTACTGTTTCTAACGGGGTCTTTTGAAAACATTAACTTATCGCCAACTTTAAGATGATTTGTCTTCGCAAAAGCCTGATGAACAATTATAACTCGCTGATCTTTCGGCGTGATATGTCACCCTCCCTTAAGAGAAATCATCCCCGCTGTGTATTTAGGATCTGTATCGGAGTAACTATTACCATGAACTTGTAAAACTTGTTCTTTATATTGTTCTTTATCATTTGGTCGTGTAACCATTTTTTCCGAGGTTAGTCCAGCATAAGCCATCAAATTATTATTAACGCGCTTAACATTTGGATTACTTGCTATGTTAACTATTGCTTTTTCAGGGATTTCTCCAGATCCGTAACCATCACCAACAAGGTCAGTACTATCCGATGAAATATGCAAAATTGATCCAGTTTGCCTTGAAAATGTCTTCTTAGCAGTAAGACCAGCATTTTTTACCGCAATACCGCTAATTAATGTAGAAGCAACTAGCCATAAACATACGAATAAAGTGATACTCTTACGCTTTTTACGGCTAACATATAAAAAGGAACGTTTAAATAAATTCATATTAACCTCCTATGACATTCGTGACAATATTTGCTTTGGTTGTAGTTTAAGAATAGAATAACTAGATAATACAACTGCAAATAAGCAAATTAAAGCACCCTGAGCATAGAGTCTAAAGACATCCATTACTCCAACAGAAACAGCGAGGTTATCAATTCTATCAATAATTAGACTACTATTTTGTACAATTTGTGAACTCACACCACCATTAACTTGTGATAAAAGGCCAGCTGCAAATGTTTTTCCAAGAAAGACACCACCAATAATAGATAGTGTGAAGGCAGCACCTGCTACTAACAGTACTTCTATCAGATAATGACCTATGATTTCAAACTTAGTTTTTCCGATAGCGAGTAAAATTCCCGTCTCTTTAATGCGGTTATTAATCCAAAATGTTAGCATGACAACTAATATTGCCATCGCCACGAGACTAACAATAAGAATGATTCGTCCCACTAGACGATGCAATGTCTCGATATTACGATAAGAATCTCCATAAAACTCTTTAGCTGTTTGAACATCTAATTTCCCGAAATCAAGCGGCCATTGTTTGATGTTTTGGATAACTGTATCCACTAAACGTTTATCACTTAAGCGCACTGCAACCGTCTGATAACCTTTTTGTTTACTAATCTTCCTAACCAATGTTGCCTGAGCAATCAATGTATTATCAATATTGGGATTAAAAGTATTTTTAGACTTAGCACTATTCGCATCATAAATTCCTGCAATAGTAACATTTTCTTTGCCTAATCTCAATTTGTTACCCACACTTAAATGATTCTTTTGTGCTAACTTCAATGGAACTAGTACTTGTTTTGTATTATCGGCCGCTAAATGGCTTCCTTTCTTTAAGACCAATGCTTTTGTCTGAAAAGCTCGTAAATCTTCTGTACTTTGATAACCTGCTAATGTAACTTGATTCTCTTCTTTAGAAGAGTTATATGGTGATACAGATTTTAAACGGCTACCAACATCAATGCTTAAACTTGCCTCTACTGACTCAACCATTTTTGCTTTTTTCAAAGCTTCGTATGCTTGTTCAGGCCAATAAGCCTTTTCTTTGGAGGTTAAATAAATGCTTTTCCCTTGTTTTGTTAGGATATTTTTTTCCAAAGAATGCTGAATACTCATCAGACTGATTAAACATGTGCCTATAGTTAGAAAAACTAAGAACAAGGTTACTGTTTTCATTTTTTGACGTTTCAAATAAGCTAAACTTAATGTCCATAGGTTCACTATTTTCCCTCCTTTTTCTATCTTAATAATCTCTAGAATAACGATAGAAGTCGTTAGATATTCTCTATCGACTTCTACGTTATCTATCAATTAGTGATTTTATAGCACTGTTTCTAAAAACAATTATTTCTCAAATGTTTTCATAAATTGGTTAGTATAATCAATTACTTCTTTAAGGTTAGTATCATAAATTTGGTGAGTTCCGTCTAGTGTATGAATAGAGACTTCTTTTGGATCTTCTGATAACTCCTTATGTTGCTCTTGCCAACTGCCTTTAATTGGTATATCTAAACTACGTAATTGAAGCCCTAAGTCACTTTCACGTGCTAATAAATACATAGCAGGAATTCCCTTTGGAATCTTATAGTTGGCACTTTCGTTAATCATATTAGAAGAATTCTTCGCTTCTTCTTTCATATTAGAATTATTAAGTATCTTATGTCCAATAGCAAAAAATTGTGCATTAATATCGTCGGATACTTTAGGAATTTTAGGTAATTCTTTTAACACTGGAGCAGCGAAATCAACTTGCTTACCACCTTCCATACCCGGCGTTGATGTATCTAAACCTATTAATCCTAGCACTTCCTTTGGATAAGTACTGATGTATTTAAGGGCATAAACACCACCAATTGAATGAGAGGCAATTACATATTTTCCGGTAATACCAACTTTTTGTAAAGCTTCGTGGATATCTGAGGTAATATTAGCTAGATTTCGTGGTTGGTCAATGACATCACTTAAACCTGAACCAAATGGCTCAACTACCACAACCTTATGAGTTTTACTTAAATTACTAATCAAATTATGGTACTGATGTTTGGCAGTCACCGTCCCTTGACCAGGAATAAAGACAATTGGTACTTTACCTTCTCCAACAGTATAGACATTCATCTTCTTGCCTTTGACTTCAACCTTTTGACCATATTCTTTGATAGGTGTTTTGATATATTTTTGATATTGTTTGTTACTAATAAAGCTCTCTGTGCCTTTATTATATTTTTCAAGTTCTTTCGTTAACTTCATTCGCTTGGCTGCTGTTGCCTTGTCTTCCTTCGGATTTGCAGTTACGTTTTCTTGCTTAGGATCCTCAGTTTTAGTTTTTTGATTATCTTTATTGGCAGAACATCCAACGCAAAGCATTAAAGTCAGGGCGATGGTTGATAATGTCGTTATTTTATTCATCTTTTCTCCTTAGTAAAATAATTGGGGGGAATAATTATTTTTCATGCGATTGAATCCACTCGTCAATAGCCTTCGCCATATGTTTATATTGCGTATGATAAATCAAGTGGCTAGCATCTAGTGTCTCAACAGAAACGTCTTTTGGATCTTCAGATAAGTCAATATGTTGTTGTTCCCAGCTTTTAAGCTTAGGGAATATTTTTTTACGCATTTTTATATCTTCTGCTGACTCATTAGCTAAGAAATACTTAGCTGGCATACCTTTAGGGAACTTAACTTTTTCCATTTTATGAAGATTGTCACTAACACGCCTATCTTTATCGCGCTCTGTTTTATTACCTGATTTTTTAGCACCGATTGATAAGTATTGTTCATTGGTTTTCTTATCAACTTCTGGAATGGATTCTGCCCATTTTAAGGTTGAAGCTGAAGATTCTCCAGTTGTGCCATCACCTTCCATATTTGGTGTGCTTGTATCCATGCCAATGAAACCTTTGACATCGTTAGAATATGTCTTAGCATAATTTAGACCGTATATGCCACCTAACGAGTGAGCCATAAGATAGAAATTTTTGACACCGACTTTTTCAAGAGCTGTATGAATCTCTTTGGTAATATTTTCAATCGTACGTGGCTTATCTGTCATATCACTAAGCCCATAACCGAGCGGTTCAACCGTATAAATTTTATATTTTTTCCCTAATCTATCAAGCAAGTTTTTGTAAGCATAACGTGGTGAAATTTCAGCTTGACCAGGGAAGACTACTAGCGGAATTTTCCCTTGACCCATTGTATATATGTTCATTTTTTTACCGTCACCGACATCAATTTTTTGTCCGTAATCTTCAATTGGTTTCGCTTTATATTTAGTTAGGTCAATAGCACCTTTAGCAATCATAGCTTTTTCTGCTTCTCTCTCTTGTTTTTGCTTAGCGATTGACTTTTCTTGCTTAGGCTGCTCAGTTTTAGTTTTTTGATTATCTTTATTGGCAGAACATCCAACGCAAAGCATCAAAGCGAGGGCAACGGTTGATAATTTCGTTATTTTATTCATTTTTTCTCCTTGACTTAGGTATTTCATTCAACGATTACTTTTGATGGGATTGGATAAATCCATCAATAGCTTTAGCCATATGTTCATATTGTGTTTGGAAAATATTGTGACTACCTTTAAAAATTTCAACGGAAGCATCTTTTGGATCTTCAGATAAATCAATATGCTGCTGATCCCAATTTTTCAAACCTTTAAAATCTGCTTGACGTAGCTTGATTCCCTCCACAGATTGATCAGCAAGAAAATACTTAGTTGGCATCCCTTTAGGGAATTTTACATTCTTCAATTTACCAAGATTATCACCTAAGCGCTCATCTTCATCTCGTTGAGACTTATTGCCGTTAATTTTTTTCGCAATTGACAGATACTGTTCGTTAGTCTTATCATCAACATCTGGTAATTTCATTGCCCATTTAGCACTTTCAGGGTCATACTTTGTTTTTTGTTCCCCTTCCATCCAAGGTGTACTGGTATCCATACCAATAAATCCTCTGACTTCTTCTGGATAATTTTTAGCATAATTTAAAGAATACATACCGCCAAGTGAGTGAGCTGCAAGGTAGAAATTTTTAACTCCAATTTTATTTAGGCCTGTGTGAATTTCTTTTGTAATGTTTTCTAGCGTACGTGGTTTAGTAGGAATATCACTGAGACCATAGCCTAATGGTTCTACTGTATAAATTTTATATTTTTTACTTAACCGCTCAATTAAATTCTTATAAGCATAGCGTGGCGAAATCTCAGCTTGACCAGGAATAAAAACAATTGGAATTTTTCCCTGACCAGTTTCATAAATGTTCATTTTCTTGCCATCACCAACATCGATTTTTTTACCATAATCTTTGACCGGTTTTGCCTTATATTTTGTCAAATCAACAGCGCCTTGGGGATGCATCTCTTGATCAGCAGCTTCTTTGTTTTTGGGTTCTTCTTTTTGCTTATCTGTGAGTTTAGTTTGTTTAGGATGATGAGACTGTGTTTTAGATGTAGACGTGTTTGATGCAGCACACGCCGTACAAAGTAGTAGGCTTAAAGCAACAGTTGATAGCTTTGTTATATTCTTCATGCATTCTCCTTATTGTCTGGAAAACATAGCTTTACCAAAGTGTCAAACGTTTTTCTGGTTTTAGATACATTGAATCGCCTTTTTTAACACCAAAGGCATCATAAAATTCTTGGAAATTACGTACTGGGATGTTAGCTCTCAATTCATATGGTGCATGAACATCTGACTGAATTGAGGACTTACTTTGTTCTTTGGTTGCTTTTTGACGCCAAATACTTGCCCATGATTCAAAAAATTCTTTATAGTTTGGATTTTTTCAGTCTTAAGAGCTTCTAGAGATGCCATAACACCACCATTATCTGCAATATTTTCTGCTAAAGTTAATTTACCATCAACTTTACCGCCATCTGCTTTAAGGCCATCCCATTGGTCAATCATAGCTTGTGTTTTTTTCTTATAATGTTTTAAATCTTCTTTAGTCCACCAATCGTGAAGATTCCCTTTCTCGTCATATTTCATACCATTAATATCAAATGAGTGTGAAATTTCATGACCAATAATTGCTCCGATAGCTCCATAATTTTGACTAACTGTTTTAGTTTTATCGTAGAGTGGTGATTGAAAAATCGCTGCTGGAAAGACTATGGAATTGGTATTAGGATCATTATAAGCATTTACAGCATTGGCACTCATTTGCCAATGTTCACGTTGATTAGACTGGTTAAATTCTTCAAATGTTTTCTTGTTCGATAATTTTCTGTAGTTATCATTGTTTTCAAAGAAGCTTGCTTTACTATCAAATTGGTACTGACGATAAAGATCAGGATAATCTTCTGGATAGCCAATCATTAATCTCATGTTATCAAGTTTCTTAATGGCCATTGCTTTTGTATTTTCTGATAACCAAGTGTTGTTTTTTAACCGTGTTTTATAGACATTAATGATTTTCTTAGCCATATGTTCGACGTCTTTTTTAGCTGCCTCACCAAAATATTTCTTACCATAATAATCACCCAAAATATGGCCAAAAGTATATTCTAATTGGGTGTAAGCATTTTTTCTTTCGATTCAATCTGAGTCAAACCAGACGCAACATTCTTAAAAGCACTCGCTGCTTGACGATTTTGTTCTCCTAGAAAATCTGATTGATCAACTAGCATAGAAATCATCATCCATGCTTTCATATTGGCTAATTGTTTACTATTTATAACATCATTAACCTGTTTAAAATAAGTTTTATCTTCTACATTGACTGCCTTATTCGTTGGCCCAACTAGTTTTTCAATCAATTCTTTAAAGTCAAATTCCTTGGCGTAATTGTGAACCGTTTCCATACTTTCAGGGTTATATCGCCCCGCAGCTGTCTCACTTTCAGCTGTGATTTTACTTTGATCAACTTGCGTTTTTTCTGATAAGAGTCTATCAAATGCTATAGCTTGTTTAACTAGTTTTCTATCTTCAATGTTACTTTTTCCAGCTTGTTTAAGCAAAGCCATTGCTGAAGTACGGTAAGCTGATAATTTAGCCTCACCTTCTTTATTGCCCTTCTTATATTGGTCAGGTGATTCAAGTAATGCGGGTGCTTGACGAAGCACCAATTGCTTTTGGCTATTATCTCGAGCATTGGTTTCCACAGTCAAACCAAATGGTAAAACAAAACCACTCATCACAAAATCATGGGCCAAACTTTGAAAGTCTTTCATTGAAGAGACTGCTTCAAGTTTTTGTAAAACTGGTTTTAGAGGTTTGAGACCATTTTTATCTCTTGTTTTAAAGTCCATACCTTGTTTATAGTATGCAACCATTTTTTTCTGTTCATCATTGGTTGTTTCAATCTTTCCTGAGGCCATTTTAGCCATATCAGACACTAACAGTTGCTTTAATTTATCCTCAATTTCTGAAAAACTATTAACACTAGTCTGCCCTTGTTTGAGTTTTGTATTGGCTAGCCAATTATCATTGACAGCCCTGTAGAGATTTTCTCTCGGACTGACATTATTTGCTTTCTTCTCACTGGCAGATACTGCATGTAACATAGCAATATCTTTAACCACATATCCTGATATAAGACAAGCTGTTAAAGTAAGAACACTCATGGATTTTAAATAGGATTTTCTTTGCATAAATGACACCTCTCTTTCTTATTCACTTTTAGTATAGCAAGTAGGGTGTTAAATTCTTGTTAAGAATTCACTTTTTTACACTTATACAAAAAAGTAGTAGCTAATGAGCTACTACTTTTGATTTAAGAGATAAAACCTTTTATCCATCACAATTAATGTTGCTAAATAGATTTTATTTTATCATTAATATTTGCTTTTAAACTTTTTAGCTAAACTAAATAATACACTCAGCATAACGATAGCCATTCCAGTGATATAATAACCACGTTTGCTGTCACCAGTGGATGGCAATGTATTTTTAATTTGTTTTTCAACATGTGTCTGATGTGAAGTTATCTGTTTATTGTCTGTTCTAGCCATATGAACTGCGGAAACTGTCTTAGTCTTTGGTAAATCAGACGCTTTAACTGTAGTATCAGTTTGATGAACGTTATTAACCTTGTAGCCTTCTTCAACTATAGGTGCTTCTTGGGTTTTATGTCCCTCTTCAGCTTTACGTGCTTCTTCAGCTTTACGTGCTTCTTCAGCTTTACGTGCTTCTTCAGCTTTACGAATAGCTTCTAAGTCAACTACTTTAATCGGAACATCAACTTTATCAACACCACCATTTACATAATGAATCGATACTTTAGCGTTTGTTAACATTCCTGATTCATTTGTGTTTGGAGCTTCGTCGATTGTTAATGTATAAGCTCCTGCCATTTCTGGAACAACTAAGTGCTTCATCAACATATCCACAGTTACTTTAGCTCCTTTGTCAGCTGTCATTTGGCTTGCTTTAACATCAAAACGGTTTCTATAGATATGAAGGGTCTCATTACGACGATAATTTGATAAGTCAACAGCAGATAACTTAATAATATTATCTCCAAATTCTAGTGGTACTGTCATATCTTTAGTGATTTCTACACCATTTCTAAAACTATAAAGACCGGTTTTATCAACAGATTCAAGTAATGAATCATCTTGATATAATTTTAGTTTTAGAGAGTCATCTTTGGCAACGATGTGGATAAGAGCAGTATCAGAAGTCAAATCACGTTTAGCAACTGCTGTGTTAAGCTCTGGAACTGATTGGTCAAAGAACATGCGACGAACAATACTTGCTTTCTCTCCTGCTTCTGTTACCACTTCAACCCTAATCCAAGTGTTAAAACGACTAAGTGGTAATTTAGCCCGGAACTCATATTGTTTACCGGCATAAAGTACTCTACGTCCACTCATTAATGGTTTTGTTCGATTAGTCAAGTCTTTACCTTGAATAATAACAGGGGTTCCTAGCATGTCTCCATTTTCATTCACCATTTTGACTTCAACATGCTTGCTTTTATCACCATCCTTGATGTGACCGATAATACCAGATGCTGTGATTTCCTTACCATTTAGAGTTGCCTCACTAGCAGTTTCCAATAAGGCAGGAGTTAAGAGAAATACTGATGGGTATTTATGTTCACTAACAGGATCATCTTGTGGTCCAGCAACTGCAAACTGTCTCATCATCATATTTTCAGTAAGAGCACTCGCTCCTTTAACAGCATTAAAATTAAGTTTAGTATCTGCAGTGAGATTAATTCGAAGGACTAGACTGTCACTTGTTTCGTAATACGCTGAATCTTTTTGCATAGTAAGTAGCATATCCCTCATATGCTTATTTTTAGATAATCTAGGACTTAAAGGAAGTTGTTGAACTTTCTTACTTACACTACCCGTCTCCATAATCAAACTTTTAACATTTAATGAATTTTCTGTTTTATGTAATACAAATGTTGTCCATCCTTTAGTTAAAGGTAACTCACTACCTTTAACAACTTCTTTTCCATTCACAGTAACCTTACTATAATGTGACCAGTCAATATTAGCAAAGGTTACTTTTGCTGTATTTTCATTGGCTTGAGTTGAATGACTGAGCTGTTCACCTTTTTTAGTCATATCTTCTTTCTGATGACTATATGGATCTTCTTGCCCTTTATAAACAACTTTAAGACTTGCACCACTGGTTAATTTAAATTTAAGGTTAATTGCATCTTTATAAATATAGTATCCATCTATCTGACTTTCAGTTAAACCAAAACTAGAGTCAAATTTTTTCAATTCATTTGGAACACCATTTTGGATAAGGTATATTTTTTTAATAATTGAAGCTGGGTCTTGAGATTGTTTGAAAAACATATCTAATTCAACTGTTCCAGTTTTTGCAATAAGTTGTCCCTTAAATTCAGAATCCTTTCGTCCAAGTCGAATAGTTTTAAACTTACTCATGTCCATATCGTTTATATCCAAAGAAACATCTTTTTGTTCAACCAATTCTGGCATCTTTCCATCTTTGAAAGTGGTCATGATTTCTGAACTTGAGTTAATGTTATTAATAGTAAACTCTAGACGACGATTTGTCGGGTTGTATTTTAATTGGTAAGTTTTGCTGAGATTAATGTCTTGTTCATCATTTTTCAAGATATTATCAACAGTTTTAACCTCATTCAAACGACGAACAGATAAACTATCAATATGTCTGACATCATTTGGTAATTCAATACCAATCTTAACAGATTTATCTTTAAGCGCTATACGAGAAGTTTCTTGCAATTTATCGTTAACATAAATCTTACCACCCTTGTCTTTAATAGCAGCAAAGCTTGAAAATACAATGGCATGGTAATCTACTGTTTCACCAGTAGCTAATTGCTCAAAAGTAGTATTGCTCAAATAGTCAACCGCTGTGATATTGACATATTTTGTATCTGCAAAATAATCTGTTGTGATAGTAATTTCTTTATTGCGATTATTATTACGATAAATTTTAAGACTAGTGTCATCAAATTGATTAGCTGACAAAGCATTTCTAGGAATGACTAATTTGCCATCAGATTCGACTTGTAATATTTTGCCATTTACTTTGCTAGCTAAAATAGGGCCATCAACAAAGCTAAGTTGAAGAGACTTAGCATATTTAATTGCTCCTGATTTATCTTCAATAGCGTCTTTTTTACTATCCTTTGGTGCTTCATCCGGCGGCGTGTTTAAATCTGGGAAACCTGGAGGAGTTGATAAACTATCTTTGGGTTTGCTTGGCTTAGTTCCCGGTGGGGTTGAATAATCAAAACTTCTCATTGAAGTTGGTGCTGGTAAATCAATTCCTGGTGGACGGTCTAATTTTGGTTTTTCAACTTTTTTATCTTCTTTTTTAAATCCTGGAGGTGTGATAAGGTCTAAATTATTATTGCCACCACCAACATACTTAACAGATTGAAGATAAACGTCTTTCAAACCAATGCCAGTATCCTGAACTTTGAAAGTAATTTTTTTCCAGCGATCTTCTAACTTCTCTACAGTAGTCTTATCTTTGGGACTTAAGTAAGGTTTATTGTTGTCCATTTTGATATAGTATTGATAAATTTGGACACCATCGCCACCGACACCTTTATTATTCAACTGTACTTTAATTTGATAAATGTATTGTTTATCCCCTTTTGCAATTTAATCTTTAATCTTACCATCCCAAATAGAATCTGGCATCATGGCAAAACTATTACGATAATCTAGGCGATAAAGTTTTCTAACGTCGTGTGATCTACCAAGTACACGAACTTCTTTATTGGTATCTGGATCTATAATAGAATATTGAACATACTCCATATTACGCAAAGCTGCAATACGAACTCCTGCTTTGTCATAGAAAGGACTATTAGGAGAGAAAAATACTGTATTGTTATAGATTGGAAGACTCAACATGCCGTTAGTTGTAAAGGTTGATGAGGTCTTGTTGGTTTCTTTATTAACATAGAATTGAACGCGACGTTTTTTGTCACCGTTACCAATTTCAGAAATGCCTTCAAAAGCATCAATAGCTTTTTGCTCTGTCCATGAACCGTAAAAACCTAAAAATGGTAAGTGTAAATCGGCTACACCTTCAGTATCTTTTAAGTTAAGATAACCTTCCAAGAAATTATTGCGAGTTAAAGCCTCTGCATCAGAATAATCCACATCAAGGTCAACAGCTAATGTCTTACCTGCTTCTACAGTAACTTTCCTTGTAACTGCATCAGCTTTTTTTGATACTAGGTGTTCTGAATTTTGCGTACGAAATCCTTTTTCATCAACTGGGTCCGCAATCGCTTCTGATGAGATGATATACGTTTTATTAGTTTTTCCAAAGTTACGAAGTAGAATGCGTGCTTTAAATTTTTTCTCTTTTAATTCACGTAACTCCAACTTACCATCTGCATTATTATCGTTAGTCCCTGTTACAGTTGCAACGACTGTCGTAACAAGAGCTTTGGCAAGATTCATTGCTCCGCTACCTTGTTGGCGCACAAAGTAAGGTGTTTTGCCATCTTTTGATTGTTTATTGATAATTGGCTGTGCAGTGTTCATCAAGAGTAATTTAATAAAATCAGCAGCATTATCAACAGGAATTTTTTTATCTGTAATGTATTGTTTTAAAACTGCAGCTGCCCCAGCTACCTGAGGTGCAGCCATTGATGTTCCTGATTTATCAGCATATTGATTATCCTCCACAGTTGAGAAAATATGACCACCTGGAGCTGTAATCTCAGGTTTTAGACGTAAGTCTGGTGTAGGTCCCCAAGAAGAATAAGAAGATAATTGTCCTGCTAAACTATTATCAATAGCTTGACGCTCTGTTAAAATAGTAATAATTTTATTGCTATTATTTTTGATATTGTTATACGTGCTTCTGGTAATGCGAGCAATATTAAATTTAGCTGCTTCTGATTCAACTAATAATTGACTGCCTAAATCATCTTTAACCTTCGCATTATTGTAAAGCAAGATAGCAGCTGGATTTAACTTAGTAATCGCCTGTACTTTTTCTAAAAATCCATTAGATTTATTATCTTCTGGAATTTCAAGCATGGCGATTTTACCACTTAAATCAAAATGTTTTGACAATTCCGAAGGAGCTCCTGCTCCCAAATCTACAGCCAATCCAATAATAGTTTTTGAAGCGTTTGGGGCAACATGAAGATTAATGACTTCTGTAACTTCTGTTCCAGATTTTTTATCTTTAAATTTCAAAACATGAGCATGCTTTTTAAGGTTCTCCATAGAGGCAACAGCCAAGGTATTATCATCGAGGGCTGGGTTGGCAATCAAGGCTGTATCATAATTTTCTGCTAGCGGCTTAACACCATAAGTATTACCGTCAGTGATATTTCCTTCATTACCTGCTGCTACTGCAATGACGATTCCTGCCTTACACGCTCTTGCAATAACTTCAAGTTCAGGATAGTCTTTCCCCTCATGTACAAATCCAGCAGGTGTTCCAAGACTCATATTAACAACATCAGCTTTTAGTAAAATAGCATCGTCTAGAGCTTTTAGCCACACATCTGTGAAGGTTGTGGGATTTTGTTGGTCATCTGAAAATACCTTCATCGCTAAAATTTGAGCATTTGGTGCAACACCATACAATTTTTGATTATCATCATTAGCTCCTACGATACCTGTTACATGCATACCATGCATTACACCGTAGCTATCCTTGAGGTTATCATTATAGTCATAATAGTTATAACCATAAGGTACTTTTTCGGAATAGAATTTTCCTTTGAGATTCTTTTCATGAATCAGTTTTTCAATACTAGTTTTATTATACTTAGCACGATTTGGTTCTTTGATTTTTAGTGCTTGGTGTTTGAAATCAACCCCTGAATCAATAACTGCAACAACAGTTCCCTCACCTTTATACTGGGAGTTGTTCCAAACTTCTGGCAAACCAATAAGTTGCCCTGAGGAAGATAGTAAAGGTTTTGTCTGAACATATTCTTGTGAGACATAGACCCTTCTAACATCAGCAATCGTTTTTAATTTTTCAATTTCTTGAGCTTGAATATCAAGTGCGACACCATTAATAATAGCATCGTAACGCTTCACTTTGCTTGAATCAAAGTGAACACTTTTTTCAATATTCTTAAGAACTTTATCTTGCTCTTGCTTGATGCTTTGTAATTTTTTCTCAACATCAGCTTGATTTAACTGTGCAACTGTTTTTTTCTGTTCTGTCGCATAATCTAAGATAGATTCCTTATTAAATTCAACAATTACTCTTACTTTTTGAGGCTTTGGCACAGCCGGAGTAGCTTTCTCAGCAACCGCCCCCTGTGGTTTAGTCACAGTAACTGCCTTAGTTGCTTCTGTACTCTTATTGCCTTTCTCTGAGTTTTCTTACTCGTATTTAGGCAACTGCTTTGGCTGATTAACAACTTCTGGTGTAACAGTTACTTTTGGAGCTACCTTCTTAGTATCTTGAGCTAAGTTAGGAATCTCAACTGTTTTTTCATTAATTGTTGGGGGTGTGGTTGTAATAGGTTGGCTAACGTCTGAGTTAACACTAGCTTTTACTGTTTCTGGCCTTTCTACTACCTTATCTCTAGGCATTACTCGGCTCTCAGATTGAACAGTTTCACTTTTGACAACCTTATTCTCCTTAGCTTCAACAGGAGTTGTAGTTGCTTGTGTACTGTGAGTCTTAGAGGTATTTAGAGCTGTTGTGTCTGCTTGAACTGGCTGAGGTACTTTCGTTACAGTGGTAGGTGAGGTTGTTGCTTCATCAGCGTGAATCTCTGTACTTGCTGTAGCTAGACTAACAACTGCTACTGTACCCAATAAAGCACCGCATAGGCTGCGGCACACTTTACTTTTCCTAAATCCAAATTTGTCCGTCTTTTTATAAAATGTCATGGCTTCCTCGTTTCTAAATTTTTGTCTACATCTTTAATCATCATTAAGAAATAATCCATGCTGAATACTCGGCAACGGATCAACCATATCATCACCATTGTCATAAACAATATGATTATCTGGCCCTAAATTGGTTATATTATCAACGGTACTATTTTTCAAAACAACAGTTACATACCGACATATGTCTGAAAATTCTAAATAATGAAGACGTGAATCCATAAAAAAGACTTTGATAGGCTCTTTTTGAGGAGGAATTTCGACAACAACTTTTCCATCATAGTGATGAATATATTTCGTATTCTCTATAATTCTTAAAATAGTATTAGATGAATCATTATGACCAATAGGTTTGGCTGAAAGGAATTCACTCATAAAAGAACCTCACATTACTTAACCGGTTTGTTAACCAGCTAACGAAATTTTAGCACTCCTCTAAGTACTTGTCAATGGCAAATGTTAAGTTAAAATCGTTTTCAGCAATAAGTTCTTTTATCTTTTTTTACATTAGAAAATATTTCAGTTTTTATTATTTCTAATTATTATCACAAAAAAACACCTCTATTTTCTGATTTTCTCATAAAATGTGGAAATGATCAGTTTATCATATCAACTCTAACCATAATTGTTAAAGACTACCCAAGGTATTATAAAAAGCCCTTGAAATACTTCAAAGTGCTTTTTATAGATGCATATGTAGGAACAACATGTTGCGAGTTAGTTATCTGGTAATAATTCTTTTAAGTAAACCGCTTCTACTTTAAAAGTATTATCAAAAGCATAACCATAAATATAGCCATCTATCATTGTTTGATAGGTAATATCTATAGATTTCCCACATTTATAGGAAATTTCTTTTTGTAACCATGCCTTATAAAATAATAATTTAGAATCCATATCACTACTAACTGATTCTCCTAGGTAGTTTTGGTAGGTTTGTTCTGATCTATCTTTGTATTTCTCAATATCAACCCCAGTTGAACCACTGGGAGCATAGGTTAGAATATGATAGTCACCAGAATTAGAGTAACTAATTTTCCCCTTTGGCAAACCAATTAAATAACTACTAACACTAGAAAAAGATTCCTGACAAATCTTATTGGTAAAACCTAACTTTTTTAAGCATTGGTACACAAAATAACTCCCTGTTAACAGTTTATCTTTGCTTACCTGTCTATTTGCTTGTTGATATCTCATCAACCGATCGCCAGATAAATTATTCTCCAATGTAGACTGCCTATTTTTATAAATCATAATATAGTTAACTTTGTCTTTTTCTGATAAAGGATTCAATTTCTGCCTCCGCTTTTTGTAAAGATGCCTCTGCTTCTTCTTTAATTCCTTGGCTTAGTCTTATCATATAACTTTTATAGATATCATAGTCTCTTTCAAGACAGCTAATTGCTTTACGTATCTCTCTTACATCAGGTTTCTTTACCAAATAAGCGCACTTTTCTTTACTGAACTTCTTAATATTCCAAAATTGTTCGTTAAAGAAAGGGATACCTATAAAGGGAATACCTTGTGCAGCCATCGCATAAACTGTTCCTTGCCCACCGTGTATAATAGCGAAATAAATCTCTTTATCTATGGTTTTAAAATCAATAAAATCAACTATCTCAATATAACTTCCTGGAATGTTTATAGCCTCACCACAGCTTGTCAGTAAATAATGATAATGCCTTGGTAATGTCTTTAAAAAAGATTCCACCCAATCTCGTTTAAATGAAGTACCAAAGCTGAGCAGTACAGTCTTATTGTCTTGATTAATTTGGCTGCATTTTGAAAAACCTACATTATCTATCAAAATAGGTCCTATCGTTTTATAGGACGAATCTTTATCAAATTCATAAAACAAAGAGTAATCTGTTACCAAGTTTAGATCACCAGTAAATAATTCTAAAGCATTATTAAAAGTTTTGCCACCATATTTTTTAATATAGTTATTCCACGTTTTAACATTTGTTGAATAAGTAGTGATTACTCTTTTGATAAAATCCTTTGTTTGAGGCTTACTAGCTTTACTTATCTTCCCATTAGGCAATATTCCTTCTGAGTTTTCAACAATTTCACTGATATGCGTTGCCCCTGAAATAATCCAAATTAATGGTATGCTTTCTAAACGACAACTTGTAACAATAGATAGACGGTAACCTGTCAATACAGCATCAAATTTTTCTTGGCGTAACAAGTCTCTTTCAATAGAACAGATGCGTTCAATTTCTTCTTCTGATAAAAAATTAAAGTCTGTTGAAAGAGAAAAGAAAGCATCATATCGCTTACTATTATAAACAGATTTATCTTCTACACAGTGGTGATAGCGATAAGCATCATTATTAAATAAAAATGGATAATAATTGTCTCCAAGGATATGAATATCATGTCCTTGTTCATATAAACAATTAGCCAGTTTTGATAATCTTTGGCTCTCTCCTAAATTCATCATGAAAGGAGCAAATAAAAATTTACTCATTTTATCACCTTTTTTCAATAATAGCAAAAGAGATACCACCGAAGATCGAATAAGATAGGACTAAATAATAGCCCTTTTCTATACTTTCATTAACAGTATAGTCCAGTTCTTCACCAGCACCATTAGATGAAAATCCAAACTGACCAGAAGCAAGGTTTGGCATATTATAATACTCAGACAAGTTCGCTAAGAAATCATAATCTGAACTAACTGCCTTCTTCCGCTCATTCCAAACGAAACCTTTGATATCTTTTATGGTTAGTCCTAAGTCTGATAATAAATTTTGAAGCGCAGCATCAAAAATAGTCATCACATCTGTGAATGTTTTATGGCTATATTTTAATTGTTTACTACCTAATATTATAGGAGAATTATCCAATGCTTGACGAGAGAGGACTTGTGCTGAACAATAATCAGAACCGACAAACATTTGACTATCATAGTTTAATTGTTGCCACCACATAAAACTCATGTCTGTCCACTGATTAGCAGAAACAAGAATCACATAGTCTAGATTATCGTTACGCATCATTTCCTTGGCATATTGTATACCATCAAGCGCTCCACTATTTGTCGAAATGACAGATAAAGGACCTGTTATTTTAAAAATGATAGAAAGCATACCAGCTGCTGCATTCATTACTGTAAACGGGAATCGTGAAGCAGAAACATGTGCATATCCTTCTGTTGTGATTTGCTTTTCAATACCTTCAACAACCTCAACTGGTCCAGAAAGTGTTGTAAATACAATTCCTACTTTTGAAGTATCTTGTTTTTTTAGATTAATATTGCTTTCTATTAGTGCTTGAGCTGTTGTTACGGCAACCATTTTGGAAAAATCATCCATTTTCCTAAATTGTGCTGGGTTGACAGTTTTGGGTGGTCTAGCCCCTTTAAAGCGTAATGCTTCAAAGTCGTTGAAATTACTAGCAACTTTTTCATAGGTTATAGAAAGTGATTCATTCTTAGAAATGGAAGCAACAGATGATAAGATAGCCATTTTAAGATTTTCTCTAGCAGGTAATGTTTCTAGAGGTGAATCTAAAGATGACAATAAGACACCACTATTATTTCCACCAAAAGCAAACGAAAAATTTAAAGCATTTCTTATTGGGTATTCTCTCTTTTGATGATAGACAAAATTTTCTGGAAAACCTTCTATCCCAATCTCATTTTTAGTTGCTGGTACAGTCTGTTCCTCTATTGCCGCTAAACAATTAATCAATTCGATAATACCTGCAGCCCCTAGAGTATGACCCGTTTGCCCCTTGGTACTGCTGATCAATGTCGTTGTCGGGAAAAACTTACCATACATATTTTTTTCCATTTTATCATTAGCTTGAGTACCTGTACCGTGACCGTTAATATAGTCAATCTCACTGTAGTCAATACCTGCTTGAGTCACTAGCTGCTTTGCAATCTGTGCCGCCCCTTCACCTGTTGGCTTAGGTGCTGTTATATGATAACCATCTGAAGTAATAAGACCACCGATAATTTTTCCATATTTAGCTAAGGACTGATCTTTGACAAGAACAACAAAACCAGCGCCCTCACCCAAATTGATTCCTTTTCCAGAAGAATAGGGCTGACATGCCATTTCTGTATTAATAGCTCCTAGTGATGTGAAGCCTGCTAAAGAAATATCACTTAACTCATCACAGCCACCACAAATAGCTAAATCACAATCGCCATCTTGAAGTAATTGTGTTCCTAATATTACGGCATTATTACTTGCAGAACAGGCGGTTGAAATAACATACGAAGCTCCCACAATATCATGATAAGCCATCAATTCATCAGCAATATGGTAAACAGATGCTTTTTCTAATAAACTAGCATCTACTTGACGCTCTCCTTCTTCAAATTGATACAAGGCATTTTGACCAGCACTCTTTCCCCCAAGTGAGGTCCCTAAACACACAGCAATATTATGATAAGCTTTTAAATTAACACCTGAAGAAGCAAGAGCCTCTTCAAAAGCGGTAAAAGCAAATTTAAAATTACGTGTCTCATCTTTGTATTGCTCAGGAACCTCTGGGTCACTAGTTATGCTTCCTGTATAAGATTCTAAAATAGAGTCGTGATTTTTATATAAATGTTTAGAAATTCCTTCTTTTAAGTCGAAGAGATGCTGTTTATGCTCGCTATAATTCTTTCCCAAAGAAGAAATAATTCCTATTCCACTAACATATACGCTCATTCTTTGTTCCAACTTTCTGGGATACAATAAGGGCTTGATTGTGTTTTCAAAATTTGGCCATCTTCTGTTACAAAAGTAACTCCTGAATGAGCATATGTTTGGTTAACAATCATCAAACCTAGGTAATTTTCCGAAGAGTCTTTCTCGTCTGCTATCCAAAAAATCTTTCCAACAATTTGGTCATCAAATAGCACTGGTGTTCCTGAAGCGAGTTTTTCCTTCGTTGAGAATCCAACACTTTTAACTGTTGCTGATCTGATGTGCTCTAACAAGCTATCGCGACCTCTAAATTCTTCCTTTGTGAAATCTAGATTCCAAGAATAACCTATTTCATATAAAGAATATTCTTCTTGTTGATAAATATCAGTAATGGGTTGTCCCACTTCAAACCTTAAATATCTATCAAGTTCATCCCCATACTCTGCTATACCTTCACAGACATCCGAAACAAAAGTAGCAAAAATAGAAGATGGTAGGAAAAATTGATAGCCAAATTCTCCAGAAAAACCAAATCTAGCAAGATAACCTTTCTCACCTTTATAAGTCATCTCTATCAAAGTACGAAAATTAAGTGTTGAAATATCATATTCATAAAATGACTGAGCAATTTCTCCCGAATATCTTCCTTCAATTTGCAGCATTTTATACTCGTCAGAAATATCTGTTACGGTATAGTCAAAATTGATGTTGTCTAAATAAGAATCCAAAGCTTTATGACTAGCCAACCAATATTTATCATCAAATTTGTAGAAAGTCACATCATCATAAACTGTTCCATCTTCATTGAGTAAAAAAGTGTAGCCACAAGTATCTGTATCTGCAAATACAATATTCTTAGGAATCACAAGGTCTAAGGCTTCTTCACATTCTTCACCAGTAATTTCATATAAATACCCCTCATAAACTTTATAACCTTTATCTGTTCTCAATGTATTATAAATAGTATTCATTTTTCTTCACACTTTCTATATTCTGTAATGCTCACATTTGTAGCATAAGGTGAGTTCCTTTTAAACATGCACCTTATTTTTAAATGATTGTTCTCTTTGTAAGAATAAAATATTCCATTTTTAGCAGAAATTAGTATATATTTATCATCGCTAGCTACATACAATACTAATTGTTGACTATTTTCCAAAACATAGGATTTATTATCATATTTGACATGTTCCCCTTGGCGGATTTGGACAAACTTTCCTCTAATTCGATAATCAAAAGAAATAGAATATAATTCACTGTCTCTTGGAATTTCATTCTTAGGCAAAACAATCTGATTATAGGCTAAAACCAGTTTGTGACTAGGATAATGCTTTCTGTTAGCTATCATTCTCTTGATGCCATAATCCTTCTCTTCTTCTAATGTTAGGTTAGAGATATGTTTTAAAAGGTCAGTTGCTGACGCTTGGTAGTTGCTGTCCCATATTGGCTGTTTTTTTAGATTGATTAACGCCTCCTCCGATGATGCTTGTGAAATCCTAAAATGATAAGTCAGTGGAAAAGAAAGGCTATCTGTATCAATAAGACATAAGGGTCTAAATTGCATTTGATTGCTGGCTTTGCCAGGAGGAGAATAGGAAATCATTTTATCTTCATTCGGGAGGTAATAATGGAATTGTCTATCTTCAAACTTATCTGCTCGAAGAAAATCATCATGCTCAATCGGGTAACTTCCTGGAACATTCACAAGATAACCTTCACTATCTCTAATCAACTGCTCTTGGCAGTGTAACTTGAAAGTCTGTTTCAATAATTTTGGGAACATCTCTTTAGCCTTTTGATTACATTTATAAACACAAGTGATTTCTTCGTCACTTGTAAATGTCATGATTTTCTCAATTAAAGCACCTTGATAGAAACATTTGATTGTAATGTGATTTTCTTCTTCTTTTACAACTAATTTCTTGTCCAAAGGTTGGCTAAAAATCAAAAAACTATCTTCAAGTATCTTTCTTTTCTGCTTTTCAAAAATAAGGCTGCCATTTGGAGAGATAAGTAAATCATAACCTTGAAAAGTTCTCTTAAGACAAATAGTTGCATCTCTATAATGCTTTTTTCGACGTTCCAGTTGAACATCGATATTACCATAAAGGGTTTCCACAGTTGCTTGAATGTAATAATAATTGGCAAAACGACTTAAAGTTAGGCTAGGGTGAGCCCTCGTTAAGTTTGCCAAGTGATATTTTCCAGTTTTAACCCGAACCCTCTTTACTTGTTCCGATAAAAAGTCAACTTGTAAAACATAACGGTTATCTAACTTAGCAATTTCCATTTGAAACAAGCTCATTTTTAAATAATAAGGAAGTGAAGCACTATCTTCTGCTTTAAATAATATTTCTTCATCAGAGACTTTGGTCCTAATTTCTGTCTCCTCTTCCAAGGGATTTTCAATTTCCTCCATAATTTGAAAAGTTGATATGTCGTATGTTTTACCATAATAATTCGAAATACGAAACGTATTCAATATCTTAGGGAGGTGACTACGCAATGATCGACAATGCAGTATGTCTTCATATGTCTTATCATACTCTTTGAAGCCATTCAATTTTGATAAAGCTAAGGAGGGTTTATTGTAGTTACTGATTTCGGTATAGATATTAGAAAACTTCAGTTTTGTTATCTTCTTTAAGATAGTTTTATATAGATAAGTGATTGCCTGTCCACTACGACTTTTCGAATCAATTAAAAGAAAACCACTAAAGCTACTATTCCAATCTAAACAACCATAGGTAATAAATTTAAAGAAAGCTGATGTTCCAATCAAAACACCATGATTTTTCAGTAAAAATAAATGTGTCACTTCTTTAACTTTTAACGTTAAATCAAGGTCATCAACAGTTAAAGGCCTACCGTCTGGAAATTGATAAACATGATTCCTATTAAATAAATGAACCACTTCAGAATAATCTTCTAAGGAAGCTTCAGAAATCTTTAATTTATTATCATCTTTCATTTTTTAACCTTTTTAATAATAAAATGAATTGCCAATAAAATAAGAATGAGGGCAATGATATAAATCAACATAAAGTGATTACTCAGCCTTTCTCCATCAGCATTACGCAAAACAACACCATATGATTCTTTATAGTTAGAGACAGTGGCTTCGTTGGCTTTGTCAAATACCTTCGCAATAGAACCCTTCATTAAGACCTGTTTCAAAAGAGAATTGATTTGAGTCAATGGAAACCATGTCATAACCTGTTGTAATGCTTTTCCTACCGAGCCAATTGAGAGATATACTCCTGAAATAAAACCAATAAAAGTCCCTACAATTGTGCTAAGAGTCGTAAAAGCTGAACTAGTATGAATAAAGGCTAAAATAGGTAAAATCATCGCCGCAGATAAAACAGTCCCTAAGGAAACGATCCCTAAAATAGTTAAATAATCCATAGCTGAATACTCTAGCAAGGAATTAAAGCCGTTAAAAATACCGATAGCAAAGATGCAAGAGAACATCGTCATGACAATACCAAATAAAACGGCAAATATAGCATAGGACAATTCAATTTTGATATTTGATATAGGACTGACCTTAAAATCTTCATTTAATTTTTTTTCTTTGTCGGACACCATAACTCCAAAGGCACCTAATGTACTAGTCATTGAAATAATAGTCGTCAAACCTGCAATGAGCCAATAATTAACCATGTGAATAGTATCACTGGATACTGTATTACTCCTCAATGCTGCTTTTATAGCATCTAATTGAATTTTTCCCAAGAAAATCTGATAGACCAAAATTAAGATAATAACTGATAAAAAAGACATGAAAAACGCTAACCGATCTCGCGTGTAAACTTTACGATTTCTAGAAATTAGTTCAAACATTGTTTTTCCTTTCTTTTTCTCTAAGCAAGTTGAGATACGCCGCCTCTAAGTTCGAATATTCAACATTAAATGTCTCAATAATAGATTTATCTTGATTGTCTGAGATAACCTGCATCATTTCCTCAACAGAAATATCCTTAAATACTATCTCCCTTTCTGAAAGGACTTGACATTTATTAACAAAATCAGCTATCGAAAGTTGGTCTAATGACTTTTCTGGTTTCAATACCACATTCAAGTTTGTTGTGGAATGTTGCTCAATAAAGCTTTTAATATCTCCCGAATAATAAATGTTTCCTTCAATAAGAACATTTAAAACATCACAAGCAGACATTTCTTCAAGATAATGAGTAATTAGTACAACTGTCATCTGCGATTGTTGATTTAGTTGTGCGATAGCATCCCATAAATCGCGACGAGATTGAGGGTCTAAACCAGTCGTTGGTTCATCTAATAATAATAGAGAAGGTTGTGGCAGCAAGGCGCGTGCAATATCAACTTTTCGTTTTTGACCTCCTGATAAACTGCCATATTTTTGTTTTTTTATTGCTGTGATATCTAGATACGTTTGAAGATCTTTAAGGCGATTACGTACTTGTGATTTAGATAAACCGTACAAAGCACCTCTAGAAATTAGATTTTCCTCAACCGTTAAATTATCATCTAAGCGATTACTTTGGAAGACAATACCAATGTGACGATAAAAATCTTTAATAGATAGAGGTTTTCCATCCACCTCCCACTTAATATCGCCTGACGTTTGCTTAAAATTTTGAATTAAAAGGTTAAATAAAGTTGTTTTACCAGCTCCATTAGGTCCAAGAAGGCCATAAAATTTTCCCTCTTCAAAGATGAGATTAATGTCTCTCAATGCTTCAAAAGAACCATATTTTTTTCCAATATTTTTGAGTTTAATTTCCATTTTCTGATACCAACATCCTTCCTGAGGCAACCTCTTTTTTATTCTCATCTCTAATAACGACTTGAATTTCTAAAAGATGCCCCAATTTTGATTGAGATTTACATGTAATGTTTAGCTGGTCTCCTGGAGTAACAATTTTCTTGAATTTGAAATTCTTCACACTGGCTAAATAACCTACTTTTTCTGCTATTTTCTCTGCTGTTAATTCATCAAGAGAGGGGAGGCTACCATCAAGTGCATCTAAAATATAAAGTAAAGCTGCAGATTGAGCTGCCATCTCAATCATCAAAACACCCGGAACTATAGGACGTTGTGGAAAATGTCCTTGAAAGTAAGGTTCGTTGATAGTAATATTCTTACGACATTCAATGATACCTTTTTTATAACTCTGCACTCTATCCACCATTAGAAACGGATAGCGATGAGGTAACATTTTTATAATTTCTTCACTACTTAGCTTGGTCATCTATATCCTCACTATTTTCAATCACAAAATCTGCTAGTCTATTTACTGATGATAATATTGAAATATCATCATCATTTAGTTCAACACCAAACGTTGTTGAAATCCCTATTGACAGTTCTAGGGCATCAATAGAGTCTAGCTCTAATCCACGACCAAATAATGGTTGATCATTCATAATCAGATCTTTATCAATATCCAACATTAAAGAGTCAATCAAAATACCTTTAATTTCATCAACTACTTCTTGACGTGTTTTTATTATTTTACGTTCTTCAGCCCAGTTAATCATTAATCATTCCTCCATCAATCACAATATTTTTTCCTGTAATATAGTTTGCCTTCTCACTTGCTAAAAAGCTTACGAGCCAAGCCACCTCTTCAGGTTGTCCAAACCTTTTTAGAGGAATAAGATGCTCTTTTAGCTCTTCTTTATTTTGCAATTCATTTGTCATATCTGTTTCAATGAATCCTGGACTTACACAATTAATCGTAATACCATCTGATGCAAATTCTTTCGCTAGAGTTTTAGTAATGGAAATGATAGCGCCTTTCGTTGCTGAATAGTTCGCTTGCCCTATCTGCCCTGCTATACCACTAGTTGAAGAAATATTGATAACCTTTCCCTGTATACGCTTAGCCTTCATGATTTTTAACACGGCTTTACTCATGTTAACTAGCCCCATAATATTTATGTTAATGACATCCATCCATTTTTCCTTAGACATCATCAAGAAAAAGCCATCTCTAACAATACCAGCATTATTAACTAAACAATCAATACCGCCATATTCTCTAAAAATTTTAGTCACCAATTTTTGTACTGCTTTTGCATCTGAAATATTGCATTTATAAACGTCTAATTTTGGTAACTCCTCTTGTAAAGCTCTTGCCTTAGCATCATTGCTATTATAAATAGCAATGACTTTGTAACCTTCTTTGTATAACTCTTTTGTAATAGCCCTTCCAATTCCTCTGGTACCACCAGTAACTATTGCTACTTTCATAACTGTTTCCTCCCCCTCTTTTTCATTTTTTGCAACTGACTAGAAATAAACCTATTAGGAGAAATATCAATAATCTCCGCATCCTTTTCTATGATAGTTTCCTTAATCGCACGCCAGTTAAAGAGATTGGTCCACTGATATAAAATTTCATCTACCAATTGATCACAATGAAAAATATAGTCATAGTCATCATTTTGCGAAATATCTAGGCTTTCAATCAATTGTTTATACTGCTCTTTAGATTCATTTAAAAAATCAGTATGATATGGTGCTTTTACGCCTAACTGCTTTAATTTATAAAAATAACCTTTGTTAGTCATCACGTCATCAAAGAAAGAACGGTTGACTTGATCCATAGCAATTACACCAGCTCTATCATCAGTAATAATAGCTAATTTTACTTTCTCAGACTGTTCTTTTAAAACATCCTTACTAAACATATCAATGTTTTCAACCATCAAAAGCCAAAGCTCTTCAGACACATGACAATTTTCTATAAGTTGGGCACGACGTTTAATAAAGTGAATAATGTTTTCAAAACTAGTACTACCACTAGCATATAACACATTGAAAATACCGGCGCTATGAGCTGAAAATCCTATCCCAGATACTATTTTTTCATCGTTTGTTAGCCAATCATTATATAAAAAATTTGCTAACATAGACGCATGAACATTGTCTAAACTTACCTTGTGGTTAATGACATCCATCATTAACTGATATGATTCTAAATCAGTTGCTTGTAACTTTGAAAAAAGAATTTCACCTTTTGGAGTTTTAACTAGTTGACAAAGGTGTTTTGACTGAACATTACCCTGTCCTCCATATATTATTACTGTTTTCATTATTCAATCCTTTCCATTAATAGTATTGGCATGTTATAATCAACGACACTGCCATCAGCACAGTACTTCTTGATTACTTTGATATCCCCATAACTTTTATATTCATAAGAAATTCCTAAGGTTATAACTTCCAACAAGGTTTCTCCCTTATGATATACACCACCTTCCGTAAGAAACTCAGAATACCTAATATTTCCAACCAGTTGGACTACTAATAGTAACTTGTCTTTAAGCCGCGTTTTATACAAGCCACATTGATTATCAGAACATTGTTCACACCTACTCAAAATATTAGAACGTCCCATATTATCACCTTCAACTAATCATCTTCGCTCTGATATCAGTACTGTTGGAAAATAAAATATTTCTAAACATCTACTTCAAACACTACTATGGACAAGCCGTGCATTGCCTTTCTTATGTTTTCTTCCTTTCTGTGTCGTCTGAAACTCTTTAAAATGAGGTCATGACTTAAGTGTTGAATTCACAAAATCATGAGTAAAACACTGCTATAAACATTAGTTTAAATTTAAAATAAACATTATAAAAATTAATTATAAATTCACACTCTAATTAAAATATCATTATTATGTTAAAATAGTAACAAAGTATTTCATCTTTGTCAACACTTTCATAAATGACATCTGCTTTTTGCTTACCTTTTATAGACCAAAAAACGCTCTTAGAAAGCACATCTAAGAGCGTTTTTAACTTTATTTTGGTAAAGATATGGTAATTATTGTTCTATGAGGGACATTATTCTCAACACTAATAGTCCCTCTTCACCTGATATACTCCCCTTATAGTGGACAGTAAAAAAACAAAAATTCACTAGACACTATAAGGGGAGTATATCATCACTAACAAAGCTAAGTTAGTAAGCCTAAAACTTCTAAACACTCAAAAAAATTAATGGCTTGCCTTACTAATCAAGAACCCGCACTCTCATATACTTCTACTCCTTTATGCCAAAGTATTAGTGATACCATAAAAGAAATCAAGGAAATCAAGATAACCCCACCAATATTAAAATAGACATTTCTATCTTGTAAGAAGTAAGCAGCGGGATAATAAGCTGTAAAAGCAAATGGAATGACAAAACTAATGATCCAACGCAATAGATTATTATATATTGCGACAGGATACTTAGCAAAGTCATTAAACATATAAAAAATATAGATAACAGCACCAGATTGTTTGGTCCAAAAAGCGATACTTGACGTAGCAATCTTCAAGGAGGTATAAATCAAAGTTGCAAAGGGGATAATAAATATAAATAATAATACTTTTGGCACGGTCCAGCTTATACTAGATACTGTGGTAGATAACAGAATAAAACCAACCAATAACTCCCCCAATGCATCTACTTGAAAGGTTTCAACTAGGACATGAAATAAAGGACTGATCGGCCTGGTTAAATACTTATCAAATTCTCCTTTTCGAATAAGCCTTTGACCAAGAGCCCACAAGTTATCAAAGAAAAGGTGATCAATTCCTTTTGGGAGGAGAGAAAAACCATAAATAAAAGCTATTTGCTGAAAAGTCCATCCTTCTAAAGAAGGGATATGTTGAAAAAGAACATTCAGAAATAAAAGATTTAACCCTTGTGTTAAAAATACTCCTAAAACGCCTACAAAAAAGTCTATTTTATACTCCATGATTTGCTTCATGTATTGTTTAATAAAAATAAAGTGCATTCGCTGATATTTTGTCATCTCAACCTCCTTGGATAGTGATATGCAACTGTACTTTTTTCCATATTAATTGAGATAAAGCTACCATTACTATTAGCCAAAATATTTGTAAAAGTAAGGCTTGCACAATTTGACTGCCATCATATTTACCAATAATAATCATTACTGGTGTGTAAATTAAAGATGAAAATGGTAAAAATCCTAAAATATCAGCAACGATTTTCGGAAAAAAAGTAAGAGGAATCAAGCTCCCCGACATAAATGCGACTAACGAATTTTTTAACAGGTTTGACCCCCATAAATTTTTAAAAACAAATGCCGAGAAGCCAAAACAAATATTAAAAAAGAAGTTAATCAAAAAAGCTAAAATAATGCTAATAATATAAAATACCACTAACACTATAGCTTGAATCAAATCAGTCCCCAAGAAGAGGCGTACCCCCGTAATAACAAGCAAAAACGGTACCCCTATACTTAAAAAGATGAGCCATCTAGAACCAATCTCCATGAAAAGGTAGGAAGCAGCAAAGTGAACTGGACGTAAGAGTCGCATAATAATTGAACCGTCTTTTACTTCGTCACCTATCATAAATGAACTATCAGTTCTTGTTAATAAATTAGTCACAAAACTCATAATAATATAGAGAATCATATCTGACAGCTGAAAACCTTGGATTAAGGATTGACTTGAGGAATCGAAAACTGCTTTCCATAGATAAAATGCAACAAATGCTCCTATCACATCACCTATCCTATAAAGGATGAAATCAACACGATATGTGATTAATCCTTGGATTCCTGTACTAATAAAAGGTTTATAACGTCTCCAAATTCTGTTCATCCTTATAGCTCATTTCTATAGAAGCGACGAATGATATCTTCAATATCCGCATCTGTCATTTTAAGGTCACGTACAGAAAAATCTGCTAATGTCTGCTGAATTATGTCAGCAGTTTGGTAGCGAGAACTATCATACTGAATATCTAAAACTAAGTCATTACGTTTAATATTAATCTCCGACTTTCCAATTAAACTAGAGCTGATATGCTCTTGTCCTGGGCGCAAATCAAAAGAAAGAGTTTTCATCTTTCCAAATGTCTCTTTTAGCTGAGAAACTGTGCCATCAAATATTTCTTGTCCTCTATCAATCATAAAAATACGATGACAAAGTTGTTCAATATCACTGAGGTCATGTGTCGTTAGTAAAATCGTTGTCTCTTCTTCTTGATTAATTTGTGTGATTGCACGTCGGATATTATCTTTCACTGAAACGTCCAAGCCAATGGTGGGTTCATCTAAGAAAAGAACCTTTGGGTTATGTAATAAAGAAGCTGCGATATCCGCTCTCATACGCTGTCCGAGAGACAAAGTTCTAACAGGATCCTTTATAAAGTCATTTAGTTCCAAAACCTCATTTAAAAAAGCCATGCGTTTGCGAAATTCTTTATCAGGAACGTCATAGATTTCTTTTAACACTGTATAGGTTTCTTGTAGAGCTAAATCCCACCATAACTGCGTACGTTGCCCAAAAACGACTCCAATATCCTTAACATAATTTTGTCGGTTTTCTTGTGGCAATTTGCCATCAATACGGCAAAAGCCCGAAGTTGGTTTTAAAATCCCAGTTAACATTTTAATTGTTGTAGATTTTCCTGCACCGTTCGCTCCAATAAATCCCAGAATTTGTCCTTTAGGCACATCAAATGTTAAATCTTTAACAGCTTCAAAGGTGTGTTTTTCAGGACGAAGAAATGATTGAAATGCTCCTTTTAACCCTGGTGCTTTAACGGTTTTTATAAAATTTTTCTGAAGGTGAGAAACTTCAATCATTGACATATTAATACCTCTTTTACTCAACAGTATTTTTATAGCTTAAATCAGCTCGACAGTTAGATTATTAAACTATAATAATGATTAACAGCTATTTATTATAGCACAATTAAAAATTCAATGCAAACGTTTTCTTAGATGGTGTTACTGCTTAATATTGAATAAAAAAGAAGGCCAACTTAGCCTTCTTTTTTATTCATGTGATTTAGAGACGTTTCTTATACCTTCTTTTCCTAAACGAATGACGTATTAAAAGCATTAAAAAGAAAGAAAATACAAAGTAAAAGACTAAGTGGAAAATCTTATTAAGGAACATAAATTTTTGATAATATTCAAATGCTTTTGGTGCCACGTGACTAGCATCACTATAGACTTTGTTATTCATAAAAAGCACCATTGTATCATGCGTCTTTAGATCTGCATAACCAAAACTTGAATACTGGAAAAAGGTCCCATTAGAATTAACTATACGACCATGCATGTAAAGCCCACCATAATAATGTGATATCGCATCATTTTGATGTTTGGTATATTCATCCGTTGGGAAAAAGTACCCTTTAGAAAAAGACCGCATCAACACCCAAAAGTTCAGCGGAGTTGTGAAAAAATCTCCAGCTCCATATGCTGTGGATACTTGATTAAAGATATTAATTTTATTTAACTTGCCGTTCTTTCGCATTGGGCTAACTAAGTCATGATTAACAACTGATTGGTAACTTTGGGTATCATCTAATCGCAAAGGATTTTTTATCACATCATCAACAAGTTCAGCGTAGGTCCTTCCCGTAACTTGAGTGGCTATACCTGTTAGGAAACTAAAGTTGATATTAGAATAATACCACGATTTCTTATTAACAAAGTTATAGTGTTTTAAGCAAAATTGTAATTGTTCTCTCTCATTTTTTAGATAAGGAGACACCTTAACACCTTTTTCTCTTAACCCACTCGTATGGGTCAACAATTGGTGGATGGTAATACTATTACTACCTTTTACTTGGGGAAAGAACTGAGACAATCGGTCGTCTTCACTCAAGACATCTTGATCAATTAATCTTTGGATAATAATTCCTGTCATGAGTTTTTGGAGAGAAGCCATTGGAAATAATTTATTATTTTCAATATCCGTTTCAACTTCCCCACGGTTAATCCCATGCGAGATGGTAATCGGTTTACCAGTATTATCGCTAACAATCATCATTCCATTAACATTATTTTTTCGCATAAAGCGATGCAATAAAATCGGTGTAATATTCCCTTTATTTTCTGGAATAAAAAAGAAACATGCCACTGAAATACCGGTGGCGATTACTGCTATAAGAAAGAGAGATAGGAGCGATTTTAAAAATTTACGTACCATAAATAACCTCCTTAATATCATAACACAGGGCTAAATTATTTCAAAGACATTTTATATATTCTAGCAAAAAATATGTTCGTCGCTAATATTATTTTCAACTCCTATCATTGCTACCTCAATATTTCCTTTTAGATTCTCACTATGATCTTGATAGTTATAACTCTTCTGATAAGTACGGATTCCTAAAAAAACTTGGTAATTCTCTTCAGTCACTTTAGCCTTCTCAAAATTTTCTGTTTCAAGATAAGAAGATATCGCTTCTCTATAAAAAACATTATGAAACTCTATCAACTCCTCCTGCTTTACTTTCAAGAGAAGCAAGCTCACCATTTCTTTACCCTGTTTAAAACACTTTCTCTAGTGTCACTCCAATCTTTTAAACTGTTTTTAGGACATTTTTTAAAGACAGAGATAAGGTTATCAATGTCCTTGAATCGCCTTATTCAAACACCAAACTTGAGCAACCAATAATCTCATCAAAATCATCAAGCACAAACATTTAGCTTTAGAAACTTTGAATATTTTAAAAAGAGAATTCATATCACTTTGAATATCAAAAAGGAGAAAACCAATTTGGTTTTCTCCAGAATATAATTTTTCATCAACCCACTACAGTTGACAAAGAGCCAAAAAACAAGGAATCAATCAAGAAATTTTGATTGATTCCTCGTTTTATGCTTATATGAGATACTTTAAACAAATTTTTTCAATGAGATCCAACTATCTAGTGACTCCTCGATATCCTTTTATACCTCTCACGATAGCTTTGAGGAGTAAGTACTATTCCATTCGTTTTACCTATAATTTCACCAAATGCATACATACCATATCCTATATAACGGCTATCGTTTTAAGAACAATTTATTTATGTTGGCAGAAAATAATAATAGGAAGCAGAAAAATCCAATAATATTCAAGAGAAAAAGTATAGGTGATAGCTCTCTAAAAAAATTTGATATTGAAACTATAAGAAACCCTGTAGATACGATAGTTGAAACAACCTTTTTCTTATCCATATTAATAACCACCCCTTAAAACAATTTCATATCCTATATACTTTGTACGCATAACGAATCCCTCCTAAATTATTTTTTTGTCTGTTGCAACCCTGACAAGTTAGTGTAGCACGAAAAAACGATTATATTCTCAAAATCTTATCTTCTAGCTGCTCAACTTCTTCTTCAATACGAGGGTCTTCATCATTCTTAGTGTTAAATAAAGCGAGATTGGATCAACCAGTGTCACGTTAGCCTCTCCAAGCTATTTATTTTTCTAGTAATCAAAGGGATTGGTTCATAATTCCAAATCTCTAGCCGATGACTTTGAAGGATGTATAGTTGAAGACTTGATTCGAAACTTTTGTATCTTTTCCTTGAAATAGTATAGTCTCCGTATTTTTCCGAATCATCAAGCAAGCCTAGATATGATAAGTCTTTAAAATAAGTCGGTTAAAATAATAGCTCTTGTTTTAATTTTTGAAAATCCTTATCACTTATAATCAACGCTTCTCTAACTGGACTATCTATTAGATCTTTGGACTCTTCAAATATCATATTTTTTGGCTTCGCAAATTGGTAAGATTTCTGTTTATTATGAAGCCATCCACGCTCTTTAAAATTTCTAAAGCAACAATATAAGTTTTAGAATAGAAAGATCGGTTAGCTGACTTACTTCTTACATATCAATGATTAAACCTTTAGTATGTAATAATAAGGTAATCAATAACTTTTTTTCAGTCGGAGACAACCGATTATCAAGTTCAATTTTTTTAGTTAATTTAGAATATAGAAAACCTAATTGTGGGATAAGAGCATTTTCTTGATAGTCAAAATAAGACTTCCCAACATGCATTAACTTCTCCTTCTGCTCATCAGATAGCTTATTAAAAACTAGAGTAATGCCCATTTCAAACTATTTTTAGATAGCTTGAGCTTGTTTGACAAAGTTATCTAAACGACCTGACCTTTTTTCTTTAACCAAAGGGAGGTGGAATCCTAACAGTTAAGATTGAAAATTCATATCGTCGACGAAAAACAATTAGAAGTTCTAGAACTATTAGCTATATTTGAATTTCAAAATGGAAAGCACTTAGGATACTCTTGATTTTTTAAATATCCATATTTAGCTCCTACTATCATTATATTTGCATCTTATCAAACATAATGATAATATGCAAACTTTTCGATAAAATGGACAAATACGATAATAAATATTTCATTTGTTAGTATATCCTCACTTTACTTGGTCATATAAGCAAAATTCATGGTACTATCTGTAGATGTAATGTGACGAAAGATATAGTTCCGTAGCCTATATACGAACCATAACTACTTTCCTAAAAAGAGAGAATAGTACCTTCTTTTGGAACTGTATCAGTTTCACCATCTAGTCTTTCGGCTGTTCCAACCCAATCCTGACCATTTCCCATTGAACTGGTAATGGTAATCTTCTCACCATTTCAACCTTTGAGTTTCAGTCCCACTGATTAATTCGTGCCGCAACTCCCCAAGTACATTTGCTATAAGCATAACCCATGACATCATCACCGCCCGAAATCGAATCATTACGGACACTTTCTAGTGCCTTTGGATCATTCTGGGCGGTTCCCCTTTTGGTTGACTAAAGCTACGATCGACTTGGTAGTACCACCCCGTTGCGCTGGTTTGGTGTTCAATGAGCTTGTCCCCAGAATTCCCCTCCCAATGGATGAGAACTCGTGAATCCTGTTTTTCCATATATATTTTTCCTCCGTAAACTAAAAAAAGAGAACACTCTAAAAATGTTCTCGTAATGCCAGAAATTTATCTGACGTATCTATTTTTTTGTCTACGCAAGCCACTTCAAAACAAACGGTCACGTCAATATGTTTTTTAATACCTTTTTTATGTTAAAATCACTCTTTTCAATAAAGACAAAATGCTTGAAAAAGTGCTTAAAATAAAGGATTTTTACCCTTTGCTTCGTTGTAGCAACGCTACGCACTCCACATGGCTGGTATTATCAGCCATTGGGTAATCAGCCTCTTTGAAGTTAGCTTCATCCACAATTGTCGTTTTTCCTGAATTTTGAACGACCACAACATAAGTCTTAGGATCAAGTACGTAAGCATTCGGCGCTTTCGTTTCTTTAAGGTCATAAAATCCAGGTTTAAGGTTGTCAAAGGTAAGGGTTGTCCGACCGACTGTCGTCTCTTTGCTGACAGGAATGAAATCTCCTTGTACTTGATGATCTGCCGCTACTGTTGTGCGTTTAGACAAGGTGAAGGTCGCACCTACTAAGCCTTCTTTAGCTTCGTCAATCTTGTTAATGCTGAACTTCCTGCTCTTTTTATCCGTAACCGTCAAAATCGATTCCGGAATTTGTGACTTAATCGTTGTCCCAATAGCTTGAATCTGAGTGGTGTAGTTTGCATTAATAGGTGGTGTAAATAAAGTGCTGGAGTTGTTAGACCAAGCTACCTTAATATTATCTGCTGGAAAAAAGGCGCCAAAAGAGGATGATAGAACTTTTGGATCTAAATATCTCGATCTATCACTATATGGATCGCGCGCCACTAAAAGATAAGGAATAACTCCTAATGGCTTCATGATATCAAAGCTAGACTGACTTTGAGGTATAAAAGTTTTCTCAGATGAGCTCCGCTATTATAACGACCTTTATCAGCTCATACTCTTTCATTTCTAAGAAAAGCGAACAACTGAATTCTTTAGCTTCATAGATGATAACGTAACAACTGGCAATTCTGCTTTTAAAATGGTCTTTAGGACCTTCATGAAGTACAAAACTTACATCACAAACGCCCTCAGCTATCCCTTTCCAATGCCAAATTAGAAGCGACCAACAAGCTTATCAAAGACATCAAGCGACAAGCCTTTGGCTTTCGCAACTTTAAAAATTTTAAAAGCAAAATTCTCATCGCTTTGAACATCCAAAAAGAGAGAGAACCAAGCTGATTCTCTCTCGTTGTTAATGATAAGTCACCCATTACAGTTGACAAAGAGCCCATATAAGGTGTACAGGTCAGAAGGGTAACATAATCTTTATCCTCTTCAATGCTCACGGCATCCAATTGGCTAGGTTCAATCACCATGATACGATCCACTTGATAAGCCAAGGTTTCTTTCAGATTGGTAACATAAAAATAATCACCTTTTTTCATCTTATCCAAATCCGCAAACAACCGAGCAGCTGGCATACCTCTTTGACCGCTCAAGACCGCATGTGTAGAAGCCCCTCCAATCGGCAAACTTATCCCTTCTAGATGACCAACTCCCCGTTGCAGATTGTCCTCTTCTGAACCAGCGTAGATTGGTAAATCCTGATTGATTTTTGGAATCATCACATGGTCAACCTGCTCTCTGACTTCTAACATCCTAGCGTATTCAGTCCACCCTGCCTTTTTTGCTCCTCAGAATAAGAATCTCTCAGCACAGATTGAGTCGACTGACTACTTGTTCCAGAAATACTAGCATTGTAGGCTTTAGCCAGACCTAACCGTCGTTGAATCTCCGTACGGTCAATGGTTGTAACTGTTCTTTTAAAGGCATTAATATTGGCATGAGAAGCTTGATAATAACTAATCTGACTGACAATAGGGAAAGGCCAAAACTAGTCATTTTCTATTATTTAATAATTTCAACGACACCTTACAATTGTTTACGACGGAAAGAACAAATGGTAAGTATCATAAAAGTAGAACCAACTAATATATAGACAATTGTACCAATTCCCCCTGTTTTAGGAAAAACACCTGGTGGGCGTTTGGGAGTGTTGGTAATAAGATGTTTACCATTTCCTTCAAGATACCCGATTTGATTTTTATTAGCATTTGGATCTGCTTTCAGGTTCGTAACTTCTCCATTTTGAATTGTAAATGTCACAACAGGTTTCGTTTTAACCTCTATATAGCCATCTGGACTTGAAATTTCATATAATTTATAGTTACCATCTTGAAGTGCTTTAAAATAAATTTTACCATCATTCTTTGTTGTAACATCACTTCCCTCTGGAACAAATTGCTTATACCCAGAAAAATCTTTTTCTATCTGAAGTTGAAACTTAGCTCCCAAAAGCGATTCTGAATGTTTGTCTTTATTAACTTTAATAAATTCAACCTCACCCATTTTCTTCTGATTACTGATGGTTAGTACCGGAAACTCACGAACATCACGAATTTTGGGAATTGGGAAATCACGAATAGTATTTGGTTCTTTTTCACTCTTCGGACTTAGCGTTGTACGATTATTTGTATTGTAAAATTTGTTACTTATATAGTTATCTTTTAAACGTACATCATAGGTAAGAACTACTTTTTGTCCACTTCCTAAGTTCAAATGATTGATTTTGATGGTTTGAGATGTCTTATCATAAGTCACTGTAACATCTTTTAAAATTCCCCCATCACTGTTTGGTCCACCAAGAGCCACACCATTTTTTAATTGACTGCCATCATTTCCAACCAAAACGTAATCATCATGTGTAAAACTTTGACCATTTTTTAATTGGAATTCAATCATCTCTCCCATAGGATCAGTCACATTTCCATCAACAATAGAATGTTTTTCCTCAACAATTGTTTTAAAGTATTTATTTAGCTCATCATAAATTTTATTTGTATCATCAACATTAGTATAATTTTCTGTTTTACTTGATATTGATTGCATAAATTTCTCAGCTTCAAGAGGAGTTGCACCAGGATCTCCGTTTACACCAATCCCAACAGTAAAAATGTCATAACCTTTAGGTCTTATATTTCCATTAAAGTATAATGTTGTTGGCTCACCATGAGTTTTGATTTGTTTCGTTGCAGAAACTTTCTTTGTCTTAGGATCAAATGGATAGACCCAGTTGTAATCTCTCCAATAGAGATAAATATATCCACTATTAATTGCATATCCCTCATTACTCATTACAGAGAGTTGATTTTGCGGTACTCGATAAGCTGCTTGTGTCGTTCCTCCAGTAACAGGAACTTTTCTATCCGAAAACAGTTTAAAACTCTCTCCATCTCCTTTTACTATTTGATAATCATCACCATTGATTATAAAATCCTCTTGGAGAATACCACTTCTATCTGGTATTTTATTTAAAAAAGAATTAAACTGGTTTTGGTAAGATGTTGATATATAAGGATTAAAATTTATGGCATAAGACATCGTAGGGACACCATCAGTTACGTGAAAAATAAGTTTTTTTCTAGCATTAGAACTTTGTGTCTCTAAAATTTCATTTGCTTTCATTAGAGCTTTTTGAGTAAATGTCGCACCAAATTGATAGAGCGTGCGATCCCCATTTATATGCTCCGCTTCCTTTGGAATTCTTGACTTTAGAATATTAACTTCGTTAGCATCATTTGTTAAATTTAAATAACTGTAATTATGTGTAGTTGCTGTAAAAGTAGTTTTATGATAATCCCATGATACACTATCATTCAGCGCTTTACCATTTTGATCGGCAACTCCCTTTGATACGGTCGCTTCAGTACCATCAAAAATGGTTGAGGCATATGTCACAAGAGCTACTCTATTGTCTTTATTTGATGTAATTTTATCAATCAGCTTTTCAACTGCTTCCCCAGCTTTTAATGCTCTTTGAGAATTATTGGCTCTTTCATTATTCATACTATTTGAATTATCTAATAGCACAACGACATCTAGTGGTTGATTAAGTTCTTTCGTTTCAACAGTGGTTTTACCCTCAACAGTTAATTCAATTTTATATTTATTCTTATCGAGATCATTGACCCCTGTAATTTTTTTTGATAACCAACCTTCAGCAATCTCTCTTCGACCATCTTTTCCATTTATTGGATTCAATGCTTTGTATTGTTCACCAACTTTGGAACCCTCTACATTAACTAATGGGTAATTTTCTTTTGTATCCTCATAAATAGCTGATTTTGGATATTGGGCATTCAAAACTTCTTTTCGTTTCTCTGCTTTATCTGCATCCATACCCTCGATTATTGTTGCTCCGTTATCTGCAACTTTAACTTTCCAGGTTTTATCAGTTTTTTTATAACCAATTGGTGCTGTTTCTTCTCTTAATGTGTAGTCTCCAGGTTTTATGTTTTCAAAGGTTGCTTCTCCAGAACCCTCTACCGTTTCGTGACTTGTTTCTGACTTATCATTGTCATTTTTTAACACAAAAGTCGCTTTGCCTAATGGTGTAGCATTGTCTCCCGTTTTTTTAACAATTACTTTTCCAAGTGCTTGATTGGTATCTTGGGTTTCACCTTGTACCAATATACCAAATGGAATTTGGGACAGGATTAGTAAAGTAACTGATAACCCTCTCCATATTTTTTGTCTCTTTTTCATTTTTCTCCCTTCTAGATAACCATTATTCACAATCATCATTAGTCACCTATTTGATAAGTAAGCCATTCACAACATCGTTATTGACGATGTTGCATCCATCTTCTCATCATTATCACGATGAAGAGTCCAATTAATAATACTAGTAGTATCTTCAACACTAGTGACAAACGATAATCTTGTACGGTTTGTTCTTTGTGCTTTTCCGCCTCGGTAGAATCATAAGGAATACGCTCTCCTTTTACCAAGAGACGATGACTATTGATCATGTAAGGTGTGCAAGTCAGCAAGGTTATATAATCCTTACCATTGACAATCTTAACCTCACTTAAAGCTGTTGGATCCACAACTTTGATAGACACGACTTTGTAGGCAAGTGTTTCCTTGATGTTCGTCACATAGAAAATCTGGCCTTTTTTAACTTTATTTAAGTCGGTAAATAGCCTAGCTGTTGGCAAGCCACGGTGGGCAGTTAGTACTGAATGGGTTGACAAACCTCCCACTGGAAGACTGGTTCCCTCCAAATGCCCACTACCTTTCTGAAGCACAGTTTCGGATGTTCCAGCATAAATTGGAATATCAACCCCAATACTTGGGATTGCCACATGACCTATTTGCTCATGAACTTCAAGCATACGAGCATACTCTCTCAAACCTTCTTTTTGCTTACTGGTAAAAGGGTCTATAAGCAAGGGATTCCTTGATAACGTCTCATTGTAAGCATTAGCTAAAGCGATGCGTCGTTCAACCGTATTAGTATCAATCTTAGCGACTTCCCGCTTAAATTGATTAATATTTTGATGCGAAGCAAGGTAGTAACTTACCTGGCTCACAATCGGAAATAAGAGAATCAGACTTCCCATCACAAAAATGAGGGTTCTGATTTTATTATTTCGAATTATTGTGACTATTTTGACTAGCCGCTTTTTCATTCTTTCTCCGCTTTTTCTGTTTCGTCTTTTTAAACCAAATGAGAAGCGACAGCAAGATAAGTCCAACGACTACCCACATAGCATAGGTTAGGTATTGTTGTTGCCTGAAGGTCTTTGAATCTTTCTGCACTGTTTTTTCCACATAAGGAATTCGCTTGCCTCGAACGAGGAGGCGATGACTATTTATCATATAAGGTGTGCAAGTTAATAGGGTGACGTGATCTTCTCCTTGAATCACGTACAAATCCTCTAACTGATCAGGGGCGATAACTTTGATTTGGTCTACCTGATAAGCAATCTTTCCGCCGATGTGTTCAATGTAAAAACGGTCACCTACTGTTACCTTGTCTAAATTGGTAAATAGCTTGGCCGTTGGTAGCCCTCGATGGGCAGTTAGAACGGCATGAGTTGACTCACCACCGACTGGAAGACTGGTCCCCTCTAAATGTCCAACGCCCCTCTGAAGATTTTCTTCAGCAGAGCCAGCGTAAATAGGGATATCCTGATTAATTCTTGGAATAATCACATGACCTATTTGTTCTTTGACTTCAAGCATGCGGGCGTACTCAACGACCCCTGCCTGCTTTTGTTCAGCAGAGTAGGGGTCTTTAAGCGCTGGATATTCGCCATTAGTTTTGGCACCTGCTATACTGGCGTTATAAGCATAAGCAAGTTCTAAACGCCGATTAATCTCCACCCGGTCAATCTTGGTAACAGCTTCTTTAAAAGCATTAATATTGGCGTGAGAGGCTTGAAAGTACATGACCTGACTAACGATGGGAAATGCCAAAACAAGGAAACCCGCTAAGAAAATTAAACGAAAAATCCATATACGAATATTCGTAGCTAGAGATATTTTTGATTTTTGTCCCATGCTAATCCTTATTTTGATGTTTCCGATGTTTTGATAGTAATCGTAAGGCTAAAGCAATTAAAATACCACCAATAATTACAAGTGCCATTGCCTGTTGCTCACCTGTTTTGGGAATAAGACCTCCTCGAGATGGCACTTTAGGTGTCGGAACTTTTTTATTTTCAATCGTTACTGTTACTGTTTTTGATTTTTCAATAGTCACAGCAGTCTCTGCCTGTCCGATCTGATATCCTGACTGTGTCTCGATTTCTTTTAAGACATAGTCCCCATGGATGAGCCCGGAAATTCTGATATGCCCTGATGAATCTGTTTCTAAATGTTTTGCAGCGTCAATATCTTGAGAATGCACCCCATTTTTCACACGAATAGGAGTCCTACCATTCTTTTCATAAAGTTCAAAGACAACGCCTGCTAGTGGTTTTTTGGTATCACCATCCACACCAACTTTAAGCAAGTCCAACTCACCTGTGGACCAGATGATTTTAGGATAAATCACTTTATCCTCAGACAAGTCAACCAAGAAAGCTGAGACATTACGATTTTTTTCACCGGCTTTAACCGCCAGACCATAATAAATTCCATCTGGTAGTTGGTTAAATGTAGCCTTTCCTTGTTGATTAGTAGTGGCTTCAAAAACCTGCTGCGCCTGTTTTTTCAATTCTGTGATAGTTAGGGAATTCCAATGTGCCAACAAATCGCCATCTTCAGTTGATTTTAATTGGTACAACTGATAGAGTACTCCTTCAATTGGAGTCCCTTCTTTAGGGGCAATCTCCAACTGTGGATTTGGACGATCAATATCCCTTGCTTCAAGATGAACAATCGTCAACTGATGAGTTTCTTGCGCTAAAACAGTTTGGCTAATTCCAAACATAGTCCCTAACATCAACAGAAAAGAAAACATAAGTTTTAATGTTTGTTTCATGATGTTCCTTTATTTTAAAAACGACAAAAAGAGAAATAAGGCTATTTCTCTTTTCTTAAACATGGTTACTTAAGAAGTAGCCTTTTATTTAGTTATCTTTTGTACGACGCTTCATCCCCTTAACAGCAAAAGCCATCACCGCAGCACCGATAGCGACAAAGATAGCCGTACCAATACCACCAGTATTAGGGATTGAAGGACGTTTGTTGTTTTTAATTGTATCAGGTGTTGCATCAGCACTATCAACCGTGATGTCAGTTGGTTTTGTATTATAAGATGTTTGTGATACTGTAAACTCGATTTCTTTATCAGGGATTACATAACCTTCTGGTGCTTTTGTTTCTTTTAATTTGTAAGTTACTGCTGTACCCTCTGCATTCGCATCAACTGCATAAGCCAAACCTTTAATCTCAAACGTACCGTCTGTATGTGATTTCAATTTGATTGGTTGCCCAGTAACAGCTTCTCCAGCAATATAGTTTTTATTAGTATTCGCTTTAATAAGAGCATCTGTCCATTTTACTGCTGTCCCATCAGAAGCCAACAAATCAAACTCAGCACCACCTAGTGTTTGTGTTTCTGTTGAGTCTTTCTTTACAAATCGTTTCCCACCAGTATGAACTTCTGGTTTTCTTGGAGGATTAGATGGTTTTGGATTGTCAGCTTTATCAGGAGTATGGTCATATTGAAGTTCAAAAGTATTTTCAATTGCTTTTCCTAAAACTGCTTTTTCATTAATAGTTGATGCAACTGGAATTTCCAAAAATGCCGCATCATCTGTATTTGCAGTAGCTTTATCAAGAGCATCTTGATTTTTAACAAGGGTCATTCCTTTAAGTAGCTCAGCAATTTCTTTAAATTTCTCTGGTTTAAACGTAATTTTTAATGTATTTTGGTTATCAACTGTTGGTTCATCAATAGTGTAGTGCTCATCTCTATTCAGTGTTTTCGAACCAATCTTGATTTTTCCAACAGATTTATAAGTCAAGCCATCTGCAAATTTATCAGTAATTTCAAATTTTTCATAGTCACCTAAATTGGCAGGGATTGTAGATTTCAAGAACCATTTGAATTCTTCACCAATCGTATAACCTGCATCGTCCTGACCTAATTTTTTAACATCTTTATCTGTTTTTGGTTCATCAGTTACAACGTTTTTAGGGTAAATATTAATTTCAGAAAGGAAACCTGTACCTGTAGAGTTAGCAACTGGTAATTCCAACACAAACGGTACAGCATAAGCTTTGGTAATGTTTGAAGGTGAATTCTTTAAATCTTCTACATACAAGTATCTCACATTACTTTTTGAATCCAGAGCATCGACGACCAAACCTTGAGCATTAGTTTTTTGAGGTAGACTGACACCTTCTTCAAGAATCGTTCCAACTTTTGCATCTGCTGCTTCAACTGTTGTCAATTTTTTCAATTCATCAACAGAAATATCCGTCTTGACTTTATAACGTTTAAACTGTACACCTTGCAAACCTTTTACATTGTCACCAAGTTTAGCATAGTTAGATATTACTTCGCCGTCTTTATTCTCGATACCACCATTAGAAGTAATTTCCGATTTATAACTATCAGCTTGTAATTTATAGATATTTACTGTTGTTTTCGCTGGGCGTTCTTGTGACACTTCTGCAGCTCTTACAATACTCATTCCAGTCGCAAACTGAGCTACTGGTTCAACAGTTGACCCCGCCACCATTGTTAAAACAGCAGCCGAAAACAATAACTTCTTCGATAATTTCATTAAAAGTTCTCTCCTCGCTTTTCCCTTTGTTCTTTGTAAGTGCTGATTATTATTAAGCACAAAACTATTAAAGTTTAGCACAGATTTTCTTAAAAAATTTGCTTATTTTAAATTCGTGTTTATTTTTACTATTTTTATTTATTTTTTCAGACGGAAGATTAAAAATATATGTGGATTTTCAAAGTTATATTTTAACAAAATCACCTTTATTTGTCATATAAATAGTAGTATAATAATGGTGAGAGATGATGAAGAGAGAGTTTGCTAATTAGCGTGTCTTTTTAGTGTATCCACAAGATAGTTGTTTTCATCATTTTATTTTGTAGTCTTTACAAACCTAAAGAAAAATTCTAGAAATGATAATGAAGGCGGTCTATCAAATGGTTACATTCGATTTTAAACATGTTCAAACATTGCATACCATATCTCAACTACCTATTTCAGTCATGTCACGAGACAAGGAACTCGTTCAGTTATATGGTAACGAAGACTATCTGTTGCCTTACTATCAGTTTTTAAAACATTTAGCTATCCCTTATAACCAAGATATCACTGTTTATGAGGGTCTTTTTGAAGAATCATTCTTAATTTTTCCTGTCTGTCAATATCTTATTGCTATTGGACCATTTTATCCCTATAGCCCTGATATCAATAGGCAAGAACAGTTATCCAGTCGCTTTCTAGAACAATTTTCTCATCGTAATAAAAAAGAAATCTTATCCTATATAAAGCTTGTCCCTTGTTTTCCTACTACCAGTATACGTAGTCTTCTTGTGTCTATCGATGCCTTTTTCCAAACACAGTTTGAGGCTAGTTGCCAACAAGTCATCAATCATTTATTAGAAGAGTCAGAACAGATTGTTGCGGATCCTGATATTGTTCTTCACCTAAAACATACTAAGAAAAACTCTTTTCAGTTACCCACTGTTTTAAACCATCTCAATCACATTATTGATCTCGTTAAGCTGGGTAACACTCAACTGTTAAAGCAAGAAATTAATCGCCTCCCATCATCCAGTGTTACCTCATCTTCAATCCCTGCCCTAAGAGCTGAAAAGAACTTAACTGTTGTTTACTTAACAAAATTACTAGAATTAAGTTTCGAGGAAAATACTGATGTGGCTAAAAGTTATGCGCTGGTAAAGCACTATATGGCTTTAAACGAAGAGGCTCCTGATCTTATTGATGTTTCAAGAATTCGCTGTGCAGCTCTTATTGATTTTTCAGAATCCTTAACCAATAAGAGCATCTCTGACAAGCAGCAAATGTACAATAGTATTCTCCATTATGTGGACAACCACCTCTACTCCAAACTCAAAGTATCTGATATTGCCAACTACCTATATATCTCAGATTCCCACTTACGCTCAGTTTTTAAAAAATACTCTGACATTTCCTTGCAAAGTTATATTCTAAAGGCAAAAATTAAGGAGGGACAATTACTACTGCAAAGAGGGGTACCGATTGGGGAAGTAGCGAAATTATTACATTTTTACGACACCACACATTTTCTTAAAACCTTTAAAAAATACGTGGGAATATCTTCAAACGAATATCTTACTAAATATCGTGAGACCTCATGCCAGTAACATAGCAATCCATGAAGGTACGGAATTATTTCATCGTCCTTTTGCCTTCATCTGAAACGACTAAAAAGAGCCTTCTCGTTTAAACGGAAGACTCTTTTGTTACCTTTCAAAATCCACTGGCACTACTTTTTAGTCTAAAATTTTCAGCTAATCCAGTCCATACAAACTCTCTCTTTGTGCTATAACATAGGTTATGGATAAAATTATTAAATCAATTTCTGCCTCTGGTGCCTTCAGGTCTTATGTCCTCGATAGCACCGAGACTGTTAAATTGGCTCAGGAAAAACATCATACCTTGTCGTCTTCAACAGTTGCTCTTGGTCGCACCCTGATTGCTAATCAAATATTAGCGGCTAATCAAAAAGGCGATAGCAAGATTACGGTTAAAGTCATCGGTGATTCTTCCTTTGGTCATATTATCTCTGTTGCAGATACCAAAGGGCATGTTAAGGGGTACATCCAAAATACTGGTGTTGACATCAAAAAACGGTCACAGGTGAAGTTTTGGTTGGCCCTTTTATGGGGAATGGTCATTTTGTGACCATCATCGACTATGGCACAGGTAATCCCTATACCTCAACAACGCCTCTTATTACTGGGAAAATTGGTGAGGATTTTGCTTATTACTTAACCGAATCAGAGCAACCCCCCTGCTGTTGGGCTTAACGTGCTTCTCGATGAAAGTGATACTGAGCCTGAGAAATTAGATGGCTTTGGTTGATAGCACGCGCAATTTGATTGATGTTATTTCCAATCCGTGTTAATCGTGACAAATGACATATTGGGATTAAGAAGAACTCTTCTAGCATAGACTGAGAAATTTTGACAATTGCTCTTAGCAATCCGCTCATTTAATTGATTCAATTCTGAATCTGTTAGAAAGACTTTTTTGAGATTGGTACGATAACGATAAACAATTGCAGCCTCCTAACCCATATACTTTTCACGAAACTCACGACTGAGTGGCTGTGTTTGATTGACTTCCACAATCAATTCTTGAACGCAGGTCAATAAGATTGACACGTGTTCATGAGTCACTTGATGATTCTCTCTTGCGATAATCAAAACTTCCTGCACATCTCAACTAATCTGCTCAAACTTTTGGTATTGCCAAAGGGTGGATGTATACTATAAAAGTAGACAAAACTTTGTGTGTTACAATCTGTTTTAAAAGACACAAAAACGAAAGGACAACCTATGTCAACATTTAAACGCTATGATGAAGAATTCAAACAATCTCTTGTTAACCTTTATCAAACTGGAAAAACTCAGTCTGAACTCTGTAAAGACTATGGGGTATCCACTTCTACGCTTGCAAAATGGATCAAACAGTATTCCCAAGTCAAACTCGAAGATAATTCTGTACTTACTGCCAAGCAAATACAAGAGTTACAAAAACGTAATGCGCAGCTTGAAGAGGAGAACCTTATCCTAAAAAAAGCAAGTGCCATATTCATGCAAAACTTAAAGTAAGACTCCTCGCTGTCTATCGGTTACGCTTTGAACACGCCACAACAACCTTGTGTCGTGTTTTACGTGTCAATCGCTCCACTTACTATAAATTTCTAAAACATAAGCCCTCAAAAAGAGAATTGGATAATCAAATTTATAAAAAACAAATACTTGAGATTTATACCAAAGCAAACAAAAGACTTGGTGTGAAGTCTATCAAAGTCATTCTTCAAAGAGACTACGACACAAAAATCTCTGAAGGAAGAATTTACCATCTGATGAAGAATATGGCGCTCCCTAAAATGGCTACCGTTAAGACAAAAACAGCTCTTAAAAAGACTCAAAAAACGTATCCTCAAAACTTACTCAACCAGAAATTTTATCCTGACAAACCTAATCAAGTATGGTCTACTGACTTCACCTATATTTCTATTGGATATAAGAAATATGTCTATCTCTGCGCAATACTTGATCTCTATTCTAGAAAATGTATTGCTTGGAAATTGAGTCACCGTATGGATGCAAAGTTAGCATGTAACACTCTAGAATTAGCTCTTAATAAAAGAAAGATTGAAGGAACACTTCTCTTTCATTCCGACCAAGGGTCACAATTTAAGGCCAGGGAATTTAGAAAAATAATTGATGACAACAATATCATGCATTCTTTTTCTAAACCTGGATATCCTTATGATAATGCCGTAACTGAAGCATTTTTCAAGTATTTAAAGCATAGACAAATCAACCGAAAACATTATCAAAATATCAAACAGGTTCAATTAGACTGCTTTGAATACATTGAGAATTTTTATAACAATTACATCCCACATACGGCTAATCTAGGACTAACCCCTAATCAGAAAGAAGAAAATTATTTTAACGCAATAAAATAACACGGTTTTCTGTCTACTTATTTGACATTAGTCCACTCTGTGAATTCAGATGTGGAAGAAGAAGTAACTCGCAATGTTTTATTTGCTTCTTTTTCGTGTGTCACTGGAACCGCTGCATCTCATTCTAATCCTACAGCATGCTCCGCTGATTCTGTAGGATTAGAATGAGATGCATCTGTTGATAACACTGCTGAAGTTGACGTATCTGTCGCAAGACTTGTTACATCTGAAGTAGGCTGTGTAACAGTAACTTCCGGTTTTACACCAGCTGTTTGTGGTACCTCAGTACTCATAATGCTTGACTCATCCGCCAAAACAGAATGACTACTCATTCCTAGAAATGTCAATCCAATTAATACCGATGCTACACCAAATTTGAATTTCTTAATCGAAAAACGCTGTTTCGTATGTGCGACATTATAATTTCTTTGCTTATACTTCCTAAGCATAACTTCTCTCCTTTTCAAAAGTAAAAATAGATTAACCAATAAAGTTATCTATTTTTACTTTTTTTAAAGTTTTACTGTTTTACATTATCTCGATAAATGTGAACTATTATTTGAATTTGTATTGTATAATCACATTCGATAAGATTTATAACTTTAAGATTTTATATAAAGGTGATAGTATATTGGTAAGTTCAGATAACACTAATTTAAAATTTTTAAAAGCTTTCTCAGAATTGTTAAAGATGAGGAGCTTTGAGCAAATTAAAGTTAGCGATTTAGCAAAAAAAGCTCGACTTAGTAGAAGATCTTTCTATAATCATTACAATTCAAAAGAAGACTTCCTTAGGGAGTCTATTTTAATAATCTTTGATGATATCACAAAAATTTTAAATAATGATTTATTATATGAAGAAGTGGTCTTAAAGGAGATGCTTAGCTATATGTATATAAATAAAGAAATTATTAAATCCTTTGTTTTTTCCGAATATTGACAACATAATTAAAAACTATATCAAAGAGATGATTACACATTCCGATATACCAGACTTACAAAAACAACTGGAAACAGCATATCAAGTTCCATATTCTTTCGCTCTTGGTATTTATATCTCAACAATTGAAAGTATTATTTTAAATTGGATAGATCATGACTTTACTGAAGAGCCTGAAGAAATAGCAAGATATATTACATCTGTCGTGAGAATTTAATATTTGTATTAGAAAAAATAATATTTCTTTTCCTCATCTAATACTTTATAAAGAAAAAGACGATAGTTTTTTCTTCTATCGCCTTTGGTAACCATTTTTATGAAATTTTTTAAAGTTAAAAATATAATTTATAATACTATCTTCTTCCATTTTCTGATTTTAGTTCTGAAAGTTCCAAAAGGTGCAACCGTATTTACATGAATAAACTTATACACTTCCCAAGTCGCTGTTTTAGTCGCTTCATCAGCCCACTTTCTCATATGCGCTTCAAATAATTCTTCCTCACTCAACAAATCAATCATTGCATAGATAGAATTAATATTTTCATTTAATTTTGCTTTCAACTCTTGCAGAGATAAATGAGCGTAGGTATCTGTGAACCACTGATATAATTCACCAAGTTGATTCCATTTAAATTTATCCGATGGTGTTTTTACTTGAAGTCCCTTTCTTTCATCTTCTTCCCATTTAAGAACCAAGTTGGTCCAGCCAACCTGATAAGAAAGGTTGGCTGCTGGAGTTCTATCAACTTCATCAATTCTTTTATCTTTTAGATTCTCTGGAATATTATTAAATTCCATAATGTATTTCTCAAATGTTTTACTTATTTCTTTTTTCAACTCTTCTTTATTTTCATAAACTCTCAAAAAACATCTCCTTTCTGATACATATTATTAATAATGATACGGAAACAACCCCAAAGTATTGTATTATAGAATTAGATGACTGATTACAAATTCCTTGTTCACGCCAAAAGAGTTATTAAAAAATTATGATTCAATTTTTTTAGACAGGCATTTGTTAGAAAAACTTCTTGTTACCGAGAGGGGAGAAGATCAGTCATTAATAATCAATCTAAACTACTCCAACTTCCCTTATTAGCATATCATTGATTTGCTACTTTTTTAGCACTTCTTATTACAAATCTAAAAATTGATAGATAATACTATGTTAACTAATAAAGATACTAGTAAGCTGAATTTTCGAGAACCTCTTCACCGTAGCCTCCAGCTTCTGGTAAAGGTAGATTTGTAGAATTAGGTGCTCTTAAAATTCTAATTGGTCTAGCACCGGCCTCCCTAGCTGCATGAATATCGTCATCACTATCTCCATAATGAATGTCTGAACCATATTTCTTAATATAATATGATTTATCATATTTGTATGGCTTTTTAGGTTTATCGCCTGTATAATTTACAGCAATTGGTTTGTCTAATTTAAAATCTTTAGCTAAGGCTTTAGCTGTTTTATCAACCTCGCCCTCCTTATACATTGACCCTCTTGTCCTACCTGTTATAAAAACAATTTTATCTCCTCGTTTTTGATGCATAGCAATTAATTTTTTAGCATATTCTTTGGGAATGGAATCTTGATCTCCTCGTTTTGCAACAAGATCCCAGAATTTTTGTTTATGAAGAAAATCAAACGATCCAGGAGTTACATATTCTTTACCATATTGAAAATATTGACTACTGAAAAGCAGTGTATCATCAATATCAAAACTAACAGTAATCGGCTTCTTACCTTCTAAGCTTTTTTGAATCTCGTCAATAGAAATAGTAGTGACTTTATCTTTATTTGTGTCCGAAAGAGCAGTCATTCCCTCTTGTGTATAAGCTACTTTTGGCCCCTTAGCCTCAACTACTGTTTGTAACGTTATCGTAATCCCTAAAACCAAAAGACTACTCACTAACACTTTCTTCATAAGAACCTCCATAATAAAGTATAAAAATTATTTCTTTAATTAGTTTATCACAAAAAACATAAGAATGAAAGCGATATCATATATGGTTATTTTTTACTTATGTTAAGTCTACAGTCTTCAAAGTGATTTTTCTTCTGTCTCTTGCTTAGGAGTGTTCGCTTCACGAGATTTAATATAATCTTTCATTTCTTGGTAGGTTGTATAAGTCTTCAGCATATCGTCAAAAAATTCTTGAAGGGCATCTCTTTCTATTTCAAATTCTTGGATACTTTGACTGACATCTGCTATGGTAATGTCTTTTGGAAGAACTAACTCATCTAACAGCTGCATAGTTGGCAAACTATTTCCTGGTGTTTGTGCAATGGCAAGTAGAGCCCCTTCGATTTTTTGGTAATAGGTCAGTCGATTATCTAAGGCTTTTTAATATTCCTTTCGTTAAAAAGTTTCTAGGCTTTTACGAGCAGAGCCACACACTCCACATGATGTGTCATTGGGAATAAGTCTACTGGTTGAATTTTTACTAAATGATACCCTAATTCTTCAAATAGTTTGATATCACGCGCCATTGTCGCTGAATTACAAGAAATATAAGTGATTTTATCTGCTTTTGTTTGGGCAGCAGAATATACAAAACTCTCCGTTAATCCTTTTCGTGGTGGATCAACCATTATAACAGTTGGTTTTATACCTTCTTTAAGCCACTTTGCCATTGCATTTTCAGCCGAATCAGCAACATAGGTACTGTTAGTTATCCCATTTCGAGTAGCATTTTCTTTGGCATCACTTACTGCTTTTTCAACAACTTCAACACCATAAACATGTTTTACTTGTTTAGCAACAGATAAGCCAATTGTTCCTATACCTGAATAGGCATCAATAACGATATCCTCTGAGTTTAAATCTGAAAAATCGATTGCTTTTTGGTACAGTTTTTCAGCCATTTCAGTATTAACTTGGTAAAAAGATTGGGCTGATATAGCGTAAGTATTTCCTAACATTTGGTCCTCAATAGTATCAGAACCATATAGAGTACGAAATTCTTTCCCAAAAATAACGTTGCTATTACGATCATTAATATTTTGCATAATTGAAACAACAGAAGGAAAGGCAGACACCAACTTTTCAATCATTTGGTCAATGCGGAATATTTTAGGACGTGTTGTCACCAAAACCAACATTAATTGCCCTGTATAATGTCCTCGACGAACAACGAGATTTCTAATTAAACCAGATTGCTGCTCTTCGTCATATGGTTTAACATCAAATTTTCTTAATAAATCTCGTGTAAAATTAATCAGAGCATCAATCTCTTTTTCCTGAATTAAATAATCTTCAATGGATACCAGAGTATGTGAATTTTTTCTGAAAAAACCTGTCTCTAGCTGTCCATCAACACGACGAACTGGTACCTGAGCTTTATTTCGATATGCCAAAGGGATTGTCATACCAAGAGTAGGTTCTACTAAAACATCAGATATATGAGCAATTTTATAAAGGTTATCAGCTACTTGTTTTTGTTTAAATAACAGCTGTTGTTCATAAGTAAGATGTCCCAAATCAGCAATCCCTGTACGTAAATAGGTATAGTCTAATCCTTCATTTCGGTGAGGAGAAGTCGTTAAATATTCCTCAACTTTTCCATATCCTATACGCTTACGTAATTTCAAGACGCGCATCTTAATAATCTCACCTGGAAGAGCATTTTCAACAAAGAAAACAAAGCCATCTACTTTGGCAATACCCATTCCCTCATGGCTAATGTCGCTAATTTCAGTTTCAATAATATCATTTTTATGTAACATAATTTTCCTTTTATATCTATCATTTGAAGTCTTTAGTTTATACACTAAAGATAAAAATAGAGTGACAATAAATCACTCTATTATATCATAATTAAAAATGTTAACGCAGTCCCATTTTCTTTAGGATCTTTTTGTACTTAGCAAAATCAATTGTTAACCCTTGACCACCATACTGGTCATAATCATCTACCCAATCTCCTTCTCTTGGAATTGTCATTTGCTTAATACCATTTTTAGCATCTGATAAAATTGGAATGCCATCTGTTAGGACAAAGCTATAAGATAAATTACTTGAAGTTAAAGCATAGGCTTTACCGATAGCAGCAGAACCTGTAAAGAGACGACGTGGGTCTTTTATTTGAGAGACAATAGCTCTCATAACTTGTTGTTGACGTTGTGTTCGACCAAAGTCCCCATCATCGTCTTTTCTGAAACGAGCATAATTTAGAAGGGTCCTTCCATCCATGTACTGAATCCCAACCTTAATTTTTTGGCTAGGTACAACGCCATTTTTCATCCTTAAATCATCAGGAACTTTAACTGAATCAGCAGATTGTCCACCGACAAGTCCAAATTTAGCATTAATCTTGACACCATTAGGAAACAGTGTATCAATAGCATCTGCAAATGTCTCAAAGTCAACCATAACATAATATTTTATATCAATATCAAAATGATTTTTCAACGTTTGTCGAACATACTCTGCTCCTTTATGATTATCTTGTTCTCCCAAATTAAAAGACGCATTTAATTTCATATCATAGTAACCTTCCGTACTATAATTAGGAATATTGACTAAGAGATCTCGCATAAAACTCACCATCTTAACCTTATTATCCTTGTTACCAACATTAGCAACCATTATGGTATCTGTTCTCGCATCAGTAGATCTCTCGCTGACACGTTTATCACTACCTAAAATTAAGATATTAGTCCCATCAACAGCATCTTTTCCCTTAAAATCTTCAATAATTGCAGGGCTATAATGTGACTTCCCATTATTCACATCACGCATTCCTTTAACAAACATGAAAACCATACCTGATAAAACAATTAGTAATATAATACCTATGAACTTTAGGAAACCCTTAAATTTTTTTTTCTTTCTAGGGGGGGTTATAGCCTTTGGAGGGAAAGGCGCCATAACCTTCACCCTCTGTTTTTCTTTTCTGGCCCTTTGTTTTTTCTTCTTCGGAGCTCTCTCTTCTTGATAAATTGGTAAACCTTGTGAGGTTAGCTGAGGCTCTGAGTAAAAATCGTCATCTTGATAATAAGAATCAGAATAAGGTTCCTCATAATAAGAATTAGTTGGTGGACTTTCTGTCCTTCTCTGTGGTCGTACTGCTGTTTTTTTATAATGAAGGTACTGAAATTCCATCTTTTCACGTTCATTAAGATAATGGATGTTTTTTAAAAGATAGTTATATCGTAGCTCTTCATGATGATTTAGCTGACCGTAATTATTTCTTGACATATTTTCAGGTGATTTACTTTCAATAATAATAGTTCATACTACCAAACTGTGATAACTTAGTTAGATAAATTAACCAGTGACTCTCCAATTACAGTAGCTATTTTTTGTGGTGTAAGATAATCGGTATCAATAATCATATCAGACAAACCACTATAGAGTAACATGCGTTTTTGATAAATATCATAAAATTCTTCTTTTGAATGGTTTAAAAATAATGGTCTTCTATTCTTCTCATCTTTTTTTATACGATGATATAAGACTTCAAAACTTCCTGTTAAAAGAATATTATTATGACGATTTAAAGTTAAAAGACGACGATTTTCTTCAAGGAGTACAATACCTCCTCCACTAGCTATCACAAGTCCTTCATTTTTTTTCTTTAAAAGTTCGTTTAAAAATTGAGATTCTAAAGCACGAAAGGAGGCTTCTCCTTCTTCTGTAAAAAATCGGGAAATTGACATACCAATATGTTTTTCAATCAGACTATCCATATCAATTACTTCATTTTCTAAGCAGTTGGCAACACTAGTCTTGCCAACTCCCATGAATCCCAATAATACCTTAGGCATTAACTAATCCCTCCAAATGTTCTAAAAAGTTAGGATAGCTTGTATTAATAGCTTCTTCACCAGATAAATCTACTTCGCCTTCTTTGACCAAGAGAGCAGCAATAGCTATCATCATTCCTATTCTATGATCTCCATGACAATCAAGTGAAGCAGCGTGAAGAGGGGTATTACCACGTATAATCATACCATCTGCTGTAGCAGTAATATCAGCACCCATCTGTTTTAGCGATTCGACAACGACCTGAATCCGATCTGTCTCTTTCACCTTTAATTCCTGAGCATCTGCTATGACTGTGGTGCCTTGAGCTTGTGTTGCTAAAAGAGCAATAATAGGTAATTCATCAATCAGACGTGGAATCATAGCCCCAGAAATATGAGTAGCTTGTAGATGAGAGTAATCAACTGTAAGGGTTGCTGATTTTACTTGATTATCAACCGAAGATAACTTAATTTTTCCACCCATTTTACTGACGACATCAAGGATTCCAGTTCGTGTCTCGTTTATACCTACGTTTTCTAAAATAATATGACTGTTAGGAATAATAAGACCCGCTACTATCCAAAAGGCAGCACTCGAAATATCACCAGGAACTCTTATATCTTGTCCTACTAAGCTCTGACCGCCATTGAGTCGAATTTCTTTATCTTTAATATCCAAATGTCCACCAAATTGCCGAATCATGTCCTCAGTATGATTCCTTGTTTGCTCTTTTTCTACAATGAGAGATTCTCCCTTAGTTTGTAAAGCCGCAAAAATTAAAGCTGATTTTACTTGTGCAGAAGCTACGGGTAAATGGTAAAAAATAGGTTTTAATTTTTTTGTACCTTGAAGTTTTAATGGTGGTAAATCACGGTTAGTTACTCCCGAAATTCTAGCTCCCATTTTGCTTAAAGGCAATGCTATACGATCCATAGGTCTCTTTGACAAACTATTGTCTCCAACCATCGTCACTTCAAACTCTTGACCAGCTAACACACCTGCTATCAGACGCATTGAAGTACCAGAGTTTCCCATGTCTAAGAGATTATTCGGTTGTGTTAAACCTGCAAATCCTTTGCCATAGATAGTGATTATCTCGCCATCGTCTTCAATTAGAACCCCCATTTGTTTAAAAGCCTCTATAGTTGATAAAACATCCTCGCCTCTTAAGACATCAACAATTCGGGTAACTCCCTGAGATATACTCCCAAAAATAATAGCCCTGTGACTTATTGATTTATCGCCAGGAACACGGATGGTTCCCTTGAGAGTATTTGCATTAGTCAGTAATTTCATGATAACTCCCAAAATCTATTTTGCTATTATTGTATCATAATATATGCTATATTTTGAATTTTTTATTTATACTATAGCTCCTCTATATAGCTGTAACATCTTTTATAAATTAACTTCACATGTCATACATCATTATGTTATAATATTGTTACAAAAATCACATTTTAATTTTCAGAATGCATTTAAAAATAAACAGCTACTATTTTATGTTATTTTAGAGGTTAACAGATGAAAAGAAAACAGTTTATAAAATTAGGAATTGCAACCTTACTAACGGTTATTTCGCTTTACACACCAATAAACCTAGCTACAAATCATACCACAGAAAATATTGTTACTGCTCAAGAGTATAAAACAAAAGAGAATGGTACTTTACCTTTTAAACACAAACGACAATTGGTTTTAGGAGAGTTGGATGACAAAGGTCGTGCCACATTCGCACATATTCAGCTAAAAGTTAAAGATGAACCCAAGAAAAAGAGAGTAAAACGTTTAAAAACAACCCCTGTTGGATGGCACAATTTTAAATTCTATTATAATGATGGTACTCAAAAAGCTTGGCTAATGAGCCGAGGCCGTCTTATTTGCCACCAATTTAGTGGACTAAACAATGAAAGAAAGAATTTAGTTCCAATGACGAATTGGCTAAATACTGGAAACTACAATAGCACGAATTCATCTAACCCTGAGAGCATGCTATTCTATGAAAAACAACTAAAGACTTGGCTTTCGACTCATAAAAACTACTACTTAGATTATAAAGTAACACCAATTTATCAAAATAATGAACTAATTCCAAGAAAAATTGAATTAAAATATGTTGGTATTGATAAGACTGGGAAATTATTACCTATTTTTATCGGAAACAAATCCACTCAAGATCAATTCGGCATCAGCACTGTTACCTTAGAGAATACCTCACCAAATGCTACCATTGACTACCTCAGCGGAAAGGCTCAAAATACTGTCTTATCAGCTAAAGAACAAAGAAAACTTATCGCTAAGCACGAAGAAGAAAAACGACTTGCAGAAAAGAAAGTTGAAGAGGAAAAAGCTGCTGCTGAAACTCAGAAAAAACTGGAAGAAGAACAAGCAAGGCTTGCTGCTGAAGCTCAAAGGAAGCAAAAAGAGGAGCAAGCAAGGCTCGCAGCTGAAACTCAGAAAAAACAAGAAACTCTAGTACAAGAACAAACTAGTCAAGGCTACAAACGTGACTATAGAGGAAGGTGGCATCGTCCAAATGGACAATACGCTTCAAAAGCAGAAATCGCTGCTGCTGGATTGCAATGGTAGAACTGTTTATTATCAAATCAATTCTATTATTATAATGTGTACATAAAAACCATCTTGCATATGCAAGATGGTTTTTATTATATTTTCAACTGTTTAATAATCTGAGACTATTTTTTTAAGTTGTAGAATGATTTGATACCTTTGTATTGAGCAACTTCACCAAGTTGGTCTTCGATACGAAGTAATTGGTTGTATTTAGCAATACGGTCAGTACGTGATAATGAACCTGTTTTAATTTGACCAGCGTTAGTTGCAACTGCGATATCAGCGATTGTTGAATCTTCAGTTTCACCTGAACGGTGTGATACAACTGCAGTGTAACCAGCTTCTTTAGCCATTTCAATAGCTTCGAAAGTTTCTGTCAAAGTACCGATTTGGTTAACTTTGATAAGGATTGAGTTAGCAGCTTCTTCTTTGATACCACGTGCTAAGTAATCAGTATTTGTAACGAAGAAATCGTCACCAACTAATTGTACACGTCCACCAAGGCGTTCTGTAAGAGCTTTCCAACCATCCCAGTCGTTTTCATCCATACCATCTTCAATAGTGATGATTGGGTATTTGTTAACCAACTCTTCAAGGTAATCGATTTGTTCTGCAGCAGTACGAACTGCTCCACCTTCACCTTCGAATTTACTGTAGTCGTATACTTTACGTTCTGCATCGTAGAACTCTGATGAAGCACAGTCAAAACCAATCATGATTCCGTTTTCGCCAGCTTCGTAACCAGCTGCTTCAATAGCTTTAAGAATAGTTTCTACGCCATCTTCAGTACCTTCAAATTTAGGTGCAAATCCACCTTCATCACCAACAGCTGTTTCAAGACCACGTTCTTTAAGGATTTTCTTAAGAGCATGGAATACTTCAGCACCCCAACGAAGTGCTTCTTTGAAAGTTGGTGCACCAACTGGCATAATCATGAATTCTTGGAATGCGATTGGAGCGTCTGAGTGAGAACCACCGTTGATGATGTTCATCATTGGAGTTGGAAGAACTTTAGTGTTGAATCCACCAAGGTAGCTGTAAAGTGGTACTTCAAGGTAATCAGCTGCAGCACGTGCTACGGCAATAGAAACACCAAGAATAGCATTTGCACCTAATTTACCTTTATTAGGAGTTCCGTCAAGAGCGATCATAGCACGGTCGATAGCTTGTTGGTCGCGTACATCATAACCAATGATTGCTTCTGCAATAACGTTATTTACATTGTCAACAGCTTTTTGTGTTCCAAGACCACCGTAACGAGACTTGTCGCCGTCGCGAAGTTCAACTGCTTCGTGTTCACCAGTAGAAGCTCCTGAAGGAACCATACCACGTCCGAAAGCACCTGATTCTGTATAAACTTCTACTTCAAGTGTTGGGTTACCGCGTGAGTCAAGGACTTCGCGTGCGTAAACATCAGTAATAATTGACATTACAATACTCTCCTTATGAGTTTTAATATTTTACATATTCATAATATCATAATCTTTAGTTAATAACAAGGAAAAACCCAGTGAAACCGCTTTATTACGTGGTTTTTGATAAAAAAATCACTAATTCTTTTCAAGTTTACCTGTGCTAATGCAACCCATTTAGGTTATAATAAAATTAGCAAATTCAAGGAGAAATTATGACTGAACTTGACAATAAAATCCTACAAAAAGCAAGCGGTGAAAATCGTCTTGATCCTGATCAACAACGTTACTACCTTGGTACTTATAAAGAAAGAGTTGTGCTCCACTTAAGTTTAAAAGAGGCACAAGAAGAAAAGTTTCAACTTGCTATAACATCTGCTCTTAATAATCTGATACTTGAATATCCTAATCTTAGTTTAAAATTATCACCAAATCTCCCTACTGATGTTCAAATGTTCTACATGAAGTTAGCTAACCGTCTATCACTAGCTGCTACGATTGTTAATGAAGCAAATGCCAATTCTCCATTTGGTATTATTATACATAGTGATAAGGCTGAAAACGTTGAATGGAACGATTTTGAGACACAATTCCCTGATTTATTCAATTCACCAAAAAAAGAGGAGTCTCCTAAAAAAAGTCTATGGCAACATTTCTTTAGTCAAAAATAACAAGGAGGTCTAATGGAAATTTGGGATGCTTATGACCAATATGGGTTCATTACAGGTCTTACACTTAATAGGGATCAAAATATCCCACAAGGCTTATTCCACTTAGTTGTTGATGTTATCCTTTTTCATGAGGATGGTGACGTATTGATGATGAAACGGCACCCTAAAAAGAAAGCTTTTCCTGCTTATTTCGAAGCCACCGCTGGCGGATCTGCCCTTAAAGGAGAAAATGCTAAGCAAGCTATTCTAAGGGAACTCAAAGAAGAAACTGGTATCGTTCCTCAATGTCTAACCTTTCTTAATAGAGAGTGGTTCTCTGAGCGTTCTTACTTTGTAGACCATTTTATCGCAAAATACAATGGTGCAAAAGATATAATTACATTGCAAGAAGGAGAGACCGTTGACTATATCTGGTTAAAACCAGAATATATTGATTTATTTTTATCTAAAAACAAATTAATACCCTCTCAAATAAAACTCTTAAAATCCTTAATCTAAAAACTAGGCTTAATAAAGGCCTAGTTTTCATTTGCATCAATAATATCAAATACCTTAAGCAAATTTTTTTCATTAATCTGATACGCAGCTTCTTCTCTGACAATTGGTTTTGCACAAAAAGCAATTCCTACCCCAGCGGATTTGATCATTGGTAAATCATTGGCACCATCTCCCATTGCGATGGTTTGTGAAAGGTCTAAGTGATTTTCAGAAGCCCACTCTTTTAACTTTATTTTTTTCACTTCTTTAGTGACAATCTCTCCCTCAACTTCGCCAGTGAGAAAACCACCTTTGACACCAAGACGATTCGCTTTGACATAATCAACTTGTAATTGCTTAGCTAAGATATCAATCGTCTCGTGAAAACCTCCTGATACAAGACCAACTTTCATCTGACGCTTGTGACACTCTTTAATCAATTCATAAGCCCCTGGAGTAAAATGTATTGAGGATAATATATCTGTCAAAATAGTAACAGGCAAACCTTTAAGTAGCGCTACTCTTTTCTTCAAAGCTTCTTCAAAATCTAACTCGCCACGCATTGCAGCGTCAGTCAGTGCAGCAACCTGTTTCCCCACCCCTGCTTCAATAGCTAATAAATCAATAGCTTCTTCCATTATTAAGGTTGAATCAACGTCCATGACTAACAAACCTTTAATCATTTAAAACCTCCAAAACTTTTTTACTATTGTACCTTAAAATTAGCACCTTTCATAGATAGCAATTAAAAAAAGAAGAGTACTAACTCTTCTTTTTTAGAAACGAATACGTTCTTGTGTCTTTTCATAAGACGTCACAAAACGGTCAGTTACACCTGGTTCCACAGTCTCAAGTGCGTATGAAATTTCATCGAAAGATGCTTTATAGTTATGTTCAACTTCAAATAAGTACAAAGCTTGTTCAAAGCTCTTTTGCACATTTTGTTCAAAACTACGATAACGGTTTGAATACTGTAGTAACTGCTCTGTGAGAGTCGCATCTTGAACAACTAGATATGTAGCTTGCTCTAAATTAGCGATAGCATTTGTAGTCACATCATTTAAACGTGAAACAGCCTCAATATCAATACGACCGCGACTGAGTTCATTAATAAGTGCCTCAATTTGAGAACTTGTTGTAAAGAAAGTGCTTAAGAAGTCTTGCGGGATTCCTGGAAGATTGCGTTTTTCCATGAAACGTTTAATCATATGGAGCTTGTTAACATACTTATCCATATTTTGGCGTGCTCGTGTCTCAACGCTTTCAATAGTTTTAACGGCTTCAAAAACTTCCATTTGATTTTCTTCAACAGTAGTCAATGTTTTCAACGTACGCTCAAATAAAATTTGTAGATGAGTATAAGGTGAAGCTTCTTGACCAAAATTTTCTACAGAAGGTAAAACCTTTGTTTCAATTTCTTCCAAATCATTTGTGAAGGAACGTAAACTTAAGCTTTCATTTTCATTTAAGATATATTTAGCAGATAATCGTTTGATTTCATGCCCCAGTTGTTCATTGTTAGATTTTGCATGAGCAAGGAATTGAGGAATAATTTTACTATCCTTATGAGCTACTTTATAAGCAGCAATCTCACGTTCAAAAATATCATAAAGTTTATCAATTTTTTCTTGAATATGTTCATTTTCATCGCGAGCACGATCTAGATCCAAACTAACTAAACCATCTGAATTCGAACGAATAGCCTCACGAACTTCTTGAAAACGTTGTTCAATATCCTTTTCAGGGAAATGGTAGTTTTCCTCTAAAAGACGACGATATCCTGTCTCCAAATCATCTAACTGATCTGGAAAATCGTCTTCTAATTTAGCAACAATAGCTGGAATTTGTTCTGTAATTTGCCCTAAAGCAATCGTATGCTCCTCTGCTTTATTCAAAACTTCAGAAGCTTCAATCGGGTCACCAGTTGAGTTTAAGGTCACAAAATGTGAAAATTCAGCCTCGATATTTTTCAACTGCTTTTCAATTTCTGGCATGGTTGTCCCGTAATTATCTTCTTTTTCAGAAATTGATTTTTGAAGTGTTTCGTATAGGTCCAAAGCATGTGTTACACGGGCACTATTTTTCTCTTCTTGCTCTTTTAAAACTTCTAAAGCTTCACGAATCGAAACAATATCTTCTTCTATAATAGTTAGCTGACTATCAACATTATCAATCTCGTGCTTAGCACGCACAAAATTAAATGAATCATTAAGATTTTCAGCTTCAACTAAATGAAAATCAATATCTTTAAATGAATTAGTTGATAAATCAGTCCATTTTTGGTTCCATTCTCTAAAAGTTGATTGACTTTGGCCAATCAAATGAAGCAATTTGACTTGCTCAATCTCCTCTTGCACAGGAAGGTCAACTAACTCTTGTTTTCTAGTTTCTAAGTTTGCAATTAATGTATCATTACGTTTTCTTATTACGACGCCGACTACGTAGGCAATAATCACAAGCAGGACTATAGCCACAAGCAGCAATATGATTCCGCTCGACATTCAACTCTCCTTATAATGGTCTAATTTTCTAAAAATCTACTATAACGTTAAGATTATAGCATACTTGAACTGTTTTTCAAAGCTATCTTTGGACTAGATATCTAAGTTACTATAAACAGCATTAGCTTCAATGAATTCACGTCGTGGTTCTACTCGATCTCCCATTAGCATATCGAAAATCTTATCTGCTTCTGCTGCATCATCAACTGAGACACGTGCCATCAAGCGGTTTTCAGGATCCATTGTTGTTTCCCAAAGTTGATGGTCATCCATCTCACCTAGACCTTTGTAACGTTGTACAGTAGGTTTTGAACGTCCTGAACTATAGGTATCTAGAGCTTGACGTAATTCCTCTTCTTGATTGACCCCTGGCTGAATATAAGCTTTAATCTCACTTCCTACTTTGACACCATAGATTGGTGGTTGAGCGATATAAACATATCCTGCTTCCAAAACAGGTCGCATAAAACGATAAATCAGAGTTAAAAGTAAAGTTCTGATGTGAGCTCCATCAACATCGGCATCAGTCATAATGACTAATTTTTGATATCTGACTTTTGATACATCAAAATCTGCACCAAATCCAGTTCCCATAGCTGTGAAGAGACTTCGGATTTCTTCGTTTGCTAAAATTTTATCCATTGTAGCTTTTTCAACGTTTAGAATCTTACCCCTAATCGGTAAAATTGCTTGAAACTCACGATTACGTCCTGATTTTGCAGACCCTCCCGCAGAATCTCCCTCCACTATAAAAAGTTCATTCATCTCAGCATTATTAGATGAGCAATCAGCCAGTTTCCCAGGTAAGTTTGAAATCTCTAAGCCTGACTTTTTACGTGTTACTTCACGCGCCCGTTTTGCTGCAATACGGGCTTTAGATGCCAAAATTCCTTTTTCAACAATCTTCTTAGCTACTTGTGGATTTTCTAATAGGAATCGATTGAAAGCTTCGCTAAAGAGACGATTTGTAATTTTAACAACTTCAGAATTTCCAAGTTTTGTTTTAGTTTGTCCTTCAAATTGTGGATTTGGATGTTTAACAGATATAACTGCTGTTAAACCTTCACGAACATCTTCTCCAGTTAAATTATCTTCATTTTCTTTGAGAATCTTATTCTTTTTAGCGTAATCATTAATCACACGTGTCAAGGCAGTACGAAATCCTTGTTCGTGCGTTCCTCCTTCATGAGTGTGGATGTTATTTGCAAAACTCATAACAGTCTCTTGATATCCAGTAGTATACTGCATTGCTACTTCAACTGAAATACCATCTAATTCACCGTCAGTATAAATAGGATTTTCAAAAATCACTTCTTTGTTCTCATTGATAAACTCAACGTATGAACCTATACCACCTTCATAGTGATATTCTTTTTCAACTTCTTGACCTTCTCGCTTGTCTGAAATGGAGATTCTTAGTCCACGATTTAAAAAAGCTAATTCCTGAATACGTTTGGCTAATTTATCAAAATCAAATACAGTGGTTTCAGTGAAAATTTCTGGGTCAGGCGTAAAGTGAACTGTTGTTCCTGATAAGTCAGTATCACCGATAATTTCAAGATCATTAACAACAACACCGCGTTGGTATTCTTGATAATGAACCTTGCCATTTTTATAAACCTTGACATCTAATTGTGTTGACAATGCATTAACAACAGATGACCCTACACCATGTAAGCCACCAGAAACCTTGTATCCGCCACCACCAAATTTACCACCGGCATGGAGAACTGTAAAAACTGTCTCTACAGCTGGTCTTCCAGTTTTTTCTTGGATATCTACCGGAATACCGCGACCATCATCAACAACTGTAATAGAGTTATCTGGTTCAATGTAAACTTTAATATGTCCTGCAAATCCAGCTAAGGCTTCATCAATTGAGTTATCAACAATTTCCCATACAAGGTGATGAAGCCCTTCTTTCGAAGTCGAACCGATATACATGCCTGGACGCATGCGAACAGCTTCTAAACCTTCTAATACTTGAATCTGACTTGCGTCATATTCTTGAGCACGTTGTTCCATATTCTTTGTTTCTTCTGTCATTTACTCTATTATCTCCATCAATGATTTTGACCCATCGACTAATAAGGTATCAAAACCAGCCGATTCTCCTGCTTGCTTATCTATATCACGATCGCCTATTACTAAACAATTATCAATTTGGTATTTTTCTTTCAAATAAAGCATACTCTCGGGACTAGGTTTCCTTGAAAAGCCGTTATCAGCAGTCACTACTTCTGTAAAATAGTCAATAATTTCTGTTTTTTCCAGAATAACTATAACTTGATTATCACGATGAGACACCAAAAAATTACGACTACCTTGTCTTTGAATTTTCGCTAAAAGTTCTTTTGCCCCTTGGAATAGAATTGGTGTTTCCAAAACCTTAGCTTCATTAGCCTTATACTCTTTTAAAAAATCAGCTTCTTCAGGGATAAAATATGCAATTGCATCTGCTGTTGACTCTTTTAATTTTTGATACACACTATCGTGGTCTGCTTGATATCCAAATTCTTTCAAAGTCTCTACAAAAGCACGTGTGGAACTTTCGTAATTATCAAGTAGTGTACCACCCAAATCCCAAATATAATCATGATAATTCATACCCTTTATTATATCATATTATTACGATTTTTTATAGCTACCACCTTACTTAATTAACTCACTCCTCTAAAATATTTCGATTATTAAAAGGCTGGATTATCTTTCCAACCTTTTTTTGTTATATACTACGATACTTCAAATGTGATCCATTAGCCTTGGCCTGACGAACTGTATTTTGATAAGACATGGATAAGACCAATCCAATTCCAATAAGATTACTTAGTAATGAACTTCCACCTTGCGAAATAAACGGAAGTGGGATTCCTGTTAGAGGTAATATACCAACTGCTGCACCAATATTTTCAAAAACATGGAAAACAATCATCATGATAAAACCAGTTGATATAAAAGTATAAAATTGATTATTAGATTCAATGGTGATCCTTAACATACGGTAAATGATAATGAGATATAACCCTAAAACAATCGCCGAACCAATGAAGCCAAAATTCTCAGCAATGACAGTAAAAATCATGTCACTTTCACGAACAGGAACCGAGAGCTCTAAAATATTAAAACCTTTACCTGTTACCCCGCCACTTCCAATTGATACCATACCCTGTGTTTGTTGATAAGCAATTGAGTCTGCAAAACTAAATGGATCAATCCAAGCAGATAAACGGTTGATTTGATATGTATCCATCCCCAAATTATAAAACCATTCCTTGCCGTTTGGTGAGATAAAAATCATCAAAAAGCTAGCTATAAAAAGAACGATAGTAGATAAAATTGGCAAGATTATCCACCAAGATATGCCCGATAAAAGGATTAAACCTGACAAAATGGCAAGGAAAACTAATGCTGTTCCTAAATCTTTTTGTAACATTAGAAGAATCATCACTGGCAATGTAACCAAACCAAACAATCCTAGCAACTTCCAATCATCTTGAAAAGTTTTGCGATTTTTCTGATGAAAACTAACAGTTATTCGAGATAACATTAAAATATAGGAAATCTTCATAAACTCTGACGGTTGAAACAAAGTTACCGAGCCAATGGTCACCCAATTTTTAGCACCTGTTGCCGCAAAAAGCTGTGGACTATAAAAAATTAAGGGAAGAACCATTAGGGTTAGTCCTAAAGCATACAGATAGGGCGTGGCTTTCCATAAAAATTCAGTACTGAAAAGCATAACGACAAATGCAATAATACACCCCATAATAATCCAAGACACCTGCTGAAACATCGCGATATAGATATTAGAAGGATAATCATTCATCGTTGCAACATAAATTGAGGCTAAACCAATCATTAATAAAAAAAATACTGGTATCACAACAGCATAATCAATTTGCCCTTTAAAATAGTTTGATTTTTGTGACATAGGACTTCCTTTTTTATTCATGGTAATTATTATAACATTTTTTCAGAATCTGACTTATATTTTTTGCAATAAAAAATGCAACTCAAATCATTATGAGTTGCAAATATTAGGAGATTGTTCTTCATCAGTAAAACAAAGAACATGAAAAGAAAAGTTTATTTAGGATATTTAAAGTATACAAAGTTCACCTTAAACAAAACTTAAATAAGATTATTTAAGTTTTGTTATTTTCTCAACACTAGTCTAAAGAATAAAATCCTTCCTAACATCTCAAAAAAGGTTTTAATATGTCCCCTGCCAACTTCTCTACCATTAAAATAGGATATATTAAAGGTTAAAATACACGATACATCCATAATAAAAAGCATATTTTTTTATTTTATTCTATTTTAAAATACTTTTTGGGGCGAATTTTGGTCCGTTATTATGATAACTTCCTCAGTACATCAAGCACTCTCTCAACTGTAACAACCTCTTCTTCTCTCACTTCTTCGTGTAGTAACACATAATCAAATATCTTTCCGTTTTTACGCACTATCGCTACTGTGTTCCCTGAAATATAGCCTTTATCAATCGCTTCTTTAAACTCATCTATATCTGTTCTGATAGACAAAAAGATAACAAATAACCGCTCGTTAAATGAGCGGTTATTTGTTACTTCAGTTTTTCTTTGACAGCATCTACTGCCCCTTCAACAGCATCTTTAGCATCATCTGCTAGTTCTTTGCCTTTAGCAATTGTTTTTTCGATAAATCCTTTTGCTTCTAACTCTTTATCACCGGTTATTTTGCCAAAGCCTTCTTTAGCACCACCTTTTGCTTGATCTAATTTTGATTTTAGTTTTTCTTGTGACATACTGCACCTCCTTATTATTTTTATTAATCATAACATCTATATCTTTCTTTAGCAAATAAAAACAAGAGTCGCTAGTGTCAGGCGACTCTTGTTTTAGTGATTATCTCATGGTTATGCGAGTATGGATGTATACTATAAAAATAGACAACACTTTGTGTGTTATAACCTGTTTTAAAAGACACAAAAATCTCTGAAGGAAGAATTTACCGTCTGATGAAGAATATGGCGCTCCCTAAAATGGCTACCGTTAAGACAAAAACAGCTCTTAAAAAGACTCAAAAAACGTATCCTCAAAACTTACTCAACCAGAAATTTTATCCTGACAAACCTAATCAAGTATGGTCTACTGACTTCACCTATATTTCTATTGGATATAAGAAATATGTCTATCTCTGCGCAATACTTGATCTCTATTCTAGAAAATGTATTGCTTGGAAATTGAGTCACCGTATGGATGCAAAGTTAGCATGTAACACTCTAGAATTAGCTCTTAATAAAAGAAAGATTGAAGGAACACTTCTCTTTCATTCCGACCAAGGGTCACAATTTAAGGCCAGGGAATTTAGAAAAATAATTGATGACAACAATATCATGCATTCTTTTTCTAAACCTGGATATCCTTATGATAATGCCGTAACTGAAGCATTTTTCAAGTATTTAAAGCATAGACAAATCAACCGAAAACATTATCAAAATATCAAACAGGTTCAATTAGACTGCTTTGAATACATTGAGAATTTTTATAACAATTACATCCCACATACGGCTAATCTAGGACTAACCCCTAATCAGAAAGAAGAAAATTATTTTAACGCAATAAAATAACACGGTTTTCTGTCTACTTATTTGACATTAGTCCAATAGTATGATTATTACTCAAGAGATTATTTTTATTTTAAATATAAAATAATTTTCACCATGTAATATTTCATACTTTATATTATACTTATTAAGTATATTCTTTACTATATTTAATCCTAATCCATTACTATTATCCAATTTTAGATCAAAACTAGCATCTAAAATTTTATTTATTTTCGAAATTTTATTTTTATCATATGAGTTTTCTATAAGTAACCAATCATTAGCTATTTTGATATTAATTATTCCATTTCGATTAGTATATTTTACTGCATTGCTAATCAAATTAGAAAATACAATATTTAGTGCCGTTTTTCCTATATAAATATTATAGTCTAATAATTCCTTATTAATATTTATTTTTTTTTGATTTACTAAGATAGAGTATTTTTCTAATACTTCATCTAATGTATCACCAACATTTAAATATTCTTCATCATTATTCAAGTCTTTTATAGAATAAAAAGATAATATTTGCGAGACATTCTTTGTTAAGTTATCTACAATATTAATACACTCACTGATATAAAAGTCTCTATCTTTATATTTTCCGATATTATATTTCATATTCTCAAGTAATATCTTTAGGCTGGAAAGAGGAGTTTTAAGTTCGTGGGACGCCCCCTTAAAAAAATCATATTTCAATTTTTCTAACTTTAAAATTTCCTTATTTTTAAATTCCAAATCATTAATTGTATTCAATAAAGCACAATATAAGTCATTGATTTGCTGTTTTAGTTGTCCAATTTCATCATTAGAACTAATTTTCAATCTTGTTTCTTTGTCAAGTTTTATCATTTTATCAGTAACCATAGTTATTTCTTGTATATTGTTTTTTATAGATTTAGCATAAATTAAAGAAATAACAATGGAAAAAAGAAATGATATCGATAAAGAATATGGTAAAAACTTAAGGCTCAAGTCTTTCGCGTCTTTTTGCATATCAGCTGTTGAAACAAATTGAAGATGTATTTTTTTGCCATCATGAAGTTTAATTTCCCTTTCTTCAATTATTAAAGAATTACTATCACTTTTTACATTAACATTTATATTATCATTTATTTGTAATTCATTTTTGTTATTATTTTTTTTTATAAATACCTTTATGTCACTACTTTTAGAATAAAGCTCCAAAGTTTGGTCTAAATATTTTAACTCTTTTCCATTCATATTTTTAGAAATTTCATCTGCCATAATGTGGATTTTTACTTTCCTCGTCTCCAAATATGTTTTAGGAAAGATAAAAAAGAATAATGAATGAACTAATATAATTAGTATTCCAAGAATAGAAAATATTTGTATGAACATTTTTGGGAATATTTTTAATTTCTTCATTTTCTCTCCAATTTATATCCTACATTTCTTATAGTAGTTATACAGTCTAATTGTAATTTTTTTCTAAGTTCTTTTATATATACATCTACTACTCGATCATAAGGGATCTCTTCGCTATCCTTCCAGACATAATCAATAATTTGCATTCTTGTTAAAACTTGTCCATCATTATCCAATAAACATTTTAGTATTTCGAGTTCTTTTGCATTTACATCTATTTTTTCATCATTTATTTTAGCTGTATAACTATTAAAATTTACCGAAAGATTCTTATATTCAAACTTCTCTAAATGTCCAAAATTCTTCTTAATTAAAGAATCTATTCTAGCCTTTAAAACAGGCAATGAAAATGGTTTTTCTACATATCCATCTACTAAATTAGTAAATGCATCAATTTTATATTCTTCATCACTAAATGCAGTCAAAATTAGAATTGGTAAATTGCTTTTCTTTCTAATTTCTTTCAACACTTCTAAACCATTTATAAAAGGTATCTGAATGTCTAAGATAACCAAGTTTATATCACTATTAAATTTTGACAAGGCTTCCCTTCCATCTTTAGCCTGAATAACAGTATATCCAAATTCTGAAAGGTATTCACTTATTCCCTCTCTTATCAACTTATCATCTTCAACAGTTAATATTTTCATAGATACCTCCATTTAAATCTATACATAATATTATACAGTATATTATTTGATTTTTATAAGTCAAAAAACATTCGGTGATATAAATCACCGAAAATTTTAATTATTATCAATTAATAACTCTTTTGGATTCTTTCTTAATGTATAAATTGAAGAAAGAATCAATGATACAAGAAGTACAAAACTCATAAATATAACTACATAAATTATGAATTTAGGTAATACATTTATATCTAAACCTGAAAGAGTCTTGTTGAATCCTTCAGCTTCTGCCCCCCCGCCTAATTGACTAGATGCAGATTGTCTAGCTATTTGTTTAGCTATATCGCCAGTAACTTTATTCAATATATTATTCCCTAGCTTATCAGCTGTATATTGAGCTAAGAAATAAGATCCAAGAAGTGCGGGAATGGATATAAATACCATCTCGATTATAAATTGACCAAAAATTTCTAATTTAGATATACCTAATGATAGTAATACTGCTATTTCTTTCTTTCTGGCATTCATCCATAAGAAAAGTAATAATGAAACTACAACTCCTGCAAATATTAATGAGCCAACAAATAATTTGTTTGAAATAGAATAGATACCGGATATAGATTGTTGCAGCGCAGGATAATTTGATGAACTTTTAATCAAATTATATTCTCTCCAATTTATATCTAGTTTCCCAAGATCTTTTATTACACTATCAAGATTCTTATCACCTTTTACAAAGAATGTTGCATCTTGGTATACGGCTGTATCTTCTGTATTACCATAAACTTTAGCAGCTGAATGAACGTCAGTGATTAGTGTATTTTCGTATAGTTCTTGTGCTGCACTTACCCCACCGCTATTATGACCATCAAATAAACCTTTAATTTCTACTTCTACAGTTTCATTTGCAACTTTTTCATTGTCAGCATCAAACAAATTAGATTTTATTTTTATTTTATCTCCAACTTTGAGATTGTTTTTTTTTGCCAAATCTTTATGCATTAAAATTTTATTTTTATCTTTATTTTCTAAATGCTTTCCTTCTACTAACTTATATGCTTCTGATACAAATTTTGTTTCTTTTGCTGAGTCATTAACCCCTGTTAACATAACTGTTCTCTTAAAATTCTTTGCTCTTTCAGGTGATTGATTTGCAAGTGTATCTTGAGTTTCAATTATATCATGATCAACTAGGTCTGCGACGCTGTTTATTCTTTTTACATAGGAGTCTATACTGTTTGTTTGAGATATCTTTTTAATATCTTCACCTTTTACATTTCCTCCACCCCTAGGTGTTCCTGGATTTACTTGTCTATTTATTTCCATAGAAAAACTGTTTGTTATATTAGCAAATGTTTCCTTAGAAGCTCTATCTGTGGCATCTTTAATAGATAAACTAATGATGCTTAAAGTTGCCATTGATAGAATAACTAATATAATAATTAATGATTTTAAGCTTTTTCTAGTTACATAAGCAAATGCATTTTTTATCATTATTCAACCTCCAAATTCATTTTATTTACTTTTTTCAACTTTTTACCACTTAGTTCTAAAATGATATCCGCAGAATCTGCTACTTCCTTACTATGTGTTACAACTATTACACATTTATTTCTATCTTGAGCTAATTCCTTTAATATATTAATTATTTCTCCAGCAGTAACACTGTCTAGGTTACCGGTAGGCTCATCAGCTAGTATTATTGGGGCATCTGATACCAGTGCCCTAGCAATAGCTACCCTTTGTTGCTGACCACCAGATAATTTCATAACATTTCTTTTTATTTGTTTTTTATCTAAACCTAATTCGAACAAGATACTCTCATCTACTGATTTATTTACTAGTCTAATATTTTCAATCGGCGATAAATAATCTATTAAATTATAATTTTGAAATACCAAAGATATATTATTTTTTCTGTGATTACTATATCCTTTCTTTTCTATATCTTCATTCTTAAACAAGATTTTTCCTGTTTGAACTTTATCAAGTCCTGCAAGTAAGGAAAGAAGTGTGGATTTTCCTGTTCCTGACTTCCCTACTATCGCATAAAACTTTCCAAGTTCAAATTTTTGATTTACTCCTGACAAAACTTTTTCTTTAGAATTTGCGTAACTGTAATTTACATTCTTTATTTCTAATATATCCATTATTTGCTCCTAACTTATTTTTGATAATATTTCTTTTGGTTTCTTAAATAATATTAATGAAGAGGCCATTACAACTGATAAAACAATAATACTTATTAATATTAAATAACTTTCTGCAAGTGTTGTTATGTTTAACATAAAACTGCTTTTATTTATTAAACTTCCACCGAAAATCATTGAGTTCTCTGAGTTAATAAATCCTTCTACAATTACTTTTAATAGTAGATTCCCTAAAAATAAGGAGGATATTATACTTGGTATTGATATGAATATTAACTCAAATATAAATTGCCTTATAATTTGTATCTTAGTTGTTCCAATAGATAAAAATATACCTATTTCATAAATTCTTTCTCTTAACCATAGAATCAAGATTAATGAAAGAACAACTATTCCACCTAACATAATCGAATAAGTCATTATTTTAATTATATGTTTTATTCCACTCACTGACTCTAAAGACTCTTCGAATGCTTTATTATCTTTCTTAATAGAATACTTTGACTTATCAATTTTAAAGTCTTTCAATTTGTTTAAGGCAAGCTCTGTAGATTCTAAACTACCAGAATACATTAAAATTTTATTTGCAATTCTATTATTCTCTGATTTATTTAATATTTCTTGGCTAGTTGAATAATCTACAAAAACCATATTTTCGCTAAAATCAGATGATAATCCTGTATATGTTTCCTGTTTTTTACCAGAAAAGATTCCTATAATTTTAAATTTATGACTTTTTATTTTTCCACTTTTTTCCGTATCTAGTAATTCAAGATCAATTTCATCACCCAATTTTAGTTTGTTTTGTTTAGCAAATTCTTCATGAACAAGAATTGAATTCTTATCATTTTCTTCTATATTTTTTCCTTCTTTAAAACTAAATACTCCACTACTAAATAAAAGATTTCTTTTAGTATTACTTGTAGCTTCTAGTGAAACAACATTTTTAAATTCGTCAGATAAATCTTCTCTATTTATACTTTGCTCACCACTAACTACTTTAAGATCTTTCAATTTTGCTAATCCATCATATTGAAATATTTTTTCTTCAACCTCTTTTATTTTTTCAATATTCTTAAATTGATTAATATTAAAATATTTACCATCTTTTTTTGTAATTGATATTGAAGAATTAGAACTTTCATATAAAGCCTTTTCTATTTCATTACTTGATTTCATTATTGTTAAACATGAATACAAGCAAGAAAGAACAATTGTTAAAATAGCAAATATAATAAGTGTTCTATTTTTTTTTCTGGTAATATATGCTATAGCATTTTTTATCACTTCCTAATTACTCCTCTCTATTTTTACTCCGCAACTATTGCATCCACTGGATTAATATTTTTACATCGCCTACAACTAATGTTTTTAAAACTATTTCCATTAAAATTTCTTCATTTGACAAACTATCTCAATGATAGAGCCGTTTATATATGAAGTTACTGAATTTCGTATCTATTTATTCAAAGGAAAATCTCAAATAACTCATTATGAAGAATGCGATACGAAATCTAATTCTCATGTTTATATAGTTTTATTATCAAAAACTACCTAATGCTCTATTGAAAAAACTAGACTTAGGGTAGCGATGATAAACAATGAACTGATGTCTGGTTAAGGAAATAGTTATTAAGCAATACAGATTTTATGATGCATACTGGCTGTTTCAATAATCATCCCGTACTTGACAGTACCTATCTAATTTTACATAAGTTCACCTCCCAATTTAGCTTACAATAAATAGACATTTAACTCTTAAAGCGAAGAATTACGTTTACTAGTAAAATTATCAATCTATAAGTTACTAGACACCAGTGACAAAATAGTGTTGCCTAAATACTAGATTACATACCTTTTATGAAACGTTTATGAAATAAAATTTTTTCCATATTATATTAATTTTTTTATTTTCAAAAGAGCTATGCTAATTTCTTTTATCCCTTACTCTAATCCATTTATATGAAATTCAGTTGTAAAAATAAAGTCTTATGCTAACATAGTAGTTTATGTTTTATTAACGTTCTTTTGGGCGGCATTGGAGCGCATAAATTTTACGCAGGAAAAATAGGCCAGGTTTTTTTATATATTATTTTTAGTATTACCTTTATTCCTGGAATTATCGACCTTATCGAAGCTTTGATGGCTCTCGGAAAACAAACTGATGAATATGGAAATATCATCGTTTAATGAAACAAAAAGCCTCACGCTCAATTTTTGGTCGAGGAGAGCGTGAGGCAAGACAGTATAAGAAATAAGCATTAAATGGCTCGTTTTCTTGTAGCTATTTTAGCAAATTTAGAAAGGTTAAGCAATCTGAACGGCTCCCTGTCAAGTAGACAGTCAAATAATAAAAGATAAGTTATGCAACCTGATTCCTGAATTCTAGAGGAGTCAGGTTGTTTAATTTTGATTGATAACGTTGTGTGTTGTAGAATTCGATATAACGTGCCACATCATTGACCAACTCATCATAAGAGTTGTATTTCTTAAGGTGGTAAGACTCAGTCTTGAAAAACCCAAAGAAACTTTCAGTTGGTGCATTATCAATACATTTGCCAATCCGGGACATGGATAAGGTCAGACCAGCTTGTTGTATGATATAACGGTATTCTTTGGAAGTATATTGACTACCTCAATCGCTATGGATGATAGGTGTGGCTCCTGGATTGAGCTCTAGCCCCTTTTTAATGGTCTTCATAACAAGTGGATTTCATTGTTGTGACTAATCTCATAAGCGATAATAGAACCGTTATACAGGTCTTTAATCGCACTGAGATAAGCTTTAGCTCCCAGACCGTATTGAAGATAGGTGACATCTGTGCACCATTTCTGGTTATGAGCTGTGGCTGTAAATTCACGATTAAGAATATTTTCTTCGTAAAATCTGTCACCAGCTTTTGTACAAGCATGGCTAACACGACGAATGACTGAACTAATCCCCAGAATGTTCATCAATCAACGAATCCGTTTCTTGTTTTAAGTTGTCCCAAGTTGACGATTAATAAATGTTGTCATACGGCGATAACCTAAGATACCATTGTAGAGTCTATGAAGTTCCTTGATTTTAGCCATTAGCTTTGTATTTTTTGTCTCAAAATCTGTTTTTTGACGATTGAGCCACTTGTAATAGCCTGAACGAGACCCCTTCAAGAGTTGGCATAAGGCCTGAATAGGCACATTAGATTCCTCATCGTAATAATTCTTGATTACTTGGAACTCCGCTAAATGCTTACCTAGTCTTACCGTCTGTTTCCTCGTTTGATGTCTTCTAACTTTTTTAGTAAACTAACCTCGATTTCTAAGAGACGATTACGTTCCTCCAATTGTTTAATCTTGAGTTAAAGTTGCTCAATCTCGGTTAAATCAGGCCTACTCTCCAACCCTTTCACACGTCTATCAACCAAACCTTGTGAGCCATTCTTCTCAAGCTTACGCACCCAAGAATAAATTTGTTGGTAGGAAACACCAAACTTCTCAATAGCTGCTTGATAGTCTTTCCCATGGGCAATGGTGTAGTTAACAATCTCTACACGTTCTTCAAATGTGGCTTGCCTTCCTTGTTTCATACGGCTATATCCTCTACTAGTGGCTTTCAAGTCTTCACCACTAGTATACCGTTTTATCCACTTTTGGAGAACAGAGCGACTTGAGATATCATACCATTTACAAATATCTCTAAGAGAGCCTTTTCCATCAAGGTAGCCTTGAACACCCTGTTCTTTAGCTAATGTGGAGTATATCAATGGCGTATTTCCGTAAACGCGACAACGGGTGGGAATATCGAATATCGTATAAACATATAATAGGAAATATATTACTTTGCAATATTACTTCCACTAAATATCAACAAGTCATAAATCATTATAGTCAAACGCATGTGCAAGATACAGTAAAGCGTTTTAACATACATGTAAAAGCCTGCGTATCCATGGCTGTTCACGAGGGATATATAGAAAAAAATTTTTGTTTATTCACTAAGGTTAAAGCAAAAAATAAGGGGCGTAAATAGAGATAAAATTTCTTGAAACCAATGAATACTTACGCTTGATAAAAATTTGTAAAGAAAAATCACAACATCAATCGTATGCAGCGTTATACCTCATCGCTAAAACTGGCATGCGCTTCGCTGAATGTTTAGGTTTAACAGTTAATGATATTGATTACACTAACAAATATTTATCAATTAATAAAACTTGGGATTATCATTTCAACCAAAGATACCTGCCAACAAAAAACAAAAGTAGTATCAGAAATATACCAATTGACAATGATACATTATTTTTTTTGCATGAATTTACAAAAAATAAAAACGACAGATTATTCGACAAACTTTCAAATAATGCAGTCAATAAAACTATCCGAAAAATAACTGGTCGCGAGGTACGAGTGCACTCTCTCAGGCATACATTTGCAAGCTATCTAATTTCCATCTCTCAAGTTTTAGATCACGAGAATTTAAATATCACTTTAGAAGTTTACGCACATCAATTACAAGAACAAAAAGATAGGAACGATAAACTTAATCAGAGAAATTTGGGGCGGATTTGGGGCAAAATAGCTCTAAACCGCTATTTACATGCAATGAATATGTCCCCTGCCGGAATCTACTACTATTGTACACAATAGTTCATAATAGTCCAAGCGTTGATTTAATGGTTGTTTATAATAGTAAAAAGTTCAATGTAGTTTCATTTTTAATCTATTTTGCCCCTTTTTTGCACCCTTTCACTTCAATTCCCTCAACACCTCTTCTACACTCTCAACTGTCACAACTTCATCATCTCTCACTTCCTCGTGCGGCAACACATAATCAAATATCTTTCCGTTTTTACGCACTATCGCTACTGTGTTCCCTGAAATATAGCCTTTATCAATCGCTTCTTTAAACTCATCTATATATAACATATTTTATCCTCCTATCTATCTATTCGATAAAAAATCCTAAAAATAGACAATTTTAAATTTTTCTGTTCTGATAGACAAAAAGATAAATATTTTAAAAAAAAGTATTGACTTTATATAGTACATGTACTATAATTATATATAGAAAGGAGGAAGATATGAGAATATCAGAAATTGCTGATTTGCTTACTTCAATCGGAACTCTGTTGGTTGGTATAGCAAGCATAATCACAGCAATAAAAAAAGAACCTAAAAAGAAAAACCGGCCACGGAGATTCAAATAAGGTTCTAGTAGTAGTTTGGGGCTCAAGCCCCTTGCCACTACTGATAGTATATCATATCTAAGACAAATATGAAATATTTGATTATTTTCGCAATTTGTTTAGTTGTATTTTACTTTATTAACAAGGATGATTGAAATGGATAAAGAATTAACACCTCAAGAAAAAGCAAATAAAAAGTGGGCAGAAAACAATAGAGAACATAGAACCTATCTATCAAAACGATCTACTGCTCGTAGTTTTATTAACAAAAATGCTACAAAAGAAGACTTATTAGAATTAAAACAATTAATTGAAAGCAAACTCTAGACACACAAAAAAACCGCCCTCAATAGAGAGCGGTTAATATTTATTTCAGTTTTTCTTTGACAACATCTACTGCCTCTTCAACAGCATCTTTAGCATCATCTGCTAGTTCTTTACCTTTAGCAATTGTTTTTTCGACAAAACCTTTTGCCTCTAACTCTTTATCGCCAGTTAGCTTACCAGCTCCTTCTTTTAGGCTACCTGATGCTTGTTCAACTTTTGATTTTAGTTTTTCTTGTGACATAATGTGTCTCCTTATTATTTTTATTAATTATAACATCTATATCTTTCTTTAGCAAATAAAAAAGCAAGAACAGCTAGTATCAGGCGATTCTTGCTAAAAATTTCTATTTTTTTGAATTTGTAAAAGTAGTACACTTTATCCCATTAATCATTGCTTTAACAGAATCATAATCTTTAAAACCTAAAAGCTTTGCCCTACTGTCATCTTCTTTACAAAGAGCCTTCAAACTAGACTGTATATTTCTCCATTGATATTTGGAATTAATAGTATTTACAAGATAGACTACAATAGCAATAATAACGGATAACTTATTAGAAGGTTTAGTCACGTTATGTTTAATTATTACTGTATCAATATAATTTCTCCATTCTGAACGAAGTTTAGGCTTTGTTGTGATTTGAATATCCAGTACATTTGAATTATGAGCACATACATTTCTTATGAAATTCAAACATTTAAGCCACGAAACAAGTTCTTCTGGTGTACAACTGTAATATTGACAAATCTGTTTAATGTTCTTCTCACTCATGATTGTTAAGATTGAAACGATGTCACCAAACATCAATAAATCAATAGCAAGCCACACTGTTGGGAATCCATCTAGATCAAGGTTAATTGATTTTTGTAACTCAGTTAGTTGAGATTTTCTTACAGTATTCAATAAATTCTTTTTAATCCTAAATTGTCTTTTTTCAATATCATATTTTGTAAACTTATTCCTATTAGCCCATGAAGAGAAATTTAAATATCCGAACGCCCCATATCTATCCCCCAAAACAAAAGAAATTTTTGTTTTAATAGACACTTCAATTTTTTCAATAGCGTGCAGTAGATAGATTCTTAAGTTTTTATCCTGATAATATCTTGCCAAAACTTCTGCAAACTCAATATTATCATATAAAATATCCTGCTCCTCACCATCTTGTTGCTTTATTTCAAGTGGTTTTGCAAATTCTTTAATTCTATAATAACTGATATGTTTGATTTTCTCTACATCATCAGCTTTAACAATTAATCCACGTTTTTCAAGTAGTCTAATTTGATCTTCCCATGTCAAAGCTAAAGGTTGTTTCATAACTCTCCTAACGATATAAAAAAAGCCCCATATCAGAACGTATCTGCCTATAAAGGAATGGGGGGTTTGTCTTGTTAAGATAATTATACTTTTTTTAAAAATAATGTCAAGCCACAAAATCGTGTCTTGAAATTTATAAATTCAAGCAACCACAACATATTGGATGATTATATATAAAAATACATTTTTAGCACAATATATTGTTGAAAAAATTTTGTTGCATTCACTATTGATAACAAAAACAGCCCCCGCAAAGCGAGGGCATTTGTCTTATCTTAAGGAGTTTTACCTCCATAATTTTTTGCTACCGACATTTATGTCGCTCTGTTGGTTTACATATCTGTTGCATCAATTAAGTAAGCATCTTCTACCCACTGATTAGACTGTGGAGCGCCTATCCTTGCCCAGCCTTTTACTTTTTCGTAAACTCGAACTCTAGTACCAGCAACAAGCAACTCCTTATCAGTGCTATTGACGTCAGGCTTGGACTCAACGTAATAATCTTCTGAAATTGTTGCTTCGTAATATGGCATATTTGAATTACTTAGCGGTGTGTTAACGTCTAACTCTTTTTCAAATTTAGATACAACTGATTGATTATCAACCTTAGCATTTGACTGTTTCCTAGCGTAACGATAAGCGTAAACATAAGGTTGACCATTATATCCCCAGATTTCATCATGGTTATTCACTGTAATTGAGTTATAACCATAATTACAGTGAATAATATTGTCTGGATCAACAAACATACCAGTATGTCCAAAAGCTCCAGCCGAAGCCCCACGTTTACCCCAAATAAAAATATCACCTCTTTGCGCATTCCAATTAGTATTTTCTGCAATAAGAACATAACCGTTTTTTATCAACCAATCGTGCTCATATTCTGTATTTACTGCCCAGCCATTATCTGATGCGCCTGCTGAGCGTAGAGCAAAATAGACAGAGCTAGAGCAATCGTAAGATGAAGGACCATTTCGATAGTCCATCGAGTAAGTAACTTTACCTTTTCTAGATGCCATCCATGCGATAGCTTGCTCAATATTAATTACCATATTATTGACCTTTCTTCCACTCATCATTCATGCGTTTAACCGCAGCTTCGATAAATGTTTCTAACTGAGTCTCTGTTAAACTGATATTATATTGCGATAAACCATCAATAACAGCTGTTTTAGCTTCTGTTAGCTTATCTTGTCCCTTAATACCAACTTCCACAGATATTTGTTCAACTGCCTCAACAGCATTACGAGCGACAATTTCTGCAATTTTAACAGCTTTTTCTCCACCTTTTTTTATAAGTAATTTTTTTACTTTGTGCGTGAGAATACCTGCGATGATACCAAAAATTGGTACTGATACTGTAATGATTTGTGTTATAAATTCGTTCATCTTATTTCTCCTCTTTTTCTAGACGACCAATGCGGTCACTCATATAAGACATCTCCTTTTGGACAACACCAATGGTCTGAGAAATGTCCTGTAACTGTTCTGTATTTTTATCTAAGTGACCTTTGAGCCACTCTTCACGTTTGTTAGATTCTGATTTTGATTGGTCATGGAAATCCATTAGCTTTTTCTCACGCTTATCAGACGTTCGCACCAGATAACCAACCACAATCATAAAAAGCAAGATAAAGAGAATAGCCCACACAAATTGTGATTGAGCGATTCTTTCTGCTTGTTCTACTGTCATCCGACTACCTCACTAACTTGCTAAAATTTCAGCAAGTAATTCTTCATCGCACATAATTGCAAGTTGCTCTTTTGTTTTGTTATTAATAAACTCTGAAAATCCCTTTTTAACAAAACTTGACCAAGCCATACGTCCATAATATAAGTCAATCGCAAATAATTTAATCATCATATCTATCCCTTCTTCCTGTAAAAAAATTCTAACCAATAGCAATAAGATCTTCATCTTTTAAAACCTCTTTTGCGTAAAGCGTACTTATCAGATTGATAAGTGTTTGTGTGCCTGTTGATGTTGATGTACTTAGTTCAGTCATTTTTTCAGACTGAGCTTTATCTTTATACTTTTCGTCGTAAAATATCTGCTCACACTTTTCAAGCGTTTCTGCAAAAGATTTATTTTCAGACTCAGGTGGTAAATCAAAAGTTAAGTTACCTTTCACGTGTGGTAAATCAACTGACACAATTGCAGTCACTCCCATAATACTTTTATCCTCAAGAACTTGTGGGAATTTTGTGTTAATTGTAAACATATCGTCTCCTTTGTTATATTGACTGTTATATTGACCAGTGCACGACACCTCTGTAAGTATTTGAGTAAGCGCCAGGATTTATACACTCAATCAATCCCGATGCATTGATTTGTAAGTGGATTGATTTGTCTGGAGCAAGTGTCCATCCAGTTATCGCAAACATCAACTCTTGAGGTATTAAACCAGATGGCATATTACCAACAGACCATCTCTGTAATCCATTAGAAGCAAAATTATACATCAAGTCTATGTCATCACCTTTCCGCTTATATTTAAAACCGTTGCCAATTGTTATCCAGCCAGTCGTTTGTAAGCTATCTTTTTTAACATACTCACTCCAACCGCTCCAAACACCGTTTTCCAGCAAGCGCGTAAATATAGTTTTATTTGTGCGGTCGTAAAATTGTTGATAAGCATAGTTTGCTGTCTCATGTCTTACAACTGTTACGTACCCAGGACCTGCCCCAGCCGGTCTATTAGCACCTCTAAATACACAATAAAAACCTGTGTCTTGCAAGCTATTTAGGTCGGTGTCGTCATGTCTAAAAGAGCCACCATTATTTAAAGCAAGTGGTTTTTGCTGTATCGCCTTATCGCCACAATAAATAGTACCGTCAACATAAACATCGCCTTTGGCATCAATAATGCCATGTTCCCAAATTTTCCCAAATGCAACACCAGAAGGTGCTTTAGTTACAAGTACAAACTCACTTGCAACTGGTTGTATTATTGGTGTTGCTGACATTAGGTTATCACTCACCGAAATCTTAACAAGCCATGATTTTGACTTGTCATAAGTGCCGCCAAGATTTAAAGGGGCGCCTGACATTTGGGAAATTGTTGACCAGGTATTTGTAGCTGCGCCACTATCAACTGCATAGATACCAGTATTGTATGGTGCAACAGATACCGACATTTTGAGTTGGTTTTTTTGTATTCCACCAACTATAATTGGTGCAATCTTAACAAATGGCAAGACTTGTAAAATGTCAGGATTTTGCTGAGACCTGACTACTTTTGCACTTGTAACAATTGGTAAAAAATAATCAATGACATTAATTTTTGTGTCAACTGGTTCTGATGTTAGACCTCTGCTATCAGTTACCGTTGCTCTGATTGTTGCTGAACCAAAAAAGTCCAATTTATCAAATACGCTACCATTACCGATAATTGAGTTACTTTTCCCGACAATTTCAGCATTATAACTTGTTATTGTTGAACCGTTGTTTCCAATAGCTGAGCCAAAATCAACTTTAACTTTACTTATAATCCTAACAAAATTGTTTCCACTAACAATGCTACTAGTTAAAGTATTTGTATCAGATAGAGTGATACTTGACAATTTTGGCTTATAAGTAGCTGTATTAGGTATTGTTATTGATAAAGTATATTTTGTCTCACCAATCTTTGCTGATCCATCCATCGTCTCAACAATCAGATTACCTGTACCAGTTAATTCATTAGGCAGTAAATTAGCAAACGTTGGCGGTATAGTCCACAAATAGCTAGTACCAACGCCAGTTGCGATAGTACCTGTACTACCCTTAAAATCATATTTCAAATTGTGAGTAAATGACGTTGAATATCTATTGATTGTGATAGTTACTGCATTACCTAGCACACCACTAATAGCACTTGATACACTAAGTCTATTAATTTTAGGTAGCGAGATAGACTGATTTGCAGTCGCTTCACCATAATTGCTAAAGTTTATTGGATAATATGCTGAAATATTGAATAGTGGTTTATTTCCATCTGAATTATGATTAACAATGTAATCTTTAGCAAATAATAGTTTTCTCTGTCCGTAATTTATCGATGGATTAACATTGATGGTCTCAGCTCTACCATCAACTGTTATTTTTAAAGGTCTAGTTTCACCTATTGAAATATAGCCATAACTAGACATTTTTAAAAAAACTTGTACATTGACTGTGCTTGTATTACTTGCGATATTTGGCTTATTCCAAGCAGACAATATTTCAAGTGTCAGGTTATTCCCCCACGACCTACTATATGTAGCAGTTCCCATGTCTCACCTCCTAACTATTTCTAATTGCTCTGATAACATTAAATAATGGATTTCTGTCATAGACTTCTTCAACAAAATTTCCAATTTGTATACGCTCTGTAAACAGTCCATTTTTTATTGTTAAGGTATCACCTGTCAATGTCATCTGAGCAACACCATTTGTCACAAATGAAATGCTGTCATTTGATAGAAATAACTTTGCTTTTCCGCCTTTGTCACCGATAGCAACGCCCTCTTCACCAATCAACGTTTCATTGTTGATAAAGCTAAATCTTGCACTTGCCTCACCTAATAGTTGTTTAAACTCAGTTGTACGATCAAACAATTGAGCGATGTCGTTTGCAACTTTTTGCTTTTCGTCTATCGTATTTAAGTCATACCAAAGCTTCCACTTAGTTTCAACTTCACTGAGTGTATTCTGCATAGCCTCAGCAATTGCATTTTCTCTTGCTATAGCAGTTCTTTCTTCAAGAGCTAGAATTTGTGCTTGGGTTAATTCTTGATCAGCTTTTGAATCAAGATTACTTGCTTTATCAGCTTCTGATTCCTGCCAGTCGCCTGTTTTATTTCCCCTAACGAGCATAAACCCACCAGAGCTGAAACTACCTTGCTCCGATGACACCATCGCGAACCTTGGTCTAATCCTACCTGTCTTAGTTGGTGTAAAAGTGATTTCAAAACGTCTGAGACTAGAGTCAACGTTTTTTATAATTGTCTCTCGTGGGGTATCGCTAGTAATAAAACCATCTGCTATATCATAAAGATAAAAATATAAATTCCCAGCTACCTCACGTTTAACATAAGCACTAAAAGTGTACGTTACACCTTGCTCGACCATGATATCTTTTGCATGCGACACTTTTTGCCCACTAATCCATTTTTTAAGCGTGAAAGGACAATTAGAGAGGTTCTCGTCTTCTAGCGTTGCAGAAGTAAACCAATCAGTCCCAAAAAATGATTTTGTACCATCAATCAGATTGTTTGTCCCGACGACAACCGTCCCAACCATGTCAGTCCAGCGGTATTTTTTAGGGTCACTTGAATCTATTGCATCGTAGTCAGTATATTGCCCAATGTAGCGCTTGTTTGCACTATCAGACACGCTAAAGTCAACTGTCCCATCTGAGCTGTTTGCATACGCTACATGCCAGTAAGGTGTCTTACCGTCAGCACCAGCTGGACCTTGGATACCTCTAGCACCATCTGCGCCTTTTATCAAATTCCACTTGTACTTTTTAGGGTCGTTTGAGTCTATGATATTATCATCAACATACATACCTATGTACGTTTTGCCAACGTTATCAGATACACTAAAGCCAGTTGATCCGTTCTCGTCAAGGGCGTATGCTATATGCGTATAAGTCGCTTTACCGTCAGCACCAGCTGGACCTTGAATGCCTTGGTCACCTTTTGGACCTTGCAGTCCGTTTACACCGGGAGGTCCTTGTGGTCCCGGTGCGCCATCTTTCCCGTCAGCACCGTCTTCAGTGTCTGTAAATGATATTTGTGTGCTTGCTACAAGTTCCTCATTTAAATATGCCTCAACTGTTATATTTAAAACGTGGTTAAAGTCGCTTGCTTTAACGATTAGCGATGGTCCGATATCAATTAGCGAGTCACCATTTTTATAAAAATAAACTGCTTCATAGTCTTTCCCGTTCTTTTGCAAGCTAGGAGTTAGGACAGATTCACCAGTGCCATTTTTAAAAGCGACACCATTCGAAGTAGCTAGTTTGATTTCGTATGGAATTGACTCATCGTATAGACGCAACATATCACTGATTAAATCAGAAGCTAACTGACTTTCTTTTTCGACAAAATTGCTGAATTTAGTTTTGTTAGAGCTGGGATTTGTTATGGATATTTCTTGCTCAACTACTCGTGCTGTCAAAATCAGCGGTGGCTCGTATCCGTCGTCCTGTATCCGCACAACATCACCAAGTTCTAAGTCAACATAGCCATCAACTTCGTATGTAATTGCTGGATATGCGTGTGCTTTTAAGTCTTTTAGACCTGTTGACATCAAGACTTCTTGACTATCAGTCTCGACTTCCATGTCTTTTCGTATCCAGTTGTCTCGTGTCTCATTACCGGTTAAAACAGATGGATAGCGGTCTCTTGAAAGTGGTGCGTACAAAAATCCATTTTTGAGATAGTACTCTACTTTACCGTTTTCATCTTTCCACTCTTTGTAGATAGAGTTGTCAATATAGATGATTTGTTCTTCTTCGTATGATTCTGTCTGAGCCTCTTGTACGACTTCTTCGTACGATATCTGTGTCCCACCACTTACTTGCTGTGTTGTTGCGCCGTTAACAGACATACCTTGCGCTATTTCACGAGGGTAACATACTGTTTGTAATCCAGATGCGAAAGAGTTAATGTCATATGAGTTTTCGACAACATACATGCGACCAACAAAGTTTTGCTCCAAAACAGTAACTCTGGTCTTGGAGACACTCTTGATAATACCTGTATGCCCCCAGCCTGTGGTATAAAAAGGAGCGCCTCGATTTGCTCGTACATTATAAATACCACCAGCTTTTAAGTTTCCAGCGTTAGGTGATTTATCTACCTTCCACCCATATGCACCCCAGTTATAATCAGTGCCGATTAAGGCAGCAGCCATACCGCCTCCGATACGACCTCTAATACCACCAATCGAGCTGTCAATCCAAGCGCCATCCAATTTTTTTGCATACCACCCAGATAGCGCATAACACTGTCCAGAACCGATTCTGCGCCCTTTCAGCTTAGTAGCCTCATTAATAGCTTGTATTGTTTTAGTGGCTCTTCTAGCGACGTTTACGGCGGTTATGGGCTTTACAGGAGTCTGCCACAGCTTATCAATCGTATTGAGGATATTTCCAGTTACTTTATTGATACCATTTCGGATATTAGTCATCAAATTTGTGTAGCTTTGATATCCTGCTGCTGCATAGTCATATTTAGCTCCACCAGCTCTAAAAAGCCCTTTTGTATAGTCTGCTATATTCTTTTTGCCGACGACATTATAAATCCCTTGTTTTGCTAAAAGATAAGTGTAATCTTTTAAAAAGTCATCTACACTTGCATAGTGCATGTATGTTCCACCCTCGTTTGCAGGACGAGCCATCCCAGTAGTGACTTTTACTCCACTTGGACGCGTCTGTGCTCCACCGCTCATACCTGCCCAGTTGTTGTCACGTTTACCAACTGTCGAATCACCCCAAAAACTCTCTAAATAAAGTTGCGTGATGATTCCACTTGGCAAAATATTATATTGCACTGCGTAGTTAATAATAGCTTGTACGTTAGCTTTTTTGATTGTATGACCATAATATTTAAGGTCTCCGCCTAAGTACGTGCGATTTGAACCAACCGTTTTAGTGACTTTACGAGTTACAGGATTAGAAATAACGCGCTCGCCTCTAACAGTTTTTTTGCCGTATGGTCTAATAGCGTTATAAATCTGGCGCTTGTCAACTGTTTTCCTTATCCCAGAAATATTTTTTTGATAGCGTAATATCACGTCGGTCTTATCACGATCTACACCATAAGATTTGCCCTCCTCGTATTCTTTGTAAATATTAATGATGAGTTGCTTAAACGTGTGATTGAAATTAAGCTTTGTCTCAAACTCAATTTCTGCATCGAAATTATTAGCAATTGACAAAAGACGAGCTAACTTAGTTTCTTGACTAGTCCATTCCAATGTAAGTTTTTTGTCCTTAACTTCGTTTGTGCCAACTGTCAAAGCCCCCCAGCTCAAAATGTCAAACTGCACGAGATACTCTTCAAACGACATCGCTTTAGTTGCTTTATATGCGTTACAATACTCGTTTAGCAACTCTAAATTAAGGTTTTCGCAATAACAATCAATTTGTTTTTCATCTTCATCAATTTTCATGATGTTTAACAATTGTACTTTACCTTTGTGCACAAAAGAGACAAATGCTTGATCGTTTAGTACGTGATATTTATGACTAAGTGGGCTATCGCCAAGCAAATCTTTTTTGTAAACGGAGAATTCTAGTACAGACGAGCCAGTCTTTTGCTTTCTATACCACTTGTGGTTAAAGTAGTTCAAAGCTCCTTGTTTATCATTATCCAAAAAAAGGACAGGTTTTAAATCCGGTCCATGAATTGTTAACATTTATTTGTACCTCTCTTCAAAATCAATTGATATATCAGGTAGCGCTGCGACCCAGCTAGACAAGTGTACGACTAGTTCTGACTCTCCTGGCGGAATCGAAATCATCTTAGAACCTAACACCACATCTTGTATTGAATCGATATCTTTTGTACTTACAGTGTCATTTTCAAAGTTAATGATAACCTCATCCCCTGGTTGGTACTTATTGACAATATTGTTGTAATGAGACACTCCCATTTTTTCAAAATTGACTTTTTCAAACAGGTTGTAGTTGATATATTTAGAGCTATCACTGCATGTCCCCATCGCAAGATGTATCTTGCGAGATTTTTTTCCTTTAAGGGACGGAACAGTTACATGATGATGCGCACCGTTAAAGTAAATACGAAACTTATCTTCTTCTCTAAAAATCTCAACCGCCCTGCTTCTATTCATCGAAAAAGGATTGTGATAATTTCTATCCGCTTGGAATTCAAACTGCTTATAAAAGCGCCATCCAACGCCATCATCATCAAGAGCAAAAAAGTTATACTCTGTTTCAAAGCCGTTTTTGCGTTTGTAAGTTTCAATCCCATAGAGGAATTCATCATTTTCACCTGTCACGCAAAGCTTTAAAAATCCTTTTTGATCCTGCGCGGTAGCAATAAAAATCTGTTTCCACCACAAGTGTTCATTGAGAGTATATTCGCCGTTTGAGTCAGGATTAATAATAAATGTCCGTGTTCCAACATGCTCGCCGTAACCCGGTGTAGTTCCTCTAGCACCAATAGCTACATACTCTCCACCTTTGCCAGAGCCTAAAATATTATCAAGGCGCATGCGCTTTAATTCCGAGTCAAATGTTGGTGGCATATAGTTGAGTTTTGCGACGTTGGGCGCACCTTCTAAAGCTTGTGCAATCGCTTTTGAGTAATCAAAAAGGGTTTCGTTACGATGAACGATAGTCCCGTCTTCTTCTTCAGGAGAACCAACCGCAAATGCTCCAGTCTCATTTGTAATTCCAATATAGCCATTTTCACCCAAGTGCTTAATTCTAAATATCGGAAACGCAGGGGCTGTCCCGTTATTTTTAATCTTGAAGGTCATTTTATTTCCGTCTTGAGTATAGTCTTTAATGCGTCTGTATGACGTTGAATGAGCATATGCATCTGCAACTATAAACGTTATCTCACCAAAGCCGTTCATCTTGATTTCTTTAAAGTTCAAATCCCCAACCTGGACAGCTAAATAATAGCGTCCAGGTATGTGGCTAAACATCAACATCTTAGGCTTTTTAGAAGATAAAGCCAATTGTAGGGCATCGTAATCTTCTATTGTATTGTATTTTACCCAGAATGGGACTTTTATTACTTTATGCTTAGTTTTCGTTCCAATAAAAATGCTACCATCTTTGCCACCAATTTCTTTTAGCTCCGGGTCGTAGTCTGCGCCACTAAAGACAGTAAAGCCGTCTGTAATAGTAATCCACTTAGTCAATTCGACATCGCCAAAATGACATCTTACAGTTTTGTAATCTACCACCTGTTTATACCTCTCAGTCTTTCTTCTGTCTGTTCGTCAAATTTTTGTCTCGCTGCTATTGGCTTAGCAACGACTCTGGCAAATTCATTTTTATCAAATTGCGCAGACACAACAATAGGTCTATCGGCTAAATTTTTGATGGCAGATAACAAAGCAGCATTGCCGCTAGTGTAATTATCTGTACTAGTCACTTGACTAGATAAATTTTTATTTAAAGTACCTATTCGCTCAAAGCCATTGTTTACGTTAGTATCCATATCAAAAGCTAGTTGAGGATTTCCGAATGAAGACTGAATTTCTTCGGCCATTCCGTTAACTAAGTTTTTAACTGGTTTAAATTTATCAACAAGTCCTTGATGCAGACCTTGCATGATTGCGTTGCCGGCTGGAATAAGTAAACGTCTATCGTAACTTATTGGTCCTTTGTGATCTTTAATCCACCCTGCAATATCTCCGACAAAATTTTGAATATCTCCCCAAACATCCTCTAAACCTCGTAAGAAACCTCGCATTATAGCTCTACCTGCACTCAACAAATCAATCGATTTGATTGCATTGATAAGCTTTTCACCAATATTGTTAGCTGTTTCGTTTATTTTACCTATGACACTCAGAATCCCTTTAACAAAAGTGATGAGTAACTGAACTCCAAGAGCTAGCACTTTAGGTAGATTACTTGCTATCGCTCCTGCTAAAATCGCTATGAGTTTTCCAACAGTAATAACGATATCAGGTAATCTTGCTATAATCCCTTGCACTAAGTAACTTAAAATTTCAAAACCTTTTTTTAAAATTGCCGGGTAATTTGCTTGCAACATTGATATAAAGCTTGATATCACAGATACTGCCGAAGTTGCTATTTGAGGTAAGTTAGCTAATATTCCATCTATTAGATTCAGGACGAGAGTAGCCCCAGCTTGCAAGAGTCCAGGTATACTTTGCATTACAAAAGATACGAAATCTGTAAATATTTTTCCTGCCACTGTTAAAAATGCAGGATAGGCTGTTAGAAATCCGTTAACAAAGCTAATAATAAAGCTAATGCCAGATTGCATTAGCGACGGACCGCTTGTTTGCATAAAACCAACAATTTTAGGTATTAGCTCTGAGAAAGTTAACGAAATAACCGAACCAAATCCTTTAAAAACATTTGTTAGCATTGGTATAAAGTTATTCAATACAAAGTTGCTTGTTGTATCAAACAGCGCTTTTAGCGATGGTTTGATATCCTCACCTAAAGCCATTTTCCCCAACAAGTTTTTCGAAGCTGCTTTCATAGCTTCAAAAGAACCTGTGAACGTTGTTGCTGCCTCTTTAGCGGTTGTTCCGGTTATCCCTATTTTCCCTTGAATAGCGTGAATAGCTTCATATACATCTGAGAGATTTGAAATATCATATTTTTTTCCAGTTAGCTTTTGGGCATCTGAAAGCAAACGTTTCATTTCTTCTTGCGTACCGCCATACCCGAGTTTCAAATTGTCCAACATCGTGTAATTTTGCTTCGCAAAACCTTGATAAGCGTACTGAATACTTTCCATAGATGTACCCATCTTGTTAGAGTTATCAGCCATGTCTATCATAGCCATATTTGCGACTTTTGCCGCTTTGGCCGTATCCCCTCCGAGCGACTGAAGCAAACTAGCACTAAAGCCGGTGACACTTTCCATATACGCATTCGCTGATAAGCCAGTTGTTTTATAGGCTTCGTCTGCATATTTTTTTACTAAATTTGCGTTGCTTTTGAAAAGGGTTTCTACTCCTCCAAGTGACTGCTGAAGCGCCGCTCCTTCTGAAATTGATGACGATATTGCTTTTGTGACCATTTCGCCTATTTTAGCAGCTGCAATGACACTCCCCAATATCCCAATCAATTTACCTCCTAATAGGCTACCTGCAGAGCTACCTGCGCTTGACGCTTCTGGGTCTAACGTCTTACTTATAGATCCAGAGATTCCTTTAGCCGACGGCATAATCTGCACGTAAGCTTGTCCTAAGTTAGTAGCCATCAGCTATCACCTCCAAACCCAAGAATGTTATTTCTAGTTTCTTCGAAATCCTTGCCACTGCCGAATGAAACAACTTCACTATCTTTCTGTTGATTATCAAACATTGTTGAAACCATTTCTGGTCTATTTTTACCTTTTTGGCCATCTGTCGTTTTCATCCAAATGAGCATTCCAAGTCTGTCAAACATCCCAGCTAGTATTCGTCTTTCAAATGAGACTCTATTACCTGAAATAACTCGATTGATTCTTGATTCTTCTCTCAAGCCTAAAGAAAAAACAGCTACTTTTAGAGGTGGTAGCTGTTTGTAATCATATATGTGATAAGTTTCAGCTAAATCACAGACAAGAGCATCTTCGTCCATTTTTAGCATTGTGGCAAGGGCTATTATTTTTTTAATTGACCACTTTCAAAAATTTCTTTCACTTCTTCCATCAACGCCTCCGTCGAAACAGTCCCGTCGCTAGCGCGTAAATGATTTTTTAAACTTTCTACTTGGTCACCTAGCAACAAACGTAGAACTTTCGGTAAAGACAGCGGATTGCTTTCTAAATCCGCTAGTGCCTCTACTAATTCATAATTTTTTAAACGCGATTCTTCAATCTTATATTCAAAACCTGACGATGTTTTCATTAACCAGCTCCTTTTATATATTCATAGTGAGTGTTTCCTTCCGCATCAGGAAACGCTTGTAACGTTGTCTCATAACCAGCCGCTTCGTTGTCGACATACTTAATTTCACCAACTTCGGATACTTTCCCTTTTGGTATTACAATACGTTTAACTGTATTGTTTTTCAAAATCATCTCGATAACCAAACAATGTTCCTCTAGTGGTTTTGAATTTGATTTAACAGTAATCCCGGTTTTAAGGTCTCCAGTTACATTATCTTTGCCATAGATTTCTTTGAGTACTTCAATATTCAATGCTTCAATCAATGTATATGTAAATTTATCTGCTTTACTTTTTTGGGCAGATTCTACAACATCGCCACCCCACGCTTGGATCTCTTCTGATTCTCGTTTATCTTCGTTTGATAAGCCGTCTTCGGAAATGTACCCTAATGACTTAAAAGCTTCATTTAACTCTGATGCTGTGTCTTTGGGTAATTCTGTTCCTAGCGGCGCAGTATAAATAGCACCACCAATTTTAGGTTTAGCCGTAGTAACGTTTGATGAATTTGCTACCATATTTCCTCCTTAATAATGATTAATGTCAAATACAGCTTGATAGCGATAGCGCTTAGTTGCTGTATCTGTAAAATTGTAGTCAGCGTTAAGATGTACACCAGAAACTTGTGGCAAGACATCAAGCTGCTCAATTACTTGCTTTACTTTGTCATTAAGTAAAGCCGCCTCATACAACGATTCGGCATAACTTTGAAAAGCAAACGTGGAACTTAGCAAATGATTTTGCTTAGCCCCGCTAGTCTTTTCTAAAATGATGAATCGTGCAGGTTCATCTTTTTGATGTTCAAAAAAAGACGGCACATCTAAATGCTCGTCTAAATATTTTTTGATAATTACTTCAATCAATCATCGCACCGCCTTCAACAATGTGTTGTTTTTTGAGTTATCTTTCTTGGCCTTTATGGTTTTAGCGCTGACCATAGCATTAGCCCTATTTTTCCCGACATGGATATCTTGGGCGTAACCATCGCCACAACGTTCTCTGATGGCTGTGGCCTTAGTGGTTAATACCTGCTGCATTTCTGATGATTTCATCAATTCAGCAACACCAGCTTTATTGAGCTTGAATTTAAACTTACTCATATCTTTCCACCATAACTTTCTTATTCCATTCAAGCGGAATAAGCTCTTCAATACCTTCAAGAGCTAGGCCGACAGTGCGCCACTTTTTGTCAAAAAAGCAAACCTCTTTATCCTCCCAATCATGCTTATCTCCTTTTGGAATTGCCAAGATATATTCAACTTTTTTTCCGGTCAAAGATAACTGATTGGTGATGTCTTCGGTAGTTGCCGGTGCAACAAGAACATTCTCAATTTTAATATCAAAATCAACTTTTATCGGGTTCCCGAAAGGGTCTTTTCCGCTAATCGTCTTGTCGACTAAAGTAACTGTTATTCCTTTCAATTTCCCCATAAAGCTCAATTCCTCCATATCGCTGTTTTTTTAGTCCGAGACGCTTCAACTCACTATCCTTAATAAAAAGACCACCTCCTGGAACCAAATAAGTTCCAGACCAAGTGTAGCCAAGTGCCGATTGACTTTCTTGCGACATCGGTTCACCTTGTGTAGCAGTCATCAGCGTTCTCGCTACAATATCTACAGTTACCGATTTCAATACAGTAGCAAAGTAAGGAGTTTCCAAAATCATTTCATCTAGATTCTTACCCACTTTACTTGCTTCTAACCTCAACGTGTCAGAGACAGTCTCTAACAAAGCCTCAGCACGCTTGATTTCGTCAACGGATAATTGACGCCATAATAAAATGACGTCATCTGTTGTCGCAAAATTTGTCATAAACTTCCCTTTCTTATTTAGGGAGTAATTCTAATAACTCAGATTTTGTAGCAGACGAGTTATACTCAATTCCTAGCCCTGTCAAATGTTCTTTCAGAGTTTGAACGGTCCAAGATTTTTCATCACTTGTCGGTGTCTTATCTACTGTGTTAGGAACAATCTCCCAGTCGCCTAACAGCGCACAGTCAGTAACGACTACTGCTCCTGTGTTTTTGTCTCTATAAATCATCCTTGTACCTCAACGCGAGAGAATGCTTTCTCATCTAAAATTCCCCATCCTATGAATGCTTCTGTACGGAGCAGGATTTCATTATAAGCCTTTAGATCACGTCCAGAGCCATCTGGGTCTCCATACTCAATGATTTCCATTGGGATATTTTCAGCATAACCCCACTTGAACATATTCTGGAAATCTCCGACAATAGCATGGTCATCTTTAGCTGTGCCACCTTTCATAGTAAGTGTCTTGTTGATGTCTAAAGTCATATTAAAGAAGTTGCTTGGACGTTGCCCGAATCGAAATTCAGGATACATCACATTATCAAATTTATCTTTTCGTTTAGACATATCTTGTCCTGCCTGTGGTGACAAAGCGATACCTGTCACATCATTTCCATTTGCTACAATCGTTGTAACAGCTGCATCAATATTGTCGTCAATTTTATCTGCTTCGTATTTGATGACATTACCAGTCACGACCCCATCAAATGAGTTTGTAGCTTTGAATGAGGCATCTGTCATTGTGCGAGGTTCAAGGCCATGAATAGCTGCAATATCAAAAGCCTCCGCCATTTTTTTAGCAAAACCGTCAGCATAATGTTTTAAGAAATTCAATCGTTTTTCTTCTGAGGCGTACTTAAATTCGTCAGTCATACGTGCCTGATAAACAAACTTCAGCGGTTTAATAATTTTAGAAGTGACCTTTGCGGTATTCCCTAATTTTTGCTCACCTTCACCAACAATCTGAGCATTACCATCCAAGTTGAAAACAAATTGTTCTACTCCGTTGAACGGGATTGGTGTTTGACCAGATAATTTCGCAAGCGTAGAGTGACCTTTCACTTTACTCATAATTTCTGTTACTAGTTCTGGTTTAAATAACGTTCCTGCTTTAATTGATTCTGCCATGTTTATTCTCCTTTGTTAACTAAATTACGTGCCATTTCAATCCAACCTGCTTCTTTTTGGTCGGTAATAATCGGTTCATTTGACTTTGTTGGCGGTTGTGGTTGAGACGGCTTGATAAAAGATGCTAAGCGTTCTGCATCCACCTTGAGCCCGTCTTCATCATCGCCTTGCAAACGATTAGCTAAATCGATTGGTAAGCCATACTGTAACGCTACCTTTGTCCGTAAATTTGCTGCCTCATAACCAGCGATTTGATTTTCCAAAGTGGTAATTTTCTCTGTATAGCTATCAGTGTTTGATTTAGCATCATTCAAAGCAGTTTGTAAGCTGCTGTTTTCGGTTTCTAGTTCTTCAACACGAGTTTTCAGTTGGTCGTAATCTTGATACTTCTCACGTTCTCGAGCAATGCGAGCTTTCACAATCGTGTCCAACTCTTCTTGTGTTTCAATAACTTTAAATTCTGACATATTAACGTCCTTTCTCCTGCTTTCCCGGCAGTTCGGTAGATTTTTTAGCAGTAAAAAAACACCCTTCCGGATGTCGTTTTTTAACAGCTGGTTCTTTGCTTTCTTTTTGGCTTCGTTGTGTAACAAATCCAGTGCGCAAGCAATGCACTGTCCATTAAGCTAATGTCTCTATCATCATAAAGCGATTTATACCCAAAACCACCATTCGAGCCAATTTGCCTTTTTTCGCAGTTTGTAACTACCGCTGTCAAAGATGGCTGGTCGTTGTGGCAGATAGTCTCTTGCATGATACCTTGTTCCCACATCGTGTTAGCTGTGATAATTTCAGCAACTTTAGGCAATTCTGGTTTCTTTAAACCATGCTCTCTCATCTCTTGAGCAAGTAATTCTTGACCGCTTGCGCCATCAACAACAACTTTAGCAATGTCAGCCGATTTCAAAAAGTTAATAATCCATTGAGTTCCATTTCTAACGGATAAACAGTCAATAGCCTCAACAAATACTTTATTTTCTGATGCTCTTGCTGCAATTGACAATGATACGTTGTTACCGTCTTGGCCAAACTTAATCCCAACAAATAACTTACTTTTGAGTTCTGGTACTTGCTCAACTTTTAGTTTAGCCCACTCCTTTTCAGATATAACTGATTTCTGGTTAAATGACGGCCAATATCCTAAGCGCTGGATATTGTGATCAATTTCATCCTCACCTAATTCAGCTTCAATTTTACGCTCATTTAAGTGGTATCCCATGGACGGGTTGGCAACATACCAACTTTTTACGTCATGTATTGGTTGCATTTCGTCAACAGACCATTCTGCCCATCCAGAGTAGCGTCTGTCACCTTTTAAACACTCTTTACGATAAGATTCAAAGACTGTACCAGTAGATACCATGGTCGGTGGCGTTCCACACATAATAGTCATTGGGTTATCGCTATCAGTTACCGTGTATTTCAACGCTGATTCTTGCTCGGCAGTGTATTCTTGCGCCTCATCAATAATTAGTAGGTCAAATCCCTCACCAAGACCTCCATTTGATGTCCTAGTCCTAAACTGGATAACAGAACCGCTAGATTTAAACTCAATACGCTCCTGCCCTTTGGCTTTGTTTGATATAAAATCTTCTCCGTCAACATATCCTGACATTTCAAGATATTTTTTTACTTTTTCAAACGAAGAGTGAGAAGTGCTAATTCTGTGAGCAGTATGCAAGATTTTCAATCCTTTATGCAAAGCCCACAGCTCAAGTATGTAAACGACTTCTGTTTTTCCGTTTCGTCGAGGAATAGCGTAGCCGTATTTTTGATGCACCCACAGGTTATCTTCGTTGATAGCCATCATAGGTATGAGCATATTCTCTTGCCACAAGTAGCAACTTAGACCTGTTTTTTTGTAGTAATTGATGGCTTCATGAGCTAGAGTTTTAGCAAAATGTAAATTTACCGATTGAGTAGGTCGCTGATTGCCAAGCTTTGCTTTCGTCTTAGTAACCATACTTTTTTCCTTTCAATCGTACTGCATGATAACCCTCTCGCTGGGAGACAAACCACCTCCTTGTTTCGAGCATAAAAAAAGCACTTGCAACACTAGCTAAGCGCTTATTAAATGATTTCAATTGATTTGATTTCTGATTCAGAAATTTCTGTATATCCTCTCTCGTTTTTTACGACTAAGACGTCCTCGGGGGTCTCATTTGTATCAGCATCGCAATAGTATGCTGTTCCAGTCCATATCTCATCATCAATGTCAACAAGTGAAATTTTCTTATTATTGTACTGCAATAATTCCATTACTCTCTCCTTTCATGATAAGTTGGAACAATGTGCGATCCGGTCTTTCCGTAATGAATAGTCAGGCCATTTACTAAATTTCCTGAGTAAATATCAATACCTATCGAAATATCTTCTGGTAAATCAATAAGTTCCTTATGAGTCCGTCCCCTTCTATTCTTGATTAATTCACCAGTCTGTTTATACTTTTGGTATAAAACATCGGTATCCACATCATCGAAGAAATAACTCTTACCTTCTCCAGCGGTTGATTTGATATGCCGAGCTTGTTTTTCAGGATTTACCTTATCTAGCCAACTTCCGTTTTTAAAGTTTCCTTGGATGTGTGCTTGGTCTTTTAATCGCTCATATCTTATACCATCATTATACTTCAAGTCTTGGAATTTAGCTAGAGAAATAGGGGCTTTTGTACCTAAAATGGATACTATTTCCTTATATTCTTTGATATCAGACTTACGGTTATTGTCTCTGATGTCAATATTCATCTGTTTGCGTCGTTCTAGTATATCAGTAGTTTCTTTTGTCCACTTTTTCGACCATGAATTCTGACGCTTGCCGTTTTTAGGATGATAGTCGATAACACACTGACAATGTTGATGCCTCTTGTAAAAATCTTTTGGTTCTTCGTGGTAAACGTAGCGACCAGCTAATCGGTCACACCAATCGCAGCACTTACCTGTTGATATACGTTCTATAGTTGGTTTCAGTCCCGTTTTAAAGTGGAAATCAGCATTAGCTCTGATACAATCATCAACGATAGATTGACTAAAATTAACAATTGGCTCATCGAGAAGCCACTTGACATCGTCAAATACAGGTTCACTCGCCAAACGATTGACTAACCCGTCAATTTTATCTTGATTAAGCGGTGGACGTTGAATTTTTAAACTAATTTTAGCCTGTTTGTTTAAATTTTGCTGGACATCGCCTGCATAATCAGAAATTAACTTATAATTATGTCTCAGTGTATCATTCACGAGACGATTAGCAATATTATAATACATTTTACCATCTGGTAACTCATCAGAAATAACAGAGTTTGCCAGAGCCAACGACAAAAGCCGTCCAACCTCTACAGCAAACTCGTTGACTGTCTTATAAGTCGCTTTTTTAGCTTGCAATTCTGCAAAAGCCTTAGCAACGACCTCACTTTTGCCAAAATGCTTTTCAAAATCCTGTTGAACAGATTTTAGTAGCTTAGGTAAGACATCATCAACCATCAGTTGTCACCTCCGTAGCTTTTGGAATTGGATTGTCAGAACCTTTTACACCAGTTAAGTCCCGAATAACGTCTGCATCCATGAAACCAGGAATAGCTTGATTAAGCTTAATAGCACCATCACCGACCAAAGTTAGCATATTTGCATCAGCTTCAAAAAGAGGTTCCCATTTAATTTCAGTATCCATGAACTGATTACGAAGATAAGGGAAATCATCTCTCAAACAAACAGCAATATAAGCCACATTTAAAAAACCAGAAGAGAAAGAGCGTTGAGCTTTGCGTCCTGCCGCTCTTAAATTCTCATGCGCTGCTTTAATGGCTTCCACTGATGATGGATTGTCAGAAGGGAAACCAAGGTCATCAAGAGTAAGTCCAGAGCCACCCGCGAATAATGAAGCGTACATTTTTAAATGATCCATGAAAGGGGCCATGCTTGCTGTTGTAAATTGCCCAACTGTTGGTTTGTCTCCATCTTCATCTTTTGATATCTCTAATAACGTCGAAACAGTAGCACGCCATTTTTCCATAGGTTCTGCATCAGGATCCATTCCGAGAACATACTTTTGAGGGAAACTATAAAACTCTGCAGTAACTTCCGCACGCTCTAAAGTACGTTTGGCGGCCTTTTGGTGATACATCCCAGCTTTGGTTATACGACTACGTCCGAAGGGACGTACAGCATCTGGCCTATGAATTACAGGGACAAGCAAAGGGTGTCCTGTCGAGTTATCAATGCTATATGGTTTCTCATCTTTGGGATAGTACCAGGTTTTTTCGCCTGTAAAATAAGCTTCTAATGTAGGGTTCTCATTTGAATCCGACTCTAAGACTGCATAACCTTCTGTCAGCAAAAATGTAGTCGGGTCAAGAATGCCTGTTGCTTTACTCGCTTCAATAACTTGCATTTTGGGCAGGCTATCTTCCTTCCCTGGCATAATATACACAAAGCAACAAGATGCAATTAGCGCCGATTGAATAGCCGTATCAAAAAAGATATCCGGGTTATTAGCTTTAAAAATTTCCCAAGCATTAAAATCATCATTAGCGAATTCCCTAAAAATAATGCGATCTGCCAGACTATCAACTCCTTTAGCGGTCCATTCAATCACAGACCTGTACATCTCACGCACATTGTCAGGCATGACAATACTTCGTGTGTTGTCTCTGTCGTCCATAGCATAATAGCGATATCTTTTATCTACACCAGTCTTAAAAAGAGCTAACTTCCTCTGAAGATAGCCCATACCCATATAGTTCATTGTTGCTCCTTTATTTTTTGCATAACTAAATCTACAAAGTTTTCTTCGTGAATATCTATACCCTCAACAAGCGCGATTCCTGTAAAACCAAATTCAGACTCATTGTCTAAAATTTCCCTCTTTAGTTTTTTATAGTGTTGTACCAAATTACGTATTTTTTTAGGCTTTTCTGTCACATCTGCGTTAGTATTTAGAACCTTAATTTTCTCTTTCTTTTTATCGGCTCGTTTTTGCTTCATCAATTTGCGTTGTTTCTCACGAATGCCCTTTTTGCGGCATTCTTCTGAACAATATAAACTTCTGTTGGTTTTAGCTTGGAAAGTCTTTTTACAAATTAAACATTTCTTTTTCAATATAATCCAACCTTTAAAAAATTCTAAATCCTAACGCGAGAAAAAATGTACAGTGACGGCGTGAAGCTCGGCCACATAGCCGATAGGGTCTATATGCCCCTTAAAATCAATTCTAATCGATTTTAAGTCTTCTTAATATAAATCATCATATTTATTCTTTAGATGCGTAGGACGACCAGTCTCGGCTTTGAGGTAAGTTTCTATTTCCTACAACAGTAGCCCGTACGGCTGTCTGATTGATAAATAACTTGTCAGACTTTTGCCTATTACATTGCCAATGTGTTAACTGTAAGTTATCTATTGATGACGGATGACCACCTTTTGCAATAGGAACAATATGATCAATTGCTGCACTTAGCGGATGTGGATACTTCAATGACTTATCTACTGGCCGGCCACAGATACCGCATAGGTGGGCGGTTTTTAGCAGCCGGCGTTTATTTTTTTCGAACGCGACCCGGTGGGTACCTTTTTTATCTGCACGCAGTTTGCAACATCCCCTCTTACAATTGTAATAAAAAGCCACCACAATGTGATGACTGAGTAAAGCGTGTGAGTGGATTCGAACCACTTCGCCTAGATGTTAGCTACTTACATCACAAGGAATTGAACCTTGTTGCCAATACACGCTATAGGAACAGTCGGAATCGAACCGACACATATAATCAGACCGTCGACAATCCAATTATCAAGGCGCTACCTCTACCGTTTTCCAATCACGGTTCATGTTCCAACGGTTTAGTCTTACTTGGCGCAAAGGTCCCCGTAGAGATACCAGTGCTTATTTTTAAAGTAAGCCTATAGACCCATCACGAATCGAACGTGATTAATACCACTAGGTCTACACAAAAAAACGGTTAAAACTCCGATCCATGTCCCACGCCCGCTGTATTGCTCTAGTGGCTGAAATAACCACTACTGAGACGGCAGGATTCGAACCTGTACGTCCCACATACATAAAATAGCAAGTTTGATAGTAGTTAAAGTTGACGACTAAATAAATAGTCAGTTGGTAAATGATTATCTCTTCTTGCTATTTTGATAATACTATTATATGACATTGATTAGTATTTGTGAGTATTATTCAGTCATTTCTAATACTGATATAGTATTATTCAGTATTATTTAGTATCAAATTCAGACTTTCTACACCTTTTCGCTTAAGCATATAGTAGTTATTGCGATTCATCTCTAATCTGTCGATCGCTTCGTCGTACGTCTGACAATTTACAAATGTAGTAATTAACACATGACGTTGCAGCATGTCAGGTATACGCATAATTAATTCGACAATCTCGCCTTTACGTTTATCTAGTGTCTGTATTTGTCCGTTGTAATACTCACATTTACTAATCAAGCTGACGTTTTTATCTTCTTGTGATTGTCTAATCCCTCCGCTCGTTCGCATGTCTGACCACTGAGGACTTGACAGCAGCGAGTTGCTCGCAATCTTATCACGTTCAAGCTCTTTAATAAGTTTTGGGATTATTCTTAATTCGTTTAATAAAATGTCAGCTTTTGTCTGATTACGACCCATCAAGCTACTCCTTATGATATAATATTAGTAGACAAATATATTGGAGCTGGCTTACGTGAGCTGGCTTTTTTATTGTTCTCCTTTCATTTCTCTGCTGACTTATTTTTGTTGTTAAATTGTCGAGTATTAAATTTTTAGTTTTGCGTCAGCACTTTATTTGCAGCATTACGCTTGTATAATCATCTGTGAGCGATAACAGACTTTAGATTTTTACGAAAAAATGTCGGAGGATATTTCCCTTTCTAAAAATTTCGCTCTATAACTAGCAGACTAATTATTCCAAATCTGCTAGCTGAATACTTACAGAAAGCTTCCAGGGTAAGTTTAACGAGTATTCCAGCTCGTAGACCCACAGAGCCATTGCAGGCTCTTAGGCGCTTGCGTGGGACTTTAATTTGCTTCTGTGTTTAATAGTTTAAAATGCCAAGTTTCATATTCACCATGATAAACGAAGCTTATAGAGTCTGCGTCAACGATCTTATCGCATACAACATATGCTAAATCAGTATTTTTTAAATAATCTTTTTCACCATATTTAACAATAGCAATATCATGTTTTTCACCACTTCTAAAATAATAGCCAGAGGACAAATTATATTTGTCATTGTTAAAGTCATTTGCATATTTTTTTGATATAAAAATTGTTTTTTCTTTCATTCCACCACCTCTTCTCTAAACTGCCACGCCCAGTCGAAATCTTTGCGGATTTCGGATTCTGTTAGTTGTAAATCATTATCTGTCTTTAGTAAGTCTAAGTTATCTCTATGCATAACTTTGATACTTACATTTCCGCTAAGTTGTCTCATCAGCACAAAACTTAACTGTCTTTCATTCGGATTAGGTATCTCAACCGTATACAGCTTCTCTTTTTGGATGGTGTAGCCGAATTGGTGCATATTAATAAGTGTGTAGACTGGATTTTTTGATGTTTGCATCCAGTAATAGAAGTCATCTTTTTCGACTTCTTCATCGTATATCGACATGTGATATAAATATAAATCGCACTCTAAGCTATCTTTATGCTTCTCGTACCAATCAGCCACAAACCGTGGCACTTCTGGTTGAGGTTGGTCAATCTGGTCGAGTAATACTTTTACAATATGTGTTTTCACTACTGGAATGTCGCCGACACCACCTTTACCAATAGACTGTTTGTCTATCAATTTCTTCGCTTCTTCAATATTCATTTGCTACCTCCAAAAATACTTCACTGCATTCATTGTACTCAATTCTATAACCTTTTTTGTCATTTACCCATTTATAAACATGATTATCCTTGCTATTTTAGTCGCTCATACGAAAAACGAATATGCTTTAAAAAATCTTCAATGTCAATTACTGCACAACCATCAATGTCAGACCTAAAAATTAGATATTCTGAAATAATACGTTCAATGTCTTCAATATTCATTTGTTACCTCGCTTAATCTCTAAAACTTCCGATAATAAACGGTAAAAATAATATTAAAAGTATCAAAACAACTGCTGTGTTATCATCCATTCTTATCTCCTGTCCTCCAAAAAATAAATAAATCTCTACTTAGTACAACTGGTTTACCAAAGATTTTATATGATGATTCAAGATTTTTTATTTCGACATCAAAACCGTCACCAAGTCGGTATTTTAGTAAATCTATTGTTTTTTGGCTATCAAGTCGTCTAGCTAAGTATTCATCATTTTTTGGAATAGAGATTTTATAACCAGAGAATCCTTTCATCGCAGACTGTTTAAGTTTCTCCTCGATTTTTAAACCATCAAAGTACCTATCAAACCATTTTTTGTGAGATTCTGAACCGCATTCTTTTACTTCATCAATTAATGACAACTTTATCCCCCATTTCCAGTCAGCTCAGCAATCCGTTTTGTCTGTCTAGCTCTATCATCACTAGCACGTTTAAGCTGCTTTTGTGTCCTGCTTAACTGTGTCCGTAATTCTGTAATTTGCGACTTGTAGTGGTCTTGCAGTGCGACGTTTAAAATAGATATAGCCATCAGCACAATCGATAAAAACGTTATGATATTGTTTCGTCTAATGTTCAATTTGTCTTTTTTTGCTAACTCATAAAGCAAGCAATCAATCATCTGTTGTTCAGTCATTTCGTCATCTCCTCTATCCACTCAATGACATCTAAATACATATTTGCTTGTTCTAATTGCCATCTCGCAAAAACGGACAGATTGTCTTTTCCCCACTCATATCCAACAAGCCGCAAATCACGCTGTTCTGTCAGAAATGCAATTACTTCTTCTTTTGTCATTCTTCCACGCTTTCTAGTAATTCGCTGTTTTGATATATGTTTCCGATTGCTTCGTTCTCATCAACTTCAGTCCACAAACCAACCGCATCTTTACCTGTGTCAATTAACCAGCGACCTTCTAACATTTTTACTACACCTTTAAAATTTTTATATGTGTAATCTATGAGACGTGTTGTTAAAACTATATCACCATCAAAAATCTCAACACCGTTTTTGTCAAACATTCCTGTTGATTGCATGAGGATATAATCGTCAAAGTTATCCTCGACAAAATGAAACGTCTCTAAGCGACCACAACGAAACTCATCATCTGCTAAGCTGCATCTATATATTTTGCGCACACTTAATTCAAAGCCGTCAACACCATACATCTTTTTGGTCTCTTTATTAAACGCTCTAAAATTCGGTATCATCAGAATTCCTCCTGTTCAATCAATCGTCTAATGACTTCTATACAAACTTCTGCGTTATCTTCGTCATAATTATCATCGTATTCATTGATAGCAAGTCTAATGTCTCTTACTAAATTTTTATTAATTAACATCGGTTATCCCCCATGCTCTAAATTTCGGTGTCGTTCCTCTTCCTCCAACCAAACCGCTAACATCACGCAATAATTAGCCATGTCGTTTAACGTGTCTGACAGGCTTTCTGAGACGTTTTTGTCACTGTTTATAAGATTATATAACCTGTTGTATTTATCGCTTATACGGACGACACCAGCGATAAATCCGAAGTCATCCAAAGACTTTTCGAACGAATTTCCATAATCCGCATTTTTAGCTAAAAACATTTGATAATTTTCGTTGTATGCAGCTTGCATACTCTCTGCGTTTATTTTATCTGCCATGCTATACCTCCTCAAAAGGTCATTGCTGCGTACATCAATCGCTTAACTTCCTTGTAATGCTCTAACTTAGTATCTTTGTGCGCTCTTTTTAGTTTTACAAAAAGTTCCGTCTCGTGGTCATTTGGGTTGTGATACTCACGATATGATTTGATATACATCTGTGCATAGGTATCTTCGTCAAAATAATCTTTAAACGCTTCGATAACGTACGGTCTTGGCAGGGTTTTTCGACGTCTGTTATTTGTAACGCTACATCTTATTTGCTCGGCTTTTTTACAATCTACATCTAGCTTTTTAATTTGCCTTACAATCCCATTGTCAAAAATTTTGTAAAATTGATTTATTAATTCATCTGTCAATCTCTTCAATCCTCACTTTTATTCTTGGATTCTGACTGTATTTTTTCTTTGCTCTTAAATCGCATACGATATTGTCATCTGACCAAACGATACCTGATTTCTGTATTCTGTCGTAACCTGCATCGGAAATACTATCAAAAACAGCTTTAATCAGATTATCAATATCAGGCTTCTTAGCGTGCCATATAAGCTCACGCACGAAGTTCTGATATATTTGTATTGTTTTACCTTTAGAACGTTGTGTAGGCTCTTTTGATAGCGTTTTGGGGGCTTTCATGTAAAAGGTTACCTCTACCTTTATGCAATCATCGAAAAACGGTCCATCATAATTTTTTTCTATCCATCCAGAAACCTCTTTTCGCCATCTCTTCATCTTTGGATCTTCGTACGTACCAAATTTGCTGAACTTAGGTCTAGTTTGAGGTTTTGGTTCGATTGGTATTTCAAATTCTGTCTTAAAAGTCATATTCCTCTTCAATCCCTACCAACAATGCAATTCGTTTTGAGCTAGCTAACGCTTGATATGATTTAGTCATGTACTGTTCTATTGTTGCTTTTTTAATTCCAAGCCGTGCCGATAACTCTTCTTTTGTGCCAACGTCGACAAATTTGTCGTCATCATATATTGCATATATCCTTTGTTTCCTCGGCTTCGTCATTTTTGTAGAGTAGGTCGCTGATTTGAGCCATCTCCTCAGAAACCCCTCGTCAAACCGTGCGTAAGGTTTTCCCTTACACGGCTTTCCCAATATCTTCTTTCTTCGACGTTATAGCCATTCACAAGTTATCTACCATATCTCTGACTATCATCATTGATATTGGTACTCAACTTCCTTAAACAAACCAGTCCAAAGTAGTTATAGTACCATGACGGCGGATGTTCCCTCCATCCCTTTCCAGACTTCTTGTGCTTCTTTCTAAGCATAATTGTTAGATTATATATGACATAGTTATCTATACTCTTGAAGTGTTGCTTAGAGTTCCCAGCTTTGAAATAATTAGCCCATCCTCTCAACATTGGATTCAATCTTTCCATGACATCAGGAAGGTTCAGGTGTTGTCCTGTTTGGATAACATCTTTTACTTTGCCTTTTATTGATTTCATAGATTTTCTTGAAGGATAGTAGTAGGTTTTATACTTACCACTTTTGTGAGATTTTGATTTCCTAAGCGTATAGCCTAGAAAATCAAATCCCTCTGTCGCATGCACAATTCTTGTCTTTTCTTCGTTCAATGTTAATCCTAGCTTATCAATACGCTGTTTCGCATACTGATAATATTTCTTCGGATTATTTGAGCATAGAATAACAAAGTCATCCGCATAACGTATCAAGTGGGCATCATGCCCTCTTCCTTCTAACCGATTGTTCTTCCAATATCTGTCTAAAGCATTTAGGTAGATATTCGCTAACAACGGTGATATGACACCTCCTTGTGGAGTACCTAAAATATTACTTCTCACTTGATTGTCTTCCATGATACCTGCTTCTAGCCATAAACTAAGTAACTTGATAATAGACTTATCAGTTACTCGTTCCTTAACTAAAAGTAGTAACTTATCATGAGGTATCGTGTCAAAGTAACCTTTTAAGTCGGCATCAATAACCCACTCACAACCATAATTGAGATATTTATATATCTCTCTTATAGCTTGGTTAGCACTTCGCTTAGGTCTAAAACCATAAGAAAATTCTTGAAAGTCCGCTTCGAATATCGGTTCTATAACTATTTTCACAGCTGTTTGAACAACTCTATCTCGGACTGTCGGAATTCCCAACGGTCTCTTTTTACCATTCGCTTTTGGAATATAAACTCGCTTTACTGCCTTAGGTTGATATTTCTTGTTTCTCAACTGGTCTTCTATTTCATCAAGAAATTTCTGTACACCGTAGGCTTCAATTTCTTCAATCGTGAAGTCATCAATGCCTGCCGAACCTTTATTCCTTTTTACATAGAACCACGCAACTTTCAGGATATCTTTACGATATACTTTGTCGTATAAAACACCAAACTTTCGCTTATTATCTGCCTTGGTCGATAGATATATCTTCCGTTGAAATACTTGAACCTTTTCAAAGATGTTTATAGCTTTCTGAGCAATCATCTAGTTCCTCTTTCATCGGTAAGACCGATAAAGGCAAGGCTCCTTCTCTACATCGAGTTTTGTTGTCTCGTATGATTATCGGTACTATGAACCTCTCCGACTCCCTATTCCTACGTCAATTAGAACTTCGGTGTTTTCCTTATATCTAACCTTACATACATGGGATATGTATGATAGAAAAGGGTCTCTTTCGTTCCTCGCTCATCTTTACCTACATTCCATCTTCTATATGCCGAGAGCTTTATTGCCAGTATATACCAGTTAGAACTGACAACAATTCCAGTCTTCGCCCCCATTCTAAAGGCTCGACAACTCTATTTCCAACTCTCTCAGTTATACTCATTGGAATGACCTTAACGACACTTAGCGGAAGTTCACTTTCGTTACGGACTGTAGGTTTGCTCGCTCCCACGGACTGAGATAAGACCAATGAATATCAGCCTACTGGGGATAACGTTAGTCGGCATTGCTTCCGCATTTGGATTACTCCGCATACGTATGCCATAGCTACCTAACCGAACTGGTTAATTGTTAGGACAGGACTTTCACCTGTTAGATTGAGAGAAGCTTAGCGAAACACTCAGAATGGTAAGTCATCATCTGAAATATCCATTTTGTTGGCATTGCCAAAATAAGAATTAGAACTATTGCCGCTTTGATTAGTCTGTTGTTGGCTATTGCGACTTTCTAATAATTGGAAATTTTCCGCAACAACTTCTGTTACATAGATACGTTGACCTTGTTGGTTTTCATAATTACGCGTTTGGATACGACCTGTAATTCCAACCAAAGCACCTTTTTTTGCCCAGTTAGCCAAGTTTTCAGCTTGTTGGCGCCAAATAACACAGTTAATAAAATCAGCCTCACGTTCGCCAGATTGATTTTTAAAATTACGATTAACTGCAAGTGAAAAAGTAGCTACCGCTTGATTACTTGGTGTATAACGAAGTTCGGCATCCTTGGTCATGCGACCTACTAGTACAATGTTGTTAATCATTTTTTAGTCCTGCTTTCTTTTTGAGTTTATTGATTAATTCGTCTGCTGAAACAATGTGTTCCGTATGCAAATTTTCTAGTTCCCCCACTTTTAAAGTATCGGTTAGCCATTTTGTTAACTCTTCAACGTTTTGGTTTGTGGCTTTCGCAATATCATTTAAATCAGACTTGTAAGTCTCGATTTGGATATTGCTGATTTTTGGTGTTTGATATCCTGTCTTTTGTGTTTTTTTAGTTGTAGCTTTTGGCGATTGCCTGGAATTGTTTGGTTTACTATCTTCGTTGCCGTCATCATCTTGATCGCTTGTTATCCCAAAAATTGCCGATAGTGCATAGCGTTTTGCGTAAGTGATAGCCGAACCAGCGCCTTGTACATCATTTTTTGTAGGTTTAACACTTAAAGGCCCGTACTCAACCCATTCGCCGCTCGTGTGCATGACAAGCGTTGCAACATCGATATAACCGTTTTCTGTGTTTGTTGTCGGGTCCTGCGAAAAAGATATCCCGTTATTGGCAAAAGCTGTTGTGATTGCTTCTGTAACATTTTCAAGCGGCACGTATTTGCTTTTGAAAAATGGGTTATCCTTATCTTTTAGTGGTTGTTTTACCTCTAGCTGAGCTTTACAAAAGGCTTTAGCATATTCTGTTATACTTTCTGATTTCCTCATTTACTTTACCTGCAAACTTTCTGTTTCGATTAGTTCAACTCCAGATATATCAATTCCAGATTTCAAAGCTTTTGAGATTTCAGCTTTCATTGGTTTGTATTCAATTTTTTCTTGCATGTAATCAAGAGGAATTTTTGTTTCGTCCAAAATCTCAACTTTTTTACTTCTTCGCAAAGACACCTTAAACATTCCAGCGTCAACTTTTTTCTTTTGACTCAATTCCATTGCAAGCCTGATCGTCTCTTTGTATTTTTCCGCTTTGGCTTCCGCTTGTTTTTGCTTTTTATAAAAAGCTTCTTTTTCGGCTTTATACTTTTCAGCATCAGCCTGCACATTTTTTAACATTTTGACAAAATACTCAATGTTATTTTCTAAGTCTGACTGAAAATCAATGCTGTCAAGTGTATCTTGGAATGTTTCTTCGTCTAAATCCATTGACTGTAATTGTGCGTAAATACCTTCTAATTCGTATAAATAAGCCATATCATTTCCTCTTTCTGTGTTTCAGCTGCCAATTTTCGGCTTTTAATCTCTTCAACTGTTTCTTTAACTCTATATTTTCTTCAGCTTCTTTAAGATAATCAGACATCAAGTCGCTGTATCTACTTTGCCAGTAACGACTAGACTCATATATTTCTTCGTTCACAGTCAGTCCTCTAAAATTCGTTGTTTAATTTTCCATCTGCTGTCTGAATTAGTATCAACAAACATTTCCGGGTCTACATCAAATTCTGTGCTGATATATCCCATCAAGTCCTCGTCTGTATAATCTTTAAACTCGTTGTAAGTCTGCCTCAAAGAAGGATCGTCATAATTTTTTAGGTGATCTACCGTAAATATAAGCGCATCCCTAAAATTGCTATCAAATGTGATTGACTCACCGTTAATTCTGATTTCAACCATATATCCCTTCCTAAATCGCATATTTCTTGCGCAATTGCCGCAATAGTGTCACGTACTGTGATTTATCAACTAGCCCAAAATCAAGCAGCTTCTCACGCTCTTGATGACTTGCTCGGTACCAGATAAGCGTTTCTCTATGTTGTTTTGTCATAACGTATTCTCCTGTTTATATCGCTCTATTCTTAATCGGTCTGCTTCTGCTGTTGTCATACCGGTTCCAAAAGCGTATAGGTTTATCCAATTAAAAATTGGCTTAACTCCATTTTTTTCGATTCCTTCGGCGCAGTAACTAGCAAACTTAGCAAAAGTCTCTTTACTCGCCGTTTTACCAAAATCTTTTTTGATTTGTTTGTTAAAAAAATTAAAAATCTCCTGATCCATCTTCTATATCGTCTATGCTTCCTAGTGCAAATTCTTTTAAATCTGGTCCTTTGTAGTCTGGATTAGACCAGCTAGGAACGTTGGATTGTGATTGCATTGTTTTGTTAGCTTTTTTAGCTTTAAAGTCTCTTTGAGCCTGATATGCTTGTTCAGGAGTCTTTATCCCATCATTAATCCAATTATCCAAAATGCGAGCGATGTAATTAAATTTGCGGACATTATTAGCAACTGCTACTTTAACAGCTTCCAAAAACAAATCCTTTGAGACATTTTGTCCAATGAGATAGTCATTAATCATGTCGAACTCAAACTTTACAAGACCTCTACCAAGATTTGCTTCAACAACATCAACAAACCTATCTTCTTTATCTTGTTCTAGTTCTAACTCTTTATCTATATTTATATCTATCTTTTTATCTTTCTCTATCTCTATCTCTGGTGTACATTTGTACAACATTTGTACACCACTGTTATTTTTTGCTCTTAGTTTTCGTATCCTGTCAGCCTCAGTGCTTGATTTTCCGACAAAATTTTGAATATTTGTCATATATATAGCACCATTATCAAGAATTTCAATTAGTTGTAGGTCTCTAAAAATTTGAATAGCCTTTTCGACAGTGCCAACCTGATGTCTTGTAATCGTTGCAAGCATTTGTGCGTTGTAAGGGATAAGGTTGTTAAACATTAATAAACCGTCATTTTTTAAACTTCTTAGGTATAGCTTGAGCAAAATATTGCTATAGATATAGCCGTCAGGCATACTTTCTAAAATGATTGCTTCATCACTTTCAAAAAAATTTTCTTTTAATTTTAGATAGTAATACTTTTTGTTATCTGCCATTCAATACTCCTTAAAAAGGTCTATCCTTGCCCCAAACTTTCCCGCATGATCCTGGGGTAGGTAACTCTATAAAATCCGTGCGTTTTGGTCTCTCAACCTTTCGCACAACTTGGTAGTTATCTAACACCGTCTCAACAGTCTTAGTAATTGTCTTTTGATTGCTATTACGATTGCCGAGATATGCAAGTAAAGCGATAAATGCTAGTATTGCTACTCCTGTCATTGGATTTTCCATATCATACTCCTTTTCTCGATCCACTTGTTCGTAGAGATCTATTGACGTCTGCTAGGTCATATAGCACTTTCCCGTTTAGACATGTGTTTCAATTGTCCATTTTGGTCTTTCTTCTTTTTTGTTTTGCGAAAATAAAGTTAAATAATTTTTTCATTTTGTAATTTTCTCCATTCTTCAAATTTTTTAACTTTTGTTGAACGACCGCCAACCTTGTCAATGTATTTGCGATAATTTCTGTCTTTGTACATCTTTCTTAGTAATCGCTGCGTTTGGTCAAATGACTTTCCAATAAATTCGGATAAGTCGTTATCATTAAGCCAAAGCTCTTCGTAAGGTACTTCGATACCGCTTTTAAGTTTTGCTAGCATATTGTTTCCTTTCTGTGATATAATTAAGTAAATTAAGTTTGTTTTGAGTCCGATTCCCGTCGGACTTTTTTTCTTATCTAAATTCGTCTAAGCTGATACCTTGATTTCATCTTCACATCAAGAATTCAAAATGCCGTTTGTCTACTTGTTTACAGACCAAATAATCGGTGTTTCGCTTGGGAAATATTCGATTGGTCAGTAATCTCTAGTTTCTCGGCTAGCGTTTTGGAATCTACTGTTACCGCAATAGATTCTTTTTTATTTCCGCTATACGGATATTGTTTTGGTCTCATATGTTTCCTTTCTATACAATGTCTTCCTGTTCAATTAGTGGCAAAATATTGTTGTCTTTCAACAACTCGTACAGGAATAGACGCCCCTTTTGTGTCCACGTCGTCGTCACATTGGCTCTTGTATGGCCGTTTTTGTCTTGATAGTCAAATGTGTGACTGTCTGTGTAACCTTTGCCCATATGTCGTTTATAGAGAATCCATTGTCCATTCACTTTGTGCTGCACACCAAATTCTAATAGTGTTTTATTGAATTTATTGACAGACATACCATAATCAGCAGCAATCTGTGTTACTCGCAAAGCTCCCTTGCTCTCAATGATTAGATCAAGATAACGCGCTTGCTTTTGAGCTTCTTTTAAATCTAACTGCAATTGATTATTTTCCATCGTTAAGTTAGTGATTTTCTTATCTGCCATGAGCAAGGCTCTCGCCATGATTTTCTCAGGACTATTGAAGTCTTTTTCAACCTGGATGAAGTATTTGCGTACCTGTTTTGATTTCTCGTTTCGCTGTAACATAGCAATCTCTTTTGCCATGTCTAGCTTGAGAACGTGGTCTATATATTCTGTACGGTTACCTTGAGCTGTTAGTCTTTTTTGACTAATAGCTATATAGTCAACGTTTTCTTCAAAACCATATTCCGACATCCTTTCAAGCCATTTAGTATATTGAGTTTTTATATTAAGTACATTGTGTAAATCTCTACCACTGACAACTGGTTCTTGATTTTCGTTTAGGGTGATGTTTATTAGTTGATTCATATAGTTCCTTTCTAGCGGTTTGTTAGTTTTATTAACAAATATTTTGTCTATCATGTTAGACGATTAGTTAAAAAAATAAATCCTTAATCTTTACGTCCAAAGCTTTCGCCAATTTCTTCAGAGATGCTGTAGATGTCTCTGAATATGAACCTGTTTCTAAACCAACCACGAGCGAACGACTAACGTTAGCTTTATCAGCTAATTCATTTTGAGTAAATCCTTTTTTCTCTCGTAGTTGTTTTAGATTAAATTGTTGCATTCCCCCACCCCCTTTCTGTGGTATAATTGAAATAAAAAACGGAGTTGTATTATGATTGAAAGTCTTGATATAAAGACGATTTTGCTTGGTTCTGCTACTCTCTTAGGAACTACTGCCATAAAGAAAGCTGAAAATCCTGCAAGAGCTATTGATGATTTAATGACATTAATTGGTTTTGAAAAATTACATGAAATAGCTGAAAATCGAAGAAATAAGTACATTACTAACAGAAACGATTTTATTCAAAAATTAGCTAAAGAAATACAAGATGTTGTTAGTAAAAATATTGAAAATCTACAAGAACCTAGTCTTTCGATAGCTGGACCGGCTTTAGAAGCATCTAAATTTTATTTAGAAGAAGAAGAACTTAGAAATTTATTTACAAAATTGATTGCTTCATCTATGGATAAATCAAAAAATGAATTCAACCATCCATCTTTTATTGAGATAATAAAACAGTTTGATAAAATTGATGCACAAAATTTCAAAATTATCTCAGATTTATACTTTAAAAAAGGTTTCGTTGCAACTGGTACCTACTATACGACAATAATTGGTCAAGATAAGCCGTTAGAGCATATTGCTAGTCATGTATTCGTAGATAATTTAGAACAAAATGATATAGCTATTCAAAGTTCATCATTAACTAATTTAGAAAGACTAGGACTAATTCAAATTAATTACAAAGCACACGTAGATGAGAAAGAATATTACAACATTCTTAATAATAGCTTTATAACTAAAAAGAACAGTGAATTAAAAGAACAAAACAAAAGAGTACTAACAAATCTAGGAATGATAACTCTTACTTTATTTGGTGTTAGATTTTCAAAAACTTGTTTACCTGACGTTTCGTAATGTTTTGATTTCTTCTAAAATTTGAGCTCTCATTGTTTCATTCAGCTCTTGTTGATCAACATCCATTTTTGTCATAATTTCTACTACTTTTTTGAAGACTAGTTTTGACCAAAAGATAGATACAACAAATGAAACTATTGATGGTATAATTAGTAAATAAATAAACTCCATACCTTCCTCCTACTCCCTCATGGGAGTTTTTATTTTGTAATAAGCCAAGCGATCAGCCAAGTGATACCACCTAGCACTAACAGTGCTGGCAATACGCCGCCTTCAAATTCAACGCTTGTTTTTTCCTTGCCATCACGACTAGTAAACGTGTGTTCTAAATCGCCTAGCATTAGTTTTTTCCAATTCATTTTGTACCTCCTAAAAATGTTATAATCAACTTATCCTTAACGAAAGGAGGATAAGCTAATGGCTAAAAATCAACATGTCGTACCTAACCCTAATGGCGGTTGGGATATAAAAGGTGCAGGCAACAGTCGTGCGACCAAACACACAACAACCCAAGCCGAAGCTGTCGAAATCGCTACTGGTATCGCTAAAAACAATAGCAGTGAAGTTATTATCCATGGCAAAAATGGACGAATTCGCGAACGTAACAGCTATGGTAACGATCCATTCCCACCTAAAGGTTAGTCATAATTAGGGGTTAACCTAATCACGTATCCATCAGCAGGGGTTGCTTCCGTCAAAGTAACTTCTGCTATTTTTTTGCCATCTTCTGTCTCTACGACAAGTTTTGTGTAGCGCTTAGAGTTCAATATAGATTCTTCCACATCTACTCTCCTTTCATTCTTGCGGAGATACAGCCAATGTGCTAAACTAAACTTACCCCGTTAGGGGAGAGGGCTTCTTAGCCCTCTTGGTATTGTCACCACTCTATTGAGTAGTGAATCCTAAGCTTAAACCAAAGAATGTGAATTTCCAACTCGACTTCTTTGTGTTTAGGCTTTTTGTTTAGCCTAGATTTCATTAGCTGTACCTCCTTTCGTTTTGCTTAATTCCTTAAGCTTGATTATAGTCTAACATGTTAGACAAATGATTGTCAAGTATGTTGGACAAAAAACTTGAAAAAAATTTTTTTGTACTGTATAATATGTTTAAAATGTTAGACATTATATTGAAAGGAATTCGATATGCATCTAGGAAAATATATAAAAAAGTATCGAGATACCAATAATCTGAGCATGGCTGAATTCGCTAAAGAATCAGGCATCAGCAAAGCTTACGTTTCTATTCTTGAAAAAAACAGAGATCCTCGTAACGGAAAAGAAATCATCCCATCTATTCCGATTATAAAGAAAGTTTCTGACACAATTGGCATCTCTTTTGATGATTTATTAAATTCGCTAGACGAAAATCAGATAGTCGCGTTAAATGAAACGAAAACTGAAAAAAATCTAACTTCCTCTACCCTACAAAAAATCACTTCTACTTCTTCTCAATTAGAACAACCTAGACAAGAAAAAGTCCTTAGCTTCGCTAACGAACAATTAGAAGAACAAAATAAAGTTGTTTCTATGTTCGATAGAAAAGTTGAGGAGACAGAAAATTATATCACTGACTACGTTGAGGGGTTAGTTGCTGCTGGTCTGGGGGCATACCAAGAAGACAATTTACATATGGAAGTTAAACTACGGGCTGATGATGTCCCCGATAAGTATGATACTATTGCGAAAGTAGCTGGTAATTCAATGGAACCACTTATTCAAGATAACGATTTACTGTTCGTCAAGGTATCTAGTCAAGTCGATATGAATGATATAGGGATATTCCAAGTCAATGGAAAAAACTTTGTAAAAAAACTCAAACGTGATTATGACGGCGCTTGGTACTTGCAAAGTTTAAATAAAAGCTATGAGGAAATCTATCTTTCAGAGAACGACAACATCCGCACGATAGGAGAAGTCGTAGATATTTACAGGGAGAATTAATATGCTGGAAAAAGTTGAACGCTTAATCTCGGAAATTAATAGAATACACCTTGTTTATTCGCAAGATTATTTTGAAACTGGGAAAGTTGAAAAGATTAATCTAAAACATACCTTTTCAAAAGTACCTGTTCAAGCGATTTTAGATTACCGCTTGAATTTACACGAATCTATCAATGATTACTTGATGAAAGCTGATGTTAAGGATATTCCTTATGTCTATCGCGTAAAAACATCGGAAAGTATCTTAGACAAAATTGAACGTTTTTCCAAAAGACAAGATGGTTATCCTGTGAATTCTATTCTCAATGACATTTTTGGCGCTCGTATCATTTTATCTTCTGAGGATATTTCACAAGTGATGGAACAACTTGATGAATGGAAAGATAAGTTTGACTTAAAAAACTGGTATTTACGAGATAAAGATAATTACACAGGAATACACGTTTATTTCAAGAATAAGAGCAATCACTACTATCCTTGGGAGTTGCAAATTTGGGATGAGAAAGATGTTGATCAGAACATTGAAAGCCATAAATTATTTAAACGTCATTTTGTATAACGTGCCATTTTACCCCAGTCGAAACGTAAATAGGAAAATTAATAACTATGTGTAATATCTGAACCACGTTAAAAGCTGAAATCAAAATTAGGAGAATTAAAAATGGGATTTTTTGCACAGCGTTGTCCTTACTGCCAAAGTACAAAAGTACAATTTATGAACCAAGACCGTAAAGGTTTTAATGGTTGTGTCGGTTGTATCGGATTTTTAATTGCTTGGCCGTTCTTATTGCTAGGTTTGGTTGGGAAAAAGGGTAAAAACAACTGGCATTGCACAAATTGTGGAAGAACGTTTAAGACAAAATAAAAAAGCCCCACGCTCAAATTTTGTCCAAGGAGAGCGTGAGGCAAATTCTAGTATAGTAAAAACCTGCTTTTTGGGAGGGGTTTTTACCATACCTATTTTAACAGAAAATGAGGTATAAAACAATGTGGATAGAGGAGCTAGCCAACGGGAAATTTAAATATATCGAAAGATATACTGACCCTCTAACAAATAAGTACAAAAAAGTATCTGTGACACTAGATAAAAATTCTAGTCAAGCTCAGAAAAAAGCTGGTTTAATATTGCAGGAAAAGATTGAAGATAGGCTCGCTATCAGAAATCACTCAGAAATGACTTACGGAGAACTTAAAAAGGAATATCTAAAGCAATGGATACCGACCGTCAAAGACTCCACAAAACGTGGTTATTTAGTATCTGACAGTCATATAGCAACCGTGTTACCAGATGATACAATTATCAACAAGTTGACTAAACGTGATATTAGACTAATCATTGATAAACTATTAAAACACAATTCGTATCATGTTACGCATAAATGTAGAAAGAGATTGCATGCCATATTTTCTTATGCGATACAAATGGACTATATGACAAGTAATCCGACGGAGAACGTCTTAGTTCCCAAACCAAAGGATGATTACAAGCCTGAAAAGGTGCTTTATTTAACATCTAACGAGGTTTACGACCTGTGCAATAGAATGATAGACAATGACGAACAAACGCTCGCAGACATCGTTTTATTCATGTTTTTGACGGGTGTACGGTATGGAGAATTATCTTGTCTGACTTACGACAAAATAGATTTTGAAAATAAAGAAATTCTGATTAATGCAACTTACGATTTTAACACACGAGAAATCACTACGACCAAGACCAAAAAATCAACACGCAAAATATCTGTATCAGATAATATTTTAGATATCGTCAATAGACAGAAAAAGACAAGTTCATTCGTCTTTCCAAATTCGAACGGTGTACCGATTTTAAACGCGTACATCAATAAGCGATTGAAAATTTATGGAGATTATCACACGCACTTATTTAGACACTCGCATATATCATTTTTAGCAGAAAAAGGGATACCGCTAAATGCGATAATGGATAGAGTTGGTCACAGCGATCCAAAAACAACATTATCTATTTACAGTCACACAACTGTAAATATGAAAGAAATTATAAATAAACAAACTGCCCCTTTTGTGCCCCTTTTAAAATCGGAATAAAACAAAAAGCCTTTAATACAAAGGCTTTTGACGTTATTTACATGTCCCCTGCCGGAATCGAACCAGCAATTACTCCTTAGGAGGGAGTTGTTATATCCATTGAACTAAGGGGACCTAGTAAAAAAACTGCCCACAGGCAGATTTTTTACGTCTTGGTTGTCCAGTTTTAAAACATAGTTACTATCCTCAAACAACCAAGCATTTTTAAAATCTGATCATCAAAATTAACGACGGATTTCTTTAATACGTGCAGCTTTACCTTGCAATGCGCGTAAGTAGTAAAGTTTAGCACGACGTACTTTACCATAACGAACAACTTCGATTTTATCAACACGAGGAGTGTGAATTGGGAATGTACGCTCTACACCGATACCACCAGAAATTTTACGTACTGTGTACATTTCTGAGATTCCTTGACCTTTACGTGAGATAACAACACCTTCAAAGATCTGAATACGTTCGCGAGTACCTTCGACAACTTTAGCGTGAACACGTACAGTATCACCAGCACGGAACTCAGGGATATCAGAACGAAGTTGACCTTCTGTCAAACTTTGAATTAATGGATTCATTTTTATTCTCCTTCTCTTACTAATCTTAAGTACTTGTCTCAGCGGATTAGCCGTTTTTTGTGCGTCCATCACACACTCTCACAATTCTACCAAATTTTAACCTACTTGTAAAGCTATTTTATCTAGAAGAACAAGGTGTCATCCTTTAGAATAGTTATTTGTATATTAGACTTCCTGCGAAACTAAAATCCTAGTTCACGGTTGATCATTCCAGCAATCAAATTCATTCGTAATCCAAACCGTTTGCGTCGATTTCGATAGGTTGTTGAAAATATTTTAAACGTTTTTACTTTGGCAAAAATATTCTCAACCTTGATTCTCTCTTTGGATAGCGTATGGTTATAGGTTTTATCTTCAAGAGTTAGTGGCTTAAGTTTGCTTGATTTCCTCGGAGTTTGCGCTTGTGAATACATCTTCATGATCCCTTGATAACCACTGTCTGCCAAGATTTTAGCAGCTTGTCCGATGTTTCTGCGACTCATTTTGAACAACTTCATATCGTGGCAATAGTTCACTGCAATATCCAAAGAAACAATTCTCCCTTGGCTTGTGACAATCGCCTGAGCCTTCATAGCATGACATTTCTTTTTACCAGAATAATTCGCTAGTTGATTTTTTTAGGACGATTGATTTTTACCTCTGTTGCATCCACAATCACCGTATCCTCAGCACTAAGATGAGTTTTTGAAATCGTAAAACCACTTTGAATAAGAGTTGATTCAACCCATTGACTTCGACGGATTAAGTTGCTTTCGTGAATGCCAAAATCAGCCGCAATTTGTTCATAAGTGCGGTATTCTCGCATGTATTGAAGAGTAGCCATGAGGAGATCTTCTAAGCTTAACTTAGGGGTTCGGCCACCTTTTGCGTGTTTACGTTGATAAGCTGTTTTTAACACAGCTAACATCTCTTCAAAAGTAGTGCGCTGAACACCAACAAGGCGCTTAAATCGTACATCAGTTAATTGTTTGCTTGCTTCATAATTCATAGAACTATTGTACCATATTTTGTTTCGCAGGAAGTCTATTATTTAAATTTGATTTACTGTTTCTAGGTTAGCTTTTTTCTGATTTTTGAGAGTTTAATTCATTTAATATTTGATTTTTTAAGCTACGTTTTCTATATTAGCTTTCGTGTCACTTAACTCTTTCCCATAAAGTTGAAATCCACATCAACTTTTTATCTTATAATGCATTTCACCATCGCGACTTAAATGCTTGTAGACATTATCCTAACCTAAGTTCCTACACATTCAATTGGATTTTACAGTATTTTAATGACAATCATAAAATCAATTTCTTTGAAGAAATTATATTAGCCACATAATTTTTGCATTCATAAAATTGACAAACTCCATTTTTATAAACTTTAAGAGAATAAAAAAGAGAACGGAATATTCCGTTCTACAAACTGATAAACTCTTTTAAAACTCATCACTAACTATCTAGATTGAGCACCATAAATCGTATGAGCATGTGATATGGAGTAAGCAACAAGACATACAATAACAAAATAAGGAGTGTTGGCAAAGCCAAAGACTTCGCCTCCTATTAAGATAGGACCTAACAGAGTATTCGTTGCACTCCCAAAAACGCTAGTATAGCCTAAAGCAGCAACTAAAATAACTGGCAAACCTAAAATGGGCGCAATAATCACTCCTAAACTTGCTCCGATTGCAAATAAGGGAGTTACTTCTCCTCCCTGATAACCTGCAGCCAAAGTAATAACTGTCAAACACAATTTTAACAACCAATCATAATCATAAAGGTTCTTATTAGTGAAGCTAGCCTCAATTAGATTTGTTCCCAGTCCTGAATATCGTCCAAAATGGAAGATAAACAATAAAAAAGTAGCTAACAATCCAAGTGTGAAAATCCGTTTATATGGGTTTAGCAACCTACTAGAAGCAATTAATTTAGCTTTAGCCAATAAATAAGCAAATAAATTACCACACAGACCAAAACATAGTCCTAAAACCAATAATTTTAGAATAATATCTGGTGTTAACGCCATTGATGTTGCTATACTATGAGAAAATTTTTCTAAACCTAAAGAATGTGAGACGAAATTTGCTGTCAGGGCAGCAATTAAACTTGGTAATACATACGAAACCATTAAACGACCTACTACCAAAACTTCAATCGCAAAAAAAGTAGCAGCTAAAGGAGTCTGAAATAAACCAGCAAAACCTGCTGCCATTCCCATTACTAGGAAAAGTTGAGAAGCGTTTTGTAAACGGCAATATTTTTGAAAGTAGTGTGAAACGGTAGCCCCAATCTGTACAGCAACCCCCTCACGACCTGCACTACCACCAAATAAGTGGGTTAACCAAGTTGTTAATATCACGAGAGGAACAAGACGTTTCGGAATAGTCTCCTCATTACCATGACCTACTTCAAATACCAATCCCATCCCTTTAACACTCTTACCCCCAAATTTTTGATAGACAAAAACTATAAATAAACCAACAATGCTAAGAAAAGGGAGTAGGTAAGCTATATAATCACTTCTAAAGGCTGTCAGGAATAATAGAACACGTCCAAAGACTGCTGTAATAGCCCCAACCACACCACCAATTAGTAAGCTAAAACCTAAAACAAGTACGTACTGAGCATAATTATCAAATCGTTTAATCACCGTCTACAATATTCTCCTTTTGATAAACACGAGATTCTGTCATAATGTCTTTGAAAGTTGCTCGTATCACATCGTCAAATTGATGGTTTTGGACTTTCTTCAATACATTGTTAAGCACTTCGTTTTCACGATTATTATCTAAAACTGGAAGTCGATGTTTCTTTTTAAATGCTATGACCTCTAAAATTAGACCCATTCTAGTTTCTAAAAGGCTTACTAATTGCTGATCTATTTCATCTATTTCTTGACGAATCTCTTCTAATTCCATATCTATATCTCATATTCTAGTTACAAAAGATGGTAAAAAAGTTAAAAAGACGACTCGTGTTCGTCTTTTTGGTAGCTTAGTTAAGTTTAGAAGCAATTTCTTCAGCAAAAGCTTCTAAGTTTTCAATGTCTTCGTCTTCTGCCGCTAAATCAACTTTAACACAATCAGCACCTTTTTGTGCTCCTGTTAATGCGAATTGAGCCTCGAACTCATCAACAGATTTGCAGAAGTAATCATAGAAAGTATCACCTGAACCCACTACGCCGTAAACTTTACCAGATAAATCAACCTCTGCTAAATCTTCATAAAAGTCCACGATTTCATCTGGTAAATCTCCATCACCATATGTATAAGTGGCAACAATTGCAATGTCAGCATCTTCAAAATCTGCAGCATCAACCATCGTACACTCTTCTACTTCAACATCTAGACCCAAGTCACGTAATTTATCAGCAACAATGTCAGCAATTTCTTCAGTATTTCCGGTCATGCTAGCATAAACAATCTTTGCTAAAGCCATATCTTCCTCCACTTGTAAATTACCACTATTCTATCATATTTTTAAAGAATCGTGAAGGTTATTTTAGATAGCTGTCATAGTTTTCTTGTAGCTTATGTAGTAAAGTATCTTTCTCTGAATCACTTGTAAAGGAGGCCTTCACAGCGTTTTGATTGAAAACAAGAAAGTCTTCTATTTTCGTTCCAAAATAAGTTACGAAAAGACTATATTCTTTCGTCAAATTTGTATCGGAAACAGTACGATTATCTGTATTAATTGTAATCTTACCTCCAGCATCATAAAGTTCTTGATAAGGAAAACTTTGAATACTTGAGGCTGCTTTTGTTTGTAAATTGCTAGTTAAACACATCTCTGCTACAGCATCTTCTTCGACAAATCGCTTTATTAAATCCCTCTGTCCTGTTAAAGCTGTCACATGTCCCATACGCTTAATCCCTAAATTTAAACTATCCGCAATATGCTTAGCACAACCACACTCACCTGCATGTAAAGTCATCGGGTAACCTGAGCGTTTTACTTCCTGAATAAGATCTACTAAACTATCTGTTGGATAGGAAAATTCATCACCTGCAAAATCAAAACCTACCAGGCCTTTGGGAGCCAAATCAACAATGTGTTTAATAATGTCCTTGGTCGTTTTATGAGACGATTGGCGCATACCGCAAACAAGGGCGCGTGCAACGATATTAAATTCTTTCTGAGCGTCTGCTAAACCTTCTAAGACTGCAAGGACTGTATCACTTGCAGTTAAACCTTTATCCATAGAGAGTTCTGGCGCAAAACGAATCTCAATATAAATAACATTTTCTAAAGCTGCCTGTCTAGCAACATCATAAGCAGCAAAACGTAATGCTTCCTTCGTTTGAAGAAGCGGTCTGATAAACTCAAACGTTTTAAGGTAATCTACCAAGCTTTCTGTTTGAGCTGGAGCTATAACATATTTTCTTAATTCTTTATCACTACTCGGCAGTATTATATCAGCCATATTAGCCAATTTTCTAATAGCTGGTAAAGAAAGTGAGCCATCTAGATGACAATGCAACTCCGCCTTAGCCAATTCTTTTAATACTGCTTGTGTCATAATTTATCTCCTATTAAAAAGCATTTTTACTATATTAACAAAAGTTAGCTAAAAAGCAATACATTTACAAAATATTATTATAAAAAAGATTATTAGTTAGCAGTATCCGAATTTTATAAAAAAATAACATACCATCATATAAAAATAAACAAACATTGTGACCGCTATCTTAATTTCTTTCCTCAATAAAAGATTTAAGCTATAATATAGTCAACAATATAGCCTTGTTCTTCACTAAAAGACAAAACAGTTAGGTAGGTAAAAAATGATTATTTTTCAACAAATTCTTGATAAAATCAAAGAGTACGACACCATCATTATCCATCGACATATGAGACCAGACCCTGATGCTCTTGGTAGCCAAATCGGCTTAAGGGATATCATCAGGCATAATTTTCCAAAGAAAAAAGTACTTGCTACTGGTTTTGACGAACCCACTCTCGCTTGGATTGCTAAAATGGATCAAGTGACCGACCAAGACTATCAAGGCGCTCTTGTTGTTGTTACAGATACAGCAAATACCCCACGCATTGATGATGAACGTTATAAAAAAGGTGACTTTTTAATTAAAATTGACCATCATCCAAACGATGAAGTCTATGGAGATCTCTCTTATGTAGATACTAACGCCTCTAGTGCAAGTGAAATTGTGACAGACTTTGCTCTTTCTTGTGATTTGTTGTTATCAACAAGTGCAGCAAGAGTTCTATATAATGGTATTGTAGGAGATACAGGACGCTTTTTATATCCTGCTACCACAAGTAAAACACTGAAGATTGCTAGCAAACTTCGTGAATTTGACTTTGATTTTTCTGCAATGGCACGTCAAATGGATTCCTTTCCTTTCAAAATTGCAAAATTACAAGGCTTTATTTTTGAGCAACTTAAAATTGACAAGAACGGCGCTGCATGCGTTACTTTAACACAAGAAGACCTAAAACGCTTCGATGTAACAGATGCAGAGACTGCTGCAATCGTTGGTGTACCTGGAAAAATTGATATTGTAGAAAGTTGGGCAATTTTCGTTGAACAAAGCGATGGGCATTATCGTGTGCGCCTACGTAGTAAGTCACACATCATTAATGAAATAGCTAAACGTCATAATGGTGGCGGACATCCTTTAGCCAGCGGAGCTAATTCTTATAGTTTGGAAGAGAATCAAGCTATTTACCAAGAAATCCAGGAAATACTTTCTTTATAATTTTACTTTTTTTATCAAAACACTTGTCAAGACTATTCTTATTTGATAGAATAGAGTGGTTAATAACTATGACTCAGACGAGTTATGGCAGAAAGGAAATTTTTAAAGATGAAAAAAGACATCCATCCAGATTATCGTCCAGTTGTTTTCTTAGATACAACTACAGGTTACAAATTCCTTAGTGGTTCAACTAAATCAACTAAAGAAACAGTAGAATTCGAAGGTGAAACTTACCCACTTATTCGTGTGGAAATCTCATCAGATTCACATCCATTCTATACAGGACGTCAAAAATTCACTCAAGCAGATGGACGTGTGGACCGTTTCAACAAAAAATATGGTCTCAAAGACGCAAACGCTGCTCAATAAGCATAGCATTAATTTTAAAAGCACTTCTATTAGAAGTGCTTTTTTCTATGTTTGAGCCTATCACGTACAAAGAAAAAAAGATGATATCGTATCCGATATCATCTTTTAAATATTAATGAGACATAAGGTCTTGGGCAACTTCACGTCCAGACATTTTAGCTGGGAAGTATGTTGGCCAGTTTTCCATTTCCTCAAATAATTTTTCTTGGCTTTCTGAACCCCAGAAGATATGGAAGTGTTCAGCTTTATTCGGTTTAATACCATGGTCACTAAATTGGATATATTTGAATTGACCAGCATCTTTTTCTTTAGCTTCAAAGAGATAACGTACTCCACGATTACCTTTTTTATAAGTTAAGATTTTGTAACCTGCATATTTGTATGTAAATGTTTGTGATTTACCATTACGTACAAAGGTCATTTGATGTTTTTTACCATCAATCTTGATTGATTCTACGTCAGTCTTGTAACCTGCTGTATAATATTTTTTGTACTCTGCAGCAGTCATATCTTTTTTAGATTTAGCTTTGTAATCCCAAACTGGATCAAGTGTCCCATCTTGAAGAAGAGGATATACTGATTGCCAATTACCAGAGTAATCTGTCAATTTACGGTCTTTAACATCTTTAGTTTTAAAGTAACCTGTTTCAACTGTTTTAGTTTTATCTTCTTCAGGAGCTACTTCTTTACCTGCAACATCTGTTGTCTTTTTAAGAACTTTCAAATTACGTCTCATAACTGAGAAGTAATCTTCGCCAGCTGCCATTTCTTTTTTAGAAAGTCCTTCAAGTGGACTAAGCACAGCTGTTTTCACGCCAACTTCATCTGCTAAAGTTTTAGCAACTTTATTTGAAGCATTTTCTTCAAAATAAATGTAGTTGATGTTATATTTCTTGATGTATTTAGCTAATTCGCCTAAACGTTTTGATGAAGGTTCTGCATCTGGAGTAAGACCAGCAATTGGAACTTGATTTAAACCGTAATCAAGCGCCATGTAACCAAACGCTGCGTGTTGAGTCACAAAACTCTTTTGTTTAGCATTTGACAAACCATTTTTGTATTCTTTGTCAAGCTCTTTTAATTTTGCAATGTAAGCATCTGCATTTTTGTTAAATGAAGCTGCATCTTTTGGATAAGCTTTGACAAATTTATTACGGATGTTTTCTACAACAGAAATCGCACGTTCTGGAGACAACCATACGTGTGGGTCAAGTTCATGATGATGCCCTTCATGACCATGTCCTTCATGTTCTTCACCTTCTTCTTCGACGCCTTTAGTAAGTAACATATCGCCAGTACCTTTAATAGTTGTTACTTTTTTGGATTTAACTGACTTAGCTACTTTTGGAGCCCAAGTTTCCATGTTATCATCCATGTAAACAAAAGCATTTGAATCTTGGATGGCAGCGATGTTTTTAGTTGATGGTTCAAAATCATGCGGTTCTGTACCTGCTTTAATTAACATAGATACATCAGCTTTATCACCAACGACATTTTTTGTAAACTCATAAACTGGGTAAAAAGTTGTTACCACTTTAAGTTTACTATCAGCCCAAACTTGTTTAACTTGAACAAGTTGCCAAGCTGCAAACATAGCTACAAAGCTCATCAATAAAAGAAATTTCTTTCTCATTTTTTCTCCTTTTTATTTAACCCGTTATTTACCGGTTAATATTTTACTAGTAAAGTATAGCACGATATTTTTTTTTGCAAGTTTTATATACTTATGCAAGCGTTTTTATCTTAAAAAACCCGGAAAATATTCCGAGTTTTTTAATCTCCCATTGAAAAGCGATTTGTCATTAAATTACTTGCATCAAATAGAATACGATTTAACAATTCTTGGCTTTCTTTTTGGATATAGTCACTCATTTCTTGATTTTTCTGTTGAAAATCAATCTCTTTATTCTCAGCAACTTCTCTATCAACACCGTTAATATGTGCATGTCCTTGAGCCATCGTTCTCTCGATATAGCTTTCAATATCAGCTTCATGTTGATAAAAGTGTGGATCTGCTAGAGCTGCAATTAAACGATTGGTCCAATAAAAATTATCTGTTGAAGCATCCTTGGTTGTATTCGAAAAATAGTTTGGTACAGTCTCAACTTGTGTAAACAACGGCACCATGGTTGCAAATGGCATAGAGCCATAAGATAACCATTGAACACCTGTCGTTTCAAGTGATTTATTTGGTCGTAATTGTAGAATAGACGTTTGACTAGTTCGGTTGATACCAACTGAACGAAAAGCTCTCCTACTTACCGCATCCCCTTCTGGTCCATATGGGTCATACACACTGTCTTGATAATGATCACTCAACACATATTTAATATCCTCAACAGTAATTTTTCGGTAAGGCTTTTGACACCAGGGAATAAACAAGCTACGTGGATCCTGTTCAATTTCAGGATTTAAAAAACGCTGCATTGCCCAACTTCTTGGTGTGTTGTAATGACGATCTTTATCACGTTGGCTACCAAAAGCATATCGAGGATTGAAATGCTCATTAGAATAGGTCAAATCTAAATGGTATTGTTCGATAAACTCTTTCAAATCACTAGAGCACATGTAGTCATCACAGTTATTAAATTCAAAATGATCAATTCCTAGTTGGTTAGGATTAGTAACATAAACATCATCAGGTACGCGACGAGCAATCCAATGATGCCCACCAATTGTTTCTAACCACCATATTTCTTCGGTATCTGAAAAAGCAATACCATTTGATTCATAGGTTCCATATTTTTCCAAAATAGCACCTAAACGCTCCACACCTTCTCGCGCTGACTGAATATAGGGAAGCACTAAAGTGAGTATATCCTCTTCCCCTATACCATCTGAAACCAAAGGATCTGCACCCAAAACGCGGGAATTCGTTGTAATAGTTTCTGTAGCACTCATCGCTACATTTTTACTGTTAATACCGGCTTCACCCCATATACCATCTTTTCCCAATGCGTCCGGTACTGAAGTATAAGGAAGTGGGTTATCTGGTAAATCTACTTCAAAATTTGATAAAACTGATTTGTAATGACGCGGTTGATCTTTAGATGTCATTACCTTTAATTTTTTGGGTGTGAAATCGCCATTAACAGAGTCTTCCGTTCTAGCGATCATAGTCGAACCATCATAAGAAGCCTTTTTACCAACCAATATTGTTGTACAAGCCATGTGAATATCTCCTTCTATAATTCATCTGCAATTTTATTTATTTTCCGTAAGCGATGGTTAACGCCACTCTTACTCAGAGGCGTTTCTAAACTGTCTGCTATTTGTTGAATAGAGTAATCTGGATGAGCCACACGCACCTGAGCTACTTGTCTTAAATCACTAGGCAGTGCATCAAAACCAATAGTATCCATAATCTTGATAATATTATTGATAGTCTTCATACTAGCTGTGATTGTTCTAGCAATATTAGCTGTTTCAACGTTGTTAGCACGATTAATATCATTACGTGTCTCACGTATCATTTTAATCTCTTCAAAAGCATCTCTAGCTTCCATGGCATCAATGACTATCAAGAAATCCATAATATCTTCTGCTTTTTGCAAATAAGTTACTGCTCCATGTTTATGTTCAATAACCTTTGCATCTAACATAAATTTTTTCATAAGATTAGCTAAGTCTTGTGCATGGTCTAGATAAACAGAAAAAATTTCTAGTTGATATTTCCCAGAATCAGGTTCTCTAACAGTACCCGTTGATAAGAATGCTCCCCTGAGATAAGCTCTTCCATTTTCATCATTGTCCAATATAGAGTGTTCAATACCAGTTTCAATACCAAAAAAAGCATCAGCCAACTTCAAATCAGCAAGAATAACATCAACTTTTTCTTCAATAAAAACAGTATACACACGATTCTTTCGTAAGTTCGTTTTTTGATGGTATTTGATTTCTGGCTGCAAATGATAATGTTCTTCTAGCATGCTATAAATATGACGAGCAATTTTAGCATTTTCTGTAGTAATAGAAAGGTTAAGGCCGTGGTTAGCTAATCCTAAACTACCTGACATTTTGATAATAGCTGACAGTTCCATCTTATTTTCACTCTTATGACCTAGCAGCTCTTCTTTGACTTTTACTGTAAAACTCATAAATGTGTTCCTACTAAATTCATTAGTTCCTCAACAACGAAGTCACCATGATGGAAGGCTCCACCTTTTTCTAATTTTAAAAAGTTAGACGAGATGACACGTCTGGCATGTTTTCTAAGCCCTGAAAAATCATGTTCAACCTGTACCAAATACTCATCAAAATGATTGTTTTCCATATAAGACTCTGGCACTTTTTCAATATTAACCAAAACTGTATCGATAGCATCTTGTCCTAAATGACGTTTCAATACTTCAACGTGGTCTGCGTCTGTAAAATGCTCAGTTTCACCACGTTGTGTCATAATATTGCATACATAAGCTACCTCTGCCCGAGTTTCTAAAAGAGCTTGTTTAATTTCTGGAATAACTAGGTTAGGTAAAATAGAGGTGAAAAGTGACCCTGGCCCCAACACAATCATATCACTTTCTAAAATTGCATCAACAACTTTGCGGCTGGCCGTAGGAGTCTCTTCATTATAAGTATTAGTGACATACACATGGTCAATCATGCCTTTATAATCGGCTATTTGACTCTCTCCAACCACTTCATGGCCATCTTTAAAAACAGCATGCAGAGTGAGCGGATGTTCACTAGATGGATATATCTTTCCTGTTGTATGAAAGAACTGTGTTAAACTCTGCATAGCGTTATAAGTTGAACCTTGCATTTCAGCAACACCAGCAATAATAAGATTTCCTAAAGGATGACCTGCAAAATCCCCATCACCTTCTGCAAAACGATATTGGAAAATTTGTTCGTAAAACTTCGGCATATCACTCAAGGCAACCAAAACATTTCTTAGATCTCCTGGTGGTGTTAGTTGCATAACTGAGCGCAACTCACCTGACGAACCACCATCATCTGCAACCGTGACAACCGCTGTAATCTCAACATCTTCTAAGCGAAGACTTTTCAAAATAACTGGAATTCCCGTTCCTCCGCCGATAACGGTTATTTTAGGTTTTCTCATGAACGATTTACCGTCTCCTTACGCTTATTTTTATCACGATGGCTTTCATTAACTGTCCAATCTGCTTTTAAATCTTCTGATAATCTATGAGCAAAAGCGGTGCTACGATGTTGCCCACCTGTACATCCGATTGCCACAGTCAAAACAGATTTCCCTTCATTTTGATAGCCTGGTAAGATTGGCTTTATTAAGGCAAGAAGATGGTCATAAAAATCATCTGATTCATCAAAACTCATGACATAGTCATAAACCTCAGTATCTAAACCTGTCTTATCTCTTAATTCTGGTTTATAGTATGGATTTGGTAAAAAACGCACATCGAATACTAAATCCGCATCCAAAGGTATACCATATTTAAAACCAAAACTCATAACTTCGATACGAAAAGAACTTTGACTATCTTGATTTGAGAATTCTTTAGAAATGACCTTACGTAGTTGTCTTGGTGTTAATTCACTAGTGTCCACAACGTTCTGACTCATACTTTTAAGCGGTGCTAATAGTTCTCTCTCTAGAGAAATACCATCTAACACTCTGCCGTCGGCAGCAAGAGGGTGGCTACGACGTGTCTCTTTATATCGTGACACTAGCTCGGTGTCAGTAGCATCTAAAAATAGAATCTTAAAGTTAATATTATCATTAATTTCAAGGCTATCCAAAATAGAGTTAATTTCTCTAAAGAAAAGACGACTACGCATGTCAACTACCATAGCAATCTTGCTTGTATCTCCTGATTGTGCTGCTAATTCTAAAAACTTAGGCACTAGAGTAGGCGGCATATTATCTATTGTAAAATATCCTAAATCTTCAAATGACTGAATAGCCACTGTCTTTCCTGCCCCACTCATACCTGTTACAATCACAAGTTTGATTTGTTCGTCTGACATTACGATTACCTCTTTCTCTTATGTTTTATGCCATTATACCACAAATGGCTAGCAATTAGGATTTTACTTCAGAGGAAAAGAAACTCATTCTAAATAGTAAAATCTTGTCGGAATGCTCCCAAATTTGGTAAACTAGACCCAAAGGAGTTTATTATGCTTTATGAAGTAACCTCATCAAACACTCAAGGCGTTGATGGAAAAGTTTATCTCTCCAATGGAAAAATTGTGGAGACCAATCACCCTTTAAATCATTTACCAGGATTTAATCCTGAGGAATTAATTGCTTTAGCATGGTCAACATGTTTAAATGCAACTATAAAAGCTATTTTAGAACAAAAAGGATTCAAAGACCTAAAATCTCGCGTTGATGTTACTTGCCAGCTCATGAAGGAAAAGCAAGTAGGTAAGGGATTTTATTTCCAAGTTAACGCTGTTGCTAGTATTGAAAAACTGTCATTATCTGATAGTAAGCTAATCGTTAACAAAGCACACAGCAGATGTCCGATTTCAAAATTAATTTCAAATGCTAAAACAATCAATCTAGACACTGTTAAATGGTCAGTTTGAATCTTTACAAGTTAGTGCTTTCATATTATAATAAAACACGTGCATAATCGAGTATTTCTCGGACTGGTTCGAAAACTTCCCAGAATAAAAAACTAAGTGACTGAAAATATGATTGAATTTAGAAAACTAAATTCATTTTTTCGTGTGATCTTGGTAACTGCCAAGATCTTTTTTATTGCCATGACTATTGTTAATAGTTTCATAAAAGCATAGAACATTCACTAATATTAAAAGAAAGGAGACAAATGAATAAAGAAAAAATTATTATCGATTGCGATCCCGGTATTGATGATACCTTAGCACTGATGTATGCTATTCAGCATCCTAAGTTAGAAGTTGTTGCTATTACTATAACAGCAGGCAATTCGCCTGTTGAGCTAGGACTAAAGAATACCTTTGTAACGCTTGAATTACTAAACCGTCACGACATTCCAGTTTATGTTGGTGATAACTTGCCTTTACAACGTGAATTTGTATCTGCTCAGGATACTCATGGAATGGATGGCCTTGGAGAGAATAACTTTACATTGGCGCAACCAATTATCTTTCAAGAAGAATCAGCAGATTGTTTTTTAGCAAACTATTTTGAACACAAAAATGATACTTCTATTATAGCTCTCGGACCTCTGACCAATATCGCTCGAGCCTTACAAACTAATCCCAAATTAGGCAAACATTGCAAGCGATTTATTAGCATGGGAGGAAGTTTTAAATCACATGGCAATTGTTCTCCAGTTGCTGAATACAACTATTGGTGTGATCCTCATGCTGCACAATATGTATTTGAAAACCTTGACAAAAAAATAGAGATGGTTGGACTAGACATCACACGTCATATTGTATTAACCCCCAATCATTTATCTTATATGGAGCGTATTAATCCAGACGTATCAAGTTTTATCCAAAAAATCACAAAGTTCTACTTCGATTTTCACTGGCAATATGAGCATATTATTGGATGTGTGATAAATGATCCTTTAGCTATTGCTTACTTTGTTAATGAAAATATCGCTACTGGTTTTGATAGCTATACCGATGTTGCTTGTCACGGAATCGCCATGGGACAAACAATTGTAGATCAGTATCATTTTTATAAAAAAGATGCTAACAGTAAGATTTTAACCTCAGTCAATACTAATTTATTTTGGAATGATTTTATGACCGTCCTATTACATGCACAAAATTCAGTCATCATTGAAGACTTAGAAATGTTAGGACTTAACAAATGACAAAATCACCTGCTCGTTTAATTTCATTTATCTCAATCGCTATCGCCATCAACCTTGTTGGGGCTAATTTAGCTCTATTTTTACGCCTACCTATCTATCTAGATACTATAGGTACATTGTTAATAGCAGTTATCCTGGGACCATGGTACGCTGCCAGCACTGCTTTTCTCAGTGCACTCATCAATTGGATGACTACTGATATTTTTTCACTTTATTATTCACCAGTCGCCATCGTGGTTGCTATCATTACGGGTATCTTGATTAAAAGGAATTGTAAACCCTCTAGCCTATTGTGGAAATCACTGATTATTTCTTTACCAGGAACTATTATTGCTTCAGTTATAACAGTTATCCTTTTTAAAGGAATTACCTCTAGTGGCTCAAGTATTATAGCACAATTCTTACATGGAATTGGATTAGACATGACAAGTAGTTTGATACTTGTTCAAGTTGGAACAGATTATATGGATCGACTAATCAGTCTTATCCTTGTCTTTTCGACAATCACATTGTTAAAAAAACATAGTCCCAATTTAATTAACCAACGATTCTAAAGACCATAATAAAAAAGCGCACTAGCTAGCGCTTTTTTATTATGGTTTGATACGATGTAACATACGTGGGAATGGAATAGCTTCGCGAATATGTTTGGTACCAGCAACAAAAGTTACCATACGTTCAATACCTATACCAAAACCGCCATGAGGAACAGAGCCGTATTTACGAAGGTCAAGGTAAAAGTCGTATTCTGATTTATCCATACCTAGTTCATCCATTTTAGCCACAAGAGCATCGTAGTCGTCTTCACGCATTGAGCCGCCAATGATCTCTCCATAACCTTCTGGAGCTAGAAGATCAGCACAAAGAACGCGTTCTGGATTTCCAGGAACTGGTTTCATATAAAATGCTTTAAAGCTTGCTGGGTAATTCACTACAAATGTCGGCACTCCAAAGTAATTAGAAATCCAAGTTTCATGTGGTGAACCAAAGTCATCACCATGCTCTAAATGTTCATAATCTGTATCTTCATCTGCTTCATGCTCTTGAAGAAGTGTAATAGCATCATCATAAGAAACACGCTTGAATGGCTCTGCGATATAACGTTTGAGAGCCTCAACATCACGTTCTAAAATATCAAGTGCTTGAGGCGCACGATCTAGAACGCCTTGGATCAATGCTTTAACATAAGCTTCTTGGAGGTCAAGTGATTCCTCATGTGACAAGAAAGAATACTCAGCATCCATCATCCAAAATTCTGTTAAATGGCGACGTGTTTTAGATTTTTCAGCACGAAAGACTGGACCAAAGTCGAAAACTCGGCCTAGAGCCATTGCTCCAGCTTCAAGGTATAATTGACCAGATTGGCTAAGAAATGCTGGTTTCCCAAAATAGTCTGTTTCAAATAACTCTGTTGAATCTTCTGCTGCATTTTCTGATAAAATTGGGCTATCAAATTTGATAAAACCATTTTGGTCAAAGAATTCATAAGTTGAATAAATAATAGCGTTACGAATTTGCATAACAGCCATTTGTTTACGAGAACGCAACCAAAGATGACGGTTGTCCATCAAGAAGTCTGTCCCATGCTCTTTAGGAGTTATAGGATATTCATGTGACTCTCCAATGACTTCAAGGTCAGTAATATCAAGCTCATAGCCAAATTTTGAACGTTCATCCTCTTTAACAATCCCTGTTACATAAACAGATGTTTCTTGGTTGAGACGTTTAATAACGTCAAATTTTTCAAGACCTGATTCTTCACCATATTTTTCAATGAAGTTTGGTTTAAAAGCGACACCTTGGAAAAAGGCAGAACCATCGCGCAACTGTACAAACGCAATCTTACCTTTACCTGATTTGTTAGCAACCCAAGCACCAATAGTAACTTCTTGACCAACATAATCTTTAACATCAACAATTGAAATAAGTTTTTTTGACATAAGTTTCTCTCTATTTTTATTTAATTAATTTCATTACTTCCCATAAAGACATGCAGTCTACGAACAGCTTCTTTAAGGGTTTCAAGATCTGTAGCATAACTCAGACGAACATTTTCCGGCGCTCCAAAACCAGCACCCGTTACTAAAGCAAGTCCAACTTCTTCAAGAATGGCATCCGTGAATGCTGTAACATCCGTATATCCTTTCATTTCCATTGCTTTTGTAACATTTGGGAAAAGATAAAAAGCACCTTGTGGTTTAACAACCTCAAACCCAGGGACCTGACACAACAATGGATAAATGATATTAAGGCGTTCTTCAAATGCTAGCCTCATTTTTTCAAATGACTCTTGAGAACCATTTAAAGCCTCAATAGTAGCATACTGTGAGACAGCCGTAAGGTTAGAAGTTGTTTGACTGACTACTTTAGACATTGCCGCTATAATATCATGATTACCCACTGCAAAACCAACACGCCAACCTGTCATCGCATAAGTCTTAGAAACTCCATTTATGACTATCGTTTGGTTTCGAATAGACTCTGAAAGGCTTGAAATAGGGGTAAAAATATTGCCATTGTAAACCAATCGACCGTAAATATCATCTGCTAAAATTAGGATATCATGTTCGACTGCCCAATTTCCAATAGCCTCCAACTCCTCAGCTTTATAAATCATACCTGTAGGATTTGATGGACTATTAAGAAGTATGACTTTTGTCTTATCAGTCCTAACAGCTTCTAACTGTTCCACAGTTACTTTGAAGTGATTAACTTCTTTTGCTGTGACAAAAACTGGCTTACCTTCAGCCATCTTAATCTGATCAGCATAAGATACCCAATAAGGAGTCGGAATAATTACTTCATCACCGGGATTCAGTACTGTCATAAAGAAAGTATAAAGGATAAACTTAGCACCAGTTCCCACAACCACCTGATTAGGTTTAAGGGAGTAGCCATAAAAACGTTCAAAATACGCATTAATTGCTGACTTCAACTCCGGCAAACCACTTGATGGTGTGTAAAAACTTGCACGTCCATCTGTTATAGCCTCAATAGCCGCTTGCTGAATGTTTTTAGGAGTAGCAAAGTCAGGCTCCCCTAAAGTTAAACTAAGAATATCTCTTCCTTGTACTCTGAGTTCTCTTGCTTTAGCTCCCGCAGCTAAAGTAACACTCTCTTCCATATTGAGTACACGTTCTGACAAATAGGTCATTACTCCTCCTTTTATCAACGTACTACTATTATTTAATCTTGAGTCGCACTGTCAAAATCTTATTTTTAGACAATGATCTTTACCATTATATCAAAAATTTAGCCATTTCAGTCAAGACCTTGTTAATTTTTTCCTTAGAAATTTCAAAATCTCTACCAAGAGAATGCATGATGGTTTGTCCATAAGATTTAATAACCAATCTGCTATCCAAAATAATTACCGCTGACTTTTGTTCTTCTCTCCTTGTAGTACGTCCCAAGGCCTGTTTTAATTTTAAGACAGTCATTGGTAAAGAATAGTCATAAAAGAAGTTTTTCCCCTCTTTTGTTAAACTCTGCGATAGTTTCTGGATAAAATAGTCTTTGGGAGTATCAAAAGGCAATCGCGTGATAACTTCAATAAGACGATCACGATGTACAAAGTCAACACCTTCCCAAAAAGATCCTGTACCTAAAAGAAGATTGCTTTCTCCACGATCAAAACGTTTTTTAACGTTATAAGCTAAGCCATTTTTATCTTGAGTAAGATGTTTTATCTCCCACTTATCCAAATAATCAGATACCATAAACATTGTCTGTTTAGAAGTTAATAAGACTAAGGTAGGCTGCTTTAACGTCATTATATCTTGTAAACGCTTGGCTATTTCGTAAGCATACTGTTCCGGTGATAAATCAAGTATATTGGGCATAGAGGTATCAATCCATACTTTCTGATTGGCATTTTTCTCATGCGCTATCTTTTCTGTACTTATACTTGAAAATCCTCCTAAAAGATCTGACAAGTAGACTTTGGGACTGATTTGTAAAGTCGCTGATATCATATAGGTCTTTTTTGTGGGGGGGAGGAACTTTGAAAATTTAAGAAAATCTTCTCTCGCCCCACGTAAAATGGTTAAACGCTTCTCATTGACTTTGTCAGTTTCAAACCAATAGTTAGTATAAGTAGCTGTGAAAAAAGTTTGTAACTCATCTAATCCTACTACTTCTAAAGCGTTTATACTATTTTTTAGACGTTTCAACCAGGTCTCTGAAAATTCAAAAGAATTATGACGATAAAAAAGTTCTACTGCATGACTTAGCTCATAAGAGATACTTTCCAGAAGGCGCTTTTGTAATAATGGAATAGAACTATCAATTATTTTTTGAATAACCTGCAATTGGTGACTAATATCAAGTTGCCCACGAGAAAAATTTTCCAGTCCCAAAACAAGTTTCTGAGCTTCATCAAAAACTAAAACCTTCCCCTTTGCAAAATCTTTGTCATCCTGAACACGCTCAAGAAAATAAGCATGATTGATAATAACAAGTTGACTTTGTGCAACTTTATCATAACTGCGTTTCCAAAAATCCAGATCATAAAAAAGTGATGATTGAGTCACTTCTCCATCGTGTTTTAGCTGGTCAAAGTAAGATTCTAATCGTTGTTTTTGTTTAATTTCATCCAAATCACCTGTAGTCGTTTCCGTCAACCACACTAGCAGTTGCATTTTAAAACGATTTATCAATCGATTTCGATCCTGCACTTGGAGGCTCTTATAAAACGCATCTAACTTCAAGTAATTTCTCGGTCCTTTGATACTGTGACAGGGAATATGAAAAAGTTCTTGAATGTGCTTTATTTCTTTAGCCATTATTTGATCTTGCAAAATCTTTGTTGGAACAGATACTATTATTTGTTGTTTTTGAGACTGATCCAATAAAGGCAAGAGATAACCATATGTTTTACCAAGTCCTGGTTGAGCTTCTAAAAACGTTGTTGTTTGATCATTAAAATGCGCTTTAACCAAGTCAGCAAAAACAACTTGCTTAGGGCGAGCATCCATACCTAACAAAGCCATGTTAACTTGAAAATCACTAGATAATTTCTTAGGCTTTCCAACAGCTTTTTCTTTTTTTAAGACCAATCCTTGCCAGAAATAATATTCTTTAGGATTAACGAAATCAGCTTCTTGATAAGCTTCTTCAATCAATAAATAGGATTCGAACAAAAGATTATCAGCAAATGTTAAAATGGTCTCCAACACTTCTTTAGGTAAACTACTAATTTTAGCTTTTAACTTAATGAATAACTGTGCTGTAGCTCTTGCATCTGCAATAGCAGTGTGCGCATCTGTTAATTCAATATTTAAGCTTTCTGCTAATGCCCCTAAAGAATATTTTTCTAAACAGGGATAAAATACTTGTGATAATTCTACTGTATCTATCCTTGGTGTACGTAACTCGCAGCCTTCTAAAAATAGTTGCTCAGCCAATAAATTTGCATCGAACTTTACATTGTGGGCAACAAAAATACAATCTTCAATCAATTGATAAATGTGATGCGCCACTTGACCAAAATCCGGAGCTTTAGCCAACTGCTTATCCGTAATACCTGTCAAATGAACAATATGCTCATCCAAAGATTCATGAGGATTAACATCTGTTTCATAACTATCAATAATTTTATTTCCTTGGATAATAACAATCCCAACCTGAATAATAGAAGCATTGGGACCTGCTCCAGTAGCCTCCAAGTCAACTACTGCATATTTTCTAAGTTTTTTCTGGGTCATAGTAAGTCTATTATAGCACGCTATATCTATAAAACAAAACATGACTATACCTCAAAGATGCCATCACTCCAATAACCAAGATAAGATAATTTTTTAAGAAATATAAAAAACACTGTGAGTGAAACTCACAGTGTTAGCATTAATCATTTTTAATGGAATACCATACCCCCATCGACAACTATTGTTTGTCCAGTGATATAATTTGAATCATCTCCCGCTAAGAAGCCTACTGCATTAGCAACATCTTCTGGTTCAGACAAGCGTTTCAAAGTGATATCTTTGGCAAACTGCTCCATACCCCATTCATCATCTTTGCCTGCATTCTTACCAACTTCATGGGCAATATCAAACATCATAGGTGTTTTAACAATACCTGGTGCGTAAGCATTGACTGTGATTCCTTCTGATGCTAAATCTTTTGCCAAAGTCTGTGTAATACCACGAACTGCAAATTTTGTACCACCATAAACAGTCAAATTAGGATTCCCTTCACATCCTGCTTGTGAAGTTGCATTTATAATTTTTCCGCCATGACCTAATTCTCTAAAATGTTTCTGAGCTGCTTGGCTTCCCCAAATAGTTCCTCCGACATTGATTGCAAAAGCCTTTTCAAACTGCTCTTCAGTAATAGTGTCAAGAGGAGTTGTTGGGGCAACACCTGCATTGTTAACAACAACATTCAAATCACCAAAAGTATCTACAACTTTTTGGAAAGCATCAAAAACTTGATCACGTTTTGAAACATCTGCTACAACTGCAACAGCATCCTCAGGTGATAGTTTATCAACCGCAGCCTGAGCAGTCTCTTCATTATAGTCTAAAACGCCTATTTTAAAGCCGTCTGCATGAAGACGTTTCGCAATAGCAAATCCAATTCCTTGACCAGCACCAGTAACAATAGCAACTTTTGACATATCTTCCACCTCATATTCTTTAGTCAACCAATTAGGTTGCTCTCAAAAAGTCAGTGTTCTTAAACTAAGTTCAGCTTTAGGCTTGGCTTATTGATTACTTTTATGATACACCTTTATGAAAACGGTGTCAAGAAATTGCTGTGAGATCCCATATTTTCTGAAACTAGTTGCCATTTATTTTCCGCCACTCTTTTTTTAACAAAGTCTTGATTTTTTGGTACACTATCATTATGAAAATCTATAAAACAATAAACCACATTGCTGGTGAAAATACTTATTACCTCGTTAATGATCAAGCTGTTATCCTCATTGATCCAGGGAGCAATGGCCAAGAAATTATTGCTAAAATTAAATCCTTTGAAAAACCTTTAGTGGCTATCCTCTTAACTCATACTCACTATGATCATATTTTTAGTTTAGATTTGGTCAGAGATACTTTTGATAATCCACCTGTTTATGTTTCAGAAAAAGAAGCCGCTTGGCTATCTTCCCCAGATGATAATTTATCTGGGTTAGGCCGTCATGATGATATCATTAATGTTATAGCAAGACCGGCAGAGAACTTTTTTAAATTAAAGCAACCCTATCAACTAAATGGTTTTGAATTCACAGTTTTACCAACACCTGGTCATTCTTGGGGAGGAGTCTCGTTTGTTTTCCACTCAGATGAATTAGTCGTTACTGGCGATGCTCTATTTCGTGAAACTATCGGTCGTACTGACTTACCTACCAGTAACTTTGAGGACCTCATTACTGGTATTCGTCAAGAACTATTCACCTTACCTAGTCATTATAGTGTTCACCCAGGCCATGGCATGAATACAACTATTGGCCACGAAAAAAACTTTAATCCTTTCTTCCAATGAACATAAAACGTCACTCTATTTTTCTTTGGTTAACAACAAGTATCCTTGCTATTTTAATGGCCGTCGGGATGACCATTTACTTCAATACTTACCAAGCCTCCCCATTAGCTAGGAGAATTGCTAAAACCGCTACAAACCATAAGAACTACCTTCTTTTTAGAAGCAAGGGTAAGGTAAAAGCAAATATTATTTTCTATCAAGGGGCTCTTGTGGAAGAAGAAGCTTATTCTCAACTTGCTAGAGATTTAGCTGACAAAGGGGATAATACCTATATTTTGAAGACACCTTTAAATTTGCCAGTTTTATCGCCTCATAAAGCTAAAACAATTATTAATCAGAACCACTTAACTAATGTTTACCTTGCTGGACATTCTTTAGGAGGAGTTGTTGCTAGCCAAAATGCCAAAGTAGCCCCTGTTAGAGGGCTCATATTATTAGCTTCCTACCCTTCACGTAAATCCGACCTATCTCATAAAAATTTAAGAGTACTCTCCATTACAGCAAGTAATGATCATATTTTAAACTGGGAAAAATATGAGGAAGCTAAAAAACGCCTCCCAAATTCAAGTACTTTTCGAACTATTGTCGGAGGAAACCATAGCCGATTTGGTAACTACGGACATCAAAAAGGGGATGGTAAAGCTACCCTTTCTCACAAATCATCTGAAAAACAATTGGCTACGTTTATTTCGAATTTTATCCACTAACATGATATCTACAATTAATAAAAAGAGATGAAATAGATTTCATCTCTTTTTATTAAATCTTAAGGTAACGTCTCATTGATAGGACAGACCCAAGTGAGCCAATAATAATACCAATAATCACCATACCACCAATAATTGCTGGAACCATAATATCCATAGGATACAATGAAACATGGCTTGTCTCAAATTTTGGATTAAACTTGTTAAACACAAATTGATAACCAAAATAGAAAATCAGCGATGGAACGATAGCCCCTAAAATCCCTACCCAAGCACCTTCAAAAAAGAACGGTCCTCGAATATAAGAATTTTTAGCGCCAACTAATCTCATGATTTCAATATCTGTACGGCGTGACATAATCGACATACGAATAGTATTTGAAATCAAAAAGATAGCAAGGACAATTAATAAGGCAACACCACCAAATCCCCATATACGGATGTTATCTGTGAGATTAGATAGTTTTGTTGAATCAATAGGTTCTTTAGTATAATCAACACCTTCAATGCGTCCAATTGCTTCACTGACACTCTTAGAAACTTTTGCAGAACTTGTCCCAACTACGTAAACATCTAACAAAGCATCTTTATAGGTATCATCAATAACATCTGAACCATACTCTTTTTGAACTTCTTTTAATTGTTCAGCTTTACTTGAATAAGTGACTTTCTCTACACCAGAAATACGTTTAATTTTGTCGTAAACTTTATGATAATCAGGATTATCTTTTAGCTTTCCGTCCTTATCTTTGACTTGTTTTTGAGCATCCGTTGAGTCAACATTTAAAAAGGCACTGATAGTAAAATTACCTGAAACATCAGTTGTTAACTTTTCAACATTCAGTAAAACTGATGAAAACAAGCCTACAAGAAGTAAGGTTATGGTAACTGATGTTACAGAAGCAAAAGTCATCCAAAAGTTACGTTTCAAGTTTTTAAGCGATTCCCAGAAATGTCTAAAGAAATTAATCATGATAACCATATTCTCCCTTCTCTTCATCTCGGATAACGCTACCTGCTTCAATCTCAATGACACGATGACGAAGTGTGTTAACAATTTGACTATTGTGTGTTGCCATCAAAACAGTCGTTCCTTGAAGGTTAATACGTTCCAATAGATGCATGATTTCCCAAGCAATTTCTGGATCCAAATTACCAGTAGGTTCATCTGCAATTAATAATTTTGGATTATTAACAATCGCACGTGCAATTGCCACACGTTGTTGTTCTCCACCAGATAACTGTGTTGGAAAAGAACGCATCTTGTGTTTTAAACCTACTAATTCTAGAACTTCTGGCACGCGTTTTTTAATATGACGGCGCTTAGCTCCAATAACTTGCATCGCAAACGCAACATTCTCATAAACTGTTTTTGTTGGTAGTAATTTATAATCTTGGAAGACAACTCCAATACTACGACGTAAAATAGGAATTTGACGACGTTTGAGTTTATTGAGATTGAATTCCCCTACCTTTAATCTACCTGAACTTAATTTTTCTTCACGGTATAGGAGGCGAATCAAGCTAGATTTACCAGCACCTGACGGACCAACTAAATACACAAACTCACCTTGCTGAATTGATAAATTTAAGTTTCTCAAGGCAGTTGTTGAACGGCGATACTTTTTAGTAACACCAGACATTTCTATTAGTGCCATGTTTCTCCTTCATTATTTTTAGTCTTCAATGCGCCACTTAAGGTAGGCATCAATAAAGCCATTGATTTCTCCATCCATAACCTTATCTACCTGAGCAAGCTCAAAGTTAGTACGATGATCCTTCACCATCGTATAAGGGGTGAAAACATAAGAACGAATCTGACTTCCCCAAGTGATTTCTTTTTTATCACCCTTAAGAGCATCTACTTCTTGTGCTTTCTTTTCTTGTTCTAACTGATATAGCTTAGCCTGCAACATCTTCATAGCGCGATCGCGGTTCCCATATTGAGTACGGTCAACGGTAGACGATACCACAATTCCAGTTGGAATATGCGTCAAACGAACACCTGTTGATACTTTATTGACGTTCTGACCACCAGCTCCTCCGGAACGGAAAGTATCCATTTTAATGTCATCATCACGTACTTCTACTTCAATCGTATCATCTAACTCTGGCATCACTTCAACTGAAGCAAATGAGGTATGACGACGTTTAGCCGAATCAAAAGGTGATATACGAACGAGGCGATGAACTCCCATTTCTGATTTCAACAAACCATAAGCATTGGGGCCTTCAAAAGAGAGGGTAACCGATTTAATACCAGCTTCATCCCCTGCTTGATAATCTAATACTTCTACTTTGAAACCATTAGCATTGCCAAAACGGGTATACATTCGTAAGAGTAAATCTCCCCAATCTTGCGCTTCAGTTCCTCCTGAACCAGGATGGATTTCTAAGATAGCATTATTGTGGTCATAAGGCTCAGATAAGAGAAGCGTCATTTCATAAGCACCCATTATCTTATCTAGCTGCATTAGATTTTCTTCTAATTCTTCTTTCAAAGAATCATCTTCGTCAAGCATCTCAAGTAAGAGTTCTGTTTCGTCAGATAATTCTTGCATATTATGGAAAGTATCATACTTACCTTTTAACTCATTCAGTTCTTGAGATGTCTTTTGCGCTGCAATATTGTCATTCCAAAAGTCTGGCTCAGTCATTTGATTTTCAAGAAGAGCAATCTCCTCTTCCAAACGATCTAAGTCAAAGAGACCTCCTGAAGCTAGTCAACTTCTCTTTATTTTCTACTATTTTTTGGCGAATTTCAGCCACTTCCATGAGATTTCTCCAATCTTTGTTAATCTGTTTTATTTTATCATAAGGTTCTTAAAAATACCATAAAAGGCTTAAAATTGCCATTTATGACGGATTAATTCCAACTCTTTTCGGCTATCTTCATCTTTTAAGGTTAAATTACTCATAAACTCCAGTATCTCATCGTTTGGTTTTTTGACAATTTCTCCCAATGCCCATATAGCTGTTGCAGTATGAATAGGGTTATTATTTTTATCAATAATCTCTATTAATTTGACCACTGCGGTTTTATCATGAGCATTTGCTAGCGCAATAATGGCATTACGCTGTAAAATATTTTTACCTCGCCAACTTCCAGCAATCATACCAAATTTTTCTTTAAATTGTCCATTTGATAAACTCAAAAATGGTATTAATTCTGGTTGAGCCAACTCAGGATCAATCTCTGTCGCCAATGGATTATTTATACCTTTGTTATAAGGACAGCAAATTTGGCAAATATCACAACCATAGATAACTGTTTTAATCTTTTTTCGAAACTCTATGTCCATCATTCCCTTATCTTGGGTTTGAAATGATAGACAACGCTTGGCATTCATTGAGCCATCACCAATTAAACAAGAAGTTGGACAGGCATCTAGACAACGACGACAGTCACCACAATCATAATCGACAGGCTTGTCTGGCTCGATCTCTAAATTGGTAATTAATTCTCCCAAAAACATATAAGAGCCATATTCTTTAGAAATAACTAGACCATTTTTTCCTATAAAACCAATACCTGCTCTTTGGGCAACTGCAGTATCAACTAAAGCTCCAGTATCGACCATTGCTTTTTGTTGCAAAGGAAAATCTCGACAGAGCTCTTCAATGCCTTTTGATAGTCTGTCTAACTTTTCGCCGACCACATAATGATAATCAAGCCCCCACGAATTAGGTGTAATTTTTCCTCGTTTATAAGATGTTTTTTGAGGTTGCTGAGGAAGTTTGTGAGGATAAGCAACGCCAATTGAAATAATCGTTTTAGCCGATTCTAAAAGCCTTTCAGGGTAGATACGATCCTCTATGACTTTATGTTCAAATCCTGAATTGCGCCCCTCTTCCACAGAAGCACGCAATGACTTTTCCAAATAATCAAAGTTATCTGCCGTCGTAAAACCAATTTTAGAGATACCAATTTCTTTTGCTAATTTTTGAATTTCTGCCTTTATGTCCATAATATTATTTTAAGTCAATTTAATAAAAGAGACAAGGTAAGAAACTGAAAAATTAAATCCTACATATCAATTAGTAAATTACTTAAACACTAGTCATCATATTCCTGAAAATGACGATAAAGGTGATCTAAGTCTTTAATCTCTTTGGTTAACTTTTGTCCAATAGTTGTATCTTTTACAAGAATCCTATCCTTGGCTTCTTCTACTAATCGCTTCGTATCAATGATATAGTTGGTTCCACTTAAAACTTCCTCAATGGATGTAAAAGGAAGGTGTGAAATTAATTGTATCCCATAGCTATTATAAATCAAAGTGTAGCCAGCTAAACCTGTATTTTTCTGATAACCTTTGGCAAAGCCACCATCAATTACTAACATCTTACCATTTGCTTTTATCGGTTGCTCACCATTTTTTTCTTTGACTGGCGTATGACCATTGACAATATGCCCAAACTTAGGCAAATCAAACTCTTGTAAAAGAGCAGTGCAAATATCATCTTTATCTCTCAGTTTAAAGTAGGGATTTTTTCTTTCTTGATGAGTTACTTTGTCGGAAACATAATAGCGCTCAAAAGTAGTCATGGCATTCTTACCAAAAAGAGAAGAATTTTCACCACACCAAAGATACCAAATGATATCTGTCGCCAAATCATCATGTTTCTCTGGTCTAGCATATGCTAGACGTATTTGACTTTCAAATAAATCCAGTAAATCCCTACCACCATAAGTTTTTCCTGCAATTTTAAAGCTTTTAAAATCACCATTACTATGCATTGGTATGCAACCATGGAATAAAAGATTATCATTATATGTTAAATACATACTTCCTTTTTCAAATAGGAAATCAATATGTTTCTTTAAACTTTCAGAAGTCTGGAAGGCTATCATCAATTGTTGTAAAAGCTCTTCTTCCTCACTTGTTAATCGACTGGGATTTTTCGAATCAATGCATCTACTATTAAAATCTTTAAGTTGATGCACAACTTCCTTAATAGATATACTTAAATCTTTATAATTTACCTGGTTAATAAGTTGCCGATTATGCATTTGAAATTCTGGACGCCTGTCAATCAATTGGGCTTCCAATTTAAACTGTAAAATTGCTGTTGCTTGTTGTATCATATTTAACAAGTCTAGTTCATCTGGATGAGTCATTTCCTCTCCATCTAATATAGGAACGAAAGAAGGTAGAGGTTCATAGTAACGGCGTGAGTAATCAACCAAGCGACGCAAATTGATACCATATCGGTCTTCAATTAAAGTAATATTATTATAACGTGCAGCAATACGGATAACATTTACCATACAAAGGTAAGAACCAGATGCTGCTCCCATCCAAGTGACATCATGGTTCCCCCATTGGATATCCAAATTTGGAAAAGCCATTAACCTATTCAAGATACGATCAGGATACCTACCACGATCGTAAATATCCCCTACAACATGTAAATGGTCAATAATCAAAACTTGAATTGTTTGGGACAATACTATAATTAAATCTTCTACTTGGTCTAATTCAAATAATTTTTCAATAATAGTATCAAAATAGCTTTTCTTCTCTGGGTTACGGTCAATCTCAGCTAAAAGTTCTTCGATAATGTAAGCAAACTTACCTGACAATTGCTTACGTACTTTAGATTTTGTATATTTACTAGAAAAATATTTTAAAACTTGTATTTGTAACGGAATCATTTCCCATAACTTCGTTTTATAAGCACTTGCTGACAAGTTCATTTTATCGAAGGCTAATTTTTCCTTTGGGTAATAAAGCAGTATACAAAAATCATCTAAATCAACAGCAACTATTTTCTGCCAATCAAAACAGTCTAATAATTTAGCTCTAATAGACCCTGCACCTGTCCGTAAGAGATAATCAACAGCATCGTATTCCCCGTGTAAATCACTAATAAAATACTCCGTCCCTTTGGGTAATTGACAAATAGCTTCTAAATTGATCATTTCTGTTACGATATCTTCTTTTCGAGGAAATTTTTCTTTCAAGAGCTTATAAAAATTAGACATGAGACCTCCTTAAGGCACCTTAAATATAAAACTTCTAAACACACTTATGAAAGCGCATTCTACAATGACATATCTATTATAGAATGACTCTAAAACTATTTCAAAAATTTACTGTTTAACTCTTTGAACTACAATATGGTACAATACCCTTATGACCAAACTTGCTATCATGAGTGATTTACATATTGACCTCAATCATTTTTCTACCTTTGAGACGAAAACGTTAATTAATTTGCTTAAGAAAGAAAAAATTGATCACCTCCATATCGCTGGAGATATATCTAATCATTTTACTAAAGATACACTTCCCTTTATCAATAACTTAAAAAAGCATATTAAACTTAGCTATAATTTAGGAAACCATGATATGCTTGATTTAACAGAAACAGAAATCCAACGTCTTGACTTTCAAACCTATCGATTTGACAAAAAAATGCTACTAGCTTTTCATGGCTGGTATGATTACAGCTTTTCAAATAATAGAGACATCAAGGATGTTGAAAAATTAAAAAAGACTTTTTGGTTTGATAGACGTTTAAAACGTCCAAATAATGATGTAACTATCCAAGCATCAATTTTAAAACGCTTAGACGAAATATTAGCAAAAGTCGATTCTTCAAATATCATTATTGCTATGCACTTTGTTCCCCATAAACAATTCACGATGACTCATCCTAGATTCTCTCCTTTTAATGCTTTTTTGGGGAGTCAGGCTTATCATGATTTATTCCAAAAATATCATATCAAAGATGTTGTTTTTGGTCATGCACACCGCTCATTTGGCGACGTTAAAATTGGAGAGACTACTTATCATTCTAGACCACTTGGATATATTAGAGAATGGAATTTAACTATTGACTTTGTCAATCAGAATCCCAATCATAACCCTAATTTAACCTGGAATCTTAGCAAAAGGTATAATGCCGTTAAGCATTTGGATAGTTTTGAAAACTATCGAAAAAAATATTTTGAAGACGAATTACGCAACTCTATGACAATATTTGATTGCTAAAAAACTCACTTAGATATTCTAAGTGAGTTTTTTTATCAGCTAAACTAAATAGCTTTTTCGTCTTGTCCTAATTTACGTTGGATAAATTTAACAATTTCCGTTAACACTACCATCAATAAACTTCCGATAACTACAGTTAACCATTGTGTTGAACTTAAATGAGTTACATGGAAAAGTTTATTAAATCCAGGAACAACAATAGTCACCATCAAAAGAATGAAAGCTACTGGAATAGACCAGTTAAAGGTTCTATTTTTAAAAGCTCCAACTGTAAAGATTGATTGGTAAACTGACTTAACGTTAAATGCATGTACCAATTGGATTAAACCAAGCGTTGCAAAGGCCATCGTAAGGGCATCTGCGTGAATCATGCGATAACCAGCATGTTCTGGATACATCAATGCCCAACCATAGACACCAAGTACTAAGATAGTTTGTAAAATACCTTGATAGATAATAGCTCCCATAACACCACCATCAAAGAAGTTTGACTGGCGACCACGAGGTTTATGTGTCATAACTCCTGGTTCAGCTGGCTCAACTCCAAGAGCGATGGCTGGAAGAGTATCTGTTACCAAGTTAATCCAAAGAAGGTGAACCGGTGCAAGTACATCCCATCCTAATAAAGTTGCAAAGAAAATTGTAAATACCTCTGCCATGTTGGCTGAAAGAAGATACTGAATAGATTTTTGGATATTTGAGAAGACTTTACGTCCTTCCTCAACAGCCACAATAATAGTTGCAAAATTATCATCAGCAAGGACCATATCAGAAGCACCTTTGGAAACTTCCGTACCAGTTATTCCCATACCAATACCAATATCTGCTGTTTTTAGCGATGGAGCATCATTAACACCATCACCAGTCATGGCAACGACTTTGCCATCGTTTTGCCAAGCTTTCACGATACGCACTTTATGTTCAGGAGAAACACGTGCATAGACAGAATATTGTTTAAATACTTTTTGAAACTCTTCATCACTTAATTCATTAAGTTCAGCACCCGTAAAGACATGATCTTCTGTGTCATTTGCATCAATAATACCTAGACGCTTTGCAATAGCTTCTGCAGTATCTTGATGGTCCCCGGTAATCATAATCGGACGAATTCCTGCTTCTTTAGCAACTCGAACAGCTTCTGCCGCTTCTGGACGCTCAGGGTCAATCATTCCCACTAAACCTGAGAATACTAAATCTGACTCAACAATATCAGTCTCTAAACTTGGAATTTGTGTTTCATATTTATAAGCCATCATCAAGACACGAAGAGCTTGTTTTGCGAGTTCTTTATTGGTATTTAGGATAGCCTCTTTATCTTCAGCCGTGATATCACGAACCAAGCCATTATCTTCAATTTTAGTAACTCGTTTTAATAATTGATCAGGAGCACCCTTGACTGCGATAAAGTAGCGACCATCTGATTCTTTATGAATCGTAGACATTAACTTACGATCTGAATCAAATGGTAACTCAGCTACACGTGGTTCATTTTTCAAAACTTCACGGACATCAAAATTCTTATCTAAACCAAATTGTACCAGTGCAGTCTCTGTTGGGTCACCAATTAATTTTCCTGAAGGATCAATCTTAGTATCGTTGGAGAAATTCATAATACGTAAAGTGTTATTATCAACTGAAATTTCTTCCGAAGATGATTGGAGAACACCATTAGTATACACTTTTTCGACAGTCATTTGATTCATTGTCAGAGTTCCAGTCTTATCTGATGCAATGATTTCTGTAGAACCTAAAGTTTCAACTGCAGGGAGTTTACGAACGATAGAATTGCGTTTAGCAAGAGTTTTTGTTCCCATTGATAAGACAATCGTAACAATTGCAGGAAGCCCTTCTGGAATAGCTGCAACTGCTAAAGCAACTGAAGTCATCAATCCTTCAATCCAACCTTCTTTACGGACAAATATCCCCACTAAGAAAGTAATAACCGCAATAATCACGATTAAGTAAGTCAATAATTTAGAAAGTTGAACTAAACTTTGTTTCAATGGTGTTTCAGATTCATCAGCATTTGCCAACATGTCCGCAATTTTACCAACTTCAGTATACATCCCTGTGTTAGTAACAACACCATATCCTCGACCATACGTGACATTTGAATTTTGATACGCCATATTCACACGGTCACCAATACCTGCATCCTCTGCTACTACTTGAGATATGTCTTTCTCAACAGGTACTGACTCACCAGTTAGAGCTGCTTCTTCAATTTTTAGAGACGCGGCTTCTAAAAGTCGTAAATCTGCGGGAACAACATCTCCTGCTTCTAACATAACGAGGTCACCAGGAACTAGTTCTTTAGAATCCACCTCAATAGTATGACCATCACGACGAACACGCGCAATTGGGCTTGACATATCTTTGAGGGCTTCAATAGCTGCTTCGGCTTGCCCCTCTTGATAAACACCAAAAGCTGCATTTAAGATAACAACCGCCAAGATAATCAATGCATCCGTTAAGCCATGCATACCTTCCGTAATAACAGAGAGAGCTGCAGCAACCAGTAAGATAATAATCATTAAATCTTTGAATTGGTCAAAAAACTTAGCTATTAGACTACGTTTTTTCCCTTCTTCAAGCTCATTGCGACCATACATCTCTAAGCGATTTTTCGCTTCTGTCGTTGATAATCCTTCACGAGAAGATTCTAAAGACGTTAGAACCTCTTCTTGACCTTGTGTGTAAAACAAGGATTTTTTCTGTTCTTTTAACAAAACCTTTCCTCCTTTGGTCTCTCCACAAACAAAAAGAGACCTGTTTTTATGAAAACAAGTCTCGCTGTTTAAGACAACGCCGGAAATTTCTTTCGTAATGACGACATTGCCACGGTAAACCGTCTGCTACTCCCTTGATATGTTAATCATTGTAACAGAAAAAAATCCATTTTTCAATTAATTATCCTTGCTATCACTAATAATCTCAAGGGAAAAAACGAAGTTCATCTAGTCGAAATAAACCACACTGCAGTTTATCAAATAAATGGCTCTCATAAAGAGATCCCAGCGTCTTCAGTAAACGAAATTCATAACGACTACTCTTTTGTTAATGGTAGTTATCTTAATACCATTGAATCCTTAATTCATAATTTGCAAAACAGTCTCCTGTCTCCGTTTGCTTAAGGACATAATTGATATGCAACCTTTGCTGTGACAAATCAAACTGATAGTGACTTGTCTCTGTAATCAAATGTTGAACACCAAGTGGAGTGGGGATATTAACCAAAGCAGGCGTTTCACGATGAAAACGCATTACAGACTTAGGATTTGAAAACCTCGTCATAAGCAATTCCTCATGATTTGCCTTAATAACTACCCTCTCGCCCTCAGCATTAATATAATTCAAATAAACGTAACTTCCTTTTTCAATAAATTGACAATCGTGAATCTCATGAATCATTTCGGTTTCGTTGTCAATTTGAATGTTATTGTTAATTTCTAGTTTCATGACTTCTCTCACTTCTTTTATCCTTCTATTCTACCAATTTCTGACTCAAGTTTCAATTTTTGCTATAATATATATATGAATGAAAAAGTATTTCGTGACCCCGTTCACACTTATATCCATGTAAATAATCAAGTCATATATGACTTGATTAACACTAAAGAATTTCAACGTTTACGACGCATTAAACAAACCTCAACGACTTCTTTTACCTTCCATGGTGCAGAGCATAGTCGTTTTTCACATTGTCTCGGAGTTTATGAACTGGCTCGTAAAGTTACAGAAATCTTTGATGAACATTATTCTGATCTTTGGAATAAAAATGAGTCCCTGCTAACGATGGCTGCCGCCCTACTACATGATATCGGACATGGCGCATATTCTCATACATTTGAGCGTCTCTTCAATACTGATCATGAAGCTTACACTCAGGAAATCATCACCAATCCTACCACAGAGATTAATGCTATTTTACGAAAGGTGGCTCCTGATTTTCCTGATAAAGTAGCTAGTGTTATTAATCATAGCTACCCCAATAAACAAGTTGTTCAATTAATTTCTAGTCAAATTGATTGTGATCGAATGGACTATCTTCTCAGAGATTCTTACTACACTGCTGCTAGCTATGGACAATTTGATTTAACACGAATTTTACGCGTTATTAGACCAACCGATTCTGGAATTGCTTTTGCTCGTAACGGGATGCACGCTGTGGAAGATTATATTGTTAGTCGCTTCCAAATGTATATGCAAGTTTATTTCCATCCAGCCAGTCGTGCTATGGAATTACTCTTACAAAATTTACTAAAACGTGCTCGCTTCTTATTTGATACCCATCGCGATTTTTTTGAACAAACTTCTCCAAATCTTATTCCTTTCTTCACGGATCAATATGATTTACAAGATTATTTAGCCCTAGATGATGGGGTAATGAATACTTACTTCCAATCTTGGATGCAAGCTGATGATAACATTTTGGCAGATTTAGCTAATCGTTTTATCAATCGAAAAGTCTTTAAATCAATTACCTTTGAAGAGTCTGATAAAGAAAATCTAGTTAAAATGAAAGAACTAGTCTCACAGGTTGGTTTTGATCCCGATTATTACACTGGTGTCCATGCTAATTTTGACTTACCTTACGATGTTTATCGGCCTGAACATTCAAATCCACGAACAGAAATTCAAATTATCCAAAAGAATGGACAACTTGCTGAATTATCAAGCTTATCACCGATTGTAAAAGCATTAACTGGATCTAATTATGGTGATCAACGTTTTTATTTTCCAAAAGAAATGTTGACATTAGATAGCCTATTTTCAAGTACAAAAGAAGAATTTCAATCTTATATCACAAATGAGCATTTGACACTCACGAAAGATAATAGCCATTCATGACAAACCCTTTATTTTTTAGTAAGATATAAGGTGAGTATTTTAGGATATTGAATAAAGAGTGGGAGATAAAATGACTTCAATTAAACTTGTTGCCGTAGATATTGACGGCACCCTATTAAATAGTAAGCGTGAAATTACACCTGAAGTGGCTAAAGCTGTTCAAGAAGCAAAATCAAAAGGCGTTAAAATTGTTATTGCTACAGGACGTCCAATCATCGGAGTCCAAGATCTTTTAGAAGAATTGAAACTCAATGAAGAGGGAGATTATGTTATCACCTTTAACGGCGGTCTAGTTCAAGACACAGCCACAGGAGATGACATCATCAAAGAAACCTTAACCTATGAAGACTATCTGGATTTCGAACTGTTAGCGCGTAAATTAGGCGTCCACATGCACGCCATTACAAAAGAAGGAATTTACACAGCAAATCGTGATATTGGTAAATATACAATACACGAAGTAACTTTAGTTAATATGCCGCTCTTCTATCGTACTCCTGAAGAAATGGGAGACAAAGAAATCATTAAACTAATGATGATTGATCAACCTGACATCTTAGATGCAGCAATTGCTAAAATTCCAAAAAAAGTTCTCGATAACTACACTATTGTAAAATCAACTCCTTTTTATTTAGAAATTTTACCCAAAAACGTTAATAAAGGCACTGCACTTCTCCACCTTGCAGAGAAAATGGGATTAACTGTAGATCAAACAATGGCTATTGGTGATGAAGAAAATGACCGTGCTATGCTTGAAGTTGTTGGAAATCCTGTTGTTATGCAAAACGGCAATCCTGAACTAAAAAAAATAGCAAAATATATCACCAAATCAAACGAGGAAAGTGGCGTAGCCTACGCACTACGTGAATGGGTAATAAACTGATGTATCATGTTACCGTTGGAATATCCGAAAAAGAATATGATGCCTTTGCTATTGCATCGTCTCAAACCAATCTCCTCCACTCTTCAAAGTGGGCACAAGTAAAATCAAATTGGCAAAATGAACGTTTAGGCTTTTATAAAGATGACCAATTAGTTGCTGTAGCTAGCATCTTAATTAAATCATTACCACTTGGTTTTACAATGCTTTATATTCCACGTGGACCTATTATGGACTACAGCAATAAAGAATTAGTTAACTTTGTGTTAAAAACACTAAAAAACTTTGGACGAAAGAAACGTGCTGTTTTTGCAAAATTCGATCCAGCACTTCTTCTACGTCAATATCACCTTAAAGAAGAGAATGTCGCCGAAGAGATAGATGAAAGTAGACAGGCAATTGATAATCTTAAGTCAGCAGGTGCCCAATGGATAGGTCCAACGAAAGCCATTTCCGAAACCATCCAACCTCGTTTTCAAGCGAATATCTATACCAAAGCAAATATAGAAGAAAACTTTCCAAAACACACTAAACGTCTGATAAAAGATGCAAAGCATCGCGGTGTTCAAATTTATCGTGCCAACATTGATGATTTACCTAAATTCGCCACGGTTGTAGCATTAACCGAGAATCGTAAAGGTGTAGCTTTACGTAATGAAAACTATTTCCATCAACTAATGACAATTTATGGAGAAGATGCCTATCTCTATTTAGCTAAAGTCAATCTTCCTAAAAGATTAGCGCAATTTAAAGAACAACTTCTTCAAATCCAAAAAGATTTATCAGAAACTCCATCCCATCAAAAAAGTCGCCTGACAAGGCTAAATCAACAAGAAGCTTCTGTTAAACAATATATCCTTGAATTTCAGGAGTTTAGCAAGAAATATCCAGATGAGCCTGTCATTGCAGGAATTTTGTCCATTCGTTTTGGCAATGTCCTGGAGATGTTGTATGCTGGTATGGATGATAGCTTCCGTAAATTTTATCCACAGTATCTCTTGAATGCTAGGGTGTTCGAAGATGCTTTCAAAAACGATATTGTATCTGCTAATCTAGGCGGTGTCGAGGGAAGTCTTAACGATGGTTTAACAAAATTTAAAAGTAACTTCAATCCAATGTTTGAAGAATATATTGGCGAGTTTAATCTAGCAATCAATCCATTATTATATAAATTGGCCAACCTAGCCTATACTATTCGAAAAAAACAAAGACACTCTCACTAAGAAAGGAAACTCATGTATAGAGAAATTACCGCTGTCGAACACGATCGCTTTGTGAGCGAATCCAACCAAACAAACCTACTTCAATCTTCTAATTGGCCCAAAGTAAAAGACAACTGGGGTAGTCAATTACTTGGCTTTTTTGACGGTGAAACCCAAATTGCCAGCGCTAGTATTCTCATCAAATCACTTCCTCTTGGCTTCTCCATGCTATATATTCCGCGTGGACCAATCATGGATTACTCCAATCTAGATATTGTAACTAAGGTCCTTAAGGACCTTAAAGCTTTTGGCAAAAAACAAAGAGCTCTCTTTATCAAGTGTGATCCTCTCATCTATTTAAAAATGGTCAATGCCAAAGATTTTGAAAATTCGCCCGATGAAAAAGAAGGGTTAATCGCCATTGATCATTTACAGCGTGCAGGTGCTGATTGGACTGGTCGGACAACAGATTTAGCTCATACTATCCAACCACGTTTTCAGGCAAACCTATATGCTAATCAATTTGGACTTGATAAAATGTCTAAAAAAACTCGTCAAGCTATTCGAACTTCCAAAAATAAGGGAGTAGATATACAATTTGGTAGCCATGAACTACTTGAAGATTTTGCAGAGTTGATGAAAAAAACGGAAGACCGTAAAGGGATAAATCTTAGAGGAATTGACTACTACCAAAAACTCCTTGATACGTATCCTAATAACTCATACATCACAATGGCTTCGCTAGATGTTGCAAAACGATTAGAAAAAATAGAAAAAGAATGTCAGATAGCCCAATCTGAAAGAATAAAATCACTTGAACTTAATCGTGAGAAAAAAGTTAAACAACACCAAGGTACGATTGATCGATTAAATAAAGAAATTGATTTTCTCAAAGAAGCTCAAAAAGCCTATGACCGAGACATTATTCCATTGGCTGCAACCCTCACTCTAGAATTTGGTAATACATCAGAAAATATTTATGCTGGTATGGACGATTACTTTAAATCTTATTCTGCTCCTATTTACACTTGGTTTGAAACAGCTCAAAGGGCTTTTGAACGTGGAAATATTTGGCAAAATATGGGGGGGATTGAGAATGACTTATCTGGTGGTTTATATCATTTTAAGTCTAAGTTCGAACCAATCATTGAGGAATTTATTGGAGAATTTAACATTCCAGTGAACAGATTGCTTTATAAAGCCTCTAATTATGTCTATGCCTTACGCAAAAAACGTAATAGCTAGTTAGGAAAGGATACTTTTATGGCGCTTAAAGAATTAACAGCTAAAGAGTTCGAAAGTTATTCAGGAAATTACGATTTACAATCGTTTATGCAAACCCCTGAGATGGCAAAGCTTCTAAAAAAACGTGGGTATGACATTACCTACATGGGCTACCAAATCGATGGGAAAATGGAAATCATCAGTATTGTTTATACCATCCCAATGACTGGTGGACTTCATATGGAAGTCAATTCTGGTCCAGCCCATTCCAATTCTAAATATCTGAAACATTTTTATAAAGAACTACAGAACTATGCCAAATCTCAGGGCGCTTTAGAATTATTAATTAAACCTTATGATACCTACCAAGAGTTTACTGGTGAAGGTAAGCCTAAAGGTGCACCGAACACCTATCTTATTGATGACCTGACTAGTATAGGTTATCACCACGATGGGCTTCATATTGGTTATCCTGGCGGTGAACCTGATTGGCATTATGTTAAAAATCTAGAAGGTATCACTCCTCAAAATCTTCTTAAATCTTTCTCTAAAAAAGGACGCCCCTTGGTTAAAAAAGCCATGTCTTTTGGTATAAAAATACGTGTCCTCAAGCGGGAAGAACTACATATCTTTAAGGATATTACTTCTTCTACTTCTGATCGCCGGGACTATATGGATAAATCTCTAGATTATTATCAAGATTTTTATGATAGTTTCGGAGATAAGGCGGAATTTGTCATTGCAACTCTAAACTTTAGGGAATATGATCATAACCTACAATTAAATGCAAAGAAATTGGAAGAACAGATTACAGTCCTTGATAATCGCCATCAAAATAATACAGATTCTGCCAAATACCATCGTCAACGTACTGAGCTTGTCAATCAACTAGCTAGTTTAGATAAACGTCGCAAAGAAGTCGAACCTTTTATTCAAAAATTTGGAAATCAAGATGTTGTTTTAGCTGGTAGCCTCTTTATTTATAGCCCGAAAGAAACTGTCTATCTTTTCTCTGGCTCATACACAGAATTTAATAAATTTTATGCGCCTGCAGTTCTTCAAGAATATGTTATGCAAGAGGCTTTAAAGCGTCAATCAACTTTCTATAATTTTTTAGGTATTCAAGGAAATTTTGATGGTTCAGATGGCGTACTTCGCTTTAAACAGAATTTTAATGGTTACATTGTTCGTAAAATGGGTACTTTCCGCTACTATCCAAATCCATTAAAATATAAGAGTATTCAATTACTAAAGAAAATCTTACGCCGAACATAAAAAATAAGCTTACATAAGCTTATTTTTTATGCATTATAGAAAGCATCATTTATTTCTTTACTATTATTGTTTATACAAACAATAATGTTCGTTATTTAGCGAAATTTTATTACCATTATCATTATTTTCTTGCAGCTCTATTAATCAAGTGATAAAATAGTAAAAATTTATCTTCAGGAGGATATTATGGTATCGCTAAAAACGGAAATTGCTGGTTTTAGTTTTGACAATTGTTTGATGAATGCAGCGGGTATTTATTGTATGACTAAGGAAGAGTTATTAGCTATTGAAAATTCTGAAGCTGGTTCCTTTGTTACAAAAACAGGTACCCTTGAAGCTAGAGAGGGAAACCCTCAACCACGTTATGCAGATACTGACTGGGGATCAATTAATTCTATGGGACTCCCTAATAAAGGTATTGACTATTATCTTGATTTCGTGACTGAATTACAAGATCAAGACAATAGCAAAAATCACGTTTTATCATTAGTAGGTTTATCACCAGAAGAGACACATATTATTCTTAAAAAGGTTGAAAACAGTAGTTACAATGGCCTAATAGAGTTAAATTTATCGTGCCCAAATGTTCCTGGAAAACCTCAAATTGCTTATGATTTTGAAATGACTGACCTCATCCTTTCAGAAATCTTTAGCTATTATCAAAAGCCATTGGGCATCAAATTACCACCTTACTTTGATATCGTTCACTTTGATCAAGCAGCTACAATTTTTAACAAATATCCTTTAGCTTTTATTAACTGTGTTAATTCTATCGGAAATGGACTTGTTATTGATGATGAAACTGTCGTTATAAAGCCTAAAAATGGCTTTGGAGGTATCGGTGGGGATTTTATCAAGCCTACCGCCTTAGCTAACGTCCATGCTTTCTACAAACGTTTAAATCCTTCAATTAAAATTATCGGAACAGGTGGTGTTAAAAACGGCCGTGATGCCTTTGAACACATTCTATGTGGAGCTAGTATGGTCCAAATCGGAACCGCTTTACAAAAAGAAGGACCAGAAATTTTTCAGCGTGTAAGCAGAGAATTAAAAGAAATAATGGCTGATAAAGGCTATCAATCATTGGAGGATTTTCGAGGACAACTTAATTACCTTTAAAAATAATAAAAGAGCAAACCTTGTTTGCTCTTTTATATTGATTTTACCAATCTTTATCAAATTCACGTTCTTCACGTTCCTCGGGTGTTAAATCATCCTTTACAGGCTTTGTTATGATGTTTCCTTCATTATCTACTTTAGGTTTTATCGTATTCATATATAACTTTAACAGAGCTATCTTTATAATAGCGATAATAACAAAAGCAATAAGGATAATTAATAGTATAGCTTTTTCTGACATTCTCTTTCGCAACCTCTCTTTTAACTTATCTTTTAGGAATTATAACATCACAGTTAAGATAATTCAAGGGTATGCTCTAACACATTTGAAACTCTAAATTCCTTTAATCTCTCTAGTCATTTATTGAGTATTGGATATAAAAAAGAACCTTGTCGCTATCAATAAACATTGATATGACAAGGTTTTTCTAGACGAATTATTTAACAGCGTCTTTAAGAGCTTTACCAGCTTTAAATGCTGGAACTTTTGATGCTGCAATTTCGATTTCTGCACCAGTTTGTGGGTTACGACCTTTACGAGCTGCACGTTCACGAACTTCAAAGTTACCAAAACCGATTAATTGTACTTTTTCACCTTCAGCAAGGTAATCTGCTACAGCTGCAAAAACTGCATCTACTGCTGCTGCTGAATCTTTTTTAGTTAATTCTGTAGCTTCTGCTACTTTTGCAATTAAATCTTGTTTGTTAGCCATGTTAACAAATCCTCCAAATAAATTCTAAACTTATACAACATAAGTTTTAACAGATTATATGATATCTAAAAAAAGGCTTAAGGTCAAGTATTTAACGTCATTTTAGGGCTTTTTCTTAAAAATATCGAAACTAAAATTATCGTTTACTAAATCAATTGCAGTCGCTTTCAAATAAATACCTTCTTTATTTTTTAAATCTTGCAAATTAATATTAATAACCGATTTTTTAGGTTTTATATCTACAAAGTTTGGCAATTTATAAGATGATTTTATATATTGTAACACATCTTTTTCTGGAAGCGGAAGAGTTCCTACTGAAAATGAGGTCACTTTAAGTTGAACAGCGCCATTTGTTAAACGATAAGGTTCAAAATAGATGTATAAAGGCACTTCATAACCTAATAATTGATAAGAGCCTTCAAATAGTATAGAAGATGAAGCAGCATAAATCTTATAATTCATCTTCTTAGTTTGATATTGTTTTAAATAAAGTGCAATTGTCTTATTCAGTTGCGACTTATTGGTCGTAAAAGTACCTACTTTTACTTTATCTTGTACCCCAGTCGAAATTTTTCCTGTATTAGGCTCACGTACTTGAATTAAGCGACTTGCAATCACTGCTGTGAAGGAAAGGTTAATTGCCAACAATAAGAGAAATGCCCATTTCCAGAAATTTAAATTACGGCCAGTTTTTTCTTGTTTCATTTATTTTCTCCATAACGGCGTTAGACATGATTTGATAGCCAATATTATTGGGATGAAAATGGTCTCCAGTAAAGAGAGCATCATTAGTGATACTTGCCTGACTATTTGATGACTCTGTAATACCCTCTTTACCATTTATTCCCTTATAAAGGCGGTCATTAATTGGGACAAAATAAACATTTTCTGAAGCATCAACTACTTCTTTTGTAGCTTTATTCCAATTATCAATAACGGTTTGCATTTTAGTTAATTGTGGAAAGTTTAGGTAAAAAGGATTATAAATGCCTAAAACATAAATAGGCAATTTAGGATTATCTTGTCTTGCTTTTGCAAGGATTTCTTTCAAACGTTCCTTATATGCTTCTGCTGGTTTCTCAAAGGAATTTAGTGATAAATGACTGAGCTCTTTACGAATAACAGCCAAGACATCATTACCACCAACAGTTAGCGTCAATAAATCAGCTTTCTCTAAATCTTTTTCGATTTGAGGATCTGTCGTCATACGTTTTAAAATTTGTTGACTAGTATTCCCAGACACACCATAATTAACAGAAGTCACTTGGTAAGAGTATCGATTATGGAGTGATTCTGATAGCAGTGGAACAAAACCACCTTGAGAGGTTGTATCGCCCACACCTTCGGTCAGAGAATCTCCAAGAGCAACATAGTTAAGTGGGATAACTTTCTTTGTTAGGAAGTCTTTTTTTGTTAATTTAGGATTTGATTTTGGAATGATCAAGGAAAAAATCCCAAAAGATAAAAGAAGACTTACCAGAAAAAAAGAAAGTCCGGTAAGTATTTTTTTCTTATTCATAACGAACCATAACAGCAAATGCATCCTCACCAGTATGAGTTTGGATGATTGAGCCAGTTTCTAAAACGGATATAGGAGCACCTAGAACAGCTAGTTTTTCTCTAAAGTTATTAGCCATATCAGCTTTACCACAGTAGGAGATGCCAATTTCAGCAATTTTTCGTGTTTGGGCACTTTCAACAAAATTATCTAACCATTTGCTGAAGGTCTTTAGACCGCGACCTTTAACAATCGGTACTAATTCATGGTTTGTTAGCTCCATAATTACTTTTATATTAAGCAATGAACTTAGAAGACCCGTTACACGTCCAATACGACCACCTTTTACTAAATTTTCAAGGGTCGATACGCCAATAAATAATTCTGACTTCTGGCGTACTTCTTCCACACGAGCCAAGATGGTATCTAAATCAGCTCCCTCTTTAGCTAATTTCGCAGCTTCTACAACCTGGAATTTTTGACACTGGTCTGTAAAAGTAGAATCAATAACTGTAACATCTGCACCAGCAATATTAGCTCCCTGGCGTGATGCTTCAATAGTTCCTGATAGTGTATGCGTTAAATGAATTGCAATGATATGTTCCACACCTTCATTCATTAATTTTTCATAAATTTCTGCAAAAACACCTACAGGTGGTTGACTTGTTTTTGGCAATTCCTTACTTCCACGCATTAGGTTCAAGAATTCCCCTTGTGCTTTTAAGTCATTGTCTGAATACAAGGTACCATCTATCATAACTGACAAGGGAACAACTGTAATGTCAAGCTCTTTAATAAGTTCTGGTTCAATGGTAATGGAAGAATCCGTTACAATTTTGATTTTACTCATATCCTATCCTATTCTATACTTTAATATTTCAATACCCTTATTATAACAAAATTTAAGTGTATCAACATTAATTTCTCCTAACAATGTTAGCTTTTTAAAGACGTTACCAAAGTTAACTACCAAGTAATTCTTTAGCTTGAGTACGTGCAGTGTCTGTTACATTGTTTCCTGCCAACATTTTAGCGATTTCTTCTACACGTTCTTCATAGCTTAAAAGCCTTACCGTTGAAACTGTTGAAGAGTCACTGGAAATTTTTTCAATAAAATATTGGTAATCCGCTATTGCAATAACCTGAGCTAAATGAGAAATTGCTAAAACTTGTCCATGACTACCAATCTTGTGAATTTTTTGAGCGATAGCCTGGGCCACGCGACCAGAAACTCCTGTATCCACCTCATCAAATACAATGGAAGTTTTATCTTCCTTACGTGAAAAAGCAGATTTAATAGCTAACATCAATCGAGATAACTCTCCTCCTGAAGCCACTTTTACCAATGGCTTAAAGCCCTCTCCGGGATTCGTTGAAATATAAAATTCAACGATTTCGTTCCCTTCTTTATTAAATTTTCCTTTTGTAAATTGAACTTGGAAATCAGCTTTCTCCATATAAAGCTCTGTTAATTCTTGTTTGATTTCATTTTCCAATTGTTTAGCTAGCTTATGGCGCTCTAAACTTAATTGATTTGCTGATTCAATCAAATCGTGTTCTAAAATCTTTAATTCTTTTTCTAAAGCATCTGAGGACTCTTCACTACCTGTCAATAGACTATATTCTTTAGTAATGTTATCAAAATAGTCTAAAACATCATTCACATCACCGCCATATTTTCGCGTTATTGTGTTAATAACATCTAGTCTATTTTCAATTTCTTGTAGTAAACCAGCGTCAAAATCTAAATCATCGATAACGTCACCTAAACGTTTAGTAACTTCTTCAATAACGTAGTAAGCTTCTGAAAGATTGGTGGAAAGATCTTTATATTCTCGATCAAATTCTTCTAAAGCCATAAGGTCATTCATTGCAGAACGAACATTCGATAAACTTGAAAACTCTTCGTTATCTAACATAAGATATGCATTTGTCAAAGTATCTGCAATATTCTTATGATTCATTAATTTATCACGTTGCTTGAGTAGCGTTTGGTCTTCATCTGATTTAAGGGCTACAGACTCAATTTCTGCTATTTGAAATTCTAGCATTTCAATACGTGATTTATTCTCTTGTTCATTTTTTTGCTTATCCAATACGCGTTTACGAAGCTGACGATAAGCATCAAAAAGACTTTGATAACGTTCTTTTATGACATTAAATTCTGTATTACCAAATTCATCTAACATCAGAATGTGCATGTTAGGTTTCATTAGTTCCTCTTGGTCATGCTGACCATAAATGTCTACCAAATAATGCCCCACAGCTTTTAGTGTTGACAAATTCACCATTTGCCCATTAATTCGACTAACGCTGCGCCCATTTTGAAAGATTTCTCGGCGAATAATTAATTCATCTGCTAATTCAATGCCATTTTCTTCCAATAATTGGACTAATGATTGATTTTTTTCAACAGAGAAAAATCCTTCAATTTCTGCTTTGTTAGCACCATGGCGAATCACTTCAACGCTAGCACGGGATCCTAACATCATATTCATAGCATCAATAATGATAGATTTCCCTGCACCAGTCTCACCAGTTAAAACAGTCATTCCTGTTTCAAAATTAAGTGAAATTTCTTCGATAATAGCGAAATTCTTAATAGAAATTTCTAAAAGCATAAGGTCCTCTACTAATCTTTTTTCTCCAACATTGCAATCATTGATTGACGAATGTGATCAGCATCTGCTTCTGATTTTGCAATCAAAAGGAGACTATTATCGTCAGCTGTCAAACTAAAAATATGTTCTTGACAATGTGACATTATGAAGGTTTTAATTAATTGACTGTTACCTGGTATGACATTAATATTGATAAATTGCTCTAAACCTAGTAGCTTATCTGATATTGATAAAATACTTGTTTTAATAGGCTTTGCCACAGCAGTTGTAAAGATAGGGTCGTTTTCATTTGACAAACCGTAAATATAGCGACCTTTTGCTGATGGCACTTTTATAATGCCAATTTCATTCATATCACGTGAAATAGTTGCTTGAGTTAGAGTTACCCCATAAGCTTCCAATCTGCGTAACAACTCATGTTGTGTTTCAACAGCATGGTTAAGAACAATTTGCTTAATTAAATTTAAACGTTCACTCTTCTTCATTTTTCTTAAATTCCTTATGTGCTTTTTCTATAACATCTTGTATTTGGTCAAGCACAAGATTTTGTGGATCTTGACACTTTTGCAAATGCATTAAAAACTCAATATTTCCATGTCCACCTTGAATGGGCGAAAAATCAAGATGTTTAACCGTATATCCATAATCTTTCGTGAAATTGGTCACTGTTGTCAAAACCTTTTCATGAACCAACTTGTCTTTGACAATACCATTTTTACCAATTTGCTCACGACCTGCTTCAAATTGTGGTTTAATTAATGCCACTACTTGTCCACCATCCACTAAAATTTCTTTTAGAGCTGGTAAAATCAAATTAAGAGAGATAAATGAGACATCTATCGATGCAAATTCAGGCAGTCCCTCCTTGAAATCTTCTTTTTGGGCATACCTAAAATTATATTGTTCCATAGAACGAACACGATGATCCTGACGTAACTTCCAAACTAATTGATTTGTTCCTACATCTACTGCGTAAACTAAACGCGCTCCTGATTGTAGCATAACATCAGTAAAACCACCCGTAGAGGCGCCAATATCTATAGTTAGCTTATCTGCAACTGAAATTTCAAAAACTTGTAAAGCTTTTTCTAATTTCAATCCACCTCTACTAACATATTTTAGTTTTTCACCTTTTAGTTTTAATTCAGTATCGTCTGCAACCTTTTCACCTGGTTTATCATAACGTTCTCCATTGATAACGTTAATCACCATTCCTGCCATAACACCACGTTTCGCTTGCTCTCGTGTATCAAAAAGTCCCTGTTTATAGGCAAGAACATCTACCCTCTCTTTAGCCATTCAACCGTAATCCCTCTATTATATCTATTATTTTTCTAGCATTAAAGTTAGCTTTTTTCTCTAGATTTTGAAAAATTGCCTGAGCTTTTTTCAAAGTATCATCAAGTATTTCCTGTGACTTATCCAAACCCAATAAATTTGGATAAGTTGTCTTTTCTGCTACAATGTCTTTATTTGGTGTCTTCCCCAATTCTTCAAAACTAGCAGTCACATCTAAAATATCATCACGTACTTGAAAAGCATGACCGATTAAAAGGCCAGCTTGATGCAGTTTTCCTTTTACTTCTTCCGACTTCTCAGCTAAAATACCTGCTGCAACAAAGGGATAAGCTAACAGGCGTCCCGTTTTATTAATATGAATCAAGCTTAAATCGTCAATAGATAAAACTTTGTTTTCTCCCTTCATATCTAACATTTGTCCACCAACCATGCCAAAACTACCCGCAGACATAGACAATAACTCTATTAACCTAACAGTAACATCAGCTTTAAAACCAGCTTTTACAACTAAATCAAATGGGTCTAAAAAAAGGGAATCTCCAGCTAAAACCGCTGTAGCTTCATCAAACTTTTTATGGTTTGTTAAGCGGCCACGACGAAAATCATCATTATCCATCGCCGGTAAATCATCATGGATTAATGAGCCGGTGTGAATCATCTCCAAAGCAGCAGCCACATCATAATGACCATCTATTAGTTCAACTCCAAATCCCTCTAAAATTTCTAAAAGGATGCGTGGACGAATACGTTTCCCACCTCCATCAACTGAGTAGAGGATAGCCTTAATCAAATCAGGAGAAACGACACTATGTGTCTGTTTGTAATAACGATGAATAGCTTCATCAATTTTTTCAATAGTAACCATCAAGTATCCATTTCTACTTCCGTTCCGTCAGCTTGCATCACTTTTACAAGCGTCTCTTCAGCTTCTTTTAAAGTTCTTTGTAACTCTTTTGAAATAAGCATTCCTTTTTGAAATTCAGCAATGGCATCTTCTAAGGCAACATCACCTGTTTCTAAACGTGAGACAATTGTCTCTAATTCCTGTAAATTTTCTTCAAATGTTTTCTTGTCTGACATCCTTCACCTCAACTTCTAAAAGACCATCTTGCATCTTAACTTGCAAATGATCTCCTTCATTTATTCCATTAGTAGTAGATACTAAAGTATGGTTTTTTTCGATAATAGCGTAACCACGCGCTACAATTCTAGAACTATCCAATGATATAAGCGCATCTTGAGCCTTTTCAAAACGTGCTAGCTTGCTGTCATACTGACTAGTCATTGTACTTGATAATAGTCGTCTACTTTGCACAACACGCTCTTGGTAAATATGAATACGCTGTTTTAAATCTATGCCTTGCAGTTTTTGATGAAGCAAACCTTGCTTTTGTCTTACTGTTTGTAGTTTATCACGCATAGAATATGTTAACTGCTGATTTAGGTTATCTAATTTTTGAAGGAAACCATCATATAGACGCTCTGGTTGCCTAAAAATAACTGATTGCTTTGATTTTTGCAACCTCTCCTCTTTTGTCCTGATAAGACGAAGGCTAGACTGATACATTCTATTTTCACGTTCAGTAATCCAAGACAAGATATCAATTTTAGTAACCGGTGTAGCAAGCTCAGCTGCTGCAGTTGGAGTTGCTGCTCTGCGATCGGCTACAAAATCTGCTAAAGTTGTATCAGTTTCATGTCCGACACTAGAAATAACGGGAAGACGAGATTCAAAAATAGCTTCTACAACACATTCTTCATTAAATGCCCATAAGTCCTCAATAGAACCTCCCCCACGGCCAACAATTAATAGATCCAAATCCTTTTTCTCGTTAGCTAAAGCAATAGTTTGTGCTATTTCCTGAGCTGCGCCCTCTCCTTGAACTTTTGTGGGGAAAAGTAATATTTCCACTCCTGGAAATCGACGAGATACTGTTGTAATAATATCCCGAATAACGGCTCCACTTGGACTAGTCACAACTCCTATTTTTCTAACAAATTGAGGAATTAATTGCTTATGACGATCATCAAAATAACCTGCTTGAGAGAGTTTCTTCTTTAGTTGTTCAAATTGGATAGCAAGAGCTCCTATACCATCCGGTTCTGCTTTTTCAACAATAATAGAGTAGGAGCCGCTTGGTTCATAAAGTTGAACACGGCCAACTACATTAACCTTCATCCCTTCCTCTAATTCAAAACCCAATTTTTTGAAGTGACCTGACCACATTGTCGCCTGAATGACTGATTTATCATCTTTTAAAGAGAAATATTGATGGTTTGGGCGACGACGAAAATTAGACACTTGCCCAGTTAAATAAACCCTCTCTAAATAAGGGTCTTTGTCAAATTTTAATTTTAAATACTTAGTCAGTGTCGACACGGATAAATAGTCTGACATAGCACCTCCTCATGAGAGTTTTATTAACTTCATTATACCAAAAAAACTTAAAAAATACCTATTTGCTCTACAAATAGCTCGATAAAGCAAAAGAAGTGTCATGCTAACACCTCTCTACTTATTTTTTATTTAGATAGTCTAGCCATTTCTTTTGGAATCTCATCACTAATCGTTGTCGGTAGAACAACATAGGCTTCTTTAGATAATCCTTGAGCAATTGCCGAATGTAGATAAACTCCCACTGATACCTTATCTAGAGGAGAGGCTTCTTTAAATTGCGCTAACATACCTGCAATCATACCACACAAAGTATCCCCCATCCCTCCAGTCGCCTGGTAAGGACCTCCTACTATAATTTCTTTTTCGTCTAAATCTTGAAAAATACGCGTATGCGAACTCTTAGCGACTAAAATCGTCCCTTTGGGAAAAGATTTAAGAGCGGTTTGGGTATTTTCTTTTGTCTGTTGCGATACAGCGATACCTGACAATCGCTCCCATTCTTTTTGATGAGGTGTCAACACTAAATTTTTAGCCTTTGTTTGCGGAAACGCACCTTCTGATAACAGAGTCAAGGCTGATCCGTCAAGGATGACACTTTGATGTGATTGAATCTTCTCCATGGTCTGGTTCAAAATTTTTCGAGATGATTCTGATACTCCTAATCCAGGACCAATTACAATAACATCACTTTGAACAATTGATTTTTCCAACCATTTGTAATCATCACTATCAAACGCCATTACCTCTGGTAGTTGACTATGCAAAGAGGGGATATTGCAACTTTGGGTTGCTACAGTAACTAATCCTGCACCAGTTTTGACACAGGCCAAAGCTGCCATTATAATAGCACCTCCATAGGGATAAAAACCTCCTATCAGAAGAACACTACCATAATCACCTTTATGGCTTGATTTAGGGCGTGGCTTAATTAACGCCCTCGCTTCTTGTTCACCAACAATCATAGACTCACACTTCTAAGAGCTGCTTGATAAGTTTGTTCCAAAAGCATTGTAATCGTCATAGGTCCTACGCCCCCAGGAACAGGTGTTATCATACTAGCAACTTCTGCCACTTGTTCAAATACAACGTCTCCAATCAATTTACCATTTTCATCGCGATTCATACCAACATCAATCACCACAGCACCTTCTTTAACGAAGTCTTTTGTAACAAAGTGCCCCTGACCAATCGCAACAATAAGGATATCAGCCTCCTTTGTTACCTCAGAAAGGTTTCGAGTTCTTGAATGTGTCAAAGTAACTGTTGCGTTTTTATCAAGGAGAAGTTGTGCCATTGGCTTACCAACAATATTGGACCTTCCGATGATAACAGCATGTTTTCCCTCTAAATCCACATGGTACTCTCTAAACATCTCCATAATACCAGCTGGCGTACAAGGTACCATCATCGGTCGTCCTGACCAAAGATGACCCGTATTCATTGGGTGGAAACCATCAACATCTTTCTTAGGATCTATTGCTAAAATAATTTTTTTATCGTTAATATGTTGTGGTAACGGAAGTTGAACTAAAATACCATGGATACTTTTATCTTCATTGTATTGATGGATAATATCAATCAGTTCTTCTTGAGAAATGGATTCAGATAATCGTAGAGTCTCACTTTTAAAACCAGCTTCTAATGCAGAGCGTTCTTTATTTCGAACGTACACTTGGCTAGCTGGATTATCCCCAACAAGGATTACAGCTAAACCAGGTATGATACCATGCTGTTCCTTTAACCTTTCAACTTTTCGCCCTAACTCAGCCTGCATTTTTTGTGATAAGGCTTTACCATCTATTAATTCAGTCATTGATACTCCTTCTTCATCCGTTTTTTCTATATTATATCAAAAAATAGCGATTATGCTATTTTATATCGCTATTCATTTTGTATCAATTTTAATCAATAGAAAAGGCAATGAATCCCTCATCGCCTTTTTACATATGACTTATTTAGTACTATTCATTTTAGCACGACAAGCCGACTCAATTGCATTAAGTTTCGATAAACTATCTGCTTCTGTACAACCAATCGTATAAAGGTAACATTTTATCTTAGGTTCCGTCCCTGACGGCCTTAAAGCATACCATGAACCCTCATTAAAATAATATTTTAAACAATTTTGCTTTGGAAAATCCTTATAACCATCCTTGAAATCAATAGAATTCTCCAATGTCATCTCACCTACTTGTAATATTGGGTCCTGTCTAAAATCCTCCATAATACGACTAATACGTTCTTGCCCCTCAGCACCCTCTAACTCAAGAGAAAATTGGCGCTCGTTGTAATAGCCAAATTTATCGTAAATGGTTTGCAAAACGTCTAAAAGTGTTTGCCCTCGTTCTTTATAATAGGCAGTCATTTCTACTACCATCATTGAAGCACTCACAGCATCTTTATCACGTACAAAAGTGCCATAGCAAAAACCAATACTTTCTTCATAGCCAAAGAGATAAGTTTTATCCTTTGAGATATCATATTCATTAGCTTTTCCACAAATATTTTTAAATCCTGTTAAAGTTTCAACAGTTTCAATATTATATTTATCTGCAATAACTTTTGATAGATCACCAGTTACAATGGATTTTACCAATACAGGATGATGTGGCAAATTCCCTAAGGCACATCGTTGTGAAAAAATATAATAGGAAAGAAGTGCCCCTATCTTATTACCATTTAAGAAAATATATTCTCCCTTACTATCTTTGACTTCCAATGCTACTCGGTCACAATCTGGATCTGTGGCAAGTAAGATATCTGCATCAACTGACTTTCCTAGAGATTCTGAATAGGCAAATGCTTTAGGAACTTCAGGGTTTGGATAGCCAACCGTTGTAAAATCAGGATCGGGCATTTCCTGCTCAGGTACCACATAAACATTTTCAAAACCACGGCGTCTTAAAACTTCGCGCACAGGTAAATTTCCTACGCCATTTAAAGGAGTATAAACTACCCGGACTGACTTATCAATATTAGTATCATTAATAGTTAAACCAAGCACTTCTTTTTTATATGCTTCTTCAATACTCTCATCGATATAACTTGCCGAACCACTTGCCAGAGCCTCTTCAAAGGGTATTTGCTTAATTTGCTGATAATCGGTTATAGCATCCATATGATTGGCAATTTGATCAGCAATATCATCTAAAATCTGAGATCCTTCTTTCCAATATGCCTTATAACCATTATAAGCTTGAGGATTATGACTAGCAGTAATCATCACACCCGAAACACATCCTAGAGCACGAATAGCATATGAGCACATTGGTGTTGGGCGAATCCCTTTATAAATATAAGACTTAATACCATTTGCTGCCATAATGGAACAAGTTAATTCTGCAAATTCCTTAGATTGATAACGGACATCATAACTAACTGCAATTCCACGTGCAATAGCTTCAGGGCCATGATCAATAATCGTATTAGCTAATGCTTGTGCTGCTTTCCCCACCATATAAGTATTCATACGATTGGTTCCTGCTCCAAGTTTACCTCTCAATCCCGCCGTTCCAAATTCTAATGTTTTGTAAAAACGATCCTGAATTTCAGATTCATCGCCTTTAATAGCTTCTAAATCTGACTTAATATCTTTACCGAGTGAGTCGTTTTCTAACCACTCTTGATAAATCTCTTTATAATTCATATGAGACATCCTATTCTAAGACCAAAATGGTAAAAATCAGCTCCATGATAAGAGATTTTAGTTCTTCAGGAGCTAACTGAATAGTATCAAATTAACCTTATAAAGTCAACTTATTTTATAAATTAACTACACTTAATATATTTAAAGCATCTAAATTTTTTTCATCACCCTATCATTCTTAGTCTACATTATATATAGACTTACCAACTTCCAAACAATACAGTAACAATTTACTCATAACAATGGAATAATAAAAGTCTAAAACAAGTTGTTTTAGACAATGAAATTATAATACTTTACTTAAGAAATCTCTTGTGCGGATTTCTTTTGTCTGCTCAAATACTTCCTTAGGGGCCCCTTGCTCAACAATAATTCCTGCATCCATAAAAATGACACGATCCGCTACTTCACGTGCAAAACCCATTTCATGAGTGACAATAACCATCGTCATACCAGATTTAGCTAAATCTTGCATAACAGTCAAGACTTCACCTACCATTTCAGGATCAAGAGCTGAAGTAGGTTCATCAAAAAGAAGGACATCAGGATTCATTGCAAGACCTCTTGCAATAGCAATTCGTTGTTGTTGTCCTCCAGATAAGCTAGCTGGATAAGTATTAGCCTTCTCTTTGAGTCCAACTTTTTCAAGTAGCTCATATGCTTTTGTCTGAGCATCAAGATTAGAAAGCCCCTTTGTCTTAATAGGTGATAAAGTAATATTTTCTAGTACAGTCATATTGGGAAATAGATTGAACTGTTGAAAAACCATGCCCATTTTTTCGCGCATTTTAAAAATATCATTCTTTTTGTCTGTTATATCAATCCCTTCAAAAGTCACTGTTCCCTTTGTTGGTACTTCCAAGAGATTCATTGTTCTTAAAAATGTTGACTTACCAGAGCCAGAAGGGCCAATAATAACCACTACTTCTCCTTGATGAATATCCAAGTCAATGCCTTTTAAAACCTCATTTTTCCCAAAACTTTTATGAAGTCCTTGTATTGAAATAATTGGCTCAACCATCTATTTTTACCCCTTTCCCAAGATATTTCTCCATTTGTTTTAACAAAGCTGAGAGAATCGTTGTCAACATTAAATAGTAAAATGCTGCAAATAATAACGGTGCAACTGGTGAGTAAGTAGCCGTTACAACTGATTGTGCTCCGTTCCATAATTCCATGACACCAATAGTTTGAAGGAGAGCACTATCTTTAATAATTGTAATAAATTCATTCCCTAGAGCAGGTAAAATATTTTTAAAAGCTTGGGGTAAGATAACATAGCGAAGTGTATTTTTAGGTCGAATCCCCAACGAGTAAGCTGCTTCTATTTGTCCAGATGGTACAGCCTCAATCCCTGCACGTACAATTTCCGAAATATAGGCACCACTATTTAAGGAAATGATAATGATACCAGGTAAAAGTCGTGTAAAATCTAAATCTAAAACACCAAAGCTAATCGTTGGTAAATTGTTAAAATGCATCCATGCGAAAGCAATCATAATTTGAACTACCATCGGTGTCCCACGAAATACCCATACATAGAAATTAGCTAATATTGTGAGAAAATGTAAATTAGTACGCTTTACTAAAGCAATTAACACACCTATAATAGTTCCAAAAAAAACAACACATGTTGAAATCATAATGGTTACCATCACACCATAATTAAAATAGGACCAATATTGTGGTAAAAATGAAAAATTCATTGACATCTCCTAAAAAAGTAATTGCCAATAGTCTATCACACAAAGAATAAAAATACAAGTTTAGATAAATATTTTTGTTTTTATTCTATTTTACTGTATATTTAGATATAAAAAAAAGACCTTCAAGGTCTTTTATAATTATCAGTATAATAAATCGTAAATTTCCATTGCGATAAGGTCAATGCTGTCAAATGAATATGATTCACGCGCTTCTACATCACGTAATGTGAAAACAGGACCGTTTTCAGGGTCATTACTAAAAGATACTTCTGCTACAACAACACCTTCACGTTCAAAATTACGTTTTAAATTACCACCATCAGTCGCCATTAATTCGAGGCGATTGATGATTCTCACTAAATGTGATTCCATCTTACTTACTCCTATATATTTTCTAGTCTTTTCTATTTTAACACAAAAGTGACCAAAGCAACATGAAAAGCAACATTTTTACTAACTTTTTAACGATTTTATCGTCTAAAATCCGCAAATAACGATTTTTCTCAGTAGTCATCTATTTTTCAATTTAGCACTCTAATATATTCAGTGCTAAAAACAGAACTTTTTTCTTGATTTCTAGGCTTTAGGTGCTATAATAAAAGCATAAAGTTTGACTATATTTGACTATATACACATCAATAGTTAAATGTCATAAGAAAGGGGTAGCCTATGCTCTGTCAAAACTGCAAACTAAACGAATCAACTATTCATTTGTATACAAATGTTAATGGAAAACAAAAGCAAGTTGATCTTTGTCAAAATTGCTACCAAATTATTAAAACTGACCCTAATAATCCACTTTTTTCAGGTTTAAATCATGTTTCACATGCGCCTGGTGGCATCAATCCTTTCTTTGATGATTTCTTTGGAGATTTAAATAATTTCAGAGCCTTTAATGGCCAAGATTTACCAAACACTCCTCCTACACAATCAGGAGGAAACCGAGGTGGAGGAAACGGTAATGGACGAAATAATAATCGCAACCAAACTGCAACTCCTTCTCAAGCCAAAGGGATTCTAGAAGAATTTGGTATCAATGTCACTGAAATAGCCCGCCATGGTGATATTGACCCTGTTATTGGACGTGACTCAGAAATTATTCGTGTTATCGAAATCCTTAATCGTCGTACAAAAAATAATCCTGTACTTATTGGCGAACCCGGCGTTGGGAAAACTGCCGTTGTTGAAGGACTTGCTCAGAAAATTGTTGATGGTAATGTGCCTCATAAACTTCAAGGCAAACAAGTTATTCGTTTGGATGTTGTGAGTCTAGTACAAGGAACGGGCATTCGTGGTCAATTTGAAGAACGCATGCAAAAGTTGATGGAAGAAATTCGTCAACGTCAAGATGTTATTCTATTCATAGATGAAATTCACGAAATAGTTGGAGCTGGTACAGCTGGCGAAGGTAGTATGGATGCAGGTAATATTTTAAAACCTGCCCTTGCACGTGGAGAATTACAACTAGTAGGTGCTACTACTCTCAATGAATATCGTATTATCGAAAAGGACGCTGCCTTAGAACGCCGTATGCAACCTGTAAAAGTCGATGAGCCTTCTGTTGAAGAAACCATTACTATTTTGAAAGGTATCCAAAAAAAATACGAAGATTATCATCATGTAAAATATAATAATGATGCCATAGAAGCAGCTGCAGTACTATCTAATCGTTATATCCAGGACCGCTTTTTACCTGATAAAGCAATAGACTTATTAGATGAAGCTGGTTCTAAAATGAACCTAACACTAAATTTTGTTGATCCAAAAGAAATTGATCAACGTCTCATTGAAGCAGAAAATTTAAAAGCGCAAGCGACTCGTGAAGAAGATTACGAACGTGCAGCTTACTTCCGTGACCAGATTGCAAAATATAAAGAAATGCAACAACAAAAGGTCGACGATCAAGATACACCTATTATTACCGAAAAAACAATTGAGCACATCATTGAAGAAAAAACGAATATCCCTGTTGGTGATTTAAAAGAAAAAGAACAATCTCAATTAATTAATCTCGCAGATGACTTGAAACAACATGTGATCGGCCAGGATGACGCTGTCGTTAAGATTGCAAAAGCTATTCGTCGTAATCGAGTTGGTCTTGGTAGCCCAAACCGTCCTATTGGTTCCTTTTTATTTGTAGGACCAACCGGCGTTGGTAAAACTGAACTTTCTAAACAACTAGCAATTGAGCTCTTTGGTTCAGCTGATAGTATGATTCGTTTTGATATGTCAGAGTACATGGAAAAGCATGCTGTTGCTAAATTAGTCGGAGCGCCTCCAGGATACGTGGGATACGAGGAAGCTGGACAATTAACTGAAAAGGTTCGTCGAAATCCTTACTCGCTCATCCTTCTAGATGAAATTGAAAAAGCTCATCCTGATGTCATGCATATGTTCTTGCAGGTCCTTGATGACGGTCGATTAACAGATGGACAAGGAAGAACTGTTAGTTTTAAAGATACCATTATCATCATGACCTCAAATGCTGGTTCTGGTAAAACTGAAGCAAGCGTTGGCTTTGGTGCCTCACGAGAAGGTAGAACGAATTCCGTACTAGGTCAACTAGGTAACTTCTTCAGCCCTGAATTTATGAACCGCTTTGACGGTATTATTGAATTCAAGGCTTTAGATAAAGAGAATCTCCTCAATATCGTTGATATTATGTTATCTGACGTTAATGCACGTCTCGCCATCAATGGTATTCATCTAGATGTCACTGATAAAGTGAAAGAAAAATTGGTTGATTTAGGTTACGATCCCAAAATGGGAGCACGTCCATTACGTCGTACCATTCAAGAACATATTGAAGATGCTATCACAGATTACTATCTTGAGAATCCAAGCGAAAAAGAACTTCGTGCTATTATGACTAGCAATGGAAATATCATAATAAAATCTTCTAAAAAAACTGAAGAAAGTACAAAAGGTTGAGTAAGAAACTCAACCTTTTTTCACACTCTTCTCAAAAAATAATAGCCTCTATAAAGCTGTTTCTCTCCTACCTCGTCTTTAAATTTTAATACAATTATTAAGGAAATATTCCAAAAATTTTAGTATAATAAATAAAAAATAATTAAAGCTTTTAAAATCATAAAACACAATCAGGAGAGAGAACTATGACTAATCCTACTTTCGGTGAAAAAATAGATAATGTAAACTATAGGTCACGATTTGGTGTCTATGCTATTATTCCAAATCCAACTCATGATAAAATTATTTTAGTACAGGCACCTAATGGTGCTTGGTTTCTTCCAGGTGGGGAAATTGAAGAAAATGAAAATCACCTAGAAGCTTTAACTCGTGAGTTAATTGAAGAATTAGGTTATTCCGCAACAATTGGCCATTACTATGGTCAAGCTGATGAATATTTTTACTCTAGACACCGTGATACTTACTACTATAATCCCGCCTATATTTATGAAGTTACTGCCTATCATAAGGATCAAGCGCCACTAGAAGATTTCAACCATCTAGCCTGGTTTCCTATCCAAGAAGCTAAAGAAAAGCTAAAACGAGGAAGCCATAGATGGGGTGTCCAAGCTTGGGAAAAAAATCACCATTCTAGGAAATAATTCATACCTTTCTTCCTAAATAGTGTTATAATAAACCTAATAAGAATCAGGGGGAAAATAGTTATGAGACTAATTAATACAACCAGTAGTCATCCTGAACTAGTTCGAAATCAACTCCAAAATACAGATGCAAAATTAGTGGAAGTCTATTCAGCTGGCAACACCGATGTCGTTTTTACAAAAGCACCTAAACATTATGAATTATTAATTTCAAACAAATATCGTGCTATCAAAGATGAAGAATTAGAAGCTATTCGTGAGTTCTTCTTAAAGCGTAAAATAGATCAATCTATTATTATTCAAGAGCAGATGAAATCACTCCATACTGCCAAGTTAATTGAAATTTCATATCCAACAACAGCATAATTAAAAGAAGCCTAATCAAGGCTTCTTTTTTGATGACTACTAAACAAATGTCTTACCAATTTCTTCCATTAAAACTGGTAAGATATTTGTCAAAATATAGCGTTAAATAATTTTTATTAAGCTTCAAAACCTTGAGCTACTGCTTCAGGATAATATTGCTCAATAATTGCTGCACTAGCATCACAAACAGCTACACCATACGAACGCATCTTTGTGGTTGGATCAATACGGCGTGAGCGTTCGCAGACTTCACCTTCAGCGTGTTCAACAGTAAATGCAACACCTTCAAATGATACTGAGTCAGCTGGTTTGTCTGCTTCATCAGCAATTGTTAATTGTGAGACAATCATCAAGAGTGCAATATCGCTATTTAACGCTGTTAATAACGTTTTCACTTCTTGACTAGCATAAATTGTTAAATGTGCTTCTAGAGATTTACCAATAACTTTAGCGTTACGTGCTTCTTCGAGAGCTTTTTGAGCTTGTGTTCGTAACGTCATGAATGCTGACCACTCTTCAAGAATTTCTTCTTGACCAGAGAATGTCTGTGCAACAGGCATTTCTGCTAATTGAACAAACTCCTCCTCCTCATGTTCGAGGTATGACCAAATTTCTTCAGCAGTATGTGGTAGAATCGGAGTCAAAAGTTTTGTAAGTTTAACTAAAATATCATAGAAAACAGTTTGCATACGACGTCGTTCTGGACTGTTAGCCGCTTCAATGTAAACCACATCTTTTGCAAAATCAAGGTAAAATGCTGATAGATCAACTGTTACGAAGTTAACGACAGCTTTATAAATTGCCATAAAATCATAAGCAGCATAAGCTTTGTTGATTGTATCCACAACTTGATTAAATTTAATAGTCATATAACGATCAACGGCACCTAAATTTTCATAGGCTACTGCATCTTGTTTAGGATTAAAATCGGAAGTATTTGCAATCAAGAAACGCAATGTATTCCTGATCTTACGATAAGTTTCTGATGTTTGTTTTAAGATATCCATTGAAATACGAACATCATTACTTGAGTCAACAGAAGTTACCCACAGACGCAAGATTTCCGCACCAAATTGTTTTTCAACATCACTAGGAAGAATTGTATTTCCTAGAGATTTAGACATTTTCTCACCTTTACCATCAAGTACAAAACCTTGAGATAAGACTGCTTTGTATGGAGCGTGACCATTAACAGCAACTGATGTAATTAGTGATGAGTTGAACCAACCACGGTATTGATCAGAACCTTCAAGATAAAGATCTGCTGGATAGGAAAGGTTTTCACGAGCATTCATTACCCCATTCCATGATGAACCAGAATCAAACCAAACATCCATGATGTCTGTTTCTTTCTCAAAGAGACCATTAGGTGAACCTGGATGAGTATAACCTGCTGGTAGAAGGTCCTTAGCATCACGTTGCCACCAAACGATTGAGCCGTATTCAGCAAATAAATCTGCAACGTGATCAGTCACTTCTTTTGTCATGATAGCTGTACCATCTTCTGCATAAAAAATTGGAAGTGGAACACCCCAAGCACGTTGACGTGAGATTACCCAGTCGCCACGGTCACGGATCATGTTATAAAGACGTTTTTTACCCCACTCAGGTTGGAAATTTGTCTTTTCAATTTCATCGAGGATTTCTTGACGGAATTTCGAAACAGAGGCAAACCATTGTGGAACCGCACGCCAAATGATTGGCTTTTTCGTACGCCAGTCAAATGGATATGAGTGGTTGATAACTTCGCTGGCTAAAAGAAGATCTCCCAATTTTTCTTTTACAAGTGGTGTTACTTTGTCATAGAATTGACCTTCAAAATCAGGACCAGCATTTTCCATCATCAAACCACGACTATCTACGGTAACTACAACATCAAGTCCATTAGCAATACCAACGTTATAGTCATCTTCACCAAAACCAGGAGCCGTGTGGACAATACCTGTACCAGAATCTGTTGTAACATGGTCTCCAAGGATAACCAACTCTTCTACTTCTGTATCCCATGGATGTTCTGTAACAATGTGATTAAGTTCTTTACCAGTGTGATGAGTCACAATTTCAAAGTTTTCCCAGCCAAACTTAGCAGCGAGACTATCTACAAGAACCTCTGCAAGAAGGTATTTACGCTCACTACCTACTGGTACAACTACAACATACTCCATATCTGGTCCTACTGTTAAACCGCGTGAAGCTGTTACAGTAAATGGTGTTGTCGTCCAAACGACGATATAGGTATCTGTATCAAGAATTCCCTTACCATCTTTAACTTTATTGGCATAGTAGAGTGATGTCGAATCAATATCATGATATTCGATTTCAGCCTCAGCAAGGGCAGACTCTGATGACCATGACCAATACACTGGTTTAGCACCACGATAGATATATCCTTTATCTGCCATAGCACCGAAAACACGTACTTGATCTGCTTCATAATCTGGTGTTAGTGTAATATAAGGATTTTCCCAATCGGCAGAAACGCCCAGACGTTTAAAATCATCACGTTGTTTGTCAACTTGGCTGAGAGCATAATCACGACACATTTCAAGGTATTCAGCCAAGTCCATTTCTTTACGTTTAACCCCTTTTTTAGCTAATACTTGCTCAATTGGGAGTCCATGAGTATCCCAACCAGGCACATAAGGAGCTCGAAAACCTGACATTGATTTTGAACGTACAATAATGTCTTTCGAAATTTTATTTAGTGCATGTCCTACATGAATATTCCCATTAGCATAGGGAGGTCCGTCATGAAGGTGAAAGGCTGGTTTTCCTTCATTCAATGCTTGACGTTTTTTATAAATGTCAGCTTGATCCCATGCTTCTTGCCATTGAGGTTCCTTATTTGGAAGCCCTGCACGCATTGGAAAAGCTGTTTGTCCTAAATTCAAGGTTTCTTTTAATTTCATACTAACTCCTTATCTTATAGTAATAGTTATCACAATTTTTTAAATTGCTAAATAAAAAAGCTTTCATCACATAAAGGACGAAAGCTCGTGGTACCACCTTAATTCAGAGCAGAAAATAGCTATTTCTTACTCCCTCAACAACCCGTAAGGTGGGTTAAGCCTTCTACCTTACTTAAATAATAGTTCAGGTAGAATGATTGAAAATGATAATTTCAATATTAGGGATTGTAGGGCTCTCACCATCTCCTACTCGCTGATAATATAATATTAAAACCTTGTTTTTCTTAATCTTCAATATTTAATTTAAAAGTTTGAGTTTCACCTAAATTGATCGGTTCTTCCATTTGGAAATTATTAGTATCTAATAAACCTGACTCTTCAAGTTGTTTGTTACTTTCTTCAACACGACGCTGTAATTCTTCCATTTCATCTGGTGAGAATTGACGAGTAGCATCAAATGACTCAGTGTCATCCACCACTGGTAAAGCATCATCTTCATCAAGAACTTTTTCAACAACTTCTTTGAAAGAAGCATCAGAATTTTGAAGATAAATAGCTGTTGGTTTCAACAATTCTTCCCAAGCAGATGAGTTAGCTAATTTTAGCTGCCCTTCTAACTCAGAAAGCAAACGTTGGTGGAAAACACGTGATTGACGTTTCAAATCTTCTGTTTCTATAGCAACACGCTTAGCATCATCTGTCGCATCTCGAAGGATTTGATTTGCTTTTAATTTAGCCTCATCAATTAAATGTTGAGCATCAAATGTAGCTTTCCCCATTAGGTTAGATGCTTCATCCTGTGCTGAAATTTTCACACGCTCAGCAGTTTCTTGAGCTAAAATAACTGATTGACTTAACGATTCCTTCATTTCGTTGAAGTAAGCGATTTTCTCTTCTAAATCTTTAATGTATTGCTCTTGCTCACGATTACGTCTAATCAAGTCCTCGTAATCGTCAACAACAATCTCTAAAAATTCATTAACTTCTTCTTCGCTATAACCGCGAAATTTTGATGAAAATGTTTTATCTTTAATTTCAAGTGCTGTAAGTGGCATGTTTTCTCCTTAGTTATGTATCATTTTGTCTACTTCTAACTTATATTTTTGATTTTTAGTTAACCCTAGGTTATGGTTCAACGTAAATCGACCATATCCTCTAACACTAATCAAATCCCCCTCTACTAATTGTTCAGAAACTCGATTGACGGTTGCATAATTGACCTTGACTTTATCTGCCTCAATCAATTTCGTCGACTGTGTTCGTGAAATCTTTAAAATCGTTGCTAAAATTTTATCAAGACGTAAACTGGAAGCAATAACAGTTAGTTTTTGAATATCTTGTTTGGGAGTTAGAAGTTTGGACAAGGGAACTTCAGCTAATTGTACACTAGCAGTTCCAATTTTTGTAACTGAATGAACAAGGTGATTTGTCATTTGACTATCGACCAAAACCTGAGCACAGCCTTCTTCAACTAGGATATCCCCTAAAATTGATCGTTTTACACCTAAGTAATTCAGTAAAGTTCCCATAATTTTAGCATGGGTAAGGTGATTAAATTTAGCATTATACTTTATTTCAATTAGGCTAAGGTTAAAATCAGCCATATCTAACTGATAGTATTCCGGTGCTATTATTACTTTAACATATTCTGTTTGAAAATACTGACCAGAAGTGTAATAATGACTACCTCGCCTCTCTAGAACACTTTCGAGTATTTTAAATTCCCTAGGATTTAGAAATTCAGTGGTAATAAACGAATAGGTGTTTTCGACATATTGAGCTAAATGGTCTATTTTATGGATAAACGCATACTCTTCTGGTCGAAAATGCTGATAAATATCATCTAACGTCATCTTATGTAAAAAGCAAGATTAAAAATCTACTCAACATATTTAGTAAAAAGAATGCTACTATTACTGTAAAATCTAGACCTAAAAATTGTAGATTAAATCTTCTGAGTGGGCGAATAATCGGATCAACAATCTGTACCACTAGTCTACCAATCCATGAATCGTATGCTCCTGGAAACCAAGATAACAAGGCATAGGCTAGTAAGATATAAGAATAGACCCTAATTGTTTTTAATAATATTAATAGTACTAATATCATATTTATCGTCTCTTCATATCAAAATCAAAACTCGTCTCTTGACCAGTCTTTGGAATATTCATCTCCTCAATATCAACCATAACATTGGCTGGTGTTAATAGAAACATTGAACTCCCAACCTTTTGTAATGAACCATATAATACTCTACTTGCACCATCAATATAATCCAAGCAACGTCGTGCTTGCGCATCAAGCATATATTGAAAATCAATCAAGACACATTCATTAACGATAAGTAAATCAACAATTTCTTGTGCATCCTCATACTTACGGGGATACTTCAGAGCAATTGTTACTTGTTCTCTCTGTTGTCGAACTGAGTCTTTATTTTGAACCCTAGGAGTAGCTTGCTGATAAGCATTGTCTCTCTGTACCCTTTGTCTCTCCTGACGATTAGGATCATAGGTATAAGTTCTCGGACGACTACCAATCATCTCTTCCTCTGCGGAGTTAGTCATATGACTACGCTGAGAAGCTTCCTGTGCTGTAGCTGCTCTGGAATCTCTTTGCACTGAAGTTCTCTCTTGTACTTCGTGTACTTCATTTTCACTTACATCGTCAGTGTCAAAATAAGAAATAATTTTGTCAAATCTATCTTTTAATGCCATATTCCCCTCCATTATTTAAAGAATGAAGTTCCTATCCTTACAAATGTTGATCCATTTTGAATAGCAATATCATAATCTCTACTCATGCCCATGCTTAATTCTGTAAACGGCATTCGTTCTATGTTCCTAGCTTGAAGCCTTTTCCTAAGACTCTCAGTCTCTTCAAAAATTGATGATATTTCCTCTTTAGTTGCTTTTAAGGGAGCCATAGTCATGATGCCGATAAGTTCAATTTTATCGTACCGAGAAATTAAGTTCAGTGCATCATCTATTTGCTCAATAGTAAAACCATGCTTACTGTCTTCTCGTGATATATTAACTTGTAGAAAACATTTAATTAGTTTTTGAGCATGTTTTTGAATCTCAGCTGCTAACTTAACAGAATCTAAAGCATGAAAATAATCAACATAATTAATGACATCTTTAACTTTTCGACGTTGTAAACTACCAATGAGATGCCATGTAAGCTTTTCATCTTTTAATGCTTGATATTTTTCAAGAAATTTATCAACACGATTTTCACCGATATGATTAACACCTGTTCTAATAAGCGCTTCTGTTGTTTGACAGTTAACATATTTTGTTACAGCTACGATATGAACTGATTCATGAGCGCGACCTGCTTTTAGTGCTAATTTACTAACATTGTCAAAAATCGCTGTTTTATTTTCTTGTAAATTCATCATTTTAATTAACGGTTTTTAAAGAATGGAGGTGTTTCAAGTTCATCATCCATATCATCATTTTCTGAAAACGTTGACATAGACAACTTGCTATCAAGTTCACCTTCTGTCGGACGTGAAATATTATCACGACGAAGGTCCCAATTACCAAAAGCAGAACTTTGTTGCTGATTTTGTGCATGAGGCTGATTTTGTTGAGTTGGCATTTCGCGAGACTCTGTCATATCAAAGTTGCCACGACGATCAAAGTTTGAATTTGAAGTACTTTGACGTTCTGAAGGTGCTTGATTAGTTGGAGCTGATGTTGTAAAACCAGATACTTGATTAGTTTTATCTTTACGTACACCTGTTGCAACAACTGTTACGCGGATTTCGTCTTTCATATCCATGTCAATTGAAGTACCTAACCAAATATTGACACCTTTACCTGCTGCTTGGCTAACAATCTCTGATGCTTCCTCTGCTTCAGTAAGTGTCATATCCATACCGCCGGTAACATTGACAATAACGTCTTCTGCTCCATCAATCGTTGTTTCAAGAAGTGGTGAATAAATTGCTTTTCGAGCAGCTTCAGTAATACGTTCCTCACCAGAACCGATACCAATTCCCATCAGTGCATTACCTTTATTTGCCATAACTGTTTTAACATCTGCAAAGTCAAGGTTAATTAAACCTGGGTTAGTAATCAAATCCGTAATACCTTGAACACCTTGACGTAAAACATTATCTGCTTCACTAAGAGCTTCAAGCAATGGTGTCTTCTTATCTACAATTTCAAGAAGATTATTATTTGAAATGATAAGCAGTGTATCAACTTGTTCTCTTAATTCTTGAATACCTTCGATAGCGAAGTTAGAACGTTTATTACCCTCAAAGCCAAAAGGACGTGTGATGACCGCTACTGTAAGTGCTCCTAAACTCTTTGCAATACGTGCAATAACTGGAGCCGCACCTGTACCAGATCCGCCCCCCATACCTGCTGTGATAAATACCATATCAGCGCCAGTAAGTGCTTCTGTTAAAACTTCTTCACTTTCTTCAGCTGCTTTACGACCAACTTCAGGTTGTCCTCCTGCACCAAGTCCGCGAGTTAATTTTGGACCAAGTTGAATGACAGTTTCAGCTTTTGAGCTACTTAAGGCTTGAATATCAGTATTTGCTGCAATAAACTCAACGCCAGCGACACCTTCGTCAATCATGCGGTTAATAGCGTTACCGCCACCGCCTCCAACACCAATAACTTTAATAACTGCACCTTGTACTGATGCTGTATCAAATGAAAATACCATTTTTATTCCTCACTTATTGTTTTAGTCAAACATACTTCCAAAAATTCCTCTGATGCGCTCACCAATATTAGCTTTAGGCTCAGTAGGCTCTTGAGCGTTTTCTCTTGCTCGGATTGGTTCTAAATTAGAATCTTCCATAGAAGAGGTTAACGGCTCAGAATAAGGCATTGTCGACATTGTATTTGTTTTTTCTTTATAATCAAAGTCGACTGGTTTATGTCTTAGCATTTCGTCGCCAGTTACAGCATGTTGTGCGATAATGTCAACTTCTGACATCATTCCTACATAATCAACGATACTAATAACATTAGCAAACATTGGATTGCGAATACCTACTTGGTTTGGAACGTGCAATTTAACTCTAGTTCCAAAAATTTGTTGAGCAACCTCGACAACTCCTGGCATAATTGCACCACCTCCAACAAGAATAATACCACCAGGTAAATCAAGTAAACGACCTCTACCCAAGTCTTGTTTGACATGTTCTAAAATTTGACGAATACGTCCTGAAATAATTTGCGAAAGATAGCTTTCTGTAATTTCAACAGGTTCCTCGTTACCAACAACATTAACTTGAACTGTATCAGAAGTACTTGCTTCTTCAACATTAGCTTGTCCAAAGTTGAATTTCAATGCTTCGGCGATTTCTACTGTTGTACGTAGCACTTTAGAAATATCTTTGGTAACATAATCGCTACCTTCAGAATAAATATTAGTATATTGCAATTCTTGATTACGCATAGAAGCGACTGTTGTTTGTCCGCCTCCCATATCAATCACAGTTGCACCAAACTCACGTTCACCTTCGTTTAGAACTGATTTTGCTAAGGCTAGAGGGGCGATCACAACATGCTCTACTTTTATACCTGCTCGTTCAACAGTTTTACGAAGATTATGAAGGATAGTTGTTGGTCCAGTATAGATAAGACCACGCATCTCAAGGCGAATCCCCATCATCCCTCTAGGGTCTCTAATCCCTTGGAAACCATCTACAATGAATTCAAGCGGAATCAATGAAATAACTTCTCTTTCAGGAGTAATGCTTTTAGTCAATGCTGATTTAACAACACTTTCGACATCTTCATCCTTAATTTCTTTTGATTCATTAGGAACAGGAATCATTCCTTGAGTTGGTTCAATTTGGAGAAGATTTGCTGGTAATCCAACATTGATTTTGTCAATGGTGATGCCTGCTTTCTCCTCAGCTTGTTTTACCGCCTCTTTGATTGCAGTTGCTGCTGCCTCAATATCAATAATTATACCATCTTTTACACCGGAACTAGGGACGTTGCTAACCCCAATTACATTCATTTCATTTGCAATAAATTCTGCAACTAAAACTTTAATCGAGCTTGTTCCTATATCCAAACCAGTAAAAAAGCCATTTCTAGCCATTCACTCGACCTCGCTATCTTTCCATTCTTTTCTATTCTACATCTGCCAAAAACAGAATTATTCAGAAAATATTATACCATAAAAAAAGCAGAATTGTTACCAAATTACGTTTTTTTATTAAGCAACATCAAATTGAAATATTTCTAACTTATTTAAACCATTCGGAACTTATAACAAACTTAAATTTTTTTCAAGAAATCAATTTTTACTAGCAATCTATGACTGACTTGATATATATAAAAAAGACTGATAAATCCAGTCTTTTTTATTGCTAATTAACATTTTGAGGGTTAGGTGCCTGCTCTGTTGCTATCTGTTGTCCTTGTTGATTAGTATTTGAGTTATTTGTTTGTCCTTGACTATTTTCCGCAACCTGACCATTTTGTGTTTGTGTTTTATCAGTTGATTTATTTTTTGTATCTTCTGCTTTAACAGGGGTTGATTCAATGGTATTTGTTGTTGTGTAAACTCCCACTTCCATATCAACAATAGAAGGTTCCTTAAGGTTCTTCTTAATTTGTTTGTAAAAAGGAAGTCTTTCTTTAAATTTAGATAATGGTATTCTAATACTATTTCCATCGTGCATATCTAACAGCAGGAGGTCAGGTGTCGTTTTAGAATCAGCTAAACTTATCACCTGAATCTCACTTATTAAATCAGGGTCTAAAGCCTTTAAATCTTTAATTAATAGCTTAATACTATCTTCCTTATCAAGGTTAATTGTTAAGAAGTGCTTTGGTAGCTCTGAACTATTTACAGGATCAGCCTTTTTTCCAGTTTCCAAGACAGGTTGATATCCTTGCTTTGTATGTGCATATGCAATAATCTTATTTTCTTGAACTTGAATATGAAACTTATTGGGAAATTGATAAGTCATCTGAGCTGTTTTTACCCATACATCTTCTGCAGCTAAACGTTGTTCAATAGCTTTATGTTTAAAAATTAAAGAAAAGAAATAATCGTTTTTTTGAATATTCGTTTTCTCTATCAAAATATCATCAGGTGTATGCTGATTTCCACTAACTGTTATTGTTTTTTGCTTACTAAAAGGAGTTAGTAGGAAAACGGAAACTAAAATGACTAGGAATGCTACTACAAATATAGGTGCAGTTCTAATGCGATTAGTTTTGGCTAAGCTGTTGACTATTTTTTCTTTTTTCTGTTTCTTTTCAATCTTAGGTCTTGAAATCTTTGGAAAATGAAGCTTCTTAATTTTAGTAGTATTTTGAGGTTCTTCAGGAGAAGAAATATTTAATTTACTTCTTTTATCTAAGCGTAATTTTTCGTTAATACGTTTTTGTTCTTCTTCATCTTCTTTGCGTTTTTTTAAAAATTCAAGGTTACGCTTTTGCCATTCCGTTAAGACAACTTCTTCTTTTTCTGGGGTATCTGATTTCTTCTTAGGCATGTTTTATCCTTTTGTTACTTTTGCCATATCATCAATTAATAATTGATAAAATTCATCTTGAGATTTTATTTCAGATGATTGTGACATGTTTTTTTCGTAACTCTCACTGTTAGAAATTAATAAATTTATCTGTTTCTCAAGTGTATTTATGTTTAATTCAGATTCTGGTAACTGCAATGCGTAGCCCTTTTCTTCAAAATAAGCAGCATTCTCTAATTGGTCACCTCGGCTCGCTTCACGTCCAAGAGGGATAATAAGATGAAGTTTTTTCATAGCTACTAATTCAAAAATAGTATTAGAGCCACCTCGTGTAACAACCACATCTGCTAAATTCATTAAAGGCTGATAAAGGTCTGTAACATAATCCACGCGATAAAGGTTCTTCTTCAATCGATTGAGAGAAGAATCGCCTGAAATATTGATAACATTATATTTTTCTTCCAGCTCAGGTGTTTGAGTAATAAAATCATTGAATACTTTTGCACCTGCTGATCCTCCAATAAATAGTAAGGTCTTTAGGTTTGGATCGAAGGCTTCTTTTATACTAGTTAAGTCAGTATTTTCAAACGACTTTTTACAATCCATGACTTTTGTTACAGCACCAATATGCTTAGTTTTGATTAAATCTTTAGATTGTTCAAAAGTCGTATACATAATAGTCGCAAATTTATAAGCAATCTTATTTGCTAACCCCATTGATAAATCTGATTCATGAACAAAAACAGGAACTTTTAATAGGCGTGCAGCTACTACAGGAGGTACTGAAACAAATCCCCCTTTTGAAAATAAGGCTTGGGGTCTAAGTTTAGCAATAATAGCAATCGATTGAAGAACGCCAACCCCTACTTTAAAGACATCTAACATATTTTGCCATGAAAAATAGCGACGTAGTTTCCCAGTAGCTATAGAGTGAAATGTGATATCAAGTCCAGACTGATTAATTTGTTCATGTTCTATGCCATTTTTATCACCAATATAATGTACTTCCCAACCATCTTTGATAAATTTGGGGATTAATATTAGGTTTAGTGTTACATGACCTACCGTACCACCACCTGTAAAAACAATTTTTTTCCCCATAGTTACTCTCCTCTAAGACTTTCGAAAGTATCAATGAATTCATCACCACGGACTTCGAAATTCTTATACATGTCCCATGATGCATTTGCAGGACTTAGCAAGATAACATCGCCCTGTTGTGCCACCTCATAAGCTTTATGTACCGCATCTCTAACATCTAAAGCATCGCTATAAGTTACTCCTGCTTTTTGTGCAGCACGTTTTACTCGAGATGCCGATTCCCCTAAAACAACCATATGTTTAAGTCCAGTGATATCTGGTATCAATTCATCAAACTCATTACCGCGATCAAGACCTCCTGCAATTAGGATAACTTTAGTATTATCAAAGCCAGATAATGCTTTTTGAGTTGCCAATATATTAGTTGACTTGCTGTCGTTATAGAAACTAATACCATGAACCTTACCGAGTGATTGCAAGCGGTGTTTAACACCTCCAAAATTGCTTAAAGTTTCTCTAATAACTTGATTACTGATACCAGCCAGTTTAGCAACCGCAATAGTTGCTAGAGCATTCTCTACGTTATGGCTTCCTGGGACACCAATGTCATCTACTGACATAATATTCTCCCCTTTATAGAAAAGTTGCTTGTCTTGTACGTAAGCACCATCAACTTTTTCCGTAGTAGAGAAAGGAACGATTGTTGCTTTAGTAGTTTTAGCTAACTCTTTAGAAATACCTTGATTAAAATTAAGTACCAAAAAATCAGATGAAGACATTTGATTTTGGATATTCCATTTTGCAGCAACATAATCTTCAAAAGACCCATGATAATCTAAATGAGTTGGCATTAAATTAGTAATTACTGCAATATGAGGACGAAATTCCTTAACTCCCATTAGCTGAAAACTTGATAATTCCATAACTAGAGTATCTTTATCATTCGCAGCCTGAACAACTTCACTAGCAGGAAAGCCGATATTCCCAGCTAACAAACCTCTCTGACCTCCAGCATTTAAGACTTCTGCAATCATCGTTGTCGTTGTCGTTTTCCCGTTAGAGCCTGTAATACCTATTAGCTGAGATTCTGAAACTAAGTATGCTAATTCCACTTCAGTCAAAACAGGGATTTGTTTTTCTAATGCTTTTTTGACCATAGGATTGTTATAAGGTATTCCTGGATTTTTAATCATGTAACAAAAATCCTCATCTAACAATTCTAAAGGATGACTACCACAAACCACTTTAATACCCTCTTCCAACAAAGACTGTGCTGTTGGATTTTCATCAAATGGTTTGCCATCATTAACTGTCACTATTGCTCCTAACTTAGCTAACAAACGTGCAGCAGCTTCTCCAGATCGTGCTAAACCAAGGACTAAAACTTTTTTATTTTCAAATGTTGTTATTGTTTTCATTACTCGTCCCATTCTATCATTATTATCCCTATTATTTTACCTTTAATCAGTGGCTTTTTCAAGGTAAAGGATATGTCTCTAATTTCTCAAAACAAAAGAACTTAGGAGACAAAATCCTAAGTTCATAAGCTATTTCTTCTTTTCTGACAAATTCAATGTTTCTTTAAATGCTGTATATCCTAGAGGAATCATTATAAGCCCAATATACAATTCACCTGGCAATTGAAGGATTTTAATAAAACTCATAACTGCCAAGACAAGTAATAAGGCTACCAAACCTACTAAACCAATAGCGTTCAAAGTATTACGTACTGTTTTTGGTGCCATAAAAAAGTAATACAAGGCAATCAAAAGGGCAACAATTAAGTAAAACATAGAACTCCTTTCTTATTAATCATAAATAAGAAATACTTTGGATATTATTCAGCTGATTTTTTCTTTTTATTAGCTTTGTCACGTGCTGCTTTATTTAAAATTTGTTTACGAAGACGAATAGACTCAGGAGTTACTTCCATGTACTCATCATCTGCTAAAAATTCAAGTGACTCTTCTAAAGTAAGGATACGAGGCGTCTTGATGACTGCAGTTTGATCTTTAGTTGCTGAACGGACATTTGTCATTTGTTTAGCAGTTGTAATATTGACTCCGAGGTCATTATCACGAGAATTCTCACCAACAATCATTCCTTCATAAACTTCTATACCTGGATTTACAAAGATAGTCCCACGTTCTTCAATACGCATAATTGAATATGTAGTTGCTTTACCATTTTCAATAGAAACCAAGGCACCACGATGACGACCACCAATTTCTCCTTGAACAACCGGTAGATACTGGTCAAAAGTATGATTCATGATACCATATCCACGTGTCATTGAAAGAAACTCTGTTGAATAACCAATCAAACCACGTGCAGGAATCAAGAAAATCAAACGCGTTTGACCATTACCAACCATCTGCATATCAAGCATATCACCTTTACGCTCTGACAAACTTTGGATAATAGCACCCTGATATTCTTCTGGAGTATCAATTTGAACACGCTCAAACGGCTCGCATTGAACACCATCAATTTCTTTGATGATAACTTCTGGACGTGATACTTGAAGTTCATATCCCTCACGACGCATTGTTTCAATAAGGATAGATAAATGTAATTCTCCACGCCCTGAAACCGTCCATTTATCTGGCGAATCTGTTGGGTCAACACGTAAAGAAACGTCTGTTTGTAATTCTGCTAAAAGACGTTCTTCAACCTTACGTGACGTAATCCATTTACCTTCGCGACCTGCAAATGGTGAATTATTCACCAAGAAAGTCATTTGAAGTGTTGGCTCGTCAATACGTAAAACTGGTAGTGGTTCAATAGCATCTGTCGGAGTTACTGTCTCACCAACGAAGATATCTTCCATACCAGAAACAGCGATTAAATCACCCGCTTTAGCCTCTTGGATTTCTTTACGTTCAAGTCCAAAGAAACCAAAAAGTTTTGTTACGCGGAAGTTTTTAGTTGTACCATCAAGTTTTGAAAGAGTAACTTGATCTCCAACTTTGACAGTCCCGCGGAAAACACGTCCAATACCAATACGTCCTACAAAATCATTGTAATCAAGAAGAGAAACTTGGAATTGAAGTGGTTCTTCCGAGTTGTCAACTGGGGCTGGAATGTGATCAATGATAGTATCAAAAATCGGTGCCATTGTTTTTTCTTGATCTGAAGGATCATCTGACATTGAAGATGTTCCATTGATAGCTGAAGCATAAACAACAGGGAAATCTAGTTGATCATCATCAGCACCGAGCTCAATAAATAGTTCAAGAACTTCATCAACAACCTCTGATGGACGAGCTGACGGCTTATCAATTTTATTTACAACAACGATTGGAATTAAGTTTTGTTCAAGAGCTTTCTTCAAAACAAAACGTGTTTGTGGCATTGTTCCTTCGTAGGCATCAACGACTAAAACAACACCATCAACCATTTTCATAATACGCTCAACTTCACCACCAAAGTCCGCGTGACCAGGTGTGTCCATAATATTGATACGAACATCGTTGTATGCTACGGCTGTATTTTTTGCAAGAATGGTGATACCACGTTCTTTTTCGATATCATTTGAATCCATTGCACGTTCTTCAAGCTCTTTACGCTCATCAAGAGTATGTGATTGTTTTAATAATTCATCAACGAGAGTTGTTTTACCGTGGTCAACGTGGGCAATGATCGCAACGTTACGGATATCTGTTCTTAAATTTGTCATGTTTTCCTCTATTTTATAATGTAATTCTGTTAACTTATGAATTATAACACAATTTTTCTTAAAAAACAGAATTTACACAAGTGTAAATGTTTTCATATTAACTGCCTATTTGTGATAAGAAAACTTTTCATCATTTCATTATTTATGCCATTTATTTTCTACTTTTTTCAATTTAATTCATTTCTACAAAAAGTGAAGAGAGTTATTAATAGTAACTCTCTCCTTAGTATATTACTTAACTCTACCCGTCCAGTAATTGAAACCGTCCTTTAACACGTAAAGTTGATTAAAACCTTCTTTTCTGAGTAACAAAACAATCCTTGGAATAGATTGACCACGGCTTGCGTCATATAAGAGGACAGGTTTATCTTTGCGCAAAGCCGATAAGGCAACTTTAAATTGACTTGCTGGAATGTTACGTGCTCCGAGAATATGCTTTCTATGAAAAGCACCAGCTTCTCGGATATCAATTAACTGTCCTCGTGACATTTCTTTTTGAAAAGACTCGTTATCTAAAAATTTAGCTGCCCTACGAACCCTCCAATAATTCCAAGATGCCCAAGCAACAAAAGCCAGAAGAATAACAATAATTAAAATAACAGACATATCCATACCTTATCTCCTTAACTTGCTTGTTGATTGGCTAAGCTTGCTGCACCAATAATACCAGCATCATTACCTAGTTCAGCAATCTTAATTTTAGTTGACTTTTTAACTTGTGGGAAAGCAAATGTGACAAAGTATTTCTCAACGCGACTACGTAAAAATTCACCTGCTGCTGAGACACCGCCACCAATAACCACAGAATCAGGGTTTAAAATATTTGAAATATTAGCTGCTGCCAGTCCAAGGTAACGTGATACACGTTCAACAACAGAATTAGCAAATTTATCCCCATCTTCTGCTGCTATAAAAATATCTTTACTTGTAACAGTATCACCGTTGTCAATCGCTGCTTTAATGGCAGACGAACCCTCATATTGTTCTGCGAGTTGACGTGCTACTCTAACAACACCTGTCGCTGATGCAACTGTCTCAAGGCAGCCTTTGTTACCACATGTGCACGTAAATCCATTTTCTGGATCAACAATCATATGCCCAATTTCTCCACCTGCTCCTGCAACACCATGGATGAGGTTACCATCTGCGATAACACCTCCACCTACTCCTGTTCCGAGGGTTACGAAAACAACGTCGGGATTATTGGCACCAGCACCTACCCAGCGTTCACCAAGTGCTGCAACATTAGCATCGTTATCAATAAAAAATGGAATTCCAACTTCTTTTTCAATAACTGAACCTACTTCTTGAGTATCAGCCCAATTTAGATTAAAAGCACCTGTTACTGTTTTACTAGTTCTATCAACAGCTCCTGGAGAACCCATACCGATACCGAGAAAGTCATCTTTTGTTAATCCATAGAGGCTCAAACGATGTTTGAGAGATTCAACGATATCAGAAACGATATGTCTTCCGTTTTCTAAAGTATTGGTCTCAATTGCCCATTTTTCTTGTACTTCTCCCTCAAGCGTCAAGATACCAAATTTAATGGTCGTTCCTCCGAGGTCAATTCCCAATAATTTCTTACTCATTTTTTATTTTCCTTCTCCAATTCTAGTCTGTGCTCTCTTCTTAAAATCAGTTCTGCTTTTAAATAATCATCTCTACTTATCAGACCATTATCGTAGAGACGTTGCAATTCAATCTTCATAACTTCGATATCATAAAGACGTTTACCAATATAAACATAAATACCAAATTTTTTCAAAAGATTCTGCACATCGAATAAAACTTTCATATATGAATTTTAACAGAAAACCATTCAATTTTCAAGAAAATCCGCAACCGCTTGCTAATTGTCATTATGACGTTAGACTGACTATCTATAATAGAAATCGTAATCTCTTTTCTACCATTTTTCGAATATAAATATAAACTATAAAAAGGATTTTATGATTATGTCTACCATCTATTTTATTTCTTTATGCATGAGTTTTATCTTAAGTTATTATGATATAAAATACCAAGAGTATCCTATTTTTCTATGGATATTATTCACCATTTCAACGATAATTCTCACACCGATTACAAAAGTTTCTATTGTTTTGTGTTTATTTGGGATTTTAGCTGAAGTGGTTGATATTAATATCGGAAGTGGAGATTTCCTTTATTTAGCCACAATTGGCTTATCTTTACCTCTTCATCAAATGCTTTTTATTATTCAAATAGGTGCTTGGTTAGGAATTATTTATTGTTTAGTTATGAGAAAAATGAAAAAAACGATAGCTTTTCTACCGTTTTTAAGTATCGCTTATATAATCGTCACCAGTTACTCTCTTTTATTCTAATCACTTTAAATTATCAGGAAAGTGATAAAGTTGTGGGTACTGGTCGCATTTTGGATTTTTAGGATGACAAATTGCACGACCAAAATAAATCATGGATTGATGTGCAGCTAGCCACTCTTCTGGTGGTAAAACCTCCATGACTCGTTTCTCAATTTCCAGTGGAGAAGCCGACTGTTTGCAAATCTGGTGGTGTTTACAAATCCGAGTGACATGAGTATCTACGGCAAAAGCCGGAATACCAAATCCAACACTCATGACCACGTTAGCCGTTTTCCTTCCAACGCCAGCCAAACTTTCTAGCTCTTGACGAGTTCGGGGGACTTTTCCATCAAAATGCTCTATCAATTGTTTAGCGCATTGATTTAAGAATCGAGCTTTATTACGGTAAAGCCCAATTTTAGAAATATAGGGTTCAATCTCTTTGGGATCAGCTTGTGCCAAAACTAAAGGATTTGGAAAGCGTTCAAAAAGGGCGGGTGTAACTTTATTAACAGCTGCATCAGTTGTTTGAGCTGATAGCATTACAGCTACCAAAAGCTCAAAGACATTAGTAAAGTCTAAGCTAGGTTTAGCATCTGGAAATAACTTAATAATCTCACGGATAATATATCGTGATTTTGCTTTTGATAACATTTTATTCCTTATCTTTCTTTTTTATCATTATATCACGATATCTTTCAAAATAAAGAATATCAGAACTGAGGTTTACAATCCATTAACCCTATTTTATTTTTTTAGTAAAAGCTCATGCTAACTGTCTTTTGAGTTGTTGATAATCAATTTTTCCAGATGGCATCAAAGGAATTTTAGATACAATATGATAATGCTTAAACCCATACTTCTTTTCAAAATGTTCCGATAACCACTTCAAACACTCTTGTTGCATCTGATTTTCAATTAAAACAATACAGCAATGTGACTCTTGTCCATGACTTTGACTCTCTTTTGTAAATGCTACTGCATCCTTGATATAAGGGCATGTTTTTATTTTTTCGATTAATCTAGGTAAATAGAGCTTAATGCCCGATTGATTGCACCAATCACCACCACGGCCAAATAGATATAATTTGCCATCTATCAGTTCACCATAATCACCAGCACAATATTCACTTGAAAGGCCACAGATACTATACGGTGTTTTTACAAAAATTCTTCCCTCTTTAATCCTAACAGCTACATTTGGAACGATTTCTCCAACATACTGTGGCTTATCTCGGATATCACGACCATCGTACCATGACACATAATTGAGCTCACTAGCACCATAGAAGATTTTCACTGACACTTTAGGATGCTTTCTATATAAACCTTCCAGTAATGAGTCAGAGACATATTGCGAAGAGGTAATAATAGTTTTATTGTCTAACGCAGTCTCCTTGCTATATTGTTCCACTAACTTGAGATAACTAGGGAGCAGATATAGATGCGTTACACCAGTTTTTTCCCATAAAGTCTGCCAGTATTTTACAGAATTTTTCTGTGTGACAACAAGTGTTCCCCCCAGTAATAAAAGGGATAGCGCTAAATTTAAGTTACCAGTAAATGAAAAATCACCTTGAATAAACAGTTTGCTATTGGAAGTGACCGAAAAATAAGCATTCTGAATGCTAAAAAAATCAGACCACGAAGTGAAGCTCCTCCACAATAGTTTAGCATCAGCTGTAGTCCCAGAAGAAAGAACACCAAAATCAGCTAGTTGAGGAGCATACTGCACTTCTTTTTCTAATCGACTTATTTCATTATGAGTAAGGTTAGGTTTACAAATAATAGGAAGAGCTTTTTGACATAACTTTGAAACAAATCTTACTAATTGGTTAAGCAGAGAGTGTGTGCTAATCACATGTTTCCTATTGTCTTGTGACGCCATATCTTGTCTTACTAAGTTATAAAATTCTCCATAACTGACCTGTAAATCACCATCAAATAACTTTTTATCGCTATTGGTTTTAACTATCGTTTTCAATGATTCAAGCATTCTTAACTCCTAAGTACTCTATTGATATGGCCATTCCGACTCCTCCTGCCCCTGCAATGGCAGTTAGACCCATAGGTTTATTTTTATATTTTAATGCCTGCATAAGATGAAGGATATTAATAATTCCTGAGCAGGCATAAGGGTGTCCGTAAGCTAATGTCCCTCCAAAAATATTGAATTTTTCTCTCTCTTCAGGATAATAATGATTAAATAGAGCATCAATCGCTGCAAATGGTTCATTCCATTCAATTGCATCATAATCCGATATTTTAGTATGAGTTTCTGTTAATAGTTTTTCCGTAGCCGTGTGAACCAATTCTGGACTAAGCTTGGGATCTCCTGCTACTTCTACAATGTGAACAATCCGGAATTCTGTTTTCTGACTCTGAAGCGTTAGAAATGCAGCAGCATCGTGCATTAAACAAACATTTCCAATAGTGAGCAAAGGTGAATTTTCCATCAATCTTGGTAATTTTTGAAAAAATGTTTCTTTTAGTTTTCTAACGCCTTGATCTCGCATCCCTTCCATTGGTAAGATTACCTCTTCTAAATAGCCACCTTGTTTAGCTGTTAAGGCGCGTTTATGGCTCAAGAATGCCAATTTATCTAACATTTCTCTTCTAAAACCATATTTTTGACAGACTCTCTGGGCCCCTTCTAACATTACAGTTTCAGCATAAGAGTCAGGAGAAAACTGAGCAACTGTATATTCTCCGTTACGATTATCTTCTTTAGCATAACGTCTCATAGGTTGAAGAGAACTACTTTCAATCCCCCCAACAAGAACTTTTTCATTAATACCGGTACTGATTTTTAGATAACCAAAAAACAAGGCAGAACTTGATGAAGCACACTGCATATCAATCGTTTGTACTGGAATATAGGATTCATAATCAGAAAAAAGAGTCATCAAACGACCAATATTGCCCCCAGTACCAACTGTGTTCCCACAAATAATACTATCAATGTTAGATTCTGATTCTATTTTTTTTATTTGATTTAAAAGGTGTGCTCCTAAAAGTTCTGGACGGTAATGTTTAAATTGCTTCCCTTTTATACCGATAGGTGTTCGTAGCCCAAAACCAATATAAACATCTCTATTCTTCATATGTTCCCCTCACCATAATATTTGATGCTGAAAAATAATCACTGTGTTATCCACTACTTGCACTGAGAATTCTTGATTCACCCTTACTGGAGATAAAAAAGTCAAATGAATCTCCTTTATTTTTCCTTTTCTAACTTCCATTATTTTTTCCAATAATAGAGCCGCAGGCACAATAGCTGCTTCCCCTTGGTGAAAAGGATTTTTATCTCGCACTAAGCTAGTGAATTTTTGACATTCTTCTATTGAAATAAGACTAGCCTTCTCTTCCCTTGCAGGACAGTCACTGGATGCTAGTGACATTGGCTTAAGTTTTGGTAAATTAAGCATCCTCAAATGGTAAATCCATTGCTGATCAGTTACCGTTACCTCAAGAATTCTCTTAGAAATCCATTTAATATTATCAGATGAGCCATCCTCTCTTTGATACAAACTAAGTTCAACAATTACAAAATTAAGCGGCAAATCTCGGCACATAGCTATCGCTTTTTTAAATAGTTTTTTCATCTTATCTCCCGTCAAAATATAAGACCAGTATATCATAATTTTTATATTGTTAACTTATGACATCGACTAAGTTTACAATATAGTTTTTTTATGCTATTATTAATTTCGTTAAAGGAGGCTATCATGTCATTTCAAACAAATTATATCCATTTGGCTGACGAAATATTATCTGGAAAGACTAGCATTTCTTATGAACAAGCGCTGGAAATTCTAAATAGCGATGAGAACTGGTGGGAAATCTACGCTGCTGCCTTATACCTTAAAAATCAAGTTAGCCGAAATAATATTCGCCTTAACGTTTTATTAAGTGCTAAGCAAGGACTTTGTGCAGAAAATTGTGGTTACTGTTCTCAATCTAAAGAAAGCACTGCTGACATTGATAAATTTGGTCTGCTTCCTCAAAATGTCATTCTAAAACAGGCTATTGTCGCTCATCAAAATGGTGCTAGCGTCTTTTGTATTGCGATGAGTGGAACTAAGCCTAGCAAGAGAGAAATTGAGCAGTTATGTCAAGTCATCCCTGAAATCAAAAAAAGCCTCCCTCTAGAAATATGCCTTACCGCTGGTTTTTTGGATAGAGAACAACTTCATCAGCTAAAACAAGCAGGAATTGACCGTATCAATCATAATCTCAACACCCCCGAAGAAAACTACCCCAACATTGCAACGACGCATAGCTTCAAAGATCGTTGTGATACTTTAGAAAGAATTCACAATGAAGACATTGATGTTTGTTCTGGATTCATTTGTGGTATGGGAGAGAGCGATGAGGGGCTCATCACATTAGCTTTCAGACTAAAAGAGCTGGACCCCTATTCTATCCCTGTCAATTTTTTACTTGCTGTTGAAGGAACACCTCTTGGAAAATATAACTATTTGACTCCCATTAAATGCTTAAAAATTATGGCCATGTTGCGTTTTGTTTTTCCTTTCAAGGAATTAAGATTAAGCGCTGGACGAGAGGTCCATTTTGAGAATTTTGAATCATTAGTCACCTTACTTGTTGACTCAACTTTTTTGGGAAATTACCTAACAGAGGGCGGTCGCAATCAACATACCGATATTGAATTCTTGGAAAAATTACAACTAAATCATACTAAAAAGGAATTAATTTAAATGAAAACAAGAACAACTACCTATATTGCACTCATGGTTGCACTACTTATTGTTTTAGGTTTTATCCCAGGGATCCCATTAGGTTTCATTCCAGTCCCAATTGTTTTACAAAATCTTGGTGTTATGCTGGCAGGTGCTCTGCTTGGTAGTAGGAAGGGTTTCCTAGCTGTGGCTATTTTCTTGCTCTTAGTTGCTATTGGTGCACCATTTTTACCAGGAGGACGGTCAGGTCTCGTAACGCTGTTTGGGCCAACAGCAGGCTATCTGCTGACTTATCCATTTGCAGCTTTTTTTATCGGCCTAGGGCTTGAGAAAGTGAAAACAACAAAACTCTGGGTTCAATTCCTTATTATTTGGATATTTGGCGTACTATTGATTGATATTTGTGGTAGCATCGTTCTTTCCTTTCAAACTTCTCTACCCTTAACTAAATCACTATTTTCTAACCTTATTTTTATTCCTGGGGATACCTTAAAAGCATCCATTTGCTTGATTATTTATCGTAAATTTGCAAACAGATTAACTCATCTATACAACTAAATAAAAGACAGTACCTAAGGTACTGTCTTTTATTTATAGAGAGTCATTATCCTACACTAACACATTTTAGTCATTAATTAACGTCAAAAAGTTTTCAATCATTTTCATTCCATCAATACTCCCGATTGACTCAGGATGAAACTGCATCGCATATACCTTTAAGCTGGGGCAATGGAATGCCATGATTTCATTATCCTCATTTGATCGTGCAATAACAGCAATATTCTCTGGTAAATCAGTCACTACCAATGAATGATAACGCATAACTTGGGTTGGACTATCAATTCCCTTAAACAAACTAGTATGGTCGTTTATTGTTACCCAACTTTGTTTACCATGCATAACGTGATTTGCTAAATTTAATCGCCCACCCAAGCACTCGGCAAGCGCTTGATGCCCCAAACAGATACCTAGAATAGGTTTCTTTCCTATAAACTGATTGATTAATTCTACCATTTTCCCAGCATCCTTTGGGTGTCCTGGTCCAGGTGATAAGACGATGGCTTCTGCGCTCTCAGCTAATAAAAAAAGGTTAGGAACATCATTTTTTATGACGAATACCTCTTTATAGACACTTAAATATTGCTTTAAATTATAGGTAAAAGAATCGTAATTATCTACCAATAGTAACATTTTATAGACCTTTCCTTGCACTTTGACCTCATTATACACTAATTGTAAAATATAAAAAAGGCTTAGAGGAATAACTACTCCAACCTCTAAACCTCACAGATTATGCCTTTTGAATAGTCTAAATTTTCTAGACCTCCATCATGCCAGCTTGTAATTGGTACATACGATAATAAGTCCCTTTTAGGTCTAATAAAGACTCGTGATTCCCACTTTCAATTATCTTTCCTCTATCAAGAACATAGATACAATTAGCATCTTGAATGGTTGATAAGCGGTGAGCAATGGCAATTGTTGTTCGACCTTGACGCATTTTTGCTAACGAATCTTGTACAATCTGCTCTGTTTCCGAATCAATATTTGCTGTCGCTTCATCTAAGATTAAAATTTTAGGTTTACTAGCCACAGTTCTGGCAAACGCCAATAGTTGGCGTTGTCCAGTCGAAAAACTTGACCCACGTTCTGAAACAGCTGCATCGTACTTATCTGGCAACTTCTGAATAAATTGATCAGCATCAACAAACTCTGCTGCGTCCTGTACCTCTTGATCGGTGATGTCTTGGTACATTTTGATATTAGATTTAATAGTGCCATGATATAAAAAGGGGTCTTGTAAGACGAGTCCAATATTCTTTCGCAATTGTTCTTGTGAGTAATCCCTAATATCCTTCCCATCTAATAAAACTTGTCCAGATTGAAATTCGTAAAACCTCATAAAGACATTAATAATAGATGATTTTCCAGAACCTGTCGCTCCTACAAAAGCAATCGTTTCACCTTTTTTAACACTAAAAGAAACATTATCAAGGATTTGTTTTTTTCCATCATATGAGAATGATACATTTTTAAATTCGATATTTCCTTCTCTCACAAAAGCTTCTGTATTTTTTTGGCTTGGTTCAAAACCTGTTTCATCAATCAAATCAAACACACGCCCTGCTGATACCATTGATGTTTGTAAGGTTGAAAAATTTTGCGTTACTTCAATTAAAGGGTCAAAGAGACGATTAACGTACTGAATAAAAGCATACATCAATCCTGCCGTAAGACCTCCTTTAACTCCTGTAAATCCAAAATAAGCCATAAGAACAGCATATGCTAGGAGTTTTAAAAGAGACATCGCCGGTCTTAAGAAGAGACTATCAAGAGCCATAGAACGATTGGCATACACAACATGCTCTTTGTTAATTTCCTCAAATTCAGTCTTCAAGCGCTCTTCTTGACCAAAAGCCTGTACAATGCGAATTCCTTCAATACTTTCTGATAATTTACTGTTGATATCACTAAGTAAACTTCTCGTTTTAGCAATGACAGTGACTGATTTTTTCCGATAGACATTCACTAATATAAAGATAACAGGTAATAAAAGAGCGACAAGTCCTGTTAGTTTAATGTCTAGCATCAACATAGTGTACAGAGTAACTGTAAAAATAAATATCGCCGAGATAAAACTCGATAAAATACCCGAAAACATATCAGATATTGCTTCAGTATCATTAGTAATACGTGACACTATAGATCCTGCCGGTGTCCTATCAAAATAAGACATGCCAAGCCTTTCCATATTAGCAAAAGCATCTCTACGAATATCTCTAACAATACTATAAGAAACACGCGCAAAAAAGAGATTCCCAAAATATTGAATTAAGGTCTGCAAGACATACATTGAATAATATCCCACTAAAATAAGAACTGCTGTTTGATTAACATTTGTCAGATAGTGATCAATAAAATGTGAAGCAATTAAAGGAATAATATTTTTAACAACAGTCGTCAACAATAAGAGAGATAGAGCTAATACTGTAAACCATTTATAAGGGCGTAAATAGGAGATTAATCTCTTAAAGACTTGCCATTGATTAGACTTCATCAAATGCTTCCTCCATTTCTAATTGCTGTGAGGCATACGTTTCAGCATACCAACCACCTTTATTTAGCAACTCTTGATGCTGACCTCGCTCGATGACTCTGCCGTCTTGCATAACTAAGATAAGGTCTGCGTGCACAACAGCTGATAATCGATGTGCTGAAATAATAGTCGATTTCCCTTGACGATTCGTTTTAAGATTTTCAATAATGGCATGTTCCGTTTTAGCGTCCACTGCTGATAGAGAATCATCCAAAATAAGAATATCTGGATCTAAAATCATGGCACGACTCATCGCAATCCTTTGTTTTTGTCCACCAGATAATGAGACTCCTTTTTCTCCAATTAGAGTCTCAAATCCTGCTGGCATCTGTTTAATGTCATCGTAAACATGAGCCAATTTAGTTGCTTTTTTAACAGCATTGATAGATAGAGTTGGATTTCCAAAGCGAACATTTTCTAAAATACTGGTAGCAAATAAAAACTGATCTTGAGGAACATAACCGATTAGTTGACGTAACTCAGACAATCGATAATCACGTATATCATGTTTATTTAAAGTAATTTTTCCCTGAGTCACATCATGTTCACGTAGCAATAACTTAATAAGACTTGTCTTCCCTGATCCCGTTTGACCTACCAAACCTAAGGTTTGACCTTTTTCTAAGGTGAAATGAATATCGGCTAAGGTTTCTTCATTGTCGTATCTAAAGAAATCAATATCATATCTTAATGTTCCATTGACAACAGGTCTGATAGGATTTAAAGGGTCAGTTATATCCGATTCTTGCTCAAGTAGGCTATTAATACGGTTATAAGAAACACTACCACGCTGTACCATATTGAACAAGAAACCAATCGCCATCAAGGGCCATACCAACATATCTAAATACGTCACAAATGTTACCAAGTCACCAACAGTAACTTGACCTTTTGAAATCATAAAAGCTCCCATAGCCAATGTTAATACGTAGGAGGCACCTATAAAAAGAAGAACTAAAGGATCAAACATGACATCATAAGTCATGGTCCGCATGTTCTTCACGAAAGTCATCTGATTAACCTCTTGAAAAGAAGCAATTTCTTGTTCTTGATAACCAAATGATTTAGTCACTTTGACGCCAGAGACACTTTCTTGCACTTTATTATTTAATTCTGAAAAGGCTGCCTGAGATTCTTTGAAGGTTTCATGGGTTTTTCGCCCCAATTTACTAGTTGCTAAGGCCATTAAGGGCAAAGGGATAACCGCAATTAATGTCATTTGCCACGAAATAGTAAAGAACATGGTGATAAGCGTTACTAATGCTGTGATAGAGGCATCCACTGCTGACATAACTCCTCCTCCTGCAAGACGTGTTAGAGAATTGATGTCGTTGGTCGCGTGCGCCATTAAATCACCTGTACGATATTTCTGATAAAAAGAAGGAGACATTTTTGTAAAATGTTCAAATAAACGGTATCTGACAACTTGACCCAATTTGTAAGAAGTCCCTAAAATATACATACGCCAAATATAACGCAGCCCATACATAGCTAAAGCTGACAAAACCAAACCTAATAAATTCCAGAGCAATTGTGGTCTTGTTAATTTTCCAGTTGTAATAGCATCAATAACTGATCCCATGATTTTAGGAGGGATAAGATTTAACACCGCAACCAAACTTAATGACAAAATTCCAATAAGATAGCGCTTCTTTTCTTCCTTAAAAAACCACCACAAATTTTTTATAATAGACATATTTTTCCTTTCTCAAAGATTGAAAAACATCATAATTAAGTCAGAAGACATGAAAAGTGTTTTAAAATTCTCATTTAACAACTCTCTATTATGCCTCTATAAGCTTACTTTCGTCAACTAAAGTGATTCTTTTTAAATAGTAAAAGGCTTGAACAATATCATAGCCTTTACATTATTTTCATTTTCTAATAGTTAGAAGCCAACCTTTTATGTTTCGATAAGTCCATAGGGCGAAAGGACCGCCTAAGGTATTTGTCCATAGATCGTCGATTTCAAAAACCCGATTAGCATCTATTAAAATATCTAAAACAACTTGAGTACACTCTATGAAAATAGACATCAAGAAAGCAAGTAATATAACGCTTTTATATTTCCGTAAACTTGGCTTTAGGGATAGTAACCCTATAATGAGAGGAAACAGCAGTAAAATATTCACTACATTTTGACCAATAACCCAAAAAATCTCTTTAAAGCTAGTTAGCTGATCTAAACTACGAAAAGAATTAAATGGTACTAAAAGAGCTACAATTCTTCCGAAGCGCTGAACATTCGGAGTTGATACCCCCTCAATCATAATTTGAGGCCCAAAACACATCCTGACAATAATAAGACAATAGATAATCACTAACATCCAAACGAAACGACGACTAATCTTTGTCAATTCCCCATCTTCAGTAAGTAATCTTTTAAGCATTACTGCCCTACCTTCGCTTTTTGACGATCGCGTTTCATTGTGTTTGAACGTAATTGCCCGCAAGCTGCATCAATGTCCGTACCATGTTCTTGACGAACAACACAGTTAACTCCATTTTTCTTCAAAACGTCATAGAAAGCTTCTACACGCTCTTTAGGACTACGACTATACTGGTCATGTTCTGAGACAGGATTGTAAGGAATTAAATTGACATAAGATAATTTGCGAATCTTTTTCGTTAAATCTGCTAACTCTTGAGCATTTTCTGGGGTATCGTTGACACCATTTAACATAATATACTCAAATGTTACACGACGGTTAGTCGTCTCAATATAATATTCAATAGCCGCAAACAACTTTTCAAGAGGGAAAGAACGATTAATACGCATGATACTTGATCGTAAATCGTTATTTGGAGCATGAAGAGATACTGCTAAGTTAACTTGTACACCTTCATTTGCAAATTCACGAATTTTATGTGCTAAACCTGAAGTAGACACTGTAATGTGACGTGCACCAATAGCTAATCCATTATCATCATTAACTGTACGCAAGAATTTTAATACATTGGTATAGTTATCAAAGGGTTCACCTATTCCCATGACCACAATGTGACTAACGCGCTCACCTTGTCCACGTTCATCAAAATATTTTTGAACAAGCATAATTTGAGCAGTGATTTCGCCATTGTTAAGATCACGTTGTTTCTTTATTAAACCACTTGCACAGAAAGTGCAACCAATGTTACAACCAACTTGAGTCGTTACACATACTGATAAACCATAATGTTGACGCATCAAAACCGTCTCAATCAGCATGCCATCAGGTAATTCAAAAAGGTATTTAACAGTTCCATCAGCAGATTCTTGAACAATACGTTGTTTTAGAGGATTAACAACAAAATTCTCGTTCAAAAGTGCAATAAAATCTTTGGAAATGTTAGTCATTTCATCGAAGCTTTGCACACGCTTTTTATAGAGCCAGTCCCAGATTTGTGAAGCACGGAATTTCTTTTCTCCATGTTCAATAGCCCAAGCTATTAGTTCATCGCGAGTTAAGCTATAAATAGAGGGTTTATAGGCGGGTGTATCAGTTTTTTTAGGCATAATATTTTCTTTCTTCATGGTGGAATAAACGGTTACAGTTTATCCCTTTCTTATTTTTTCTTACGAATAACAAAATGCTGCTTTGCAGAGGTCATTTCCTTATCTTGCTCTTCTTTAATATGACGTTCTTGACGGCGTTTTGTGTCTTTACGCTTTTTACTTGTAAAATGAGCATTGGCATTTGACTGGGAACGATTATTTCTAGTTTGTGACTTTGATGATTGTGATTTGGATCTTGACTTACGACGCTTATGAGGTCTTTCATCATCAAATTTAATATCTCTAGGATTTGGATTCTCCAACACAAAATAAGCACAACCAAAGTTACAATACTCTTTAATATAATCTTCTAAACGTGAAATCCGGCTATTTTTTCTAATTGTACTAGCATCTTTGTAAAAGCCTCTTAGCCTCAACTGCTCGTTACCCCAATCGCCAACGATAAAATCATATTTTAATAAAATCTCAGAAAAACGTTGTCCAAAGACAGTCACATCAAAAGCTGATTTTTCATTAATAACAAGTTGAAATTCAATATCATCACTTTTAACGATATTTTCAAAGTGAATGAACTGTGGGCCAGGATACTTATTATAGTTAAGCATCTCTGGTGTCACTTCTTTTCGCATAATACTCCTTTCTCTAAAATCATTGAGAGAAACGACTAGCTTCTACTCTTTATTTATCTATTTTTCATTTATAGTGTCATATTTATTAAATAATCTGCTGCCACATCTCTGAGTAATTCAGGAAAAGCAAGTCTACTTTTTTCGTTTTTAAACACTCAAAATACGATGCAAAATAATACTGATCAACGATTACAAGAATCACTTCTTCTTTGGCATCAATATCTTTCTCATTATACACTATTTTTCCATTTTTGTAATCAAATCCCGAATGTAAAACTTCTCCAAAGCACTTGCCACGAAAGCCCATACCATGAATCTTTTGTTGCGCTAAAAATTGACCTTGTTGATAAATAGTTTCATAAATCTCTAAAAGTTCTTGACTACTCACTGTCAATTTAGCGAGGCGCATTTGATGAGGTAATGATTCGTGGAGATTTTTCCTCGAAAAGTCTTTTTCAAATGGCTGAACAATTAAGCCAGAATTGATAATAGCAACATCTGCACCTGCGTAAAACAGCATCGCATCCATGACTAGTTGGTACGATTCTTCTAATGATAATGGTGCTGGAAAGGATATTAAACTTTCTTTTCTAAGCTGTTCTTTACCTTCTGACTCAATCTTCTTAGCCAGTCACTGTCCGAAGGATAACCAGTTAGTTGTTTTGTATCACATGTTGAGATTAAAATATCTTTTAGTGTATGATTATCAAAAGTTATATCAATACTCCCAACAAAGCGACCATATTTACCAGCTGCTGCAAGATATGTACCGTTAATTAGCTCCCCTTCCTCAAATAAATGGTGTGTATGTGCACCTATAATAAGGTCAATTTCTGAAAATTCTTGAGCAATCCTTGTATCAAAACGAATACCTAAATGACTCATCAAAATGCGACAATTTGCCTCTTTTATCTCATTTATTTGTAAATGGCATTTAAGACAGTCAATTGGATCTTCTATCGTCCACCCATTAGGTTCATAGGTTTTATAATAAGGAAAAGTATAAGCTAAAAAGGCAAGCTTAGTTCCTTGCTGCGTCTCATAAATAATGTAAGGTTTTGCCCAACTCGGTTCGATTATGTTATCTTTTAGATTGCCAACAATAACCGTAAAATCTGAATCTTTGTAGACTTGGTCCAAGTCTTTTTTGGATAAACCAACTCCTTCATTATTACCAATAGTAGCAAGCTCAATACCCAGTTCATTCATCAATTGGACATTAGCCTTTCCCGAGCTTGCTTCTGTCAAAGGATGGCTTTTATCAATATTATCCCCCAAGTCAAGTGAAATCGTCTCTATTGGCTGCGCTTGATTGTCATGAAAAAATCGTTTTACCTTAGGAAAATTCTCAAAATGAGAGTGCAGATCATTTAAATGTAGTATTCTTATAAGCTCTGTCATACTATCATTTTAGCACTTTGATAGTCAAATGTCGCAAAACAAAAAAGCCGAGCAGACGCCCGAACTCTTTGAGTTTATTTTGTTTTTTTCAAATAATCAATAGCTTGCTGAACATTTTGAACTGGTACAATTTTCATCTTCGTACCTAATCGCTTAGCTGCTGCTTTTGCCTCTTGATAATTCGTCTGAACCTTTGTTTTGCCTTTTTTAGCATTTTTATCGATCGGATTATTAGGAACAAAGAAAATATCCATTCCTTTTTTAGCCGCTGAAACAACTTTCAAACCTGCTCCACCAATATCGCCAACATGCCCATTTTGCTCAATAGTACCAGTACCTGCAATCTTACGTCCTTTACGTAAATCTTCTTTAACCAATTGGTCGTAAATCGCTAAAGTAAACATTAAACCTGCACTTGGTCCTCCAACACCTTCAGTATTAAAGTCCACAGGAACATCAGATAATACTTCTGTATGGTCTGTCAAACCGATACCAATACCATTTTTACCGTTTGATAGTTTAATAACTTTACCAACTGATTCTTTCTTTTTACCTTGACTTGTGTATTGTACCTTTACTTTATCACCTAGATGAAGAGCTGCAACATATTTGATAAGTTGAGAAGAATTTTTGAAACTTTTGCCATTAACTCCTGTGACTGTATCAGCTAAATGTAATCTATCTTTAAATGTCGAATTTTTAGCTAAGTTAAGCACATAAACTCCTTTATAAGTAAGAGATACTTGCTTATTAGCTAACTTTAAAGCTTGATAGATGGACTCATTTTGAGAAGTCTCCATGTAGAATTGATTAATTCTGAGATAATCGTCATTACTAAAGCCACCTGTTGTCTCCTCTTTACTAGATAATTCTGTAAAAGGAGTTAACCAAGCATAAAGAACCTGAGCTGGCGTTGCTTGACTGACAGATACCGCTACAAAATTGTACGAACCCTTAGCTTTATCAGCCTTTTTATTCACTTTCAATACCGAACGGATATCATAAGCTCCACCTGGCATTTCCAAATAATAAGGTAGTCTCACTACAAGGCTTGCTAATACTAACAATAAAAAAGCAAAACCTATAATCCACCATTTAAGCAGACCTAGTAAACTTTTATGTTTTCTTTTTGGATCTCTATTCTTCACTCATTTTCTCCACTTCTCTAACAACACTCTTTGGAACAAAAGGCTTCACAGAAGCCTTAAAATGTATCAATTCACGGATGCGACTAGATGATATCGGACTCAAAGATGGCGACGTTGATAAATAAACTGTCTCAATATCATCTGCCAACTGTTTATTAAAAAACTCCAAATTGGCTTCATAATCAAAATCCTGGCTATTACGCAGACCTCGAACAAAATATTTTGCTCCCACTTCCCTTGCTAAGTCAACAGCCAGTCTATCTTGCGCCACTAAAACTGAAACATTCTTAAACTGACGGATAGCTTCTTCTAACATTTTTTTACGGCACTCAATCGAAAAGTAACCTTGCTTCTCAAGGTTATAAAATAACCCAATGTAAACATGATCAAATAGATAGCTGGCGCGCTCAATAATATCTAAATGTCCATTAGTAACAGGATCAAATGAACCTGTAAATAAAGCTTTCTTTGTCATTCGTCGTCATCTCCACAATAATACAACCATAAAAAGACTACCACAGGAATCAGGCGAACAATGTCTATTGCCTCAAAACCATTAGCTATCCAATTGATAAGATTTGGCAAAAAAGTAATCATTGCCATTAATAGATACAATGGATTTTTTGTTCTTGATAATGAACAAACTCCTTCATCATTTTTGAAGTGATAATGTTTTAGCAACTCTTCTAAATAGTGAAGGCGCAACAACAAATAAATCAATATGACTAAGATGAGAATAATCATCACTAACTTGTAATCCATACCAAAGCCTCCTAACGAACGTAGACCGTTACTTTAGAAATGCCATAAATTTTCTGTTTCCATATCCCAAAAGAAGCAATTTCTTCAGGTAAATCAACTGATTTGTCCGTTTCACAAGCAATCATGATATCATCGCCTAATAAACCCTTGCTATCCATGATTTGGATTTGCTTTACAATTTCTTCCTTAGCATATGGCGGGTCCAACAAGACCAAATCAAATTGTCCCGTTAATTGTTCTAAAGCACGGTTGGCTTCCATTTTTAATAATTGAAATTGCTCCGGACTCTTAGTCATTGCAATATTTTCTTGAATAACGACCTGCGCACGCCTATCTTTTTCAACTAGGACAGCTTGGTCCATTCCCCTTGAGATCGCCTCAATAGCTAAGCTACCACTGCCAGAAAAAAGGTCTAAAACACGACCACCTTCAAAAAAAGGACCAATCATATTAAAAATAGCGCCTTTAACCTTATCAGTTGTTGGACGAGTTGTTTTTCCATCAAGCGTTTTTAAAGGACGCCCTCCAAATGTTCCTGCTACTACTCTCATAACCACTATTATAACAAAAAATAAGGTAGAGTTATCAAAAAATTGCTTATAACAAACAGAGAAGATAGTATCTCTTTTCCTTCTTTTTTGATATGATAAGCTAGCAGTAAGAGAAACGAGGTTCCCATAATGATTAAAAAACTATTATTAACTTTAATAGCCATATTATGCCTTACAACGCTAAAATCAAACTTAAGTAGCGCTGACACCATGACTATTTCTCAACAACAATACCAACACATGATAACAAATAGTGACTTAATCGCCATCACAGATAAGGCGTTAGTAAGCAAAAGTCAACAATCTGAAGCGACTATTTTTATAGGACGTCCAACTTGCCAATATTGTAGAGCTTTCTTACCAAAATTATTAAAATCTCAAGCCACACTTCATTCAAAAATTTACTACCTTGATAGTCAAAAATACAAAGGGAAACGATTGAAGAGTTTTTTCAAAAAGCATCATATTACCACTGTTCCAAATTTAGCACATTATCAACAAGGAAAAATGACTAAATATCTTGTTCAAGGAAGCCAAGCTACACCTCAACAAATCCAAACTTTCTTAAGCCAAAAATAAACTTATTGTTAAAATCAGCCAAACAAAACTGCTTGGCTGATTTTTTATAATATATTTTCAAAGGTATCTCTGACTTCTTTTGGCCAGACACTTGACTGTACTTCTCCAATATGTTTTTTACGAAGCAAGAACATAGCTAATCGTGATTGACCAATTCCCCCACCAATAGTCAGAGGGAAGAAACCACGTAATAGCGTCTTATGCCACTCAAACTCTAAACGATCTTCATCACCGGTGAGAACAACTTGACGTTTAAGAGCATCTTCATCAACTCGAATTCCCATTGATGATAGTTCAAAGGCAGTTCCAAGCTGTTCGTTCCACACTAAAATATCACCATTGAGACCTTTAAAACCATTTTCTGATGGTGTTGTCCAGTCATCATAGTCCGGTGCACGACCATCATGTGGTTTACCATCTGCTAACTCTCCACCAATACCAATCAAAAAGACTGCGCCATACTCCTTAGCGATGGCATTTTCACGCTCTTTAGGGCTTAAGTCTGGGTATTTTTCTACCAATTCTTCTGTATGAATAAAGGTAATACGCTTTGGTAAAATGGATTCAATATCAAAACGAGCTTCCACGGCAAGCTCTGTTAGGCGGATAGCTTTGTAGATTTTTTCCACAGTTTCTTTTAGATAGTCCAAATTACGTCTACCATCAGGAATGACCTTCTCCCAGTCCCACTGATCTACGTAAACTGAGTGTGTTGGATCAAGAGAATCTTCATCTGGACGAAGAGCTTTCATATGAACAAAAAGACCTTCTCCCTCATTAAACCCAAATCTTGCCAAAGTATGGCGTTTCCATTTAGCCAATGAGTGAACGACTTCAAATTCAGCTTCAGGTATATTAAGGACTTTCACCGATACAGGATGTTCAATACCAGATAAATTATCTTGCATACCATCCCCGACCTGACTAAGAATAGGTCCTTGCACTTCGACGATTTCTAACTTATCAATCAAATATTGTGTAAAAGTATTTTTGACAAAAGAAATCTCCTGTTGCTGATGAATAAAGCTTTTCTTCATATGTTCCTCCTTAAATTATAAAATGTTAGAGCTATTATACTCCTTCAAGTAACAAAATGGAAGAGGAATTGTAGAATTATTCTGACTTTTTTACAAGTTTTTTCTGAAAGTCATTACTCTAGAATTGTTTTTGCCATGACTTGTCGCAATTCCTTGGTCATTCGCCGTGGTCCTCTCACAGTCTTAACGCCGTGTTCTGCTAAAAATGCTACAGGATAGGTAGAATCTTCAAATTGCCTTATCAGTTTGAGTCGCATATAAGCTTTGACATCTCTTGCTCCTAAGTAAGTACTTGTTTTAAGGTCACGTTCTATCACTTGACAGACATAGCGAAAAGCACGAATAGGTGCTGTAATATAAATAAACACATAATCTCCCACCGCAATCTTTCCTTTTTGAGTCCAATCAATCAATTGATGCTCTGCAAACTCCTTATCAATATCGTAAAATTTAGGATTAGCAGGAATAATCCAAAACTCTGGCTCAGAATTTGATTTTTTATTGTGAGAAACAAGCTTACGACTATCTGATACCAATTTAAAAATTTCTATATCAGACAAAGTATTGTCTAAAACGATAGATACCCAAGTCTTTTTAGACATATGATAAGAAGGATAAATACCTTCTTTTTGTAAAAGTATTTCCATATCTTGAGGATTGACTTTAATATTCAAAACTTCAACCTCATCTTCTGACAGTTGAGCTGGAACATTTTCTAGTTTCCCCATCTTCAATGGAAAAAGCAGAGCATACCATTTACCTGACACACGATAGGAAGCATATTGTGGGTGCTTCGCAAATGGATAATCAACTGAATCTTCAAAAGTTTTAGCTATCTTCTCCGCTAAACGATTACTTTGATCTTTGGTAAATAATAAGTCCTTACAACAAGAATCTGAAATATCACCTAATATAGCCATATAAGCCGATCGTACTTCGCCAACAAACGAACCATTATAATTTGCTGCTCGAAGCGGTAAATATTCTTCTTCAAGTGCCGAATCAATAACCTTACCAGCTATCTTTCCATCCAATGAAATCGTGATAATAGCTTTAAAGTCATTATCCATAAATGTTTGACAATAGATATACTCTTGGTCAGATTTGATAAATCCAAACTCCTCAAGCGATGAAAAAATAAAACGTTTTTTCCGGAAAAAATCTGATTCTATTGACATAGTAACCTCTCTATTCACTGTACATTATCCTCTATTATGTCGTTTTAAGAGCTAGAAAGCAAGCTCAAAGTCAAAGATGAATTCTGCCTTGCGCTAAAGTTTCTTCGTACAAAAAAAGCATGTTACCATGCTTAAAACTAAACTAATTGATAGTACCCTCTTATTAATTCTCTATTTATGTTTGGGATGATTATCCTCTTTATGGACATAAATGTAGGTAGTGTAAAATATCTTGTGTAAACACAAAAAGGAATAAATCCTGTATAGTAGAGTTGCGAGACTTCACTAGAAAGAGATTTATTCCCATGACCCAGTTTACCACAGAATTACTTAACTTCCTAGCTCAAAAACAAGATATTGATGAATTTTTCCGTTCGTCTCTTGAAACTGCCATGAATGACCTTCTCCAAGTGGAGCTATCCGCCTTCCTTGGCTATGAACCATACGATAAGGCAGGTTACAACACCGGTAATAGTCGTAATGGTGCTTATACACGTCGATTTGAGACCAAGTATGGTGTTGTTAATTTGTTGATCCCTAGAGATCGAAACGGGGAGTTCAGTCCAGCCTTAATCCCAAGTTACGGTCGTCGAGACAATCATTTAGAAGAAATGGTTATCAAGCTTTATCGAACTGGAGTCACAACACGTGAAATCAGCGACATCATTGAGCGTATGTATGGTCATCATTACAGTCCAGCAACAGTATCTAATATCTCGAAAGCGACACAGGAAAACGTGGCTAGCTTTCATGAACGTTCCTTAGAAGCTAACTATACCGTATTATATCTTGATGGGACTTACCTTCCTCTGAGACGTGGTACAGTTAGTAAGGAATGCATCCACATTGCACTAGGCGTCACATCATATGGGCATAAGGCTATCCTTGGATATGACATCGCACCCAATGAAAACAATGCTTCGTGGTCAGACCTTCTAGAAAGATTTAAGGGTCAAGGTGTACAACAAGTCTCTCTTGTTGTGAGTGATGGTTTTAATGGACTTGATCAGCTTATCCAGCAAGCCTTCCCAATGGCCAAACAACAGCGTTGCCTTGTCCATATTGGCCGAAATATTGCAAGTAAGGTGAAACGAGCAGATCGTGCTCTAATTTTGGAGCAGTTTAAAACAATTTATCGCGCGATCAATGTAGAGGAAGCAAAGCAAGCCTTAGATAGCTTTATCAATGAGTGGAAACCACACTACAAGAAGGTAATAGAGACCTTAGAATCAATCGAAAATCTATTGATCTTTTATGAATTTCCTCATCAGATCTGGGGAAGTATCTACTCGACCAACCTTATTGAATCACTTAACAAAGAAATCAAACGTCAAACCAAAAAGAAAGTCGTCTTTCCCAATGAAGAATCCCTAGAACGCTATCTCGTCACACTATTTAGTGATTACAACTTCAAGCAAGGACAACGAATCCACAAAGGTTTTGGCCAATGTACGGACACACTTGAAAGCCTATTTGATTAACAATATCAGCTTTGCTAGAGTGTTTACACAAGATTATTGACAGACTCTAAATGTACATAACAATAGAGAGCATAATAGTAATGATAGTCGTAATTAAAATAATCAATACCCAGACAGCATCCACACTATCAAAAGGCAACTTAACATTCATTCCATAAAAACTGGTAACCATAGCAATAATGGAAATACCAATGGAAATAATTGTTAAAGTAGTTACATTGTCGTTAAGGTTATTGCTGAGGACATTATTATAAGAAGAAAGTTCTTGGAAAACCTGTGAATTTAAGGAACACATGTTAGATAATTGTCTTGCTTCAATAATAGCATCTTGAAGTTGCATCTTTTCATTTCTAGTGTTCTCTTTATCTTGCTCAATGTTTTGTAAATCGGTCAGCATTTCAAAATTTTGCTTAGTTCCCATCATTAAGTGTACTGTTCCACTTTGTAAATTTGCCAGCCTTGCCAAGTTCGATTTGTTTGGTCTTTTACGCAAATCATTGATTAGTTTATCTCTTTCTTCAGAAATAGTATCTAAAACATCAAAATATTGCTTTGAGAAAGCAGTCACTAATGATAATAAGAGGTGTTTCGGAGAATCTACCTTTTCAACACGATTAAGTGCTTTTTTTACAAGGTTAATATTTTTATGATTAGCTAATACAAACAAGCCATCTTCTTTCAAAAATAGAGTCACTGGTATCACTCTCGGCACATGACGAACATCATCAACGTGACCTTGCGTATCCAAAAGCTGGTAAACAAGTGCCAAATGCCCCTCAATATCACGTACGAAAGAAGACTCATTTTCATCACGTGCATAAGCCAGCAATTCTGAAGGTAAAAATCTCTCCTCTTGCAAGGATAGGTCGTCAACATTAATTATCTCAAATCCAAAATCGCTCGAAAACATAGAAGCACCTCACTCTAAACTTGTCTACATTATGAAATAAAAATCGAGAAAAAACAAGTAGAAAACCCTTTTAAATCTAATTAACCTTATGAGAGCAAAACAAAAAAGGACTACTAAAATAACATCTAGTACTCCTTATTAATATGCTAGATAGCCAGCATCATTTCCCCCATGAACGGTATAAGTCTTCTATAATCTTAACACCTGACAGCGTCAACTGAGGCGTCATGATATGACTTACCCTTTGCCCTTCTAAAATCATTTGACTAACATGATAAGCTTCTTTCTCAAAATCACTAACCATGTCAACTTGAATCGTTCGCGCACTAGTATCATTTCTCACCAATTTTGCATGAGTGGTTTTCCAAAAATGTGGAATGATTAGACGACCTTCAGTTCCATAAATAATCATTTCATGCGGTAAATTTAGACGTGTTGTCAAGAAGATATCTACGAGGACCCCATTTGATAATTGCAAGAGTAGTTTGGATTGACTATCGCTTTGACCTTTTGGAAAAGTCGCAGTCCCACTAGCATGAGTTATAGTCGCATCAAATAGATATTGTAAATAAGACAGGGCGTAGGGCGCCATAAAATGCACTGTTCCTCCACCTAACTCAAGTTCTCTAAACCATGTTACATGGTCAATGTTTGGGTAGGCTGTTGTAGATGAGATGGAGATCACTTCTCCTATTTCACCAGAGGCAAGTAATTTTTTAATCACTTGTGTCATCGGAATAAATACCGATTTTTGTGCCTCCATCAAAAACAGATTACAACTTTCTGCCAAAGCGAATAATTCATTCGCTTGGTCGTAAGTCAATGTGAAAGGCTTTTCTACCAACACATGTTTTCCCGCTAACAGAGCTGCTTTAGCAACTTTATAATGGTCTTGATTAATTGTTGCCACATAAATCACATCAATTGACTCATCTGCTAACATATCCTCTAACTTATCGTAAGCCTTTGGGAGATGATATTTGTTGGCAAAAGCTTGCGCAGACTCAAGAGTTCGACTCGATACAGCCACAACTTCACCATTTCCTGCTAAGCGGACTCCTTCAATAAAACGAGGCGCCACCTTTGCCGTTGACACAACACCATACCTTACCTTTGACATAAAAACTCCTTTGACATTGATAGAGTTATTATAGCATAAGAACTAGCATCAAACAGTTTAAAGCGACTATACATAATAAGGCTGCACAATTTCTACTTATTATCTCTAAAGATCCATAATCAAATTATATCAAAAAACGCCATCATTTATGATAGCGTTTTTTTATTTTTTTACCTCACCAACTTCTTCATTTCTTCAATACGTGCTATGGTTGCGTCGTATTTAGTTTGGTAGTCGGTCTGTTTATCTTTTTCTTTTTGGACGACTTCTGGTTTAGCGTTAGCTACAAAGCGCTCGTTGCTGAGTTTTTTGCCAACCATATCTAGTTCTTTTTGCCATTTAGCAAGTTCTTTTTCAAGTCGTGCCAACTCTTCTTCAACGTTAAGGAGGTCAGCAAGTGGGAGGAAAATTTCTGCACCTGTGATGACTGATGACATGGCAAGTTCTGGTGTGGCAATTGCTGAGCTGATTTCAAGCGTCTCTGGGTTTGTGAAGCGTTTGATGTAGTTGCTATTGTCTTTGAAGAAGCTTTCGAGTTCGCTGTCACTTGTCTTAACCAAGATAGTGATTGGTTTAGATGGAGCAACATTGACCTCTGCTCTGCTATTTCGCACTGAACGAATCAAATCTTTCAAGCTTTCAACGCCTTTGTGAGCTGTTTGATTTTCAAATGTCGCGTTAACTTGTGGATAACTTGCAAGGACAATTGATCCTTCTGCATATTGTCCAAAAATTTCTTCTGTCACAAATGGCATGATTGGATGAAGAAGACGCAAGATTTGATCTAAGGTATAAAGAAGAACAGAGCGAGTGATGACTTTCTCGTCTTCATTGTCACTATAAAGAACCTCTTTTGTTAACTCAACGTACCAATTAGCAAATTCTTCCCAGATAAAGTTGTAAAGGATGTGACCAGCAACACCAAATTCAAACTTGTCAAAGTTTTCAGTAACTTTACCCACAGTCTCATTTAAATTGTGGAGAATCCAACGGTCTGTTACATTTCCAACTTGACTATTAACAACTTTTTCCACATTTTCTCTGGCTTGATCCAACGTTAAACCTTCGTTATTCATAAGGATATAGCGTGAAATGTTCCAAATCTTATTAATGAAATTCCACGAAGCATCCATTTTTTCGTATGAAAAACGCACATCTTGACCAGGGGCTGAACCATTTGAGAGGAACCAACGAAGGGCATCCGCACCATATTTCTCAATGACATCCATCGGATCAATCCCGTTGCCGAGTGATTTAGACATTTTACGTCCTTCTTCATCACGGATGAGTCCATGAATAAGAACATTTGAGAATGGTTGGCGTCCTGTAAATTCAAGGGATTGGAAAATCATGCGCGATACCCAGAAGAAGATGATATCGTATCCAGTTACCAAGGTTGACGTTGGGAAGTAGCGTTTGAAGTCAGCTGCTTCGGTGTCTGGCCATCCCATTGTTGAAAACGGCCATAAAGCAGAACTAAACCATGTGTCTAGAACGTCTTCATCCTGTGTCCATCCGTCACCCTCTGGGGCATCTTCTCCAACATACATCTCACCATTGACGTTGTACCATGCAGGAATTTGGTGTCCCCACCATAATTGACGAGAGATAACCCAGTCATGGACATTTTCCATCCAGCTCATAAAAGTATCGTTAAATCGTGGTGGATAAAACTCTACCTTGTCTTCTGTATCTTGGTTGGCAATGGCATTCTTAGCCAATTGATCCATCTTGACGAACCATTGAGTAGATAAACGTGGTTCAACCACAACGCCTGTTCGTTCTGAATGACCAACAGAATGAGTCGTTTTTTTAATTTTTACTAAGTTTCCTAACGATTCTAATTTAGCGACTACTGCCTTACGAGCTTCGAAACGATCCATACCATTAAATTCATCCGCAAGTTCATTCATAGTACCATCATCGTTCATAACGTTAACTTGTGGTAAGTTGTGGCGTTGACCTACAGCAAAGTCATTAGGGTCGTGAGCCGGCGTAATCTTAACCACACCTGTTCCAAATTCTGGATCAGCGTGTTCATCAGCGACGATTGGAATAGGTTTATTGATGATAGGAAGGATAACATTTTGACCAATCAAATCCTTGTAACGTGCATCTTCTGGATTTACCGCTACAGCCACATCTCCAAACATAGTCTCAGGACGAGTTGTTGCTACTTCTAGGGCGCGTGAGCCATCTTCCAGCATATAATTCATATGATAGAAAGCACCCTCAACATCCTTGTGAATAACTTCAATATCTGAAAGGGCTGTGCGAGCTGCTGGATCCCAGTTAATGATGAACTCCCCACGATAGATCCAACCTTTATTGTACAAATCAACAAAGACTTTTCTTACCGCTTTTGAAAGTCCCTCATCAAGGGTAAAACGCTCACGGCTATAATCAACCGAAAGACCCATTTTTCCCCACTGAGATTTAATAGTTGCTGCATACTCGTCTTTCCATTCCCAAACTTTATCTAGGAATTTTTCACGACCAAGATCATAACGTGAAATGCCTTGCTCACGAAGGCGCTCCTCAACCTTAGCTTGAGTGGCTATACCAGCGTGGTCCATACCTGGAAGCCAGAGTGTATCAAAGCCCTGCATACGCTTTTGACGAATAATGATATCTTGTAGAGTTGTATCCCAAGCGTGACCCAAGTGCAATTTACCCGTAACGTTTGGTGGTGGAATTACGATAGAATAAGGCTTAGCCTCAGTATCCCCTGATGGCTTGAAAACATCTTGGTCAAGCCAAGTTTGATAACGGCCTTCCTCAACCTCGGCAGGATTGTATTTTGGTGATAGTTCTTTTGACATTAGTTTTTCTCCTTGATTTGGTTTATTTTTTGAATAATAAGATATGCTGTTTCAGTAGCAGTTAAGCAAGTATTATTGATTTTATGATAATATGTAAGCGCTTCTGGGGCTACTTCAGGATTAAAGATAGCGTAATCCATGGTTGAACAAATATCGCTCTCTGACCATTTGATATCACGTTTTGAAGGCTTATGCTTGAGGCGATTTTCTGTGCGATTTCGTTTGAGACGCTCACTTAGCTCTGTTTCTAATTCTACAAATAATACCTCTTGGTTGTGAGATTGAAAAACTATTTGAATCTTTTCTAGAAATACTACATCTCTTGAATCATTGAAATCAATTACAATAGTAAAAATCATTTCTTGACCAGTCTTAGCAAACGTTTCAAAAAATTTAAAGCGAATAGACTCCGTTAGAGCAATACTATCTGGAGACCATGGCATGAAGCGTAAAACAAAATCTATAGAATCATGGTTATGGAATAAGGTCATGCCTGTCTGTTTTGCGATTTCCTGACCAATTGTCATTTTCCCAGAAGCTTGTGCTCCGATGATAATAATATTCATCTTCTTTTTTTCTCCCACTCGCTTCGCAGTAAACCAAAGCGCATATCGCCACAACGTTTCCCCTGGGCATCTCTTCGATCACGAATATTAGCCTCTAAAGTAAAACCTAATTTGCGCGCAACCGCCTGACTTTGCTTATTATAGTCATAGCATCCCAGCTCAATCTTATGTAGTCCTAGCAGTGTGAAACCTATCTCCACAAGGGCTGAAGCTGCTTCTGGCACAATGCCTTGTCCCCAATAATCAGGGTGGAGCAGGTAGCCAATTTCAAAAATGTCATCTTCGTGGCGATGGTTAAAATCTACTGAACCAATTACCTTATCATCGCCTTTTAGAGTAATAGCATAACCAGAGGGTAACTTTTCTTTTTCAAGATTAGTTGGATAAATCTCTTGAATATAGGTTATCTCTTCTTCCAAGCTTTTAACAGCCGGAAAACCTGCTGGATAACTCACCTCATCAAGTTTGACAAATTCAAATATCTCCTTAGCATCTTCTAACTTGCGTTGACGCAACAACAGACGATTCGTTTCCACAACAGGTAGCTGGTTATCTACGATTTCTCCAAGTATCTTAATCATTTGTCTCCTCCATATCTACGATATTATTGATGACTTAGTTAAGTGCCCTGCACAGCCAAATTAGTCGATCTAGTAACTTCTATGAAGAGTAGAATAATTACTCCCACTCACTCCTCAGCAAACCATATATCAAATTGACACAGCGATTGTCTTGATTATCCTTACGATCACGAATGGTAGCTTCAAGGGTGAATCCTAGTTTTTCTGCCACGCGCCGGCTTTGCTTATTGTAATCATAGCAGCGGATTTCGATTTTGTGGAGATTGAGAAGGGTAAAACCGACTTCAATCAAAGCGGCGACAGCTTCTGTCATATAGCCATGACCCCAGTAGTCAGGATGAAGCAGATAGCAAATCTCGAAAACATCGTCTTCATGGCGATGGTTAAAGGCGCAGGATCCGATAATACGATCACTTCCTTTAACGGTAATACCATAACCAGATGGTAATTTTGCCTTTTCCAGATTTTGATAGTAGCGATTTTCAAAATAATCGTACTCATCTTCTAAAGAAGCTATTGGGCTGAGTCCTGCTGGATAGGCAACCTCTTCCAAGCAAACGTAATCAAACATGGCTGGGACATCCCCCACCGTTCGCTGACGCAAGATAAGCCGATCCGTTTCTAGTTTTGGTAATGCTTTGCCATCGAAATCTTCTAGAATCTGCATATACTTCAATCTCCTCACTCCTAAATACAAAAAATCCCTGTCAATTCTGACAGGGACGAATTTCGTGTTACGATTTCCGCGGTACCACCCAAATTCGGATGATAACATCCGCAACTCGTTTTGTTTCAATTATTGGACTTAGCAACAAGCTTTGACATTTGTGCGGATTTCTCAGTATGACCGCTTCCTGTGACAAATGGGATTTCAAAACACCTCTAAGTTAATTTATTCTAGCAAAATAAGGCTACTTTCGCAAGGTAAATCAAATTATTTTGCAAAAACAACACCATTATCAACTAACTGTTTAATAGCTGCTGGACCAATACCTTTTAGTGCTAAAACATCTGCTTCACTTACTTTCGCAAATGCTTCAAGGCTGACAAGGCCAGCTTCTTTTAAAACATCTTGTTTATTAGCAGTTAAACCTTCTAAAAGATCGACTGCCTTTGGCGCTTCAGGAGCCGTCTTTTTCGGTAATGCGACTTCTTGTAAAGTTTGAGATAGTCGAACATCCTTCCAATTGATCCCTTTAGCTTTCAAAAGCTCTCTTTTTTTATTCGGTTTAATACGCTTTGCCATTGTATAATGCTTTCTCCTCATTTATGAAATCTATCATAGTATCTAAAAACTACTATAACAATGTATCATAGAAATGCCTATTTGACAAGCTTTCTAGCGATAAACCTTTTAATAATGACGTTGTCCAAAAAGACCATCAGGCAAATCATGGAAAGATTTTTGGTTATGATAGTTATTAAATTTCCCTTGCAAAAAGCGATAAGCGTCTAACTTACTCTCATAACGAATATACGCATCTGCTGCTCGCTCATCCTTATCTTCCTCTAAAACTTTCTTTGCACTGTCCATTGCCATTTGGTTGATACTTATTTGCGATTGTAACCACTCTTCAAAGTCTTTTAAAAATTCTTGTTCGTATGACATGATATTCCTCTTTTTTAGTTTTTTTCATTATAACATATAAATTAAATACTCAAAAAATCATTATATCAAAAATAAATTATGATTTTTCTGACAGATATAAAAACAACTAGTTTTATCTAAGGAAGACCTTTTGAGATGTATGGTTCTCTATGCCATTCTAGTTTTGGCATCACACCCCTAGTTAAAAGAAAACGCTCTCTAAAATTCATCACTTATACCATTCAATCACTATTACTCCTTGTTATCTTAGCATCTATGTGTTATAATTAAGAAAAAATGATATTACTATTAAAAGAAAGAGGTGATCTTATTGCCACATAAAGAAATTGGACATCAATTCTTAGCACGACTAGGAAAAAACGCTTAAGACCAGGAGGTGTCCAAGCAACGAATTGGCTTATCAAAAAAGGACACTTTAGTGCTGACAGTCGTGTTCTAGAAGTAGCTTGTAATCAATGTACCAGTTCCATCGATATCGCTAAAGCATTTTCCTGTCACATTACAGCGCTTGATCTAGATAGTAAAGTAATAGAAAAGGCCAAAGAAAATGTCAAAAAGGCCCAATTAGAAGAATTTATTGAAGTTATTCAGGGAAATGCACTCAGACTGCCCTTTCCTGATAATAGTTTATCGTTATCAACGAAGCAATGTTAACGATGCTTAACAATTCAGCTAAGGAGAAAGCCATAAAAGAGTACTTACGTGTCCTAAAACCTGGTGGACGTTTACTCACACATGATGTTTCTTATCAAGATGAAGACACTGCCAAGCTGATCGATCAACTTAGACATACTATGAATGTTAACGTTGCTCCTCTAAAAATAGATGATTGGCAAAATTTATTCTTACAAAATGGTTTTTAAAGTTCAGAATATCAATTTGGAAAAATAAGTCTTATGTCCCCGTTAGGAATGATTAAAGATGAAGGTTTATTCAATACCATTAAAATCATCAGCCGGGGACTGAAAAATGAACGATGCCCTCATCCAAAATTAATAAATGTTTTGGAAAGAAAACTTGAAATTATCCTTGGTGATCAGAAACATATCCTTGAAAAAGATAGCCTTATTAGCCTCTCTCCACAAGAAACACACCATTTAAGAGCTATTGAAAATAGTAAATTTCTCCAAATAGAATTAGACTAAAAAAACGACTATTTTTCTAAGTAAAGAAATACTTGATTTCGTCAAAATCTTATAGTATCATAGAAAAGTAGCCGCTATAGTTAAATGGTATAATAGAGCAATGGTAATGCTCAATTCCGAGTTCAATTCTCGGTGGTGGCAGAAAATATATGAGTGAAACCTTATTATAATAGGGTTTCTTTTATTTTTGTTCTTAATTTGTTCTTGATAGTCATTTTAAAAACTACCTTTATTATTAAGAATTTTTAAAAGCTGATCATTTTCCTTTTCTTCCACTTACAGAAGCAAATGACCATATGTTTCTATTAATTGTTTGATATCTTTATGCCCCATTAATTTTGCAACCGCCCAAATATCTACTCCGTTAGCCAACAAATAACTTCCATAAGTATGTCTAGCACCTGTTGATGACATCTTAGATTCTATTTCTAATTTTTCCAATGAGCTTGCCAAGAATTTGTTAACAGCATCATTTGATATCATACCAAACCTATAGTCATAAAAAATCAATTGATCTGTATTTTTTATATGCAAACCTTTCAGCATTCTTTCTTGTTGAAATTTTAGTTCAAGCAATAACTCTTTTAAATCATGACTTACTGAAACTCTCCTTATTGAAGTCCTTGTTTTAGGCTTTGTAAAGTCATTTTTTATTGAAGAATATCTTCGATATGTATAAATACTATTTCTTTCAAAATCAATATCATCCCAAGTTACTCTATAAAATTGTTTACGAAAATAAACTATTCAAAGAAATAACCATTGATTTAGAAATTTCAAAGGAATGTTTAGAAATACGACTTTTCCATCTACTTAAAGATTATTCCAATTTGAACAATAAAGAAATAAGTACGATCGTTAGTAACTTTCAAAGAAATAAAAATCAAACCATGAATTTAGCTCTTTATGATATCATAACATAATATTATTTCTGAATACGAGCAAATAACTCCAAATAATCTGGAAAAAGCAACTCATCAATTAAATAAAAGCTATCTCATTTCCTCGCTTGATTTCATTGAATTAACAGATAACACTTTCCAAGAAAAACTAAGACAGAGTAACCCCATCTTCTTTTTGGTTCTTACTTTGATTTCGGTAAAAATACTTTTTATTGCTGGGATACAAATTATTTAACTAAAAATTAGGTGCTAAGTAAAATTAAGACTTTGCATTTTGAAGTTCATTTTTTAAATAAAAAAATAAGTTAGGAAAATAGTCCTAACTTTATTCTTTATCTCTTAATGCTTTTTCTAAAGCCTTGCTACCTTCTTTATAATATGTCTCCTTACCAGAAGCATTATAATAAAAGTTCCCTAAATCAACATTCAATTTACCATCACTTTTAACATCATATAAAACAGTATACTTAGCAGACCCACCTTTAAGTACAAAACTTTTACTTTTAGTATCAATATTAGTTACTACAAAGTTTCCTTCATTATGATAAATTCCTGATTCATCATTAATTTCTAAAACTAACATTTTTTCACCATCATATACTTTATAATACTTTACATTTAACGAATTAGTCGAACAAGCAACTAAAAATACTGTAGATATAGCTAAAATCATCAATCCTAATAATTTCTTTTTCATAACTAAACTTCCTTTGCTATGAGAAAATCTTTTAACCTCTCAACATCTCTATCGCTTAACTTACCTATAATTTTAATATTGAACCCTTTATTCTCAACATCATAATATTGAATAGTATCTATCCAAGAACGCCTATTTAAATTTGCTTTTGCCTAATCAATAACTTCTAAATACTGACTTCTTATATTGTCAGACTTATTTTCATATTTAGTAGTAAATCTTAAAGTTTTTATTACTTCATCATTAAATTTGACTACTACAGCAGGACGAACCTTTGAACCTGTACCATCAGAATATTCAATACGAGAAACTAATACAGAATATACCTCAATATCACTCATTTAAAATATTCCTCATATTCTGAAAAATCTTCATCTCCAAAAAACGCATTTACACTTTCTGGATCACTAGCCTTAACTCGTATTCCCTTTAATTTTGTTTCTACCAAATTTTGAAATTCTTCATCAGAAACAGATGATTTATTTTTTATTTCAAAAGGAATACTTTGAGTTTTAACAGATTGAATCAAAAACATTTTTACTGCTGTGCTCATATCCAACCCTAAGGATTGAAAAAGTTCTGTAGCATCATCTTTTAATTGATCATCAACTCTTACTGCTACTGTTGACATAATATCACCTCAAATCATTTTTGTATAACTATTGTATCACTAAATGCAATACAACGCAAACAAAAAAGGAAATCGTCTTTCCCAATGAAGAGGCTCTAGAATACTATCTAGTCACACTATTTAATGATTACAACTTCAAGCAAGAACAACGAATCCACAAAGGTTTTGGCCAATGTACAGACACACTTGAAAGCCTATTTGATTAACAATCCCAGCTTTGCCAGTGTGTTTACACAACATTATTGACACACTCCTTTTATTTTTATAAATTACCCTTAAATACATTTAATTACTTGAAAAGACAAACAGTCATTTTAGAAAATTTTGCATCTAACCTTACATTTGATTACACCTAAAAATTTTAAATCATCAAAAGAGAGCCTAGGATTAACATCTTAGGCTCTAATGATACACTTCATTTACAAATTTCAACTAAATAGGATCATTTCTTCAGTTTTATAGTAAGCGTCCAATAACAAGGTATATTGGATGCTTACGGAATAGGGAAGAAAATGGAAGATACCTCGTTATTGGACGCTTACACAAAATCAAAATCCTATCGAAATTAATAATCTCGATAGGATTTTTCAAGAATTAAACTCGAAAAATTGAAACACTTTAATTAAGTTTGTTGAAGAGAGATACATAACTTTATTAATGTGTTCACACCAATAAATGGTGAAAAGTTTAGTGACATTTTAGGTCAAAAGATTAATCCTCTTTTTTCTTAGAAACAGATAATAAACCAACTGATGACATAATTGTCAAAGCTACAACATTAAAGAATGGAGTTGCATTCTCACCTGTTGCTGGTAGTTTATTTCCTTTACCATTGACTTGCTGATCTTTACCTGCTGGATCATTCTTATCGGCATCTGTACGTGGATCGACAACCTTAACAGTCACATCTACAGTATCTTTTGAACCATCTGGGTAAGTCACAACAACTTTTGCTGGTTTGTCTCCCGGTGTTGCCGTATCAACTGGAGTTTCAAAGGCTACTGTTGTACCTTTCGGAAGATCTGGTAAGTTACCAATAGAATCTTCTGCCTTCGGTGTCTCACCTACATTGACTTGCTGATCTTTACCTGCTGGATCATTCTTATCGGCATCTGGGATTCGAGGTACTAGTATTTTTTCTAAATTAGTAACTTCAGTTATTTTATTGGCAATGTCTGATTGCGTCTTAGGATTATTATCAATATCTGTTTTGATATCATCTAAACTTATCAAAACTTTATCGCGACTTCCCTCGTCCCATTTAGGGTCTTCCGCTTTCTTTTTAACTTCATCTATTTTATCTCTCAAAGCTGAAGAATTGTAAATAGTCAATGAAACGTTTACAATATCCACTTGTCCATCAGGCTTCGTATGAGGACTTCCATCTGTCTTCAATACTGTATAATTAATACTAGCTGCACCAACAGTAGTCAATTCAGAAGGTTGTGTGAAATAATTGCCGCCTTGCCTAATGACATACTGAGCTTTTAAATCAGGTGAATTTAACGTAATTAATTGTAATGGATCTATTTTCCCATTTTTCACATCATATAAATCTATATATGCTCTACCATTCTGAACATTTTTAGTCATATTTGTGTTTAACGTAACAGCACTTCCTGAAATTACTTCAGCTGCAAACACAGTATCTGTAGAAATATTAAATTGCCCTTGAGTAAAACCTCCTAAAAAACTAATACCAATTAGTACAGAAGCTGCACCAAACTTAAACTTCTTAATTGAAAACCGTTGTTTCGTCTGTAAAGTATCATAACTGTTATTTTTAGACCTTCTAAACATAATATTCTCCTTTACTTTATTCTGTATAGCTCTATACATAGTAAAGTATAGGCTTTAAAAACAAATATTAGAATATCTATACTTTTTTATCCGATCTAATCTGTCTGATTTGACTTTTTCGGTTTTTTAATTCATATTTGGTTAAAAAGGTATCGACTACCTAATTATTCTGTTGACTTTAAAGAAATATTCTCTAAAATAGATAACATATTAAATCAAAGGTGGTAACTCATATGATTGATTTTCTACTGTTGAAATCATTACACAGTCTTCTAGGTCTAACTATTACTGTTTGTGATCAAAATTTTTCTGTTATCAGAGAGTATAAATCCGAGAAAACTATTTCACTTTTTTACAATCATTACCTTATTTTAAGTAACTTTAGTAAAACTCAACATGATTTTTTATTTCATTATGGCTCTTTAGGAGAACTTTTTCTTGTCCACCATATTCAACAATATTATATTATCATCGGTCCCTGGCGTAGCAATGTTATTGACCCTTTACTTCTTAAGAAAAAGCTGACTGAAACACAAATCAATGCTAGTGAACAAGACTACTTTATTGATAGACTATCCCAATTACCTTTCTTCTCACTTAGTCAAATCCGAGAATTACTAATAGTAACCAATTATTGTCTAACTGGGGTTGTGAAAGATAAATTATCAGAGCCCTTACATTACTACACGAAAGGGTGGAGCAACTCCTTTGATCTAGATAAAATTAAGCAATTTTCTAAACAGAATATGAGTTCTTACAAATATCAGTATCATTTTGAAAATAATATTCTAAAAGCTGTTAAATCAGGTAGTGAATTTCTTTTGAAAGAAACAGTGGAACAATTTAGCAATTCTATCGTACCTATAATCAGTGGAGATGAATTGCGATCTGAAAAAAACTACTCCATCATGATTTATGATCGTCTCTCACAGGCTACCATCCAAGCAGGACTTGATATCGAAACAGCTTATCGAGCACGAGATCGTTTTATAAAAGAAAACGAGTCAACTATAAGTCTAAATGAAGTTTTAAAATTACGTGATACTGCTATCTTATTCTATACTCAACAAGTTCATTCTTTAAAAAAACATCTCGAAACCCCTCATTCTCAAACTATTGTCGCAGTGATTCGATATCTTGAAAATAATCTAAATCGCTTTATTAAAACAGAAGAAATAGCTAAAGAATGTCACATGAGTGAATCGAAGTTACGAAAACTATTTAAGCAAGAAAAACACATCACTATTCAACAATATTTTCTAAACTTAAAAATCGAAGCTGCTAAGCAATTACTAGATGAAAATAAGAAAGTAGAAGAAGTTTCCAATTTACTTGGATTTTCCACTTCTTCTAATTTTTCAAGGACATTTAAAAAAATAGTGGGAATTAGCCCACTAGAATATAAGCAAAAGCCTAAGACAATATAGTAATCGAAAAATATTCATTTTGCTTATGGTGACATCAACAATCCCAAAGAAACTCTTTCATCAAGGGGACTTTTTTATCTCCCGAATTATACTCATTTAATCTAATAATTTCAACTCGCTATATTAGACAATCAATCCATTCATCACCTCTGATAACGCTAATGAAATAAGAGAATCTCCCAACTCTCTATAATTTACCTCTCTACCATAGTTAAATAATATTTTAGTAAATCTTCAACAGTCATTTTCTGTCTTTGATGAAGCCACCACTTTAAGGTCTCGATAAAACTGGATAAAAGAAATTGTTTTAAGAAATCTTCAGGAATGTCCACCTTTGTAATATACTCCTCACGCAATCTAGGGTAAACATCGTGTTCTAATTCACTTCTAAAGCGTAATAAAAAATAGGGATCGTCAGATAATAATAACGTAGCGATACTATCTTGATTTTGTTCAAAATGTTTTAAGATATGAACTAAATACTCTTCAAACGTAACATCTCTACCCTGCTTAAATAAGTGGTGAAAAAGGTCTTCACAGAGCTCCTTGAGTAACACTTCTTTGCTTTCATAGTGAGAGTAAAAAGTTGATCTTCCTACATTTGCAAGTCCGATTACATCTTGAACCGTTATTTTAGAATAATCATTTTCCTGTAGCAAGCTTATAAAAGCATTATAAATCGCTACTTTTGTTTTCTGAATTTGTCTATCTTTTACCATATAGGACACTTTCTAAGTTTTGTTCAGTATTGAACAAGTGTTCTTTTTTGTTTCTAGCAATTCTCTTTTATCTCCTAGATAATAGAAGAAAGAATCACACTACAATACCAGTATAACAAAAGGAGAAAAATATGACATCAAACAAAAAAGTGGCTATCGCTTTTATATTAAATATCAGCTTTTCCGTCCTTGAATTCATCTTTGGAAGTCTATTCTTCTCAGGAGCTATCTTAGCCGATGCTGTTCATGATTTTGGTGATGCAATAGCTATTGGCATCTCAGCTACTTTAGAAAAAAAATCTAAGAAAGATGAAGATACGATATTTTCATTAGGTTATAAACGTTTTAGCCTTTTAGGAGCTCTTATCACAAGTCTAATTCTTATAAGTGGATCTATCTTAGTCATGATAGAAAATATCCCAAAATTGTGGCATCCTACTCCTGTTAATTATCACGGCATGTTTATTCTAGCTGTCATCGCTATTATCATTAATGGTCTAGCTAGTTTTATTCTCCATTCTGGTCAAAGTAAACATGAGGAAATATTAAGCCTTCATTTTTTGGAAGATATTCTAGGGTGGTTAGCTATTATTGTTATATCTCTTATCTTAAATTGGAAACCGTTGTATATCCTTGATCCATTATTATCAGTTGCCATATCTACTTTCATCTTATCTAAAGCACTTCCTAAATTACTATCAACCCTGAAACTTTTTTTAGATGGTGTTCCAGATTCCATAGATTACGCTGCATTACATGATGAACTTAAGGGACTTTCGCAAGTAAGATCTATCAATCAACTCAATATCTGGTCAATGGATGGTATTGATAATCGAGCAATCATTCACTGTTGCTTAAATCAATTGATATCTGAAAAAGATTGTAAAAGAGCTATTCGAACGATTTGCCAACATTATAAGATAAACGATGTTACTGTTGAAATCGATTATTCTTTAAGAGAACATCAAAATCATTGCAAACCATTAAAAAACTAACCTGAGTGTTAGTTTTTTCCTTGACTTGGAGTTAACTCTAAGTGTTAAGATTAGGTCAATACTAATGAAAGAAGGAAAATAAAGATGACAGATACAATGATATTAAATGACAATCATAAAATACCAACTTTAGGTTTAGGTACGTGGATGATAGATAATGATAGGGTAGCTCAAGTTGTTAAAGATGCTATCGAATTAGGCTACCGCCATATTGATACTGCACAAGCATACAACAATGAAAAAGGTGTCGGTGTAGGGATTAAAGAGTCTGGTATTACACGTGAATCTTTATTTGTTACGACTAAAATTGCCGCTGAACATAAAGATTATGAAAGTGCTACAAAATCAATTGATCAATCACTAGAAGCTTTAGGGCTTGATTATATTGATTTAATGATTATTCATAGTCCACAGCCTTGGAAGGAATGGCGTGAAACAGATAAACATTTTGACCAAGGAAATTTAGAAGCTTGGAGAGCTTTAGAGGATGCTCAAAAATCTGGTAAGATGAAATCCATCGGTGTCTCAAACTTTTTAGAAAAAGACTTAGAAAATATCTTAAAAAATGGTCATGTTAAACCTGCTGTCAATCAAATCTTAGCTCACATCGGAAATACACCTTTCGACTTGATTGATTACTGTCAAAGTAAAGGTATTCAAGTTGAAGCCTATTCACCAATTGCACATGGACAAGCATTGAAATCTGATGGTATTCAAAAAATGGCTGAAAAATATGGGGTTAGTGTTGCTCAATTATGTATTCAATATTTACTACAATTAAACCTGATCGTTTTACCAAAGGCTTCTAGTAAAGAACATTTACAGTCTAATCTAGACTTTGACTTTGTAATTAGTGACGAAGATATGTCGATATTAAAATCACTTATGTTTGACGATTATGGGGAATTTTCTAACTTCCCTGTTTTTAGTGGAAAATGAAACCATATGCGGATTTTTACAGATGTTTAATTTTCAAAATTTTTAAGTTTTTCTTGACTTGAAGTTAACTCTAAGAGTTATAATGAAGTTATAGAAAAGAGGTAAGGTTATGAAAGTAGCTACATTTATTGAACCTGGCAAAATGGTTATAACTGATACACCAAAACCAGTCATTGAACAAGAGACAGATGCTGTTATCAAAATTGTTAGAGCCTGTGTTTGTGGTTCAGACTTGTGGTGGTATCGTGGTATTTCAAAACGTGAAAGTGGTTCTTTTGCAGGTCATGAGGCTATTGGTATCGTTGAGGAAGTTGGTACTAAAGTAACTGACGTGTCAAAAGGTGATTTTGTTATTGTTCCCTTTACACATGGCTGTGGCCAATGTCCGTCTTGTAAGGCTGGATTTGATGGAAATTGTACAAATCATCAAGCTGCAAAAAATGTAGGATACCAAGGTCAATATCTACGTTATACTAATGCAAACTGGGCATTGGTTAAGATCCCAGGACAACCTTCTGATTATGATAATGAGACTCTTAACTCTCTGCTCACCTTATCAGATGTAATGGCAACTGGTTATCATGCTGCAGCAACTGCAGAAGTTAAAGAAGGTGACACGGTAGTTGTCATGGGAGATGGTGCTGTTGGACTCTGTGGTGTTATCGCTGCTAAAATGTTAGGTGCTAACCGTATCATTGCAATGAGTCGTCACAAAGATAGGCAGGAACTAGCATTGACTTTTGGTGCAACGGATATTGTCGAAGAACGGGGTGACGAAGCCGTTAAACGTGTTTTAGATTTAACCAATCAAGCAGGTGCCGATGCTGTTTTAGAATGTGTTGGTACAGAGCAGTCTGTTGATACAGCTACCCAAATTGCTAGGCCTGGTGCTGTCATAGGACGTGTTGGTATCCCACAAAATCCAGACATGAATACCAATAATTTATTCTGGAAAAATATCGGCCTTAGAGGTGGCATTGCTTCTGTAACAACATTTGATAAGTCTGTCCTTTTAGATGCTGTTCTAACTCATAAAATTAACCCAGGCTTAGTTTTTACAAAATCCTTTGTATTAGATGATATTCAAAAGGCTTATGAAGCAATGGATAAACGTGACGCTATCAAATCCTTAGTGATTGTTGACTGAATATCGAGGTTAAAAATGCATATCAAAGAAGTTAGTAAAAAGACTGGCATTACGTCAGATACCATCAGGTATTATGAGAGAATTAATCTTATTCCCCCTATTCATCGGAGTGAATCAGGAATTCGTGAGTTCACACAAAACGATATTGATATTTTAGAATTTGTCCGCTATTTTAGAGGCGCAGGTGTTTCCGTTGAAAGTCTCATTGATTATATTCATTTGGTTGAAAAAGGCGATTCCACTATCCCAGCTAGGCTAGAAATTTTAAAAGATGAACGCGACAATCTTGAAGATAGGCTTCAAGGCCTCCAAGAAGCACTTAATCGTCTAAATCACAAAATAGACAATTATCAAAATAAAGTTGTTCCTAGAGAACAAGAACTTTTTGATCCAACAACGAAATGAGGAAATCTTATGCAAGAAACAACTAAGTCTATCTTTCCTAAGGGTGAAAAAAATCCATATGGTGAATTCTTTATTGGGCAATCCTATCTCGCAGCATTAGCAAAATCTCCAGATGGGAATGTTTCAGTTGGAAATGTAACCTTTGAAGCAGGCTGTCGTAATAATTGGCATGTTCATTTGGACGGTTATCAAATCCTTCTCGTTACAGAAGGTTCAGGTTGGTACCAAGAAGAAGGAAAAGAAGCAGTGTCATTAAAACCAGGCGACGTTATCGTTACAGATAAAGGTGTTAGACATTGGCATGGTGCTAAAAAAGATTCTGAATTTGCACATATTGCGATTACAGCTGGTAAGAGTGAGTTTTATGAAGCTGTTAGTGATGAAGAATATTCAAGACTAGGTTAAATTCAAGTAAGGAGGAATCCATTATGAAAGAAAAACAAACAGCCGGACGTCGTCAATTAGAAGAATTTGCACCTGAATTTGCCAGATATAATGATGATATTTTATTTGGTGAGGTTTGGGCAAAAGAGGATCATTTAACAGATAAAACACGTTCTATTATTACTATATCTGCCTTAATTAGCGGAGGAAATCTTGAACAGTTAGAGCATCATCTTCAATTTGCCAAACAAAACGGAGTTACTAAAGAAGAAATTGCTGACATTATCACTCACCTCGCTTTTTATGTTGGATGGCCAAAAGCTTGGTCAGCCTTTAATAAAGCTAAGGAAATTTGGATATAAAATAACAGACATAGCAAGAGAGATACTTTCCCAAAAGCCAAAAAGAAAGATCAACCAATTATTAAACCAACTATTAGGAGAATGATATGCTTACTATTCAAGAAATGAAAGATACAACCTTTGAATTACAAGAAAATTTTAGAAGGTTAAATTATCCTATTAAACAAGTTGCTAAAGACTTGCAACTTAATATCAGTGAAGTTGAATCTCTTTTAAGTCTTGATGTTACTTATCCTGGAGATGTTTGTATGCTGAGAGATTATCTAGAAGATATGTTGAAAAAAGAGGGTAAAGAAGTTTATCCATTTTCTAGATTAGCATCTCATTCAGCAAATCGTTGGTACCCTTATGAGACACCATGGCGTTATTAAAGAATAAAGATTAATCCATCATCTTTAGAGAAATAAACAAAAATAGTCAATAGATTTTTTTTAGAAAAAAGCTATAAAATAAGTGCCTCTTAGAGAATACTCTATATCATAAGATTTCTTCTTTGAACCATATCATTCCAAAAGAAAATTATGATTGCTAACAAGACAATTATTCTAAAAAGAAACTATTTTAACGACTCTATAATTACTTAAGGAATCATAAAGAATAAAGATTTTTATGCTATCATTTCAAATTGTTGAAAAGCCAGCAATGATACTTGCTGGAGTAACTTTAGAAAATGTAAAGTCAAATCAAGAAGGTATCCAGCAAGCCATTGGCATTTGTAAAACACAACCTGATTTTCGTTTCGATTACAGTGCCACTTATCAAGTAGAGACAAGTGTCCAAGCCCCAAAAGGGTTAGAAATTATTAGGATCCCAAGCGCTACCTATGCAGTCATTTCTGTTAAAGGTCCAATGCCATCGAGTCTTCAAGAAACATGGCGAAAAATAATACAAGGATTTTTTCAAGAGAATAATCTAAAACCAGCTAACTCGCCAAACTTAGAAATTTATTCATCTCAACATCCACAAGATACTGATTATCAAATGGAAATTTGGCTTGCTATCGCAGATATTACTAATAACTCGAAAACAAACTTAATCTAGTATTGCTTAATATAAAAAAGCCCCTTCTTGAGGCTTTTTTATATTAAGTGATTTCTTTACCTGCATTAGCACCAGATTGTAAATTAAAAATACGCTCGACATGAATAATACCAACTGCTTTCGGAACCCCCATGCGTCCTTCTGCCCATTTTTTCGCTGCTTCGTAATAAGTACCTTCTGTTTGAATTTCAGCAGTTCCCACAAACCTGTAACCTAAAAGACGTTCACGATCAACAAAGGCAATTTCAATTTTCCCATTATCTTCAATGTTAATACGAGTTTGACCATCTGTATTTTCATTATAAATAAACGTTTTATCATCCCAGAGACGCATAGAACGTTTTGGGCCAATATTGGGTTGACCTTTAGCATCAACCGTCGCGACCATTGCTAACTGACTATTAATAATCTCTTTCATTTCTTGTGTAATCATATTAATTTCTCCTTATTTTCTTGCTCGTTTTCCTTTTTTCCCAGCAGTTACTAGGAAAAGCAAACATAAACTAACGTATCCTAGAATCTCGTATATAAAATTATTTTTAGAACTTGTTTGAGGTAAATTTACATCAGACTGTGACTTATGTAATTGCTGCTCGGACCTTATTGGTGTTACAGCTACAGAATTATTAGTCTCCGCATTTATATTATGACCTTTAGCCGCTCTATCACCGTCTACCTTTTCATTAGGTAAAGCCTTATTAAAAATCGGCGTTTTATAATCAACTGGTTTTAAATTTTTCTCCACTTGTTTTTTACGATAATTTGGGACTTCATTTAGGTACCCCTTAGGTGTCTTAGGAAGCAATCGGTCTGCTTCTGCCGCTGCATTTCGAATAGCTTGGAAAATTCCTAATCTATGATATTTTGCCAAAGGAATCTGGCGTATTGCTTTAATCTTATCAAGGGAACTATTTAAAATATCTTTAATATAAAGACCTTCATAATCAGCTAAAGTGGCAACTGCCAAGGTATGATAACCTTCATTATCCTCGTCAACATTTAATATAGGATTACCATATGCATCTTTTTGTCCCTCGCCAATAGTATCACTCATATCAAGTGCATAAATCAATTTTCCAGACTTGTCAAAATAAACGTTCAATCCGATATAATATTCTGGCAATGGTAAAGGCGTCTTTAATAAATAAACTCCTTGTACCATTGTAGCTTGCGCTAATGGTCCTTTTCCCTCGACTAAATCCGTCAGCAAGTCTAACTCTTTTTCCAAGCGCTTAACATTAGCTTTTTTAATAGCACTATTATTATAAGCTAATACCGCTTTGTTAATACTCCTCTCAAGCAAATGACCATTCTTTGTTGCCTTCTTGGTCACTAAAGCCTTCTCAGCTTTAGCTATGGCTTTATCCAAATCAACGCGACCAAGGAAAAATTGTGCTTCTTGAAGGAATTTTTGTTTTTCTCCTTGTCGGAGGTTAGATTTTGATAACAACGCTTTACCTGCAGTAGTCATTTCTCTAAACTGAGTTTGAGTAGTCTGACGTAATGTAGAGTAATCTAAACCTTCGATTATTTTTAAAACCTTTTCAAGGTCTACCATTGTAGAAGATAGCTTATCTGGATCAATGATAAAACGCTCACCATCTGCTAACATATGAGAATTATTATGTGTCCTAACAACCACTTTCTTACCAAAGCGTTTGTCCCCATCATTTTGATCAAAAGCATTAAAAGTAATCTGAGATAATGTAGATGAACCCTTCACTTCTTTCAAATGATTCCTTTTGAAAGCCTCTTCACGAATAGTCTGTAAATTTGGCGGTAAGACTACTTCACTAAGGGCATTATCCGAAAAAGCTTGGACCTCAATTGTCTTTAATTGTTTTTGCTCAGAGAGATTTACACTTTCCAGTTTATTGGATAAAAAAGCCATTTCACCAATTGTTTTAACCTTATTTCCGATAAACATAAGGTGAAGCGCACCATTTTGTCGAAAAGCTGAACGTCCTATTTCTTGTACAGATTCTGGAAGAACAATGGCATAAATATGATTAATATGGAAAGCAGCATCACCTATTTTGATAAGTTTGTCTTTCAAGTCTAGAGTTCCAATACGATTATTCATAAAGGCTCCCTCTTTAATCTCTTCTAAATCTTCACTTGCTTCAAAGGATTTCAAGTTATTAGATTGAAAAGCAAAAGCACCTATTTTCCGAATAGTTGAGGGGAGCTTTATTTCTTCCAAATCATATTTACGTAAAGTTTTACTTTGAAAATCAACATTGCGAAAAGCGTTATCACCAATTTCAGTAATAGTAATACCATTGTGTTGTTTTGGAATTTCTAAGTTTTTATTACGTCTTACCTTTTGTAAGCCTTTATTTGAAAAACCTGTAACACTATTTTTTTGATAGGTAAAATCTTCCTCTAACCATTTGGTATAATCCATATCAGGTGTTGCACGCCACAATGATTTGTCCGGATTGACGTAAGTATTCTCAGTCGCAAGTTGATGTGGATTTTGGCCTGTCCTTGTGCGCAATACAACCTGATTGTTGTAATGTTCATCTCCTGGATTTCCTGTAAAAGCTTCTGATTCTATTTTTTCAAGTCCATCCGGAAGCATAACATTCCTCAGATTATTATCTTGAAAACTTGCTTCTCCTATAACCTTAAGCTTACTTCCCAAAAATTCAACTGTTTGAATACGATTAGATTTGAAAGCGCGTTCTGCTAATTTTATCAAGTGACGTGGCAAGTAAAGCTTACCACCAATCTGATTATCAAAAAAAGCTAATTCTCCAATGACCTTTAGGTTATCTGGTAACTTTACTTGTTTTAAAGACATGTGAGCAAAAGCATAGTCTGAAATAGTCTCGAGACTCTCAGGAAGGTTAACCTCAGCAATATTCTTATTGTCCACAAAAGCATCTTGACCAATAGACTTATAACCATTTGGAATAGTAAGCTTAGTCAACTGGTAAGCATTAAATATTTCTCCCTCATCAATAATTTCCTTCTGATCAATATCTAAACGACTCGGTTTCCCATTTTCTCCTAGCCTACTTGTATATTCTGCAATGGCCGTCTTTTTATCTGGAGTAAAAGCAAAGCTAGCTACTTGTGTCAATTGAGTTCCATCTGCTGCATGACTTGGTAAAACCAAGTGTGATGTTTGAGATAACTTATTAATTCCAGATTTTGAAAAACCTACTAAAGTATCCCCTCTAGTTACGAAATCTTTTGCCTCCCAAGTTGATGTTTCTAGAGTTTCCTTTTTTGAAGCTGTATCCTGTTTTGGTACTTCTACTTTGCTAGCATCATTACTAGAATTGCTTGCTTCTTGTGTAACCTCTGGTTTTGCTTTGGGGACTTGTTTAGGGTCACTTACCACTGACTCGGTTTTAGAACTAGAGTTATTACTATTTCCATCAGAAAATAAATCACTAACTGTTTCATCAACAGTAGAATTCTCTTTAGAAACATTTGTTTTCCTCTCATTATCTTCTTCGAACCAATCATCTTCTGAAGCTGACTGGGTTTGTTCTTGTTTGACCGATTCCTCTCTTTCTAATCCATATACCTCCTGGCTGTATGTCACTACTGATACTGTAGTAAGTGCCAAGGCAAGCGTTTTAAGATGTTTTTTTGTCATTACAATAAAGCCTTTCTAAAAGCCAATATATTTCTCTTAATCTTCTGATTGAGTATATTTAGTTAAATCATGCAGGATTGACAGTCTTCTAAGTCCGATGAAGTGAAATCATCCAGCATATCATCATAACTCTCGCTACCTTCTAGGATGTCCTGTCTCACTCGTACATAATAAATAGAGGCACATTTTTGTTTAAATGCTTGAATATAGGCTTTATTTAAATCTCGCGTAGTTGCTTGATCTGTCATGAAAAGCGTTAACGAAATAGCTTGATCAATGTGTTTTTGAGCGGCAGCTGCAATATTGATAATCGCCTCAGATCCCACTTCATAAGCTCCTTTTTTGTAGTAGACATAATTATCTGCATCAATCTTATAAGCAGGTACATAAACCCTCCCCAGTGCTCCTTCCTTGCGTACTTCGACAGGTGATACAACCGGTTGAAGGCTCGGAGTACAAGAAGAAAGATAACTGATTGACCCTGTCGGAGCAACAGCTAATAAATGCGCATTAGCTAATCCTATCTCTTTAATACTTTGCACAAGCTTTCTCCAATCCTCTTGGCTTGGTAGAGTCAGACCATACTCAGCTAGTAGATTTTTAACACGCTGTGTTTTTGGCTCAAAGTTTTGTTCGGTATATTGATAGAAATAACTGCCATCAGCATAACTTGATTCCGAGAAGCCCTCAAAGGTTCCTTTTTCTTTTGCTAAATGGTTAGAAGCTTTAAAGGCATAATAAGCCATAGCGTAAAAGAAGCAATCTGTAAAATCAATAGCCTCTTGAGAATCGTAATAAATATGGTTAGTCGCCAAAAATCCATGCAAATTCATAGCACCTAAACCAACAGCATGATTAGCTGCATTACCTTTTTTAATAGATGGAGCACTATCTAAATCAGAAGTTCGAGATACACGATCAAGGGCTCTAATGCTATTAGCAATTAATTTTTCAAAATCCGCCGCTTGATCCATAGCACGCGCAATATTAATAGAACCTAAATTACAACAAACATCATGTCCAACCTTAGTGAAAGTCAGGTCTTCTGAAAATTGACTAGCTGTATTAACTTGTGCAATCTCAGAACATAAATTAGACATAACAATTCGTCCCTCTTTTTTGTGAGGGTTTTTAGCATTTACAGTATCTTCAAATAAGATATAAGGATAACCAGATTCAAAATGAAGCTCTGCTATCGTTTGAAATAGTTTTCGTGCACTAATAAAGGTTTTACGAATATCCGCATTGGCTAATAAAGTTTCATATTCTTCTGTGATAGAGATATCAGACATTGGTTTACCATATACTCGCTCAATGTCATACGGTGAAAACAAGGCCATATCTTTATTTGCCTTAGCCAATTCAAAAGTAATATCAGGAATAACAAGTCCTAGGGAAAGAGATTTAATTCGAATTTTCTCATCGGCATTCTCACGTTTAGTATCTAAAAACGTTAATACTTCAGGATGGTGAGCGTGTAAGTAAACTGCACCAGCTCCTTGTCTTTGTCCTAATTGATTGGCGTAAGAAAACGAATCTTCTAGTAATTTCATGACAGGTACAATACCAGTAGCTTGATTTTTAATACCTTTTATTGGAGCACCAAATTCCCGTAAGTTGGTTAAGCAAAGTGCTACCCCACCACCTCGTTTTGATAACTGAAGGCTTGTACTAATAGCACGAGAAATAGATTCCATATTGTCTTCAATGCGCAACAAATAGCAAGAGATATATTCACCACGACGTTTTTTCCCTGCATTTAAAAAGGTAGGTGTTGCTGGTTGAAAGCGATTTGCTAGCATGTCATCTACTAGGTCATAGGCAGCTTTTTCATCACCAGCAGCTAAAAACAGAGCATTCATTACAACACGATCTTCATAGTGTTCCAAATAATAACGATTGTCTTCTGTTTTAAGAGCATAAGCATTATAAAATTTTAAAGCCCCCATAAAATTTAGAAAAGCAAATTTCTTAGCGTATGCATGCTCAAAAATTTGGCAAATAAACTCAAGGTTATATTGTTTTAGAAGGTCCGATTCATAGTAGTTATTAGAAACCAAATAATCTAGCTTTTCAATTAGTGATGTGAACACCATCGTATTAGGTTCAACATGTTCTATCATATATTGTTCAACAGCCTCTTTATCCGAAGTAAAATGATAATTACCTGTGCGATCTCTAAAGCGTGTCTTCGCGTTCAACGAGAGATATGCATCTGATTGTGTCATCTTATTTATCCTTTCTAGTGAATTGGCAAAGTAACTCCTTTACCCTTGTAACATCTTCTTGTGTTCCCAGTAATTCAAATTGATGAAGCAAAGGAACATTTAATTTTCGAGCAATAATAGGTCCAGCAATGGCATAAGTGTCACCAAAATTGGTATTTCCAGAAGAAATAACCCCTTGGCAATGTTCCCGATTTTGTCGAACATTTAAAAACTGTACAACTTGTTTTGGAACTGCGCCTTTGGTATCATCTCCTCCTCCAGCGTAAGTAGGCACAATCAAAATATAATCCTCAGTAACCAATATACTACTACCATCTGATGGAATACGCTGGTTAGAACAAGCCAACTTTTGAACAAAACGATGGGTATTGTTAGATTTCGATGAAAAATAGACCACCTTCACTGTACTATCCATTTAAAACTCCCAATCTTCATCCAATGTTTCTTCTGTAATCCCCATAATATATGAAGAGCCGTTTCCTGAGAAGAAATCATGATTTTCATCTGCACGCGCCGAAAGTTGTGCAAAAACCTCAGGAGATATACGAGTCTCTTCTTCTGTAAATGGAGAATCATATCCTAAATTTTGTAAAAATTTACCAGCATTGTAAATGCTAAATCTGATTGCATCTTCAGCCAAATCAAAACCATCATATAGTTCGTAAAGATAGGCTTTTTCTAAATCAATCAACTGATAGAGGAGGTCAAAGACAAATGTCTTCATTTCGGCTTGCTTTTCTACAGATAATTTAGCAACTTTCTGTTGATACTTATAGCCACTGTAATAGTTATGAATTACCTTATCTCGTAAAATTAAACGAATAATATCAGACGTATTTGGTAATTTTCCTCTGGCTGAAAGGTAAAAAGGAAGGTAAAAGCCACCATATAACAAAAATCCTGGCATCATGGCTGCAGCAACCTTAGATTTCAAAGGATCGTCACCAGTATAAAAAGGAATAAGTATACGTGATCGAGCTTGTAGACTTTCAGTATCCACTACCCATTCATGTGCTTCCTCAATTTGTTGGCTAGTGCATAAGGTTGAAAAAATCGTTCCATAAGATCGCGCATGAATAGCTACCATAAAGGCAAAGTTAGCATAAATAACTTGTTCATGATCTGTCTGAGAATGCTTAATCTGAGCAATATCACCAACAGTAGCCTGCACAGAATCTAATAAGGTTAGACCAGTAAAAGTCCGAGTAATTAATTGCTGCCAATCAGCATCCAATGTTCTCCAAGAATTAAGGTCATTAGAAACTGGGATCTTTTCAGGTAACCAGAAATTTTGAGTTACTCTGTTCCATACCTCTAAGTCTTTGTCATCGTTTAGCTTATTCCAATTAACAGAACGCATAGGAAAAGCTTTTTCTGACAAGGCATAGTCAAGTGGCGATTGAGAACGATCATAGTATGATTGCATTAAACTAGTCTCCTAAATATTAAAATTAAGCGAGTTTTAAGCACCAAAAAAGCCTCCCAAGAGGACTGGATTTTTGTTAAAATCACACAACTATTGGAATGTTCTTCTTGATGTTTTTTTATTCTGGTAAGAAGCTAACTCTTGCTTCAAAACCACTGTTTTGTTAAGTTACGTTAAACTTTTTTGTCGGTTACCTTTATTAAGGATCTGCTTAAACAGTATACTAACACAAAGTTTTGTGTCTTTCAACATATATCACCACTATATCTTGTGTTTTCATCATAATGTAAAGAATATAAAAATTAAAAAATTAAGCAAGCCTAATTTTTATAAAAAAAGGCTTTACCTTCATACTTTTCCTGTGTAAAACAAAAAAGGAGTAGCGATTGCTACTCCTTTTCCAAAACCCGAAATTAATGCGAGCCAAGGTTCTACCTTGTTCTTTAATATTATTATATACTAATTTCGTTAAGTGTCAACAACTTTTTGAAAAATAAATATTTTCTATATTTTTAACTACAACTCAACTTGATTTCCTTCAACCAAAAAAATTATGCTTTTGGTTTACCGTAACCTGTTAAAAGTAGGATAGTCATAGCAACTGTTTCTTTCAATGATTTCCGACGGAGTTTTAATTTTGATAAAAGATAAATCCTTCTCATTAGATTGGCATTTTTTAATTCTATAAAACGACTAAAGAAGAGTTTACGCTCCAGGGACATTTTATCGGATACTTGAGCAAAAATAAGCGAAGCACGATCAAAAGAAGTATTTATCATCTGCCAAAACGTAGCCACCCCATATTGTCTCCCGTAATTGTTTAGCGACTCTGCCCCTACTTGTCTACGCCAAAGGACTGTACTGTCAGAAATATAAGCCACATTTCCAACGGCGTAAGCTAGAGTTCCAACATAAGAATCATGGGCGCCAATTTGACGATATTCCCAAAGCTTTGCTAACTCATGATTCATCATGATAACCATACCATTTATTTGGTTAAAGGCAATTTGTTCTTGAATAACTGTTGCTGGATTATGTTCTTTCAATACTGTTAATTTTTCATCTACAGAAGTCCAGTTCGAATAAACAAGCAATGGTAGTTCTTGGTTAAATTTCTCTGCTTCTTCAAGGTAACGTTCTAAACGATTTTCTTTCCAAACATCATCCTGGTCTGAGAAAACATAAAAATCTGCTTTTTTATAGTTAACCAACTCGTAAAAACTGCGGTGACTTCCTAACTTTCTGTCATCGTTAGAATTAATAAATATAAAACGTGAATCTCTATTAACATATTCTTTAATAATAGCTACTGTATCATCAGTAGATCCATCGTCCCTTATTAAACAAATCCAGTCAGTATAACCTTGTTGTATTATGCTATCTAATTGCTGGCGAAGGTATTTTTGACCATTATAGGTCGCTAAGCAAATATTTATTTGCCAATCTTTTATCGTTTTCATTGCTATCAAAACTCCTTAAGGCTAGTTCATCTTATGAAAGCTTACAAAGTGAACGGTATCACATACTAATCGTAATTATAATATTATAATATTATATGTCATTAATCAATATAAAATTAATCAAAAATAAGAGTCAATACCCTAAAAGTCCAGCTTAACATAATGTTAAACTGAACTTTTCATCATATTGCCGAGTAGTTTACTTAGTTTTATTTACTATTATTTTTAGTCTTTTTGGGTTTCAAATAAAGAAGTAAACTAGATAACAATGCCAAAGTACCAACAAATAGACCATTCGTTGCTCTATCTGATGTACTAGGTAAGGTATGGTTAACAGAATCCCCGTTATGTTTAGGTGATATGATCTTAGCTACTCTGCTACTATTATTGTTTGTAGAAGTGAGGACTTTCTCATTTCCTGATTTAGTTATTTCTTTAGACAATGATTGAGTAGTAACTGTAGTTTGCGGCTTAACTAATATTATTTCTTCTAGATTCTTGTTTACTACTTTTTCTTTTTTAGAAATAAACATAGGTTCTTTTTTCAAGTTATCAAAATATTTGAAACTGTTAGAAATTACTATAGCGTTTTCTTTCTCTGATACTACTGCCTTATTCAAGAGATCAGACAATTTTACCGTTGCGAAATTACCAGCTTTATCTTCCACAACAAGTGTCAAGGCCTTAGGGTCTACCGCAACCTCACTCTCTCCTATCTTAACCGTTTTAGGAAGTGTCACTTTACCTTCTTGATCTATATGGAAATAATGGTAAGAAGTCTCATCCCCATATTCTTCATCTTTTACAACATGAGATAAAACTAATTGTAAACGATATGTAGGAACATAACTACTTTCCTTAGGCATGGCTAAGCTTAATGTTCGATTAGTTTCATCAAACTGAGCTCGTGAAGGAAGATTTGGTGACTTAGTACTTACTTGTACTTTAAAGTCTGACTCCTGACTATTTGCTCCTTCTGCTACTGGTGTGTAACGTAAGCGATAAGTATAAAAACCATCTGCTACAACTTTGCCATCCTTATCTAAACCACTCCACTGAAGAGCATCCATACGATAATGACCATCACTTTGCTTTGGATTATTATGGAAATTTTTACGATAAGATGGTAAAACCTTACTTTGCCAAATAACATTTCCATTTTGATCTAGAACTTGAGCAGAAATATCCTTAACATTTCTTAAGAAAGTTGCCTGGGGAGTGATTTCGTCCCTATTTCCATCTTTATTTGGAGAAATGGCAAAATATGGATTATTCGCTGCATCTCTTTCCAAAAGATGAATTGTTTTATCCTCAACCTTATTCTCAAAAGTTCCTAAAATAATTCTTTTTGGACTCTCCGGTGCTAATTCTAACTCCCCACCATTTTTGACATAATCAACATAGCCCCAAGACGCTGATTGTGTTAACAAGGCAGTATAGTTGTTGCTTTCAAAAGGAGCTGATTCATTGTACTCCAATTGGTCTTTATGAGTTGTATCATTTGGTTTATAGTAGAAACTACCTTTAGAAAGCGTCTTATAAATCGGTGTTTCAAGTGCTTGTAAGTTCGCAAAATCACCATTAAATCCTACAAAAGGAATACTCATTAACTCCTGATTACTATCCTTGGCTTCTTTAAAACGTACAAAACCTTCTAAGAAATAACCATTTGCCATCTGTTCTTTTAATTTCTGACTAAATTGACTAGCATCAATAGTAAATCGAACTTGTGTTTCTTTATCACGAAGAATTACTTTCTGCCAATTAGTATCTAGCAAGGCTTGTGGTTTAAGGGCAAATTTACCTTTATTTACTTGTTCTGTTGCTACATTAGCTTGATAATACAATTCTTTGACACCTTCTACAAGTTTATGAATTGTAACTGTGATATCAAATTTATCTCCCATTCGTTTGAGATTAATTTTAGCTTTGCCATCGTTTCCAGTAATATAATATTGAGCTTGGATAGCTTTTTCAGCATCAACTACACCTGCACCTTGCTGACGTGGTGAATAAAACGCCTTATCCTCTTCACTATATAATGCTGTTGCTGAGCTCATGAGGATGTTTTTAGACAATTCTAGCAATTTTTTAGAATCTAAATTCATCCCTTTATATTTCTCAGCCAAATGACTTTGAAGCATTGTCATTAATCCTGCAACATGTGGTGAAGCCATACTTGTACCAGACATTGTTTGGTATTGATTATTATAGGTTGAAGAATAAATTTCAAAGCCAGAAGCTGTTACATCAGGCTTGATTGCTCCTTCAGCTGTCACGCCCCAACTTGATTGTTCCAGCATACGATTACCACCTTGGCTATCAACTACTTCAAAACTCTGGTTAAATGTTAACTGACTTGAAGTATTTTTTATACGCTCGCCATCTACTTTACTAATAATCCCCACAGGTAATTCACGGTAAGGAATTAGAAAATTTCCACGTTTTTCTTGATCGTTAAAAATAACGATACCAACAACACCTGCATTTGTAGCATGAGTGATTTTAGTCATAAAATCAAGTCCACCACCACGCTCAATTAATGCAATCTTACCTTTAAAGTCCTTACCTTCAAAGTCTTTTTTTGCACCATAATTGGCATAAACCACATCGTAGGCCTTACCTTTGTCAAAAGGTTTAGAAGTCACAATCGGCAACTTAACTAACTTACCTTCAATAGTTGTTTCAACGACCTCACTGATAGTTTTAAGTGATTCATAGCTAGCAACACTCAAAGTATCTTCAGAAATAGCTGGACTATTAACCGTACCGTAGTCAGGATTAGTTGATAATGGTTTGCTATAATCCATACCAAATGCGCCTTCATTTCCGGCAGCCACAACAACTGCAACGCCCTTCTCAGAAGCTAATTTAAGTGCTAATTTAACTTTATCATTGAGAGCAATTAAAGAATCAGCTGTTTTTCCAATACTCATATTAATCGTTTTTGCTCCTAGATTAACAGCGTCTGTGATTGCTTTAGCATATGCTTCACCAAATTTGTCCGAATCAATTTTATCTGGAATACGCATTAATAAGACTTGAGCATTTGGCGCTGCACCTTCTAAAAGAAGACCATTGATTGCTGGACGTTTACTATTACCTACAAAAATACCAGCAACGTGTGTACCATGCGAAATATTCTTTGCTTCTGAACCATAACCATCTTTCATAGCTGCTGCAATATCAGCCACCGTTTCTGTATTGTTGGCGTAGTTATGTGCAAAAACAATCTTATCGTTAACCCATTTCCCATAAGTGATATTATGTTTTGCTTTTAATTCCTCAAATTCTGTCTTAGTTTTAAAGCTGTGCTTATCATCTTTTGGGCTATCTAAACGAAAAATATCATGGTTAATATCAAAGCCAGTATCAATAATAGCTACTACATTTCCCTTTCCTCTTTGGGTTATGGCTTGTAATTTTGTTATTTTAGATGTATCAAGAACAGCAAGCGATGACTTGCTTTCTGGCTTCACCTCTTCATATGCTGAGGGAACTTTCTGTGCTATTGCAGTTGAAGCATTTGTTACTACATTGCTTTCTTTATTGTTGGTTGTCTCTGGTTTAGAGGGATATTCTTCTTCAAGATCAGCCCCCAAATTAGACGTATCAAGGTTTTTAGATAACTCTTCTAATAATTCATCTTCTGTTTTGTCATTTTTTACAGATGTATCACCCATTTCTTTCGCTGTATTACTAGCAGAAGCAGCTGTTACAGATGTTTTTTCAACAGTATTAGTAGTTACCGATGGCGATGGCTGTTGAGCAACATTAGCAATTACAGGTGATTGCTCTTGGTTTTTTAATTCTTGCTCCTCTGCATTCACTTGATTGCTATGCATTAATAAAATACTAGTTGTTATAAGTGTTAACTTTAAAATAGCCTTTTTTGAGTGATGTTTATCCACTTTTCCTATTTCCTCCAAAAATCAGTATGCATACTATATTACAACATAATTAATTTATTAGCAATAGAATAATTAGCGATAAATTTTATTTTTATTTTTTAATTTAAATTTTTTAATTTTTTGTTAATTAAAAGATCTCTCAGCAATACTGAGAGACCTTTTAATTGATAGTTTAAATAGCATGTATTTATAATAAAACCATATCAAGATGAGGAATATTATCTTCTAGATAGATATCTGAGACAGGTTGAAATCCGAAAGATTGATAAAAATCTTGTAAATAAGCTTGGGCCTGAGCATAAATAGGTTTATTAGGGTAATTTGCCTCACTAAATTTAATCGCATATTCCACTAATTGATTTCCTAATCCCTTTTTTCTAAAGTCTGGATTAACAATCACACGTCCCAAATGCACCTTATCATCTTCTGGTATCAATCTATAATAAGCTGCCAATTGACCATCTACCCAATTCATCCCATGCAAACAAATCAAATCTTCATCATCAACCTCTTGATAAGGACAATCTTGTTCAACCACAAATACAGATACTCTTAATTTATATATTTGAAACAACTCATGTGTAGTTAAATTATCAAAAGTTTTTACATTCCACATTGCTATCTTCCTTTCAACATCATACAGTAGACCCTAAAAAGTCTCTATAGCAAACTCCATGGCAATATAAGCAATTTTATCTTTCTTTTCTAAATCCTCGCTATTTCCTAAAGATCTTGCTTCCCATACTTCTGCATCTAAATTATCCGCAGAGTAAAAAAATTGAATTTGTGTTTACTGCAATTTCAGAACTTGCTTCCGAATAATGAAATGATGTCCCTTCATCCCTAATAGCACTTCTTGGAATAATAATGGATGTCTCCTCAATTGACGAATCAAGGACGCCACATGTTCCAAAAACAATTAAACTTTCCATTCCAAATACTATAATATCTTCCAAGATTGCTACGCAAGCTGAAGCACCAACATAAGCATTGAAAAAGCCAATCTTTTGTCCTTTAAATTCTAATTCATAAATGGGAATTTCTAAGTTTGCTACACTAGTTCTAGCAATTTCACGATGAGGCAATTCTTCTAAAATACGATTGAAAGTCTCCCGCGCGAAACAGGTAATAACAGTCTTTGGAAAACCTTTTATTGGTGAATTAATATCTTCAGGATTAATAATCGCTTTTCTACTATTATCGAATGAATTTATTATCATAAGCATTTCCTTTAAACCTTAATTTACGATGTTCTATCATCTTGTTAAAAATATTTTTTCTATTTTAACTCAATGAAACTTAAAAGGCAAGGTCAAATTTGCAAAGATGAATATACTTAATGGAACTATTTACCATTTCTAAGGTAAATTTCCGTATCAAATAGCTTAAACCATGTGTTTTTAGACTATGTTATATTAATATCTCACCATTACTATCTAAAAATAAGAATACCCAAAAATACTCTTATTTTTTGATTAGAAAACTTTATTATTCCTTACGTTGTAGTTTCACTACAGCCTCGGTCCTTGCTGTATGTGGAAACATGTCAACGGATTGGATGTAGTGGACATGGTATACTTTTGTTAATGTTACTAAGTCTCTAGCAAGCGTGGATGTATTACAAGAAACGTAAACCATTTTTTCTGGAGGCATTTTTAGTATAGTATTTAGCAATTTATCATCTAAACCTGTGCGAGGAGGATCCACGATTAACGCATTAGCGCGAAATCCCTCACTATACCACCTAGGGATAATATCCTCTGCCTTTCCAGCTTCGTAATGTGTATTAGTAAAACCCATATAAAGTGCGTTCTCTTTAGCATCCTGAATAGCCTCAGGGATAATATCCATTCCACGAACACTTTTAACTTTTCCAGCAAAAGCAAGTCCAATCGTTCCTACTCCACAATAAGCGTCAATTAAATCATCATCTTCCTTCACATCTAAGGCCTTAACTGCCTCACTATATAAAATTTGTGTTTGTTTAGGATTAAGTTGATAAAAAGCACGTGGTGATAACGAAAAACCATAATCTAATACTTCTTCATTGATGGATTCTTGACCCCAAATAACTTCTGTTATTTGACCATAGATATCACTTGTTTTACTAGCGTTGATATTTACAGCAACTGTCTTTAACTCAGGAAACTCTCGAACTAATTCAATAACAACATCATCAAAATCAAGTCTTTTACTTGTGATAAAGATCAGTTGAACCTCTCCACTCGCTTGTGCTCGTCGAATCATAACAGTACGGACACCAGCTATTTTACGTTCATTATAAATAGGCAATTTATATTTTCCTAAAAGTTCTGCAACTCGATTTATCATTTCCTGAGTAAGGCTATCTTGCACTAAACAATCTTTGATATCAATCAATCGATGTGTCCCTTGTGCATATAAACCTGCCTTTACATTCCCTCCAAACGAACGCACTTGAAATTGTAATTTAGCACGATAGTGTTCAGGTTCC